>OCJX01000003.1_pt1 | contig 866153 bp, 777 predicted proteins | sample 1480911 | NCBI WGS metagenome assembly OCJX01 (sample SAMN05301500, study PRJEB22388) | human gut metagenome | isolation source: Infant 2 DOL 22 gut | host: Homo sapiens | place: USA: Pittsburgh, Magee-Womens Hospital of UPMC | collected 2013/2014 | reverse complement strand
TTACCTTTGTGTTTCCGCTTAAGCTTCCTATAACTTTACTACTTGTACTTGCTCCTTCTCTTACGTTTAGAGAACTGCTTACATTTACTACTCCTGTTTTTTCAGTATTTTCAGGAGCACTTGGTTTTTCTGGTTCTGTTACTACCTCGTCTTTAATATCCTTGATATATTCCTTAGCTACATATCCATGAGAACCTTTATATTCTATTTTATAGAATGCTCCTTCTTCTCCTACTATTGTTACCTTTGTGTTTCCGCTTAAGCTTCCTATAACTTTACTACTTGTACTTGCTCCTTCTCTTACGTTTAGAGAACTACTTACATTTACTATTCCTGTTTTTTCAGTACTTTCAGGAGTACTTGGTTTTTCTGGAGTCTGTGTACCTTGGTTACTATTATTACTTTCTGTAACATCTTTAATGTATTCCTTAGCTACATACCCATGAGAACCCTTATATTCTATTTTGTAGAATGCTCCTTCTTCTCCTACTATTATTACCTTTGTGTTTCCGCTTAAGCTTCCTATAACTTTACTACTTGTACTTGCTCCTTCTCTTACGTTTAGAGAACTACTTACATTTACTATTCCTGTTTTTTCAGTACTTTCAGGAGTACTTGGTTTTTCTGGCGTTTGTGTACCTTGGTTGCTATTACTACTTTCTGTAACATCTTTAACGTATTCCTTAGCTACATACCCATGAGACCCTTTATATTCTATTTTATAGAATGCTCCTTCTTCTCCTACTATTGTTACCTTTGTGTTTCCGCTTAAGCTTCCTATAACTTTACTACTTGTACCTGCTCCTTCTCTTACGTTTAGAGAACTACTTACATTTACTATTCCTGTCTTATTAAGAGATCTAACGGCTAAAACCACAGGTTCTGCTTTAGGAGTAGCTTTAGCTTCTTTTTTAGATTCATCAACTTTTTCTTTTTTAACTTCTTCTTGTTTTACAACTTGAACCTTTTCACTATCTCCATCTTTTGATATGTATTTAGAATAAACATAGCCATATGAATTATTAAACTCTATTTTATAAAATCCATTACTTTCACTTATTATGTTAACTTTTTCTCCACCTTTTAAGCTACCAATAATTCTACTATTTGTAGTAGACGCTTGTCTAACATTTAAAGCTGTATTTATATTAACCTTACCTGTTCCTTCAATTGGTTCTTTTTTTACTTCTGTCTTAACTTCATTATTTTTATATGAAATTAAATTAACATATTTACTAGATACATATGCTCTTCTACCATTAAAATCAATTTTATACCAACCATCAATTGATTTATCTAATACATTCACCTTATCATTTTTATGTAAAGTTCCAATCACTTGACCATTTTCATTTGGGCTAGTTCTAACATTTAATTGATTAGCTGAAATTAAACCAACATTATCTTGGTTTAATTCATCTCCTAGTACTCTTATGTCCTTAGCTTGTAAATATCCTGTAAAATCTTTATAACTAACCTTATACCAATCCTTAGACATTTTGTCTATTATATTAACCCTAGCACCACTAGGTATTGAGGTTATTATTTCATGAGAAGAATCTGCACCTTTTCTTAATCCTATGTCTTCTGATGAAATAATTTCTCCAAATGAATTTCCTTTAGAAGTATTAATATTTTTAACCTCATTCACTGGTTTCGCATGTACTTTAGTATTAGTTGTACAAACTATTGCTCCAGCTCCAATTACAGCACCTACTATAAGACAGCTTAATCTATTTCTATTCATGTTACCCTCCTTTTATAAAAAATTAATATTTTATATAAAATCATAAAAAATTCATTATAAATCAATGTTAATTCTAAGGAAAATAATGAATTTTTTATAATTATTACTTATTGCTCATAATCTTTCCAATAATATTATACTTCCTAAATCAAAATTAGCCAATAATTATAAAACAAATCTTTTTAAAATTCCACCTTTTTTGTTTACTAAATTATAATTTTTCTATATTTTATTATACTAAAACATTTTCAACAAAAGTAATATTTGTAATAAAAAAAATACACGTCATATAAATTTAATATTTACATAACGTGTACTCATTTATTAAAACTTTAAAATAGACTTAAATCTTCGCTAAGCGTTGATATATCTATTATTTGTTCATTCCTTCTTCTACAGCAACAGCAACTGCAACAGTAGCTCCTACCATTGGGTTGTTACCCATACCGATAAGACCCATCATTTCAACGTGAGCTGGAACTGATGATGATCCTGCGAATTGTGCATCTGAGTGCATTCTTCCCATAGTATCAGTCATACCGTATGAAGCTGGACCAGCAGCCATGTTATCTGGGTGAAGAGTTCTTCCTGTACCACCACCTGATGCTACTGAGAAGTATTTCTTACCTTGTTCAACACATTCTTTTTTGTATGTTCCAGCAACTGGGTGTTGGAATCTTGTTGGGTTAGTTGAGTTACCAGTGATTGATACATCAACTCCCTCATGATGCATTATAGCAACACCTTCTCTAACGTCGTCTGAACCGTAGCATTTAACTTTAGCTCTTGGACCGTTTGAGTATGGAGTTTCTTTAACGATGTTTAATTTACCAGTTACATAGTCAAATTTAGTTTCAACATATGTAAATCCGTTGATTCTTGAAATTATGAATGCAGCATCTTTTCCAAGACCGTTTAATATAACTCTTAAAGGCTCTTTTCTAACTTTGTTAGCTTTTTCAGCTATTTTGATAGCACCTTCAGCAGCAGCGAATGATTCGTGTCCTGCTAAGAATGCGAAACATTTAGTTTCATCTCTTAAAAGCATAGCTCCTAAGTTTCCGTGTCCTAATCCAACTTTTCTGTCATCAGCAACAGATCCTGGAATACAGAAAGCTTGTAATCCTTCTCCGATAGCTTCAGCAGCATCAGCAGCAGTTTTACATCCTTTCTTGATTGCTATAGCAGCACCTAAAGTGTAAGCCCATCCAGCATTTTCGAATGCTATTGGTTGAGTTTCTTTAACGATTGTATAAGGATCGATTCCTAAATTTTCGCAAACTACTTTAGCATCTTCTATTGTTTCCATTCCGTACTTTTCTAATACAGGTTGTATTTGGTTAATTCTTCTTTCATAACTTTCAAATAATGCCATTTTATTATCCTCCTTCAATAATGAATATATAGATTATTCGTGTCTTGGATCTATAGTTCTAACAGCTTCGTCAAATCTTCCGTATTGACCAGTAGCTTTTTCCATTGCTTCGTTAGCGCTCATTCCTTTAGCTACCATTTCCATCATTCTACCTAAGTGAACGAATCTGTATCCTATGATTTGATCATCTGCATCTAAAGCTACTTTTGTTACATATCCTTCAGCCATTTCAAGGTATCTTGGTCCTTTAGCTAAAGTTCCGTACATAGTACCTACTTGTGATCTTAATCCTTTTCCTAAGTCCTCAAGACCTGCTCCTATTGGTAGTCCACCTTCTGAGAAAGCAGTTTGGCTTCTACCATAAACTATTTGAAGGAATAATTCTCTCATTGCAGTATTTATAGCATCACAAACTAAGTCTGTGTTTAAAGCCTCTAATATAGTTTTTCCTGGTAATATTTCTGAAGCCATAGCAGCTGAGTGAGTCATACCTGAACATCCTATAGTTTCTATTAAAGCTTCTTCTATGATACCATCTTTAACGTTTAAAGTTAATTTACATGCTCCTTGTTGTGGTGCACACCAGCCAACTCCATGAGTTAAACCTGAAACATCTTTTATTTCTCTTGATTGAACCCATCTACCTTCTACAGGGATTGGTGCTGGACCGTGGTTTGGACCTTTAGCAATTACACACATTTCTTGAACTTCGCTTGAATACATCATATTCATTTCTCCTCCCTAAAAAATAACTTATAGTAAAAATTTACTATATCTATTCCTCTTAACAACTTGGGACTTTTTTCGTCCCTATGGGATATTTAATTACCCTCACGTCTATTTTAACAAAACAATGGCGATGTAACAATATATTTCTAAAAATTTTTCTAAAAAAACTCAATATTTTTTTATTTTATTACAACATTTGAGAATAATTCTCATATTTTTTCCCAAATTATTGAAAACAAATTATATTTTTACCTATTAATCCTTTTCAATAAATATTTTTAAATCCAACAATTTTTAAATTCATAAAATTTGCTTCATATCACATTTTACTAATTTAAAATTTATCTCTTTATAAAAAATATTTCTTTCTACAAAAAAAATATTCCACTAAATATATTTTCTTCAGTCTTTTATACTCTTTCTATTTAATAAGATAAATCTCATATTATATTATATGTAATTTAATAAAGTGCACCTCAAAATGAGGTGCACCTTATATTATAATTTGTATTACTATCTTGCAGTTCTTAAAGTTAGGCTTTCTTTACTTGAAACTTCCCCATTTGAATATTTAGCTGCAATCTTAAAGTTATAGATTGTATGTCTATTTAACTTTTTAAATGTATAAGAAGTTTCATCCTTGCCTATTTCAGCTACCTTTTTACCATCCTTATAAAGAATATATCCTTCTAAGCCTTCTGTTGTTTCTGGTTCTGTCCAAGTTACAGTTACATTCTTTTTATTTATTTCTGATGCTTTAAAATCTCTTACTGGATTTACAACAATTTCTGGACTAGTTCCTTCTATTATATTAACTGTTTTTTCAGTTCCTGCAATCTCATGAACTAACCCTTCTCCATCTCCAACTGATGAATTGGTTACGCTTAAATTGCTTCCTTCTGTTTTAGCTTCTGCTCTTAGGACAACCTTAGCTAAAACTTCTTTAGCTGGCAATGGTTCTCCAGTTAAAGAACTTACAAGCACTCTAACCTTTCCGTCTTCTATTTTCTTAGCATTTACAAACACTCCATCATCAGAAATTGCTTCTACATATTCAAAGGCATTTTCATCATAATTTAGTGTAAAATCATAAGCAAAAGCTTCTGCATTTACTAATTCGTCTATACCTACTCCAACTTCTATGTTTTCTCCAACTTGAACTTCCTCTAAAGCTTCAAGAGATACACTTCCTGTTACCTCAGCAGCTTCTTTTAACTTTCCATGAACATTAACCTCTGCAGCAGTAGCAAATTTTCCTCTACCATTTGCTTGATCTGAAACGCTATCTGTAACATCTAATCTTACATATTTAGCATCAACACTATCAAATTCTATAAATTTAATAGCTGCATTATCTTCTAAAGTTCCAGTTTTAACTTCTGTAAAGTTTTCTCCATCTAAACTAACAGATACTTTATACCCTGTTATTCTTCCATTTTTACTATCTTGTCTTGGAGCATATTTAACTTTATTTATTTCATATACATTATCTAATTCTAAAGTTAAATGATGAGGACCTTCATGAGCAGGTGATGACCATTTACTATGCCAGAAAGTATTCATATCACCATCTGAAGCAAAGGAAGCTGGTGCATTTTCCCCTTAAGTCTCTTCAGATGAAGCTGTTATCTTTACTGTTCTTGGATTTATTAATGTTAAATCAAAACTTAAAGCTTCTTGTATAAATGATTGAGCAACCTTTTCAGATATAACTGCAAAGCTACTTAAGGCTGTATTTAATTTATTTTGTGCAATTTCTTTAGCACTTTCATAAGCCTCTGTATCTTCATTTAATTGAGCTACAATCATATCTAATGAAGCCTTATCCCCTTGAGCTAAAGTAATAAGTTCATCAAGTTGTCTTGAGCATTCTTCTAAAGCAACTTCAGGTAAATTTGCCTTTAGATTATTACAAGCTTCTTCCATTCTTGCAAACTCTCCATATAACTCTTCTATAAGAGCACTTGCATCTTCTTTAGAAGATAACTTATTCCATAACTCATCCATTTTTGCTCTAAGCTCTGGAGCGTCTTCTCTTCCTGATTTAGCCCAAGTTTTATTGTCCATTCTTGTTGAATGGTTTGCAAATACCTTCATATCTTCTGCTAAATCACCATAAAGCATATCAATTGCTCTATTCCAAGCCTTATCATAATCATAGTTATCCATATTCCAGCTATAGTCAGCAGCTGTGTGTATTGATATTTTTGAAAGCTCAGCATGCTCCATTGGATTTACAGTAAAGAAATCTACATATTGATTTAATCCTTTATCTAATCCATGCATTGGTCCTAAGGCAAGCTTACCTTTAAAATAATCTGTTACTGGATAATTCCACCATACTGCCATATTTCTATTGTATATTCCACTTATAAGTTGTGCATCACTTAAAGGAATTTCATTTGTAACAACTCCAGGACCAGTCCACATAACTTCTATACTAGGATCAACAGTTTCTGCAAAAATTCTAGTATAAGTTCTAGGTTGTCCATTACTTACCATAGCTCCAGTATCATACTCTGTTGGGACTGTTATTAATGGTTTTACATCTCCCTTAGCCTTTACAAATTCTTCATTAAATCTATTTAAAACTTGAGCATGTTTAGCTGCACTCTTATCTTGAATATCATCCCAATAGATTGCAAAACTTCTTACACCCATGTCATATAAAGATTCTGCTTTAGCTATTAAATGATTAAAATCTTCTTCTCCTGCTTCTCCATCAAATCTTATATCTATTCCTGGAGAAATACCGAAAACAAAATCAACCTTATTTTCAGCAGAAGCATCTATAAGTTCTTGCATTCTTTGCATTTCATTTTCTGGATATGGCTCTCTCCATTTTTCTCTGTGATATGGATCATCTTTAGGAGCATAAATATATGTGTTTAATTTATTTTCTCCATAAAATTTAATCTGATCTAATCTATCTTTATGTGTCCAAGGAGTTCCATAAAAACCTTCTACAATACCCCTAGCACTAACTGTTGGATAATCAGTTATATTCACTTCTGGTATATTAGATTCCTTAACTAATTGCTTAAATGTTTGAACTCCATAGAAAGTTCCATCTCCATCTTTACCTTCAATAGCTATTTTCCCATCATTTGAAACTAAAGCATATCCCTCTTCTTTTAAATTTTCTGCTGTAGTTCCATTTAAAGCTTCATCTAACTCAGGAATATCATCATCAACCTCACCTATTATAAGGGTAGTTGAATTTGGATCATTTTCACTATTTATTTCTATGTTGTTTGCAGTTAAAAATTCCCTTAAAGCATTTACTGCATTCTCATCTGCCTCTTCCTCACCAACTAAATTTATAGAAGAAGTTATCTTAAATCCATCTCCTACAACCTCTAAATTTTCTGGTGTTGGATTTAAATTTGGAACTAAAACCTGGTTTTCTTCCCCAGTTTTAGGTCCTACAGCTCTTACAGTAGTAGTTATTAAGCCATTTGCAATAAACATACAAGCAAACGCTGAAGTTAAAAGTCTTTTAAGCATTTTTCTTTTCATAGTCCCCTCCTATTTCAAAATATTTACATTACAATTATAATATCGTTTACAAGTATTGTAAATAGTTAAAAAAATTGGAAGGATAATTTTTTCCTCCCAATTTTTATTATTACCTTTTTGTTCTTAAAGTTAAGGTTTCTTTAAATTTATAACTATCAAATCCCATATCTCTAACTATACTTGTTTCACTCCAATTAGTTTTTCCCATAGTTTATTAAACTTTCTTATTATAAATATGAAATTACGATTCTTGACCAAGGTAATTCAGTTACTCCACTAAAAGTTCCACCCTCTGAGTCACTTAATTGCTCCCTATATGTCCATGAGCCATTCCAAAGTCCTGCTTCTTTAACCCCTTCATTTAAAGTTGTTTGATAATATACTTGTTTCTCATAATCAAGGACATTATTCTCTAAAGATGCAACTAATCCTCCATTATCTAAAAATGCCATAGTCTGATGAACTGGATTCTGATCAACTTCTTTTTCTCTTAAATCATAAAAGTAATCATTAGAACTTAATATTCCATGAGCTCTTGCTGCAGTAATATCTAGATTTTCTTCCTCTTCATTTATGCTTATAAGATTATGATTTGGAATTTGTATTTTATAAATCTTAAACTCCCCCTTTTCATTTATTTCTTCAAACTGAAGTTTAACTGTATTATCAATTATTTTAAAAGATATTGCCATCTCTACATTTATATTTCTAAAATTCAATCTATATAAATAATACTCTCCTTCAATATGGTCATAAATTTTTTCTGAGGTTACTTTAGGTTTAAATCTACTTCCATTTATTAAAAATTCATCCCTTGATTTTCTTGCTCCCTTAAGGATCTTCTCTCCTATTTTATATTGAACTATATTAGGAAATTCTCTATCAACAACTATTTCTAACCCATTACTTTTTAATATTTCAATGCTTAATATTTTTCTAAATTCTATATTCCCTTCTAGAATAAACTTAGGATTTGTAATATCCTTATTGTTAAACTCTAATCCCCTTTTTAGTTTTTCCTTTAAGTCTATAACTTCTCCATCAATATTTTTCTTAGTTGACTCTTTACTAATATAATCCTTTACTCCCTTTGATGATTCTAAAGTTAATCCATAAATTGAAGTTAATAAATAAGATTTATATTTTGAAAGATTTTTTCTCATAAATTTATATTGCGCCATAATTTCCCCCTATCTTTCAGTCCTTAAGTTATTTTTTATAAAAAACTTAACAGCTTTTCTCCCTAAGTATAATTTTAAATTTACCATTCACATAATATGTATACTACAATAATTTTACAAATATTACCATATAATATTTAAAAAAGCGTGTATTAAAGTAAATTTTATTTAAAAACCACTTTAATACACGCTCTTTCTATGATTTATTACATATTTTATAATATTTTTCTATTATCTATTGTTATAATATTCTTCACACTTTTTCCAGTTTATTATATCGAAGAAATAGTCTATATACTCTGGACGTCTATTTTGATATTTTAAATAATAAGCATGTTCCCAAACATCCATTGTTAATATAGGAATTAATCCTAAAGAAATAGGAGATGATTGATCCTTAGTTGACATGATTTCTAACTTTCCATCTTTATCACTAACTAACCATGCCCAACCTGAACCAAAGGTAGAGATTCCACATTGTTTAAACTTTTCTTTGAATTCTTCAAAAGAACCAAAATCTCTGTCTATAGCATCTGCTATTTCAGCAACTGGTCTATTACATCCTTTTCCTAAAATGCTCCAGTAGAATTCATGGTTATAAACTCCACCACCTTGATTTACTAAATCAGCCATAATATCCTCTGGCATATCATCTAAATTGCTTAAAATATCGTATAAGCTTTTGCCATAAAGCTCAGGATGTTTTTCTAAAGCTTTATTTAACTTATCTACATAAGCTTGTTGATGTTTGTCATGATGAATTTTTACTGTTTCTGCATCTATTGATGGCTCTAAAGCATCATAAGGATAATCTAAAGGTTTTAATTTAAAACCTTCCCCTTTAGTTGAAGATGATCCACAGTAAGCTGGATACATTAATGGACTTTTTTTGTGTTTTAAAAAATTATTTTTCATTTTTTACCTCCTCATATTTGAAATAATTTATTATTATTCTTCCCAATACCTATTTTTATATTTATTTTTTTAATTTAATACTTTGTAAAATCAAAGTTTTAAATATATAATAGCTAATAAAAAATATACCTAAAACAATTATTAAGGTAATAATTAAATTTAATCCATCCTTACTTTGAATTATGTATAAACTGTTTATTGTTCCATTAATAACATTGCTATTCATTATAAATAAAGTTAAGACAATACTTATCCACTTTATGTCTTCAAAATCTAATTTTTCTAGAAAAAGTGCATAAACAATATTAACTATGGCTATTATACTTATTGTTGTTATTAATGTACTCTTTAAAACCCCTTCTTTAAATCGAAATATTTCATTTTTAGTAAGTATCCAAAATACTTCATTTATTATAAATCCTACAATTAAACTATCAACTAAAAAGAATATATTCCTTATATACTTTTTATATATTAATTTTTTGCTTTCAACAAAATTATCTAAACTCTCTTTATAGTCTAGCATAATCATACAAAAAGATAATATACCAACTATATATTTGAAGAAACTCCATTTTAATATGCTAGACATAAATAGTGAAAGAACCACTGAAAGAATCAATAGCTTATGTTCTATAAAATGTTTTTTAAAAGAAAAAAATACCTTAAGCATATTAAGTCCTCCCTTGATGTAACTTATTTCCTTTGTATCTATTCTAACACTTTTATATGAATAATAACATAGGATATTTTCCCTCTTCCAAATTAAAACAATATTTTTAGGTAAGCATATTTTAATTAAAGTCAACTTTTAATAAAGGAAGTAATTATTAGAAATTTAATATTTTTTAATTCATAAAAGGCCTTTATACATGAAAAATATGAGTTTTTTCAATTTTGACAATAAAATTTTGTCGTTTTATAATTGTATAGTTAATGTTTAACAAAAATTTAATTAAAATTTAATAAAGGAGATGATTAGGTGAATAATGCTAATGAAAACTCTAAAAACACTGAAGATTTAGTTTATAAAAACAGATGGTTTATATTAGCAGTATTAGTAATGCAACCATTCATGGCATGTTTAGACAGTAGCATAGTTAATGTAGCCCTTCCAATTCTTCAAAAAGAACTTGGTGCAACTATGGCTGGAACTGAATGGATTGTAAGTTCATATTTAATAATAATTTCTGCATCAATTTTAATCTTTGGTAGATTAGGAGATATGCATTCAAAAAGTTCAGTATTTATAAAAGGGATTTTAATATTTGTTCTTGGATCTTTCCTTTGCGGAATATCCCCATCACTTCCTATTCTAGTATTATCTAGAGTTGTGCAAGCTATTGGTGCCGCTATGTTAATGTCCACTAACCAAGGTATTATAACAGATGTTTTCCCTCCTAAGGAAAGAGGAAAAGCTTTAGGTATCTCTGGTTCCTTTGTTGCCTTAGGTTCTATATTAGGTCCAGCATTAGGTGGATTCATAGTTACATATTTCACTTGGCACTATATTTTCTTAATAAATGTACCTATAGGTATAATTTGCTACATATTCGCTAAAAAATATCTACCAATAAGAATTCCTAAGGAATCTGAGTCAATGGATAAGCCTGGAGCAACAATGTTTTTCATTGCTACAATTCTTATATTTACATCAATATTAATTAGCCAACATTTAGGCTTTACTAGCATATATGTAATCCTAGGATTAATAATTGGACTTATTATTCTTGCTTTATTCTTAATCTATGAAAACAAGATAAAGAATCCTATGCTTCATTTAAGCTTATTTAAAAAGCCAATATTCTCAGTAAGCTTAATATGTGCATTTATTTCCTTTACTGCAATAAATACAATTAATGTTATTCAACCCTTTTACTTAAATGACATTTTAGGCTATAGTCCTGGAAAAATTTCAGTTATAATGACAGCTTATCCAATTGTATTATTTGTTATTGCACCACTTAGTGGAACATTATCAGATAAAATAGGAAGTAAAATACTTACTTTAATAGGATTATTCTTAACAGGAGTTTCAATGATTTTATTATCATCATTAAATAGTAACTCAAGTGAAACATCCATATTCCTTATGTTATCTTTATTAGGTTTTTCAAATGGATTATTCCAATCTCCAAATACAAACCTTATAATGTCCTCTGTTCCTAAGGATAAGCTTGGAATAGCAGGAGGTACTAATGCCTTAATAAGGAATTTAGGTCTTGCCTTTGGAGTATCAGCTTCAACCTCTATTTTATATGCAAAAATGAGTAAGTTAGCTGGATTTAGAGTTTTAGGATCTGTTCCTAATAGACCTGATATATTTATTTCTGGAATGAGATTTGTATATATTTTAGTTGCTATTTCATGTTTTATATGCCTTATAATTTCTATAGCTGAATATATTCAATCTAAAAAAAATAACAAATAACAAAATAAAAGGTGCTGTATCAAAGATTTTATTAAAATCTACTTTGATACAGCACCTTTTTAATTATTACTTTCTTGTATGCTCATTATTCCTTGAGGATTGTTACCAACCTCTAATCTTGCTAAATTGTCAGGATTACTAAAATAAATATTGCCTCCTACAAATACTAAAAGTGCTAAAATTACCACTAATAAAATGTTTTTACTTCTAAAACTCTTCTTCATTAATTCCACCCTCTTAATAAAAATAATAATCTAAGTTAAATATGGTAAGAATAAAGTTCCTAAACCTAAGAAGAAGAAAAATCCACATACATCAGTTACTGTTGTAACAAACACGGCAGAAGCTAAAGCTGGATCTATTTTTAATTTCTTTAAAACAACTGGTACTAAATATCCTGCAAAGGTAGCAGCAGTCATATTTAATATCATAGCTAATCCTATTACTATTCCAATTGCAGGTTTTCCTGACCATAAAACAGCAACTATTGCAGTTACTAATCCAGTGGCAGCCCCTGTTAAAATACCAACTCCAATTTCCTTAAAGAAAATTCTCTTTGCATTTTTAAAAGTTAATTCTCCTAAGGCTATACCTCTTACTATAATTGTTAAGGTTTGAGTTCCTCCATTTCCACCCATACCTGCAACAATAGGCATAAATGTAGCTAAAATTACAACCTTGCTAATAGTTCCTTCAAAAAGTCCAACAGTGGCAGAAGCTAAGAAAGCAGTTATTAGGTTAACAAATAACCATGGTAATCTACTTTTTACAGATTCTTTTACTGTACTATCAACTTTTTCTTCTCCATCTACACCACCTAGACGGTGTATATCTTCTGTTGTTTCTTCTTTTATAATTTCAATAACATCATCAATTGTTATTATACCTAAAAGCATATCTTTATAATCAACAACTGGTATTGTTAAAAGTCCATATTTATCAAATATATTTGCAACCTCTTCTTGATCCATATCAAAAGGAACACTTATGACGTTTTTATTCACAATCTCTGAAATTTTTTCGTCAAACTTACTTATTACAAGTTCTCTTAAAGAAACTACACCTTGTAATATTCCTAAGTCATCTACAACATATATGTAATAAGCTGATTCAGCCTTTGGAGCTTCTAATTGAAGGTACTCTAAGGTTTCTTTTACACTCATAGTATCCTTTATAGAAATAAACTCTGTGGCCATAACACCACCAGCTGTATCTGGTGCATATGTTAATAATTTTCTTAAATCCTTAGCATCTTGAACTGGCATACTTGAAAGTAATCTGCTGGTTTCTTCACGATTTAAGCTTGCCATAAGGTCTGTAAGTTCATCTGAAGCTATTAAATTTAAAACCTTCTTCTTCTTTTCTTCAGGTAAACTTTTTAATATATTTACCTTGTCATCATCCTTCGCAAAATCTATAATATCTGCAATCATATTTTCTGGAAGTTTTTTTATAAGCTTAATATTTTCCTCATTCTCCTCTAAAAGATCAACTATATCAGCTGGATGTATATCATCTAGAGAATCAAATTTATTAGTTGGATATTTAGCTAAAATATCCTTTAGCTTTTCTTTTGTTATTCTTTTATTCATATCATTTCCTCTTTTCCTTAAATAAGAGGAATAATAACTATCTATAGGATAATTTGCTCCTTAAAGGTATATAAATGTACCATTCCTCTTATTTTTAATTTTAATCTTAAGTTCCTACTAGGGGGAACGCTTTCCATTCATACCACCTCCAAAATGCAATAAAAGTTTCAAAATATTATTTCTATATATTATATTAAGTATATTTAAACAATTTGTAAATAAAAATTTTCATTCTTTTTTTATATTTTGTAATATTTCATAAAAACAGCTCATAAATATATAGTAATAAAAATTATAATTTAGTAATTTTTAACCTCACTTTTTCTTATTTTACACAAGCATGTAGTGTCTTCTATGAATATTCTTAAACTATATAACCTGTAATTTGTTTCTTTGTGTTGTGATTCTCCTTTTACATTTTATTCATATAACTACATGCAAAATAAAAAGCAGATTAGTTTTTTCTAATCTGCTTTTCATTTTAATTCTATATTCTAAATTTTAATCATAACTCATGTCTAATTTAAATTAAGCAATTAAAATTTTAATATTTATAAAAGCTAAATTCTCTTATCAAGAAAATATGATTTACAAAAAGCAAAAAATTCTCTTGCATACATAGAAGGTACTAAATACCACTGAGTTTTACTTGTATATAAATAAGCCTTATTATATCCATTTCTTTTAGCTAAAAGATTGCTTCTCATAGCATGAAAATCTGTGGTAACTATTAAAATATCTAAGTCTTTTATAGGCTTTCCACTTAAGTTCTCTATGATCTTCTTAGAATAATTTAGATTTTCGTATGTACTAGTTGCTTTATTTTCAAGTACAATTTTATCCTTTGGCACTCCATTTTCCACTAGATATTTTTCCATTGCATAAGCCTCAGTTATGCTTTCTCCAGGACCTTGTCCACCAGATACTACAATCTCTCCATTAAATCCAGTTTTCTCTAAATATTCTATGGTCTTATCTAATCTGTCTCTTAATGTAGCGGTTAAATTTTCTCCCCTTATTCCAGCCCCTAAAACAACTATATAATCACAAGATTTTAAGGATTTTTTAGGATAGAAAATTATTGCTCCCTCTACTATTATAAATATACTTATGCATATAAGAGCTAAAATCTTCATAGGCTTGTACACCGTTTTAAACCACTGTAATTTTAAAAGCTTATTTATAAAAAGTGTGTATAATATAATGACTACTCCTAAAATTAAATAAAAAGAGCTAAAGGTTGTTTTTCCACTTAAAGCATTAACTAAGATGTAATATAATATACATATTATTCCTAAAAAAATTGAAATAAACTTAATAACTAAACTCTTCACATATATCTCCTTTCTCCAGTTCTCAATATAAAAATTTTATCAAAACCTTCCAGTAAACTATATACAATAATATTACAAAAGTAAATATAAAAAATTACTAAGTATCCTTCTACTTTTCATAATAAATTACCTTTTAGAAAATATGTTTATATGAACTTTAATTTAAAATAAGAGTAAAATTTCTAAAAGAAATATGTTTAAATTTACTATTATATGAAATACTATTAGTGTTTAGACTTTTTTAATTTAAGGAGATGTATTTATGAGTAGTAGAACTGGAATAGTAAAATGGTTTAATCAAGAGAAAGGCTATGGCTTTATTTCTTGTGATGAAGGTGATGATGTATTTGTACATATCTCACAAGTAAAGGAAAAAGGACCTGAAAAAGATTTACATGAAGGTGAAAGTGTTTCTTTTGATATAAGTGAAGGGGAAAAAGGCCCAATGGCTACTAATGTTCAAAAGCTATAAAAACTAAGGCTTAAACCCTGTTAAGTTAAGAAGATCTTTAAAGTTTTTAATAAATATTCCGAGTAAATTCACAATATAATTTATGGTGATTACTCGGAATATTTTTATAGGATTTATTATAACTTTACTAAAGTTTCTTTTAAAAACTCTTACTAACTTCTTATAGAAAATCCTGTGTTTTCTATGCAGTTTTTAATTTCACCTTCACTTGTATGCTCATTAAACATAACTTCTATACTTCCTCTAGCTACATCTACACATACCTTTTGAACACCTTCTAAATTTTCTAGGGCATTTTTAACTTGAGTCTTATTTGTAGAGCTTCCTAATCCATCTACTAAACAATGAATTTTCTCCATATTAATTTCTCCTTTCAAAGTAATGTTCAAAAATAGTATGTGTAATCTAGGCTATTAAAACCGTAGTATTATCTGGTATATTATCATATATCCATTTAGCATTATCTGGATTAAGCCTAATACAGCCATGACTTAGTGCCTCACCAAGCCTACCATCTTTTATATTCTTTCCAGTCTTATCATATAATATTGAATGATAATAATAGCCATCCACTATCCTTGTAGCATATTTTACTGAATAATCTGCTCCAGAAAATCCTGCCTTTCTTCCATTAATAAAGAAAATTCCCTTTCTAGTAGGTGTAGAAGGTTTACCTACTGTGCTAATCCATTTATACATCCTTATCCACTTATTATTAGACTTCTTATAAACATAGGTATATTTAGTTTTTAAATTAGTTACTAAAAGATAACCAGTGCTACTTTCTAGATTGTTTGAATTAACAAAGGAATCCATATCACTATTAAAATTTGTATAATTTAAAGATTTATATTTTTTTAAAGCATTACCATCCAAATTAAATCACCTAAGAAATATTAATACTACATTATTATACTCCTTAGGTGACTTTTAATTTCATATATTATTTTTTAATATTAAAGCTATTATAAAACTTTAATTATTTTTCAAAGGGATAAAGAATTCCCCAGTCTTTTCTAACCTTATTCATAATTTTTATAACATCATAAGTTAACTCTATACTATTAGATTCTTTATTTTCATTTATTTTCTCTTCCATAAAGATAACTTCGTAATCTAAGGCCTTTTCCTCTTCTCCACACTCTATAACTTCTACTGTACCATCTAAGTAGTTTATGGTTGCCTTATTAGCTCTTGGGAAATTATCAATTGTTATAAACCCATTATCACAGGAAACAATTCCTCTCTTAGGCATTTTAGATCTAAAGGCTAGGGATATAGTTGCAATTTCATCTTCCTTTGTCTTTAATATTATTCCAGACTCTTCATCTACACCAGTTTTAGCCTTCTTAACTGTACTTAAGATTTCCTCTGGCATACTAGATAAGAAATATCTTGCAAAGGATAAGGCATAAGTTCCAATATCTAATAGTGCTCCTCCAGCTAAATCAAGATTAAAGAATCTGTTATTTTCATCATATTCCTTGAAGCTTCCAAAGGAAACTTGAACCATATTCACTTTTCCTAAGTCTTCCTTATTTATTTTCTTTATAACCTTTTCATATAAGGGCATATGAAATAAAGTCATTGCCTCTTCTAAAACTAAATTTTTCTCTCTTGCTATTTTTAAGGCTTCTTCTAACTCTCTTTCATTTACAGTTATAGCCTTTTCACATAGAACATGTTTATTATTATTTAAACTTTTTATAATGTACTCATAATGATTACTGTGTGGTGTTGCTATATACACTACATCTATATCCTTGTCTTTTATAATCTCATCATAGCTTCCATAAGCTTTTTTAACATTATTTTCTCTTGCAAATTTCTCTGCTCTTTCCTTATTTCTAGAAGCTACTGCATAAACCTCTCCATTAACCCTATTTAAAGCTTGTGCAAAATCTCTAGCTATACTTCCTGGTCCTAATATTCCCCATTTAAGTTTTTTCATATTCTCAGCTCCTCTTTAATATAAAGTATATTATTTAAGCTTATTTTAAACTAATAATCCACTTAAAGCAAAAGTTATTTAAAAATTAAAAGGACCTAAAATTGGTCCTTTTAAAATCATATATTTTATTCTTAATTAAATTTTGTATAAATAAAAATCTCACGATACACCCTATTAAAATACAACTTTTTATTTAATTAAGCTTTTTAAGTTTCTTACAACTAGACTTTCATCTACATTTCTGTTTCTTGAGCAAACTATAGCTGCTTGTATTACTGTTATTAGTATGGATGTATTTCTTCTGTAAGCAATATATTTATACTCCCAATTATGACTAAACTTCTCTTTAAAACGTCTTAACCCTTTAAAGGAGTAAAGTGCTTGTCCATTCTCATAGAATTGAAGGGCTAATTTTTCATTCCAGAAAGCATATTTAGATAAACCAACATTTGCTAAAGGAGCCATTCCCATGTTGAATATTTCATATCCCTTTTCTTTTCCATACTCAATTAAATTTATGAACATAAAATCCATAACTCCCCTTGGAGTATTTTTACTAAATCTCATTAGATCCACTGAGAAGCTTTCATCATCATACATATACATTATATTAGCAAAGGCTTTTATTTCTTCCTCTCTATCCTTTAAAATAGCTATAGGAGCTTTATTTAAATAATCTTCATCAAAGAATCCCACTGAAAATCCTTTTTCTTTTCTTCCATCTAACCATTCATCTGATATTTCTCTTAAGGAATCTAAAAATTCCTTTGAAAAAGGTGGTTCAACCATGTGGAAAGTGTAACCTTCCTTAGTAACCTTACTTCTTGAAGTTTTTAAACTCTTCATTTTATTTCCTACAACTTTAAATTCTTTTACATCAACCTTAGCTTCTTCTCCAATTTTCATAAAATCATATCCATTAGAATGAAGGTAACTTATCATTTCATCATTAACTTGATAAAAAACTGGTGTGTAACCATAATTATCAGCATACTCACAAAACTTTTCTATTTCCCTAAATAGATTTTCATTATTTCCCACAGGATTTCCTAAAACAAAAAGCTTATCTCCATAGACTTCATATTGAATGAAAAGATCCTTATCTTCATTTAAATAAATATACTTGTCCTTTAAAAATACTAAATGAGTTAGGGAATCACCCTTGTATTCTTCTATTATCTTTTCTACATATTCGCTACACTGATCAAAAGTCTTAACAGGAATTTTTCTTCTTATATTTAAAAAGTAAATAGCTACATATATTACAGTTACTAAAGCAAAAGCTATAAATCCAAATTTATATGCCATCTTATAAGGCATTTTACGAACTATTCCTACATATTTAAGATGCGTTCCAAAGGTAATTAAAATAAAGAAATAAATTGAAAAAGATGCAATTAATATACCTGAATCTATTAAGGTATTTTTACAACTTACAACAAAACTATCCCTATAGAACATTCTCTTACTTAAATATAAAAGGTAAGCTACAATAATTAAAAATACTAGTTCATAAGGATTAATTCCCTTTGTTAAGGATAATATTATTCCTAATATAAATAAAACCATACTTGCTTTGTAAATACTTTTAGCCCTATATTTTAGCATAAGAGCTGCAAGCATTATTAAAAATCCTAATACTACGCTCATTCCAATTGATAAGCCTAATACCTGTTTTCCTAAAATTTCTTTTAATAATTTTATCTTTAATAAATATTGAGGTGCTATATTTGATAAAACTATAATAGCTCCTGATATAAATACTAAAGAAACCACTATCTTATAAGCCACCTTAGAAACTATTTCATAAGGCAATCCGTTAAACTTTTTATTTATTTTACCACCGAAATCATGTACAAAAAGTAATACACCTATAATAGCTGGAACTATGTAATAACTTATTCTATAAAGTATTATAACTAATAGGGTTTGTTCTATTGGAATGCCTAAGACCTCTAATCCAGTCATAAAGGTTAAGTCAAAGGTACCAATTCCCCCTGGAATCATACTGATCATTCCAACAACTGCTGCCTCAATATATATTGGTAAGAAAGTTAAAACACTTATTGATGCTCCTGTTATTCTTAAAGTAGCATAAATTAAAATTATTGTTGTAAGCCACTCTAAAAATGATATGAATATAATACCTAAGGTACTGAAAAACTCTAACTTGTCCTTTGTTTTGCTATATTTATAAGCTGAGTAAATTATAAAACCTGGTGCATATAAAGCTATTATTCCTATGGCATATTTTATTATACCTAGGTTATTCCAAGAGGATATTCTAATCCCCATATATGTACAACAAACTATTGATAAGCCTGTTAAGTTTAAGGCTACTATTTTACCAATTTCTTTTAATAATTTCTTTTTATCATCTACATAATCACCATAAAAATACTGTTTAAAAGCTAAGGATGTAGCTCCTCCAAATCCAAGTAAACTTGCAATGGAACTTGCTATCCAAGAATACTTATATAGCTTTCTATTTTTTAATCTTATTCCAACTTTTCTCTTTAAAATAAAATCGTAGAAAGATAAAGGAATGTAAGAAATTATACCTAATGCTGCAATTATTAATAGGTTTAAAAAGTCTAGTTTATTCCTATACATAAAGAAATATTCTGAATTGAAATTTTTAAATACTGAAGTAAATTCCCTAACTATAAATAGTATTACTACGGAAACGAATGCTATCTTAAAAAATAATTTTAATTTGTCACTTATCTTTATATTTAACTTCACCTTTTGTCCTCCCCATGTTTAAAATCCAAATTTATTATACACTTTACCTTTCTTAATAATCCATTGATTAATATTTCATTTGCATTACAAAAATGTAAGAATTATTTCTCTTGTATAATTTTACTTGTTAAATATTACTTTAATGTTTCACTTTCCTTATTTTTACCTTAAATATAACTAAAAAAGGACCTGTATCAAAATAAGTTTTATTTTTTATATTTTGATACAGTCCCTTAATGCTTTTAGGAATTAATCCTCATTATTTTTTCTACTTTTTATTAAGGCTTTGAAATTCATTCCAAACTCATGAATATATAGAATTACCCCTATTGCTGCTGGCAATATGAAATAACTTATCCTATAAAGTATTATTACTAAAAAGGTTTGCTCTATAGGTACTCCTAAGGCTTTAAAGCCATCTATAAAGGTTAAGTCAAAGGTGCCAAGTCCTCCAGGAACCATGCTAACTATTCCAACTGCTGTAGCTCTTACATAGACATAAAAATATTCTGTTAGTTTTATATGAGCTCCTGTAATAGCTAATATTAAATATATAAGGAGCATATTTAAGGTCCATTCCACAAAGGATATGCCTACAACCTTTAAGGTGAATCCCTCTTCGTCCTTTTTCTTCTTATAATTATATAGTGAATTTATAATAACCAAAGGAGCATAGGCAGAAACTCCATATACTACATATTTTATAAGCCCTAAATTTTGTATATCTTTAAATTCTAAGAGAATATAAATTATACATAATACAGACAATCCAGTTAAGTTTAAAAATATGATCTTTCCAATTTCTCTTAATAGCTTCTTTTTATCCTTAACATGACTTCCATAAAAATATTGCTTAAAAGCTAAGGAGGTCGCCCCTCCAAATCCAAGTAAACTTGCAATGGAACTTGCTATCCAAGAATATTTATATAATTTTATATTGTTAATATCTATTCCAACATTCTTTTTCAAAATAAAATCATAAATAGATAAAGGCATATATGCAATAATACCAGCTATGGCAATTAGAGTTAGCTTAAAAAAATGCAATTTATCTCTATACATATTAAAATAGGTCATATTAAATTCCTTAAACATATTTTTAAATCCAAAGGCCACTAAAACTAATACTACTGCTATAAAAGTTATCTTTAAAAAAAGCTTAACTTTATTATTTACTTTAATTTTCAATTCATTTCTCTCCTTTGCATTTATTAACACATCATTAATATTATTTTACATTAATTTAAATAAAATTCAAAATTAAAAGCGATTTAAAAAAATTTTTAAATCGCTTTTATTAATATAAGATTGTAATATGAAAACTCTCTATACTCTCATTCTCTGCCTATAATCGTTTACATCATTAAAAGAATTTTCTATATTTAAAAAGACATTTTTTAACCTTTCTGAGTTTATTACCATATATTTTGATTTATTACTGCTACCTAAAATTGAGTCATTAGGATATTCAACTATGTATTTTTCCTCATCTATACTATTATTATTTATAACAATTACATCATTGTTTTTTAAAAATATATATAATTTCCTATCACTATCAGTTATTGGTGCAAAGTTCTTTTTTTCCGTAACATCACTTTCATTTAAAACACTTACTACCTCTTCAATACTCTTCTTCTCTAAATCCTTAGGTACATTATGGTAATTTTCATTTCTTTCTTTATTCATATAGTATTTCATTGCCACTACTTCACTTTCCTTCACCTTAAAGGAATTATCTTCTTTAATAAAAATAGAAACAAGAACTCCAAGAATAAGCATTATAATCACTATAGGGAATATTACCTTTTTCCCCACAAAATTACCCCCTATCTATTTATGTTCACATCTACTTATATAATACAACATTTTTTTACAATTTTAAAGTTAACATGCATAAATGGGTGTATTTTCTTTTCTTAAGGATATAATCTCTCAAAGCTCCATTGTATAAATTTAAAAATCAAAATTAAAACTTTTGACTTTAACTTAACTTTTGAAGCTTTACTAATATCTTAAGCAATTATTATAAATTCTTAGGGAATTCTATTAATTCTAGAAATATGGTTGTGAGTTTTATTGCTATATTTTGATATCTCTCTTTTGCTATTGTTTAAATAATCAACTAAGGTTATTTTATTAAAATTATTTGATTCTACATTTTTTAAATTTAAATACATATTATTTAAGATTTCACTTTGACCTTCTACTGAAAATAACTTTCCATAATCACCTTCAAAATTAGAATATATATTTTCCTCTAATCTTTCTTTCAAGTTTAAAATTAACTCCTCTATGCTTTTAATATACTCTTCCTTAAATAAATCTAAGGCGTATAAAAGTTCTATTTCCATTTTATTTTCTATATTTTCATGTCCTATGAAATTCTCTATATCAATTAAAATTTTATTTTTTAAAAATCCCTTGTTGAAAGATTCTATAAGCTTAAAAAATCTCTTATTTAAGGAAGTATAATCAACCTTTTCACATTTATATGAAACAAGGTTATCTGATTTCTTTATTCCTAATTTATTTAAACTTTCAAAAAAACTCTCATGGATTGCTTTCTCATATTTTTTATAAATATTAAATATTTCCTCATTTACAGAATTTAATTCTAAAATATCATTTTTTATTATATCTACTAGGTCTAAATTAATATCTTCCTTTGAAGATAATTTTATTTCCTTTAATACTACTTTGCTTTTTAAATTAATATTTTCTTTAATTCTTTTAGAAGAACTTTCTAGATAAGTTTTTAATTCTTCTAAGAACTTTTCTTTTAAATCCTTACATTGAATTCCAAAATCAACTCTTAACTCATTGTGATATAAATAATCCCTGTTTAACTCTTCATTATACTCTTTAATAGATTCTAATAATTTATACTTTAAATTTAATAGAACTTCATCTATTAATTCCTCTTCTAAAGATTTAAAATTATCTTTATTTATAGAGTTAAGTTTTATATCTATCTCCTTAAATTCTCTTTTTGCTTTCTTTAAAAAATAGTTTATTTTATTATCCTCCCCATTGCTACTTGCACATTTTTCTAAGGATTCTAATTCTATTTTTAAATCCTTTATATATTCTCTTAACTTTAAAATCATTATTAATAGTTTATTTTCCTTTTCATATTCTTTTATATGCATATATAGCTTTAAAAACTTCTCATTTAAACTCTGTGAATTATAAAAAACCTTATTTTTCTCTTTATCTTTAGAAACTTTTACTTCATATTCTTTAACTAACATTGTTTTCTCCTAAAATAAAACTGCTAAAATGCCTACAATTACTATGCTAATTACTAAAAAGTAATATTTTTTATCTAATTCACTTTTTAACTCTTCATGGAAAAATGGTTCCTCAGGTCCCTTATTCATATTAGATATTTTTCTATCTAAATTATTGACCCTCTCCCCAAGCCTTCTTGTGGCATCTATTACATCAACATTGTACTTATCTATGGCACTATTTAATAATTCCATAGAGTTATTCATATTTGTATTTCCCTCTTCTAAAAGATCCTTTATTTCATTAAACTCTAACTTAATATTATAATTTATCTCTTCAAGGCCTTCCCCCATATATTCCTTAAAGCCTAAAAAATTATCTCTAATTTCACTCTTATCAACCTTTAACCTATTTTCTAGTTTATTGACGCAGTTCATAACTCTTAAGCATTCGCCTTTTAGCATTTTATCCATCTCTTCTATTTTTTCTATATGCTCCTTAGCTATGTGGTTGCTTGTCCTTATCTTTTCACTTAATTCCCTGCCTATTCTTTGTAAATTAGCTATATTTTCAATTCCTTCTTCCTCTGATAATTCCCCTATATTTTTATTTATTCCATCTACTTGCTCCTTTAACCTTTCTATTTCATCATAGGTTTCCTTTGCCTTATCTTTTAAATGGTAAATGTTTTCTTTTGACTTAGTAGATACCTCTTCTATATTATTTAAAAACTCATTAGCTTTTTTCTCAAAGGCTTCTTCCCCTTGCTGAACCCCTAAATTAAAGTCTGCTATAGCTTCATCTAATATTACCTTTAAATTATTTTGTAAACTTATTAAGTTATTTCTATTTATTGTAGCAGTTTTTTCTGAAGTACTTGTAAGGGTCTTTATTAAATTTTCTTCTGTAAGTTTTAAATCCCTATAAATAGATTTATCAAAGACCGATTTACTTATTTCTGAAACTAATTCATTAAATTCATCTATTAAGTTATCTTCATTCCTATTCTCCATAACTTCCTCCTACCCCACTACCTAATATGAGTTTATATACTATAAATCTTCATTTATTACTAAATCTCTTCATTAAAAGTCATAAAATTCAAGCTCTCTTTATAATAATTATACTTTATTTACCATATATGTAAATACTTAAATGTGCCTATTTTAAATAATTTACTTTTTATTTATGTATTCCTAACTTTATAAAATTTAATTAAAGAAATAGCCCTATTTTAGTGCTTAATCTAAAATAGGGCAAAAAAATAAGAGGCTTATAAAAAGTTAATAATAAAAGCTACAAACAGTATGAAGAGAATATCTAGATGAACTTTAGAATTTAAATTATTACGGAGAAGATATTACGTTAAAAAGCTGAGACTGTTAATTTCTTAGGAATACAATCTCACAAAGTTCCATTGGATAAGTTCAAGTTTCCAAATTAAAATTTGGACTTTCACTTAAAATCTAGTAATTCTCTGAATATGTTTGTAGCTTTTATTAAAACTTATTTTTATATAACCTCTTATATATTAGTTATCTGAAAATTTAGCTAAAAGATTTAGTATTTCAGTGTATAACCATATTAAAGTTACCATTAATCCAAAAGCTCCATACCATTCCATGTACTTTGGATATCCATATTGTGAAGCTTTTAGTATGAAATCATAGTCCATTATTAAGCTTGCTGTAGCAATTGCAACAACAAATAGACTAAATCCTATACCAATTATTCCTGAACCATATATAGGTAAAGTTATTCCAAAGAAACTAAGTACCATTCCTAATAAGTAAATAGCTCCAATTGATATTATGGCTATGAAAACTCCTCTGCTAATTCTTCCAGCTATATCTGGAGTTCTTCTATATATAAGTACTGTAGCAACTAAGCATATTATTGTTAAAAGCATAGCTGGGAATACTATTCCAGGAAACATACTTTCAAAGTATCTTGATATAGAACCTAAAAGAACACCTTCAAAAGCTGCATAGAAAACTGCTGTAAACTGTGCAATCTTTGGTATGAATGATGTTAATAGTCCTAAAATTAATGATCCTCCTAGTGAAACCACTAAAGCACTTTTATAATTCACATCTGGATTTTGAAAAGCTATCCAACTATAAACAAAAGCGACACCTAAAATAGCTGTCATTATTAATATTTTTACTATAGTTCCTCCAACTGTCATGGTTGTTCCATCACTAACAGCCTTTTCAAACCCGGCTGCTAATGCAGGATTTGATTCTCTTCTCATGTTTCTACCTCCTATACAAATATAAGTAATTTATTATAGTTTAAATTATAAAGTAAAAGTATGTCAATTATGTTTCATTTATGGCTAGAATGAAAATTAATATTAATTTAATGATTAAATTTAATTTTTATAGTATCTAATTCTTTAAGATTATTATAATCATATTTCTTTGTTTAATATTAATCTTCATCTAAATCATTCCAACTGTCTAAGCAATAACTCCAAAGGTGCTCCTTTACTATATTTCTACTTTTACATTTTGGACATTCTTTATTTTCCTTAAAAAATAAAATTCTTTTTAAGATTCCTATATTAAAAGTATTCCCACAATTAATACAAATAAAACCATAGGTACTTAATATCCAAAGTCTAAATAAAAATATTTCTAGAAATACATAAATTAAAAATAAAATAAACTTAAATAAATTAATAGGTTTTAATATATAAAAAATTATGGCTGTTGAAATTACTATAATAGTAAAGATTAATAGAGTTAATTTATTTTTTTTAAATTTCATATGAAACTCTTCCTTAAGAATTGCTAAATATTATTTTGCTCTTCTTTTCTTAAATAAGAATCAATGGACTTTGCAGCTTTTTTTCCTGCTCCCATAGCAAGAATAACTGTAGCTGCTCCTGTAACAGCATCTCCTCCTGCATAAATTCCCTTTAAGGAGGTTTTTAAGCTTTCTTCATCTACAAGGAGACATCCTCTCTTATTTGTCTTTAATCCCTTTGTGGCATTGGATATTAAAGGATTAGGAGAAGTTCCTAAGGACATTATTACACTATCTACTTCCATAATAAACTCTGAATTTTCAATTTCAATTGGTCTTCTTCTTCCTGAAGAATCTTCCTCTCCAAGTTTCATCCTTATACACTTTATACCCTTTACCCAACCCTTTTCATCAGTTAAAATTTCAGTAGGATTAGTTAAAACATCTAAAATAACTCCTTCTTCCTTAGCATGATGAATTTCTTCTAATCTAGCTGGCAGCTCCTTTTCACTTCTTCTATAAATTATGTGAGTTTCTGCTCCTAATCTTAAGGAAGTTCTAGCTGCATCCATGGCAACATTTCCTCCACCAACTACAGCAACCTTTTTTCCTAAATTTAAAGGAGTATGGCTTTCATTTTTAAAAGCCTTCATAAGATTTACCCTAGTTAAAACTTCATTGGCTGAAAAAACTCCATTGGCATTTTCCCCTTTAATCCCCATGAATTTTGGAAGACCTGCTCCAGAACCTATAAAGACAGCCTTAAATCCTTCATTTTCTATTAATTCATCAATGTCCACAGTTTTACCAACTACCACATTGTTTTCTATTTTAACTCCTAGTTTTTTTATTTCCTCTATTTCATACTTAACTACATCCTTCTTTGGCAATCTAAATTCTGGAATTCCATAAACTAAAACCCCTCCAGATTCATGTAATGCTTCAAAAATAGTTACTCTATATCCTAGTTTAGCTAGTTCTCCTGCACAGGTTAAACCAGCAGGGCCACTTCCAATAACAGCTACCTTCTCTAAAATCTTTTCACTCTTTTTTAAAGATCTTAATTTATTATTTCTTGCAAAGTCTGCTATGAATCTTTCTAATTGTCCAATGGCTAATGGTTCTCCCTTTATTCCTAAAACACACTTCCCTTCACATTGAGATTCTTGTGGACAAACTCTGCCACATACAGCAGGTAAAGCATTATATTTTGACAATTCTTCAAAAGAAGCAGAAAAATCTCCTTTCTTTATGAAAGATATAAAACTTGGTATATTTACAGAAACAGGACATCCTTCCACACACTTAGGGTTTTTACATCCTAAACATCTATTTGCCTCTTCAATAGCCTCTTCTTCTCCATATCCTAGAGAAACCTCCTTAAAGTTTTTCCCTCTTTCTATTGGATCTTGCTCCCTAGATTTAACTCTTTTCTTTTTTAAATTACTCATTTTTCAAATCACCTCTACATCCACATCCACCATGACTATGGGTATTTCCCTCTTTAAGTTTTAAAAAAGCTCTTCCCTCTTCTGTTTTGTAGATAGCTTGTCTTCTAATAGATTCATCAAAATCTACTAAATGCCCATTAAATTCTGGTCCATCAACACAAGCGAACTTAACTTCTCCTCCTACTGTAACCCTACAAGCACCACACATTCCAGTTCCATCAACCATTATGGGATTTAAGCTTACAGTGGTAGGAATATTTAATTCCTTTGTAAGAATGCACATAAACTTCATCATTATCATGGGTCCAATTACAATTGCTCTATTATAATTTATGCCCTTATTCTTAACTAAATCTTCTAAAAGTTCAGTTACTCTCCCCTTAAATCCATAACTTCCATCATCAGTAGCTATATATAGATTTTTAGAAACCTCCCTAAGTTCCTTTTCAAAGATTAATAATTCCTTATTTCTAGCTCCAACTATAACATCTGCTAAAATTCCATGGTTATATAGCCACTTTACTTGAGGATATACAGGTGCAGCTCCAACTCCACCAGCTACAAATAATATTCTTTCTTTTTTTAACTCTTCTAAATCTTCATATATAAAGTCACTTTCTCTTCCTAAAGGGCCAAGAAAATCATGTATATAGTCACTTTCATTGTATTTTCCAAGTTCTAAGGTGCTAGCCCCAAGGCCTTGAACAACAATGGTTACACTTTTATCTTCCTTATTATAATCAGCTATGGTTAAAGGAATTCTTTCTCCTTCTTCATCTGCTCTAAGTATTATAAATTGCCCTGGCTTAGCCTTATTAGCTACTCTAGGTGCTTCTATCTTCATTAAATAAACAGAGTCATTTAAATATCTTTTTTCTAAAATTTTAAACATCTAACTAAACCTCTCCCAAAAAATATTTTATTCTCCCACCTAAAAAATAGGATTGTATCAAAGAACTCATAAAATTTATAACTTTTATCTTTGAGTTTTAACACAATCCTCTTATCTTTACCTTATTTTAACTAGAAAAAATTTATTCTTTAAAAATCCACATCACTGCCGTAATATGCACAAGTATATAATTTTTCCATAGTCTCATCATCAATCTCCCTTGGATTTGATCCTGTACATGGATCTAAAACAGCATTATGAGCTATAAATTTAAGGTTAGCTTTAAATTCATTCTCATCTATTCCATACTCTTTCATTGATGAAGGTATATTTAATTCCTTATTAAACTTATTTATTAAATCTATTAGGGCATCTGTTAACTCTCTTTCACTTTCTCCCTTTAATCCAATATGTCTTGCAATTTGAGCATATCTATCTTCACAAGCTTTTCTATTATATTTAATTACATATGGCAAGAAGATAGCATTAGCACATCCATGTGGTATATGGAATACGGCACCTACCTTATGAGCCATAGAATGTACTATTCCTAAAAGAGCATTAGAGAAGGCCATTCCTGCTAAACATTGAGCCTCATGCATTTCTCCCCTAGCTTCCATATCTCCCTTATATGAATTTACTAAGTGCATCTTAACCATTTCAATTGCCTTTAAAGCTAAAGGATCTGTAAAGTTTGATCTTAAACTTGCAGTATAAGCCTCAATAGCATGAGTTAAGGCATCCATTCCTGTATGCGCTACTAACTTCTCTGGCATAGTTTCTGCTAAGCTAGGATCAACAATGGCTATATCTGGAGTTATTTCAAAGTCTGCTAAAGGATATTTTATCTTAGCCTTATAATCAGTTATTACTGAAAAAGCTGTTACCTCTGTAGCAGTTCCAGAAGTTGATGGAATAGCTACAAACTTTGCTTTTCTTCTAAGCTTAGGTAATCCAAAAGGAATAATAGCCTTTTCAAAAGTAAAATCAGGATACTCGTAGAAAATCCACATAGCCTTTGCTGCATCAATAGGTGAACCTCCTCCTATGGAAACTATCCAGTCTGGATTAAATTCTTCCATTTCCTTTGCACCCTTCATAACAGTTTCTACTGATGGATCTGGTTCTACTCCTTCAAAAACCTTTGTTTCCATATTAGCTTCCTTTAAATAACTTAAAACCTTATCTAAAAAGCCAAATCTTTTCATTGATCCGCCACCAATAACTATAAAAGCCTTTTTACCTTCTAAGCTCTTTAACACCTCTAAAGAATCTTTTCCATGATATATGTCCCTTGGTAAAGTAAATCTTGCCATACTAATAATTCCTCCCAAAATAATATATTCTTAACAAAAAAACAAAGGGTATGTATCAAATAATCTTTTATAAAACTTACAAACATTATGAAGAGAATATCTAGATGAGCTTTAGAATTTAAATTATTACGGAGAAGATATTACGTTAAAAAGCTGAGACTGTTCGAAGCGAAGCAAGTTTCGAAGCTTTAGTAATATCTTCGTAGTAATGATTATAAATTCTTAGCGAAATCTAGTAATTCTCGGAATATGTTTGTAAGTTTTATTATTATATTTGACTACAATCCCTTTACATTTTATTTATTATTATTTAATTTTATTCCTAAATTCTATTTATTTTCTTTTTTCCATTCATCTAATTGTCTTTGTAACTCAACTTTTATATCTTCTAATCCTGAATCATATAACTTCTTATTTAACTTTTCTAAAGTCTCTTCAGTCTCTACAGAACCAGTGTATAAAGGTTTTATAAACTCTTTAAATGTATTACTTACAGCTGACATTTGAGTTACAACTTTTTCTGTATCAAATTTGAATCCTAATATAGTTGAAGTTTTAGCCTTTTGGTTAAATTCTTCAAAAGCATCCCACTTATCTACTGGGTCACTATCTAAAACATAAGTGTCAAATAAGTTTCCATAGGCCCAGCTTGTAACACTATATGGTCCATTTGGATCCCTCTTTATTTGGTTATCACTAACCTTTTCATAGTGAGTTCCCTCTATTCCAAACATTAATAGGTTTCTTAATGTAGAATCAGTATTTACTAAGTTTATAAGCTCCATAGCCTTTTCTGGGTGCTTAGAAGTTGATGATATAGCAGTCATAGCTCCTGTAGTTGAAGCATTTGTAACATATGGAGAAACTATTGATGAAGTTACAACCTCTCTACCTAAAGCTTGACCCCATCCATTTTCTGCATATGGTTGTCCATCAGCCTTCCACACAAATCTCTTAACTTCATTTTTCATATTACTAACTGCTGCGTCTTGATTTATATATCCTTTTTCATAGAATTCTCTTAATTTAGTGAAAAGATGTTTTAGCTCCTCTGTTTCATACATATTTTTAACGGTTAAGCTTTCATCATCATAGAAAATACCTAGTCCTGATGTTATATCCTCTAATCCTTCTAGTGGAATTCCATCTCCTTGAGTGTAGAATGGCACAAAATCTGGTTCCTTCTCTTTTATAAGTGCAAGCCATGGTTCTAAATCATCAACTGTATGAATATCTTCATATGGAATATTATATTTTTCAACAAGTTCCTTATCAAATACCCACATAGGTGCTCCTGCTATTTCCTTTTGGTTTGGAACTGCATATACATTTCCATCAACCTCTGCACCCTTCCATAGTCTTTCATCAATAACATTCTTTAAGTCTTTTCCATGACTATCTATAAGATCATTTAACTCTAAGAAAGCTCCCTTTCTCGCATTGTCTAAGTATGGGAATGCCCATGAACATGTAAATGCTAAATCGTATTCTTCCCCTGAATTAGCTATTACGTTCATTTTTTGACTATAATCACCAAAGTCAATATGTTTTATGTCTACAGTAGCATTTATTTTATCCTTTATATATTTATTTACTTCTTCCTCTACTACTTCTCCATCTGTTTGTGGTTTACCTATTACATACCATACTAAGTTTACTGGTTCTTCTCCTTCACCACCACTAGACGAAGCATTTCCCCCTGAACCACATCCAGCTAAGATAGAAGATGTTCCAATTATTCCTCCTAATATTAAAGCCATTAGTTTTTTGTTTTTAAGCATTTTTATTTTCCCCCTTAAAGTAACTAATAAGTCCTCATTATATATATATTGTATAAATTACTTCCCCATTCTTCTTTTTTCAACATTTAACAAAACGTTTACAATAGAATTTAATCAAAAAAATTATAAAATGACCAACTTACTTTTTATTTTTGTAACCATTTCTTTTCATTTAAGAAATAATTACGTAACCTCTAAAATTTAAATTAATATTATTATTTATATAATAGTTTTAACTCCTTATACCCTTAAATATTGCACGTAGGAGCATGTATTAAAAATTATTTTGATACATGCTCCTCTATTTTAAATAATTTTTCCTTTCTTATTTCTAATATTTCTTAAATCCACTTATTATTTTTCTAATTTTACGTATTATCTTAAGAATTTTATTGCTTTTCTTTTTATTTTAATTATCATTTACGAGTATTTCATTTAAAATAAAGCATAAAAACCATAAATAAAATCCTACTCATAAATTTAAATTAAAATTACTTTTACAATTATTCCATTATTTATTAACATTTCTAATTATGGTATAATTACATGGAAAATTTAAGTATTATATACACTATTTTAAACTTAAGAAAATAGGAGATGATTTTATGGCTGTAGCAATAGTTCAGCAGCAACAACAACCAAATGATAAGATTAATATTGACTTGTCTAATTCTAATGTTGCTGTGGTAAAAAGTAAAAAAGAAACTAATCCCCCTATAAAAGATGAAAAACAATCAAAGGATAAAGATAATTTAAAATCTGATAAAAAAACCGAGCCTAAAGTTGAAGAAAAAAAGCAAGATAGAGGTAACTCAAAGGAAGAAGATAAAGCTCAGGTAAAAACTGAACCTAAAGTTAAAGAGGATAAAGACACAAAGAAAAGTTCTGATGAAATTAAAGAAGAGGTAAAAAATCAAAAACCTGTTATAAAAGAAGTAAAATTACCTGTTGAAAAAGATTCAAAGAATTCTTCTGAAAATTTATCTAATAACTCAAGTAACTTTGCTTCAGATGTTAATAGAAGATTATATGAATATGAAAGTGTTAGAAGTAATCAATCTAATGCAATGAATGAAGCTATTCGTCTTCATAATGGAGACCCTAGCAACACTTGTGTTTTCTTCCAAGGTGCTTGTTTAAGAGCAATAGGAGTACCTGTTCCAAGTCATATTGGATACACTTCTAACCTTTGGAACTGGCTAGAAAATAATAACTGGGAAATGCATAGAGATTTTTCAAACATCCAAAAGGGAGATATTATCTTTGCAGGTGAATATCACACAATGTGTTTCATGGGATGGAAGGATAAAGCAAATGGTATTGCCTATGTAATGGGAAATGAAGCCTATACCTATGGAGATGCCTATGCTCATCGTAATTTAAATGGACAAGCTCCTACTAAAGAAAATGGATGGAATAGACAGTATAGAGCTACAAGATACTATAAATATAAAGGAAATTCTTCAAAAAGTAATTCTGACATTGTAAAAACAAACATTGTAACATCAAAACCTGTTAGCTCAAAGGATCATAAATATACAGTTGAAGCCTTAAAGGGTACTGTAACAGCTAAGCAAGATGTTTATATTAATGAAAAACCATTCCCTACTACTGAAGGAATTAAGCCTGTAGGACTAGCTAATGGAGGAGATAAACTAACTGTAACTGGTAGAGCCTCAAATGGATGGTATGAAGTTCTTTATAATGGTCAAAAAGCTTACATAAGTCATAGATATACTGACTTCTTAGAAGAAAAAGAAGCTCCATCTAAGTCATCTGATTCTGTTACTCACCTTGGAGTAGTTAAAACTAATACTTCAGATAAAAAATCTGATTCTAAAGAAGATAATAAAAAGATAGAAAGTTCTCTTAAAGACAAAGATGAAAAGGTGAACAAGGGAGATAAATCTACTGAAGATAAAAAGGTAGATGAATCTAAGGATAAAGCTACTAATAAAGTGGAATCAAATAAAACTGAACAAGCTAAGCCTTTAGAATCTAGTAAGCCAGTTGAAGAAACTAAAAAAGAGGAATCAAGTAAGCCTTCTGAAACAGTTACAAAAACTGCCTTTATAAAGGCGAATGGTGGTTTATGGCTACATTCTAGCAAGGATACTTCATACTCTTCTAGAGTAAATCTAATGAGTAATGGAGCTAAGGTTAATGTTTTAGAGGAAGATAACTCTTGGTTTAAGGTTAACTATAATGGAAATACAGGTTGGTGTTCAAGTAAATATGTAACTAACCCAGTTTCTTCTGAAAGCTCAACTAATAAAAAAGTAGAAGAAAATAAAGCTACAGAACCTAATAAAACTATGGAAGAAAATAAACCTAAGAAAGAATCTGAAACAAGCAAACCTGCTTTGACAATTGTTAAAACTGCTTCTATAAAAGCTAATGGTGGACTATGGTTACACTCTTCTAAGGATTCATATATCTCTTCTAGATTAGAAATTATGGATAAGGGTGAAAAGGTTACAATCTTAGAGGAAAGTGGAGATTGGTTTAAGGTTAACTATAGTGGTAAAACTGGCTTCTGTGCAAGTAAGTACTTAAGTGAACCTACTACTTATGAAAAACAATCTGAATCTAATAAAATAGAGGAAGTTAAAAATACCTCTCCTAGCAAGGCTGTAGAAGAAAGTAAACCTACTGCACCTATTAAAACTATGGAAGAAAATAAACCTAAAAAGGAAGCTGAAACAAGTAAACCTACTTTAACAAATATTAAAAGAGCCTCTGTAAAGGCAAATGGTGGTTTATGGCTACACTCTACTAAGGATTCCTATGCATCTTCTAGAATTACCATAATGAGTAATGGAGAAAAGGTTGATATTTTAGATGAAAATGGATCTTGGTACAAGGTTAACTATAATGGAACTATGGGTTGGTGCTCAAGCCAATTCTTAGGTAACCCAACTGTTATATCTCAAAGCTCACAAAGTAAATCTGTAGAGGAAAATAAACCAGTTTATGAAAACAAAACTGTTGAAGTAAGTAAGCCAGTTACTAGTAAAGTAAAAACAGCTTACATAAAAGCAAATGGAGGTTTATGGTTACACTCCTCTAAAGATTCCTATGCTTCTTCTAGAATAAGCATAATGAACAAAGGATCAAAGGTAAGAGTTTTAGAAGAAAGTGGTTCTTGGTTTAAAGTTGACCACAATGGAAATATAGGTTGGTGTTCAAGTGAGTTCCTAACCAATCCAGTAACATCTAAAAGTAATACTGTGGAAGAAAGTAAAATAGTTAAGTCAAATACCAGTGAAGTTTCCCTAAGAGAAGTCTACATAAAGGCTAATGGAGGATTGTGGCTACACTCATCTAAAGACTCCTCTACTTCATCTAGATTAACTGTAATGGGTAATGGTCATAAGGTTGAAATCTTAGAAGAAAGTGGTTCTTGGTACAAGGTTAGATATAATGGAAACATAGGTTGGTGTGCTAAAGAATTTATAGCTTAAAAAAATTTGAACTTATAAAATTAATCATAGGGTAATTTAGATCTTTTCTTACTTCTAATACCCTAAATAAAATCTATAAAATATGCTTTTAAAGGCCCATAATTTAAAAATTTTCTTTAAATTATGGGCCTATTTTCTCTTTAAAACAAAAACTTTTTCAAATAAAATTACACTCTAGCATAGTTTAATAGAACTATTGCTTTGTATTATAATTCTTTATATTTCATGTTCCTAAGAGGATAAAAAATACTTTTCTTTTACCCTCTTCATTTTATATTTTTTATAAATTTAAGCATCATATCCTACTTCTTTTTCTTCTGCTACTAGAGAATATCCATACTTATCATTTTGCAAATCTTCTACACTAACATTTCCACACATAAGCTCAGCCTGTCTAATAACTGTATCTAAAGCTTTTTTAGCTTGCTCTGGTGGATATTTGTATTTTCTTAAAAGCCTTTTTACTATTTTTCTCATTCCTGCTTGAGCACTCTTTTTTATGCTCCAGTCTATAGTAAGACTTCTTCTTATAGTTTCCGTTAGTTCATGAGCCATTTGTTTTAGGACTTTTTCATCTATAAAGTCTTTTACTGCATCATCATCTGTTAAAGCATCATAGAAAGCTACTTCGTCCTTTGTAAGTCCTAGCTCTTCTTCTCTACTTTTCATTTTAGATATTTCTTTTGCAAGTTTTATAAGCTCACTTATAACTTCAGCATTAGTTAAGGCTTGATTTCTATATTTGTTTAATGACTTTTTAAGCTTCTCAGAAAATTTTTCAGACTTAACTAGGTTAGTTCTCTCCATAGCCTTTAAATTACCTTCTAGAAGTTTTTTAAGCATTTCTACAGCTAAGTTCTTTTGTTTCATCATTCTAACTTCTTCTAGGAACTCTTCTGAAAGAATAGAAACCTCTGGTCTTTCCATTCCAAGAGCATCAAAGACATCAATAACCTCTTCTGAAATTATTGATTTCTCTAGAATTTGATTTACCCTAGCTTCCATTTCTTTTTTACTTTTCTTTTTAGGTTTACTTAATGAATCTAACTTAACAAGACTTGATTTGACAGCTTTAAAATAGCTTATTTCAAGTGCTGAATCTCTTCCTTCCTTTGTGGCTGCACAAAGAGAATGAGCCTTTGCAAGTTCCACAACAAAGTTTTTAAATTCTTTTTGTTCTTTTTCTGAAAGTCCCAAAATAAAGTTCATGCCCTCTGTTATAGAAGCCATTCTATCTCTGTTTCCACCTTCTAAGTATTTTGAGTAATCAAAATCATAAAAAATATCTCTTAAGATTTCAACCGTTTCTAGCATTATAGAAACTGCTTGGGATGTATCTATACCAGTATTTCTCTTATCACTTTCTGTGTACTGTTTTAAAGCCCTTTTTAGACTTTCTAATATACCTATATAGTCAACTACTACTCCACCTGCTTTATCCTTAAATACTCTATTAACCCTAGCTATAGCTTGCATAAGGTTATGACCTTTCATAGGTTTATCTATATACATAGTATGCATAGAAGGAACATCAAAACCAGTAAGCCACATATCTCTTACTATAACAAGCTTTAATTCATCATTATTATCTTTTATTCTAGTAGCTAAAGTATCTCTTCTTTTCTTTCCTCCAATATGAGGTTGTAGAAATTCCTTATCAGAAGCAGATCCAGTCATAACAACCTTTATTTTTCCCTTTTCAAGTTCATCACTATGCCACTCTGGTCTTAAAGCTATTATTTCATTATAAAGTTTTACACATATCTCTCTACTCATACATACTATCATAGCTTTACCATCTACTGTTTTTGCCTTCTCTTCATAATGAGAAACTATATCCTCTGCAAGCTTTTTAACCCTATTTGGAGAACCTACAACAGCTTCTAATCTAGACCACTTACTTTTATACTTTTCTTTGTCATAGTCCTCTTGTCCTTCTGTTATCTCTTCAAATTCATCATCAATATTTAAAAGTTCTTCATCATTTGAATCTAACTTTATTATTCTATTTTCATAATAAATCTTAACAGTAGCTTCGTCCTCTACTGCTCTTGTCATATCATATATATCTATATAATCTCCAAAAACAGCTAAGGTTGACTTATCTTCTAATTCTATAGGAGTACCAGTAAAGCCTATGAAAGAAGCATTAGGAAGTGCATCTCTTAAATATTTAGCATATCCATACTTAACTTCCCCTTTATTGTTGGTTTTAGCATCTAGTCCATATTGACTTCTATGTGCTTCGTCTGCCATGATAATAACATTTTTTCTATCTGTTAAAACTGGCATTTCTCCCTCTTCTGGCTTAAACTTTTGAATAGTTGTAAATATAATTCCACCAGATTCTCTTTCATTAAGTAAATCAAATAATCCATTAATTTCTTTAGAATCTTTTTTTGCACTAGCTTTTTTCTGTTCCTCTGTTAGTTTTCTAACATCTGCATGCTTAGGTGTTTCTCTTAAAATACATCTAGAGTTAACAAAAGTTCCAAAAAGTTGGTCATCTAAATCATTTCTGTCAGTTAAAACAACTATAGTTGGGTTATTTAGTTTTCTTGTAATAGCTCCTGTATAAAAAAGCATAGAAAAGCTCTTTCCTGATCCTTGAGTATGCCAAACAACCCCGGCCTTTCTATCTCCCTTTTCACTACTTGCTATTAAAGTTTTTTCTATGGCTTTATTAACTGCAAAGTATTGGTGATATGCAGCAAGAATTTTTATAATACTTTCATGCTCTCCAATTTTAACTCCATTTTCGTCAAATTCCTCTTTTTTAGACTTTTCATACAAGATAAAATTTTTTAAGATGTCTATAAGTCTTTCCTTATGTAACATTCCTTTAAACATAACCTCATATTGTGGTTCATAAAGTGGAGCTATTTCCTCTCCATCAACACTTCTCCACTTCATAAACCTCTCATAGTTAGAAGTTATAGTACCACATCTTGAGTTAACACCATCAGATATAATACAAAAGGCATTATATTTAAATAAACTTTCAATATCATTTTTATAAGTTTGTATTTGATTGTAAGCTTCCTCAATTCCAACATTCTCATCACTAGCTGATTTAAGTTCCACAACTACTAAAGGAATACCATTAACAAAGATAACTAAATCTGGTCTTCTATCCTCATTTTCAATTATGGTAAACTGATTAACAACTAAGAATTCATTTCTTTTAGGATTCTCAAAATCAATTAAAAACACCTTTTCAGAGGATATTTCTCCACCTTTTTTTACAGGAACATCAATACCTTCCTTTAAAAGCTTAAAAAACTCTAAATTATTCTCAATAAGCATAGCACTGCTAAAACTAGTAATTTGTCTATATGCATTCTTAATAGAATCCTCTGAAAAACCTTTATTAATTCTAAATAAAGCATCTAAAATTCTATCTTTTAAAAGAACATCCCTATAACTTGCTCTCTCTGGATACTCCCCATCAACACTAATATCTGGCCCATACTTATACTCATATCCCATTTCTTGAAGAACCTCAATACAAGCCTCCTCAAGATCACTTTCAACAAAATTAATTAAACTCAATTAACCTCACCCCACATAATCTAAAATAAAGAGTTAAGAATCCACTCTTAACTCTAAAAAAATCTAATTTTCATTATTCTCTAAAGGAACTCTTATTTCTCCAGACATAAGCTTTGGAAGAAGAGTGTCTCTAAGCTTTTCTAGTTTTTCATTTTCATTAGCTAAATCATAAAATTTATCAAGTATATTTTTAAATATATCTAAATTAAATCTACTTTCTTCTGGGAAAGCTAATGTAATACTCTTTAAAGTGCTAAATGTTATTTGAGGAAACGTTCCTGATCTACTTTCCGCTAAAATATTAATTTTTTCAACAAATTCTTTTCCGGTTAATAAATAATATATTACTTGTGAATATTTTAAGTTTTTACTTCTTAAAACCATCAATTTTGTTGACACTACGTAATCTTCAGAATCAAAATTCACATAAGCAAATCTTTTATTCTTAGGACGTATTTCACTATAAAGAATATCATCCTTACTTATACTTTTTTTTGCTTGTCCTGGAAGGTTAGAAATTTCAGAATATTCTTTATTTAAAAACTTTCCTTCTAATATATCTGATGTATTTAAAAATATAACTTTTTCTTTATCAAATTTATGTTTTATAGATATACTATCAACAAGTTCAGTTATATTTTTAATTTTCCATCCTTTAGGTATCATTCCAAGTTCACTTTCAACCATTTCTCCACCACTTGATTTATATGGTTTTCCTTCTTCATTTGGAAATTCAAAATCTACAAACCATTGTTTAAAAATAGCCTGTGCCATTTCTTCTAGGTTTTTATTTATCTTATTATTAATTTCTATCTTTTCATCTAAATCAGAAAGAATTTTAGCAATAGCTTTTTGTTCTCCTAAAGATGGTAAAGGTATTTTTATATTATTTATATCTCCTAAATATAAACACTTCTGAACCGAACCACTAATTCTCCCACTTACTTGATACTTAAAATATCTATCTTTTGTAATATAATAAGCAAAATTTTTATTAACTTTTTTAGTATCCAATTTTATAATAGCTACACTTCTTTGAAACTCAAAATTTAAATCTTTGACAATTGCAGATTCTCCAATAGTACCTACTGTAGTTAGTAATAAGTCTCCTATATCCATATTAGTTCTTTTTCTTAATTTTTTTAATGTATCTAAATCTATTTTTCTTTCTTTTTCCCCTAAAACTACGTTACCATTTTTCACATTTTTACAACTTAAAAGATAATATTCTCCATCTTTATTATCTTTTACAGTACTATGAGTTCCATCTGTTATTTTTGTAGAACATTCTTTTAATGTTTTAACATCCCACTCTGATGGTAATTTTCCAATTTCAGTATTTCTAAAACTCATAGCCAAGTCCTCCTAGATTCTTTCTTATTTCCTCCTCTAGGCTTCTTGACTTTTTAAATAATTCTCCTAATTCACTTGTTAGAGTTTCCATTTTTTCTTCAAAAGGAATTCCATCATCCTCTTCATCTTCTATTCCAACATATCTTCCTGGAGTTAGAACGAAGTCTTGTTTTCTTATTTCATCTAGTGTTGCTATTTTACAGAATCCTTTTATATCTTCATATTCATTTACTTTTCCATCTTTTACTTCTTCATCTTCTCCAAGATTTCTGTATTTATGATAAGTTTCTGCAATTTTCTTTATATCTTCATTTGAAAGCTCTCTATGTCTTCTGTCTATCATTTCTCCAAGATTTCTAGCATCTATGAATAAAACTTCATTTTCTCTACTTCTAAACTTTGGATTGTCTTTTTTGTTTCTGTTAAGTATCCAAGCACATACTGGTATTCCTGTTGAGTAGAAAAGTTTATCTGGTAATGCTACTATGGCATCAACTAAATGTGAGTTTAATAAGTTCTTTCTTATTTCTCCCTCATTTGATGTGTTTGAACTTAGAGAACCATTGGCAAGTACTATGGCTGCTGTTCCATTTGGTGCTAAGTGATATACCATATGCTGAACCCATGCAAAGTTAGCATTTCCTTCTGGTGGTATTCCAAACTTCCATCTTGCATCATCTATAAGCTTATCTCCTCCCCAGTCACTTATATTAAATGGTGGATTTGCAAGTATAAAATCTGCCTTTAATGTTTTGTGTAAATCATTATGGAAAGTATCAGCATGGTGTGGTCCTATATTTCCTTCAAGGTTTCTTATAGCAAGGTTCATCTTACACAACTTCCAAGTTGTTGAGTTAAGCTCCTGTCCATATATAGAAAGATTCTCTATTCTTCCCTTATGCTCCTCAACGAACTTTTCACTTTGAATAAACATTCCACCTGATCCACAGGCAGGGTCATATATTCTTCCTTTATAAGGCTCTATCATCTCTACTAAAGTTTTAACAATACAAGTTGGAGTGTAGAATTCCCCTCCATTTTTGCCCTCTGCACTGGCAAATTGTCCTAAGAAGTACTCATATACTCTACCTAAAAGGTCCTTTTCTCCATTTTCATGAAGCTTTATAGTAGATATTAAATCAATAAGCTCACCAAGTCTTCTCTTATCAATCTCTGGTCTTGCATATCTCTTCTCTAAAACCCCTCTTAAGGTAGGGTTTTCATGTTCTATTAAAATCATAGCATCATCAATAATTTGACCTATTTTTTCATCTTTTGCATTATTTTTTATATTCTCCCATCTTGCTTCCTTAGGAACCCAGAAGATATTCTCTGATTCATATTCATCTCTATCTTCCTCAAAACCTTCTCCCTCTTCTACAAGTTCTCTATACTTACTCTCAAACTTATCAGAAATATACTTAACAAATATAAGTCCTAAAACTACATACTTATACTCTGATGAATCCATACTTCCTCTAAGTTTATCTGCTGATTTCCAAAGAGTTTCTTCAAATCCTATATTAGCTGTTGCCATGATTATTCCTCCAATATCTATTTCAGTAATAATTATAAATTTTAGTATCATAAAATTATTAGTGTCCATTAAATTTATTTTAAAGTTCAATATAATTCTATTATAGTAAATTATACTGGTCAATAAGTCTATTTCTATAAACATGAATATAATATTAATTTTGGTAAATAAGATTAATATTGTTTAATTGCTATCAATACATATCATGTTCATTCCATTAAAATTTGAATAAAATATTTTTCAAATCAGAAAAGTTGATTTTATGAATAAAAAAATATCATTTTTTGTGTTAGCAATTTTATATAACAATAGTTATGTAGTTAAAATACTTTATAAATATTTAATTGAAAGACCATTATTAATAAAACTTATAATTGGAATATTTTTAACTTTTTTCAATCAACATATTAATAAATAAGGATTTCAAATTAAAGAAGCATTAAACATAAGTTTAATGCTTCTTTTACTTAACTATTCCAATAATTTTTCTAACCAAATCTCATCATCTGAGTTTCTATATTTATCAACTAATATTACGTCTATATTTTCTTCATTAAATACCTTTAATTTATTAGCTATATTTTCTTTAACCTTATATTCTGGTATATTATTATCTAATTCAACAACAACAAGTTTTTTATTATCAATATCTACTAATGTTCTTATTATTCCATTTATATGTTCATCATCTTTATTAAACCCAAAACCAACCACACATATTTTTTCAGAATTCTTAAAGTCATCATACATATTTACATATTTCTTTGACATTTCTATCGAAGTCATAGGTTTTGTCCCACTTTGTGTAAAAATCAAAGGTACTAAAAAATGTTTTTCTTTCTTTTCTAATTCTTCTTTTGATCCAATTCTATTTATATATGGATCATACCACAAAGTAGTTGAACCATTTAAATAGCAAATCTCTTCTTCTAATACATCACTAATAAATTTATTATAGTTTGTAGTTGCTATTGTAGATACTTCTATTTTATCTTCATTAAGATATTTTCGTAAATCATGATAATATCCATTCTCTTTAATTTCTTTTGATTCTTCAAATTTCTTTAATATGTATTCTCTTACTGAACATAAAAATATATTTATTTTACAAAATTTAGCCCACTCATCTTTTGGACAGTACAAATAATGCCAATTAGAATCTATTAATGATTTATAATCTAGTACTGATGCATATATTGATTCTATTACATTTCTTGCAAAAGCAAGAATTAAATCTTCATCATTATTTAATTCATTTTTTTTATTTTCCATTACATATTCTAATCCAGATAAACCTGTAGATTGTGAATTTAATTGAATTATATCTCCTATATCATCTAATAAGTCTATTTCATCATCTTTCTCTTTGAATATTCCATCATTTATTTGTCTAGTTAAACTTTCACTTAAAGCTCCAATTTGTAATTGAAATATAGCTAAAATTATTTTTCTTAATTCTAGTCTAATACAACCACTCTCTATAGTTTTACTTTTATATAACTTTAATAAAGAAGAAAAATAGTTACTTTCAAATATTTTATTTCCTTCCTTAAAATATTCTATAAATGAAATTTCTTGCTTCATATTACAATTTTTTAATGTGGTGTCTATTTTTTCATTTATAATTTGAGAATATGATTTTCCATAACTTGATTTCAACAAAATTTCTTCATATTTAGCTATTTCATCAAATCTATTTAGTTCGTTTATTATGTAATCTCTATTATGCTCTATAGTATCTTTTATTATAGTTTCAAATACTGTTTTACCAAAAGAACTAACACTTTTATTTTTATAATCATCAGGAAGCCAATTCGCTGCATAGTATGTTGAACCATCTATCTCATCTCTTTGCTTCTTAAAATTTGCTTTACATTCACTTGTATCTTGTCTAAATATCTCTAAAGCAAATTTTCCACCTGAAGGTAACCCATATCCTACTTCCGCTCCAGCTCCAAATAAAAATCCTACTTTCAAATCTCTCTCTCCTTTAAATCTCAAAATCATATCAAACAATTCTCTTATACTTATCTATGTATTTAATTCAACACCATATACAAATATTCCTTTATTTTCTACATATAACTTTTGATATATAATATATGCCTTCTCTATTTCATAAAAGACATCTCTATGTTCCTTTAAAAACTTCTTATTTTCCTCTTCAATATTAATCACAATATTCTTATTTATGTTTAATAGTTCCTGCTCTTTTTCTGAGAGCCTTTTAGATATTATGATTTCTCCATTATCCTGAAAGCTTATTAAATGCTTATCGAATAAGGAATCATGATTTGGGCATAGTAAAAATCCATTAAAAGGATTTAGCTTTTCCTCTGGTGTACTTTTACTCCAAGGTTTTATATGGCTTGCTATTAAAAGCTCCTTATGAGCTAGTCCACAAATTTTACACTTACACTCTCTTTTAAATAGTGCTTCTCTAAATTTGTTTTGATTTTTTCTAGCCTTAACAACTCTCTCTATGACTTCTCCCACTTCATTTATTTCTTCTATTGTCTTGTTTTCAACATCTATATCTAGCCTTTCTAACTCACAAAGAACATCATGACTATATTTAGTTTTCATTTCCACATCATATTTTATAGCTGTTTCCTTTGTAAATTTCAATCTAGGCACTCTTACACTAAGCTCTTTAGAATCTTCAAAGTCATTTATTTCATTTTTAAAAACTTCCTTCATTTTAGGTATTAACTTTGGCCAATTCATTCGTATTCTACCTTTAATTTCGCCTTCTATTTCAGCTGGGAATGCTTCCCCTTTATATATAAGAGTTATTTTCTTCTTATCTCCATATTTAATATCTTCACATTCAAAAACCTTTCTAACCTTTATTGGTATATGGCTTCCCCTCTTAAATGAGGATTTATCTAAATCCTTTATGGCAAATTTATTATCAATATCATCATACTCCCATGATTTAACTCTATCCAAAGTAACTCTTCCCCCACTCATTAAAATAATCTATGTTTCTATAAATTTATATTTCCAAGTCATCTTAGTTAAAACAACTAAAAACTATATTACCATTTCTTACTCCACATTCTATAATTATACAATATTTATTATTTTATGTAATTATAACAGATAAAATTTTTAACATAAAATTCTATTTTAAATGAGTTTCCCTATTAAACAGATAAAAAATTAAGAGATATAGAAAATTTCTATATCTCTTGTATTAAAGCCAAAAATCTTTATTTAAAACTAAATTATAAATTTTAAATGTACTACTATAAATTATCTACAGCATACTGAGCTTCCTCTTCTGTAAATTTTTCTCCGTATTCTGAAACTAATTGATCATATATTGCACTTGGAGACATTGCCATAGTCTCTTGATATACTTTTGCTTTTTTTAATGCATTTTCTTTCCAATTTACATCTAAATTATCTACAGCATATTGAGCCTCTTCTGCTGTAAATTTCTCTCCGTATTCAGATGTTAATTGGTCATATAAGCCAGCTTTAGACATACTCATAGTATCACTATATGTTTTTGCCTTTTTCAAGGCATTTTTATTCCAATCTGCTTCTAAATTATCCATAGCATATTGAGCTGCTTCATCAGAAAATTTCTCTCCATACTCTGATGTTAATTGGTCATATAATCCCGCTTTAGACATGCTCATAGTATCACTATATACCTTTGCTTTTCTTAATGCAGACTTATATTCTTTTGGAACTTCCTCTTCTACCTTTTCTTCTTTTTCCTCTACTTTTTCTTCATTCTCTTTAACCAAAACATCTTTTTCTCCGCCTTGATTATTACTAATTTCTTTATCTTGATTTTGCTCCACTTCACTTATAGTTTGATTGTTAGCTACTGTTGAATCCTCATAACTTGATCCTCCTATAGCTCCAATTATTATAATTATTGCTAATACTATAAACCATGGTCTTTTATATATTGCTTTTTTATTTTTCGCCCCACATTCAGGACAAGTTTTAGCATTAGATGCTATTTCTTTAGAGCAAACTTTACATTTTTTCATCTTTGACATTTCAAATTTCCCCTTTAAATTAGATGTTTATAAATAATAAAATATTCATGTTAAAAACTTTCGTTACTATATTTTTACATATAAACCAAAATAAATCAACCAAATTTAAGTTTAATTTAAAATATTTTTATTTTATTAAGAATAAAATCATAAAGTTTAATTTAAAGTTATATTTAACCATATTTTTATCAAAATTATTTACTCTATACTTATCTAGTTTTATTTCTCAATTATTTTATTTAGATTTTTTAATTATAAATTTTTAAGGTATTCCTCATAATTCTTTCTAGCTTCTATTTCAGATTTCATTGCCTCATTAAAAAGCTCCTCCTCTGATTTAAATAATTTAGCTATTTTACTCTTACTATTTTTAAACTGGTTAAAATCAACATCATTAAGAATTCTATCTATATAAAACTCTCCATTCTTTTCAACTATATAAGCTGTATAATCATCCATTCCACCTGATATGGTATCACTATTTTTGTCAAACTTTATCTCAAATTCTCTATGGAAATTCACCCTATATTCATTATCAGGCTCTTTTACAATACTTCTTATAGAAACCTTTGACATCTTCAATTCACTTTCTAAATTATACTTAAGTGTAGAATTAAAAGTTAAATTATATGTCTCTGCAACTTCCTTATTAGAAATTATCTCTTCACAATTAACCTCTTCCTTAGAATAATCAAAATCAACAAACTTAACTAAGAGTTCTTCAATATGTTCTTTAATCCTTTCATCATAAGTAAGATCAATCCCTATGTTTTTATAATCCTTTATTTCCTTCTTAGCAATAATAAAAAATGATAAAGCTAAAAAAACTCCTAAACTTAAAATTGAAATAGTTACCCCAATTCCCTTTTTCATATGATATTCTTCCTTTTCTTATTTATTTCTTATTTTCATATTTCATTTAAAACTATCTTTAATTTTTTTCTATTTCCCTTTTAATCATATTTTATATCCATTTTCATCTTAATGTATAACAAAATTGTTAATTATACCCATTAAATAATAGTATTAAACACTCTTATTCACCTCTAAATTGAACTTTCAATGTTTTTTTAAATGACTTTCACAAGAGTGTGACGGACTTTCAAAAAGTCCGTCATACTCTAAAGCCTTGGTATGACTAGCTTTAGCCAGACCTTGTCAGACTTTTACTATTTTTCACTCACTATATATAGGGTATTTAATAAATGTGTTTTTTTTATACTATTTTTTTTATTTTCCCTATTATATAGGAGTAAAAAAAGTCCGTCACTTCCGTCAAAACCCTTGGTATCACTAAGAAAACTCTGGCTCAAAGTCCGTCACAAGTCCGTCACAACTCCGTCACTAAAACATAAAAAGCTATATTTTCTCCTTTAAAATAAGTTTAAATAAAGGTTTTTTTCTATCTTTAAAAAGCTAATTATACCCATTAAATAGTAATGGTATTAAATACTTTTCTTAAAACATCTAATTGAACTTTTAATAGTTTTTGAAAAACATAAAATCTTATTTTCACATAGTACTTTCCTTGCGCTTTCCTTAAAGTCCTACAAAATTAAAGTAGTTTTATTAAGATGACAGGTTTAAAACTAAGCTGTCATAGCTTAAGCCCTTGGTATTACTCACTTTTGCCAGGGTGTGACGCTATGACAAGTTTTTCTACCCCTTATATATAGGTATTTATATATTTTACTTATTTTTTATTGCTTTTTTTTAATTTTTCCCCCTATATATAAATAGAAAAAGTCTGTCATGTATAGCATAACCATTGATATCACTATAATATCTCTGGCTCAAAATTGTCATTAATATGTCATTTACTCTGTCACTTAAATATAAAGATCCATAAATACTACCCTATTTCCTAATTAACACCTTTAAAATTTATGTAAATGTTGTATAATGATAAAATAAAGAATTAAGAGTTAAGGGAGATCTTATTATGAATAATTATTTGACAGAGGAAAACGTTAGAAAGTTAAGAGAAGAATTAGACTATAGGATGTCTGTTGTTAGAGCAAAGATTGCGAAAGAGAAACTTGAGGCGGCAGCCCATGGTGATAGATCAGAAAACGCTGAATATAAAGAGGCTTGTAGAAACTATAGAGAAAATGATAATAGAATACAATACCTTTTAACTATGATTTCAACAGCAATAATAGTTGATGAAGAAAGTAATGATAAATCTACACTAGGTCTTAACAGCAAAGCTAGAATTAAATTTGTTGAAGATGATGATGAGGATGTTGTTACTTTAGTTACAACTATGGATTTAGATTTAGAAAACATGTGTATAAGCATAGAATCTGATTTAGGAAAGGCCCTAATGGGTAAAAAGGTTGGAGATGTAGTAGAAGTTGAAGCTCCTGGTGGAAACTATACTGTAGAAGTATTAGAAATATTATAATAGGCTTAGCTTAACTTATAAAAATAGTTTACTACTATATTGTACAGTAGAAATTTTTCTTTAAATTTAAAACTTACAAATTATGCTCTATTCTAATATAAATAAGAAAACTTATAGATAGTATAAAAAGAAGGAATATGCTTACTTCTTAAAACCTATCTATAAGTTTTATATTTTTATCTTGATACAGCCACTTGCTCTTTATTATCTAGCAGTTCTTAAAGTTATACTTTCCTTCTTTGAAAGTTCTCCATTAGAATATTTAGCAGCAATCTTGAAATTATAGATTGTATGTCTGTTTAATCCTTTAAATTTATATGATGTTTCTTCTGCACCTATTTCAGCTACCTTTTTGCCATCTTTATAAAGAACATATCCTTCTAAGCCCTTTGTAGATTCAGGAGCACTCCAAGTAACAGTTACATTCTTCTTAGCTATTTCTGAAGCCTCAAAATTATTAACAGGTCCAGTAACTACTTCTACTTCATTATTAACTTTCTCAAGAGAATTCATAGCTTCTTTTAATCTTACTGTAGCTTCATCTACCCCTTCCTTAGTAGCTTCTATATCATTGTTTAAGTCTTTTGCATGATTTAATGCTTCTTCAAACACTGTCCAACTTTCAATTGTATAATCTTCCTTAATTAATTTACCAGCTTCTACTAAAGTTTTATTTAATTCTCTAGCTTCTACTAATCCTTCATAAGCTTTATTTAACTCACTTCTTAGTCTATCTAATTGTGATAAATTAATCTTATCTAATGCATTTACTTTTTGTGATAAATTAATATATCTATTAGCTGTTGCCTTAGTATAATCCTCTTTATTTATTTCCTTAACTAAAGCTTTTAATTCATTGATTTCATCCTCTGTTGCTTCCCTATCCTTCTTAGTAACACTTATTTCTCTTACAGCTGCAAAGTTTTGTCCATTAAATGTAGAAAGGGCTGTTAATTTAATTCCATTTGCTTTTATAGCTTCATCTAACTCTATTTTTTCTTCAACTCCATCTGTGAATTCTCCTTCTTTAACAACTGTCCATTCTCCATTTATATTAGCCTCTAACTTATATCCTTTAATTGAACCATTTATTTCTTTTCCACGAGATAATACATTAACTGTATCAAAGTCTAATTCTTCACCAAAATCTACAGAAAGCCAATGATTTCCACTATGAGTATCTCCACCACTATAATTTGTATGCCATAAAGTAGATTCATTTCCATCAATAGCATATGAAGCAGGACCGTCATTTCCACTTGGTGGATTCATTTCTGAACAAGCACTTACTTCCCAATTTTCTCTGCTATACTCAATTATGTCAGAACCTTCATAAGAATTATAAAGTTCTTTTGCTTCATCATAGTATATTGAACTATTTCTTAATTCAATATCTCCCATAACTCCAGTAAAGTTATTATCAGAAACCATAATTGTTCCACCATTTATCTCTTGATTTATTAATGACTTATCATATACAGAATTCATTAATTCACCATCAATATAAACTTTAAGAACTCCGTTAACCTCTCTAACTGCAGATATATGATGTAATTTTCCATCATTTACTTTACCAACAAAAGTTGATTCAGTTGAAGTTTCTACATATTCATTAGTTCCAAAAGTTCCATGAGCCTTTTCTGTAACAGTAGTTACTTCTGACTTTGAAGTAAGATTTAAATCTTTAACTTTGAAGTTTACATCCCCTTCTTCATCAATTGATAGCTTTATTTCCTCCCCTTGGCTTAATAAGTTTACATTAGATGATGTAGTATTAATAGCCATAGATACTGCAAAGTCAGTTGTTCCTTTAAAGCTTTCGGCTTTATCAACCTCATAAGCTTTATTAAGTTCTAAGAAGTATGTGTCTGAATTTCCATTATACTTCTTATTTATATTTTCTCCACCTATTAATTCTTCTCCACTTTGTACTGAAACAATTTTTCCATTATTATAAACAGGAATTGTTAAACTTGTTGTAAGTGGATTTTGAAGTGCATCTCTTTCTCCATTAATATTTAATTTAGCTTCTCCTTGAAGTTTATTAGAAGTACTTATAACAACTGTTCTATAATCGTCTAATAATTTAGATTCAGTAATTTCATTTCCTTCAACTGAATAAACTCCTTCTCCATTTTCAACACGCTCATTGTACTTAATAGTTATTTCATTTTCTCCAGTCACCTTAGCAAAAACTATTTCAGAAGCTTTATTATCTACCTTTCCATATTGAAGTATTCTAGTTTCATATGGCGCTAAAGTTACAGTTATGCTATCTCCATAAGATACTGATCCTATATCACCAACTTTATATGGTAATACTTGATTTCCTTTAAGATTTGATACTGACTTTGGAACTCCTACTATATCAGTTAAATCTAAAGTATACTCTTTAGTTTCTCCCGTTGGATTTCTAAATGAAACTATACCTTCATTGCCATCCCATGCAGAATATCCATAAACACCCTCTGTAGCTCTGTGTCCAAATAATTTAGCCTTTTCTAAAACATTAAAATTATTTTCCACAAAGTCTAAAACATCTGCATTAACTTTCCATTTTTCATCATCCATTATTGATGGTGAGTAATATAATTCCCAGAATGCTGTTCCACGAACTGCATTAGCAAATAAGAAATCTCTAAAATCTTCTGTAGTTGCAAAACTTCCATCAGATACACCATATATTGGCTCATGGTTATATATATTCTTTGCAGGGAATTGAATTTGGTTTGATTTATAAATATCATGATAAACAGCATCTCTATAAGTTATTTTTTGTTGATGTCTTGAACCTGTACCAGCATGTCCTGTATCTTGTGAATTTTGTATCCATACAGTATTTACCCATTGAAGAATCCATGGACTTAAGTTTACATAACAAGTTGCATTTATAAATAGGTCCTTTCCTTCTTCTTCTCTACTAGCTCTCATTGTTTCCCAAGCATCTGTCCACTTTTCCCATAGGTCTGTTGTATAATACATATTGTTGTGTCCACCAGTCATATGATCATGATCTTTACTTGTACAAGGTCTAAGAGCAAATCCATCTAGTTTCCAATAATCTATATCAAATCTCTTTTGGTAATCTAAGAAAAGACTTGTTAAATTCTTAATATACCTATCTGAACCAACGCAAACATTTACCCCATTATTAGTTTGAGCATATCCAGTTCCCATTTTTTCTAAGTATCTTGCAAAACCACCATAGAAATTATATCCTCCTTGTGGTCCAAGCCATAATCCAAATTTTGATTGGAATTTACTTGTTAACTCTGTAGATGTATATAACTCATTAGGAAACTTATCATTAAACTCCCAAAATCCAGTTCTATTCATAGTAGTTCCAGCTTGTTCTTTTGAAATATTAGGGTTAAATTCTGGATCTCTATAGTTATGCCATCCATCGTCTACTACATAAGAGTCAATTGGTTCTACTCCATTTTCTGTTAATCCTTTTTCTGTTCCATAGAAAGATTTAGAAATACTTTCATCAGTTATTGTAAGCATATTATCATACCATGAATTATATTGCTTTCTAAAATCAGTTGGTGTAGCTATTTCTGATATATATTCAAAGAAATCAGTTTGAACAACATCTGTATCTACTCCCTTAGCAGCTCCCACAACATTTTGCCATGATACAAACTTTCCGTCTGTAGTTAATTGATTGTCTCTTTCTAACTCTTCAAAACTTTTACCACTATAATATCTTATTTGCATTCCATCATCCACTACATCAGTATCTGTAGCTGGGAATTCTGATCCAAAGAACATACCATTTGCATAAATAGGTTGTCCTAGCATCAATTCATTTTTTCCTATTAATATAGAAGTTACATCTTCTAAATCCGGATGGGACCATAAAGTATCCTTTATGCCATCTTCTAATATAAAGTGATCTAAATCAATATAATCTATCTTTGCATTTTCATTATTAGTTTTAATTTCAAGGAAAGATCTCATATAGTGGTCATCATTTTCAAGAACAGTAACCATATCTATATTGTACTCAGTTCCATTAAAATCATATGGCTCATATGAAATAGTAAGCTTTTTCCCATTTTCAATATCTTCTATCTTTGTAGAGGAAGTATCTATTGTTAAATCACTTGATTTAATGGCAGTTTTAGGTGCTATTGGTTCCTCTGGTTTTTCATATTTATCTGAATATAAATTTATTTCTGCTCCTGAAAACTCCTGTGTATTGCCTAAGGCATCTGATAATTGATCTATTCTTATATATCTACTTTCATAAGTTTTATCAAAATTACCATAAACAACATCTCCTACATTGTGAAGATTACCTTCTTGATGCAAGTTAAAGTCTTCTCTAGTAAACTCACCCTCTCCAGCTTCTGTCCAATTTTCTCCATCTTCACTTACATAAAGCTTGTACTGTCCCATAGTTCCATTTTTGCCATAATTAGCATCAGTAAATCCAGGTCTTTTTTGGTAAGAAAATGAAGATACTGTTTTAACTTCTCCTAAATCGATTTTTAATGATGTTGGATAGCCAGTTATTGTGTAACTATCTATATAAGTATTTTTATCTCCATCAAATAATTTTTCAATATCTGTAGCTGGATATGCTGTTCCACCATTAGCTGTAAGGGTTGCATTCCAGTTAGCTCTATCTAAAACTTCCTTTGGAAAATTAGCTTCTACTTCTGGTAAATCAGAATTTTCTTGTATTGTATTTATAATAAAATCTTCTGAACCTAATTGTGGAACTAAAGTAGTGTTTGCTCTACTATTTTCTATTTCACTTGTTAATATCTTCCCGTTTTCAATAGAAAACTCTCTAGAAATGTACTCGTTTCCAATAGTGATTTTATCTTGACTCTTACTAGCTACAACATCCTCTACCTTGGCTCCATTTGCTAATACTGATAATGGTGCTGTATTAGTTAGAGCCACACTGAGCCCTAATGTTAAAGATAATGATTTTTTTGAAAGTTTATTAACTTGCACCTCTTTCCCCCCTATTAATCTAATTAAAGTTTCTACATAAAATAGGTTTTTCTAAAACACTACTATTTTAATTTATACCTTTATAATGTATATGATAAATTCAGAAAATTATGAGATTATAATATAATTGTGTAATATAAATCTCTTCTTTACTTAACCTTTTAACAATAGACTTTTTTTAAATGTTCTATTTTTAAAACTTCTATCTTATAATGTATTTATTACTAATTTTTAGAAAAAGAAGGAAGGTTTATTTTATGAAAAAAGATACTATTCTTGGTGCTTCTATTGGCTCTACTGACTTTCATTATCTCCAAAAGGATTATGATGAAATAAAGAAATTAAATTTAAATACTTGGAATGAGGGAGCTTGGATAGGAGATGAACTTAATTCTAAAATTGTTATGTGGACAAACTCCTCTCCTGTTAATAATGTTACCCTTTCTTCAAGTGACTTTATAAACGAAAATGGGGATTTAATCTCTTCAAATAATATTAAGATTTCTTGGCTTAAAGAAACCTTAGCAAATATAGGACGTAGTAATCCTTCTGCTCCCCTTGAACCTTTCCCAGATATTATTCATAATTCTGGTTCACTAAATATAGAAAAAAATAAAATAGCCTCTGCTTGGATTAATATAAAAATTCCTAGGAATGCAAAACCTGGAATTTATAATGGTTCTATTGAGGTCACTGCTGATGAATTAAAAGAAACATATACTTTTGATTATTCCTTTGAAGTTTTAAACTTAGTACAACCTCTTCCAAGGGAAACAAATACTCAAATTGAGTTTTGGCAACATCCTTACACCATAGCAAGGTATTACGGCATAAAAAAAGAAGATTTATTTACAGAGAAGCATTTTAAATATTTAAAAGATAATCTTAAAGAGTATAGAAATATTGGAGGACGTGGTGTTATAGCTACTATAGTTCATGAAGCTTGGAATCATCAATCTTATGATAGCGACCCTTCAATGATTAAGTGGAGAAAAAACTCCTATGGCACCTTTGAATTTGACTACTCTCACTTTGATAAGTGGATTCAACTTAATATAGACTTAGGAATTCTAGATCCTGAAAAGGGCTTTGGCCAAATAAAGTGTTATAGTATTGTCCCTTGGAATAATAGAATTCAGTACTTTAATGAAGCTACTAATAAAGAAGAAGCCATAAATCCAACCCCTGGTAGTGATCTTTGGATAAACATTTGGACACAATTTTTAACTTCATTTATGTCTCATCTTGAAGAAAAAGGATGGTTTAACATAACTTATATTTCAATGGATGAAAGAAGTATGGATGATTTAAAAGCTTGTGTTGATTTAATTGAAAGCATAACAAATAACTCTTATGAGCATTTTAAAATTTCTTCTGCCATGGATTATGAAAGTGGAAATGACTACTCCTTCTTAGATAGAATAGATGATATATCAATTGGATTATCCCATATAAATCATAATTCTAATGATATGAAAAACATGGCTACTCATAGACAAGAGCTTGGATTATTAACTACAATATACACCTGTACTGGAGATTATCCAAGTAGTTTCACCATAAGTGATCCTATAGAAGGTGCTTTTACTATGTGGTACTCCCTATATCAAAACACCAATGGCTTTTTACGTTGGTCATGGGATGGTTGGGTTGAAAACCCTTTAGAAAATGTTTCTTATAAATATTGGGAACCTGGAGACCCTTTTCTTATATACCCAGCAGAAAAGGATAGCATAGGTAAAACCTTTTATTCTACTCCTAGATTAGAAAAATTAAAGGAAGGTATAAGAGATATAAACAAAGCTAAATACCTTATGGAAAAGGCTCCAAACTTAAAGAATTCTATAGAAAATTTAATCTACTCTCTAAAAAGACCTAATAAAGGAGAAAATGCCTATGGCTCTGCAGTAGCAGCTTCTAAGGAAGATAGAGATTTAACTATCTCAGAAGCAAATAGAATGAAAAATGGCATAAATAACTTTGCAAGAGAATTTATTTCATTAACTATGGAAACCTTGTAGTTAATCTACTTAGAAATTTTCACCCTTTAGAAATCAATAAAAATAGACGTGTATCAAAGTAAGTTTTATTATTATACTTTGATACACGCCCCTTTTATACAACTTATTTTTTATTTAAAAGATTATTCTCCTAAGATCTTACCCATAACTATTTGGATATCAGCTTTATCTACTACTCCATCTTTGTTTATATCAGATTTTTCACTTAAAGCATTTCCTGATATAACCTCTCCTTGATATTTAGATACTATGGATAAATCTCCTACATTTATAGAACCATCCTCATTAATATCTGCTGACCCTTCAGATTCTTCTAATACATAATTTACAGTATAGATGTTTTTAGCACCAGCTTCTGAACGAGCAATGATTATTGATTTATTATTATGAACTGGTAATATAGTTATAGCCACATTTTCTTCCCCTGAAGCTTCTACAGTTTTAGGTAATTCTTTTAAATTAACTGTATATTCATTAGTATCAGGATTAAATCCTTCTAAGGCTTCGCCATCTAATTTTATTTCAGATAATTTATTACCTTCATTAGCACTTACTTGTGGTACATACTCATATACTGCAACCTCTGATAATCCAATACACTTACCTACTTCAGGTTGTTGCATATAAACACGAATACTATCAGTATTTATTACTTTATCTAAGAAATAAGTTGTTTCTCCAGCAAGGTATGATACCTCTGTTGTATTTGAATGAGTAACTACCTCATATTCACCAGCTTCATTTTTATAACTTATTTCAACTTTCTTAGGAATTCTTCCATAAATATTATCAGTAAATAACCATAAATCTAGTCTATCTATATTATATTTGTTTTTCCAGTCTAATTGAACATATGCACCCTTAGGTTCACCATTCTCTGTTAAATTTCTTTCATTCCAGTTTGTCCAACGTTCTCCTGTGTTTGAACTATTATTAGTTATTCCATTATTAATAGAATTTAAGTTATCAGCTGTAGAAACGCAACTTTGGCTTAAAGCAGGAACATCTTTGTTAGAAGAATTATTTATAGCTAAGTTAGCAGCAGCTTTTAAAGCCTCAACTACACGCACTGTTGAAGTAACAGTATATGTTTTACCTAATAAGGATACTTCTCCTAAAACTTCAACTGTTGTATTAGGCTCAGAGAAATCTACCCCCTCTAAATTCCAATCCACTTTAAACTCTTCACTTTCATTTCCATCTGCTAAATATCCTTTAACAGTCTTAGGAAGTGTAGGAGTTTGTCCAGCATAAGTAAATGTTGAGTAATTTTCCATTGAAACCACATCACCAATTACATGGACATTTACATTTACAGCCACATCTGTTCCTTCTAATTTACCATTTATCTTAAATACTTGAGGAGTATTTAATTGTGATTCATCATAATCATTCCATGAAATATTAAAAGTCTCAGTTGTTCCATCACTATATCTTCCTTCTACTGTACTTGGTAACTCTGGCTTTTCATTTAAGTTAACATAGTAATCTTTAACTATTTCATAAGATTCTAAGAACTTATCTTCTCCAGCATTATTTACAGTATTAATTTCTATAGATTGAGATTGTAATCCCTCACCTGAAACATTTAATCTTATATTTCCAGAATCCTTAGTTGATTGAACTATTACTAAGGCCTTACCACTTAATGCTTTTCTAGAAGCTTCTGTATCGCTTGTAGGTTTATAAGAATCTGTATCAGTTTGATCTCCATTATCAACACCTACAATTTTTCCATTTCCTTCTAATTCAAAATTTAATCTGTTCTCTGCATTTTGAACTATATTTCCATTTTCATCAACAATATCTACAGTAATATAAGATAAATCATATCCATCTGAATCAATAGTATCTCTATCTGCACTTAATCTTACAGTTGAAGCCTCCCCAGTTGTTTTCACTGTATTTCTTCCCTCTGTATTTGTGATTTCATTTCCTTCTTTGTCATATGCCTTAGCAGTTAATGTACCCTCCTCATAAGGAACATTAAATACTGGATACAATGAATCATTTCCAAAAGTATAGTATTTATATCCTGCATCAGTTGTATGCTCAGTTGAAGTTTGCTCCCCAATCTTTTCATCATTTAGATATAATTCAACTTTGTGAGCATCAGTAAATACGTTTACTTCAACATTTCCATTTTCTATAACTATATCTTCTCTGTTCCATGTTGGAAGTACATGTAATGTATTTACATCATCATTCCATTGACTTTGATATAAATAATAAATATCTTTTTCAAATCCTGCAGTATCAACTATACCAAAGTAACTTGATTTTGGAGCTGCTCCATTTCCTCCACCAACACTACCTGTACCAGTACCATTCCAAGGAGTAGGCTCTCCTATATAGTCAAATCCTGTCCAAACAAATTCTCCAGCATTATAATCATTTTTGATTACAAACTTCCAAGCATCACTAGCTGAATGTCCCCAACCAACTCTTGTTTGATTATTATCATACTCTGAAATACGATGATTACTATAATCTATTCCCTTTGTTTTATAATATCCTCTAGTGTGTATTGCACTACTAGTTTCAGAAGCATATAATGTCCAATCTGGATGGTTTGCTCTTTGCTGTGCAACCTGTGCTTCATTTGCATAGTTAAATCCAACTAATCCACCATTGTCATCAACCACCTCTGAAATGGCCTCTGCTGTTCTATCTCCATTTTTAGTTCTATTATCTCCTATAGTAACATGTCTTGTTTCATCCTCATCCTTAATCCAATCAATTATATTTTGAGCTACGTTAGTATAATTAGATGCACTTCCACTAATTCCTTCTAATACCTCATTACCTATTGACCACATTATTATAGATGGGTTATTCTTAGAGTTTTTAACCATAGATCTAGCTTCAAACTCTCCCCATGTCATTTCTGGAGAACCATTTAAAATTTCATTATCTTCTCCTATTACTTCATTAAAATACTTAGAAAAGTCATTTACATTTCCGTTCTTTGGATTTGTCCATGTATCAAAGGCTTCATTAATAACTAATAAACCTAAACGATTACAAATCTCTAATAACATTTCACTAGCTGGATTATGAGAAACACGGATTGCATTTACTCCCATTTCCTTCATTTTCTCCATTTGACGCTCTACTGCACGATAATAAGATGCTGCTCCTAAAGCTCCTTGGTCATGGTGCATACAAACACCTTTTAACTTCATATTTTCTCCATTTAAAGAGAATCCAGTATCTTTGTCAAAATTATAATATCTAAAACCAAAATCAGTAAAATAAGTATCTATAACATTCCCATCTACTAATACTTCACTTTTTACCTTATACATATTTGGATTATCAACTGACCATAAATCAGGATTATTTACAATAGCAGTTTGATTGAAAGTATAACTTTCATTAGCTCCTATACTTTGTTCATTTATTACTGCCTCGCTAACTTCTTCTCCCTTAGAATTTACTACTGTACTTTTTACAGTAACCATAGAATTGTCTTTGGACTCGTTTTCAACAATCGTCTCAATAGCTACATCTACGTCTCCACCTTTTTGCTCTTCAAGTTTTGGAGTAGTAACTGTTGTTCCTGCATGGGCAACATGAATAGAGTCTGTTACACTTAAAGTTACATCACGATAAATTCCACTTCCAGAATACCATCTACTAGTTGGCACTGGGTTAGATACCTTAACAGCAATTATATTTTCAGTTTGTCCATCACATATTAAAGCTTCAGTAATATCAAAGGCAAAAGAAGTATATCCATAATTATGCTCACCAACCTTTTTAGCATTTACATATACTTCAGCATTCATATATACTCCATCAAAGTTTAATGTAAAATCCTTACCATTATACTTTTCAGGAACTACAAAGGCTTTACGATACCATCCAGTTCCTCCTAATAAGAATCCACTTTCAGCTTCCCCTTCAACAGTAAAATCTCCTTCAATACTCCAATCATGAGGTAAGTTTAGTCCTCTCCATGAAGAATCATCAAAGTCTACCCCTTCAGCACCAGAAGGATCTCCCTTAAAAAACTTCCAGTTTTGATTGAATATTGTTGATCTCTCTCCATCTTTTATGAATCCAACATTTACTGTTTCAGATTCAGGAATTTGTCTTGTTTCAGCCATTACTAAGGTAGGTGCTAAGGTTAAAGCAAATGCAATTGCTGCTCCTAAAGCTGTCCCCCTTTTGTTAAATGATTGCATATTAATTTCCCCCCTTATTAAATATACATATAAGCTATTTTACTTATTTCAACTTATATATATAATAATACCATTAAGTAAATTCATGGTAAAGTCATAAAAACTTTTTAACTATTACAAAATAATTTATCATTATAAATTATTTATTTAGTAGTAAATAATAAAACTTATAACTAAAAAACACATTGAATTTCTCAATGTGTTTTTATTCTATTAAGTTTAATTAAGCTTTATTCTTATATAAAACCCTAAAGTTCTTTAGAAATTTTCTTTATTTTCTCTGTTAAACCTAGTAAATCTTTTCTTACTTCAGAAAAGCTAGCACTTACTAATTTTTTATCCTTAACAACAATCTTACCATCAACAACTACTAATTCTACATTACTAGAATTAGCAGAATATACTATTGTTGCATAATAATCATATATAGGTTGCATATTTACTGATTTTGTTTCTATTAAAGTTAAATCAGCTTTTTTACCAACCTCTATAGATCCAACTTCTTTATCAATTCCTAAAACTTTAGCTCCACCTATGGTTCCCATTTCTATTAAATCTATTGATGGTAGTAAAGTTCTATCTTTATTAAATAATTTATGAATTTTTCCCACTTGTGACATCTGGCTTAATATATCTAAAGTATTTCCACTCATAGGACCATCTGTTCCAAGTCCAATATTTATTCCTTTTTCTCTCATCTTTAATATTGGTGCTATTCCTTTAGCTCCTTTAGAATTTGCCCCTATATTATGAGATATATTAACATTATTCTTCTTTAAAATTTCTATATCTTCTTCATTAACTAAAACTGCATGGGCCGCTATAAAATTAGAGTTTAAAACCCCAAGCTTATCTAAATAAGAAACTGGAGTAAGATTATATTTATTTTTATATTCCTCTAACTCATAGTCCATTTCTGCTAAATGCATAGTTATAGGAACATCATATTTTTTACTAATTTTATATGCTTCCTTTAATGATTCCTCTGTATTTGTATAAGGTGCATGAGGAGCTATTCCTGGAGTTATCAAATCATCATTTTTCCATTTTTCTATAAATCTTATGGAATAATCTATCCCTCCAAAAGCCTTTTCTGAATCTGGCGAAGGAAAATCTACTATTGTCTCACAAAGCACTCCTCTCATATTTAATTCTTTAGCAGCTTTCGCTACCTCATCTTCAAAATAATACATATCACAAAAGGTAGTTACTCCACCTAATAACATTTCTGCTATAGCATACTTTGCTCCTATATAAGTCAATTCTTTATCAACTAATCTTTGTTCTAAGGGAAATAAATATCTCTTTAATCTATCCTTACAATCGTCAGCTAAACTTCTAAAAGGAACCATAGACCCATGAGTATGACAGTTTATCATACCTGGCATTAATATTCCCTCTTCACCATCTATTACCTCAACTTTATATCCACTTCTTTTTAATTTTTCTTCTGTCCTTACATCAGTTCCAACATATACTATTTTATTTTTTTCAAAAACAACTAAACCATTTTCTATAATTTCTTTATGTTCATTCATAGTAATAACTGTAACATTTTTTATTAAAGTTACTATTTTACTCATATTATCCCCTCCAAAATCAACCTAAAATATAGCTAAAAATAAGAGGCTATATCTACTAAGATACATCCCCTTACTTTCCTTTTATATTACTTTGCGTAATTAAGTTAAAGCTAACTAAATAAAAATCAATAATCACTTAATATAGACTTTATTTGAATAAAGAAACAATACTACCTTTTTTAACATCTATTAACCCTTTATCTGTTATCTTTAATGCAGGACTAACAGGTAAAGATAAAGTGCTAAATGACATAATTTCATTCATATGATTATATCCTAAATCTCTCATGGCACTCCTAACTTCCCCTAGCTTTTCTCCTATGATTTCAATAGGTTCATCACTGATTATTCCACCTATTGGTAACTCTAATTTAGCAATTACTTCATTATTTTTTGAGACTACATATCCTCCCCTAGAATTTATAACCTCATTAGCCGCTATAGTCATATCACTAATATTTCTTCCCATTACCATAAGGTTATGATGATCATGAGCCCAAGTAGTTGCTATTGCTCCCTCTTTTATAATTTCTCCTTCTACTAATCCAAAAGATATATTATTATTTTTACCATATCTCTCAAAAACAGCAATTAATGCACAGCTACTCTTTTCCCATTGTAAAATATTATTATAAACATTTAAAGTTACTTCTCCCTCTTCTGTAAAAGTAGTATTCTTTAAGACTTTCATAGTTCTACAATTTACTTTATTTTTATACTTATTTGGTACTTTAACCTCTAAACTTTCTTTAGTAATATTATTTAATTCTATACTATTATAAAATCTATAATCTAATTTGCTTTTATCTTCAAAAAACTCTTCTTTTAACCCCTTATCTCTATTAAAAACCATTTCCCCATTTTTATAAACTTCATATATATTAAAATCTTCTATACTATCTAACAATATAAAATCTGCTAGCTTTCCAGGTGCAATTGTTCCTCTATCTAAAAGATTCATTCTTCTAGCTGGTGTATATGTAGATGCATATATTGCATTCTCTATAGACATTCCAAGCTTTACGGCTTCCTTTAAAATCTCATCAAGATGCCCCTTAACTAATTTATCTGCCATTACATCATCTGTTACTAATGCAAAATGCTCATATAAATTATTTTCAATCAAAAATTTTATATTCTCTAATGTCATTGATTTATGTTGCATCTCTATAAACATACCATTTTGAATTTTTTCTTGAAGGGATCCAACTGACTGCTGAGTATGATCCCCATTAACCCCTCTATAAATATAAAGTGATAAATCTACTCCTTGTATTTTAGGACAATGCCCTTCTAAAGGTATATTTTTTTCTTTACTTATATTTATTATTTTATTTATATTAGAATCATCATCTTCTATTAAGTCTTTAAAGTTCATTACTTCTCCAAGACAAATAATATTATCATACTCTAATAATCTTTTTACCTCATTGTGAGTTATTTTCTCCCCTGTTGTCTCTAGTGAACTTGAAGTTGAAGGTACTGAGCTAGGGATACCATAAAATATATCTAGATTTCCCTTAAATTTAATAAATTCTTCTATACCTCTTATTCCAAAAACATTAGCAATTTCATGAGGATCAGCTACTACTGTAGTGACCCCATGTTTTATTGCAGCCTTAGAAAATTCCCTTGGAATAGTCATAGAACTCTCTATATGCATGTGTATATCTATTAATCCAGGAATTATATATTTTCCTTCCCCATCTATTACATTTTCAGACCATAATCTATCTTCATATCCTTTCCCTATATGAAGAAATTTCCCCTTATTTATTAAGATATCACCTTTTATGAATTTTTTAAAATAACTATTATATACATTTAAATTTTTAATAATTAATTCTACTTGCATTTCACTACCTGCAAACTAGTTCATTATTCTGTTCCAGTTATTAACCCATTGATCCATTACTGAATTAACAAACTTAAAGTCAATTACCTTAGCATTATCAACCACTGGTCCATATGTTAAGTTTTTAGTTTCTTCTTCACTTAATTTAACTTCTTTATTAACTGGTGATTCATTTAAAGCTTTAGCAGTTTTCTCCTGAACTTCTTTGCTTAATGCATAGTTAATAAATTCATAAGCTAAATCTTTATTTTTAGAATTTTTATTTATATTTATTGTATTAAAGTTTAAGTAAGTTCCTGACTCAGGTATTACATTTATAACCTCTGGTTTAGCTTTTGAAATTGTTCCAAAAGCAAAGTCTGATGCTACAGCAGCTACTATTTCACCATTTGAGAACATATTAGCTAAATCTGAAGATTTACTATAAGTTTTAACAACATTTGGTTTTAAAGCTTCTAATTCTTTAAATGCAGCTTCTCCATTATCAGTTTTAGCATCTACTCCTGCCTTTTCTGCTGCTATTTCTACCATTGCTGGACCATTAGTTGTTGTAATATCTGGTATAGCTATTTTATTTTTAAGTTCTGGTTTCCATAAATCTTCCCAAGAATTTATTTCAATTCCTGCTGAAGGATCTACAACTATTCCTATACTATTTAATGTATATGCTGGTCCATATCCTGCCTCTACTGTAGATTTAGCCTTTTCATTCATCTCACTTGCATTAGGAATCTTTGAATAATCTAATTTATCGAATATACCTGCTTCTACTCCTTGCTCTGCAAAAGATTCTGCTAAATAAGTTATATCTATTTGTGAGTTAGGATTATTTTTTATCTTAGTTAATCTTTCTGAGTTATTACCTATATCTAAAACTATTTCCACACCATGTTCTTTAGCAAATGGTTCAAATACTGTCTCCTTTAATACATCTTCATTTAATCCCCAAGTTGAAACTACTAATTTTTTTCCTGCCTCTGCTCCTTCTGTTTTTCCACATCCAACTAAAGATGTCCCTAGTACTAATCCTGTTAATAAGGTTGCTAAAATTTTCTTTTTCATAAGATTCTCCTTTATAAACATATTTTTTATATTTAAGTTTTATAAAATTACTATTTTATCTACTGGTAATTGAAGTTTTATATTTTGTCCCTTTTCATATATGCTGTCATTTTCACTATTTACAATTAGATTCCCAAGTTTTGTTTTAATATCATATTGGTATGCCTTTCCTAAGAAAGTTCTAACCTCTATAACTCCATCTACTGTGTTTTCTAAATCCTCTTTTACAATCTTTATATCATCTGGTCTTATAGTTGCTTTTACTTCATTCTTATCCTTAACCTTGTTAACTTTTAAGTTAATTCCACTCTCATTTTTGTATGTATCTTCTGATACCTTTATTAAATCTATAAAGTTTTCAAAACCTACAAATCTTGCAACAAACTCTGTTGCTGGATTTGAATAAATATTTTCTGGAGTATCAAATTGTTCTATTACCCCTTTATTTAAAACTGCTACTTTATCTGAAATTGAAAAACATTCTTCTTGGTCATGAGTTACGAATAATGTTGTTATTCCAAGCTTTTGTTGAAGTTTTCTTATTTCAACTCTCATTTTTAATCTTAATTTAGCATCTAAGTTGCTTAAAGGTTCATCTAGTAATAAAAGACTTGGCTCTATTACTAAGGCTCTTGCTATGGCAACCCTTTGTCTTTGTCCTCCAGATAATTCCTTTGGATACCTCTTTGCTAAATAACTCATATCAACAACTTTTAATATATCATCAACCTTTTTTCTTATTTCTTCTTTGCTCATCTTTTTCATCTTTAATCCAAAGGCTACATTTTCTTCTACTGTTAAGTGAGGAAACAATGCATAGCTTTGAAAGACTAATCCAAAGTTTCTATTATGAACTGGTATATTTGTATAGTCTTCATCTCCTAATAAAAACTTTCCTGCTGTTGGTTCTATAAATCCAGCTACAACCCTTAATGTTGTTGTCTTTCCACACCCACTTGGTCCTAAAAGAGAAACTAATTCTCCTTTTTTAACTTTTAAATTTAGATTTTCCAATATATTATTTTTCTTATCATAAGAAACATTTATATTCTGTAGGTTTATTAAATCCATGTTTTCATCCTCCAAATAAATTTTTAACTTAAATTCTATCCTGCAAAATTATTTAATCCTAATGTTTTTTCTAATATGTACATAATTCCAATAGTTAATATCATTAAGATTACTGATAAAGCTGATACTGTTGGATCATAATTATATTCAACATAGTTCATCATAGTTGTAGGTAATGTGCTTACTCCTGGTCCAGTTAGAAATATAGATACTGGAACATTGTTAAATGAATTTATAAAAGCTAACATAAATGCTGCCATTACCCCTGATGTTATATTTGGTAAAACTACTTTAAAGAAAGTTTGTGATTTTTTACATCCTAAGCTCATAGCTGCTTCCTCTATGGAATAATCAAATCCCTCTAAACTTGATCCTACAACTCTTATGATGTAAGGAATTATTATTAAAGTATGTCCAATAAACAAACTAGCATATACTGATAAGTTCATCTTTACCAATAAAAACTGAAACAATGAGAATCCGACTACTATTCCAGGAACTATTAAAGGCGAAAAGAAGAAACTCTTAAGAATATCTTTTCCTTTGAAGTTATATCTACTTAATCCATAAGCCGCTGGCATTCCTATAACCAAAGCTGATAATGTAGATACTGTAGATATTAAGAAGCTTGTCCCCATACTTTTTATAAATGACTCAGATTTAAATACTGTAATAAACCATTGCAAACTAAATCCTTTTGGAGGAAATGCTATATAATTTTCTGTTCCTATACTAGTCATGGCAATAATTACTAGCGGTGCAAATAGAAATATATAAACCAAAACAACGAAGGTTGTTAATACTTTGCTCTTCTTCACTTTAAGAAACCCCTCTCTTATCTAATCTTGATGCTAGGAAGTTAATCCCCTTTATTACTATTAAAGTGACTACAATCATTATTGTTGCTACAACTGCGGCCCCCTGCCAATCACCTAATGTCATAGTTTTTTGGTATATTAAAGTTGCTAAAACCGTATTTTTATTTCCTCCTAATAATTGAGGTGTTGTGTAAGCTGTTAAGGAACCTGTAAATACCAAAACTGTTCCAACTATTAATCCTGGTAAGCTAAGTGGAAATACAACTTTAAAGAATGCTTTTAATCTATTAGCTCCTAAACTTTCTGCTGCTTCTAATAAGTCATTATCTATATTTTCCATAACTCCTACTAGGGAGATAATCATAAGTGGTAAGAAAATATAAATCGTACCTATTATAATAGCTCCTTCTGTATATAGTAGTGATAATGGCTCTTGTATTAAATTAAACTTCATTAATAAACTATTGATTATTCCATTTTTTCCTAAGATACTCATCCAAGCAAATGAGCGAACAACTGAATTTGTTAATATGGGAAAGACTGTTAAGGCTATAAGAAAACCTCTCACCTTTTTAGAAACTCTTGATATGTAATAAGAAACTGGCACACCTATAAACATGCAAATTATAGATGATACTAAAGATATCTTAATGGTTCTCCAAAATATTGACATCATATAAGAATCTGTGAAAAATTCTTTATAGGCACTAAACATACCACCATTTGTATTAGTGAAAGTAGGAATTATTACATCTAGTAATGGAACTATCATAAAATATGCTACTAATACTATGCAGGGTATAAATAATAAATACTGGCTTATTTTCCTCATGTTTTTCCTCCGTCTCTAAGTGCTGTATCTTTACTCACTGTTTTTAATTTCTACATAATTTAATTTTATTCTACTTTTTATTACGTATATTGTCAATATAATATAAAATAATATTCGTAAATTATATTATTTTAATACCTTTAAATTAATCAAATTAAAAATTTATTCATATTTTTATAAAAATCACGAACATTATAAAACTGTAGAAAGTCCCTATAATAATAAATAAAATCCATATATAAACACAAAAAGACAATAATCATATATATTTTTCAATATGATTATTGTCTTAAATATGGTATTTAAATAAAAAATTTTAAGTTATTGTTAACTTATATATGTAAACTTATACATAGTTTTAAATCTCTTCTTAGTTTAAAATACAATTTAGACCAAACTTATAAAACATAGATAACCTATTTCTAAAATTATCTCCTCAAAGCCATCATTTAAGAACTCTATAACAGCATCTTTATTATTTTCAATAACTCTTGAAAAAGTAATAATATTATTCTTTATCTCTTCCCTTTGTATTTTTTCATCATTAATACAATAATTTAAAAATACAGAATATCTTGTTAATAAATATTCTAATATAATTAATTGGAAAGAAATTATCATATCTTCCATATCATCACTTGTACAATTACTAAATATCTTAGATATAATACATTTTTTAAGTAAATCTTCAAATTCTTTAAATGATTCTTTATATTTCTCCCACTTTTCACTTAAAAGATTTATATTAGTATTTTCAGCAAAATCAGATACTCTTTCTAGTACACACTTTAGATTAGAAATACTCTTATAATTTTCTATAATATCTAAAAACAGAGAGTTTACTTCCTCTAATGATTCACCTTTATTTATTTTTATTTCATCATATAGATAAATCACTTCTTTTATGTACTCTATGTTACTATACTTTTCTAGTTCATCTAAGAAAATATCTTCACTAGTATAACTTTCATTTTCTAATATATTTAACAACATCTCAAAACCTAAAAGTAATTTTTCTTCTAAGGAAAATCCCTCTTCATACATTATATTTATTAAAGTATCCCTCAATTTAAGCTCTAATGGTATATCTTCTTTATTTATTTTTTCCAATTGATTTATTATAATCTCACTATCTATATTATCTAATATTTCCACAACTTCTGGACATGAACATGATAAAGAAAGCTCTTTTCTATATTCAAACTCATTACTTATTCTTGGAAATATACTACAAGTTTTAGATAAATACTCTTCCCCTTTACACTTAACTATATTACACAGTCCCTTACAATCTAAAAAAGAACACGCTTCAAAGGTATCTTTGTTTATAAAGTATAATTTTTCCCCATTAACTTCTCTCACTTTTACATTATTTAAAAGGTATTTAGAATCTTCTTTATTATTTTTCCATTTTTCATATGTATCCTTATCTATATCAATATCCCATCCTTCACAACAAGTGAATTTACAGCTATCAGCTATACACTTAAAATCATCATAACCTGAAAGTTTCTTAATAATCTTTTCTTCATTCATATAATTTCTCTCCATATTTTCATTATATTAGTTAAAAGTCTAATTGCTCTAATAAATGTAATTATAGCACACTTTCTAATTTACTATTTTTTACTATACTATTCTTATTCCTATAATAAAAAATCTACCAGACAATAAAACTAAAGTCTGATAGATTTTAAAATAAATATATTAAATATAAAGAAACATATCTTATATTTACTCTTCACTACTAAATAATCCAGCTCCCTTAAGTATATCCTGTTCTAAAAATAGACTTGTAACAGCTTGGTTATAATCAACTACTTTCTGAGCTTTCTTTATTTTCTTAGCATATTTTTTATTATTTGAGAACATATATATCATATATCCCCATAGCTCCTTCATTCTAAACATTGCATTTCTATCTTCATTAAATACTTCTCTGTACTTACTAAATATTTCATCATGAAACTCTTTTAATACCTTTTTGTCCATAAACTCATTGTTTAAAATTTCATTCATTAAGGCTGGATTAGCTAAAATCCCTCTTCCTAACATTATTTTATCCACTTCTTTGAATTCTTCAACCAATTTATTATGATCCTCTAAGGTAAAAATATCTCCATTATAACAAACTGGATTCTTACTTAAAGAAATTGCATCTTTAAAAACCTCTAAATTAGGTTTATTTCCATAAAAATCTTGTCTTGTTCTAGGATGAATAATAAGCTCCTCCATAGGATACTTATTATAAATTTTTATAAGTTCATAAAATTCCTCAGGCTTATCCATTCCTAATCTAGTTTTTATTGAAATTTTTATGTCATCTATTTTAAATATTTCTTCTAAAAACTTATCAAACTCTTCTCTATGGGCTAAAAACCCTGACCCTCTTTTCTTACCAACAACTGTTCCAGAGGGACATCCTAAATTTAAATTTATTTCATTATATCCTAACTGCTTAAGCTTCCTAGCTGTTGAAATAAAGCCTTCTGAATCATTAGTAAGTATTTGTGGAACTAAGTTTATTCCTTTATTATTCTCTGGCAAAACATCTCTTAATTCTTTAGTCTTAAGACTTTTACTACTATTTGGAACAACAAAAGGGGCAAAGTATTTATCAATTCCTCCAAAAAACTTTTCATAAGAATTTCTATATATAAATCCAGTAATCCCTTCCATTGGTGCTAAATAATACTTCATTTGTTTACTCCTTTTTTAAAGATTCTAGAAAATATTATATCAGCCTTTTTTCTTCTTATCCACTTAGTAATTAAAGTATTTTTATGTAAACTTCTTTAATTAGCTATGCACTCTCTTCTATGGAAATTGCATAACTCTTATCTCTTATGTAAAATTCTTTTATTAAAAATATAAGTATTAACATGGTAGCTAAAATATCAGCTAAGGGTTGTGAAATCCACACTCCATTTAGTCCATATACTCTAGGTATTATAAATACAATAGGTATAAATAGTATAACTTGTCTTAATAAACTTAGAAAAATTGACTTCTTAACATTTCCTATAGACTGAAAATATACTGCCCCTAAAATTGAAACTCCTAAGGTAGGTAGGGCAATAGTATATATTTCTAACCCATTAAGTGCTATATTTATTAGATCCTTATCCTTTGTAAATATATTAATAAACTCCCTTGGATAAATTCTAATAAGTACAAGGCCTAAAGTTAAAATTAAAGTTGCAATTATTATAGTCATTAATAGAGTTTTTTTAGCACGTTTATACTCCTTCGCTCCATAATTATATGCAACTATGGTTTGCATTCCTTGGCTTAATCCAAAGACTGGCATTAAAAACAAAAGATATATAGATGTTATGGATGTCATTGCACCTATAGCTAAATCTCCACCATAATCCTTAAGAACTCTATTTGTTATTAAATGTATAAATCCTGCTGCAAGCTCCATAAAAAATGGAGTTAAAGCAATTAAGATTATTGCCCTTAAAATATTCTTATTTAATATCTTTCCTTTAATCCTTAACTTTAAATTTGACTTTCCTAAGGTAAAATAATACATTGTCCAAAGAAAAACTATGAATTGACAAATTATAGTTCCTAAGGCAGCTCCCTTAATTCCCATATGAAATAAAAATATAAATATTGGATCTAAAATTATGTTTAAAACACAGCTTATTATCATGATTTTACCAGCTAACTTTGGATTTCCCTCAGCTCTTATTGCATTATTAAGAGCAAATCCAGGAAAGTTAAACCATGCCCCTATAAGTATTACCATCATATAATCCTTTGCATATATAATAGTTTCCTTACTTGCACCAAAAAAATATAGTATTTTTTCTAAAAATGAGAATCCAAAGATCATAATGATTAAAGCAACAACTATGGATAATATAAAAGTATTTCCTAATATTCTTTCAGCTTCTTCCCTCTTTTCTTCCCCTAGCTTTATTGATATATTAGTGCTTCCACCTACAGATATGGCAACGCAGAAAGCACCTAATATTGTAAACAAGGGCATAGTTACTCCTAAGCCAGATATGGCAAGGGCTCCTATATCCTTAATAGATCCTATAAAAGCTCTATCTACAGTGTTATATAAGGAAGTTACCATCATAGATAGTATAGCTGGCAGTGAATATTTTAAAAGCAATCTCCCTATTTTTTCATTCTTTAGTTCATATTGATTTTTCATAATAATGTCCCTATTCCTAATGTCCTATATTTCTTATGATGAATAATCATTTCATTTGTTATTAATAATTATTATCAAGTCTTGTTTATTATAGCATCTACTTATTCTTAGTCAATATTTTCTGTGCATAGTTTTAAAAATATTAAATATTTCTTCCATAACTAAAAAAACAATAAATATGATTATAAGGATGCTTTGTTATAAACTTAAAATATCTTTCCTTATTTAAGAAAGGTTTAAACGCTCTTTAAGTTAAATATTTCCAAAATTACAATTCACTTAAAATATATCCTAAAATTAAAATAACCTACAAAAATCTATAAAAAGACTTTTGTAGGTTACAAGATAAAATCTATTCTACTTTTTCAATATACTTGCAATTTAAATATATGTGATTCAGAAAAACTAATAATCTTTCATAAAGAGGCTGTACCTTTTCACCAAACCTATCCTCTAAGGCTTCACCAATTTCCTTAACGGTATTAGTTCCATTGATTTGTAAAAACACTTCACTACCATATTCATCTAAAGAAGTTCTTTTATACATTGGAATCTTAAATTTCAATTTTCTAAAAAACCTTTGAATCTTATGGTCTTGTTTTTCTAAAATAGTAACTATGCCCTCTTCATCAACTTCATACTGAAGATTATCACAGATTTTAAATCGCATATTTAAAAGTTCATCATTATCCATTATAATTCACCTTAATGTTTCACCTTAGATTTCATAATAGGCAATGTAGTTGCTAAAACTAAAAGAATAAGCACTATTATTGCCATTCCATTGCTAGCTACAAAACCAGTTGGTGTTCCAGGTGTTATTATTCCTGTTACTTGTAGAACTATTCCTATTAATCCCACAATAGATCCTCCAGCAACAAGACCAGAAGATAAACTTATTCCATTTGAAACCTTAACTTCTTTTTCATGCTCACTCTTGCTCATTTTTTCAATAAATACACGTATTAATGCACCTACTAAAATTATAGAAGTTGTTGATATAGGTAAATAGAATCCTATTGCAACAGTCATTATTGGTAAGTCTACTAAGTATAAGAATAAAGCCATAACTACTCCAACAATTATCATAGGCCAAGGTAAGTTTCCTTCCATTATACCTGAAGTTAATGTTGACATTAAGTTAGCTTGTGGTAATGCGAAAGGTGCATCTGCTCCTGTTATTGATAATTGGCTAGAAAGTACTAATATTGTTCCAGTAACAACAACAACACCAACTATACTTGCAATCATGAAAGAGTTTTGCATTTCTTTTTTGCTTCCACCAATTATATATGTTACCTTTTGAGATTGGCTATATCCACCTGCTACAGAGATTGAAACAACCATGAATGTAGCAAATAAAAGTAATGCTTTGTTATCAGCTTTTCCAGTCCATCCCATTATAACGAATACTAGTGTTAATATTACTAATGAAGCTATTGTCATACCTGATACAGGAAGGTTTGATGTTCCTATTGTACCAGTTAAGCGTCCTGCAACTATTACGAATAATAATGATAGGATTATTGAAACAACTGCTCCTGTTATAGCCATTGCAATGCTATTAGAAATAAAGAATCCTATAACAAAAGCTAATACAGCTCCTACTAAAAGTATTATTATAGATCCGCTATTTTTCTCAGCATTTTCTTCGTTAACAGGACTTGCTTTTAATGTTTCTTTTATTGAAACTATTATAGTTGGTATAAGTTTTATAGCACCTATAATACCTCCACAAAGCATCATTCCTGCTCCTATGTACTTAACGTAACTTCCTGATATTGCATTTACGTCCATTTGGTGAATTAACATTGAAGCGTCATTCCATGAATGCATGCTCTTCTCTGCCATATCACTGAAATATCCTATTAATGGAGCGATACCAAAGTTAGCAAGTATAGATCCTGCAAACATAGTAAGGGATACTTCTAATCCAACTATAAATCCAATACCAAGTAAAAGTGGGTTTACTTCAGTAGAAAACTTCCACTTATAAAATTTGCTTCCTAAATATGTAACAGTATTGTTTATTAAGTTTAAAAATGATCCTGTTAAAACATTTATGATACCACTTATAACAAATCCAATACCCATAAATTTAATTGAGTCTTCACTTCCTTCAGAAGCAACAAGAGTTTCAGATATTGCCATTGACTCAGGATACATAAGTTTTCCATGTTCCTCAACTATTAGATAGTTATAAACTAGTGATAGACATCCTATACCAAATAGAACTCCTCCTACACCTGCAGCTACACCCTCTAAGAAAGTAAAGTCACTTCCTATTAGTATAATTGCTGGTAATACAAATATCATACCACTTGCTATAGATTCTCCTCCACTTGCCATACCTTGAGTTATGTTTTTTCCAAGAATACCTTTACTACGTGCAAATATTCCTACAAAAACTGAGCCTATAATAGCCCCAGGTATACCAGCAGCAACAGTTAACCCTGACTTCATACCTGAATAAGCAGTAGAAGCAGCAAAAACAATAGCTAATACTATACCTATTATTAGTACAGGAAGATTAACTCCATTTTTTGACTTACCAGTAAAATAAGGAACATAATCTTTACCGCTTACACCACCATAAGCTTCCTTAGGTAATTTCTTTTTCATACACCTAATCTCTCCTTTCCTTTATTCATATCAATGGATAAAAATATCTATTGATATGTTCTATTGTTATATTTTCTATAAAATGCACAAATATTATACTATATCCACATAAAACAAAAGTTATAATGCTACTTAAACTAATTATTGCGCATATTATATTTAAACTCATCTTAAAAGACAGGCTAAACAAAAAGCTGTCAATTAAGTTAACCTTTATATAGTAATTTATTATCACTATACTTTTAAAATGTTTTTAGAACTTTCTAAATACATAAAGAAGAAATGCTTATAATTAAGTATTTCATTGTTTCAATGAATTAATACTTTGCTTAAATCTACCTATAAAAATTAGATTTTTTTTATATTTTCATGGTGTATTTTACTATTAAAATATTTTTATCATGCTTATAATAATACCATTTTAACTTAAAAAAATCCATGATAATTCTTTCACATATACAAATTTTTTACATTTATTATTAAATAATCTTGATTTTTTTGAAATTTAACATTTCATCATAAACCTTATATAAAAACCTATAAAAATATTTATATAAATAAAATTAAACTAAAAAGCTGCATAGACATATAAATCTATGCAGCTTCTCATATAACTATTTTCTAAGGCTTTTAACTTTTAAGAAAATTATCTTTTCTTTCTTTTTAATACAAAAGCTCCTGAAGCCATCATTACTACTCCTAATTGTAAGAATATTGATGATGAAGCTCCTCCAGTGTTTGGTAAATTACCCTCTGGTTTGTCTGGAGTTTCTGGTTTATCTGTACCTTCAGGATTTTCAGGTTTCTCTGTATTATCTGGATTCTCAGGATCAACTGGCTTTTCTGGATCAATTGGCCCTTCAGTCTCATCTTTTTTAACTAATCCAGAAATTGCTTCATTTAAAGCCTTTATAGCATTATCTACCTCATCTTGAGTAGCATCTTCCTTAGATAATACCTCTTTAGCTAAATTTAACTTTTCTATTAAGTTACTCCATGAGTCCTTTGTATAATCTTCCTCTTTAAGCTTTTCTACTTCCTTAATAGCCTCTTCTAATTTAGACTTATCTACTTGAACCTCTTCTTTAATTGTTGAAAGTCCTATTTCATAAATAGTAGGTGCAAATCCATCCCACTCTACCTTTATTTCAAAGACATTTTCAAAAGCTTCTGTATTAAACTCATTAAAGCTCTTTCCTAAACTTCCTACCTCTTTCCATCCATTTTCATTTCTTACAGATACAATTGCATTAGAAATTGTATTTGGATTTTGTACTATTGTAAACTTCTTAATATCTGTTTTGTCAGAAATTCTATAAGTTAATTGGCCAGATTTAGGCGCACTTTCTAATGGTTTAAAGGCTGTATTTAATTTTCCGTCAATTAAATTCTTAGGCTCAAATTTTGCTTCTGCTGTTGGTCTAATATCAAAATTCACATCATTATTAGAGTATTCAGCTTCTAATTTATTTAAATTAAAAGTTACATCCTTTTCTGCATTATTTATAATACGAACATAGCGAGCATTTATAGTTTCTGATAAAGTTTTTGCTTCTACCCACTCAACTCCATTAATTGATGTTTCTAGTGTTAAATTATCCTTATTTGTTAAATCCGAAACTATGTTAGTTACCTCTCTAAGTTTATTTAACTTAATTCCAACATATTCTCCCTTTGATAAAGTAACATCATTTAAATCTGAAAGTGTAGCTTTTTCCTCTGAAATACTTACTTCATTCTTAGCTAAAGCTTCTACATTTGTATATGCATTAACTTTTATATTATTTTCATCTTTTTTATTAACAGAGAATTCTCTAACAGCAATCCAGTTATTTAAAATTTCTTTAGTAGGAATAAATCTTAAATATTTTGCTGTTATATCTAAATCTTCAACTACAATTTTATGCATTTTGGGTCCATAATCTACACCATCTACATCAGTCCAATTTTCACCATCCATAGAATATTGGAATTTACCATAGTTAAATGCATCTCCCTCATCTTGTCCTTGTTCAAAAGTAATGCTGTTAACCTTAGTTACCTCATTTAATTCTACAGCAACATAGTCTCCTTCTTTAGCTGAATTACGAATCCACATGCATGAATATCTAGTATTATCTCCATCAGCTATATTTTGAACATGTCCCCAATAAAGAGGTGACATATTTGTATAAGGACGAAGTGTTAACTTAGTAGTATCTGGATTTATAACTTGGTCAATATTATCTCCTATGATTTTAGATAAATCCTTAATAAATGGTATTAAGTGTCTTGTACCTGGTTCTGGTCTAGATTGTCCATTTATTACAGGAGTTCTATGAGATCTTGAAGCAGTGTATTCCTCTTCTCCTAAAACATAATACTTCATAGCTTCCTCATAGTTACCTTTTTCAAAAGCTACTGCTGAATTTATATATGCTATAGTTGATTCTGCTAAATCTCTTAAAGAATCAACCCATCCTTTAATTTCAATCTTTAATAATTCATTCTTAGATTTAGTTGCAAAATTATTAGTTGCATCTAAAATCTCTTGGTATTCATCTAAAATAACCTTACTGTAATCTAAAACAGATTCTTTTTCCCATAATTTTCTTGTAAACTCTTCAATTATTGGTCTTAACTCTTCAGATTCTTCTAAAGATAATCCATGCCAGTTTGGAGCTGGATCACTCATGTGTTTTGCAAAGGTGTATAATTCTTCACTTGCATCTGGCTCTATATATTTGAAAGAATCTTTCCAACTCTTGTCCATATCAAAATCTGCTCTATTCCATCCATAATCAGCTATAGCAAATAAAGCTACCTTTGAAGCTTGAGCTTCTTGCATTGGATTAGTTACAATTCCCTTAAAGTTTGTAACTGTTGGATCTAACATTTCACCCTTACCCATTAATAAACGTTTATTGTTGATATCATTTACTGGCCAGTTTAACCACATAAATGCTTGACGTCCTACAGCTTCTTCAAAGAATTCAAATGTATCTTGAGTTACATAACCAAGTATTACATCACCAGTCCACATAATATCAATAGTTTCTGGCATTGTACCAATAGTTTTTAAGTATTCATTATTAACATCTCCACCAGCTGATTCCTTTGTATAAACCTTAGGAACAAATATAAATTCGTATACATCACCTTTTTGTAAACGCCATTTTTCTAAGTCTTCCATAAGTTTTACTTGATTATTAGCTTCTCCCTCAGCATCATCTGCAAGCACACCAAATTGACGCACTCCCACACTATATAATTGTTCAAACTTAGCTATTATCTTTTCTAAATCAGCTTTATAACTTTCTTCTGATCCAAAGTTCATACCATCTTTTAAGAATGGGTGTATTGTCCATATAAATTTATTCTTTGTTGCTATTCCAACATCAACCATTTCCTTTATTTCAGCTAACTTCTCAGCAGGATATGGCTCTCTCCACTTAAGACTGTGATACTGATCATCCTTTGGTGCAAAGATGTATGAATTCATCTTAAAATCCCCACCAAATTTCATTAAGTCCTTACGATTTTCATTGCTCCAAGGAATTCCATAATATCCTTCAATAAAACCACGCCATTGACCATCTGAATAGTCCTCAATTAATAATTCCTTTAATTCATTTCCTTCTAATTGATTAAATATTGCTTTTAAAGATGTGATACCATAAAATGCTGAATCAGTATTTTTACCTAATACAGCTATTACATTTCCCTTAACTGATACTACATGGGCATCATGATTTTCAAAATGAGAATCATTTACTAAATTATTATCTGTAAAGTACTTGTCTACAACTCCTTCTGAGTTATTTATTCCTATTAGAAAGTTTGTCTTATCTTCTTTTATTTCATTGCTCTCTTCATAATTAATTCCCTTAATTGATAAAACCTCTAATAGTCTGTTTTTTGTTGCCTCATCAATTCCTTCTTCAAATACAACATTAGCATCAGCCCCTAAAGTTACTGTGCCATTATCATATTTTATACTTTGAGGAATTGGATAGATTTCATACTCTTCTCCCTTTGTTTCTTTGCTCTCATTAGCTAATACATTTTGTACAGGTAAGCTTGATAATAAAGTCACTGCCATAACCAAAGCCATGATCTTACTAACAAATTCAATAAGTTTGTTACCTTTTTTCCGCATTGTTTTTCCCCCTTATTTCCCTTTTTATATTTAATATAATTTATTTCCACAACATATTACTATATTTATGTTTTTATGTCAATATATTACAAATAACTTAACATATTAAAAATTATTTTAATGAAGACATAATAATATTTCCTTTAAAAATCATTAAATATAAAATAACCACACACCAATTTAATAATGATGTGCGGTCTATAGTAATAAACTTTTTATAAGTATATCTTTTAATTATGAGAAGACTTTCTTCCATGATTCCTTACTGGAACAAATTCTGAAGTTGTATCATTAGGGTCAATATACTTATAATCTCCATTTTCATCTTTTCTAATCCCTAAAGATGCCATTTTCTTTTTACTATTTCTATTTTTATTACCCATTTTTATCGCCTCCTATAAAAATTACATTTATTATTAGATACTCTATTATTTTTAGTTTAATATTTAAAAATTATAAATAAAATTAAAAACTCCTTCTTAATTTATATTAAGCTTAAAATTTTATCATAAGCAAAAAAATATAGAGTAGAATCTATTTCTATAGACTCTACTCTAAACATATATTTTATTAAAATTATTTTAAAAAGTTAGTTCTTTTATATTATAAAATTAGTTTATAAGTAAAATAACTTAATATTTTTCTATTTATTATACATTAAATAAATAGAACATTACTCCACTAAAACCTTGATCTTCAAATAATACATGAACACCATATAATCCTGATGATAAATCCTTGGTGTTTATTGTAAATTCATCTTTAGCATCTTGTTCTAGAATTGTATTTCCATTTTTATCAACAACTCTAATAGTTTTAGCTACATTTTTTCCTTCTCTATTATATACTTTTGAGTCACCTATAACTTTACCATTAGAAGGCTTTAACTCTCCTGCTGCAATAAATTGCTCTTGTGCATTTAATGTATTAAGCTTTTTTAATTTTGATAAAGTTCTTAAGTCTTTAACTTCATTATAATCCATATTTAAAGTTTCTAAATTTTTAGCATTTTCTAAGCCTGATAAATCCTCAACTCCGCTTAATGTTAATGTAGTTAAACTGTACATGTCCCCTAAAGTTATATCTCCAGTTTTATTTAATTGATTTTGAATTGACTTAAGCAAATATTTATCTGGTATATTAATAACAGCATTTAAATCTACTTTTACTAAAGAATCCATTGCCTTATTTAACTCTTCAAGGGCAGAATTTATTGTCTCTTTATCCTTAGAAAGTAAGGCTTCTTCTCCCTTTGATATTGCATTTTTTAAAGCTTCTGAACTTTCTTCTGTGTAATTATTTAAGTCTAATTTTTTAGCCTCTTCTAGTGCCTTATTTAACTCTGTTGTATTATACTCTGCTAAATTTCTAAACTTAGCATCTGCCCAGTCTGCATGATCCCAAGTGTTTCCATTATCAGCTACATCTACTACTAATTTAATCTCTTTAGAGTTTCTTACATCTACAACTAAACGTTTCTTTGGAGTATCAATTCTCATTACATCTGTTTCAGCCTTTAATTCTCCATCAACATATACTTTAAACTTAACACTAGAAACTTTTTTGTCTGCAACATGTCTATCAATACCTACCCAAGTGTCAAAAATATCATATCCTTCTGAATTATAAACTATTTCTGAATATGAGTGAGTTCCTATTCCTTTAGAAAAGGTTTCAACAGAATTATCTTCATTTAATAATCTTATTTGATTTCCACTTACTGCTCTATCTTTTCTTACAGAACCTGAGCCTATAGTTGCAGATTTCCAATTTAAATCAGATAATTGAGTTTCTTTATCTGTAACTGCTATAGTTCTTGAACATTCAGAAGTTAATCCATCATTATCTGTTACTGAGTACACAACTTTAAATATTCCTGACTTTCCTTCAACAAAGTCTGAAGATTTTATTTGTACTTTAGAAGTTATATTTCCATCTTCAATATCTGTTGCAGTTATTCCTTTCATTAAATCTACTTTTTCATCCATAATATAAGCTAAATTTTCACCTTTAATTATTGGTTTTGAAGATAAAGTAGCTAATTTAGCATCTCCAAAGCTTGCATGATCTGAACTATCTCCATCTCCAGCATCATTTACTATTAATTTTAGCTCCTTAGCGTTTTTTACATCCACCTTAACATATTTTTGAGGTGTTGTACTTCTCATTACTCCACTATTAAACTTTTCTTCTCCGTCAACTAAAACTTTAAAAATAACTGAAGAGGCTGGTCTAGATGACATTGCTTTATCAACACCTACATAAGATTCAAAGTAGTCATAATCTTTTCCTTCTAAATCATATACATACTCCGCATTTGAATGAAGACCTAATCCCTTATTATAGTCAACAAAGTCTCCATCTCTTGTAAGACCTATTACTCCTCCACTTATGCTCTTATCTTTTCTAACAGTTCCCCATCCATTTGAAGATTGTTTAGGAGTTAAATCACTCATATACTCTTTTCTACTTACAACATTAACCTTAGAAGTTTTAGTGTATTCATTTCCTTTAGAATCTTCTAAACTATATAAAACTTCATATTCTCCAACTTTAGAAGTATTTACATTACTTGATTTAACTTTTACAGATTCACTTAGAGAATTACCTTTTATGTCCTTAGCTACAATATATTCTTCTGGCTTAAACTCCTCACCTAAAGCTAGTGTAATCACTGGGTTTACAGATAAAGTTGGTTGCAATGCATTTACCTCTATTGGCTTTAAGGTATTTAACTTTCTATCATATGGTGTTACTACATATACACCATCCTCATCTAAATTAGATTTAGTATCAACAAAGCTATCATTAGAAGTAAATCCTACATACTTTCCATCTCTGCGTATTTCATATCCAAGTATATTATCTTTATTTTCATCATCTACTGAGAATGAAAGTTTTATATTACCATTTGAACCACTTGTGCTTACAGATACCTTTGCATTCTCTGTAAATCCATCACCTTTATAATTAATTGCTAAGTCATTTAAATAATAGATCTTTTTATCAGGCTTTGGATACTTAGCTAAATCCTCTTTAACCTTATCATCAACACGTATACCATGTCTTGCAAAGAACTCAGTTAAATCTAAATTCATGGCATCTGACGCTGCCACAACCCAAGATTTATATATATCTTCTCTATTTTTATTTCCAAAATCTCTTTCTCTAAACTGTCTTTCAAACTTTCCATAGAAAGTATTATCATATAAATATAATTGCCATAATGGCGCTAACTGAGCTAAATGAGTACTATCAGCCTTATTATATAACTCATTATTAGAATAATCATCTAAGCCAACTTTAGGGTAAGTATTGTTTTCCCATATGTTTTGGTCAGTTATTCTTGTTTTAGTTTTATATTTAGACTCAAAGAATAATGGCATCATATTATTTGTTACTTCTACTATGGTTCTTCCGCCTGTATCAAAGTTATGTCCAAGTTCATGAGCAACACCCCATCCTTTATTAGCTGCAAGTATTGCATCCTGATTTCCTGGTCTTATACCTATAACACCATTTCCAGCATTCATAAATACTCCACCACTAAGGTTTTTAACCATAGGCATTATTCTAAAATTAAAATCTGAATTAACATCTTTTGAGTTATCAAATCCCCAGAATCCCATAGCATCAGCTATATATTGATCCCATTGCTCAGCTGTGTACTTTGGAGTTTTGTTATTTTTCTTATACCAATCTAAAGCATAGGTAGCTTGTACAAATTCTAATGACTTGTTAGAACTTACTGCAAAAATATTTGGAGTAGTATTAGGTTCTGCTTTAATCTTTTCAACATAAGCTTCTAACTCTTTCATTACTTCATTTTCATCTGATTTTCCTAGAATAAATACAGGATATTTGCTTGCACCTTCTATTCTTACCTTTGGTGCTCTCTTTTGACTATCACTTTTGTAATTAGTAAAGAATAAATCTCCCCCTTGAATAACATCCTTAGGTATTCCATTAGATTCATAATTTATTTCTGGTATAGTTATTTCATTTTTACCAGGCTTTAATTGGAAATTTGTTGCTCCACCATGTTGAGTTAAAGATTGTTTATATAATAATGTTGGAGTAGGATCGCCTTCTGCCACATCCACATATACAGTTATTTTATCTCCAGCTCTTGCAGATAGTCCTGTTATTTGCCAGTCTTGGAAATTCCATACCTTTCTCTTTTTAGCCTCACTTATAGAATCTCCCCTCATTTCTAATTCAAGTACATCCTCTTTTCTTGGATTAGAAATTAATGATTCAGCTAAGTCTATAGTTTCTTTAAAGTCATTATATAATGGATGATTTTTAGCTTTTTCTTTAAAGGCATTTATTTTTTCTACATTATTAAACTCTTCACTAAGTTCACTCATAGTACCATCTGTGAAAAGCTTAGGTATTGAAGAATAAACTTCATCTGGCTTATAAAACATTAATTCATTTAAAGTTGCAGAATTTTGTTTAGATTTCTTAAATTTAAACTTAACTCTTTTAAATTCTGTAGGTTCAAATTTAGCTTCCACTAATCCCTTAGTAGCTTCATGGGCCCCTGTAGCAACTAACTTATATGTATCACCTTTACTTGTTCTAGAAGCATATATATAAACCTCTTCTGCAAAGCCCTTTAAATCACTTTGTCTAGAACCATAAACTATTCTGTCTAAAGTTACTAAATCATTAAACTCAACCTCAACTTCATTGTTAAAGGAAGAACTATTTAATGTTCCTGTTTCCCAATAAGTATTTACATCATTATCGATAGCCTTTTCAATATTTTGAGCAGCATAATGTCTTCCATTATTTTTTATTGATTTTATGTTTGTATAAGGCATTCTATATTGATTATTATAATCATCATTAAGATTATAAGTTATTTGTCCTAAAGTTGCCTTAGTAGGATTTTCAGAAGTTTCTGTTAAAATAGCTCTAGCATTATTTAGTCCTTCCTTGTATAAATCATACATTGGATGATCTTTTAATTCATTCTCAAAGGCATTTAGTTTCTCTAATGTATTAAATTCCTCAGATACTTTATTCATACTAGAATCTGTAAATAATCCATTAAACTTTTCATTTAATTTATCTTCTTTATAAAACATAAATTCTGCTGCTGAAGCCCAGTTCTGGTCAGCCTTTTTAAACTTAAACTTTAATCTTTTAAAATCAGTTGGATTAAACTTTATTTCAACTAAATCTCTAGTTGATTCTGTATATTCTCCACTGCTTACTAAATTAAAATCATCTCCCTCATCTTTAAGAGAAGCATATATTTCAAATTCTTTTGCAAAGCCTTTTCCCCTTGCAGAGTCTCTTCTTGCAGAATATACAATTCTATCTATATTAGTTATTTCATTAAATGTAACTACTACTTCGTTTGTGAAATTTGAATCATTAGGTTTTCCTGTTTCCCAATGAGTTTCTAGATTGCCATCTATGGCTTTATCAATAGTGGAACTATTATACTTTCCACCATTATTAGTTATGGATTTTATATTTGATCTGCTAATTTGAAATTCTTGATTATAAGCGTCTAATTTATCACTATTATATAAATCAAACTTACTTACCCTTGCTTGATGTGATTCATCATCATGACTAACTTCTACCTTAGAATTGTTTTTAGTGTTTAATTCCTGTGCTAAAACATCAATTGTTGTAGCAGAAAGATTTGTAATCATCGTAGCTAAAATTATAGCTGCTATTTTTCTCTTATTCATTTTTTCTCTCCTCCTGATTGACTTTCCCCTCAGAAGTGCATTTCTACTTACAATTTAATATAAGCTTGTACAAAATAAATTTTAAATTTTTAACCTACACCCTCCTCCATAATTAATATAAAACAAAAAGCTTAATGCACTCTTTGGCAACTGGCTGACATAGTTATAAACCTTAGTCCCTATAGCTTTGCGTCATTAGATTTCTCTAATTTTGCCCATTTTTTTAAAGTTATAATATCATAATTTCTTTTAATTTTATAGTCTTTATAATAAATTTAATATAAATAATCATTTTTTTTAATAATTTATCCAAAAACTTAATAGATTTATAATCCACTAAAATTTTATAAACAAAAAACCTATAAGATAGTCTTTTAAATGGACTACCCTATAGGCTCTTTAACACTTAGTTTTTTAAAACTATTCTTTATAAAATTTTAAAGTTTTATTTATATGTCCTTTTTCTCTCTTCTTCCGATTAAAGTCCAGTATAATACAAGTGCTACTAAAGATATAACTGCTAATACTAGTAAAACGTTACTATATTGTATAGCTACTAAGTCACTGAAAAGTCCAGTAAAGTTCTTTCCTAAATACTTAGTTTCCATAAATATTGCTACATATGTTATTCCTATTGAAGTAGCTATATTTAAACAGAAATTATAGAAACCAATAGCAGTTCCTGTTTTTTCCTTAGGTATTGTTCTTGTTAATGTATCAATCATAGGTGCATACATTAAAGCAAAAGAACTTGAGAATAGTATCATTACAAAAATAAATACTAAAACTGATGTTTTTACAAATAAAGCTCCTATAATAAGACTCACTATTATACCTACTATAGCCATTTGAATACATTGCTTACTTCCTATTTTCTTAGAAACCTTTCCTGATAAAGCTCCTACAGTAGCAGCTAAAACATATGAAGGAACTAAAAGTAATGAAATTTGGTCTAATCTATAATTGTATATAGATTCAACTAAGAATGGGAACATAAATATAAATGCAAGTTGTACACTGTATATAACAAAGGCTACAAGTAATACTGATATAAAGTTTCTATTTGTGAAAAACTTAATGCTTATAAAAGCATTTTCATTTTTACTTATGTATATAAGGAATAATGCAAGTGCAACTATAAATCCTATTAAAACTCCCCATTGGAATCCTGAAACAAAGATCATTAATGTTGCTGCAACTGTTGCAACTAATATAAATCCTATATAATCCACATTACCAGCTTTATTCTTTTCCTTAGGAATATATTTTAATATAAAAGGTAATATTACTAAAGTTAATAATGGAATTAAAAATAGTACTTGCCAACTTAAATATGTTGAGATATATCCTCCAGTAATTGTACCAATTACTTGTGAAATAGCATAACTACTTGTACTAAATCCTAAGTATTTTTTATGTTCACTCTCTTTAAAATACTTTGCTATAAATATTACATATAATGTTTCTGCACTTCCTAATCCAGCTGACTGAATTATTCTTGAAATAACAATAATTAAAAATGATTTCTGAAAAATAAATCCTAATAGTGAACCAACACATATTAATATAATTCCTAGTACCAATAAGGTTCTAACACTTATTGAATCAGATAAAGAAGCGTATACAACAGCTCCAATACCAATAACTAATCCAGCTAAAGTTACTTGCCAACTAACAGCAGTAGCTGATATGTTAAAAGCTTTAGCCAAATCTGGTGAAATAATTTTAAATGAGTTGTCAATAACTAAAGCAAAAATCATTAAAGCTAATACAGCAGGTACCGCTTTTTTTATTTTTACTTCTTCAACATTTTCTAAAGTATTAAGTGAAATGTCCATTTTAAATCCTCTCTTTTCTTTTTCATTTGTGCTTCTTAAATAATAGCTTACTAATAATCATTATAAACTTGTCTACTCTTTTTACTTCATCCTCCCTCAATAATCGTTTACAGAACATACTAAAATCAACTTGTTTAGCAGTAAGTAAACTTGTCTAAGTTTTGCTTATTTTTTAGACAAGTTAATACTATCATATCTTTATTTCAATTTCAATACCCTTTATAAAGCTTTATTTTATCCCTTATTTTTATGTTTTATCCTATAATATATATAATTTACCTTATTTTAACTTGTATATTTTTATCATCTCTACTTAAAAATAATTCTCTATTAATTCAAATAAATAGAAATTTATGATATACTATTTCTGTTAAAGGTTGTATATAATATAAATTTTATAAATAAGTAAGGTGTTAAGATGAAACTCACTACAAAAGATACTAAAACTTCAAAAAAATTGCTCTATACATCTGTATATGATAAGTTATATAAAATGATTATTGATGGGGAATACCCTTTAAATTCAAAATTACCCTCTGAGCCTGAACTTGCAAAAAGCTTTGGGGTTAGCCGAATGACTTTGCGTCAAGCACTTGCTTTACTGCAAGATGACGGTTTAGTAAAAAATATAAGAGGTAAAGGGAATTTTATAATATCTCCAGAAAAATGTGCTAAAAGAGATTTCTTAGAGTTAATAGGCAATCCTATATACAAGTGTCATACTGAAAAAATTCACGATATTGAATTTGTATTCCGCTTAGAACTTGATAGTGATTATACTAAACAGGTTTTAGAAAAGGATTCCACAGCAGTGGTTGCTTGTGAACGTTATTATAAAAGCAAAAATAAAGTTTTAGCCTACGCTTTTACCTTTATATCTGTTGAAACCATAAAAGAACTAAAAATAGATTTAAATAATGAAAGTGAGCTACTAGACTTTCTTGAACATAAATCCTATGAAATATCAGAAAGTTCTATATTAGAAATAAAGCATTCCTCTGCTGGTAACTCCTTAAATCCAAAATATAAGCTTGTTGGAGGAAATCAATGCGATTTAATCTTAGAAACATTATATGCTAATGATTATTCCCCTCCTATATTATTTAACAAATACTATATCCCATCTCAATATAGTACTTTTAAAATTAAAGCAAGAAAAAAAGAATAATGTAAACTTTTAAAAATATTTCTACATAAAAAAACAGCAATAATATTTTAAATATTATTGCTGTTTTCATTTCTCATTACATTGTACTATATAAACTAAACAAATTTAATTCTTTTATTTATATAATTAATCCAACAATAGTTGCTGTTAACATACTTACTAATGTTGCACCATATAGTAATTTAAGTCCGAAACGTGCAACTACATTTCCTTGTTCTTGGTTAAGCCCCTTTACTGCTCCTGAAATAATTCCAATTGATGAGAAGTTTGCAAAAGAAATTAAAAATACAGAAACAATACCAATTGATCTTGCTGATAAATTTAAAGTTCCACTTGATAATAAATTCATTGCAACAAACTCATTAGATACTAGCTTTGTTGCCATTACGCTAGCAGCTTGTATTGACTCATTTAAAGGTACACCCATTAAGAATGCAAAAGGTGAGAATACATATCCTAGTATCTCTTGGAAGCTCATTCCAAAGATTGATCTAAAAATCATGTTTATTACAGCAATGATTGCTACAAATCCAACTAACATAGCTGCTACTATAACTGCTACCTTAAATCCATCTAAGATATATTCACCAAGCACTTCAAAGAAAGTTTGTTTCTTTTCATCCTCAACTACTAAAATATCCTCTTCTGCTGATACAGAGTATGGATTTATAACTGATGCTATAATGAATCCACCAAATAAATTAAGAACAATTGCTGTTACAACATATCTAGGCTGTAATAAAACCATGTAAGAACCAACTATAGACATAGATACTGTTGACATTGCTGATGCACATAAAGTATATAATCTATGTTTAGGTAATAAACCAAGTTCTTTTTTTACAGAAATAAATACTTCTGATTGACCAAGTATAGCTGATGCTACAGCATTGTAAGACTCTAATTTACCCATGCCATTAATTTTACTTAAAACTAAGCCTATATATTTAATTACAAAAGGAAGTATTTTTAAGTATTGTAAAATACCAATTAAGGCAGAAATAAAGATTATTGGTAAAAGAACACTAATAAAGAATGAAAATTGATCATTATTAACTAGTCCACCAAATACAAAGTTTACTCCATCTCCAGCACAATCTAGAAGAACCTGAAACCCATTTGCTATACTTCCAACTAAATAATTTCCTACTTGAGTATTTAAAAGTATAAATCCTAATACGAATTGTAAAATAAGCATTAAAAATACAGGTTTATATTTTATATTCTTCTTATCACTACTTCCAATCCACGCAAGTGCTAAAATAACAATTAATCCTACAACTCCAATAATATATTTCATTTTCTCCTCCTTGTTATATACCATAAGTTTAATATTATTATCTTTTGCATATGGTACAATAAATACACTTTTAGTAGATTGTTCTTAATATTTCCCAAAAAATTCCTTATTCAGTTTTATTTTTTAAAAAAAATATTAATTCGTACATCTTTTCGACACATTTATAAACATTTCAATTATAAATTTCTTTTAAATATATGTAAAGGCTTAATAATATTTAAATTAAAAGAAGAATCAAAAATTATTTTAATTTATGCCATATGAATACGTTTCGAACATCCAAATACGAATTTTTGTACATTAAAAAGAATTTTACAAAAAAAATATTCAACCTTAACTTAAACTTTAATTAAAAAGTTAAGGTTGAACATAATAAATAAAGTGTATTATTTATGAGAATTAATATAAAATACCCTTTGTATAGAATTAAATTCTTCGCAAATTTGAGATATTTCTTTTATATTAGGAACCTTTTTAGGTTTTATATCTATTCCCTGTTCAATAGATATTGCTATTTTCTCTAATACAAGTAATAATTGAGCTAATTCCTCATCACATAAACTTAAATATTTCTTAGTCTCACAATACTTAGAAAGTAAATAACTAATATGCTCTAAGGAAAAGAATACAGGCCACAGCATTTCAAGCATTTCCTCATTACGAGGAACTTCCCCTAAGGCAGTGTTATAGGCCACCTTAAGATTCATTAAGTCTACACCCATTTTTTCTTTCATATCTTTTATCTTTTTATTGTTAATTTCTTTATCATTAGTTGATAGAAGAACTAATAAATTCTTTTGACTATGTATTAACTTTACTATTAAATCCTTTAATCTACTAGAAGCTGAGCGTCGTCCAAAAATATAAATACCTATTAAACCTATTAAAGAACCTACCACTATATCAGTAATACGTGCTGTTGCAAAATAAGTAATATTATGTATTTGTGTTGAAGTCTCTGCTATAAGTAAAGCATTTGGCGTAATAAACATTACTGCTATGGCATAATTTTTTACAATAAAAAGCTCTGTTAAAGCTGTTAAAATCATATTAATTATAACTATTATAAAACCATTTGGATTTGTTTTTAAAATAATAGTAGCTATTATTACTCCAATAATTGTACCAAAGGATCTTTGAATTGATTTATGGAAGGTTGATATAATAGTTGAACCTGACATGACAGCAGCACAGGATAAAGGTATCCAGTAGGGCCTTGAAAAAGGAAAACTAAAGGCTATTATAGCTGATATAGAAAGAATAAATCCATATCTAATAGCATTAATAAATACTATTGAATCTTTATTACACGCTCTTTTAACCTTACTCATTAATGATGTCTTTGAAATTTTAATGCTTTTTCCAATGTATGTTAATGGTAAGTTAATAATAGCTTCAGTATCATAAATTATTTGTAAAAACTTATTATAATCCATATCTAAGTTTTCATAAGAATCTATCTTAAGCTTGTCTCCATCCTTAAGGTCAATTGCCATAGCTAACCTTCTTATCATATTACTAAATTCTTTTGGCAACTTCTTATTTTTGTTAACATGCAACTCAAGCATTTCTAAAAATAATTTATTACCCTCTTCATTTAAAAGGTATAATCTATTAAATAAGAATGAATTCTTCCATGGAATATATCCAGTTAAAAGGATTTCCTCTGCTTCCCTTAAAGCATTAACAGTTTTATTTCTTATATCATTAATATCTTCATTTCCAATAGCTTCACTAAAATCTGCTAAGGTTAAATAAAGTCTTTTAATAACTTTTATTTCAGGACCATGTGGATTTAAAAAATATCCCTTCATGCTCATTAACCATGCGAAAAGCCCTCCCATAAGCACAACAAAAAATCTTATAAATGCTTCTGACTGATTAACAGGCATTCCTGTTGACACTAAAAAACTTAATACAAAGAACATTGAAGAAGGTCCTGGTATTTTTAAAACACCAAATATAAAAATTGCAATTCCTCCAATTAAACCTACCATTAATATAATAAGTATTGGATAGGGAGCTAATAAAGTTCCTAAGGCAACTGACAAGCTAATACCAAAAGCTGCAAAAAATATTTTTTTACCGCGCTGAGCATATGGCTCATTTATAACATATAAATATGAAAAACTTCCTATTCCACCTAATAATCCTAAAGGAATTTTTCTTATTAAAACTCCTATAAGCACTGGAAATCCTGCACAGATTCCAGCATTTATTGCTTTTTGCCAAGGAAAAGGAGTTTTATTAATCTTAAATAATTGCTTTATTATAGTTTTATCCATGTACACTCCTTTTTTAATTTATATTTTCCATTAAACTTAAGTTTCTTAATCTAAATTATTCATCATTTTCTCTAAAACACTATTAAAAATCTCTAATTCTTCTTTATTAATATTACTTATAGCCTCTACCTCTATATTCTTAGCTTCTTCAAACCATTTAGGAAACATTTCATAAGCCTTCTCTGTTAAATTTATAATTCTTTCACGCTTATCCTTTCCCTCAGTTCTAATAACTAAGCCCATTTCCTCCATTCTAGTTAAGGTTCTAGTAATTGTTGGAGCCTCTACCCCAAGATATTGACTTATTTCTATTTGGGTACACTGCTTTTTTTCATGTAAATATAATATAATACCCCACTGTGATGAATATAGCCCAAGAGGAGCAATCTTCTCATTTAATTTCTTAGTAAAATTTCTAGCTAGTTGATTCACTTTATGCCCATATAAGTTCAATTTTATTCCTCCTTTCATTTAATTACCTAAGTAATAATTACCTAGATAATTATATCATCTTAATTTATAACAATCAAATTTCCATAAAAAAACCACATGAATATATTTATATAACATATTCATGTGGTTATAAAAAATTATACTTTAAATAATATTACAGTCTGCTTCTTTAATAAATTGTGTATTTATATAATACTAAACTATTTGTGACTTTAGCTTAATATGCATTCTGGCATAGTTACATATGTTAAAATTTTTTTCTTCTAACTATTTTCCTCCCCTTTAGTTGTCTTATTGATAAATTATACATTTATATAATCTTCTATAGACTCTAAAAGAATCTCCTCTGGGTAAAGAGCCATAACTGAATCATCTTCTATAAGCTTATAAAATCTTGTAGAATAAGTAATTACAAGTTTACTATTTGGAAGAGTAATTCTTAAGATCTCCCCATAACAATTAGGCTTTCCTCCACTAGGTTCCCCTATTATTTTTGCATTAATACTATTTTTAAAGGTATAAGCATTTAAAAGGGCTGAAGAAAAAGTTTCTCTTCCTATTATAACTTTTAAATTTTCCTTTTTATTTATCTTTTCACTGTTCTTTAAATAATCTATTAAAGGAGTAAAAAGTGTTGAATCTCCTCCTAAGTTATTTCTTAAATCTACAGTTACCCTTTCTATGTTTTCCTTCTCAATTAGGCATATTATATTTTCAATCTTTTTCCCTATGCTTTCCTCTCCCTGTTCCCTACAGCTATTATATTTTATGTATAACTCTCCACTCTCCAAAACTTCAAACCAAAGATTAGAAAAATCATTTTTAGCATACATAGGAAGTCGTTTATTTGTATAAACTAAATCCTCAAAGGAACAGGTTGAAACTTCATATTCTCCCTCATCTAAGGTTATTTTTACTTTGTCCATGGTATCAATTATTAAAAGCCCATATAAAACCTCTGCTATTTGCATATATTTCATGCTTTGAGCCTTAAAGAAATACTCATTTTCAAAGGAAATAATATTAGAAAGTTCCTCTAAAACCTCTTCTATCTTCATATCACCAAGGGCTAAAACCTTCTTAAATAAGAGCTTTTCATATCCTTTGCAGGTATTTATAATATATACCCCATCATTAAAATAATAAAACTTTAATGGAATAAACCTTTTAGCAGGAAATATAAGTGAAGTATGAGCATCCTTTAAAGAAGCCCCAACCCTTGATATTTCAACCTTCATCTCCTCATAATCTAGTTCATTAACCATGTCCTTTAAATTCTCTATCTTTTCATTAAAACTTTCTTCCTCTGTATAAGCAAATAGATTTTTATGCCTTTTCTTAAGCTCTTCTTTTAAATATTCAATGTCCTCTACCCACTTTTTCTCCCATGTATTTTCCATAAGCTCTCCTTTACAGATAATATTAAAATACTACTCCTATAAATAAGATTATTCTTTAAATATATATATGTTATTTTAAATTTACCTTTAACTCTTTATTTATCTCTTAATCTCTTTAAAACTATTTCTCTTTCTAAATCCTCTAAGACAAATTCTATTTCCTCTTTTCAAAATATCTTAAAGAAAAATCTATTTCCCCTGTAGAAACATCTTAAATCAAAATTTATGTCTCCTCTTTGGAAACCCCTTAAGCTAAAACCTATTTCTACTTTAGAAAACATCTATTGTAAACTATTTATATTTTAACACATTAATAAGTTGATTAAAGGTTTACTTTTGGATAAAATATTAAGGTACGATACAAAACATTAAGATTAAGTTTATAAGATACTAATGAGGAGGATATTTTTCTATGGACGTACTTGTATATGTGGCTATCAGCGTTGGTGTACTATCTGGAGTTTGGGCATGGATGGCAGCAGTATTTGGAATGGTAAGTTGGACTGGCTTTGTTGGTTGGACTAGTTATTATTCCTCAGGTGGAATGGCTAAAGGACTTTTTAGATCCCTTTGCTCAAATGCAACAGGAATTATTTACGCCCTGCTTATTATAAAAGGATCATCTATTTTCCCAAATGAATATTGGTCTTATTTTTTAACAGCCTTTTTCTCTTTTATGATGGTAATACAAGCCAAGCTTAAAAAATTCGAATTTATCTCTGGAGCATTCTGTGGCTGCTTCTCAACCTTTGGGTTAAATGGAAACTGGCAAGCTGTAGTACCAGCACTACTTTGTGGAAACGTATTAGGATATATATCACAAAAGATAGGAATCTACTGTCATAAAGTATTCAGTAAGAATTAAATAATATTATAAAAAAATTAATAGAGAAAATATAAAAGAATTTCTCTTATATTTTCTCTTCTTAACAGATCTTTTTTCACTAGCTAAATATTATACTCTATTGTCATATTTAAATTTAAGGTTTTATTATATATATTTTTTTTAGATTCTATATTTCATTAGCAGCATCATAAGCAGTTTTAATTGCATTTTCTATATCAGATGCTCTATCTTTACAATCACCAATCTTAACAACTTTAATATTATTTTCTAAAAGTTTGTTAATCTCAAAACTATTAGGTTTAGCACCAACTGCCATAACTACATAATCACAAGGTATTTTAATTTCTTTACTATCATTTTCACAAATTATACAGTCTTTATCTATTTTATTTACTTTATGATTAGTATAAATTTTAACATTATTTTTAGAGAAATTTTCCATAATTGTTGGAAGTATTGTGCTACTTTCCCCTTTGGCTATATTATTATCCATTTCAACTATAGAAACTTTGTTACCCTCTTCAAGACATAGATATTCAGCCACTTCACAACCTACCATACCTCCACCAATTACAGCAATATTGCCAAACACTTGTTGTTCACCACTTAATATTTTCCAAGAATCACATACTATTTGTTTATCATATCCATCTATGTGTGGTATAAAATTACTTGCTCCTACTGCAACTAATACAACATCTGGATTTAAAGATAATATATCTTCTTCATTTACTTTCTTTCCAAGTCTTAAATCTACATTTTGAGAAACTACAGAATGTGTTAAAAATCTTATGGCTCTACGCATTTCATTTTTTCTTGGAGGAATGCAAGCTAAATTTAATTGACCTCCTAAGGATGTACTCTCCTCAAACAAAGTAACATCATGTCCTTTTAAACTTGCTACACGAGCAGCCTCAAGCCCTGCAGGTCCACCACCTACTACTATAACTTTTTTCTTACTTTCAGATTTATTAATTTTTCTAGTTCCTTCATATCCATTTTCAGCATTTAAAATACAACTTAAAAACTTACGATTTTGAATATTATCTGTACATCCTTTATTACAGCATATACATTCACGTATATCCTCTTGTCTATTCTCTATTATTTTATTAACCCAATCAGCATCTGCAAGTAAAATTCTACCTATTCCAATTATATCAGCTTTATCAGATTCTAAAATACTTTCAGCCATTTTAGGATTAAATATTCTTCCAACTGTACTAACTGGAATATTTACTGATTTCTTTATTTGAGCAGCAATGTCAACAAAGAACCCATAAGGTTGTACACCCATTGGAGGTATAGTATCTGCCATATTTCCAGTATGGTTTGCTTGAGCTACATGAAGCATATCAACTCCTGCTTCTTCTAACCATTTAGCAAAGATTGGAGCTTCATCTAAATTAACTCCCCCCTTACCTCTCTCTGGTGTAACAACAGAGAATTTATAATCAATAGTCATATTAGGAACCGCTTTTTTTAATGCCCTTACAAACTCTAAAGCAAATCTAGTTCTATTTTCTAAAGTACCACCATATTTATCAGTTCTTTTATTTAATATAGTACTACATAATGAACCTACTAGTCTATCTCCATGTATTTGAATAATATCAACTCCAGCTTTTTCAGCACGAATTGCACAATTACACATTTTATTTATAATCTCTTTTAAACCTTCTTCACTAATCTCATTAACAAAATGTTGCATATCATGATGTAATTTTTTTCTTACTCCATCAAAATCCCCTGTAGCAAACATTTTATTTATAGCATCACAATCATATTCAGGATGAAATATCTGAACCCCCACCTTAGCTCCATATTTATGAATTGAATCAGATAACTTTTTAAAGCCATCAATTTGTTTATCATCAAATAATTTTGGTGTAGGAGAAAAACTATTAATTGGAGCAACATCACCAATTACTATATATCCAACTCCTCCTTCTGCTAATCTTTCATAAAAGTCAATACATTGTGGAGTTATACTCCCATCTCTCCCCTCATATCCAGTAGTTAACGGAGGAAACATAACCCTATTCTTTAATGTAATCTTTCCTATATTAATTTTTTCTAAAAGTTTCATATTTATCACCCCAAATTATTTATTATTAATTAATTTGCAAAAATTGATAATTGCATCTTCACAATCACTTTTAGCTTTTATATTTGCAAAATTATGATCACCAGTTTCAATTTCTACATATTTTGCCTTTTTACTATTGTAACAATCTAAATAAGTCTTACAAATTTGATCATTAACTAACTTGTCTTCAGTACCTCTTATAATTATTACATCATTATCATATCCTTTAGCATTAGAAAAGGGTTCATAATTATATAAATCATAATTAAAATCAATATTAAATTTTAAACCTTCCATATTAGCATACTGAATTGATTTATTTTTCAATTCATCAGCACGTTCTCTACAACCGTACCACATTCCCCCTCCTGGACACATAAGAATTAACCCAGTTGGTTTTAGCTTTGGGGCAACACATGAAGCTACATATCCCCCCATACTATGACCTGATAAAATAATTCTATCAGAAGTGGTTATCTTAGAATCAATTAACCAATTATACATATCAATAGCGTCTTCTATAAGGCCTGTAAAAGTCATCTCTTCAAACTCTCCATCACTTTCACCACATCCATAAAAATCAAATCTAGCACAACCAAATCCATTAGCTTCAAGAACTCTTGATAAATGAGTATGTGCATATTTATATCCTGATTTATCTCCTGCAAATCCATGAAGATTTAATACAACAATAGGATTTTCAATATTATCAGGAAGGGTAAGTACCCCCCTTAGCACTTTATTTTTTCTATTGTTTATTTCTATTAATTTAACCATTGGCTACCTCCTAATAATGACCAATTTTAAATTGACTTTGTTTTCTCCCTTTTAATTGATAACTCTTGTAACATTTCTTCTGTCTTTTTCTTAGTTAAAGGATATATGAAAAATAAAGATAAAATTGCTATTACATATCCTAATGAGTAAATACCTGTATAAGACTTCCAAAGATTCGAAATCACTTGAGGAGTTTGCGTTGCAGCATTTACGTTATATCCTATAAAAGCAAGTATAAAACTACTTAAACTTGCACTTAAAGCAGCAGCAATCTTTCTAAAAAATGAATATGTTGAATAAACTATACTTTCATTACGAGTTCCTGTTTTTAACTCTTGATAATCTATTGAATCGTTTACCATAGCCCAAATTAATATTTGGAATCCAGAAGCTCCTATATAACATATACCATTTATTGCTATGAACATTATTGGATTTTTTATTGGTAAGAAGAATAAAACTCCATATACTATTGCAGCAAATCCAGCACCATACATACACCATTCTTTTTTCCCAAATTTATTAGCAACAAATTTAGTTCCAATAAATGTTATTATAGCGTACACTGTACTTAACATTCCTGATATAGACATAAGTTTTACATTCCCAAAATAATCCTTAAATAAATAAGTATTTAATCCATTAACTACACTAGCTGCTATCATACCAACTAAGCTTGCAATTATAACACCTAACAGAGCTCTATTCTTTGATATATTTTTCAAAACTTGAAAATAATTAATTTTTTCTCTTTCTACATCTGGTATTTCAACACGTTCTTTACACCATACACATGTAACTTGAATACAGAAAACACTTATACAAGCGCAAATAATAGCTAATAATAAAAAGTTTGAAGCAACAGGTTGATTATCTTTATATAAAAATAATGGTCCAACAATAACTATTACAGTCATAAAAATAGTTCCACCTAAACTTCTATATCTTGATAAATCTGTACGATGATTGGTGTCATCTGTCATAACACTAGATAAAGATCCAAAAGGAACGTTTACACAAGTATACATAGATTCATATAAAACATAAGTTATTAAAACATAAGCTAATTTAAAACCATAATCCCAATTGGAAACGTTTAAAAAGCCGATACACATTAATATTGCACATGGTATTGAAAATGCACGCATCCAAGGTATAAATTTTTTACCTGCCTTAGCTTTACGAGCATCTATTATAGCTCCTATTATAGGATCATTAATAGCATCCCAAACTTTTGTTATTAAAAGTATTGTCCCTACATGAATAGGATTAATTTTCAGAACTAATGTGTAAAATACAGTTAAAAACATAGCTCTAAATTGTTCTGTACAGCAGCAACCCAAATCCCCTAATGTGTAACCAATTTTGTCTTTCATTGAAAAATCTCTCATAACTTTCTCTCCCCCTATAATAAATAAAAATTAAGTTATTATTTAAATTAATAACACAATGTTTATTTGTGTTATTATTATCTCATATTGTAGAATAGAATTATATTCAAAAATTGATATATTAATTCCAAAAATTGATGTGTTAATTCCAAAAATTATATATTAATCTAATAAAAATTGATATAATAAATGTTTATTTTATATAAGGAGTATTTTATGTCTAAAAAAAAAGAGTATTTTATGTATGAACTTAAATTAAATAAGGAAAAAAGTAAAATCATAAAATCAGATAAATATTATAAAATATTATTTATCTTTTCAGGAAGATGCCACATCAAATTTAATAATAAAATAAATAAATGTGGTACAGATAGTATTATTTTGATACGTCCTAATAATAACATTGAAATAGAGTTAAAAGCCTATACCTCTCTTGTAATATATGAATTAGAAATCACAGAAAAGTTACTAAATACTTTATCAGAAGAAGAAGTTAATTTAGCTGAAAGTTTTAATACTGTACCTTTTGAATGTGCAATAATAGATGCTAATGCAGAAACTACTATGTTAATAAAAAATATATTAAAAAAGCTTATTTACATGAAACAAGAACCTTATAGATTTGCTGATAACCTATATATTAAAAGCATGATAACAATAGTCTTAATTTTAACATTAAGATCATGTATAAATTCAGAATCAAAACAAAAAATTAAAAGAAATAAACAATTTTTAATTGATGATATTTTTATATATATAAATAATAATATTACAGAGGAAATTTCTCTTAATAATCTTGAAAAAAAGTTTTATGTTAGTAAATTTCATATATCTAGAGAGTTTAAAAAAGCTACTGGATTAACAGTACACCGTTATATAGTGAAAGCCAAACTAGATTTTTGTAAAAAACTTATAGAAGAAGGAAAACCTATAGTAGATGTTGCACACATTTGTGGATTAGGAAGTTATAATAATTTATTCCGTGCTTTTAAAAGAGAATTTGGGATTACACCAAAAGAATATTATAATCAAATTAAAAAAAGCAAATAAAATCAAACTCTAGCTTATTATACTTTCTTATATAGTAAAACCCCACCCTAACAATATAAAGCATGTTGTTTGGGTGGGGTTTTGCCTTAAGCTAAACATTATCTTTAAAAACCATAATTAATAATTCATTAAATTATATTAATTCTCTCTTTATAAAATTAACACTTTCATATAGACACCTTATTAAAATACAATCAAAAATTTCACCATCAATTTCATATCCATTTTTATGCAAAACAAAAAGACATGTACCAAAACATATAAAAGAAACTTATTTTGATACACGCCTTTAAATCTCAATTAAATATAATAAAGCTTTAATTATATCATTCCCATAAGTTTAGGTATAAATAAACTTATCTCAGGTATAAATGTTACTAACATAAGTACTACTAATATTCCTCCATAGAATGGTAATAAATACTTTATTACTTCTTCTATACTAGTTTTACCTACCTTACATCCAATAAATAGAGTATTACCAACTGGTGGTGTAATATTTCCTATACACAAATTAAATATAAGCATTATACCAAACTGTACTGAATCCATACCAAAGTTTTTAGCTATAGGTAAAAATATAGGTGTAAATATTAATATAGCTGGTGTTAAATCCATAAATGTACCTACTATTAATAATACTAAATTCATTATTAATAATATTATAATTGGATTTGAAGATATTCCCAATAACAATTCAGTTATAGCATTTGGTATATTGGTAAATGCCATAACCCAAGACATTATTGATGATACTCCTATTAAGAAAATTATTATTCCTGTCATTTCTACTGTTTCTAATAATATTCTTGGTATATCTTTTAGCTTTATAGACTTATAGAAGAAAAATGATAATATGAATGAATATACAACAGCAACTGCAGCCCCCTCTGTAGCTGTGAATACTCCGCCTACTATACCACCTATTATTATAAATATTAATGCTAAACTTGGAAGTGCATCTATAAATATTTTAATAGCTTCTTTAAAAGTTATTGTATATTTAGATGAATACTTATATTTCTTTGCTAATATAAATGCAACTACCATTACAGATAACCCCCACAATATGCCAGGTATATATCCTGCCATAAATAGAGCTGCTACTGATGTCCCCCCACTTACTAATGAATATATTATAAGTGAATTACTTGGAGGTATTAGTAATCCAGTTGGTGCAGATGCTATATTAACTGCTGCGCTATAATTTTTATCATAGCCTTCTGCTTTTTGAAGAGGAGCCATTGTACCACCTATTGCTGCAGCCGCCGCAACTGAAGATCCACTTACTGCCCCAAATAACATATTTCCAACTACATTTGTATGTGCCAATGAACCTGGTAACTTCCCGCTTAAGACCTTAGCAAAATTTACTAACCTTAAAGCTATACCACCACTATTCATTATAGTACCAGCTAGTACAAAAAATGGTATTGCAAGTAATGAAAAACTACTTATACCAGTAAATATTCTTTGTGCTCCAGTTAATACTGCTACATCCCATGATAATGTAGTTAATATTCCAAATATAGATGATATTCCTATAGTTATAGATATTGGTATTCCCAATAAAAGTAATATTGGAAATACAATAGCTATAGCTGTACCTGCTTGAAATGCTAATTCCATACTCTTATCTCCCTCAGATTAATTATTATTTAATTACTTTAGTTGAACTTAACGAATTTCTTCTTAAACTACTTTTTAAATCAACTAAATTTAAAATATTATATATTATTGTTATTACTCCTGAAAATGGTAAAGCTAAGTATATATATCCCATTGGTATTCCTAGTGCAGGTGATATTTGACCCATTGCCAAATTACTTATTTGAATTCCACCTAAAACTAAAACTAATGCTGAAAATATTAATATTACTATTTCTGTCATTACACTTAATATAAACTTAACTTTAGGACTTTTATTATCTAGTTTTTGTCTAAAAAATACCATAGTCATATGATCTTTTTTTCCAAATACATATGCTGACCCAAGCAAAGCCATCCATACAAATGAATATATTAATAAGTCCTCTGATATTGTACTTGGATTATTTAATAAATAACGAGTAATTATCTGCCAAGTACCTAAAACTACCATAAATCCTAGTAGTGCCATACATATAACTTCTATTGTCTTATTTAATATATTTCTTAATTTGTTCACCTTACTTCCTCCCTACTAGTATTTATTTGCTTTCTTTTTTTGATTTTTGTTGTATATTATCGTATAAAGTTTTTACTTCTGGATCTTTAGTCATTTCATCATGAAGAGGTAAAACTTTTTCCTTAAATGGTTCTAATTCTGGATAGTAAAATTGAACTCCCATTTCTTCTGACTGTTTTTTAGATTCTTCTACTTTTTCTTCCCATGCATCAACTTCAAATTTATTTATTTTATCAACTGCATCTAATATTATATTTCTATGTTCTTCACTTAAATTATCTAATAACTTAGCGTTCATTATTAATATATCTGGTATCATTGCATGCTGATTATATGAATAATACTTTGCAACTTCTCCATGCTTATTATTAGTTAATGCTAATTCATTATTTTCTGCACCATCTATTACCTTTTGTTGTAACGCCGTATAAACTTCACCAAAACTCATTGGAGTTGCAGACCCACCTAATAATTCCATCATTCTTATATTAGTTTGACTTTGTTGAACTCTTATCTTTTTACCTTTTAAGTCTTCAGGCTTCATTATTGGTTTATCTGTGGTGTACATATTCCTTGACCCTGCATCAAACCAAGTAAGACCAACGAACCCAGATTCTCTAGTTGATTCATATATATCATTCATTATTTCATCATCATTCATTACAGCATGATAATGCTCTTTGCTATCAAATAGATATGGTAAGTTAAATACACTATAGGACTTATTAAAACTTTCTAATAAGCTTATACTTCCAACTGCTATATCAATAGCACCTGTTTGTGTAAGTTCTATAGCTTCACGTTGTCCTCCTAGCAATTCATTTGGATAAACTTGTATATCTATTTTATTATTAGTATTTGTTTCAACAATATTTTCAAATTCCTTAAGTGCTAGATGTATTGGATGTCCCTCACCTTGATTATGAGCAACCCTCATTACTCTTACATCATCACTTTTAGTTCTTCCACAGCCAACTAAAGTTAAACTTATTGTAGCAACGACAAAAAGCGCTTTAATTTTTTTATTCATATATAAATCTCCCCCAGGATTATTTTCAAATTTTAACTTATTATTTCCGAGCTCTTTGGATAACGTTTTCAAAATGTGATCTATAAATCCTTACTTTTATCTTAATATATTGTCTAGTTTAAATAACTTTTATATCACTTAAAAATACATCTTCCTTTAATGATTATGATAACTTAAATTTATCCCATATATTACTTTTATTTTATGTATAGTCACATTTAAATTATATTTGTTAGATTTATCTTATGTAATTTATACTAACTAAAAATTATTACTATATTAGAATATAGTAATTTCATTATAATGATTATGATATAATTCTTTTACTGTACATGCACCTATAGTAAACCTTTTCTCTTCTCCCTCACCACCTCCTTTTTATACTAGTATACTAGCATATTTCCATTATCAATACAATAATTTTCCTATTTAAAAATAACAATTATCTGTTAAGCAATTGTAAACTAAAACTGAATATCTAAAGAAATTAATAATTTAAGTCTACTTTATTAATATCATATATGTGACATACCGAAATAATCTTTACTCTAGACAAGAAATTTTTCATTAAGCAATTAATTATGTACAAATAAAAAAACCACAAAAATCAAAAAATATGATTTTCGTGGTTTTTATGGTGGAGGCGACGGGTGTCGAACCCGTGTCCGAAAGCAGACCAGTAAGACTTTCTACGAGTGTAGTCTTGTGTTTTAAAATTCCCTCAGAGAACGTCCACAGACAAACTTCCTCTTTGGTAAGCTTCATAAATTCCGTTCCTAGCTCAAAGCTTTGCTAGGCTCGGTTCCCCACTTTTAAATGACACCCTTACTCTCAACCGTGGGCAATTGAGGAAGGATGAGCAGCGCTAAATTAAGCTGCTAATGCAAAATTATCTTCTGCGTTTATCTTTAATGCATACTTTATTATCGAGGCACCATGCTTCCCTCGACTCGCTTATCAAACCCATCTTACCCCCGTCGAAGCCAAAACGCCCCCATGTATGAGATAATAATATGGTCTAAACGCTAAATTCCATATTCAATTTTTAAATTCAAAAGTTTTTAATCAAACTTATGTTCTCATTATATATCAATTAATTAATTTAGTCAAGGGACATATATTTTTGTTTGTAAGAGATAAATTCCTTGACTAATTAATTAACTTTTAACATTCTAAAACAGACAATTTATATAATACCTAATTCTACTTAAAATATCAATGGTTAATTTTACCTAAATTAAAATTTCTTATCTTTTGCTCTCTTCAGGCTTAAAATGTTACTTTTTAGCCCTATTTAGCTAATAAAAATAATCTTAAAAAAATTATTTAAAGTAAACTTCTCCATCTTCTATCTTATCTATAGTAACTAGAGATTCAACTCTTATTCCTTTGTCTTCTAAGTGAGCTCTTCCGCTTTGGAATCCTTTTTCTATAACTATTCCTACTCCAACAACTTCTGCTCCAGCTTGTTTAACAACATCTATTAATCCAAAAACTGCACAGGCATTTGCTAAGAAATCATCAACTATAAGGATTTTTTCTCCTGGTTTTATGAATTTCTTATCAACAACAACATTGTATATTGTTTTTTTAGTGAATGAATAAACTTCTGAATTAAATACCTCTTCTCTCTTGTTTCTTGGTAATCTTTCTATTTTCTTACCAAAAACAACTGGTACATTATCAAAGTATTGAGCAGTTATTATTCCTAATCCTATTCCTGTTGATTCTATTGTAAGGATTTTGTCTATTTGATCATTTTTAAATCTATCTTTAAATTCTTTTCCTACTTCGTTAAAAAATTCTACATCCATTTGGTGATTTAAAAAAGAATCAACCATTAAAATATTATCTTCTGTAACTCTACCTTCTTTTTTTATCTTATCTTTTAATAGTTCCATTTGGTTACATCCTTTCTTACTATTAATTTATAGTATTAACTTCCTATATTATATCATAATAGGAAAACCTATTGCTATCTAATTTTATTATACAGTATTCTTATTATTCATGTAATCCTTTTTAGTAATTCTTTATATAATAATAGTAGAAGAATATTTAGGAGAGATAAATATGACTTCATTTCAATCATTAATAATAATACTTATATGTATTTTATCCATAATTATAATTTTATATTTAATAGAGTCAGATAATTTTCTGCCAGAAAAACAAATAAGGAAATATGTCTCTCTAGGGAAATTTAAACATGCTCTTTATCTTTTAGACAAGTATTCAAAAAAATTAGATCCTCTATTTTTCTATAATAATAAAATTTTAGTACTATCAAAGCAAAAAGATTTTGATGCGGCCTATGAACTTTCCATAGAGGCAATAAAAAAGCTTAAAGAACCTAACTATGAACTTTATAATAATATTTCATTTGTATATTACAATCTAAAACTTTACCATAGAGCCATAGATTTTTCAGAAAGAGCCTTAAACTTAAATCCTATAGATACCTTTGCTTTAAACAATAAAGGCTTCTCTTATATTGAAATAGGGGAATACTCTAAAGCTGAGGAATCCTTTGATAAAGCATTAGAATTTAATCCTTATTTTAAAAATGCCTTATCTGGAAAGGCATATTGCGCTTTTGAAAAGGGTGATTATCTTCTTGCTACTAAATATCTTCAAGATTTTGTTTCAATTGAAAAAAATAATGCCTCTGCCTATAAAAGATTAGGAGAATGTTACTTTCTTTTAAATGACTTAAAAAACAGTTCTAAAATGTATGAGAAATCCTTAGAAATGGACCAAGAAAATGATGCTTCTTATTGTGAATACGCAAATGTACTTCTTTGCTTAGGTCACTATGATAAAGCCCTAAACAATTTAAACAAGGCCCTTGCCATATCACCCTATAACTTTATGGCCTTTTATTATAAAGCAAGAGCTTACTCCTTAAAGAAAGATTTTGATAATGCCTTTTATTATTTAGAAAGAGCCTTTAACTATTGTGACTCCTTAAAAGAAATAGCCCTTAAGGATGAAATGCTTACAAACTTAAAGTTTTTCTCAAAGTTTAGTGAGTTATTAGAGATTCATAATATACAAAACTAACTCTTAAAGTGAAAAGCTAAAAATTATTCTAATTAATTTTTTCATAGATTTAGAATCAATCTAAAAAAACTCTTAAATCTTAAAAATTACACCTATTAATTTTAAAACTTTAAGAGTTAATATAAATTTATACTGATTAATTTTTAAATTATACTTTCTTTTAAATTTCTACAGAAAAATATTATATAAGAAATTTAAAATATAAGCCTTAATAAAGATTAATATAAAAACTAATCCCTATTAAGGCTTTAAAATATACTTATGAACTACTAACTTTTATAAGGAACATTTACTCTTTTAGATTTATTTTAAACTCTAAAATAAATTTATAAACTACTCACTATAATCCTCTACACTTATACTTAAGAAAATACAGTCTTTGCTTTTATTAATAGCTTCTTTTATTTCCTCTGAATCCATGTTCATTCCTATAACATTACTACTAATTCCATTTTCTGAAGTTGCATAATAAAGACAAACTCTCTTTCTTTTTTCAAGCTCTAAATCATAATCACCAGCAAAATTAGCACTAAAATAGTCCTTTATATTTTCCTCAGCCTTGTAATTATGACGACTATAAACTCCCTCTCCTCCTAAAAGACAATTTATCCTATTATCCTCCTTAAAATTTATTCCTAAGGTTATATTCTCTTTCCCCTTTTCATAATTTTCACTTACACTTGTTAAAATAGGTTCATTTTTAACTTCTTTTCCCTCTTTATAAACCTCATAATTTAAATCAATCTTATACCCCTTATCTTTAGAAATATTTTTCACCTTATAGAAAAAAACTCTATTGTCAGTTAAACTTAAAATCTGCTCCTCTTTTTCTGAAAGCGGCTCAAAACTTACCTTTGCAACATCCTTTTTAGAAAGCTCTCCACACCCCATAAACAAAACTGCTGGAATCATAGCTAAAATTACCCCTTTTAAAACTCTCATTAAAACACCCCTATATTAATTTTTATATTATAATTTATATTATAATTTACAAATCTCTATTTATATTAATTACATTAATTATAACTATTTTTTATATTATATGATAAAATCCTAAACTAGTCTTTTTTAAATTTATTCTTACTTAAAGTCTTGTATATTTTAATTTTCAAGACTTTCCTAAGACACTAACTATTTTTAATTTATCCCCCCCTAAATACTGCCTCCTTTTAACTTGTAGTTTCCTAAATTACTAACCTTCTAAACTTTAACCCCCTTAAAGTTTTATCCTTCCCCTTATAAATTTCCTCCTTTATATAAGCTAATAAAAATATATAGTAACCTAATTTAATATAAAACTTTATAAATTAATTAGTAAGCAAAAGTGACTTGATTTAAATATAAAAAAAGGTACTTAAAAGATAAAGTTTTAAAATTAAAATAATAACTTTTTCTTCTAAGTACCTTCTAGAAAAGAATTTAATATCTATTTCTTTCCTTAAGTTGTCTATCCATCTCTCTCTTATGAGCCTTTTCAAGCATTGTATCTCTCTTGTCGTAGTTTTTCTTACCTCTACAAACCCCTAAGTTAACCTTAACTCTTCCATTCTTTAAATATAAAGAAAGTGGTATTAAAGCAACCCCTTGTTGTTGAACTATTCCTATTAATCTTTGAATTTCACTTTTATGAAGAAGTAATTTTCTTTTTCTTAAAGGATCAACATTAAATATGTTTCCTTGCTCATAAGGACTTATATGCATATTATTTATAAATATCTCTCCATTATTTATATCTGCATAACAATCCTTTAAGTTAACTCTTCCGTTTCTAATAGATTTAACCTCTGTCCCAACTAAAGCTATACCTGCTTCCATAGCCTCATCAACAAAGTAATCATGTCTAGCTTTCCTATTCTCTGCTAATGTCTTATTGTCTTTTCTCTTTGCCATACTTCTCACCTACTATGGTTATATTAAAAGCAATTTTACTTACCCAAAGCAAAATGCCTCTTATTTCTTTTCTTTGCTTATTATTTTAACATATTTACTATTTAAATGTAAATTCACAAAACTATACTTAAGTATATGAAGATATTAATAAAACTTACAAGCAATATGAAGAGAATATCTGGATGAGCTTTAGAATTTAAATTATTACGAAGAAGATATTACGTTAAAAAGCTGAGACTGTTCGAAGCGAAGCAAGTTTCGAAGCTTTAGTAATATCTTCGTAGTAATGATTATAAATTCTTAGCGAAATCTAGTAATTCTCGAAATATGTTTGTAAGTTTTATTTTTAACTTTTTAAAGCTCTTCCTCAGCAGTTTCTTCTCTTGGTTCTATTATTTCAACTTTCCCCTCTGCTTCAAGCTCTTTTTTTACTTCATCAAGTAATTCTTCTCTCTCTTCAGTTTCAGCTTCCTTTTCCTCAATAGTATACTTATCTTCAACTATTTCAAAATAAACTTCTCTAGTATCCATTTCTACTCTTGAGCAAAGAACCTTAACCTTTTCTCCAAGTTTATAAACCTTCTTAGTTCTTTCACCTATTAATTGAAGGTTTTCTTCATCATAGATGTAATAATCATCTCTAAAGCTTGTTACATGGACAAGACCTTCTACAGTATTTGGAAGTTCAACAAAGGCTCCAAATCCAGTAACTGAAGAAATAATACCATCAAATATTTCTCCAATTCTATCTTTCATATATTCAGCTTTCTTAAGGTCATTTGTTTCTCTTTCAGCTTCTTGAGCTATTCTTTCCATTTCTGAAGATTGCTTAGAGGCAGAATCAACAATGCTTAAAAGTCTCTTAGCTCTCTTAGGATCAATCTTCTTATTTATATATTCTTTTATTATTCTATGAATTTGTAAGTCTGGATATCTTCTAATTGGTGAAGTAAAGTGACAGTAGTATTCAGCTGCTAATCCAAAGTGACCTGCACAGTCTGGAGAATATCTAGCTTGCATCATACTTCTTAAAAGTAATGTGTTTATCACCATCTCTTCATTTTTGCCCTTAACTTCTTCAACAACCTTTTGTAAATCTCTAGGCTCAATAAGTTCTCCAAAGTTAAATGAATATCCTAAGCTATATGCAAAGTTTTTAAATCTTTGAAGTTTTTCATTATCTGGCTCCTCATGTATTCTATATACAAAAGGTATTTCAGCCTTATTCATATATTCTGCTATAGTTTCATTACATACTAGCATAAATTCTTCTATGATTCTGTTTGCTATAGCTCTTTCATATGGTTTTATATCTATTGGCTTTCCTTTTTCATCTAAGATTATTTTGCTCTCTGCAAATTCAAAGTCAATAGCTCCTCTTCCCATTCTTCTATTATTTAAGATTTTGCATAACTCTTCCATAGCCTTAAAGTCATCTACTAAATCTTTATATCTTTCAATTAACTCTTTATCATTATCTCTTAAAATCTTAGTTACATCAGTGTATGTCATTCTCTCATTAGTTTTAATTACACTTTCATGTATTGAATGGTTAACCACATTTCCTTTATTATCTATTTCCATAAAGCAAGTTAAGGCAAGTCTATCTACCTGTGGATTTAATGAACATATTCCATTTGATAACTTTTTAGGAAGCATAGGAATAACTCTATCAACTAAATAAACAGAAGTAGCTCTCTTAAAGGCCTCTTTATCTAAAGGATTATTTTCTTTTACATAGTGAGTTACGTCTGCAATGTGAACTCCTAATTTATAGTTTCCATTTGGAAGTCTTTCTATAGATACAGCGTCATCTAAGTCCTTAGCATCTTCACCATCTATAGTAACCATTTTTACATCTCTTAAATCTGTTCTTCTCTTAATTTCTGACTCTGGGATTTCCTCTGAAATTTCTTCTGCAAAGGCTAAAACTTGTGGAGGGAATTCTTCTGGAAGAGCATATTTCTTAATTACAGTTATAATATCTAAGCCTAAATCTCCTCTATTTCCTAGTATTTCTACTACTACTCCTTCTGGATTCTTTCTTCTACCATCTGGCCACTTAGTTATTTCAACAACAACTACATTGCCTTTTTTAGCTCCATTTCTATCCTTCTTAGATATGAATATATCATTTTGAATTCTTTGATCCTGTGGAAGTACGAATCCAAAACTCTTATTATCTTCATATATTCCTATTACCTTTGTGTTAACTCTCTCAGTTATTCTTACTATTTCACCTTCACGTCTTTTGCTTTCTTGGCTTTCCTTTACAACCTTACCTAATACTCTATCTCCGTTCATAGCGCCATTTAAAGCATTCTTAGGTATAAATACATCAGTTACACCTTCTTCATCTGGTATTAAGAAACCAAAACCTTTTTGATGGATTTGGATTTTTCCAGGTATTAAACCCACTTTATCTATTAAACCAAATCTATCTTCCTCATCTCTAGCTATTAAGCCCTCTGCCTCTAATGCCTTAAAAACTTTTTTAAATTGTTTATATTCAGCTTTATTTATGTTAAATATCTTTGATAATTCTAACATTGTCATTGGTCTGTATGCTTCTTCTTTCATAAGACCTAAAATTATATCTTTTATTTTCATGCTTTTTCCTCCGTTCTATATATAGATTTAAATGCAACTTTTATATTTTAGCTCAAAGCCTGTTTCTCTTAAATTCTAATGGATTAACTCACCTAATTATCTAAGATACTGCCAGGAAACATTGATTTATCATCCTACTAATATGATATGTTTAAATCCTCTCTTTGATTAAGGAAATTCAATCCAATATTAATCTAAAACCATTCTTGTAAAATGTTAAATATGAATTTTTAATCAATCCAATATAATTTAAAAGCCACCCTAATTATATGGGTGGCCAAAAAATAACTATTTAACTAAATTTATAGCTAATGTATTTATAGCGAATAATACAGATGCAAAGATAGTAACTTTTATAAGTCTAGCTTCTCTTGTTCTACCTTTATTTCTTGAGAAGAAGCTATCTTGACTTCCTTGGATTAATCCACTTAAGGCATCTGCTTTACTTGGTTGCATCATTATTGAAACCAAAATTACTATAGCTAAAATAGTTTGGACCACTACTAAAATTGTGTTCATAAGAAAACCTCCTAAGCTTTGTATAGTTGCATAATTCCATGCAATTATCATATCACACCAATGAAAAATTTACAATATTTATATCCTTGTCCATCACACTTTTATAAAACAATGCATATTATATAGTTTACCTATTTTTCTTTTATATACTTTTTCCTCTTTCTATGATTATATAACTCATCTAATTTTCTATCCTCTTATACTATAAGAGGCTCTTCTTAGAGACTTTTCTACAATTCTATATAATACTAGTCCTATAACAGTATTTAATGCAACTGAAGGCACTACAACAGTTAAAAATAATATAGAAAAGCTTGCTGGAAGTCCCACAATTATTTTAGCAGATCCTAAAAATAAAATTCCACTTACTAAAGTTCCTAAAGGTAAAACAATTGCCATTAATATATTATTTCTCTTTTCTACTGATAATCTTCCTAATATATTAGATTTTTTTATTAAAGCTATAAATAAAAATACTATAAAAGCAGTAAAGATCTTATCTACTACGTTAGGTAATTGTCCACCTGGAAATTTAGTTGTCATAGCTGTAAATATACCCATTAAAGTTCCTGAAACCATAGTTATCTTAAAGTTATCATTTAATATAATTATTATAAATAACATAGTAAGAGCAAAGTCTGGTTGCATTGGCAATCCTAATACTGGTGTTATTTGATGTAATATCACTCCTATGGCTAATAATAAAGCATTTATTGTTATAAGTTTTGTATTATTTCTTACGTTCATTTTAAAATCCTCCTAATAATTCATTTTCTCCTCAAGGGAGTTTTTAACTTTAAATTTTCTATATTATTTTCATATTGATTTTTTAAACTTCATTTCATATTTAACTCCCCCTATCAAATTTAAACTCAATTATCATCCTTAATAAGGTCATAAATCCCCTAACTCAGACTAAAACATAATATTTATTAGATTATAGTAATAAAATAATAAATAGATTTATTACTTTTTAAAGTTTTCTATTTATATGAAACTATGTTTACTTATCTAAAGAACATTTAAAAATCAAAACTATTTTTAAACTTACCTGTATATTCTTAGTTCTATAAGATTTTACTCTTTAGCTAAATATAAGTTTTTAATTTTAAATAAATATAAGTTTTTCCCCTTTAGCTAAATGTAAGCTTTTTCTTTTTAGCTAAAAATATAAACTTTACCATTCAGCTAAATATATGGTGTTACTCCTTAGCCAAATAATTTCTAGTTTTATTTATAACAAATAAAAAAACTCCGCCCTAAAAATAGGACGAAGTTGAATCCGCGATACCACCTAATTTATATTAGTATTGTATTTTAATTATAACTAAATAGACCTAGCTAGGGTTTTAAACTTAAAATACTTACTAATATCTCTCATTTTCAAGTACTAACATACTCTATCTGCTATAAGGTGCAGCACACCATTCCACTACTTTCTCTTAAAGAGATTTCATTTTATTCCTCCAAGGTCCATTCATCAAACTCTTTCTTGCCAAATTTCCACCACCATTGACTCTCTTTATTGAAACTAAGTTTAACTACTTACTCCTCTTCAAAGGATTATTTAATATTTTCTTTTTTCCTATAATACTTTATTAATGTATTATTTTCAATAGTTAAAATTATTTTATCGTTTTTTATTATTATATAATATACAATTACTAAATGTTACTTCCCTTTTGTTATAGCCTCTATTTAAAATAAAAAATTCAATTTTCTTTTTATTTATTAAAGCTATTTATTTTTTATACCCACCTTTTATTATTTTTACTTTTACTTTTTTACTCTTTTATTTATTATAATTTACGAGTATATTATTTAAGAATAATTAATATAGCTTTAATAAATCTTAAACTTTTAAAGTCATGACAACCTAAAAATATTTATGTTCCACTAAAGTTATAAGACTTAAAATAAACTAATTGTTTTTTTCTTATAATCCATATTATTTAGCTTTATTTATTCAAATAAAAATTTCTATTTTCTCAATATAAAAAAATACTATAAAACTAAATTTTAATATAGAAGTAATTTCTAATATAAAACTAACTTATAAATATGCCAAAATAAAAAACCCCTAAGAAAACTTAGAGGTTTTTATCTATTAAGCTTTTATTTTTACTCTTTAATATAATTATTTTGAAAGGTTGAAGAATGCATTTCTTCCTCTGTATTCAGCTACTTCACCTAATTCTTCATTTATTCTGATTAATTGGTTGTATTTAGCTACTCTTTCACTTCTAGCTGGAGCACCAGTTTTTATTTGACCTGCATTAACTGCAACAACTAAGTCTGCTATAGTTGTGTCTTCAGTTTCTCCTGATCTATGAGAAACAACAGCTGTATATCCTGCTCTATTAGCCATTTCTATAGCATTTAATGTTTCTGTTAATGTTCCTATTTGGTTAAGTTTTATTAGAATTGAGTTAGCAATTCCTTTTTCTATACCAGTTTTTAATCTTTCTGTATTTGTAACAAATAGGTCATCACCAACTAATTGAACTTTTTTACCAAGTCTTTCAGTCATTAACTTCCAACCTTCCCAGTCTTCTTCAGCCATACCATCTTCGATTGAGATTATTGGATATTTGTTAACCCAATCTTCAAAGAAGTCAACCATTTCAGCAGCTGTTAAAGTTTTTCCTTCATGCTCTAAAACATATTTTCCATCTTTGTAGTACTCAGATGAAGCTGCATCTATTGCTATGAAGAATTCTTTTCCTGGTTCATAACCTGCTTTTTCAATAGCTTCTAATATGACTTCTATTGCTTCTGCATTTGATTTTAAGTTTGGAGCAAATCCACCTTCATCACCAACACCAGTTGAGTATCCTTTTGAATTTAAAGTTTTCTTTAATGCATGGTAAACTTCTGCACAAGCTCTTACAGCTCTTTCAAAGCAATCAAAGCCTACTGGCATAATCATAAACTCTTGGATATCTACTGAGTTATCAGCATGGCTTCCTCCGTTTATTATGTTCATCATTGGAACTGGTAAAACTTTAGCATTTACCCCTCCAATGTATTGGTATAAAGGCATTCCTAAATAGTTAGCTGCTGCTTGAGCTACTGCTAAAGAAACTCCTAAGATTGCGTTAGCTCCTAATTTACCTTTATTTTTAGTTCCATCTAACTCTATAAGAGTTTTATCTATGTAAGCTTGATCTAATACATTTAATCCTATTATTTCTTCTGCAATTGTATCATTAACATTTGCTACTGCCTTTTCAACACCTTTTCCTAGGTATTTATCTTTATCTCCATCTCTTAATTCAACAGCTTCATATATACCTGTTGAAGCTCCTGAAGGTACTGCAGCTCTTCCAACTGTTCCATCTTCTAAATAAACTTCCACCTCTACTGTTGGGAAGCATCTTGAATCTAAAATTTGTCTTGCTACCACGTCAATTATTTCAATATATTGTTTCATCTTTAAATTCCTCCTTAAGAAAATTCAAGTTAATACTCAATTATTTTTATTCTTTACTTTTCTAATAGATTTTATGCTTTAATTTTAATCTATTTTTCATATTAAAAATATGATTTAAATCACATTTATTGAAAATGATTATCATTTTTCGCCTTTTTAGAAAAATAATCCTTAAATACCTTTAAAATTTATAATTTATTAAGTAAATCTCTATTATACTTAATAGACTAGTCTTTTATTATGAATTAACACTAATATTAATATTTTTAAAAAAACTTATAAAATCTTATTTTTTAAATTCAAAGATTCTTTAATCTAAATTCCTTAAAAGAAAAATGAGCTATTTAAAAGCTCATTTTCATAATTTTAAAGTCCTTTTGTATTTGCTATTCCTGGTTCTTTAGCTGTATTACTTCTCTCATTAAATCCAGTTTTTGAATTTGAAGATTCAGCATTGTGCTGTTTCATACTTTGTTGTATTCCATTTAAAGTTTTTTTCTTGCTCATTTTCTATTCTCCTTGTCCTTTGTAATTAAGTAATTTAAATTCTATTTTATTATTTGCACTTATAAATAAATTTATAAATTAAATTTCAAATTTTGCTTTAATATTATTAGAAAATAAATAATATATAAATTTAAGGTATAAAAAAAAGGCTCTCCTAAACAAGATGAGTTATCAACTCTTTAGGACAGCCTTCTTTAAATTAGTGTTTATGACCTGCTACTATATGATGGATGTTTCCTTCATGAGAATGCATGTATTTTTGACATAAATCATAAATGGCAAATGGTAATATTAATGATATTACATAGCTTATAATAAGCATCCACATATATTCATGTGATTGAACTGCATTTCCTGCAATTGATGTTGGTGGAACAAAGGATATAAAGAATGCAAATATAGAAGTTGCAAGTCCAATTATGGCTACTATAATCTTAACTGGTTTTCCACCAGGCATTTGATAAGCACCATTTAATCCTTCTCCTAATATAGCTTTTATATATCCTACGAAGAATAGAATATATCCACTTAAATAAATTACAACTGTTAAGGACATTGCTGCTAAGAATGAAAGGTTACTTCCACCTGCTCCAAAGGTTAAAACAGCATCCCATATACTAACTATTATACCTTGTGCTATAACTAAGTAAACTGGTACGTCATGTTCATTTGTTTTAGCCCATGATTTTGGAATAGCGCCTTCTTCAGCTGCTATAATCATTCCTCTTGTTGGTCCTACAACCCATGAACTTACTTCTGCAATTACACCAAAGGCAAGTAATAAAGCTATTATCTTAACTAAAATTGTATTATTAGCTGTAAAGTGACCTAATAAAACAGCAAAGGTTTGAACTACCCCAGCACTTAAATTTATTTGATCTTGAGGAATAACTGCTGCTATTGCAAGACCTCCTAAAGTACTAACAACAATTGCTACTATAACTAATAAAAGCATTGCTAATGGATATTCTTTCTTTGGATTATCCATTTCGTTTGCATGAGTAGCTGATGCTTCTACACCCATGTAAGATAAGATAAAGGATACAAATACAACTAAGGTATTTACCTTTGTAAAGTCTGGAACAAAAGTATCTTTACTTGATATATATATAGGGTTTCCTTGAATTATATATACAAGAGCTAAGATTATTAAAATAGCTGCTGGTAAAAGTATTCCTACTATAAAACCTATTTTAGCTATTTTAGCAGTATATTTTGTTCCTCCGAATTGAGATAATGCTAAAATCCAAAAGATTACTAATACACCTATAAATTTTATCATTGGGTTACTATTTAGTGCTGGCCAGTCAAATACATATGATAAAGCCCCAAGGATGAAATAAATCATGGTTACAAATCCAACTGTTATTTCAAAGAATTCAAAAAATAAATTTGCAAAGCCATATTTTTTACCTAAGTTCTTTCCAGTCCAAGTGAAAACTCCACCTTTTTCCCAGCCATCTACAGTTGCCATTTCAGCAGCACATAAAGCAACTGGAATAAACCATAAGAAACCTCCTAAAAGTAGATAAAATACTAAGTGTAATTTAGATGTTGCAAAAGTAGGATATTCATATACAGCCATAACCATGGAGGCTGTCATTGCGAAGAATCCAAAAAGTGTCAATGATTTTTTTGTTGTTCCTTCCTGTTTCATTTAAATTCAACTCCTTTTAAGTTATTTGATTAGCTCAAATAAATTAAAAAGTTAGTTGCTTCAAATAGAAGTAAGAAACTTTTAAATTTTTGAGTTATAAACATAATTAACATTTTGTTAACGTTTTGTTTATATATATTATAACTCTTTACTCCTCATTTGTTAAATGTTTTTTGAAAATATTTCAAACTTCCATTATTTAATTTTAATCTTTAAAAATAAGACAAATTAAATGATTTAAATTACTATTAATACAAAATAAAGATATATTTTTTAACATATTGACTTTTCTTATATTAAAATTATTTTATCATAAATATTAATAATCAAATTTAAGTGTTAATAAAATAAATATTAATCTTAAAAGATGAAAGCCTTAAGCTTAAATTATATAAATTTAAATATTAATAAAAATAAATAGCAATTAAACCTTTATCTATAAAGCTTACTTAATAAAAAACAAAGCCCTATGTGAGTAATAAAATCACAAGCTCAAAACTTATTTTATTATAAAAAAATAGTATCCTTCATGAAGAAGAATACTATTTTAAATATATAACTAACTTATATTATTTGTTTAAAAGACATGTTCCAGTCATTTCTGATGGAACTTCTAATCCCATAACAGTTAACATAGTTGGAGCTATATCAGCTAATTTTCCACCATCTTTTAATGATTTTCCTTCAGCATCTTTTGATATCCATAAGAATGGAACTGGATCTGAAGTATGAGCAGTCATTGGTTTACCAGTTGAGTAATCTATCATTACTTCTGCATTACCATGGTCAGCAGTTATGAATAAAGTACCTTCTTTTTCTAATACCTTATCAGCTACTTTTCCTAAGCACTCATCAACTGCTTCTATAGCTTTAACAGCTGCTTCTTGTACTCCAGTGTGTCCAACCATATCTGGGTTAGCGAAGTTTAATATTATCATATCATATTTGTCTTGATCTAATCTATTTATTAATTCATCAGTTACTTCATAAGCACTCATTTCTGGTTTAAGATCGTATGTAGCAACCTTTGGTGAAGCTATTAATGCTCTATCTTCATTAGTGTTTGGTTGTTCTACTCCACCGTTAAAGAAGAATGTTACGTGAGCATATTTTTCAGTTTCAGCAATTCTTAATTGGTTTAATCCTTTAGATGCAACATATTCTCCTAAAGTATTTGTGTAACTTTCTGGTCTGTAAGCAACATCTACACACTCTAAAGTTTTGTCATATTGAGTCATACAAACAAAGTTTACGTGTAATTGCTTTCTTTCAAATCCTTTGAATTCTGGATCAACTATAGCTCTAGTTATTTCTCTAGCTCTATCTGGTCTAAAGTTGAAGAATATTACTGAATCTCCATCTTTAATTCTAGCAACTGGGTGTCCATCTTCTTCAATTACTGTAGGTAAAACGAACTCATCAGTTTTGTTATCATGGTAAGATTTTTCTATAGCTTCAACAGCTGAAGAAGCTTTTTCACCTTCTCCTAAAGCCATAGCGTTATAAGCTAATTCTACTCTTTCCCATCTGTTATCTCTGTCCATTGCGTAATATCTACCACTTATAGTAGCTATTTCACCAACACCAATTTCCTTCATAGCATTTTCTAATTCAACTATGAACTCTTTACCTGATGATGGAGCAACGTCTCTACCATCCATGAAAGCATGAACGTAAACTTTTTGAAGTCCTTTTTTCTTAGCTAACTCTAAAAGACCTTTTAAGTGATCTATGTGAGAGTGAACCCCTCCGTTTGATAATAATCCCATTAAGTGTAATGAAGTATTATTTTCTTTAGCTTCATCCATAGCCTTAACTAAAGCTTTGTTTGTGAAGAAAGTTCCTTCTTTTATTTCTTTAGTTATTCTAGTTAACTCTTGGTATATTATTCTACCAGCACCTATATTTAAATGACCAACTTCTGAGTTACCCATTTGTCCTTCTGGAAGACCAACTTCTAATCCTGAAGCTTGTAATTCAGTGTGTGGATATTTATTAAATAATCTATCATAATTTGGTTTATTAGCAGCAGCTACTGCATTACCTTCTTTGTTTGGAGAAATTCCAAATCCGTCTAATATCATTAACATTACAGGTTTTTTACTCATAATAACCCTCCAAAAACTAAATTTCTATTTATACATTTATTATAATGTGTACCTAATTAAAAAACAATAGCAATAGACAATTGGTATTACTTGCCTATTGCTACTATTTAATTACTAATATTTATTAGTAGTTTACGATTTGAGCAAAGTCAGCTGCAACTAAGCTAGCTCCACCAACTAAAGCACCATCGATGTCTGATTTAGCCATTTGCTCTGCTATTGTGTTAGGTTTAACTGATCCACCGTATTGGATTCTTACTTTATCAGCAACTTCTTGTCCGAACATTTCAGCAACCATAGCTCTTATAGCAGCTATTGTTTCATTAGCTTGGTCTGAAGTAGCAGTTTTTCCAGTTCCGATAGCCCAGATTGGTTCATAAGCTATAACAACTTTCTCAGCTTGCTCTTTAGTTAATCCTTCTAAATCAGCAGTGATTTGAGCTTTTATAACGTCGTTAGTAGTTCCGTTTTCTCTTTGCTCTAAAGTTTCTCCACAGCAAAGGATTGGAGTTAAGTTGTGTGCGAAAGCAGCTTTAACTTTTTTGTTGCAAGTTTCATCTGTTTCGTTGAAGTATTCTCTTCTTTCACTATGTCCAATTATAACGTAATCTATGTTCATAGCTTCTAACATTCTTGGAGCGATTTCTCCAGTAAATGCTCCTTTTTCTTCAAAGTGCATGTTTTGAGCACCTACTTTTATGTTTGTTCCTTCAACAGCTTTTTTAACTGCGTCTAAGCAAACAAAAGTTGGGCAAACAACAACTTCACATTTAGCATCTTTAACTAATGGCTTTAATTCTTCAACTAATTTAACAGCCTCGTCTATTGTATAGTGCATTTTCCAGTTTCCTGCGATTATTGGAGTTCTCATCTATATTCACCTCTATTAATATTTTAAATATTAAATAATATATATAAGGCTCAATCCCCTACTATATATTATTTCTCTAAAAGCTTTGAAAATATTAAATAATAAGCCTAAGATTTTCTTAACTTTTAGAATAATAAGGCTAAGATTCAATGAAAAATAAATTTCATTGAACTTAGTCTTATTTTTTTATAAAACAACAATCTTTATACTTCAATCTAAATATCTACTTTAAGGTTTATAATATTATTTATCGTTTAAAGCAGCTATTCCTGGTAATACTTTTCCTTCTAAGAATTCTAATGAAGCTCCACCACCAGTTGAGATGTGAGACATTTTGTCACCGAATCCTAAGATATTTACAGCAGCAGCTGAATCTCCACCACCGATTATAGTAGTAGCATCTGCTTCAGCCATAGCTTTAGCAACAGCTATTGTTCCTTTGTTGAAGTTTTCGAATTCGAATACTCCCATTGGTCCGTTCCAGATAACTGTTTTAGCATCTTTTATAGCTTCAGCGTAGATAGCTTCAGTTTTTGGTCCGATATCTAATCCCATGAATCCTTCAGCGATGTTTTGATCTTCTGTAACTACAGCTTCAACATCTTTGAATTCTTTAGCTACTCTGTGGTCTACAGGTAATAATAATTTAACACCTTTTTCCTCAGCTTTAGCTAACATTTCTTTAGCGTATTCAACTTTATCTTCTTCTACTAATGAACTTCCTACAGTATATCCTTGAGCTTTTAAGAATGTGTAAGCCATTCCTCCACCTATTATTAAAGTATCAACTTTTTCTAAAAGGTTGTTTATAACGTTTATCTTGTCTGAAACTTTAGCTCCACCTAAGATAGCAACGAATGGTCTTTCTGGAGTTTCTACAGCATCTCCTAAGAACTTAAGCTCTTTTTGGATTAAGTATCCACATACTGCTGGTTTTAAATATTCAGTTACTCCAACTGTTGAGCAGTGAGCTCTGTGAGCAGTACCGAATGCATCGTTAACAAACATTTCAGCTAAGCTAGCTAATTCTTTTGATAACTCTTCACCATTTTTAGTTTCTTCTTTTCTGTATCTTGTATTTTGAAGTAAAACTACGTCTCCATCTTTCATTTCAGCTACAGCTTTTTTAGCATTTTCTCCAACAACGTTGTCGTCCGCAGCAAATACTACTTCTTTACCAAGCATTTCGCTTAATCTTTTTGCTACAGGTGCTAATGAAAATTCTGGTTTAGCTTCTCCTTTTGGTTTACCCATATGTGAGCAAAGGATTACTTTAGCGCCATTATCAACTAAGTATTTTATAGTTGGCATAGCTCCGTTTAATCTGTTTTCATCAGTTATAACACCATCTTTTAATGGAACGTTAAAGTCGCATCTTACTAATACTTTTTTACCTTTTACTTGAACGTCTTCTATAGTCTTTTTATTGAAGTTCATTATATTCACCTCTTAAATAATATTTTATAATTACCTTTAATATAAACAAAAATCATTTATATGTTAAAGTAGTCTGGCCTCATAGCTTTAACTATAAAACCAGACCCTTTTATATAATCAGTCTAAATATTTAATTTTAAAAATTACTTAGAAACTAAGCATTTTAAAGTTCTGATTAATTGGTTAGTGTATGAAGCTTCGTTGTCATACCATGAAGCAACTTTAACTAATTGTTGTCCGTCAACTTCCATTATTTTAGTTTGAGTAGCATCGAATAATGATCCGAAGCTTATTCCGATAACGTCTGATGATACTATTGGATCTTCAGTGTATCCGAATGATTCGTTTGAAGCAGCTTTCATAGCAGCGTTTACTTCTTCTACTGTTACTTTTTTATCTAAAGTACAAACTAACTCAGTTAATGAACCAGTTATTACAGGTACTCTTTGAGCGTTTCCGTCTAATTTACCAGCTAATTCTGGAATAACTAAACCGATAGCTTTAGCAGCTCCAGTTGAGTTTGGAACTATGTTAGCAGCAGCAGCTCTAGCTCTTCTTAAGTCTCCTTTTTTGTGTGGAGCATCTAAAGTGTTTTGGTCGTTAGTGTAAGCGTGGATTGTAGTCATGAAACCTTTGTTTAATCCGAAGTTATCATTTAAAGCTTTAGCCATTGGAGCTAAGCAGTTTGTAGTACATGAAGCACCTGAGATAACATCTTCGCTTCCATCTAATATGTCGTGGTTTACGTTGTAAACAACTGTTGGTAGGTCGTTTCCAGCAGGAGCTGAGATAACAACTTTTTTAGCACCAGCAGTTAAGTGAGCTGAAGCTTTCTCTTTTGATGCGAAGAATCCAGTACACTCTAATACTACGTCTACTCCTAATTCTCCCCATGGTAATTCAGCAGGGTTGCTTTTAGCAGTTACTTTGATTTCTTTTCCGTTAACTACGAAAGCTCCTTCTTTAACTTCTATTTCACCATTGAATCTTCCTTGTGCTGAATCGTATTTGAATAAGTGTGCTAAAGTCTTAGCATCAGTTAAGTCGTTGATTGCTACAACCTCAAACTCAGGGTTGTCGATCATTAATCTTAACGCTAATCTTCCTATTCTTCCAAATCCGTTAATAGCTACTTTTACCATTATAAATACCTCCTAAAAGATGTTGTTTTTTATATATAAAATATTTAAAAATATTTTAAACAAAGTTATTTTTAGAGATTTCATATTTTTTTATTCATCTCTATTTAAAAAATTTAAAATTTCATTAGCTGCTCCTTCATCAGTAATAAGAACGGCATTTTCATTGCCATAAACAGTAGTTAATATAGCTTCTGCTTTATTCTTACCACCAGCTACAGCTATGTGATTTTTTATTTTTCTAAGATCATTTATTGTAACCCCTAAAGTTGGCATTACATAAACAACTTCTGACTTATCATTAAAGTAGCATCCAAAAGCTTCTCCTATGGCACCTAAATCTAATAACTTTATTATTTGATCCTTAGGCACTCCTCTTTTGTTAGCCATCTTTTTAGCCTGACCTATACCATATATTAGCATATCTGCATTTTTAATATTTTGTATAAGTTCCTTCATATCTTCCTGCTTCATTAAAGCATCCATTACTTCTTTGCTTATATTATCAGGAACATGAAGCATTTTATAGGTTCCATTTAACTTTTTAGCTAAATTTGCAGCTAATGTATTTGACTGCGTCTCAACCTTCTTACCCATACCACCTCTTGCAGGCACCACTAACACATTTTTTAGGTTTGCCATTTCTGGTAATTCGTCTATAACTTCTTTTACAGTACTTCCACCAGTAACAGCAATAGTATAGCCATCTTTAATGATATTCTTAGAATAATTTGCAGCGGCTTTTCCAAGCTCTTTTATAGTGTTTTCATCCTCACTGCAATCTCCTGGAACAACAATTACATTTCTTACATGAAGCATATCACATAATTGCTTCTCAAGATTAGATAGCCCTTTTATTTCATGTATAAATCCCTTTAAAGATTCTAACATGAACTCTCCTTCTTGGGTTACAGACATACCTGGAGTGTTTATTTGTATAAGGTTTTGAGATTTTAAAAAACCTATTTCTGTTCTTACAATTCTTTCACCTAAATTTAAATTGTTTGCCAAAGCTCTTCTACCTATTGGCTGATTATAATAAATTGTTCTGATTATATTGTATCTTTTAACTAATAGTTCTACCATTTCAGGAACTATTATCTTTTGCAATTTTAAAATCTCTAGCAAATCTAACAACTCCTTTGGACACTCTAAGTCCCACTCGCTTCTCAAATGTCCCGCACGTTTATTATAAAACATATTAAGAAAAAATTAAAGGGTTTTTAGAAAATTTTTTCTTATTTTTTTAAAAAATATAAAAAAATATAGAGATATTACCCAGTCTCTCTATATTTTCACTGAAAATAAGCACTTTATAACCTCATTTACCACAAGATAGAAATTCTTTTCTATTTTAAAATCTTTTTCTCTTGCTAGATGACTTTATGCCTAACTCTTCTCTGTATTTTGCCACAGTTCTTCTTGAAATAGCCATTCCTTTTTCTTTTAAAATTTCGCTTATGGCTTGATCTGATAAGGGCTTACTTTTATCCTCTTCCTTAATTACTTCTTCTAAAACTTTTTTTATATTTATAACTGTAACATCTTCTTCTCCGTCACTTTTTTCTTTATTACTTATTGAGTTTACAAAAAGATCCTTTATCTTTATTGTTCCCATAGAAGTTAAAATATACTTATCTCTTATGGCTCTTGAAATAGTTGATTCATGCATTTCTAGTTTCTCAGCTATTTCTTTTAAAGTCATAGGTTTTAAATATTTCTCTCCCTTTTCAAAATAATCCTTTTGCTTTTCAAGTATTTTTTGGAGAACTTTGTGTAGAGTACTTTTTCTTTGCTCTATACTTTTAATTAAAAACATAGCTTTATCTATTTTTTCCTTTACATACTCTGTAGCCTCTTTATCATTGGTACTATCTTTTAATATATCTTTATATAAAGGATTAACTGAAAGCATAGGTAAAACTCCATCATTCATTAATATAAGAAATTCTCCATCTATTTTTCTTATTTCTGCATCAGGAATTATAAAACCCACTTCATCACCAGTATAAAATCCTCTTGATGGTTTTGGCTCTAAGGTTTTTATTAAGTCTCCATAATCTTGTGCTTTTTTAGGAGTAATACCTAAATCCTTTGCAATAACTTGATATTTATTATCTGCTAAATCGTCTAAATGATTATATATAATATCTTTAACTATAGGATCGTATTCTCCTTTTCTTTCTAACTGAATTTCTAAGCATTCCTTTAGATCTCTTGCCCCTATACCAGCAGGTTCTAAATTATGAAGAACTATCAAAGCCCTATTAAAGGTCTCTTCAGAACATTCTAGCTCCCCCATTAATTCTTCTTTTTTTATATCTAAATATCCCTTTTGATCTAAACACTCCACCATATAACTACATACACTTCTCATATATTCGTCTATGGGTAGTTCTAATATTTGACCTTCTAAATAATCTGTTAAAGATTCTGGCTTACTTATGAAAGTAAAAGGTGATATTCCCTCTTCATCATATTCACCATAACTTTGAGAGCCATAATTATCTGACTCTAAATATTTTACTAATTCTTTATATTCTAATCTATCTTGCTCTTTTGATACCTCTTTAGTATCCTCATACTGAGCTTCTAATACAGGATTTTCTGAAAATTCTTTTTCAATATATTCTCTTAAATCATATGTTGACATTTGCAAAAGTTTTATTGAAAGTTGCATTTGTTGGGTCATAATAAGCTTTTGCTCTTGAGTTAAATTCAAATTAAAATCCATTAACATATATATATCACCTAAAATTATCTAATTCTAACCTATTCACTTTTATCTTTTAACCTTTCTTATATAATTATCCATCAAATAAAATTATTTTTCAATAATTTAAAATTTTAGCTAATTATAAAAGAAAGGCATATACCAAAATAGCTTTTAATAAAACTCTCACAAAAATTCTTAGAAAAATCTAATGATTCTAAGAATATTTCATAAGCTTTATTAAGCTTTGATAAATGCCCTTACTATTTTTATATTTAATTTAAATAACACTTCCTATTTCCATTATAGGAGTCTTTATTTTTCTCTTTATATCTTCTAAAGAATTATTTCTTAAAATAAATAATAAAGCTGTAGCAGGTCCTGCTGATTTTCTTAAATAATCACCTTCATAGGATAAGTTTATTCTTATTTTATTACTCTTTTCTAATTCACTTATTTCATGAATAATCCCCTTTGATCCAATAGGTAATATATCTTTAACATCCTTATTATCCATTAAAATCTTAAAGTCTTTAAAAGTAACAATTTCTCCAAGATTATTATTTATATCCTCTAAAACTTCTTGTCCAACTTTAGGTATTCCTAATAAACAAATAGAATCTCCCTTTTCAAAATTAACCTTTAATGTTTCTTCTTTTTCACCTATTATGGTTAAGCCTAAAAAGGTTTGAATAGTTTTAAAGTTATCCTCTGTGCTTCCTGTTACACACTCTAATAAATTGGATTTTTCATAGAAAAAGTCCTCAGCATTATACTCTTTTATGGCTCTATTAATTCCTTGTATTATTTTTTCTCCCCCATTATTCATAGACATACCCAAATTATTAACTATTACTAATGGTTTTGCCCTAAAAGCTAAAAGCTCAAAAAGACATACTCTAGCTGAGAAATATGATACAATTTCATTTTCGGCTTTTACAAAGTCTCCTTCATTTTCACCAATTCCACCACAACTATCGCAAGCTATTACTAGTTTATTTTTTTCATTTTCTAATATAGTTAAGTCTCTAAACTTGTATATTTGCATTTTTTAATCCCTTACTTACTATAAATGCTATAACTATATTAACTAAGCTTGCTAAAGTAAGTGGTAATCCTAAAAGTTTTAAAAAGTCTACAGGATTCATTCCTCCTAAAACAAAATACATAAATACTCCTGTTATAAAAGTAAATCCTATTCCATTTAAAAGAGTACCAACAATTCCCGCTAAAATAACTTTTCCTTTATTAAATATTATTGATGTTATGTATACAACAACAAACATTTCTAATGCTACTAAAATATGTACTGGTAAACTTAAAGGAAATCCAGTTCTTAAAGCTACAAATAAATGAGCTAAAAGTCCTATTATTCCTCCAACTACAGGTGATATTATTATTCCCCCAACAAAAGCTGGCATAGAATCTAATGCTATACTAGAGAATATAGGGAAGTTAGCTAATATAACACTTATTGCTATAAGTATAGCTGAAAAACACAAACTCTTAACATCTAATCTCTTTTTTTCCTTAGTAAAATTCATAATTATTTTACCCTCCTAATTAATATTATTTTCCTTCTCTCTACATTATAAGGCATCTATTAACTAGCAAGTTATACTTTTAATATTAAATAAAATTTTATACCCAATAAAACATAAATTATCATTTCAATTTTTCATAATTATACTAAAACATAATATCTTTGTATAACCTTAGAATAATTGATGGCTTAATTAAATAGAGTTAAAATTTTTAATTAGAAATCTCTATTTCTAATTAACCTTTAGAAAAGCTTATACTCATTCTTTCTGTAAACATTTTTAAAAATAAAAAAACTGGTACGGATAACTCTCCCCACCAGTTAAAATAATTTACATACTTTTAAACTTATATAATGCTTCCCTCCGAAACAATAAGAATAGCATCCTAGGCAGGTCTCCTGGCTAATAAATCATCCTAAAACAATCCTTTCCATGACTATTTATCACAGTGGTCCTTTGTTCTCGTCCTTATCAACAGTAGCGGGGGCTGCAGTTTTTAACTTTCCCTATTAAGTCAATAAACACCTAATGCTCTTATTTTATTTTCACTTTATCATTACACAATTATATACATTTTGTCAACCTTAGTATTATTATTTATTATTATTTATTATTATTTAATATTAAAATTTTCAACCTCATCTAAGGTTTCTGGTACATTAAATTCTCCCTTTATAATAGCTACTTTATATTGTTCTACTTTATCTAAAATTTCTTTAGAAACTAAATTACTAGTTGTTCTAGCTACCTCAATTCCATTATCCTTAAGGCCTATTTCCATTTTATTTTCTGGTCCAGCTTTAAAATCACTATTTATAACTTCTTTTGCTGTAGTATATACTGCATCATCTAAATTCTTTATCATTGATGACAATATAACATTAGCATACTCTGGGAATCTTGCCGCCCAATCAATATCTGCTCCAATAGCATACTTTCCTTTTTCCTTAGCAGCCTTAAAAACCCCTTCTCCAGCCTCTCCAGCTGATTCAAATATTATGTCGGCTCCTTCATCATACATTTTTTTAGCTATATCACTTGCTTTCTTTTGATTGTTAAAATCTCCAACATATTGAACTAAGTTTCCTTCTCTTATATTTTTATAAGCTTCCTCATTTGAAACCTTTAATCCAGCCATAAATCCTGATAAAAATGTTTCTATCAATTCTTCCTTTATTGCTCCTATAAACCCTACTTTATTTGTTTTAGTAGTATTACCAGCTATTATTCCCATTAAAAAAGCACCTTGTTCATCCTTGAAATCTATAGATTTTACATTTGGAAGATCTGATATAGTATCTACTATAGCAAAATTTTTATCTGGGTAATCTTTAGCCACATTATTTAAACTCTCTAGAAATTTAAAGGCTGAAGCAAAAGTTAAGTCATTATTTTGAGCTGCTTCTCTAAGTCTCTTCTCATAATCCTCTGATGAATTAGTATCAAAAACCTCTATTCTAGCACCATATTCTTTTTTTATTCTCTCTAATCCATCTACAGCTAAGTCAGTAAAATAATTTTCCTCATTAGAAAAGTCATCTTTTACTAAGGCAAAATTATAAACTTGTTTTTCTATAACATCTACTTTTTTTAAAGCTGATGAATTGTTTGCACCACACCCAGCAATTATTGAAGTTATTCCTAAAAGCAAAGCCAAAGCTTTAAATGTTTTTTTTAATTTCATTTTTAGTCCTCCTATTTTTTTAGTCAAAATTATTATTTCTTTAAGTAAGAAAATTTATGTAAAAAAAAGAAACTCCCTTAGGAGTTTCTTTTAATATTCTTCTACATAAAATAATGCACAAACTTTAGGACCAGAATGAATTGCTACTGAACATCCTAGAGGAAGTTTTAAATATTCAATATTATTATTTTCTAAATATTCCTTTATAGGTAAGTAAATGTCCTCATTTTCAAGTTCAACTAATATAATAGGCTCTCCTTCTTTTTTAGGGATTGAATCAAATTGTTCAATCATAGCCTTTACCATCTTTTTAGTTCCTCTTATTTTTCCTTGAACATTCATTTCCCCATCTAGTACATTAAGCATAAGTTTTATGCCTAAAGCACTAACAAATAAAGCTTTTCCTTTTGAAAGTCTTCCCCCTCTTACTAAGTTGTCCAAACTTTCAAAGGCTATAGTACTTTTAATATGATTCCTGTATTCTAAAATTTCTTTTTCTAAATCCTCTAAAGTTATTCCTGATTCTATTAATCTAGCTGCTTTTAATACAATTAATCCAAGTCCAACTGTTACATTTCTTGAATCTATTACAACTATATCATCACTTTCTAACTCAGCTTTAGCTAAACATGCTGATTGATAAGTACCACTCATATTAGATGATATATGTATAGATATAACTTTGTATCCCTCTTCTAAGTAACCCTTATATTTCTCTATAAATCTAGTTGGAACTATTTGAGCTGTAGTTGGAAGAGTATCTTCTCTTTCAATTCTCTCCATCATAGAGTCTACTTTTATTTCAACTCCATCTAAATAGCTCTCTTCTCCAAAGTTTATTAACATAGGCATTACGTCTATGTCATACTTTTCTATAATCTCCTTAGATAAGTCACAGGTACTATCTGTTATGATCTTTATTTTATCCAAAATATATTTCCCCCTTATTTCATGTTTGGAAATCCAATTTGTCTTAAAGCTTCATAAGCTATAATAGCTACTGTGTTTGATAAATTCAAACTCCTAGTAGTTGTGTTTATCATCGGTACTTTTATTCCATGGTGAGCATTATGAACGTCCTCTGGAACTCCAGCTGACTCTCTTCCAAACATTATAAAAGCTCCCTCTTCATACTTTACTTCATCATAATGATCCTCAGCATGAGTTGTTGATAAGTAAATTTTCTTATCTCCATACTTTTTCATAAAATCTTCATAACTTTCATGAATTTCAAGATCTAATTGACTCCAATAATCTAATCCAGCTCTTTTTAAATGTTTATCATCTATAACAAAGCCCATAGGTTTTATTATATGAAGCTTTGAATTTGTTAAAACACATGTTCTTGCTATATTACCAGTGTTTTGTGGTATTTCTGGTTGATATAATACTATATTAAGATTCACCTTTGTCCCTCCAAATAAATGTAAAAAATTATAAATTTTTAAGTTAAGTCACAAGTATATGATATTATCTAATGAAATAAAATGCAAGTTAATCATTCTTTAATACAAATTCATATATTACCTTTGCTACCCCATTTTTATCATTACTTTCAGTTATATAGTCTGCTTTTTCCTTTAAAGAATCTATGGCATTTCCCATAGCAACACCTAAGCCTGCATAAGTAATCATAGATAAGTCATTTTCATTATCACCTATACATATAATCTCTTCTCTTTTTATCTTATATTCCTCTGCTAAAGCCTTTACAGCCCTTCCCTTTGATACCCCTTTATTATTTACTTCTAAGGCATATCTTCCTGATTGAGTAATTTCATAATTACCTTTTTTAATTAAATTTTCTCTTATTTTCTTTAACTTACTAGTATTCAATTCTATTATTATACACTTACCTATGTTGTTGCTTTTAAAGACTTCTCTCCACTCTTCCTTTTCTTTTACATAAATATTCTTAACTCTATATTTTTCAGGTATTTTTTTATTCAAAATAATATCACATAAATATTTTCTAAATCTTGATGGCCAATACACACTATCCCTTGAATGAAAACTAGGAACCCCTTTATACTCTTTACATATGCTCATAATATCCATACATTGATTTTCATCTAAAACATCCTTTGATATTATAACTTCCTTATCTTCATCAATTACCCAAGCTCCATTATTAGCTATTACAGCACAGTTTACTCCTAAAAATTCTGAAAAATATATTGCATTTTTAGGATTTCTTCCTGTGCATATTATTATGTGTACTCCTTTTTCATAAGCTTTTTTTAATGCAATTCTATTTTCTTCACTTACAACTTTCTTTGAATTTAATAATGTACCATCCATATCTATACATATCATTTTATACTTCATAAATTCTCCTCCTAAAATAAAAGGAGAGAGTTAATTTATTAACCTCTCCCCCTTTTAGCATATTAAATTTATTTTTATGGCTTAAGTTTTAAAATAAATTTTTAATTCACTTTAAAACTAAAATTATTTATTTTATCTTTTAATTTATTCCTGCATTTTACTGCGCTGGTGGTGTTTGCCCTGCATTAGGTGTTTGAGGTGTTGCATCAGGTGCTTGATTGGTAGCAGGTTGTGATGTTGCTGGCTGAGTTGCCTCTTGTTTTGGCTCCTCTGGCTTTGCAGTAGCTGGCTGTTCTTGTTTTGGTGCTTCTTGCTTTGGTTGCTCAGCTTTTTTTGTTCCAACCTTTATAATTTCATCCTTTTGTTTATATACATCATGTCCTATTAATTTCTTATCTATTTCTTTTCCATTTTGATAAGTTACTAAATATCCTGATGACTTATATCCTGTAACTGGTCTTTGCTCAACAACCTTTTGTCCCTCTGGCAAATTAGGATCATCAACTGTTTTAACTGATGGTTTTAGAGTTTCATTTACTACAGTTTGTAATTCATAAGTTTTTCCATCCATACCTTGTACATTTCCATATATATTAAATGTTACATGTTTATTACTTGTATATCCTTGTATATATATTGGGAAATCATAAGGGTTTTTAAATTGATAGTCTAAAGATCCCCATGAAACTGTAGCATCTTCACTTGGTCCTGAATAAGTAGTTGTCATACTATGATTATGTCTCTCTGTTGGCATTATTCCAGCTCTTAAAACAGCTCTGTATAATGTTGTAGAAACTTGACAAATTCCTCCACCAGTAACCATTACTACTTTATTTCCTACGTAAGCCGCTCCATCTCTATATCCCTTAGCTGTGGTTCTTTCCCCTAAAGTATTATTATAACTAAATGTATCTCCTGGCATTAAAATAGTTCCATTAACCGTTTTAGCTGCAATTTCAACATTAGCACTTCTATTAGCATCTGAGCTTGTATAACTTGTTGTAAAACTTCCTATAACGCCGTCTATTTTTGAAAGCATTTCCTTAGTTATTTTTGGTTTTGTAACCTCTACAGGTACTTCCACAACTGAATTATCCTCTGGATTTGCATTTATAGCTTCTTTTACTAAAGAAACCATTTTATCTTCTTCTATGGCTCTTCCATCTTCTCCTTCTATTACACTTATATTACTACCATTTATACTTATAGTAGCATTTTTAGCATTTTGATTTACCATTTCAGTAAGTTTTTTCTCATAATCTGTTAACTTAGATTCATCATATTTAAAATCTAAATTTAATTCCTTTTTATCTTTTCCATTTATAAGGTTATTTTTCTCAAAAAGATTTAAATCTTTTCCATAATTCATAGCTTCATTAACAGTTTCATCTATATTATATTCTGGTGATAAATCAGAATATTTTATTTCAATACTTTTATCTGCTGCCTGAACTTTTATAGTCTTATGTTCTACAGGTTCTTTTACATCCTTCTCTAAAACCTCAATGGCCTTTTCCTTTGTCATTCCTGATAAATTTACATTTTCAACATATACGTTAGGATATATCTTATCATTCCACTCTTCAACTTTTTTCTGAATACTAACTATATATGCAACAATAGAACCTATTATAATTGCTAATACAATAACTATTGATATTATTATTTTCTTTTTGCTTTTAAGTAAGCCTGTGCTTGATTTCTTCTTTTCTTCTTTCACAATTACTCTCCTCTCTAAAACCTTCTAAAAAAACTATAATCTAAATATTACTAAAAATTATTACAATATAATAACATTTCTTATTATAACAAAATTTTTATAGCTTTTGGAGAAAAATTAAATAGAGCTAAAAAAATTTAACTCTATTTAACATAAAAACCAATCTATCCTAGGAATTCACCATTATTATCTAAAATATACTCAGTTCTTTCTTTTGAAAAGTCTCCAGTAATATCAAATGCTTCTATTGATATTTTTATTGGCTTTCCTTTTGGAAGATAAAATCTACTTTTATCAATTACAATTTTAGTTGCTTTTCTTGGTAATGTTCCTGCATAATTATCATTTACAAAAACATTATATCCATTTAAATCATCCTCTTTATTAGCTGTCCAATTAACAAATATTTTATTACCAGATATATATGCGTTCAGTCCAGTAACTGCAGAAGGTGGCATTAAACTATCTATGCTATTTGGCCCCCAGTTTAAATCTACTGGACTTCCAACTCCATCTAATTTTCCTTCATCAGTAAATTGCCACATAGTCCATCTCTTCCATCCTCCAACATTTGGTGGAATCCTTGGATTAGAAGGAATTCTAGTGTACATAGCAATCCATAAAGGCATATCACTTAAAGGGTATCCCTTTCCTGGAACCTTAAAATCATCATATAGACCTATGAAGAATAATCCTGTATATAACATTAATCTTCTTCTAGTTTTTTCTTCAAATCTATCTCTAAATCTATCAATCCAATTTACAAGCTCTGTAGTAGTTAAGGATTTATCTGTAGGAGTTTCCACATCTAATACTGGAAATAGATCTCCATAGTCCCCATCTCCAAAACCCTGTTGCAAAACATCAATAAATTGCTCTGCTTGAATAACAGCACTATCTAAATCCTTAGAAGGTTTAGCAAAATGATATGCACCACATGGAATTCCTAATCTTCTGCACTCTTTTGCAAACTCTAAAAACTTATTATCAATTCTTAGTTTACCTGTTCCAGAGCCTGAAGCTCTTAAATAAATAAAATCTGAATTTTTAGCTAGTGTTAAGAAATTAACATCTCTGCTAAATTCATTTAAATCTGGACCAAATGTACTTAATGGATTTTTATCTTGCATTAATACTCTCCCTGCAAAGTAGTTCTTACTATATAAAATATAATATTACAGGGAAAGTTGTTACTAAATAAAATTATTCTCTATTAACCTTTAAAGATTTTTCTATTATTGTATCTAAAAGTTCTTCAAAACTCATATTTATTCCTGCTGCACTTTTAGGGAATAAACTATTCTTTGTCATACCAGGTAATGTATTTACTTCTAATACATATGGAATATTATCCTTTACTAGCATATCTACTCTAGCATATACATCACACTTTAATAACTTGTAAGTTTCTAAAGCCATTTTTTCTACTTCTTTATGAAGATCTTCATTTAATTCAACTATAAATTCATCTGCTCCTCCATCTTCATACTTTGAAGCTATATCAAAGAATTTCCCCTTTGGTTTTATAGCTAAAACAGGTAACATTTTTCCATCAATTATAGGACAAGTTATCTCATCACCTTTAATGTATTCTTCAATCATTACTTCTGTATCATATTTTAAGGCTTCTAACACAGCATCCTTAACTGCTTCTTTAGATTCAACTAAAGTTGTAGCAACTGATGATCCCCCATTATTAGGTTTTATAAATACTGGATAACCTAAATTTTCTATTTTTTCATAGTCTATTTCATCTACTGATGAAACCATTACCCATCTTGCTGTTCTAACATTTCCAAAGGCTAAAATTCTCTTTGTCATGTCCTTATCCATACATATAGCACTACTTAATGGACCACATCCTGAAAATGGTATCCCTAAAGTTTTAAGAACAGATTGAACAGTTCCATCTTCACCAAATTTTCCATGTAAAGCTAAAAGAGCAAAATCAATTCCTTTAACCTTCTCTATTAAATCTTCTTTTTCATTTAAAACTATAGGAATAGCTTCATATTTATCTTTATCTAAGGCATGAACTACAGAATTACCACTTTGTATTGATATCTCTCTTTCTGAAGAAATGCCTCCCATTATTACTCCAACTTTCATATTTTTACCTCCAAATAGAAATAATTAAGGACTTGTCTTTTTTAAACAAGCCCTTAATATTATATCATTATCTTTTTAAAATAGAAAGTTTATGAAATCATTTAAACTTATTAAATCTCCTAATATATTTCATAAATATCAGCAAACTCTATTGATATTTTTTCAACCTCTGTTTTATAATCTAAGCTTCCATTTTCGCAAACATCATCCTCCAATTTCACATTAGGTAGTAATATTGAAAATTCACTACCTGATTCATTACTTTCTCTTAAGAAAACTTTTCCTTCATGTAATTCCACTAAAGATTTAACTAAGGATAACCCTATTCCACTTCCTTCTTTATTTCTATTTAAGGATTTATCATTTTGTATAAATCTTTCAAAAATAAATTCTTTCATGTGTGATGGAATTCCTATACCTGTATCCTTAACTCTTATATCTACCCAAGTTTCATCTGCAAAAATACTAACTTCTATTTTTCCACCTGGCTCTGTAAATTTTATGGCATTAGATAATAAATTTAAAATTATTCTCTCAATTTTATCTGGGTCACACCTTATCTCTAATTCCTCACAATTAGTATCAAAGATTATATCTATATTCTTAGATTCTACATAAGGAATTACAGACATAGTTATATCTTCTGTAAGCTTTATTATGTCATAATTAATAAAGTCCATCTTAATAAAACCAGAATCTATTTTTGTTATATCTATAAGATTATTTACAAGCCTTAACATCCTAAAACAATTTTGTTTTAAAGTTTTTTCATACTTATCATATAAATTAGCAAAGTTTGCCTTATTCTTTTTACTAGTGTTTAAAAGCTGTATGCATGAATATATTATGTTAATAGGAGTTCTAAGCTCATGAGATAAATTTGCAAAAAACTCACTTCTAACCTTGTCATATTGCTTTATTTCTTCAAATTTATTCTTTAATATTTCTATTTCTCTTACATCCTCTATATTTCTAGCAACTCTTACCCATCCTAAGGTATTATTTTTATTATCCTTAATTCTACTAGAAATAGATTCTAATTGAACCAACCCTTTTTTAGATCTTACCTTATCTATTGTTAAAATCTTATCTTCATTAAAATATTTGCTGTCTATTATATTTAAATTAGATTCAACTAATAATAAATCATAATAATTTTTCCCTATTAATTCTTCTTCACTATATCCTAAAACATCTATTACTGCTTTGTTTACATAGCTTATTTTTCCTTCAACATCAATTGTAAATATTAAATCTTTTATATTTTCAGTAACTCCTCTAAGCCTTTGCTCCTCTAATTTTAAATTTTTCTCCATTTTGTATTCTTCTGTTATATCATTAATTCTAAGTACATAATAAAGATTTTTTTCTTTTTTTATCTTTTGAAGATTAACCTTTACAACTTCATCCTCTCCATTTAACTTTATTATACCTTTCCATTCTTTAGAATTTCTAAGCACACTTTCTATACAAATTATATTTTTATCATATAAAAATCCTTTAATTTGTTTTTCTAAATCAATATAAGTTTTATTTTCTCTATTTTCAGGTGATATTCTCTTACTTCTACATTTTTCATTTGCATAAAGAACTTTTAAATTGTTACTAAGTACTACAACTTCACTATTACAATCAAATTCTATTAGGTTAAAAAATGCACTTAGTTCTTCTTGCATAAAATTTTTATTTTTTATAACTTGAAGTAAATCAAAAAACATACCAAATACAAAGCTCATAAATGATATAAAATTAAAAAATACAATGTTTATTTTTATAAGATTATTATTAGTTATACTTAAAGAAAGGCCATAAACTAATTTTAATAACATAAGTGAAGAACTTATCATTATTACTAAATAAGTTATTTCTCTAAATTGAAAAATTCTAACTAAACAAAATATTATACAAGATATATATGTTAAAACTATTAAAACTAAAGTTAAATTATATATAAAATTATATGTATATATTCCTATGTTATAATTGACATTTAATATTTGTAATATAATCGTTACCAATATTACAAGTACTAATGTTAATTTTTTATATTTCCTTATAAAAGCATCAAAATTTTCAAGGCATAAAACAGCTAAAAGTAGTAATATCCCTCTAAATAATAAACTAAATAAATTCAAGTCATAAACCTGATTTTCAACTATTTTTCCTGTTAAGACTATAAAAATCATTTCAGTAATAATACTTACATAAACAAGGGATATACCAAAGAACTCTTTTCGTTTAAGTCCTCTATAATATATAAAGCATATAGATAATATCATAATACAAAGAATTATTTGAGTCATTACTATAATTTCTTCAGCAGCATAAACTACACTTACATCCTTAAACAAATCTCTATTTAAGGCACAAATAATATTTAACCCTTTTATAAAAAATAAACTAAGTAATATTACTGTGACTATTGCTATTCTTTTTAATGTTTTATCTTTAATACCTAAATTGTTAAAAAGTCCAATTAACATATCTAAATTTTCCCCATTCTTATTTAGCATAGTACTTCTATTATATATTAAATAAATATTTAAAATAAGTAAAAATACCTCTTTTTTCAAAAATTTATTCATTTCTTCATAAAATTACTATATATTATTAATATTGACCTATTTATTTTTAACATCTAAAATGTTATTATAAAAATTTCAACAATTTAATAGGAGGATTAAATGAATAATAAAACAAAAGGTATAATTTTAATAACCATATCAGCACTTAGTTTTGCTCTTATGAGTACATTTGTAAAATTATCCGGTGATTTACCATCAATAGAAAAAAGTTTCTTTAGAAACTTAGTTAGTTGTTTTGTGGCATTTTATTTAGTGAAAAAAGATAATGCCTTACTTTTTGGACACAAGGAAAATAGACTTGCTCTTATAGGACGTTCTGCTTTAGGAACCTTAGGAATTTGGGCTAATTACTATGCAATTGATAGATTAATATTATCAGATGCTACTATTCTTAATAAATTAAGTCCGTTTTTCGTTATTATATTTTCTTATTTATTCCTAAAAGAAAAATTAAAACCAATTCATATAATATGTCTTTTAGCTGCATTCTCTGGAGTTTTATTTATAGTTAGACCTTCTGGGAATTTAGCAAGTAACTTTATTCCTGCTATAATTGGACTTTGTTCAGCAGCCTTTGCTGGAGGTGCTTATACCTTTGTTAGATACTTAGGTGGTAAAGAAAAGGGAGCTACTATTGTTTTCTTCTTTTCTTTCTTCTCAATAGTAACTACTTTTCCTATTATGTTATTTCAATTTGAAACCTTTAGCTTAGAACAATTTGTATTTTTAATTCTTGCAGGGGTTGCCGCTTCTTGTGCTCAATTTGCATTAACAGCTGCCTATAAATATGCTCCAGCGAGAGATATTTCAATTTATGACTATACTCAAGTTATTTTCACAGCCTTAATAGGCTTTGTATTATTTGGAGATATACCAGATAAAATATCCCTAATAGGATATGCCTTAATTTTATTAGCATCTTTTTCTATATTTTTATATAATAAAAAAGAATCTAACAAATAAAAAAAAGCTACACTATTTTGTGTAGCTTTTTATCTATTATTTTTAAAATAATCACAGTATTTATTTATCTTACATATATCACATTTAGGTTTTCTAGCTATACAACATCTTCTCCCGTGAAAAATTAAAAGATGATGGGTTAAGGACCATTCTTTTTTAGGTAATTCTTTTTGAAGTTGTTTTTCAGTTTCAAGTACATTATCTGAATGTGCTAAGCCAATTCTATTTGAAACTCTAAATACGTGAGTATCTACTGCAATAGATGGAACTCCAAAGGCATTTGATAAAACCACATTGGCAGTTTTTCTTCCTGCCCCCGCTAAAGAAGTTATTCCTTCCATAGTTTTAGGAACTTCTCCACCAAAATTTTCTTTTAATTGATGAACCATCATAATTAAATTTTTAGCTTTATTTCTATAAAGCCCTATTTGCTTTATTCTATCCTCTAGTTCCTCTTGACTTATAGTTAAAAAAGAGTCTACATCTGGATAGTCTTTAAAAAGCCCTTTAGTTACCTCATTAACCTTTTTATCCGTAGTCTGTGCTGATAAAATAGTGGCAACTAAAAGTTGAAATGGAGTTTCATAATTTAGCTCACATTTAGCATCTGGATACTCTTCTTTTAATATTTCTAATACCTCTTTAGTTCTCTTTTTCATAGTATATCCCCCTAATCCTTATATACCCCTCTATAATCTTCTGGTAAAAGATTGGCTATATTTTTCATAAGGTAATTTAAAGCCCTTTCTTCATACTCATGCTTTCCTTCATCTTTTTCTTTTTTAGGAAGGTCAATAGGAGTTCCAAACTTTATGTTAACCTTTGAATGATGAAACTTTTCTGCTCCCATATTTTCATCATTTATTGGCATAAGCTTTTCAGTTCCAGTCATTCCAAAAGGTACTATTTTAGCCTTTGTCAATCTTGCTATAAGTATAATTCCCTTTTTAGCTTCTATCATTTTTGCATTTCTACTTCTTGTTCCTTCTGGGAAAATAACTATATTTTCTCCCCCCTTAACAGCCTTAACAATTTTGCTTAGGGATTCTCTGTCTGCTGAATTTGGCTTTATTTTTATATTTTTAACTAATCTTGTACCTATATTAGTTAAAGCCTCATCATTTAGCTTTACTCCAGCAATAAAATATGGATCATATTCTTTTTGTAAAACCTTATCTAAAACTAATCCATCTGCATTACTTAAATGATTCCCTATAAATATAAATGGACCCTCTTCCTTCTTTATTTTATCAAGTCCATAAACATTAAGGTCAGCATATTTATTTAAACATCCACCGATTAAATTTCCTGCTATTGGTTTAAAAATACTATCCGGTAATCTAACTAATATATTAGCTCCTATACGAGTAAACATAACTTTACCTCCTGTATCAAATTTTAACAATATATTATTATACATCATAAAAATTTAAAAGTCTATTTCTAAAATTTTTAAGACTTTCAGAATTTAATTCATAGTTTGATATATCTTCCTTATTAATTAAGACCTTTTTAATCATTATATTCCTTAAAATTGTATTTTTACCTCTCCATCCACAAGAAGTCTTTTTAAAAGTTTCATTAAATTCTTTTTTGCTTATTCTATGAAAATCTTCAAAAGAATCCTTTTGCATAAAAGTAAGAGGTTTAAAATCTTCTATATTTGTATAAGTTATTTCTTTATTATATGGACACTCTTTTTGACAGCTATCACATCCAAATATTCTTCCCTTCATAAGTTTTAAATATTTATCTTCTATATCTTTTTTCTGAGTTATATAAGACATACATGAATTAGTATTTTTCATCTTACTTCTATTTAAAACCTTAGTTGGGCAATTTTTATAGCATATCTCACAAGTACCACATTCCTTATGAGTTCTTAATTCCTCTAAAGTTCTTTCTTCTTCACACTGAATTTCTAAATCCGTAATTATTTCTCCTAAAAACACATAGGAACCATACTTTTTAGTGATTAGCATATTGTTTTTTCCTATGAATCCTATATTTCCTAAATATGCAATATATCTTTCAGGTAATGAGTTACTATCAACTAAAGAAATTGCCCGTCCCCCTAAAGACTCTATATATTCGCTTATCTTCTTAAGGAAATTAGAGACAACATAATGATAGTCCATTCCTCTAGTATAAACTGAAAATCCATTATCAACATAGTCTTCATCATATAGATAAGGAAAAGCAATTGTTATTATGGTCTTCCCGTCTTCCATGTACACATTAGGATTTACTCTTTTCTCTATATCCTGTTCCTCAAACTCATTTTCAAACCCTTTATCTTTTCTTATATTGTACACCTCTTCAAGCTCTGAAAATCTTCTACACTTTACAAATCCCACAGTATCTAATCCTAAAGATTTACAAAACTCTAAAATCTTTTCCTTCAAAAATTATCACCTCAAACTAAAAAAGACTATATTAAATTTTTAGTTAGTAAATGTAAAACATATGGTTTTAATTTTTCTCTAACTAATAAAATTTATATATAGTCTTATTATAAACCAAATAATAAAAATTGGCATATTTATAAATTAATTTTTAATAACTGCTGGAATTCCAACAGCGGTTTTTCCCTTTGGAACATTCTTTAATACTACAGAGTTTGCTCCTATTTTTGCTCCATCGCCTATACTTATAGGCCCTAAAATTTTAGCCCCACATCCAATAATAACATTATTTCCTATAGTTGGATGTCTCTTACCCTTGTCCTTTCCAGTTCCTCCAAGAGTAACTCCATGATATATAGTTACATTATCTCCTATTTCTGCAGTTTCTCCTATTACAACACCCATTCCATGATCTATAAAAAGCCCTTTTCCTATTTTTGCCCCTGGATGAATTTCTATACCTGTAAAAAATCTTCCTAACTGAGAAATTAATCGTGCTAGAAAAAATAATTTTATCTTATATAGTCCATGTGCTATTCTATAAAATATCAAAACATGTATGCTTTGGTAAAGCAATAAAACCTCTAGTTTTGTTCTAGCCGCTGGATCATTTTTCATAACATTTTCTATATCATATTTTAAATTTTTGAACAAAATTTTCACTCCTACAAATTACTCATATAGCCCTGTTGAAAAATATTTTTCTCCTCCATCAGGTGCTATAACTAACACTTTTTTATCTTTTGCTATATTTTCTAAAATATCCTTTGCCCCTTGAAGTGCAGCTCCAGAAGATATACCTACTAAAACTCCTTCTTTATCAGCAAAGTTTTTTGCCATAGTGTATGCATCTTCATTTTTAACCTTTATTATTTCATCAACTACTGATGAATCATATATTTTTGGTATAAATCCAGCACCTATTCCTTGAATTTTATGAGGACCAGAATTTTCTCCTGATAATACAGCTGAATCACTAGGTTCTACAGCAACTATTTTTATATTAGGATTATATTCCTTTAATTTTCTTCCTACGCCTGTAATAGTTCCTCCAGTTCCTACCCCTGCAATAAATACATCTAAGTCTGGAATATCTCTTATTATTTCCTCTGCAGTAGTTTCATAATGTTTTTTAGCATTAGCTTCATTTAAAAACTGTTGAGGCATGAAATATCCCTTTGTACTAGCTAACCTCTCTGCTTCTTCAATAGCTCCCTTCATTCCTTTGCTTCCTTCAGTTAAAATTATCTCTGCTCCATAAGCTTTGATCATATCTCTTCTTTCTTTACTCATTGTCTCTGGCATAGTTATAATAACTTTATACCCTTTAATTTTACCAATCATAGCTATGGCAATTCCTGTATTTCCACTAGTTGGTTCTACTATAACTCCATTTTCTTTTAATAATCCATTTTTTTCAGCTTCTTCTATCATTCCTAAAGCTGCTCTATCTTTTATACTTCCTCCTGGATTAAATTTTTCAAGCTTAACAAATACATTATTCCCTTCAAATAAATTATTTGCTTTTAATATTGGTGTGTTTCCTATTAAACTTAAAAGACTGTTAAAAACCATATAAATTTCCTCCTTAAAAATATAATAAAAAGGCCTTACACTATTTAGAGACGAAGCTTTTTACTCCGTGGTTCCACTCTAATTAGGTAAAGACCTCACTTAATCAAGTACTATAAATACTCTATCACGTTAACGGGTGATACTCGAAAATTTCTACTTATAACTTTTCGAAATTCCTGTTCAAAAGCGCACTTCTTATAAAGCTTTGGTGAAAGATTTCCAGCACCACTTTCTCTCTGTGACCTATCCTTATAATACTTTACTTTATCACAACATTTATCCGACTATTTTGATATGAATTATATACTTTATTATATTCTTTTATTAAAATTTGTCAACTAATCTGTGTACTTTTTCTTAAATTTTCTTTTTAAATTGTTAGGAATTAATTCATCAACTATATCGTGAATAAGAACCATACCAACTAATTTTTCTTCATAGTCCACAACAGGAATAGATATTAAATCATACTTTGTTGATTTTTCTATGGCATCCTCTATAGTACTATCTATATTAACACTTATGGAAGATGTGTGCATAATTTCCTTAAGTCTCTTATTTTCTTCATTCATTATTAAATCTCTTAAAGTTACAACTCCATTTAATCTATCTTCTTCATCAGTTATATAAACATAGTACATAACTTCTTCATCTGCATCTAATTCTCTTAAAAGTTCTATGGTCTCTTTTACAGTAAGATCTAAATTAAAAGATATAAAATCCTTGTTCATTATACTACCTACAGATTCATCTGAATATCCCATAAGCTCTTTAACTTCTTCTGCGTCTTCATTTTCTAAGGCAATTAATACTTTTTCTCTTTCTTCCTCATCTAGTTCATCTATAATGTCTGCTATTTCGTCATTTGGAATATTTTCAAAAAGCTCTGCAGTTTTAGAATGGGAAAGTCCCTTTATTATACTGCTTTGTACTTCTGGTTCTATTTCTTCTAAGGTATCTGCAGCTAAATCTTCATCTAAGCTATCGAAGACTTTTTTTCTGTTTATGGCATCAAGTTCTTCAAGTATATCTGCTAAGTCAGCTGGATGTAATTTTTGAAGCTTTTTATATGGAATAGCTAACTTTAAGTTATCATTAATCATTTCTAAAGACTCAACATCTTCCCACATAATAACTTTTTCTTGAAACTTTTCTTTAAAAACTTTAGCTAATAATTTTCCTAATCCCTCTAATCCATTACGTCTAAACTTTACTATCTTTCCAGTTTCAACAGCTATTACCCTAAACTCACCTGCTATTTTTACTATTCTTAAATCATCAACCTTAACTACTTTTTTCCCATTTATATCTACTATTTTTCTATCTAATAAATTTTGAGATAAAAGATAGCTATAATTTCTAGGTAATATCTCTCTACTACCCCTTATTTGTATTTTAAATTTCCCATTATCTTTTTGATAAAAATCTATATTTTTAAACTCATAATCAAATATGACTCCATCTCTCTTTACTTTATATCCTATAATTCTTGGATAACCATCCTCTGTAGTTACATAAACATCCTTTAAAACTCCTAGGACTTCATTGAATTCATCATATATTTTCTTATTGATTATGTTACTGTATAAAAACATTGTTAATTTGTTCATCCAGCTCTCCTCCTTTTTAATTTTAAAAAAATTTTAAAATTAAATTTCATTTTTAAGAAAAGGAGAAGTGTATTATAAGTTTAATCTAATCTAGAAAATAACTTCCCTCTTTTCTCATAATATTTAATTTAAAATTGCACCTATCTTCTCGAGGGCTATCTTCCATTTAGTTTCACCACCTATAAATAAAAAATTACATAACTCTCTAATTTATTATATTATATAAACTCTAAAATGCAACGTTTTGTCAATATTTAAATAAAATTATTTCATCTCTCATTTGACTTTATCGCTTCATCATGATAAAGTATTAATGTAATAAATCGAAAGGAGAAAGATATGAAAAAGTTATTATTTTTATTAATTAGCATAGTAATTTTATCTATTCTTATTTTTGGTTGTTCCTCAAAGAAAATAGAAACTAAAAAGGATAGTAACACAGTGATTATAGGAATGGATGACACTTTCGTTCCTATGGGTTTTAAAAATGAAAAAGGGGACATAGTTGGTTTTGATGTTGATTTAGCAAAAGAAGCTTTTAAGCGTATGAATTTAAAAGTTATTTTCCAACCAATAGATTGGTCAATGAAAGAAACTGAACTTACTAATGGAAATATAGATTTAATTTGGAATGGATATACCATGACACCTGAAAGAGAAAAAAAAGTTGCATTTACAAATTCATACTTAAAAAATAGACAAGTTATAGTTACCCTTTCTAATTCTAATATAAATACTTTAAAGGATTTAAAAGGAAAAACTGTAACTACTCAAGATGGTTCTAGCTCTCTTGATACCTTATTTGAAAGACCAAAACTAACTAAATCCTTTAAAAATGGAGAGCCTGTACTTTTTGATAGCTTTAATGATTGCTTTATGGATTTAGAAGCTGGAAGAAGTGACGCAGTTGTTTGTGATGAAATTCTTGCTCAGTATTATATTTTTAAAAATGACCCTAGTAAATTTCATGTTCTTACTGAAGACTTAGGGGAAGAAAGTTATAGCATAGGACTTAGAAAAAATTCTAATTTAATAGACCCTTTAAATAAAACTTTAGAAGATATGAAAGAGGATGGAACTATAGCTAAAATATCTAATAAATGGTTTGGAAAAGATTTAGAGAAATAAGGAGGTATTAACTTTGAATTATATTATTACTTTAATGCCCTCAATAATAGAAGGTTTAAAAAATACATTAGGTGTTTTTATATTAACACTACTTTTATCTATTCCTTTAGGAATAATAGTTGCAATACTTAGATTATCAAATATTAAAATAGTAAACTTTATATCATCTTTATATGTTTTAGTTATGCGTGGAACCCCTTTATTATTACAACTAATATTTATATTTTTTGGACTACCAATAATAGGAGTTAGCATAGATAGATTCCCAGCTGCCATAATAGCATTCACCTTAAATTACGCAGCTTATTTTGGCGAAATATTTAGGTCTGGTATAAAAGATATTGATAAAGGACAATTTGAAGCAAGTAAAATCCTAGGTCTTTCAAAATGGTTTACCTTTAAAAAGATAATTCTTCCTCAATCATTTAAAAAGACTTTGCCTTCAATTGCCAATGAAGTTATTACCTTAGTTAAAGATACATCCTTAGTTTATGTAGTTGGCATAGGTGAACTTTTAAGAGCTGGTAAAATTGCAAGTAACAGAGACGCTTCTCTCCTTCCCTTGTTTTTAATAGGCATAATATATCTACTGTTAATAGGAATTCTAACTAAAATATTTAATAGGTTAGAGAAAAAATATTCATATTATAATTAGGAGGATTAAAAATGATAGAAATAAAAAACTTAGAGAAATCCTTTAAGGGTAATAAAATATTAGAAAACATCTCCTTCACTCTTAAGGAAGGAGAAATATTAACCTTACTAGGCCCCTCTGGAGCTGGTAAAACAACAATACTTAGAATTTTAAATGGACTTGAAACCTGTGACTTTGGAGATATAACCTTAGATTCTTTAAAAATTTGCGAGAAGGGAATCTATAAAGATTCCAAAGCACAAAAGGAAATTCATAAAAAAATAGGACTAGTATTTCAAACCTTTAACCTTTTTCCTCATATGAATATTTTAGAAAACTTAATTTTAGCTCCAATGCACACTCTAAACCTTTCTCTAGAAGAGGCTACTAAAAAAGCATTGCAAATTCTTTCTAGACTTTCTTTAGAAGATAAAGCTAGATCTTACCCTTGCGAACTGTCAGGTGGGCAAAAACAAAGAGTTGCCATTTCTAGAGCTTTAATGTTAAACCCTAAATATATATGTTTTGATGAACCTACCTCAGCCTTAGACCCATCTTTAACTAAGGATGTTTCAAATATTATAAAATCCTTAGCCAATGAAAATATTGGAGTATTAATAATAACTCATGATATGGAATTTGCAAAAGAGGTCTCTTCAAGAATTATAAAATTAGATTCTGGAAAAATATTAGAGGATATACCTTCAAAAGAATTTTGGATCTAATCCACTTAACTTTTTAAATTTTATTTTTACTCTATTATTCTTTCAAAAAATACGAGACTGTATCAAAATTACTTAAGCAAAACTTATAAACAGTATAAAGAGAATTACTAGACTTTGACTTTCACTTAGAATCTAGTAATTCTCAGAATCTGTTTATAAGTTTTATTATTAACTCTTGATACAGTCCCTTATAGAAATTCTATTTTTCTTAAAAGTTAAAACTATATAAAAACCTAAAATACATAATATTAGCTCACTAATTATAGCACCATTTAAAAATTTAACTCCTAATAATTCTAAGGAGTTTTCTATTATTATAAAGGCTAAGGTCACCCCTAAAAATACTATCCCTTTTTTATCAGAATGTTTTTCCTTTTTAAAAAGTATTAAAGAGCTTAATATAGCTACTAACAAAAGAATATATATGGATTTAAGTAAAATTTGTTTTTCCGTTGTAATTACGTAACCATATTCCCAAGACATCTTAAAAAAAGGTTTAAAAATAGCTATCACTCCAATATAAAATCCTGTTAATACTATTGGTGCAAATTTAAAAAACTGAAAATTTATCTTGTCACTTCTAAGTAAAATATAAAAGGCTATTAATGCCATTAAAGGAATATATATTATATCTAAAAAACCTACATATTTAAATAAACTTATATACCTTTGATCACTTACTAAAGCTAGTGCTATTAAGGATACGATTCTTATAATTTGCAACAAAAAAGCTATACCTATTATATTTTTTATTTTTTTAGGTGAATACCTATAATTTTCTACTAAATTACTTATAGTAATGAAAATTATAAGAAACAATACTGTGTAATAAATAAATGTTTGATTCATAATTCCTCCTAATTTATTTCTCACCTATCTTGTTTACATATTAAATCTCATTACTATAAGTTATTATTTATATTACTTATTTATTCCTAAAACTTGTATTCCATCTTTAATACATTGAACTCTTAATGGGAAATCTGGCCCTCTCTCTCCATCTATATCTGTAACTATTTCCTCATCAGATTCTATAAGAAGCTCATCTGTTCTTATATACTCAATTCTAGAATCTTCTAAGTGTTCTCCCTTTAATACCTTTATAAACATAGGTATTAATTCTGGAATATGACAAGCCTTAAATATAACTATATCTAAAAGCCCATCCTGAACCTTAGCCTTAGTTGCTAATTTAAAGTTTCCTGCTGTTTGACCATTAAATACAAGCATTAAATATATAGGCTCATTAAATACCTTGCCATTAGCAGTTATTTTAACATCTAGTTTTCTAAAGTTAGGCAATTCTTCTAAACCTTTTAAATAATATGCTAATTTACCTATTGTATTTTTTAAATTTGTATCTGTTTTTTGAGATACATCAGTAAATAATCCTGTAGATAATACATTTACAAAGTAATTATCATTTACCTTACCTAGGTCTACTCCAACTGCATAAGAATCTAATATTTGCTCAACACATGCACCTGCATCTTGAGGCATACCTAAATGTTTTGCAAAGTCATTTGCTGTTCCTACAGGAATAATTCCTATTGGAATTTCTATTCCTCTTTTTTTCATAGCATTTACAACAGTGTCTATAGTTCCATCTCCACCTGCAATCAGTATGTATTCATAAGTAGAATCTACTATATCTAGAGCATTTATTACATCTACTCCCCTTTGAATTCTATAGGGAACTATAGTATATCCCTTATCTTGATGCATAGTGATTATTTTATCAAGTTCCTTTAAAATAGCATTCTCTCCCGAATATGGGTTATATATAAATCTTACTTTCTTCAATGTCTTACCCTCCACTTTTAATTACTTACTATAAATAAATTAAATTGATATTTCTTTCAATTAATGGTATCATTTTTAATATATTATACAAACCCTACAATATTATAAAATTATATCATTTGTTAATCCTATTGTCGATAATGCTGTATAAGTAATTACATTTTGACTTATACTAAAAATTATGCAATAATATCTATGTTTTAACTTTTTATTCACAATTAGTCCAAAGTTATTTTGTTCTAAGATATATTTAATTTTGGGATTTACATTAATATAATTTTATTATTGTTAATATTTTTATTAGGAGTGATTATATGAGAAAAAGTAGTATACCAAATATATTTACTTTTATAAACCTATCTTTTGGTATATTATCATTATTAGCAACATTTAAATCAGAGTATTTATTAGCAGCAATATTTATACTTCTTGCTGGATTAGTTGATAGATATGACGGAAGAGTTGCTCGTTATTTAAATGTTTCTAGTGATCTTGGTAAGGAACTAGATTCTTTAGCGGATTTAGTATCATTTGGTGTGGCACCATCAGTATTAACTTTTGTATTTTATAATTTTGAATCTTTAGGTCCTATGGGAATTATAGGTTATGCATTATTACTTTGCTTCCCTATTTGTGGAGCTTTCAGATTAGCTAGATACAATGCAACTGAATTTGACGGTGTATTTAGAGGAGTACCTATAACTATTGCTGGAGCTGTTGTTGCTTTATTTATTTTATTATCAATAAAGTTTACTTTAAATATTTTATTCCCAGTAGTAATTTTAGTTGTATTCTCTTACTTAATGGTTAGTAATTTACAATTAAAGAAATTTTAACAAAAAATCCTATTAAAGAATTTTCTTTAATAGGATTTTTTATTATTTATTCTTCTTCCTCTCTATTAGAGTTTTCAAAAAGTAAGTCCTGCTCTACTTCAGTTTGGATTATATCCTTTGAAGCCTTTTCCATTATAAATTTAGATTTAAGTTTTATATACTTAATATAAGCTTCTTCATTATCCTTAATGACCTCTAAAATAGAATCTATTATCTTTCCCATTTCATCAACTCTATCTAAGGCATCATCTAAATCTCTCTTTCTAACTTTAGATATATTATTTAATTCTCCAGCAGCTCCAACTAAAAGTCTATAAGTATTAGCATAACTACTTAAAACAACACTTAAATTATTAACCTCTTTAAAATGTTTTCTAAAAATCTCGATTTGTCCCATTTAAAAATCTCCTCTTTAATACTAACATTCATTTAAAAGTCTAAAGTATCCTTGAGGGAATCTACATAAAGGACAATTCATTGGAGCTTCCTTTCCTTCATGGATATATCCACAATTTGTACATACCCATTTCACAGGTTCTTTTGATGAATATAAACTTTTTGATTTAACCTTATCATAAAAGTCCATATATCTTTCATTATGAGATTCCTCTACCTCTCTAAGTTCCTTAAAAAAGTCTGCTATTTCCTCATAGCCTTCACTACGTGCTGTTTCTTCAAACTCTTTATATATTTCTTTAAATTCATCACTTTCCCCCATAGCTGCTACCATAAGGTTATCTGCTATATCCCCTACATTACCTAAAAATCTTCTAAAAACTTCTCTAGCATGGGCATATTCATTTTTAGCAGTTTCATCAAAGATATCTGCTATCCAATGTTGTTCTTCCTCTCTTGCCTCTTCAGCAAATAAATTATATTTTGTTCGAGCACGACATTCTCCTGCAAAGGTTTTGTAAAGATTTTTTTCAGTTTGAGATCCTTTTAAACTTTTCATATTAACTCCATATTTTATATTATTTATATTCTATAATATGAAAGTTTTTTCTTATTCATCACACATAAATAATATATCTGACCCATCTTTACCCTTACTACTTAAATTTACCTTTCTTCCCCATAAAACATTTATATATTTTAAGGTTTTCTTTGCATAATTAGCTTCTAATTCTCTTCCATCAAAAACATGCTCTAAATTTAAAGTCATATCTTTTTTATTTAGCTCTCTAACTCTAATATGTGGAATAGAGCTTACACCGCATTCATCTGCAATAAGATTCCTAATACTCTTCCATCCTAAATCATCAGAAACTTCCTCTACAACATAATCAAATCCCTTTTTAACATACTGGAATAAATTAAGCTCCTCACAAAGCTCCCTAGTTAAATATTTTCTTATAAAAGAATTATCTCTTTCTAATGCTCTTACTTCAAAGATCTTTTCTCTGCCATACCTTTTTTCTATATCCTGAAAAATTCTAAAACCTATATAGTAAGGGTTAAGTCCATAGGAAACAGGAGCCACAACATCATTATGTCTTTTTAAAAACTCTAAATGAAGTCCCTGTGGTAAATTTAACTTTTTCAAAATATTATAATGCCAATAACTTGCCCAGCCTTCATTCATTATCTTAGTCTCTATTTGTGGTAAAAAGTATAAGCTCTCTCTTCTAACTATTTTTAGAATATTTTTTTCCCACTCTTCTAAATTACTATAGTCTATTATAAACTGAATAATATCATCATCTGGATTAAGTGGAATTTTACTTATATCAGGAGGAAGTATTTCTTCCATAGAGTCTAAAACACCCCTATTTTCTTTTTTCTTATTAAATATCTCCAATACTCTTTTTCTCTGCTCATCTTGAGACTCCCTCTTTTCACCTATAACCCTTGGCACTTGATATCTTATGGAATGAGCAGAATCTAATATTCTTTCAACTTGGCTATAACCTATACTTGGATCATTTATATATCCTCTTATAGTATCTGCATCTAGCTTAAACATTTCTAAAGCATTATTTGCATCTGTTCCTTCTTTAAACAATCTATTATTTTTAAAGAAATCATTATGACCATATACATGAGCCATAGTTAATATTTGAAGCAATAATGTGTTATCCTTCATTAAATAAGCTAGGCAAGGATTAGAATTTATAACCATCTCATATGGTAATCCTGTCATATTTAATGAATATAAGGTTTTATTCTTTTCATAAGCCTTACCATAACTCCAATGTGGATATTTAGAAGGCATTCCTACATATGCTTCATAACTTAGCATTTCATTATAGCCTATAATTTCATATTCCTGAGGATAATAATCTAACCCTTCACTCTTTGCTATTTCTTCTATCTTATTGTTCCATCCTTCTAAATCTTTTAAATTATAATCCATATTTAAAGCCCCTTATCTTAAAACTCTCATTCCTTATTCTTTTCCTGTAGTTCTTCAGATAGCATATATTTTATAGCATTCCACAGATCCTTCTTTTCCTTTACAGTTACAGAGACAAAATTTTTCTTACTTATTTCTTTTTTAAATCTATAGAACATTGTAGTGGAATAAGTTGATGGTAAAAGCTCTATATATCCAAACATATTACTTAAATCTGAAATTCCATTTACAGCTTCCATAGCCTTTTCATTATCCTCACTCCAGTTATCGCCGTCTGAAGCATAGAAAGGATATATATTCCAAACTCCTGGGTTATACTTTTCTTTTATTAAATCTATGGCAGCATTTATTCCTGAAGATATATACGTTCCTCCAGATTCCCCTTTGTGGAAAAACTCATATTCATTAACATTCTTAGCTGTAGTAGTATGAGATATGAATTCAAAGGCTACATTATTATATTTTCTCCTTATAAACCTAGATAAAACAAAGAAAAATGATCTAGCTAAATATTTTTTAGTGTTATCCATAGAACCTGAAACGTCCATTATAAAAATCATTACAGCATTGCTTTCTTTTTTAGGATGTTTTTTCACTTTATAATATCTTAAGTCATCTTCTCTAAAAGGAAATCTTCCTATTTCCGCTTCTTCTCCTATTTCACGCAATGCTCTTTTTTTTCCTTGTTTTCTAGCTATTTTACACATAACAGTTTTTTTCTTTGCAAGCCTTGGCCTTACACCATATTTTTGATATCCTCTTTTTTTAGCTGCACTTTCAACTATTATTTCAGAGTACTTCTTCCTATCTAAGTTAGGTAAATCAAGATCCTCAACTATATAATCCATAAGTTCCTCTAAGGTTATCTCAGTTTCATATATATCCTTTCCCTCCTGATTTCCTGCTTTATTATTAGAAATAGCTTTTCTCTTATCACTAGAAATTCTATCCCCTCGTCTTTCTTCTCCAGTACCTGTTGTTACCCCTTTATTATTTGCACCATAAATAAATTGATATTCCTTTATTCCTCTAATAGGAATTTTATATTTTTTATTTTTAGTTTCTCCAATTATGCTCTCCTCTGAAAGTATATCCCCTAAATTTTCTTTAATAGATTTTTCTACTAACTGCCTGTGACGTCTTCTATCCTCTATAGATCTATCATGTTCTACATGGTTTTCCGCTTGATCTCTAAATATGGCCATATTTTAATCCTTCCATAGGTTATTAGCTGCATATTTTAATATTACATCGCAGCAATGTGGGCAATAACCATTTTTCTCCATTTGATTTACCATTGAATTATACTTTCTATCTTGATCTTTATCTCTTACTCTAGATTTAGTTATTATTCTTGATAAATCTTTAACTGAAGCTGTTAGTTTCTTTTCAATAGCTTCTTTTAGTGGTTCATAAGATCTATAGTCCATTTTTCCGCCACTTCTAACTATATAGAACATGTATGATGTTACATCTGCCCTAAATCCCTTAGAAGAAGATTCTGATATTCCTATTTGTTCCTCTATGCTTCTCATAAATTCTTCATCTGGCTCTAACTCTTCACTAGTTGAAGAATCCTTAAGTTTTGTTTTATTTACATAAGCCTCTGCATTATCTATATAATTATTAAATAAACTTTCTGCTTGCTCCTTAAAAGAGTGAATAAATGCCTTTGTAATTTCTTTTTCAAGAATCTTATTATATTCTTTTCTTATGGTATCTTGAATATATCCTAAATATTTCTTCTTATCCTCTTGAGATATATCCATATCCTTAACAGATTTTATTATACTTTCCATAACGCTTAATGGATTTATACACTTATGCTCTGCATTTGATAGAGCATTATCTATTGCTTTTATAATAAATCTTGTTGAAATTCCCTTCATGCCTTCCATGGTTCCAGCTTCTTCTTTTAACTCTAAAACATCAATTCTCTTAGTTGTTCCCTTTTCAACAATTTCCTCTCCATTATAAAGTTTAAGTTTAGTAATTGGATCAACTTTCATAGAAGGAAGCAATCTTGTTAATATAGCAAACATTGAAGCAATTTCCATGGTATGAGGAGCTATATGAGCATCAAAATTAGATTTCTTTAATATTTTTTCATAAATTTTAATTTCTTCACTAAGCTCTAAACAATATGGAACTTCAATTTTTACTATTCTATCTAAAATTGCTTCATTAGTATGATCTGATTTAAATTTATTCCACTCAGCTTCATTAGAATGAGCTATTATAAGTCCATCAAAATAAATCATTGATCCCTTACCTGGTGAAGGAATAGATTTTTCTTGAGTTGCAGTTATTATGGTGTGTAAATATTCCACATCATTTTTAAATACTTCAATAAATTCAACTAACCCTCTATTACCAACATTAAATGCACCGTTTAATGAGAATATCCTTGGATCATCCTCTGGATACATGTCCATTTTAGAAATATCAATAGATCCTGTTAAAATTGATGTATCTTGGTTATTAGGATCTACTGGAGGTACAACTCCAATTCCTTTCCTAGAACGAATTGAGAAATTCTTTGTTGAAACTGGGAATTTTTCATATTCTCCACCAAATTCATTTAATAATCTATACTTACAAACTGGACATAAATCTCCTTCAATCTCAACACCTAACATATCCTCAAATTCTTTTCTTAAATGTTTAGGTATTAAATGCAGTGGCTCTTCATGCATAGGACATCCATCTAAAACATATACTGGCGGTGCTGTTTCTAAAACTCTTTTAATTGATTCTACTAAAGAAGATTTACCAGCTCCCACAGGTCCTACTAAGTACAATACTTGTCTTGCTTCTTCTCCCCTCATTGAAGCCGAATGAAAATAATTCATTAATTTCATCACAACTGTATCAATTCCATAAAAATCTTCTTTAAAAAAGTTATATCTCTTTATTTTTTCATTACCATATATCTTTTTAATTTTTGCATTTTCCTCAGGTCTTAATATTTCAAAGCCCTTATCCATAATAAGATCATAAATCCTTTTATGAGAAAGTTTTGCAACATCAGGATTATTTTTTACAATTTCTAAATAATCAAGAAATGTTCCCTTAAACTTCTGCTTATTATGTTTTTCCCTATCGCTTTTTATAAACTCTTTAAAATCCATTGTAATCCCTCCTTTACCCTAAATATATTCCTTATCTATTATGTTCTATGACAAAATATCCTTATAAAACAAAAAAGAAATTAGTAAAACTAATTTCTTTTTCCATACTTTTCATAATCTCTTAAGGTTGTAAGAATAAAAGGTCCATACTTTGTTATTTTCTGCTCTCCAAAGCCCCTAATATTTTTTAAATCCTCTTTACTTTTAGGATTTTTATTTATTATCTCCATAATCATTGAATCTGTAAAAACTATATATGGTTTTACTCCTTCTCTTCTTGATATATCTTTTCTTAAAATGCGAAGTTTCTTGAAAAGTTCTAAATCCATGCACATGCTTTCTTCATTATTATTAACCTCTAAAAGTACCTTTTCTTCTCCCTTTAATATTCCTATAGATTTTCTATTTAACTTTAGCATAGAATATGTTCCTTCTTTTCTCTCTAAAGCCTTAATAGATAAAAGCTCCTTTATTATGTCCTTTATATACTTACTTGTATATTCTTTCATTATTCCAAAGGTTGAAAGCTCGTATAGCTTATATTTTTCAATCTTTGGCCCATGAATCCCCCTTAAAATATCTATTAAAACACTTTCTCCAAAGGCTTCCTTTGTTCTATATATACATGATAATATTTTTTGTGCCTCTAATGTCATATCTATTAAATCACTATTTTTTAAGCAGTTAGTACAATTATTGCAGTACTTTATGGAATTTTCCTCTCCAAAATAATCTAAAATATATTTTCTAAGACACTTATCATAATTACAAAACTCTATTATTTTTTCTAGTTTTTTAAGTTCTATAGTTCTTCTAGATATTTCTGTAGTTGAACTTATTAAATAATCCATGACTCTTATATCTTGCTCTGAATAAAGGAGATAACACTTAGCTAAGCTTCCATCTCTTCCTCCACGGCCTATTTCTTGATAATAATTTTCTATACTTTTTGGAAATGTTGAATGTATTATAAACTTAACATCAGGCTTATCAATTCCCATACCAAAAGCATTTGTAGCAATCATAACCTTAAAATTATCATTTAAAAATTCTTCTTGGTAATAATTTTTTTCCTTATCTTTTAAAGATCCATGATATTTCCCAACACTTTTCCCTCTATAAATCATATGTTTATAAAGTTCCTCAACTTCATTTTTAGTTGAGCAATAAATTATTCCTGACTCTTCCTCATGTTCACTTATAATTTCACTTATACACTCTAATTTATCAACTTCTTTTAATACATTTATCTCTAAATTATCTCTACTAAAGCTACCCTTATAAATAAAAGGATTATGAAGACCTAAAAGTTCAATGGAATCCTTCATAACTATCTCTGTAGCCGTAGCTGTAAAGGCTGTAATAATTGGTCTTTTTTTTAAGTTACAAATAAATGGTTTTATCTTGCTATAACTTTTTCTAAAGTCATGACCCCACATTGATACGCAGTGGGCTTCATCAACTACAATTTGTGCAATATTAGCTTTTTCTATATTATCTAAAAAATATTTATTTTCTAATCTCTCCGGTGATACATAAAGAAGCTTAAATTCTCCTTTTATGAATTTCCTAATTATATTTTTAACCTCTTCAAAGTCATTTCCTCCACTTATATAAGCAGCATTAATTCCTAAGGAATTTAAGTTATCAACTTGATCCTTCATAAGAGATATTAAGGGAGAAATAACAAGTGTTGTTCCTTTAAAAATATAAGCAGGTATTTCATAACATAAAGATTTTCCTCCTCCAGTAGGCAATATACAAAATACATCCTTTCCACTTAAAATCTTATCTATTACCTCCTGTTGCCCTTTTCTAAATTCCCTATATCCAAAAATATTATTTAATACCTCAAATTCTCTTCTCATATCCTTCTCCTAAAATTACTACTTATCTAACTTATATAAAATTAAGACCATATCTAAACTAAGCATATGTAAAATAAAATTTATGCCTATGTAAAATTATTCTTTAATTAAAATAGTCCTTAAATTATAAATATTATACTATAAAATAAACTCTAAATAAAAAAGAGATTCTCTAACTTAAGAACCTCTTTTTGATTATTTCATATTTTAAGTTTAATATTCAAAAATTTTTATTTACTAAGAATATTTAAAAATTCCTTGCTTTTTTCTCTTATATTATCACTATTTAATAAAGAAGATATTACAGCAACTCCTTCTAAATTTTCTAAAATATCCTTATTTAAGTTATAAGGAGTTATACCCCCTATTCCATAAAGAGGAATATTAGAAACAGATTTTATCTCTCTTAAGGTTTCTAAGGTCATTAATGTTGCATCATCTTTACTATTAGTTGAAAATAAAGCTCCAACACCTAAGTTATCTGCTCCCTCTTTTATAGCTTTTAAAGCTTCCTCTTTATTATGAACAGTAACACCTACAACTGCATCCTTTGGCATTATTTCTCTTGCTATGGAAACTTCCATATCATCTTGTCCTATATGCACTCCATTAGCTTTTACTGCTAAGGCTACATCTATTCTATCATTTACTAAGAATAATGCTCCAAACTCATCACAAAGCTTTTTTAACTCCTTAGCTTCCTTACACATTTCTTTAGTTTTTTTATTCTTTGATCTATATTGAACAATGGATACCCCTCCAATTAAAGCTTCCTTTGTTTTTTCTAAAAGCTCATTAAAAGGAATTCTATAGTCTGTTACTAAATATAATTTTTTCGTATCTTTATTACTCATAAATAACCTTCTCTCTTTCCTTTATTGTTTCATCATTAATAATTGAAAGTTCATCTAAAAGATTATGCTTAAATGTCATTAACCCTTCTTTTTCTCTTAATCTTTCCTCAGCTAATTCTCCACATATTCCCCATGAAGCTACTGCTTTAACCACTTCTTTAAATCTTAAATCTTTATGGTCATAAAAACTTAAAGCTAGTGTTAATAAAGCTCCTAACATACATCCAGTACCTGTAATTTTACTCATTTTATAAGTTCCATTTTTAACACTTGCACTTTCTTCTCCATTAGTTATAAAATCAACCACTCCAGAAACAACTACTATAAGATTTCTTTCTCTTGCATATTCCTTTATCTTATTTTTTGTATTTTCACTTAAAGAATCATCAAAGGAATCTATTCCAATTGAATTTGAAGTTTCACCTATAAGGGTTTTTATTTCAGCTAAATTACCCTTTATAAGTGAAGGCTCTCCCTCTAGTATTAATTTTTTAGCAAAATCTTTTCTAAGTTTTGATGCTTGTACACCTACTGGATCTAAAACAGAGGGAATTCCTTTTTCCTTTGCTATTTTCATAGAAATCATTGATGACTCCATTTGGTAAGGTTCTAAAGTTCCTATATTAACTAATAATCCATTAGCCATTTTTGTTATCTCTTTCAATTCATCATGATGAGTAGCCATAAGAGGTAAGCCTCCATAATTAATGGTTACTTGTGCTAAATCATTAACTGTAACATAATTAGTTATCATATGTATTAAAGGATTTTCTCTTTTTAAAACTTCCATTTTTATTCCTCCTAGTAAAATTTATAGAAATGATGTGTTGGTCCAACACCCTTTCCAAGTTCAAAGCCATTTTTTATAGCACCTGTAATATATTCTTTTCCACCTCTCACAGAATCAACTATATTCATTCCCTTTGATAAATTAGCTGTAATAGCTGATGATAAGGTACATCCTGTTCCATGAGTATGCTTTGTATTTATTCTCTCTTCATTAAAAAGAATAAAATTTTCACCATCATATAAAATATCTGTGGCCTCTCCTTCTAAATGTCCACCCTTAATTAAAACATTTTTTGCTCCTAATTTTTTAAGATCACAGGCTGCCTTTTTCATATCTTCTATTGTAAGTATTTCTCTACCTAATAATTCTTCTGCCTCTGGTAAATTTGGAGTTATCAAAGTAGATATAGGTATTAACTTTTCTATTAAAGTATTTTTTGCATCATCTGATAAAAGCTTAAATCCACTTTTTGAAATCATAACAGGATCTAATACTATTTGAGGCAATTTTTCTACTCTTCCTAGAGCATTACTTATGGCTTTTATTGATTCAATTTTAGATACCATACCTATTTTTATGGCACCTACTTCTATATCATTAAAAATAACATCTATTTGTTTTTCTATTATTTCAGAAGTAACATCCATTATTCCAAAAACTCCTTGAGTATTCTGAGCTGTTATGGCAGTTATTATACTCATTCCGTAAACTCCATTAGCAGAAAAAGTTTTTATATCAGCCTGTATTCCTGCTCCCCCCGAACTATCTGACCCTGCAATTGTTAATGCATTAAATAATTTACTCATATTTTTCACTCCTTCTAAAAAAGAAAAAGCATATACAGCCCTAAGGCTATATATGCTTTAAAATCAATTTAAATATATGTGTCTCTTGGGCTTCCCTACGCTGGTATTAACCAGATCAGGTTAAAGGGTCAAGAAATTTCATTTCTAATCTCAGCCAGACACTACTGGCACCCCTAGCTATTTTTTATGCTATTTTCTAATCCAAATGATATCATAGTCACCCTTCTTTTTCAACATACCTTTTTTGAAATTTTTTAATTTAAGGATTATAATCTTAAATATATGATGAAGCTTAGGAGGATATTTTATGGTTAGCTTAGTTTTAGAAGGAGGAACTTTTCGTCCTATTTTTAGTGCAGGAGTTATGGATGCTCTTCTTGATAATAATATAATATTTCCTTATTGTATTGGAGTTTCAGCAGGAATAACCAATGGTTTTTCATATTTTTCTAATCAAAAAGGAAGAAATATTGAAATATTAAAAAAATACAGAAATGATAAGAGATATTTAAGTCTTTCTAACTTCTTTAAGTGTAGAAGCATCTTCGGTTTAGATTTTGTATTTGATGAATTAGCAAATAAACTCTTCCCTTATGATTTTAATGCACTTTCAAATTATAAGGGAAGAGTTTTAGTAGGTGTTACAAATGCTAACACAGGAAAAACAGAATACTTAGATGGAAAAGTTAAAGATGAAAAATATATGGCTTTAAGAGCAACTTGCGCTATTCCTATACTTTTCCCAGCAATAAAAATAAATGGAAATGAATATTATGATGGTGGACTATTAGATCCTATTCCAATAAAAAAAGCTATAGCAGATGGAAATGAAAAACACTTAATAGTTCTTACTAGACCTAAAAGTTATAGAAAAACCTTAGGAAAAAGTAATAAGTTAGCATCTAAAATAGTGGGACGTAAATACCCTAACTTAAAAGATGCATTTTTATCAAGACATATAAAATATAATGAAACAGTAAAATTTTGCGAAGAATTAGAAAGAGCTGGGAAGGCGATTATAATAAGACCAAATGAAGATGAAGCTATTGAAAGTTTTGAAAAAGATGTAACTAAATTAGAAGAGGCTTATAACTATGGATATAATGCCTGCATAAAAAACTTAGAAAAAATAAAGGCTTTATTTTAATATTAAGCTCTATTTTAAATCTTAATTTATATTTTAAAATTATTTTTACCATAACTAAAAGAGACTACATAAAAAATTTCATGTAGTCTCTTTTAGTAAATAAAATCAAATTTATCTTTAAAGTCTTTTGCAACTTTCTCTTTCTATTAGTTTTACAGGTAAAACTATTTTCTTAGCTATTTCTCTTCCTGTTCTCATTCTCTCTAAAAGTGTCTCAACGGCAATACTTCCCATATGATCTGTAAAAACTTTTATTGTTGTCAAGGAAGGTGTTAAAAATTTAGCAGTACATATATCATCAAAACCTAATATACTTATATCCTCTGGTATTCTTAATCCTTCTTCAAATATTGCTTTGTAGGCTCCTATGGCCATAGGATCACTAGCTATAAAAAATGCTGTAGGAAGGTCCTTCTCTTTTAATACCTTCTTCATAAGTTCATAACCATGCTCTGGTAAAAATCTTCCCTTTAGAACCCACTTTTCTTTATAGTTACCCATTTTCTCCATATATTCTTTAAAGGTTTTCTCTCTGTAATTTACCTTTCTTATGGACTCATTGCCATTATGGGGAATTGATTCACCACCTAAATATCCAATATCTTTATGGCCTAAGGATGTTAAATAATCTAAACAAATATTTACTCCATACTTAAAATCTACTACCACTGAATCGTATTTCCACTCTTCTGGAGAAGAATCTACAAAAATTATGTTCTTTGATAACTTTTCCATTAAGCTTATCTCTTCTTCTTCAAATATTCCAATAGCCAATATTCCATCTAAATCTCTATATTCTCTTGTTCCTTCATTAATTATCTTTTGAAAATCTATTGGTTTAAATTTAATTTTTTCTTCATTACACTTTTTCTCAACAGCCATTCTTATTGAAAGAAAATATGGATCGTTTAATTCCTGTATTTCTGTGTACCAATAAACTATTCCTATGGTGTAATTTTTTATTTTATTTTTTCTTTCTTTTACTGGTACATAATTTAACTCTTCAGCTATTTCCATTACTTTTTTTCTTGTTTCTTCAGATACGTTAAGCGTTTCATCTAAATTTAAAACTCTAGATACAGTAGCTATTGAAACTCCAGCACCCTTTGCAATATCTTTAATAGTAGCCACATAATCACTCCTTACTTTTCTTATTTTATATTATATATTTTTTTACTAAAATTTTCTAACCTTTTCTTTGTATAATATATAAAATTTAACTAAACAAATATAAAATAATACTTTCTTTATTATTTTTTAACAAATTTCCCTTGTTTTATTTCCATTTTATGTTATAATTTACTTAAAATTACAATAAAGTTTTAAGGTAAAATAGGGAGGACTTATTATGAAAAAGAAAGGTTTAGCACTAATTTTAATTTCAGCTTTAACTATGGGTACTTTAGTTGGTTGTGGTGGAGGTTCAGGCTCTACTGGATCATCTGGTGATACACCAAAAGAAAACGATTCACCTAAGATAGGAGCTACAATTTATAGTTTTGAAGATAACTTCATGTCATACCAACGTAGAAATATAGAAAAACTTTGTAATGGAAAAGCCGAGTTATTAATGAATGACTCTCAAAATAATCAATCTAAGCAAATAGAACAAGTAGACACTATGATAGCTAAGGGTGTTGATATTCTTGCAATAAACTTAGTTGACCCTAAATCTGCTCCTACTGTAGTAGATAAAGCTAAGGCAGACAACTTACCAGTAGTATTCTTTAATAAGGAACCAGACGAAGCTGTTATGCAAAGCTACGACAAGGTTTGGTATGTTGGTACAACTTCTGAAGAATCAGGAATAATTCAAGGAGAAGTAATGGCAGAAGGTTGGAAAGCTAATCCTGCTTGGGACAAAAATGGTGATGGAAAAATACAATATGTAATGCTTAAAGGAGAACCTGGTCACCCTGATGCAGAAGCTCGTACAAAATATTCTATTGAAACAATAAACAAGGCTGGTATAGAAACTGAAGAATTAGCAATGGATACAGCTATGTGGGACTCAACTAAAGCTACTGAAAAAATGGATGCTTGGATTGCTAAAAATGGTGACAATATAGAAATGGTAATCTGTAATAATGACGGAATGGCTTTAGGTGCTATTTCTTCTCTTGAAAAAGCAGGCTATTTAGATGGAACTCCTGAAAAGTTTGTTCCAATATATGGTGTTGATGCTATTCCTGAAGCTTTAGATAAAATCAAAGCTGGTAAAATGGCTGGTACAGTATTAAACGATGCTAAGAACCAAGCTCAAGCTCTAGTGGATTCTTGTATGAATTTAGTAAATGGAAAAGAGATAACTGAAGGAACTAATTGGAAACTTGATGATAAAAAATCAATCCGTGTTCCATATGTAGGAATAACTAAGGACAATATAAACGTTGCTGAGGATTCATATAAATAATTTATAAAAAATAAAGGGGCTATATCAAAATTAATTTTGATATATGCCCTTAATAAAACAGGAGGTAAAAAAAGATGAAAGACTCTTCAAACCTGTTAGAAATGAGAAATATCTCTAAAGAATTCCCAGGGGTTAAAGCCTTAGATAATGTAACATTAAAAGTAAAAAAAGGTTCTGTACATGCTTTAATGGGAGAAAATGGTGCTGGTAAATCAACCTTAATGAAATGTCTATTTGGTATATATCACCCTAATTCAGGAGAAATTTTTATTTCTGGCCAAAAGGTACAATTTAAAAATTCAAAACATGCCCTAGATAATGGAGTATCTATGGTTCACCAAGAGTTAAATCAAGTTAGAGAAAGAAATGTTATGGATAATCTTTGGCTTGGTAGATATCCTAAAAAAGGGCTTTTTATAGATGAAAAGAAAATGTATGATGAAACAGAAAAAATCTTTAAGGATCTAGATATAAATGTTAATCCTCGTGATAAGGTTTCTACCCTATCTGTTTCTCAAATGCAAATGGTTGAAATAGCAAAGGCTGTTTCGTATAACTCTAAAATAATAGTAATGGACGAGCCTACTTCCTCTTTAACAGAAAAAGAAGTAAGTCACCTATTTAAAATAATAAATAAACTTAGAAAGCAAGGAATAAGTATAATTTATATCTCTCATAAGATGGAAGAAATTTTAGAGATTTCTGATGAAGTTACCATAATGAGAGATGGTAAATGGATTGCTACTGAAAAAGCTTCAGATCTTACTATGGATTTAATAATAAAACTTATGGTTGGACGTGAACTTACTGATAGATTCCCTAAAAAGGATCATATTCCTAAAGAAACTATTTTAGAAGTAAATAATCTTAGTGATGCAAAAAATGAATTAAAGAATGTTTCCTTTAAACTTAGAAAGGGAGAAATTTTAGGAATTGCAGGTCTTGTTGGTGCTAAAAGAACTGAAACCTTAGAAACCTTATTTGGCCTTAGAGAAAAGGGATCTGGAGATATTATTTTACATGGCAAAAAAGTTGATAACAGTAAGCCTTTTAAGGCTATGCAAAATGGTTTTGCCCTTGTTACTGAAGAAAGAAGACAAACTGGAATCTTTGGAAAATTACCTATAGATTTTAATTCTATAATAGCTAATATAGATAGTTATAAAACATCAACAGGTCTTTTAGCAAATGGAAGAATCTCTAAAGATACTCAATGGGTTATAGATTCAATGAAAGTAAAAACCCCAAGTCAAAAAACTCTAATAGGTAGCCTATCTGGTGGTAATCAACAAAAGATAGTAATTGGAAAATGGCTTCTTAGAAAACCTGAAATACTACTTCTAGATGAGCCTACTAGGGGTATAGATGTTGGTGCTAAATTCGAAATATACCAACTTATAAATGAACTTGCTAAAGAAGACAAAGGAATAATTATGGTTTCTTCTGAAATGCCTGAACTTTTAGGTGTATGTGACAGAATACTAGTCATGAGTAATGGTAGAGTTTCTGGCATAGTTAATGCTAATGAGACTACCCAAGAGGAAATTATGCATCTATCTGCAAAATATCTATCAGTAACAGGAGGAGTTAACAATGCAAACCAAATCAAAGAAAAAGTTTAATTTAAATAGCCAATGGTTAATGAATAATGCTATTTATATAGTTTTAGTGGCCTTATTAATAGGAATTTGTATTATTTCACCAGATTTTTTATCATTAAAAAACTTTATTAATATATTAAGCCAATCCTCTTCTCGTATAATAATAGCCCTTGGGGTTGGAGGAATACTTTTAACTGAAGGTACTGACCTTTCTGCTGGTAGAACTGTTGGACTTGCTGCCGTAGTATCCGCTTCTTTACTTCAAGCTGGAGATTATGCATATAAAATGTATCCTAATTTACCTGAATTACCTATATTCATTCCAATTTTAATAGCAATGGCTGTTTGTGGAATAGTTGGTCTTGTAAATGGATTAGTTGTTTCTAAATTTAATGTTCCTCCATTTATAGCTACTCTAGGAATGATGACAGGAATATATGGACTTAACTCAATATACTTTGATAGACCTCCATATGGAGCTATGCCAATAGGTGGTCTTAGCCAATCCTTTAGTAATTTTACACTTGGATCTATTCCTATATATGGAAATATAAAAATACCTTATTTAGTTATATATGCAATTATTGTAATAGCTGTAATTTGGACTTTATGGAATAAAACTAAATTTGGTAAAAATCTTTATGCCATAGGTGGTAACAGAGAAGCTGCTGTGGTTTCAGGTGTAAATGTTGTTAGAACACTTTTATTAGTTTATATGTTAGCTGGAGTTCTTTATGGTTTTGCAGGTACTCTAGAAGCTGGTCGTGTTGGTAGTGCTACTGCTAGTACTGGTGAAATGTATGAACTAGATGCCATAGCTTCCTGTGTTGTTGGTGGTGTTTCCACTGCTGGTGGTGTTGGTACTGTTCCTGGAATAGTAACTGGCGTTTTAATATTCCAAGTTATAAACTATGGTCTAGCTTTCATAGGTGTTAGTCCTTATTTACAATTCGTTATAAAAGGTTTAATTATAGTTCTAGCTGTAGCTCTTGATATGAGAAAATACATGAAAAAGAACTAATAAAAATGGAGATGTATCAAAACATAACAAATTAAAACTTACAAACATATTCTGAGAATTACTAGATTTCGCTAAGAATTTATAATTATTACTCCTAAGATATTACTAAAGCTTCAAAACTTGCTTCGCTTCGAACAGTTTCAGCTTCTTAACGTAATATCTTCTCCGTAATAATTTAAATTCTAAAGCTCATCTAGATATTCTCTTCATACTGGTAAGTTTTATAAAAAGTTTTTGATACACTCCATTTTTTTTACATATACTCAAATTCAAAAGTTGTTTTTTGATAATACTCTTCATCCTTTTTAAGTATTATTCCATCTAAGAAGCAATCATCATATCCTACTGGTAAGTTTTGTGTTTCAAAACATATTCCATCATGCTTTTTGGCTACTTTGCCATTTTCTAAAGGTAATTCATCTGGAAAATTCATTGAATAACATACTACTGCCTTTTGATCTGTTTTAACCTTCATAATTCTTCCTGATTCTTCATCTACTAAGATTGCATCAAAATCACCCTTCTTATTTAAAAGCCATGGATGATCATATCCCGATCCAATTTCTAATTGCAAGTGATTTCTATTTATATCCTCACCTATTTTTTTTAACTTCCTAAAGTCAAAAGGTGTTTTTTCTACACTTAAAAATTCTCCTGTTGGAATTAAATTTTTATCTAACTCACATATTTTATCTGAATCTATATAAAGTTTTTGTTCTAATACTTTTCTTTTATTATTTCCTGATAAATTAAAATATGAATGATTAGTTAAGTTTACTACTGTATCTTTATCTGAAGAAGCCCTATATTCTATGGAAAGCTTGTCTCCTTCAAGAGAATAAGTAACCTGAACCTTTAAATTTCCTGGGAATCCCCCTTCTCCATCCTTACTAAAGCAAGTAAATGTTGCTGTAGATTTTTCTTCATCTTCACTATATGAATAATCCCAGATTTTTTTACTAAAACCTTTATACCCTCCATGAAGGCAGTTTCCATTATTATTTTTATCTAACTCATAAATCTTATCATTTAATTTAAAGGAACCCTTTCCTATTCTACCTGCTACTCTTCCTACTATAGCACCTAAACTTGAAGGATTTTCAATATAGCTTTCCTCGCCCTTATATGCAAGAACTATATTTTCTTTATTTCCATATCTATCCTCTACATTTATTTTTTCTACAATAGCACCTAGGTTTAATATTTCCACAGATACTTTATTATTTTTTAATACTATTTTACTTATTTCATCATTAATTTTACTTTCTATAACCAAATTATTCACTCTCCCTCTCATATCTATAGTTTGATTTTAACAACTTAATATAAGTTTTTCAATAATCTTTACTCTATTAAACATGCTAGTTTTAAGAATTTTATCAAAAATTCTATATTTAAAAATAACTTAACAAAAAATTAGTAAAATTTTTAGTAAAACAATTGATTTTTATTTTTTGTAATCGTATAATTAAGTTACAGATTTTCTATTCGGAGGTATATCATGGAATTAAATACACTTAAATCAACTTTTATTAATAATTTTGGCAAAGAACCTACTTCATTATTTTTCTCACCAGGAAGAATAAATCTTATAGGTGAACATATTGACTACAATGGGGGCTTCGTATTTCCTTGCCCAATAACTCTTGGAACTTTTGCAGCAGCAAGCTTAAGAAATGATAGAACTTGTAGAGCTTACTCTCTTAACTTTGAATCTCTTGGAGTAATAGAGTTTTCTTTAGATGATTTATCTTATAAAAAAGAGGATAATTGGACAAACTATCTTAAAGGGGTACTAAAAGTACTTATAGAAAAAGGATATAAAATAGATAAGGGTATTGACTTAGTTATCAATGGAAATCTTCCAAACGGAGCTGGTCTTTCCTCTTCAGCATCTTTAGAAATGTTAATAGTAAAAATTTTAGATACTTTCTTTTCTCTTAATATTTCAAAGGTAGATGCTGCACTAATAGGTAAAGAGGTAGAAAATACTTATATAGGTGTTAATAGCGGTATAATGGATCAATTTGCTATTTCTCTAGGAGAAAAGGATAAGGCAATTTTACTTGATTGTAATAGCTTATATTATGAATATGTTCCTTTAAACTTAGGAGATAATTCAATAATTATAATGAACACTAATAAAAGACGTGAACTTGCAGATTCTAAATATAATGAAAGAAGAAAAGAATGTGATGATTCTTTAGACACTTTAAAGAAATATACTAATATTTCTTCTCTTTGTGAACTAACTTCCTTAGAATTTGAAACATATAAAGATAAAATAGAAGATTCTAATAAATTACGTAGATGTGTACATGCTATTTCTGAAAATGAAAGAGTAAAAGATGCTGTAAAAGCTTTAAAAGAAAATAATCTTGAATTATTTGGACAACTTATGAATCAGTCTCATATTTCCCTAAGAGATGATTATGAAGTTACTGGTAAAGAATTAGATACTTTAGCTGAAAACGCTTGGAAACAACCTGGAGTTTTAGGTGCTCGTATGACTGGGGCTGGCTTTGGTGGATGTGCCATAGCAATAGTTAATAATGCTCATGTTGATGAATTTATTAAAAATGTTGGACAGGCTTACAAGGATGCTATAGGATATGAAGCATCATTCTATGTTGCTTCTATAGGTAATGGTCCTACTGAACTTTAAAATAAAACCTTTGGGCTGTATCAAAATATAATAATAAAACCTATTTTGATACATGCCCTCTTCAATTTAATTAAGGGGGATTTTTCATGTATAATTTAAATGCTTTAATAGATAGATTAATAGAGATATCAATAAATAATAATCTCATAGAAGACATGGACACTGTATATACTAGAAATAGACTTCTTAGTCTATTTAATGAAAATAGTTATGCTCCATGTGAAGAGAAGCTTACGCTTTCTTTTCATGAAACATTAAATGAACTAATAAATATAGCTATAGAAAAGAAAATCATAGAAGATGCTTTATATTCAAAAGACATATTTTCTAGTGATATAATGAATATATTTTTACCTACGCCATCTTTAATAAACAAGGAATTTTATAAAAGATATGCTATTTCACCTAAGGGAAGTACAGATTATTTCTATTCTTTAAGTAAAAGTTCAAATTATATAAGAACTGATAGAATAGCTAAAAATATAAATTTTAAGGCACCATCTAAATATGGTACTATGGATATTACAATAAACTTATCAAAACCTGAAAAAGACCCTAAAGAAATAGCTTTAGCAAGAAATTCTGTTAAAAGTAATTATCCAAAATGTTTATTATGTATAGAAAATGAAGGATATGAGGGAACAGTAACTCATCCTGATAGAGCTAATCATAGAATGATAAGATTAAATCTTAATGATAGAACTTGGATGCTTCAATACTCCCCTTATCTTTATTATAATGAACACTGCATAATACTTTCAGAGGATCATGTTCCAATGAAAATAGATATTTCAACATTTAAAAATTTATTAAGTTTTGTGGATAAATTCCCTCATTACTTTGCTGGTTCAAATGCTGATTTACCTATAGTTGGAGGTTCTATTCTTTCCCATGAACATTATCAAGGAGGAAATCATAGATTCCCTATGAATGATGCTAAGAAACTATTTGATTTCTCTATAGATGGCTTTGAAGATGTGGAATGTGAAGCTATTAAATGGCCAATTTCTACTATAAGATTAAGAGGAGAAAATATAGATTCACTAGTATTAGCTTCTGATTTAATACTAAAAAAATGGAGAGATTATTCAGATGAAACTTTAGATATATTAGCTTATTCTAATAGTGAAATGCATAATACAATAACTCCTATGGTAAGAAAAGAAGATGGAAAATTCGTAGTTGATTTATCTCTTAGAAATAACAGAACTTCTAAAGAGCATCCTCTTGGAATATTCCATCCTCATGAAGAAGTTCATCACATTAAAAAGGAAAACATAGGCCTAATAGAAGTTATGGGGCTTGCTGTTTTACCTGGAAGACTTTTAAAAGAGCTTGAAAAAATAAAGGAATACTTAAGGGATGAAATTTCTTTAGATAATATTGAAGAATATCACAGACCATGGGCCCTTGAATTAAAGAAGAAATTTGATTATTTAAAATCATCAACAGATTTAAATGACTTTGTAAATAAAGAATTATCAAACAAATTCGTATTTGTTTTAGAGCACTGTGGTGTGTTTAAATTAAATGAAGAAGGCTTAGAAGGTTTCAAGAGATTTACAAATTCACTTAATAGCTAAATAAAATAGAGATGTATCATTAATAAAGCTTACACTTTATTTTGATACATCTCATTTATTTTAATATACTTTTATTATTAAAATATCTTCAAACTAACATTTATAAATTGTATTAATCCCTACTTAATTTCTAATATATTTTAAGTATTATAGATAATAAATTCCTTACTATATTTTTAATTTTAATTTAATACTTATAGAAGCAACTTCCACCTATAAATTCCCTTAAAATCGAATTTTCAGGTACTCTCTCTGGCTTAACTTCCACAAAAAAATTTAATGTATTTATTATTCTTTTAGCTTCATAGTAAACACTGCTGTTTTTATCTACTTTTTCTAACTCTCTTAAAGCATATTCCTTTAACGCTGCTAATTCATAAACTAAAGTGGAGTTAAACATAACATCTGCTTCTTCCTGGTAAACAAATATGTTCTTTTCCTCTCCTCTTTTTATAGAACTCCACATTTCTAAGGTTTGCTCTGCTCCATATCCTCTTGATAAAGAATCCCTAACTATACGTCTTATTTTTCTTACATCTGTAGTTGGAATTCTATTGTGATTATCTAAATTTAATTGTGTTAAAGCAGAAATATAAACCTTAAACTTATTCTTTGAAGGAATTTTTTCTGTCAGTTTTGGATTTAGTCCATGTATTCCCTCTATAACAAGCACTCCATTATCAGGAAGTTTAATCTTATTGCCTAGCCATTCTCTTTCTCCTATTTTAAAATTATAAGAAGGTATTTCTACTTCTTCTCCTTCTAAAATATCATAAAGATTCTTATTAAATAATTCTAAATCTAAGGCATTTATAGATTCAAAATCAGGTTTTCCCTCTTCATCTAAAGGAGTATGAATTCTATTTATAAAATAATCATCTAAAGATATAGCTATTGGTATATAACCATTAACTCTAAGCTGTATAGAAAGTCTTTTTGAAAATGTTGTTTTACCTGAAGAGGAAGGCCCTGCTACTAAAACAATTTTGACCTCTTTTCTTTCACTTATCATATCTGCAATTTGTGCTATTTTTTTCTCATGTAAAGCCTCAGAAACCCTTATTATGTCTTTAGATTCTTCTCCCTCTAACTTATAATCTAAAGAACCTACATCTGGAGTTCCTAATATATTTAGCCATGTTTCATTTTCTCTAAATACATTAAATAACTTTTTTTGCTCCTTAAAGACAGGTACAACTGTTGGCTCCTTATGGCTTGGTACCATAAGTATAAAACCTGGATTATAATATAATAAATCAAAATATTTTAAAACTCCTGTAGAGTATGCCATATCTCCATAAAAATAATCATACCTATCTTCTAATTTATATAAGTTTACATACTCTTCTTGAACCCAATGTAATAAATCAACCTTATCCTGCATCTTATAAGATTTAAATATATCAATAGCCTCTTTCTTAGGCATCTTTATTTTTTCTATTATAATATTTTTATCTATTATATCTTGCATTTTTTTCTTTATTTTTAGTATATCCTCTTTATCTAAGGCCTTTTCTTTGTGAATTTCCCCAAAAGTTCCCTTGCTTATAGAATGCTCTATATTTATTCTAGCATCTTTAAACAAGTCTAAAGTTGCTTTTATAAATACAAACTGCAAAGTTCTACTATAAGCTATTTTTCCATGTGGATCACTTATATTTATAAGTTCTATATCCCCATCATTATTTATAAAATCAGTAAACTCATAATACTTATTCCTCTGCTTAACCAAAGTAATAGGTATTTTTTCATTTATATAGTCCTTTTTTAAAATTGCTGAATATTTTTCTCCCTCATTAAAGAGTAAACTTTCCCCATTTACATTAACCCTAAAGCTTTTCATAAACACCATTCCTCTCTACTTATAAGCCGCCTTATTGTTATTATACACTTAAAACTTCAAAAAAATTATCTATTTTTGTATAAATCCCCTTTAAATTTGTTACCCTATTTTATTAGAGGAGGTATTTTTTATGCTAATAACTTTTATAAGAACAGCAATACTTTATTTCATTGTAATTATAAGTATTAGACTTATGGGTAAACGTCAAATTGGGGAATTGCAACCTTACGAGCTTGTAATAACCTTAATGCTATCTGATTTAGCATCCTTACCAATGCAAGATACTCGTCTTCCTCTCCTTTTAGGAATAGTACCTATAATTACACTTTTATTTGTAAAAATATTAATATCTGAAATCCAACAACATAGCCGTTTATTTGAAAAAATCCTAGATGGTACTCCTTCCATAATAATAAGTGATGGAGAGATCAACCTAGAAATGATGAAAAAACAAAGGCTAACAATGAACGATATATTAGAAGAATTACGAAGCGCTGGTTATCTAGATATAAGCGATATTCAATATGCCATTATAGAAACTAATGGAACCATATCAATAATTCCTAAAAGTGCTTGTGATAATGTTAAGAGAAAAGACTTAAAAATAAAAGAAAGTGAATCAAAAATTCCAATTGTTTTATTTGAAGATGGGCGTTTAAATAAAAAAGCTCTTCAAGGAATGAACAAGGATGAAAAATGGTTAGATGAAAAATTAAAGTCCCTTAATTATCCACCTAGAGATAAATTATTCCTAGTTATGATGGATTCTAATGGGAAATTATTTATTCAAAGAAAAAATCAGAAAGATAAGGAGGACATCATACTATGAAAAACACCCTAATTTCATCAGTAATATTTTTTTCCCTCCTTGCTTCTGTTCTATTTTTTAATAATAAACTAATAAATGTATGTGACAAGGTAAATGATTATAGTAATAAAATAGAAAATTCCTTAAGTAAAGAGGATTGGAAGGAATCTTATGAAGAGTCTTTAAAGTTAAGTAATCTCTTAGAAGAAAATTATGTTTCTTTATCTCTTTACATAAATCATGAACAATTAGATAATTTAAGTAAGGAAATACTTAGTCTAACTCAATATATAAAGGCTGAAGATGTTTCCAACAGTTTATCCTCAGTACATATAATCAAGAGCTATACAAAGCATATAAAGGATATTCAGAAGGTTAATATAGGTAATATTTTAAATTCCAACCTAAAAAATATATTTTATTGTGGAATTTATAATGATTTTAGTTTATAATGTTATTGAAAGGGGCAAGTCCCGCATGGACTTTTTTTGTCCCTATATATAAATCTAATAAAAGTTAATGAAAGATTTTGAAAGGTGGTAAACAAAATGGCATTAGTTAACGCAAAAGAAATGTTAAATAAAGCAAGAGAAGGAAAATACGCTGTTGGTCAATTCAACATAAACAACTTAGAATGGACAAAAGCTATATTATTAACTGCTCAAGAAAATAACTCACCAGTTATATTAGGAGTATCAGAAGGTGCTGCTAAATACATGTGTGGATTCAAAACAATAGTTGGAATGGTTAACGGAATGTTAGAAGAATTAAAAATAACTGTTCCTGTAGCATTACACTTAGATCACGGTAGCTACCAAGGAGCTATAGATGCTATGGATGCTGGATTCTCATCAGTAATGTTCGATGGATCACACTACTCAATCGAAGAAAACATAGTTAAAACTAAAGAAATAATCAACTTAGCTGCTGCTAAAAACGTATCAGTTGAAGCTGAAGTTGGATCAATCGGTGGAGAAGAAGACGGTGTTGTTGGAGCTGGTGAAATCGCTGATCCTGCTGAATGTAAACAAATCGCTGAATTAGGAGTTACTATGTTAGCTGCTGGTATCGGAAACATTCACGGAAAATACCCTGCAAACTGGGCTGGATTAAACTTCGAAGCTTTAGCTAACATTAAAGCTGCTACTGGAGATATGCCTTTAGTATTACACGGTGGTACTGGAATCCCTTCAGATATGATCGCAGAAGCTATATCATTAGGAGTATCAAAAATAAATGTTAATACTGAGTGTCAATTATCATTTGCTGAAGCTACTCGTAAATATATAGAAGCTGGAAAAGACTTAGAAGGAAAAGGATTTGACCCAAGAAAATTATTAAATCCTGGATTCGAAGCTATAAAAGCTACAGTTAAAGAAAAAATGGAATTATTCGGTTCAGTAAACAGAGCTTAATAGTTTTAAATAATAAAAAAGAGATTAGATTTTCTAATCTCTTTTTTTATTTCTCTATATAATTTTTAATATTTTTTATAACCATATTTATGCTTCCATCACCATTTCTCACAATTTCAAATTTAGAGTCATCATGATAAGCTTCATCATCAATATATAAATCTATTTCCTTATCTATTTTAAGTCTAGTTCTTTTCATCTTTTTTTCAATCCAAAGTTTATCTACTTCAACATCATTCTCTAAGCCATGACCTCTTACAAAGGTTGTAAAATCATTCTTTAGTATAGGCTCTTCTTCATTAAATAACTCACGGGATAATTCTTCTATATTTATAATTTCCTCTTCTTTAAGCTTATTCTTTATTTTACTTCTTATACCTTCAGCTTTTTCTGCATCTTCAATAATATTATTTCTAGTCCACTCTTCTGTTGCCTTTACAAAAGTTTTTGTCATATCTCTTTCATTTTGAAAAACTGTGCATCCTAAATAGTTATCTACAAAGTAATTTAAAGATAACTCATCCTCTTCTGAAGATTTCTTTTTCTTATCTATTACCATAAGATTAACCTTTTGATCTTCTCTTATAGGTTTTATAAATGCACACTTTTGAACTTTTTGTCCTGATGCTGGAAGTCCTGCTGCCTGTTCTACTATTCCTATCCCTATTTTATCATGGACAAAATCAACCTTATGAGTAAAGTTCTTTATGTAATCCATTTTTAAAATTCCTAGCATAGGTCCTTGATCTGTAGATATTGATACTGTAAGTAAATCACAACTTGGAATATTTATATTTGCCTTCATAATATAAAACATCTGTCTTGCTAGTTCCTTAGAAACTTCCACTATATCATTGTTAACTCCATTTAAAAAATCTTGAGAAACTTCCTTAACTATATGTCTTTCTGGATTAAAAACAGCATACTTTAAATCTTCACTTTTTAACCCCTTTTCTACATGCTTATATATAAACTTATAAATTTCATCTGTTAACTCTAATTTATACTCATTTAATATAGGTTCATCACTGTTACTGTCTAATATATGTATAACAGCTTCTATTATATTTATATCATTTACGTATTCCATCTTTATCCTCCCACTTTTCTTAAATTTGACACATCTTATATTTTATCAAAGTATAAAGGAAAAATCACCATACTATTCTTTTCTCCCTTTAACAATTTGTTTATAATAGTATTATAAAGAATTTGGAGGTAGTTTAATTATGAAAGAACTTGAAACACGTATTATAGATATAGATGTTGAAAAGATAAGAGAAACATTAAATAAACTTGGGGCAGAAAATGTAAAGCGTGAAAATCAAACAAACGATATTTTTGATTTTCCAGATAGAAAATTATTAGATAAAAAAGGTTATGCAAGAATAAGAACTGTTGAAGACCTTATAAACAATAAAACAGTTTATTTTATGACTACAAAAAAAATGCTTAGCCAAGATAAGTTTAAAGTAATGGAAGAAAATGAAACAATCATAGAAGATGGAGCTATGGGTAAAAATATCTTTAAATCTTTAGGCTTAGAATTATTTGAAACTATAAAGAAGTATAGAGAAAGCTATAAATATAAAGATTCATTAATAGAAATAGATATTAATGACCCATCATTTTGTCCATTTCCATACATAGAAATAGAAACTTCTTCTGAAGAAAAACTTAGTGAAATTTTAATAGACTTAGGCTATTCAATGGAAGATACAACATCTAAAACAATTTATGAAATTTTAAAAGATAAAGGTATTTCCCCTGATTCTAATAAAAAAGGACTTTAGATAATAGCCTTCATTTATAAAAATAATTATAAAAATACAAGTAATTTTCACTGAAGAAAAATTTATTTAAAGAAAAATACATTATATAGTTTTGTTTTTTACACAAAGCTATATAATGTTCTCTAATCCCCTTTTTATTTAAATAACTTAATCTATATAATAACTTAATAGCCTCAAAATCATAAAAAATATAATTAATCTCCATAAATTATATTTTTTTATTTAATGATTATATCCTAGTTATAAACCTAAGTAAATTGCTTTATTTTATTATTTATAAATTTAAAAAATCCACTGCCCTTTTTAGGTATGGCAAAGCTATTATGGTGGTATCTCTTTTCATTTACTATATCTTGACAAAACATTTCTAATTCTATTTCTAATTGATCATATTCTAAAGCATTGTTTTCTAAACCACTTTCCCATAGATTTAATTTAGCTAATACTCCTATGCCCTTCTGCCAAACAATATATTTCTTGTTACATATCTCCATGCAGTTTTCTAATAATTTTTCTATTTTTTCTACTCCACTTAAAACTTCAACATCACCATTTAAAATAGCTGAAAACTTTATTTCTTTATTATGCTCCTTATTCTTATTTTCCTCTCTAATGGCCTCTAAAAACATTTTTGATATTCTATTAAACTCATCTTTTCTTAATGAAGTAATAAAAATCACATTATCACACTTTCTAACTTTATCTTTTATCCCATCTATCACCTTATCACTTAATAATATTTTAGTACATTCTACCTTACCTAATAACTTTTTTTCTATATAATTTGCTATATAATAAGAATTACTCTTTTCCCCTTCATAACTACTAATAAATAATAATAATTTTTTCACCAAATCACCTCCCATTATTTTACATTCTAATTATATAATATTTTACAAAATTTGTATATTGAATAAATAAAAAAACAAGTCATATTTAGTAATCTATTGCTAAATATAACTTGCTTTATAATAAATTTATTATGTTAATCTTAAAGAACCCTTCTTGCTCTTCCTATTTTACTCCATGGAACAGATGTAATAGAAACAAATTTACCTTTGTTAGGAGCCTCTATCCATTGACCATTTCCTATATACATACCTACATGGCCTAAATTACTAAAGAATAATAAGTCTCCTGGCTTAGCATTACTTGGAGAAACTTCATATCCATTGTTTATTTGATCCCAAGTTGTTCTTCCTAAACTAATTCCAGCTTGTCTAAAACTCCATTGCATTAATCCAGAGCAATCAAAAGCTCTGTAATTTCCATTTAAATAGTTTGATGGTATATCATAAAATCCTCTTGCAGCATGATCTGGGAAAGTTCTTCTTAAGCTACTTAATAAGCTTGAAGTTAGTGTTTCTCCAGCACCTCCATAAATATATGGAGAACCAATTTGAGACTTCATAATACTTAAAACTTGTTCATATTTACTTTGGTTAACTTGTCCACCACCTGTGCTTCCACCTGTATTTCCATTTGCTCCTTCATTTGAAGATACTATTTTAACATAATCTTCATGTAAATAACCAATTTTTCCATTATAATTTACTTTAAACCATCCTGAAGAAGTCTTTCCCTGTAAAGTAAATCTTTCATTAGGTAATAAATATGCTAAAACAGAACTACTAGTACTAGGTTGACTTCTAAGTCTTAAATTAGTTGTTACATTTACAACCTTTCCAGCTTTTCCATTATAAGATTCATCTAAATTGTTATTTTGGCTTCCACTTTGATTATTATTACTTCCACTATTAGAACTTTCGTTTCCACTTAATACTTGTACATAATCTCCATGAACATGTCCTTTTGTTCCTTGTGCATCAATATTATACCAAGCTCCATTTTTACCATTTATCTTAAAAGTTTGGCCTGCACTTAATGATCCAACAACTGAGCTACTTGTACTTGGTGATTGTCTAATTCTTAAAGAAGTACTTACATTTACAACCTTACCAGTTTTTCCTGCTAATGAAGTATCCATTCCTGAGTTATTTTCTGATGATTGTCCATTATTTCCTGATGATTGCCCACCATTATTTGAACTATTTTCACCTACTTGTACATAATCTCCATGAATATAGCCTGTAAGTCCATTTGCATTTATATAATACCAACTTCCACTTTTACCCTTTATCTCAAATGTCTGACCACCTCTTAGGCTACCTACAACTGAGCTACTTGTGCTTGGTGATTGTCTAACTCTTAAAGAAGTACTTACGTTTACAACAGTACCCTTTTTCCCAGCTAATGAAGTATCTAAATTTGAATTACTTCCACTATTATTGCTGCTACTATTAGAATTTCCAGTTACTTCTTTAACATAATCTCCATGAATATAGCCAACTTTACCATTAGCATTTATTTTATACCATGAACCTTCTTTTCCATCTATATTAAAAATTTCACCATTAGTTAAATATCCAATAACATCACTGCTTGTATTTGGACTCTTTCTAATTCTTAAATTTGTACTTACATTTATAACTTGTCCTTTTTTTACCGATCTAGTTTGATTATTCTCTTCTAATTGATTAGAATTTTTATGTTCTGTTGCATAAGCATTTTCACTGTGTGCTGAAACAACACATACCGTTGATACAGCAAAAATCAAAGCTGCTATCTTATTCCTATTCATACACAATCCTCCCTAGTAGTCATATTAAGCCCTGCCTAAAATAATTCTTCACCTTCTATAATATATTCTTTAGTAAAATTTATCAACAAAATAGTTACAAAAAAATATCAAAAATAACAAAAAAAGAAGTTGTCCCTATTTAAACTGGACAACTTCTATGTTCTATCATCTTTCTACACTCAACAAATCATCAGATTTTTCAACAATATATTTATAAGAATCTATAACCCCTTGTATATAAAATTGTGCGCCTAAATTTTCTACAAAAAATCTTATAAGTTTATCTAACTCTTCATCATCTAAACTTTCATTTTTTTCAAGTTTAAAATATTTTAAAAGTTCTTCTTTTAAAAAATCTTTTTTTTCTTTAGAAATATCAAAATTATTATTTATTGTAACGCTACCTTTCTTATTGTTATCTATAATAATATCACTTATAAAAAAACTAGTGTAACAATGCCCTTGCTTATCATAATAATCTTCCTTATTTCCATAATATCCTTCTTCAACTTTATTTAAATCATTTTTATTCATACAAATTCACGCCTTCTAAATAAATTTGGAATATATCCCATATAATACATTTTATTCACCAATCATATTAAAGTTACTTAATATATTATTTTAATCTTTAAGTTTTTATCATTAAGGAAATTATAAAAAGATTTTAATTTGTGATTATATAAATTAATTTTGTAAATAATAAATTTGAGGTGATTTTATGTATAAAGCAATTGGTATAAATATGGATAAAGAATACAAGGCCTTAAGAAAAAAATCTAAACGCTTTGTTCCCCCATCTCATTATAGAGATAACTATTCAATGAATAACTCTAAGGAAGATAACTTAGAGGATTATTCATTCTTTGATTCTATGGAAGATTTAAAGGATTGTGCTAACTCTAATGATGAGGATTGCAAAATAAGATCTTGTCTATTAAACAAAGAAATTCAAGTAAATAAAAAAGTTCTTATTGCATCCTGCATAGGAGCTGCAGCAGGTATTATAGGTGTAACCTGTGCAATGAAAAAAATGAATTCAAAATCAAACAAAAGTCTTTTAGCAGCTGCTCCTTCTTTAATGAAATTTGCTAAAACTATGCTTTAAAAAGTAAAAAGAAGCCACATAAAACTTTGTGGCTTCTTTTTGATTTAATAATTAAATTTTATTTTAAAAATTCTAAACTTTTAATTTCTTAAAAGTTCTTTTAAACTCTACTCTAATTAGTTTTTACTATTTTATTAAAAATGCAAATTTCCCTTCTACAACACTTACTAAGTCTTTTGGATTCATTTTTATTTGATGTCCTATCTTTCCTGCACTAAATATTATAAAATCTAAATCTTCTGCACTCTCATGTATAAATGTTTTATAGTTCTTTTTCATTCCTATAGGGGAACATCCACCTATGTTTATTTAGACAAAACTATTTTATTAGATTTTCAAATTTTCCAGATACTACTTCTACTAAATCATTAGGATTTAATTTTATTTGATGTCCTATCTTTCCTGCACTTACTATGATGAAATCTAACCCTTTAGCACTCTCATGTATAAATGTTCTGTAATCACGTTTTAAACCGATAGGGGAACATCCACCACGAATGTAGCCGGTGTATTTTAATATATCCTTAACTGCTATCATTTCAACCTTCTTTTCTCCAGCTATCTTAGCAGCATTCTTTAAATCTAATTCTTCTGCAACTGGTATAACAAAAACATAAAGCTCTTTACTTGTCCCTTGAGCTACTAATGTTTTAAATACATTTTTCTCATCTACTCCAATTTTATGAGCTACTGAAATTCCATCTATCTTTCCATCTTCACTTTCATAACTTAACATTTCATATGAAACCTTTTTAGAATCTAATATTCTCATAGCATTTGTCTTAAGCTTCTTATCTTTTGCCATAATTTTCACCTCTTAAAATTAAATCATTTATAATTATACAATAAACACTTAAAATATATAACTCTAATGCAAAAAGGACTAGTTAAACCTAGTCTTTTTATACTAATTTAAATGTTAAATCATAATCACTTATATTACCATCATAATATTCAATCCCATATTCACTTTATAATATTAAAAATATAATTATAAATAATATAATTATAATAAAAGCTATACATCCACAACTTAGACAAGTTACAACATCATCATCTGTATTAGAACTATCATTTTTTAATCCATCCATAGCATCAAAGCTTGTCTTATTATATACTTTATTGTAAGCTGCCTTTTTAGGATCATTAACCCATCCCATGCCCTTTTTACCATATGTAGGATTTATAGATTTTTTTACTTGTCTTTTTACTTTTCCAGTTGTTCTTGATTTTACACTTTTTTTTAAGCTTGGTTTTCTAGGACCTATCTTCATAACTACCTCCTAATTTATCATTTTCCGTTTAACATTATATAATATTTTTATTAATATAAAAAGTTTATACCCTTATCAGTATAAAATTTTATGACATGACAATAATTAAAATATAGATTAACTTTATTTGTATAAATAGCTTCAAAAAAAAAGGGATAGATAATATTAATTATCTATCCCTTCTTAATTAGATCTTCTTAACAAATTCAGAATTAACAAATCCAACTTTTCCATTTTTAGTTGTTACTCTATACCAACCTATAAAATCGGAATCCACCCAATCTATTCTAAAAATATCACCTGTATTTATCTTATCTACTATTCTAGAATTTAATGATCCTTCTTCTCTTACATTTAAAAAAGTACTTACATTATGAGTAGTAGCCATTTGTAGCTTTTCTACATAATCTGCATTTACATAGCCAACTATTCCATTATACTCAACGTAATACCAACCAAGATAATCTTCATCAACCCATTTTATTTTAAATGTTTCGCCAGCTGATATTGAACCAATTACTTTAGAATTAGTAGTTCCTTTAGCTCTTATATTTAATTTAATACTTACATTTTTAGTAGTAGCATTGTCTAAAGTAAAATTATTTGAATCAATAAATATTCCATTAGTGAACTCATTCATATCACATCCACCACTTACACCAGCTACATTTCCATTCTCTGAATATTGGAATCCAACCCATTCACTCCATATATTGTTAGCTCCAGGAGTGTTTACACCATAATGAGCTATCCAAACTGGATAATTGGATAATCTACTATCTAAATTATTATTTGCAAAGCTTGTATATGTATATACAACAACTTCTTTTCCAGTAAGTCTTTTTACCTCTTCTAAGAATTCTATACACATAGAAGTTAAATCTCTTGCTCCTACCCCTTCAGTAGTTTCTATATCTAAAGCTAATTTACAATCATAATTAACTGCTCCTATTTCATTTAAATAATTTATGAAGAAATTAGCTTGATCCTTGGCTCCTTTATTAGCTCTAAAGAAATGATAAAATCCTACACTTAATCCTTGCTCTTTTGCTCCCTCATAATTTTGCTTAGCGTATTTATCCTTAAAGTAATTACCTTCTGTAGCTTTAATATAAACTACTTCTATACCATCATTTTTTACACTTTTAAAATTTATATTTCCTTTCCAATTTGATACATCAATTCCTTTTAAATTATTATTGTTTCTACTTTGCATTATTAATTCCTTCTTTCTTTTAAATTTCTATAATTAAAGGCAATAAAAAAAGACTATCTCTAGTCCTATCTATTACATTGATAAACTATTTGTTTTCCACTGGCACATAGTTTGATATTGCAGCTAGTTTACTTTCTAAATCAATATTCTTAGACTTAAGCTCTTGGTTTTCTTCTTGTAACTTCTTTAATATCTCTGAATTTTCTAAAACAGCCTCTTTCCCTTTATTAACTTCTCCAGCAATACTTTGTCTTAATTCTTTTACATCTGTTGGTGATAACTCTGGAAACTTATCCATCATCATTTTGTCAAATTCATAAGCTTTAGAACTTAATTTCTTTTCTACTGATTCTGTGATACGGAAGTTTTCTTCAATTACATTCCACACTTGCTTTGCTATATCTATATACTGTTTATTTTTTATTATCTTTTCTTCTAACCCACTTTTTTGTAATTTACTTTCTAATACTTTAATTACTAATTTTAAAATTGTTTTTAACATTTTAATTCCTTCTTTCTTAATTTTATTTATAAAAAAAGAATCATAATTTCTTATGATCCTCTTTATCTTCTTTAAGTTGTATTAATGCATTTTTTAATTTACTTGGTACTGGTACGCCTAATTCACTTGCATTTTCTATAATACTTATACCTTCATTTGCTATGTAGAAATAACATACTAAAGTTCTAAATATCCAGTTACCTGTATTTAAAAGTCTGTCTAACATTACAGCTACTATAAGAATAGTGAAAATAACTCCCTTTCTTGCTATTCCTTTAAGTCCTATATTGCTGCTTAAATCTTTATTAACATAGCCTTTAGTAATGCCAGTAATATAATCTAAAGACATTAAAACTATAAGTATAACTAAAGGGGTGTCCCATGCTCCTAATAGCCATGTGAATAAAGTTCCTATTGCTACAATCCCCATCTTTAAATAATCAAATATATTTTCCATTACTCTTTTGTCCTTCCTTGCTCTGAAATTGGCTCTAAATCTATATTTGTAACAGGTGTATATACTAATTTTTTAGTTTCTAAATTAACTGAATAATTATGAATGTTAAAAAATATATCCATATTTCTAGGATAAATAGCTCTTAAACAATAACTTTCTTTATCTTGCCTATCTTTTATAAAATAGTTAAAGTCTTGTACTCCACCTGCAACCTCTATTATTTTCCCTGTAAACTTACTGTAGAAAATAGTCATGCTATTTTCATGTTCTTTATCCTCTTTTGCTTTTTTTAACATTTCTTCTTTACTAAACATTTTAATCTCCCTTCTAAGCTGTTACATGTAAAGTTGCTACTACCTGTAGTCCTTCTGTTGTAAATGTATCATTATCTCTTATACATCCTCTACAAGCAACTTGTGCATAGGTATGTCCATTTGCTCTATATACTCTACCAGTAGAAACAGTAATATTTTCTGAACTAAACGGCTTTCCAGTATATTTATACCAACCTTTTAGTGATGCTGTTATATCAATATATTGTGGATCTACATAGTCAAATCTAGCTGGCAACTGAACATCTCTATAAATATAATTATTACTTCCATCTGTATTTATTGATACAGCTTCATGATAACTTAAAGAACGATATGGATATTTCATCCCTGGAGCATACCACATATTACCTTCTTCTCCAATTTGATTCCATGCACCACTAGCAAATTTACAGTTATAGCCCATTCCATCTAATTTAAATGTTGTATCGTATGTTTCGCCACCCTTAGGCAAATATTTTACTGCTCCTACATTTCCTTTATAGACAGCTACTTCACTTATATAAAGCCAACAATATTCATCTAAATTAGTATTGGGCTTCATTCCATTATTATCGAAACGTAGCCATACCCACTCGAAATTACCAGTATTAAACGTAAAGCTATATGGAATGTCATTGGTTAAATCGCTTCTTTCTCCCCCTAAAGCTTGCATAACTCTTATTACTTGTCCATAATCACCAGATTCTGTATTACTTAGCATTACAAATGCTTCCATGCTTTGTATATTCTGTTCTACTTTGTAGTGAAAATTTAGTGTATATGTTGTATTTTTTTCTACTTTAAAAGATTTATAAGAAGTTAAAAACTTTTCTGATGTACTTTTATTTTTTACAGCTCCACATACCTTCCCACTAAATCCATATCCAGTATAAGGACCACTCCAGAACTCTCCTCCACATATCCACTCTCTTAATCCACCTGCAAAAGTTCCATTAGGTACTAAGTTGTGTAGATTAGTTGTCTGTGCAACTCTAAGTTGAAAATCTCTATTAGATTGTTTATACTCTGTAAACTGCTGTATAGTTACAGCACTAGCAACTCTTCCATCTAGTGTGTTTATTCTACTCTCTGTAGCACTAACTCTATTAGTTATCCCATTTAAGTTAGTTTCTACATTAGTAACTCTACTATTAATATTAACTACTTCCTGCTTACTAGCTTTATCATTAATATTACTTTCTAAAGTTTGTGCTTTACTTTCTGTAGAGCTTACTCTTTGAGTTATTGAATCTAAACTAGCTTTTATAGTTGCAACTCTATTATTAACTTCTGTTACCTCTTGCTTAGATGCTTTCCCACCTAATGTAGTTTCTATAGAATGTGTTTTTGAATTAATAGAGTTGATTTGAGTTGTTACACTATCTCTAAGCTGTGTTACTAAAGAAGATACATCACTTATTTTAGAATCTACTATTTTTATATTATCTGCTATAGATTGATTTAAATCTTCTGGAGCTGGCGACCAATCTGTCGCTTTATTACCTAATTCTATTTTAGGTCTTCCTATTTTTATTCTTTTTCCGTTACATTGAATATATAGCCCTGAATAATGAATATTTATTATCCTTCCTTGTCTAACATTCCATACACTAGATATTCTCCCATTGAATGTTTTAGGTGATGAACCTACATAGTACCAGCATCCAATATATTGAGTTGAACCATCTTCAAACGCTAAAGCCATTTCATATCCAACTCTATTACCACCACTCAAATCTTCAAATTCTAAATCTAATGAAACTGTAACTGTTTTTCCAGTTATAAATTGAGTATCTGAAAGCTTTCCAACTTGAATATCTTTTGGTGAAGTACCTTCTAATTCAACATCAGATTTTAAAATTAAGTTTCTACCACCTAATTTAATTTCAGAAATACTTTTGTCAATATCACTTTGGCTAACTTTAGAATTGATTTTATCTTTTAAAATATTAATTCCACTCTCTACATTATGAACTTTGCTGTTAATTGTAGTTATCTCTGCGTTGGTATAAGCCTTAGCGTTATTAAGAGCTTCATCAGCTTTACTAGCTGCAATATTATCAGCATGGCTATTAGCACTACTTATAGCTTCCTGTTTAGCTGTATTAGCTTTATTAGTAGCTATATCTGTAGCAAAGTTTTTAGCTGCATCTAAATTAGAATTTATTTTACTTGTTAAATCTCTATTTATATTACTTACATTAGTTGTAATACTTTGAGTTGTAGAATTTAAATCTTGAACACTAGCTTTTATACTATTATTTTCTTGTGTAAGTTTACTTTCCACTATACTTATTTTATTTGTTACTGTTTTAATATTATCTAAAACATAATCTGGTGCCATGCTCCAACTATCTGAAGAAGTTGCTCCTTCAACCATTTTTACAAATTCAATGTACAAATCAAAGTCATATCCTAAGTTGCTAGTAATAAATCTAAACTGTCTTTCATTTCCTACTTGAGTTGGATTAAATGTAAATTTAAATATTTGCCATTCTGTAGTTAAGCTTAATTCTTTACCAAACACATAATTATAGCTATTACCATCACAAATATTAAATGTTAAAATTTGATTTTTTGAAGCCTTTAACTTACATACAACTGTATATTTTTTAGAAATGTCTAAAGGTTTATTAAGCAAACTATTATTAGAAATATAACATCCCCAAGAAGCATAATTAGTAAACTTAAATTTTAATATTCTATTTTCTATGGTTAAATTATTTGAACCATTTGTACAGCTCCAATGATCTGTGTCTTTAAACTCTCCAGAATTTAAAATCATATTTACATCATTAAATTTTATATTTTGAATAGATTTATCTATATCTGATTGAGAAACTTTACTTTCTATCTGACCTTTTAAAATATTTATCTCGCTAGTATTTTTATTTAAATGAGTATTAACATTAGTAATTTCTGAATTAACAAAAGCTTTAGCATTATTAAGAGCTTCATTAGCTTTACTATCAGCGTGAGAATTAGAACTATTTATAGCTTCTTCCTTAACTCTATTAATATTATTATTTATAGTAGTTGTACTCTGAGTAAAAGTTTGTGAATCTACTTTAAACTTTAATGCATTATCTAAAGCGGTTAAGGAAGCTTTTTGACTAGATAGTTCTTTGCTATGCTCTGTAATAGTATTATTTTGTGTAGATAATTCTACATCTAAAGTTCTATCACCTACAGTAACCTTAGTACCCTTAATAGTTTCAATACCATTATTGTTTACTTCTCTAATAACACTATTTATATCTAGCTTATTACCACTTATATTAGCGTTGTCAGCTACTTTATTATTATCTATAGCTCCATTAGTTATCCCTGCATTATGAACTCCGTCTGAATCAAGCATTATGGTTTTACCATCTTTACCTCTGATAAGTAGTCCATAATCTGTAGTACCATCTATTTTCCTATACTCTCCTAATATAACTCTATTAACATTATTTCTATTTATAAGGATTTGATTTCCTACTATCTCTATAGTTCCATCTGCACTAACAATTCTATGTTTACTAGTTGTAATATCACCAGCCTCTAGCTTATTTACGCTTAGAGAGCTTATTTGTGAACTACCTATAGCTCCTTCAGCTATAACCGCACTTCCTGCTGTAATAGCATTAGTTTTAAAGTTATCTGCTGTTAAATTTCCTGCAAGAGCATTTTCTAAAACTGCAGTTTTATTTTCTAATATTCCAACTTTAGCAACCGCTACATTTAAATCTGCTATATCTACTTTACCAGCTTTAATTTGTTGAATTATTGCATGTATAGCGTTAAGTTCTGTTATAGATGCCTTAGTAACTTCTAAAGTTCCTATTCTTGCTATTACTGCATTAAGATTTTGTATATCAGCTTTATTAACGTGTAAATTTTCTATTTCTGCTAATATAGCTTTTAATTTAGCAACTTTTATTACATTTGCTTCGAAATCTTCTATTTGCTTAGTAGTAATAGAATCTATTGTACTTCCATCTACAGTACCATTATCTGTTGTAATATTATTTACTATAGATGTAGTTTCCTGATTCTCTTGTTGGATATCTTCGAATTTTAAAGTTGCATTTGCAAGTTCAACACTATCCTTAGTATGATCTTGTGGCCACTCTATAGTTTTAACTATTCTTTGTTTATCTCTTAATTTACTATTTTTAGATAAAAGTGTAATGGTATCTCCTAGCTGATAATCTAAAATGTTTTTATATTTTGGATTTAATTCAGCTAAATTAAGAATGCTGGCATTATAAGAAGTAAAAGGCTTAGATATTTCTTTTAATTTAGCTTTAGCATCTTCTAAGAGATTTTCTTTAATAGTATATCTCTCATCTTTCCAGTAGATTGTTTTAATCTTTTTTGAATATTGGAAGTTTTCTACATAGTTTTTACCATCATTAATATCTGCAAATGTTAACTTATCTTTACCCTCAGCAATGATCCTAGTAGCAAACTTATAAGAATCACTTTGAACTTGTAGAGTTGTAAGATTCAAAGAATCTATAAAGTAAGTCCCCCTATCTTCTCCTAAATGCTCATAAACTTCTATTTGCTTTTCTAATGTGTTGAAAACTATATCTACTCTATAAGTCTTTTTTATCTCTTGAACTATCTCTAAAGCATTCTTATTAGTGCATCTAACAGTTCTCTTTTTCTTTAATGTATTATCTTTTACTGTCCAACCAGTTCCTACTATAGCTAGATTTAAAGATGCTGTTATAAGCTGTTCTACACTTTCAAATCTATCAAATACATTAGCTTCTAACTCTTCAAGATTAAGAACACAATCAAATCTAGTATAATCTCCGTTAATATCTCTAGCTTTAATTACAAATTCATCTTTTTTAGTTCTTATATAAGCTTCTTCTACTATTTCATCATAGTATTTAGAATTTTTATTATAAGAAAAAGAGAGTGTCTTATCTCCAGATAAAAGTACACTCTCTATACATAAATTTTCATAGTTAACTAATCCAGCTATTTTTCTTTTATTTTTGTCATGTAATTGTAGCATAGTCTAACTCCTTCCTTATTATTTAAGGTCTACAGTTAGACCTCCATCTGATAATTTAGTTACATAAACCTCAGCACCAGCTACAGCGATTTTCTTAAGTATTTCTCCTTTAGAAGCTACAGTAATTACATAATTACCTTCTTCAAATGTAGGCTTAACATCTTCTTGCTTATTAACTTCTGTGTAGTCAACATCAACTATATTTTCCTTACCTTTATTTTTTTGAAATTTTCTATTATTTTTATTTGCCATAAAATTAAACCTTCTTTCTTAAAATTTAAATATAAAAAGAGCTTACAAAATGTAAGCTCTTATACTAAAATACAAAACAATTTAAGCCTTTTCCTACTTGTGAAGCTTTTTCCCTAAATTTTATAACTTCTGCTTGAACATGTTGAGAGTTTGCTAAGAATAAATCCATATTAGTTACATATGTTTGAATGTTAGCAACAGTATTTTGAGTTAAACTACAACTCATTGTTAATACTGTTTGTTTCATTCCATCTTTTTCAATCTCTACTGTTCCATTAAGGTTTGTAGATTCTGTTATTGTACTTGTTACTTTTGCTGTAGATTCTACAGATGTAATTTTATTTTCTAATTCTGCCATTCTATATTCCTTCTTTCTTTATTTAAAATTTTCATATAAAAAAGAGCTTACAATTGTAAGCTCTTTAAAACTATTATGGTTTTAAAATTTTATGTTTTATCCATCTTGCTTCATCTTTAGTTATTAATAAAATATCTATTGGTCCTCCGCAAGTAGCTATTCCTGTTCTAAACCTTAAATATTTTATAGTCATATCTATCAAAAACTCTGCAAAATCAACCCCATCTTTTAGTTGCATAAAATCAAAATCAACAGATATATTAGGTTGTGCAGCTAATAATCTAGATATTGCTTCTAACTCTCCATTCCAAGATACACCTGTAACTACCACATTATTATTTATATTCTTTCTTACAATTTCATTATTTTGTATTTGATATACATGCTGAACATCATTAATAAATCCAGCGACATGATATATTACTCCTTCTCCATGCTCTTTAATTGTATAATCTTTTAATTTGAGCGTAATATCTATTACTGTATCTGATTCTTTTACTAACTTTATTTCAAATTCCCTAATAAAATCACCTACAGATTTACCTGCTATCTTCGCATCACCACAACAAGATATTCCTATGCTATTATTTTTGATTAAAAAAAGTTTTTGTGAATTATCACTTAAAGTATGTCTGTCTTTTGTTCCATCTGGATATGTAGTTGTTCCTGTTAATCTACTATCAGCAGCCATAACTATTCCTTCTGGGATATATACAGTTGTTATTATTGACATTTAATCAACTCCTCTCTTAAGTAATAATTCAACTTTTTTAGCTATTTTCCTTCAATTTCCAAAAAATTTCTTTCAAAACGATTATTGGTCATTGAATTTCCTACCTCTTTTATATTACTTATTTCAGAAATTTTATTTATTATTTCATCAACTTCTTTTTTTGATTTATCTAAATTACTTATTGTTATTACAAGTTTCATAGTAACTCACCTCCACTATAATATATGTTTTAAAATATAAAATTATAAATATCTTGGTTCATATTTTATCACCACATCACACGAATTTTCACTTAAAGTAATTGTATTTGTTCCTGGTGTTAAAAAAGGAAACTCCCAAAAGTCAGTATCTTCAAATTTGCTCTTACCTTCTTCTAAAACAGTTCCCTCTTTACTATCTATTATTATTTTTTTATTTGCATGTAAATTTTTAATTGTAATAGAATCATTGGCCAAGCCATTAATAGTTAAATCTATAATATCTATACTTGGAGTAATTTCAACTATAGCATTAGTCTTGTAAGTTCCTAATACATTTATTGTTTTAGTATTTACTCTATTCAAGCTTTCAATTATTTCACTTCCAAAAGCCTTACATTCAAATTCAATATTTAAATATAACCATTCATCTAATTCAGTATCTTCTATAGAAGAATCTCTAATTCTTCCCTTAAAATAATTACTTAAATTTTTAAATTTTATTGTTGCTTCATACAAGAATAATTCATTAAATTCAGATATATTTTCATAAATTTCATCTCTTGTTTTACCTTCAAATAAAATTTTTATAGTAATACTCTTTGAGATTTCATCTTTATCTATTTTAGAAGGTTGTATTAACTTTTTACTAACAGTAGCATTAAACTTTTTTATATCTATTCCATTAGCGAACATATTTTACCTCTTTCTGCTCCTTACGGCTAATTGATTTGAAACTACATCTACAAGTTCTCTATTACCTACTTTAATATTATTCTCTAATGTTAATTTTTCAAAAGCTAACATTATACCAGAAACTAATTTATCAGTTAATTCTTCTAATTTAGATTCAGCATTAAAATTATTATTTATATTAGAATTTCGGATATAATTGTTATTTATATTATTGATTAAATTCTGACTTTCAAGGCTATTTCGTGAAAAATAACTACCACTAGATATTACATCTCTCAACATGTTAACCGACTTACTGTGTGGAATAATTTTTTCTCCACCACTAAATCTCCTAAACTCAGGACCACTTAAACCAACTAAAGTCATTTTATTTCCTTTAGTAGCTATTTCAAATCCCTCTTCACCTACTAAGTGTGTTCCTGATGGTGCGTTATTAGTACCTTTAGCAAATCCTAGCCATTTACCAACTTGCTCTATTTTAGTTTGAATCCATCCTGTTACAGTGAAACTTTTTCCATTTAAATTATCAACCTTATTTTGTACTTCATTTAAATTACTTATAGCTCCTGAAGTATTTGCTTTAACATTAATAGGTGTTCCATTTAAATTTAGTACACCTTCTCTAGTTCCATCTGCATTACTCTTTACATCCTGTAAAGAAGCTATAATATTCCCATTAGCATCTACAATCTGTCCTGATGCATTTATTGTAGTTCCACTCATATCATTTAAAGTTCTATTAACATCAACAGCTGATACTTTATGTTGTTTAGCCATTTCTTTAACTTCATTTGAAATAGCAGCTGTATATCCACCGACATTATTATGAAATGAATCATAAACCCCTGTTATTTCTCCTGTTTTCTGGTCTACTGTAACCGAAACTGCTTCCCATGCTCCAGTTGTACTATTTACCATAATATAATTACCTGATTCGGTTATATTCTTTAATCCTTCGTATTGAGCTGTTAACTTGCTAAGCATTTCTTGTGATTTTTGATCTTCTCCACTAAGTATTTCTCCATTAAACTTATTTATTTGAGCCAAAATTTCAGGATTTTTCTCACCTAAAGTTTTTAGGTAACCTTCATATAAATCATCATTAATTTTAAGTTTTTGATCTCTTTCAGCTGTTAATGAATCTATTTGCTCCTGAATTGCTGTTCTTTCTATGTCATTAGCTTGACTTAAATTTTCTTGTAACATTGCTATTTTGGTGTCATAAGAGCTTTTTATTTTTACATATTCATCATCTCTTATTTTAGCTTTTTCTTCTACAAGTTTAGAGGCATCTTCAAGACTTATACTTCTTAATCTATTTTGAAATTCATTTTGAGCATATAATATTTCTTCTTGTGTTTTTCCTATAGATTGTAATTCAATTTGAGCTATTCTATCTCTTTTTTCTTTTATAAGATTAACTTCTTCCTCACTTAAACCTCTCTTATCTTCCAAAGCTTTTTGTTCTATTTCAAATATTTCATTTTTTAGTTTTGTAACTTCATCAATATTTGTTTTTGATATCCTTTCAAGCGATTCTAAAACAACCTTTTCATTTTCACTTAATACATCATCTCTTAAAAAGAATTCCTTCATAGCTTTATTTGATTCTTCTTGTTTAGCTTTTATTGCATTTATAGCACTATCAGCCATTTCTGTAACTCTACCTTCTAAAGCTTCAGATTCTTCTTTTGTTATAACTCCATCAACATTAATTTCAGCTAATTTCATATTAAAGTCATTTACCTTTGCTGTACTTTCAATTACTTTCTCCTGGAACTCTTTACTTATATTTTGCGAAAAATCTTTATAAACTAATCCCATTTGAATTAACTCTTCCTTAGATTTTGCATTAACACCAGTAAATTTAGCAACTGCTTTTTCTAACCAACTCATTTGATCTGTAGTATATAAAATATTCTTATTCATTAATTCACTATGAGTTCTATAAATTTCTACTCCTGCTGCTAATGCTGCTATTGAAGCTGTTACTGCTATAGTTGCGGGATTAAGCAATTTAAACCCACCAGTTAAATTTCCTACTCCCTTTGTAGTTAAATCAGCTGAACTGCTTAATAGCTTCATCTGTTTAGAGTTTTCAGCTGCTTTCTTAGATAACTTTCTATATATATCTACTAGGCTTCCTGCTCCTCTTGCTGCACTACCAAATCCTTTTAATGTTCCACCAAGTGCTGTTGTTAGTAAAGTAGTATTTATGATTGTCTTTTGTTCTTCTTCACTCATTTTACCGAACCAATCAGCTGTTTTACTTATTACATTTGATACTTGGTCCATCATAGGTAAAATATTTTCTCCAAATCGTATCATTTCATTTTTAATTTTATTTACACTTATGGCCATTCTTTCAGCTGGTGTTGCATTCATTTTATCAAATGCTTTTTGAGTTGCCCCAGCACTATCTTTCATTTGTGAAAGCATATTGTTGAAATCTTTTCCTGAATTAGTAGCTATAATCATAGCTGCTTTACCAGCCTCAGCACTTCCAAACATATCAGCTAGAGATTTTTTATTTTTCTTAGCTCCTTCATCCATTATTGCAAGTATATCACCCAATGATTTTCCACTTCCAATCAATTCTTGGAATGTCTTTCCACTAACATCTTTAAGTGCCTTACTTGCATTTGTACCTTGTTTTCCAAGCTCATTAAACATAGAACTTACATAAGTACCTGCTTCACTTGTTGCGATACCTTTGGCTGTTAATTCTGCATATGCTGTAGTGACATTATCTAAATTAACTCCAAACGCCTTAGCAGTAGGTATTACTTTACCCATACTTTGAGCCAATTCAGCAACGGTTGTTTTACCTATATTCTGAGTAGTAATTAATTTATCACTAACATCAGTTACTTTACTTGCTTCCATTCCATAAGAGTTAAGTATTGTAGTTAATAAATTCAAACTATCTCCAGCTTGTGCAAATCCTGCTTTCGCTAATTTAGTTGAATTTGTAACAAAGTTAACAGCATCACCTGTTTTTTGTCCAGCTGAAATTGCATCATAAACATTATTAGATATTTCAGAAGCAGATATACCAGTTTGGTTAGATAAATCAATAATTGATTTTTTCATTTTATCATAGCTAACTTCATTTTCATCAGCTATTGTTGTTACCTTGGCAAATGCTGTTTGAAAATCACTAGCCATTTTTGCGCTTGCTGTCCCAATAGCTAAAACTGGAGCTGAAAGCTTCAACAAACCATCACCTAATTTATGTGCATTATCTCCAATAGTTCTAAATCTTTCACTAACTTTAGCATGATGTTCATCTAATTCTTTTATCTTTTTTTTATATTCTTCTAAAGGAATATTATTTAAAGCTTGGCCAGTATTAGAAATCTCCTTTTCTAAATTTTTCATTTCAATTTCAGTTAAAGAAATTTCTTTAGTAGCACTATTCATTTGATTTTTATAAGTTTGTAGTTGCTTCTCTGCCTTTTCTATAGCTTTTGTATTATCGCCTTCAGTATTTTTTAATTTTTCTAACTCTAATTTTTTCTTATTTATATTTTCTTTAGATTCATTTAATTTTTTATTGTATGCTTCAAGCTTTGCTTTTTGTATATCATATTTCTTTTCTAAGTTACTTAATTTAGCCTTTAATCCTTCCTGGCTTTTTTCAAAGTCTTTACTTCCCTTAGCTGTCGTTTTGTATTCTTTATCCAGGAACCTTAACTCTTTATTTAATGCTTGTATTTGTTTACTGGCTCCCTTATCTTGTACACCAAGGGTAACCAATAATTCTTCATCTGCCAATCTCCCACCTCCTTTAGTCTAAAACTTTTAATACCACTGGCTCATCTTTTATTTCATGGGAGTTGTTGATGTTATTATTTCTTTTATTCCTATTAATAAAGTCACTATGAACTTCTATTTGCTTAAATACTTTTGCTGGAGTTGCTTCCCAAAACTCCTCTTCTCTTTTTCCTAATATAGTTGTGTAGCAATAATACAACCAATCAAGATCCATATTTTCTCTAGTATTATTACTACCATTTACTTTTTTCCTGGTTTAACTTCTGGTAAAGACATATTTACATATTCTATAACTGAGTTTCTTAAAACAGTTAATGCAAATAATAAATTTCCTTCCTCAATGAACTCTTTACCTAATGGTTCATTAGGATTTTCACTTTTTCTTAAAGTTGATGCAATAAAATTTATTGCTGCTTCATCATCTAAAAGTTGAAGCTTGAAAAACCCCTCCGAAAAACTTACTTGAGTTATCTCTTGATAAACAGCTATGCTTTTCATATCAAACATAAGTACATATTCTTCACCATCTATAATTAAATCTAATTTTTTCTTTAATAAACTCATATAAGCTCCTTTCTTAAAACAAAAGAGCATCTAAATAAGATGCTCTTCACTATGCTACTTCTTCACTAAGATATCTAACCTTTTCAAAGAATTTTTGTAATTTATTTTGATCTACATCACTTTCAGCTGAATCAATTCTGAAATCAATAGCTCCTTCAACATGTTCATTGGTAAATGGAATTGCTTTTCCTGTTAATGTTATATTAGTAAACTCTATATTATCTGAAGAACTAGACTTAGCTGAATTCTCATCCCTAGAAAGTTTTACATTATAAAAAACAGTATTAACATAACTATTGTCACTATAAGTTTCTTGGAATAATAATGCAACTGGTATTGGATTATCACCAGTTCCTGTTTCCATCCCTCCCTTAGAATATTTTTTACCTAATATTTTTGCTACAGTTTTTGTTGGAACATTTAAGAAAGTTAAAGTAAAATCTGCTCCTGTTGGCTTCTTTTTATATATCTTTGTTTCATTATCAGCATCAGCTTTTCCTTCAGCATAAGTGTATTGATATTGTAATTCAACTAATCCCTCTAATTTTTCAGGAGTTTCAAAATCTGTTCCTCCTTCATTCATTGGAGCAAACATACACTTTTTACATCCTTCTTTTACTCTTTCATTCATTATTTATCACTTTCCTTTCTATTTATACGAATCCTTTGAATTTTATGGCTGTATTGTAAAATCCATTTTGTAATTTGAAAGGGACTTGAACTTGTCCCCCTTTAAATCCTGCTTCTAGCATAGCTTTTCTTACAGTTTCATTTCTAAAATCTATTCTTTTATTAGAATAAACATTTAATAGTATTGTATATTCTCTTATTCTTTCTTTATTATCTGCAAAGACAATACCATTAGAGAAATAATTATATACAACACATTCTTCATCCTCTGAATCTCTTTCCAAATAGGAATTTTTAAAATTTATGCTATCTAAAACATTTTTTATTTTTTCATTCATAAAATCACCTTAAAGCTTCACCTATTTCAGCTTTTAATTTTTGTTTAAGCCTCTTTTGTATATCACTCTTAGAATCTTTAACAGCTTCATTAAACCAAAATTGATGCATATTTATATATATTTGCCCTCTAAAATTCAAACCTTTATCAAAGTAACCCCAATTATGAAACCAAAGAGATTTCCATAAATCAAATGGAGCATTATCTTTACTGAATCCTACATCAACATAACAACTTAACCTATATTTCCTAGTTTCTCCTTTTCCAACATACATATAACTTGTATCTGAAAAAGTTTTTGCTTTACTCGATATTTTCTTTTCGAGTTCTTCAGCTACTTCATTAATTGCTTTTTCTGTTTCTATATGAGATAACTTATTTAATTTATTTAATAATTTATCAATGCCATCAATCTTAATCCCCATTATTTTATATACTCAGTTTTAATTTCTAAGTAAACTCCTCTCTCTTCAATATCATTAACATAAATAATATTGTAAGGAATTTTATTAAAAACAATTCTATCATTTTCAGTTATTTCTATACTTTTCAAAGCTCTTATATAAAAAGTTTTAGCTACTTTAAAGCCTTTTCCATTTGCTTCAAAAAACTCCTCACCTCTTATATTTAATACTTTAGCTCTTACTTTTTCTAAAATAGGCTTCCATTCTAAAGTAGGTCTATTATCTTCATCTTTACCTGAAACCTCTCTTTGGATTTCTATAATATTTCTAAACTCTCCAGGATCAATTATTCTCAAAATATCAACCCCTTATCTTGAAAGTTGTGTAATCAATGAATTTAATGATAATACAAAACTTTTATTTACATTAGATGATGCAGGCATTCTCTTTTCATAAAATTGAGATGTTATTAACTTTATGCATAATACATATTGAGGATTTTCAATATCCTCTTTTGCTCCTGATTTAGTTAGTATAGCTTTAGCTGCATTTATTAAAGATTGAATTTCCTGATTATCCTCTTCATTTGCTCTTAAATATTCCCTAACTTCTTTTAATAATTCTTCATCATTCATAATAATTAAAAAGAGAGAATTTACATTCTCTCTTCTACTTCATTACTCCTTTCAGCTATTGCTTTTTTTTTAATAAAATTACACCTTGTGAATCTGATAATTTTCCATCCCCTAAAGCTGTAGCTTTTGTAATCCACTCATCTGTATCTTCATCAAAGTATCTTTTTATTGCTGTTTGTAAATTAGAATTAAACATATAATCTTTTAAGTTTACTATTATTCCAAATACAGCATCATTTTCAGCTGCTTCAAATGATGGTAAGTGATCTTCAACTTGAATAACTTCTTTTCCTTTAAATCTATATGTTTCAGTTCCATCAATTCCATAAGTTGTTCTTGCAACTGGTTGTCCATTTGCATCTACCATACCACATATATCGCCTTCATAAGTTTCACTATTTAAAATTATTACAGCACCATTTCTTTTAGATAGTGGGACTTTAGCTAATATTTTGCTCCAAGCTTTCCAGCTTCCTAAATCTTTTTCGGCAACAGCTATTTTTTGACTTTCTTCAATAGAAGTATCATTAATTATTCCTAGTGGTTGTCCTGTTCCTGATCCTTTTATTATAGCTTCTTCAATAGCTATAATCATAGCTTCAGATACATTATCTATTACTGTTGATTCAAATATAGCTAATGAAGTAGTATCCGCTTCTAGTGATACAGCTACCCTGCATTGTAATTTATGATATGCAAATACAACACTACCTTCAACTTTTTTCTTTTGCTTATCTGCAACTTTCCCCTCACTAACCCAAGTTGCTACTGGTTTAGCACTAGCCTTAGGAATTGCTACTCCACCTTTTATATTTGTTATAGTAACCCTTGTAAATATATTTCCATAGAATTTTAATTTTTCTATGATTTTATTCATAACAGTTTTAGGAATAAGAACTCCTATATCACTTGTTACAGTTGTAGCTGCTGCTCTTTCTTCAGCTGGAACGACATCATCTGGAATTGGTGTACCTCCTAAAACACATTTCATAAACGCAGTTCTATATTCTAAGTCATTTCCTAAATTGTTATTTTTATCTCTCATTCCATAAGTGCTTAATGGATTAAAGCTTTCTCCACCTAGTATTTTTGATCTCTTATTTATTTCATCATCATCTGAACCGTCATCTATATCTCCTTCTTTTGAATTTAATATACTTCTTAACTCATCTATTTCAGCCCCAAGAGCATCTGCTTCTGATTGAATACTTCTTAATTCTTCAACAGTTGTAGCCTTATCAGCTTTATCCTTTAAAGCCTTTCTTTGATTAATTTTTTTATCTATCATTTTTTGTAATTGAGCTTTTAACATAAATTTTATTCCTCCATTAATTCTAATTTCAATTTTAATTTTTCTCTTTCTAATTCTAAGTCAGTATTCTTATTAGCTGATCTAGCATTATCTAAAGATATTTTAGCTTCTTCCAATGCATTTTTATCTCTTGCATAAATTTCGGTAGCCTCATAAGCTGGATTATTTACAGCACTTACCTCATAAACCTTTGCTATTTTAGTAATTCTTCTTGTTGGCATAGAAGAATCTAAGTCCTCCCAAGTCTGCTCTTTAATTCTAAAAGCAAAGCTCATACCATCAATATCTTTTCTTTCAATAGCTGAATATAAAGCGGCTGCATTTTGATTGCCTACTATATCTAATTTGGCTCTCATAAACAGTCCAATATCATCAATAGATATTTGCATTGTTGAATTAATATCATTATTTCTACTTCTTGCAAGTGGTATTTCATCTTGGCCATGATTTACAAATAAAGCTACATCGGAAAAATCGCAACCATCAAATGCTCCTCTTTCAATTACTTCATAAAAAAAACCACCTATATCGGTAGTTTGATTAAATACAGCTGCATGGCCTTCTATACTATTTTTATTCTCCTCTTCTAAAGCTCTTGTAATCATGTCATTCATTTTAAAGCTTCTCATTACCGAAAGCTCATTTTTTATTTTTTCCATTATTCTCACCTACTTTCTTTTCAAATTTTGACATTTGATATAAATCAGCAATATCTTTATTTATATAATTAAGACTCATTATCCTAACTTCTCCCCCTTCATATGGTGGGAATCCAAACATACTAGCAATTTGATTTCCTGTTAACACACCAACTCTACTTAGTATATCTACAGCCTTTATTTTATTTGCTGTATTAGTAAAATTAAGTCCATAATCATAAAAAACTATTTCATTTCCAAAATTTAATTCTCCTTCTGAAAATAAAACTTTACTAAATGATCTTCCAAGAGATATTACCATAGGTTCTAAAGTTTTTTCATAAAAAGCTTGGAACTCTTCTTCAGTAAAATCTCCTCTTAATATTGGAAGTGATACTCCATAATGATTTAAAATCTTATATTGTATAAACTCTAATATTTCTTTATCAACTGTAACTGGATTAAAGTCCAATGGAATATATTCGCTTTTCATATCTATTGGCAATATTCCACTTTTAGAATTATTTAATTTTTTCTCGAAAGCTGTTCTTTCCTCTTCTTGTTTTTCATCATTCATCATAGAATTAATTTTTATAATTCCTCTTATACTGAAACTTGCCTTTATACTTTTATCAATCCCTTGTAATAAGGTTTCATTTATTTTTAAAGTTTTTAATAAAGTTTCATCATGACTTACCCCATCTTCAGGACCACCCATAAAGTTATGTGCATTAAAATCTTTTCTCCAGTGAATTACTTCATTATATGGAAGTGTACTATTAGTACCATCTTCCCAATAAAATTTTAAGAAAAGTGTATTTAATTCATCTTGTAAAATATCAACTTGAACTGGATTTAATGGCCATAAACCAGTAAATTTTTTAGAAGTTTTTCCAGTACTATTATCTTTAACATATACATATGAAGGATAAATAAAACAGTTTTTTGTTTTCTCTCTAAGCCAAACTATTTTTTCTAAAAAATCACTTGTAGTCATTAATGGATTTGGTCCAAATTTAAGAAGTCTATTAAGATTACTATTAACTTCCTTTTGTATTCCACTATTACTATCTGTTCTTATATGCTTAGGTTGTAATTTACTTATTTCTGTAGCTATACATCTAACACAATTTAAAACAACATCAGATGCATATACATCATTTCCAAACTGAGTAAATACAGCCCTATCACCATTTAGCATTTTTGTCATGTTATAATTCTTTATTCTTTTCTTAAAATAATCGAATAACCCCAACCTCTCACCTCCTTTCACAATTAATAAATTATTTTACACAATATAAATAATCTCTTTTAAATCTATCTAAGACAGCATAGCATATAATCATTGTTACAGCTCCATCTATATGTCTTAATTTAATATCTTGTACTTTAACTGGCATTATTCTGCCTAGTTCATCAATCTTAATACTTACATTTTCTAAGCACCACTTATCTATTGGATTCTGATTATAGTTAACTAAATTCTCTTTTAAATCTGCTTCAAGTTTTTTCATTGGATTACTAAGGTTATTTACATCTTGTGGTATTTTCTCTAAATCAAAACCATAGTCCTCCATTTCAGATACAAAAGATTTAGCATTCCACCTATCATATCCAGCTTTAAAAACCCTTATATTATATTTTCTATATAAAGACACATACCAAGCAACTACATCGGAATAATCAACCTCATTACCTGCACAAATAGTTAACCATCCATCTTTTGCCCATTTTTTATATTTCTCTCTATCTTCTCTACTTACCTGACCTAACTTGCTTTCTGGAATAAAATACATAGTATACATATATTTCATATGTATACCTGGTTTATCTGTATTCTTTAACACCATAACTCTAGCATTAGTTAAGTCTGTAGTTTCACTTAAATCTGTAGCTCCTAAAGCTATACATCCCTCTAACTCTTCTATTTCAAAAGTTAAATCATTCTCTATATCTTTAGCCTGTAGCCATGCACATGCACCATTTTGTTTTATATTAAAATCTTTGGCCAATACAAAAGCTCTTTTACTATTGCTAGTTTTAGCTTCTTCTATCATATTTCTTAAAAATGACCACTTTTTAATTTTCCCAAGCCCTGGATTACTTTTTACCCATGAACTTTCATCTTGCCAAACTTCTTGTTCTGAGTCTTGGGTGCATAACCAAATTAGCCATCTAGGCCTTTCTAGTTCTCCATTTAAAACTTTTCTAGCATCTATAAGCCTATCGTCTAAATAACCACCTTGTGTAAAACCTTCAGTTGTTAATTCAAAATATAAAGGCTCGTCTTGTGTGGATAAAGCCTGTCTAATAGGCATTACTGTAGTATCATCTTTCATTTCAAAAACTTCGTCTACAGCTCCTACCCCTATATTTCTTCCTTCTTTAGCTCCACTTTTAGCAGATAGTTTTCTTATGTTACCTTTATTTTGATAGCTAAACTTTCCTTTTTTCTTTTTCTGTTTTGGATTGCCAAAGAAAATTCCCTTAATATTTTTTCTTGTAACCTTCTCTAAAGTTTTACTTTCTTCTCTCATTGAGTTAATTGCTTGGAACATCAAATCAGCCTGTTCATAGTCATTAGATGCACATAGTATTTTCTTACCCATTTCTCCACAAAACCACTCTGAAAGACAAATTGCAGATATAAAAGGTGTTTTACCATTTTTTCTTCCAACTAAAAAAAGCACGTCTTGATATTTTCTAACGTACTTACCAAGTTCATCATCCCAAATTTTTATTGCAAATATAGCTTCTACAAATGCTTTTTGCCAAATTTCTAATATAAAAGGCCTTCCAGCGTGCGGAGCTTCAAAATGCTTACATTCATTTTGGATGAAATTTATTCTTTTTTCTGAGTCCTCAAAATCAATTTTTATTTTATTAACCTTCTGATAAATAGGATCTGCTATCTCTTTTTTTAGTGTTTTTAATTGTAGCATTAACTCTCTACCAACAATTATTTCGCCTTGCTGAATTTTATTATAATACTCTAATATATTACTTCTATTCATAAGAATTTAATTCATCCCCATCGTCATCATCATTATCTTTACCTAATATGTTAGATAGCTTAGCAATATAATTTAAATAGTTAGCTCTAACTTTTACTATCAATTTACTTACTGGTAATTCCTTCTGTTGAGAAAAATTCTTAGGATTTATCTTAATAAGTCCCTCTGATGAACTAATAATTTCTTGTAATTCATCTAGCTCAACCTTCATTCTTGCAGCTTCTAATATTGCACCTCTCGATAAATCTAACTGTTTTTCACTAATCCCATCAAAAAGAGCTAATAATCTTTCCTCTTCTTTTTTAATTTTTTCTAATCTTACATCTTCTTTTCTCAAATTTTCTCCTCCTTTCAAATTATTTTTGAAAAAAAGTCAAAATTTTGGTGTGTATGCATCTACTGTTTGGCAATCCACTGTTAGCTAGCGATTTTTTTCAATAAACAAGGGGGGCTATTCAAAATATTCTTCAAACCAATTATCGATTAAACTTTTCCAAAAATCTTTTTTATTTTTTCTTTCATCTGTTATTTCTTCTAGTCTTCGATAAAGTTCTTTCTTATCTGGTTTCAACAATATTAGTTCGGCACCTAACTCTCTTTGTAATAGCTCTCTCTTATATTTATCTGCATAACCTCCAATGATCCATGCACTATTGAACTTACCATACTTTGTTTTTATATTATCAATAATAGAATCTCTTATAAACATAACATTATACTTTAACTCCTCAGGCTTATCGTACAAAGGTAGCAATGTAATAGCTTGATATAATCTATCCATATCAACTACAATATCTCGCCTATCTTTATTCTCTAATACATAAGAAGTCTTACCTGCTAATGGTGGACCATAAACAATATAGATTCCTCTTCCTAATGTTTTCTTGTACCTACCATATCCAGCTCTCTTATGTATCTTGTTATGACATTTATCATGTACTAACTCTACATTATCAGGATTAAGAGATATCATATAATCATTAACATTGCCTAGTGTAAGTTCCTCTTTATGATGCACAACTATAGTATCCGCTTCCTTAAATGCTTCGCCACAATGAAAACAAATAGGAAGTCTATCAGCTAATATAACTTCTCTAAACTTCTTCCACTCCTTAGATTGATAGAAGCTATCTAATGTATTCCACACATTACCATTCCTTTCCCTCTATCTCTTTTTCCTTTAACTTAATTATCTTATTATTATAAGCAACTTTATTAGGATCTTCTTTCCACATAGCCTTCTTCCTATTATTTAACCAATACTTTTGAGCTGCTAAGTCTGCTGCCTTCCACTTCTTAACTTTAGATATAACTACTTTCTCTACAGTTAAAATAGTGCCTTTCTCATTTTCAACTTCTTCTTTTACTTTGGTTGGTACTTCTTCATAGTAATGATAGCCTTTGCAATTTTTAAATAACGCTTCTTCTACTTCTTGATTTCTAATATCCTTAATCTCATCTATTGCATCTTTAATAACTTTATTTTTGGCCTTTTTATTTTTCCATGTTGAGTAACTTACCCCAAGTTTTTCTGATATTTCTTTATCAGTCATACCATCTCTAACCATAGTTTTTATGCGGTCTATAGCATTTTCCAAATACTCATCATAATTCTGTCTTCCCAATATATCACCTCACTTTTTAAAAAAATAAATAGACTTTTGAAAAATAAAGTATTTTTATTTTTTAATCTTGTATTAAATTAACGAATACCTAATAATATATAAAATACCGTCTAATCGTTATCTATCAATGCTTTTAAGCCATTTTAATTATTTTTCTGAATACCTAATATAGGTGATTATTATGTATTCATTTTTTAGTTATATATAATTAGTAGATATTTTTCAAATCTCCTTGAATAACAACCAATTTATTTTTTAGGTATTCAACTAAATTATAGAATCAATTATCTTAGTTGCCTTTTTAACATCTCTTTCAACTTCTCCAATATATCTTCTTGTTTCTTCTACACTTTTATGACCTATTGCATTTTTAGCTTTTACAATATCATTTCCACTTTTTTCATATATAATAGTTACATAAGTTTTTCTCAAACTATGTCCTGATATATTATTAATATTCAATTCATCTCCTATACTTCTAAGAACTTTACTGAAATATTCTTGTGTTATGTGTTGTCCTTTTCGTGAAGGAAATGCATATTCTGATCTCTTTTTGTCTTTAACATAACTCTTTAAAGCTTTAATTAAAGAGTTACCAAGCTCTACTCTTCTTTTTGGTGGTCTAGATTTATTAGGATATCGACTTAAATTACTTTTCCATTGATTATATTGTTTTTCTTCTTGTATTTCTAAGTAACCACACCTTATCGAATCTTTTAAATCACCTATTAAAAGAGTTACTAAGTCTTGCAGTCTAAAGCCAGTACCTAATCCAATTAAAAAAAGCATATAGTTTCTTTCCCTATATACTTCATTCTCACCATACTCTTTAATTTTTTCTTTAAAAATTTTTATTTTTTCTTCTGGAATAGGAGAAGCTGCTCCCTTCTCGTATCTTCTAACATCTTTCATATCACCACCTCACATTTGATATATTAAAATTTATTATTAATCTATATTACTAATTATTTTTGTCTTAATGATCCTTTAATTCTTTTGTAGCTGCTATGTTTCATACATTCATTAATCCCTTGACAAGGATCATAAATAACTACTTCTTCTTGACACTTTCCTTTTTGATATTTACTACATAATGGTGAGAAAAATGAACATGCACATTTAAGTCTGTTCCCTTCCCACAACATATACATAGGTAACTTTCTCTTTTCCATTTATCTCACCTCTTTTTTTACAAAGTAAAAAGAGCCAACTATAAAGTTAGCTCTTCTAAAGTTTAAGTGGTTATTCATTTGATACTATTATATTAACGCATATAAAGTTAGCTATTCAACCACATAATAGTTAGAGTTTAGTCAGAAATTAGTTAGACTTTTTAAATTCATCATATCTAACTCTATTTTCTTAATTATTTTTGATTTTTTGCATATAAGATATTTAGGATTCATTCCTAACCTTTCAGCAATACTCTCCATATTCATTCCCCTAAAGTAATATGATGTGATTATCTCATACTCAACTTCATCTAAACATGATATTAGGTTTTCTATTTTCTTTATCCTCAACTCCTTATTTCTTTTTAAGTATTTAAGAAACTGTATTCTCTTTTCTTTTGATAAAACTTCATTTTCTACTGGTGATGTTATTTGATAAGTTGTTCCAGTTCTTTCTGAATATTGTAATGCTCCACATCCTTGATACTCATTTTCTACAGTTGCAATTTCTAATTCCAAAGCTCTTATTTCTCTTACTGTTTCCTTATAACTCTTTAATAAATCCTCTACATCATATTTAAACTTAATCATATTACCTATCATTTGAATACCTCACTTTACTTTTTATTAATACTATTTTACTTTTGCATATTACGAATTAATTTAACATAACTTATCCTTTATTAGCTAATTTCTAATTTTGAATAAAAAAATACCGCATATTCATTGATGAATAATGCGATATTTTTCATTACTTATTGTCACCTTATTTAACTCGTTTTAACAACTTTCTTCTTTTTTTAGCTTCATCCTCAACTATTGCTCTAGAAACATTTGGTCTAGAATCTAAGAAATCTTCAAATGCCTCCATAGCTACTTTTTTATCATGCTTTTCTAGACCTCCATCCATTGATATTTGTCTAAGCCATCTTGCTGATCCTTTTAATTCATTCCCGTTTTTGTCCAACATATCCTTCATATCTTCACCTCCTTTTATCAAAAACTTATACTACCTAATCTTATAATAAAAAACTTAAAAGATAAGTACATTTTTATTTTATCATAAATTAAATATCGCACTATTCAATTTTAAAAAACATTTTTATAATTTCATCAAAAATATTATTGTATTTTAAGAATGCTTATATATTTATTACTCCTCTGATTTACTAAAAGTAAATCTTAATTCAGGATCTTTAGTTAATCTCCCAACTAAAACAACTTTATTCATTTAAATCATCCTCTCTAGTCATAATACTTTCTATTATTTCTTCCTCTTGCTACGGCAGTAGCATTAAACTTGTATTTATCATATTCTAGGTCTTTTGCCTTACGCTTCTTTTTTAAGTCATTAACATATCTATCAACAAATTCTTCTTTACTTAGTTTCATATTAATCTCTCCTAAAATTCTGATAATCTTTGAGTTGGTAAATTATAATTTAATTCAACTACTCCAGTTCTACCATTTCTACACTTAGCAAAGTTTATTTCTAAAACATCATCCACTATATCTTCCTTCTCCTCTCTTTCTCTATAATAACCATCCCTATAAAGAAGTCCTATTACATCAGCATCTTCTTCAATGCTTCCAGTATCTCTTAAGTCTGATAGTATTGGTCTATGGTCTGCTCTTTGCTCTGATGCTCTTGAGAGTTGACATAATGCTACCATTGCCACATTTAACTCTTTAGCCATAACCTTTAATGAATTTGATATATAGCTTGATTGTTCATATTTACTTCCCTTTGTTGTTGGTCTTATTTTGCCTATATGATCTACTATGATTACATCTAACCCATGCTTTATTTGAATTTCTTTAGCTATTAATCTTATTTGATTTACTGTTATTGATGCAGGTTCATAAACAAATATATTATTCTTCCTGCTTAATCTATCAAAAACATTTAATAAGCTATTCATCTCAGAATCATTGAATCTTCCTCTAGCAATCTTTCCATTTTCTATACATGTATTTGAAGCTAATAACCTTTGTCCCATTCCTTCTGTACTCATATCTAACTGAATATAAAGTACCTTGCCTTTTATATTTTCCATTATTGATAATGATAAAGCTGTCTTTCCCATACTTGGTCTAGCTCCAAATACAATAAAGTCTTTTTTCTCTAATCCATTTGTTGCATTATCTATTTTTTGAATACCTGTACTTATTCCAGTTAGTCCACTTTTATTATTAAAAGCTTTCTCAATCTTGTTTAAAGTTTTCTCCATTACTTCACTCATTGTATAAACCTTATCTTCTCTATCTGATGAATTAAGCTCAAGCAAAGTATTTTGTAATATGTCTACTTTTGATTCAATACTTCCACCATCAGTTATTATACTTTTACAAGCAACAATTAACTTTCTTTCCTTGCTCTTTTCTTTAACTAAGTTTAAATGACTATCAAATGTACCTCTTGATGTGTGATATGATATTTCAGTTAAATCAGATAAGGTGATAGCTTGTGTCTTTATTTCTTTGGATAACTTCTCAGCGACTATTGTTAAATCAAAACTTATGTTATCCTTAAACAACTCCCTCATAGCTCTATATGTAATTTTATTCTTAGAGCTATAAAAATCATTATCTTCCAAAGAACCCATAGCTTTTATCATAAAATCATTATCTTGTATAATAGTTCCTAAAATAGCTTTTTCGCTATCAATAGCATAATTACTCTCCATACTCTCACCTTTAATAATCAAAATTACCTTTCCTTATATTAGGATTACTCTTTCTTATTTCTTTTGTTCCTGCTCCAAAGTCTTGATTTAAATATCCTTCAAACTTATTACCAAATAAAGTTTCAGGCCTTAAATACTTTTCATACTCTGTACCTTTCCATTCAGAAATTTTATTATCTATAACCTTAAAGAACTCTTCCTCATTAAATCCCTCATCTATCCTTGCTTTAATTAAAGATTGTGTCTTTCTAGTTGTAGATTTATATGATTTTCCAGTCTTTGAATTAAGATACTCTATAATTTGACTATATATAATATTATTTGTATCTCTTATAGAAGAATCTTTGTTGCGACATTCTGTCATAACCCTTATGTCACTTTGTCGTAACCCTTGCGACATTTTGTCGTAAGGTAAGTATTCACTTAGTGAATCTAATTTTCTAGTTATATTTATATATGAAAACTTTCCTTTTACACTATCCTTTTCAAAAAGTAATCTTCTTTCCAAATAATTCTCATCACATAATGCTTTAAGCTTTCTTTGCAACTTTCTCTGAGAACCTATAATTGGAATCTGTGAAAACAGATATCCTTGATCTATCCATATAAAACGTTCTCCATCAATAATTTGAAATTGCATATTTTTACTTGAATACATATCTTTAATTACTGATAATATAAGAGCATCATCATTATCTAATCCTGCTTCTATTAATTTACTCTGACTTAACCCATGAATTGTGTATTTCATTTTATACACCTCTTTTCTTGCCTAAATTAATCTTCGATGCTAAAATTAACTTGTAAATATTTTTGAGTGTATTGATTGCTTTGGTCGGTATCAATACAATTCTTTAGAGCTTCTTTATATGACATACCATTTAAAGAAAGCTCTATTATTTTTTCAATAATTTTATTCATCTCAACTTTATCCATATTTAAACCCTTCTTACTAGCATTTCTGCTTCACTCAAAATCTCTAAGAATGTAATTTGTGATGTTTTCTTTCCAAAACCAAGTCTATTAAATCTTATATCCTCTTCTGCAATACATAAAATAGTTTTAAAATCGTAACTTGAATATTTGCTTTTTAATCTTTGAATTGCTTTTAATACCATAATTACCTCCTATATCTTGTACAAATTATTTACATTGTATTATTTCTTTAGCCTTTTTATTTTCAAGCTCTATAGCCTTTTTAGCTAATAAACTATTAAATTTTTCTATAGCCTCCATAGATGGCTGTTTTAATATCCTTACTTTAGTTGTTCCTATATATCCGTCTGTTATAAATACATTTCCATCTTTTATAATTTTCTTTGGAAATAAATTTCTATCCCAATCTTTCGGATCATCTTTTTTTCTTCTTTCCATATTCCCTACTCCTCCCCTAAATATTTTTCGGCTATAAGTCTCATTTCTGCTGCTCTCTTCTCTAATTTTGAAAAGAATTTAACTATAACCTCTAATTCATCTCTTTCTGATACATCAATTACTCCATCTTCAACTATTTTTAATAAGGTTTTCTGAATATTAACACTATCATCTAATGTATTAGTCACTGAAATTGCAAACTTATACAAATTATCAATATTTTCTAATTCAATTATTGGAGTAATTCTCTTGCCAATAGGACATTCATTGCAACAATAATGATTTAAAAGTTCAGGAGCATTGTATGCTTCTGCCATAATAACGACTTTATCTACTGGTACCACTTTACAAAGGTCTAACTCATAATCAGTTAATGAATCCTTTGAAATTCCTAAAAACTCTGAAGCTCCCTCCCTACTTGAAAATTTAGAATTAAATTCAGCAGCCTTTTTTCTTGCAATACAATACATATTATTAGCTGCTTTAGTTGGTTGTTTTGCCATGTATTTTCTTTTCCTTTCATGTGATAATCAAACTACACAATAAGTGTAGTTAGTTTGCAAAAAAAATTTCATCTAAAGTACATCTAAATTTACTTTTAAATTTTTTCAAGAAATTATAACTAGGATTTCTTAGTCCCAATTCAATTTTAGTGTAGTATGATTCGGAAATACCTAATAATTTTGATATTTCACTTCTGCTTAAATTCTTACTTAGTCTAAACTTTTGTAAACTATTCATATAAACCTCCTACACTTATCGTGTAATTTAAATATACTACACATTTTGTGTATAGTCAAGTTTATTTACACATTTTGTGTTTATATCTTTTTATAGATGTTTTTAACTTCACATTTTGTGTAAAATATATATATAAGGATGGTGAATATAATTGTTTGGAAATAGATTAAAGACTTTAAGAAAAGAAAAGGATTTAACCCAAGCGCAACTAGCTAATATATTAAAAACATCAGCTAGTGCTATTGGAATGTATGAACAAAATAGAAGAACTCCTGATACAGAAACTCTACAAACTTTATCAAATTATTTTAATGTATCTGTAGATTACTTAATTGGAAAGACAGAAATAAGAGAATCTGCTGAACAATTATTAAAGGATAAGTCAACTACTATTGCTTTACATAATGATAATGGTATTAATGAAGAACTTCCTGAAGAAGCAAAAAAAGAAATAGAAGATTTTATTGAATATGTAAAACACAAATATAAAAGATAAATTTCTTATTTATTTAAAAAGAAGAAAGGAACTCTAACTATCCCTTTCTTCTTTTTAAATATTTATTTCGTATATTTCTTATTTTTATTATATCTTTTGTACTTATATCTTCTCTTAAAACTATACTATCCACATAATCAATTATCTCTTGTAAATTTACATTTCCTATAATCATTTTATTAAATTTTTCTATTTGCTTATAATGTATTTTTTTATATGGTATAACTAAATTTTTGAACTCTCTTGGAGTTAATTCTTGAACTCCACCTCCATAATATCTCCCATTAATTTCACATAATGTTAATGTTAATGAATTAAAAAAGCAAAAAGCTACACTTTTAGCATCAAATTCTTTACTTAACACAACATTATATCCTAAATCAGTAGTTAAGCACTTTGCTTCATTAACTATTATTTTAGGTAAATTATCATAGCGTTTAAAAAAAACTATATCTCCAGGATTACTATTAGGCATATCATACCATCTACCTCTTTTAGAACATTTAAATCTTTTATTTATTTCCTTTTTTTCACCATATTCAATGTATTTACAAATATTATAATTAAACTGTTTTATATCAAACTTATTTAAATATAATAAATTAGTGTTACTTTCATTTGATATTCTATTGAGTTCTTTTTCATCTAAAATCCAAATACCTTTTAACTGTTTAGTTTTGGATATTATTGGTTTAAAATATTTTCTTATATTGTTTTTATTTACAAATTCATTACTTAATATAAAATAACTATTAGCACCTGTTACAACTCCCGGTGCACATTTTCCAATACTATCTATTTTTGTATACTTTTCAGATAAATCAGTTATAAATTTAATTTCTGATTCATAGAGTATAAAATTTGTCCATTTCTCATTTAAATTATTTTTATCTATACAATTTACAAAAATAGGCTTTTCAAAATTATAATTTTTTATTAGTTTATAAGTTATTGATTCTAACTTATAATCCTTATCAGATAAAAATAATAAACAAATACTTTGACTAATATCATTAAATACTTTTTCTTTAAATAAAAAAATTTCAATCTTCTTGAATTTTGATATTATCAACTTTCTTAATGATTCTGAATGAAAAGATTGAAGAAATTCAATCGGTAACACAAATAAAATACTTCCTCTTTTATTTAATAAATTTATTGAATTAAGCAAAAATACATTCCAAATATTATTAAAATCACTGTAATTTAGCCCACTTTTTATATAACTATCTTTTATAAATTTTTTTTGTCTTTCTAACATATTTTTTTTATTTATGTACGGTGGATTTCCTATTATTAAATCATACTTTTTATTAGTAGATAATGAAAATTCTAAGAAATCTTCATTATATATATTAACAAAATCATAATTTTTAAATTTTAAATTTAAATCATTAGTTTTTTCTTTTATATACTCCACTATATCAATATTTTTATAACCCGATTGTAAAAGTTCATCTACAATTCTTCCATCACCACCTGATGGCTCTAAAATTCTAAAACTACTATCTACTTTAGTTATTATATATTTTACCATAGCTTGTACTAATTTTTCAGGTGTATAATAAGAGCCTGTTAACTTATTATCTTTCATTTTATCTCCTTAAGTATAAAAAATCTATAATCTCTTCTATTGCTTGTACAACTTTAAAATACTCTTTATATAGCTTGATTTTTTCATCACTTTCACTTATTTTTTTTTCTAATTCTATTTTAAGCTCTCTTAATCTCATTAATTTCCATACTGTAGCTATTGGTCTAGTATCAAACTTCAAAATTTCATACATATATTTACCAACATTATTCAAATATACTATATTTCCATTTTCTTTTCTTTTGAGTGCTTTATCAAATTCCGGTAATGTTGGATCTATAAATCCAACATTACCATCATTACTTAAGTCTTTATTGTTTGTAGGCCAATGGTGCCATTTATTTCTATTACATATTCTACATGAATATACAAGATTATAATAATCATTATGCCTAGTAGGATCAACTTTTTTAGGAACAAAATGATCAATTTGAAAGTCCTCTTTTACTGCTATATCTAATTTACCACAATAACCACATATATGATAAAAATCCTCTGCTAATTCGCTTTTATACAGATTATGTTTGCTTTTTTTTTTAATATTTTTTCTTCTTTTTATTTTATATTTATCATGTACTCTAGTCACTTTACTTACTCCTCTAATAAGTTCTCTATACCATTTATTATATCATCTAGTTTACTATTTATTTGAACATTTAATAATTCTGGTGCTATATCTTCAGTGTATCCATATGAAGATAGTATCCTATAATCATCTATCATAACTTGATACTCTTCTGCAGTCAAATTATTATTATCATTCTTTTCTTTTAAATTCTTATATTCAATTAAATTTAAACTTGTTCTCTTTCTAAATACTTTTATTGAATGCTCTATTGTATCCATAAATGTTCTAAAGTCTTCTGATTCTATTTCTTTCATCATTATTTCTTTATCAAAAATTAATGGTTTAACCACTAACTCAGAACTTCTTGCATCATCTATCCAACTTGTTAATATAATGCAAGGTAAATCATTAATTTTCTTATTAAACTCTTTTAATAATTGTGCACCCGTGAAATTCGCACCTTCTTTTGGAATAATTTTATTATCTATTAATAGACACTCTACTCTTTTATCAATTGTATTATTAATTATTTTTGTATGATCTTTATCTAAATCTATTTTTATTAATTCAAATTTTTCATTATCATTTAATCTATTTCTCCTATTATAATTTTTAAACTTTAGTCTATAATCGCTAACTACACTATCTTCATCATCTATAATTCCAACTCTATACATAAATTATCTCCTTGCATTTATTTTTATTTTAATATAAAATCCAAATTCTTTATTTATATTATCTTTTAAATCTATTACTCCTTTGTATAAATCAACATTTCTCTTTATTATCCACATACCCATACCAGTTCCTAAGTTTTCTCCTAATATACTTCTTTTTTCTGACTCAAAAGCCTCTAAAATTTTTTTGGGATTATTTTTATATAATTTAACTAATCCAGGCCCATTATCATTATATTCTATAATAAATCCATCCAAATCACTCCTTAACGAAATATTTATTTCTTTTTCTCCATTTAATTCAAATCTATCACTTTCAAAAGCTGAAATGCTATTAGTTATTAAATTACTAATTATACTATCAAGTTCGTAAGGAAAACACCTTACCTCTATACTATCATCCCCATTAAAATCAATTTTTATTTCCTTTGATTCTAAAACTTTACTCCAACTTTCTATTTGTTCAGATAGTAATTTACTTATATTATGCTTTTTCATTTTCCTTCGATCTTTACTTATTGACCCTATAGTTATACCAAACCAAGAATTAAAAACATTATTATACTTATATGATTCTTTAATCATATTTAATCCACTTAAAAAATCATCTTTATCCTCTTGTTCCAATATATCATAATTTAAATATTCCAATGTCTCTTTGGCATTGCAAATTTTAGTAAACAGTTTCGATGAAAAACCTTTCAACTCATGTATATATGTATTAGTAACTATTCCTGTAGTTGCTAATGAAGTTAACATAGAAATTTCATTCTCTAATGCAGATATTTGCTTCTCCTTTTCCTCTATTACAGCCTTAATGGCAGGTTTTATTTTTTTATAATAATTTTTATCATACTTTTCTTTATCACTTACAAGAAACTCTGTCAATACGGCTTGATTTTTTTTATTCGGACTTTTAGAAAATGTATATTCTGATGTCTTTTTGACCATATACTGTCTATCTCTTTCTAATATAGATATTATAGCTATTATCATATCTTTAAATAAATTGAACTCCTTAGTTTCAACAATTCCCTCTCTATTAGATTGATCTGCAAGTCTTAAGTTTGTTCTCGAAATGTTAACCTGTCCCAACATTTGTTCCCCTCTAACTTTCCAAGATCCTATATTAGATGTTACACCTGCCGGTGAAGCAGCTTTTCTTGCTGATAACATCAACCAATCTAAAGCTTCTGTACCATAGTCCCCATATGGTCTTACTCTAAAGTTATCTCTATATATCTTTATACCACCAAATTCTTTAATTGAATTTTTACGCCCAGTTATGTCTTTATATAAAAATTCTTCTTTTAAGCCTTTGCTTATTGATGCTTTTAAAAAATATAATGTTCCACTAAATTCTCCTATTTTAAGTAAATCGGATATATCAACTGCTAGTAATTCATCTAAACTTTTTTCTATATGAAACTCATTATTTAATACTTTCTGTTTATCTTCATTTTTTAATTTTAACACTTTACAAAAATCCTTAGGTAAATCAAACTCATTTCTTATTAGATCTATTGTTGCTTTCCCAAATTCATCTACATCAAAGCTTATCTTATAATCGTACTGATTAATTATATTGCTGTTTATAAAGGCATTTTCTTTATCTATTACATTATTAAATAAATACATACTAAAAATAGCTTCTAGATTAGGAGAAGCTATAGATTGTAATGTTCTCTTTATTCTATTAAATAAATTCGTATCCCAATTGTCTTGTAAATTTTCCATTTTAAAAATGGTTCCTGTTTTAAACTCTGATGATATTATTTTTTTTACTTCTTCATTTTTTATATCTTTACAAAATTCATTGAATCCAATATTAACTTCATCTAATTCAGCATATATTTCTGTAATTTTTTTATTAGGTTCAAAAGTTGACCAATCTTGTTTCCAAATAAGTTTTTTTTCAGAAGTAGCTGTATACATAGTAGACATATTAGCTATTCTATCTAATGCAAACCTTCCTATACCTTTTGAACCTGTTTGTACTCTTCCTTTTTTTGTTTTATAATCAATAATTTTTGATGAGTGACCTATAGTCATCCAATGCTCAATTATAGTATTCTTATTCATTCCTGTACCATTATCACATAAATACAGAGTATTTTTTTCTTCATCTAAATATAAAATACATACATCTGCATCCGCATCATAAGTATTCTTAACCAATTCAATTATAGCACTATCAATTTTAGCTAAATTTTCTCTTCCGATTAATTTTGCAGTATACGCATCAACATTATATGGAATTCTAGCCATATTTTATCCTCCCACTTACTTATAATATCTTTATATAATTTTATCATAAATACTACTTTTATGGTACATTTAAGAACACTTGTTCGACTTATTACTTTAAAAATGTTATAATTACCCTATAAATAAGTAAACTGGATGGTGATTCTAATGAAAAGTCTAAGTAATATTTATAATTTAATTGAAGATGAAAACATAGAATTAGAAGAAGTTTATTTTAAATCATCTAACATTGAAGGTATATATTTTAAAGTATCAGGAATAAATCCTATAATTGGAATACATAAAAATTTACTTACTGATACTAGAAAATATATATCTGTATTAGCTGAAGAACTTGGGCATCACTTTACTTCTTCAGGCAATTTAGCTTCTGAATGTATAACTTACTCTGATAAAATTAATAGAAGTAAGCAAGAAAAGAAAGCTAGAATATGGGCTGCTAACTATTTAATTTCTGATGAAGAAATAATTGAAGCTTTATTACATATATCTGGTACTTTAAGTGGATTAGCTCTCCATTTTAATGTTACTGAAGAAATTATAAAATATAAGTTATTATCAATCTACCTAAAAGAAGATAAGTTTAGAATATCTAAATTAATGATTATGGAAGATGAAATAATTTATAATTCTTGTTCTGTTTAATGGAGGTCTATTATGAAAAAAGTTGCTATTTATTCAAGAAAATCTGTTTTAGTTGAAGGATCAGTATCCATAGAAACTCAGATTAATATGTGTAAAGATTATATAAATAATAAATTTCCTAATGCTAAATTTAAAGTTTTTGAAGATGAAGGTTTTTCAGGTGGAAATACTAATAGACCTGCCTTTCAAAAAATGCTTAGAATGGCTCAACTAAATGAAATCAATATAGTTGTTTGTTACAAAGTAGATAGAATTGCTAGAAATACCCTAGACTTCTTAAAAATATTAGAACTATTTAAAGAAAATAATGTTGAACTTATTTCTATAAGTGAAGGTTTTGACCCAAACACTCAAATGGGGAAAGTCATGTTAACACTATTAGCTAGTTTTGCTGAAATGGAGAGAACTAATATTCAACAAAGAGTAAAAGATAATTTATTATCTATAGCTAAAAAAGGCAAATGGACTGGTGGCTCCCCTCCTACTGGATTTAAAAATGGTTTAAATGGTGGTCTTGAATGGGATAAGAAAGATATGATTTTAGATGTTTTTAATATGAAATGTGAAAAAGAAAAAAACTCTAATATTATTAAATATATAAAAGAAAAATATAATCATAATTTTCTTGGTGGAACTTTAGCTACCACATTAAGAAAACCTATATATGTTAAAAGCTCTCCCTCTGTATCTTTATACTTAAAAACTAAAGGATATATAGTTCAAGGTGATGAAGATAATATACATTCATATCTAACATATACAGATAAAGAAACTAAATATGCTATTGTTAGTGATATAGTTGGATTAATAGAGCCTTCTATTTGGATTTCTATAAATAAAGATATGGATAAAAATATATCAAGAGAAGGTAATAGATTTAGTGAGAAGTTTTGGCTTACTAAAACAGTTAGATGTAAGTATTGTGGTCAAACATTTTGTGGACAAACCAAAACAACTAAAACTAAATATTATAATAAATATGGTGAAGAAAAAATATATATTTCTACTTATAGCTACTACTCTTGTAGAGATGCTGTTCGTGGCAAATTGAAAACTTGTAAAAACACTAAAAGGGTTAAACAAGAAATATTAGAATCTAAGGTATCTGAACTTATACATTTGCTTAAAGATAAAAAAACATTTAATTCTTCATATTTTTCTAATAAAATAGATAATTCTTCTAAAATAGATACTATAAAGAAGCAAATAAAAAATATTGATAAAACTATAAATAACCTTACTGACAAAATAGCTCTACTAAGTAACGAAGCTTCCCTTATTTTTATATCTAAATTAGAAGAATTAGTAAAAGAAAAATCTATATTGAAAGATAATTCACTACAACTAGAATTACAAGAGCTTAATTCAAATAATAAAAAAGATAGCTTATTAGTTTATAATAATATACTTGCATTTAATGATAACCTTAGTGTAGATGACAAAAGAAAAATAGCTATGAGTTTATTTAAAGAAATTATATATGATCCTGAAACTGATTTGTTAGATGTTACTTTCATGTAACATCTATTTTATTTTTGTCTAAATAAACATTGGAGAACATCCACCACGAATATATCCAGTATATTTCATTATATCCTTAACTGCTATCATTTCAACCTTCTTTTCTCCAGCTATCTTAGCAGCATTCTTTAAATCTAATTCTTCTGCAACTGGTATAACAAAAACATAAAGCTCTTTACTTGTCCCTTGAGCTACTAATGTTTTAAATACATTTTTCTCATCTACTCCAATTTTATGAGCTACTGAAATTCCATCTATCTTTCCATCTTCACTTTCATAACTTAACATTTCATATGAAACCTTTTTAGAATCTAATATTCTCATAGCATTTGTCTTAAGCTTCTTATCTTTTGCCATAATTTTCACCTCTTAAACTTAAATCATTTATAATTATACAATAAAATTCTTTAAAAACTAAGCTTAACTTAATATTATCTCAGATGAAGTTAATATAAATTAAGATATTTTATGTCCATATTTTCAGTATATAATATCAAATCTTATTGAACCAAAATTCTAGATTAATGGTAAAATACACTAATTATAAACTCTTAAATCTAGTAAGATTATAAAGATTCTATATAAATAATTTAGAATCAAAACACAAACTCATCTAGCCAAAGCCAAATTAATTAAGCTACATTATTATCTATATTTATTCTATTCACTTACCTTCGGATGGTCATTTATGTTATTCCTTTGCTACACATATATAATAAAATGCTTTCACAGTAAATTTATTATAAAAGCATTTCTTTTTATTTGTTTAAATCTTCAAATATAGCTTTATCATTATTTGAAAATTTGTTTAAATCATTCGATTGTATAAGATTCCCATTGGTATAATTTAATTTAGTATAACCTTTTTCTCCTATAGTATAAACATACTGTTCTATTTCTTTATAATTTGATACTAGATCAATACGGTGCTGATTTTTAGTATCAAACAAATCCAATTTTTTATTAAAATTTTTATCAACACATTTATAGATAGCAAACTGTCCATCTACACCAAAGGATTCAATAGTATCTCTATCTCCTGTAGAAGAGTATCTAGATGCTTCATTATTATTTCCACAACCTAGAAATAAAAGAGCAAAGCTTAAAGCTATAAATATTAAAGAGATTTTTTTCATTTGTTCCTCCTAAAAAGTAATTTTAAAAATAATTAGCTATTATATTAATATACTATTATTTTCTATATAATTATAAAATAAAGCACTTAAAATATATAACCATAATAATTCTAAATTAAAAGCACAGTTAAAAACTATGCTTTTAATTCAGAATACTTACACTTATAATACTTTTACACATATAATGCTAATTTAAATGCTCTGTTTTTATCGCCGCATTAAATCCATCTTCAAAGCCGCCTTTAATGTCTTTAAATCCGAAAATTAAAAATAAAACTATTACAATTAAAATTCCTATTACAAATTTCTTTTTCATATATTCCTCCCAACAAACCATATATTAACATTATATTACATTATTGTAAACAAAAAAAAGAATAAGTAAGAATTAACCTACCTATTCTTTTAATATTATTATCAAATATTAATTTTATAAATTTATTAAAACACCTTATTTTTATTTATCCTAGTAGAATTTTATAATCCATTTTCAACAACAAAATCTGTTACTTCCTTTGTTAAGTCCTTAAAAGATCCGCTATTATTCACTGTAAAATCACATAAGTCAATTATTTTTCTTGTATTCTTTTCAAGGTCATCTTGTGAGTTTTGTTCATAACCATCTCTACTTTTTAATCTTTCTATTCTTACTTTCTCATCACATTTAACCCCTAATGTTTTGAAACCGCTCTTTTTCCAGAATTCAAAGTCCTCATATGTTCTTCCACCAGTTACTATTATAAGTTGCTCATTATCTATATCCTTCATAGATTTCTTTTTAAACTTATCTAGTATTTTACCTAATACATAGTAACTTAAAAAGTCCTCATCTATTTCCTTAAGTTTTATAGCCGTATCTACATAAAATTCTCTTTTTTTATTTTCCCACTTATCTGTTGCTAAAAATATACATGACATATCCCTAACTAGGTCTCCTATATTAAAGAAACTAACACTTTTTTCTGAATACTCATTTATAAGCTTAGCCACAGTATCTTTTCCTGAACCTTTTTCTCCAAAAACTATTAACCCCTTCATATTATCAATCCCTTTCTTAGTTATAATACTATACATCAATTATAACATTTATTGGAATTTTAAAATATCTTATTTTTATATTAAATACTCTTTTTAATCTATAATCTATTATAAATTAATATTAATTTTGATATAATAATAAATATTAACTAAAAATCAACACTTATCTAAGACAGATCTAAAATTTAAAATTCTTTCCTCTCCATCACTTCCAGCATGTGAATTTTCAAATACCTCTCTTGCATTATTTATAAATTCCTTTGGATCATTAATAGCTTGACTAAAATGAGTTAATAATAATTCCTTTACCTGACCCCTTTTAGCTAAATTAGCTGCTTCCTTAAAAGTCATATGTTTATTTTTTATGGCCTTATGCATATCCTCTTCACTTCCATAAGTCCCTTCACATATGTATAAATCACTTTCCTTTATAAAACCTGGTATATCCTCTGTAGGTCTTGTATCTGTTGTGTAACTTAGTTTTATTCCCTTTCTTTCATCTCCTAAGACCATATAACTATAATATTTAACTCCATTTAAACTAACTTCCTCATTTCTTTGAAGTTTAGACCACACTTCCTTTGGAACTTTATTCATTAAAGCTTTTTCCACATTAAATTTTCTTCCTCTCCTTATATTAAAAGAGTATCCTAAACAATGAGAGGAATGGTCTAATTCTAGAGTTTTTATACTTAAATCCGAACTTATTTTTTCATTCAATTCAACTAATTCCATTTTTTCTTTTTTCACCATGAATTCTAAATTACTTGCATCTTCTAGTATGTTAAGTTTATATGGAAGATATGGAAGAGTTATTAAAAATCCCTCTATAACCTCTTTTATTCCCTTAGGTCCTATTATATATATATCCTCTACTCTTCCACTATTCCCAATTGTAGAAAGTAATCCTGGCAATCCATATATATGATCTCCATGAAGATGACTTATACAAATTATATCTATACTTTTAAATCCAGTTCCATTTACTCTCATGGCAACCTGTGTTCCCTCTCCACAGTCTAAAAGAATTTTTCTCCCCTTGAAATTCATAACAACTGATGATAAAAATCTATTTGGCATAGGCATGCCTCCCCCTGTTCCTAACAAGATTACATTTAACATGTTAATCAATCCTCTCTTTCTATAACTAATTATATTATATAGCAAAATAATATTTATTATAAAAAAAGACCAAAATCAAAGATTCTGGTCTTTTTCTTATTTTTTTATTTCTCTAATTTCTGCTTGTTCTTAAAGTTATTGACTTCTTACTAGAAATTTCTCCATTTGAATACTTAGCAGCTATTTTAAAGTTGTAAATTGTGTGTCTATTTAAGCCTTTAAATTTATAATTTGTCTCATCAGCACCAACTTCTCCAACCTTTTTACCATCTTTATATAGAATATATCCTTCTAAACCTTCAGTTGTCTTTGGAGCTTCCCAAGTTACATTTACATACTTCTTACTAATCTCTGAAGCCACAAAGTTTTCTACTGGGTTAACAATTATATCTGCACTACCTTTGCCTACTGCTACCTCTCCACTTGTTAATCCTAATTCATAAACCTTTCCATTTTCTCCATCACCTAAGTTTGCTGAAATTACTTCAAAAATTTCTCTTTCTGATTCACTCTTAGGAGTAAGTGTTGCCTTTACTAAGTTTGCAGCATTTTCTATAGGATTTCCTAAACTAGCAGCTAATATTTTTACTACACCTGGTTCTACTTCTTTATAATTTACCAAAACTCCATCTATTCCATTTGTAACTTCAACTAAATCAAATACTTCTTGATTATATTTTAAAGTAAATTCTGCTGCATAAGCTGATAAACCTTCTTTTATTTCATTAGCACCTAAGAAAACATCAAAATTCTCATTTACTTTAAGGCTTTCAGGTAAAGTTAAGAAACTTTGTCCCACATTTTCCTCTGGAACCTCTAAAACTTGATGAACATTTAATTCAGCAGCTGAGGCAAATCCACCATGACCAGCTTTAGCCACTAATCTTACATGAGTAGCTTCTACTGGATCAAATTTTAATACCTTAGTACTATGGTCAGCAGTCCAATCTCCCTCTAAAACCTTTGTAAAGTTTTCTCCATCAGTACTAACTTGGAATTCATATTTACTTATGCTACCATTTAAGGCATCTTGTCTTGGCATATAAGTAAATTTATTTATATTATAACTTCCACCTAAGTCTAAAGTAATGTGTTGAGGTAATGCTTCTACAGGACTCCACTTAGTATGCCATATAGTACTTTCATCTCCATCTATAGCAAAATCAGCTATTCCCTCTGATCCTATATTAGGATGCTCACTGCTAGCAGTTGCACTCATTTGCTCTTGAGGTATAACTGTAGGATCTACAATTTTATGAGCACCATCCTTAATAGTAATTTCATCTATGCTACCCTTAAAGCAATTAGTTGAACTTCCTATTTTATCTAAAGGTAAAATAAATGTTCCTACTTTGCCACCATTACTCTTATTTATAGTTTCTATAAATTCTCCATTTACATAAAGACTTGTTTTATTTAATTCTCCAATAAATGTTAACTCTACCCATTCATCCTCAGGTAATTTATAATTAAATGAATAGTCATATCCTTCTCTTGAGAAACCAACATTACCAGTTTCTTTTTGACAAGCCTTTAATACCCCTGTGTTAGATTCTGATAATATTTGCTCACTATAATCTCCATTTGCATCTTTCTTCACCCACATAGAAACTGTATAGTCTAAACCTTTGTTATCAATTGGAGTATCAATATAGCTTTCTCCTCCACTTAATTTAATTCCTTTTCCTTCTTTACCTTCTACAGATTCTACATTTACTCCTGTAGCATTATATTCATTTCCAGAATTATCCTTAATATTTTCTGTAGACTCTTCTTCAAAATCATAATCAATTACAGTTTCAGTTTTAGATTCTACATCATAAGTTAAGTTAGAATCTGGAACATCACTTACTTTGTCTACTCTTTCTTTAAACTCTTCAAAGCTTGTTTCACTATCAGGTGCCGCCCACATTTTTTCTGATAAAACTTGAGCAGCTTGGAATGATCTATCATAGATGTCTCTTTCAGAAATTCCATTTGCTTTTTCATCTATCATATCATTCCATACAGCAAACATTCCTCCCTTTAATTGAGGATGCCCCGCTGGAAGTTTGTAATCTGAAGCAAATCTTCTTGGCTCCCACTCATTATATAAAAATCTTGTGTTAAGATAGTTATTATAGTAACCTGCTTCTGGAACTATATAAAGATCTGCATCCTGTGTATTTAAAATATCATATCCTTGATTTATCATATTTCTAGCATCAGCATATCCCCTATACCATATATTCATAAGGACTCCATCGCTAGTTACAGGAGTTTGTCCTGGGAAAACATCTAAACTTCCCCATAGTCTTGGATTTCTACCATAGTCATCTCTTACTTTTTTAAGATATCTATCTGTAAATGCTCTAAATTCTTCTTTTTTCTCTGGTGCTCCCTTATACTCATCTGTTCCAATATGGAAATCTTGATCTCCAAAGACTGGATTTTCTCCTCCTAAATATTCATCAAATAATCCATCTACAAAATCATAAACCTTTGGATTACCTACATCTAAATAAGTTGCATCTCCTCCTGTACCTAAGGCTAAAGATTGATCATAACGAGTAAATGCTAAGGAGTGAGCAGGAACATCTATTTCTGGAATAATTTCTACTCCATGATCCCCAGACTTTTCTATAAATTCTCTAAATTCTTCTTTAGTATAACTTCCATCTGTTGCTGTTAAACCTGGATATGTTTCAGATTCTAATCTAAAAGCAGCATAAGCAGTTTCCCAATTCTCATTATTAGTCCAAATATAGTTATCACTTAAATGAACTTGGAAGTTATTTAATTTGTACCAAGACATAGCTTCCATAAATTGCTCTAAATAATCCATTGTAAAGAATTTTCTTCCAACATCAAGCATAAATCCTCTATTTTCATATCTTGGGAAGTCTCTAACTATTCCTTTTTGAATAGTTTCTCCATTTTGCTTTAATATTTGAAGTATTGATCTAGTTGAGTAGAAAGCTCCTGTATTGTGAGTAGCTTCAACTTTTACGTACTCATCTACATACATGTAATATCCTTCTTCTCCAATACTCTTATCTTCACAATTTAAAGTAAAATAAAAATCTCCTTCTACAGGTGAACTTGAGTAAACTATTTCAATTGGTTTACCAACTATCTCCTCATAATCAGATTTAAATTCACTTGCAGTTTTGCTTAGTTCATTTTCATAGGTAGGATCAATAACTATTCTTGAAGAATCTCTTATAGTAAAGTTTCCATCTTTTCCAACCCATTCTCTTAAACTTGGAACTACTTCTGGCTTAGTATTACTTCCTAAAGAACCAGAATATTTACCTGGTACAGTTATTTCAATACCAGTAGTTTCTCTTTTTAGACTGCCTTTTTTTATTTCAAAATCCACAACTACCTTTGTATCAACTAAAGGTTCATTTATGGTCATATCATCATTTATTATTTGATTATAATCTGCCCCAATAAATTTTATCTCAAAACCCTTTGGAACCTCTGGCATTTGAAGTTTAGAGTCTCCCTTATTTATAGTAGGAACTTCTAATGAGTTTAAAACTTCATCTAAATCACCGGATGAAGGAATCTCTCCATTATATATCTCTACTTCATATAAAGATACTGCATTCCATACTGATGGATTATTTTTTTCACAATAAACTCTTACATATCTTGCATTTTCCTTTTCACTTAACTCTATAACCTCAGTGCCACCTTTTCCAGCTTCATTTCTATGAACTGTTTTCCAACTTTCATTATCATTAGAAGTTTGAATTTCATAGACCTTTGCATTGGCAGCTTCCCAGAATAATCTAACCTTGTCAAAAGTGCTTTCCTTTTCTAGGTCAATAGTTATCCACTGTTTAGCACCATTAGAAAATCCTCCACTTGACCATCTTGAATTTCTTGAAGATGTATCTCCATCTACAACTTTGTCTGGAGTAAGTGTATTAGTTTCTGATGCTGATGCCGTAGCAGTTTTATTTAAAGCAATATTAACTCCTGTCTCTGTTTCTGGAGGAGTTACATTTTCTTGATTTTCGTTATCATAAACCTCTACTTCATATATTGATACATTTCCCCATTCATGGGCTGTATCTTCACAACTAACTCTTAAATAATTAGCAGTTATATCTTCTCCAAGATTTATAGACTCTTGATTTCCTTTCCCCTCACTAATTGCGTAAACTTCTTCCCAAGCTTCCCCATCATTAGAAACCTCTAATTTATAATTTCTTGAATATGCACCATCCCAAAGTATATCAACTTGATCAAAGGTTGTTGCTTCTTCAAAATCAATGTATATCCATTGTGGTACACTTCTTGAACTAGCCCACCTAGAATTTCCTGGCTTAGCATTTGGATCACTTGGCTTATCCTTAATACCATCAGTTATTAATTCTGCACCCCATTTATCATTAACTTCTCTTGAAGAGGCAACAGTCTTTTTGTTTAAAGCTAAATTAACTTTATCTGACTTATTTAACTCAGAAGCAAGGACAGATAATCCATTAACTGAAACTATACTTGCTGCTATTCCATAAGCTATTAACCTTTTCATCCTCTCTCTATTCTTTAACAAAATTCCACCCCCAAATTTTCACACTAATTCTAAGTACCATATTTATTCAGTACATTAAATATATATGAATAATTTTTAATATATATGTTGATTAAATTTTATTTTCTACTCTTATTTTTTACTAAAAACATCCTTTATAATTTACAAAGCCATTATCTAAGTGATAAAATCAATTTAGTGCAATATATTAATCCTATGGAGCGTGATATTATAATGGCTAAACGTACAAAAACGCCAAACTACATAAAAATAGCTATTGATATAGCTAATAGAGTTTTAAATAATGATTTTAAAGAAGGAAGTAAAATTACAGGTCGTACAACCCTAGTTAGCATATATAAAGTTTCACCAGAAACTATAAGACGCTCAGTGGCCTTACTTAAGGATATGAACGTAGTATCTGTTAATGAAAAAAGTGGAATAATCATAAATAGTAAAGAAAATGCCAAGGACTTTTTAAGCAAGTTTAAAGCTCAATCTGACTTTACAACCCTAAGCAATGATACTTATAAAATATTAAAAGCTAAGAACGAATTAGACAAGCAACTTGAAAAAAACATAGAAAATATAATTGAATTCGCTACGCAACTTAGAAATGTAGGAACTGTTATACCTTTTGAAAGCATTGTTGAAAGTGAAAGCTTTGCTGTTGGAAAAAGCATTGGAGATCTAGACTTTTGGCAAAATACAAAGGCAACTATAATAGGAGTTAAAAGAAAAGGAGAAATGTTCCTTTCTCCAGGACCTTATTTCAAAATAATGGCTGATGATATAATAATGTATGTTGGTGAAGATGAAGTTTTAAAAAATGTAAAAAACTACATATCAAATAATGAATAACTAAAAAAGAAGTATGATATATCCTCTTAAGGTCATATCATACTTCTTTTTTTATAAATAACTACATTCTTTTTCCTTTAATGATCTTTTATCAAAAGGATTTGTAATTAAGGCTTTTAAGAATAATTGTGGATAATTAGCTTTTAATTGTTTCATGTACTGAATCCATTCAAAGGTTAAATACTTATAAGCAACATTTATATCTTTTGCTAAATGTTTTATTTCATACTCTTCTAATTCATGAGAACATCTACTACTTAGTTCTTCTCTTAGATGTAATATTGACATAAGCATGTCTGAAAACTCTTCATGCTCTATTAACATGGGATTAGTTATTAAGTTTATAACTAAATCCTTTTGAGCATTTAATTTCTTTTCTAAAGCTATTAAGTCCACCTTTTTAATATCTATATCATACTCATATTCATCTACTAATTTTTCTAAATTCTTAAATTCATTTTTGTTCCATTCCTTAGTTACTAAGGCCTCTTTAGCAATTATTTCTGTATTATCATCTGCATAAACAAATGTATTTAAAATATCTGTTCCTAATTCACTAAAAAATACTCCTATAAGCATACTTAGCTTATCCCTTAAATGCTCTTTCTCCCTCTTTTCAAGTAATTTATCAATTACTAAAGTAGTAAAGAATACTTCCATAGGTATAAAGGCTATATCTGCAAAAAGAAATATTAGTGTATGATGTAAATCTTGAAATATAAGATAATGCACGTAATGTAAAATTAGAGATAATCCTATTAATCCAATTCCAATCATAAGAAACTCTTTCTTTTGTTTGCTCATTCTTGTCCTCCTCATTTAGTCTTAAATATTCTCAATTAATAATGTCTAGAGTTTTATACTATCATATTATATCCCTGATTTGAAAGGCTTTTTACACTTTTTTTAAATTCAACTTACAAAAATAACTTGCTATAAAAGCTGTTATTGGCACTGTAAGTATAATTCCTATGCTGCCTGCAAGTCCTTGGATAACTTCTATACAAAGCACATCTAAATTTAATATTTGATTTTTACTCATATTAGAAGCATATAACATTATTATTGTATTTAAGGACCCTCCAGCAAAGGCTAATATTAATGTATTAGCCATTGTTCCTATTATATCCTTTCCTATATTCATTCCACTTTTAAATAATTCCCTTTTATTTAAAGTATCATTAATATCATTTATTTCAAAAATTGATGAGGAAATAGACATAGCAACATCCATAACTGCTCCTAAGGATGCTATTAATATAGCTGCAAACATTATTCCATGAATATTTAAGGAAGTATTTTCAGCTATATACATCATACTTTCAGCTTCTTCCATACTAATACCTGATAAATTTGCAAGTTTTCCAAAACTTATTGCTATTACCCCTGATATAATTATTCCACTTAAGGTTCCTAAAATAGCAGTAAAAGTTTTTTTATTTATTCCAGAAACTAAAACCAATGTAACAATAATACTTATAAGTGCTGAAAAAATTGCTGCTAATATTGGATTTACCCCTCTTAACATTAGTGGAATCATTAAAAATATTATACAAACACAAGTAAAAAACAGTGAAACTAATGATTTTATTCCCTTTACTCCACCTACTCCAATTATGACTATTACAAATAATAGTACTAGCAAAAATATTATGTTGCTCCTTTTATAACTATAAACAGCTATATCTTTTATTTCGTCCTTCTCATAAAAGAAACCTAGAATTACTTTAGTATCTTCCTCAACTGGCATATTGTATATTCTGCTAATATTATTTACGATTTCATATTCCTTCCCCTTTTCTGGTCCCTCTAAAATTTCTATGACTATATTTTGATATCCTAGCTCTATACCCTCTATGTATTTATCTCCTTCTAACATCTCTTTAGTTATTCTCTTTACTTTTCCTTCATAATATTTAACATTTTTATTTAGTCTATCCTTCATAAAGCCATTATCAAATATAAATCTTGAAAATCCTATAATTAAAAAAGATATTAAAACTGTACTTATAATAAAAATAATACTCTTTTTACTATTTTTCATAATATTTCTCCTACTACCCTAACTTACTTATTATTGAGGCTGACCTAAAGAAGGCCAGCCCTAAAAACTTAATAAATTATTTATCTTACTTTTTTTCTTTTAGAAACCATATAAAATCCTAAAGCTAAGTATAAAGCTCCAAAGCCCATAAGCATGTTAGCATTCATTCTATTACCAGTGTTAGGTAATTCTTCTGGTTTCTCTGTATTAGGTTTATCTGTGCCTGGTTTATTTTCTTCACCTGAATCATTTCCTGATCCATTATTTGAATCTCCACCATTATTGGCATCTCCATTATTATCAGAATCTCCACCATTAATTTCTTTTAAAACAACTAGTGAAAACTCTTTATTCTTACTTTTTATTTCATTTCCTTCAGAATCAAAAAGCTTTATTCCTATACTATATCTACCCTCTAATTCAAAAGCATGTTCAAAAGTTAATTCCTTAGATTCATTAGCACCTAAAGAATCTATTTTTTCTTCTTTTAATAAAACTTCATTTTCACCATTATTAGCAAAGATTTTTAAAGTTACATTTTCTAAAACTTCTTTAGTTCTATTTTCTACTTTAGCTAATAAGCTTATTTTTTCATTTTCTTTTATTTCATTTTTATCACTTGTAATTTCAGTATTTATAGCTCCAAGATTTTCTTCTTCCTGAAGAACAATTTCTCCAGTATTTCTTACTCTTAATCTATTGCCTTCTGGATCTTCTGAGCTAAGTCCTATTGCTGAAACAGTATCACCAACTTTTATTCTTGGATCCCATTTACCTTTCATATTTTCATTTATTCCATCCCATATATATCCTTCAACATATATTCTTGAAACTCCTGAACCATCATCTAAGTAAAGATTGCTATCATCCATGTTAACAACTTTGCCTGTTACCTTTGTTAACCATCCTTCATTCTCATGAAGCATACTATCCCCAGTGCTCATTTCTTTAGGACTCACTTCATTTATATTTTCATCAATTATCTCTAAATCTGCACTTTCATCACTTATTTGTATTTCAAATTCACCTTGGTATGCCTCTACTCTTCCCTTAACTCTTACTTTTTGTCCAACTTTTACAGGAGTATTAGAAACACCAAAAACATTTATTCCACCAGTTTCATCTTGAATGTATATAACTTCAAAGAAAGCATTTTTAGGTTCTACAGCCTCTGACTGAGCTGTTACTATTCCCTCTAAAACATACTCTTCTCCTAATCTATCTGGTTCTCCATCATTATTTTTATCTTCTCTAAATTCTTTAATAGTAAGCTTTTCTAATTCTTTTTCAGGCAACATCCAATTTATTATATTTTTTGTTACCTTACTATTGCTTTTACTTTCAGCATTAGTTCCATCTATTTCAAAGTTTGAGAAGAAAGTACTTCCAGCTACGGCTACCTTTCCTCCATTAGATAATTCTTCTACTGCTAAAACATTAACTTGTCCTTTTTCTACTGGAACATTATCCCCTTGTTTATCTGAATCATCTGTTCCTGTAGATTCATGACCACTTACTAAGAAGTCAACCTTTTCTCCCTTAGCTCCATCCTTTAATACTACTGATGATCCACTATAGAAGCTAAATTTATCCTCTTCACCTAATCCTTCAACAAGATTAAAGTTAGGAGAAGAATACTTATTTAACATAAGTCTAAATTGTTGTCCCTCATTAACTTCATAATCTGCAACTTGGTCATCATTTACTCTTAACTCTGAATTTATCTTCTCTAAAATAGGATTTAATTGAGCACCATTACTATACTCTCCAACTCCATCTTTATAATCTGCCCTTGATGTAATGATTATATTTCCACCCTTATCCATGTATTTTCCTATTGCGTCAATTTCTGAATCTGTAAAATTACTTTTGTAAACTTCATACTTAGGCTCATCAATTCCTTGAGGGTCAGTTATAACTAATAAGTCAACATTTTCTAAAGATTTCTCTGTTATTTCTTCTTTGTTTATTATAGGAATACAATCATTTTCTGTTAATAACTTTTCAAAAGCATCTATTTTTCCTGCATAGTTTCCTGTTACATATTGATTAGCATGAGCTCCATCTATCATTACCTTATAAACATCGCCTTCATTTACAACTTCTATCTTAGAACTCTTAGTAAATGTCTTGTCTGTTCCATTTATTGAAATTGTAGCTTTTGCATAAATAGTAAATTCTCCTGCTCTTTCAGGTTGCCATGTTATAGAACTTTCCTTTAAGCTATTTCCTTCTAAGCTTTCTATAATTTCTTCTCCAATTTTCTTCTCATCTGAAATTTCTCCATTGAAGAATTCAACCTTTATATTGTTTAATCTTTCAGAACTATTATTATAAACTTCTATTGAGAATTTAGCCTCGTCACCAGCTAAAAGCATATCTTTATCAGTTTTTAATTCATTTAATCCTACATTTACATTTTCTCCAATCCATACTGGAGCTGTAACTGCAATATCTTGATCTCCTTGTACTACTTTCACATAATAGTAGCTATATTCAGGTTTAAGCTTAAAATTCCAAGAAACTTTATTGCTATTAAATTCCTTTGAAATGACCTCTACTCCACCATTAGCTATTATTGAAACTTTCTTTATAGTATCCTCTTTATCCTCATCATTTATTTCTATATTAAAATCTAAGTCTTCTACTTCACCTAAATTGCTTCCCATTATTTGATTATTAACAGTATAATCAATAATCATATTCTTATCCTCTGAAGAATACACTTGCTTTTTGTTCATAGCTTTATATAAAGCATCCCTTGAATTTTCTTCTGATAATATTATTGTTCTAGCATCATTTGCTGTAAGCCATTTTCCCTTATGATTATCTTGGTTATTAGTAGGAGCAACATGCCATCCCTTATCTAAAGCTCTTGTATAATATTCATAGCTTGGGAAATATCCACTGCCTCTCACAGGTCCTTCTCCATTTCCAACCTCTATTAAATTAACTACCTTGTCTGCTCCTTCGCTATAAAAACCAAAGTCTGCAAAATCGCCAAAAGTCTTTCCTGGATGATTTAATTGAGAAACTGACTCTGGTAATTGAGAAATAGTATTATAATAATTTTTTAAATTCATATCACTATTTTTTCTTGTTTCAAATCCTGGAGTATTAAATGTATTTATATGTCCCCATCCTCCAGTAGATCCTGACCAAGTCATTTCATAACCATACATAGCAACAAAGTTACCATCATCATTATATTTATCAGATATATTTTGAGCATTAGTCCAAGCTTTACTCATTGATCCATCATTTATATTAGCTTCAGTATCATTATCAAACCAGTTTGAATGGTCTGTTACGGCAAAATAATCAGCCTTACCTTCATCTCTTGCCCATTTATAAGCATCCTCTAAGCTTCCAGTTCCATCTGAAATATTAGTATGTGAATGTAGTTGTCCATAATAATGATTTATCTTTCCTACTCTAAACTTCCATTCTTTCACCCTATTATTTCCTAAAGAATCACTTACACTAACTTCTACTCTATGTTCTCCATCCGCTAAGTCATCTTTAATCTCATATAAAAAACCAGTTTCTGTTATTTTAGCTACTTTAGTTATATCTTCATTATCTAATTTAATTTTTACACTTTCTACATTTACTCCAGAATTATCTATAAATTCTCCACTTATAATAGGTCTTCTGTTCTCTCCTACACTTGAGTTTTCCTTAGGTAAAACATTCTTAACCTCTGGTCCACTTAAGTCTTCGTCTACTACCTGAAAAGCATATACTCCACTTTCTGGTACTCTTGAAATATTTTTACCATCACTAGCTTCAATATAATATTCCATTCCAGAAGCTTTTAAATCTTCCTTAGGTATTAAAGCTTTAAATATTCCATCTTCCTCTTTTAATACTACTTTTTTAAATTCAGTATCCTCTTTTCCCTTAAAGCTAATAGATACCTCTTCTAATTTATTATTATCACTTACTTTAGCTTCAATGTTTAAATCTTCGTTTATATTGGCCTTTTCAATTTTTTTATGAGTTATTACAGGACTTTCATTATCTTCAACTATTTTTGTAAACTCTGCTGAAGAACCATAAAGTTGAACTTTATCATTGAATCTTCCAATAACGCCTTTTACATCTACTAAATCTCCTGTTTTAACCTCTAAACCTGAAGGTATAAAGTAAATATCTAAAACATCCTCTCCTTGTGTTAATGTTTTAGCTTCTAAATCAACTACTGTATTTTTCAACTCAATATAATGAGAATCAAAATTTGACTCTTTTAATTCCTTAATAGTAACTAACTTAGGATCAGGCATTCCTAAATCTCCTAAGACTTTTATATCAGTAGCTTGTACTTGAAGTAATCCATTAAAATTATCTAATGTGCCACTTATTTCAATCTTATTCCCCTTAGTTATTGCTCCAAAATCCACTCCTGATTTAAAGTTTGAAATTGCAATAGCTCCTGTTTCATCCTGTATATGGAGAGTTTTATTTCTATCATTAAAAGTTACAACACCTCTTGTAGTAACTTCCTCTCCTAAGTTTTTATTTCTTGCTTCCTTTACCTTAAGAACTTTTCCTGAAGGATTTTCTCCTTCACTCCATGAAATATCATGCTTTCCTAAATCATCATATAAATTTTCTGTATCTACATCCCATTGAATAGAAACATCAAATGGTGTTTTATCTATGTTATTTTCACCATCTTTTATTTCAGATTTTCTTCTAGCACTTATGAATTTACTATCATAAAACTTTTTATCTTTTTCTGTCTTAGCTCCAAAGGAGTCTATTATTTCGTATCCACTTCCAGTATTTTTTCTAAGTAATATAACATCATCACCATTGAATCCTACTGTTTGGCTTCCTACCCCTAATTTATTTTCTAAATCATTTATAACCTCAGTAAATTTTTCATCTTTCCCTTGGTTATTGTAAATTACATAAGTCTCTCCACTTTCTATAATCTTATCTTCTAACCCTTGAGAAACTGGACTTCCCTCATATTTTCCATTTGAATATACAGCCAAATCATAATTAGAAAGATTTATTCCTTCCCCTGTTCCATTAAATATTTCAATAGCCTTTGAATTAGATGGTCCATGTAAATATTCAGATATTATTAAGTCTCCCTCTTGTGTCTTAATTTCCTTAGCAAAAGTAGGATAAGATGTAAATAAACTTCCTACCATGCTTAAGGATAATGCTTTAGTTATTAAAATCTTATAATCCTTTTTCATATGAATCCCCCTTGAAACAAATTTTTAAATGCTAATTTTCCCTCCCCTCTTTTCAACATATATAGAGTAATAACTACATTTTTTAATCTTTTACCCTATTTTTTTCATAGCATTCATTATATGTTTATTCATAAAAAAAACTCATTATTCTCACTTTACATAACCTTAATGCAAATTTAACAATAAAAAAACCAATTCATAGTCTATTTAAAACTATAAATTGGTTCATATCATAATCACATTATTGATTTTTCAAGACATAAGAAAGGTTCTACTATATCTCTCATAGACATCATTTCTCCTACATGTACATATCCTAAGTTTTTATATAAATTAACTGCATTTTCATTTTTATGATAAGCACTAATTCTTATGGAATTACACTTTTTTTCCTTTGCCATTTCTTCTACAAAATCTATCATTTTTCTTCCATATCCTTTTCCCCTGTGAGATGGTGAAACAGCTATTCTATGAAATGACAAAAATGGTCCATCAACTTGCCATGCAATATCATTATAAACATCATAAGCATAATCATTAATAGTTGCAACAGCTACTATTTCTCCAGAAGCTTCTATTCCATAAAGATGTTTATTAGAGATATCCTTAAAAATTATTTCAGTATTGGGATAACTTTCGTTCCAATTATAAAGTCCTCTTAAATTCATTTCTTTTACAACATTATCATAAATACTTTTAACCTTGTTTAATTCATGTTCTTCTATTAATCTTATTTTCATTCCTCTTTTTACCTCTTCTAATAAATTAATTTAAAATAATGTTTTATTCAAAAAATCAAATCAAAATTTTACCCCATGTTCATATCTCCTTTAAATATTAATAATAAAATAACTTTAATTAGATAAAGTTTCCTTTGTAAACTATCTGCTTTAAATATGGTTCATTACTTATCGTGGAATAATTTTATTTTATTCAAAAGAAAAAGTCAAAGAATTTTCTGTTAACATTTTTCTGTTTAAAATTTATTAATATTTATCTTTTATTTGCTTTTTTGATATACTCTATTTAAGGAGAGGAAGTGGAATTTATGTTAAAAAAAATTAATTTTCATACCCATACTAAAAGATGTAAACATGCTAAGGGAGAGGATAAGGATTATATTGATGAAGCTATAAAAAACAACTTAGATATTTTAGGATTTAGTGATCATGGTCCTTATCCAGATAATAGATTTAATCTTAGAATGAACTTTAACGAACTTGAGGAATATAAGTCTACTTTAGAAAAACTTAAAATAAAATTTAAAAATTTTATTCAGATTAAAATTGGTTTGGAAATAGAATATTTGCCTTCAGATGATTTTTATTATAATTACCTAAAAAATGAGCTAAAATTTGATTACTTAGCTCTAGGTCAGCATTTATTTTTAACTGAAAATGGCGAATTGAAAAATACATATTCCTTAAAAAGTACTAAAGAGTATATAGAATATGCAAAAAGTATCTGTCTTGGTATAAAAAGTGGATACTTTGACTTTGTAGCTCACCCTGATTTAATCTTTATAAATGATTTTCCTTGGGATGAAAATTGTGATAAAGCCTGTAATTTAATTATTGATACAGCAAAAAAATATGATTTCATATTAGAATTTAATGCAAATGGTATTAGAAGAGGAAAGAAAAAATATTCTGATGGAGAAAGATTCCCTTATCCCTATGAAAAGTTTTGGAATAAGGTTTCTTTAGCAAAGGTTAAAACCATAATTAACTCTGATTGTCACACTCCTTGTGATCTTTGGGATAATACTATGGATTATGCCTATACCCTTGCTAACAATCTTAATTTAAACATTATTGATAATATTTAACAATTAAAACCTTGCATTTTAATATTTTTAGGTATATAATCAATATAAATTTGTTTTTAGGAGAATTTTTTATGATAAATAGTACAAACTTATTAAAAGCAAAACTTAATAATTCTTATTATTGCTATTATAGATAGTTTGTATTTATGATTGAATATATGCAGTCATAGATACAAACTCCAAAGGAATTTTGGATTGTATCTATGATGGCTTAATTTTCGTTATAAAGATAGGTCACATAGGTAATACTATATGGCCTTAATAAAGAGTTTTAATACCCTATAGGTCGTATAGTTTAACTATATGACCTATTTTTTTATATTTATATAAAAATCTAGGAGGTATTTTAAATGAAAGAACGAGAAAATTTTACTGGAAAATTTGGATTTGTAATATCCTGTGTTGGCGCTGCTTTAGGTCTTGGTAACATATGGTTATTCTCCTACAGACTTGGTCAATATGGAGGTGTTGCTTTCTTAATACCATACTTTTTATTTGTTTTTATACTTGGAACTACAGGTCTTATAACTGAATTTTCCTTTGGTAGAAAGTTTAAAGCAGGTTCATATACTGGTATAGTTGAATCTTTTAAAAGTAAATCATTAAAGGGAGGAAAATTCTTTGGTATGCTCCCTCCTATAGGATTAACAGGAGTTTTTGTATTCTACTCTATAGTAATAGGTTGGATTCTTAAATACTTTTTCTTAAGTTTAACTGGATCTATTAATACTATTGATACTACTACTTACTTTAGTAATTTTGCTGGTACACCTAATACAATCTTTTGGTTTGCCCTAGCAATAATATTAACTTTAATAATAGTTTCTTTAGGAATAGACCGTGGTATAGAAAAATTAAACAAAATAGTTATGCCACTACTTCTTTTAATTTTTATAATTTTAATCATAAGATCTCTAACTTTATCTGGCTCTTTTGAGGGGGTCAAATATCTATTAGTTCCAAGATGGGAAAACTTATTTAAAATAGATACTTGGGTAATGGCTCTTGGCCAAGCATTTTTCACAGTTTCCCTTAATGGATGCGGTATGGTTGTTTATGGTAGTTATATAAATGATAAATTTGATATTCCATCATCTGCAATACAAACTGCCATATTTGATACTTTAGCTGCCCTTTTAGCATCTTTTATGATTATGCCAGCAGTTTTTGCTTACGGATTAAATCCTTCATCTGGGCCATCTTTATTGTTTATAACTTTACCAAAAATATTTCAAGGTATGAATTTTGGTGCCTTACTAAGTACATTATTTTTTCTTAGTGTAATATTTGCTGCTATTTCATCCTCTGTAAACATGTTAGAGGGTCCTGTTGAAGCTTTCATGACCCATTTTAAATCAAATAGAATAAAAACTTCAATTGTAATATCAGTTCTTTGTTTTTTATGTGGAATACCTTTATCATTAAATATGGTAATCTTTGATAACTTTTCAAATCTTATTACAATAATAATTTCTCCCCTTTGTGCTTTATTAGTGGCTGTTGTATTCTACTATATTATTGGTGGCGAAAATGTATTAATAGAAGTAAATAAGGGAGCTCATAAAAAACTTGGAAAATGGTTTATTCCTTTAGGGAAATACATTTTTATCTTAGTTACTATACTAGTAATAATTCTTGGAATAATATATGGTGGTATAGGTTAAATTTAAACTTTATAAGTTTTGATAAAAATTTTTATTTAATAATTAATATTACTTGACCTAATTGCAATTTGCATATAAAATATACTTAGAATTATTTCATGTGCTAGGGGTGCCTTTAGGCTGAGAGATGATTATTTTATCATTAACCCTCAACACCTGATCTGGTTAATTCCAGCGTAGGGAAGCGTTTAGGGCTGTATTTAAACCGGATCTATATTTAGATTCGGTTTTTTTATTTACATTCTTTAGACTCTCTAAGCACACTTAAAGTTTAAGGAGGGGGTAAAAACTATGATGTCATTTTCACAAATAATAAATGATTTTATTCAAAGTTTTTCATCAATTAATTTAGGAGGAAATTTTAAGGAGATTGTAACTAATCCACTAACAATTCTCACTTTAATAGGAGTCCTAATAATATTAGTTTTACTTATAAAGGCTAAAGACATCAAATTTGATGCAAAAATGCTTACAACAATAGGAATTGCTTTAGCACTTACTGCTGTATTAAACATGCTAAAGATATATAAATTTCCTCAAGGTGGAGGAATAACCTTAGGTAGTATGATTCCTATAATACTTATTGCTTATGCTTATGGTCCATTAGTTGGAATGCTTACAGGATTTTTATTTGGTATAATTTCCTTATTTATAGATCCATATATCCTTCATCCTGTACAAGTATTATTTGATTATCCTATACCATATATGGCATTAGGGGTAGCAGGATTCTTTAAAAATCATAGAATTTCAGGAGCTGTAGTAGCAATATTCTTAAAATTTTTGGCTCACTTTATTTCAGGAGTTGTTTTCTTCGGATCCTTTGCTCCTGAAGGAATGTCTCCAATTCTATATTCATTTTTAGTAAATGGTTCTTTAATAGGTGCTGATGGCTTAATATGTGTAGTACTTTTAGGTATTTTACCTGTTAATAGACTTATTAAAGCTATAAGTTCTAAAAGCGTAACAAGCAAATACGCATCTTAAAATAAAGTAAGGTCTAGATTTCATTAAAATCTAGACCTTTTTATTTTTTAATTAAAGAATTATACTATAGATAAGAGATAAAAAGTTATATAAACTTAGGAGGTACTTATGAGTATTAATCATGGTGCTAATTTATTTGATTTATCAAATGAATTAGGTATAAATAAAAAAGATATTAAAGATTTTAGTTCAAATATAAATCCCTTTGGAGCATCTAAGAAAGCTAAAGATGCAATTTTAAATAATATTGATATGGTTTCTATATACCCAGATCCTAAATATAAAGATTTAAAGGAGTCAATCTCTCAATATTGTCATTGCAAAAAAGAAAATATTATAGTTGGTAGTGGAGCTACAGAACTAATCTCCTCTTTTATAAGTGTTATAAACCCTAAAAAAGCTTTATTACTTTCTCCATCTTATTCAGAATATGAAAGTGAACTTGAAAAGATAAATTGTGAAATAACTAAGTTTTTTTCTAAAGAAGAAGATAACTTTAAAATAGATGTTAACAAATTAATAGAAAGCATAAACTCTTCAAAGTTTGATTTAGTTATAATTTGTAATCCTAATAATCCTACTGGATTTGCCTTTTCAAAGGATGAAATTTCTTTATTACTAAAAAATACTTCATCAATATTCATGGTTGATGAAACTTATGTTGAGTTTACAGAACCTGAAATTTACTCCTCTACTCCACTAGTAGATATTTTTAATAATCTATTTGTAATTAGAGGAACTTCTAAATTTTTCTCAACTCCAGGCATAAGATTAGGTTATGGACTTATTTCTAATAAAGAAATTAAAAAGTCAATGGTTGAAAAACTTGATTTGTGGAATATAAATATCTTTGCTACAACAATGGGAGAAATTATGTTTAAGGATAAAGAGTATATTCTTTCAAATACCTCTAAGTTAAAAGAAGAAAGAGATTATCTATTTAGAGAATTAAGTTCAATAAAGGACTTAAAGGTATATGAAAGTTACAGTAACTTTATACTTTGTAAAATTACATCTAAAAAGTTCACTGCTACTGAACTTTATAATAAACTTTTAGAAAAAGGATTAATAATAAGAAACTGTTCTTCTTTTGAAGGTTTAAATGAATATTTCTTTAGGGTTTGTGTCTTAAAACCTGAAGATAATAAACTTCTTATAGAAAATCTTAAAAATTTATTTTTATAATTAAAAAAATTAATAGGTTGCATATACATAATTTTTATTATTAATTATATATGCAACCTCTTAATTTTTGAAATAATATCTTATTTAATATTATTAGTACTTTTTAAAATTCACCTGTTTTATTTAATTAATCTTTTAATTTAAACAATCATAAACATAGCCGCTATTATTATGTAAACAGCTAAAAGTTGAACCCCTTCAAGCCAATTTGATTCTCCATCATTAACAATTCTATTAGCTATAAGTACTGAAACTATTAAAGCTACTAATTCAAAAGCATTAAATATTATGCTCATAGGCTTAAATATAAGACTTAAAAATATTAATACTGGAGCCACAAATAAAATAACTTGCAGACTTGATCCTATAGCTATTTCCACTGAAACATCCATTTTATTCTTCATTGCCATTATTATTGCAGTGCTGTGTTCTGCAGCATTACCTATTATAGGAATTAATATTATACCTACAAAAAGCTTACTTAACCCAAGAGTCTCTGTCATTGGTTCTACTGCCCCAACTAAAAATTCACTTTCTATGGCAATTATTACTGTAGCTACAACAAGCACTGTTATGGCCTTTTTTAATGACCATTTAGCTTCTCCATCTTCCTCATCTTGTTCCACTGCATATATATCCTTATGAGTGAAAAATGAGAATATTAAACTTAATATGTATATAGCAAACATTACTATAGCAACTATTACACTTAAACTTTCATATTTTGTGTTTAAAAATTCTGGCTTTATTGTATGCATAAATATAGCAGGAATTGTTAATCCAATAACAGCAAATAACAACATACTTGAACTAGTTTCCATTACTTTTTTATTGAAACTTTGTGTTTTATATTTTAATCCTCCTGCTAGCATACTAGCACCTAGTACTAATAATATGTTTCCTATTACTGAACCTGCAATAGAAGCTTTAACCACATCAAACAAACCATCTTTTAATGCAAAAAATGAAATTATAAGTTCTGTAGCATTCCCAAAAGTAGCATTTAAAAAACCACCTAATTTTGGTCCAGTATAAAATGATATTTCCTCTGTTGCCTCTCCCATAAGACCTGCTAAAGGAACTATTGCCAAAGCAGATAATACAAACATAAGAGTTGGAGAAAAATGCATAAATTCACCTATAATACTTATAGGAATAAATATTAAAAGCCATTTTAGTATTTTCATCTTTAGTCCTCCATATATAAAATAAATTTTACTAAAGATAATTATATCACTTTCGTTAACTATTTTAACAAATTATTCTTAATTTACCTATTTAAAATATTAACATTAATCTATATTTTAAACTAATTTTTATTTTATCAATATATTAAAAACTAAATACATCTTAGCTATATCTAAAAAAAGATAACTATTATCTTTTTATAAAACTTAAATTATATATTTAGTATGCTCAGAATCAACTTTTATTATAGAGCTTTTTCTAAAATTATTCTTAAAAGCAAAAAAAACGCTATTTTAAGCGTTCTTTTAATTAATTACATATCTACATTATGAAATAATTTTTGGCAATATTTTTTCTACTATTTTAAAATATCATAATTTTGCGACAATTTCAACAATTTTATTCAATTAATTATTTTATTCAAAATCATAGAAAATTATTACAGCTCTAATATCCTCTCTTCAACTATTCCATCTGCCTTTTGAAAATTAAAACCTAATATTCTTCCTAAGGTTGGTCCATGATTTATAAGCTTACCTTCCTCTAAAACAACACCTGATTTTATTCCTCTTCCAAAAGCTAAAAAGAATGTTCCATAATCTTTTTTTCTAGGTGAATATCCATGAACTGCTTTGTAAGTATGTTTGTTTTTTATATCTTTAGTTTCCTCAATAACTTTTCCTTCATATTCATTTGAAAAATAATATCCTCTAGTAGCTTCTACCATAAAATCACATTGATCATTAGCTCCAGCTTTTATGGCCTCTTCCTTATTTAATATGTATTCTAAAGCTCCTTCTTCCTTAAGCTTTTTCAAGATCTCTAAACATTTCTTCTCATCTTCTTTATTTTTATTATCTAAATAAATATAACATGAGCCTCCACATTCCCTAGCTATTGCTTTAAAGCTTTTAAGCTTTCCATCCTTTAATTCTATTAATCCTTCTTCCCTAAAGGCACTATTAAGCTTTATTACCTTATGAGTATCTATTGCACTATGGTCTCCTAGTAAAATCAATGTTGTGTTTTCATATATCCCTGCCTCTTTTAAATACTGTATTATCTCTCCTACTCTAATATCGTGTCTTTTTAAAGCTTCTAAGGCTTCTAAACTTTCATATCCATAATCATGTCTATGAGAATCTACATCTATTAGATGAACCATAGTTAAATTAGGCTTGTATTTTTTTATTGTCTCCTTAGCACATGCTGTAACAAAGTTATCTAAATAAGGCTCCTTTGTACCTTTTCTAAGAGACCCAAACTTTTTATTCATACTAAATTGATAAACTTTACTTCCAGCTAAAGCAGACATGATTATTTGATTATGCCAAGGTTTTGTCTCAAATATTTCTGGCATATTATAATCTATTTTCATTTTTCCTGTAACTGGCCAAACCAATGAAGCCGTTGTAAGTCCATTTTTCTTAGCTAGTCCAAAAAGAGTTTCTCCCTTTATTTTATTTCCGTACCAGTTCCAATTTGGATTTTCATCCTTAAAATTTAATACTATATTATTTGTTATTCCATGATTAACTGGATATTTCCCAGTAATAATGGATACATGAGCTGGATATGTCAAAGAAGGATATATTGTTTCTACATTCTTTATAAGTGACCCTTCTTTCATTAACTTAGATATATTAGGTAACTTCTTCATTATTTCAATATCTTTTGAAGATACTGCATCTAAAGAAATTACCACCATGTATTTATTATTCATTTTAATTATCATCTCCTGTTCCTATTAAATTATTTTAATTCTTTTATCCTCTATGTCAATGATAATTTTTATATTTTTAATAACTCTTTAAGTTCTTTATAAATAGGATCCTCTATATCCCCTTGTAATTTACTTAAAATCTTTTCTCCCTCATCACTTCTTCCATTTCTCACCTTTTCTAAAAAAGTACTCACCCTCCATGATACTTTCATTTTCTTACTTAAAAACATTAATAAGCTTAATAAAAAAGTAGGTAATAAAACTCTAGGCTCTACTAATGCAATTACAACTACAATCCAAGCTATATTTGAAGCTATTTTATAAGGTTTACAAATTTTACTTATATCATCACTATATTTTAAATTATAAACTCTATTTTTTCTCTCAAAAACTTTACTTCCCATATATTCTCCCCCTATTAATAACTTAACAATTCAATTATAACCCTATTATACATATTTTTCCATATAATTAAATAAAAAAGGCTTATACCAAAATAATTTTTATTCTTATATTTTGATACAGCCGATTCTATTTTTTTATTATCCTATTATATCTTTTGCCATTTCCTCTAATTTTTCTTCTCCATCTTTTTCTGAGAAGTTATAGAAACAATTAGCTACTTGTATTTTTTTAGCTCTTGATATATTTAAATCTTTGCTTATTTTTTCTAAGAAATCAACTTCTTCTATATCACAATCCTCATCAACAAGTCCTATTCTGACAAGTTCAAAATAAACAATATTTTTAACCTTTTCTGATGAATTTTTTATAGTTTCTATTGATTCTTCATATGAAAGATTTCCTAATTCCTCTTCTTCTAAATCTAATTCCTTCATATATGTACGAATTAAATCTTCTTCTTCTTTTTTGATATTCTCATCAGCTAAAGCAAATTCAGTTACTAAATTTATAAATGCTAATCCTTGTTCTTTATTTAACTCTTTTAAAAACATTGCTTATCCCTCCGTATAAATAAATTTTTAGCTTATTAATAATATACTATAAAAAATTTAGTATAACAAAGGCTTTAAGGTTAATTTTTAATTAAGAAATGACTACAATCCTCTATTTCTCTTATTATATTCTAAAAATCTACAATATTAAAGAAAAAGCTGTCATTACTTCTACGTAATGACAGCTACTATATATTTTTTATATATTAGAAACTTTTTCTTTCTTCTCAAGGTATCCTTTTAACTGTTGCAATCCTAAAATTAAAGCTCCTCCTATAATAAAGAATAGGAAATTAAAGCTACTTAAATTCATAGCAGCCTTTGGAATCTCTAATGTAGTTGGTCCCATAAAAACTGCATATATAGATCCAATCATTAATCCTATTATAAAATAAATCATTTGAGACCTATAATTTGAAAGTAAGAATTTTATTAATCTTATTGTAGTTATTATTCCTACAACTACCCCTAGTCCAAAAACCATAAGCATAGGTAAATAACTAAAATTAAATGTTAAAACTTCTTTCACTCCATTTACAACAGGTGCATAAAGACCAAATATTAAAAGTAATGTTGATCCTGATATCCCTGGTAAAACCATTGCTGATATAGCAATCATTCCAGCAAAGAAAACATATAGTGCAAGTGGTAATGAAAACTCATTTAATACTAAACTTGTTCCTTTTGCACTTCCTGTAGCTGGATTAAAATATGTTATTGCAGCAACAATAGCTATTCCTAAAATAGCATATATTATGTATCCATAGTTTTTCTTTAATGATTCTTTGTCTTCACTAATTATTATTGGTATAGAAAATATTATAAATCCAGTAAATAAAGAACTGATTTTATATATTTCTTTATCAAATATTGATGCTATAAATAATATTGATAAAACCATACCAGTTATCCAACCTATTCCTAATTTTAATAAGAATATTATAGCATCTTTTTTGCTTACATCAGTTTTTTTTGTAGATGTTAAAGCATTTAATGAACTTATAAACTTATTATAAAATCCCATTATAAATGCTATAGTACCACCAGAAACCCCTGGAACACTATCTGCTAAAGCCATTAAAAACCCTCTTATAAAGTTAATCACATACATAGTATATCTCCTTTAAAATCTTATATTTATATATTATTTTGTTATATCCAATTCATCATATAATTCCTCTAATGTAAGATTATTATCATAACAATATTTGCTTACTTCTAAATCTCCAATATATCTATAATGCCAAGGTTCATAACTATATCCTGTTATATCTTCCTTTCCTTTTAAATACCTTAAAACAAAACCATATTTATGAGAGTTTTCTAAAAGCCACTGTCCTTCTTTTGTATCCTCAAAAGATTCTTCTAATTGGAACCCTATAGATCTAGTAGTAAGGTCTACAGCTAATCCTAATTGATGCTCACTTGTTCCTGGTAAAGCCACAAGATTGCTTGAATCACTCTTCTCTTTTTCTAAAGCTCTGCCATATAAATATTCCTGCTCTTCATAAGACCTATAAGCACAAGAAAGGTATAAGTCTAACCCAGCTTTTTTTGCATCACTAAAAAGATTTTCTAAATCTTTCTTTAATACATTGCTAACTCTGTTTCTAGGTTCATTTTCTAAACCTACAAAATTAACCTTTGGAATAATTAATTCTTCTGGCTTATAACTTTTATCTATTGAGTTTTCCTTATTTACAACCTTAAACAATCCATCCTTATCATTTAAAATTATTTCTTTAATATGAAGCTGCTCTTCACTAAGCTCTTCTTTATTTGACTCTTTATTCTCATTATCTATCTCTTCATTAGAACTTACATTGCTAACCTCTAAAGCTTTCAATTTGTAAGACTCATAGCTTCTTCCTATAAAAAAACTAGTTATTGTTAATGTAATAATAACTCCTGTTAATATGTAACTTTTAAGTTTCACCTAAACATACCTCCAATTATTTATTAAACAGACTAATCTTTTAAATTATTACCAAATTAACATTATATAAACGTAATATTTCAAAAATTTAAACTGTAAAATAATAAATTGAAGTTTTCTATTGGGAATTAATACAAAGTTTATTATATTATAAACTTTATTCCATATTCAATATTATAAATTAAAATCATATATTTTGATTAAAATTTAGTAAAGTTTAAAGTAATTTAAAAAAGTACTAAAAGATTTTAACTTTTAGTACTTTTAATTTATTTTGATACTTTTAATCTACTTCTTCTGTGTCTATCTGTTTTAAAGGTAAGATTAACTGTAAATAGTATTATAACTCCCACATAACAAATTAAATATAATCCTACTGAAATACTATTAATTAGAATCAAATAAATAGCTGTAATTATAACCCCTAAATTTCCAATCCACTTAAAGGTATTTCCTAAGACACTACTTACGTACTCTAAATCATCTTTTTCCTTATCAAAACCTGATAAAAGATGAGCTAGATTTTTATCCTTCACTTTTTTTCCTATAAATATGTTAAAAATACTTAGTAATAATAATAAAATAGCAATAAGCATATATCCTCCTAAGACCCTTTTATTATATAATACTATAATTTTACATATATATTCTCAGTTTCCACTTGACTTTATTAAATATTTTTTTAATTTTACTTTTTAAAACTTCTATTTTGTATTATAAGCTTTTTATACCAATCCTTTAATACTAAAGATTATATTTATCTTATTAATAAAAAAACACCTGATAATATTCAGGTGTTTGGTGCCGAAGACGGGACTCGAACCCGTACGAGTATTAGCCCGGCGGATTTTGAGTCCGCTGCGTCTGCCAATTCCGCCACTTCGGCTTGAACATTTTCATTATATATTAACTGTTCATTTCTGTCAATACATATTTTTCCATGTAAATTCTTATAAATTTTCATTCTAAAAATACTTTTAAAATTTTTAAGTTTATTTTATTTTTATATTTAATATTCATAGCAAAGGAATATTCATAATATAAATTATAATATGATCAAGTTAGCTTAGGAGAATAATAATGAATGATCTTTTAAATCTTTTTATATACATAGATGAATATTTAATAAAAAGTCTATCTTCTGTATATCTAAATGGATATATAGATATACGCACTTCTAAAAGAATTTGTGATAACACCTTAGCTGGAAGAATTCACTTAGATGAAAATAATAAAACCTTTTGTAGTGATGGGAAAAGTCGAATGTATAATAAGGGTTTTAAAACTAGTAATAGATCAAATGACTTTAATGAAACAAATTGTTATGGAAATGATAGAAGCATAGAAAATAGACTATTTGGAAGAACTGAAGAAGAAATAAAAAGAATTTATACCTCTTTTGAAATACACAATACTATGCTTAAGAGAATGACTACATCAAAAGTTATTAAGGATCTTGAAAATTCTCATTTAGTTGATTCTCATATTTCTGAAGGAGATTTTATAAGAACAAAGGGATGCATAACAGAAACTTCACTCTCTTCTTACTTAGATTCAATAATAAGCTTAATAGAATGCTTTCCCTTAGACATATTAGACTCCCTTTTAAAAGATAAAAACTTAGGCAATTTAAACTTTTCTATAATATTAAATTTACTAAAAACAATTAAAGATAAACTCTCTTTAAATTCAACTGAAGATATAATTATGAATTGTTCTGGCTATACTGCAATACTTAATACCAATTCAAAATACTTTTTAAATGGAGATTGTTATGTCTTTGATAAATGTAATTGTAATTGCAATGTTTTAGGAAAAGTTATTAAAGTTTGTACAAATAATAATGATTGTATAAATTTATTAAGAAAACTTACACAGGAAAATTATTATGTTGATTTATTAAAGTCAATTGAACCTTATTTAGATTTATTGAAAAATCTTAATATACCAATTCCTAAATGTCCAGAACCTAAAGTTAAATCACCAGCTGTACTAATAGCACCAATAAGTATGTATTTTTAAAGCCTTCTAATTAATTTTAGAAGGCTTTAATTTTTTATTATTTAGCTATTATTTCAATTCCATCCTCTGTAACTAGTATTGTATGCTCCCATTGAGCTGAAAGTGATCCATCCATAGTTAATGCAGTCCAATCATTATCTGCATCTACAAAGACATCATATTTCCCTTCATTTATCATAGGCTCTATTGTAAATATCATACCTGGTACTAATACCATACCCTCTCCAGCATCTCCATAGTGATATACAAATGGATCCTCATGGAATTTTAATCCTACTCCATGACCTCCAAAATCTCTTACCACTGAATATCCATTCTTTTCTGCATGCTCTTGAATTGCAGCTCCTATATCTCCTAAAAATCCCCAAGGTTTAACTGCTTCAATACCTTTTTCTAAGCATTCTTTAGCTACTTTAACTAATCTTTTTGCATTTTCACTAGCTTCTCCAATAATAAACATTCTTGAGGCATCTGAATAATATCCATTATATATAGTAGATACATCAACGTTTATTATATCTCCTTCTTTAAGGATTATATTTTCATCAGGAATTCCATGACAAACCTCATCATTTATAGAAGTACACACACTTTTAGGAAATCCACCATAGTTAAGTGGTGCTGGAATAGCTCCTCTACTTACAGTATAATCGTGTACTATTTTATTTATATCTTCAGTGCTCATACCTGCTTTTATTTTCTCTGCAACTAAATCTAAAACAGCATTGTTTATTTCTGCACTTTTTCTTATACCCTCTATTTGTTCTTCATTTTTTATTATATCTCTAGTAGGAACTTCAAATCCTTCTCTAGCTAAATTTTCTATTCTCTCATCAAATTCCATATGACATTTTTTATATTTCTTACCACTGTTACACCAGCATAAATCATTTCTATTTATTCTCATTTTCCTGTCTCCTTATAAAAACTTTAAATACACCTTAAAGTATATATCTATACTTTTAAGTATATACTAAGTTATACTTTTTTCAAGTTTACACCTTATTAATAAGATTATAAAAAAAGATATAGGATTTATGTACTCTATACTATCCCATATCTATAATTCTAAAAAACAATATAAGTTTTACTCCCTTTTATCTATAAAAAGAGCTATATTTTCTCTTATTATACTCATTATAATTCATTAAATTATATATAACTCCCTTTATATTAATCCTCTTTGCAAATATTATCATATTAAGTTCCTCCCATTTATCCTTTTTATAATAATATGTAATATTTGCTTCAATTATTAAAAAGCAATGTGTTTTTCTTTTGAAAGATTTATTTTATCATTTTCTTCTATGGATTCTAAAACATATCTAACAACTGAATTATTTAAATACATTGCAAAAAATAGATCATTTCTATGTCCATATACATCTCTATATTTCTTTAAAGCATTTTTAAAAAAGACATCATAATCTGAGTTTCCTAGTATTTTATAACTATCTTTTATTATTATATCTTTACTAAAAACCTTATGTAACTTTTTCTCATATAACACATGCTTTAAGGTTACACTCTCCTTAAAACCCCATTCCTCATCATGAGGCAAAGAAAAAAAGTCACATAGAAAATGACATATTACTCCTAACTCTATACTAAATTTTTCTTTTCCTAAATGATTTATTATTTCATCACTACTTAACCTACTTAGCTCTTTTACCTTTTCATCAATAATCTCTTCAAACTGTTTTCTGCCATGTTTTTTTAACCTATATTTAGGTGAAATATCTGGAAGAACATTTCCTTTTAAAAAACTTTTTTTATCAATTAAATTTCTTCCTCTTCCTTCAATAGTATTTAATGTATTTTCTCCTATTTCAAGATGAGTTTTATAAAGCATATTAATCACCACCCTTAGTATATTTTGTTCAAAGTGCAAAAAAAAAATTACAATAATAATAAAAAATAGATTATATGCATATAATCTATTTGAGGTGATTTTATGACTTTAAAAAACAAAAATAATTTAATAAAACATCTTAGTTTTATTACTATTATTTTAATTTCCTTTACTTTAATATTTACCTTTAAAGATAATTCTACTAAATCTGTTATTAATGAAAATACTATTAAAGAAACTATAAAGTCAGATTTAAATGGTGATGGGAAAGAAGATTGTTTATATATAGAATTAGGAAATGAAAATAAGTATATGCTCCATGCAAGTATTAATGAAAAAAGTTATGAGTTAACTCCAAACAAAACAATTAATTCTCTAGGTAACTTTTCGCCTAATCGTCCTATAACTTTAAACTTATTAGATTTAGACAGAAATAATATTAAAGAGATAATTGTTCAATCTTCTGAAGAAGATAGCTCTATACAGCATTTATTTAAGTGGACTAGAAATGGCTTTGAAGATATATTTTACTCTACAAACAATATATTAGGAATTGTAGATTCAAATAATGGGAAAACCCCTAAAATACTTTCTTTTTCCTTAGGTGATAGTAAAGAAAATATTCAAAAATATATGCTTTTAAATAAAAAATTTAAAAACATATCCTATGATACAGTTGAACCTACTGGACTATATTCTATAATTTCTTTTATAGACATAATATCTTTAAATTATGAAATATCTGAACTTCCAAATATATTTGCAACTTATATTTCTAAAGAAGATCTATCTCAAATATGGAGATTAGAAAAAGAGTCTTATTATTATGATTTTCAAGATGCTTTCTTTATGGATATAGCTTGGAATAACACTGGAGAAGCCACTAATTGTTCTTGGACCTTAAACTTTAATAAAATCCCAAAAGAAAACCCTAATAATAAATCACAAGTTAAATTCATAATTCAATTAGAAAAAATTAATGATACATTTTTAATAAGTTCCATAAATTTAAATATTAATAAATAATAAAAAGAGATTTATCAAAATAACTTATAAATAAAAATTATAAATAAAAATTATAAATAAAATTTGATCAAAGTTAAGAATTTCTCATAATATATTTATAAATTTCATATACAAGTTTTGATAAATCTCTTTTTTAAATTAAGTATATAAATCTAATAAGTTATTTTTCCTTCCTTATACATCTTTAAAACCTTATCTAAAAATCTAGCTCTTTGAGGATCAACAAAATTTCTAAGGGAAAGTATCATAGTAACTATTGGATCCATACTTGTATCACCACTTACATTATTTGGTGCTCCTAAATTTCCACCTCCCATATTTCCACCCATCATATTAGCAATAGCTCCTAAGTTCCCCATGTTACCCATTGGATTCATTCCTTGTGCTCCGCCACCTAGTAATCCCATAAGTGAGCTTAAATCCCCCATAGGGTTTCCATCTCCCATAATAGCTGATAAAGGATTATTATTATTCATATTTCCTTTCTTGTTACTTTTATTCTTAGAAGAATTATTCTTTCCTCCATCCTTGTTATTTAAAATAGAATTTATAGAATTCATATCAAATCCATCACTACCCATAGAAGATAGAACTTCTGATACTTTGTTTACATCAACATCTCCAAGTCCTAACATATCTAACATCTGAGGATTTAATCCCCCCATAAAATTTCCTTGATTTGAATTTTCACTAACTTTATTTTTGCGTCTACGCTTTGACATCTCCTATCCTCCTTAATAAATTTATGTATATGTACTATAATTTTTTATTTTTTTAGGAGGGTTAAAAAACCCTCCAAAAATTATTCTAACAACATTCATAGCCGCAGCTATTTGCGTTTACACCACCACATAGCCAGAATAATAAGAATAAGATATATGCTCTATCATTGCATAATAAGCCTGATTGACAAAGTATTAGCAATGTTGGTAATGTTGTGCAAGCATTAAATCCTGAACAACCAGTATTTCTACTTTGTTGACTGCAGCAATCATGTTTTTTGCTTTTGCATTTGCATTCGCATTTACATCTGCATCTGCAGCATTTCTTTCTACTCATAAAAATTCACTCCTTTTTCTATTAGCAACATCTATTATTGTTGCATCTACAAGCATTAAATCCACCACATAGTAATGATAATAAAATTAAGATATATGCTCTATCGTTACATAATAAACCTGAACATTGTAAAACTAAAAGAGTTGGTAGTACTGTACAAGCATCCATTCCTGTACATCCGCCATGTCTACTATAGTTTTCATGACTATTACAGCAACATTTTTTCTTTCTACTCATTTCTCTTTACTCCTTTTCTATTTTCTAAACCTTTGTTAACATCCACAATTTCCTAATAATCCATTACAGTTATTGTTTCCGCCATTATTTCCAAAGCCACCACATAAAGTTGCTAAAATAATTATCCATATTATAGCGTTACATCCAAATCCGCCATTTCCGCCTCCACAGCAGCATTCATCTTCACAGCAGCAACAGCATCTGTTATTATTTCCACCGAATCCGCCATTTCCGCCGAATCCGCCACCACATAATAAGAATAACCAAATTAATGTCCATATTCCGCCACCGAAGCCAAAACCACAGTTATTTCCGAATCCTCCGCAGTTGTTTCCTAAACTACCACAATTGTTTCCAAATCCACCACAAGAGTTATTTCCAAATCCATTTAAATTATTAACTCCTCCTACAGATTGTCCACAATTATCAAAAGAATTTCCACATCCTGAAGTATTACAGTATCCTGAGTTACCACAATTGTCATTTGACATTCCTTCTAAGATTTCATTTAAGTCCATAAATGTTACCTCCATATATTTTCTTTATACTATATAGTATTCTCTTCACAAACTTTTGACACATATTTATGGAATATTTTCTACTTTTTGTAATAAATATTGATAAAAGGGCATATACTTCAAAAAAAGAAGCTGCGAAGATAAAATCTTCACAGCTTCTTTAATAATATATTCTAGAAAAATCTAAAAAGTTAATTTTATATTTAATTTATGAAATTAAACTTCTTCAACTAAATCATCAAAAAGGTAATCTACAAGTTCATCTTTTCCTTTTTTATTTAATGAAGAGAAGAACTTAAGTTTGTGATCTTTAGGTAATCCTAGAGTTTCTTTTATAAGCTTTTCGCTTTTTCCTATTTGATTATTAGATATCTTATCACTCTTTGTTGCAATAACTACAACTTCGTATCCATAATGCTTTATCCATTCATACATTTGAACATCATCAGCAGTAGGCTTATGTCTACAATCTACTAATAAAACAACCTTCTTTAAAGGTCCTCTATTTAATAAATATCTTTCTATTGTAGCACCCCAAGATGCCTTCTCTTTTTTAGATACTTTTGCATATCCATAACCAGGTAAATCTACTAAATAAAAATCCTTATTTAATAAGAAGAAATTTATTAATCTAGTTTTTCCTGGAGTTTGACTTACCTTTGCTAAGCCTCTTCTATTAGTTAATGAATTAATTATAGAAGATTTACCAACATTTGATCTACCAACAAAAGCTATTTCTGGTAGGTTATCATCAGGATACTGTTCTCTCTTAACCGCTGATATTATAAATTCCGAACTTTTTATTTTCATTATTTTTCAACTCCAACCAATGCATTTTCTAATACATCATCAATTTTATCTGCAAGTATTATATTTAAACTATCCTTAACTATTTTAGGAAGTTTAATTACGTCTTTTTCATTTTCCTTAGGAACTATAACCGTATCAATTCCTACTCTTCTTGCTGCTAAGCATTTTTCTTTTAAACCACCAATAGCTAAAACTTTTCCAGTTAAAGTTATTTCTCCAGTCATAGCAACATTGTGTTTAACTTTTTTACCAGTTAATGCTGATACTAAGGCAGTAGTCATAGTAACCCCTGCAGAAGGACCATCCTTTGGTACTGCACCCTCTGGAGCATGTATATGAATATCTTTCTTAGAATAAAACTCATCCTTTATTCCTAATTCCTTCATATGAGCTCTCACATAAGAGTATGCAGCTCTTGCAGATTCCTTCATTACATCTCCAAGTTGTCCAGTAAGCTCTAATCTGCCCTTACCATCCATAACCATTACTTCTACTGGTAAAGTATCTCCACCATAAGCAGTCCAAGCCATTCCTGTAACTACTCCAACCTTATCTTCCTTATCAATTTCTTCATAGCTAAAGATTTTTGGCCCCAAGTATTTTTCAACTAACTTAGTAGATATATTTAAATTTTTCTTATCTTTTTCTATTATATCCTTTATTCCTTTTCTTATAACATTAGCTATTTGTCTTTGAAGATTTCTTACTCCAGATTCTCTTGTATAGCTATCTATAATAAGTTTTAAAGCAGAATCAGATATAGTTATTATTTTATTATCAACACCATGTTCTTTTAATACCTTTGGTACTAAATATTTCTTAGCTATTCTGAATTTTTCTTCATAAGTATATCCTGATACCTCTATTAATTCCATTCTATCTAAAAGAGGTCTTGGAATTCCATCTAAAGAGTTTGCTGTTGTTATAAACATAACCTCTGATAAATCAACATCCACCTCTAGATAATGGTCTCTAAAAGTTTTATTTTGCTCATTATCAAAAACCTCTAGTAAGGCATCAGCTGGATTTCCTTTGAAATCCATTCCTAACTTATCAATTTCATCTAGTAAAAATACTGGATTCATACTTTTAGCTTCCTTTAATCCAGTAACTATTCTTCCTGGAATTGCTCCAACGTAAGTTCTTCTATGTCCTCTTATATCAGCTTCATCTCTAACTCCACCTAAAGACATTCTTACAAACTTTCTATTTAGTGAAGTTGCAACACTTTTAGCTATAGAAGTTTTACCTACCCCTGGAGGTCCAACTAGACAAAGAATAGGGCCTCTTAATGAATTACTTATTTGCTTTACAGCTAAATATTCAAGAATTCTATCCTTTACGTCCTTTAATCCATAATGATCTTTATCTAATACTTTTCTCGCATCTTTTATATTTAAAGTATCCTCAGTAAATTCTCCCCAAGGCATGTCTAATAAATTTTCTAAGTAAGTTCTTGTAACTCCTCCATCTTGAGAATATGGAGATGATGCCTTAAGCTTTGAAATTTCATATTGAGCTTTTTCCTTAACCTGATTAGGTAATTTTTTTTCATTTATAACTTTCTCAAACTCAATTATAGCTTTCTTATTATCATCATCTTCTCCAAGTTCCTCTTGGATTACCTTCATTTGCTCTCTTAAATAATATTCTCTTTGGCCTTTATCTAATTTCTTCTTAACTTTAGTTCCAATTCTTTTTTCTATTTTAGCTACTTCAATTTCTTCTTTCACATAAAATATTAATTTTTCTATTCTTTTCTTTAAATCTAAAGTTTGAAGAATATCCTGCTTGTCCTCTTGTTTTATAAGAGCATATGAAGAAATTAAATCTGTAACCTTATTTAAATCTTTTTCTTCTTCTAGATTATCAAATAAATCAACACCATTTATTCCACTACTTGCTGTAATATCTAAAAACTCAAAAAAATCATCCTTTAACTTTCTTGATAAAGCTTCAAGTTCATGGTCAATTTCATTATCAATATCTATTTTCTCTATTGATGCTTCAAGTAATTCCTCTTTATCAAAGAATTCATCCATCTTTGCTCTTTCAATACCTTCTACTAAAACTCTTATAGTGTTTTTTGGCATTTTTACAATTTGCTTTATTTCACAGATTGTACCTATATTAAAGATGTCATCTTCACTCGGATTGTCAATCTCTATATCTTTTTGAGCTGCTAAAAATATCTTTTGATCTCCTGCCATAGCCTTTTCAACAGCTTCTATTGACTTTTCCCTACCAACGTCAAAGTATATAACCATATTAGGAAATACAGTTAGACCTCTTAGAGGAATTAAAGGAAGAATTAATTTATCTTCTTTCATAAATATCCCCTCCAAAAAAATTAATAACTACATATTATATAAATATATAGTCTTTAACAAGTATACACATATTACAAGTTTTTTTCAAGCTTATTTAATTCCATAAAAGAAAACTAACACTTTAAGTGTTAGCTTTCTTTATAGATTCTGCATTTAAGGCACCAGTACCAAAAAATGCCCTATTATCTTTAATTATTAAACTCTCTTTTTCTATACATTCTTCTTCATAAAGTGCAACATCTAATACCTCTTCAATTTTCTTAACACCAACTATCTTTATTCCATCAATATCCCTAGTTATACTACTTAAATTTTCCTTTGGAACAATTACTAATTCTACTCCCGCTCTCTTTGCTGCTAATATCTTTGCATTTACTCCCCCTATTGGTTTTACCTTTCCCTTTATTGATATCTCACCAGTCATAGCCACTCTATTATTTACAGGCACTCCTTTTATTGCACTATATATGGCTGTAGCTATACTTATTCCAGCAGATGGACCGTCTACTGGTATTCCGCCTGGAAAGTTAACATGTATATCATATGCCTTTGAATTTAAATTAAATATATTATCTAATACTGTCAATACATTCTGTACAGAGCAATAGGCTGTGCTTTTTCTCTTTATTTTCTTCTCTCCACCGCCTAGTTCTTCATCATCAACTATTCCAGTAATTTTTATACTACCTATACTATTACTTGATAACTTTGCTGTAGCTTCTATTTCCATTAAAGCTCCATTGTTAGCTCCATACACAGCTAAGCCATTTACATACCCAATTTCAGGTTTATCATTTATCATTCTTTCCATTCTAGGATTATATTGACCATTTTCAATAACCCAATAAATATCACTCTCTTTTATGTAGTCTCTATTTTCATTTATTGCAAGACCAGAACATAATTGCACTAAGTTTATAACTTCTCTTCCATTAGTACAATATCTAGATACTATGTCTAATCCCTCATCACTTATTCTATAGCCAACCTTATTTGTGGCATTTAAAGCAATTTTTCTAATCTCTTCAACAGTTAGTCCCCTAAAAAATATTTCTACGCACCTTGACCTTATAGCTGGCACTATTTCCTCTGGACTTCTTGTAGTTGCACCAATTAATCTAAAATCTGCTGGTAATCCATTATCAAATATTTCTTTTATATATCTAGGAGTATTTGGATCTTCTGAACTATAATAGGCTGAATCTAAAAAAACTTTTCTATCCTCTAAAACTTTAAGAAGTTTATTTAATTCAATAGGATGGAGTTCTCCTATTTCATCTATAAAAAGTATTCCTCCATGAGCCTTTGTTACAGCTCCTGGCTTAGGTTGAGGAACCCCTGCAATCCCTAAGGAACCTGCTCCTTGATATATTGGATCATGAACGGAACCTATTAATGGATCTGCTATCCCCCTCTCATCAAACCTTAAAGTTGTGGCATCTATTTCAACAAATTTAGAATCCTTATTAAAAGGAGATGCTGCCATTTTCTTAGCCTCTTCTAAAATTATTCTAGCTGCTGCAGTTTTTCCTACCCCTGGTGGACCATATATTATTACATGCTGTGGATTTGGCCCACAAAGTGCTGCTTTAAGAGCTTTTATTCCCTTTTCCTGTCCTATTATTTCTTCTAAATTACTCGGTCTACTTTTTTCAGTTAAAGGTTCTGTCAGTTTTATCATTCTTAATTTATTTAATTTTTCCATTTCTTTTTCATTTTCTTTTTCTAAAACACTATTATCTTTCTTCTTACTCGCAAAGGACTTGCTCATATATATATAGAATAAAATTGACATAAGTAATTGTAGAAACATTATAAATGTATAAGTATTCATCTCTAATACCTCCCGTTCTATACGGTTAGTATTTACCTATTTTTGTGATGATATTCCAAAAACTCCATAAAAAATAAAAAAGATGCATAAATAGTATGCATCTTTTTCTATTAAGCAGTTTCTATATCTTTTCTAGCTTTATTTTTCTTCTCAATTTTTAAAGTTGGTCTAACTTCTCCTTCTGGAAGCTTTTCAAGCTCTGGATCTTTTCTATCTTTTATTGTCTCTTCAGTTATAGTAGCTTTTACAATATTCTCTTCTGATGGTATATCAAACATTATATCCATCATAGTTTCTTCTACTATAGCTCTTAATCCTCTAGCACCAGTTTTTCTATTTATAGCTTCATCTGCAATAGCTTTTAAAGCTTCCTCTGTAAAATCTAGTTTTACATTATCAAGCTCAAATAACTTTTTGTATTGTTTTACTAGAGCATTCTTTGGCTTAGTTAAAATACTTACTAAAGCTTCGTTATCTAAAGCTTCTAAAGTTACTAATACTGGTAATCTACCAACAAATTCTGGTATTAAACCAAATTTTAATAAATCTCCAGGCATTATATCCTTTAAAAGTTCTCCAACGTTCTTTTCGCTTTTTCCTTTAACCTCAGCGCCAAAACCTATAGAACTCTTAGTTCCTCTTTTTTCTATTATTTTATCTATTCCATCAAAAGCTCCACCACAAATAAATAAAATATTTGAAGTATTAATTTGTATAAACTCTTGATGTGGATGCTTTCTTCCACCTTGTGGTGGTACTGAAGCTGTTGTTCCCTCTAATATTTTTAATAAGGCTTGTTGAACACCCTCTCCAGAAACATCTCTTGTAATAGATGGATTTTCTGATTTTCTAGCAATCTTATCTATCTCATCTATATATATTATACCTTTTTCAGCTCTTTCAACATCATAATCTGCATTTTGAATTAACTTTAAAAGTATATTTTCAACATCTTCACCAACATATCCTGCCTCTGTTAATGTTGTAGCATCTGCTATAGCAAATGGAACATTTAACATTTTAGCAAGTGTTTGCGCAAGTAATGTCTTACCTGAACCTGTAGGTCCTAATAAAAGTATGTTACTTTTTTGTAATTCAACATCATCCTCTGCCTTATTAGCATTTATTCTCTTGTAATGATTATAAACAGCTACTGCTAAAGATTTCTTAGCTCTATCTTGACCAACAACATATTGATCTAAATAGTCTTTGATTTCTTGTGGCTTTGGAAGATTGCTAGCTTCTAATGGTGATGATTCTGTATTTCCTTCAAATTCATCTTCTATTATTTCTGAACAAAGCTCTATACATTCATCACATATATATACACCAGGACCTGCGATTAATCTCTTAACCTGTTCCTGATTTTTACCACAAAAAGAACATCTTAATTGCTTTTTGTCTTCAAATTTTCCCATCTTATCCACCTCAACTTTCAATAAGATTTAAGTTGTAGATTATTTTCTTTCTATAACTTTATCTATTAATCCGTATTCTACTGCTTCTGATGCTTCCATGAAATAATCTCTTTCAACATCTACTTTTATCTTTTCAAGAGGTTGATTTGTATTTTCACTTAAGATTTGGTTTAATTTATCTTTTATCTTTAATATTCTCTTAGCATGAATATCTATATCAGTTGCTTGCCCTTGGAATCCACCTAAAGGTTGGTGTATCATTATTTCAGCATTTGGTAATGCAAATCTCTTTCCTTTTGCTCCTGAAGATAATAAGAATGCTCCCATAGAAGCAGCCATACCGATACAGATTGTAGATACGTCAGGCTTTATATATTGCATAGTATCATAAATTGCCATTCCAGAAGTTATAGAACCTCCTGGGGAATTTATGTAAAGATGTATATCTTTATCTGGATCTTCACTTTCTAAGAATAATAATTGCGCAACAACAAGGTTAGCCGTTACATCATTAACCTCTCCACTTAACATTATTATTCTATCTTTTAATAATCTTGAGAATATATCGTAACTTCTTTCGCCTTTGCTTGTTTGTTCAACTACCATAGGTACTAAATTGCTCATTAAATTCCCTCCTTTTAAAAAAAAACTCTAATTATAATATTGCCATATATATCATAAAAACATACATTATCATAATTATTATATAAAAAAAATAGACATTTGTTAATTAGTCTTTTTCTAAACAAACTTTTAATTTTAAAATAATTGCCAAGAAATACTTCCTGGCAATTATCTGAAAGTTTATTTATTATTTTAAAGATTCAAATAACATTTTTAAAGTTTTTTCTCTCTTAACATCTAACTCTAAAGCAGCTCTTTGAGCATTTAATAATAGATCAACCATTTTCTCAGTTTCTGCTCCGTTTGAGTACATTTTAGCAACTTCTTCTGCTTTTGCTTTTAATTCTTCTTCAGTAGCTTCTATAGCTTCTGCTTCAGTTACAGCACTCATAACTAAATCAGTTTTTACTTTTCTTTCAGCATTTTCTTTCATGTAAGATTTCATCTTATCTTCAGTGCTTCCAGTGAACTCATAGTATTGCTCTAAGCTTAGTCCTTGTTGTCCTAATCTCATTTCTAAGTCTCTTACCATGTTTTCAACTTCTCTGTTTATCATAGCTTCTGGAATTTCTACTTTTGCGTTATCAACTACAGCGTTTATAACTTTTTCTTCCATTTCTCTTTTAGCTCTTAATTCGTTAGCTTTTACAGCTTTTTCTTTTAAGTCAGCTTTTAATTCTTCTAAAGTATCAAATTCTGAAACTTCTTTAGCAAACTCATCATCTAAAGCTGGTAATTCTTTAACTTTTATTTCTTTTACAGTTACTTCGAATTTAGCTGGTTTTCCGTTTAAGTCTTCTTTTCCATAAGCTTCTGGGAATGTTACGTTAACATCTTTGCTTTCTCCAACTTTTAATCCAACTAATTGCTCTTCAAAGTTATCTATGAAGCTTCCTGAACCTATTTCTAATGGATAATCTTTTCCTTCTCCACCTTCGAATGCTACGTCATCTATGAATCCTTTGAAGTCTATAACAGCTATGTTTCCATTTTCAACTGTTCCTTCTTCTTTAGTTTCAACTCTAGCATTTCTTGCTTGCATATCAGCTAATTGTTTTTCTATGTCTTCTTCTTTTACTTCGTAAGATACTTCTTCAACTTCTAATCCTTTGTAATCTCCTAAAGTAACTTCTGGGTAAGTAGTAACTTTAGCTTTGTAAACTAAGTCTTTTCCTTCTCCAACTTCTACTACTTCGATTTGTGGATAATCAACTGGTCTTACGTTGTTTTCTTCTAAAGCAACTCCGTAAGTTTTATCTATACAAGCGTTTATTGCATCATCAAATAAAACTTCAACTCCGTAGAATTTTTTAACCATGTTCATTGGAACTTTTCCTTTTCTGAATCCTGGTATGTTAAACTTCTTTGAATTTTTATTATAAGACTTTTTTAACGCCTCGTTAAAGTCCTTAGCATCAACTTTAATTTCTAATTCTACAACATTTGTGTCTATTTTGTTCATTTTAGCTTCCATTGTATATTCCTCCTGTAAATAGCCTTTTAAATTCATGTTTTATGAATTAACCTAGGCAATTATAACATATAATTTCTTTTTTTATCAAATATTTCTTTTATTTTATTCTTACATTTATACATTTTATCATACTAGTAGTTTTTTTTCTATAAAATCTTTAACATCTTTTAATTCTTCGTAAGTTTTAAAATTATCCCTATAAACTTCTATTATTAATGGCCCTTTATAATCTAAAGTTTTTAGTTTTTCAATGATAGGTTTATAATTTACTCTCCCCTTACCTGGAAGTAAACAAATACTTTTTTCATCTCTATCGTTTATATGAAAATTAACTAAATCCTTCCCCATGATATCAATATAATGGAGAGGATTTTCATTACTTTTATATGCTTGTTTTATATCACAGGTAAATTTAATATCATATTTTATGTTATTTTTTAAATACTTTAAAAATTCTATATCTGAAGACATACACCAGGAAACATTTTCTTGAGATAAATATATATTATTTTCTCTTGCTATATAAGCTAATTCATTATATATATCTAAAATTTCCTTCTTATTAATAGTATTAAACTCTTGTTTTCTCATACCATGAAAGGTATATGAAAAAGCTCCTAATTTATTAGTAGCTTTGCATATATTCTTAAAAACCTCTAAAGAATCTTTTCTTCTTCTCTCATATTGATCAAATAAATAAGGTTCATACATAGATGAAAAAAAATGTACTGATTTTATATTAAAGTTATTTTTCTCTTTTTCCTCAATTAATTTCTTTACAAAATCATCACTATACTCATAATAAGTATTTAAAAATAATTCTCCTGTATTAAAATACAATTCTTTCATTATTTTAAATGATTTTTCCAATTCAAAATCTGGATAAAAACATGCTGAAGAAATTCCAACTTCCAAATTAATTTCTCTCCTTCCTTTTTAATCCCTATTATTATAACTTATAGTAAACATTTAAATAAACTTTTTTAATTTTTATTTTAAATAATATCATTTGCTTATATGGAGATACTATGTTATGATAAGCTTTGTTTGATTGTGAGAATTTTAAAAATAAAATAAATTTTAAAAACTAAAAATATACAAGAAGAAAGAGGATAAAGAATGAACAATATAAAATTTGATGACTTAGGTCTTAAGGAAAGCTTACTTAAAGCTATAAAAGATATGGGATTTGAAGAGCCATCTCAAATACAAGCTGAAAGTATTCCTGTAGCCCTAGAAGGACACGATATAATCGGTCAAGCTCAAACTGGTACTGGTAAAACAGCTGCTTTTGGATGCGCTATAATAAATAATGCTGATTTTTCAGGAAAGAAGAAATCTCCAAAAGCACTTATTTTAGCACCAACTAGAGAGCTTGCTATACAAGTTAATGAAGAACTTGTAAGACTTGGAAAACATGAAAAACTTTCTGTTTTACCAATATACGGTGGTCAACCAATAGATAGACAAATTAGAGCTTTAAAAAATGGTGTTGATATAGTTGTTGGAACACCTGGTAGAGTATTAGATTTAATAAGAAGAAAGAGTTTACCTCTTAACGATATAGGATTCCTAGTGTTAGATGAAGCTGACGAAATGTTAAACATGGGATTCATTGATGATTTAGAAGAAATTGTTAAATCATTAAAAACTGATAGACAAACACTTTTATTCTCTGCTACTATGCCTCCGCAAATAAAGAAATTAGCTAGAAATTACATGAAAGAAGATACTAAGCACATCGCAATAAAGAAAAGTTCTTTAACAGTTTCAAAAATAGAACAATTTTATTTTGAAATAAAACATAGAGATAGATTTGAGACACTTTGTAGAGTTTTAGATTTTGATGAACCAAATGCTGCAATAATTTTCTGCAAAACAAAAAAAGGTGTTGACGAAGTTGTAGAAAAAATGCAAGCTAGAGGATATATGGTTGAAGGTATGCACGGAGATATGAGCCAAAACCATAGACTTCAAACTTTAAGAAAATTCAAAGAAGGAAGCTTAGACTTCTTAGTTGCTACTGATGTTGCAGCTAGAGGAATAGATGTTGAAAGCGTAACTCACGTTATAAACTACGATCTACCACAAGACAATGAAAGTTATGTACATAGAATCGGAAGAACAGGTAGAGCTAACAGAGAGGGAGTTGCTTATTCTTTAGTTACTCCAAAAGAATATATGATGCTTAAGCAAATACAAAAGCATACTAAGAGTAAAATAATAAGAAAAGCTGTACCTACAGTTGATGAAATATTCCAAAATAAACATAATAACATAATAAATAATGTAAAATCTACTATAGAAGAAGCTTCAGAAGATTTCCAAAAGTTTATTCCAATAGCTACTCAATTAGATGAAGATTATAGCTTAGTAGATGTTGCAGCTGCTCTTTTAAAAATAGTATTTGATAAAGAATCTTCTTTTGATTACACTTCAAATTCTATAGAAGCCCCTGTAATGGACGAAACTAGATTATTTATGTCTGTTGGAAGAAGAGATGGTATAACTCCTAAATCTCTTGTTAACTTCTTAAAAGAGACTGCTAGAATAAGCCCTAAGCAAGTTGGAGATATAGACATAAAAGAAAACTTCTGCTTTGCTAACGTTGATGCTGATGCAGTAAATAATATAATGAAAAAATCAATGGGTAAAAAACTTAACAAAAGAACTGTTAATATAGAAGTTGCTAAAAAAAGAAAATAATATAAAAAAATACATACTCATATGAGTATGTATTTTTTTTATTTATTCTTACAACAACCAGATCCATTTGAACATCCACATCCATTTTTAGAACATCCTCCTTGGCATCCTCCCTTTGAAGAACATCCTCCACAGGTTCCATTTGCTTTTTTAGGACATCCTCCTCTACTTCCACAGCAACTTTTTTTGAATCCTAACTCTTCTAACTCTTCTTCACTTAAGTATTTCAGTGGAAATTCATTTTCACCAAAGCTTTCATACTCTGGAGTATCCTTAATTTCATTTCTATCTATATTTAACAAAATTATCACCTCATTATTTTTATAAATACAAATTTAATAAATTATTATTTTGTATTATTACCTATTAATATAACATACTAAATAAGCTTTAACTACTTAAATTAAAATTTTAATTTTTTATAATTTTTAGCATTTTTTCATTATTTATGATAAAATTTATTTATAAAACATTTACATTATGAGGAGGTACATTATGAGTATTCATATAGGTGCAAAAGAAGGTCAAATAGCCGAAACAATTTTATTACCAGGAGATCCTTTAAGAGCTAAATTTATAGCTGAAACTTTTTTAGAAAATCCAGTTTGTTACAATGAAGTTAGAGGAATGTTAGGATATACAGGAACATATAAAGGAAAAAAAATATCAGTTCAAGGTACTGGTATGGGGGTTCCTTCAATTTCTATTTACGTTAATGAACTTATAAGAGATTATGGAGTTAAAAATTTAATAAGAGTAGGTACTGCTGGCGGTATGCAAGAAGATATAAAAGTTAGAGATTTAGTTTTAGCAATGTCATCTCATACTGATTCTGCAATAAATAAAGTTAGATTTAACGGTTTAGATTTTGCTCCAACAGCATCATTTAAACTTTTAAAGGCTGCTTACGATACTGCCGTTGAAAAAGGATATTCTCCTAAGGTTGGTAGCGTATTCACAGCTGATAGCTTCTATAATGATAATCCTGAAGCATGGAAACAATGGGCTAAATTTGGTACTTTAGCTGTTGAAATGGAAACTGCAGCTTTATATACCTTAGCAGCTAAGTATGGTGTTAATGCCTTAACAATACTTACTATAAGTGATCATTTAATTACTGCTGAGGAAACTACTAGTGAGGAGCGTCAAACTACCTTCACAAAGATGATGGAAGTTGCTCTTGATGCTGCTATAACTTTATAAATAAAATAAAAGAGCTTTATCAAAATAACTTTTGATAAAGCTCCTTTTTATTTATTAATTCCTCTTCTCTTCTTCTAATCCTGGTAATGAAAAGTCTTGCACATTATAAACTATCCATTTTCCATTTTCATACTTCATATTTGTGAAAAAATTTTTTTCCATTGATTCACTTTTAACATCTATTCCTAATATTTTCTTTTTTATCTTATAAGAAACATTAACTACAATACTAGCTTCATAAACACCATGATTTCGTTCTATTGAACTATTTTCCATCTTAATTTTAAGATCGCTTATGTCATAGTCATTCTTTAAAAGAAAATATTTTTGACTTAATGTATTATATATATTATCCTTAACTTCATCCTTAGCATTTCTTATATCATTTTTATCCTCTGAATTTAAAGCCTGAAATACGCTACTATAAAATTCTTTTACAACTTTTTCAACATCTTCTTTTATGATTGTATCTTTTAAATCTAATTCTATATTTATTTCTGGATGATCTTCTATATAAAACTTTTGGCTATCTATTTCTCCCCAAGGAGTGTTGCATTTTATAGTTAAGTAAGTTGAACCATCCTTTGGGAAAGGACCAACATCCTTAAAATCTTTTACCTTTATACCTGAGTCCTCTCCATTTATATATACATTACTATCCTCAAAACTACTCTTAACTGTGACTAAGGTTCCATTTAAAGGTATGTCTATCTTATTGTTATCCATGAAAACAATATTTTTTTCTTCTACTAAATTAGAATTATATGCTTTCTTTTCAATCTTAAGATCATAGACTCCTGGTATTAAGTTAGGTATTTCTAAAGTTCTACTAGTATTAGTTGTACCTATAAAATTACCATTTAAATACACACTAGCTTCTGGGAAATTAGATGCCACAATAAGTTTCTTTTTTTGTATTACAACATACCATTTTTCTCCCCAAAAACTTTTTTTAGACTCTAATTTTGTAGAGTATATCTCAGCCCCGTTTTCTAAAGAAGAAACTAACTTATTAATTCTACTTTTATCCGCTTTAAAAAAATCAATATATGGTATTAACTCCTCTTTTGTTATTCCAGAATTTTTATTTCCATCTTCTATTAAGTTCATTAAAGCTCTTTCATTTCCTTTGCTTAAGGAATTAGATAATTGTTCAATTACATCTCTCTTTTTACTACTTACATTACCATATAGAAATACTATGATTAAGGCTAAAGCAATAACACAAATTATTATTACCTTAGGATCCTTTTCTTTTATAATTTTATCCTTTACTCTTTTATAAAAGCTACAAATGTTATGACCTACCCCTGTAATACTCTCTCTCAATTTATCCATATGTTAAAACTTACTCCTCTAGTAAATTTATAATCCATTTATTACATTCTGTACATTTATAAACTTGTATTCCAAAAGGATATAGCATTTCATCTTTAAATCTATTATAATCACTTCTTAACTCTTTTAATGAATAAAATTCATCATCTTCAGTTAAAGCCCCAACTAATTCACATATATAATTTTCTTTAGTTTTAAAACAGCAATCATTTTCATCTGTACACTCTATTTTCTCTAATTTTAATTCTTCTTGAAAATCTTGTAATATAGGTATTATATCTTGAAATTCACTTATATCATCTTGAAAATCCCCTGCTAAAAAATCTACTCCACTTATAGTAAATAATTTATCCATTTAATCACCTCTAATTTCCTAATTAAAATTTGCTAACTAATTCTAGTATTACATAAATTAATTAATTTTACTAACTTATTTTAGCATAATAAATATTATTGTAAATAACTTATTGTTAATAATAGCAAAAATAGCCCCTAAATGAGCTATTTATTAATATTTAGATCTAAAATTAAAGTTTATTTATTCTATTATAGATAAAAATTCCTCTTCATTTATTATCTTAATATCGAAATTTTCTTTTATTAAATTTTCTGCTTTTTTTAATTTAATACTCTTTTCATTTTCTTTTAATTTATTTAAATCCCTAATTCCTGTAATTAAGTAGTTTGTCTTTTTACTTACAGAACTTGAGACAAATCCACCACATCTTATTACATTTCCTATGGCTTCTCCTCTAGACATAGAACTTAAAGGTCCTGTAAAAACTACATTTTTGCATTTTAAAGATATTTCTCCATCTTTCTTCTTTTCTTTAAGTCTTAAATTGCTTGAATATTTGCATTCTCCCTTTCTTCCAGAAGATTTATATCCATTTTCATAAACAGCACCTATTCTTATGGCAAGCTTATCTGAAAGCTCTTCAACTGATTCTATATCTAAATCTTTGCATATATTAAGTAATATGTTAGCACAAGCCCTTGCATCTTCCCCTGCATGGTGATGAGAAAATTCAAAGCCTAAAGCTTCACTTACAGTTCCTAATTTATGATTTGGTAATGATTTATAATAATTCTTTGCCATAACTACTGTACAGGCATATTCAAAGTCTGGATAAGGTATATCATAAAAATCTAAAGTTTTTCTAAGAACGCTAATATCAAAAGCTGCATTATGAGCTATTACTAAATTTCCATCTATGTAATCCTTTATTTCTTCCCATATTTCATTAAAAGTTCTCTCATTTTCAACATCCTCTGGTCTAATTCCATGTATCCATATATTCATGGGCTGAAATCTCATTTCACAAGGCTTTATTAAAAAATATTTTTCTTCAACAATTTTATTATCCTTAACAACAGTCAATCCAATAGAACACGCACTATTTCTTTTCTCATTAGCAGTTTCAAAGTCTATTGCAACAAAATCCATTTATGTCTTTCTCCCTTTCTATGTAACAATAAACAATATTATATCACATTTTATTTTATTATTTTAATTTATTTAAATGTAATTCAAAATAAAAAAACCTTACTGTAGAAATAAAATATTTCAAATACAATAAGGTCTAAAATTATTTTTTAAGTTGTATTTATAGATTAAAATTCATATTTACAATTAAATCTCTAAAAATAAACTTACTTTTTAATTAAGGAGTTTTAAAATCAAATTTAAAATCTATTTAATTACACTTTTAATATTATTAAATAGGTCTTTATTTTCTTTTATCTTTTCTTCATTGCCTAGTACACAGATGTAGTCTTCCTTCATTAAATCTTTAATCATAGGTGCAAAACTCTTAATTTTTTCTACATCTGCATTTATGATTTCTTCTCTTTCATTTTGAAGATCTTCATAAGTAAAGTTACTTAGGTAGTATGAAACTGCTATATCACCTTTTATTCCATTGCTTATAGGTTGATCATATTTTCTTATTGTACCTATGATGTATTTAGTCATTTCTCTTTCGTCAGCTTCAAAATCATTTAAATACTTAGGTATATTATCATAAGCTTCTAAAGTGCTTTTTATATTAGGATCTCTATATGAAACTATATATGCTCCGCCATCTCTTCTAAAGTTAGAGAACACTCCATAAGCTCCACCTTTAACCCTTACGGCATTCCATAAGTAGTCAAAGCCTAGAATACTTTCTAATAAAGATAGGGCACCAGAATACTTATATCCATGAGTTTTATAATTTCCACCCTTAGCTACATACTGTACATTTCCTTGAGTTAAAAGTCCTTCATTTTTCTTTCCTAACTCAAAATTATATTCTTCTTTCTCAAAATCATTATTATTTGTTTTACTTATTAAATATTTTACTTTTTCCTTAAAGTTTTCATATTCCTCTTCTTTTCCTGAATAACTTATAAGCATATTTCCCTTATTAAAGATTAAGTCTCTTACCTTTTTTAAACTATCTGATATTGTTGATTTTTTATCTTCCTTCTCTATATTTACTAGAAAATCATAATAATCTAATCCACTTATTTTTTCATCATAAGCTCCTCTATTTGTAGAGTATGATAAAACTTTTTTCATAGCTATTCTATGACCACTATCAAATATAGCACCTTCTAATCTAGCTCTCTTTTCTCTAATTATTTGCATAATTCTGTCCATATCATCTAAGTCAGTGTGATTTACAATCTCATCAACTAATTCTATTGCTTTATTAGTCTTACTGCTTAATGCTTTATATGAAATTTCTAAATATGGTCTAAACTCATTATTTTTCTTTAAATTAGCAAAAGTTATAGCCCCAAAGCTTATTCCACCTGTACTTATATTTATAGCATTTGATAACTTAGAATAATCATAATTTTCTGTTCCACACTTACCTAATATATCACATAGCAATCCAACATAAGGTATTAAATCTTCAGGAACACTATTTGTATTAAAGAAGAAATTAACATAGTCTATTTTATTAGTATGGAAATCATGGTGTAATGTTGTAATTCCATCTATCTCTTTCTCTTCTGTAGGAATTTTAGTTGCTTCTTTATCTATATCCTCTAAAGATAACATAGGAATACTTTCTAAATCTTCTTTTTTATCAGGTGTACTTTGTCTTTCTTTTAACTTTTTACAATTATCAATTATTTCATTTAAAGTCTTTTCATCAAAACTATTTTTAATCTCTTCTAACTTTTTCTTTAATTCAGCTGACTTTTTCTCATTTATTCCTTTTTCAGGATGAAGAGAAACAAGTGAAGAGTGAGTATTATTTATCATATATCTTTCAATTAAATCTTCAAAGTAATTGCTTGTTAAAGCAGATTTTATTTTTTCAAGATTTTTTTCATATTCTAAATGAACATATGGATCCCCATCATAAAGCCAACTATCCATAACTTTTAAATAATAAATTAATCCATTAGGATAAGAACCATAATCTCCTTCTCTTAATTCAAATTCAACTCTATTTATGGAAGCTTCTATAAGTTCTTTATCTATTCCATTTTCAACTAAATCCTTTAAAGTATCCATTACTACTTTTTTAAATTCTTCTTCTTTGTTTAGCTCTGCATTCTTAACTAAAACAGTAAAGGCTGATTGTTTAGTTGAGTTATCAAAGTCTCCTGATACAGCTTTCCCTATACCTGCATCTATTAATGCTTTCTTTAATGGGGCTGCTGTACTTCTTGTTAGAAGATATGCTAAAACATCAAAAGCTAAGCCTTTTTCTCCGTCTGTGGCATCTCCAATTACAAAGTTTAAACTATAATAACTTTTATGATTTAAATCTTCACTTTCAGCTATTCCATAAGTAAAACTTTCTTCTTTCATACTTTCAAAGGATTTTTGTTCTTTTATTTCTGAATCTATCTCTTTATATTCAAAATTCTTTAAATACTCTTCATTTATAAAGTCTAATTCTTTTTCAGTATCTCCATTACCATATAAGAAAATATATGAGTTTGATGGATGATAATATTTCTTATGAAATTCTACAAACTCTTCATAAGTTAAGTTTGGTATTTCATCAGGATCTCCTCCTGAAGATAAGGCATAACAAGTATCTGGATATATTGTTTGAGGAATCTTTCTATAAAGTATAGAATCTGGAGATGAGTATGCCCCTTTCATCTCATTATAAACAACACCATTATACTTTAATTCATCTTCCTTATTTTCTATATAATAATGCCATCCCTCTTGCATGAATATTTCCTTATGCTTATATATATTTGGATATAATACAGCATCTAAGTAAACATCCATAAGATTCATAAAGTCTTTTTCATTTCTTGATGCTACTGGATATATTGTTTTATCTGGATATGTCATAGCATTTAAGAATGTATTTAAAGACCCCTTTAAAAGCTCTACAAAGGGTTCCTTAGTATTAAATTTTCTAGAACCACATAAAACTGAATGCTCTAAAATATGAGGAACTCCTGTACTATTTTCAGGTGGTGTTCTAAATCCTATTGCAAAGCACTTATTGTCATCTTCACTTAGGATTTTTATAAGTTTAGCCTTAGTTTTTTCATGCTCAAACCTTAAACCTACTCCACCTATTTCATTTAAATTTTCTATGTTTAAAAGTTTAAATCCACTATAAATATTATTCTCTTTAAAATTCATTTTTCACACTCCTATGGAAAGGTATTTTGTTAATATGTTTATTTTAATAATTGTACCATAATTACCCTATATTAAAAAGTTTGCTGTTATAGATTAAAATTTATCCCTTTAGATAAATTTAGTCTTTTTAAAATACTATATTCTAAAAATAAAGATTATCCTAATTTATTTATTTCCAAATAGCTTTTAATTTATTTAAGTTTCTTCCTATATTTTGTTTAAGAGAATGTTAATTTCTAAATAAAAAAAGAAATGATATAACTAAATCTATATCATTTCTCTTTTAGCTTAAGATTATTCTTTATGGTTAATTAATTGTATTAAGTTTACTAATATTTCTTTTTAAAATATTGAACTAAAAATTATATATATAATTTTTATAGTATTCCAAAATATCTAGCAATAACATATAAGATTATTGCTCCACCACCTAAAAAGCTAACCTTTGCATTTCTTTGATTATTAGCCATAACTTTTTCAAATATTCCTCTAGCTATAAGCAAAGCTCCAGCTGCCACACCAACCCATTGATTTGTTGTAAACCATTCCGGATTAAGGTATGTATAAAAGTATCCGATTACAAGTGGGAAAATAAAACATCCAAAAATACTTCTTATAAATGGAATTTTTCCTTTTACTAATTTCATCTTATGTAATTCTCCTTTACTCTCTTATTACATATTAATTTTATCAACATTTTTAAAAATTTAAAAGCATATATCTCTTATTAAGTTAATATTTACTTTTATTTATTATTTTTTTTAGTTATTCATCATATACATTATTGAATTATGTATTAAAAATAGGAGGAACTTAATGAAAAGAAAACACAAGATATTATTAGTGACTTCTTTATCCCTAATAGTATTATTAACCTTATCCATATATGTATCCTTAAACAAAAAGAAAACTTCAGCATTTTCAGAAGCCATAAATTTATTAAATGAACCTGACAAAAAAGAAGATGATGAATTAAAGGGGAAATTTGAAGAAGTACTTCAAGACTTATTTAAAAATAGAAATATAGCCATATTAAACAATGATTTAGAGGAATTAAAGAAATTTTATGATTTAGAAAAAAAGCCTAGTCTTTGGGCCTATGAAAGTGAAAGTAAAAAAGTTAAGTATTTGAATAACTGGTCTCAAAAACAAGGAGTTGTATTTAATGAAATAAAATCAAAAACTGAAATAAGAAAGGCTAGAGAAAGAGAAAAGGACTTATACGGAATAATATGTGTTGTTTCAAGTGAATTTACATATTATTATCTTAATGATCCCCTTAAAACTAATACCTTTAGATTAGGTACTTATCACTATTTAAATTTAAAAGATGAGGGAGATAGGTATATTATCACTAAAGAATGGTACACTGATCCTTTTGCTGATTCTCTAGATTTAAATAATATAAAATCTGATGAAATTAAATCATATATTTTAAATAGTTCTAGTCCATCTTATTCACCTGATGAAAGAACACAGAAAGCTATAGATTATGCCCACACCTATTGTGGAGCAGCTGCAGATGATGAACTTGGTTTTAACTACAATAAAAAATACACAGACTTTAACCCTCAAGGAGGAGATTGTGCAAACTTTGCCTCTCAAATTCTTTTTGAAGGTGGTGGATTTAAGAAAAATTCAGCATGGAACTATTCTGATGGTGAAGGTTCTAAGGCTTGGGTAAATGCTCAAGCATTTAAAAATTACATGGTTAATAGTGGACGTGCTTCTTATATTGCTAAGGGTAAATATTCAGAAATATATAAAGCTGCCTATAACTTAAGACCTGGTGATTTTGTAGCTTATGAAAAAAATGGACGAATAACTCACATTTCAACAGTTACAGGATTAGATAGTAAAGGTTATCCCCTAGTAACTTGCCATAACACAGATAGACTTCTTGTTCCTTTTGATTTAGGTTGGAGCAATGACAATATACGCTTTCACCTAGTAGATGTTTATTATTAATTTAAATATAAAAATGATATGTATAAAAATAACTAAGAAATAAAACTTATAAATATATTCTGAGAATTACTGAATTTCGCTAAGAATTTATAGCAATTACTTCGAATAATTTACTAAAGCTCAGAACTCCCGCTGGTCAAACAACTTCGCTTTTTAACGTAAATTATTCTACGTAATAGCTTAAATTCTAAAGCTTATTCAGATATTCTCTTCATACTATTTATAAGTTTTATATTAAAATTCATACTATTTATAAGTTTTATATTAAAATTTTAATACATATCATTTTTAACTATAGTTCTAATCTATATTTTTCTAAGGACTTAACTATTAAATCAGCTATTTTCTGTTGATATAACTTATCTCCTAACAAAGCATCATCTTCCCAATTGCTCATAAATCCCATCTCTAAAATTATTACAGGTCTTTGTGACCAGTTAAATCCTGTCATATCTTTTCTTTCAAAAACGCCGTTAACTTTTACTCCACCCTCTTTTAAAGTTTCACTTAAAATTTCTCCATATTTCTTACTTTCTTCATATATACCTTTTAACTCCTTTGTTTCAGAGGAAGGAATTAAAATTGAGGCTCCTCTTTTTCCTGAATTATTTGATCCATCACAGTGAAGTTTTATTGAAATATCTGCCTTTGATGTATTTCCTATTTCTGCCCTTTCTCTATTGCTTAAGGTAACCTGGTTTTTCTCTCTTGTCATAACTACTTTATAGCCTTCTCTATTTAAAAGCTCTTTTAAGATCATAGCTACTTCTAAGTTTATTTCATACTCCTTATTTTTTGTACCAACTCCAGCTGTTCCTGAAGATACTCTAGGCTTTTTTTCATTAGACCAAGGTGCTATAGGTTCAAGCTTCTTATCTCCTTTTTCTTGATGCCCTGCATCAATACATATAGTAACCTCTTCTTTTTCTTTTCCTAAAACTTTCTCTTCAAGTAAAGTAATGCTAAGTAAATTTACTAAAAGAAAAATTCCTAATAAAAATATAAATCTCTTTTTCATAATAAAAATCCTTTCTAGTATTTAAATAATAAATAGTATTTCTCTAAATACTAAAAAATATTATTCACTAGTTTTACATATAAATTTTTCATGTTATAATTTTAAAGTCTTAAATTATGTCTAATAAAGAATTTAATATAAATTAAAGGAGATACATATGAAAAAAGTTAATTTTAAGGGAAGTGTAATGTTAAATCCTACTCCAGTAGTTCTTGTTACTTCTAAAAATAAAGAAGATAAAGTAAATGCTTTTACTGTTGGTTGGGTTAGCACAGTTTGCACTAAACCTCCAATGATCGCCATGGGAATAAGACCGGAAAGATTATCCCATGAATATATAAAAGAAAGCAAGGAATGTGTTATAAACTTACCATGTAGAGATATGGTTAAATTTGTTGATTTTTGCGGTGTTAAATCCGGAAGAAAAGTTGATAAAATTAAACACTTTGGATATGCCCTTGATAAAGGAATAGCTGTAAGTACTCCTTCTATTGAAAAAGCACCTGTAGCTTTAGAATGTAAGCTTAAATCTATAACACCTTTAGGTACACACGACATGTTTTTATTTGAGGTTCTTAATGTAAAGGTTGATGAAAGTCTTATAGATGAAAAGGGAAAGATTCATTTTAACAAGGCTAATCTATTAGCATATAGTCATGGAGAATATTTTGGTCTTAATTCTAAACCACTAGGTTCTTTCGGTTATTCAATTAAGAAAAAGAAAAAATCAAGATAGTATTCCTAACTAAATATAAAAAAGACACTAAGAAAATTTATTTTTACAAATTCTCCTAGTGTCTTTTTTTAAATTCTTATATAATAAAATTTTTATAAAGTTTATTATTATATTTTCATATGTATAATTAAATTTCTTCTTTAGCAGAGGTTAAGAATTGAATTTCTTCTAAAACAGAGCTTGCTCTGCTCTCATCAACCATAACCACTAAATAATCTCCACTTTGTATTTCAATAGAACCCTTAGGGATTATTTCGTTATTTCCTCTTTTTATTGCAACTAAAAGAGCTGTTTCTGGCCAATTAACATCTTTTATTTCTTTTCCTTCTGCTTCACTACCAAGTTCTACTCCAACTTCTAGTAAAGTTTTATTATTAGAAGGTTCTTCTACTTCTGAACCAACCTTTTCTATCCATCTTTCTAATAAAGATTCATATATTGGTTCACTTTTTAGTAAGTCAGATGTTACATAGGAAATTATTACAACTACAGATAAAGCTAGCATATGTTCAAAAGAACCAGTCATCTCTGTAATAAGTATTATACCTGTAATAGGTGCCTTTACTATTGAAGCAAAGTTACCTGCCATGGCTAATATTATAAAATCTATTATATATTGGTTTGGAACTCCAAATGCATTACAACTTACTATTCCAACTATATTTCCTACTACTGCACCTAAAAGTAATAGTGGGAAGAATATACCACCTGGTGTACCTGCACCAAAACTTATAATAGTTAATAAAAATTTAACTAAAAGCACAGCTAAAAGAAGCTTTATTGGAAAGCTCTTAGTTGCTAAATCCATTATAAGTTCATGTCCACCACCTAGTATTATTGGTGCGAAAATACCTAATATACCTGTTAATAAGAAAGGAATCATTACCTTAACTTCTACAGGAACCTTTTTAAACTTTCCATATAAACTTTGTACTTTTAAAATTCCCTTTGAGAATATTGCACCACCTATACCTAAAATTACTCCTAATATTATTAATACCCAGTAATACTTTAAAGGTAATACAGGAACATTTTCTATTCCTAAACTAGGATTCATTCCTAAAAATTGTTTTGAAACAAAATCAGATACTAAGGATGCTGCCATTGCAGAAACTAAAACTAAAGGTGAAAAACTCTTATGTACCTCTTCTAGGGCAAATATTACCCCTGATAAAGGTGCATTAAATGCTGCTGCTAAACCAGCTGAAGCACCTGAGGTTATTAAATATTTTTTCTCTATATTTATTCTTTTTAAACCATTACTAAATCCTTCTCCTACAGCGGCTCCCATTTGTACTGATGGGCCTTCTCTACCTAAAGACAATCCAGCTCCTAAGGAAATTACTCCTCCTAAGAACTTATAAATTAAAATCTTTAGCCAATTCATTTTAAGTTTACCAATTAATTCTCCTTCAACTTGAGGAATACCACTTCCTGAAATCATAGGTTCTCTTCTAACCATAAATCCAACAAGTGCTCCTAAAATAGCTAGTATAACTAAAACTATAATCATATTAGTTATACTTAATGCTGCCCATGCATAAAGCTTTTTAAAAAGTGGAAATAAGTAATTAACAATAATTCTATTTAGCACTAAAACTAAAGAACATAAAAGTCCTATGGCAGCACCTTCTAGAACTAATTTAAATCTTAAATCCTTTCTATGTGACAGTACTTTTTTCGTACTCTCATTACTCAAAGATTTCCCCTCCTTACACTTAACATTTTATTAACATATTTATTATACCCTTATGTTTTTACAGATTCAAATTTAATTAAACTTCAATTTTAAATTATTTTTTAAAAAAATCTCATTGTAAACCTTACACTCTTCTTATAGCAATAGTTTTACATAATTTTATTCACTGAATATAAAATCTTATTAATTAAAAATATGTAATTTCTTAAAAATTTTATACATAGTATTAAAATATGAAGATTATATGAAAGGGTGTGTATCCATGAGTCTTTTTACTTTTAAAAAAGGACTTCATTTACCTTATAATAAAGAATTTACTAAGGATAAAAGCATAGAAATTTTTAAACCTAAAAAAGAATTAATTTTCCCACTTTCTCAACATATAGGAGCACCCTGCGAGCCTATAGTAGAGGTTGGTCAAAAAGTTTTAGTAAATGAAAAAATAGCTGATTCTTCAGCCTTTGTTTCTTCTCCTATTCACTCTAGTGTATCTGGAACTATAAAAGATATTAGAGAGATTCAATCTATAAATGGATCTAATACACAGGCAATAATCATAGAAAATGATTCTAAATATGAAAAATATCCAAGGGAAAATCTTAAATACTCTAGTAAACTTTCTCTAAAAGATGTGGTTAAGTTAGTAAAAGACTATGGCATAGTTGGCCTTGGTGGTGCTACCTTTCCTTGCCATGTAAAGCTTAATGTTAAAGAGGATAAAGAAATTAAATATATAATTATAAATGCAGCTGAATGTGAACCTTATTTAACCTGTGATCATAGGGTTATGCTAGAATATACGGAAGAAATAATTGGTGGCTTAAGAATCCTTTTAGAACTTTTCCCTAAGGCATTAATCTACATAGGTATAGAAGACAATAAATTAAACGCCATAGATAAATTTAAAAGCATTTTAGGAGAAGATAATAAAATTAAGGTAATGCCATTAAAAAGTAAATATCCTCAAGGCTCTGAAAAACACTTAATTTATGCTTTAACTAAACTTCAAGTTCCCTCTAGAAAGCTTCCTTTAGATATAGGATGTATTGTTTTTAATGTATCTACTATATATCAATTATATGCTAGTTTAATAAATGGGTTACCTTTAACAGAAAGAATTATAACAGTAACTGGAGATTCCATAAGATTTCCTAAAAATTTAAGGGTTAAAATTGGAACATCAGTAAAGGATATAATTGAATTTTGTGGTGGATTTATAAATAAACCAAGTAAAATCATATTAGGTGGACCAATGATGGGAACTTCTGTAAATTCTTTAGATCTCCCTATTACAAAAGGTACCTCTGGAATTTTATGCTTATCTAAAGTTGATACATCTCCTAATAGTCATTGCATAAGATGTGGAAAATGTTTAAATTCATGTCCAATGAATTTAATTCCTCAAAAATTAAATGAACTTACTTTAAAAGATAAATTTGATGAATTTGAATTCCTTGGTGGAATGGATTGTTTAGAATGTGGTTGCTGTACATTTTCCTGTCCTGCAAAAATTTCTATAGTAAATAATATAAGAAATGCTAAGAAATCTCTTAGAAATAAATCTAAAAATTAAAGGGGTGAAAAAAATGGTTGATACAAAACAAGAATCTATGGAATCCTTAATATTAAGCGACATAAATGACGAGAATCTTTTAGTTAACTCCTCTCCTCACATAAAAGATAAATTATCAACACAGAGCATAATGAGAGATGTTTTAATAGCTCTCATTCCAACCTCTTTAGTTGGTGTATTAGTATTTGGATTAAGAGCAATTTTTATAATTGCAACCTGTGCAATCTCAGCTGTAATTTCTGAATACGCCTTTCAAAAAATAGCAAAAAAAGAAATCACTATAAAGGATTTAAGTGCTATTGTTACAGGAGTTTTACTTGCTTTAAATCTACCTATTAATACCCCTCTCTGGGTGGCATGTATTGGCTCAATTGTTGCCATAGTATTAGTAAAGCAAATTTTTGGTGGTATAGGATGTAATTTTATGAATCCAGCCTTAGCAGCTAGGGCTTTTCTACTAGCAGCTTGGCCTGAAAGCATTAGTATATTTACATTAGATGGAGTTACTACAGCTACCCCATTAGCTTTACTAAAAAATGGACAAGGAAATCTTCCTCCTTTAAGCAATGCTTTTCTTGGAAACATTGCAGGATGCATAGGAGAGGTTTCTTCTCTAGCTATACTAATTGGTGCTTTATACTTGCTTTATAGAAAAGTAATAACATGGCATATTTCCCTTGTTTATATTGGTACAGTTTTAATATTAACTACTGTTATAGGTAGAAATGGCTTTTTAAGTGGAAATGGAATTTATGAAATCTTTACAGGTGGATTATTTTTAGGAGCCTTTTTCATGGCAACTGATTATGTAACTTCTCCACTAACAAAGAAAGGACAAATTATATTTGCCTTTGGCTGTGGCCTTATAACTACTTTAATAAGAATATTTGGTGGTTATCCTGAAGGGGTGTCATATTCAATTCTTCTTATGAATTTACTTGTACCTGTTATTGATTATTATATTAAACCTAAAGCCTTTGGTAATGAAAAATAATTTTTAAATTTGTATATAACTTAATATATTTGACAATAATACTAACTGTAGGGTTATTTAATCTATACAGCTGTTCCTATATAATATTTCTCTACTTTAGAGAGTTACTTTAAAACCATATTCTAAAATGTACGCGTTATTATTTTAGGGTTTTAAATTTCTCTAAACTCATTTTTCGTTATGGCTAATCTGCTGTAACCTCTTATTCATTAAGATAGCTCAGAAGGATTTTAAAATACTTTCTGAGCTATTACGTTATTTTAATTTTAAAATTTTAAATAGAACTTAAAGATCCTATTAATAAATACTATTATTATTTTCTATTTAAGCTTTTAACTTCAAATTCTTGAAATCTATATTTCTGTCCTGTAGGATTTTCTTTTTCCTTTGGAACTTCTTCTAAAAACATATCATAAGGTCTTACAAATTGGCCACACTCTCCATATAAAGCTCTATATAATACCATCTTCTCTCCACTTTCTGAATGAGTAACTACTCCCTCTACTAAGTAAAGATCACCTTTAAAATGTCTAAATATTTTTCCTATACTTTTTTCAATATTTCTCTCCATTAATAACTCCTCCTAAAAAACAAAAGGGTTTGTATCAAAATTTAGTAATAAAACTTATTTTGAAACACGCCCTTTTATTTTATATTTAATTTCTTTAAAACTCAATAAATAGCTTATAAAAAACTAATTATTCAAATATGAAAGTTTCCATTTCATCAATAGCTTTATTTACTAAAGCTTCTATATCAAGCTTTCTTTCTGCTATTATCATGTCCTTAACTCTAGGCTTAGTCTTTGGATGTTTTGGTACAAATATTGTACAACAATCTTCATATGGAAGTATTGATGTCTCATAAGTATCTATATCTCTTGCAATATCCATTATATCTTCTTTATCCATAGCTATTAGAGGTCTAAATACAGGTCTATCAGAAACATCATTACTTACCATAAGTCCTTCCATAGTCTGAGATGCCACTTGCCCTATACTTTCTCCAGTAGTTATTGACTGTATTTTCTTTCTTTCAGCAAGTTCACAAGCCACTCTCATCATGAATCTTCTCATTATTATTGTTAATTCATCTTCTCTACACTTCTCTATTATATCCATTTGTATTTCTGTAAAAGGAACCACATAAAGAGTTATTTTTTCTGTGTATCTTCCTACTATTTTTGCTAATTCCTTAACCTTATCCTTGGCTCTTTCTGAAGTGTATGGATGAGAATGATAATATACACAATGAGTTTCAACTCCTCTTCTAGCCATTAAATAAGCTGCTACTGGTGAATCAATTCCTCCTGATAACATAACCATAGTACTTCCGTTCATTCCATATGGTAAGCCTCCTACAGCCTTTATTTTATCTTTATCAGTAAATACATATGCATTTCCTCTTATTTCTACATAAAGCTTACACTCTGGATTATGTATATCAACTTCTATTTCATCCCCAAGTTCTGAAAGGATATATCCTCCAACAGCTCTTGAAACCTCCATAGAATTCATCGGAAATTTTTTATTAGCTCTATTTGTTTCTACTTTGAAACTCTTAGCTTTGCTTTCTTTAATTTTCTTTAATCCCTCTTCTTTTATTGAATCAAAGTCCCCTGTAACCTGAGTAACTAAGCAAAGTTCTTTAACTCCAAAAACCTTTTTTACCCTTTCAATAACTCCATCTAAGTCTTCTGATTTTATGAACCATCTATTTTGATCTGTTATAAATTCATGATCTATATCTTTTAACTTTTTTCTTATATTTTCTTTTAATTTTCTCTCAAACTTATTTTTATTAAGCCCCTTTAAAAATATTTCTGAGGCATATTTTACCAAAATTAAATTATTCATATTTTTATTCTCCTTAAAAATTTTAAAGCTTTTTCTAGTGAAGCTATGGTGTAATCAACTTCTTCTAAAGTGTTATATCTAGAAAAGCTAAATCTTATAGCCCCTTGAATGCACTTTGGTTCTAATCCCATAGCATTTAATACATAACTTCCCTTTGCTACGGCAGTTTTTGAAGAACAGGCTGAACCTGTTGAAACAAATATGTTATCCTCCTCTAAGATGTGAAGTAAAACCTCTGATCTAGTTCCTAAAAAAGAAACATTTAATATGTAAGGACTATATTCTTCACTACTAGGGCTATTTATTACTACATTTTCTATTTTAGAAAGTTTTTCTATAAAATACTCCTTAAGATTTTTTACATGATTATAAGAATCTTCTAAGAAATCATAGGCAATATCCATTGCCTTTACCATGCCCATATACGAAGGAGTATTTTCCGTTCCTGCCCTTAGTCCTCTTTGTTGTTCTCCACCAGTTATTAAGGATTTTAAATTTAATCCCTTTCTCATATACATGAATCCAACTCCCTTTGGTCCATGAAACTTATGAGCTGAAACAGAATAAAAATCTATATTACATGCCTTAACATCAATTTCAAATTTTCCAAAACCCTGTACTCCATCTACATGAAATTTTGCTCTTTTACTTTTTTCTTTAATTAATCTTCCTATTTCCTTAATCTTTTGTATGCTTCCCACTTCATTGTTAACCTGCATTATAGATACTAAAACCGTATTTTTATTTATTGCCTCTTCTAATTCTTTTAAATCTATAAATCCTTTATTATTAACCGTTAAATATGTTACACTTACACCTTGCTTTTCTAATTCCCTATAAGTATTTAAAACACTAGAATGTTCAAAGGTTGTAGTTATAATATGATTATTTTCTCTAGCTAATCCTTTAATAATCATATTATTGCTTTCACTTCCTCCTGAAGTAAAGATTATTTCTTCCTTAGAAGCATTTATTTTTTTTGCAATACTTTCTTGAAGCTCTTCAATCTTTCTTTGCATCTTTACCCCTAATTTATGTAAAGATGATGGATTACCCCAGAATTCATCCATAGCATAATAAACTTCATCTCTAACTTCCTTTAAAGGCTTAGTAGTAGCACTATTATCAAAATAAACTTCCATCTTCACCCTCCTTATACTTATATAATTTCTATATACATAATTATATATACACATTTCTTATATCATATTAATTATTAAACCATAATAATTATCCTTATCAAAAACATTTTCTACCAAATACATAAATTTCAAAAAAAATTCCCAACTTAGAATAATCTAAGTTAGGAATTTTTCTATTCCATGGCAACAAATTCTACCTTTTCAACACCATGAACTAATTCTATTTCATTTAACATTTCCTTTATATCACACTTCATAGTTGATATGTCTATTGTGAAACTTACATGAGCTAATCCATGTATAGGTAGCCCTTGATCTATTGTAAGTATATTTCCCCCAACATCTGATAATATATTTAAAACAGATGATAAAACTCCCTTTTCATGAGTAACAACCATATTAAATATAACTTTTCTACCTTGAAGGGTTTCTGCAAATTCAAATATATAATCTTTATACTTATAATAAACACTTCTACTAATACCAGCTTGCTTTGCAGCTTCTGTTATCTCCTTAACTTTTCCTTCTTTTAAAAGTCTTTTAGCGTTTATTACCTTTTCAAAAACTTCTGGTAATACTCTTTTATCTATAACTAATAAATTTCCTTCCATTGGAACTATTCACCTCTTTACATCTATAAAATATCCAAAATCCAAGTAAAATAATAGCCCTCTTTTATTCGCTACTTATTAAAATACCACCTATAATTAATATTTTCAATAAAAAACATCATTTATAAATTAAATTTAAAAATACTTTAACACTAAAATAAAAATATTAATTAAAATATTTTTATTCTATTTACTTTATATAATTAGATATAATTTTTAAATATTCTATATATGATAAAATCAAGGTTTTAATCTTTAATCATATACACACCTAAAGTATATCACCCTACATTTTAAAATACAACTGTTCTCTAATAAAAGACACATGAAATTAATAAAGAGGATATATCAAAAGATATATCCTCTTATTACTTCCTTATTAAAGCACTATTTCAAAAGTTTTTATTTGTTTCTTTGAAATAATTCCATTAATAGCATTTTCTTTTACTTCTAGTTTTTCTATAAGTTCTTCATTTAAGTTAACTTCATTTATTTCTTTAACATCTCTATTAACTTTTATTTGGAAGTTTTCTTCCTTATCAGAAATGTTAAATATTCTTACTATTATAGAATCACCCTCTTCAGCTTTCTTAAATGCTGATAAAACTACATTTTCTCCCTTAATTGAAACTAAAGAATCCTCTGCTTTAAAATCTCCTTGAAGTGCTAACATTGGAGTATTTAAGTTATATGCTTCTTCGTAAGCTCTTTCTCCAGTATAATCTCCTTCATGAGCTATTATTGAGTATTCAGCAACATTCTTTCCTAAACATTGAGCCTCTGGTGTTTTAAATACTCCCCAATCTCCTAACTCTCCAACAGATCTTAATATTGTTAAAGCTATAGTATTTTCACCATCTCTTAATACCTCATATTCAGGTAATCCCATGTTAGCAACCATAAGTCCAACTTTTCCGTCATTTACATCAACAAAGTTTGTTTGTTTTTGACAGTTAGATGGATTTTGCCATCCTTCCCATGGAGTTGTTTCTCTTTCTATAACATCAAAATGTCCCTCTGCAAAATGAGTGCTTGCTTCTATTCCAGTTGGGAATAAGGCTCTTACTCTATGATCTTTTGCAGTATTTTCTATTTCAACTTTAATATCAACTCTCTTAGAAACTTCACTTAATACTATAGTAGAAACTAACTTAATTTCAGTCATTTCTTCTACTCTTCTGCTTTCTTTCTTAATAGCTTTTACTGGTACTTCTAAAGTATTTTTAACCTCTATTACTTTTTCTAATTCATTATCTTTTAATACATTAATAGAAGCTTTATTTCCTAAAGTATTTACTACTAAATCTTTCTCAGGAGCTCTAAAGATGTATTCATCTCCTATATCTCCACAATCTTCAAAGGCATTTAAATTCTTATACTCCTTATTTGTTCCTTTATGAAGTAAATCAAAAGTACCATTTTCATTGAACTTTAATGAGAAGAATTTATTTTCAAAAGTTAAATCTTTAGAAACTTCTTTTTCTTCTACCTTTTCACATGGAACTATTTTAAAGGATTTTAATCCTAAAGTTTTTATATTATTAGCTAAGAATTTAACCTTAAATCTATTTACATACTCAGGTTGTCTAAATCTATTATTTGGAAGAGTATATTTAAATGTTTCTCCTAAGGCTTCAACTACTGATGGAACTTCATCTCCATTTTCTGTAACAATCTTGAAGTTTTCTATACCTGATTCTTTATTTACATCAACTGTAGCCTCTACTACCTCACTTCTATCCCATCCTAAGGTATTAAATACAACAATGCTTTCTCTATCAGTAGTAGTTCCATTTACTAGATTTAACATATGCTCAGTACTTCTAGCTATCATTTCCTCTGATATTTGCATACTAGATTTAAATCTTGTTACCATATCTTGATGAACTTCATCAATACTACATCCACAGATTGAATCATGAGGATGGTTTTGAATTAAATATTTCCATGCTTGAAGTATGAAATCACTTTCGTATTTCTTTCCTTCTAATGAAGCCATAACTCCTAAAGGCTCAACATATCTTTCTAAAAGAACTTGAGACTTATTATTCATTTGCTTTAAGTAAAGTCTTGATGAAGCTGTGTTACATAGAGTCCACCAGCCATCTGTATATTGACCATTTAACTCTCCTGTAACTTCTTTTAAGTCTTTAACTTCTTTCTTAACATCTTCTATATATTGAACTAAATTACTATGAACTAATTCAAAATCAACATCTTCTTTTACATTGTCTATTATGTCACCAACATTTGTTTGAACTGGTTGATGATCACATCCATTCATTAATAGTATTTGATTTGTTGTAGCATACATATCTGCTTTATTAACTCTATCATTTAAGAATTCAATAGCTTCTTTTTTATCTTCTGGAATTTCATTACCATTACTATACCAGTTAGCCATAAGTATTCCTAAAACTTCTGATCCATCTGGTGATTTCCATAATACCTCTGAGTGATATTCATTTTCTCCTGCTTCTTCAACCTTTTGGTTATCAAAAGCTATTGGAGTTATTCCTCTACCGAATACTGCATTATCTATTCCAAATCCTCTTAGTATTTGAGGAGCTTGAGATATATTACCAAAAGAATCTGGGAAATAACCTATTTTTACTGGGTTTCCAAATCTTTTTGCAAATCTAATTCCTAAAAGCATATTTCTTACATTTGCTTCTGCACTTATTAAATATTCATCTTGAAGAACATACCATGGGCCTACATGAAGTCTTCCCTCTTCTATAAGTTTCTTTAATCTATGAAACATATATGGCTTTATTTCTAAATAATCATCTAGAGCTATAGTTTGTCCATCTAAATGGAAATATTTAAAATGCTCATTATTCTCTAAGGTATCTATTAATGAATCCATAAAATCTACTAATTTAACTCTATGTTTTTGAAATGGTATATACCATTCTCTATCCCAGTGACTGTGGGAAACTACATGTACTTTTTTCATGCCTAACCTCTCCTTATCTAAAGTTCATTAACCTATACCTAGATTATATACGTTTACAAACCATTCATTCAATTTTCAATCTTATATGTTTAGTGGACTTTTTATAGATTATTTAATTTTAATATCACTTTTTATTAGTGAATAAACACATATATTAGGAAATTCTTAAAAAAACTTTTTCCCTCTTATTTTCACCCATAATTATATCCCCTTATTATACCATTATTCTTCTATACTTATTTCAAATTACAAATAGCTCTTATATATTCTGGAGTTGTTCCACAGCATCCTCCTATTATATTAACTCCCTTTTCAAGGGCTCTTTTAGATAAATTTTTAAATTCTTCTAAAGTCTTATTATATATAAGCTCTTCCCCTACTTTTTTTGGTATTCCTAAATTAGCCTTTATCATTATAGGAAGATTTGTATTTTCCTTAAGTATATCTAAGGCCATTAGTATTTCTTCGTACTCTGTACAGTTTATTCCTAAAGCATCTACTCCTAAAGGCTCTAAAGTTGAAACCATATTTTTTATGAAATTAGGAATATCCTTTTTATAAGCTAAAGTAAAAGAACATATAACCTTTTTATCTGTTAAAGTTTTTGTTTTTTTAACTGCAAACTCCCCTTCCTTTAAACTTCCTAAGGTTTCAAAAATAACTAAATCAAATTTATCTTTTGAAGAATTAATTATTCTTTCAGTATTTTCATAAACAATTTCTTTAAAAGAAGAATCATTTTCTTCTATATAATATGAAAGAGGTCCTATATCTAAAGCAACTAAGCCATGATCTCCACATGCTTTTTTAGCAATACTAATTCCTGCCTCTATAACTTCCTCTAAATTATAATTATTCCTTTTTGCATTTATAATATTACACATAAATGTGTTTGAAAGTATTAAGTTGGCTCCAGATTCTATATACTCTCTATGAATTTTTTCTATTAATTCAGGCTTTTTAATATTTAAAAGTTCTGATGGAGTCTCTTTTAAATTTACTCCTAATTCCATTATTCTAGTTCCCATAGCTCCATCTGCTATTATTACTCCATTTTTCAAATCTAAATTTTTCATCTTAATGTATTCTCCAATCAAAGTAATTTATATTCTAAAATAAGTTATTCTGCTTTATTTTTTATTTAAATTATCTCAAATAAAACAACTGTATTTTGATAAATTATATTCTATAAGAAAGAAATAGTAAATATCTATACTTTTTTATTATTGCTCTCCACAAAATAAATTCCATATTTGATATTTTTTAAAAACTGTTATAATATTACTTAGTACTAGTAATATTAAAGGGGCGAAATATATGTTTAGATCTATATATTGGTATGGAAAAGGATATGCCTGGACATTAATAAAATCCTTATCTGATATAAAAAAAATAAATAAAATGGAAGAGGAAGGTAAGCTTGAGGAAAGAGATGAATACATATATCAATGCAGTAGAAGAATAGCTCATACTTTTCTTAAGGATGCTGGAATAGAAGTTAATGTTGAAGGTTTAGAGAATATTCCTGATGGACCTGTTCTTTTTGTTTGTAACCATCAAAGTAATATGGATATTCCTGTAATCATGTACTCTATTGATAGACCAAAGGGATTCATAGCAAAAAAAGAACTTGAAAAAATGCCTATATTAAAAGATTGGATAATACTTTCAAAGGCTATATTTATTGATAGGGAACATCCTAAAAAAGCTATGGCAGGTATTATACAAGGAATTAAACAATTAAAAGAAGGATATTCAATGGTTGTTTTTCCTGAAGGAACAAGAAGTCAATGTAGTAAAATGGGAGAATTTAAAGCTGGTAGTTTTAAATTAGCTACTAAACCAAAGGTTCCTATAGTTCCTCTTACAATTGATGGAACATATAAAATAATGGAAGGAAATCATTATTTCATAAAACCTGGTAAAGTAAATCTTTATATTCATCCACCAGTTTACACTGATAAACTTACAAAGGAAGAAATTACAGTGCTTCCTGAAAAGGTTGAAAATATAGTTAGAAGTAAACTTCCTAATAACGGAAGATAAAAAAATCCATGAGTAAAATTTACTCATGGATTTTTTATTTATATTAATTTAAAACAGTTCCTTCTAATTCTGCACTCTCTTCACTTAAAGCTTTTTCCCTAAAGAATTCCTCTGTTTCTTCTATTACTACTTTTCTTAATCCAATAATACCTACAAGGTTTGGAATTGCCATTAATCCATTAACAATATCTGCAATTATGAATATTAATGTTAATGGTAAGAATGATCCTATAGCAACTAAAATTATATATAAAATTCTATATGATTTTATAGCTTTTATTCCAAATAAATACTCAATGCATCTTTCTCCATAATAGTTCCATCCTAATATTGTAGTAAATGCAAAGAACATAAGTCCTATATTAACTATATATGTTCCTATATTACTTATAGGAAGTCCTATTTCAAAGGCCTGTGTTGTAAGTGCTGCCCCTTCTAAACTTCCACTATAAGTACCAGTAAGAATTATTACTATACCTGTCATTGTACAAATAAGAATTGTATCAAAGAATGTACCTGTCATTGAAATAAGTCCTTGCTTAACTGGAGACTTAGTCTTAGCTGCCGCTGCTGCTATTGGAGCACTTCCAAGACCAGCTTCATTAGAGAAAACTCCTCTAGCTATTCCACTTTTCATTACAGTTATTATGCTAACTCCTACAGCTCCTCCTAAAGCAGCCTTAGGATTAAAGGCACTTTCAATAATTATTGATACAGCATGTGGAACCTTATCTAAATTAAAAGCTATAACTATTAAAACTCCTAATATATAAAGTCCTGCCATTAAAGGAACTACCTTTTCTGATACACTAGATATTCTTTTTATTCCACCTAAAATTACTAAAGCAACTAATAGAGTTACTATTCCTGCTGTAACAATTGTAGGAACATTAAATGTAATACTTGCTGCATCAGTTATGGACTTAACTTGTCCAAAAGTTCCTATTCCTAATAAGGCTACACCAATTCCAAAGAAAGCAAAAATATTAGCTAGCCAATTTAAACCAAGTCCATTTTTTATATAGTACATTGGTCCACCAGCCATTTGACCATTTTCATCTACAACCCTATACTTTATAGCAAGTACACCTTCTGCATATTTAGTTGCCATTCCAAAGAAAGCAGCTACCCACATCCAAAATAATGCTCCTGGTCCCCCTGCCTTTATAGCAGTGGCAACCCCAACTATGTTTCCAGTACCTATAGTAGCTGAAAGAGCTGTACATAAGGCTCCAAAACTTGAAACATCTCCTTCTGCATCCTCACAAGAAGATTCCTCATCTTTTTTAAATACATACTTTAAGGCTAATGGTAATTTTAAAATTTGTAATAATTTTAGTCTTATAGTCAGGTATATTCCTGTTCCTACAAGCAGCATAAGAAGTGGCACTCCCCATACTAAATTGTCGATTTGATTTAATAAGTTTTCCATAAAAAAAATCCTCCTTAAATTTAAATTTGCGGAGGAGAATAAGGATACTTAAAAAATTTAAGTAACTAACCTTATCCTCTGTCCTTTTACCTGAGAGTTTCAGTCAAAAAATTTGACCTTGCTCCTTCGGTGCTCTTTTTTAAAAGAGTCTCTCCAGAGGCTCGTCCAGTAACGGTCCTAATACCTGAAAGATTTCCCTCTTCGGTGGATATTTAAAATATCACTCTCCCATTACCTTCATCCGAACATATTGAATTTTAATTTATAATAGACATTATATAAGTAATTATAACAAAAATCAATTACTTATTTTCCCAAAACATATAATTTTTCATAATTACTCTTAGTTTTCTCATTGACTTTAAGTATAAAATCATTTATTGAATCTAAAATTTTTTTCTTATCTTCTAAAGTCTTTTTCCCTCTTCCAACTCTATCACAATAAGTCAATAAAGCTATATCATGAAGATCTGAATTTTTAATCATATCTTCTGCTTTTACAAAGGGTAAGTTTTTATCTATATAAAGATAAGACATATGATATCTAACTAAACTGCTTACTTCACTTATAAATATCTCCTCATCTGTAATCTCTTCTAATATTTCTTTGGAAAGTTTCGCTCCTACCCTATCATGGTCATAAGCAGTCCATCTTCCCTTTCTAATCTTAGTAGTATATCTCTTTCCAATGTCATGAAGTAAAGCTGCCCACATAAATTCTCTTTTATTATTAGCAAGATCTCTTAAAGTAGCTGCTTCATCTAAAACTTGCAAGGTATGAATCCATACATTTCCTTCTGGATGATGTTTTTTCTCCTGCTTAACCTCTTCTAAATCCCTTAATATTTCTAAAAAAGAGCCTTCTAAAAGCTTCTTTTCCTTTAAATAATTTAAAAATTCTGATGGATTCTTATCCTCTAAAATATGCTTTTCTAAAATTTCAAATAATTCTTTATCCTTCATATATAAACTCCTAAACTTTCACTAATTAAAATTTATTTTTAATTTAACTTAATTATATTTTACCACCAATAATTTAAATTCATTCTTTTATTAATTGTCAGAAAATTACTACTTTATGCTTTTAATCCCTGTAAGTAAGCCATTCTGCCTTTTATGGTATTTATAAATTTGCACAAAATTTCCTTTTTATATTGAATTACTTAAAAAGTTAATGTTAAAATATCACTGTCGGTATTCTATATTAGAAGCTGAACTATTTTATACGGTTAAAAATTTAACAACCGAATTATATCCCACTGGGAATAAGAACGGAGGAGAGTCAATGAATGCAGTCTATCAAACTAGACAAAAAACAAGAAAACTAGTAGTTATTGGTATGCTATCTGGTATATCAATATTTCTAGGATTAACAGGATTAGGATTTATAAATATTCCACCTGTTAAGGCTACTATTATGCATATTCCTGTTATAATAGGAGCTATTATTGAGGGTCCTATTGTAGGAGGATTAATAGGACTAGTTTTTGGATTATTTTCTATGTATCAAGCTTTTACGGCGCCAATGCCAACTAGCTTTATGTTCTGGAATCCTATTATAGCTTTAGTTCCTAGAATTCTTATAGGTGTGGTAAGTTACTATGTATATGCATCTATGATTAAAGGATCTAAAAAGAATTTAAAAGCTACATCAATTATAAGTTCTCTTATTCTTGGAGTTCTTCTATTTGTAAGTTCTGAAGCTTTAACAGATTCTTTAACTATATCAGCTATAATCGGTGTTTTATTCTTTTTAGCAAGTATGATTATCATGTTTAAATTTAAACATAAAAATAAAGAAGAAGCCCTATCTATAGGTACAGCTTCCGTAATTGGAACCTTAACAAATACCATAGGTGTACTTGGCTTAACATATGTTTTTTATTTAGAGAGATATGCTTCTGCCCTAGGAATATCTGAACATGCTGCAAAATTAACTTTAGCAGGAATAGGAGTTACAAATGGAATTCCTGAGGCATTTATATCAGCCTTAATATCAATTCCTGTTATATTAGGAGTTAGAAAAATTTTAAGATAATTTAAGATTATAAATATATTTTAGCGTATAGCTTACTTAGAGTTATACGCTAAAACTTTATTCAGTTATTAGTAAAGGTTTAAATTTTTTAAACTTTATATTAATTTTAAACTCTGTAAATTATCACTTATGTAAAATAGAGTATTATTCTTAAAATATAACATCTAAATCATATAAAACAATTTAATGGAGGTGTATATTATAATGTTTGAAATAAAGATTACAGATATAGATGGTTTTAAACTAGGCCACGCTCAAGACTTTGAAGGTGCTACAGGATGTACAGTATTACTATGTGAAGAAGGTGCTTCTGGAGGAGTTGATGTTCGCGGTGGAGCTCCTGGAACTAGAGAAACTGATTTATTAAATCCTATGGAAATGGTTGATAAAGTTCATGCTGTAGTATTATCTGGTGGCTCTGCCTTTGGACTTGATTCCTGCTCAGGGGTTATGGAATATCTAGAAAATAAAAATGTTGGATTTGACGTAGGAGTGGCTAAAGTTCCTATAGTATGTGGTGCTGTTTTATTTGACTTAGCCTGTGGTAATCCTAAAGTAAGACCTAATAAGGAAATGGGCTTAGAAGCCTGTAAAAATTCTGAAACCTATCTTGACTCAAAAAACGGAAATATAGGTTGTGGAACAGGTGCCACAGTAGGTAAAGCCTTAAATCAAAAACTTGCTATGAAAGGTGGTTTTGGAAGCTATGCAGTGCAAGTTGGAGATTTAAAGGTAGGAGCTATTGTAGGAGTTAATAGCCTAGGTGATATTGTTGATCCTAATAATAACAATAAAATAATAGCTGGTGGATTAAGCCAAGATAGGAATTCCTTTATAAACATAGAAGAAAGCTTATTAGCTAATTATTCTAACCCTAAAAATGTTTTTAAAGGAAATACTACTATTGGGTGCATAGTGACTAATGGTGATTTTAATAAAGCTGAGGCTAATAAAATTGCATCTATGGCTCAAAATGGTTTTGGAAGAACCATTCGCCCTGCTCACACTATGTTTGATGGTGATACAATATTTACTCTTTCATCAAATAAAGTTAAGGCAGATATAAATGTAGTTGGTCTTTTAGCTGCTCAAGTTATGGAGAAAGCTATTATAAAGGCTGTTAAAGAAGCTGATTCTTCATATGGATTCTTATCACATAAAGATTTAAAATTTAATGTATAAATTAAAAAGCTCAAACAGATAATAATTCTGTTTGAGCTTTTTTCAAAGATATATTTAATTTTACTTTCATAAGATAAATCAGTTCTACTTGTAATTTTATACCATAATGTGATTTTTAATCCTATATTGGATATAAGTTTATAGATTATTAAATCCAATTCTGCACATCATAATATTGAAAGGAAAAGAAAAACTTAACCTTTCAAAAAAATCTTATTAAACTTAAAGGAGGAATTCAAAATGTCACAACATTTAGTTCCAGAAGCAAAAAACGGTTTATCAAAATTCAAAAATGAGGTAGCAAATGAAATGGGAGTACCATTCTCAGATTATAACGGAGACCTTAGTTCAAGACAATGCGGAAGCGTTGGTGGAGAAATGGTTAAAAGAATGGTAGAAAAATACGAACAATCAATGAAATAATAGCAAAAAATAAGAGGTAAGAATTTTCTTACCTCTTATTTTTTACTTTAAGAAACTTTTTTAAGCATAAAGTTTCTCCAATTTCCATCCTGTATTAATATACTGTTATTTTCAAAGTCATCTTTATCATTCATTCCATAATAATAAACATAGCATTTTTCAGAAGATTTCTTTCCTAAGATTTCAACATCCATTTCAATTCTATTATATTCATTATTTTTGTTATTAACTCCTAAGTATCCTTCCATAAGATCCATAGCATTTATAACATTTTCGTAATCAAGAATAGTCATAACTTCTCCATATACAAATCCATCCCCTTCAATTAAAGCAGGATATCCTTTTTTAGGCATATGGTATAAAGTTCCCTTTACCCTTCCTAATTCACTTTTTATAACTTTCCCTTTTAAGTATTTTTCATAATTAAAAAATCCTGTTCTCAAACTTCCATAAACAAAGATTTTTCTTTTAACCTTAGGTTCTAACATTAACAAACAGCTCCTCCTACAGTTTTAATATCATTATCATTTAAAACTATAGCCTTTATACTAAGCTCTAATCCTTTTGCTATATCATTAATAGACATAGAAGGTGTATTAGGTTTATTTACAACTTGTGCTGGAATATAAGGTACGTGTATAAATCCAGCTCTTATATTTTTATACTTTTTATTTACTAAGTATAAAACTCCATACATAACATGGTTACAAACAAAAGTTCCAGCTGTGTTAGAAACTGATGCAGGTATTCCATTATCAACCATTTCCTTAACCATTGCTTTTATAGGTAAATTACTAAAGTATGCACTTTCTCCATCTTCATATATAGAAATATCTATTGGTTGATTTCCTTCATTATCCTCTATTCTAGCATCATCCATATTTATAGCTACTCTTTCTGGAGTTACACCAAATCTTCCTCCAGCTTGTCCTATAGAAATAACTACATCTGGATTAATTTCCTCTATTTTTTCTTCTATTTTTTCAAGAGACTTTCTAAAAACTGTAGGTATTTCTAATTTAATAACCTGAGCTCCTTCTATATTTTCTGGTATCATTTTAACAGCTTCTAAAGCTGGGTTTATACTTTCTCCTCCAAAGGGATCAAATCCTGTAATTAATACTTTCATTCTCATACACTCCTTACTTTCTAATACCTAGTTAATTAAAATGCTAAGAAATACATTAAAGCTATATGTATAACTAATAAAATTATAGCAAATAAACTTTGACATTTCATAACCACATTCTTATCTTTTGTCTCTAATAAGGCCGCTGGCATAACGTTAAAGTTTGCTGCCATTGGGGTTAATAGTGTTCCACAATACCCTGCAGTTAGAGCTAAAGCTCCTGCCATGGCTACATTAGCTCCTTGAGCAAATACAAATGGTAATCCTATTCCCACAGTTATAACTGAGAAGGCTGCAAAGGCATTTCCCATTATCATAGTGAATACTGCCATTCCTACACAGTAAGCTATTACACCTGCTAATATGTTTCCTTCAGGAATAAAATTAGATATACCTGATGATATAACATCTCCTACTCCCGCTGCAGTAAACACTGTTCCTAAGGCTGCTAAAAGTTGAGGTAATATACTTGTAGATCCAACTGATTGAACCATTCTGTTACTATCCTCTACTAAATGCTTTGGTTTAGCTTTTAATACTAAGAAAGTTGTTATTACAGCTGCCACAGAAGCTATACCTATGGCAACAGTTCCTGATAAACTTGTAAATTGTGCAATAACTAAAGATCCAACTGCTATTACAATTGAAGGTAAAAAAATCTTATTCTTTAACTTTTTAGCTTGCATTTCTGCAAAATCTACATTAGGCATTTTTAGGTTTCCTATATTTACTTGTTTGCTTGCAGTTAATACTCCTATAACTAAAAGCAATGCCCCTACTACTACAGGTGGAATAGCTCCTCCTGCTATAAATATGATTGACAATATAGTCCAAAAGATTGCCGTTCCTATTCTAGTTTTATGTTCCTGGTCTTTTAATGTATCAATTGCAGTATTTAACATTAAAAGTCCTACTATTATATAAAAGATTTCAAGCAATACATTAGAAATCATTTGCATATTCATTAATTATCACCCCTATTTTATCTCTTCTTTGTTCTTTGATAGGTTTCTACTTAACCTTTTATCTAATAATCTATTTTGTAATACTCCTAATATTAAAGCTATTATAGCTATCGGAACTGAAGCTTTTGCTATATCTAAAGCATTAACTCCATATCCTAGTTCTTCTAAGGTTCCTGCTATTAAAAGAACTCCTGAACTTGCTAAGAATACATTTTGTCCAAAGAAGTTTCCATAGTTGTCCATTGCAGCTGCTGTTCCCTTTATTAAATCTTCATTTTTATCATCTAATTCTCCATATTTACTGACAGCTGCTCCTTGAGCCATTGGGTTTATAAGTGGTCTTATAAATTGTGCTTGTCCACTTAATCTTAGTGAAACTGCAGCCCCAACTTCTCTAATAAATAAATAGCAACTTAAAAGCTTTCCAGTTGACATATTTTTCATATTCTTTATTAAGGTTATAGCTCTCTCTTTTAAACCAAATCTTTCACACATACCTATTACAGGTAAAGTTAATATAAATAATGTCATGTGTCTTTGGCTTACAAAGGTTGATCCTAATTTTTCTAATATTTCATACAAACTCATATGTGCTACTAATCCAGTTGATAATCCTGCTACTAATACAACTGCTATAGTATCAAATTTAAGTGCAAATCCTATTATTACTATTACTATTCCTATCAGTTCCACTTTTATCTCTCCCTTTCAAATTATAAATTTCATCTTTACTATTTTCGTATTTTAAAATTATTATAACCATAAAATTTTCAATTTTCTACAGTTTTTTATTAAAATTTTATAAATTTAAAATGTTTTCATTATTAATTTGTTTTTTATTATCATTTTATTAAAAATATATTTAAAATTACATAAAAATAAGGACCATAGATTTAATTAAACCTATGGCCCTTATAAATTTATTATATTTTATTTTCTAGAAACTATAATTTTTCCATCTACTCCATCTATTAAAGCAACAGATCCATCATAAATTTCTCCTGCAATTATCTTCTTAGCTATTTCAGTTTCTAAGACATTGCTTATATATCTCTTTAATGGTCTAGCTCCATATACTGGATCATATCCTTCTTCAGCTAATATTTCCTTAGCTCCATCAGTAACTTCAAGAGTTATATTTCTTTCTCTTAATCTATTTTCAACATCTCTTAAGAAGATATCTATTATTTTCTTAATTCCTTCACTGCTTAAAGGTCTAAACATTATGATATCATCTACTCTGTTTAAGAATTCTGGTTTGAATCTTAACTTCATTTCATTCATAACATTTTCTCTAATATCATCTTCTATACCTTCGCCAGATTTATTTTCTAATAAGTATCCACTACCTATGTTAGAAGTCATGATTATTATAGTATTTTTGAAATCAACAGTTTTACCTTTATTATCTGTTAATCTACCATCATCTAATATTTGAAGGAATAAGTTAAATACATCATCATGTGCTTTTTCTATTTCATCAAATAATATTACTGAATATGGGTTTCTTCTAACAGCCTCTGTTAATTGTCCCCCTTCTTCATATCCTACATATCCTGGAGGAGGTCCTATTAATCTAGATACTGCATGTTTTTCCATATATTCAGACATATCTATTCTTACTATATTGTCTTCACTATCAAATAAATTTCTAGCTAAAGTTTTTGCAAGCTCTGTTTTACCAACTCCAGTAGGTCCTAAGAATATAAATGATCCTATTGGTTTTCTTTCATCTTTAAGACCAGATCTAGCTCTTATTACAGCATTAGCAACTGCAGTTGTAGCTTCATCTTGACCTATTACTCTTTCTCTTAATTCTTCTTCTAGTCTTAAAAGTTTTTCTCTTTCACTTTCAACTAGTTTTGTAACAGGAATTCCAGTCCATTTTGAGATTATTTCTGAAATTTCATTTTCAGTAACCTCTTCTTTTAATAAAGCATTTTCATTGTCTTTTTCCATACTTGCTTCTTGTTCTTTTATTTTACGTTCAAGCTCTGGAATTTTTCCATATTTAAGTTCTGCAACTTTATTTAAATCATATTCTCTTTCATATTTTTCAGCTAATCCTCTTGCTTCATCTAACTCAGCCTTTAAGTCCCTAACTGCTGAAATATGAGATTTTTCTTTTTCATATTTAATTGTCATCTCATCATTTTTATCTTGAAGCTCTGCAAGCTCTTTTTCTAAAGCAACTAATCTTTCCTTAGATGCATCATCATTTTCTTTTGATAAAGCTTCCTTTTCAGTTTCAAGCATTAAAATCTTTCTTCTTATAATATCTAATTCAGTTGGAAGAGAATCTATTTCACTTCTTATCATAGCACCAGCTTCATCTATTAAATCTATAGCCTTATCTGGTAAATATCTATCTTGAATATATCTATGAGAAAGTTTTGCAGCAGCTACTATTGCTGAATCATGTATTCTAATTCCATGGTGAATTTCAAATCTTTCTTTTAATCCTCTTAAAATTGATACTGTTTCTTCAACTGTTGGTTCTTCAACTATTACAGGTTGGAATCTTCTCTCTAGAGCTTTATCTTTTTCTATATATTGTCTATATTCGTCAAAAGTTGTAGCTCCTATGCAGTGAAGTTCTCCTCTTGCAAGCATTGGTTTAATTAAATTTCCTGCATCCATTGCACCATCTGTTTTACCAGCCCCTACAATTGTATGAATTTCATCTATGAATAAAAGTATTTTTCCTTCTGAACTTTGAACTTCTTTTAAAACAGCTTTTAATCTTTCTTCAAATTCTCCTCTATATTTAGCACCAGCTATTAATGCACCCATATCTAATGAGATAATTACCTTATCCTTTAATCCTTCTGGTACATCTCCTCTTACAATTCTTTCTGCTAATCCTTCAACTATAGCAGTTTTACCAACTCCCGGTTCTCCTATTAGTATTGGATTGTTCTTAGTTTTTCTTGAAAGAATTCTAACAGCTCTTCTTATTTCTTCATCTCTTCCTATAACAGGATCTAATTTATGTTGTTTTACAAGTTCTATTAAATTAGTACCGTATTTATCTAAAGCTTCATAAGTTCCTTCTGGATCTTGTGAATCTACTCTTTGACTTCCTCTAACTTCATTTAAAACCTTTAGGAATCCATCTTTAGTTATGTTATTTTTTCTTAAGATTTCTCCTACAGCTCCATTTTTATCTATATCTATCATTGCAAGCATTACATGCTCAACACTTATATATGAATCTTCAAATTGTTTTGAAATTTCTTCTGCCTTTATTAATACTTCATTTATTCTTCTTGTAGCAGTAACCCCTGATGATTGTGCCGCTTCTCCTAAAACCTTAGGCATCCTATCTATTTGGACATGAATGTCTCTTTTTAATGAATCTATATTAACACCCATTTTTTCAAATATATTAGGAATTAAACCATCTTTTTGATTTACTAATGCTGAAAATAAGTGAATTATATCTAATTGTTGATTATTATATTTAACTGCTATTTCATAAGCATCATTTAAGCTTTGTTGTACTCTTAATGTCATTTTATCTGCATTCATTTTATCACCTCAATATTCTCTTTTTTGTATCTCATGTAATTATAATACTATAAAAGTCAAAGAAAGTCAAAGTCTATTTTTCACTTTCATAATTTATTAATTACTACTGTTTTTTTCTTATAATTTATTATTAATAAATCATTTATATAATTAATATTTAATTCTAAGGAGATTTTATTAACAAATTATTCATTTTTATAAAAGCACTTATATATATTATTATTTAAAATTCCTCTATTGTTATACTTACTATATGTTGGTATTATTAAAATATACTGACTTTATTTATAAACTAACAAGGACGGTGTTTTAAATTTGGAATTAAAAGTTTTTGAATTTACAAAAGGTACTTTAGAATTACTTAAGGAGATGAAAAAAGATTTAGCCTATAGTGCAAATCTGCTTGATGATTTTTTCTACTCCCTACTAGAGAACTCTTGTGAAGGATTTTTTAATATATCAACTAGAGTAAAATCTGCTTCTAGTTTAAAAGAGAAAATAATAAGACATAATTATTACATAAAATATGATTCCCCTACGGATTTATTTAGAAACCTATCTGATTTAATAGGTGTCAGAATAGAATGTAGATTTATAGAAGATGAGGAGCATATATTTAAATTTATAAGAACAATATTTAATTGCACTAATAAAGATGGATTCTCTTACTCATCACAAAATCCAAATATATTTTTAGACCTTAGAGAACATCAACCCTTAAAACAAAAAAATGGTTTTGAATTATATAGAATAGATGGATTTATTCTAAATGAAGAAGAAAAGTTTAATTTTGAACTTCAAATAAAATCTATGGTAAATAATTTTTGGGGTGAAATTGAACATAAGATAATATATAAAAACTATAATATGATTTTAGGGGATAAATTTTATAAGAATATACTTAATTCTATTAAAAACAATTTATGTTTAATCGATAATCAACTTCTAACTATATTTAACCATGTTAATTCTCATATGGATAATTCTAATGGGGTTGGATTAAAGAAGGAAGGTATTGAAATTTTACTTTCTAAAATGATATATGATATATACTCTTCTAAAGTAAAACATGATTTAGGTATATCTGTTGATTTTAGAAATGCCTGTGACATAATAATAGATTACATATTTACTAAAAATAATTGTAATACTTCTCAAGAATATTATAATACTTTTGTAAATACTTCTGTAAGATTAAACGAAGTTTTTAAGGATTCCATATCTTTTAAAAACAAATTATCTATAGGTGCTGAGCCCTTATGTTTTGACTCAGAATTTTCTAATTCAATTGGAAATAAACTAGCCCATGCTATGAATTATGATTTTCATTGGAATTTATTCTTTAAAATATTATTTCAAATAGAACCTGGTAACAATAGAGAAGATTTTTATTCCTTTATAAGATACTTAGAGACTATTTTTTCTAATAGAGATTCCTATTTAAATCTTTATTTAACTTTTTCAGCTGAAGAGGTATCAATAATAAAAGAAGATATTTTATCTTCTTTAAATAAGGCATTCTTAGAAATTGACTCTATAAAATTTATTTATAGGGATAAACTTTCTGAAATATTTAATCATATAGACGATTATGTTAAATTCCTATGCGAAGGCATAGATTCTTATGAAAATTATGTAAGTCATAAACATCTTTACACAGAGTATCTTTATCTTACTATATTAAGTTCCTTTAATATGGATTTAGATAAGAGTTCCATATTAGAGTTTGCTAGTGAGCTTAAAAATAGCAAATGTAAACTTAGAATAAGCTATAAGGGAATAAAGCTATTAGCCTCTACCCCTGAAAATTGTAAAGTCAACATAATTGAACTTTTAGAACAAATATATATAAGGTAACATTTTTAGTTTATCAGTCTAATATATATTAAAAAAATTTAGACTGATAAACCTTTCTAAATACAAAGGAGGAATTATTATGCATTTATTTATAAATATGATATTTTTAATAAATATTGTATTTATCATTTCCATAATCTTCATTGAAAGAAGAAATCCCCAAACTACTTGGGCTTGGATTTTAATATTAACCTTTCTACCCATATTAGGATTTATAATCTACATTTTATTTGGTCAAAATATTACCCGTGAAAAAAACTTTAAAAGAAAAATTCTAGATGACAAGACAAAACAAAAATATTTAAATTCATTTAAGTCTCACTACAAATTAGATAATATTTCTTTAAAATATAAAGACTTAATAATGATGAACTTTAATAATGACAACTCAACCTACACTCAACGTAATGATATAGATTTATATTTTGATGCTAATAGTCTTTTTGAAGAAATGATTGATGAAATAAATAAAGCCGAAAAATTTATTCATATGGAATTTTATATTTTTAAAAGCGACGAAATAGGCAAAAAAATCTTACAAGCCCTAACTAAGAAAGCTAAAGAAGGTGTTGAAGTAAAATTACTAGTAGATTCTATTGGTAACTCTATACACAAAAAAGATATAGATAAATTAAAGGCAGCTGGTGGAGATTTTAAAATATTTTTTCCTGGCTTTTGCAAATATATAAACTTAAGAATTAACTATAGAAATCATAGAAAGATACTTATTATAGATAGCAAAGTTGCTTTTTTAGGTGGATTTAATATAGGTGATGAATATCTTGGAAAAGATAAAAATATTGGTCATTGGCGTGATACTCATACTAAAATAAAGGGCCTTGCTATTAATGATCTAGAAGGAAGATTCCTTTTAGATTGGAGTTATGCTAATGAATCAGATTTGGACATAGATTTAAAAAAATATTTTATAAATCCTCATTCAACTGATTTGCCGAAGAAGATTATTGGAGCTCAAATAGTTTCCTCTGGTCCTGACCATACTGAACAACAAATAAAAAATGGATATTTTAAAATTATAAATTCAGCTAAGAAAAATCTTTTCATACAAACTCCTTATTTTGTCCCTGATGAACCTATGCTTGAAGCTTTAAGACTTGCTGCCTTATCTGGAGTTGATGTAAAAATAATGCTACCTGGTAATCCTGATCATAAATTTATGGGATGGATAGCAAACTCTTATTTTGAATCCTTATTAAATGCTGGTGCAAAGATCTACTTATATGAAAAGGGCTTTCTTCACGCTAAAACCATAGTGGCAGACTCTTCTATATGTAGTGTAGGAACAGCTAACATGGATATAAGAAGCTTTTCTTTAAACTTTGAAAGCAATATATTTATATATAATGAAGCTATTTCAAAATCTATGGAAGAACAATTCTTTAAAGACCTAAAGGTGTGTACTAAAGTAACCCTTGAAAGTTTTGAAAAACGATCTATTATATCACGAATTGGAGAATCCATAATAAGATTAGTATCTCCTTTAATGTAGAAAAATACAGTGTATGTTTTGCCATACACTGTATTTTTTATTAATAATAAATTACAAAACTTTAAATTATATTAATTAACCACTATTTTAAAATAGTATTGATTTCTAGATATAAAAAAGGCTATCTTAATAATCTATTAGAATTTAATTATTTATAGTAATTCTAATTTTCTTTAAAATAAGCTTTAATGTCATCACCTAACTCCACCATTATCATCTTATCCATGTTTTTATCACAATTTGGATAATCATATCTATAGTGAGAACCTCTACTTTCTTTTCTAAGATCAATTGCTTTTAATATGGCCTTACATAATAATATATTATTTTCTAATCTATATGAGTTTCTTAAATTCTCCATATTTACTTCTTTCTTACATACAAACCCCTTAGATATTCCCTCTAATTTTAAAAGTGAATCTTTAACACCTACTTCACTTTTTTCTATCATTGCATTTTTAAACATAATTTCTTGAACTTCTAAAATAAGGTCCTCTGCTCCTTCTATTTCATAAACCTCAAATTCTACTTCTTCTTTTTCACTTAAACTTTTACTAGAAGCATATCTACTAGCACTTTTTCCAGCTATTTTACCAAAAACAAGACCATTTGCTGTAGATAATCCCCCTATTCTGTCTGCACCATGCATACCACCTGTACATTCTCCAGCTGCAAATAATCCATCTACCTTTGTTTCTGCTTTTTTATTTATGCTAATTCCTCCATTGGCTGCATGAAAGAATATTCCAATATTTATTTCATCATCTGGGGTAAGATATTTATTTTCCTTTAACCATTTAAAATAAACTTCAATAAACTCTGGCATATTATTCTTTAAACTATCTTTATACCTAACAGTAACTCCATTTTTATTTTTCATAAACTCTTTAAATATAGCATAGTCAATATCCTTAGAGTCTAATCTTGAAGTAAAAGGTCCATAAGTCGATCTTTTTTCAAGCTTTTCTCTTAGGTTTTCTATATCTTTAAATACATCTTCTCCCTCTTCATTTCTAGCTTCTATATATTTAAAGGTTTTCTCATTAAATATAGTTTTTGGACAGGGCTTTATATATCCTGGCATCATTTGCATAAATTCTATATTTGTTAAGTTACACCCAACCTTTAAAGCTAAAGCTTGTCCCATACCTGTTATATCTGTAGTATTTAACCTATATTTAAATAAACCACCTATACCTCCTGAGGCAATTACAAGTGCTTTACATTTTATAAACTCAAGCTTATTTAAACTGTTAATAAGTATTACACCTATAATCTTATTATCTTCCTTTACTATTTCAATTACCTCTGAAAAAGGATATTCCAAAACTTTATTACTCTTTAACTTATGGTCTAAAACTTTTTTTGCACTTTCAAATAAAATACCATTCCAATTTCTATTTTTATGATCAAAACATGGAATGAATTCTTTTTCTCCTGAATTATTAGCTTCTTTAAGCTTAACACCCATTTCTTTTAATAAATCTATACTTGGATTAATATTTTTAACAAAGGTTTCTACTAATTCCTCATCAACAACATTGCACCCAACTTCTTTAATTGTCTTAGCTAAATCTTCTTCATCATTTCTATCCTCTGGTCCTATTAAACCTAAGCCCCATGTACCAGGATAAAAGCTTGACCCTGAAAAGATATTTGAACTACTAGAGATTATTACCTTTTGACCATTATTAGAGGCTTCAATTGCTGCCATAATTCCTGCAATTCCAGCTCCCATTACAAAAACATCACATTCTTTATCTTTTTTTAACTTCACTTTTTCTCTCATAAATACCCCACCTAATTAAAATTTCTAATTATAAAATTAAAGCTGATTTATAGGTATATAAATATCTTAATTAAGAAGAAAATTTCTAATACAAAAACATATAAGTATATTTAATTTGTAATAAAGCTTCCTATTAAATTAAGTCTTTTCTTAAATATATACCTAAAAATCAGCATTCATTTAAAACTTTTTAAATTTTATTATCCTTCAAAGCTTTCAAAAGCTTCTAAGAATTTCTCTATATGTTCTTCTGTATGTTTTACACTTAAGAACATTGCCTCAAATTGTGATGGTGGTATGTTAAATCCTTTGTTTAACATATGTAAGAAGTATCTCTTAAATCTTTCTCCATCACAAGTTTTTACATCATCATAACATTTAACTTCTTTTAAATCAGTAAAGAATAAAGTCATCATGCCACCTTGTCTATTAACAACAAGACCTAAACCTTTTTTCTTTGCTATTTCAAGAACTCCCTTTTCAAGTTTTGATCCTATTTTTTCAATATGATCATAGTATGATGGATTTTCATAAAGTTTTTTAACTGTTGCAAGTCCTGCACTCATTACTATTGGGTTTCCTGACATTGTTCCAGCTTGATAAACTCCACCTAGTGGTGATAAGTTTTCCATTATCTCTCTTCTTCCACCATATGCTCCACAAGGTAGTCCACCACCCATTATTTTAGCATAAGTAACTAAATCTGGCTTAACATCAAATAAAGTTTGTGCTCCTTTATATGCTACTCTAAATCCGCACATAACTTCATCAAATATAAGAAGTGCTCCATATTTGTCACATAATTCTCTAAGTTTTCTCATAAACTTAGGATCACATTTAACAACACCCATATTTCCAGCAACTGGCTCTATTATTATTCCAGCAATATCATTTCCGTACTTTTCAAATAATTCTTCAACTTGCTTCTCATCATTGTATATTCCTATTAAAGTATTCTTTATACTTTCCTCTGGAACACCTAAGCATCCTGGAATTCCTTCTGTTAATACTCCTGATCCAGCTTCTATTAAGAATCCATCAAAGTGTCCATGATAGCATCCTGCAAACTTAATTATTTTATCTTTCTTTGTGTATCCTCTTGCTAACTTTACAGCACTCATAGTAGCCTCTGTACCTGAGTTTACCATTCTTATCATATCAACATTGTCTAATGTTTCACATAAAAGCTTAGCTAAGTCTAATTCTAATTTTGTTGAAGCACCAAAGGCTATACTTTCCTCTGAAGTTTTCTTTATTGCTTCTACTACATCTTCATCACAATGACCTAATATCATTGGTCCCCAAGCTAAAACAAAGTCAATATATTCATTTCCATTCTCGTCCTTTATCATAGCTCCTTTACCACTTTTTATTACTGGAGGATTTATTCCAACACTTCCAAAAGATCTTACAGGACTATTAACCCCACCTGGCATATATTTTTTTGATTCTTCAAATATTTCTTTATTTCTGTCCATATTCATTCTCCTAACTATAAGATTGTTAAGCAAATATTTTTTCATTATATTATAGTCTTAAACTATTCTTGTAACCATTTAGCAGCTTCTATAGCATAATAAGTTATTATCATATCTGCCCCTGCTCTTTTCATTGATAAAAGCATTTCTAAAGCTACTTGTTTTTCATTTATAAGTCCAAGTTTAGCTGCTGCCTTAACCATTGCAAATTCACCACTTACATTATAAACACAAACTGGTACATCTACTTTATTTCTTACTTCCTTAACAATATCTAAATATGATAAGGCAGGTTTAACCATAACTATATCTGCACCCTCTTCTATGTCTTGCTCTACTTCTTTTATGGCTTCTCTTGAGTTTGCAGGATCCATTTGATAAGTTTTTCTATCTCCAAATTGTGGTGCTGAATTAGCAGCTTCTCTAAAAGGTCCATAGAAAGCTGAGCAATATTTTGCAGAATAACTCATTATTCCAACATTAACAAATCCAGCTTCATCTAAAGCATTTCTCATAGATAATATTCTTCCATCCATCATATCTGAAGGAGCTACCATATGAGCACCAGCCTTAGCATGTGAAACTGCTATTTTATCTAAGAAACTTAAAGTCTTGTCATTATCTACATCTTTTCCTTCTATTATTCCACAATGACCATGACTAGTATATTCACACATACAAACATCAGTTATTACTAATAAGTTCTCATAATCTTCTCTTAATTTTCTAATAGCCTTTTGAACAATTCCATTATCAGAATATGCCTCTGATCCACAAGCATCCTTATGTTCTGGAAGACCAAATATGATTACACCTTTTATATTTAAAGCTACCACTTCATCAACTATTTCATTTAATCTATCTAAAGATACATGATAGTTTCCTGGTAGAGAACTTATCTCCTTTTTTATGTTGTTTCCTTCAACTACAAATATAGGAAATATAAAGTCATTTGCTGTTAAAATATTTTCTCTAACAAGGTCTCTCATTTCCTTATTTATTCTAAGTCTTCTTCCTCTCTTTATCATAATCTTTCCTCCTAATTTATTTGTAATTTGCCTATAAAATTAATTTTACCACAAATTTATTTTTTAACCTCTTGCCATATACCCTCAATTTCACTTAAAAATCCATCTCCACAATGTGTTTTGCACATTTTTCCTTCAATTCCACTTTCATTTAAAGCTTTTAAAGTTATAGGTCCTATAGCTATGCTTACTTTCTCTTTAAGAGCTTCAAGTCCAATCATATCAATCATGTTTTTAACCGTTGAAGGACTTGTGTATAATACCATATCAACTTCCTTGAAAGCTCTTGGATTTTTAACATCTCCGCATATAGTATCATAAATATTAACTCTATGACATTTTGCTCCTAAAGAAGCTAAATTATCAAACAAATATTCTCTGCTTAAAGAAGAGCATGGAATTAGTACCTCTTCTCCTTCTTTAATATTATCTTTTAAAACTTCAAATAAACCTTCCGCTGTAAATGAATGAGCCATTATGCTTGGCACAATACCTCTAGCTATTAAAGCTTTTTTAGTTGCTTTTCCTAGTACAGCAAAATCTGCTTTTATTTTTCTTATATCAACTCTATTTTTTACCAAATAATCAAAGAATACATTAACAGCATTTACTGAAGTAAATACTATATGATCATATTTTTCTAAAGTATTAATATATTCATCTAAGTTATAAGCAGTTTCTTTTATTTTTATAGAGTTTATTTCTGTTACTTCTGCACCTAACTCTTTTAATTTCCACTTAATCTCTTTAGATTGTTCCTTAGATCTTGTTAAGCAAATATTAGCTCCAAATAGAGGTAATTTTTCATACCATGAAAGTTTTTCATTTAATGAAACAACATCTCCAACAACTATTATACAAGGTGATTCTAACTTAGCTTCTCTAACCTTTTTACATATATTTTCTAATGTTCCAATAACCTTTCTTTGTTTTGAAGTTGTTCCTCTCATTACTACTCCACAAGGAGTTTCTATATCTTTACCATTTTCTAAAAGCTTCTCAACAATTGTCTCTAAATTTGAAAGTCCCATCATAAATACTAAGGTTCCATTTTCTTTTGATAGTGCTTCCCAATTTACATTTAAAGTTCTTGCTGACATTCCTGTTACAATATGAAAACTCTGTGCTAATCCTCTATGTGTTATTGGTATCCCTGCATAATTTAAAACAGAAATAGGTGAAGTAACCCCTGGAATAACTTCAAAAGGTATGTTTTCTTCTACTAAGGCTAATACTTCTTCTCCACCTCTTCCAAAAACATATGGATCTCCACCTTTTACTCTACCAACAACATGACCTTTTTTAGCAAGCTCAACTATACTTTCATTTATCTCTTCCTGTGTTTTATAATGGCATCCTGGCTCTTTTCCACAATAGTAAATCTCACAGTCATCATTTAAATAATTAAGTATATTGTTCCCAACTAATCTATCATATAAGACAGCTGTACATTTTTGTAATGCATTTATTGCTTTAAGTGTTAATAACTCTTCATCTCCAGGACCTGCCCCTATTATATATGCTTTTTTACTCATAGTTCCTCCTATACCTCTCCTAATATTTTTTCTGCAAGTTTTTTTCCTAATAATATATTATCTTCTTTATTTCCTAATATATCTTTTTTAACTATTCTATTATTTACAGTAAATGTACCTATCATATATAAGTCATTATCTTTAACCTCTGAATAAGCACCTATAAGGCTATGACATCCTCCGTTTAATACCTTCATAAAACTTCTTTCAGCCTCAACAGTAGTTCTAACCTCTTTGCTATCTAAAGCTTTAAAATAGTCATTAAATTCTCCACCTTTTAAGCACTCTATTCCTAAAGCTCCTTGACCAATAGCAGGTAAAAATACCTTTGGATCAAAATAATCACTTATTACCTCTTCCATACCAAGTCTTTTTAATCCTGCTGCCGCTAAAATTATTCCATCTAAATTTTCTTCAGTTATTTTTTTTATTCTAGTTTGAACATTTCCTCTAATTGGAACAATCTCTAAATCATCTCTAAATAACTTTAACTGCTCTGCACGTCTTATACTGCTAGTTCCGATTCTAGCTCCTTTTCTTAAGTTAGATAAAGTTGATCCATTTAAAGATACAAAGGCATCTCTTATATCTTCTCTCTCTGGCATTGCAACAAGCTCAAATTCACTAGGAAGTTCAAAAGGAACATCTTTCATACTATGAACTGCTCCATGAGCTTCTTTATTTAAAAGAGCTAGTTCTATCTCCTTTACAAATAGACCCTTGCCACCTATTTTATTTAATGAAACATCTAGTCTTCTATCACCTTCTGTCATAACTAAAAGCTTCTTACTATCTACATTTTCTTTTTCCTTTAAAAGTTCCATAACTTTTTCAGTTTGCACTTGTGCTAACTTACTTTTTCTAGTCGCTATTATTAATTCCATTAATCCAAACCTCGCATTTTGATTATTTTTATATTTTCATAAAAAATTCTGTTATATTTACTTTAATCCTAAAGTTAATGAATTAGCTAATTCTTCTCCTAAAAGATTTCTTAAGTATTCATACTCTCTTTTTTCTAAAATGGCATTTTTAAACTCTTTGCTTGAAATAATCTCTATTATATTATCCTTTAACTCTTCTTTTTTAGCTTTTTCTCTAATCTTAGCTACCTTAATTGAGTATATGTCATTTTCCTTAATAATATTTGATACTTCTTCTCCTATAGCCCTAGTTATTCTAGGCGATCCTAATTTACTACTTATACTAAAGCCTAAATTTTCATAACATCTACTGTAAGGAATAGCTACCATACCCTCTTTATAATTAGCTGCATTTAAATATAGTTTGTATTCTTTCTCACAATCCTTGCTTATTTTATGTACTAGAGAACTTTCATTCACAGCTATTATTATAAGATGAGCATCTTTTATAAACTCTTTATAGTAGGTTCCCTTTTCAAGTTTTAAATTTTTATTTTTAATATCTAAGATTTCCTTTGAAAATTCCTTAGATAAAATATGTACGTAACAACCTTTTTCTAATAATCCTTTAACCTTTATGGTAGCTGCTTTTCCTCCACCTATTACCTTAACATGAAATTTACTGCTTATAATGTTTATTGGTACTAAGTTAAAAATATCTTCTCTATTATTTCTACACAAGAACTATCACTTCCCTTTAAGGCTTCACTTTTTAAAAGTTCTATTGCCCTATTAACATAAGCATCAGCTGTACTTTTTATCATTCTTTCTGCTAATTTAGCATTTTCTCCATTTCCTTTATTAGAAAAAGTTTTTATTCTTTCACTACAAATTTCATTTTCTCTTATTTTTATGTTTCTTATTTTACTTGAAACTTCTCTTATTTTAAGCCAGTTTAAAAATTCCTCTATGCTCTCTTCAACTATATGCTTATACTCTTCCATTCTTTCTTTTCTTATTTTTTTATTCTTATCATCAATCTTACTTATTTCATCTATATCCTTAAGGATTACTCTCTCTTTTTCTGATAATTCCTTATCAACATCTCTTGGAACAGCTAAATCATATATATGTATTATGTCACCTTCAGTTTTTATATCTTCATTTCTAACTACTGTATGAGGTGCTGCTGTACAAGAAACTATACAATCAACCTCATTTATAACATGATTTTTTTCATTAAAATCTAAAACTTCTACAATTTCACCCTCTAAATCACTTGCCTTACTCTTATCCCTTACTATTAAATAAATACACTCTACTTTATGACTTAAAAGGTGCTTAATTGCCAACTTCCCAATTTCTCCATATCCTAATACCATAAATTTTCTGCATCCTTTTAATAGGGCACTATTTATTGATATTGATACTGATGAAACTGGAACTTCAAACATTTTACACTCTGTTTTAAACTTTTTACCACAAGCAATAGCTATTTCAAACATCTTTTGTAATTCTGATGAAATACTATTATCTGAAATAGCTGTTTTATAAGCATCTTTAATTTGTCCTAGGATTTGATCTTCACCTAAAATTCTTGAATGAAAACCACAAATAACCTCCATAAGATGGGTTACTGCTCTCTTTTCCTTTGATAAAAACATATATTTTTTCAAATCATCATTCCAATTGAACACATTAAAAATTTTTTCAAAAATTTCATCCTCTGAAATATCTTCAGTGCAATTAAAATAAATCTCTGTTCTATTGCAAGTATTTAATATTACAACTTCTTTAAATGAATTTAATAATTCTCCTACGTATTTCTTATGTTTTTTAGGATATAAGGCTAATTTTTCTCTTATTGCTATATCTACATTCCTTTTAACCCCTATAACTCCTATCATGAACTGCCTCCTAAGTTTTTATATCATCTGTTAAAATTTTATTAAAACACTCTATTTTATAATATCATAAAAATTATATATGCCCAATGAAATAATTGTATTAGTTATATGAAAAATACATATTTATTATAATTAATAGCTTATATAAATAAAAGCACTCTATAAATAGAGTGCTTTTTTATTAAAATCCGTTTGTATAATGTATTCCGCTCCAATAAACATTGTTTTTCATTAATGCTTTTTCAGATAAAGTTACTCCTTCTAAAGCCCACTTTTTGAATTCCATAAATCCAGTTCTGTCTATTATGTATCCAATGTGCTCTTTTCCACCTGGAGCATCTTTAGCAATATATTCTGTAACATATTTATAAGTATTTAAGATTATTTTTATGATGCTATCCTCATCTACCCAAAGGATAAAATCTTCTGCTAATCTTGGATTTTTCTTTCCTGTTCTACCCATTATAGCTAATCTGTAATATTTTTCTTTACTTCTTGTCCATGCATTTGTTGGGCAATTCATAACACATTCTCCACAACCAATACATTTGCTTCCATCTCTAACTACTTTGAAGTTTTCAAAACTTAAAGCTCCTGTAGCTTTCTTTTTACAAGCTCTAACACATGCTCCACAAGATACACATCTATTTCTTTCATATTGTGGCTCTGTCATACCTATAATACCAAAGTCATGCATTCTAGCCTTAATACAATCATTTGGACATCCAGTTAAAGCTATTTTGAAGTGTAAATCATTTGGGAATATTGCTTTTTCTATTTTCTTAGCAAAATTTGTTGTATTGTAATTAGCAAATGGACAAACATTATTTCCTATACATGCTGAAACGTTTCTTGTTCCTGCTGCATTGTATCCATCTCCTGGATTTTCTTGATTTATTTCTAAAGCTTCTATAATAGGTTGAAGCTTTTTATTTACTTCTGGTATATCTTTCATATCTATTCCTGGTATTTCAAAACCTTGTCTAGTTGTGATATGAACTGTACCATCTCCATAAGTATCAGCTATTTCTTGAATGTTAAGTAATAACTTAGCATCTAAGTGTCCACCTGGAACTCTTATTCTTGATGCTGTATATCCTCTTCTTTTAGTTACCCTAAAAGCGTTCTTCTTAAGTTTTTTAGTATTTATATCTAAAGACATAGTCCTTTTCCTCCTAATCTATTAAAAGTTTACCCTTAGTGTAGTTGAATACTGGTCCATCTAAGCATATGTATGTGTCATCGATCTTACAGTGTCCGCATTTACCTAATCCACAACACATTTTTCTTTCTTGAGATATCCAAATATTTTCTTCTTTAATTCCTCTTTTTAAGAATTCTAAAACTGTAAACTTCATCATCATTGGAGGACCAACAACTATAACTTGAACATTATCCATATCTTTTATTTCTAATTCAGGAATATACTTAGTTACAAGTCCTGTATTTCCTTCATAACCTTCTTCAGCTGAGTCAACAGTTATGATCATATTCATATTCTTTTCCCATTCTTTCATGTCATCTTTGAAAAGAATATCCTTTGGTCCTTTAAATCCACTTATAAGAGTAAAGCTTTCTGCATCTTTTGGATTTTGTGAGAAATAATCTACTATTCCTTTAACTGGTGAAAGTCCAGTTCCTCCAGCAACAACTATAACTTCTTTTCCCTTGTAGTTGTTAACATCAAAGCCATTACCATAAGGTCCTCTTAAGAAAAGTTTATCTCCTTCGTATTTTTCAAATATTTCATTTGTTACTACTCCAACTCTTCTTATTGTAAGTTCCACATAGTCTTCTCCTATACCACTTACTGATATTGGCGCCTCTCCAAACTTTGGAAGAGAAACTTCAAAGAATTGTCCTGGCTTAACATCACCTTTAAATTCCATTCTAAAAGTATATTCTATGTCAGTATGTTTTTTTACGTTTAATATTTTTGATATAAAAGGAGTATATTCATTATGCATTATCTTTCACCTCTTCTACAGCATCTTTAAGTTTATTTACACATTCTGAAAAAGATATGTATTCTGGACAGATATCATCACATCTACCACATCCAACACACATATGGTATCCCCATCTCTTTTTGTAGTCATATACTTTGTGCATAACTTTAAATCTCATTCTTTGACCTTTATCTTTTCTAAAGCTATGTCCGCCAGCCATATCTGTATATCCATCTACTTGACATGAAGCCCAAACTCTTCTTCTTTCACCTGCATTTTCATTATCTTTGTAGAATACATCTTGCATTGTGAAACAAGTACATGTTGGACATACAAAGTTACATCTTCCACAAGCTATACATCTTTCTGAGTATTCATTCCATACAGTTGATTTTATTATATTTAAATCAATTCCCTCTGGAACTTCAACTAGAGTTTCATTTTCTTCTACAAACTTTGGTGAAACTTCTTCTTTATTACTTTCTACTGCTTCAAAGATTTTTGATAACTCTTCATCTTTTATATCTAATAAAACACAATCATTATCTAATCCTATATATGCTGAATATTCATCTGTTTTATTAGTTCCCATGCTTACACAGAAACAATTATCAAAGCTATTTTCACATCCCATTACTATAAACTTAGCTTTTTCTCTTAATTTTTTGTAATAAGGATCTTCAAAACCATTTCTTAAGTATATATCATCAATTCTTCTTAAGGAATGCATATCACAGCTTCTTAAGAAAATTAATATATTCTTTTCCTCTACACTTGCTTCACTAAATTTGTCTTCAGTAAAGAAGAATAAAGTTTGAGTTATTGGAAGTAAAACTTCTTTATATGAAAAATCTGACTTCTTTGAAAACTCAATATCATTTATAGAATCTATTTCTCCATATCTTGTCATGTCAGTATCTGAAAATCTTCCTTTACCTTCCATAACTTTAGGAGCGTATATCTTATATTCTTTTTTTAAACAGTCTATTATCTTATCAAAATTGTCTTTTGTAAGCCTTAAACCCATAATAAAACACCTCTTAAATTTAACTTTATTTTGAAATTAAATAAATTCTAATAGATTATAATAATGAAAGTTTTTTTCCTTCATTTGTTTATAATATTTTAATAATTAAGAATTTAACAAAGTCTATTATAAGAATAAAGTTTTATTGAGTATGTGATTTTTGTTACACTGTAAAAATTCTTAAATTACAAAATAAAAAATAAGTAAAAGCTCACAATATTTATTTTTTAAAGTTTCTTTATATTAATGATTTAAAATATGCAGCAATTCTTTCTCTATCAGGTACTATTATCTTTTTGTTTTCTTTTATTATTAGATTTTCATCTCTTAAGGTTTTAATAGCTCTAGATACACTTTCCCTTGGAGAACCAAACATATCTGCTAAGTAAGTTATACTTATATCTAAATCAATAAGTGTACCCTCTGGAACTTCTTTTCCATAATCCTTGCTTAACTTCCAAAGCTTTGCTGCTACTCTTTTTTCTAATTTTATTGGAGTTACATTTTTCATTTGTCTATATAATCTTCTTACCTTTTTGCTCATTTCATTTAAAACAATCTTGGTAAGCTCAAAATCTTGGCTCATTATATTTAATAATTTATTTTTGTCTATACTCAGTATTATTGAGTTTTCAAAAGCTTCTCCATTTATTGAGGCAGGAAGGTCATCAACTATTACTTCATTTAAAAAGCTTTCCTCTCCAAGTATGTAAACTATTCTCTTTTGCCCATATTCATTCATTTTATATAGGGTTACTTTTCCTTTTAAAACAATAAAAATATCCTGAACCTTATCTTTATCTCTAAAAATATGCTCTCCCTTTTTCTTTTTTAAAACTTTAGAATTTTTCTCTATATATTTTAAGGTTTCATCATTAAGTCCCGAAAAGAAACTTATATCTTTTAATTTATCACTACTTAATGCTTTCATAATCTCTCCTACTCTATAAAAATCTTAGTATTCAAACACAATATAATCTAATTTAACACAAAATTTCATTAAATAATAGAACTTATATAATTATATTTTTAACATTTAAAAGAAAAATATAAAATAGGATTTTATGAAAATATAATAAAAAAACTTACAAACATATTCTGAGAATTAATAGAATCCTCTTCATAATCTTTGTAAGTTTTATAAAAAGCTATTTTTGAATATGAACTAGTTTTTTATTTTCTACTTTTTTATTAGATACATAATAGTATGTCACTCCTAAAAGAACACCACCTAGTATATTTCCTAATGTAACAAAAAATAGATTATATAAACTTCCTGCTACTGTTATAGTAGCTCCCTTTGTTAATATAACTCCTATTACTAATAAGCTCATATTTGCAATGCTGTGTTCAAAACCAGATGTTACAAAGGCAAAAAGACACCAGAATATCATTATTAACTTTGATGTTTCTGTTTTTAATCTAAAGGTACACCATACAGCTAAGCATACTAATATATTACAGAATATTCCTCTTATGAATAATTGCTCTGGTGGCAAGCTTATTTTTATTTCCGCAGTTTTAATCATAAAATCACTTACACTGCCTGTAGTTAATCCTGCTCCTATAAAACCTAAAGCGGCTATTATAGATCCTAAAAAATTACCAGCGTAAGCTAGTCCCCATACTTTTCCGCATTCTTTAAATGTTACCTCTTTGTTTAGAATTCCTATAGTCATTACAAAATTATTTCCTGTAAAAAGTTCTGATCCTGCAAAAACCACTAAACTCAAGGCTACACCAAAAGATGCTCCCATTATTATTTTAGTGCTTGGAGAATTAGCACTATCTAATATTCCTCCTATGGTAAATGCTAGCATTATACCAAAACTTACGTAAAGTCCAGCAAGCATAGCATATACTAAATAACGTCCCTTACTATTATTTAGCAAGTCAATCTTTCCTCTGCCTGCACTAATAACATTACTAAATTCTTCCCTAAACATGTTAAAGCCTCCCCACTTAAAAGTCTTCCCTTAGATTCTAAAATAAAAAAGCCTTAATCACTATAATAAAAGAAGAAAAAATTTATTTTTAACCTTTTATCCATAATTAATTAATAATAAATCAATATTTTTTAGTATAAAAAATATGATGTATCAAAACTAGAACTTATGAATTAGTTCTTTTGATACATCATACTCTTCTTAACTTTATTTTCTTTTATTATTTTCTCTCATAAAGTCTGTTAAATCTTGAAATAATCTATTCTTTTTCCCCTTTAAAAACTTATTTAAAGATGGAGCTAAAATTATAGGGAATATACTTCCTGTTATTATATCTTTCATAGTGTCAAATAAACTTATTTGAGCAGTTAATCCAAAGGTTTGATCAGTAAAGAACTCCCACATTTCCCATACTGCTGTGCAAGCAATTCCAAATATCATAGAAAAAATAGCTATAACTAAAGAATTTACATTGTCAGTTTTGTAATTATTAAGATATAAAAATAACATATAACCAAGTATAAAGGTTAATATTCCTGATACTGTATGTAAAAAAGTGTCCCAGTGTGGTATTGCATAAAAGTTATTTACCTTAGCTAAAAACATTGAAATAAATATAAAGCCTACAATTATAAAATTTAAAAATGGAGATAACTTTATTTTTGCAACCTTACATATAAGTCTAGGTAAAATTAAGGTTATAAAGGTTAACCCTGTTGAATATAATAAAATCAAATCTTTATTTATTATTCCATAGATTAAATATGCTACAAGTAAAATATAAAAAATAATTTCAAAATAAATATCATAGGTTAATTTCTTTTTCATAATTTTCCTCCTTAATACTTTTGCTACTTATTAGTTGTAACTTCTGATTTCTTGTAAGCTTCTTTATATAATACTCTCTACTTTGAGCTTCTCTTTTATTCTCAAAAGATTCAAAATAAACAAGTTTTACTGGCCCTCTTCCTCTAGTATATTTAGCTCCACATCCATTATTATGTGCTTTTATTCTTTTTTCTAAATTATTAGTCCATCCAGTATATAAAGATTCATCTTTACATTTTAAAATATAAACATAATTCAAAGTAATCACCACTTTTAATATTAAATCATCCTTTTATTTTTATCAACTGAACCTATAACATTATTTAACAAATTTTATTTTTAAAATTTATTAGGCTATAATATTAATAAAAGCGAATTTATTTAAAATTACAGTAATTAATAGCTTATTAATATAAAAATCTTTTTAAGAATTAATTTTATTAAATAAATTCAACTAAATTTTATATAAATAATACTATTTAGAATTTAGTTTAATCCTATTATATAAAGGAGTTTTTTAAGTGAGAAAAGAATATGTTAATTTCCCTTCAGACATACCTGTAACCATATCTTATGTAAACATAAAAAACTACCCCTTGCATTGGCATGATGCAATAGAAATACTTTATGTTCTTAAGGGCAGCATAAAAGTAGATATAGATACTGACAGTTATGAAATACAAGAAGATGAAATTGAAATAGTAAACACAGAACAAACTCATAGAATTTATTCTAATAATGATAACAGAGTTTTAATATTTAAAATAGATCCACACTTTTTTGAAAAATACTATAGCGATATAGAAAATATGTTTTTCTATACTAACACCTCTGATGAAGGTGCTCAAAGTGATGAATCTTACGATAAACTTAGAGTATTTTTATCCATTATATTATGTGAAGAAGCTCAAAAAGTAGATGATTATGATAAATATATAGAAAAATCACTAGTAGAGCTTTTATTCCACCTTTTAAATAATTTCCACTATCTTTTATATGATAATGATGAAATTCATGAGAATAATATGCTACTAGAAAGATACCATAGAATTTCTAAGTATATATATAATAACTACAATAAGAATATAACCTTAAAAGATATTGCTAATACTGAGTTTCTTAGTACACACTATCTTTCCCATGAAATAAAATATGCAACAGGACTAAGCTTTACAGACCTTCTAAACTTAACTAGAGTTGAAGAATCAGTAAAACTTCTTTTAGATACTGATAAGTCCTTATCTGAAATATCCTATGAAATAGGCTTTTCTCATACTCGTTATTTTAATAAACATTTTAAGGCCTATTACAATTGCACTCCTCTTCAATTTAGAAAAAAACATAAAATAAGTGAAGAGGAATATAATAAACAAAAAGAAATAACATACTATCCCTTAACTGATAGTCTTGAGGAACTTTCTTATTACTTAGATGATTATCCAAGATTTAATTATGAAGATAAGATTCATAAGCTTACTTTTAATATGAATACTGAAGGCACTGAATTTAATAAGTACTTTAAAGAAGTTCTTAATGTAGGAGATGCCTTTGACTTATTATTAGAAGATAACCAAGATATTGTTGAAGATCTTCAAGATCATATAGGGTATAACTATATAAGACTTCTACATGTATTCTCATCAGATATGGGTATATTCCCTGGTTCAAAATTCTTCAACTGGACTAGAACCTTTGATATTTTTGAATATATATCTTCATTAGATTTAATCCCTTTAATAGTCCTAGATGATTCTGGATATTCTAAGGATAATTTCTTAGATGTTATAAAATCCTTCATAGACTTTTTCAGCGAGGTAGAAAGTTTTGAATTAACAGATTTAAAATTCCAATTTACCTCTACATTTAATGAGAATCTAAAGAGTTCTTTGATTGAATTGTTTGAATCTAAGGATTTAAATTTAGTAAATGAACTTTATACTCCAAACAATAAAATAGATTTAATATATGACACAGCTTATATGCTTCCATTTATAATTCACAATACTGTAAGCTCAGGAAGCAAATTAAACTTTATAAAAGCCTTTGATGCCTTAGATAGACAAATTGATATTACAAATGAAGTTTTCTTTGGCTATCCTGCAATGGTAAATGATAAAGGGATTAAAAAGCCCTCTTATTACGCTTACTATTTTTTAAGCAAACTAGGAGACACCCTTCTTTATAAGGGAGATGGATATATACTAACTAAGTCAGAGGATGAATATCAGCTTCTTGTATATACCTATAATGATGAAATTGATTCCCTTATAGATTTTAAAAACTTTACTAAATTAAGAGGGGTTAAAGACTTGGTAGATAAAAAACTTTCCTTAAACTTACTTGATTTAGATAGCGATGTTAGAATAACTAAATACACCATAGGGGAGAACTTTGGCTCTTCATTTAATTACTGGCTTTCCATGGGAAAACCTAAAAGATTAAGAAAAGCAGAAAAGGATATATTATTCCAAGCTTCCTATCCTAAAATAGAATTTAAGTACGCCAAAAAAAATACTATTTTAAATATACAAACAACTCTTCAAGGATATTGTGCAGAACTATTTATACTAAAAAAAGTTTAATATTGTATAATAACCATGAAAAAAGAGTACTTTTTTGCCTTTTTCAAATATTTTCCTTAAAAACTTTCCTTACATTTGTACATTTTTTTAAACATACATGCAAATTATTTTATTAAGAAAATAGGTATATAATATAAATATAGAAGAAAAGAGAAGATATGAAAGAAGGTATTTTTTATGGCAAGGCTAAAAAAGTTTTTTAGACCGATTAATTTAAACTGTTTTAATTGCAAATTAAGTTTTTTACAACAAACAATGGACTTATTTTATAGGGATTAAATATATATGAAAAGAGCTAGAATTTAAAATTCTAGCTCTTCTTTCATTTAAAATAAAATTAAGGAGTTCTATCAAATTAACTTTTTATACACTTTACAAACATTATGAAGAGAATATGTTTGTAAATTGTATTACTAATTTTGATGTAACTCCTTAATTCTATATTAGTATAAATTATCCACTTCTTTTATAGCAAAACTTAAATATTTTAAAGCTTCATTAGTATCATCTAAATAGTGATAAAGATCAGCCATTTCTAAATATCTTTCTCTTTTCTCTTCATATGTACCAAATTTAAGTAAAAGATCTGTTGCTAAATTCATATACATTTCCCATTGCATATCATTTCTCTCGTTTTTACTTAATTCTGCTTTAAAATAATAACTTCTCTCTATAAAGAACATATTATTTTTATTTATTGCTAATTCTAGTGATAATTCACAATATTCCTTAACACTTTCTATACATCCATTAGCATTGTAAACATTTATTATAAATAATAAAAGTTCTATATACCCTATTTTATCTTCCTTATTAACCTGTTCTATAGATTCTTCAGTAAGCTTTTGAGCTTCTTCATATTTTCCGCATTTTAAGAAAGCATCAATAATAAGACTATTTATTCTTTTCCAGTTGTAAGAATTACAATCTATCTTTTCTTTATAATAAGTATAATTTCTTTCAAACTCTTCACTATTTCCTTCTAGAAGTGCTAAAATAGCTAAAAGTCCTTGGGCTTCCCCTAAGCACTTACTATTAAGATCAATTCCATGAATAGAGAAAATATCTTTTATTATTTCTCTACTTTTCTCTATATTACCAACTCTGTAATTACATATTGCTAAAGCTGTAGCATTTTTTATATAAAGCTCATTATTTTTTTCTATTCCATCTTTTAATAGGAAATCTAAAAGCATGTTATAATATGTTATTGCATCTGCAAAATTCTTTCTTACTGTAAAGTATAAAGCTAAATCCTCATAATATAATCTTTTGCTCTCTTTATTGCTTTCGTATATGTTTGAATACTCATTTAATAAATCTTTTGCTTTTTTAAATTCCCTAATATTAGTATAATTTATAAATAAAATATGCATAAGTTTTGCAGAAATATCTTCATATTCTTTGCTTAAAGAATATTCTACGTACTCTTTTATCTCATCAGCTTCACTTTCAGTTAAGACTTTCTTTTGAATATACTTATCAATAGAATTATTTAGTTGTGTTATATCATCACATAAAAGATACTCTAAATCTAAATCTAATCTTTTAGCAACTAACTCTAGTACCCATTTATCTGCTTTTACTTTTCCATTCTCTATACAGCTCATTCTAGATATAGATATATCATCTTCACAAAGTTGCTTTAATGTTAAACCTTTATATATTCTAGCTCTTTTTATTTTCTCCCCAGTAGATAAAAAATCCATCACTCTCACCTATACCTTAACTTTTAATTACACCTAAATTTTTCAGGTTATTTATACCCTTGTCTAAGTATTTAGCCGCTTCATAATCTCTCTTAAGCTCTAAGTAGAATTTACCTAGTCTTATGGAGATATCTGCTTCTTTCTTTTTCATATCATTTCTCTTAGCAATTTCAAGTGTATCTAATAAAATATTTTCTGCTTCTTTTATATTGTTTTGTAAGACTTCTATTCTAAAAGTCAGAATCTTATATTCTATTAATCTATTAACATCACTTACATTTAATTTATTTTTTATTTCATTAAGAATTTCTATGCATTTATTCATATTTTTTGTCTTAATATGATTTTCACATAAATTAAATAAAGTATCTAAAAGTTTAGAATCAGTGTTTTCTTCTCTTATTTTTATAGCTCTATTATAATGTTCAAAGGATTCTTCTATATTGTCAAATTCAAAGAATAATTTTCCTAAAGAATCTTCTATTGAACTTATTTTATCTAATTGTTCTAATTCTTTATAAACGTTAAGACTTTGCTTTGAGTATGCTATTGCACTTTCTAAATCACCAACTTTAGCATGCTCTTCTGCTAGTAATTCCAAACTCTTAGCATAAGCTTTCTTATTGTAAACTTTTTCAAATTCGCTTTTTGCTAAAAATGCAAAATTGATTGCCTTTTGTATATTTTCAATAAAGAAGTATGTTTTTGATATTAAATAATATATTTCTCCTAGAAGTAAATCTTCAGTTAATTTATTATTTATGTATATCTTTTCAGCTTCTTTTAAGTATGAATTAGCTGAATAATATGCTTTTGAATGTAAGCTTATTTTTGCTATATTCAAGTATGTTTTTACCATATCTATATTACTGTTTATTTGTAAAAACAACATATTTGCAGATAAGAAATATTGTTGAGCTAAAACGTATTCTTCGCTTTTTAAATACATCTCAGCCTTTAATGCTAAGTTTTTAGCTTTTCTATATATTAGGTCATACTTATCAGCATAATATATTGCATATTCTATAAATTTCTCACCCTTTTTTATATCATCATTTAAAATAGCACTTTCTGCTATTTGCTCGTAATATAAACATATCTTTTCAGCTTGTGTTTTTTCCGTTTCCATTAAATATTCAACGGAAGTATTTAGCGTGATTGCAATATACTCTAAAAGATCCATTGAAGGATTTGATCTCCCTGACTCTACTAAACTGATTTGTCCTGGTGTTATTCTCTCCCCCGCTAATTCCTTAAGAGTCATATTTAATTCTTTTCTTCTTCTTTTTATTTTTTCTCCCAATGATAATATTTCCATAGCTTAAATCATCCTCTTACTGTTATTATTTTAACATCCATAACCAATTAAATTATATCATAAATTTAGGTTTTAATGTCAATTATTCAGTATTTTTGTAAAAAAATCTATATGTTTGTGCATTTTTTAACATTTTTTAATCATATACTTTAATTTTAATAACTTATATCTTTAATTTTTTAATATATATACTTATTCTTTAAAAATATTATATATTATAATTGAAAATTTCTCTACATAATAAAAAAATTTCTATATATATACAAAAAAAGCAGCCTTAAGCTGCTTTTTTATAAGTTATTCCATCCATCCCATACTTTCGCCCGCTGCATCAATCATTCTTCTTGAAGCCTTTTTAAGAGCTCTTTGAGTTTTTCTGTCTAAATTTGGAGTTACCATCATACCAACAGCTGCTCCAATAGCACCTATGGCTAAAGTAGTCATTAATTTTTTTGCCATAATAATCACCTCTTTTAATAATGATTTCATATTTAGTTTGTCTAATTAAAACATTTTTATTAGAGGTAATTCATAGCATTAAAGACTTTCTAATGCTTTTTTGGCAAGTATATCTGCTCTATCATTAAATTTATTTCCGCTGTGTCCTTTTATTTTTTTAAATCTAACCTTTATTAGTTTAAATTTTTCTTGCATAAACTCATTATAATTTTGAGTTATTCTATTATTTCTTTTCCAAGTTCCTAAAGCCCAGCTCTCAATTCCTTGATAATCATAACAAAGAACTATATCTTTATATCCATTTTCTATGGCATATTCAATTGCCTTCATAGCCCCTTCAACTTCTCCTGATACGTTTCTTAGAGCTATTGCTTCTTTATCATATCCAACACCATTATCTTCATATAATATTTCATCATTTTTTACTACTAAGAAGCCATAAGAATAATTTTCTTTAGAAACCATAAAGCTACCATCTACGTAAATATAAATTAAATCATCCTTAACCTCTTCATTTCCTTTAACTTCCTCAAAGCTTCCTCCATTTTCATGAATAGAAATAAACTTTTCTGCCTCGTCCTTTGAAGTGAAACTTTTGTACTTAGCGCCTTTACATCCTATTACTTCTTTTTGGCATTCTGGCCAAGTCTCAACAATCTTAGGAATTCCTGATTTTCCTTTTGCTATAGCATAATATTTTTTAGCCATTATTTTACTCCTTTTTTTAATTAGTTATTACATCTATGACTTCATATATATTATCTAAATTATTAGCACCTGTAAATCCACTAAAGAATTCTACAGTCTTTCTTAAAATAACTACAAATTCATTTTCTCCTTGCCAATTTTCTAATATAACATTTATGTCTACATCATTTATTATTCTATTTAAAGCAAAGAAAATTACACTTAAATCATCTAAAGCACCTACAAAAGGTATTTTATCTGGTAATATATCAAAGGGACAAACTACATATCCTAAAGAGGCACCTACTACAGCCTTAGTCTTCATAGGAACTCTATTATCTTTTAAAAGTCTAAATATTAAAGCTACTATATCTGGTAAGAACATAATATAATCCTTATAATCTTTAGCTTTATCTGGAATATGCTTAACCACATACTCTCTGCTACTTGTGTACATGTCCTCAACTTTTTGTACATCAATGCTCATTATGTAATCATCTGTCTTTTCCTCTTCTTCAATATCATCTCTTACTTCTATTTCTAAAACAGGTTCCTTAATCTTTGAAAGCTCTACATCTATTTTTTCTAAGCCAATATTTAAAACCTCTCCTTGAATTTTTAATTCCTTAAAATCTAAATTTAAGAAAGGTATATTACCTAGTATTTTCTTATAACCTACAAGTATTTTATCCTCTTTAACTAATATCCCCTGATTTTTAAAACCTTTTAAAGCTATCTTTAGACCTATTTTTCTAAAAGGCTTTAAAATTCCAACACTCATAAGTTTAGCTTTTGAAAATTCTATAACAAGATTATCCCCTTCTACTCCTAAAATATCCAAGGTTGCCTTAAAACCTAAAGCAAGAACCTTTTTGAATACGCCTTCCACTTCTATACTATTGTTTATTTTTAAGCTTTTTATTTCTAAACCTTTAATTTTTACAAAATCATTAATAAAGCTCATTAAGTCATCTGAATTTAATTTTATATCTACATTTGAAATTTGCAAAATACTTCTCCCCTTATTATTTAATAATTATCCATCTTTTAGTATATAGTATTTATTCTTAATTTTGAAGGTAAAAAAACTCCTCTGCCTTATTTAAAACAGAGGAATTTTTTTATTTTCTTATTATTTTATAATTATGGAAGAAAAGTCCTAAAATAGCTCCTGCTATGAATCCGCCAAAATGAGCAGATATATCTATATTAGACATTGATAGACCGATAAATACATTAAGCAATATAATAACTATTATATTAGTTACTAAGGCTTTACCAATTCTATCTTTTTCATTATAAGCAAAAACTAAGGCTGCCCCTAAAAGTCCAAATATAGCTCCTGAAGCGCCAACTCCCATAACTGGTGAAAAGTATAAGCTAAATATACTTGCTACTATTCCTGAAACAAAATAGATAGCTAAATATTTTTTCGCTCCATAAATCCTTTCTATGAAATCTCCTAATATATAGAGAGCATACATATTAAATAAAAGATGTACTATTCCACCATGCAAAAACATAGAAGTTACTAATCTATAATATTCTCCATGGAATATTATTGCATTATTATGCTTAGCACCCATCCAATATAGAATTTGTGGATTCATCTCTACTATATTTCTGAAGAATCCAGCACCTAAAGCAGTAGCTACAATAAGACAAACTAGAAAAGCTAAAATATTTAAACCAATCAATATTCCTGTAACTTTTCCACATCTTAATTTTTTATACCAAGGAACTTTTGGTTCTTCTTTCTTTTTTAATAAAAATTCTAATATTTTTGCTAGAGGCTCAGAGCTCCTATCACTTTTTAAAACTTCTCTTTTCTGAACATCAACAATTACTCTATGACAATTCTCATCTATAGAAAAGTCTTCATCCTTTTTTTCATCCCTATCATAGCTTTTATAAAGAATTATATTATGAAGAGAATATGACTTACCTAAGCTTTTTAGATAATCTTCTGCAATTTTTAAATTTTCTTCCTCTTCATAAGACTTAGATATTATAACTGCATATTTTCCATCATCTTTAACTGTCTTTAAAGCTATCCATAGTTCTTTATCCTGTTCTCCTTTTAAGTCTTCTACATAAAAACCATAATTATTTATAAGTAAGTTGAAATAATCTTGCTCAAATTTACTCATTGCCTCTCCTCAATCTTCTAAATAATTTCTTCCAACATATCTAAAAGCTCATTAAATCTATCTAAGGTATCTTTAAGAGGCTTAGATGTTGTCATATCTACTCCAGCCATTTTTAATGTATCTATAGGATACATTGATCCTCCAGCCTTTAAGAAACCTTTGTATTTTTCAACAGCCTCTTCTCCTTTTGAAAGAATTGAATTTGCAAAGGAAGATGCAGCTGCATAACCTGTAGCATATTGATATACATAGAAATCAGAATAAAAATGAGGTATTCTAGCCCATTCTATAGATATTTCTTCATCTACATTCATATCTTCACCAAAATATTTAATGTTTATATCTTTCCACATCTTACATAAAACTTCTGATGTAAGAGATTCTCCATTTTCAATAGCTTCATGAGTTTTTAACTCAAATTCTGCAAACATTAATTGTCTAAAGACAGTTGTTCTTATTTGCTCTAACTCTTGATTTATTAGATATAATTTTTTATTTTTATCAGTTTCTTTCTCTATTAAATGATGTATAAGTAAAATTTCATTTGTTGTTGAAGCAACCTCTGCACAGAAAAGACTATAATCTCCATAAATATAAGGTTGAGTCTTTCTAGTATAATAAGAATGTATTGAATGACCCATTTCATGAGCTAAAGTTGATGCATCATTTAACTCATAATTATAGTTTAATAATACATATGGCATAGTATCATAGGATCCCCATGAATAAGCTCCACTTCTCTTTCCTTTATTTTCATATACATCTATCCAACCTTCATTTATTCCTTCATTGAATATGTCTAAATATTCTTTTCCTAAAGGTTTTAATCCTTCTTCAACTAAACTTATGGCATCCTTATATTCTAAATGTTCTTTTTTGCATTCTATAACTGGAACATATAAATCATACATATGAATTTCTTCTAAGTTAAGAAGTCTTTTCTTAATTCTAACATATCTATGAAGAGCCTCTATATTTCCATCTACAGTTTTTAAAGCATTATAATAAACTTCTACTGGAATATTATTAGGTTTTAAAGAAGCCTCTAAGGAACTATTATATTTTCTTGTTTTGCTTTCAAAAACAAAGTTTTTAATAGAACTTGTTAAACTTGTTGCCAAAGTATTTTCATACTTTTTGTATGTTCCAAATAAAAGTTTAAAGGCAGCTTCTCTTACCTTTCTATCTTTGCTCTTTATAAAAGAACTATAGTTTCCTTCAGTTAATTCTACCTTTCTACCACTTTCATCTACTATCTCTCCAAAAGTCATATCTGAATTAGTAAGCATTGAATATATGCTCTCTGGAGCTCCTAAACAATCTGATACAGAAGCTAAAACAGATTCAACTTCCTTTGATAATATATGAGGCTTTTCATTTAATATCATTTCAAAATATATTTTATATTGTTTTAAATCCTTATCCTCATTTATGAAATTTTCTATTGTTCCTTCTTTTAAGCTTAATATTTCTGGAACAAAGTATGCAGTATAACTTGAGAACTCTGCTGAATATGGATCTATTTTATTTACTAAAGATTGCATTTCAGGATTAGATGTGTCCTCATGACTTCTCATATGAGCATAAACATATAGTTTACCAAGTTTTCTGCTTAACTTTTCATTTAATAAAAGAAAAGCTTTTAAGTCTTCCTTGTTTCCTAACTTGCCCTCAAAATCTTTTAATTTTGGAGCTTCCTCTTTTAACTTATTTAATTCCTCATTCCATTTAGCTGGAGTTTCATAAATTTTATCAATTCTCCACTTATCACTTTCTGGAATTTCATCTCTTCTTCTAAGTTTTTTGACCTCACTCATTTTAATTCTCCTTTCAAATATTATTTATAATCTTCTTCTTTACCCTTTATGTCCTCAAAAACCTTCTTCATTTGTTTATCTATAATAGAGCAAACTTCATTTAAAACTGCTCTCATTTCCTCATGCTCATCATCAAATTTAAATTTGACTACCCAAGTTGGATTATATTCTTCATCAAACTCTTCTACTATATATCCTAATGAAGTAAGGGCCTCCACATTGAACAAATCATATATTGCTGAAAATTCCCATTCTAAAACATCCTTGTCTGTATCAAAAAAAAGACTTACATCTCCATCTACGCAATATAATTTTTTAACAAAATTAGTTCCTTCTAAAACTGAATAACTTCCTAATTCACCCTTTATAACTCCATTTTCTTTATCTTTTTCCATTATAACTAATGAAGAAAAATCCATCTTATATCATCCTTTCCTATTTTACTATATATACTAATTATAAAATTTCTATTTATATTTGCAAGTGCATATGCCGTATATAATAAAGTCTTCCTCTTTATATTTATTTAACTGTAAAATTATGGTAATATATTTTATGTAACATTAATATACTAGAGGTGATTTTTCATGAATAAATTTATGCTAAGAAGACTTATTTTAGGAGTATCCCTATTTTTTATTATTATATTTTCAAGTGTTTTTATTATTAATAAAATTTATATTAAGCAAAAGTGTAAAGATTTATACTTTGCAACTGAATATTTAACAACAAGAGGGAATTTAGAAAATAGCCTCCTAACCATAAAAAATTTTGAATTATCATTTTTAGATAAGGATATTGCAATTGTAGAAATTAATGGACTTAGTTACGATAAGCCTCATCAATCTATTTCTTGCAAAGCTTACTTTGAAAAAAAGGAAAATTCAGTTTGGGACTTAAAAGAAATAGAAAAGCTAACTTAAAATGCAAATTATTTGCACTTGATTTAAAATCCATGTATAATTTATTTAGAATTATACTAGGAGTGATACGATTTGATAAAGATAAATAATCTTTCCTTTTCCTACAGCGGTAAAAAACCCTATCAATTAAATGATATAAATTTAACCTTACCTGAAAATGAATTTATATCAATAGTAGGAGAAAATGGAAGTTCTAAAACTACTCTTTTAAAACTTCTTTTAGGATACTTAAAACCTATTAAGGGAAACATCGAAATAAATTTAAATAGCGTTGGGTATGTTCCTCAAAAAGTTGATAACTTTAACTCCCAATTTTCCATTACGGTTTATGAAGTATTAAAAGTACATTTAAAAACATTAAAAATAAAGGATAAAGGCGATATAGACAGGGTTCTTTCAGCTGTTAATATGCTAGAATTTAAGGATAGATTAATAGGTTCTCTTTCTGGTGGTCAGCAACAAAGAGTTTTTATTGCAAGGGCTTTAATAGGACACCCTAATATATTAATATTAGATGAACCTTCTACAGGAATAGATGAAAAGACTCAAAAAGATATATATGAACTTATTTATAAGTTAAATAAAGAGAAGGAAATGACTATTATATGTGTTGAACACAATATAAGAAAATCTCTTAAGTATTCATCATATATTCTTGAATTAAAAGATTCTAAAGCTACTTTATTTAAAAATAATGAATACTTAAAAAAACTAGATGAAATAAATAATGAATTTATATAGAAAGGGCTCTTTTTTAAAATGTCTATTATACAAAATATGTTTCAATTTGAATTTATGCGTAATGCATTTATGGCTGGTTTTATAATATCTCTTTTATGTCCATGTATAGGACTTTTTCTTGTGTTAAAGAGATATTCAATGATAGGGGATACACTTTCCCACTCTTCCTTTGCAGGCGTTGCAATTGGGTTAGTATTTGGATTTAATCCTCTTTTAACAGCATTTTTATTTACTACTATTTGTGCATTACTTATAGAATTATTAAGAAATTATTATAAAAAATATGCAGAATTATCTATGTCTATTATACTTACCTTTAGTTTAGGATTAGCATTAATATTAGTTAGTAGTGGTAAGTCTAGTACAACAGTTAATTCTTTTTTATTCGGAAGTATATTAACAGTTTCAAAAACTGATTTAACCATAATAGCTTTAGTTTCTCTACTTTGTTTTATAGGAATATTTTCATTATATGATAAATTAGTTTATACTACCTTTGATGAAGAAGGAGCTAAGGTTTCTGGAATAAATACAAAACTTATAAATTATATTTTTACAATTATAGTAGGAGCTACTATTTCTGTTTCAATTAGAGTTATGGGAATACTGGTTATTTCATCAATAATTGTTATACCGTCAGCTACTGCCATGCAATTTAAAAAAGGATTTACTAAATCCCTTATTATTTCAATGATAATAGGAGTTATAGATGTCTTAAGCGGTTTACTTCTAGCTTCTCTATTTGATTTAGCTCCAGGAGGAACTATAGCTTTAACTTCAGTAATAGTGCTTATATTATCATTAATTTTAAACAGAAAAAAATTATAATATAAGTACAAGAATTAATAATAAAACGTACAAACAATATGGAGAGAATATCTAGATGAGCTTTAGAATTTAAATTATTATGGAGAAGATATTACGTTAAGAAGCTGAAACTGTTAACTTCTTAGGAATACAATCTCACAAAGTTCGATTACATAAGTTCAAGAATCCAAATTAAAAATTTGGACTTTCACTTAACTTTCGAAGCTTTAGTAATATCTTTGGAGTAATAATTATAAATTCTTAGCGAAGTCTAGTAATTCTCGAAATATGTTTGTACGTTTTATTAATCTTTTATAAACCACGTTATTTTTAAAACAGAGTCATAAATATATAACTTAGAAGCTATATATTTATACATTCCTCTCCATTTTCATCCTTATATACTTTAAAAAGTTTATTTTTCTTATATAAGTATCTATATATTGCATATACCACTACCCCTTTTAAAGCACCTGTTATACTTATGGCCCACCAAATGCCCTCTAATCCTAAGAACTCAGGTTTACACATAATATAAGCCATTGGTATTCTTGCTCCTGTTAATAATATACTTATTATTGATGGTATATAAGTTCTTCCTAATCCATTAAATGCTCCTGTTGTGGTTATTTCTACGCAAACAAGAATCTGACAATAGCCAAGTATCTTTAAATAAACTGTTCCTTGTTCTATAGCTTGTGCCTCTGGTATAAATATTCTAAATATCTCTTCTCCAAAGAAAATTAATACTAAAGAAGCAAATACTCCTACTATAAGAGAAATTATCATAGTTATATTAAATCCCTTTACTATTCTTTTTAGCTTTCCAGCTCCATAATTTTGTCCAACAAATGTGCTTAAGGCCGTAGATATTCCACCTGCTGTCATCCATGCAATGGCTTCAACCTGTGAACCCACCTTTTGAACAGCTATAGGAACAGGGCCAAACACTGCAACTATTTTCCCTATAAACATTGAAAAAACAGTAAATAATCCACTCTGAAGTGCTGCCGGTAATCCAATATGGAATAAAGTTTTCATACAATTTATTTTAATTCCACTTAAAATATTTATTTTTAAGTATTCAGCCTTACTTTTTATCATTATATATAAAAATGTAACTGTAACTATAACCTGAGCTAAAACTGTAGCCAAGGCAGCTCCTAGTACACCCATCTCTGGGAATATTCCTATACCAAAAATTAATATTGGATCAAAAACTATGTTGAAAATTAATCCTATAGTATTAGCTATAAAAGGAGTTCTACTATCTCCTGAACCAGTAAAGACAGCTGTAAATACTGGATTTAAAAAGTTAAATATCATTCCTAAAGCAACTGCAATTAAATATGTCTTAGCCATTTTTATAACTTCAGCATCACCTAAGTCAAAAAATCCTATTAACTGACTATTAAATAAAAGTAATATTATTGAATAAATAATAGCTAGTATAATATTTATTTGAAAGGCACTTTTTATATAATCCTTTGTGCTATCTATATCATTTCTTCCTAAACTCTGTGCTACTTTTATCTCAGCTCCCACCTTAGAAATCATTACAAAGGCCATACCAAGCCAAGGAAAGAATCCTGCTGTTCCAACAGCTGCCACTGCATTACTTCCTATTCTACCAACCCATATCATATCTGCCATATTATAAGCCATTTGTATAAAAGAGGTAGCCATAATAGGTATGGAAAGTTTTATAAGGTTGCTTGTTATTTTTCCTTCGGTTAAATCAATTCTCTTGTCCATTTTTCCCCCTGTGTATCTAAAAAATTATTCCCACACATTATAATTCATATTTTATATAAGCTAAATATATAAAATTATTTTATATATAATAATTTAAATTTATATTTTTAGCCTTAATTTCTTGTAAATTAATTTAAGTTTTAGATATGATAACATATCTAAAACCTAAATATACCTCTGTATTTTAAATAATATATTACCTATATATATTTATAAAGGAACAAAATTTTCCTTTTAAATAGCTTTAAAACCTTTAAATTTTAATATTAATCTTTTTATATTACTGTAACTTGATCAACAAACATAAAGGTAGGCCCTTCTCCAGGCATTATACTCCAAGCTGGACATACCTCTTCATTCTTTGCAAATATTTTAATATACCTAGTCTTAATTTCTCTTTGTGATGTAATGTCCTTTTTTCCTACTTCTTCTCTTTTTTCATTCTTATACTTTTCTACCCTTGTTAATAAAGTAAACTCTTCTCCATCTAATGAAGAATAAAACTCTACAAACTTAGGATAGTAAATCCAAGCTCTTGTGTCTTGTAAAAATCCAACCATTATTTCTTTTATTTCTTTTACTTCTCCTAAGTCAACTATTACTTCCATATCTTCTGTGTACCCAAGCCATTTTCCATCAGTATAATGTAAACTTCCCTTTTCACCATCTATTAAATCATAAACTCCTCTTTTATTGTACATATAGTGGTCTGTAGGCTTAGTTAACCCTTTAATATTAGCTATTGGCAAAGTTACATATATTCTACTTTCCACAGTATTACTAGGCTTGTATCCTTCTTTAAAAACCTTAGCTTTTATAAAAGCTCTATCATTAACAACTATTGGCTCTTCATATAACAAGGATTTCTTATTTGGCTCACTTCCATCTAAAGTATATCTAATTTCTCCCTTTTTATCTCTTTTTCCTAAAATAATTTCTTGAGAAAATGGTTTATTCATAAGTAAAGTATCTATATTTACAATTGGTCTAAAGGCTCTAAGTTTAACCTTACTACCTTTCTTATACCTTTTATATTCTGGTACATATCCATCTATTTCTTCTCTATTTTTTAAATATTCATAAGTAAAGAACTCATTTTCCTTAGGTTTTTCACAAATAGTATTTAAATCTAAAAGTATTTCTCCCTCCTCTGGAATTATTAATATCTTAGATTCTTCATCTACTGAAAATTCTCCCTTAATTAAGGAAATTTTATATTTAAAGTCATTGTGCTTACATAAAATCGTATTTAAATTTAATTCCTGAAGAACAGGTAAGGTATTTATACAAAGCATACATTCTTTAGAATTTTTCATATTAAATTTAATATTTATCTTATCTTCATAGCAAAGTATCTTTATGCTTTCCTCATGATTTAAATCCCATATTATTTCGCATTTATCTTCATTAACTCCCTTAAAGTCTATGGTATCTCCTTTAATTTTTTCATATACACCAATTCTTTTTAATTTAACAAAGCTTATTTCTGGTCTTTTATCTATTTCATTTTTCCAGTAATGAGGTCTCATTAAAGGCAATGCATCAAATACACTTTCATTATCATCTAAATAGTTATCATAATATCTTGATTTATAATTTTCATTAAATAAATGAATATCTCTTATACTTAAAACATTATTTTCAAATAAAAAACTACTTCTATAAAACCTACTGTTATACCATAAAGTTTTCATATTATAAGTGTTCCAATCTTTTTTAGCCCCAAAGGTAGTAGGTGGAGTTAATTTATATTTCTTCTTATACCAAAGAGCACTTTCAGCTAAGGTTTCAACTCTAAGCTTTTTCTCCTTTTCCAAATTGAATATATGTTCTATTTGAACTTCATATCCCTTATACATGGTATTCCATAAAAATGTATTTTCCTGTCCTACCTGAGCGTAAGAAAATCCTAAGGTCTCCTCTTCATTTAAACACTCAAAAAACCAATGAACCCATTCTTTATTTTGTCCAATTATCCATGCTGGCTCTAAAGTATGAACTCCCTTTAACTCTTCTCTTAATCCCTCTTCAAAATTATAAATTGGATCTGGTCCTAAAAGCCTAAATAAAGGTAAATCTAATTGCATTTCTTCCCTTTGAGCTGGAATATATTCATTTAACTTGCTTGGATAATAAGCTTGATTAAAATACCCTCCCCAAAGAGTAAATCCATCAGTTCCAATTTGATCTCTGCAAATAGCTCCACCTATTACTCCATACTTCTCCTTTAAATAAGTTAGAGTTCTTATATCTATAACCCAAGAACCAACTGTCTTAGGATAGTATCCAAATATACACTTAAAATCAGCCATATAAACATCAGCCATTTTAAATCTATCCTCTGGACTATATCCTAGTGAATATCCCCTATGAACATGATCATCAATAGGAGTTTCGCCCTTCCATTTAACTCCTGCCTTCTTTGCTAATTCCTCAGTTATCTCAAACCAAGCTCCAACTTCGTCATATTCATCTATGGATTCTTTTATAAGGTTTACAAATCTTTCATCCATTAAAGCATCATGCTTAAGTGCATAGGTTGCAGGAAACCCATATTGTTTTATTAGCTCAATCTCTCTAACTACTGTCTGAAAATCATCTTCAACAAATTCACCACTTGGATAAACAGTTTTTCTTATGAAATTATATATATTTACTATAGTAATATTATTCTTCTTTTTTTTATCAAACTTTATCATATAATTCCCTCCTTTTTAAACCCATTTTAAGTAATCTAAATACTTTAAACAATGAAAAAATTTTAGTTTTTATTAAGATTTTCTTTATATTTTCTTTTTTGTAAGTTCATACAATTTAATAAAAAAAGCTATAAAATAATGAATATTTTTATTCACTACTTCATAGCCTATAATTTATTATTTAATCTAGTATTAATTATAAATAAAATATCAAAATTATAAATATTCATATACTTATAATTTTGAAGTAAATATTCTATTTTAAAATTATTTTTTCTTATTATTTATACACTCTTCACATATACCCTTTAAAGTAAGATTATGCTCTTTTACTTTAAATCCTGTTTGATTTCTTAAAAGCTCCTCAATCTGTTGCATAGGACATGGAACTTCTATTTCTTTATGACATAAATCACATTCCAAAATATGCTTATGAATATTTCTATTCTTTAATTTATAAGAACTTTTTCCATCTCCTAATTCAAACTTATCTACTAAATCCTTCTCTAAAAATACCTCTAGAGTTCTATAAACAGTAGATAAATTTATCTCTTTACATTTACTATATATATAATCGGCAGTAACACTTCTATCACTTTCCTTTAACAAATCATATATTAATAATCTAGCTTTGGTAACTTTAACACCATTAGCTTTAAATATTTCTTTTACTTCCATAACAATCTCCTAAACAAATATTTAAATCATTAATATAAATTATATCACATAAAAAAACTTGTATAAAATATATTTCTAAATTGGAGTATTAAACTGATCTAGTCTTACTTATGATTTAAAAATTAATTATAAATTTAAATACAAAAGGATATATTAAAATTGCATATTTGCAACTATAATATATCCTTTTTATAATTTCATTTTTAGTAGAAATTATCCACACATACTATCTAATCAAAAACTAAAACAAAATCCATTGTATTTAAACCACTGAATTTTTATACGTATATTTTAACATATTCCTAATAAACCTAATATTATACCTAAGAACATAACACCAAACATTACCATGTTTATGTTAACTTTTTTACGTAAAAGGTAGAATGCAAGTAAAGTTACACATAATGGAACTATACCAATGAATAACTGATTCAGATATTCTTGAATCATAATAGGCTTATCGCTTCCTTCTACAGCAACTTGAAGTATAGTTTTGAACTTAACATTAGATGCAGTCATAGAACCCATCATAATAAGACCAAGTATGCTTGAAGCTTTAGTTAATATTTTCATACCACCACTTTCATACAATTTTTGTATAAAGTTAGCACCTACTGAATATCCACTATAAAGTGCATAATAATGTATTAAAAATGCTGGAATATTATATAATAATAAAAATACTATTGCCCCTAAAGGTGAACCTGTACTAGCTAATGATATACCTATACCTGCTGCAACAACTCTTAAAATTCCCCAGAAAAAGGAATCACCTATTCCTGAAAGCGGTCCCATTAATGAGGCCTTTACAGCAGTAATTGAACTTGAATCAAAGTTTTCATCTTCACTATTTTGACGTTCCATAGCAGATACAAGTCCCATAATAAAATTGTTTAAATGCATAGTAGCATTAAACCAAGTAGTATGACGAACTAAAGCTTCTGATCTTTCCTCTTTAGTTTTATAAAATCTATTTATTACAGGTAAAAGAGTATATATAACTCCCACTGCATGATATTGTGTAGCACCAGTACGGCTAGCATTCATAGTCCAAGAACGCCAAAATACTGAACGTAACATTTTTTTATCTTCAATTGATAAGTTTTCCTTCATCTTCATTACGCAAAAAATTCCTCCTCTTCATCTTCTTTGGTCATCTGTCCAGACCCTTTAGGACCTGCAAGGACAAGATTTGAAATCTGTAAATCTCTTTGTGAAGTTACAACGCATATTACAACTCCCACCACTGCTACCGCAACAGCTGGCAGTTTTAAGTAAGCTGTAAGAATAAATCCTAATAGATAAAATACTGCTAATTTATTATCCCAAAGTAATTTCATTAACATTGCAAAACCAACTGCAGGTAAAAGTCCACCAGCGGCGCTTAATCCATTCATTAGTTTAGCAGGTATATTTTCTACTAAGGCATTTACAGGACCACTTCCAAGTAATACACCTAAGAAAGATATAGCTGATATTATAAGATAATATAATGCCCATGTACCGTAATGAAGTGCTACTATTTTCTTTTGATTGTTTTCTCTAGCAGCATCGTCTAAAGCAGGTGCAAAAACATTCATTAAAACGTTTTTTAAGAACATAACAACAAAAGCTGCTAACATACCAATAGGTATAGCTAGTGTAATGGCTGCCTTTGTTTCAACATGAGAAATAATTGCAAAAGTTGTTGCTAAGGTAGTTGCAGTAACTGGTTCCGCTGCTATAACCCCACCTATATTAACATTTCCTAGGAATACGGCTTCTAAAGCTGCCCCCATTAATATACCTGTTTTCATGTCTCCCATTAATATACCAGTTACAAGACCTACTACTAAAGGACGTTCCATCATACTTTGTCCTGTTAAGTAGTTACCAGCAAAACAGATAAATACACTTAGTGCTGCCATTAAAGCATGCATCAACATATTTTTTACCCCCTAAAAATATTTAGTTTTTTAATATTTACTTCTAAAAGCTCTATTAAGCTTTATTTTTTTTAAAATTCAATGTAAATCGATTTATAAACTATTCTAAAATTTTAATTTAAATCAAGTCTAGTTTATCTAATCAAATATTATATTAAAATTGTGCTAAAGCTTTCTTTAAATCAAGCTGTGGATTTGATGGTAATACTTGATTATAAGATTTAACATTAGTTAGCTCTGATAATTCCTTAGCAGCTTTTAATTCATCTGGATTTAATTGAACACTTGAAAATACCATTACTTTGTCTTTTGGATTAGATTTATCAAAACGTCCTGCATTAGCAACGTTTACAGATTCTATATCACTAACTTCTTTAGCAATCTTTGTAGCATCTGATACACTATTTACTATAACAAACATTCTTTTATCCTTACCACGAGGATCATTAAAAACTTTTATAGCATCCTCAACTGAACGTATTAAAAGTTTCATTCCATTTGGTACAGCCATTTTTAAAGTCATTTGCATAACTTCATTTTTTGCTGCTTCATCATTTGCTACTACTAAAAGTGGTGCATTTAGCTCCTTTGTCCATACTACTGCTACTTGTCCATGTATTAAACGGTCATCTACACGTATTTGAGTTATCATATTTTTTTCCTCCTAAAATTCAAAATACTATTTTGTTAATTTTTTCTTTTTAAACGATTACTATTACTTTTAAAAAATTTATTATTTCATATAAATGTAATTAATCGTTTTCTTAAAGGGTATTGTTAGATATTGGTTTTTAATTTCTTAATATCTAGAAAAAGTCATCCTCATCATCACTAGATAACTTTGTTGAAACAAGAGTTACTTGAGCTTCATCTATAGCATTTTTTATAGACTCCTCTGTTAACTCATCTTCAGCAGAAAATAATATTGATAATACTATTGCTAAATTAGCATTAGAAATTATAAAAATATTTTCCTTCTTAGCAGTTGCAACTTGTGTTACTGCTTTTTGATTAACACTACCACCGAATAAATCAGTAAATATTATACCTTGCTCATTCTCCCCAATGCTCTCGATAAAATTTACAATTTGTGGAGTGTAATCCTCATCAGTGATATATGCATTTATAACTTCTACATCATCACCCTTATCTGCAAGTATATTTAAGGAGCTCTGAATTCCCCCTGCCAACTTGCCATGGCTTGCTATTAAGATTTTTTTGTTCATAAAAAATTCACCTCTCGATTACTAATTATAGCACTATGTGAACAAAAATCAACCAAAAAATGAATAAAATAGAAATATTTCTTTAATCATTGTTAATTTTTCTTAATACTTTCTTGATAATTTCTTTAATAAGTTACCCAATATTTAAATAAAACTCCATTTATTTTTTTTAATTAAAATATCAATTAATTTTTTAAAAAATTTAATAAAACCCTATGTTTTTTAAAATCCTCAAAATAAATACGAATTATTTTCAAATTCAATTTAAATTAAAATTTTAATATTTCTATTTGACAAGAAATATTAAAGTAGTGTATATTATGAAATAGAGTACGTTATTAAGTTTAATAGTATAGCACATTTAACCTTTTTTATATAAATGTGCATAATAAAAGGAGAGATTTTTCAAATGAATTGTATTATAGCTCAGTCTGGCGGACCTACTTCAGTAATAAATGCTAGTGTTTATGGTCTAGTTAAAGCAAATAAAAAACTTAATTTATATGAGAATGTTTATGGTGGATTAAACGGAATAGAAGGTATTTTAAATAAGAAAATAATAAACCTTTCAGACCTTGATGAACTTCAATTAGAAAGATTTAAAAATTCACCAGCCTCTGGTTTAGGTTCTTGTAGATATAAATTAAAACCTCTTAGCGAAAGTGAAGATGAGTACTTAAAACTTTTAGATATTTTAAACTCACTTAATATAAAAGCTTTCTTTTATGTAGGTGGAAATGACTCAATGGATACTACTGCTAAATTAAATGCTTTTGCAAAATCTAAAAATATAGATATAAAATTCTTTGGAATCCCTAAAACAATAGATAATGATTTAATGCACACAGATCACACTCCAGGATTTGGTAGCGCTGCAAAATTTATATCTACAGCAGTTTTAGAAACTTATTTAGACTCAAAAGTTTATACTAATAATGGAATTTTCATAATTGAAACTATGGGAAGAGATACAGGTTGGTTAGCAGCTTCCGGAGCCTTAGCAACTATAAACGGGAATAAATGTGCTGATTTAGTATATTTACCTGAAAGAGCATTTTCAGTACAAAGCTTTTTAACTGATGTAGCTAGAATATTTAAAGAAAAAAAACATGTATATATAGTAGCTTCTGAAGGATTAAAAGATGAAAATGGAAAGTTTCTTACTGAAACTGCACCAAATGACGATTCATTTGGACATGCTCAATTAGGTGGTGTAGGTGCTTACTTAAAGAACCTAATAATCCAAGCTAGTATAACACATAGAGTTAAATCTCTAGAACTTAATACTCTACAAAGATGTTCTATGCATGCTTCATCTAAAATAGATGTAAATGAAGCTGTTATGGTAGGACAAGCTGCCTTAGAAGCTTCTATTAATTCAGAAGGTGGTTATATGGTTGCTATAAGAAGAGATTCTTCATTCCCATATAAGAGCTCTACTTTTTTAATTGAAGCTGATAAAATAGCTAATAATATAAAATATTTTCCAAGTGAATGGATAAATGAAGAAGGTAATAATATAACCGAAGAAGGTTTATCATACCTTAAGCCATTAATTAGCGATTTTGAGGATAGAGATTCTCTTCCTCTTTATCATAGTTTTGTTTTATAAATATTATTTTACTCAATTACCTACATTTAATAAAAGACATGCATTTTCTGCATGTCTTTTATTTTTCTTTAAGAACATCCTTTAAAGTATCATATGCAAAATCTATTATTTCTGCACAACTTACCTTACTTTTCTTTAAGTCTAAACAAATTTCTGAATTAAACTCTTCTCTTATTCTATTTAAAAGTTCCTTTGAATAAGCTCTGGCCTCATTTTTCTCATCATTACTCTCTCTTCCTTTTATGAAACCAATAGCTACAACTGCTCCATTTACGGCTCCGCATAAACTTCCAACAGCCATTCCTGTTCCCATACCACTTCCTAAAGATACTGGTATATCCTTATTAAATTCTTCATTATAAGATTTTATAATAGCCTCTGCACAAGTATATCCTTCCTTATGATATTCTGATGGACTTTTCATATTTTTCTCCTTCTTTCTAAAATATCTCCTGTATATTCCACAAAAGATAAGTATTTATAATGTTCTGCAACCTATTAAATTAAACTAGTAAAATAACTTCTAAATAAAATATATAACTTTTATTTTTTTAATTTAATATAAGATTAATTACATAATTTATAATATCAAAAATTTCTTTTTATTTCTGTGATTTTACATAAAAAAATTCTAAATAAATTCTTATATATGAAAACTTAAGAATTTATTTAGAATGAATTTTATAGTCTAAAATCTTTTTCTTTTACTAATTCTAAGGTATTTAAAAATTCCTCTATTTCTTCTTTAGTATTATATAATCCTAAACTTACTCTTAACATACCTGGTCTAGGTTTATTGCTATAAGCATATTTTGAAAATTCTTCATCCTTAAGGTTTAAAAGCCTTCTAACATAAGGATGAGCACAAAAAGTTCCATTTCTAATAGATATTCCCCTAAAGTTAGCTAACCTTTCTGATATTACATCATGGTGAATATCTTTAACATTAAAGACAACTACTCCTATTCTATTTTTATAATTAGAATCTCCATATGTTATTATATCTGGCATACCTTTTAAGCCATCTAACAAAGTTTTTTTCAAGTTTTCCTCTAATAATTCTATTTTGTCAAAACCTATAGATTTTATTACTTTAATTGATGATAAAAGTGAACATACTCCTATTATATTAGGTGTTCCTGCTTCAAAACGCTCTGGCTCACTATCTAAAAAGACCTTATTATCTGAAACTAAGTCCACGGCTCCTCCACCTTTTAATAATGGATCTTTATCTTTTATAAGCTCTTTTAATGCAATAATTACCCCTGTTCCAAAGGGAGCATACATTTTATGAGCTGAGAAAACTAGAAAATCTATGTGATCATTATTTCCAGTTCCCCCTATATTTATTGGCTTATGAGCAACTAACTGAGCTGCATCTACTATTATTCTAATTCCATTATCATGAGCCATTTTTGCTATTTCATTTATTGGATTTAAATATCCTGTTACATTAGAGGCACCTGTTATTGTTAAGTATTTTACTTTTCCTTTGTGTTTTTTAATTAATTCTTCTATCTTTTCTTTTTTTAAAAGTCCTAGTTCATCCACTTCAACATATAAAATATTGCTATTTTCTCTCCAAGGCAAGTCATTTGCATGATGTTCCATTCTAGTGCTTATTATATAATCCTTTTTGTTTCCTAAAGAATGTGCTAAAAGATTCAACCCTTCAGTAGCATTTTTTACATATATTACAGTATAATCCTCTGTATTCTTAACATTAAAAAACTCTAAAATCTTTTTTCTTGAGTTTTCATAAAATTCATTACAAAAATTTGCTTTATAACCTTTTCCTCTTCCAATGGAACTATATAAATGCAACATGTCACTAACACATTTTAATCCTTCTTTTAAAGCAGGGGTAGTAGCTGCATTATCAAGATTAATTGGTACTATCTTTTTTCCATTGTAAATAGTTATTTCTTCATCAACGCCTATAAACAATTCTCTAAAATTATTATTCATAACACATCACTCCAATGGTATATATTATTCTAAAGGTTTAAATTAGGTTCTTAAAACATAAGCATTTCATGAAATCCTTTCTAAGCAAACATTTAATTTGATGAAATTCTTCATTATTAGTATAATTGTATGTGATTAATACTATAAATTCGATGATAGGAGTTTTAAAATGATTATTTTAAGCTGTAGACACTTAACTAAAAGTTTTGGTATTGATGAGATTTTAAGAGATGTAACATTTAATATAAATGAAGGTGACAAGGTTGGTTTAATAGGACCAAATGGAGAAGGTAAATCAACCTTATTTAAAATTCTTACCAAGCAACTAGATTATGATAGTGGTGAATTATTTTTAGATAAAAACAAAACCCTAGGATATCTCTCTCAGAATTTATCTTTAGATAGTGAAAATACTATTTATGATGAGATGCTTTCTGTATTCTCATCTTTAACGGAACTTGAAGATAAAATTAAAACCTTAGAAGAAAAACTTAATGAACCTTATGATGCTTCAAATGAAGAATATCATAATAAACTTATAAAGGATTATACCTTATCTCAAGAACTTTATGAAAATAGAGGCGGTTATACTTTTAGGGGAGAAATTTCTAGAGTTCTTAAAGGTTTAGGTTTTTTAGAGGAAGATTTCAACAATCAAATTATAAACCTTAGTGGTGGTCAAAAAACTAGATTAGCACTCTGTAAACTGCTTTTAAGAAAACCAGACTTACTTCTTTTAGATGAGCCTACAAACCACTTAGATTTAGAAGCTATAGAATGGCTTGAAGAATATCTTAATGGTTATAAGGGAACAGTCTTTGTTATTTCCCATGATAGATTTTTCTTAGACTCTGTAACAAATACAACCTTTGAACTTATTGGTGGAAAGATACATTGTTATAATGCAAGCTACACAAAATTTCTTGAACTTAGAAAAAAGGATATTGAAGCTAGATTAAAAGCTTATAATCTTCAACAGGCAGAAATAAAAAGACAAGAGGAAATTATAGAAAAGTTCCGTTCATTTAATAGAGAAAAAAGTGTTAGAGCTGCTGAAAGTAGACAAAAAGCTTTAGATAAAATGGATCGTCTAGAGGCACCAGAGGTTATAAAAGAAGCTTCTAAAATAAGCTTTGAAACCTTAGTTAAAAGCGGAAATGATGTTTTACATATTGAAAACCTAAAAAAGAGCTATGATAGTCTTTTATTTGAAAATGTAAATTTAGATTTAAAACGTGGAGAAAAGGTTGCCCTAATAGGGGAAAATGGTAGAGGTAAGACTACTCTATTTAAAATAATAATGGGAATGTTAAAACAGGATTCTGGTTCTGTATCCCTTGGTAAAAACGTATTTACAGGATATTATGACCAAGAGCAATCTAATTTAAATCTCCATAAAACCATAATAGATGAAGTTTGGGATGACTTCCCTAATCTTACTACTACTGAGGTTAGAAATTATCTTGCTTCATTCCTATTTACTGGTGATGATGTATTTAAAGAAATTTCTTTATTAAGTGGTGGTGAAAAGTGTAAGATAAACCTTTTAAAACTTATGCTTTCAAAGGCCAATCTTCTTCTTTTAGATGAGCCTACAAATCACTTAGATATTATGTCTAGAGAAGCCCTAGAAGATGCAATTTTAAGTTATGATGGAACTTTAATAGTAATTTCCCATGATAGATACTTCCTAAATAAAGTAATCAACAAAATTGTTGAACTTCAAGAAAATGGTCTTAAAACATACTTAGGAAATTACAATTATTATATGGATAAGAAAGCTAATCCTAATAGATATGAAGATATTGATGAGGAAATAAACCAAGGTAAAACAAAAACACAAATAAAAGAAGAAAGAAAAAAGAAAAAATCTGCTGAAAAATCAGCTAGAGCTTTAAGAGCTCAACTTAGAGATGTTGAAAAATTAATTCCTCAAAAAGAAGAAGAACTTGAAAAACTTCAAGGAATGCTTTGTACTGAGGAAGTTTATTCAAATCCAGAGAAAAGTGTAAGAGTAAATAAAGAAATTAATTCAGTTCAAGAAGAGATAGATTCTCTTTACGCTACTTGGGAAGAGCTTTCTGAATCTCTTGAGGAATAAAATAATAAAAGAATTTATTTATATAACAATCTAAAAAAGAGAATGCATGGAAAGTTCTTTTTTTAAAAATTTCCCATGTATTCTCTTTTAAATTGAACTTAAATAAAATAGTGTATTAAAATAAATTTCTTAAAGTTATTTTAATACACTATTTCTTTATTTATCTATTTTGTTCCTGTAGTACCAAATCCACCACGATCTTTGTTTCCAAAGGATTCTACCTCTTCAAACTCTATTTCTGGCATAACTTCCATAATTCTAAATTGACCTATTTTATCCCCTTTTCTTATCCAAGTTCCTTTAACTTCTTCCCCATTCTCACTTTTAATATCTTTTCCCTGTAAGCAATAAACAGGCATATGCCACTGATCATTATCTCCTATATATGTATCATCTACAACGCCAACACTATTAGTTTGTATAATTCCCCAAGTTTTAAAAGTTGAACTTCTAGGTGCTAAATGTCCTTCCCATCCTTCTGGAAGTTCTAAAGCAAATCCTAAAGGTACCATTTTTCTCTCTCCACATTTAACAAATACATCCTTATTAGCATATACATCTATCCAATTACCCTTTGTTATTTTTTTTAATTTAGTTGCGTTATCAAAATACTTAATTCTAATTATCATATCAAATTCCTTTCTTTTGTTTAATCTATATAATTTTTTAGAAATAAAATTAAACTATAGCTATTATATAATTTTATTTCTAAAAATTAAAGCCCACAGAATATTCTGTGAGCTTCTAAATAATTTTATTCTAATTATTGACAGCTTGCTTCACTATTGCATCTACAACGTATAGGTGGTCTATTACAGTCTTCCCTATCTCTTAATTTGTTTATTATTACTACTTTAGCATATTTATTTCTTGGAGAAATACATACTTCATAGCATGGATAGTATTCTGGTGCTTCAAAGTAGCAACGGTCTACAGGTTGTTTAACAGCATATAAGCCATCTTCTAAACATTTAAAACAAACCTTACCACAACGATCTGTATATTTACAATCTACAAGTTCAAAACCAGTGTTACAATCTACTTTATATAACTCTATTGGCATTCCACTTATTGGTTCACCATCAGAACATCCTAATAAAGATTGTACTTCAATAGTTCCTTTCTTAGGAATTGGTTTTGGTTGAGGTCTCTTACAACAATCTCTTCCATCATCACAGCATCCATGATTATGATCATGATGATTGCAATGATCATGATGATCACAATGATTGTGATGGTCATGGTTATCACAGTGATTATGATGATAGTTATTATATCTTGCATCTTCAAATAATTCTTCTAATTCATTTAATTCTATTCCTTGAGAATCACATTGGTAATCTTTATAATCCATAATTTACCCTCCTAGGTTTTATCATATGATTAATATATATTATGACTACCAATTACAAATTGTTACATTTTATGTGTTTTAATGTCTATTCACTATCAAGTATTTTTTCAGCTAGTTTTTTATATATATTTGCTTTATCCACAAGCATTGCAGATAAAAGTAATTTCTTTTCACTACTTTCTAGAGAATTAAATTCTTCTCCTAAATTATTTAAATCTATATTAATTTCCTGCTTTATATCTTCTATATTCTTTTCTTGTCCCTTTAAATATATTTTATAGAGCTTTCTTATATCCTCTGAATTAAATTCTTCCTTATTATATCCCTCAACAATATCTCCTAGAGCTAGTTTTATATCACTAAGGGCTAATATACCCTTCATATTATATATAAAGCACATAAGTATAATATGTTCCTTACTATACTTTTTATTTTTTATATCCATTAACAATTTTCCCTTAGCATAATTGTTAATCATAGTTTTAGTTAAAATCTTATCTTCTTCAAATCTCTTATTTCCACCTAATTTATTTTCAAATAATTGTATTACTTGATCCATATATAAATCTAATTCTGGTATATCCTCTAAATTAATATTATTATCTAAATTTAAACTCTCTAATAAATCATTTAAATTCATAAAATCACTTCCATTCCATTTAATTTATCACATAGTTTCTAAAACTACATTTCATCCTATATATATTATATTATAAGGAAATCAAAATAAATTCAAGCTATTTGGCAATATTATCTACATATCATTAAAATTCTCCCTAATTTAAAGGTTGATATATTCCTACATTTAAAGGATAATTGTAATATGATAGTAAGTAGTTTCGAAAACTACTTGAAAACTTTTTCCTTGGAGGTATGTTATGAAAAATACGTTTTTTAGAGAACCAATAAATGGTTTTACTCATTTATTTGGTGCTATTTTATCAATATTCGCCTTAGTGGCACTAACAGCTAAAGCTACTTATATATACGGGATTGGATTACCACTTTTATCAGTTATTCTATTTGGTTTTTCATTAGTGTTGCTTTATAGTGCTTCTGCTATATACCATTTAGTTAATGCAAAGGAAAAAACTATAGCATTTTTAAGACGTTTAGACCATTCTATGATCTTTATACTTATCTGCGGAAGTTATATGCCTTATTGTCTTATTGGTCTTGAAGGTAAAGCTCAAATTTTTATAACTTCTTTAATAGTAATTCTTACGGTTTTAGGTATTTTATTTAAGATGGTTTGGTTTAATTGTCCTAGAATTCTTTCTACTCTTATGTATATAGGAATGGGATGGATTTCTTTAGGTGCTATTCCATTTTTCAAAAACATACCTGCTTTAGCATTAATTTGGTTAGCAATAGGTGGAGTTATATATACAATTGGTGGAATAATTTATGCACTTAAACCAAAATTTCTTGAATTTAATAACTTAGGATTCCATGAAATATTTCATATATTCATATTATTAGGAAGCCTATGTCACTTTATATCAATTTTCTTTTATCTACTATAAAATAAAAGAAAGGATAGTAATACTAAAAAATAAGTATTACTATCCTTTTTTTATATATCTGAACTTTTAATTTTATCTATAAATATTTCTAAGTTTTTAGAAATAAATTTATCCTTATGATATATAAGATATAAATCTCTACTTACCTTAATATCATCTATTTTTATTTCTTTGATTAAGCCTTCATTAATTCTTTCATCTATAGCTTTACAAGAAACACAGGCTATACCAAGGCCTGTTTCTACAACTCTTACAATAGCCTCTGTATTTCCAAGTTCCATATATACATTGTAGTTGCACCCTTTGTTTATAAGATAATTTTCTATAATTTCTCTTGTACCACTTCCAGGCTCCCTCATAATAAATTTTTCATCTTCTAAGTCTTTTAAAGTTATTTTATCCTTTGAAAATATAGGATTATTAGGATTTGCTATAAATATTAACTCATCCTTTCCTATATCAAAAACTTCTAATTCATCTGATTTTACATATCCTTCTACTAAAGCAATATCAACCTTATTTTCCATAATAAGCTCTTCTATTAACTGTGTATTCTCTATTATTAAAGAGATTTCTATATTTTTATGTAACTCATTGAATTCCTTTATTAACTCTGGAAGTATATATATACCTATTGTTGTACTTGCACCTATAACTATTTTCCCTTTTTGACCTTCTTTACTACTTCTAATGGTACTATTTGCCTCTTCATAAAGGTTTAAAATTCTTCTACTATATTCAAAATATACTTCGCCCTCATGAGTAAGATAAAGCCTTTTACCTATTCTATCAAAAAGTTTAACATCAAGATCACTTTCTAATTCAGCTATGGCTTGACTTATAGATGGCTGACTTATATACATAGACTTAGCTACTTTAGTCATATTTAAACATTTAGCTGTTTCAAAAAATATTTTTAACTTTCTAAAATTCATTAAATCAATCCTTATTTATTATCTTTTACTTCTTCAAAATCAACATCAATAACAGGGCCATCATCTTGCATATCAGCCTCTGATTTCTTTTCTTCTTTTGTAAATGTGTAAGTATAAGTTTCTGTTTTTTCTTTTTTGTTTTTATTAACATACTTTCTTATAAATTTAAAGTACACCCATCCTATAAGGATCAGTATTGCAACTCCTATTAAAACATAAGGTAATACCCAAATTGCAAAAGCGAATATAAGTATTGTAACAATTATTCCTAATAATATTCTTAAATACTTCTCCATATATTATCACTCTCTTTATATTTTTTATTTTATTAATTATAACATAAAGTGAAAGAAATAAAAAACAATTATTCCTTTCTAATTTGTAACCTAATGTGCTTATATTTAATGCTTTTTTGAAAATACTAATTAAGATGTTTTAAATATAGAAATAATACTTAAGGAAGTGATAAAATGAAAAAATTTGTTTTTTTACTAATTACATTAATATTTTCTTTTTCAGCCTTAGCTACCTCTTCAAAACCTATTAAAGCAGCTGAATTAGAAGAAAGCACAAAAAAAATATTTTTAACCTTTGATGATGGCCCTGGTGGTAAGGTTACAGAAGAAATTTTAAACACCCTTAAAGAAAATGATGTAAAAGCTACATTTTTTTTAATAGGAGAACTAGTAGAAAAACACCCTGATTTAGTTAAAAGAATGAATGATGAGGGTCATTCCATAGGAGTACACACCTTTACCCATGAAAGAAATAAAATTTACAGAAATGACTCCTCATTCCTAGAAGAAAACTTAAAAGCTCAAGAATCCATAGAAAAAGTTATTGGAAAGAAAGTATTTTCTCTTAGATTTCCATTTGGTTCTAATAATAGTACATATACCTTAAAAAAATCCTTAGTAGACTCCTTACATGAACAAGGCTTTAGAATATATGATTGGACAGTAGATAGTACTGATGCCCTTAATCCAAACCTAAGCCCAAGTTCTATAGTTCAAAAGTCAATTTCTAATTCTGATTATATTGTACTTTTAATGCATTGTGGATATTCTAATAATAATTCTGCTAAAGCATTGCCATCAATCATAAAACATTTTAAATCAGCTGGATATAGCTTTGAAGTAATAGATGAAAGCACTCCTGAAATTTATAGATTAAAAAATAAATGTTGAGATTCTCTCTCAACATTTATTTTGTTCCTAAGGATAAAATAGATTCAACTAAAGTTTTAGCTATGCATTCCCCTTTTTTAGCCACTTCAGATTCATCCTTAATATTTAGATTTAAGTCTATTATTATACTTGGTTTATCCATATATAAAAGATTATAAACTTCTGCCTTCTTAACACCCTTATTCTTATAATTGCTTAATTCAAAAAATGAGCATATATTCTCTGCAAACTTTCTCCCCTTTGAATCAAATTCTTCTACAAAGCAAAAAATTTCATTTGACTTTGAAAAATCAATATTTAAAGTGATATGCAAATCTGATTCACTTCTATTTACTCTTTTCACTATGCTTTTTAACTTTTCTCCATTTGAAATAAAAAATTCATTATAGGGAGTAAAATCAATAAACCTTAAATTATTTTTAGCTACTTCCTTCTTAAAAAAATAAAGAATAGTTCTTTGAATTTTTTCTTTTAAATCATCTGATGTATCTTTGTCTATAATATGCCCTTTACCTAAGTCCAAACTTATAATGGCACCTTGAGCTAAATACATATTATCCTCCTATGTTAAAGGGTTTTAATTTATAATATGTCCTTAATTGCCAAAGTGCCATTATCTTACCTATTTCACTATATTTTTATTTATAATATTTAAAAATTAATAGTCTAACCTATTTTCTTACTATAGCCTTATGTCCATTTTCATAAATAACTAATTCTAATTGTGGATTAATTTCTTCAACAAAGGCTTTTATCCATGAATTTCTTAAATCATGAAACTCATTTACATCTCCTCCTACACTTTCCCAAAATCTTTCATGTAGGTCTCTACTCATATTCCATACTATTTTTTCAGGAGAATTTTCTAAAATCTCATTAATTCTATCACAAGGCATACCATCTAATATATAATCATTTAAAGAATTATAAACTTCTAAAATATTTTCCCTATCTATTTGTCCTTTGCACTCATCTGCATTTATTTTTCCATGTTTTTCATAAAGCTCTATAAGCTCCTTTTTTACTCCCTTATCTTCCTTTAACATATTAGTTATATAATATGCACATCTACTCTCAGCTGAATTTATTCTTCCTTCTAACCAACCATGTATATTGCTTTCATCTATTATTTCATCTAAAGGTTTATTTGGAGTTTTTTCTCCAAAATTTAAATTTGCATAAGAAACCCACTCCTCTACTGGCATATTTCTTTCCTTTGCTATTTTTAAAACTTCTTCCTCTAGATTTTCAAACCACTTTATTTTATCAAATAACCAAAAATGGATTTTTCCTAAAAATAAACTCATACTTTCACCTCTTCATATAATTTATAAGTCAATTATATTTTATCTTTCCCTATTCTTCTGTAACATAGGTTACCTTCAAGATAATTTCTGTAAACTTTTTGTAAACAAAATAGCTATTTCCTAATTAATAACGTTTCAAATCGTTCTACGAAATTGTAAATGTACCATTTAAGTAATATAATAGAAATCGACTGTTTTATAAGGAGTTGATATATTTCAATGTACAAACCAAAGTTAATTTCTCTTTTAGATGATAAAGAGAACGGATTTTCAAAAGAACAATTTTTTAAAGATTTAATCGCTGGGATAATAGTTGCTATTATAGCACTTCCCCTATCTATTGCATTAGGTATTTCTTCAGGGGTGTCTCCTGAGAAAGGATTAATAACTGCAATCATAGCTGGATTTATAATTTCATTATTAGGAGGAAGTAGAGTTCAAATTGGTGGGCCTACTGGTGCCTTTGTTGTTATAGTATTTGGTATTATACAAAATCATGGAGTTGATGGACTAATAATTGCCACTTTTATGGCTGGTATTATTCTTGTTTTATTTGGTTTATTACGATTTGGTAGCTTAATAAAATACATACCTTATCCAATAACAGTAGGATTTACTTCTGGTATAGCTGTAACTCTTTTCTCAACACAGGTTAAGGATTTTTTAGGACTTTCAATGACTAAAACCCCTTCTGAGTTTATACCTAAGTGGGAAGCTTACATATCTCATATGAACACTACAAACCTTTATACATTAGCTATAGGATTACTAGCACTTATTATTTTAATCTTTTGGCCAAAAATAAATAAAAAGATTCCAGGATCTTTAATAGCTTTAATAGTAACAACTTTAGTAGTATTTATATTTAATTTACCTGTTGCAACTATAGGAAGTCAATTTGGTAAAATAAGCTCAAATATTCCAATGCCTCATATTCCTAACCTAAATCTTAATACATTAAAAGCATTAATCGGACCTGCTTTTACAATAGCTCTTTTAGGTGGAATTGAATCTTTATTATCTGCTGTTGTTTCAGATGGTATGATTGGAGACAAGCATAATTCAAATGCAGAACTTATAGCACAAGGAATAGCTAATATGGGTTCTTCTCTATTTGGAGGAATTCCTGCTACTGGAGCAATTGCTAGAACTGCTGCCAATGTTAAAAATGGTGGAAGAACTCCTATTTCTGGTATAGTTCATTCAATAACTTTATTACTTATAATGCTTGTATTTATGCCTCTTGCTAAATTCATTCCATTAACTACTTTATCAGCAATATTAATAATTGTTTCATACAACATGAGTGAATGGAGAACTTTTAAAGCAATACTTAAGGCTCCTAAAAGTGATATAGCTATATTACTAACAACATTTTTCTTAACAGTATTGTTTGATTTAGTAATTGCTATAGGAATAGGAATGGTAGTTTCTATGTGCTTATTTATGAGAAGAGTTGCTACTTCTATAGAAGTAAATGAATTAAATGAAAGTGACTGTTCTGATAAATCTAATATAGATACTGATATGGAAAATCTTAAAGTTGGAGAAAATGTCTTAGTCTATGATATAAGAGGTCACCTTTTCTTCGGTGCTGTAGATACATTTATGAATACAATGAAGGAAATAAATGATGATGCAAAGGTTCTTGTTTTAAGAATGAGACATACTAAGACTTTAGATGTTACAGGCTATAAACAAATAAAAAATATAGCATTAAGTTGTAAGTCTCGTAATATGAATTTAATAATATCTGAATTACAGGAACAGCCAAAAAAAGTTATGAGACTTATGGGATTTATAGATAATTTAGGTGAAGATCACTTCGCTACAAATTTTGATGAAGCTTTAGAAAAAGCAAATTCTTTAATTTAAAATAAAAGACACTAGTAATTACTAGTGTCTTTTTCATTTTCTATTCTTCAGATTCTATATTTTGTAACTCTAATTCTAAGTTTTCCATATCTTTTTTATTTTTTTGGTTTTTATCATATAACAGTGATGCTACAAAAGCACTTCCTGCTAGGGCTAATAGAGCAAGTTTTCCTTTTTTTATTTTTTTACTCATAATCTCACCTCACCACATTTATATATTTATGTAGTCTTAAAATTTAAGCCTACAAGAAAATACAAAATATTTTATTCTATTTATTTAAATCGTATTTTTCTTCTTCCCAAGTTGTTTTCTCTAATTTAGCTAAAACAGTATCTAAAGCCATGTCTGGATGAATTGTTTCCTCATGTGATATTGTTATATTAGACATAGTCATAGCAAATTTAACAATATCCTCTATAGGCATTTTATTCATATATCCGTATCCTAATCCAGCTACAAAAGAATCCCCTGCTCCTGTAACATTTTTAACATCAACTTCTGTTGCCTTTATTTTACCGCAAGATACACCGTCATTATAGAATATACCGTCAGCATCTAAACTTATAAATACCTTTTTAATTCCTAAACCTAAGAAATAATTACTTGCCTTTATTAAGTCATCTGTATCTGTTATAGGGAAACCTGCTAATATTTCTGCTTCATGTCTATTAGGTTTTATTGTATGGAAATCCTTTATAAGATGTTTTACCCAGCTTGCTTTTTCTGCTGATACTGGATCTAAGATAAAGTTAGTTTTATCCTTAAAGTTCTTTAATAAATATTCCATTATTTCTGGATTATCAGAATCTAAAACTGTATATTCAGCATTCTCAAAGATTTCTCTTTTAGAATCTATGAAATCAGTATTCATAGCTCCTATACTTTTCATATCTGCAATAGCAGAAACCATTTCACCATTTTCATCTAAAATAGCTAAGTAAGTTGGAGTGCTTCCACCTTCTATTACCATAGAATCATCCATATGATATCCTATTTTCTTTGAGTGTTCTACTATACTCTTTCCATGCTCATCATTACCTAATATGGACATGAAATTAGTATTTACGCCTACTCTTGCCATATTTTCAGCAATGTTTCTACAAACACCCCCAAAAGATATCTTTACATGTCCTGGTGTTGAGTTATATGGTCTATAACTCGCCTTACTAAATCCAAATACATCCACTACAGAAGCTCCAAATACCAATAAATATGGTTCTTTTCTTAAGTTCATTTAATTAATCCTCCCTATTTTAAAAAACATAAATTATAATTATTCAGCAACAAACTGATTATTTTCTCTATTATATATGTATCCACAGTCTTTAAGTCTTTGTCCAATAATCTCTTTTTCAATTCCTAAATCATCACACAAACTTTCTATATCACTATAGTAATCTCTTAATTTTAAATTTATAATACTAAGTAACATATATGGATCCATCTCTCTATAATTGCCAATGTCCATTAAAAAAATCTCTCCTTTAAAAAGTGCTTTAATATTATTATATACAACTTATTTAACTTCTACAATTTTTTATTTAATTTATTATCATATTTTTATTTAATTTATTAGCACATTTTAATAAATCTGCATAGTATGTTATTAGGTTAATTATACTAACTTAACCTCCTGTTTAAAAAATCACTATAACTCTTACTATACTATATTTACTTCTTTGCATTTACAATAAAAACCGTTGATAATCAACGGTTTTTATTGTTTTATATATTTTTTCTTTTACTTTTTATTTCAAATATTAAAAATAATAAAAGTGTACTTAACTCAGTTATTGGAATTGTTAGCCATACTCCATAAACCCCTATAATTCTTGGTAAGACTATTATAAATATAATAACAAATACTAATCCTCTAAGTGTTGACAAAAGAGATGATTCCTTTGATTTTTCAACTGCTTGTAAATAAGCTATGTTAAGTATGTTGCTTCCATTAAATAAGAATGCTATAAAGTATAGATATATTCCCTGTCTAGTTATACTTAATAATCTTCCCCTATCACTTGTAAATAGTCCTATCATTTGATTTGGTAATAATAGTCCCATACCTAGAAAACCTACACCTAAAATTAGTACTATTATTCTTGTTAACCTTAAGAATTCTTTAACACGCTCTTCCTTTTTAGCTCCAAAATTTACGCTTATTAAAGGTTGAACTCCTTGGGATACTCCATTAAAGACTGCCATGAATATTAAAACTATGTTTGTAATTATTCCATAAGCTGAAACTCCTAAGTCGCCTTCAAATTTATATATTACAATATTAAAAATAAATATAACAAAGCCTGCTGATATTTCATTTAAGAAACTAGGCACTCCATTTTTAAGTACCTTTCCTATATTGTCTAAATTTATTCCTCCAAGCTCTATATGCATGGTGTTATTTTTCTTTATAAAATGTATTGATAAAACTCCTAAAGCTACCAATTGCCCTATAGATGTTGCTAAAGCTGCTCCAAACATTCCTAGATTAAATATATATATAAATACATAATCTAGTACTATATTAGTTGTATTTGATCCTATTACTGCATACATAGCTAATTTAGGCTCTCCATCATTTCTAACAAAAACAATAAATGCTGATGCAAAAATAAAAGCAGGATTAAAGGCTAAAATAATCTTTAAGTATTCTTTAGCTAAAGGAAAGGTTGCTTCTGAAGCTCCAAGCATATAAACTATTTTATCTAAAAAGAAAACTTCTAATAAACTTATTATTATACAAAATATGATAGTTGCAAATACTGCCGAAGTAAATATTCTATTTACCCTATGGAATTTTTTTTGCCCCATAGCTACGGATAGGGCTGTTGCTCCTCCAACTCCAATAGTAAGACCTATGGCACTATATAAATTATATATTGGCAAGGCTATGTTTAGTGCTGCTAAGCCTAATTCTCCAATTTTATGTCCTATAAACATGGTGTCAAATAATATACACACTGATAAGCCTAACATTCCTAGAACTGAAGGTATCATATATTTTCTTAATAATGTACTTTCTTTATCCTGTAGTAAATCTAATTTTTTGCTCATTGTACCCCTCCTTTATAATCTTATTCTTTTAAAATAAGTGGAATTTTATCTTCTATATTATTTTTTTCTTTTGACTTTTGTACATCTTTAAATTTATCCATTAAAATTGCTGGACTACCACCTAATATAAATATATTATCTCCTAAGCTTAAAGCCTCATTTATATCATGGGTAACCATTATAACTGTATTATTTTTTTCTAAATGATTTTTTTTAAATATCTTAATAATATTTTCTTTGCTACTTTTATCTAAGGATTTAAAGGGTTCATCCATTAAAAGGAGTTCCCCATTATAAAGAAGTGCTCTAGCTATATTTGCTCTTTGCCTCATTCCTCCACTTAACTCTTTAGGGTAAGCATTCATATAATCCCCTAGTTCAACTTCCCTTAGGATATTTTTAATTTTTTCTTTTCTTTCATCCTTTGTGTAAAATTTTAATAAGGGTAATTCCATGTTAGTGTATATACTATTCCATTCAATAAGCCTATCCTCTTGAAATACATAGGCTATTTTTTTAGGAACTCCTATAATTTCACCTGAGTTAACCTCTTCAAGATTAGCTATTATATTTAATAAAGTACTTTTTCCACATCCAGACCTTCCTAAAATACAGTTTATTTTTCCCTCTTCAAAGGTCAAAGAAAATTTATCATATATTTTTTTACTTCCAAAATTCTTTTCTATATTTATTAATTTAATACTCATTTTATTTCATCCACCTAAAAACTCTACCATCAATAGTTTTTTGTATTAAAGAAAAAATTATTCCTATAATAATTACTACTATTATCCATGCAAATACCATATTAGTATTTAAATAATTCTTTTCCACAAAAAGTGCCGTTCCTATACCATATTTAGGTTGTCCAATCACTTCGCCTCCAACTACTAACTTCATAGTTAAAGAAAAGGTTGAAACCATTATTCTACATATGGCAAAACTTATGCTTGGCAAATATATATTCTTTATTAAATTACCTATACCAATCTCATAAACCTTAGCCATCTCTAGTATATTTTTGTCTATATTTAATATAGCTCCTATTATGGCATCATAAAATATAGGAAAACTCATTACAAAACCAACTAGTATAGGAGCTATGCCTTGGCTTAACCAAATTAAAGCAAGTATTATAAAGCCTATTGTTGGTAAAGATCTCATTACATTTAATATAGGTATCATAAAATTATAAACATATTTATTAAAAGCACTAAACACCCCTAAAAATAAAGCAATGACTAAGGCTAAGGTAAAACTTATGAAAGTTCTTCCTAAAGTACTTATTATTATTTTTAAAAAATCATTTGATTTTATTACTTCAATTAACCCCTTAAACGTTAAATAGGGAGAAGGTAATATTACCTCACTCCCTATAATCATACTAGCTAATTGCCATAAAATAAAAAGTATAACTGAAGATAAAAATATTAATTTCTTATTTTTGTAAGAAAATTTCTTCATTTACCTTTTTACCTCCTATAGCTTTAGGCTCTAAGCTGTAAATCTTGTCATAATATTTAATATATTCACTTTCACTATCTAAAGCACTTACATAATTTAAGTTTGCTCTTTCTAGAGATTTAGCTATTATTTCTTTTTTGCCTGTTATGCCAACTTCTTCTGCAAAGGCACCTGCTTCTTCTTTATTTTCATTTGCCCACTTAGTACTATTATCTATTTCCTTTAAGATCTTTTGAACAGCCTCTGAATTATTTTTTGCTAGGTCCTCTTTAACTATAACACTAGACTGAGGATATCCCATTTTTGAATCACTCATTTTTTTCCACTGTTCATTTAATGATGCTACTATTTTTGTTTCTGGTTTCTTTGTCATTATTTGAGTTAACATAGGTTCTGGAACAACTGCATATTTAGCTTTTCCCTCTATAAATAAAGGAGCTAATTCTGAAGCTGCATTTACATAACTTAATGTTAAATCTTTTTCAGGATTTATTCCATCATTTTGAAGTAATATCTTAAATATTAAATCAGGAGTCAATCCTTGACCAACATTGTAAACATCTTTTCCTTTAAGATCTTCTAAGCTATTAACAGAATCATCACTGCTTATAACATATAATGAACCAAAACCTACTGTTCCTGCAAGTTTATATTTAGCTTCCTTGTTATATGCAATAGCAGCTACATTTGAAGGAACTATACATATATCTCCCTCTCCTTTTAACACCTTAGAAACTAAAGCATCTGATCCCTTTACTATTGAATAATTTATATCTAAGTCTTTCATTATTTCTGGTTTTTCTTTTATCATTTTAACTATACTAATAGCTGGAAGTCCATCTGGTACTACTATTTCTATGGATGTTTTTTCTTCTGGTGCCTTAGCTTCTTCTTTCTTAGAAGTATTACATCCTACTAATATACTTAATGAAAATAATACCATTAAACCTAATGATAAAAACTTATTTATTTTTTTCACCCCTGCACCTCCATATAATAAATTTTCTATGTTTTATTTTGCCACTTATTCATTATTTTTTCAATATATATCTACTTTTTTCCTTGAATTTCTGGCACTGGTTCTTCATTATTCTTTTTAGGTGCTTTAAATCTTTTTGAATTCCAAGAAGATTGTTGATCTTTCTTTGCCATAAATCTCACCTCCTCATCTTAAATCAGTTTTATTTTATGAGTAAAGGCTTATTTTATTCATGGCAAAATTAATCTACTTGTTTTCTCTCATTCTAGTTATTAATTCACTTTCTATAAGTTCTGATTTTGAAAAACCTTTTCTAAAATATCTTATTTGCTTATACTTTATCCCATTCATTTCAAAATCTAAAACATCTATTCTATCACCACTATAAGTAAAAGGATCCCTTCTTCCTTTAACATAAACTAAAAGTTCCATTTTTTAACTTCTCTCCTTTAAAAAATCTATAATGATTTTAATTATAGCATATTTTTCATTTTTATGAATATCTTCTTTATGATGTTCATATTTTAAATATATATTTAAAACACTAAAAAATAAGCTTTGGGGAAAATAATTTTCATTGCCAAAAATTATTCTTATCCAAAGCTTTTTTATTAAAAGTAAATTTTTCTATAATCTTTAGCCTTCTGCATGTTGAAGCTCGTAAATTTCCTCTATTGTTATACCTAGCTTTTCTGATATTAACTCAGGTGATAATATGCCTGCAAGGCTTTTTGCTATTCTTAATTGCTCTTCTTTTCTTGCATTTTTAACAGCTAAATCTCTTTCTTCATTATATAATCTCTCAATCTTAGTCATTTCTAACAACTCCTTAAGTTCTCTTGCTTCTTCTTCACTAATAAACTTATCTGTAGATTCAATTATTCCATTTAATATAATTGCCTCATCTCTTTCAGATTTTATTGATTTTGCTAACTGAACACAATCTCTTAAAATATTGCTATCATCATGCTCACTCTTCATAAGTGGCAACATTATGAATTTTATCTTATCAGCTTGAGTTAAATTATCTTCTAAAACCTTCTCCTTTAACTCTTTTAAAACTTTCTCCGCAGTTAGCTTATTCATAAATATGCTTTCTGAACAAATAAGTATATCTCCAAAACTTAATGTGTTTCTAGCTTCCTTTACACTTGAATTATAAATTATAGCCATTCTAACCTTTGGAAAGGCTCCTCTATGCTTATAATATCTCTTTATAACCTTAACAGCCACCTCTAAGTATATAAACATATTTTCATCTATATTTTTTTCATCCTCATATCCAAAAAGTAAAATAGAGCCATCTTCTAAAATAAATATTTCATTAGGCCCTCCCTCTGAAACTTCATTTTCAAAAAAGTTTCTTGGTAGCCTGTCCATTATTTTAGGCATATCATTAACTCCTAAAATTTCTAATGGTTTTCCTTTATAAAGTTGTCCCATAAGCTTATATAAAATATCCTTAGCTCCGTAACTTATGTTAGTTCTTCCCATGTTTTTATCACCCTCACTTTGTTGAGAATATATTCTTTTCAATTATTATATCACATTTTATTTACATATATATTTCATCTAGGACTAAATTAAAAAGTTTTTATTAAATAGCAGTTATGAAATTATATATATTTAGCCCTATAATTAAAATTGTTATAGTATTAAAAACTCTTAATATTATTTCATTACTAAAGATTCTATTAAATTTTGCCCCTATAAAACCTCCTAAAACACCTCCAAATATCATATATGGAAGCATGGATAGATCATACCCAGAAAAGCCAGTTCCAAAAGCAATAGTTAAAAGTTTAGATGCTTGAGAAAATAGTATTATAAGGACAGAATCTCTAGCAGCATTCTTAGCTTCCATGGAAAAGAATATTGTTAAAAAGGCAACATTTATTGGTCCTCCCCCAATACCTAGAAAGGCTGCTATTAATCCTAAAAATATCCCAATTATAGTGCTTAAAATAAAGTTATCAATTTTATAACTCTTAAACTTTTCTTTATTATTCATGTATATATAAACAAATATTAATAACAATGCTAAAATTCCACTTTGCACTAAAGATACAATTCTTCCTTGAACAATTTTTAATATAAAAGTTAATAACTTTTGTCCTAATAATCCCCCAATTACAGAACCAATACCTAATAGCCCAGTATTTTTTATATCAATCTTACTTTTATAAGATAACTGTTTGATTACCGAAACTAAGGCCATAGAAAAAATAGTACATGCTGATAAAACTCCAATAGTTTCTATATTGTAGTCTCCTAAGAAATCTAAAACTGGCTTTATTATTACTCCTCCACCAAGTCCAGCCATTGACCCACAAATTGTTGATAATAGAGCCACTAAGAAATATATTAAAACCATATTACCACTTCCTTAAATTAGCTATTTATATTATTTTAAAATTCTCATCTATTATATTCTTTTACACTCCTCCTTTCCATATTTAATTTAAAAAGATCACTTAAACTCCCTTAAAAACTCTATATTTATATATTACAACAAAGCATTTCAAAAAGCTTAAACCCTAAATTGTTTACATAAGAAATCTTATGTAGTATGTTATACTTATATATTACACTATAAGGAGATATATTATGGAAACATTAAATGACTTATTGAATTTAGAGTTAAATAAATGTAGTATTTTTGACATAACAGAAGAACACTTAATCTTACTTAAAACAAAGGATTTTCACACTCAAAATAATTTTTATTTTTATCTTTATAATAAACTTACTTCTATAGAAAAGACAAAAAGAAAGGAACTTGCTTACTGCAATTATCTTATATCCTACTATTTATTTATAGTAATGACACCCTTATATTATGAAGAATTAGCTTTTTATCATGGGAAAAAAGCCTTTCAGTTAGAAAACTCCACAAAATATATGGAATGGCTTTTATTATTTGGAACCTTAGAGAAGCCTCTATTAACTTATGAGATTTGTTCTAATCTTGCTAAAGAAATTTTAAAAGAAAATCCTAATTCAACCTTAGCTAACTTCTTTCTTATGTAAGATATGAGAAAATAACTAATAATTTTCCTCTTATTTTAAAAGGATTTTCCTTTTAGACTTATTATTTTTCATATAAAATTTAAATTGGCTGTATTAAAAAAATCAAAACTTAAATATATTATTTAAGTTTCTAAGATTAATTAATAAATTTTAGTTTGACTTATTATTTTAATACAGCCATTTTTATTTACATACTAATTTTTATTTTAAAAATACATCTCCAAAAAAATATCCTGTAAATATAAAACCTAAATTCCACAAGAATATTCCTGGAGTAGAATAGATTAAAAACTTAAAGAAATTCATTCTTACTGAACCTGCTATAATAGAAACTATGGTTCTTAAAACAGGCAATAGTCTACAAAGAAAAACTCCAAAAAGTCCTTTTTCCTTTAAAATAGTACTGCTTTTTCTTATGGTTGGCTGAACCTTAGGAAACTTCAATCCTAATTTATCTAAGAGTATTGCCCCTCCATAATATCCTATTAAATATAGTACTATACTTCCTAAAACTCCAGCCACAACTGATATAAAAACCACAAGAACTATACTTTGATTATTTCTAGAAGCTAATATCCCCGCAGCAGGCATTATTATTCCAGCTGGTAGTCCTGGTAGATTTAAATATTCTAAAAATACTATTACAAATAACAAGGTTAAACCATAAGTTGCAAAATAATTTAGCACAGCATCTATGTCCATAAAACTTTCTCTTTCTCCTTTCATATAACCCCTTAATTTAATATTTTCCCCTAAAATCTAAATAAAATTCAATACACAAAATCAAAATCACAAACTAAAATCTTATCTTTCCTCCAAAGAAATATCCAACTACAATTCCTGTAAAGTTCCAGCAAAATATACCTGGTATAGAAAAAATAATAAACTTAAAAAAATTAACCTTTACAGTGCCACATATTAAGGATACATAGGTTCTAATAATAGGTATTAATCTACATATGAATATCCCTAAAAAACTATGCTTTTCTAGTATTTTTTCTGTTTTTTCAAGCTTATCTTCTATTTTAGGATGTTTAATTTTAATCTTTTCTAAAAGTGTTGATCCTACAAAATAACCTAACAAATATAATATTATACTTCCTACTAGACCTGCAATTAAGGATATTAGCATTACTTTTATTATTCCCTTATGAGCTTGTCCTGCAATTATGCCAGCCGCTGGCATTACTATACCTGTAGGCATTGCAGGTACGCAATATTCACCTACAACTATTAAAAATAATACAATTAACCCATATGTATGTATATAATACAAAATATCTTGCATGGTCATAAATACCACCATTCTTTCCTTAATTAATATTACCAAGTCAATATATAATATTATAACATATAACCACTTTTAATCCTTATTATTCCTATTTAGTAAATACAAAATAAAAAGGGTGTATAAAGACAAAATCTACTATAAAACTTATAAATATTATAAATATATTATCTAAAGTAGCTTTATAATATAACCTATTATAATTTTACAATTATAAATTTAATAATTGTAAAAACTCATTTATAAGTTTTATCTTTTTGTCTTAATACATCCCATTTTTTAATTATCTATTTGCATACTTTTTATTTCTTTTAAAGATAATCCTGTTTTCTCAGCTATTACTTCATCATCTAATAGTCCTATAAGATTTCTAGCTATGTTTTGTCTTTCATAGGCAACAGCTTCATTTACTAATCCTTTTTGCTTTAACTCAGCTGTTGAATTTAATAAGGATTCTTCATCATAAAAGTCTAAATAAGAATAATGTTCTCCATCAATATCCCATCCTAAAATAGAATCTACACTTACATTTTGTGCTGCTCTAAATATTGATTTATCTACTCCATCAAACTTTTCTTTAAACTCTTCAATCATATCTTTAATTTCAAAACGCTTATTACCTATTTTTTTAGCAGCTACCATACATGCACAGTTTAATGGCCATATTCCAGCTCTTTGAATCCATCTTTTTATATATTTTTCTTCTATATAATATAGAGGTCTTATAAGCTCTATTCCATCAAAATTAGCAGCTTTTAATTTTGGTAACATGGTTTTAAAGTTACCTGCATATAAAACATTAAGCATTGTTGTTTCTATAACATCATTAAAGTGATGTCCTAAAGCTAACTTATTACATCCAAGTTCCTTTGCCTTACCATATAATGATCCTCTTCTCATTCTTGCACACATATAACATGGATAATCCTTAGCTATTTTGTCTACAACTTGGAATATTCCTGAATCATAAATATGTACTGGTATATCTAAGTATTTGCAATTATCCTCAAGTAACTCTCTTATTTGAGGATGATATCCTGGATCCATAGCTAAAAACACAAGTTCAAAGTTTATTTGACCATGTTTTTTTAACTCTTGAAAAAGCTTTGCCATTATTAAAGAATCTTTTCCTCCAGAAATAGCAATAGCTATCTTATCCCCTTCTTCTACTAATTTATAATCCTTTATAGCTTTTATAAATTTTGACCAAACTTGTTTTCTATATGTTTTAACTAAACTTCTCTCTATCTCAGCTAAAGGTCTTCTCTCATTAAATGGTACTAAAATCTCGCATCCTTCTCCTGCTACACCACTCATTTTAATCACCTCACTATATAAAACTCTTTTGTTATTATAACAATTTTATCTCTTTTTGTCTTTATAAAATGGTACTTAATTAAATCCCCTTCCTATTTAACTAAATTTATTTAAAAACTCATCCAAAATTAAACAAATTAAGTATTATTTGATGTATAATTGTTTATAAATAAGTTTTTATATAGGTATGATAAATAATAAAACTACAGCTGTTAAAATAATTCCAGTATCTAACAAACATCTAGGAGATATGGTTGACTTTTAGGCTCTGCTCCTATTATGAGAGTTTCACCTGGTAATTGTGATGACTTTATCTCTAGAGGTGGAAGAATTCCAGCTCCTGTTCACTCTTTAAAAAATTAATAAATATATTCTACTTAATCATTTATAAATTAAAATTTATAAATAAGCTTATAAAAACAAACTAAATTTAAATAAACCTTACAAACTCCTTTAAGAATTACTAGGTTTTATTAAGAATTTAAATTCTAAAACTTATCTAGTTATTCCTTTAGATAATTTGTAAGGTTTATTATTATTTTTTATAAAATAGTTTATTTCTATATTAATAAAATTATCTTGTTATAATATTTAATTTACCAAAATATTTTTTATTTATAAAATTAAATACAGGAACTCCTATTACTGTTATTATAACAAACTCACCTAAGGCAACCTGTCCCATTGATAACACTAAAGGTAGTCCATAAACATAATTAAGCATCCAACCTATTATAATACCATTAAATATTGTTGGCCAAATTGAAGCAATCCATATAGCTTTCTTTCCTTTTATATATTTACCAGTTAAATAAATTCCCCAAACACTTATAAAGGTTGCAAAGGTTCCTAAAACAATATCAATAGTACCATTTGGCCCTAATATATTTGCTATGAAACATCCTAGGGTCAATCCTACTATATAATCTTTTTTATAAAAGGCTAAAAGAACCATAATTTCTGATATTCTAAATTGTACCCCTAAATAACTTATAGGTGCTAAAGCTATTGTTAAGGTTGCATATAAAGCTGCAATAAGTGCTGATATAACTATTCTTTTTATATTTTTATCTGTCATATTTCCTCCTTAAAACATACAAATTCTAAAAGACTCCTAACTAAGATGTTTTAAGAAAGGTAAATAAAACCCTAAATATATTATTTTAAATTTAAACCAATATATTTAAAGCTAAAAATAATTGCAAATAAAAAACCGTAGAAAATTCTACGGTTAAAAGCACACAAAATAAATCTTATATAAAAAATTATATAATGATACTTAAAACACCGTAGTTTTATTTAAAGACAGGAGGCTTTCGAACTGTCTATATATTATTTTTCCTAGTCATTATATAATATATATTCTTAAAAATCAATGTAAGATTTTATAATTTAGCTTTTATTATTTATTTTCACTATGTAATTTTACATCTAACTTTTTACCATTAGAACTTATTGTTATGTCACCATCTCTGAAAGTTTCATAAACTGTTATGCCAGCTTTTTTAAGATTGCTCATAGTCTCTTTATGAGGATGACCATATTTATTGTCTTTAGCGCAAGAAACTATGGCTATGCTTGGATCAACAGCTTTTAAAAACTCCTCACTAGTTGATGAGTGCGATCCATGGTGTCCTAACTTAAGCACATCGGCCTTTAAGTCCTTATTTTCATTTAAAATTTCTTTTTCTACTAAGCTTTCTGCATCTCCAGTAAACATAAAGGAATTTTGTCCATAGGATATTTTCATTACTGGTGAATAGTTATTTAGTTCTTCATACTGAGATTTAACTGGTGAATAAACCTGAACCTCTGTATCCTTTCCTAAATCAATCTTTGTTCCTTCTTTTATCTGCTTTATTTTTAATCCCTCATTTTTTACTGCCTTTAACATATTTTCATAAGTTTTTGTTGTATGTGCTACCTTAGGCGCATAAAAAGATTTAACATCAAAGTTTTCTAAAACTTCATCCATTCCCCCTATATGATCTTCATGAGGATGAGTTGCTATGGCTATATCTATAGTTTTTATGCCTCTATTTTTTAAATCTTTAACTAAGTCATTAGCTCCTGCATTAGTTCCGGCATCAATTAACATATTAATTCCATTTACCTGAATTAACTCACTATCACCTTGTCCAACATTTAAATATGTAACACTCATTCCACTATATTCACTCTCTGCAGAACTTTTACTAATATTATTTTTCTGAGCTCCACATCCTGCAAAGCTTAAAACTGTAACTGTACTTATTATTGCTAATATTTTTTTAAACATTTTCCCTCCAAGAATCCTTTTTTTATAATATTAACACATTTTTAATTTTTTTGTAATTTAAAATATTTTTATAGGAAATATACCCCTTCTAAAATTAATATAAATATAATATAATTATAAATATAGTCAACAAATATATAAATAACAAAAAGAAGCGTAGATTTTTTTATCTAGGCTTCTTTTTCTTGATTTATAGGAATGAGCATTTTTAATATGAATTTGTCATCTAAAGGTTCTATAATTATTTCTCCATTATATTTTTCTAAAGCTAGTCTTATATTTTTAAGGCCAATACCATGTAAAAACTTATCTTTTTTATCAGTTAAAAAATCTCCATTTAACTTTTTTATTTTATTTGTTTTAGAATTCTCGATTTTAATAACATAAAAATTATTTACACAATTACCTTTTAAACTTATCTATCTATTATTATCTTTAATCTTTTTACAAGCTTCAATTGCATTATCAATGCAATTAGAGAAAATTGTACATATATCAAAGTACTCAATAAAATTAACCTTTGAAAAATCTATAAAAACCTTTAAAGAAATATTATTTTCCATACATTTTTCTCTCTTATTATTTAATATTACATCTAACACTTCATTTCCAGTATTAAATCCTAAGTTTAGCTTGTCTATTTCTGAATTAAGGCTATCTATATATTTTTTTCTTATACCTGTTTCTTTGTTATTTCCTTCAATACAGGCTATGTGATTTTTAATATCATGATAAAGTCTCTTTACTTTTTCTTGATTGTCTTTTAAATTAGAATAATATTTATATTCCATTTCTAACTTGTCCTTTATAAATTCATTTTCTAATTTTAATTTGTTATTTTTTATTATTTTACTAACAATAAACATTAAGGACATATTAGATAATAACAATAATATTGAAACAAAGAATATGGATACATTATCTCCAAAGCCCTCTCGTCCCCCCTTAAAGGCATATCCAAATATAACTAAAATAATAATTATATTAGTAGCTATAGGAGTAAGAATATAAATAAAGTCTCCTTTTCCAATATCTACACGAAACTTTAAACATCTAACAACCATTATTAAAGATATTAAAATAACCTTTGATAATATCATAGTTTCCATCCTATAGATATTTTTACCTAAAAGCTCCGATACATTAACTAAACTATTTATTTTTACTATAAAAGAAATAGATAGAGCTTCTACTGTAAGCATAAATAACCAAAATATTAATGAGATCATAATACATTTTATATTGTTTACTCTAAAATTAAATTTATAATATATTAAACCTATAAAAAAACATATTACTATTCTTTCATTTGGATATACATTTAGAACTTTTAATAAGATAGAAAAAATTATTATTACAATGAAGGAGTAAACTTCTTGTTTATTTTTTCTTTTCTTAGGGCTAAATTGACTTATAATCAAATAAAAACTTACCCATTCTATAATCATGGAAGCATTCTCCATGAAATCCCAAAACATTTGATTCATTAACATATTAAATCCCCTAAAAGGCTAGTTAACCTTAATTTTAAATTTTTCATTCTATGCTTACTTACAGGTAAAGTAAATTTATTTATTAAAAGATAATCCTTTTTAATCTCTTCTATTTTTATTAAATTTACAATATAACTAGTATGACATCTAAAAAAGCCCTTATTATTAAGCTCCTTTTCTAGTTTATTCATACTCATCTTTACTATATAATCTTGAGAATTAGTATGTATTATTACCTTTCTCTCAAAAGTCTCAAGAAAAAGTATATCTTCTGTTCTAATCTTCAAAACATTATTTTTATCTTTTATTGTTATGTATGTATATCTTTTATGTAAAATATTTTCTACACAAGCTGTAACCTGCTCTTGTAGCTCCTTAAATTTAACTGGCTTTATTAAATATCTAAAAGCACGAACTTCATAACCTTTTTGAATATAATCCCATAAAGCAGTTATAAATATAATCTCAACTTTATCATCATACTTTCTAACCTTTCTAGCAGTCTCCATTCCTGTTAACTCACCCATTTGAATATCTAAAAAAAGCATGTCCAAATTTTCTGGATATTCCCTTAATAGATCCTCTCCTGTCTCAAAGGTTAAAAGTTTATACTCTACTCCTATTTCATCTAAAACTTTACTTAAATTATTTTTTAATTCTTCTCTTTGCAAGGAATTATCTTCACATAAGGCAATACTAAACATGTCTAATAATCTCCTTTTCAACTTATATTTCTTATGTAATTTTATCATATTTTATTCTATATTGCTTAAGTTTATAAAACAAATTTGAAATCTTAAAATGTAATTAAACAAGACCTAGAAAACCAGGTCTTATAAAAATCAATCTAAACTTATATATTTTGCTGTAAACCAAGCTGTCTTATAGCCATTACTTGCAAAATAAGTTCCTAGTGCATATCCACTTTCTATTTTATGAACATAAAGCCTTTCACCATTTTTCACATAGCCCATCTTACTTGATCTTTGAGACTTTATATACCTAGCATCTAATTCTGTAACCACATTTATAACAGTAGCATTAGTATCTATTTTTAAATAATTCTGCTTTGCACTAACCCATACCTTTTGAGATTCTATATTAGTTGTATCTTTCCAATAGATTATAGGCAAATAATCCTTCTTGTCACATATCTCTGGTAAAACTCTTATTCTCTCACCTTTATATATCTCTCCTAAATCTTTATATATGCTACTTGGATTGTCTCTAGGATCTAAATTAGCTATAGCTTTTGCATTAGTTGATTTCAAAAATTTCTCTTTTAAAGAATCCTCTTGACCTTCAGGTTTTATATTTTCTTCTATTTCCTTTTCATTTATAGCTTCAGCAATTAACTTTCCTATAAGATCTGGGCCTTTTTCTTTGTATATCCTAACATCCTCAGTTGCTTCACAAAAACAAACTTCTACCAAAACTGCTGGCATTGATGTTTTTCTTAATTCATATAGTTTAGAATTCTCCTTAACACCTCTATTCTTAAGTCCAGTCCCCTTAGAAAGATTATCTACTATTCTCTTAGCGTATATCTCTGCTTTTCCTCCTCTGCCATAAATCCAAGTTCCAGTACCTAAAGCCCCTTCATATCTATCATAAGCTTTATCAAAGTGTATTGATAAAAATAATTCAGAATTATTCTCTTTGGCCTTTTGAACTCCTAAATATAAATCAGTATTAACATCACACTCTCCTGGAGTTACATCTATAACATTATGACCAGCTATATTTAAATATTTTATTAAAGCCTTATAAACCTTTCTATTCTCAATAGTTTCATCTATTATCCCCAAAGCTCCCTTTGCCTTAAAATTATGTCCACCCCTTACTGCTATCTTCATATAAAATACCTCCTAAAAATATTTATCTTTCACTATATAAATATTTTCAAGAGGTAAATTAAGTTGTTTAATTATAAAATTTATTTAATCTTTATATTATCTATATTTTCCAACCTTTTCATTCATGGTTACTCCGCCTTTTTTATAATCAATTTTAACTATTGATATAACTCTTCCAGCACCTTCTTCTATGCATATTTCTTGAGATTTTTTCACAATTTCTAGCAAATCATCAATTTTTCCTTCCATGGTAGTTTCCATAGGACCAACCTCAAACTTTACTCCTGTTGATTCTATATATTCAATAACCTTATCAACAACTTCATAAAGCCTTGAATCCTCTACTGAGGGAAGTATTTGTAAACTAACATTACAAGTATCCATTTTCTTCACTCCTAATCTTAAAATATTTATAATTTATTCCTTAAATATAAAAATACTATTATTTTAAAGCTTATAATTTCATTTTATCATAAGTAATATATAGATAAATATTCAATTTAATATTTTAAATCCATCTTAATTCAAATTTTATATGCATATAAAATTTACTTCAATAAAAATTTAAAATAAAAAGACAGGCCTAAAGCCTGTCCTTTCATCGTAGTTAATTTAATATATAAACGTCTAAGTTTCTAACGCCCCAGTTAGATGCTTCTGCCTCTGTGTTAAAGAAAAGATCTACCCTGTTTCCTTTTATAGCACCACCTGTATCAGCTGCAATAGCATATCCATATCCTTCAACATATAATTTTGTTCCTAAAGGAATTACACTTGGGTCAACTGCTATTGTACTATATCCATTTGGATCTCTTAAAACATGCATTCCTGACGCAGTATATGCTTCCGCAGAACCTAATGGATGATTATAAGCTGTGGATTTAACACTAAGTTTTTTCTTAAAGTTTATGCTTTCTCCACCTCTACTTAAAGTTTGAGTTTCCTTTGTACCTTTAACAACTTCCTTATTAACAGGCTCTTTTACAACTAGTTCCTGTATAACGTTATTACTTACTTCTTTTCCATTTTCATAAACAAGTTCACGAGTTACTTTTTTCTCTCCATCTTGTCCATCATTTAATACTTCAGTATACGTTTGTGGTTTACTTTCATCCTTTTTAACCTCTGTTGTAAACTCTATAGGATGAACTTCTGTAACTTTTTTTACATCAACCTTTACCACTTCAACGTTCATTCCATCTTTTAAACTTTCTTTTTTGTCTGGTAGTATCTTATCATCATCATCAAAAGATATTCCTTCTGATTTTAACATATCCTCTACATTATCTTCCGCACTAACAATCTCTTTTTCGCCATCTTCTGTTTTTACTTTTACATTAACGGCCTTGTTTATAGTGATTGTTTCATTTTTTGATATTTTACTTTCTAATGAAGGTGTTACTTTGTCTTTAGGTGCTAATGTTATTCCATTATCGTGTAAAGCCCCTTGTACTGTACCTTTATAGGTAACAATCTCCGTTCTCTCTCCATTAACTACTACGTTAAGAGTTTTTCTCATTGAAAATACTACTATTCCTCCAACTAGAACTAACCCCGTCAGTCCTAAGGCTAAAGTTTTATTTCTATTTTCCTTTGAAAACAACTTTTTAATATTTACCATATTATCTCCTCCTTCTGGCAAGTAAAAGTTTTACGCTTCCATGCGAAAGTTATACGCTTTTCTGTATGTCAGAAGGGATTTTACACTTTTTAAGTAAAATACATTACTTATTGTAACCTATTTGTAATTATTAATCAAACAAGCTATTTTACTCATATTCTTACTATTTCTATAAATTCTTAGATATAGGCTGCAAAAACCTTATTTATGTCCATAAATGCTCTACTATACTTCTTCTTCCTTCAAATAATGCATAGTTTTATGCTATTAATTAAAAATTCAGACAATTTAACAGGATGATTTTAAAGGCTTTTTTAGAAAAAAATAAGCTAAATTCTATTAAAATCCAAAGAAACTTTCATAAAAATTTAATACTTTATCTTTCATTTAAATCTCTTAATAGAATCTAGCTTTTTAATTAATATTTATTTTTCATTCATTAAACCTAATTTATCAAATATCATAAATGATATACTTAAAATCATAGCAACTATAGTAGCAAGTCCCATTCCTTTAATTTCTATTGCACCAAATCTTACTGCTATATTACTTAAACCAACTATCATTGTAACTGATGTTAATATTAAGTTTTTTGATTTTGAATAATCAACTTTCTCTTCTATGAAAGTTCTTAATCCTGAGGTAGCTATAGTACCAAATAAAAGCAAACTAACTCCCCCTATTACCGGTGTTGGTATGCTTCTTATTAAAGCTGATAAGCTTCCTGAAAATCCTAAGATTACAGATAAAACCCCAGCTCCACAAATTACGTAGGAACTATAAACCTTTGTTAATGCCATTACTCCGATATTTTCACCATAAGTTGTAGTAGGAACTGATCCAAAAAATCCAGATATCATAGTTGATAAACCATCTCCTAAAAGTGATCTATTAAGTCCAGGATCTTTAGATAAATCTTTTCCAACTATGCTACTTGTTACTACTAAATGGCCAACATGCTCTGCAACTACTACAAAGGTTGCAGGTAAAATTGTTAAAATTGCATTTAAACTTGGTTTAGCTATATGTATTTGTGGCAATACAAAGAGGCTTGCCTCTTTTACTTGTGTAAAATCTACTAGTCCTAAAAAACAACTAACTAAATATCCAGTAAATATACCTATTAATATAGGTATTACCTTTAAAAATCCTCTTAATAATACTGAAGCTAAAATTACAGTTATTATTGTAATCATTGAAACTAATACCCATGTTGGATTTAAAACCTTAGAATTTGATAAGCCTACTGGGAAACCAGCCATATCTGCTGCTGTTGGTGCTAACTCTAATCCTATTATTGTTACTATAGCTCCCATAGAAGCTGGTGGAAATAATTTTCTAATCCATCCTGTTCCTACAAAACCCACAATGATTGCTATGGTAGCAAACAATAATCCTGATACTACAAATCCACTTTGTACTTCAGTGAAGGAATATCCCTCTCCCATTAAAAGTAATACTGGTGATATAAATGCAAAACTTGATCCTAAATATGCTGGAATTTTTCTTTTTGTTATGAAAGCATATAATAAAGTTCCTATTCCATTAAAGAATAAGACCGTTGCTGGATCAATATTTAAAAGAATTGGTACTAAGACTGATGATCCAAACATTGCAAATAAATGTTGGACACTTAAAGGAATTGCTTTTTTTAGAGGTAACTTGTCCTCTACTCCTATGACTTCTAGTAGTTCTACCTCTTTATTTTGTACAGATTCTGCCATATTATTATCCTCCCTTTTCTAGACTCTCAGGTCTAAATTAAAAGTTTATATAAAATATAGCATACCGTTCATAATAATTCAATATTTTTTTGTCGCATTTTATGTTATAATAAGTATTCATGTGCATAAAAATAGTTTTTTTTGCATTAACAAATTATTAAAATTTAAAGAAGAAAGGACAGAACTTAATGATTACAGTAAATAATGTAAGCTTAAGATTTGGTGGAAGAAAACTTTTTGAAGATGTTAACTTAAAGTTTACTCCTGGAAATTGCTATGGGGTTATTGGCGCAAATGGTGCTGGTAAATCTACATTTTTAAAAATATTAGCTGGTGAAATAGAACCTAATACAGGAGAAGTTTCAATTCCTGCTAAAACTAGAGTTTCTGTTTTAAAACAGGATCATTATCAATATGATGATTGTGAAGTTTTAAAAACAGTTATAATGGGAAATCCAAGATTATTTGAAATAATGGAAGAAAAAGATGCTTTATATGCAAAGCCTGATTTTTCTGATGAAGATGGAATAAAAGCTGCTGAACTTGAAGCAGAATTTGCAGATTTAGATGGATGGGAAGCAGAATCAGAAGCTTCTTCATTACTTCAAGGCTTAGGAATAGGTACTGAGCTTCACTATAGCCATGTTAGAGACCTTAAAGGTGATGAGAAGGTTAAAGTTCTTTTAGCTCAAGCCTTATTTGGTAAGCCAGATGTACTTATCCTTGACGAGCCTACAAACCACTTAGACATAAAAGCTATCACTTGGCTTGAAAACTTCTTAGGAAACTTTGAAGGTACAGTTATAGTTGTATCCCATGATAGACATTTCTTAAACATGGTTTGTACACAAATATGTGATGTTGACTTTGGAAAAATCAAATTATACGTTGGTAACTATGATTTCTGGTATGAATCAAGTCAACTTGCTCTTCAAATGGCTAAAGACCAAAACAAGAAAAAAGAAGAAAAAATTAAAGAACTTCAAAACTTCATTGCTAGATTCAGTGCTAATGCTTCTAAATCTAAGCAAGCTACTTCTCGTAAGAAGTTATTAGATAAGATTACTTTAGATGATATTCAACCTTCAAGCAGAAAATATCCTTTCGTTGGATTTAAGCCTGAAAGAGAAGTTGGAAACGACATTCTAGAGGTTAATGGAATATCAAAAACTGTTGATGGAGTTAAACTTCTAGACAATGTAAGTTTCAGAGTTAACAAAGATGATAAGATTGCCTTTGTTGGAAATGAAAGATCAATAACTACTTTATTTAAAATAATAAATGGAGAAATGGAACCAGATTCAGGAGATTATAAGTGGGGCGTAACTATAACTAATGCTTACTTCCCTAAAGATAACACTGAATTCTTTGATGGTTGCGAATTAAACTTAGTTGATTGGCTTAGACAATTCTCTGATGAAAAATCTGAATCTTACTTAAGAGGATTCTTAGGAAGAATGTTATTCTCAGGTGAAGAAGCTCTTAAACAAGCTTCTGTATTATCAGGAGGAGAAAAGGTTAGATGTATGCTTTCTAAATTAATGCTTAGCTCAGCTAACGTTTTAACTTTAGACCAACCAACTAACCACTTAGACTTAGAATCAATAACAGCAGTAAACAATGGTTTAGCAGATTATAAGAGCGTATTATTATTTGCTTGTCACGACCACCAATTTGTTGAAACTATAGCAAACAGAATCATAGAATTAACTCCAGAAGGAATTAAATTTGATAAAGTTTGCACATATGATGAATATTTAGAGACTAAGTAATAAAAAGAGCGTGTGTTGAAATTTTTATTTCAATACACGCTCTCTTAATTTTATACATTAGCATCACTTATGGTTTTAAACTCATACCCTTCTTCTTTATAATATTTTATTATTTCAGGTAATACTTTTACTGTCTTTTCTTTTCCAAAAGTATCATGCATAAGTAAAACTACTTGATTTTTTCCCCTTGATGTTCTTTTTACATAATCAATCATTTCATTTAAGGTATAAGGTTTTCCTTCTGCATCACCATTTAGAGCATTCCAATCTATACTTACTATTTTATTACTCTCTAAATTATTATTTAACTCTTCTAAATTTCTATCCTTATAATATACTCTACTATTATACCCTCCTGGCATTCTTAAAACATTTGTATCAAACTCAACACCAAGAACATCCCTCATTATATCATTTGTTTTTCTAAATTCATCCATAAAATAATTAACGTCTGTTATATTTCCTGGATAAAGCTTTTTAAAATTGTGACTATAACTGTGATTGGCTATAGCATTCCCCTCTTCTATGGCTCTTTTTAAACTCTCCTTAGGCGCTTGTCCAGAGTCTAGTCTAGAACCTAACATAAAAAAAGTCCCCTTTACATTTTCATTTTTTAATATATCTAAAACTTGTTCTGTAAGTGGACTTGGTCCATCATCAAAGGTAAGAAAGACATATTTTTCATTTCCTTCATAAGAACCTTCTACCATTTTACTTACATCTTTTACATTAACAGCATAATTTTTACCATCAAAAGTAACATTTCTACCTGGAACAATATCTGTTGATTTATATTGTGGAAGCTCAACTGTAGCTTCTTCCATCACTAATTCTTTATTTTCACCTTCATCACCTGTATTGCCCTTAGCTACTTCAACTTTATGATTTAAAGCAATTCTTGTCCCTAAAAAGACTAAAGCAACTATAGCAATTAATACTACCCCAATTCTTTTTCGTATATATTTTTTCTCTAAATTCTTCTTTTTTCTTTTGCTCAAAGTCTCCTTACTCATAATACCTCCAAAACACAACTTAATTTATTTTATTATATAAAAATTTCACTTTTGAAATGGTAAGTTTTTTATTACAGAATAGTTTTATTTTATGTACTTTTTTAATGTTAATATTAAGTTTTTAAATAACATATTTCTCTATACAAATAGTATACTCAAAAGAAAAATTTATATTATTTTATAAAAAAGTAACTCTATCCTTTTTTGCTTATTTAATGTAAATAAGTTATTAAATGAATAGAGTTAAATAAATTTAAAATTATTTATATTATTTTTTTCATAAACAATAATCTATACCATCTCTCTAACTATTTCATCAATTTCCTTTAAAGTTACTCTTAAGCTTTTTATATATGGCTTGTTATAATCTTTTTCCCAATAGCCATAGGAAGTTAATACAAAGTTTCCATCATCTAAAACTTCGTTTCCTGCATATCCACAATCTCCTGATTTTTCAGTAGGAGTAAAATCTTCCATAAGTCTTATTCTATATTGCCCTTCTCTATTATGAACTAAATCATCATAGGTTCCTACTCAAGCAACCCAGTGACCAGCTACCCAGTCATTTTTATCTCCTGTTTTCTTTGGATCTCTTATTATTTCTCTAAAAGTTATTAGTAGTCTTCCTGATATAGGATCATAAGTTGCTTTATGTCTTTCTCCCATTAAAGCTCCTTGAAGTTCTAAAGGCTCAGTCCAAGTTTCACCTTCATCATTGGAAAATGCAATCATAGAATTGTTTTTCTTACCTTGTGATCTAGCTATTAAAGCTAATTGATTTCCATCAGGAGAACGTAATACTTCAATTTCACATAACTGTGCAGTCTTTTCTATTAAGTTATGCTCTTCTAAAAGCCTAACTGGCTCTGTCCAAACCTCTTCTCCACTTTCATCAAAGCTTAAATAAGTCTTCCAGTTATTATAATTAAGATCATGAAAAATTCCAAGCCACTTATTATCCATATCTCCCTTTTTATTCTTAAGCCTAGTTAAACTAGCGTGAGCAACTATTCCTCCATATTTACCTGTAGGAAAATAATGTTTAAATTCACTCCATGTTTTTCCATAGTCATCTGAATAGGATGTTCTAAATCCCTTTTCTCCACCTCTTGGCACTCCAGATATCATTTCAATTCTACTTATACCATTTGGCTTCTTTATTTTATATATAATAGGAGTTTCCTCACTATTATTCCAGCTTACTGGTGTTTCTAATCTTTCACTCCAAGTTAATCCTTAATCCTCACTTTTCTTAAGAACTATTGCTCCTACACCATGTCCCTTTGGATAAACAACATACATGGTTTTCTTATCATCCATTAGAACTGTTGATGGATGTCCTAAGTAAACTCCTTCTTCTTTATCAACTAAAACCTGTCTATCCTTATCCTTTGATAAATCTATAAAAGGAATATCATATCCAATTTTCACTTCTTGTTTACTTAATTCCTTTACTTCTTCTCTACTTAAGCATCTGTCATATAAATCTAAGTAATCTATATCCCCATGAAAATGCCTTATACCTTCTCCTTTATTATCTAAAGCTCTTCCTATATTCATAGAATTAAGTTCTGTAATCATACTAAGATTAATAGGACTCTTTAAATACCCTACTTCATTACCATCAACATATAGTTTTATTCCCCAATCTCCTAAGGACATAATTACTATGTGCCAAGAATTATCACTATATTTTTTTGCTGATTTTATATGACAAAGTAAATTATGATTTTCCCTTATATAAAGATTTAACTTTCCATCACTTAATCTTAAAGCCAATTTACTAAAGTTTTCTCTTGAATCTGATATGCTAAATAAAGTTTTATCCCCACTATTTATATTGCTTCTAAATTTTATAACAATAGTAAATTCCTTTAGATTTTTAATCTTATTAATATCTTCACTTATATCTACAAATTCTTTTAAATCACTAAAAAATCTTTCTTTTACAGAATAACTTAAAACTCCATCTCCCTCTAAGGATTTACATATTTTTTTACCTCTCATTTGCCCCTCCTAAATCTCAAATTCAAATAACCATAATTTTTTCTACTTAGTATAATAAAGTACCCTTTAAATAATCTTCATAAAATATATACTTATAATAACATTAACTTGTTTATATTAATTTTTTATATACAAAGTAACAATTTATTGTAACAAATTTTATTTTCTAATTATTTACAACCTAATTTTATATTATAAAAATAAAGAACCATATCAAACTCTAAAATAAAATTTATGACTCTTAAATAAATATATTTTTATCAGATTTTATAAATTTTATTAGGTAAATTTGATATGGTTTTTAAAATTTAATTAGTCAAATTTAAGACCACTTAAAAGATCAGCAAAAGGATTGTTTACATCTTCATTTGCTTCTTTTTTCATCTTTTGCATTATTTTATTTACTTCTCTTTTATTTGTTTTGTTATTTTTCTCAAATCTCTTTTTAAATTGAGATTCTTTTTCTCTAAAGTTACAATTTACTCCCGGGCAAACATATATTTTACCTTCTCCATGTCCCCTAAGCTCTAGCTTTTTCTTACACTCAGGACATCTAGCATTAGTTATTCTAGATATATTCTCTCTATATCCACACTCTCTATCTTGGCAAACATTCATTGTTCCATTTTTGCCTTTTACCTCAAGCATATACTTACCACACTGAGGACATTTTTTCCCTGTTAAGTTATCATGATGAAATTTACTTTCTCCAAGCTTAACATCCTCAACTAAAGCAACAGTATAATTTCTTATATCTTTTATAAATTTCTTAGAATCACCTTTTCCTTTACTTATTCTCTCTAACATCTCTTCCCAATTAGCTGTTAAAAGTGGTGACTTTAAATCCTTTGGTACTAAATCTATAAGTTGTTTTCCCTTAGAAGTTGGAATTATTTCCTTTCCTCTCTTTTCTATTACAAAGGAATTAAATAATTTTTCTATAATATCAGCTCTAGTTGCAACAGTACCTAATCCTCCTGTTTCTCCTAAAGTCTTTGCTGAGGATTTATCTACTGATATAAATTTTTGAGGATTTTCCATAGCAGATAATAAAGTTCCCTCATTAAATCTTGCTGGTGGCTTTGTTTCTCCTTTTTTAACATTAACCTTAAGAACTTTAAATTCATCTCCCTCTTTTAATTTAGGAAGTTCTTGTTCTTTTATATCCTCTTCTCCCTCATCATCAACTTCTCTATCATAAAGCTTCTTCCATCCTTTAGCTTTAACTACTTTTCCCTTTGCAATTAATTTTTCTCCATTAACTTCACCAGTTAAAGTTGTTTGAATATATTCAAATGGAGGCATTAATACACTTAGAAATCTCTTAACTACAAGCTCATAAACTCTTCTCTCATCAGAACTTAAATTAGCTAGATTTCCTTTTTCCTCCGTTGGAATTATAGCATGGTGATCAGAAACCTTATTATCATCTACAAAACTTTTGTTTGCTTTTATAGGATTTTTTAATAAATCATTTGCTATAGTTCTAAATTCTCCTGTAGCTACAGCTTTTAATCTTTCTGGAATAGTAGAAACTATGTCCTTTGAAATATATCTTGAATCAGTTCTTGGATATGTAAGAAGTTTGTGGTTTTCATATAACCTTTGCATTATATTAAGAGTCTGTTTTGCTGAATATCCAAAAATTTTATTACAATCTCTTTGAAGCTCAGTTAAATCATATAATTGAGGAGAAAATTTCTTTTTATTACTTTCATTTATATTGATTATTTTTCCACTTTTCTTCTCATTTAAATTAGAAACAACTTTTTCTTTGAAATCATTTTTAAATATTCTCGAATTATTATCCTTATTTATCCATGTAAAATTACATTTATCTGTTTCTATTAAAATAGTACTATACTCTTTTGGTTTAAAGTTTTTAATATCCTCTTCTCTTTGAACTATCATTGCTAAGGTAGGTGATTGAACCCTTCCTGCTGAAAGCTGAGCATTATATTTACAAGTTAAGGCCCTAGTAACATTTAAACCAACTAACCAGTCAGCCTCAGCTCTACACTGAGCAGCCTTATATAAGTTATTGTAATTTTCTCCTGGTTTAAGATTTTTAAATCCATCTAAGATAGCTTTATCTGTTTGAGAGGATATCCAAAGTCTCTTTATAGGCTTTTTAACATGAGCTTTTTCTATTATCCAACGTGCTACGAGCTCCCCTTCTCTTCCAGCATCTGTGGCTATTATTATTTCATCTATATCTTTTCTTTCCATTTGCTTTTTAACTTCATAAAATTGCTTAGTGGCTTTTTTAATAACCTTAAGTTTCATGTGCTTAGGAAGCATTGGAAGAGTTTCCATAGACCATGTTTTAAGCTTGTTATCATAATCTTCTGGAGATTGTAATTCTACTAAATGGCCTAAAGCCCAAGTTATTACATAATCCTTTCCTTCAATATAACTTCCTTTATTATTATTGCATTTTAAAACCTTGGCAATTTCTCTACCTACACTAGGTTTTTCTGCTAGTACTAATTTCTTCAATAAAATCATCCTTTCATGATACTACATATATGTAATATCTCTAATAATATACTACCTTAAATATATTTACTTAACAAATAAAATCCTATATTTTTATTAGGCCCATTTCTTTAGTTCATCATAAATCTCTAATTTTAAGTTTTTTAATTTAATCCAATCAAGTTTCTTTTGGGAATAAAATCTCAGCTTAAAATTACCAAGCTTTTTTCTTATTTGAAGTGGATTTGATGTTACTCTTATTTCTTCCATACTAGATCTTTTTATAAAAATTTGTCTTCTATTAAGAGATTTATAGCTAACATAATATAAATCCTTTCCAAAACCTATTTTAGTATTTTTATATAGCAAAGTTCTCTCAATAATAACTACAGGCACGCTTATTAAAAGAGGCCATATCTCATTAGTTAATAAAAAAAATCCTATACTAGAATATAGCGCAACTTGTATTGGAATTGTGAAAAATCTTCTTAAATCTTTCTTTTCTGGCCTGTACACTTCCCCTTCAAATATAAACTCTGGAATAAGATTTTTTAATATATCTCTATATCCCTTTTCATTACATAAAGGAAATATAAGTTCATCTTCCTTAATACTATTTCCATATCCAACTACACAGCATTTTATAGTATAGAACTTAAATATTTGATTTATAATATTTTGCTCTATTTTTACTGCATGTATGCTTTCCATTGGAATTGAATAACTTCTTCTTGTTATTAAGCCATACTCAACTTTTAAATAATTATTATTCCTATATATTGTAAACTTATAATACTTAGATAATATTGCTAAGACAGAAAATATCAATACTATTAATAATAAAATACTAAATAAAAAAAGTGCTGATAAAAATATTGCTAATATTGTATCTCTAGATATTACATTTTCCTCAATAACATTCTTGAAAAAACTGATTAACTCTTGATTTAATCCCTTGTATATCTTGCTCATAAAATGTATGCTTGAATATAAAACCCCTATTCCTAATAATATGTTGTTTCTAAGCATTGAAAGTAAAATCAAATGAACAGCTGATATGTTATAGACTAAGGTTTGATTTATTTCTCTTTCATCATGTATTAAATTCCTCATCCTATAACTTAAGTTTCCATAAAGGGATTCTAAATCTTTCTTTTTTAATACCATTATTATTTCTGCATTTTTCTTTGAAGAAGGATATACACTATCAATCTTTATCTTTCTAAGCTTAAAAATTCTATAGATTATATTTCTTTCAAGCTCTATTAAGGATATGCTCCTTAAGGGAATCACCATTTCTTCCTTAAGTAGAGCCCCTTCTCTGTATATTAAAAAATTTTCTTCAATTAAAATACTTGTATTAAACCATTTCACCACAGAAAAAATTAAAATTAACCCTATAGAAATAGAGGTTATTTCTACAATATAATCATTGAATTTCAAAGCTAAAAATATTATTACTGGCCAAGTATTTTTCATAAGCTTAAAAAAGGTTATAAAAATTTTACACCAATGATTTTTTTTATAAAAATTCATTTTTCACCCCTAAACTCTCTCCTGAACTATATAATTGAAAAATTCTACCTGCTCCTTATTAATTGCTGGAATACTAACTTTCCCTCCGGCAGTATAAATATTTATGCTCTTTATTCTTAAAATCATATCTATTGGATTTTCGCATACATTTATGTATTTTATATTATTCCTTTTTATACATATATATCTTTTAAATAACACTCCATATCTAATCTCAATAAAATCACTAAATATAAAATAAGACCACGTAAAATACTTAATTATTGGACATATTAATACTGATATAATAAATATAACTGTAATTAATAATTGTAAAACCCATAAAGTATTATCCATAATTCCATTTAATTGGTTAAAGCTAATAAAACTTTTTAATCTATAAAATCCTAAGCTTAAACCTAAATATAAAAGTGAAAAAATTAAAAATCTAAGAATAATAGATTTAACAATAAATAATTTACTTAATTTATATTTCATTAACTCCTCCTTTAATAAAAAAAACCTATAAGAAAACCATTCTTATAGGCTACCCTCCTCATACTAAAACTTTCCCTAGTATTAAATATTTTACCACATTATAATACTTATTTAAATCATTATATATTCCCATATTTTCAAAGTTACTTTACCTTATATTTATTTAAATTAATTTCCTTTTTAAGTTCAGGTAAAATAAAATTTATCAATTCTTCTTTATTATTCTTTTCCACAATACTTTTTAATTCTTCATAATTATCAAGAATTATTTCTATTATTGACTTTATCCAAATTACCACTTTCTTTTCAGAGGTAACTGTGCAATCATAAGAAATTACTAAATTTAATTTTTCATAAAAGAATTCAACCTTATTTATTTCCTTCATTGTCATTATTGCTTCTTTAATAAGCTCTTCATATTCACAGTTATTTCTTAATCCTCTTAATATTAAATCATTCTTTAATGTAACTTTTCCCCTTTTACTATCTACTACCTTTATATTTGAAGCCATTTTTATTGCACATCTTTTTAAATCAAGCATATTTTTCTCCCTAAATAATATTCCTTATCTAAAGCTTATGATTAATTCCACTTTAAAATTCCACCCTAAAAATAATACAAAATTTAAAAGAGAGCTTACCAAGATAGCTTTAAATAAAACTTACAAACTTATTAGGAAGATTAAATCTTTACCTTGTTTGTAAGTTTTATTAAAGTTCTCTTAATATACTCTCTTTTTTAAAATTAGTTATTTACTTTTCTCTTGTCTTATAGGTAATGTGATTATAAAAGTACTTCCTTTATTAAGTTCACTTTCTACTCTTATTGTACCATGGTGAAGTTCTATTATACTTTTTACCAATGTTAAGCCTATACCACTACTTCTATATTGTTTTTTAGATATGCTATCAGCTTGTACAAATCTATCAAATATAATCTTTTGTTGCTCCTTAGATATTCCAACTCCAGTATCTTTTATAGCAATTTCTACAGTTTCATTTTCACACTCTCTTATGAAAACTTCAATTGTACCATGTCCATGAGTATATTTTATAGCATTAGATAAAAGGTTTATAACACATCTTTCAATCTCATTTTTATCACATTCTACATCTAATTCTTCTATTTCAGGATCTATTATAATATCTAAATTATTTTCTTCAATATAAGCTTTTAAACTTAAAGCCGTATCCTCAACTAAAGAAACTATATCCTGCTTTTCTATATTCAATTTATATGCACCTGACTCTATTTTAGATGAATCTATTATATCATTTATTATCTTAAGCAAATGATCAGCATTATTTCTAAGAGTATTAGTATAATCTTCCACTTGATATTTTCCTAAGCAATCTTCCTTATTCTTTAGTTTTATTAGCTGTACTGTAGCTAATATCACATTTAATGGAGTTCTAAGCTCATGTGAAAGATTTACAAAATAATCATTTTTGAATTTTTGCCTTTTTATCATCTCATCTTTAAGATCCGCTGCTTCTTTATAAAGCTTCTCTTTTTCTATATAAAGTTTTTCTTTTTCCTTGGCCTCTTTTTTAAGTTGCTCAGCTCTTTTCTTAACAGTTTTCTCTAAGGCAGTTACATAACTCCACATTAAGAAAATAACTATTACTGCACTTGAAAAATATATTAAATAAGCCGTTGGTGTACGCCATGGTGGTGGCGCAATCTTTAAGTCTAGAGCAGTCACTGGAGTTAAATCTCCATGATTATCCCTAGCTCTAATTAAAACCTTATATGTTCCAGAATCTAAGGTAGCATAATTAGCATTATTTCTTTTATTAGCAAAAGTCCACTCTTCATCAACACCTTCTAACTTATACTCATAAGTAGTTTTTGTTGTATTTAAATAATCTGGCAAAAAGAAATCAATGGATATATTATTTTCATTATACTTTAAGCTAAGAGTTCCCCCATAGTATGGATAAGTTTTATTATTAACCTTAATTTCATCTATTACTACTTTGCTCTTATTTCTATTGTCTGATAATTTTAAAACGTCCTTAGGATAAAATGCAGTTACCCCATTTATTCCACCAAAAAACATTTCTCCATCTTTACTTTTAAAATAAGATCTGCCGTTAAACTCATTACTTTGTAGCCCATCCATGGCAGTATAATTTATAAACTTATTTGTTTTTTGATCAAATCTAGATAGACCATCATTTGTACTTATCCAAAGATTGTCTTCTTCGTCTATAAGTATTCCATATATAAAATTATTAGCTAATCCATTTACAACAGTATAGTTAGTAAATTTATCAGTTTTAGGATCTAGTTTACTTAATCCCGCTTCAGTCCCAATCCAAACATTTCCTTTTGAATCTTTTTCTAAGCAACGCACTCCATTATTTATAAGACTATTGCTATCAAAACTATTATTTAAATAGCTTTTTAGTACGCCCTTATCCTTATCAAACTTTACTACACCACCATCAATACCTATAGTAATCCATAAAAATCCCTCTTCATCTTGTGAAATACTTGTTACAGCATTCTCAACTATACCTACAGCCTTAAAAACATTGGAATAATCAGTGAAAGTTCCTGTTTTATCATCATAGGATTGTAATCCACCTCTTGCTCCTATCCACAATAATCCATCCTTGTCCACAAAAACATTTCTAGCATCCATTTTATTTCGTTCTCTCATATTATCTGGATACTTTAATCTTTCAACATTTCCACTTTTTTTATTTATCTTGTTAACTCCACCTTGAGTTGCAACCCACAAATTATCTTTATCAGCTTCACATATTTGCCAAACTACATTGCTACTTAAGGTATTTTCATCACTATTATTACTATAAAAATTTGTAACTTCCCCAGTCATAGTATTTAATTTATTCAATCCTGCTGAGTTAGTTCCAAGCCATAACATTCCATCAGAATCTTTATAAATTCCACTCATACTATTATCACTAATAGTATTTTCCTTATCAGGCTCTCTTCTATAATGCTTAAAAGGCTGCTTAGGATTTAATAAACTTATTCCATTATAAGTACCAAACCAAAGCAATCCACTTCTATCTTCATATGCAGTTAATACATTATCGTTAACTAAACTAGTATCATCATAATACCTGCTTTCAAAAAGATGCATTTTTTTATTTTCTTTATTATATTCTAATAATCCATTTTGAGTTGATATCCATAAATTATTATATTTATCTTCATAAATGGCATTTACACTATCTGGAGATATTTTAAAAGACTCTAATTCTTTATCAAAATAAGTAATATCTTTATAATTGCTTGATACTAACATAATATGATTATCTGTTACTATCCATATATTATCATCTCTATCTCTATAAATATTAGAAATTGCCGAATTATCATTATCTAATATATCATTTATAGGTTGAATCTCCTTAGTCTTTGTATTAATTACACTTAAACCTTCGCTTGTTCCAACCCATACATTTCCGTATTTATCCTCACATAAAGAAGTAACTACATTGCTTTTTAATCCCTTAGGTTCTGTATCTTTAAAAATTTGATACATATCACCTGTTTTAGGATTATAAATATTTAACCCTTTTCTAGTAGCTATCCAAATAGTTCCATCACTATGCTTTAATATATCCCATATATTATTATTTGATAGCTTGCTTTTTCCCTCTTCATCCTCAAACATTCTACTTACTTCATTTGTTATTACATTTATTTTGCTTATACCCTTGCTAGTTCCAACAAGAATATTATCATTGTCATATTCTATTAGAGCTGATATAAAACTTGAATTAATACTCTTTTTATCATTTACTAATTCTCTAAAAATAACAAACTCATGTCCATTGTATTTATTTAATCCATCTGATGTCCCAAACCACATATACCCTTTATTATCTTGAATTATCTTATTTACAGTAGATTGGGATAATCCGTCCTTTAATGTTAAATTGTTGAATCTTACTTCTGATTCTCCTAAAGCAAAAACATTTTTGCCTTGAATTAGTATTAGTATTAAGGAGAGAAAAGCATATCTTATAACTAATTTTTTTATATTCAATTTTATTACCTCTCTAAAACTAAAATAACAATTTAATTTTCTCAAAAAACAAGAATATTGTCAAACAATGTCACATCAAATTTAATATTTTATCCTAGTAATATTTATATCTCTCAAAAAATTTTCCATATTATATAATATTAATATCTCATCAAAATTCGTATTTTTCATATATTCACTTACTTTCCATGAAAAACTCCTAAGATCAACCACATGAATTTCCTGAAAGTTTTGACTTAAAAATGGAATCATAGAATTAGCAAAGGAATCTTTAAATATCAATAATTTTTTTCCTAACTTTATATTTTTATTTTCTATAATAGTAAGTCCATTATTTCCCCTAATAAATACTGAGTACTTATCCCTAGTCTTTAACTTATCATAATCATATAAACTTTCAAAAATTTTCCCCTGTATATTCATAGTAATATTATCTATATCATAATAAGTTAAAATATCACTTTCTGCACTAAAAAGCTTAGCCTTTGAAAAATATGTTCCATAAAATCCTGTAGCTTCATTCTTTTTTAAACTATTTAAATCAATAGGTTTTTCTCCTAAGCTTTCAATATAAGCTTTATATGCTAAATATGCCCCATAACTTGTCCAATGGTGATCAGTTTTATAATATATATATTCCTCTTTATTTTTCTTAAATAAACTCACTAAATCTATATTTCTATCTTTATTATTTGCCCTATAAAATTCATTTATAAGATTCTCTTGATTTAAAAGCTTTATTCCCCATGGAATATATTCTTCATAAATGGTATATGAGTTTGGAACTATCATAGTAGTAACCTTGCCCTCATATATATCAATAAATTTATTTATGGAATCTATGTTATTTTTAAATCTCTCCTTATCATAAGAAATATTCTTTTCAAACATATAGTTTTCTTTTCCATAAATTATATTGTTATTTTCTAACTTTCCTAAGGTGTACTCACTTATGGATTTTAAGTTTATCCATTGATTTCTAAAAATAAAGTTATCATTTATATACTCTTCATATTTATCTCTGTATTTTCCCTCTAAAAAAGAACTTATTGAAAATATAGGTTTCCTTGCAAGATTCCTATTTTCTAATTCTGAAAAACTATTATCTTTCTTTACAATATCGAAAAAGGTTAAAATCATTATAAAAGAAAAAAATATATAAACAATTGGATGCTTTTTCATAAAATATTTCCTTTCTAAAATCTAAAATAAAGAAATGGATTATAAGTAGAATCCACTAAATATGCTACTGATAATATAAACACCATCATTAATACTAAGCATTCTAAATATTTATTTTTCTTTATAAATCTCTCATAAATATTATTTATTAGCTTTGTAGATCCTAAAATAGCTATTATAATAACTAAAAAATAGTTTCTTAAATAATAAATAAAATCTAAAGAAAAATTCATTCTAAATAAATACTTTATGCTAAGTAAATCCTCAAAGGAAAAAAGTGCCCACCCAAAAACTATAAAAACTATTGCATATATATGAGAAAAAATCTTATATTTATTTAAATAATTCATTAGAAAAACTTTTTCTATAACAATAAGAAAGAAAAAATATAATCCCCATATTATAAAATTATATTTTGCGCCATGCCAAAAACCAGTTAAAAACCATACAATAAAAAGATTTAATATTATCCTATTTTTCCCTAATCTATTCCCTCCCATAGGAATATAAACATATTCCTTAAACCAAGAGCCAAGGGTAATATGCCACCTTCTCCAAAACTCAGTAATACTTCTTGATATATATGGGAAATTAAAATTTTCAGGAAAATCAAATCCAAGCATCTTTCCAAGTCCTATGGCCATAGAGGAATATCCACTAAAATCAAAATAAATCTGAAAAGAAAATGCTATTACGCCAAGCCATAATAAAGGAGTTGATACGTAACTTATTCCAAGTTCTTGAATCTCATTCCATAGAAGACCTATATTATTAGCTATTAAAACCTTCTTGCCCATTCCTATTATAAATTCAGTAATTCCTTCTTCAACTTGATTAACTTTAATTTTCCTATTTTTAAGTTCATTCTTTATCTCTGAATATTTTACTATAGGTCCTGCTATAAGCTGTGGAAAAAGACATACATAAGCCCCAAAGTTTATTATATTTCTTTCAGCCTTTATCTTTCCCCTATATACATCAATGGTATATGACATAGTCTGAAAGGTATAAAAACTTATACCTAGAGGTAAGGTTAAATATATTAATGATAAAGAAGTCCCAAGAACTAAATTTATATTTTCAATAAAGAAATTTAAATATTTAAATAATATAAGCATACCTAAATTAAATATAAGAGAGCAAAATAAAAGCACCTTACTTATTATTTTTTTCTCCCTATATTTTTCAATAAAAATACTTATTGAATAATCTACAACTATGGATAAAAACATTATAATAAAATACTTTGGTTCTCCCCATGAATAAAATACTAAACTTAATATTAAGAGAGATAAATTTTTAAATTTATTTGGAGTTAGGTAGTATATTATAAACATTATTGGCAAAAATCTAAATATAAATATAATACTGCTAAATACCATTTTAAATATCCTCAAAATTAAATTTTTTATTTCTAAGAGACTTTGATAGTCTCTTTTTTATTATATTTCTCTCTAAATGCCTTCTAATCTAAAATATTTATTTTAAAATAATAAATAAATTAGTTAAACTTGCTAATACTTATAGAAAAATATAAAAATCCCCCCATTTCCTAAGCATAGCAAGTTTAAAAGTCAAACTATTAATTTATTTAAGTAGGAATTAACCTTTATTTGAATTCCCCTTCGTATATCTTATTTGCTTCTTCTAATTGATCATCTGGTAATATAAATAGTGAAACATAATTTCCTTTAACCTTAACTTCTGAAGACTCTGCAATCTCTTTTTCCTCTGGATAAAAAGCTTTTCCAATCTTATCTTCTAGAACTTTATCTAAAGATGCTTTTACTGACTCTACTTTTCCTTCCTTAGCTTTTGCAATAATAATTAATGAATTTCCCGGTGATATACCAGTCTCAGAAATCCCATATTCCTCTACATCACTTAAATTTAAATGATAAATTTCCTTAGCTATTTCATCATCTAAAGGCACAGGCATTGTAACCATACCTGCATCTACAAGTTTATTTGTCATATCTGAAGCACTCATAGACATTTTTATATCACTTTGTTCAACCTTTGTTCCATTATTATCCTTAGCTCCACAAGAGGTTAATGTAGCCCCTATCATAGCTGCAGCTAAAACACTTATTAAAAACTTTTTCATCCCTATATTCACTCCCTAAAATACATAATTTATTATGTTAACGTTATTATATCCTATAACCTAATCCCCTCCAATAATTTTAGAATATTGTTAATCCTTTAGTAACTTTTAAAGCTTATTTTTATCATTCCATGCCTTTCTTCTAAAGGTATGTTAATTAAATTCAAATTAACAATAGATAAAAATACTATTTAAATAAAAAAAGCATCAAAAGAAATGGATTCTTTGATGCCTTAAAATATATATTTAATTATCTTTTTTTATATACCTTTTTAGGTAAATTACTTTTCTTTTTACTATTGTTTTTATTTGAAGGAACCTTTTTTACCTCTGTTTCATGTATCTTTCCTTCATATAAATAAACTCTAGGAATTTTTATTTTTAATTGTCTTTCACATTTTACTATTATTTTTTCTTCTTTATAATCTGCTAAAGAGTATGCAAAGCCTTTTTCTCCAGCTCTTCCTACACGTCCTACCCTATGTAAGTAGTTTTGAGAATTCATAGGAATATCTAAGTTAACTATATGTGTAGCTCCCTTAATATCTAATCCTCTAGCTGATACATCTGAAGTTATTAAAACCTTGGCTTTTCCACTTCTAAAATCTTGAAGTGCCTTCTTTCTCTCCATTTTATTATCACTTCCATGAAGAGAAACTGCCTCTATTTTATTATACTTTAACTTTTGAATTACATTATGTACATTATAGCTATTATTTATAAAAACTATTATTTTTTTCTCATTCCCTATAGCATGTATAAGCTTTCTTAAAAAGTCTATTTTATCTCTTAATTCTACTTGAAAATATCCATGTTCTATATTTTCATTAACCTTGTTTGCAGCTTTAGCTTGAATAAGCTCACTTATTCCTATTAATTCATCTGCAGTTTCTAAGGCTTTTTCATTCATTGTAGCTGAGAATATAAGCTTCTGTGTATCCCTTGGACAAGATTTAACAACACTTCTCACATCTTTTATGTTTATAAAATCTAATAGTTTATCACCTTCGTCAATAACTATTGTTTTTATGGTATTAGTTGTTATTTTTTTCTTATTTATAAGCTCTAAAATTCTTCCTGTAGTTCCAACAAGTATATGAGGCTTATTTTTAAGCTTCTCCATTTGTCTCTTTATATTTCCGCTTCCAACTAAAGTTGTTGAAGTTATCTTCTTTCCAAGCCCTCTTTTAAGATCATTTAAAACATTGTTTATCTGAACTCCTAATTCATGAGTTGGTGAAAGAATAATAGCTTGCATCTCATTTTTTGAATCATCAATCTTTTCTATTATAGGAAGTAAATATGCTAAAGTCTTTCCTGTTCCTGTTTCAGCTTTTCCTATTACATTTTTACCCTTTAAAATTTCAGGTATAGCTTTTTCCTGAATATCTGTTGGCTCCTCTATTCCTAATCCTACTAAAGATTTTAAAACCTCTTCACTTAATCCTAACTTTAAAAATTTATCCATTAGCATCCCATCCTTCTTTAACTCTAAAGTTTAATCTTATTGTTTTTTAATATATTCTCACAAAGAGTTTCAAAATGAGAAGTATCTACGCCTTCCTTCTTTAACTTAGAAAGTCTTAAATTTATTCTTTCTAAAGTTTCCTTACCTTCTCTTTTATCTCTTTTTTTGATACATGTATTAAAATAATCAACTAAATAATCTATCTTTATTACTTCATTAGCTAAGTCTTCTCTATCTTCATTTATAAGTTCTATCAATAAAGAATATACCTTAGGAGAAGTTGAATTTCTATGCATTTTTAAGAAATCATTATTTCTACTAGTTATCTTTGCCATACTTATTTTCCTTTCTAAATAAATTATGATTTAACATAAATTATTGACATAATATTCTTTAATATATCATAAGTAAAAAGAAAAAAACAGAAGAAACTATATGAAAATAAACTTTAAATAAAACTTATTAATATATTTTACTAATTACTAGATAAATCTATAAGCTTTATTTTTAAAGATTCAATATAGTTTCTTCTTAAAACAATAATATTCTCTATTTTATTATTCTATAAAGTTTACCTTTAATTTAAATATCAAACTTTATAAAATATATAATACTTAAAATAATAACTATTTTAAAAGTATTTTTTATATAATACCATGGTCTAACATAGTATCTGCAACCTTTTTAAATCCTGCAATATTAGCTCCAATTATTAGATTTCCATCATGACCATATTCAGAAGCTGCATTTCTAGAATTATAGTATATATTTTTCATTATGTCTTTAAGTTTTGTATCAACCTCTTCAAAAGTCCAAGACATTCTTAAACTATTTTGACTCATTTCTAAAGCTGATGTTGCTACTCCACCTGCATTGGCAGCTTTTGCTGGTGCAAATAAAATTTTATTATCCACAAAAAGTTTTTGAGCTTCTAAAGTTGAAGGCATATTTGCTCCTTCTCCTACAGCAATTACTCCATTATCAATTAAAGTTTTTGCACTGCTTTTATCTATTTCATTTTGAGTAGCACAAGGAAGTGCTATATCACATTTAACATTCCAAATTCCTCTGCATCCCTCAGTAAACTTAGCAGTTTTAACATAATTTACATATTCAGAAATTCTTCCTCTTTTTACTTCTTTGATTTCTTTTACAATCTCTAAATCTATTCCATTTTCATCATATACATACCCTGATGAATCTGAAAGTGCAACAACCTTTCCTCCAAGCTCTTGAACTTTTTCAGTGGCATATATTGCAACATTTCCTGAACCTGAGATTACAACAGTTTTCCCTTCTATTGTTTGACCGTTATCTCTTAACATTTCATCTACAAAATATACTAAACCATATCCAGTTGCTTCTTTTCTAGCTAAGCTACCACCATAAGTTAAGCCCTTGCCAGTTAAAACTCCCGCATCTACTGAATTTTTAAGTTTTTTATATTGACCAAACATATAGCCTATTTCTCTTCCTCCAACCCCAATATCTCCTGCAGGAACATCTGTATTAGGTCCTATATGTCTATAAAGTTCACTCATAAAACTTTGGCAAAATCTCATTATCTCTCTATCTGATTTTCCCTTAGGATCAAAGTTAGATCCTCCTTTTCCTCCTCCAATAGGAAGAGTAGTTAAAGAATTCTTAAATATTTGCTCAAATCCTAAAAATTTTATTATGCTTAAATTAACTGAAGGGTGGAATCTTAATCCTCCCTTATATGGTCCTATAGCACTATTAAATTGTACTCTATATCCTCTGTTAACTCTTACATTTCCAGCATCGTCAACCCAAGGAACTCTAAACATTATAACTCTCTCTGGTTCAACAATTCTTTCTAATATTCCCTCTTCCATATACTTAGGATTCTTTTCTAAGACAGGTACTAAAGAGTATAACACTTCTTCTGCAGCAGCTAAGAACTCACTTTCTCCAGGGTTATTTTTCTTTAAATCTTCCATTAAATTATCTACATATTTTTTTACTTCCATTTTAATGCCCCCTTTTTTATGTTCACTATAGCTTTTACATTGACTATATTATTTAAAAGTTATAGCTTTAAGCTAATATTCTAGGAAAATATTTTCTTAATTAAATCTTATTTTATATTATAGCATAAAGTACCATTTATTAAATAATAATCTTTAACATTTAATAAATTGATAATTTTAACAAGACTTATATTATAAATAAATATTTTTAACATTAAAAATATTTATAAACCTTCTTTTTTCAAAATTATTATATATAACTAACTATAGATACCAAGTCACTTTAATAATAATAACATTTTTTATTACAATTTATTATTATTAATTTTTAATATATTATACTAAAATTTTAGTTATTTAAATTCAAATATAGTATTGTTTTATATCTGCTTACTTAATTACATAAAACTTATTTATACTTTTAATTTAATCTTAAAAATAAAAAAGGTAACTTTATTTAATAAAGCTACCTTTATTTTTATTATCTAATAACCTTTTGTGGATTTGAAAAAAAGAATAAATCAAGCATTTTTTGATCTATTAAAACTTCATATGCAACCATTTTAGTTTCCCATCTAACCACAATTACATAAACCTTTTTTCCTTCTTGAATATTGTTATAACATTTCTTTACTTTTACATTAGAATATCTATTTAATTCACTATTTCCTAAAGGTGCAACAATTTCAACCTCTCTTAAATTTATGTTACCCTTTACTTTTCTTCTAACTCTCTCATAAATAGCACTTATTTCAAGTTCTCCATCAGTAAATTCATAGTCATATTCAACCATTGTTAACCTTTTAGCTATAAAAAGAGGCAAACATATTATTATTAAAAATATCAAAGCAGGTATTAGCCCTGTAAAAATAAATATTCCTGCTGCTAAAAACAAGGAAATAATCATAGCTGGCACTATCATCTTATGTAGCTTTGATTCTTCGCCACTTATACTTAATTCATAAAACTTCTCCATACCCGTCTCCCTTTTCCATTTGCTTTTTCTTTCATTATATCATAAATTTCTTTTCAATTTTATATACTAAACCTAGTAATAAATATTAATTTTTTGTATTATTTTAATATTTATATCATTTAAACTTAACATTAAAATAATTTTAATTTGCAATTTTTAAATTTTAATCTTTCATTTTTTAAAATAAAATGATAAAATTAAAAAGTATTAAATTTTGATAGGAGTGTTAAACTATGGATAAAAATACAGCTATTGATTGGAATAATCTAGGCTTCTCTTATATGAAAACAGATTATCGTTACATATCTCACTATAAAGATGGTAAATGGGATGAAGGAAAATTAGTTACAGACAACAAATTAAGCATAAGTGAAGCTTCAACTGCCCTTCACTATGGTCAACAATGTTTTGAAGGTTTAAAAGCTTATAGAACAAAGGATGGAAAGATTCAACTTTTTAGAGTAGATGAAAATGCTAAGAGAATGAATAAATCATGTGATAAACTTTTAATGCCTGAAATACCAGTTGAAAAATTCATAGATGCTTGTATGCAAGTTGTCAAGGCTAATGAAAGATTTGTACCTCCATACGGTACTGGTGCAACTCTTTATATAAGACCTTTCATGATAGGTGTTGGTGATAATATAGGTGTTAAATCTGCTCCTGAATTTATATTTTCAGTATTCTGCCTTCCAGTAGGTGCTTATTTTAAAGGTGGAATGAAGCCTGTAAACTTTATGATTGCAGATTATGATAGAGCTGCTCCTAAAGGAACTGGTGCCGCTAAAGTTGGTGGAAATTATGCAGCAAGCTTAAAAGCTCATGAAATCGCTGCTAAAAAAGGATTTGCTGATTGTATATATTTAGACCCAGCAACTCACACTAAAATCGAGGAAGTTGGAGCTGCAAACTTCTTTGGAATAACAAAGAAAGGTGAATTTGTTACTCCATATTCAGAATCAATTTTACCAAGTATAACAAAATACTCTTTAATGCAAATAGCTAAAGATTATTTAAAAATGCCTGTATCAGAAAGAGATGTTTTAATAGATAACTTAGATGAATTCGCTGAGGCTGGTGCTTGTGGTACAGCCGCTGTAATAACTCCAATAGGAGGAATAGAATATAAGAATAAACTTCATGTTTTCCATAGCGAAACTGAAGTTGGTCCTATTACTAAAAAACTTTATGATCTTTTATCTGGAATGCAATTTGGAGATGTAGAAGCTCCTGAAGGATGGATATTTGAAGTTAAATAATACATAAAAAAGAGAGTGAGCAGTAAACTCCTCTCTTTTTCTCTTACTTAATAAAATTTTCTTTTATTTCTCTTAGTAATTCTTTATACTTATCACCAGAATCTATTATTCTAAAAGTTTCATCATTAACCTTAATAAATTCTTCACTTAATGATAAGCTGATATACTGGTCTCCCATATATATATTATACTCATTTAAAATTACTGGATTTTTAAAAGGTTTAACTATTTTTATTCCCTTAATATCATCATATATATTTGCTATATCATTTTCATCTTCTATTTTATAACTATTAAATTCAGAATCATTTTTCTTTTCTGTAACAACTATATATTCTGGATTTTCTATTAACATATTAAATGCAGCCTCTAGTTTAATAGGCATAAAGAAATATGAACAAATAATAACTGATATTGTTATAAAGAAAGTAATAACTAATTTATTAAGAAGCTTCATATATTCCCTCAAAATTAATTGCTTACTTTAATACTATTCCCCTTACATCTAAATTATGCTTTTTAGCTAAATCCCTATATATTTCTAGCATATTATTTCCCTCAAAAAACATAGGAAAACTCAAATTATAATTTCCCCATATAGTCATAGGCTTTTCCATAAAATATATGGTGCAAAAGAATAATTCTCTAGTATTTAATCTAGTTATAAAGGACATTAAATCTTTATTATTAAGCTCAAAATAAACACTTTTTATTTCCTGTTTATTGATATTATCTATCAAAATATTTTTATCCCTTTCATCTAACACCTCTAAAATCCTTGCTAAACTCTCATTTTCTAAATCTTTTATGTATAAGTCTATTATTACTTTTCCCTTATTAAGCTCTAATGCTTCATTAAAGAAATTAATAAAACATCCCTCTTTTATTTTAAAAGAATCATTATCCCCATTATATTCTAAAAGCCCGTTTGAATATCTATCAAATCCATCTAATATATTATTAAATCTTATTTTTATTTTATTTTTAAATTCATCTTCACTTATAGATTTTAAGATTTGACTCAAAAATAACACTCCTTCACTTAACTTATTATGATTATTATACACAAAGCTTATTTTATTTGGCTATATTATTGAAAATTTATCTCTTAAATCATATTTTAATACATATAACAAATTGTTTAATGAAATACTAAAGTTATTATTTATTACAAAATATGTTGAGGTGATTTTACTGTGTTTAAACATTTTAAGAAAAACGCACTTATTATTTTTTTAGTATTAAGTATTTTTACTAGCTTTTTTATTAGTAATACTTTAGTTGTTTCAGCAGAAGATAATAATATACATTTAGTTTTAGATACTAAAAATATTAATAATCTGCCAAATAATTTTAGAACAACATCTGATTTAGAAAGATTAAAAAACCTATCTAATATTAATATGAAAGGTTTAGATACTCTCAATATTTCAGGCAGTCAACAATTTTCTCCTAATAACCTTTCACTTTTAGTTACTTCAATTAAAACCACTTTACCTATAACAATTGTAGATTTAAGGCAAGAATCTCATGGATTTATTAATGAATATCCTGTTAGTTGGAAAGGCGAAAAAAATGATGCCAACTTAGGTTTAACCAGAACAGAAGTTATTGATACTGAAAGAAAGCTTTTAAACAGTATTACCTTAGGAACTCCAATACAATTTTTTAATGATCCTAAGCTAACTGTTATCCCTGAGAAAGTTCTTTCTGAAAATCAATTAGTAAAAGCTAATTCTATGGATTATGTTAGAATTCCAGTAACTGATGGGAAACTTCCTACTTACGAAATGGTAGATTTTTTTGTTCAATATGTAAATTCAATACCAAAAGATTCATGGCTACATTTCCATTGTAAGGAAGGGATAGGAAGAACAACAACTTTTATGATTATGTATGATATAATGAAAAACTATAATAATGCTACTCTTAATGAAATAATAAATAGACAATTAACTCTCTCTGGAATCAAGGAAAAATCTATACTTTCCTTCCCTTCAAAAGAGCGTTTAGACTTCTTTACTAAATTTTATGAATATGTAAAAGAACAAAATAATGATTTTAAGACTAGTTGGAGTCAATGGCTTAATAAAAATAATTTTCCTCTAGCTACTATAAGTTAAATATATAAATATTATTTAAAGAAAAAGGATGTATTAAAAGTTAAAAATAAAACTTATAAATATATTTCATGATATTTATAAGTTTTATTTATTAATTATTTTAATACATCCTTTTCTCATCCTATGCTTCTTTTAAGAAGCTATATTGAGCACAATACAGATTATAATAATATCCTTTTCTATTTAATAACTCTTCATGAGTTCCCTCTTCAACAATTTTCCCATGGGAAAGAACAAATATTTTATCACAATCTCTTATGGTAGAAAGTCTATGTGCTATAACTATAGAAGTTCTTCCTTCCATTAGTTTCTTTATTCCTTCTTGAACTAATCTTTCTGTTTCAGTATCAATATTAGCAGTTGCTTCATCTAATATAAGTATTCTTGGATCTGAAATTAAGGCCCTAGCAAATGCTATTAACTGTCTTTGTCCTAATGAAAGTCTTGCTCCTCTTTCATTAACATTTGTATTATATCCCTCTTCAAGTTTTTCTATAAAGTTATGAGCATTTACAGCCTTTGCAGCTTGGATTATTTCCTCATCAGTAGCATCTAATTTCCCATAGCGTATGTTCTCCTTAATAGAAGAAGCAAAAAGAAATGAATCTTGAAGCATTATTCCCATCTGACTTCTAAGACTTTCTACATCTACAGTACTTATATCAATACCATCTATAAATATTTTTCCTTTAGTTGGCTCATAAAATCTACTTATAAGGTTTGTTATTGTAGTTTTTCCAGCTCCTGTTTCTCCAACTAAGGCTATTTTTTCTCCTGGATTTAAGGTGAATGTTACATCTTTTAATGCATGATTGCCATCATTATCATAAGAAAAAGTAACATCTTCAAAGTGAATTTCTCCTTTTATCTTTGGAAGTCTTTCTTCTGCTTTATTATTTACCATATCATTCTTAGTATCCATAATATCAAAAATTCTTTCTGCCGCTGAAAGATTAGTAACAAAAGCATTATAAAAGGCTGATAAGTTCATTATAGGTCTCCAAAGCATTTCAATATACATTATGAAGGCCATTAAGGTTCCTAAGGATAAATTTCCACCTTTTGTTAATTTATACCCTGCAAATAATACTATTGCAATTCCAAAACCTCTGCATATATCCACTGTAGGCCAAAAATAATCTTGAAGTCTAACTGCATGTAAAAAACCACCTGCATGTCCTTCTAGATGATTTTCAAATTTCTCTCTTGAATACCCTTCTCTATTAAATCCTTGAACCACTTTCATTCCTGAAAATGCTTCATGGGTATAACCTAAAAGAGCTGATCTATTTTCCCTAAAGACTCTCCACCTTTTATTTGATTTTATTTCTATAAAAAACATTCCCGCAAAAAGAAATGGTAAAACTGTTAAACAAACCAAAGTAAGACTTGGATCCATTAAAAACATCATAAAAATTACTAGTAAAATCGTAAAAAGGTTTGGTATTAAATTAACAATACTATGATTTAACAAGTTATTTAATGCATTAACATCACCAACTACTCTTGATAAAATCTTACCTACTGGTCTATTATCAAAAAAAGAAAAACTCAAAGTTTGTATATGAGTATAAAGTTCATGTCTTATATTTACTAATATTTGATTTGTTATTTTACTCATAGATAGCATTCTTATTTTTGAAAGTATCATTGCTATTATATTTAATAAAACTAAAACTGCTCCTATGCCAAGTAATCCATTTACATCCTTAGCAGAAACAAATTTATCTATAGAAACCTTCATTAAGTATGGATTTAATGTATTACAACTCATAATAAGTAAAAGCATTAATATTATTCCTATAGTTTTCCACTTGTATGGAGCCACATATTTTAGAAGTCTCTTTATAGTCTTCCACTTATGAGTTTTTTTCTCATTTATTTCTTCCATTATCTCTTCCCCCTTTTTAATTAAAATTTTAATATTATTGTATAAACTCTAAATCTTGAAATTGATGACAATATACACTATAGTAATATCCCTTTTTCTTTAATAAACTTTCATGACCTCCCATTTCAACTATTTCTCCATCTTTCATGAAAAGTATTATATCGGCGTCCTTAACCCCAGAGATTCTATGGGCAATTATAAATGTAGTCGCTTTATCTTGCTTTTTAGATAAGTTTTTAAGCACATTAAATTCTGTCTCCATATCAAGTGCTGATGTAGCATCATCTAAAATTAATATTGGTGTTTTTCTAACTAAAGCTCTGGCTATTGCTAACCTTTGCTTTTGACCACCTGAAAGTCCTAAACCTCTTTCTCCAACTTCTGTTTCAAATCCTTCAGGCATTTCTTTTATGAAATCATAAGCACAGCTATCCTTTGCTGCCTCTATTATTTCATCTTCACTTTTATTTCCTCCAAAATCTATATTGTCTTTTATAGAATCTGAAAATAAAAATGTATCTTGAAAAACCACAGCCATATTTTCTCTTAAACTATCTAAATTCCATTTTTTCACGTTAACCCCATCAATCAATACCTCTCCAGAAGATACATCATAATGCCTTCCTATTAAAGAAAGAATTGAACTTTTACCACATCCTGTTTCCCCCATAATAGCTACGGTACTTCCTGCTGGTATTTTTAGATTTATTTTCTTTAGCACTTCTTCTTCATTATACCTAAAGGATACGTTCTTAAATTCTATTTCACCTTTAACCTTATCTGGATTATAAGAATTCTCCATAGAAGTTATTTGAGGCTTTCTTTTAAGAATGTTAAATATTTTATCCATAGATGCTCTATTTTGAGACATCATATTTACAAGACCACCTATATTTTTCACACAAAAAGATAAATTTAAAATATAACTACTGAAAGCTAAAAGTGTTCCCATAGTAATATTTCCTTTGATAACCAAGTATCCTCCATAAATTATCATTGCTACAGGAGTTAAATTTGTTAAAAGATCAATTACAGGCAAGAAATTGCTTAAAATTCTTGCTTGAGTTATATTAAGGTCATAATAATCCTTATTTACCTTTAAAAACTTTTCAGTTTCATATTTTTCTCTAGCAAAAGCCTTTACTAATCTTATTCCTGCTATATCTTGCTGTGCCATAAGATTTATATCAGCCACTTTATCACTTATTTTTGAGTAATTTCTATGAAACTTTTTATTAACTAGAATAGCCAAAACCCCTACAGGAAGTAAGATGACTAAACAGATTATTGTAAGAGAAGGACTCATACTCATCATTATGGTTACAGATATAATAAATAATATTATTCCTTCTATAAGCAACCTAAGTCCATAAGATATTGTTTCCCAAACTATATCTACATCTTCACCAATTCTTGACATAAGTTCTCCTGTATTGGTACTATCAAAGAATGAAAATTCAAAGCTTTGAATCTTTTTAAATAAGTCTATTCTAATTTCTTTGCTTACATTTAAAGAAAACTTATCAAATAAAAACTCCTTAATATATCCTAATATTCCACGTAAAAGTGATAATCCTAAAAAAACTCCAAAAAATAATCCCAATTTGCTTTTATCACTTCCTAGTAAAATATCATCAACAAATATTTTTTGAAGATATGGAAAAAAACTATCTATCCCCAAAACAATTATCATAGCTAATATTGGAACTATTAAAAATACCATTCTCTTAGATATATAATCCTTAAATATCCCCATAAATATTCCCCCTTTATTTATATACTTTAATCTAGCATAATTTAATAAATCTTATATACCATCACCTATATTCAAATGATTCCCCTCCTTATAACTAAAATAAAAAAAACACCTATGTTCCTTAAGCAAAAGCTATGCTTAAAGACATAGATGCCCTATAAAATCAAGAATATAAGAAAAATCTCTAGGTTAAGATAAATGGAAGACTTTAAAACTTCTAATTGGCAAACTACTAATGTTTTGTACTAAAAAGTAAGGATTCTATTAAAACATAGATAATTATGCAAACCCCTTCTTAACCTTATTAAATTTTTATTACAAACTTTATTTTATTGCAACAAAAAGCACAGCTTCTCAGCCATGCCTTAAAATCTAGAAAAGATTTTATAAAATTTTATGGAAAGCATTAGAAAAATCCCATAAAAGGAGCCATTGACTGAGTAAATACTAATTTTATTGTAAAAAATAACAAATACACATTATTAATATATTTATTATCAAATTTTCTCATCAAACTGTCTCCTTTCATAAATTTAATCTTAATAATTATTATACTTTATATTACTCAATTTTCAACCATTTTATTATATTTTTTACAAAATTTATCATTATAAAAATTTTATGCTATTAGTTTCACCTTTGATCTTCCTCAAAAAGCTCTTCTTCATAGTCACAAACATCATAGGTCTCACTACCATAATCTTTATCAATAATATTATTTGCAATATTTTTACTCTCTTTCTTTATTTCATCAAAAGTAAAAGGCATGTTATTTTCATCTTTTTTAAAATCTTCAGCTTCAAAGGAACTAGCTAAATTTAATATTTCTTCAAGCATTGTTTTTGCTCCCTTAATTATCTCATTAAAACTATTCTCATTTACTTCCTTAAACATACCTGTTGCCCCCCATATACTTGGGTTTTGGAATAAATCTAAATTATGAAAATAATCCTTAAAAATTTCTTCTTTTTCATTAAAATTATCTATAGAATCTTCTTCTGAATTCAAATCTTCATCTATATCTTGATTTTTATTGACATCATATATTTTTTCTATATTATCTTTTAAAACATCCTTATTTATAAATTCTTTATCAGTATGTTCTATAATAGGAATTTTTTCTTCCCTCTTATAGTTTAGTTTATTTCTTTGAAGAATTATCCTAGTAAAACTAAATCCATCCCTTAAAACCATTCTATAAATTTTCTTCTTAAAAGCAGGATGTTCTATGGTTAATACATAAATCCCTAATGGAACTAAAAATTCCACTATTCCAGCTAAATCTGTCTCACCTTCATATTTTTCTTTTTGATTTTCAATTTTTACTATACATTTTGTTATAGGCCTTTGATCTTGATCTAAAATATTTAAAAAAACTCTTTGATTAATCATAACATCTATTAAGATTTTACCCTCTTAATATTTTCACACTCCGAAGAATATTATACCTTATATAATTATTCTTAAATTTTGTTTTTGTTAATAAAACTTACAAAATAAAAAACACGGAATAAAACCGTGCTTTCTTATTAATCATATTTTATAGAATTTCTTCACTATTTACTCTAATTTCTCATAAAAAATTTAAGCATTATAGATTCAAAATAGCTTTTAAGCTATACTATTTTCTTTTTCAGTATTATTAAACTTCTTAAACTTTTCAATAAAATTATCAAACATATAAAGATAAATCATCATTACACCCATAGATAATAATATTGCTACAGTTAACATTTCCCCTCTTCCAAACTTTAATATATCTTTATTGCTTATTAAAACACTATATAATAACAAAGATACAAAATTCTCTAATATAACCACTTTTCTCAATGTAACTATTGTCTTAACATCTTGTTTTTCCAACTTTTTAATGTCTTCATCCTTTTTACAATGAAGGTCATATACAAGATAAGAACTTATTCCTATTTCAACTATTATAAAAATTAAAGCTATAAAAAATCCAAATACCATGCGTGCCCCCCCTAAATTCTTCAACATCTTGTAATCGTTTCACTAATTATTATATCATCATATTATTACATTTCCAACTAAATATATTCAAAATTAAATGAATTGATGAATCTTTATATGAATGATATAATTTGCATACTTAAATTAATTACTAGAAGAGGAGATTTTAATTTGGAAAATATAAAATCAATATTTTATTTTTTATTAGCTGGAGTTTTTGAAATAGGTGGTGGTTACCTTATATGGCTTTGGCTTCGCCAAGGAAAAAGTTTAATATATGGAATTATAGGTGCTTTAGTTCTAATATTATATGGAATTATTCCAACACTTCAACCTGAAAACTCTAATTTTGGAAGAGTTTATGCTACCTACGGTGGGATATTTATAGTTTTATCAATCTTATGGGGATGGAAAGTTGATAATATTATTCCTGATAAATTTGATTTAATTGGTGGATTTATTGCCTTAATTGGAGTTTTAATTATAATGTACGCTCCAAGAGGTTAATTATAAATAAAAATAAATTTAATTTTCAAAACAAATCAAAAAGATAATAACAAAACTTGTTATTATCTTTTTGATTTATTCTAATAAAATATGTAATAAGTTATTTATTAATACTTTTTTAACCTTTTTGTAAATTTAAACCTTAATTTGTAAAATATTATTATAAATGTACACTTTTTTATGAATTTATTAAGTTTACAATTCTATTTAATTATAATTTAAATTAATACAAGGAGGCACTATATGAAAAAACTTTTTACAACTTCCCTCTTAATTCTTTCAATGATTTTTCTAATAGGATGTGGATCTAAAGGGGAAAGCAAAAACTTTGGGCTATCTGTATTTGGATTAGAAAAATTTTCAGGACTAGATAAACCTGAAGATAATATTAAAATAAATCTAAATGGTAAAGTTCAAGACTTAAGCTTACCAATATACTTAGATAAAAATAGATATCTAGTTCCTATAAGCGAAATAATCAAAAATAACAATGGGGAGTTTAAAATAGAGGATGATTCTTTAAATATTAAATTTGAAAATAAAGATATTAAAGTTAATTTAAAAGATAATACTTGGACTAATTTATCAAAGGAAGAATCAGAGGCTAATAAATTTAAAATTGACCCTATAATAAAAGATGATACTGTATATATGTCTTTAATTGACTTTGCTAATATGTTTGATTTAAAAAGCAGATGGAACTCAAAGGACAAGCTAATAAAATTATATAATAATAAAGATATGTTAGATGTTAAACCCTATAAGGGAAAAGGCCCTCAAAAAGGTATTATAAGATTTGAAGATGTTGCATCTACTGGTGCTGGAACAGAATATGATTCACAATATCTTGAAACTATAAGAGTTATGGGGAGATATTTAGGTAAAAAAAATGTACCTTACCATATCGCTTGGATACCTAGATATATAGACCCAGAAAAGAAAATAGACAATGACCCTTCTAAAGAAAATAACTTTGCTAATGCTGAGCTTGTATACACTTTAGACTTTGTAGCTTCTCATAAAGGAGAAATAGGTTTACATGGTTATACACATCAAATAGACAATACAATTAGTGGTCATGGCTTTGAATTTGGAAAATATAATCCCTCTGTGGAGGATTTAAATACAAGAGTTGATAAAGCTCTTCAAATAGCTAAAGATCTTGATATAAAAATAAACTTCTTTGAAGCTCCTCATTACACTATAAATAAAGCTCAAAATGAAGCTTTAGAAAAGAACTTTAAATATATATTTAATGATTATGATGAAAATAAAGCACAATCAAAACCTATGAAATCACCAACTGGAAGTGGTTCTTATTATGTACCTACACCTCTATATTATATTGAGGGCGGTAAAGAAAATGATATGTTAAATAAGATAAAAAACATGTCTAATACTACTTTTGCTGGAATGTTTTATCATCCATTTTTAGAAGCTAAACTAATAGATTTTAAAGATGGACAAGATGGTTATCCTGAAGATAATTATAAAAAACCATCTATAATCCAAAAAGTAATTGATGAATTTGAAAAAAGAAATGTATCTATTATTTCAATAGAACAAGTTTCTGAAAAATAAATTTCACTTTTAAAGAAAGGTTAAGTTAAAATAAATAATTTTAACTTAACCTTTAATTAATTTTAATTATTTATTATTCTTTACCTCTTCCCATATCTTAAAAAATAATCCTACAAAAAATAAAGTTAAAAATAATATCTTAAATCCTTGAATACTGTTATTTAATCCATAAAAAGCTATTATAAAAATTACTATAATAGTTCCTAAGGATACTATTTTATTAAAGACCTCTAAGGAATGTAAAATTATATTTATACTAATAATCATAGCAAAAATCAAAAAAATTATAGCTATAAAAGTTATAAAAATAACAAATACTTCCTTTAAAGCTTCATACCCCTTTAAATTAAGTATTTCATAGATATTATTAAATACAACTTCCCTTTCTGTTATATTTAAAAATATTAAATTTGATATAAATGCAAGACCTATAGCTAAAAGATTTCTATCATCATAAGATATATCTTTAAAAAATCCCTTCAAAGATTCCTCCTAAAAAATCACTTTACTAAACTATATTCCTGTTAAATTTTAATATAACCTCTTAATCTAAAGTTAAAAATAATATTTAATCTAATCATAAAATTTTATTTTTATTTTAAAGGATAAAACTCTAATCTAAAATATACTAAAATAAAAAAACATATGAGAACTAAAGGATTTTAATAGGTTCCTAAAAATTCTCATATGCTTTCAAATAAACTATATATATTTCATTAAATCTTGTTCATTTGGAATAGCATCAATAGCACCATAATTTGTGCATGTCAATGCTCCAACCTTATTTCCATAACTTATAATTTCTCTCCATGAATTTAAATCTAAATTCTTCTTATCTTTTAATTCACTTACTTTCTTAAGAACAGCCCCAACGAAAGCATCTCCTGCCCCAGTTGAATCTACTTGATTAATTTTTATTGATGGAACTATCTCTGAATGAATGCCATTACTTAAAAAAGTTCCTTTTCCTCCTAGTGTAACAGCTATTATTTTTGCTCCTAAAGAATGAAGTTTTTCAACTCCTCTTTCTAAATTTTCTTCCTCAGTTAAAAGCTTTATCTCCTCATCACTAAGCTTTAAAAAATCACAAGAGCTTATAAATTTCTTACAGTCTTCTTTAAACTCTTCAATTCCTTCTTCTTTAATAAGCATATCTCTATAGTTTGGATCAAAAGATATAAAGTTTCCATTTTTACGTCCAATCTCTAAAAGTTTAAAATAAGTATTCTTAAGTTCACCTTTTAAAAATCCCGTAGCTGAACCAAAATGAATTATATCATCCTTTTCTATTTTACTTAAATCAATATTATTAAATGAGTATTCTCCATCACTGCCTCTATGAAACTCAAAATCTCTTTCTCCCTTTTCATCAATAGCTACAAATGCTAAGGTTGTATATCCATCCATTTTAGTCATTTCAGTATTTATACCTATATTTTTTAGCATATCCACTAGAAATTCTCCAAAAGAGTCATTACCAACTTGTCCTAAAAAATAAGATTCTCCTCCAAGCTTACAAACTGCTGCTCCAACATTTGCTGGTGCTCCCCCAGCCTTTTTCTCAAAGTTTACTCCATTTTTAAGACCTTTTCCTATATCTTTTCCTATAAAATCTATTAATAACTCTCCTATACAAAATACTTTACTCATTATAATTCACCTCATTCATCTCCCATACATTTAAGGAATTTATTTTAATTTTACCCTCTTCTGATTTTAAACTTAAATTAAAGCTATCTTTTTTAGGGTAAAGCTTTAATGATGCTACTTCAATTCCATCTTGAAAATATATTTCTACTGATGATTTATCCACAAACATATTAATTTTTAAATTCCCATTAGAATGTAACTTAAACTTCCTTATACCCTTTTCTCCATTAATCATTGAATTTCTATCTATTATACAAATTTCTTTTTTAAAATCATAAATTAAAGAGATATGTTCCTCATTACTCTCCATAAAATTAATTTCAATCTTTGATGCTTCCTGTCCTTCTATATCTAGTTTAAGTTCATAACTATTTTCTTTTACTTCACTAAAATTTAAATCTTCAATAAATGTATTTTTTAAGCTTACAATTTTATCTCCCCTAAGCTTTCTCATCTCTTCTATAGGATTTTGATGTAAAACTCCATTCTTTAAGGTTAATTCTCTAGGCATGGTTAAAGAAAATATCCATCCATTCTCCCTACTACAATGAAACTCTTCTTTTTCAGGAAGACCCATCCATCCAATTAATATATTTCTTCCTTTTTCGTCCTTAAATACTTGAGGCGCATAAAAATCAAAGCCCATATCTAATTCCTTGAACTCATTATTATTTTTAAATTCTAAAGTATCATAATTTAAATTTCCTATTAAGTATCCCGATTGATATATGTTTTGATATCTAAACTCTTCTTCTTTAATTCCTTGAGGAGAAAATATAAAAATATCCTTATTATCAATTTTTAAAAAGGATGGACATTCCCACATAAATCCAAAATCCTCATAAGACGTTTTTAGTTCCCCATAAAACTTCCAATTATCTAGATCATTTGATTTATATATTACGCATCTACCCTTTAGCTTTTCAGTCTGTATTCCAAGAATCATATAATAATAACCATTGTTTTCCCAAATATATGGATCTCTAAAATGAGCTGTATATCCTTTTGGTAATGTAGAAATAACTGGACCTATTTTTTTCAATTGTCCATTTTCTTCAAGAATCCCCTTGCATTGATAAGATATTCTCTCTCCTTTATCCCCTTTAACATTCCCAGTATAAAACACTTGTAAGTTACCCCCCTTAACAATAGATCCCCCTGAATAACATCCATCCTTATCAAAATATTCTTTTGGAGTTAAAGCAATTTTAGGTATTGAAAAATCTTTAAAGTTCTTTGTTTTTACAATTCCCCAATGTTTATTCTTGTGCTCACAGCCATATGGGTTCCACTGAAAAAATATGTAATATTCTCCTTTATAATAACTTAATCCATTTGGATCATTTATAAGCCCAAAGGGAGGCTCAAAATGAAAATTATCTCTCCATATATCTTTAGTTTTATTATAATATTCTTTTGATTTTTTGTTTATATCGTCATCATTTAAAAACTCCATTTACTTCACCTTTCTTTAAATTATTCGGTGAAGCAAACCCTACTTTAAACTTTTAACACTTTCTCTTACCATAAGTTCTAAAGGAATTTCACAAGTATTTATACTTTTCTCTCCATTTATCAAACTTAAAATATTAAGTGCTATTTCTTCACCAAATAATTTATAATCAATTTTTACAGTGGTTAGTGATGGATATGTTATTGCACTTACCTCATATCCTCCAAAGGCTGCAATGGAAATATCTTCTGGTATTTTCTTCCCATTCTCAAGAAGATATCTCATAAGCCCAAGAGCTATATTATCTGTTGCACATACAATAGCTGTTGGATTATATTTTAAAACCTCTTCTCCTGCTTCATATGCTTTATCAAAAGAAAAGTCTGTTTCTACAAAACTTATATTGACTTCTTTTTTAAAAACATCACAAAATCCCTTTTTTCTAAGAATTCCAACTTCTCTATCACTTTCACTAACCCCTAAGAACACAATATCTTTATGTCCTTGTTCTTTTATATATGTGCCTAAAATATTTCCTATCTTTTCATCATCTAAAACTAAATAATTTATATAATCATTTTTTTGTCCTGAAAACAAAATAGGTATAGGAAGTTTATTGGCTAATTTTACATGTTCTTTTGAAATTTCAAAAGACATTATAATAATTCCATCTACCCCTTGATTATATAACTTATTAATTTGCTCTAATTCCTTTTCTATGTTAAATTCACTTGTTAATATTATTCCTTGATAACCCTGTTCTTCTAGTTTTTTATTTATACCATTTAATGTTTTACCTGCAGTAAATGAATCTATTCTAGGAACTATTATTCCTATTAACTTACTTTGTTTAGACTTTAACCTTTTAGCAAAAAAGTTAGTTTCAAAACCAGTTTTTTCTATAGCCTCTTTTATCTTAACTGTATTTTCATTACTCACATAACCACCATTTAAGTATCTTGATACAGTACTTTTTGATACTCCTACCATATTAGCTATGTCCTGTATTGTAACTTTCATCATTTTCCTCCTAAATAAAGATATATATCTTCTTATATTATAAATTATATCATTACCTAGAAATTTTTAACCATATAAGACTATTTTGAAATATTTAAAAGCAGGCTCTGTAAAATCACAGAGCCTAAAAATTATTCTTGTGGTTTAAAGAATATATATGTTAATGCAAATGAAATAGCAAATCCAATAGCAATTGTTATGAAGTACTGAATTAATCCTGTATTAATATAAAGAAGTGTTCCCGGTATAGCTGTTATTCCCATACCTGTTCCAGCTAATTTCATCATTGATGCAAACATTCCTGATGCAGCTCCACCTATACATGCAAATATAAATGGTTTAATAAATCTTAAGTTTACTCCAAATATGGCCGCTTCTGTAATTCCTAAAAAGGCTGGTATTGCTGAAGAAATATATAATGAACGTTTTTTCTTATCTTTTGTCTTAAATCCAACTGCAAGAGCTGCTGCTCCTTGAGCTACTATAGCCCCAGTTATTACTGCATTAAATGGATTTAATCCTGTACTTGAAATTAATTCAACTTCTAAAGCATTAAATATATGATGAACTCCAGTTACAACTATAACTTGATGAACTCCTCCAATTATTGCTCCACCTATTCCAAATGGTAAGCTTAAAAACATTTTAAATAAATCTAATATGTAGACTTCACTTGTATGCATTATAGGACCTACTACTAAAAGTCCAAGAATCATTGATACTAATAAAGTTAAAAATGGAGTAAATATTAAATCTAGTACATCTGGCATAAACTTTCTAATAAATTTTTCTAATTTAGCTGCTATAATACCTAATACTAAAGCTGGAAGTACTGATCCTTGATACCCTACTATAGGGATACTTATTCCTAATAAAGAAATATATATTGGATCTGCTCCTCCTGCTACCTGCCAAGCATTTGGAAGCTGAGGGGCTACAAGCATAAGCCCTAATACTATACCAACTACAGGTGTTCCACCAAATTTTTTCATTGTTGACCAAGCTACTAAGGCTGGTAAGAATATAAATGCTGTATCTGTTAAAACCTCTGATAAAGTATTAAAAGTTGGACTAAATTCAACTCCTAAATTAGTTAAAAGTCCTCTTAATCCCATAAATAAACCTGTTGCAACTAATACTGGAATTATAGGAACAAAAATATCTCCTAAAGTACGAGATATTTTTTGTGGTAAAGTCATATCACTATATGCATCTTCTTTTACATTCCCAGTTTCTACTCCTTCACCATTCATAGCTGCAAAGACTTTATTTACAAACCCAGTTCCTAAAATTATTTGATATTGAGCAGCAGCAAAAAATTGTCCTCTTACCCCATCAATATTCTCAATTGCCTTTTCATTTATTAGACTTTTATCTTTAACTATAAGTCTTAATCTAGTTGCACAGTGTTCCATTGATTTTATATTTTCTTTTCCACCAATATTTTTTAATATTTCTTGAGCAACTATTTGTTCTTTACTCATTTTAAAACCTCCTAAAATCTATCCTCTTTTGATATCCTTTACTTCTTGAATATATGGTATCAGTTCCACACAGTTTCTGTCAAGCTTTAAACTTTATATTTTAAAATGAATTAAAGATATATTTTAATAAATTTCAAATTTAAAACTCATTTATTTATTATATTATTAATTAATAATATAATAAAATTAAAATATCATATTTTATTAAACCCTTTACATTTTATATATGGAATTAGTTTCATAAAATATTAAAAATATTTAAAATGAAAAAGAATAAGATTAACCATTCCTGATTAACCTTATTCTTTTTCATTTTAATTTAATTATTTTAATATAAAATCTTTTTCTATTTCTAAAGACTCTTTTAAAGCATCAACGGTGTTCATAACATTTCCCTCTATATCAAGAGCATGATTTGCACCTTCTATTATAAAACTTTCTATATCTTCTCTTTTTTCTATCTCTACTCTATGAGCTATACTTAATAATGGATCTTTATCTCCTGTTATAACTAAAGAATTAGATTCTATGTTAAACTCATCTAAAGTCTTATTTATTGGGCTTATATATATATTTCTTATATTTTTAAATCTTCCACTTAAATCCTTATTTAAGAAGGATTGTACACTTGTTCCAATACTTTTTCCTATTATTAAAATCTCTTCATATTCTTTTTCTATGGCATTGTCTATAACTTCTAATGACTCAGAAACCATTATGCTAAACTCTTTTTCAATATTAAATTCGCTTCTGTTTATTTGATATCCATATTCTATTTCTAGAACATCATATCCTATTTCTTTTGCTAATTGCTTAGAATAATCTAAGTAAGATCTATCTAAACAATACCCTATTCCAGGTAATATTATGCAAAGCTTTTTACTTCCAGCATCAATAAATCTTGGACTTAATTCAACACCCCAATATGATTTTATTATTTTATTACTCATTTTAAAAACCTCCTAATTTTTAAAGTTTTCAAAAATCTGTCCTAAAAAGTGATATGAAAGGGAGAAAAAATATTTCACTTCTTAGGACAAATTATTTTTAAATCTATAATAAATTTTGCTGATATTCTTTTCTCTTTTCATTTAACATTATAAATTTAAATAATAATACAATCAAAGTATTAAAAAAATAAAGATTTAAAATACCACTTCATTTTATTAATAATTTGTTAACTTATTTATATTTTATTAATATTAATTTGCTAATTCCTTGTATTTTTTGCTTATATAAAAAAATTACATAGATTATAAAAATTCCTAATCTATGTAATTTTTAAATAAATTCATTTCTTAATTCTTAATATGATAGTAAACTTATTATATTCAATTTAAAGGGTGTACCCCTTCCCTAAAAATTAAAACTTTACAAATCATATAATCTTTTAAAACATAAATTTTTATTACTATAAAATTAAGCTCAATACTAATATGATAAAATTTATCTTTCTCACATTAAATAATTATCTTAAAGGTCTATTAGATTCTATAGTTTTATGCATCTTTATTGGCTTAACATTAAAGTTTGATCTATACTCTGTTTCAGCCCAGAATATATTATCTGCAACTAAAGCTTCTGGATTTAACTCTACTCCATCTAAAATTATTTCTTTAAATTTATGATATCCCGCTCTATCAATTAAGTGACCACCATGTAGATATTCTGGTTTATAATCTAAAGCCCAAGCAGAGAATTTTTGCCAGTTAGCAAAGATACCAAGAACAACTTCTTCTGTTGCAAAGTTTATAAATGTTTTACCCATTCTAGGAGTTTGTTTTCCTGTTCTTCCTCCTATAACTATTCTATAGTATTTTTCTGGCTTTCTAGTCCAAGCACTTGCTGGACATGCTAATACACATTCTCCACATCCAACGCAACAACATGGATCCTTATCAACTAATCCTTTATCATTTAAACTTAAAACTCTTGTAGCATGATGTTCACAAGCCCTTACACAAGCTCCACAACCTATACATCTTTCTTCGTGATATTCCATCCTAGCTTGTCCTATAACACCAAAGTCTTGGAAATGTCCTTTAGCACAGTCATTTGGACATCCAGCTACAGATACTTTTATATGATAGTGTGATGGGAATACTAATTTTTCTATTTTATTAGCCATATCCTTAGTATCAACATTTGCTTTTATACAATGTGAATTTCCGATACATGCCATAACATTTCTAGCACCTATTGTTGGATATCCATTTTCATCAACTTTCATATTACAATTACATCTATCAACTTCAACTTCTTGTAAATAATTCTCTATAAATTTATTTACTGCTGGAATATTTTCATATTTAATTCCTGGAATATTAAAGGTTTGTCTCATCCCCATATGAAATGTTCCATTTCCCCAAGTTTCTGCTATTTCTTGTATTTGTGATAAATACTTAGCATCTACTATTCCTCCTGGAATACGCATTTGAAGCATAAACTCTCCTGGAACCTTTGATTGACGAAAACAATTTAATCTAACTTTTTTAATATCTATATCATGATTCATAAATAATTCCTCCTAATCTAATAATGTCTTTGCTTTTGTATAGTTAAACACAGGTCCTTCAAGACATACATATGTTTCATTTATTCTACAATGTCCACATTTTCCTACTGCACATGACATTTTTCTTTCAAATGAAACCCATATCTTATCTTCTGGAACTCCAAGTTTTAAGAATTCTAAAGCTGTAAAATGCATCATTACAGGAGGTCCAACTATGATAACCTCATAGTTATCTCCAAAACTTTCTAGAGGTAATTTATTTAAATGAACTGTTACAAGTCCAGTTTCCCATCCTTCTTTTGTATCATTATCTAAAGTATAAATAGTATTGAATTTTTCATTCCATCTATCTAAGTCATTTTTAAAAAGTATTCCTTCTGAATTTTTAAATCCAAATACTAGGCTTAAAGTTTCAACATAGTTTGGTTCATCATAAAATTTATTTATTAAACTTCTAACTGGTGCTACTCCTGTACCCCCAGCTACTATTATTACATTTTTATTTTTAAATTGTTCTACAGGCCAACCTTTTCCATAAGCTCCTCTTAAAGAAATCTTATCTCCTGGCTTTAGTTTAAATATTTCATCAGTAACTTTACCTACTGCTCTTATTGTAAAATCTAAGTATCCTGGTCCAAATCCACTAACAGAAATAGGTGCTTCTCCAACCTTAGGAAGAGATAATTCTAAAAATTGACCATGTTCTGGAACGACATCAGAAGCTATTCTAAAAGTCCATTCTTTGTCAGTTTCCTTAACTATGTCTATTATTTCACATGATTTAGGTGTTAAAATATTTTCCATTTACATCTCCTCCATTATCTCTTTTACTGCTTTTGAAACCTTATTAATAGTAGCTGTAATTGATATATGTTCTGGACATCTATCTGTACATCTTCCACATCCTACACACATATGCTCTTCTCCAAATTGAGCTTTATAATCATGAATTTTATGCATAACTTTATATCTCATTTTATCGCCAGCAGTTTTTCTAAATACATGTCCACCAGCCATTTCATCAAATCCATCTACATGACAAGATGCTTGTATTCTCTTTCTTTCACCTATGTTATGCTTTGAATCATGAACTATATCCCTTGTTGTAAAGCATGTACATGTACTACAAGCTAGAGTACAGCTTCCACATTGAATACATCTTTTATTGTATTCTTCCCACATTTTATGATCCTTTAATTTATTTAAAACTTCAACACTCTCTATTTCTGGCAATTCAACCTTAGCTATATTTTCTTCAATAAACTTAAGTTCAAATTCCTCTTCTTCTTTTCCTTCAAAGTATTTATCAAATTCTTCTTCTTTAACATTAAAAAGTAAATTATCCTCATTAAATCTTACTGCTAAACTATAGTCATCAGTTTTATTGCTATTCATTGTTGTACAGAAACAAGTATCCCATCCCTCTGTACATTCCATGCAAATAAACTTAACTCTATCTCTCATTCTTTTATAGAATGTATCTTCAAAATTTCCATTTTTAAGATATATAGTATCTTGTCTTCTTTGTGCATTTATATCACATGGTCTTGCAAATATAAGAATCTTCTTTTGACTATCCATTTTACTTTCTCTAAACTCATTTTCTATGAAATAATATAAAGTTTGAGAAATTGGAGTAATTACTTCTTTTACTGGATAAGTTGACTTTTCATTATGTACTATTTCTTCCACATTATTTATAACATCGTATTTTATAATGTCTGTGTCTGAGTATCTTCCTTGCTTCTCAAATCTTTTTGGAGCATAAATTATATACTCTTTTTTAAGCTCATTAAATAAATCATTTACTTCTTTTAAATTTAATTTGTATCCCATTCAAACACCTCCAAAATTTAAACCATTCATCTTTTGATAGTTTATTTTTTAACAAACTCCTTACACATTTATAATACTCTATTTTTATAGATAAGTTAAATTCATATTTTTTATTCAAATTATAAGTATTTACTTATATAAGTATGAAGTATTTTTCTTAAATTTTCCTTAATAATTAACATTTTCTTGATATTTCTTTTACATTTTATTTACTTTTATGGTATATTGTAATAAATAACTTTTAAAGGGGGACTATATTATGGAAAACCAAAAACAAAATAAATTAGGAGCTGGAATAATAACCATTTCTGTAATACAAATAATTTTTTCAGCTTTTGCTCTTTTTGGATCAATCATTTTATTAATACCAAGCTTTCAAGAAAACTTAGCTACAATTACTGGAGCACCATTAGACAAATTAGGTATAAATAATACTAGTATTATCATTGGATTAGTTTCAATAATATTAATTCTTTTAGGAATAATACTAATATTAAGAAAAAAAGCTATTGGACTATACATATATTTATTAGTAACTGCTGCTAATATAATTTATTCAATCATAATGAATGGATTTATGATATCATCATTAATAGGCTCATTAATTTTACCAATATTAATGACATTCTTTGTTTATAGAAAAAAGGAACTTTTCGGATTAAGCAAATAAGAATATTAATAAAAAAAGATGGAAATTAATTTGTAATTTCCATCTTTTTTCTTTATATTTTATGATTAATTTATATATTAATTACTATTTATCTTCTCTATCTATAAATAGCTTTTATAGGATCTAACTTACAAGCATTGTAAGCTGGTATTATTCCAAATACTACTCCTTCTATTATTGAAACTAATGTAGCTCCTACAAAGGTACTCATCGTAAGTATTGGCTTAAATGGCAAAAAGGCTCCAGCTACTTTGGATATTAAGTATCCTAATAATATTCCAATTAATCCACCTATTAAAGTTACTAATACAGCTTCAAATAAGAATTGAAGTAATATGCTCTTAGGCTTTGCCCCAATAGCTCTTCTTATACCAATTTCTCTTTTTCTTTCAGAAACTGAAACATACATTATATTCATAACTCCAATTCCACCTACTAAAAGTGAAATTCCTGTAATAAATGCTATGAATTTTGTTAATCCACCAATTATCTTTTCAAAGGCTTTTGTAACTTCCTCTGGGTCTTGCATCTCATATTTCCCTCCAATATTAGGATGGTTAACCATTAAATATTTTTCTATGTCCTTATATACTTCTTTTTTATCAACACCTGCATTAAGTGATACATCTAAGGAAGTTATTACTTCATTGCTATTCATATTGTCTATAGCTTTCTTTGGAACATAACTTGTATTTCCTCCAAAACTCATAATATCAACATGTGGTAAAATACCTATAACCTCAAAATTTATTCCATTCATGGTTATAGCCTTACCAATACCACTTTCTATTGGATTAAATAGTTCTTTTGCAACATTATTATCTAATACAATTACAGACTTATCCTTATCTCCATCTTCAAACCATCTTCCATATTCAACTTTCTCATTTTTTCCATCATAGGATCCAAGCATAGCAAATTGATTTTTATCAAAATACTGAAGATGACTACTTGAAAAGCTCATTATGCCCATAAAACCTTGAGATGGCTTCACATCTTTAACTCCCTTTATTCCTTTTATTCCATTCATATCTGATTTTGTAAAAGGTTCTAAAAGACTCATATTAGCATCAAAATTATCTGGTTTAAATATTATGTTTATCTTATTAGCATTAGTTTCTTGAGAAGATTCTAAAACATAAGCTTTTAATCCATCTCCAACTGAAAGTATTGTAACTACAGAGCTTATGCCAATAATAATACCAATCATTGTTAGAAAAGTTCTTAACTTATGAAACTTTAAACTAGCAATGGCTGTTTTTATTAAATTAATTGCTGACATAATCTTCCCCCTTTGTTATAACCCCATCCTTAACTCTTATTATCTTATTTGCGTATTTAGTTAAGTCTTCATCATGTGTTACCATGATTATTGTCTTATTATCCTCATTTAATTTTTTTAAAATCTCCATTATTTCTGTACTAGTATTACTATCTAAAGCTCCTGTTGGTTCATCAGCAAAAATAACATAAGGATTATTTATAAGAGCTCTTGCAATAGCTACCCTTTGTTGCTGACCTCCTGATAATTCTAGAGGAAGTTGATTCTTCTTTTCTGATAAACCTACCATTTCTAAGTATTTATCTATAAGTTCTTCTCTTTTCTTACGAGGTATGCTTTTTTCATTATATAATAGAGGAAGCTCAACATTACTTCCTATGGTCATAGAGTTTATTAAATGGAATTGTTGAAATATAAATCCCATATATTTATTTCTTATGTCAGCTTTCTGATCTTCTTTTAATTTACTAACATCAATATTATTAAACTTATATGTTCCATCTTCAAAGCTATCTAATAATCCTAGTAAGTTCATTAGAGTTGTTTTACCACTACCTGATTTCCCCATTATCATGACAAAATCCCCTTGTTCTATTTCCAAATTAACATCCTTTAAAGCATGAAATTTCTCTTTACCTAAGCTATAGTATTTATTTAACTTAATAACCTCTACTATATTACTCAACATTCATCCCCTCTTTCATGTTAGGAGTAGGATTAGAAACTATTTTATCTTCTTCATTTAATCCACTGCTTACTATAACTTCATCTTCACTTCCTTCTTTAGGTGAATATGTTATAACTTGCTTAACAAGCTTTCCATCTACATTTTTAAATACAAATTCTTCATTATCCACACTTAAAATCGCTTCCTTAGGAATTTCTATTGGCTTTTTATCTAAATTAACAGATGCTTGAACATGGAATCCATTAGTTAAATCTTCCTGAGAATCTGGTGTTATCTTAACTTCATAATAAGACATATTTCCACCTGCGCCTCCTTGTGCACCTGTTTGTGCCGCTAAAGAAGCTCCATTATCTATAGGAGTATTTCCAACAGAGGATATTTTACCATTTATATTTTTATTTGTTGAAAGAATAGTTATCTGAACTTCTTGTCCTTCCTTTATCTTAGGTTGATCTTTTTCATTTACACTTCCACTAATATAATAATCACCTGATTCCACAGTAATATATGGTTGTGTAGGATTTGTACTTGATTCTGCCAAAATTACCTTTCCACCTATAGGCGCAGTTACTTTATAATATTCCTTATCTTTTAATGCTTTTATTTGCTTTTCTAGAAGTTTTATTTGCTCATCTACACTTCCAGTTGATATCTCTCCACCTGCATTTTGTCCTAAATTAGGCATTTGACCTCCTTGAGGCATTTGATTTTCTAATCCTGCTTTCTTTAAACCCTCTAATTGTTTTTTTGCTTCTGCATTTTGTTTATTAATTTCTTCTTTTTGATTTTTAGCAGAATTTAATTGTAATTCTAACTGTTCTACTTGACTTTGAACTTGGTCATTTTTATATGTAAATAAAGTATCTCCTTTTTCAACAACATCTCCATTTTCAACTTCTACTTTATCTACAGTACCCTTTGTAGCATCTAAAAATATATTTTCAACTTTTTCTGGTTCTATTTTCCCATTTACAAAAACCTTATCTGTAGAGGGAACAGTGTATATCTCCATAGTTGCCACTGATTCCTTATTCATACTTTGTTTTAAAAAATAACTTCCAACTCCTACCCCTGCAAGTATTACAACTGTTACTATTGCTATTATGTATTTCTTTTTCATGAATATCCTCCCTTACGAATTATTTATCCTAATAATATCATATTTTTAAAAATTATGTATAATTTTTGAATATTCTTAACCTTAAATAAACCTTAAATCCAAATTTTCATATTTTATTAATAAAAAAATAAGATAGCAAAACTATCTTATTCTCCTAAAAGATTTTCTATACATTTTTTAGTTAATTAAAGCATAAATTTAATATATTCCTCTAAATTAAATCCTCTTTAAATTCCATAAAGCACCTCATTAAGTTCATTTAAATCATACTCTTCTATATCTTCTATATTGGGCACAGTTGAAATATTATTTACTCCTGTTAATTCTTTGATTATCTTCTTATTATCTCTGTGTATGATATCACTTTTATTAAATTTATTAAGTATTATTCCTTTTACTTTTAGTCCTAATTTTCTTAAATAACTTACTGTTAAAACAGTGTGATTAATAGCACCTAATCCACTATTAGATACTAGTATTATTGGAAGGTTAAACTCTTTAATTATATCTTCTAGCATAAGCTTTTTCTCTGAAAAACTTATGGGACACACTATTCCTCCACTTCCTTCACAAAGAATAAAGTCATATTTATCTCTAACCCTTTTATAATCTTTTTTTATCTTTTCCATACTTATAGAAACTTCTTCTACTTCACTTGCTAAATGAGGAGAATATGGATTTTCTAGTATGTAAGAAACCATATTTTCATAGGATTCCTTAAGTCCAGAAATCTCCATAACTTCTTCACAATCTAAAGGTATTAATCCATTTTTCTCTTTTATAGCTCCACTTAAAACTGCCTTGTAATACCCTGCATTTCTTCCCTCTTCTCTTAACTTTTTTAAAATTAGTCCACTAATAAAGGTTTTACCAATATCAGTATTAGTTCCTATTATATATACTCCCTTTTCCATAACTAAAAAATCCTCATCCCAATATTCTCTATTAATCTTTTATCGTCTTTTATCTTATTTCCACATGTAGTTAATAAATTCCCTGTTATAGTAGCATTTGCTCCTGCTTTAAAAGCATTTTCACCAAAGTTTTTAAGCAAATACCTTCCTCCTGCCAATCTTATTTTAGCTTCTGGATTTATAAATCTAAAAACAGCTATTGTCCTAAGAATTTCCTTTTCATTTAAAGGAATCATATGCTGAAGCTTAGTTCCCTTAATAGGACTTAAAACATTTATTGGAATTGATTTTATTTCTAATTCTCTAAGGGTAATAGCTAAATCTATTCTATCTAAAAATGTTTCTCCAAGGCCAATTATTCCTCCTGAGCATACTTCTAAACCAGCTTCCTTAGCATTTTTTATAGTCTTTACTCTTTCCTCATAAGAATGAGTTCTGCATATTTTGTCATAATAGTTTCTAGATGTCTCTAAATTATGATGATATCTTTTTACTCCAGCTTTCTTTAATTTTATTAAAGACTCTTTATTTATTATTCCATGGGAAGCACAAAGATTTATTTTAAGCTCTTTATTTAAATTTGAATAATAAGTAATTACTCTCTCAAACTCCTCACCATAAAGTCCTCTTCCTGAGGTAACTATAGAAAATCTATGAACTCCTTCATCTTCATTTTCCTTAGCAACTTTTTTTATCTTTTCATAATCAAGAAGAGGGTATTCACTTATATTAGTCTTATGATACTTAGATTGGGCACAAAAAGCACAATCCTCTCCACACCTTCCACTTTTCCCATTAATTATTGAACATAAATCAATACCATCACCATGAATCTCTTTTCTTATGTTGTTAGCTTCTTTAATCAATTCCTCTAGATTACTATTAAAAAGCCTTAATCCTTCTTCTCTAGTTAATTTTATATTTTTTAAAGACTTATCCTTCATTTTTAAAATAAAATCCATAAAGACCAACTTCCCCCTTAAATATAATCAAGTCTTTTTAACCTTGGACAAACCTTAGATCCTACTAATGAAATTATAAATGTCAATAATAAATCACTTGGTAAACACGCTATAGCTCCAATGCTCACTGCTGATAATAAGCTCATTGCATCCCCTAGATAAAAATTATAAATTACATACATATATGAAACTCCAAATAAATAGATTACTAAAAGTCCTAAAATTCCAGCTAAAAATAAATTTTTAATATTTATAGTTTTTAGATTTTCTGTTATTTTTCCAATTATATAAGCTCCAAAAATAAAACCAATTAAATATCCAAAGGTAGGTTGAAATACATATGATGGTCCTCCTCCTTGAGTAAATACAGGAATTCCAAGGAGTCCTACTAATACATAGATTATTTGAGCTAAGGCTCCTCTTTTAGCACCAAGTAAAATTGCTCCTAAGGCACAAAAGAAATATTGAAGTGTAAAAGGCACTATTGGTATTGGTATCTTAATGAAAGCCCCAATAGCTGTAAGTGCTGCAAAAATAGGTATCAGTGTTAAATCTCTTGTTTTCATTTTCATAGTTAACTCTCCTTTAATCTTATAAATACTACTTTTAAAATAAATTTATCTTGATTATCAAAGTATATTCCATATAATAACCTTATAATTCATAATTGTCAACTATTTTATATTCTTAGGTTTACAATAAACTTTCATTAGTTTACCCTAAACCCTATTTAAAAATAAAAAAAGAGAGTTAAATACTCTCTTTTTCAATACTAATTATTTTGTTTGATTTTGTCCTTGTTCATTTTCTTGATTTTGATTATTATCATTTGACTGAGTTTGTGGCTTATCTTGGATACTTTCTTCATTCTTTGATTCATCAGAATTATTTCCTGTTTTTATAACTATATTGCCATTTTCATCATAAGTTATTCCATCTTTAACTTTTTCACTAGCTGAGCTAAACATATTTACTAGAAAATCCTTAATATCAACTAAAACATTTTTTATACCATTTAATGCTTTTTCTAAAAGACCACTTTCTTCTAATTGTTTTCCTGTGTCTTTTAATATTTGTTGAAGCTTGTCATTCATTTGATTTAAAGATTCTTTCATAGCACCATAGTTATAATCTAAATCATTTATTTTAGACATGAATTTTATTGTTTGTTCTTGTTGCCCTTGTGTTAAAAGTATATTATAGTTATTTGTAACATTGTTTACTATCTTACCTATTTCCTCATCATTTTTAGGTTTATCTTTAATTACATCAGTTTTAATATCATTTACTACTACAGCGGCTTCATCTTTTCCTAGTGTTTGTCCATCTTTAGTTTTAGCATTACTTAAATTATTAGTTAAAGAAATTTCTTCTCTTGCAGCCTCTTTCTTTGGAAGAGATAACTCCTCTCCTGATGCATCTTCAAATCCTTTTAAAATACCAGCTAAGGCAGCTGTTCCTGTAACCTTAAATGGAGCATCAGCCTTTACATCAGCATTATTTACCCCTGAAGTAAGAAGTGCATTAGCAAGCATACTTCCTGTTACCTCTGTTAAATTGTTAGTAGTTACATTTATTCCACCTTTGTCCTTAACCACAACGTAAGAACTTGATATTGATTGACTGCTAGCAGGTATTGGTTTACTTGTATCTAAACCTAATTGTTCTCTTATATCTTGATTAGTTACATCTATTATTTTAACCTCATTAGCTTTTACTCCAAAAGCATCTAACATTTGTAATCTTTCTGACTTTGTTAAATTAGCTCCTAAAGTTACTACAGCCTCAGTTTTTTCACTTTGTGCAAATACTGGAGTAGCCATTCCAAACATGAATGTACTAACTATTGCTCCACAAAGAACTTTCATAATACTCTTTTTCTTTATCATACTCTATTTGTTGTAAGTAATAGCTAATATACTTTTAACTATTTTCCTATTACTAACAACCTCACCTCCTAAAATAATTATTATGAGAAACTTAAGCTTTAAAGTTAAAACTCTGCTTAATTAATCATCTGTTTTCAAATTATATCATGGCAAATATGAGTAAAAATTAAAATTTAATTACGTTAGTATATCTTAAGAAAAAAGTAATTTATATAAATAAAGCCCTAGCACAATATTAATTGTACTAGGACCTTAGCAATTTAGGTAAATTTACTACTTTTTCAAATAGAATTTATACCTAACTTAAAAGTATTTAATTTATAAATTTAATTCTTTAAAAACTTCCATTTTGAGTTGTATTTTTCTTTAAAAAGATTTCAGTACTCTTTAATATATCCTCTGATATAATTCTATTTATTGTATTTATATCAAAATCTTCATCACAAACTCTAATGCTTTGTACTCTTACTAAGCTATCTAAAAATTGCTTAATCATAAGACCATTTTTAAGAGCTAGCTCTCCCATTCTCTTTTGTATATCTCCAATAGCATTTTCTAAAGCAGTTTCAGCTTCTTCATCTAAGGTAAAACCTTTTTTAACTAAAGTGCTTGAAGCTATGTCATATAATTCTCTTTCATTGTAGTTTCCAAAGTCAACCCAAATAGGGAATCTATAATTTAATCCCTCATTAGTTAAAATAAGGTCTTTCATCTTACCTCTTATTCCACCAAGAACAATAACTATTCTATTGCTATTATTATCTATGAATTTTATAAGATCAGATACTATTTCATTGTATCTTTCTTCTCCAAAGAAAGTATTCCATTTGTCTATATATAATATTTTTCCAACATGTTTATTTAATATATCTTCAACTTTCATACCTGAATTAATCATTGCCATAAATTCATATTTATCTATTTGAACTATGTTTTTTGCCTTGATTATCCCCATACTATATAGCATTTCTGAATATATATTTAAAACTGTCTTTTTCCCTGTTCCACTTTCTCCAGTAAAGACCATATTCATATACTTATTTAAATCAACTTGAAAACCAAGTTTCTTTCTCTTTTCTCTGATTTTCATAAGTTTATATTGCCCTCTAAGAAAATCCTTAAGCTCTTCATTTCCAATTAAATCATTTAACCTTTTCTCTAAATCAAAGTGATTATCATATTTTATTGCATTCATAGCCTTTATATCCTTTGTGTTTATAAGGTTCATTTCATAAACACTTATATCACTTTCTGCAATTCTAATACTTTGATTTCTTATAAGTTGCTCAACATAGTTTCTTACCATTCTTCCATTTCCTGATTGAGCATCTGCATTTTCATATATCTCAACGAAATTCTTTTTAAGCTCTGAATATCCATTTTTAGAAAGTTTAAATCCCTTAGCTTCTACTAATTTTATTGCCATTTCTAAAAGTTCATTAGGATTGTAGTCTTCAAATTTAGTCCAAAGTGGGAATCTTGATCTTAATCCTATGTTAACATCAAAGAAATTCTCCATTTCTTCTTCATACCCTGCTAAAATAACTATTACTTCTCTTGAATAGTCCTCTATTAATTTAAGAAGTGTCTCTATAGCTTCTCTACCTATGGAATCATTAGCTAAAGTATAAGCTTCATCAATAAATAAAACTCCACCTAAGGCTTCTTTAAATTTTTCTTCAGTTTTCTTTGAAGTTTCTCCAGGAATATCTGAAACAAAACTTGATCTGTCTGTTTCAACTAATTGTCCAACCTTTAAAAGCCCCATGCTATTTAACATTTCAGCTACTAATCTTGCTATACTAGTCTTTCCTGTTCCAGGGTTACCTGCAAATATCATATTTAAATTTTGCTCTATTTTCGTATTTACTCCAACAGATTTTCTCTTTTCTTGAGCTACTATAAGCTTATATTGGCTTCTTAAAAATTCCTTAACCTCTTCAAGGCCTATTATTTCTTTTAACTTTTCTTCTAAATCAAATTTTGCACTTACCTTAAAGTTAAAATTATCTTTTTCTAGGAGATCAATAGCTCTCTCCTTATTTACTAAATACTTCTTAGATGCATCCATTATTGCATTTTCTACAATATTTCTAACAAATCTTGCATTTCCTAAATCACTTTTCCCAACCATTTGGTTTTTAGTAAATAATTCAATAAGTCCAGCCTTTGCACTTTTAGCTATTCTATATCCCTTTGACTTAGCAATATTAACTGCTATTTCATACATTTCTGAAGGATTATAGTCTTCAAACTTAATTACATTTGGAAATCTAGATTTTAATCCTTGGTTAAAACTTAGGAAAGTTTCCATATCCTTCTCATACCCTGCTAAAATAACAGTTATGTTATCTCTGTTATCTTCTATTCCTTTTAATAAAGCATCTACTATTTCACGGCCTGCCTTATCATTTTCATCTGTACATAAGGAATAGGCCTCATCTATAAATAATACTCCACCTAAAGCTGATTCTATTATTTCATTAGTTCTTCTTGCTGTATTACTAATTCCTTCTCCTATAAAATCTGCTTTACTAACCTCTTTAAATATATTTTCTTTTATCATACCTAAGGCGTATAAATACTCAAAGGTTATTCTTGCTGCATTAGTTTTACCAGTACCAGCATTTCCAGCAAATATCATATTTAATGAGATTTGTGTAGTCTTTAATCCAAGTTTCTCTCTTATTTTTTGAACCTTAAAGTTATTTTCAATCTTATCTATAAACTCCTTAAGCTCTTTCATACCAATTATAGATTCTAATTTATACCTAACCTCTTCTAAGGTTGGATTACTATACTTACTTAAATCATAAACTTCATCATTTGATTTACAATAGATTTCATCATCTTCTACATATATAAGTAATCTACTATTTGCTTCAATAGTTTCTTTTCTAATTATATTGATTATAGGCTTACAAATTTTATATGATATGTATTGATCTAGGCTTAAACTTCCTTTTTCCCTAAAGTTATCTTCTATATAAGTACAAACCCCTGATTTTTCTTCTACATCTGGATTTTCATCTACTCCTATTATTATATCAATATCAAAAAGCTCCTTAACCTTATTTATTTCTTTTAATAGCTTTTTCTTTATTACTTTATTTTTGTCCTTTTCGCTTAAGGCTTTTCTATATAAGGTCTTATCTTTATTTATTAAGAATTCATTATCTATTATTTCAAGTTCTTCACCTTTATCCTTGTTATAAAGGAATATGAAGAATTTATTATTACAAATAATTTTATTTACAATATCCTCATCAATTTCTTCAGCTTCAACTAAAAATTTATTTTTTATTACATAATTATCTTTTAGCATTATACAAGAATTAGGACTTATTCCTGAAAGAACATTTAATATATCTTCACTTGCTTTATCTGTATTTTTAAATACTAAACATTGAGAGTCATTATTTAATTTTTCATATAAATCTGTTAAGAAGGCATTGTACCCTAAATTAAACTTATATGCAGCTAAATCAATCTCATCAATTTTACTATTTTTAACAAACTTATAATAATTAAGTTCTTCGAAAAAGTATTTTAGCACACTATTTTTAAATATGTCTCTTTCCTCTACTATAAGCAATATACCTTTACTATCTTCCTCTATTTTTTCTTTAAAGTAATCACATAACTCCTTATTGAAAGTTTTTTGTCCTATAAATTCTTCATTTAGCTTTTTTTCTATTTTAAAAAATCCATTTTCTATAATCTCTTTATTCACCATATCTTTTCGCTCCACAAAAATACTTTATGAAGCATCCTCCTTTTTCTTTAATGTTTATTCTCTTAAAATACAACCTTTCTCTTTTGATTTTTATATATTTTCAATCTCTATAAAGGTTTCATTATATGTTATTTGTCCACCCATATCAGAGATTCCTGATTCAGTTAAAAAGTTTGGATTCCCATGTTTTTTCCACCAACCAACATACATTAAAGCCACATAATCTTGAACTCCATTATCTAAGGAACAAATTGCTGTAATCTCTCCAGTCTTTGATTTTAATTTAACCTTTTCTCCGCAAATTAAGGAAAACTTTCTTATCATATTCTCATTTAAATATACTTTCGCCTTTTCATCTACATCTATATAATGCTGACTTGATAATGAATCTTTAGAATGATTAGTAAACAATCTAAAACAGTTTTCTTTTATTCTAGGACTTAAGTATGTTGGTGTTAAGCTTCCGCACTCTTTTAAAGCTCTTTTAGATGCAAGTTCAAATTTGCCAGAAGGTGTTTTAAACTTTTTATTTTCCCAAGCTACATCATCATAAACTGTAAAAGGATTATTTTTTAAATAATCTAAGGTTATATCTTTATTATAGCTCATTAAAGGTTCAATAACCTTACTTAAATAATCTTTTTTAGATAGGCTTGGATATCCTTTTAAATTCATTCTTTTAGCTAACTCTCTAAAAAAGTAGTATTCATCCATAAGTTTTTCTCTAGGTTCTATTATCTTTTCATTATATATTAAATATGGATTAGTCATTGAACTAAAAACCATATCTTCACTTTCTAAGGTATTGGTACAAGGAATGAATAAATCACACTTTGAAGCAGTATCTGTCATAAACATATCAAAACAAACTTTAAACTCAACTTTATCTATACTATTATTTAATCTATTTAAGTTTGGAAGTTGATTCATGAGATTGCTATTAGCTATTATCATGATTTTTATTGGTGCATTAGAATCTTCTATACTTAAAGAATATTTTTTAGGTTCTTCTATGAACTCATTTATATTAGAAACATAAAATTCTCTATTTTCTCCAATTTCTCCACTTTTAAATGGATCTAAATCTAAAATCCTACTTAATACCTTATTGGCGTAATTTACTCCACCACCTTTAACTCCAATTTGACCAGTTAAAGCACCTAAGGCATCAATAGCTCTTATAGTATTTCCACCATTTTTATATTTTTGCATTCCATATCCCAAATATATGCTAGAATTTTTCTCACAATAGTATTTAGTTAGCTTTTCTATATCCTTTATTTCTATTCCACATTCATAACTTAAATAATCCAAATCAAAATTCTCTAAATGAGCTTTATATTCTTGAAATCCTAAAACATATTTATTTATAAAATCCTCATCTTGAAGGCCTTTAGAAATTATTATTTTTGCCATGGCCATAGCTAAAGCTCCATCTGTACCAGGTTTAATTTTCACATGAATATCTCCAAGCTTTGCACTTTGAGTATTTATTGGATCTATAACTATTATTCTGCTCCCGTTTTTCTTTGCCTTATTTAAAATTGCCATAGTATGTATGGTTGTATTTGCAGGATTTTTACCCCATAAAAATATGTTTTTACTATTTATCATATCCTCTAAGGAATTTGATACAGAATCTCCAAAATCATATTTTTGAGCTCTCATTCCAGCACTCCAGCAAGGGCCTCCTGTAGCTTTACTTACACCACCATAAAAATTAAAGAATATATCCTCTATTCCCTTTAGTACTCCTCCACTTCCATATTGGCTATAATATAATATTGACTTAGAAGAATACTTCTCTTTTGTAGATTCAAGTTTCTCTTTCATTATTTCTAAGGCATCTTCAAAGGAAATCTCTTTCCATACTCCATTATTCTTTAAAAGAGGAGTGTATATTCTATCTTTATGATTTAATCTTTTTAAGTGAGCTATTCCTTTTTTACATATGAGTCCCTTTGTAAATGGATGATCTTTGTCACCTTCTATTTTTAGAATTTCACTTCCTTCTTTATAAACATTAAATTTACAACAATCAAAACAATCTAATGTACACCCATGACTTAATACTTCCATAATAACTCCCCCTTCTCTTTAAATGACATACATAATAAAATTCCTCTATTTCTAATTTAGTCTAATTTTATATGAATGTTCCTTCTTTAACAACCATAAAATCAAAAATTACTATTATAAAATAAAAATAATTATAATCATACTATGACCTTTTTACTCTCTATTAATTTAAATTTAACTATAAAAAAACAGATTTTTTATGAATTAAATTTAGAATAATATTCATATTTTCTAAAAAATCTAAATTATCTGACAACAAAATTTCAAGTTTTTTATTAAATTTAGTGAAAAATTATGATAAATTTCTATTTTTAAAAGTAAATTATTCGTATATAATATAAATGACGATATCTTTAGTATTTACGATTGTAAAATATTTTAAATAAGCATTAAAAAAGGAGATAGACGAATGAACGAACAAAATCATGGATTAGGTATTATAGCTTTAGAAAGTTGCACAGAACTTGGTAATGCTATAGACAAGCTTATACAAGAGAAAAGAAATTGTGAGGAATCTTTTTTAATAAAAACTGATGAGATAAGATTCTCTAACGGTGAAGGAAAAGTAAAAATACCTCAATCTGTAAGAGGAAGAGATATATACATTCTTTGTGATATAGGTAACTATAGTTGTACATATAAAATGTTTGGTTTTGAAAATCATAAGGGACCAGATGAACATTTCCAAGACATAAAAAGAACAGTTTCTGCTATAAGAGGAAAAGCTAGAAGAATAACTGTAATAATGCCTCTTTTATATGAATCAAGACAACATAGACGTAAAGGAAGAGAATCTCTAGATTGTGCTTTAGCACTTCAAGAACTAGAAAGATTAGGCGTTGATGAAGTTTTAACTTTTGACGTTCACGATCCTAACGTTCAAAATGCTATCCCACTAATGTCCTTTGAAAACTTCTACCCAACTTATGATATAGTTAAATCTTTAATTCACAATGAAAAAGATTTAGAGCTTGATAAGGAAAAATTACTTGTAATAAGTCCTGATACTGGTGCTATGGATAGAGCAATCTACTATTCAAGCGTACTAGGTGTTGATGTTGGTTTATTCTACAAAAGAAGAGACCATTCACGTATAGTTAATGGTAAAAACCCAATAGTTAAACATGAATATATGGGAAGAGACGTTGATGGAAAAGATGTCTTAATCGTTGATGATATGATAGCTTCTGGAGAATCTGTACTTGATATTGCTAAAGAACTTAAAGGAAGAAATGCTAGAAATGTATATGTTGCTACTACTTTCTCATTCTTTACTGAAGGTTTAGAAAAATTCAACAAATTCTTCAATGATGGAATAATTAAGAGCGTTTACTCAACAAATTTAACTTATATCCCTGAGGAATTAAAGGCTGCTCCTTGGTTTAAAGCTGTTGATTTATCTGATTTTATAGCAAGAATAATAAACAGATTAAACTATGATAAGTCTGTAGCATCATATATGGACGCTACTCACATAATTCAAAGATTATTAGACGAAAAATAATATGCTTAATTTAAAAGTGCTCTGCATTTTTTGCAGAGCACTTTTTTAGTCTATTCAAATAAAAATTCTAAAACACCTTTTGCTTCCTTATGATTAAATGCATTATTATAAATATCATCTAGCTTATTTTTTACTTCTTCTCCTTTTAATAAAAAAGCCGTTCCCTTTGCCACTTGATTTTTGTAATTTAAAGCGATCTTTTTAATCTCTTCTTTGTGAATTTTATCAACATCTCCATCAATATATGTTGTATAAACATCTATTATTTCATCATCTTCCCTACTTGGGAAATATTCATGTGGAGCTGTGCTATCAAAAATTGCAAAGTTTAGCTCTCTACTTATAACCATATCCTTACTATCTGGATCAAAGCCACAATTATAAACTTCCACATCATACCCTAATTCCATTACTGCCTTAGCTATTTTCTTTAGCATAGTTGACTTTCCTGTTCCAGCTCTTCCTTTTAAAAAGTATCTTTTTACCCCTTCAGTTATGCTAGGAACAGAATCCTTAGGGCCACTTGGTGTTGCTCCACCTAAATATCTTTCAACACACTTACCCTTTGACTCTTTCTTAACTGCACCATCAGTTAGTAAAGAAATAACATGCTCAGTAAATTTATTTGCCTTTTCAATATTTAAGTAAGGGAAATAAATATCTTCCCAATAATCATGTATCTTTAAAGCCTTTTCGTATTCTTTATGGGCATTTTCCATACACTCTTTAAATTGTTCCTTTAAAAATTTTATAGTCTCTTCATTTTTTTCTATTTCATCTTTGTCTAAAAATACATCTAAATCTATGACTTCAATATTATCAATAGCTAAATTCATAAATCCATGAAGAGGTGTTCCATTTATTACTGCAATTTCTTTTTCTCTTAGTATTACCCCTTCCATTTCATTATTGTCTATAGTGCTAACTATTCCCTCTAAACTTAAAGTATCACTATATTCATCTATAAGTTCCTTTATAATTGCAGTTTTAAATATATTGCTACCTCCATTTAGTGAATAAATTTTCTTGACTCCTTGAAATATAGAATTATAAAGTGGTCTAAATCCTTTTGCTGTGTTTCCTGCTCCATAATAATAAACTACATTTTTCATTTTCTTCTCCTTAATATCAATATATAGCTCTTAACTTATTATATTTTTAAATTTGTAAATAAGTTACAGTAAAGAAGAGAGCTGATCTTATTTTTATAAAATCAACTCTCTTCTTTATATTAAACAATATTTTCTTAAATCCTTCTTCTATATTTAATTAAGTATTAATATTTTTTAATTTAATGTATGTTTATTACTAATAATTTATCTTTACTTTGTTTTATTGTCAGTATTTTGTGAACTATTAGTTGTATCTGAAGAATTATTTTCACCTACAGGTGTATTTTTTATTACTTTAAATGCATACCCATGTTCTTTATAGAATTTAATTATTGCAGGTAATGCTTGTACAGTTTCTTTCTTAGCTGCTGCATCATGCATTAATAAAATTACATGATTTAAAGTATTAATATTTTTAGCTGAGTTTTCAACATATTGCTCTACTGTATAATGTCTTCCAGTTGCATCACCAGTTTCTGCATCCCAATCTATACTAACTATATTATCCTTTGCAAAAGCCTCATCTAAAGCTTTTAAGTTAGGATCTCTATAATATCTTCTAGACATATATCCACCTGGCATTCTAATTACTCTAGCATTAAAGTTTTTTCCTAATACGCTTTTCATTATTTCATTAGTTTCATTTAATTCGCTCATAAATTTATTTACATCAACTGAATTTCCTGGATACAATGTTTTATAATTATGTGAAAAACTATGACCAGCTACTGCATTTCCTTGATCAATTTCTTGTTTTAATAACTCTTGATTTTCTTTATTATCCTTTAAGGCAGATCCTATATCAAAAAATGTAGCATGTACATCTTCTTCCTTTAAAATCTTTAATATTTCCCTTGTATTTTCACTTGGACCATCATCAAAAGTTAAAAATATTTCTTTATCATTATTTGAAGCTTTTCCTTCAAGCATTTTTTCAACTTCATCTGCACTAACTGCATAGGAATCTGCAGCATAAATTATATTACCATTTGGCATTATGTCTGTTGGTTTTGGTTTTTCCTCTTCTTTTTTAGTTTCCTCTTCCTTAGCTGATGCTAAAGCCTCCTTATTAGCTTTATTGCTAACTAGTGATTTAATTCCAAAACCTACTCCTGCAATTACTACAATACCAGCTACAGCAACGGCTATTCTTCTTTTTAAATACTTATTATGTTTTCCATTTCTTACTTTGTTACTCACAAAATTCATCTCCATGTCTATATAAATTAAATTATTAACCTCTCATTACTTATAATAAAACTTTACAAAAATATTTTTGTTACAAATTGTTTAAATTTAATTCATATTAAATTTAATAATAAAAATAGAGCTATATGAAAATTTCATAATCAGCTCTATTTTAAACAAGTATCTGTATCAAAAGTTATTTTATTGCAACCTATAAACTTTATAATTATATTTAATCACTTAATTTTTTAAGAACACATGCTGACTTTCTTATTATATCATAAAAATCTCTAGCTTCATCCCTTATTTCTTTTCCTGAAAATTCATCATTAACCATAACTCCCCAAAGACCCTTAGGAAGGTTTATTTTAACTTCATTATTATTACTATTAAAAACTACTATGAATTCATTATTATGATCTTTTAATCTATAAGCAACTATACCCTTTTTCTTTATTCCTAATTCACTCTCTATAAATGAAATTTTTTCTCTTATTTCTTTGTTACTTTCTAACCTAAATAAAGGATATTCCTTTCTTAATTCAATTAATCCCTTATAGTATTTAAATAAATCCATATACTTTACTTTTCTAGTCCAATCAATCTTATTTACAAAGTCATTAGAATTATAACTATTTTCAATAAATTCTCCCTTTTCATTAGTCTTAGTTCTTAAAAACTCCTCTCCTGAATGAATAAAGGGTATTCCTTGAGATGTTAAGAAAATAGCAGCACTTAACTTATTCATTTCTATTATCTCTTCTTCAGAAGCATTTTCACATACAATTTTAAGCTTGTCATGTAATGTGTTATTATCATGGGCAGAGCAATAATTTACTGTCTGATAAGGTTCATTTGCCCAAGGAGAATCTGAATAATTTACTTTATTATAATCTACTCCTTCATGATAAGTAGAAGCTACTATTCCAAACTTTATACTCTCTTCAAAGTCTTCTCCTCCATTTACGAAGCCTCCTTCTTTAAGATGTGCTACATGTCCTTTTATCCCATCTCTCATATCATCACTAAAAGCTGCTATTTGTAATTTATCAAATTTACCTATATTACATTTAAAACAAGCTTCTTCTTTAGGCAGTGGAGAGTCTCCTCCATTCCATCCTTCTCCATATATTAATATTGAAGGATCTATTTTATTTAATTCTTCTCTTATTTCCTTTAAGGTTTCAATATCATGTAATGCCATTAAATCAAATCTAAATCCATCTATGTGATATTCTTTTGCCCAATACTTTAATGAATCAACCATATATTTTCTTACCATAAGTCTTTCTGATGCTAATTCATTACCACATCCAGAACCATTAGAAAAATTCCCAAAGTCATCTTGTCTATGATAATATCCTGGGTAAGATAAATTTAAATTAGAGTTTTCTCCTGAATAAGTGTGATTATACACAACATCCATTATAACTCTTATTCCTGCTCTATGAAGTTTAAGTACCATTTCCTTAAACTCTTTAATTCTAACTTCACCTTTATATGGATTTTTAGAATATGATCCTTCTGGTACATTATAATTTACAGGGTCATATCCCCAATTATACTGCTCTTCATCTAATCTCTCCTCATCAACTGTTCCAAAATCAAAAGAAGGTAAAAGATGTACATGGGTTATTCCTAATTCCTTTAAATGATCTAAGGTTGTTTTTACTTCTGTACCAGGAACTTTTGTATTTTCTTCAGTTATTCCTAAAAACTTTCCTCTATTTTCTAAAGAAACCCCTGAACTCTTATCAATCGAAAAATCTCTTATATGCATTTCATATAAAATTGAATCTAAGGGATTTTCAAGTGATGGTTTCTTTTCATTTTCCCATCCCTTAGGATTAGTTTTCTTCAAGTCAATAACCATAGCTCTATACCCATTAACTCCTAAGGCTTTGCAGTAAGGATCAACAAAATCATGCTCAAAATCTTCTCCTACAATATGGTACTTATAATAAACTCCATTTAAATCTCCCTTTTTTACTATTTCCCAAAGTCCATTACTTTTTTTATGAAGCAAATCTCTTTCTATTAAACTCTCTGTATTCCCATCTCTGTAAAGTAATAATTCTAAACTCTTAGCTTCTGGTGACCATACCCTAAAAATAGTCTCCTCTTTATTATAAATAGCTCCAAGTTCTCCATCATAATAATACTTATCATTAAACTCTTTAGAATTAAAATTTCTTCTCATAAAATCCTCTCCCCATTTCGGTAACGTTTCCAATTAACTGTATATAAATTACAACTAACTTAATTATATTAAAGTAGTAATTAAATTTCAACTTAAAGTTAATTATTAGTTCTTATTTGAATACATAAAAAATAGTCTAATAATATATTCTTAATATACATGAGGTAATAATTAATGAAATGCTTTAATTATATTTTAGATCTACCTGATAGCTTTTTTAAGATTATAATAGCCATATTAATATCCTTAATTCTAATTTTAGGTTTCTTCTTAAACAATATATTCATAGCTGTTGTTGATGGCTCTTCAATGGAAGATACTATTCATCACGGTGATGTATTAATTATAAATAAAAAATCCTATTCCACCACTTCTCCTAAGAGGTATGATATAGTAAATATTTATGCACCTTGTAAATATGATAATTTTCTAGTTAAAAGAATCATAGGTCTTCCTGGTGATACAATTGAAATAAATAATTCTGAAGTATATGTAAATGGTGATAAAATTTATGAATCATATATAAAAGAAGAAATGAATCTTCCTTATTATTTAAAATTAAAGATACCTAAAGATAAATTCTTTGTTATGGGTGATAATAGGAATATAAGTTTGGATTCTAGGTATTTTGGACTAGTACAAGGTACTGATATTCAAGGCAAGGCAATCTTTAAATATTGCTATAAGAATCATAAATTTAAACTCTTTTAATTTAAATTAAACAAACTAGAGAGAATAAAATATCACTCTAGTTTGTCATAAATTTTTAATTTAATTCTTTTTTAATTCCCTCTTTAACCTCTTTAACTTTCCACGATTCTTTATCTACTAAATACTGACATATAAATGCTGGCTCTGGCTTTCCTTCTGGATAATAGTATTTATTTACTATAAAACCGTAACTTCCATCACCTAAGTCATATACTTCATCAGATTTTAACTCTAAATATTGATCTTTTTTTACTACACCAAGATTTTTTACAGTTTCTAAAGCTTTATTTGCTAATTCTTTATTATTTTTTTCGGAGGAATCAGTTTTTTCTTCTTTATTATTATCTTCTTTAACTATTTCCTTTTTATCAAGCTTTTCATCTAAATTCTTTAATTTAGAATTTCCACTTGCAATTAGTTCCTTAACATTTTCTCCTAAATAAGAAATATTTTTAAGAGATTTATTTAACAAATCCCTTGCTTCTGATATCTTACCTTCACTCTCTAAATCATTAACCTTTTCCATACTTGAGTAAAAGTCATCTAGTACACTCTTATCTTTACTTATTTCTTCTTTTAAACTAGTAATATCTTCTTTCATTAATTCTTTATTTTTATTTTCTTCTACTTTCTTTAAACTATCTAAAGCCACATCTAACTTAAACTCATTATATGCTTTATTAGATATTACATAATTATATGTTAAATCATATAAGCTTTCAGCTTCTTCTTTATCCTTTGAATCCTCTTCACTGGCCGCTTTAAAAATTGCTGTAGCTTCTTCATAATTTCCTTGTTTTATAGCAGCTTTACCTTGTTCTACTAAACTTTTATTTCCACACCCAACCAAAAAACTTAAACTAAATGCTAAACCTACAGCTACAACTATTTTTTTTATCATATTTTCACTTCTCTCCCCTATTTACCATTAATAAAATATACTCTTTACAAATAAAGGGCATGTATCAAAATAAGTTTTATTTGTTATATTTGATACAGCCCCTTTTAATTATTTTCTATATTTTACATATGCTCTTAAAACATCACTAAACTTCTCATTTTTTAATGTATCAATTACAACCCCAATAACTTCATAACTTGAAGTTTCTCCATTATCTTTTCTTATTGATTTTAGTGTTTCCTCAACATCTTTTGCAATTATATTTATATCTGATTTATTAAGTGTAAAATTTAAATCACTTGCTGCATTAGATAAGCTTGTTGATAATTTTTCAATTTTAAATTCTTCAATTCTTCCATCTTTTTTTATTATGTTCATAAATATCCTCCTGTTAAATTAGTATAATTTAGTAATTCTTAAATTAAGTATAACATTTACATTTTATTCTTAAAAGATAAATTTATGCTAAGAGCTAATAAATAAAAGGCTATTCTTAAAATTTTAAAATTATATGTTATGAATTTAATTAAAATCATATAATTTTTGAATAGCCTTTTATGTAAACTAAACTACTATTTTATTTCTAATGAATTGCTACTACTTAGTATTTTATCATACTTTCCTATTTGACCAACTGAAATATTTTTAATGTTTGAAGGAATTTCAGTAGTTGTTAATGTATTTTCATCTATAAAATTAGTTTCTTTAATCTTTCCATTTATAATAATTTTGCTCTTATAATTAAAATTATCACCAGTTACAGTTAATATATCATCTTTTATATCATAATTATTTAGAGTTATTTCCTTTAATCCCATCTTCATATTGGTTTTTTCATATTTATTTTTATTTTCATTTAGGATATATTTATTTCCAAATAGCATGTCATATTGAAGAAGTTCAAAATCTTCTTTGTAATTCTCATCATCCTTACATGCATTATGGAAAGTAGGCATAACTCCTGCCACCATATTAAGCTTTTCTAATATATATGTTGTAAACTCCTCTGCTTCCATATTTACATTTTCCTTTGGTAAGCCAATGTTATCCCATATAAAGAAGTCAGCTAAATATTTATTTCCATCTTTTAATACACTCTCATCATCATTTATTATCTTTAATGAAGGTAGATGATCTCCAAACATAGCGATTACTGTAGGCTCTCCTGAAGATTCTACATAATCTAAAAGTTCTTTTATGTATTCATCAACCCCTCTTAATTTATCTATGTAACATTGAAGTTCATTTTTTTCTTCTTGATCTAAATCTCCATCCACTGTATAATTTTCAAAATCTGAAGAAGAATATCCTCCATGACTTTCTACAGTTACATTATAAATAAACTGAGGCTTTTCATTATTAGATATTATATCTTCTATAGGTTCTATGTTTAAAACATCCTCTGGATATTGCCAATCAGCATTAGTAGGTTTGTCCATATACTCCATAGATATATATTTATCAAATCCTAAGTTAGGATACACTGTGTCTCTATTATAAAAATTTCCTTCATAATTATGTATAACATTTGTTCCATACCCATAATCATGTAATATATAAGCCAAACTTTCAACTGGCTGTTTTTTAAGTATATTATTATTAGGTATTTCACCTACTGGTAAGTAATCAGTACTTAATCCAGTTAGTACTTCAAATTCACTTCTAACAGTTCCCCCTCCATAAGTAGGCACCTTTAAAAAGCCATTTGTTGATTCACTAGCTATTTTTCTAAAGTTTGGTATAGGGTCCTCTGTAAAAGTTAATCCATTTATTCTATCTAAATCCATAAATGATTCTAATTGAACAATTATTATATTAGGAAATTCTGCTGGCATAGCAGATGCCATTTTAGTATCATTACTAGCTAATTGTGCTTCTTCAATTATATCATTCTTTATTTTCTCAATAGATGCCTTATTGTAATCACTTGGCTCTTTAACCTTAAATCCTGCTGCAGTATCTAAAAATGAGTACATAAACCCATTTCTCTCATAGGAAACTGGCAAATCCCATCTATATACTTCTATACTCCCTTTTGCATTTCCATAAAAAGCTCCTACAGCCAAAATAGATAATGGTAAGATTATAAAGCCATATAGATTAATCACTTTATTTCTACTTTTATATCTTTCGCTAAACCATAACAATACTAATATTGCAATTATAATTACTAAGGCTATAACAGCATATTTTAAAATATTTAAGTTTAAATAATTTCCTGCTATAGCTAATCCTTCTTTAAAAGAAAACATATCTGCCCATATAAGTGGTGTTCCTCTAAAGCCTAGTATTACTCCACTTGCCATATAAAATCCCATAAGAATGGTACTTATTATTCCATAAACCATTCTAGTCTTCTTAAAGAAAAAAGCTATTGAAGTAATCATCAAAAATATTAGATAGTTTAATAGAAATACTGTTGTTTGATTATCTAAAAAATCCTTTCCATTTTCAATAGATCCTCTATGAAATGACTCCCCTAAAAATACTAATAGAAAAGATAGAGTAATCCAAATAAATACGTTAATCCCCAAATTCTTCAAAGTTTTTTTATTTCCTAAAACCTCTTTAAAGTACTTTTTGTTCATTTTATGCCTCCCTTAGAACGAATGTAACAAAACAAGACTTAATTAAGAATTAAATTTATAAATCTATATTGATTATTCTAACTTATTTAAGAATTTTATGCTATTTTAATTTTGTTAATAATCGTTAAATGAATATTAATCATATTTACTAATATAATATATTTTGCATATAATTTTATTTATTGTATTTTATTTCATCATAATTATAGCCAAACTTTATATTTTTAACCTTATTAATAGTAAAACATGTAAGTTTATCTAAATATTTTTATATTAATATTTATATTTTAATTATAATTTTTTATTTTATATAACATTGATTTTTTGTTTTTATAAAGATTTCTAAATCATTAATAAATTGAAATAACATAGCTCTATTTTCAAACTCTTCTCTGGTTATTGGAAGTTCTTGTTCACTTAACTCTTTTTTCAATCTATTTAATCTATTAATAAGAATATTTACGTTAACTTCTTTACCTATTACAGAGGCTACTTCTTCTGTAAAATTAGCAACTAGTTCAGTTTGTTTTACAGTAATAGATATTCTTGAAAAGTGTTCTCTCATGTACTTTAACATTTGAAATTGAACTTCTCTCATATCTATGTAATGCACATAGTACTTAACATCTGAAAACAAATAGTTATTAAAATTATCATTGGCTCTTTTTTTAGCTAACTCTATTCTATTTTCAAGTTCATCAAAAAGTCTTTGTTCCTTTATTGAAACACTATGTGTTCTTAAAGAATATGCCATATCCATAAATATCTCTTTTATTTTTTCAGATATATAATCTATATCTTCTTTTATCTTTTCCTCATTCTTAGGCATATAACTATTTAATATTAATGCAACTAAAACCCCAACTAGCATAAGACCTAGTTCATTTATTATCCAATATGAATTCACTTGTTTCTCAACTAATAAATGAGTTACTAAAACAGAACTTACAACAATTCCATCTGTCACTTTTAGTTTTACTGTTAAAGGTATAAAAACTAAAAGATATAATCCAAAAACAACTGAGTTAAACCCTAATGCTAAGAATAAAACTGAAGACACTATTAAGGCTATAATAACAGATTCTATTCTCTTTATAGCTATCTTTAATGATTCTCTTTTTGTACTCTGTATGCTAAGTATGGTTATAATTCCTGCTGAAACCCAGTAACTTAGCCCTAATTCCTTTGCTATTATCATAGCTATTACAGCGCCTATTCCTGTTTTCCAAGTTCTAACACCTATAAATCTCATTTTTTCAACTCCGTATAATTAACATTAAATTTTTCCATAGAATAATAATATAATTAAAATTTAAAATAATCAAATTTATGCATTTTATTTATTAAAATGGGAATACTTTCATTTGAAGCTATTTTTAAGAAAGGGTTGAGACATATTATGAGAATTCCAAAACATATAGGGGTTATCCCAGATGGTAATAGACGTTGGGCTGTAGAAAATGGACTTGAAAAAGATCAAGGATATTTACATGGAATTGAACCTGGACTTGAACTTTTTAAACTTTGTCAAAAACTAGATATTAAAGAAATAACTTATTATGGTTTTACTACAGACAATACGAAAAGACCATCATATCAAAAAAAGGCATTCATAGATGCCTGCATAAAATCAGTAGAATTAATTGCAAATGAAGATTGTGAATTGCTTGTTATAGGGAATGCTGATTCTCCAGTTTTTCCTGAAGAGTTAAAAAAATATACTAAAAGGACTAAAATTGGTAAAGGTGGCATACGCGTTAACTTCCTTGTTAACTATGGTTGGGAATGGGATTTAAACCTTCTAAAAGCCTGTGACATTAAGAGTAAAAATATCTATGATAATATTCAATCAAAGGATATTTCAAGAATAGATTTATTAATAAGATGGGGCGGTAGACGTAGATTAAGCGGATTTTTGCCAGTTCAATCAGTTTATTCTGATATATACATAATTGATGATTTATGGCCTAATTTTAATAAAGATCATTTCTTTAATGCTCTTGAATGGTACAACGATCAAGATATTACCCTAGGCGGTTAATTAAATGAGTTCAAAGAAAAAAGCTATAATAGTTGGAGCTGGAATAGGTGGATTAGCTACTGCTGTTCGCCTTCTTGTTAATAATTTTGAAGTAGATATTTTTGAAAAAAACTCTAAGATAGGTGGAAAAGTAAATTTAATTGAATACAAAGATTTTAAGATAGATTCTTCTGCTTCAATATTTATGCTCCCTAAGCCCTATTTAGAAGTATTTAAATATGCAAAAAAAGACCCTAAAGACTATATAGAACTTGTAGAATTAAATACTTTATATAAAGTGTTTAATGATGAAGGGGATAGTTTTAATATTTATTCAGACTTTCTAAAAACTACAGAGTCCTTAGAAAAGGTATTTAATGATGAAAGTTCAAATTATTATAAATATATATCTGACTCCTATAGAAGATATCTTTTAGTAGAAAAATACTTTTTAAACAGGAGTTTTTTCACCTTAAATTATTGGAGATATTTTAAATCTTTACCTGAACTAATTAAAATACATCCTTTTAAAAATTGTTATAAAACCATTGAAGAATATATAAGTAATGAATATTTAAAAACCTTATTAGCTTTTCAATGCATGTATATTGGGGAGTCTCCCCTTAAAAGTTCTAATGTTTTTAATTTAATTCCATCAACCACTCAAATATATGGATTATATTATATTAAAGGTGGAATGTACTCTTATGTGAAGGCTTTAGAAAAATTAATCCTAGAACTTGGCGGAAAAATACATCTTAACTCAAATGTAACTAATATAATTATGGAAAAGAATGTAGCAATTGGAGCAAAAATAAACCACGAAAATATATTTTCTGATTTAATTGTTTGTAATTCAGATTTTACTTATACCATACAAAATTTACTTCCTAGAAGTACATTTAAAAATAAAATTTCTAGGCGAAAACAAAATAATTTATCCTTTTCTTGCTCTACATTTATACTACATTTATTTCTTAAGAAAAAATATAAAAATTTACATGTACATAATATAGTACTTAATTTAAATAAGAAAGAAGTTTTATTAGCTCCCTTTATAGATGGGCCCTTGCCAAAGGAATATATATATTATATCTATTGCCCAAGCTCAATAGATACTTCATTAACTCCTCCGGATTGTGAATGCATTAATATAACAGTACGTGTTCCAAACTTAAAAAAATATAAGTCAAAATGGAATGAATTTACAATTGTTTCTTTGAAAAATAAAATCTTATATGACCTAAGTAAAATTAAAGGTTTAGAAGATATAAAAGAAAATATAATTTACGAAAGCTATACAACACCTATGACCTTAAAAAATGATTTTAATTGCTTTTTTGGTGCAGCTTTTGGTCTTAATCATAATTTGCTACAAACAACTATTTTTAGACCTCAGGCAAAAATAAAAAAACTAAAGAATATATATTTTGTAGGTGATTCAGTACATCCTGGCTCTGGAATATCAATGTCTTTAATCTCAGCTAAGCTATGCTGTGAAAAAATAATATCAGATTTTAGCTAAAATAAAAAGAGGTGTATTATGATACATCTCTTTAAAAATCTTGTATTTCATTTATATTTTCCTTAACCACTTCACTAAAAATACCAACTATTTCTGGATCAAATTGAGTTCCACTACATCTTTCTAGTTCTATTAATCCTTCATCATAAGTTTTTCTTTTATTATAAGGTCTACTTGAAGTCATAGCATCAAAACTATCTATTACAGTTAAGACCCTTGCTAAGTATGGTATTTCTTTCTCCTTTAATCCTACTGGATATCCAGAGCCATCATATCTCTCATGATGATATAAAATAAGAGGCACAACATTCTTTAAGGAATTTACTGATTTTATTATTTCTACTCCATCTTTAGGATGTTGCTTTAAGATCTCCCATTCCTCTTTAGTAAGTCTCATCTTTTTAGTTAATATTTCATTTGGTATATTTATTTTACCTATATCATGCATATAAGCCCCATATATTAGCTGCTTTTTCTCATCTTCTGAAAGTCCTAATTTTTTAGCCATAAGTCTGCTATAAATAACTACTCTTTCTACATGGCTATATGTATATTTATCCTTTGCATTTATAATACTTATTAAAGTTTTTATAGATGCTACAAGAGCATTTTCCTCTTCATTTAAATCTCGTTTTAATTCATCTAAAACAGATACATAAGTTTCAACTCTATTTTTATGGAAAAATTTAGCTCTATATAATGCATCATCAGCACATTTAACTAATTCTAGCTCACTTTTAGCTTTATCTGGGAATACAGCTATACCAACAGATACTGTAAAATTAGCATTAGGTTGATTTTCTTGTCCTTCAAAATATGTTTTTTCTACTTTATTTCTAATTCTTTCTGCAATTTTAGTAGCTTCCTCTTCTGAAGTATTAGGTAAAATTATTGCAAACTCTTCTCCTCCATATCTAGCTACTAAATCATTTTCTCTAGCTATATTTTTTAGAAGTTTTCCTATTTTTTTTAATGCTTCATCGCCTTTTTGATGTCCATACAAATCGTTATAATGCTTAAAATAATCTATATCCATAAATATTAATGACAGTTTCTCATTTTCAACCTCACTAATATGCATTTTCTCTCTTAATTTATCATAAAAATATCTATGATTATAAACCCCTGTTAATCCATCTTCGTTAACCAAGGTTTGTAATTCCTTTATGTGATCATTTTCAGTTTTTACATAAAAACCTAATGTCCAAGCTGTTAAAACAAATACTCCTGCTAATATTAAATCATTTTGAAAATAAATATTTACATCAGCATTCCCTGAATAAATCAAATCTATAACTAAAATAATAGCTGATGACACTACAGAAACCACACATCCTCTATGCATGCCTCCCTGTATTGTAGATGTTATTATAATAAATAAAAATAAAAATTTATTATTACTAGAATTCCCTCCTGAAACTAATATAGCCATTATAAATATAATCATAAATAAAATTATTTCTATTAATTGTATCTTATTTATATGATCTTTATATTTGTTTAAACTAGCTAAACTCCAAAGTATGTAAATCGTTGATAATAAGAATATACTTATTAAAATTGATAATATACTGTAATACGCTAAAAATTTATTGTTATACTTTGTAAGATTAAAGGTGTATTGTAAAAAAGCCATAGCTGAAAATAATAATGATGATACTTTTACTATTGATAATATTTCATCAACTTTTTTCTTTTTATTATCATTTACATCCCTAATCATATTCTCCCTCTCTAATCTAGTATAAAATAAGGCCGGTTTAAAACCGACCTTTAGGTAAATTATTCATCTCTTAAAGATTTTGGTTCCTCTGGTTGGTGTGTAAACCAAAGACATGCTGAAGTAGCAACTGTTGTTGCAACTACTGTTGTTAATGCAGCAAATAATGTTAATAAGTTTTTGTTTAATTTTTTCATTTAACTCATCCCCTCAAGATTTATAATAATTTATTTGTAAAAGAATCTATAGTTTTTAACAATATATTTCCTATGTAGGTTAGAGTCATACATTGCCATGCTACTCCAAAGATTATACTTAACATAACAGGCTTAGCTAAACTCCATCCTGAATTATAATATAAAATTATACTTAATACTTCAATAAATAAATATATAGTTAAAATCTTTAAAGATCCTTTTTTCATGCGTTTTTTCTTCTTTTCGGTTTTTATTGGTTTATTTTTAGTATCTACTGGAGCAAATTTAAAAACTATAAAATATCCAAAAACAAAAATAACTATTCCAATAAACACTACAAGCTCAAAGTTCATTTTTGCAAAAAAACTACTTTTTATTAAAAAACCAATACATATTGAAATTATTATGCCTAATAAAGTACATACATTAGAGGATTCTGAATGTGCTCCTCCAGAATATTTTCTAAGTATGCTTGCTGTAAATAAAAATATCAAAGCTTCTAAAGCTATATTAAACACTAATCCCAGTATAAGTACTGAAATTATTGATATTAATGTTTGTATTAGAGCATAAGTTCCATACTGAATAATTTCTTTTCTTTCATTATCATAATTTAATTCACTAGAAACTTTTTCAGCTATTAACTTCGATATATTCTCAATCATTTTATCTCAACTTTCCTTTTTTTGATGCTATTAAATAATAATAAGTAACAATAACCATAAACATTATAGTAGATGGAATACCTAATATTGTTTTTGTAAATACATTTTCAAATAAATAATCAATATTTTCATTGAAAAATTTCTCTATAAATAATAAGTTTAAACCTTCACATAAAAATAAAATCATTAATATTAATATTGATGCTTTTATACTTACTATTAAATCTATTTTATTAACATTGAATGCTAAAAATATTAAAACAAATATGTTCAATATTGTATGAATACCATAATTTATAGGTAATAATCTAATTAAATAAACTACTAATACCAATATCAAACTTGAAATTAAATATTCCTTCTTTTCTAACTTTTTATTAGCGAAAGCATACATGGCTAACATCATCGTAAGAGCTTCTGGTATTCCCCTTACTAAAGTTTCAAATAAAGTTACTTTTAACATTCTTCCTCCGCTGTCACTAAGCAAATATATTCCTTTGCTTATATTCATTTTTCTCATTAGTTTTTTTAACTGTAACATATATTATTATGACTACAAAAACTCTTATAAGTATATCACCAATACTTAAAACACTATATCCTACATCTATTATGTCACTTAAATACTTATATTTTACTGTACTTGTTCCTATCATATGTATATCATTTACCTTTGAAATAGTGTTAGGCTTAAGATATCCTGTTAAATATGATAAACTTGGGAAAACAGGCATTTCCCCACCGTTAGCAGCCATTACAATATGATTTAAAAAAGTTCCTGCTAAAATAAATAACGATCCAATTAAAGCACTTACATACTCTTTGTACCAAAATATAGGTATTAAAAACAAGTACATATATATACTTTTAAACCAAGGTGCCCATTTTACAACATCATAGTTACCCATAAATATACTTATCTGAAAGACTATATAAATAGCTTCAAAAATCAAAATAGGATAGATTGTCCAACTTTTAAAGAAAGGCTTTAAACTATATCCTTTTATTTTTGAAATTATTAATGCTATAATCACTGCTTCGATCATTATTTTACTCCTTTAATCAATTGTAAAGCTTTAACAAATTATTAAAACTTTATCCATTTAAATTAAATCATATAATTCATATTAAATCAATAATAAACACCCATTTTTTGCAAAAAAATTTGAGCTTTTTTTGTTTTTAATGATAAATTTCTCATTTTTTGTTTGTTTTATCTTTTAATTTCTTTAATGTTAATAAAAATAAAATTAAACTTAAAACTCCAATAACAAGTTTTAAATTTTTTTGAGAAGCCATTATCACCCCATAACTAGCTAAAACTTCTAATAAAATAGAAGGTATTTTCCCTAAGAATGTAGATATTATAAATGTAAAACTATTAACCTTGCTCATAGCAGCAGCTAAGGTTACTAAACCTGATGGAATAAAGGGTATTAATCTTCCTTCAAAAATTAAAATCCCAACATTTCTCCCTTCACTCTTTACAATTTTATCTATTAATTCGTATTTCCCTTCAATATTTCCTGCAAATTTATTTATACCTTTTCTATATACTTTAAAACTTATCCATCCCCCTATAACTTCACCTAATAAAGAAATTAAAAATCCATTTATAGGACCAAAAAATACTATATTAGCTCCTGTAACAAATACAGAGGGAACTATCCCAAGTAATGCTATAATTACACTTATAAACAAACTTATAAATATAGCTAACTCACTATATTGATTAAAAATATTTATTAAACTATTTATATTTTTCTCCTCCTCTACTTACATATTAAGGCTATTAATTCTCATTTTAAGTATATCCTCCAACCTGCCAAATTTTCAACATATTTTACCTAATGGTAATATTATTTATTTCTATCTAGCACAATCTTATATACAATTTCCTATTTAATTAATAAAACTTTTTTAATTTTTAGCTATAATATTTGAAATAAAGGTCTACACTATATGCTAAATTTCACATAAAAAATAACTGTCTTAATTTAAGACAGTTAAAAAAAACTAATTTCTCATTATTATATATACTGTATATCCAATATAAAGAGCTAAAAGAAATACCCCTTCATATCTAGTAAGTACTTTTTCTTTTTTCTTATTTAAGAAAATTAAAGCACCTATTATTAAAGTAACAATTATAAGGAATATTAAATCTATTGATAAACTTGCAGCTATTGTTATAGGACTTATTACTGATGATAAACCTAATATTAATAATATGTTAAAGGTATTAGACCCTAATATATTTCCAAGAGCTATGTCATTTTCACCTTTTTTAGCCGCAACTAAGGAAGTAACAAGTTCTGGAAGAGAAGTACCTATTGCCACAATTGTAAGACCAACTAATTTTTCACTCAGTCCTAAGCCTAAGGCAATTGCAGAGGCTGAATCAACAACTATTTTTCCACCTAATATTATTCCTATAACTCCAACTATTGATAAAATTATATTTTTAACTGTGCTATTAGGTGACTTTATGTTTTGCTCCTCAAAATCTTCAAACTCAGCAGTTAACGCTACTTCATCTTCTTTTTTATTGCTTCTCTTAACTGTATATATTAAATATATTATATATGTTATGCACATTAATACTAATACTGCTCCATCTATTCTAGATAAAGAATTTTTACTTCCTATTAGTCCAGTAAAAGTAAAAACATATAAAATAAAAGTTGCAATTAAATTTACTATAAAATCATTTTTTATTATGTGCTTCTTTATGACTAAAGGAGCCACAATGGCTGTACATCCTAAAGCTGCTAAAAGATTAAATAAATTTGATCCTAAAACATTTCCCATGGTAATATCATTGCTACCTTTTAGTGAAGCTGATATACTTACTGCAAGCTCTGGGGCACTAGTTCCTAAGGATACAATAGTAAGTCCAATTATAACAGCTGGAACTCCTAGCTTTTTAGCTATTCCTGAAGCCCCATCAACAAAAAGATCTGCTCCTTTAATAAGTAAAAGGAACCCTATTATTAGAAATATGTAGTTCATTAATTCCTCTCCATTTCAAGTAACTTTATTAAATATAAATATTTTTTACAAATCATAAGTATAATTATACTATTTATTTAAATAATTTCTATAATATCGAAATTTGTTTTCATCTAGTTAATAATTTGTCTAAACATCAAAGCTTAACTGCTCTCTTTCTTCTGTTATTATATTTTCTTCTAAAGATGATATTGTTATTCCTAATAATCTTACCTTTTTATTTTTAAAATCAACTATGCTTATAAGATCTTTTACGCATTCCATTATTTCCTTCTGTTCTTTTAAAAAGTGTTCTAAAGTAATACTTCTTGTTATATGTTTAAAATCGTTAAACTTTATCTTTAAGGTTACAGTCTTTCCTTTTTTATTCAATAAATCTAAGCTCTCACTAACTCTTTCTGCTATTCTCTCTAAAATCTCTATCATTTCCTCTATGTCTTCTATGTCTTCTCTTAAGGTAATTTCTTTACCTATAGACTTTCTAATTCTGTATGGATTTACTGGCCTATTATCTATCCCTCTAGCGAACTCGTATAATATCTTGCCTCTTTCACTAAAAATATCTATAAGTTCTTCTTCAGAAAATTTAAGTAAATCCTCTCCCTTAAATACCCCTATATTATTTAGCTTATTTTTAGTTACTCTTCCAACTCCAAAAAATTTTCCTATAGGTAAATTTCTTATAAAATCCTTTGAATTCTCCTCTGTTATTACTGTTATACCATCTGGTTTTCTAAAATCTGATGCCATCTTTGCTAAAAATTTATTAAAAGAAACTCCTGCTGAAGCAGTAAGACCTACTTCTTTAAATATTCTCTCCTTTATTTCAATGGCCATTAAGGTTGCAGAACCTTTGCACCTTTTACTTTTACTTACGTCAACAAAAGCCTCATCTAAGGACAAGGGTTCTACAAGATTAGAGTATTCATTTAATATATTCATAACCTGTCTAGAAACTTTTTTATAAACCTCCATCCTAGGTCTTATAAAAATAGCTTTAGGACATAATTTATATGCAGTTAAAGAGGGCATAGCCGAATGTATTCCATATTTTCTTGCTTCATAAGAGCAAGTTGCAACTACCCCTCTCCTATTTGGATCCCCGCCAACAATCAACGGCTTTCCTTTATACTTAGGATTATCTCTCTGTTCAATGGATGCATAAAAAGCATCCATATCTATATGAATTATCTTTCTATTCTCTTTCATAAAGTCTCCATGCAAACATATGTTCATTTTTAATTTTACACTAAGACTTTTTAAATTCCAATATTATAAAAGATAAGTTTTAAACAATAAATCTATTTAAAACTTATCTTAAAATACAGGTAATTAATAAATTAAAATTCCTTTATTTAACCTTTTCAGGCTCATTATACTCTATTCCCTTTGTATCCACCTTAATTGATTCTATAACAACATCCTCAACTGGTTTATCATTTGCACCTACTGAAACCTTTTCTATTTCATGAACCACATCTAATCCCTTAATAACTTTTCCAAAGGCTGCATATTGACCATCTAAATGTGGTGCTTCTTTTGTAACAATAAAAAATTGACTTCCTGCACTATCAGGATTTTGAGACCTTGCCATTGATAATACTCCTTCTTCATGCTTAATATCATTTTCTACTCCATTAGAAGAAAATTCACCCTTTATCATATATCCTGGTCCACCTGTACCTGTTCCCTTTGGATCTCCACCCTGAAGCACAAATCCCTTAACTATTCTATGGATAGTTAAGCCATCATAAAATCCACTATTAGCTAGGCTTATAAAGTTATCAACGGTATTTGGAGCTTTGTTTGGATATAACTCTGCTTCTATAGTTCCAAAATTCTTAACTTCAATAGTAGCTACAGGTAATTTATCCTCTGGTATATTTTCCTTTGCCTTTTTACCCGCTCCTCCACATCCTATTAAAAGTAAAGATGCCATTGTAACTCCTACTACTATTTTGCTAACTTTCTTTAATAAACTCATTTTTATTCCCCTTTCTTAGAATTTATTACTAATATGTTTTAAATTATATCATCTAAACCCTTTAAATTTATGTCATATAAGCTATTAATTTGTTTCTATATAATTAAATTTTCCTAAAACAAAAAAGGTATGTATTCTTTTTTTGTGTTATAAAAATACATACCAAAAACTTTTTTATTATACTTCAAGTTCCTCAACTTCAACTGCGAAGTTCCCACAATTTTTACAAACATTTATATTAACTAAATAGCTCTTGTCTACTTTTTTATCTCTTAATAATTTATTGTAAGTAAGACCTTCATAAGCTTTTTCTATATTGCTTATTACAAACTTTCCATTCTTAGCATAAATAAACATATTAAACTCTAAAAATGGGAAGCTCTTCTTTTTTTCCTCTAATCCAAATTTACATTCTTCACAAGGGCCATCATAATAAGCTTTTCCAAAGCTAACTCCCTCACTACTATTTAATATTTCAAAAAGCTTATCTATATCAAAACCTTCAACATCTTCATTAAAGAAATAAAGCAATTTATCCTCTGATAAAGTATATTCTTTTTCATCAAAAGTGAAACTAAACATTTAATCATTCCTTTCTATGAACAATTCACATTTTATTATTATCTCTAAACATATTTAATAACTTTAAAGACAATATGTCAAACTAAATTTCTTTTTTATTAAACCCTTTATTTCTATTACTCTAATATAAATTTCTCTATAGCCTTAGCAACGCCTTCATTTTCATTTGTATCTGTTATATAATCTCCATATTCCTTAATAAAGTCTGGTGCATTTCCCATTACTACAGATAATCCTGCCTCTTCTAGCATAGATACATCATTTCCACTATCACCAATACATATTACTTCTTCTAAGATTATTCCTAACTTATCTGCAAGGGCTTTAACTGCACTTCCCTTTGAAGTTCCCTTTTTCATGATCTCTATACATCCCCCCCAAGAAGCATAAACTAAATCTACTCCTTCTAAAGCTTCAAATTCATCCTTTGCTTCTTCTATATTAGGTCCACCTTCTTGTTTTATTATTATAAACTTTAATATATCTTCTCCATGTTCATCATAAGCATCTCTTAAATCATCATACTTGTAGAATTTTATTTTTTCTTCCTCATCTACCCAGCTATTCATAAGCCTATGACTATCATCCTCTGGAATATCTGTATCTGCTATTAGTCCATCAGTAGAGTCCACATAAGCTAAAAACTTATATTTGTTTATAATATCACATATTTTAAAGTAAGTTTCCCTGTCTAGTGTAGATTTAAATATTACCTCATCAGTATTTTTATCCTTTATATATGAACCATTTGAACAAATTAATGGTGCATTTACTCCTATTATATTCCCATATATCCTAGCTGACGGAAAAACCCTTCCTGTTGATATGGCAATATGTACTCCTTTTTCAATTGCTTTCTTTAAAGCCTCTTTATTTCTTTCACTAACTTTGTGATGAGAATCTAAAAGCGTACCATCCATATCTATACAAACTAATTTATAATTCATTTAATTCTCCCCTTTCTAAATTAAATTTTATATAGACTTTCTTTTTTAATCAAGATTTAATATTTTAATATACAGCCCTTAAATAAAAGTTGCTATGTTATAATTTAAAATTCTATTTGTTATAAAGCCTATATAATATTTTTCTAAAGACTTATAAAATTATCTTCTAAAATAAAAAACTTATAAATATCTTCTGAGAATCTCTGAATTCCACTAAAAATTTAAGTTCATTCAAATATTCTCTTCCCAATATTTATAAGTTTTATTTACGAGCTATTTTAGTATAACCCTTTAAAATTCATATTATTTATTTTTATATTTCTCTAATTCTAAATCTACCTCTGAATCTGAAGTTTTATCTTCTTTTGTATTTTGTGTTCTATACTTATTTAATTCATCATCTAAACTTAATTCTTCTAATTTAGCAAATTCATCATCTAAGCTTTCACCTTTTAATTCTTCTAATCCAGCAGCATAACTCTCTTTTCTTGAAATACTTCTTTCTATATCATCAATATTAATTGAATTGCTCTTACTTTGAACATTTGCAATAACTTCATTTATTTGTTTTGAAGCTTCAGCATTATTAAGTCTAGCTACTGCTTCATCTCTATAACTTCTTGTTTTATCTAATTCTTTTTCTAATTCCACTAATTTTGCTTTTAAAACATCAGCTTTAGCTCTTTGTCCTTCATAGCTTGCCTTTAAAGACTCAAATTTCTTGTCACTATCTAATTTAAGTTTTAAAGCTTTCTTAGCTAACTCTTCATTTCCTTTGCTCATTGCTAATCTTACTTTTTCATCATACTGAGCTGACTCTTCCTTAGCTTCATTCATTTTCTTTTCAGTATCTTTTAAGTTACCAAAAATTTGAGCTGATGATCTTTTAGCTTCATTAAAAGATTTCTCCATATCTCTTATTTTTTGATCCAATAATTCTACTGGATTCTCCATTTCATCTAAAGCTGAGTTAGTCTTAGCCTTAATCATATTTGATATTCTATTAAATATTCCCATTTTATTACCACCTTTACCGACTTTTTATTTAGATTTATTATACTCTCTCTTTTTTACAAATTCATGTCATAATTATTAATTTTAACTATCTTCTTTTTCTAATTGCAAATATTATTAAAGCTATTAATAAAATAGTTCCAATACCTATAAAAGGTCTTCTTATGAACATAAAACTAAACATATTTCCAAACATATTAAGTATATTATTTAACATAAGCATATCAAAAAAGCTAAATCCTCCTGAATTGCTACTTCTATAGCTTTTATTTGAACTTCCACTGGACTTATCATTATTTTCATACTTATTATTTTCTTTAGAACTTCCTTCTTGATTATTAGGGGCTTTGCTATTAAACTTATCTGTAGTTGAATAATTATTATTTCCTTGTGTACTACCTTTATCTGAGTTACTAGAATCTTTTCCACTTTCTACTTTATCAGAACTTGAATTGCTTCCTGATGAAGGTTTATTAAACTTATCCGTAGTGGAATAATTACTATTTCCTTGGCTTTTTTTCTTTTCACTAGATGAACTACTAGGCTTAGAATACTTTTTACTAGAATTATAAGAACTACTCTTACTTGAACTTCTAGAAGAACTTCCTGAACTCCTTGAGCTACTTCTAGAGCCTCCACCTGAGGATCTTCCACCTTTAGCAATAGTATTTTCTATACCAAAGGTTTCTGCCTTAACTTTTTTAATTGGAGAAATATTAAAACATCCAACTAAAAAGAAAAAAGCTATAAAAAATAGGACTAACTGACCAACCCTCTTATGTTTTTTCACCTCTTCCCCTCCTTAAATGTATTATATATCATCATTATAAATTAATTATTAAATTTTGTATATTTTAATAGTCTAAATTCATAATTATTTGATAATATATGATATCATAAATATATATTATTTATATGGTGAAGGAGTATAGCAAATGAATGCAAAGGAATTTTTAGATAAAGAAAAAACTACTTATGGTAATCTTTACAGTGAGCTAATTTTTGTTTTAGATGATATTGAAGATTTAAGCGAAGATTCTACTTTAAAGGAAAGAGCATACTACAAAAACATTAAAATATTAAAAAAATATAATGATTTACTAGATAAGTTATCTAGAGAAGTTCCAGAAAAAAAATCTTTCCTGTCATTTTTAAATAAGTCTAAAGAAAATGAAATTATAAAGGAATGTGAAGATTTTAAAAAAACTTATAAAGATTCTCTTGATAAAATATTTGTATGTTCTAAATGCATGTGTGTAAAATGCATAAGAGAATGTGGCTTTAACCCATGTTTATCATGTAACAAAACTGGAAAGGTTAATTATTGTGATAAAGAAAATACTAATCTTATAGTATTTAAAAACTTTATAAAACAACAATACAATAATGAAACTAATGAAAATGAACCTCTTGAAATTCTTTGTGAAGTGGAAATGTTAGATATGGACAAGCGTTTTAGAATAATTAAAGAAGTTTTAAGTGGTGAACAACTTGTACTTGAGTATGTCTACAATATAAAAGATGGTGATTTATATAATTCAATTGAGGATGTAGACCTATTTAATGAAATAATAGATATTTATGAAAGTAATAAGATATAAATAAAAAGAAGATATTCAAATTCTTAATAATTGCATGTATCAAAATAACTTCTTATAAAACTTACAAATAGCAAGAGAATATCTAGATCATATTTAGAATTTAAATAATTCTTAGATAAATCTAGTAATTCTCAAACTATCTTTGTAAGTTTTTCTTTTATATTTTGATAAAGCCCTTAAAATCTTATTTTATATCTACTTTTTACTTAGTATTATCTTATTTCTACAAGTTTTATATCTAATTTAATTAAACAATAAATCTAATATCTTTTCACCAGCTTTTCTATTCTCTCCTTTATAAGGGAAACAATGAATATGTATTGCTGGGTTAAAATTCAATTCTATTATGCCATGATTTTTTTCCTTTGCCTCTTCCTCTATATTATCTATTACCATATCTACTCCGCATATAAGGGCTTTAACAGCCTTAGCAGACTTTAATGCTACCTCTTTATAACTAGGATGTATTTTGTCAGTAAAGTCTATGCTATCTCCTCCTGTACTTATATTAGAGTTTTCTCTTAAATAGATTTTTTCTCCATTTTTAGGGATAGACTTAAAGCTTAGTCCTTGATTTTTCAAAAACATTTCCTCTATCTCTCCTAATTTTATTTTTTCTAAAGGAGTCTTATATCCCTTTCCTCTTAATGGATCTTTATTCTTTTCAGAAACAAGCTCTTCTATGGTACTTTCTCCATTCCCAATTACATTGGCAGGTTCTCTATGAAGTATTCCTACTACCTCTTCCCCTATTACAAGAAATCTATATTCCTTTCCTGTCATAAACTCTTCTATAAGGATTGAACTATCCTCTCTAAAAGCTATTTCAACAGCTTTATCATAGTCTTCTCTTGAATATTCTCCAGGAAATATACTAATTCCTAAACCAAAATTAGTAGACTTAGGTTTTATAACTATTTTCTCATCCTTAAATAATCTAAAATCTTTCTTTGCCTCATCTATATTGTCATAATCTTTCCCCTTAGGAACCCTTATATTATTTTCCCTTAAAATATCCTTAGTAACTAATTTATTTTCCATTATTAAGGCAGTTATATATGAATCCTTAGAAGTTTTTGTTGCTTGCTTAACATATTCAACCCTTTCTCCATCACTAAGAGAAATAAAGTTCTCTAATCTATCCATCATATTAAACTCTATTCCTCTTTTAATAGCATCTAATATTAATATTTGTGTTGATAATTCTAAATCTTCATAACCAACTAAATTAAATTCTTTATTTTTAAAGTTATTTAAGTAATCCTTAGCTAATCTCATGTGGAAATTAATATATCCCTCTTCTTTTATATCCTTAATAAGTTTCTCTGAAATTGTATCATGAGGATTATTAATTTTTTCTAATGCTCTTTTGATAACATTTTTAAATTCCTCATTATTTGAAAATAAGATCTCTACAATTTCACCCATTTCACTTAGTATTTCTCTTCCTTTGTCTTTTAATAAAACAGGAACTCCATTTTCATATATAACGGCCTCTTCATTTCTACCCTTTAAAGCAACCATATCATGATTTTTGAAAAATTCTTCTTGATCTTTATATGTTATTTCCTTGTTCTCTTTTAATAAAGTATAAATCATAAATAAATGCAATAGATAAAGTGTTTCTTTACTCACTCCTTGAATACTTAAAGGATCTAAGTCTAAAAGTCTTACCTCTAAGTAATCAATCCCCTTGTGAAGTAAGCTTTCAAGCATATCTTCGCTTCCTAGTGATTTTAACCTTATAGGATTATAATATTCTTTTATACTTTGTATTTCCTTATCCTTAACTAAATTCTTTATGTCACTAGCATATTCTTCTATACTGTTATATGAAACATAATAGTCCTTTTTATTTTTATATCCATAAGAACTATTTCTTAAAGAAGTATCATCTTTTATATAATAAGAATCCTCTCCTAATTTTTCACCCTCTTCTTTAATTTCCTCTATATAACTTTCATGGAAAACAGGACTTGCTCCAGTTAAGTATATTAATAACCAATGATATTTTTGAAAGTTTCTAGCCATTCTAAGGTAGATATCATCTTTAAATTCTCTAAAATCCTTTTCCACTTTAAGCTCTTTGTAAAGTAACTTAATAAATTCCTCTTTAAATGAAAAATTATAATGTATTCCACTTATAACTTGTTTCTTTTTGCCGTATTTATAACTAAGATTTTCTCTATATAATTCATCTTCTCTATTAGAAAGCTTAGCAATTGGAATCTCCTCTTCCCTTGGTAATATAGGAGGATTACTCTGTGGCCATAAAAACTCTCCATTTTTTATAATCTCTAAAGATACAACCTTATTTAAATTACATATAAAACTATAAACTTCCTCTAAAGTATTACAGACAGGTGTTACCATTTCTAACTGACTCTCAGAAAAATCTGTTTTTATATATGGATTCTTTTCCCTATCTCCAAAGGCCTTTGGATGAGGTGTTAAAGCTAAGTTTCCCCTTTCTGTAACCCTAACATTTTCTTTTTCTAAACCAAAATTAGCCTTTATAAAGTAATCTTCTAAACTTTCATCTTTTATAATTTTTAATAAACCTTTATCTAAATTTACCATTTCTCTCCTCCTGGAATTCTCTTATCTATACTAACCAGTTCTATTTAACCATTTATAATAAAACATCTACTTATGTATTATTTATGAACTAACCTATTTTTCTTTTAAATTATATTAATCGATAAAAATAATATAATATTTATTAATCACCTTAATTCTTATAGGAATTCTAGGCTTTATTATAAATATATAAGAAATTCCTTATATAGTCAAAGGTGTTATTGTATTTATTTCTTTTATTTTTTCAAAATTACTTTCTTTTTCTCAATATTTCTAAACACTCTAAAAATCTCTATTAGTTAATACCTTTTATTTTTATAATTAAAAATCTTTTATTTCTTATAGTAACCTTTTTCTTTAATTTTTATTTTATAAATAAAAAAACACCATAGCTTTTTAACTATAGTGTCTTTTAGAACATTTTTCTTTAATTTCTTTAAAACTATTAAACAACCTATATAATATTGGATTTTTTTCATTCATTTCAAATTCAAAGCTAGTTTTTGCTAAACTCATTATAGGACTCATAAGATTCATAGTATCCTCATAACCTTGCTGTGCTCTTAACCTTTTTGCATCTATATCTAAATTTAATGTTCCATTTATCATGCTATCATCTAAGCTCTTAGGTACTATTTCTATTATCTGAGCATTTGGATAAAGGCTTCTATCTACAGTTCCTTCTTTAGATAAATGTACTACAATAATTAAATCACAGCCTTCTCCATAAACAGGTTGAATTGGTGTATTATCAACCATTCCTCCATCTAAATACTTCTTACCATCTACCTCTGAGCTATCATATATTAAAGGAAGTGATGCTGAGGCCATTATTATTTCTCTTCCTACCTCTTCATCATAATCATTAATTCTAAAATATTTAACCTTACAATCTGGTAATTCCGTACAGGCAGCATAACAAATTTTCCCTGATTCTTTAACCTTATTTATATCTATAAACTTATTTACAACTTCATAAGCTCCATCCTTAGGAAAATCTCCATTTTCTAATCTATCTGACATATGTTTTTTAACAAAATTAATACTTTTTACTCCTAAAGCTAAAGCTACACCTTTTTTCAACAAATCCATTTTAGTCATGGGAACTAATTTCTCCATAGTAACTTCATCCCATAAGGCTTGAGCATTGTCCATATCCCCTTGAGCAAATAGGGCAGCATTAAATGCACCAATAGAAGTTCCTGATATAACTTCTATGTACTTGTCCAATTTCATTTCAACTAAAGCTTTCCAAACACCTAGTTCATATGCTCCTTTTCCTCCCCCACCTGATAAAACTAATCCAACTTTCATAATATTTCCTCCATTCATTATTAAATGAATCGTTTTATACCAATAAGATATCCATTATATTATTTTACTACATTATGCAAAAAATTGATAATAAATTATATAAAAATAGACTATATGATAAATCACATAGTCTATTTTCTTAATGATTATATTAAAAACTTAAGTAAAAATACTAATCCTAAAATAACAGTAGTTAAACTTATCTCTTTTCTTTTTCCAGTGAATAATTTTAATATTATGTATGATATAACTCCAAATACTATACCATCTGATATTGAGTAAGCAAATGGCATCATGATTATTGTTAAGAAAGCTGGTATAGCTTCTGTAAAATCATGTAAGTCTATTTCTTTTATTGGTTCTATCATAAATAATCCAACTAAAACTAAAGCTGATGCTGTAACCGCTGGAGTTATAACTGCAAATAATGGAGCAAAGAATAAAGCTAAGAAGAACATAAATGCAGTTGAAACTGCTGTTAATCCAGTTCTTCCTCCTTCTGCAACTCCTGAAGCACTCTCTACGAAAGTACTTACTGTACTTGTTCCTAAACAAGCTCCTAATGTTGTACCTACTGCATCAGAAAATAAAGCTTTCTTTATGTTAGGTACTTTTCCATCCTTATCTAACATTTTAGCCTTAGTTGCAACACCAACTAAAGTTCCTATTGTATCAAACATATCCATGAATAATAATGTAAATAATGCTATTACCATATCTAAAGAGAATATGTTGTGGAAATCGAACTTGAAGAAAGTAGGCGCTATTGAAGGTGGCATACTAATAATCTTACTTGGCATAGGAGTTATTCCCATAGGTATTCCTATTATTGCTGTAACAATCATACCGATAAATAATGCTCCCTTAACATTTTTAGCTATTAAAACACTTGTTATTAAAAGACCTATTATTGCTAAAAGTCCTGATCCTGAAACTATGTTTCCTAAAGAAACTATAGTTCCTCCATCTGTATGTACTACGATTCCTGCACCCTCTAATCCTATTAAGGCAATAAGTAATCCTATACCTACTGATATAGCATTTTTTATTCCCTTTGGTATTGAGTCTACTATTGCTTCACGTACGTTAAATATAGTTAAAAGTATAAATATTATTCCTTCTAATAAAACTGCAGTTAAAGCAAATTCAAATGAATATCCCATTTGAATAACTATTGTATAAGCAAAAAATGCATTTAGTCCCATTCCTGGAGCTTGTGCAAATGGTAACTTAGCGTAAAGTCCCATTATTAAAGTTGCTATTACTGCTGATAAAGCCGTTGCTGTAAATACAGCTCCTTGATCCATTCCTGCTGCTGATAATATTGATGGATTTACTATAAGTATATAAGCCATTGTCATAAAAGTAGTTAATCCAGCAATAAATTCTGTTTTTGCATCAGTGTTATTTTCTTTAAGCTTAAAGAACTTTTCCATAATCTCACTCTTTCCTTCATTTGTTTTTCTAAATCACCTTTAATATATTATCAGATTTTTTATATTTATCAATACTTTTACGAATATTTTTGTCGAAAAAGTGAAATTAATAAGTTTTTTTGTAATTATTTTTAAATAAATACGTACATTGAAGACTTTTTATCTCTATATAATACGCATAAAAACATATTTTTATAATTTAAACCTATTCAATAAATACTTTTTTATTAAACATGCGAACTTTTTAAATATTACCTTCTACTTAGTTCAACTAGTGCACATCCTTCTATAGCACAGATACCATTCTCCTTACAAAAATTTAAAACTTCTTCGCTTTCAGCACCTGGTTGAATTAAAACCTTATTTATTCCTAAAGTTTTAGCCTCTTTAATAAATTCTATTCCCTTAATAGGGTTTATACATAGATCTATAACCTCAATATTACAAGGAACTTCTTTTAAGCTTTTAAATATGTTTTCTCCATCTTTTAAGCTAACTCCAAAAGCATTATATCCATTTTCTTTAAGCTTATTTAAAATTCTATATGCATACTTTTTTTCATTTCCTACATCACCAACAACACACCAATTTTTAAAATCCAAAAAGTCTTTAGCTAACATAATTCATTCCTCCATTTAAACTTTATTTAACTCTATTATGGCTAATTATCTTTAAAATATAAAGTATATAAAATAAATTAATCTTGTTTTTACAATTTTATCTTATCTTTAAATTAATTCTCTCTAAAAATATATTTCAAAATAAAAAACCTACCTCTGGATATAATAAAATACCATCCAGAGATAAGTTTTTAAAATTTACTATCTCTTATCCTTTTGATATGGCTCTCCAGCAGCCTTAGGCGCTTGAGATGTTTTAGAGAATACTATTAATGCGATTAAAGTAACCACATATGGGAATATCTTAAGTAATACTGGAGGTATAGTTGAAAGTGATGGTATTATTTGAGATACGTTTGCTATAGTTGTAGCAAATCCAAAGAAGAATGTTGCTCCTAATACTCCCCATGGCTTCCATTGACCAAAGATTAAAGCAGCTAAGGCTAGGAATCCAAGTCCTGCAACACTTCCTGTAAATTCTCCACCGTAAGTTACAAGTATTATAGCTCCACCAAGAGATGAAAATGCTCCTGATATCATAACACCTATATATCTCATTTTATAAACATTTATACCTGCAGCATCAGCAGCTTGAGGATGTTCTCCACAAGCTCTAAGTCTTAATCCAAAACTTGTCTTATATAATAAGAATGTACTTATAGCAAGTATTAAAATAACTAACCATGTAGTTGCATAAGTTTTTGAAAAGAATAAATCTCCTATTATTGGTATTGAAGATAATACTGGAACATCCTTCGGTATAAACCCTTGCATAATTCTTATATTACCACTACCTGTCATATTTCTAGCTAAGAATACAGTTAAAGCTCCAGCTATCATATTTATAGCTGTACCACTTATTACCTGATCTGCATTTAAATTTATACTTGCAAATGCATGTAATAAGGAGAATAATATTCCTACTAAAACTGCAACTCCTAAACCAATCCATAAAGGAAGTGAGCTACCTGGCATAGCCTCTTGAAGCTTTGATACTGTAAATGCCCCACTAAAAGATCCTACGATCATAAGACCATCAAGTCCTATATTTACTACACCGCTTCTTTCAGAAAATAAAGCACCTAATGCGGTTATTAAAAGAGGTATAGTAAAAGCTATTGCATAAGGAAATATTTGTTGAATTGTTTCCCACATTATTTGCTCACCACCCTTTCTTTAGTTGTTTCTTGATTAGTATTTTTATTTAATTTATCTTTCTTTCTTTTTTGGAATTTATTAAGCACTCTCTCCATTATTACACTTGTAGCAGAGAAGTATATTATTGTAGCCATTATAGTATCTGCTATTTCTGGAGGTATGCTTGTCATAGCATTCATAAATCCTTTTCCTGTATATAGAAGACCAAAGAATAAAGCTGAGAATAAAACTCCTATAGGAGTATTTGCACCAAGTAAAGCTACTGCGATACCATCAAATCCTTGTGTAGGCATAACACCTATTTGTATGCTCACAGCATTTCCTGTGTATTGAACAACACCTGCAAGCCCTGCTAAAGCACCAGCTATCATCATTGATAATAATATATTTCTATTTACTGAAATACCTGCATATTCTGCAGCATCTCTATTAAATCCAACAGCCTTTAATTCATATCCTAAAACTGTTTTATTTAATATAAACCAAACCGCAAATACAGAAATAAGTGCAATTAATATTCCTATATTTATAAATGATCCTTGGAAAAAGTCTGTAAGTGCTTGTATTCTTAAAGTAGCTGCCGCTGGAAGCTGTGCTGATTCAGTTTCTAAGAATTCCCCTTTAAAGTACATAGGAACCATGTAATACACTATCCAATATGCTATCCAGTTCATCATTATTGTTGAAACAACCTCATGAACATTAAACTTAGCTTTTAAAACACCAGGAATAAATGCCCATATAGCTCCTCCAAGGATACCAGCAAGAATCATTAATGGTATTAAGACTGGTGCTGGTAATTTCACTGTTAATCCTACTGCTGTAGCAAAAAATCCACCCATAAGCATTTGTCCTGGAGCACCAATATTAAATAATCCAGTTTTAAATGCAAATGCTAGGGAAAGTCCTGTTAATATCAAAGGAGTAGCCGTAGCTAAAGTATTTCCTATTCTTTCTATGTTCATAAGTCCACCTTTGAATAAGAAAGAATAACCATCTATTGGATTGTGCCCCATAATAGCCATTAAAATAGCACCAGCAATAAGTCCTAATATAATAGCCATTAAAGATATAATAAACTGTTTAAACTTCATGCTTTTCTCCTCCTTTTATACCAGCCATCATAAGACCTACTTCATTTTCATTAGTTTCATCTGCATTTACAACACCTATAAGTTCTCCGTTATTTATTATTGCAATTCTATCTGAAACATTTAATATTTCATCTAATTCAAGAGAAACTAAAAGCACAGCTTTTCCGCTATCTCTTTGCTCTACAAGTCTTTTATGAATATACTCTATAGATCCTACATCAAGTCCTCTAGTAGGTTGTGCTGCTATTAAAAGTTCTGGATTTAATTCTATTTCACGGCCTATAATTGCTTTTTGCTGATTTCCTCCTGAAAGAGATCTTGCTATTGATTCAGCCCCTTCTCCAGATCTTACATCAAATTCATCTATTATTTTTTCTGCATATTTTTTTATTTCTTTTTTGTTTAATAAACCTTTATTTGAAAATGGTTTTTTATCATACACTTCTAGAACCATATTCTCTTCAATTGTGTAATCTAAAACTAGTCCTCTCTTATGTCTATCTTCTGGAATATGTGCAATACCTGAGTTTATTCTATTTCTTATAGATTCTCTAGTTATATCCTTGTTTTTGAAGTTTATAGTTCCACTTTCACTTTTTCTAAGTCCTGTAATAGCCTCAATAAGTTCACTTTGACCATTACCTTCTACCCCTGCTATACCTACTATTTCTCCTGCTCTAACATCAATAGAAAAGTCCTTTAATCCTAATACTTTCTTATTATTCTTAACTGAAAGATTTTTAATATCTAATACTACATCACCAGGCTTAGCAGGCTTTTTATTAACTTTAAAGGATACTTCTCTTCCTACCATCATTTTAGCCATTTCAGCTTCACTAGTAGTTTTTACATCTACAGTACCAATGTATCTACCTCTTCTTATAACTGTACATCTATCTGCAGCAGCTTTTATCTCCTTAAGTTTATGAGTTATAATTATTATTGATTTTCCCTCATTTATAAGATTTTTCATTATTTTTATAAGTTCATCAATTTCTTGAGGGGTTAAAACTGCAGTAGGTTCATCTAATATAAGAACGTCAGCATCTCTATAAAGCATTTTTAATATTTCAACCCTTTGTTGCATACCAACAGATATATTTTCAATCTTTGCATTAGGGTCAACATTTAATCCATATTGCTTTGATAATTCTTCAATTCTTTTAGCTGCCTTGTTTAAATCCATTCCTAATCCAAAAAGAATCTTAGGCTCGCATCCTAAAACTATATTTTGAGTTACTGTAAAATTTTCAACTAATTTAAAATGTTGGTGTACCATTCCTATTCCAAGATCATTTGCAACATTGGGATTAGTAATTTTCACTTCTTTACCTCTAACCTTTATAACCCCTTTATCTGGTTGGTTCATTCCAAAAAGAATTCCCATTAAAGTAGATTTACCAGCTCCATTTTCTCCAAGTAAAGCATGTATCTCTCCTTTTCTAAGTTGCAAAGTTATATTATCATTTGCTACTATACCAGGAAATTCTTTACGGATATTAAGCATTTCTACTACATATTCCATAAGTTATCCTCCTTAACACTCAAATTCTATATTACTTATAATTCTAATTTTTATATCATAAATTTATTTTATTATTGGATTAGATAATAAAAGGAGATGGAAGCTCCATCCCCTTAATAAAAACTTCCTTGAATTTTGAATTAATTTATTAAGTCTCCTTGCTCGTTAGAAACTTTTATTTCTCCATTTTTTAACTGTTCAAATACTTTATTTACTTCAGTCATAGTTTCTTCACTTAAGTTTGGATTCTTATCAGGTAAACCTACACCATCATTTTTTGCATCATATAATAAAGTTTGTCCACCTGGGAAAGTTCCATCTAATTCTTTCTTTATCATGTCATAAGAAGCGTGATCTATTCTCTTAACTGCTGAAGTAAGTATTACAGATTTATCTCCTTCATATATACCATCGTCGTATTGGTCAACGTCAACACCTATTATCCAAGCTTCTTTTCCTGAAGCAGCTCTATTTTTAGCTTCTTGTATAGCTCCTACACCAACACCACCAGCAGCACAGAATATAGCTTTTACTCCATTGTCATACATTTGAGCAGCTATTTGTCCACCTGCAGCTGAGTCATCAAATGATCCTTGATATATAACATTTTTTGCTTCAAGAGACATGTGAGTTCCTAATTTTTCATTAGCAAAGGCTACCCCTTGTTGGAATCCCCAGTTAAATTTTTGTACTGGTGGAATTTCCATACCACCTATAAATCCTAATTGACCTTCTTTAAGTTGTAATGCTGTAGCAACACCTGCCATAAAACCTGCTTGCTCTTCAGCAAAGAATATTGAAACCGTATTCGGACCTACTTCTGGCTTTGCATCCTTAGCACCTGAATGAGGAGCACCATCTAATAATACAAATTTAGCATCTTTATATTTTTCTTGTCCTTTATATATAGCTGTCTCAAATTTAAATCCTGGAGTTACTATAAATTTGAATCCTGCATCATAAAGATTTCCTATTTCTTTTAAGTAATCAGCTTCTGTTGTTCCACTTGGTTTTAAATATTTAGCTTCTACTCCTAAGTCTTTTTCAGCTTTTTGTATTCCTTCCCAAGTTCCTTGGTTAAATGACTTATCATCTATTGTACCGGCATCAGTAACCATTCCAACCTTCATTTTGTCTCCCTTAGAACCAGTATCACCTGATGATGCTTGTCCATCACTTGAACCTCCACACCCTGCAAGTAAAGTAGCTGTTGTAAGTACTGCTAACACAGCAGAAAGAAATTTCTTTTTCATTTTAATATTCCTCCTTAATACCTATTAAAATAATTCTTACTTTAAATATTATGTAATAAACTAAAATTAAATTAATAATCAAATGTAATAAACTAATATTCATAAGATATTTTTAACTTAATATTCGAGTTTACAACATAATATTAAACCGTGAAAGCGCTATCTTTCCATGTGTTTTTTTTATTTTAATATTTTATTTTCAATTTTATAGTAATTAGTTATATAATTTATACTTTATACAAAATTACTCTTTACAAATTATTCTTTTTTATCCTGTATTATCCTTTAGATTCTCTCTCTCTTTTTCATTCATTTATTATTAATACTTTATATATAATTTATTTTAAATTTATTAATATTTTCAAAAAAAGTCAGGAAAGCGCTTTCACAAATTAAACATTATTTTTTTTATACTTTAATATATTAAGTAGTTAAGGTTTTCATTCTGTTGACCTAAATTTACTTTCCATTAGTACTTGGTCTAAATTAATATTCAAAGAATTTTTAATCTTAAATAAAAAAGATCATAGTAAAATTACTATGATCTAAATAAATTAAAATCTATTAATAAAACTCATTATATCTCCAGTTTTTTCATTGCCTACTCCTATAAATAAATTTAACAAATCTAAATGTTGATATCCTTCTAATTTTAAAAATTGTCCATTTCCTTTAAATTTATTTACCTTTTCTACAAATCTTTTAGAATTTTCATAACTTACTATAGAATCCCTAGCTCCATGAACGCACAGTACTGGAATTTTAGGCGAATCTTCCTTTAGTAAATTTATTGGATTAACATCAAAAATCTGTTCTTTTCCGTATAAATATTTTTTTATATACTTTTCATATTCTTTAGAATTACATTGGCTAAAATCTAAGGTTCCTCCTAGTGTTATAAAAGAAGATATTATGCTTGTATCTATATTGAATTTTTCTTTCATGTCTTCATTGTAAACTAAGTTTGCAGCTAAATCTGCCCCTGAAGAATATCCCATAACTACTATTCTATTAGGCTTATTATTTTCTACATAGTGTTTAAATGCTGAAAATATATTTTCCATTTGAACTGGATATTTATGTTCTGGCGCTAACTCATAGGATGGAATTACTACAGTAAATCCATATTTATAGAAAAACTTCCCTATAGCTGCACACCCTTTAGGGCTCCCATTCCATAAACCTCCACTATATATAAAGAATATGGTAGGCTTTCTTTTATCATAGCCTTTATATACTCTATAGTAATCTCTTTTATTATCACCATATCTAAACTCTTTATATTCTATATTTCTATCCTTTAAGAAATTGTAGTTAAAGAATTTAAAAAACAATTTTCTCTTTAATTTTTTCTCTTCTTTCTGACTATCATACATTTATAATCTCCTTAAACTTTAAAATTACATTTAAATTTCTCACATACAAATATACCTTATATTTATTAACAATTTCAACACTTTGTTTAAAATTTATTAATATTTATTTTATTTTCATCTTTTATTTTTCTATTACCCTAAAATAATCAAAAAGATCGCTTTTGATTGTAATAAAATAAAAGGGCTGTATAAAAATATAATAATAAAGCTTACAAACATTATGAAGAGAATATCTAGATGAGTTTTAGAATTTAAATTATTATGAAGAAGATATTACGTTAAAAAACTGAGACTGTTCGAAGCGTAGCAAGTTTCGAAGTTTTAGTAATATCTTCTGAGTAATAATTATAAATTCTTAACGAAATCTAGTAATTCTCGGAATATGTTTGTAAGCTTTATATTCACTATTAAATTATATTTTTATTTACTATTTTACAAAGGGATTATAAAATCTACTTCCATTATTAAATGTAAAGTATAATGATAAAGCAAATATTAATATAACTACAATAATAGCTAAGTAATCACCCTTAGAAAACTTTCTTTCATTATACCAAGTTCTTTTTTTATTCTTTCCAAAGGCTCTAAGTTCCATTGCTGTACTTATATTTTCTATTCTATCTAAACTTGAAAAAATAAGTGGCATTAAAACTGAAGATATATTTTTTATTCTTTTTCCTAACTTTTCTTTTTTAGACATATCAATTCCTCTTGCTTGTTGAGCAAAGGATATATCATGATACTCCCTTTGAATATCTGGTATGTATCTTAAAGCTATTGATACAGAATATGATATTTTGTAACTAACACCTATTTTATTTAAAGATGCAGCAAATTCACTTGGATTGGTTGCAAGTATAAATAAAAGTGCCATAGGTATAACTGATAAATATTTTAATGTAACGTTAAACTCATAAAATAATTGTTCCCATGTTAGTGTGTATGGTCCAACTATATGAAATATATCATGTCTTGTTCCATATATATTAACTCCTTCATAAGGTGAAAATATAAAAATGGCTAAATCATTTAAAAGTAAAAAGAATAATATAAAATAAACTATAAAAGAAACTTCTTTAAACTCTATTTTTGAGACCTTAAATATAATTAAACTAAATATAAGCATGCCAATTAATACTCTTGTATCATATGTAAGCATGGCAGCTAATGTCCAAAATATAAAGCAAATAAGCTTAGTTGCTCCAGTAAGTTTATCAATAGGAGAATCCTTTTTTATATATGTAAGCATTGCATCCACTAATTTCTTGCCCCCCTGTCAAAATCAATAAATTTACAAACAAAATCCTTAGGGTCTTCCAACTTAAATTTCAAGGCTAAATCATATAATGATGTTTCTTTTAAACTTGCCTTTTCTATAACTTCTTTATCTGTAAGTATTTCTGCTGATGTTGTATCAGCTATTTTACGTCCATTTGAAATTACAATAGCCTTGTCTGTATATTCAAGCATTAAATGCATATCATGAGTTATTAAAATTATTGTAACTCCCTTTTTATTAAGTTTTAGAAGAAACTCCATTATTTCATTATAATGTTTATAGTCTTGTCCTGCTGTTGGTTCATCAAGTATTATAACCTTAGGATTTAAAACTAGTATTGAAGCTATAGTAACCCTCTTTTTCTGTCCAAAACTAAGTGCAGAAACTGGCCAATTTCTATATGGATATAAACCACAGGTTTTTAGGGTTTCAATTACTCTTTCCTTAACTTCTTTTTCATCAATCCCTCTAACTCTTAAGCCTAATGCAACCTCATCAAAAATCATTGTTTTAGATATCATTTGATTTGGATTTTGAAGAACAACTCCTATTTCTTCTCCTCTTTCCTTAATAGTCTTTCCATCTAAACTTTTTCCTTCAAATAATATATCTCCCTTTGATTCTTTGAAAAATCCACATATGATCTTAGATATAGTTGATTTACCTGCACCATTTTTCCCAACTACACTTACTATGTCTCCCCTATTAATTTTAAAATTAATATCACTTAATATATCTTTTTTCTTATCGTAAGAAAAAGATACATTTTTAAATTCTAATAGGGTGTCTTCTTCTCTTTCTTTCTTATTAAAATTTAAACTCTTATACCAAGTTTTTAATTTCTCGCCATCATCACTAAGCTTTAACTTGTCTATATTCTCAAGGTTCATTTCCTTATTTAATTCATATCCACTATATTTAAGAGCTGTTATGTATAAAGGTTCTCTTATTCCACACTCTTTTAATTTATTAGAAGCTAATATTTCATTTGGATTTGTATCAGCAATAATTTCTCCTTCATTCATAAGTATTATTCTGTCTACATCACAATTTAAAACTTCTTCTAATCTATGTTCTATTATTATTACTGTCTTTTTTTCTTCCTTTTGTATTTTATCTATAAGTTCTATAGAAGCTTTTCCTGCTGCTGGATCTAAGCTAGCTAAAGGTTCATCAAAAAGAAGTATATCAACATCATCAACAATAGTTCCAGCTAAAGTTACTCTCTGTTTTTGTCCTCCTGAAAGCCTATATGGAGCTAAGTCTAATCTATTTTCTATATCAACTATTTTTGATACATAATTAACTTTTTTCTTCATATCTTCTTGAGATACACAGTTATTTTCTAGTTTAAAAGCTATATCTTCAGCTACTGTTAATCCTATAAATTGACTATCAGGATCCTGAAGTACAGTTCCTACCATTTTAGATATTTCGAAAACACTTAAATCTTTAGTTTCTTTTCCTTTTATTTTAAGGCTTCCTGAAATTTCAATATCAGTTGAAAATGGTATTAATCCATTTATACAGTTAGCTAATGTACTTTTTCCTGATCCTGAAGGACCAGCTATAAGAACTTTTTCTCCTTCATATATAGTTAAATTTATGTTATTTAAAGTTGGCTTTGATTGAACTGTATAATGAGCAGTAAAATCTTTAAACTCTATTATTGCTTTTCTTTCCATATCAATCTCCTTTACAAATAGTCATTTTAAGTTAAGGAATTGTATATATTATTTTTTAACTCTATATTTAAGTTTTATACATCTCCTAAATTAAACTTCAAAAAAAGGTTGTCTGAAAATATCTTTCCCACAACCTCATATACTTCTAATATTCTTTTCTTAAGCTACCTTTTTGTATTCTTGTCTTAGCATAATTAGCTATTAAAATAGTTCCTAAAACTCCAACAGTAACCATATTAGAAATTCCACCAATTACCCCTTGTAGATAAACCTTATTTGCAGGTTCAGAGTAAATTAATATATCTAAAGTTGGTGCTACTAAAAACCAAGCCACTCCATTGGCAATTATCTGTATTAAATTAAACATAAATATTTGCTTTAACTTAAATACTCCTTGATTAATTTTTATAAATCTAGCTCCAAATCCAATTATTAATCCTACTATACCTGAAGCAAAAACCCAACTTATCCAAGGTGATCCAAAGAATACTATATCTTTTAAAGCATGTCCTATGAATCCTATTAAAAAACCAGCTAAAGGACCATATAACAATGCCATTAAAGCTAAAAACGCATATGCTGTTTCTATGTTTGTATTAGGAATTCCTGTAGGCAAAGAACCAAATCTACCTAATATCATAAAAACTGCTGAGCCAATTCCTATAGCTACAATTGTTTTAATTGATAGTTTGTTTTTTTTCATTGTTCATCTCCATTTTAGAAAAATCTATCTTTAGATAATAAAATACCTTTTAATATCTATAATTATAAACATAATTTCACACAGTTAACTATAAAGATTATTAAAGTAATTGTCAATAACCTTAAGCTAAGCCCTTAAATATTAACACTTTCTTAATTGCCTTATCATGTAATAATATGTTAAATTTTATTTGTATATTTTAAGATAGGGAGGATATTTATGAAAAGAATATCATTATTATTACTTAGTTTGACTTTAACAGCTAGCTTATTTGTAGGATGCGGTAATAATAACACTGAAAATAAGGATGCTAATACACAGACAAGCTCTGAATCCTCAAGCGAAACTCAATCTGAAGCAGTTTCAAAGGATATATCAATAGACGAATCTAAAAAACTTATAAATGACGGGGAAGTTACTCTAATCTTAGATGTTAGAAATGAAGATGAATTTGCTGAAGGACATTTAAAAAATGCAATTCAAATTCCAGTTAAGGAACTTAAGGAAAACCTAAGTGATATAGAAAAGTTTAAAGATGAATTAGTTTTAGTTTACTGTAGAAGCGGAAAAAGAAGTGCTGAGGCTGTAGATATTTTAAAGGAAAATGGTTTTAAAAATCTTGTTCACATGAAAGATGGAATATCTAAATGGGATGGAGAAGTTGAAAAATAATCTTTTAATGATAAAGAGAAATACTTTTTAAAGTATTTCTCTTTATCATTTTTTATTTCTTTTTTCTTTTATAACCTCACTAACATTTCTTTTTATTTCATAACTTTTACTATCTTTTTTTAAGGTTTTTAATTCATCATAATCAAGTCCCTGAAACATTCTATTCATTCTCCAGAAGAAATCAGTTCTTTTTTGTTCTAATAAGTAATTTATATTATTCATCTTCCTTAATTTTTCTAAATTGTCCTCTTTATAGGTCTTCAATTTATTTTCAGTATATATTTTTATTAATCCTAATATATACTCATGATAATCTCTATAAGCTAAGCTTTTCTCACATATATTTAAAATACTTAAAATTCTACTCATCTCTTACTCCTTTTTAATAATCCTATATATTCTTTCTAACTTTAATATATTACTTATTTTTTTATTTGTTACCTTAATTTAAAAGCAAAAAAGACCACATAGATATATTCTATGTAGTCTTTTAAAAATTATTTATCTTTTTTATTCATCATAAAGGATCATCATAGAATGAGATTTTATTTTAGGAATTTCATCCTCACTTACTCTTTCTATACCCAACTGATTTACACCCCCATTTTTAACTGCAATATTCCAAAAGCCATTACTTGATTTAGGCATAGAAGAAATTACATTATAATCATCAATGGTCGTTCCATTATATATTACCACTATATCTTTCCATAAATCTTCATTAGCATTATTTTTATAGTGAGCTATTATTACTCCGCTAGTATCATTATTGTCATAAAAATAAACTTCTAAATTTTCTATTATATCCTCTGGTTTTTTCATTCTAAAAGCACTGTGATTTTTCCTTAAACTTATTAAGTCTTTATAATAATTAAAAACATCAATATACTTTTCTTTCTCTGCCCAATTTAAAGCATTTATACTGTCTGGACTCTTATAGCTATTATGATCTCCATCTTTAGACCTTAAAATTTCAGCTCCAGATTGAATAAAGGGAATTCCTTGAGAAGTAAATAATATAGAAGCTCCTAGTAAATCTTCCTTAACATAAAAATTATCTAATATATTTTCTTCATTAAAATCTCTATAATGTCCCTTTTCCACACTATGATTTTGACTTTTTACTATTTGATCCCATAGGGTATAGTTATCATGTGCTTCTAAATAATTTATACTTTCCATAGGTTTATAGGTTATTGAATTTATGGATCCCTTAATTCCTTCTATAACTTGCCAAGCTTTATTTTTATTGTGCTGTTCTCCATTTATAAATCCATTAGATGGGTCATTATTTCCTCTTAGAGCATTTCTAAAATCATCATTAAATATGGAAAATCCAAGACCTTTTTGACTTCCCTTGTAAGTTCCATTACTTAAAGGAGAATCTCCACCTTTCCAAGGCTCCCCATAAATAAGTATTTTTTCATCAATCTCTTCACTTCTTTTTACTATTTCCTTCATAGTATCTAAATCTATAAGCTCCATTAAGTCAAATCTTAATCCATCTATATGATAATTTTTAATCCAATGTAATATGGAATCTAAAATAAATTTCCTAACCATAGGCTTTTCAGAGGCCATTTCATTTCCACAGCCAGATCCATTTGTATATTTTCCTAATTTATCACTTCTAAAGTAATATAAAGGAACTATATTATCCATATTACTAGTTTCATACATATGATTATAAACCATATCTAATACAACTCTTATTCCATTGTCATGAAACCTTTTTATCATCTCTCTAAACTCTATTATTCTTATTGAAGGTGTATATGGGTCTGTTGAATAACTTCCTTCTATGGCATTAAAGTTTTTAGGGTCATATCCCCAGTTTCTATTATTTTCATCATTGCTTATTTCTTCATTAACAGAAGCAAAATCAAAGACTGGAAGCAAGTGAACATGGGTTATCCCTAATTCCTTTAAATGATCTAATCCTGTCTTAACCTTATTCCCATTTTCTTTATTAATATAGAAAGTTCCCTCTTCAACTGCCCCTAAAAATTTTCCTCTTAAGCTTTCAGAAACTCCTGAATTTTCATTTATGGTAAAATCTCTAATATGCATCTCATAAATTATTGAGTCTTCTTTATTTATTAACTTAGGTTTATTATATTTATTCCATCCTTCTGGTACACACTCTTTACTAAATAAATCTACTAAAGCTCCCTTTTCTCCATTTACTCCTACTGAAACAGCATATGGATCTACAGCATAGGTTATCTTATTTACATGTTTACCTTCTTTGCTTAAATCATTAAAATATAATCTGTATAAATAATATTTACCCTCATTTTCTTTTCTTGGTACTTTAATTAAATGAGTTCCATTTTCTTTTTCCCTATTCATATCATATTTTCTTAAAGGATTTTCCCTTAGAGATTTATAATCTTCATATATTAATAATTCTACTTTTTTAGCAGTAGGTGCCCACAACCTTAAGCTTATATTTTCTTCACTAAATCTTACACCTAGGTCATTTCCTCCATAATAATAATCATTTAAATAATCTCTTACTATTACTTTGCAACTTGAAAACATACTAGAAGCTCTTACTTCTAATAAATCTGATGGATCTATATCACTTGGAAGATTAGTTATTAAAACTTCTTTTTCATTTTCTCTAACTATGGTTGAAACTCCCTTAGCCTTTATTCCGTTTATATACAATCCATACTTAACTCCAATTAAAGGCTTATGGGAAAGATATGCTTTTATAGTATTTTTATGATCCATTAAGGCAACTTGTATTTTAGGGGTAGTTTCTTCTATGGCAGTCTTTAAAGAAGTTAATATCTTATTGTTTTCATATATGCAAAATAAATTTCTATCTTTCTTACCTAAATAAAAAGTATATGTCTGCTCATTCCAATCATTTACCCAGTTACATCCCCAAGTTCTCTTTCTTACTATAAATTTCTCTTCATCTACAAAAGTTCCTACACCTAAATCTGTTTTAATATTTAAATTAAATTCTTTACCTGAGCTATTTTCTCCAAAGCCCCAAATATTCCAGCTGAAATTTTCTCCATAATATAATCCATCATTCTTTAAAAATTGTACAAAAGTCCCTTTTTCCCCTTCTTCTCTAACCTCAATTTCCTTATAAGCTGTCATGTCATTTAAAGAATCATAGGCCTTTACTATAATTTTAGTGCCAGGGGCTACTTCCTCATTGATCTTTAAAAAACCATTTTCTAAAGTTACTCCCTTTAAAGAGTTCTCTAGGGAAAGAACCGCCTCTTCAATAGTTATATTTCCATAAAATGAATTTTTAACAGCTATTAATTCAACTGGATATCTAGTAGATATAAAATCTCTTGAACTTTTTATTTCTAAGGATTCTTCAAAGGGCTCCCAAAGGAAATAAAAATCATTTTTCTCTTCATTTAAGTTATCTACATATATTTCTTTTCCATCTAAAGTAATAATTATATATCCATACTTATATTCACCCTTCTTTAGTCCACAAGGAAAGGTAATATCTTTAATCATTTTTACTCTACCATCATTAGTATCCAATCCCCAATTAAGCTTAAAATTTTCGCTTTTTTCCCAATTGTTAAAATCTCCAACTAAATAAGCCTCAATTGCCCCCTTACAGCATAAGGTTGCTCTTATGGTATTAGTTAAAGGACTAATCTCTATGTAGTATTCATTATCATCATAACAAACAAGTTTTCTTTTTACAGAATCAAACATATAAAATGCTCCTCTATTAATTATTTATGTAATAAAAGCTACTATTTATCCAAAGTAAAATAATATTATGTACTTAGATTTATAGTAGCCTTTTCCTTCTTATTTTACTTTCAAAACTAAAGTTCCTAATGGAGGTACCTTAACACTTATTGAATAATCAAAATCTTTAAAACTTTCCTCTGTGGCTTTTAAAATACTATCTCCCATAATATTTCCTGCCCCTCCAAATTCTAAGGCATCTGAATTAAAGTCTTCAACATATTCTCCAAGTTCTGGAACCCCTACTTTAAAATCATAATAAACCTCTGGAGTAAAATTACATATAAATATTAATTTTTCCTTTTTATTCTTTCCAATTCTTATAAATGAAAGTACACTTTCTTCTGAATTATCAGCATCAATCCATTTAAAGCCTTCTTCTTCATAATCAAGTGACCATAAAGAACTATTCTCTAAATAAAATTTATTTAATGCTTTAAAATACTCCTTGGTTTTTCTGTGTATATCAAATTCTTCAATAACATTCCATTGAAGTTCTTCCCATTCTCTCCATTCAACGAACTGACCAAATTCACAGCCCATAAACATTAATTTTTTCCCTGGGTGTCCCATCATAAAAGAAGCATAAACTCTTAGTCCTGCATACTTTTTCCAATCATCTCCCCACATTTTATTTATAAGAGATTTCTTACCATGAACAACCTCATCATGTGAAATTGGTAGAATAAACTTTTCTGAATAATTGTACATCATTGAAAAGTTCATTTTATTGTGATGATACTTTCTATATATTGGATCTAACTCAATATAACTTAAGGTATCATTCATCCATCCCATATTCCATTTATAATCAAATCCTAATCCATCCTCTTCAACAGGTTTAGTAATTCCTTCCCATGAGGTTGATTCTTCAGCTACTGTAATTGCTCCTTTTCCTTCTTTTTTTATAATTGTATTTAGTTCTTTTAAAAAGGCAATAGCTTCAAGGTTTCCATTTCCTCCATAGATATTTGGCTCCCATTCTCCATATTCTCTTCCATAATCTAAATAAAGCATATTAGATACCGCATCTACTCTTAATCCATCTACATGAAATTCATTTATCCAGTACATAGCATTAGAAAATAAAAAGGATTTAACCTCTGGTCTTCCTAAATCAAAATTACAAGTTCCCCATCCTTCATTATTAGCCTTCCACCAAGCCTCATATTCATAGGTTGGTGATCCATCAAACATAAATAATCCATGCTCATCCTTACAAAAATGGCTAGGTACCCAATCTAGTAATACTCCAATATTATTTTTATGAAGTTTATTTATAAGAGTCTTTAATCCATTTAAATCTCCATATCTACTTGTAACTGAGTAATACCCTACTCCTTGATATCCCCAAGAAGCATCTAAGGGATGTTCATTTATAGGCATGAACTCAACATGGGTATATCCCATCTCTTTTATATATTCTACTAGCACTTCACTTATTTCTTCATAGGTCATAAACTCTCCATCTTTTCTTTTCCAAGACCCTAAATGAAGTTCATATATATTCATAGGTTTATTATCTAAACCTTCTTTTTCTCTTTTATTAAGCCATCTCTTATCTCCCCATCTAAAACTCTTAATTTTAGTAAGTACAGAGGCTGTATTAGGTCTTAATTCTGATTTAAATGCATATGGATCAGCTTTATATACTGTATTATTTCCCCATTCATTTACTACTGCAAATTTATACTTTATACCCTCTTCTAATTTAGGAAGAAATAAACTCCATATTCCTCTTTCATTAATTTTTTTCACGGAGTATTCTTCTTTTAATTCCCAATTATTAAAATCACCTATAACATATATTTTGCTAGCCCTTGGAGCCCAAGTAGTAAATCTTACACCCCTTTTTCTATTTTCAGTTATAAAATGAGCTCCCATAAACTTATAAGCTGAATGTTCTTTTCCCTCTAAAAACAAATCAAAGCTTAATAAGCTTTCATCTTTAGACACTTTTTTGCTTTTTCCTTTGTTTTTCCCTATTTTTTCGGTAACGTTACCATTTTTCTCATGCTTAAGTTCTTTACAATTTCTCATCTCTTTTCCCCCCATAGTAAACCTCTCATTAAAGCAAAATATTATAAACACAATATTTTGCTTTAATTATACTATTTTAGGTATTAAATTACAATTAATTATGGGTGTTATTCAAATTTCTATCTTTACTTATTATAAGTTCCCTATCTTTTATGACAAAGTTTCCATTAAGATTAAATACAACTCTACTTTGTATTATACCTATAACATCTACTAGTACTATTCCTATGATATTTTGGCGTATTAAAAAATCATATTTATTACTTCCAAGTTCTTTTATTTCATAATAGGTATTAATATCAGAAATACCAGGATTAATTTTTAATTTTACATTTCCCTTTTCATCATATATAAGATTTAAGTAAGATTTATCCTTTGAAGAAAGATCTACAATATATTTTTCTTTTGCTCCGTAAGATACCTCCACTTTATAATTTGGTAAGTATCTTATAATAGCTTTGTTTCTAGCACTTATTTCCCACTGATTAGTTATTTCTCTTATTTCTCCATTATCATATTCATATAATAATAAAATAGCAATTCCACCAGAACCTTGAAATCTTCCCTTCACCAAAATACAATCTCTTCCACTTCCTAAAAAATCTCCTAAAAACAAATGCATATTATATCCACCATAAGGCAATTCTTTTTTTATGACCCTATTACTTCCTTCTAAGTATAAATTTATTTCAACTTCATCTGCTAACTCTCCTTTTTTAAATGGATACATTGTTTTTAATACAACCCTATCTTTAGAAATTCTACTTTTTATATGTCCAACTTTAGAATCTAAAATAGCCATTATAATTATATCCTCCCCAATAAATTCCATTCATAATTAATCTATGCAAAATTTTAACTATAGTAACTAAATTATAAATACAAATCTATTAGCTATTTTCCATTAAAAAAACATATTTTTTTACATTTTTTTAATTTAAAGTCTTTATAATAAACTCTTCTTCAAAGTATAATAGAAAAGAAATATTTTAATAATGAAAAAATATTTCTTATTAATTTTTACATACTTATTTGGAGGTACATATGGATTTTAATAGAATTATCAATTTCTCAACTGAACTTGGTACTCTAATGCTTGAAAATGGCGCTGAAACATATAGAGTTGAAGAAACCATGAGCAGAATCTGTTTGGCTTATGGAATAGAAAAAGTTGATGTTTTTGTAATTCCTACAAACATAATAATAACAATAAAAACATATAAAAATGCAATTTCTAGAACTAGAAGGGTAACAAGTAGAACTATTAATTTAGATAAAATATCTAAATTAAACAACCTTTCAAGAGAAGTGGCATTTAATAAAGTTTCTATTGAAGATGCTGAAAAAAAGCTAAGTAGTATAGCTGATGAAAAAGAATATCCTCTTAAAATAAAAATATTAGGATATTTAATTTCAGCTTCAACATTTACTCTACTTTTTGGAGGTAATTTAAAGGATTCTTTAGTCTCAGGTTTTATAGGAATAGTTCTTTGTCTTCTTGCATACTTTTTTAATATTTTAAAGACAAATAATTTCTTTGTAAATATAATATCTGGAGCTTTGGCATCATTGCTAGCTTTTCTTGCAGTAAGATTTAATATTGCTCCTAATCTAAATGAAATAATAATAGGTTCTTTAATGCCCTTAGTACCTGGACTTGCTATAACTAACTCACTTCGTGATATAATAGCTGGTGATTTAGTTGCTGGAAGTGCTAAATTTATTGAAGCCTTTTTAATAGCTGTAGGAATTGCTATTGGAAGTGCTAGTATTTTATCTATATTAATAAATCACTATGGGGGTATGGCTATATGAACCTAATAATAAACTCAATATATGCATTTTTTAGTTCTTTAGGTTTTGGAATAATATTTAATATAAAAGGTAAAAACTTATTTTTCTCTTCCCTATGCGGCGGTTTAGGATGGTTTGTTTATCTTTTTTCCTCAAGTTTTATTAGCACAAATGAAAGCTTTAATTATTTTTTAGCTGCTATTTTCATAGCCCTATTCTCTGAGATTTCAGCTAGGGTATTAAAAGCTCCTGTATTAGTATTTTTAGTTTGTGGAATAATTCCTCTAGTTCCTGGAGGAGGCATGTTCTATACAATGCTAGAAACCTTAAAAGGAAATATAGATAAGGCTTTATCCTTAGGATGCAATACACTAATGTTAGCTGGTTCCATAGCTACTGGAATTGTTTTAGTTTCATCTTTTACTAAGCTATATTTTTCTATAAAAAGACTTATTAATAGTAAAATTAAAAGTACTGAAAATAATAACTATTTAAATAAAAGTATTTAGTTTTCTTAAAATGCTTTTATAGATGCAATAAATCACATAAAAAGGAGTTATATCAAAAGTTAACAATAAAACTTATTTTGATATAACTCCTTTTATGAATTTTATACTAGATTTTTATTTATCTATAAGATTAAGCATAAAGTTAACTCTAAATTTATAATTTCAAGTCATTAACTTTTTAAACTATAGCTATTATCTTAAATAGTCATTCTCTTCTGAATCCCAAGAAATAAAATAATAAACATCCATTAAATTATCAAATTCATTTTTAACAAAATCTAATATTTCATTTCTTGAGTTGCTAACATGATTTTTATCATAATCTTTTCTTATGGTTAATCCATACTTTTCTCCACTGTCTGTATATTTTATTATATCCTCAACATAATCTGTTTCATCTTCATAACTTCTAGAATTATTATCCTTAATTAAATATAATCTATATCCCTTTTCTTCTAAAGCCATAAGTATGTTTTTAAATCTTTCTTTTAGCTCGTAGTTTTCTCTTATTTTATTAACAAGATTTCTTTGTTCTATGGCTCCATACTTATCTAAGTATAGAGCTGTATTCCAAGAATTAGAGTCTAATCCTAATTGAATACGAGGAATATAATTAAATACCATGTCATCTTCTATTCTACTTCCCTCAATATCATGGAATAAATTTAAAACCTTTATAAGCTTTCTAACATCAGCTCTATTTTTCCCATAAGATAAATATATTCTATCCACATATTCATCATTAACTCTTTTTAGTGGCCAAGTTATACTAGTTATATATTGCTTTTCCCAATGAGAGCTTAACCCTTTAGAATTCATAAATTCAAAAAGACCTAAATTATTCAGTTCTCTTAATTTCTCAGCAGCAACTCTTCTTCTCTCTAATATAACTTTATCTCTACTTCTTGATTTGTCTATGTCAAAAGCTCTAAAATCACTTTCTAAAAAAAAGTTTCCCATATTTATACCCTCCTTAATAAAACATATTAAACTTTGTTTTATTAAATATTTAACACTATTATACACCTCTTAAAAATCACTTCAAAACATTTTCATTTGACAAATCTTAGCCTAAATCCTTAGATTTTTTATATCTATTTAAAAACTCATTGTTTCTTCTAAATAAATTAAAAATAATGCCCTTATTTTTTTAAACTTCAATATAAAAAATAAGCTTTATTTATAAAAAGTAAATTTTTATAAAAAGAGAGCCTTATAATTAAAAGACTCTCTTTAACATAATAAACTTAATTAAGCTAGATATAAAAATATTTACTTAAATCAAACTTAACTTAAAATATACGTTTTTATTTTTTCTCTACTCTTTCCTTTGAATTAGCTATTAATAAACATAAGTTAATAAACACCTCTGGTAAGGACATAAACTTAGGATATGCTAAATATCTAGGTTGCCAAATTGGAGAAAACTTTGACTTATATCTTCTTAGCCCATCAAAACTATAGAATATATTACCACTATTATAAACTAACCTTGCAAGCTTTTCTTGTAAATGTGAATGAGTGTTAAATCCTACATTGGATAATGGTGCTTCTCCTAAGCTAAAATATTTATATCCTTTTTCTTTAAATGTTAAGAATAAATTAAGCATTAAGTAATCCATAGAGGCATTAGGAGCATTTTTATCTATTCTCATTAAATCTATTGCTACTGTCTCCCCTCCATCATTAGCATCCATTATTGTTACAAAGCCCATAATCTTATTTTCTTCTTCATTTTTTAAAATAGCTATAGGCGATCTTTGTATATAATCCTCACTAAACCATCCTAAAGAAAATCCCTTCTCCTTTCTGTCACCTAACCATTTATCGGATATTTCCTTCAATTGACTTACTACCTCATTATTAAAAGGAGGCTCTATAATACTAAAACTATATCCTTCCCTTTCAACTCTTCTTAAGGTATTTCTAAAGGCACTCTTTTTAGAACCAATCAAATTAAATTCTTCTAAATCTATTCTTGCCTCTTCTCCTAACTTAAAGAAATAATAACCTGCATCATGATAGGTAGAAAAGTTTTTTTCTTCTATTTCATAAAAAACAACATCATATCCATATAAATTTGTAAAAGCTTGAAACTCTTCTATACAACTATATAGATTTTCCTTAGTGGCTATAGGATCTCCTAAAACTATTATCTTATCTTTGTACTTGCTATACATTATTAAGGACTCTCCTTCATTAGCCCAAAAGACCTTTTTATCCTTTAAATAAACTAAATGGGAGAATATTGTTCCATAATCTATTTCTTTAAAGAATTTTGATACCTTTTCTAAATCAGCATCCATATACCTTTCGTCATCTTCTATTTTAGGCATTGTTAAATACCATATTATCACAAATATTATAAAGGCTATATAAGTGAATAATGCTATTCTTAAATACCCCTTTGTGCTATGGAAGAAGTCTACATAGTACTTATAATTCTTACTAAAATGTATGTTAAATTTATGTATAAAGCTTGCAAAGATAATCATTACAATTGAAAGAACTAATAATATACCACTTAATTTAGTAACCTTAATAGGGATACTTTTTCTGTAAAAACTCTTTTTTGATAATATTAGAAGTATTATTACTCCTAAAATAAAAATTCCTTCTTTGTAATCTAAATCTTTTACAAAGGCAAAGGCTCCTCCTACTATAAGCAATGTTAATGTAACATAATAAGCTCTTTTTACCTTAAAGAAAACTTCCTTAGAGGTCATTATTAACATTAATCCAATTAATACTGAAGCTCTATGTGAAAACCTTAAAAAAGATAAACTATATATATTGTCTAAAAATTTTATCTTATAAAATATACTAGGATAAATCCCTGAAATTATTAAAAGAATACCACTTAAAAATACTAAAACTGATACTATTATATTTGATATATCACTTAATATTTTGTAGTTTTTTAAAAGCTTCTTTATATTTTCATAATTTCTTTTATCAGTAACAAATCCTAAAATATTTTTTAAATGTCTATAACTTTTTTTTAGTGAATCCCACATAATATCTCCTTTCTTTTAAGAATATATTAAAACATTGTCAAATTATTCATATTTAACTTGTATATAGTATATAAAATTTTATTTTACAAATCAAATTGAATTAAATATTTTAATAAAACATAGAAATAAAACCTAGAATTATCACCTAACCTTTTTCATATGTTTATTATTTTTAATTATAAAGTTCAAAATATCTATCTATAACCTTTTCTAATTCAACAACACTTATATATTTAGCTTCTCTTAGAATCTCCTTACCATCTATATATAAAATAATTGCTGGAAACATAAAAATGCTTAATTGTGATACTATGTCTACACTTTTATCAGCCTGAACCTCTATAATTTTTGCATTATGGTACTTTTTTATTAATTCCTCTATTTTAGGTTTTAAAACGCTACAAGCACAACATGTATTAGTACTTAAATAAGCTAATCTTATCCCTTTTTCATTACAGAATTCCTTAAATTCTTTTTCATTATCAATAATCCTCATAAACTCATCTTCTTTCTAAATATGTATAAAGGGATGAATTCAATCTAAAATTCATCCCCTAATATAATTATATCAATTATAAAATATTATTCAATTTAAAGATTTATTGCCCACTTGTATATCTTGTCCTTTAAATTTAAGAAGTAAGGCTTTTGTCCAGAATCATATAAAACTAGCTCTTTTTCACATAGGATATTGTTATAAGCAGCAAATTGAATTGATGGAGGGCATATATCATCCTTTAGTCCTATAGCCATGTTTACTTTTCCTTTTATTCTGTGGACCATATTTTTTATATCAATATATCCTAAGGTATTAAAAACATATTCTTCATTCTCATGATTTGGATCTATAAACTTAAAATATCTTATTAATTCCTCATAAGAATCTCCACCTAAATCCATAACCCAAATTCTTTTGTAATCACATAAAAATGGATAATAAGCATAAACACCTTTTATTCTATTTTCTAAGGCTGCACAAGCCAAAGCTAAGGCTCCTCCTTGGGAACCACCAGTTGCAAAAACTCTTTCCTCATCTACCCATTCCATATTCATTACTATTCTAGCTAAAATAGCAGTATCTAAAAATATATTTTTAAATAACAATTTTTCTCTACCTTCAACTAATCCTCTAACTATATGCCCTTTTGACTTAAAAGATTTAAACTTACAAGAATCTTCTTTCAAGTAATCTTGCCCTCTACACTCCATAACTGCAACACACATTCCACTAGCTACATAGTGAAGATTATTACTCCAGTCATTGCTTCTCTCTTCATACCCATGAAACTCTAATAAAGCTGGCATTTTCCTTTTAACTTCTTTAGGTTTCATAAATTTTGCATATATTCTAGTTCCATCAATACCATTAAAATACAAATCATAACATTCTGCTATAGGACTTTCAAAATCAGATTTTTTTAATTCTAATTTAATGTCTAAATCATCTAATTTTCTTAACTGAGAATTCCAAAATTCATCAAAATCTTTTGGCAGTGGGCTAATCCCTCTGTATTCATAAAGTTTTTCCAAAGACATATCCAAGATTGCCATAATACTCTTCCCCCTATATTCCCTTAAACCTACACTTAATTAAATAATTATTCTCCCCTTATAAATAATTATTTATATTTTTTTATTTTCATTTAATTTAAACATTTACTACATCCCTAATTTTACCATTAATTTGTATTTCTTTCAATTAATTCATATATTATATTTAAACATATATCATAGAAAATTCTTTCTATAAAATTAATTAAATATACTCTAAATCATATTTTATCTCTCAATTTAACTATTCCTTGTAGCTTAATAATTATCTATATTGCCATAAGATTATTTAAATTATTAAATCTTTAAAATAATAATTTTAATTTTATTAAAAAGTTTACTCTTAATATAAACAATGTACATCTATTAAATCTCATATTAAACTATAATTCTTATTGATGAATTTAATTCTCACAAATAAAATACAAGGAGACTTATTGCATGGATAAAAAAAAGAAAATTATTAGCTCAATTATTGGAATTATAGTTGTTCTTTTAGCTGGATATTTTGGAATAGATTTAACACAAGACTCTAAAGTTCCTAAAGACTCTGAACTTATGATTTCTTATATGGATGTTGGCCAAGGTGATGCAGCATATATAAAAGTAAATGGAAATGATATTTTAATAGATGCAGGTCCAAGAAGTAATTCTAAAGAACTATTAGAACAATTAAAAGCTAAAAACATTGATGATTTTGAATTAGTTATTGCAACTCATCCCCATGAAGATCACATTGGTGGAATGGTTGATGTATTTAAAGAATATGAAGTAAAGGCTTTCTATTCTCCTAAAATAACTCATACAACTAAAACATATGAAAATCTTGTTAAAGCAGTGAAAGATGAAGGATTAAAAACTAAAGAATTAAAAGGTGGAATGGTTATAGATTTAGGAGAAGGAGCTAAATTTGAGGTATTTACTCCTCAAAAATCAGAGTACGAAGAACTTAACGATTATTCTCCTATAATGAAATTAAGCTTTGGTGACACTTCTTATTTATTCACTGGTGATGCTGAAAAGTTAGCTGAGGAGGAAGCCTTAGCTAAGTATAAAACTTCTCTTGATTCAGATGTAATAAAATTTGGTCATCATGGATCTAGTAGTTCATCAAGCAATGCCTTTATAGAAGCTGTTTCTCCAAAGTATGGAATAATAAGTTGTGCTAAAGATAATAAATATGGCCATCCACATAGAGAAACTTTAGACATAATAAAAAAATATAATATTAAGACCTTTAGAACTGATACAGATGGAGAAATAATTCTAACTTCAGATGGAAAATCAATAAATTTTAATAAATAATATTTTCTTAAACTACAAAAGGCACTAGAGTAACTAGTGCCTTTTATTTCTCTGTATTAATACAAATTAAAAACTTTGTAAATTAGTTATTTTCGTGAGTAGTCATATCTCCTGATCTTAATGCTCTTCTTTCAGCTATTAAATTTTTAACTAAAACATCAATAGTCCAATTAATAGATGTTTCTGTAACCATTGCAACTAAAGGTCTTTGTATGCCTACTTTTTTTAAGTTTTCTAAAAATATATGAACTTTTCCAGGAGCTATGGCATTAAATATTATTGCTCTTTCTTTAACTCCTTCACCTTCTATTTTTTCAATTTTATCTTCTAATATATTCTTTATAGTTTCATCTCCATTTTTAGAATTTAAAACTATTTGATCTTTTATTCCCATTATTCTAGCAAAGTTTTGTATTTTCTTTAATTCCTTATTTCCAAAGTTATATAAGATTACACAACTTCTTCCTTCTTGTTCACTTCTATCTGAAATATCTATTCTCTCAAATGACATAAGCAATTCTCCTTTGATAACAAATTGTAATTATTAATTAATATCAATTATATCATAATTCTATTAATAATCATATAATTTACATTTTCCTTCATATAAATCTAGATATATTTAAAAAGCTTTAAAAGTATATAAGGACTTCTTTATATTGTTACTCATAAACAAAAGTGACATACATGCAAAATCATCAGCGCCAGCCCCTAATACTTCTTTAAAGTTATGTTCATTTATTCCTCCTAAGGCTATGACCTTGCAATTTACCTTTTCCTTAATCTCTTTTATAAAATTAATTCCCTTAGGAGTTACGTCCTTCTTACATTGCGTTTCAAAAATAGGAGATACTAATATATAGCTTGCCCCTAATCTATCAGCTTCAAGGGCCTCTAAGATAGAATGAACAGATACTCCAACCTGTAAGGATTTAACTTCTTCTAAATTTCTCTTAAAATCCTTAAAGCTTAAATGAATAAACTTCTCTTTCAAAATCCTTGCTGCTTCAATATTGGAATTTATTATTATATTTGTTTCCTCTCGAACTAACTCTCTTATTTTTATATAAACCTCTATTAATTCCTCTGTACTTAAATCTTTTTCTCTTAAAATTATATTTTTAACACCATATTTACCTGCTTCCTCTATAGTATTAAAATATCTTTTCCTATTTACTAACTTTCTATTGGTTATTAAAAACATAAAAATCACCATTTTAATAAAAAATTATTTTAAAATCTATGCCAATCCTTAAATATAGGTTGATAACCTTGACTTTTTATTAATTCCTTAACTTCACTTACAGAACTTTCATCATTTATATCAAATTGGCTTGTACCTTTTTCTTTTAAAGAATGGCCTCCAACTTCAGTAGAAACTCCAGCACTGATTTTACTCACTCCTAAGGGAATTAAATTTCTTCTAAAATCCTTTCCTTCTCTAGTAGATATATTTATTCCCCCTTGAGGATCAAATAGTCTATAGGCTAAAAGTATTTGAACTAGTTCCCTATCATCAACTTCATTTAACTTTTTAAGCCCTCCTTCACAGGGTCTTATTCTTGGCACCGAATAACTTATATCTATATGAGGATATTTATCTCTTAAATATTTTCCATGCATTGCTGTAAAGAAGGCATCTATCCTAAAATCAGCTAATCCTAATAAAGCTCCTATACTTATGCTTCTCATTCCAGCTTCTGCTCCTCTCTCTGGAGCTTCTAATCTGAATTTATAATTTTTCTTTGGACCAGCCACATGAACCCTATCATATACTTTTTCATCATAGGTCTCTTGATATACAGTAAGCCCTTCAGCACCTGCTTCTATCACCTTTTTATATCCCTCTTCTGTCATTGGATATATTTCAATGGTTATTGAAGGAAATTTCTCTTTCAAAGTTTTAATACTCTCTTCTATATACTCTACTGGAGTATGATATTCACTTTCCCCTGTTAATATTAAAATATGTTTAAATCCATCCTTTGAAATAGCTTCCCCCTCTTTTTCTATTTCTTCTTGATTTAATTTTTTCCTACATATTTTATTTTCTACATTATACCCACAATATGAACACTTATTTACACAATAATTTGAGATATACATAGGTGTATAAAGTAATATTGTTCTTCCAAAATATTTTAAAGAGAGATTTCTTGCTTCTTGAGCCATTTCTTCTAAAAGCTCTTCTCCCATAGGAGATATTAAATTAAGTAAATCCTCTGGTCTCTTATTTCTTTCATAAATACTTCTTAATACATCTTCCTTTTTTACAGAATCAAAATATCCATAAAAATCAAAATCTCTATATTTTTCTACTACATCATAAAAACTCAATTAAATCATCTCCTAATCTAAAAATCCAGTAAGTGGAGATGAAGCATTTCCAAACTTTGATTCTCTTCCCATTTTAGCTTCATAAGCTAATCTACCACCTTCTACTGCCATTTTAAAAGCTCTAGCCATATTTATAGGATCTTCTGAGGATGCTATGGCAGTATTAACTAAACAAGCTGCAGCTCCCATTTCCATGGCTTCCATAGCCTGTGATGGCTTTCCTATACCTGCGTCAACTATAATAGGAATATCTAATTCATCTATCATTATTTGAATCAATTCTTTAGTCTTTAACCCTCTATTACTTCCTATTGGTGCACCAAGTGGCATTACAGCTGCCGCTCCAGCTTCTATTAATCTTCTTCCTGCATAAAGATCTGGACACATATAAGGAAGGACAATAAAGCCTTCATCAGCTAATACCTTAGTTGCCTTTATGGTTTCTTCATTATCAGGAAGCAAATACTTAGAATCTGATATAACTTCTATCTTTATCCAGTTTCCACATCCCATAGCTCTTGCTATCCTAGCTATTCTAATAGCCTCCTCTGCATTAGTTGCCCCAGAAGTATTAGGAAGTAGTATTACATCCTTAGGTATATTTTGAAGAATATCCTCTTCCTTATTATCTAAATCTACCCTTCTTAAGGCTAAAGTTATAACTTGAGAGCCACTTCCCTCTAAAACATCCTTTATTATTTCATTTGAAGGATATTTACCACTTCCAACAAAAAGTCTATTTTTTATTTCTACTCCACCTATTATTAACTTGTCCATAAAAAATTCCCCTTTTCTACTCACTACTCTTCTTATTTCTTCATATTTTATTTTTTATATATAAACTCTGTCTAAAAAGCACTTAAAATCCACTCTATTTTTACTAGTCCTTCTTTTTAAAATTCTATTTTGTTAACAGCTATATCTATAACTAAATTAGCCATGTGATTTGCACATATAGCCACTCTAGGAGCCATTAATCCACAGCCTTCCTTAGCTTCATTTACCAAATCTCCACAAATATAAAACTTATCTGTTATTTGCTTTGTTTTTATTAAATTTGAATCATAAAATCCAGCCATTCCTGAAGAGGAAATCAAAAATTTGTCCTTCATATTACTTAAAACATAATTAGCTAATAAGGCTTTATAATCTGGATTATCAAAGGCTTCTATTATTATGTCAGCCCCTTGTAAAATACCCATATTATCTTCAGAAAGCTTAAGATTTAAAGCTTCTATTTTTATAAAAGGATTTATTCTAATTAAGTTTCTTTTTAAAGCAGTTACTTTAAATTCTCCAATATCCTCAATATAATACTGCTGCCTATTTAAATTAGAAGGTTCTACTATATCAAAATCTACTAAACTTATACTTCCAACTCCTATTCTTCCTAAGGAAATAGCAATATTAGATCCAAGTCCTCCACATCCAGCTATTAAAACCTTAATTTTTTTTAGTTTTTCATGAATACCTGGTGTATACCTAGATACCATTAGTTCTTCTAACTCCTCTTTATTAGGCATAATTCCCTTTTTTATAAAGACAATCCTATCTCCATCCTTAAGTTTCTTATCTTCTACAAGTGGAAATCCATTTAAAACTATAACATGAGAATCAGGAAATTCTTCATTTTTTAAAGCATATACTGTGCAATTTTCTTTTACCTCTCTCCACTTTTCATTAATCTTTATATTCATAAAGGTCCCTCTTATCTTTTTTCTCTTTTATTTTCACTCACCTTTTATTGTTTAGACTTCTTAATTCTTAATCATCCCCCACCAACAAAGGCAATAATCTCAATTACATCTTCATGATTAAGTAAGATTTCATTATAATTACAGAAATTAACTATCTCTTTATTAAGTTCTACAACAACCCTGTTACTATTTATATTTAAACTTTTTAGTAAATCATAAACTGTATTAAGTTCACCTTTTTCTACTTTCTTACCATTAACAATCATACCTTCACCTCTTTTCTATATTCTTAAGACTTTTATACCAACAAAAAAAGGTTTAGCAATATTGCTAAACCTTTTAAAAATATATTCTCTAATTAATCATAATAATATTTTCTAATATGAAAAATCACAACTTAAAATATACTTCCCTACGCTGGTATTAACCAAATCAGGTTATTAGAGTTAGGACTTATTATCCCTCTCAGCCTTTTACAGCACCCCTAGCAATATCTTAAAATTATTTGTTTTTATTTATCATAACTCAAAAAACATTTTTTATCAATTAGTTTTTTCCTTCTTTTCTAATCTTCTATTTTTCATTGTTATTAAATTATTATTTAACATAGCTGTTAATATTAACCCTATTAAAGCTATAATAGCACATGTTAAGAATAATTTAGTATATCCTGTATTCATAGTTTGTTGGAATGCAGTTTCTATTGCATCTTTAGCTCCATCTAAACTTTGCATATATGATTTTTCAATCATATCAATATTCATATGAGGATTATTTGCAAACTTGTCTCCTAAAGCTGCAAATTGTGATTGTGCCATTCCTTTTATAAGACTAAATATATTAGTAACACTGGCATTTCCCATTGAATTAGCAACATTTGAAGCTCCACCACTATTTGACATTATATTAGACATTCCATCTACATGTGGCATAACTTTTTGTAATGCTTCTGGTACTCTTCTACCTGCATCTGATATAAAGTTAATAAGAATATTTGGTGATACTGCAATACCTATGGATTTAATTAATGATACTGCTGATTGTCCAACTGTAGCCTCATTATCTGGTACTAAACTAAGCATTAAGTAATTTATTGGTGTTCCCATAGAGAATCCTAAACCAAATCCCATAATAGCTAAACCTATTATTAAGTTAACCATACCTGGGTGTTTAGTTGTTACATATCCTTGATAAAGGTTACCTATGATAACTAAAGACATACCTATTAATAGTACTTTTTTAACTCCTATTTTATCTATGAATTTTCCACCTAAAGGTGCTGCTATACCTACAAATATTGCAAATATTGTAACTATATATCCACCACTACCCATTGGTGTTCTTAATATATTTTCACTAAATTGAGGAATAAATACTGTTGCCATTAATCCACAACCTACAACAAAGCTTAATATTAAAGTTATAGCTATTTCCTTATTAGTAAAGTAAGATAAGTTTATTACTGGATCTTCTGCTTTCTTTTCCACCCAAACTAATATTGGAATTGATATTATAAATATTAAAAGATATGGCCAAACATCTAGTGATTTTATTGAATTAGCAAAATCATAGAATTTTAAGTTTGTAGCTCCATACATTAAAGATAAAATTAATATTGTTAATACTCCTGAACCACAAACATCTAATTTCTTAATTCCTTGTGCAGAAGTATTTTCTTCTAATTTAGTTGCCATAAGTAATATTATTATACTGATTGGAACATTTACTAAGAATAAAAATCCCCAGTTTTTGTCTCCAAAAATAGAAAGTATTCCTGAACCTAAGGTTGGTCCTACAACTGTTGCTATTCCATATACTCCTCCAATCATTCCTAGAGCTGAACCTCTTTTTTCAACGGGGAATGATGTTCCTATGTACGCTGTAGCTATTGGCATTATACCTCCGCCACCTATTGCTTCTATAACTCTTGAGAATAATAAGAATGTATAACTATTTACGTAATCTGATACCCCACATAGTAAAGAACCTAGTCCAAATAGAGTTATTGAAACCATGTAAACTTTTTTTCTACCATACTTATCAGAAAGTTTTCCCATAAGAGGCATTGATACTGCATATGCTAAGGTGTATATTGTTACAACCCAAACACTAGCATTTTGTGAAACTTTTAATCCATCAGCTATTATATCTCTTGCTGGTGAAACTATACCAGAGTCAATAGCTCCCATGAAGATTCCTAACAAGAAGACAGCCATGGTAATTCCAACTGATTTTTTCTTCATTATTATCACCCTTTCGTAAGTTTTTACTTATTCTAAGTGTGACTTTTATTAATATTATTTCTTTGAATACCATTAATAAAACTCACAGTGAACTATGTTCAGTCTACTACCTAAAGCTTATAAAATCAAAGTTTGAATTTTCTTAAATTCTCCCAAAATTTATTAAAACTCCTTATTTATTTTATTTTTATTCACATTTAGTTAATATTTTGTTAACATTATATTTTCTAAAAATTAAGGGCTACATTAAATCTTAAAAATAAAATTCATGAATAATTTCAACAAATGTTTATGAGTTTTATTTATAAGATACATGAATGTAGCCCATTTAAATTATTTTAACTTTTCAATTTCTTCTTTTAATTTTTTTATTTCTTCATCTTTTTCTTTTAATTTAGTTTCATAATAATTGTCTTTGTCATCTAAATTATTATTTAACATATTTATTAAGGAAGCCATTTCATCTGCACTTCCTACAATTCTGTTAAAAAGTAAAAGATTAGATTTTAATATCTCTGGAATTTCATTATGAGAATATCTTAGTCTATGATCAATTTCTCCATACCCTTCCTCAAAAATAGTTCTTACTTGAATTTCTGCAATAACCTTTTGGTTAGTAGGATAACATTCTACAAGATAATGAACTGATCTATATCCTGATTGTCTTGATATAACTTCAATACCCAGATTATCAAAAATACTTCTATCATCTCCATCTCTTATATTTGCTGTTATTTCAATTACATTCCAAGTCTTTATTATGAAATCATGTATATCCTTCCATTGATCCTTAAATATATGTAAAACCCTTATTCCTATTAAGTCAGTTATTTCATTTTTATAGTTATCTTCATTAAAATAAAAATCTTCACCATACTTTTCTTTTCTATCTTCTGTTTTTCTAATTATTTTTTCTATTAATCTATCTGGATTTTTTATCCTTGATTTAACAGAATGAACATTTTCATTAGAACGAAGTATATTGGCTATAAAATCAGCTTGATTATAATAAGACCCCTCAAACTTTACAAAATCCTTATATATCCTTTGTAAATCTTCAAATTCAATTTTATTTTTCTCTATATATTCTTCTACATGAGGATATTTCTTAAGAAAAACTTCTTTATTTAAACTTCTCATAACTATCTCCCCTTATTTTGATTTATTGCTATATACAGTAGACTATAAGCTATGTTTATCTATTAATCTCTTTAAATCTTCTAAACCTAAATCAATTTCCTCTTTGGAGAAATTATATTTTTTAAGTTCCTCTTCACTTTTATTAGCTAATAAGCTATACATCCTCTCTCCTATTTCATATATTTCCATAGAAGGATTTTTCTCTGCCTCTTTAAAAAGCATATCCTCAGCTTCATCAATTTTCCCTTTAGATATTAATCCTCTTAAAGTTATCCAAAATATATCATCCTTTGAATAAGTATCAGCTAAAAGAAAATCATTTTCTCCATCATTGTTTAATAAGAATCCCATTAAAACACCTACTTTTCTATTTCCTTTATTATATCCTTATCTTTAAAATACTTAACTTTATTTAAAAAGCTCTAAATATTCTTCATATCCCTTTTCCTTTAATTCTTCCTTTGGAATAAATTTTAAAGAAGCAGAATTTATGCAATATCTTAATCCACCTAACTCCTCTGGTCCATCACAAAATACATGGCCTAAATGTGAATCTCCTAGTTTACTTCTAACTTCTGTTCTAATCATTCCATGACTTTTATCTACCTTTTCTTTTATTATGCTTCTATCTATTGGTTTTGAAAAGGCAGGCCATCCACAAGAAGAGTGAAATTTATCCTTTGAAGTAAATAAAGGCTCTCCAGTAGTTATATCTACATATATTCCTTCTCCATTAAAGTCCCAATATTCATTTGTAAAAGGTCTTTCAGTTCCATTTTCTTGAGTAACATAATATTCTTCCTCAGTTAAGACTTTTTTTAATTCCTCTTTTTCCTTCTTTGTATATTTCAAAATGATCACTCCATTTTTTATTTATTATTATTTTAAAATAATACTTATGTAAAATATTATTTTAATGAGTTATATTTACATTCTTTCAACATAATCTTTTATATTTTCAATTATTATTTCTAAAGCTTTAATGCTCCTTAATACATTTCCTTTTATACATAACGAATGGCCAGCATCCTCTATTTCTAATACTCTTAATCCCTCAGATTTTATTTTTTCCAAATTCTCTGAAGATATTAAAGTATCCTTAGTACCAGTTATTATTAATCCTTCTTTATCTAATTTCTCTTTAAAGGTCTCATTTATAGGAGTTAAATAAATATTTTTAATATGAATATCATAATTTTCTTTAATTTCTTTATCTATTCTACTTTGTAACACTGTACCTAAACTTTTGCCTATAAGAATAATCCTCTTATATTTTCCTCTTCTAAGTTCTAAGGCACTAAAAATAATATCTAGAGTTTCAAGTAATAATTCTCTTATATCATTTTCATCCTGTCTATTAAAAGCTTCTCTACTAACTTGAAATCCATATTCTATTCCTAAACAATCAAATTTAAAATCTAAAATAAGCTGTTTAGAATAATCTAAAAGTGCTTTATCTAGGGTGTACCCAAGGCCTGGTAGTATTATTGCTAAAGTATCACTTTCATTACAAATTAATTTGTTCTTAGTTATGCATTTCCACATTGATTGTTTTTCTATATTAAAACTGTTCATATTTTAATCACCTTCTTTTTAAATTCTATTATATAATTATATGTTAAATTTTTTCAAGGAAGAAAAATTTATATTTATATTTTCCACAAAGGATTTTCTATAAAATGGAAGAATATATAATATAATCTCTCTTTCAGAAAGGAGTTTTTATGAATATTGATAATATAAAAGAAGTTCAAGCAAAAAGTAATAAAATGATCTCTGAAATTCATTTTAAAGAACAATGTAGCTGGCTTAGAAACTCAAAAAAGAAAAAAGATTTAAAAAATAACTTTTCAAAAGAAATTTATGAGGACCTAAAAGATAAAAAAATATATTTAGAGTTACTTGAAAAGGAGATTAGTGATATTTTTTCTAGCAAAGATTTTACAAGTAAAGAAAAGATTCGCTTATATGAATTAACTAATGAGTCCTTTTGGAAATGGAAACTTAATATAGATAAAAAATAAAAAACATCATTAGTATTTTCTAATGATGTTTTCTTATACTATTTACTTGATTTATCTTTATTATTTTCACTTTGATTGCTATTATTTTCTTCCTTAGAAGTGTTTTTTATAACTTTAAACTCATATCCTTCATTCTTGTAGTAATCTATTATTTGTGGTAATATTTCTACGGTTTTTTCTTTTCCTGCTGCATCATGCATAAGAATAACTACATGATTTTTTCCTTTTGATGTTTTTTTCACATAATTAAGCATTTCCTCTGTAGAATATGGTTTTCCCTCTGCATCACCATCTAAGGCATTCCAATCAACATTTATTATTCCATTTTCCTGTAATGTATCGTCAAATTCTTTAAGAGAAGGATCCTTATAATATTTTCTTGTTCCATACCCACCTGGCATTCTTAATACCTTGCAATCAAATTCTCCTCCTAAAATGCTCTGCATTATATCATTAGTCTTATTAAACTCATCCATAAAGGAATCAATTTTTAGCTTATTTCCTGGATATAATTTTTTAAAATCATGACTATAACTATGGTTTGCAATAGCATTTCCACTTTTTAATTCTTCTTTTAAATATTCTTGTCTTTTAGAGTCTTTTTCTATACTACTTCCTAAAACGAAAAATGTTCCATGTACATCCTTATCTTTTAATATATTTAATATCTTTTCTGTTGAATTAGATGGTCCATCATCAAAGGTTAAAAATACATATTTTCCTTCACCTTTATATGTGTCATTAGCCATAGCTTGTACATCTTTAGCATCAACTGCATATTTATCTGCTTCATATGTAATATTCATTCCAGGCATTACATCATCTGGATTAGGCTTTATGACCTTCTCCTGCTCTTCCTGTTCTTTATTAATTGAAGCCTTATTAGCTAAATTGCTACCTATCATTGTAACAACTTTTATTCCACCCCATAATAATATTATAATTGCTAAAACTCCTAAAAATATTTTAAAAAAATTATTTTTATTTGAGTTTCTTCTTTTAGAAAAAATCTCCTTACTCATTCTTTCCTCCTATGTTAAATTTGTATATTTTATAATTACTCCATTTCTCACTTAGATAATTATCTTTTAATTTTTTTAATTTATCATTTCAAAATAGTTACATTTTTTTAATAATTATAAAATTAATTTTAGTCTAAATATTATTATATATCAAATGAAAGTATATTTTCTAATAAAAAATAAGAATAAACTCTATTAAGATAAATTACTAAAGTTTATTCTTATGATTAATTAAATTTATCAGCTTAAATTATTCTTAAAATACATAAGTCCATACATAGCTACTGAAATTCCTAAAAATATCAATTGAATAAAAGAAAGTCCACTTATTAAACGATTGTTGACTTTTCCATAAATAAAAATCCTTCTTAAGACTTCTATTATTAAAAATATAGTTAAAGTTTTAAGATATATTTGCTTTTTCTCTAAGTATTTGCCGTAACATACATATATAAGATATATAATACAAGTTACAACAATAAAGCTTATAATAAAATCTCTATTTATCATCCTATCCCCCCTCACTAAAACTATATTTTTATTTAATTTTACAATTCTATAATTTTATTTTACAATAAAAATTGCTGAATAAATATAAAGGATGGTTTAATAATGACGAAATTTTATAAATTTTTAATTTCTATAATAATATTAGCCTTAGTTTGTCTTATATTTTTCCTTGCTAAGAGTAATATATTAAATTTAGATAGCTTAAAAAACTTAATTTTAAGTTCTGGATATTTCGCTCCCCTAATTTATATAATAGCCTTTGCCTTAGTTCCATTAACTTTTTTCCCTGATTCAGTACTAGCAATCTTAGGTGGAAGTATATTTGGACTAGGAGGAGGATTCTTATATACAAGTATTGGTGCTTTAATAGGAGGAAGTATATCTTTCTTTATTTCTAGAATCCTTGGTCAATCCTTTGTGGAAAAGTTTGAAAATGATAAACTTAAAAACATACAAGAATTATTAAAGGACAATGGATTTTTAATGATTCTACTTTTAAGATTAATTCCTCTTTTCCCCTTTGATTTAATAAGCTATGGAGCTGGTCTTACTAAAATATCCTATAAAGACTTTGCTTTAGGTACTTTAATAGGAACTATTCCCGGCATATTAGTTTTTGTAAATTTAGGAGCTCAATGGATTACTTTTAACAAAACAAGTATATATCTATCTGTAAGTCTATTAATATTATTTATAATAGTATCTGTGTTCTTAAAGAAAATTTATATAAATAAGCATTTAGCAAAAGAGAATTAAATCTTTAAAAATAAAAATAGTCCAAGGATTTTTCTTCCTAGGACTATTTTTATATTTGTAAAAACCTTTTATAAATCTTTATAGTTACTTATGTTTATTGGTTCTATATTATTTTGTCTTGCCCATCTGTTAAACATATTAAACACATGTTTTTCATCTAATTTTTCTCTTAATAAATTTTCATCTTCTTTATTACAAGCTAAGTATTCTTTAAATAAACTCTTCTTATCATCTGATAAGGATCTTATAAATTCTTCTCTCTTTTCTGCTGATATATTATTAAACTGATTTTTAAAGTCAAAGTTAAAATCCTTTCCTGCCTTCCCATTAGTATCTTTAGAAAAACTCTTAAATACCATTTTTATTTTATACATTGACTCAAATAATAATCCTACAGCAAATAATATTATTCCTACTAAAATTAAAGCTTTCACCTAATCATCTCCAAACTAAATTTTTATTTAAACTATATTAAGTAAAAAGGAGCATATTAAAATTTAACTCCAAAGAAATTCTATCATAGTTTTCTTTGTAAATATAATTTTAATACACTCCCTTTAAATTAACTTATATAATTCATAGGATTTACCCATTCACCATTTATCATTATACCAAAATGAAGGTGAGGTCCTGTACTATATCCTGTTGATCCTACATAAGCAATTACTTGTCCTTGTGATACATGTTGACCAGCTTGTACAGCAAGTCTAGATGAATGTCCATATAAAGTACTTGTTCCATCTCCATGATCTATTATAACCATATTACCATAAGCAGTATTCCATCCTGCTTCAACAACAGTACCTGACTTTGATGCAAGAATAGGTGTTCCATAAGATGCTCCTAAATCTGCCCCTGTGTGAACACTTCTTTTTCCTGTAACAGGATGCACTCTAGGTCCAAAGGGATCTGTAACTCCACCTGGAGCTGGTCTCATAAATCCACTTGAGGAATTAGCCTTTGTCTCTGAATTTCCCTCATTACTAGATGAGCTTGATTCCTCTGTACTTTTATTGTTTGTACTACTTTTACTATTATTCTCACTATTTACCTTAACACTTTTTTTCTCATTAATTAAATTATTTATATAATCTTTAAGATTAGCATTATCTTCTTCGTAACTATTAATTTCATCTAATACTGTTCTTTCTTTTTCACTTAAGCTATTTATTTCAGCTTGTTTTTCTTCTTCTAAAGAATTTAATTCATTTAATTGAGATTGATACTGACTTACTAAGGTATCATATTCTTTCTTCTCATTTTCTAACTTAGTTTTTTTACTTGATAAGTCTTCTTCTTGACTTTTTAATTGAGATTCTTCACTTTTTAATTCACTTTGAACCTTCTTTATATCATCAATTAACTTATTATCTGTGTCTACCACATATTTTATGCTTGATACATTACTTATAAAGTCCCCTACATTTTTTGATTCAAGCATTATGTATAAAAACTGATTGCTTAAATTAGATTTATAAGCACTTCTTATTCTACCTGAAAGTATTTCTTCTTTTTCTTCTTCTTCCTTTTTCTTCTTATCTATATTACTTTGAATATCATTAATTTGTCCTTGAAGTTTATCTATACTATCCTTTAAGGAGTCAATATTACCTTTATATTCATCAACCTTCTTTTGAGAAGTAAGTAACTTTTGATTTTTATCAGCTACTTGTTTTTGTATTTCATCTAATTTACTTTGAGATTTACTCTTCTCAGAATTTATATCACTTTGTTTATCTTTAAGATCATCTATTTTATTTTTATTACTATCAATTTCTTGTTGAGCTTCTTCTGTAGTCTTAGCTTGTACAATATTAGTGCTATTTATTGAAACCGCAAAAATCATTGATATACTAAGTATAATTGCAGTTAATTTTCTCTTGTTCATAATATTTCACCTATTTCTTCTTTAAATATATTATTTTACTAAAACACTACACATCAACATATTATACACCATAAAAATAATTTTGTTAATATAATAAGTATATATAGTAAATTAAATTAACTTCTTCTTAACCATGCTTTTAAAAAGACTATACAAAAACATACTTTTCTTAAGTAATATGCTTTTATATAGTCCTTAATTATAAATTAAAATTTTTCATTTTTTATTTCATCATCTATAAGTTCTTCTAGAGTTTTAAACTTACTTTTTCCTTTTAAATAATGTTTTTTTATGCTATCTTCCATTTCTGATAGTGAAACTTCAGCATAAAACTCTTCTTCCTTGAAATCATGTTTCATTCTTTCATATATTCTTTTTATTATATTCTCTCTATCTTTACTACTTATTTCTTTACTCATAATCATTCACTCCCTATACAAGTTAATAATTTATTCATAATTATATTATACACATGGACTAAAATATATTAAAGTAATTAATTAAAATTATTCACCAAATCTTCTATTAATATCTATACTATTACTAGATTTTAAACTTAGGAGGTTTTTTATGAGTAAATCTGCTTGGGACTATACCTTAGAAATTCTATCCTTAATGGGGGACATTGATTATTACAATGATTTGTTAAGTAAAAATCTTAACAAGAAAGAGCGAGAAGTGTATTCTAAAAAAGTAGATGCACTAGAAAGTAAGTTCTTCTCTTTAAAAGAAAAGCTAAAAAACACATCAATTTTTTAATGAAAAAAAGGTCCAACAAAAGTTGAACCTTTAAACAAACTCAATTAATGTTCCCAAATATGCCGTCACACTTACAATTTTATACCTGCCTCTCGCAGGTGGGTTTTACGCAAACTAACTCGATCATCTTCCGTCACAAAAGTGAAGTAAAACTTGAAGCCCGATTTCATTAGCTGTTTTGCAAATCCCGTATTTATCATGTAGGTTAAAATTAATAAGCTTCGCGTACATCTCAGGATTAATCATGTTTTTATTATAACACAAGATATAAAAAAAGCAACATTGAATTTTTAGAATGTTTTTACTATTAAGATAGTTTTAGTTAAGTATAAACTTAAAACTATTCTAAAAACTATTCTAAAAATTATTTTAATTCATCTAAAATATCATCTATTTCTAGTTCTTCATCCTCTGGTAAGAACACAGCTAAGAACTGTTTTCCTGAATAATTGCTAGCTTCTATTTCATATCCTTCAGCTTTAGCTATTATTTCAAAGTCTTCCATAACTTCTTCTAAAATCTCTTCAACACTATCTGTTGCAATATCATCTAAATATGGAATAACACCTTCCACAATCCATGGATTACTATCTTCTTCATAGTCTGTTTCATCATTTGCACAAGCTTTAGCACCTTGTATTTCTACATCTTCAAAATCATAATAAAATTTAAGAGCTAATCTGTTCTCTTCTGAAGAAACTTCCTCTATTTCTGTTAATCCATTAGTAGATAAAAAATTTATTATTCTATACTTTTCCATAATATTTACCTCTTTTAGTATAATAACTTCTTATATTCTTTTTTTACTAATCTAAATTCTTCATCATCTTCAACTAAATTATATTCAACTGAATCATTTACTTTATCAACTCTAAAAACAAAGTCATCAGCTTCATCTCCGTTACCTTCTACTGGTGAAAGAACTATATATTCTTTTTTGTTCTTTTCTCCTAAATATATTTTAGCAACAACCTCAAATTCAACTTTATTTCCCTCTTCATCTCTAAAAGCCATTATTTGTTTTTCTTCCATTATTTCTCCTCCTAAATCAACCTATTAAAGGTGATTTTTCCTCTTTATAAAATATATATTCATAATGTAACGCTCTAGTTAAAACCACATAAAGAAGTTTCTTATCTATTTCATTATCATTATAATTTTCCTTATTTAAATTATAAACTATAGTACAGTCAAATTCTAATCCTTTAGTAAGATATGATGGTATAATTATTAAGTTCAAATCAAACTCTTTTTGATCATCTTTAATTAATTCAAAGTCATAATTTGAATATTTCTTAACTAAAGTTCTTATCTTCTTACATTCATCAAGGGTTTTACCCACTATAGCTATTGAAGTTTTTCCTTCATCTTTTACTTTTTTAACTATGTTATCTAATCTTTCACAAAATTCTTTTGCATTATTAAACTCAATTTCCTCTGGAACCATTCCATGTCTTAAAACTGGTTTTGCTGGCTCTTCATAGGTATTTTGTTTAACTAAAACCTTATTTGCATAATTTATTATCTCTACTGTACTTCTATAGCTTTGGCTTAAGTGCTTATACTCTGCATTTTCACCATAAACCAATTTAATAGCCTCTTTCCAATCATTAATTCCTTTAAATGAATATATTCCCTGACCAATATCTCCAACTATTGTTAAAGACTTTCCTGAAGCCATCATAGACATAACATATAGCTGTAGCATAGAATAGTCCTGTGCCTCATCAATGACAATATGTTTTAATAAGCTGCTTTCCTCTATTCCTTCTATTCTAAATTTTAAATAAAGCATAGCTGCTAAGTCATCTGAATCTATTATTTTTTTATCTATATTATTAGCCAAATTTTCTCTCATATATTCAGCTAACTTATCTGGTATTTTTCCCCCTGTTACTTCATTAAAAATCTCCTTGTTTTCAAAGAAATTTTTATAAACATTAGTGGTATCTATACCCTTCCATCTATTAAAGTATTCATTAAATTCTTTTCTAGCAGACTTTTTTATTTCTTTTTTATGATTATCTCTCTCATCATAAAGCTCTATAAGTTTTTCTCTTCTTTCCTTAGAATCTTCCATACTTTTTTTAAGTCTAGCTATTCTATACTCATACTGAAAATCAACCTTATCTAAAACCTTACTTACCTTTTCTCCTAATTTTTTAGAAAAATAGTTTTTGATTTCATCCTTTCTCTTATTAACAGGATATTTTATTAAATCCTTTAGGAATAATCTTTTTATCTCCTTTGAATCAAAAACTGAATATCCACAAATTCTTATATTATCTATATCGCTATCTTCTCTTTCAAGAATTTGAATATATCTATCTAACATTTCTTTAAATAATATAGACCCTTTTATTTTACTATCATTCATTATATATTTATTTTTTTCTAAATCATTTTCTAAAATTTCTACTAATTTTTTATCCTTAGTTATAACTTTACCCTTCATACCTAACTTTTTTAAGGCTAGTTCTTCAAAAGTTTTTTGTTCAACCTTATCTACTCCTAAGTTAGGCAATACTTCAGAAATATAATCTAAAAATATTTTATTTGGCGCTACAACTAAAATATCTTCTCCAGTTATGGTTTCCTTATATCTATATAATAAATAAGCTAGTCTATGAAGAGCTACAGTGGTTTTTCCCGAACCTGCTGACCCTTGTATTATTAAAGGTGAATTTTTAGGTGCTCTTATTATATCATTCTGCTCTTTTTGTATAGTAGCTACTACATCCTTTAATTTAGTACCTGTGCTATTTTCTAAATTAATTCTAAGGAATTCGTCTATTAACCCATCCCCTTCTTCATTAAGACCAGATTTTAAAATAATTTCATTAATTCCCTCATCAAAACATTCCTTTAAGTTATGCTCATTATCAAAAAGAAATTTTCTCTTTAAGCTAAGCTCACCCTCAATAACCCCAATAGGTGCCTTATAATATGCCTCTCCTTGAGTACCACTATAATAAAGATCAGCTAGTGGCGCTCTCCAATCTATTACCTTTTCTTCTCCTTCTAGCATATCACCAAGTCCGCATTTACCTATATAAAAACTTTCAAAATCTTTTCTATATTCCCTAAAATCTATTCTTGCAAAGTATGGCTTATTATAAGCTTCTTTAAATTTTTCTTCTTCCTTTGATAAAAAGTCCACAGACTTCTTAACTATTTCTATCTCTGGATCATAGGCTCCCTTAGATTTCTTATTTAAAGCATCTAATTTTTCATTGGCTTTTAACTTTTCACCTTCTAATCTTTCCTCTTCACTTTCAATCCACCTTTTAGTTTCTGAAAGGACTTCTCTCTCATAAGTTAAAATCTTATTATCACTCATAATAAATACCTCCCTCACTAAATAGTCCCATTTAAATCATAAATAATAAAAAAATATAGTTATAAAACAAAAAATTTTAATTTCTAGAATACACCTTAAAAAAGGTGTAAAAGACTACTTCATTATTATTTACTAACAATGTAAGTCCTTTTACACCTTTATTTCACTAAATATGTTTTAATCATTTAAATTCTTCTATAATCTTAATCCATTTAGCTAAAATCATATTAAAGATAGAACATATTTTTAGGTATAATCAATTTATTTTCCTTCATAAAGTCATTATTATAACTTGCCTACATCATATTGTTAATTATATTAGATTTTATTATTAAGTTCAATTATATTTTCTATTACACAATCTAATCTACTCTAAAATAATAACCTTATTAATTAACCTTTACTAAAAACAATATTTTAAAATATTAATATAAAACTAAGAATTTCTTATTTAAAATAAATTTTTCTAATTATTTTTTTATAAAAGGACAAAATAAAGTAGAGGTGATATTCATGGAAAAAATTACAGATAGAACTCCTAGTGAAGCTTTAAACGATAATCTTAAAGGGCTTTATATGGGAATGGATATTTTTAAACGTTACGAAAAAAAATGTAAGTCTAATGACTTAAAAAATTTACTAAATGATGTTATAAACCTTTACTCTAAGGAAGCCTGTGAACTTTCAAGTAAAATATCTGCTCTTGGTGATTCACCAGCTTCAAATGTTGGCATTCTAGGAAAAGCTTCTGAGGCTATTTACAATATAAAAACTGTTACAGCTGATACAGATAGTGAAATTCTAGAAGAAAGCATAAAAGCTTTTAAGACAGGTATAATTATGTTTCAAAAGTTTTTACATGAAAAAGAAGATCAATTAGATAAAGAATCAATTGACCTAGTAAAAAATATGATACAAGAAAATGAAGAGCTTAGTAAAAAATTAAATGAGTATTCAAGCCCTCACCAAGCTAATTTTTTCTAAATAAACTAGGCTATATAAATAGCCTATAAATAAAACTTATAAATTGTTTATTAAACTATTTATAAGTTTTAATTTAAGCTTTTATATAGCCCACTTTTTATCCTTAGTAAAGGATACATTTAGCCATTTTTCATAATTTATATGTGATAAAGAATTAAATATTTTTTCTCTTAAACTATCCATTTCATCTAATGCTTTAATATTAGATTCTTCATTATATATAAAATCTATTTCTATTCTTAAATCATTTCCCGTTTTAGAAACCCTTGTAATGGTATCTTCAAATTTATATTCTCTCTCTATTCCCTCTACAAGTTTGTCTATTTCTAAAGTTATACTATCATCAGCCTTAAACTCTAAAAGTTCTTTTAATCCATCACCGAAGGACTTTATAGGCATTTTTATAAATACTGATGAACAAATAATAACCATTAATGGATCTAAGTATCTATTAAACCAAATAAACTCTGTATGCTTAATTATATTTGCTATTAAAAATCCTACTAAAACTCCCATGCTTAATAAAGTGTCCATTAACCATTGACTACTTTCTACATTTACTAAACTTGAGTTAATAGCTTTTCCTTTTTTCTTTAAGAAAAAATATGCAATTCCACACCCTAAAGTTGATATTAAGGCATATATTAAGGCATACCCATATTGAACTTCATTACCCCCATTTATTAAATCTTTAATAGAACCTGTAAGTGAATATATACACATAATAAAAATTGCTAAGGATTTAATTATTACTATTAAAGGTTCTATCATCTTCTTACCAAAGGGATACTTCTCATAATCTTTTTTATTTATATAAATGCTTCCCATTAGGGCTAGTAATGATAAAATTACACCACCTAAGGAATACATTCCATCAAATAAAATCATCTCTGATTTTACAGTTCATCCCCATGCTATTCCTAACACAGCAAAAAACAATGTTCCTAATGTAGATATCTTAAGCAAATAACTTTCCGTCTCCATAAATTTCACCTCAAAATAAACCTTCTAATAATATTTTATGGTTTTTTTCAAGGAAATTCACTAACTAATAAGTCTTAAATATGACACTATTATATTATCTTTACCTTGTATAAAATTTAGTATAAAACATTTTAAGCACTATTTTATATAAGAAAGCTACTTTAAAAACTAATTATTTATTTAATCTAATACTATATTCAATATTTTCTTTTAATATTAGAGCTTTTTCCTTTGAAGGATAGGGATATTGAAAACTTAAATTCATATTTATTGATTTTAAAGCTTCAATTAAATCTTTCGCAAAGAATTGTAACACAGCTAAATAGTACCAATATATTGATGATGAATCAAAATTTACATTATCATCAAAGTATTCAGCTAAACTTTTCCAGTTATTTTCATAAAGATTTCTTGTACCAATTAAAAAATCTTTTTTATTACTTATTTCTTTACTTCTGTTATTTTGATTTATGAGATTTCCTTTCAAAATTACTGTTTGATCAATTATAATAAAAGAATTACCTTGCCATTTTAATGTACTTTCAATTAGACCTATATTATCCGTAGCTGCTTGACCAATAACCTTTTGAACAATACTTAAATTAGCAACTTCACTTCCCATAGGATAATATGAATTACTTCCCCATACACTACTTATATTTGCTTTCTCCTTTCCTTCTTTTACTTTTCCATCTCCAGAATATACAAAGTCTAGATAATATTTAAAATTTTCTTTTATATCAATAATATATTTTTTATTTCTTTCATAGTTAAGTACCTCAACTTTATAATCATCTCTATAAAAAGCACTTACTTTATTTTTCTCATAGAAATCATTGGTATTAAATATTTCCTTTAATTCATTATTCTCATAAGTAAGAATTTGCCCCTTAACACATCCCCCAAAACAATCACCTATGGATCTTATAAATATATCTAATTTATTTGGATCCCTAAAGGGTTCTAAATGAACTTCAAAATTATAATTATTTTCTTCTAATTCATACCTTACAACCCTTCCTGAATTCCCCTCTTTAATAAGTAACCAATGTCTATTTAAACATTTATTAAAGGCACAGGACATAATATAAACTTCGTCATTAATACCATCACCAGTAACGTCTCCTAATTTATAATCTATTATTTTTTCATTATTATTCTCAAGCATATTAACTCCAAATTATATAGTTATAATATTATTTTATCTTCTATCTCCTTATCTGTTACTTTCATTTGAAAACAAGTGAAATTTAAATTAATTTAGTTTATAATTGAATTAATAAACTCTTATAGATGGGAGATAATTAACATGACTAAAAAGAAAAAGAAACTTTTTATAGTTATATTATCAATATTAATTTTAATATTAGCTTGTTTTTTTGGAGTAAAAGCAGTTTATAAATCATATTTTGCTCCTAAAGTATCTGTAACCTCAATAAATTCTAACATAGAACTTAACGATTGGAATTTAATAAAAAAATTCCTTCCTAACAATATAAATCTTTCTTTAAAAGAAATAAATGTTAGCTCTACAACTGAATTTTCTGATTCTGAATTAACAGATTTATTTATACTAGCTTTGCGTGAAGAACCTGATGCAATAAAAGATCTTACAGGATTAAAGGTTGATATAGAAAACGATGATATTAATATTTATGTAGATATAAACTATAAAGATATACCTTTCCAAGGAAAACTTACCTTTACAGCTCAAAGTAAGGATGGTAAAGGAATATTCCACTATAAAGAAGGAAAGGTTGGTTTTATTGATATTTCTAAGGATACTATCTTTAAAAACCTTCAAGATAATTCAATACTTTCCTTTGACAAAACTAATGGAGATATAATCCTTTCTTTTAAGGATATAATAAAATACCTTCAAATAAAATCTATAAAGGTAGAGGATAATAAAATAGTAATAGTATTTAATGGTACTATTCCATTACTTAGCTCAATCTTTCCAAACCTAAACTAAAAAATGGCTTTATCAAAATATAATAATAAAACTTATAAACATATTCCGAGAATTACTAGATTTCGCTAAGAATTTATAATTATTACTCCGAAGATATTACTAAAGCTTCGAAACTTGCTACGCTTCGAACAGTCTCAGCTTTTTAACGTAATATCTTCTCCGTAATAATTTAAATTCTAAAGCTCATCTAGATATTCTCTTCATATTGTTTATAAGTTTTATCAAAAGGTATTTTGATAAATGCCTTTTTTTAATTTCAAACATAAATTTATATATTAAGTGGAATAATAGATTTATTATATATTAATTTAGGTGATGTTTATGATTGATAAAGTTATAAAGAAATACAATTTAGATGTGGATTCTATGAAACGTGAAGGTACAATTGCCTGTTTAACATTTTTAGCCTCTTGGATATTCTTTGGAATTAATAATGCAATCTTAGCATATCCAATAGCTTTAACCTCCTCAATTCTTTTAAAAGAAAATTTTAAAATAAATCCTTTAGAAAAAACTATACGACTTTTATTTTTATATTGTTTTATAGTTGTTTTATCTTTTTTAGCATCAAACCATTTTTTATTAGGAATTATAATAAACTTCTTCACCATATTTTTCATAGCTTATAAGCTCTCAGTTGCCTACACTCCTTTATTATACAAACCATTCTTAATGTTATATGTATTTACTTATTTTTATAAGGTAGACTTTCAAGGCTTACCTAGAAGATTATTATCTATTTTCTTTGGCTTTAGTTTAATAATAATCTTTCACTTATTTTTAAACAAGCTAAGTTATAAATCCTTAATAAAAGATAGTATAAATAAATCTTTATTTTTATTAGAAAGCCAAGTGGATAACCTTATTTTTAAAAGTTATAATTTAGATTTGCAGCAATCTATCTCTAAAGAACTTACTACTATTTGTTATAATCTTTATACTACAAGAAAAAGAAAAATTTTAACTAATAACTTAGGTAGTATTCAATTTAAAATATATATAATATTAGAAAACTTAAACTTAGATTTATATAATCTAAATAAGCTATACTCAAAGCTTAATTACAATAGTGCCCTAATTAAATCATTTTTAAAGGAATTAAAAAAATCTATAAATATTTTAAGATTATATTTAAATGATGAGATTTCTTATTATGAAATAGATAAACAACTGAATAGATTAAATAGGTTTCATGAAGATTTACCTGATCAGTTCACTTTTTTTCATGACTTATCTATTTCAGTAACCAATCTTTATTTGTATTTAGCTGATATGAATACTCTTGAAGAGGGTGAAGGATATAAAAGCTATGATTTATGGAAAAATACAGATAAAAACCAATTTAAATTTAGAGATTCTCTACATTTTGGTACAATAAAATTTAATTTTGCCCTAAGAATTTCTTTAACCTTAAGTCTTGTTTTACTTCTTAGCTATCTATTTGATTTTACTAAAATGAGTTGGCTTGGAATAACTATAATGTCCATAATGCAGCCTTATTATGAAGAAACTTTAAATAAAAGTAAAGACAGATTAAAGGGTAATCTTTTAGCTATTTTACTTGTAATTATTATTTTAAACTTGTTTCAAAGCCAAATTGTTCATATTATTATATTAATTTGTAGCCTATATCTAACCTATGGGTTTAAAAGCTATTATAAGCTCTCTCTCTTTACTGCCATCTCTGCTATTTGCATGGCATCTCTTAGCTATGGAGTTAATACCTTAGCTATTTTTAGAGTTTTTTATTTAGCTTTAGGTATATTAATAACCTTCTTAGCTAATAAATTTTTATTTCCTTATAACTTAGATCAAGGGCTAAAGGAATTAAGCCTTAAATTAATAAAATATGTAAATATATTAGCAGAAGATCTAATAAAAAACCCTTCAAAAAATGAAGAGGAAATAATAAATTTAACCATACATATAAAGCTTATGTGTAATAAGCTTACACTTAGAAATATTCAAAAAAAAGATAAGGATATAAACAGGTTAATACTCTTAACTGAAAATCTTACTGCTTCTTTAAGCTATTATACTCTTTAAAAAAAAGATTTAGGATTGGTATGTGGAATAAATAAAGATGAGTTAATTAAGCTTCAAAGTAAATTACAATATTCCCTTAAAGAAAAGGTTCCATTAATAGATATAATAAACCTATTAGACTCAACAGTTGATTCTCTTATTAATTGTCCTTACTCTAGAAAAGTAATTTATAACCCTGCCTCTAATGGGTTTATATATTAATTAAAGCTTATTTCTTAAGTAACGATCTAATTATAAGAACACTTAGAATGAAATTTATAATGAGATAAACAAAAAGTTATTTATGTGATTGAATTATAAACATATATAAAATTAAACTATAAACCTTAATAATATTATCTTAATTTTATAAAAATATAAGAGCTTATATGAAGCTTAATAAAACTTACAATATAATTTTTCAAATTAATAAAAATGATTTTTGTAAGTTTTATTCATAAGCTATTTTCATATAAGCTCTTTTTTATATTAATAAACTTTATTATTTTAAATTATTTATAGGGCTCATTATTAACTATATAAATAACATCCAATACAGGTTTCACCACTATGATCAGTTCATTATTAACTATATACTAAAGCTCCATGTTTCTTAAATCACCTAAATTTATTATCTTATAGTTTATTATTAACCTAAATAATCTACTTTGAATAAATCCATTAACTCTTCTTCACTTAAGGTATTAAATGTACTTCCTGCTCCTAATTCTCCCTCTTCAATAATCTTAGAAATCAATTCCTTCTTCTCCTCTTGAAGAGCTACTACCTTTTCCTCAATAGTTCCTTTAGCTATTAATTTTATAACCTCTACTACATTTTTTTGTCCCATTCTATGTGCTCTATCCGTTGCCTGATTTTCTACTGCTGGATTCCACCAAGGATCAAAATGAATTACAATATCTGCTGAAGTTAAGTTAAGTCCTGTTCCCCCAGCTTTTAAGCTTATTAAAAATACTGAGTTTTCACCTTCATTAAATTCATTCACCATATTTATTCTTTTCTTAGATGAAACACTTCCATCTAAGTAACTAAAAGAAATTTTTTCTTCCTTAAGTCTACTACTTATATTTTTTAATACTGAAGTAAACTGTGAAAACACAAGAATTTTATGTCCCTCTTCTATTCCTTGATTTAGTATTTCAACTAAGGCCTCTATTTTCGCACTTTCCCCCATATAATCATTTATTGTTACAGAAGGATCTAAGGCTAATTGTCTAAGTTTAGTTATATAAGATAATATTTCTATTTTACTCTTATTAAACTCCTCTGCATCCTGTTTCTTTTCCATAATTGATAAGGCATTATTAGCATATATTGAATATATCTTTTTCTGCTCTTCTCCTAAATCAACTAAGTGCATCTTTTCAATCTTATCAGGTAATTCCTTTATAACATCTTTTTTCTTTCTTCTTAGTATGAAAGGTTTTATAAGGCTATGTATTTCACTTAACACTTCTTCACTTTCATTTAATTTTTTATAATATCTAACAGTGAATCTTTTTCTATCATAAAGATATCCTGGCATTACAAAATCAAAAATTGACCAAAGTTCCATAAGAGAATTTTCCATAGGGGTACCAGTTAAAGCAAATTTATATTCTGAATTAACCTCTTTAACAGCTTCAGAATTTTGAGAATCTGGGTTCTTAATAGCTTGAGCTTCATCAATAAAGCAATAATCAAAGTTTATCTTCTTATATTCCTCTAAATCTCTTTTTAATAGATTATAAGTTGTTATAATTACATCCTTACTCTCTATATCTCTTAAAGCTTCTTCTCTCTTATCTTTTCCTTCATTTAACACCTCTACAACTAAATCAGGTGCAAACCTAGTAAATTCTTCTTTCCAGTTATATATTAAGGAAGTTGGTGCTACCACTAGTGTCTTCTTTCCCTTATTAGAAAGAATAAAGGTAATTGCTTGAAGGGTTTTTCCAAGTCCCATTTCATCTCCAAGAATTCCACCTAAGCCTAAATGCTCTAAAGTTTTAAGCCAATTGTATCCAAACTTTTGATACTCTCTAAGATTAGCCTTAAGATCCTTAGGCACTTCAAAGGAAAGTTTATTTATGTTCTTAAATTTACTTTTTAATTCATTTAACTTCTTTTTCCCCTTAATATATCTAATACCCTTCTCTTCTATGTAATTAGCTATATATAATGCCCTACTATTATTTATTTCTAGACTATTATCCTCTAAATCTCCATTATCTACTGAATCTAATAACTTTAAAAATTGCTTTAACTCTAGCTCTTCTAAATCAAGAAATTCTCCACTTTTAAGTTTAAAAAACTTTAAATTTTCCCTAAAAGCTCTAAGTATTTCTCTTGTTTCCTCACTAGGTATATCTCCTATTTTAAAGTCAAACTCAAAATAATTATATCTTCCTGGTTTGATGTCTCCCTTTATCCCCTTGCTTCCTAAGCTTTTTATACCTTTAAAGTTTTCTGAATAATACACTTCTCCATAATCTTGTAATTTGCATACATCATATTTAAAAAAGCTAAATATATATTCATCTCCTAAATAGAAATAAAACTTTTTATTTATCTCTTCAAGGCTAAATCTCTCAATTAAGGCAATAACCTCTTTTTCTTTTTTTATATCTCTATATATTATTTTTTCCTTACAATCATTAAATATATTAAATTCATAAGAACCATATTTTACTTTTAAGGTTAAAGTTACTTCTTTCCCCTCTTTATCAAAGTAAAAATTAAATTTTACAGGCTCTAAAACCGTCTTATTCATTATATTTTTAGAAAGAACTACATTCTCAGTTAAATCTCTTAAGGAAGGTATTAGCTTTCTAAATACTCTTTCCTCTTCACATTTATCAATCTTTATGACCTTTCCCTCTGAAAATATGTCTAAATAATTCTTTATTTTATAACAAAAATCTTTTTTAGGAATATATATATTAGTTCCATATAAGAATACATCAGCTCTATCCCCTAAAACCTTAGGCATTCCATTTAAGGAGCTCAGTTCAAAATTATTTTTAGAATCCTTTAAAGAAAAATCTATTGGAACATCTTCAAAAAGCACTTCACTTTCTACTGCTCTATAAAAAAATCCTTCATTTAAATAAATTCTATGATTTTTTATAACACGAAAAAAATCTCTTACTAAATAATTAGGTATCTTTATGCTTTTACCCTCTATAAATGTATCTCTATTTCTTAAAAAGCTTTTTATTGGCTTTTCTATCTCTTTTAAACTTTCTATAAACTCTATTAATTCCCTATCCTTAGTACTTAACTTTTGTTCCCTTATATCAAAAGTAAAAACCTTACTATATTTAATAGGAATTCTGTTATAGTAAGCTACTAAAAACTGTTCAATATCCTTTAATATATAAAGTTTATTTGAACTCATAGACTTAGTTCCTATTTTAAACTCTGCTAATATGCTATTACTCCACTCATTTTTATTTATATAAACCTCTATTTTTAACTCTTCTTTATCTGTTTCCTCTTGAAGAATTAAATCTAAAATTTTATTTTCTTTCTTCTTAGAAAATAAGTTTTTATCCTCTTCAAACTCTTTTTTCTTAGCTAAATCCTCTAAAGCTTTATAAAAAGTTGCTACTAAATGCTTACAACAATAATTTTCCTTACTAAACTCATGTTTTTCATAATCAGTACAGGTACAATATGTTGATAAAATCCCTCTAGTTCTAATATCTATCTCTAATTTCGTACTATATTTACTAAATAATTGTTCTGAAATCACTATTCCATTAACGCCCACTAAATCTTCTTCGTCTTCTATTTCTACTGACTCCACAAGATCGTTATTTATTATTCTTTGTCCCTTAGCATAATTTCTTCCTGTAGTTTCTTCTTTAAACCTTTGTAACAATAAATCTTCAACTAACATATTTACTCCTCTATTTAAGTGCTTCATATCTTATAATTATAACATAAATTTATTTTCTCTGAAAAACTATGTTAACTTTACTTTTTACAAAACTTATTTTAAAGTAAAATGAAAAAAATAAAAATGAGGCTGTATCAAAATAGCTTTTAATAAGACTTTTGACACAACCTCATTTAATTATTTTACTGTTCCCCTCTCTACTAAAGAAGGCTCTAAATTTATTATTTTGCTTTTTAAAGATTTATTGTTTATTAAATCCATAAGTAGTTTACAAGAAGATTCCCCAATTTTATATATTGGTTGAGCTATAGTAGTTAATTCTGGCTCCATATAAGAACAAATGTTTATATTATCATAACCTAATATGCTTATATCTTCAGGTATTTTATATCCGTTTCTTATTAAGTATTTCATACCTCCAATTGCCATAACATCACTACTATAAAAAATTGCATCTACCTTTTTATTATTTTTAATTATTCTCTCTGTGGCATTTATTCCACCTTCCATAGAGAAATCTGATTCTTCTATTATGGTCTCATTAGATATTCCCAAGCTCTTTGCCGTATTTTTGAAACCTTCTAGTCTTAAATTAGCTATTTCTAAATTAGCCTTTCCTGTAACAAAGGCAATATGCTTATTACCCTTATTAACTAAGTAATTTACTCCTAATTCAACACCTTTCTTGTTATCACAAAATACACCATTAGCATTTTTTTCATCTGAAACCATTCTATCAATCATAACAAAAGGAATCTTATTATTTTTTAGAATTTTAATCCACTCTTTACCATCACCACAAGCTGCTATTATAACACCATCTACTAATTTACTAATTAAAAGTTTTAAGTATTCCTCTTCTTTCTTTTTTTCATTGAGAGTGTTGCACAAAATAATACTATAACCATGCTTTTCACTTTCAATTTCTATTGCCTTTGCCATTTCTGAGAAAAAAGGGTTTTGAATATCTGGTATTATCATACCTAAAGTATAACTCTTTTTAGTACTTAGGCTTCTAGCTAAGGAATTTGGTATATAATTCATATCTTTTGCAGCTTTAAATATTTTTTCTCTAGTCTCTTTTGAAACATTTATTTCTTTATTATTTAATACCATAGATACAGTTGTCTTTGATACATTTACTGCTTTAGCTATGTCTAGTAATGTAGTTTTTCCCATTTTACGCAACACCTCTTGTCCGCTTCCTTTTATAACAACAGTAATTATACCATATTATGACTACCTATACCCCTACTATTTAGCATATACAAGCATTATTTAATATTATTAATCAAAACAAATCTAAACTTTTACTACTTATTTAGTATATACCTTAAGGTCTGCTGCTATTTTATCTTTAATGCTTTCACCATTATATATCTTATTAGCTAATTCTACTCCTAATGCTCCAATTAAATCTGGTTGTTGAGCTATTGTAGCTGTCATTTCATTAGCATCTATGGAATCTTTAGCATCATCATTTCCATCGAATCCTATAACTAATGCATTTATTCCACTAGCCTTAATTGCTTTAACTGCCCCTAAAGCCATTTCATCATTGTGAGCAAATACAACTTGTATATTAGGATTAGCTTGGATTATATTTTCCATAACTTGAAGACCTTTTTGTCTATCAAAATCAGCAGCTTGTATTGAAATAAAGTTAAATTTATCATTTTTATCCATTATATTATGGAATCCTTCTCCCCTATCTCTAGTAGCTGATGCACCTGGAATACCTTGTATCTCAACTACATTTATTGGTCCTTTTTCATCTTTGAATTTATCTAATACATACTCAGCAGCCATTTCTCCACCTTTTATATTATCTGAAGCTATATGACTTGTTATTTTTCCACCATTAGCTTGTCTATCTAATGTTATTACTGGAATATTACTCTTATTAGCTACTTCAACAGTCTTAACTACGGCATCGCTATCTGTTGGATTTATAAGTAAGGCAATAACTCCTAATTGTACTAAATCCTCTACATTTGCTCTTTCCTTAGCTGGATCATTTTGAGAATCTAATACTACTAAATCATATCCTAATTTTTCAGCCTCTTTTTCTGCTCCATCTTTCATATTTACAAAGAATGGGTTATTAAGAGTTGATAATACCATTCCTATTTTAGGCTTATTATCTCTTCCACACCCTATAAATGAAGTCATAAGCATCATGAGCATTAATCCAACTGAAAATATCTTTTTATTTATATGCATAAAACTCACCTCTTAAGCTTCTTAATTTTTTCTGCTCTTTTTATCTAAAAGTACTGCTATTAATATAACTAAACCTTTTACTATTGATTGATAGAATGGTGATACATTCATAAGGTTTAATCCATTATTAAGTACACCTATAATAAGAGCACCTATTAAAGTACCTGTAATTGTTCCTTCTCCCCCTGCTAAAGAAGTTCCGCCTATTACTACAGCAGCGATAGCATCTAATTCAAATCCTGTTCCTGCATTAGGTGAAGCAGATCCTATTCTACTTGTTATTATTACCCCTGCAATAGCTGAGGCAAAACCTGATACTACATAAACTAAAGTTTTTATCTTATCTGTATTTATTCCTGATAATCTTGAAGCATCTTCATTTCCACCTAAAGCATATAAATATCTTCCAAATCTTGTTTGTGATAAAGCATATACTGCTATGATTGCTATTATTATTGTTATTATAACTGGTATTGGCATAAATCCAAGTTTACCATTTCCTATTTTAACAAAAGCTTCAGGTAATTTTGATATTGGAGTACCATCTGTAAATACTAAAGTAGCCCCTCTAAATATTGTCATTGTAGCTAAAGTAACTATGAATGCTTGTAATTTTCCTTTTGATACTAATAAACCATTTATTAATCCAACTGCTATACCAATAACAGCTGCCACTATAATTGCTAAGAATACGTTTCCAGTTGACTTAACAATAGAAGCCCCTACGGCACCACTAATAGCTAAAGTAGATCCAACTGATAAGTCTATTCCACCAGTTAAAATTACGAAAGTCATACCTATTGCTATGATTGCATTAACTGAAACCTGTGTAAATACGTTAGTTATATTAGATACACTTAAAAAGTTTGGAGTAACTATAGTAATAACTATACATAATAATACTAGTCCTATAAGAGATTTATATTTAGATATATTTGCTTTAACATTCGCTTTCATTATGTAATCCTCCCTAATTGTTTATTCCAACGGCTAATTTCATTATACTTTCTTGGTTTGCTTCATCTCTATTTAATTCCCCAGAGATTCTTCCTTCACTCATAACCATAATTCTATCACTAATTCCTAAAACCTCTGGTAAGTCTGAAGAAATCATTATTATGGCTTTTCCACTAGCTTTAAGTTCATTTAAAAGTTCATAAATTTCTTTCTTTGCACCTACGTCTATTCCTCTAGTTGGCTCGTCAATTATTAATACTTCTGGAGATAGCATAAGCCATTTAGCAAGTATAACCTTCTGTTGATTACCTCCACTTAAATTCTTAATAAATTGTTCCTTATTTGGAGTTTTTATGTTTATCTTCTTAATATAGTACTCTATATCCTTTGCTTCTTCTTTTTTATCAAGAGATTTAAACTTATTCTCATATTTCTTTAAGTTACATAAGGTCATATTTTCTCCAACAGACATTCCTAAAATACATCCCTCTTTTTTTCTATCCTCTGAAAGATAACATATACCATTATTTATGGCATCACTTATGCAATTTATATTAATAGGACTTCCATTTAAAGAAATTTCACCACTTGTTTTTTTATATTCTCCAAATATTGTTTTTGCAAGCTCTGTTCTGCCTGATCCCATAAGACCTGCAATTCCTAATATTTCTCCCTTTCTCAGAGTAAATGAAGCTCCTTTAACTCCTTCCTTACAGCTAAGATTTTTAACTTCTAAAGCTAAATCTCCTTTTTTAACATCTCTGTATGGAAATTGATCCTCTATGGTTCTTCCAACCATCATTGCTATAAGCTTATCATTATCTATGTCTTTTATTTCTGCACTTCCTGCATATTTACCATCTCTTAATACTTCTACTCTATGACATATTTTAAATATTTCTTCCATTCTATGTGATATGTATATTATTGCTATTCCCTTTTTTCTTAAATTCTCTATTACTTTAAAAAGGTTTTCAGTCTCTACATCAGTTAAGGCTGTAGTAGGCTCGTCCATAATAATTATTCTAGCATTCTTAGTTAAGGCTTTTGCTATTTCTATCATTTGCTTTTCACCTACATTAAGAGTGCTAACTAATCTATTTGGATCTATATCACAGCCTATTTGTTCTAAGAACATTTTACTTCTTTCATCTAATAACTTTTTATTTATTCTTCCTGTAAATTTACTATGTTTTTCATTACCTAAAAATATATTTTCTGAAACAGTTAAGTTATTTAAAACACTAAGTTCTTGGTGAATTATTGTTATACCAGCTTCTTCTGCTGATTTAATTCCCTTTACTTCTACTTCCCTTCCTTCAATAAATATCTTACCTTCATCTTTTTTATATACTCCACTTAGTATTTTCATTAAAGTTGATTTTCCTGCTCCATTTTCTCCCATTAAAGCAGTAACTTCTCCACCATAAGCCATTAAGCTAACATTATCTAAAGCTTTGACTCCTGGAAAGGATTTTGATACACCTACCATTTTTAGCATTGGTGTTCTTTCACCCATTTACTACACCTCCCAAAATAATTCCTATTTTGCAAAGAATATTCCACCCAATAAATACTGAGCAGAATATTCATTTTTAAACTTTTTAAAAAACAACCCCTGATTTTAAGATTATATTTGCATATGGAGTTTGTTCTCCAGTTCTAACAACTGCCTTACAATCTTTTAATTCTTTCTTTAATTCCTCATGTGATATAAAAGTTATTTTAGTATCTTTTATAATCTCTTTTATTTCTGTAAATAATTCTGGACTTACCTTTTCTGTTTCCTTAGCAATAAGTACCTCTTCTACTTGTAATTCTTCTAAAATAGCTTTTAAAGTTTCTATAAAGCCAGGTACGCCTTTTATTAAAGCTAAGTCTATTCTCTCAGTTTCCTTTGGTATAGGTAATCCACAATCCCCTATAGCCAACATATCAGTATGTCCCATCTTTGATATGACTGAACTTATGTTACTATTTAATAAACTTGTTTTTCTCATAATTACTCTTCTCCCTTATAAACTTCTAAAACTTCCTTTAGATATGGTATTGATGGTTGAGCCCCTTTTCTTTGTACTGCTATTGATGATACCTTATTTCCAAATCTTATGGAGCTACTTAAAGTCTCTCTTCCTAAATTTTTAGTATCTAACTTTGAACTTAAGCCTCCAATGAAGCTATCTCCAGCAGCTGTAGTATCTATTGCATTAACTCTATAAGCTGGAACTATTTCACAAGAATCTTTTCCTATTAAAGCTGCTCCCTTTTCACCAAGAGTAATAATTATAAACTTAACTCCTTTATCTAAGAATATATCCCCAGCCTTTTTAGCATCTTCTATATCTTTTATTGCAATTCCAGTTAAAAGCTCTGCTTCTGTTTCATTTGGAACTATTATATCTGTATATTTTAATAATTCATCTTTTATTTTTTTAGCTGGAGCTGGATTTAATATTGTAACTTTTCCATTTTCCTTAGCTATTTTAAATGCTTCTATTGTAATATTCTCTGGTGTTTCAAATTGTGAAATTATAATATCTGATTCTTTTATTAAATTTTCAGCACTATGTATTTCCTCTTTTGTTAATGTCATATTTGAACCGGCATTAACAATTATTGAATTATTTCCATTATCATTTACCATTATTAAAGCCATTCCTGTTGGCTCTATTCTATCTTCAAAAACATATTTAACATCTATATTATCTTCTACTAATTTATCTCTTAACTCTCTTCCATTTTCATCTTTTCCTATTTTAGAAATCATGAAAACTTCTGCGCCACTTCTTTTAGCTGCTACTGCTTGATTAGCTCCTTTTCCACCAGCTATTTTTTGAAATGACTTAGAGAGTATAGTTTCTCCTACTTTAGGCATATCTTTAACCTTTAAAACTAAATCCATATTCATACTTCCAAGTACACATATCTTATTCATTAATATCCCTCCCTAGTTAACCGATTCAGTGAACCGATTAACTATATAATAATACTTTTGTAAACGATAATCAAGACTTTTTTTGTAAAAATATAAAAAAAGAGTATAGATTTTTAAATCTATACTCTTAAACTAGCTATTTATTTTTCAACTAATTCGTACATTTCTTTAGCTCTATCAACGTACATAATACCTTCTAAGTGATCTATCTCATGTAAGAAACATCTTGCTAAAAGATCTTGAGCTTCATAAACTTTTAATTCGCCCTTTTCATTTAAAGCTTGTATTCTTACTGCTCTTGGTCTTTCAACTAATCCCTCGTGCATTACATAGCTTAAACAACCTTCATAATCTTCATAAGTTTCCTTTGAAACTCCTGTTACCTCTGGATTTATAAGAACATATTCATTCTCACCATCTCCAAAATTTATATAAACAACTCTTTTATTAACTGCTATTTGAGGTGCAGCTAATCCTATTCCTTCTACAGTTGCTAATGTATCTTTTAAATCTTGTATTAATCCTTTAACTTCATTAACATCTTTAACAGGTTCTGAAACTTTTTTTAAAGCTTCGTGTCCTATTTGAACTATTTTCTTAACAGCCATTTAACTTCTCCTTTCAAAATTCCTATAAATATATTAAAACATAAAAATATAAATTTTTCACTAATAAATTATATATTATATTCTCTGTAAAATATTATTGACTGTCTTTAAAGCATCTAAGTTAAAACTTATTATACTTTAAAGACAGTCAATACTTATAATATTATCATAATTATTAATAATGATACTAAACTTAAACACCCACTTAGTATGCATATATATGACACAATTTGCTTTACAGACATTCCTCTTTCTTGTAGCCTATAATGTATTTGGCTTCTATCAGCTTCATAAACAGGCTTTCCAGATTGAAATCTTCTAAAAATTACAAAGATATTATCAAAAATAGGAACTCCTAAGGCTAATACTGGCACTAATATAGATAATGCTGTTGCTTGCTTAAAAGCACCTTCTAAGGCTATAATAGCTAAAATAAACCCTAAAAAGTTAGCACCTGAATCACCCATAAATACTCGCGCTGGATGTCTATTATATCTTAAAAAGGCTAATATTGACCCTACTAGAGTTATTGACATATATGCAGAGTTAAATTGTCCTTTTGCAAGAGCAACAACAAACATAGTCATAGCAGATATTATGGAAATGCTTCCTGCTAATCCATCCATTCCATCAGACCAGTTTATTACTGTAGTAACCCCAAAAATCCATGTTATTGTAAGTATATATTGAATCCATCCTGAAAATTGAGTAAATTCTCCAGTAAATGGATTAGTTATACCTCTAAAAACAATCCCAGCTTTAAAAACCATAGTTGCAGCTAAAATTTGAATTATAACCCTTGGATAAATTGGAAACTCTTTGCCCTTTCCCTTATAATAGTCATCAATTACTCCTATTATTATTACCAAAGTAGATGCTATAAATATAATAAAAGTTTGTGATAATTGCCTTGTAGAATCTATTCCAAAAAGGTATGTTGCAAAAAATCCTATATACATAACAACCCCACCTATTAAAGGTGTTAATTTATCATGTTTTTTTCTTCCTGTAGGCTTATCAACAAAACCCTTTTCATTTGCAAATTCAATAAACTTTGGCATTAATAGATATACTATGACAAAAGGAATAAGCATTACAATTAAATACTTAATCATTTTTTCTCCCTCTGTATTAAAAACATTTTTTCTTACATATACTATTCTAGTAGATTAATAAGTCATATTAATGACATTTTAATTAAAATTATTTTATCACTTCTTATTATATCACTAATTAAGAAATTTAATCATATTTTAATAATTACTCTACTTCATGTTTTAAGCAAACTGAAAATACATGACAAGGCATTTTCCCTTCTTCTTTTCTTTCGTATTTTTTAACCAGTTCTCTCATTTGTCTATTTACTTCTTTAAACTCTTCTTCATTTAAGTATATGTTCTTATAATTGAAACCTATGGAATCCTCTGCATTACCAGTATCTACTTTCTCAGATATTCTTTTCATAGTTTGTTCCTTTGAACTATCATAATATTCACTTAGAATATTTAATATTTGAGATTTGTAAACTTGTTTAGCTTCTTTTTTAATTTGATTTCCCTCTATATTGAAGCTTTCTGCAGTTAGATAATAATATTTTGCTATTATTCCCTTTATTTCTTTTGTTTTTACAAGCTCTAAGATGCCTGCTTTTTCTAATTTTTTAATATGGTAATGAACTTTTGCTGGTACTTCCCCAAAAAAATCAGCAATTTCCTTTACCGTAGCAGATTCTTGATTATTTCTAAGATAAGTTATTATCTTCAGCCTATAAGGATCTGAATATGCTTTTATTTGTTCTAAAGTTGTTAAATTCATAACACTGTTCATTTTAAGCCCCCCCTAATATTTCAGTATAATATTTACTTATTATACCATATTTTTAGATATTTTACATATATAAGGTGTTATTAAAATTTTTATTATATTAAAATATCTATTTTGCTTAATAAGATTATACATTTTATTTTGAAAATAGTAAAGAAAAAAGGCAAATCTTGATGTTTTATTAACATAAGATTGCCTTTTTTATTAATTTAAATATATTATCCTCTTTGCTCTATCATAGACTTAACTTTCATAAGTCTTGTTAAGGCACTTCTCTCATTTTCATCAAGCTTCATTCTGATGTATCTGATAGTTTCTTTTAATTGAGGAATTGTCATATATTCAAGAGCGTTAACTCTTCTTCTTGTCTTCTCTATCTCGTCTGCCATAAGCTGACCAGATTTCTCAACTTCTGCAAGTTCTAATAACTTTGGTAAAATTCCATATAGTTTAGAAATTGCATCATCAAGTTCAGCTGAAGTATTCATAAAGCCATAAGGATAAATACTACCTTCATCACCTTCTAATTTTCTTTTGAAGTTCATTATAGGCACATTTACACTCATTATGTTTTTATTTCCCACTTCAACCTCAATTTCTTCTTTAGGGTATGCTATAGCTTCCTCTAGGAACTCTGAACTCATAACAGCTCTAGCCATAACGAAGTCTTTTAAGGAACTTCCTAGTTCCTTTTCAACTTCATCTCTTAATTGATTATTATATTTGATAAGATTTATGAATTGTCTCATTAACTCATCTTGCTTATCTTTTAATAATTTATGTCCTCTTGTTGCTGTTGCTAATCTTTTCTTTAGCTTTGAGAGTTCCATTCTAGTAGGATTGACATTTAATCTTTGTGCCATTCTTACTCATCCTCTCCAACAGGCATATACTTTTCAAGATATTCATCTCTAATTCTCTTAAGCTCTGTTCTAGGTAAGATCTTAAGTAATTTCCATCCAAGATTTAGAGTTTCCTCTATTGTTCTGTTAGTTGTGAAACCTTGTGAAACATATTCATTTTCGAAAGCTTCAGCAAATTTAGCGTATGCTTTATCTACATCTGATAATGCTGATTCTCCTAAGATAGCAGCAAGTTCTTTTGCTTGCTTACCTTGAGCATATGCTGAGAATAATTGGTTCATTGTATCAGCGTGATCTTCTCTAGTTTTTCCTTTACCAATACCCTTATCTTTAAGTCTTGATAATGATGGTAAAACATCTATTGGAGGCATTATTCCTTTTTTGTAAAGTTCTCTTGAAAGGATTATTTGTCCCTCAGTGATGTATCCAGTTAAGTCTGGAATTGGATGAGTCTTATCATCTTCAGGCATTGTTAATATTGGAATTTGAGTTATTGAACCTTCTTTTCCAACTAATCTTCCTGCTCTTTCATATAATGTTGAAAGGTCAGTATATAAGTATCCTGGATATCCTCTTCTTCCTGGAACCTCTTTTCTAGCTGCAGAAACTTCTCTTAAAGCTTCACAGTAGTTTGTTATATCTGTCATTATAACAAGAACGTGCATTCCTTTTTCATATGCTAAATACTCAGCAGTAGTTAATGCCATTCTTGGAGTAGCTATTCTCTCGATAGCTGGGTCTGATGCTAAGTTCATAAATAGAACTGATCTATCTATAGCACCAGTTTTTGTGAACTCATCTACGAAGAATTCAGCTTCTTCGAAAGTTATACCTATAGCAGCGAATACAACTGCGAACTTAGAATCTGAGTTTAAAACTTTTGCTTGTCTTGCAATTTGAGCAGCTAACTCTTTGTGTGGAAGACCTGATCCTGAGAAAACAGGAAGTTTTTGTCCTCTAACTAGAGTGTTAAGTCCATCTATTGCAGAAATACCAGTTTGAATAAATTCTGATGGATAGTTTCTAGCAACTGGGTTTATAGCTTCTCCATTTATATCTAATCTCTTCTCTGGTATTATATTTGGACCATTATCTTTTGGTCTTCCCATACCATCAAATACTCTTCCTAACATATCTTCTGAAACACCAATTTCAAGTGGTCTTCCTAAGAATCTTACTTTTGTATTTTTAAGGTTGATTCCTGCTGAACCTTCGAAAAGCTGAACCATAGCTTTATCTCCGTTAACTTCAAGAACTTTACCTCTTCTTAACTCACCAGTTTGCATTTCTATTTCAACTAGTTCATCGTATTTAACACCTTCCACGCCTTCAACAGCCATTAAGGGTCCTACAACTTCTGTAACTGTTCTGTACTCTTTAAGCATTTAGAACACCTCCCTCGCTGATTAACTTGTTCATCTCTGATTTTAATTCAACTAAGATGTCATCCATCTTACTTATTTCTTCTTCTGAAATATATTTACTTCTTGCAATTCTATCTCTAACAGGAAGTTTTAATACTTTATCTAAATAAACTCCAGCTTCTAAAGCTTTTTCAGCCTCATGTTTGAAACTTAAGATTAAGTTTAACATTTTGTACTGTTTATTTAATGAAGTATATGTGTCATTCTCATGGAATGCGTTTTGTTGTAAATAGTCTTCTCTTATTGATTTAGCAACTTCAAGTTTTAATCTATCACCTTCTGAAAGTGCATCCATACCAACAAGTCTTACTATTTCTTCTAAGTTTGCTTCTTCTTGAAGAAGTGCCATAGCTTCTGTTCTTAATGCTGACCAATCGTCTGCTACGTGAGCATCCATCCATTCACCCATTTTTTCTAAGTATAATGAGTATGATGTTAACCAGTTAATTGATGGGAAGTGTCTCTTGTATGCTAATTGAGCATCTAGTCCCCAGAAAACTTTAACTATTCTTAAAGTTGATTGTGTAACTGGCTCAGATATATCTCCTCCTGGAGGGGATACTGCTCCGATAGCTGTAACAGCTCCTTCTCTTCCATCTTTACCTAAAGCTACAACTTTACCAGCTCTTTCATAATAATCAGCAAGTCTTGATCCTAAGTATGCTGGGTAACCTTCGTCTCCTGGCATTTCTTCAAGTCTTCCTGACATTTCTCTTAGAGCCTCTGCCCAACGTGAAGTTGAGTCAGCCATGATTGATACTGAGTATCCCATATCTCTAAAATACTCTGCTATTGTTATACCAGTATATATTGATGCTTCTCTGGCAGCAACTGGCATGTTAGATGTATTAGCGATAAGAACTGTTCTCTTCATTAAGCTTTCCCCAGTTTTAGGGTCTTTAAGTTCTGGGAATTCGTTAAGAACGTCTGTCATTTCGTTACCACGTTCTCCACATCCAACGTAAACAACTATCTCAGTATCTCCCCATTTAGCAACTTGGTGCTGAACTACTGTTTTACCAGCTCCGAAAGGTCCTGGAACGGCAGCAGCTCCACCTTTAGCTACTGGGAAGAAAGTATCTATAACTCTTTGTCCTGTAGTCATTGGCTCAACTGGATTTAATTTTCTTGCATATGGTCTACCTTTTCTTACAGGCCATTTTTGCATTAATGTTAAATTCTTATCACCTTTTTCAGTTTCTACTACAGCGATAACTTCTTCTACATTGAAATCTCCAGCTTTGATTTCTTTTATTGTACCTTCAACGCCGAAAGGAACCATTATTCTATGAAGAACAACAGCAGTCTCTTGAACTGTTCCTATTACGTCTCCAGCTGAAACCTTATCTCCAACCTTAGCAGTTGGCACAAAAGGCCATTTTTTCTCTCTATTTAAAGATTTAACTTCTACCCCTTTACTTAAGAAAGCAGAATTAGCTGCTTTCATGAAAGCGTCTAGAGGTCTTTGTATTCCATCGAACATTGACTCTATAAGTCCTGGTCCTAACTCTACTGAAAGTGGTTCTCCAGTAGTTATAACTGGGTCCCCAGGTCCAATACCTGATGTTTCTTCATATACCTGGATTGAAGCCTTATCTCCTCTCATTTCAATGATCTCTCCGATAAGACCTTTTTCTCCAACTTTTACAACGTCATATACATTAGCTTCATCCATACCTTCAGCAACTACTAAAGGACCTGAAACCTTGATAATTTTCCCCGTTTTCAAGTTATCTACCTACTTTCTATAAAATGTTAACGCCAACTGCTTTTTCAACGTTATCTGATATTCTTTGTTTTCCTATATTTAGAGTTCCTTGATTGCTTGGAATTAATATTACAGCAGGAAGTACTTGTCTTGTATATCTCTCGATAGTTTCTTCTATATTCTTAGCTACGTGCTCTGTAACAAAGATTACTGCATAACCTGTCATTGCAAGCTTATCAATTGTTTTTCTAGCTTCTTCATCTTCAACTACAGGGAAAACATCTATTCCAAGAGCTTTGAAAGCTAAAACTGAATCTTTATCACCTACAACTCCTATTTTCTTATACATATCCATCACGCAGCCTTTCTCTTATTACTTCCTTAGTAATATTGTTTAATTTACCAACCATGATAGTTCTTATTTGCTTTATTTCATTCTCTTTAACATACATATATGTTAAAACTGGCTCTAAACCTTTAGTTACTATTTTAGCTTCCTTCATTATACCCATTATGTGATTATCAATAAGCTTTTCAAATTCACTAACTGATGAAGTCTCTATGTAACTAGCTATACCTTCTCTTAGTACTTGTGAATATTCTTTACTACTTAAGTTGTTTGGAATATTTTCGATTGTATCTAAGTATAAACTTCTAAACTTACTTGCATCTATACTACCACCTGGTACTATAGCATCTAAAAAGAAGTTAACATTTTTATCTTGCTTTTTAGCTCTTAATAATGTTTTGACATTATTTAAATCTATAAGATTAGTAAGATATCTATCTAAAGCCTTATCTTTTATATTTTTCTTATTTGCAATTTCATGAATATGAGCATATAAGTATTGATCTGCGATTAAATCTATAAATTGAGGATCATTAGTTTCCTCAAACTTTTCAAATATTTTTCTTAAGCACTCTTCCATTTTCTTAGGAAGTCTACCAAAATCTTCTCCATTTATTGCAGATTTTAAATCATTTACTCCTACCATACCAACTGGTATTAGCATTTGGGAAAAATCTTTATCTAAGATTTTCCCCTTAACTAACACTTTTATGTTATGATAGTCATATTTTAAAGCCATAACATCTATGATTTCTTTTAAAGGACTAGCTTCATACATAGTTTTATATAATCTAACTAACTCATTTGATAAAAGAATTTCATAATCATCTGGTCTTCTTACTTCATTCATAAATGCTGCATACTCTGTTTCTTGTAGAACTTTTAATGCACCTTCTGAAGTGTTTGCATCTATCATTCTTTCTATTTGAGCTTTATCAAGGAGTTTCTTTTCGTATACTCTGATTCTAGGAATTAATTGCAAAAATTGCATTGAATCCATTCTTCATCCTCCTTAATCAAATAATACTTTGTTCACCTCAAACTCTAACTCTCCTCTTAAAGAGTTAATTAAAGCTTCAAAGGTATTATTTATTTGTATTCCATTTCTATCTAATATGAAGCCACCATTAAATTTGCCTTCCATATTTAATGTAATACTTCCTTTTTTTCCTTTAGATTCAAGTTCTTTATTTAATGCTTCCAAGAACTCATTGCTAAATATATCTTTATCTTTTTCATTGATTATAATAACTTCTGTTCCTTCTAACTCTAAAGAATCTAAAGTTAAGATAACATAGTATTTATAATCTCCGTTAGAAAGATTTTGTAACTTTTCTATAGCTTCGTTAAATACTTTTGATATAACGTCTTGCTTAGCTCTTAACATATCATTTCTTACTGATAATTTAGCATTTGAAATTATTCTTGCTTTTTTAACTTCTGCTTCTATATTAGCTTTAGTTATTATTTCTTCTTTATCTGCTTCAGCTCTATTAGTTTTCTTAGATATTATTTTATCTTTTTGGGCTTCAGCGTCAGCTAATATATACTTTTTCTTTTCTTCAGCATCATTTAGAATCTTGGAAGTTAAATTATTTAAATTTGACATTCCCTTCACTTCTCCAATCTTTGCTTACTATTATTGTATTACGCTTGCACCATTTACTAATAAGAATGATATAACGAATCCTAATAATGCATATGTTTCAACCATTGCTGCGAATATGATACCTTTAGTATTGTGCTCTGGTCTTTTAGCTAAGATTTGGATACCAGCTGCAGCTGCTTTACCTTGAGATATACCTGACCATAATCCAGCGATAGCTATTGGTAAACAAGCAAATAATAAGTATAATCCTTTAGCTAATGATGCATCACCATTACTGATTTGGTTAAATACTAAGAAACCTATAACGAATCCATAAAGACCTTGTGTACCTGGTAATAATTCAAGAACTAATGCTTTACCAAACTTTTCTGGTTCTTCAGTAACTAATCCCGCTGCTGCTTCCCCAACTATACCAACACCTTTAGCTGATCCTATACCTGACATACCTACAGCTAATGCTATTCCAAAAGCTCCAAATATTAATCCTCCGTAATTTGCCATAAAATATGAAATCCAGTTTTCCATAATTTAATTCCTCCTGAAAATATAATGTTATTTTAATTTAATTTTAACTATAATTTATTTATTTCTTTTTATTGTTATGAATTTATTTATTGTTCTAAATGGTGTGAATGCTTTTCCGCCACCTTCATAGAATTTTGAGAAGTACTCAACGTACTGTAATCTCGCTGTATGAACATATGCTCCAAGTAATGATAAAAGCATGTTAAATGTATGAGCTGCTATAAAGAATAGAGGTCCTACAATTATAACTGCTATTCCTGGGAACATACCTATTATTAGGTTAAGTGCAGCTGCTATTGATCCACCTGCAATACCTAAAGCCATAAGTCTTGTATATGATACTAAGTCTCCTACGTATCCTGTTATACCGTATAAGGCATATAAACCTTGACCTATTTGAGCACCTTTTGTTTCTTCATCTCTACCTTGTGTTAAGATTATTAATATTGAACCTACTATTGCTAATACTTTACCTACTAAGCTTATAGGACCATCAAAGAATATCATTGGAAGACCTATTAAAAGCATAATCCATGATCCTACATCAAATAAAGCATATAAATATTGCTTATCTCTGATTAACATGTACGCTTTTATAAATAATCCAAAGAATATTTGAATAACCCCAAATCCAACTGATAAAATTAGTAACAAGTTGGTATCTTTACTTGGATTTATAAGTCCTATAGATTTCAATTCAAATCCAAAGGCAGTACCAAATATTGCACCTGCAATAGTTGTAGCTATACTTAAATACATAAAGAATTTAGCAAATTTTTCTTGTGCCTCATCTAAATTAAGTAATTTCATAGCTAATAGTGATCCTACAAATAATACTAGTCCGTATCCTAAATCTGCAACCATCATGCCGAAGAATACTAGGTAGAAAGGTGTTAAAAGTGGTGTAGGGTCTATTTCATCATATCTTGGTAAGCTATACATTTCTGTTATTGAATCGAAAGCTGCTGCTGGTCCCTTATTGTGTAATTTAACTGGAACTTCTGCAACCTCTTCTTCCTTAACTTCTTCAAACTCAAGATAATACATATCTCCTACTGAACTTTGTATGATTCCTTCTAAAGAAGAATTATCATTTTTAGGAACCCACCCTTGAATAACAACTACTCTATCTGTTTTTAAGAAGTTTTCACTTGCTTCTTTTCTAAGAAGTATGTTGCTGTAATATTCATAAGCTAGTTCTAAAGTTCTCTTTTCTTCTCTGTAATTTGAAAGTACTCCTTTTAAGTCTGATTTTTGAGCTTCGATTTCTTGTATCTTTAATTTAAACTCTTCAACAAGAACTGAAGCTTTTTCTTTGTACTTAGTTTGGAACGCTGAAAAACCAAAGTTCTTTAAAACTTCGTCCATTTCTTCAGCTCTTTCTTTCATTGTCATTACAAAGACATATGAATCTTGGTCAGTGTTAGAAATAACTTCTATATAACTTTCCTTGAATTCGCTTTCAATTTCGTTCTTCATGTTTTCAAGATTTTGACTTGAAATCACACCTAAGAACGCAACTACTTTTTCAAAATTATTTAATTCACCTAGTGGAGCATCGAAACTTTGCCATGGCTCTAAGATTTCTATTTCACCTAAAAGTTTTGTCTTTTCGTTTTCTAGAGTAGCAAGCTCTCTCTCCATTTTCTTAACCTCTGAATAAACGACTTCCCAGTTGCTATTTTCAACCTTTACTTCTAGCTCATCCAAAGTTAAGCTTTCTTTACCAGCTTTTAAAGCCTTAAGTCCTCCAACTTCAGCAACAAACTCTTTTAAGAAGTCTAAAGCTGATCTTGTTTTTGAAACATTTTCTTCTATAAGAGTTGTTTCAGCATCTAAATCATCTTTGCTAAGAGATTCAAAGACTTCATTGCCTTCCACTTTTTCTTCATCTTGTAAGTTTATGAACTCAACTTCTGAAGAACTTTGAATTTTTTTAAGAAGCTTTTCTTTCTCTGATTCAAAGGCAAGTAAGGTGAATTTATTCATCTTAACTATTGCCATTAGTTTTCACAATCCTCTCAATAACTAAATTTACTGCTGAATCAATCTTAGAACCTTTAAGACTTGATACCTCAGCACATTGTTTTTCACCTTCTGAAAGTATGACCTCAGCCTCTTTTCTTCCGGCTTCCTCTGCATTGCTAACAATTCCCCTTGCAACATTTTTAGCTTCTTCTATTATTGAGTTATATCTTTCATCAGCTTCTATTGTTGCATCAGAAATTATTTTTTTGCTTTGCTCATGAGCTTTTTTAATCATTTCATCAGCTTGCAATTCAACTTTTTTAATTTCTTTTATTGCTTCTATTGCCAAAGTTTCACCACCTTTATATAAGGAATTTTTATAAAATATATATTAATACTTTATATAGTATTAATTAACCCTTAATATTAATTATACATGAAAATTAACTTAATTCAACATAATTTTATGAATGTATACATTTTCAAAGGTTTTTTTGCAAAAATCCACATTACATTTTTTTGAATAAAAGATTAAAACTATTAACATTTACAAAAAGTCGTATTAATATCTTTGCATATTGTATATTAATACGACTAATATACTAATAAATTTTTAATTTTCCATTTATTTCATTTCTACTTCTACATATGAATCATAGTCAAAATTCATTTCATCAAATATAAGATATTTTGGTTCAAAGTTAATTTCCCCATTTTTAATGTAATTAATTATATCTATTTCAAATTTTTCTATATGAGCTTTTTTAAATGGCATTTGTCTATCAAAACTATCTTTTATATTTTGCTCATCTTCTTTTGTAATTGTTCTAACTAAAAAGTCTGGTAACCACCTCTTTTTATTAAAGCATAAATAATCAAATTTTAAAACTTCCTTAAATAGACCTTCATCCTCTCCTCCTATCTTCTCAAGATAAAAATCTAATAATATCTTATAATATTCAACATTTCCTATGCTTCTCTTGAAATTACCCTTCTCTTCAAAGAACATAGCTAAATCATAATAGAAATCAAAAGGTTTTTCATATATATTTAAGAAGAATTTAATTACATTATTAAATTTACATGAATTATAGTATTTATCAACCATTGCTTCTACTTTCTTTAATAATAAAAGCTCTTCATAACTTATATCTTTACTTCTTATTATTTCATATGGAGCATAAGGTGAATAAACTATTCCCCACTTTTCAGCTTCCTCTCTCATTGAAGATCCCTTTAATAATTTTAGGAAACCTAATTGAATTTCATCTGGTCTTATGGCATGAACATCATTAAAAGATTTTTTAAATGATTCTAAATCTTCTCCTGGTAGTCCTGCAATTAAATCTAAATGTTGCATTACATTTTTTCCTGCTGCAACTTTTAATACTTTCTCTTTTATATTTTCATATGTAATATATCTATTTATATTATGTAAGACTTCATTATTTGTAGTTTGAACTCCAACCTCTAATTGGAATCTTCCCTTTGGAGCATTATTTAATATTTCTATTTGCTCCTCTGTTAAAAGATCTGCTGCAACCTCAAAATGGAATCTTGTCTCTGTATCCTGTTCACTTAAATATTTAAGAAGCTCCACTGTGTATTCTCTATTACAGTTAAAAGTTCTATCAACAAACTTAACTAATTTTAATCCTCTTTCCATGAAGTATTTTAATTCTTTCTTTACTCTTTCTACATCTAAGAACCTAACTCCATGCATTACAGATGAAAGGCAATATTTGCACTTAAAAGGACATCCCCTTGAAGCTTCATAGTAAACAATCTTATTGTTTATATCTTCTTCATAAGTATAAGGGAACACTAATTCATTCATATCCATTTCAGGTCTTTTAGGATTTTCAAAGACTATTCCGTCCCTCTTGTAGTTTAAGCCTTTTATATCTTCTATTTTTCCTTCTCCAAGCTTATAAAGAACAAACTCTCTAAAAGTTTTTTCTCCTTCTCCTACTATTACATATTCACCTTCATGATTTTCTAAAAATTCTTTTCCTTCATAAGAAACTTCTGGTCCGCCATAAAGTATTTCTATATTAGGATCAACAAGTTTTATAAGTTCAGCTAGTCTATTTACAAATTCCATATTCCATATGTAACAGGAGAAAGCCACTACATCTGGTTTCTCCTCAATAATACCTTCTAAAATATTCTCAACTCTATCATTTATTGAAAATTCTTTTATATCACCTTGGAAATCTAAATCCTTTGTAAATGCCTTCAGGTACCTCACTGCTAGGTTGCTGTGAATGTACTTTGAGTTTATTGCTGTTAGCAGTATTTTCATTCTTTATACTTCCTCTCTTTATTCCTTTGATAAATATTATTTTATCACAAACTTTAGTTTCCTCTATTTCAAAATATTTTTCAAGTATTTTTTTTGAACTATCTATTGTAAACTCATTAGAAATACTATTATCTATAAATTCAAAATCTTTTTCTTTATTTCCCGCCATTAAAACTTTAACCTTATCATTTACAGTTTCTTTTTTTTGCTTTTCTCTATCCCATATATATAAGTTTCCTCCAAATCTCACATTGCTCCATATGTTTTTTATAACATCTTCAACCTCATTTCTATGCAATTGACTTAAAGAAAAGAAAAGCACACCATTATCATATTGATTTCTATATTCTCCATTAAAATTTTCAACATAATAATCTACACTTATTTCACTTTCTGTTTGCTTTAAAATATTATAAATAATTCCATAGTTATTTATACCAACATCTAAAGTGTTACCTTTAAAATTTATGTTACTCATATCAAGTATAACTTCTCTCACCATAATATCACTCCCAATTTATTCCATATTAATTTCTATTATACATTTAAAGAGTAATTCTTTCTATGCTTATTAGAAAAAATTACTCTTATAATTTTATTTTCTATAATTATTTTTTTATATTTTAAAATTCAAACTAATTACTTAATTTATTTTTTCTTTAAGGATAGTAGGAACTTAATACCTAAAACTCCAATTAATATAAAGTTTATTCCTAATATAACAAAATAATTATAAATAGGTATGTTATTTATAGCGTTACTTTTTTCTAGTCTAAAAAGTACCCCCTTATTTCCATCTAGTATATAAAGATTCTTACCTATTATTTTTATATCATTTATATATGAATTTTTATCTAAATATATTAATTCTTTAACCTCTCCCTCCTTTAATAATTTTGAAAGAGTATTGCTTTTGTTGTTAAAGAATAAAAATGAATTCTCATCTCCTAGAATTGTTCCTTCTCTATCTATTAATAATGTATTTATATTTCTAGTACCTTCACTTTGGTATAGTGGTTTTGGCATTACATAGCTTTTATGTTCATCTGTTATAAAATTAATTATAGGTTTTCCTTCTTCTCTAAATCTTGGAGAATTAACAGGATCTCCCCCACTATAATCTGGCCAACCATACCAAGTTCCCTTTCCTTCTATTTTATATATATAATCTGAATCTCCACTTAAAGGTCTATACCCCTCCTCTTCCATTCCTCCAACAATTGCAAAAATCTCTCCTGAACTATTTAAATCAAAGCCTTTAACATTTCTTATTCCATATGAATATAATTGCTTTTTCTTGCTCTCTATATTAAATTCTATAATAGCTCCATTACCTAGTATATTTCCTTTTATTTTTTCTCCCTTTACTGTCTTAGTATTATATGGCACAAAAGCTCCCTTTTTATTTTCATCATAATTTCTTCCACTTAAAACAATATCTACTGGAGGAATATCAGGATTTTCTCCCTCTTCATCTACTATTCCAGAATTTGTAGAAGTTCCTATGGTTAAATAAATCTTTCCATCATTTATTAAAATCCTAGTATCCTCTTTATTTATCCCCTTATTAGGAATATCCTCAATTAAAACTTCTCTTTTTGAACTTTTTATATTATAAGATACTAACTTTTCATCTAAAGTATAATATAAAAATTCATTATAATATTCTAAATCATATATATTTCCCTCTTCTTTTAATTCCAAAAACACATTATTATTTCTATCTATTTTCAAAATCTTATTTTCTAATGCTATATAAATATTCTCTTCATCATTACATAGGGCTCTTGCTCCCTTTAATCCCTTTAGTATTAACTCTTCACTAAAACTTTCACTTTCTAAATATTTACCATCTTTATTAGTAAAAAAACATATTATACTTCCTAGTAATGCACTAATTAAAATTAAACTTATAAACTTTATAAAATTCTTCATATTTCCTCCCTAAAAAAGCCTCAATAATAAATTTTAACAATTAAAAACTCATAGATAATTAATAATAATTACCTCCTATATAATGAATATTTAACATAAGTTGTGAATATTCATTATTATTGAACTTTTAAATAGGGTGGTGATTCATTGAGTAAAAATGATTTCTATAAAAACTCTTTCATGCTAACAGCCTCTAACTTAACAACTGGATTATTAGGTTTTATCTTTTCTATGTACCTATCAAAGGTACTAGGCCCTGAAGGAATGGGACTTTATGGTATTATAATGCCTATTTATAATTTATTTATATCAATTATGACAGCTGGTATAATTGCATCTATTTCTAAGATAACCGCTGTATATTCAGCAAGAGATGATTATAAAAACATAATTCGAACAATGAAAGTTGTGGCTATTTTTAACTTTATTTGGTGTCTTATAATAGGAATATTTGTATTTTTCTTATCACCTATAATCGGACATTTTTGGGCTAAGGATCCTAGAATAATAAAATCTATAATGGTAACTTGTCCAGCTATGATATTTATAGCACTTTCAAACATATTAAAGGGATTTTTCTATGGAACTTCAAAAATCACTGTTCCTTCTTTTATAGATATTTTAGAAAAATCTTTACGTATCTTTGTTTTAGCTATATTAATTTTTATATTTAAAGCTGAAACTTTAGAGTCTTTAGTTACTTTAGCTTACTTAGCCTTATGTCTTGGGGAACTACAAAGTTTAATACTTTTATTTGGATATTTTAAATACTCAATGAGTAAATTTCCAAAAACAAATGCAAAAGGGGAAAGCCGTGCTCAATTATTATTTGATGTTTTAGTAACCTCAGTACCTTTATGCCTAAATGGATTTTTAATGAGTATTTTTAGCGTTATATCAACACTTTTAGTTCCTAAACGGCTTATAGTTGCAGGATTTACTTATTCCCAAGCACTTTCTCTTATAGGAAAATATTCTTCCATGGCAATGTCCATAGTAACATTTCCTATAATTATAGTTTCTTCAATAAACACTATGCTAATACCTGACTTATCTCAAACTTTAAGTAAAGGGAATTATCTTTCAGCTACTAAAAGAATTAGAGATGTTATTAAAATAGCTTTTTTAATAGGTGTTTGTACCACAGTAATTGGACTATGTGTTCCTGACTCTTTAGGTAAATTATTCTTTGGAAGAGATGATTTAGGAGAATATATAAGAATAACATCAGTAATGATGCCAATAGTATTTACTTCAAACACTATGTATGGAATTTTAAATGGACTTGGAAGACAAAATGTAATTTTAAGAAATACTATAATAACAGAAGTTTTAGAAGTTACATTGTTATTTTTCTTAACTGCAATACCATCTATAAATATTTATGGTTATGCAATAACTATGCTTATAATTTCATCACTTTCACTTTGTTTAAACCTTTATGAAATATATAAAAATATAAATATAGGTTTATCCTTATCAAACTTCTTAATATATATATTAACAGGAGTTTTAACCTATATATGCTTAAGTCCACTTTCATTAAAGCTTTCTTTTATTGATTTTAGAGTTCAAGTTTTAGCTGTAACTTCTATAGCAGCTTCTATATTCATATTTTTAATAATAAAGGAGAAATTCTCATCAAGGTTTAGAAAAATCTCTTTAAAAAGCAGATAGGAATCTATATCAAAATATAATAATAAAACTTACAAACATATTCCGAGAATTACTAGATATTCTCTTCATAATGTTTGTAAGTTTTATAAAAAGTTATTTTGGTGTATAGCCTTCCTTTTTTGAAAAAATCTTAAACTCTTTAGTTTCTCCAAGAACTCTCATTATTTTTAATCCTTTTTCTTCATTTAAGTTATAATGTTTTACTCCTAACTTTTCTATGGATTTCCCATTATCTAAATCATCTATTATAACTAAAGGTTTTAACCTCTTAACTAATTTTTTCACTTCTTTTTTATTTTCTTTCTCTGAGTCAATTAAATTTAAAATCTCAACTCTACAATCTTCTATATTACTAAGGTTAATTGCACTATTATAAGCCTCTTCTGATAAAACAGCTAGCTTAATATTATCTACAGTAGCAAAAATCATACCTTCCTTAGAATTCTCTACTTTCTTTGCATTTAAAGAAATGCTTTCCTTGTTATAATTAAATCCTTCTTCCATAGATGCTATCTCTATATTTTTTTCCTTTGTAAGATTACTTACCTCTTCACTTACTCCCTTTAAAGTAGGAAGAAGTATTTTCTTTACCCTGCTTTTATTTATGAAAGTTTTTATAAGTTTATCAGTTTCTTCTTCCATAGATCTTAAAACAAACAAATCAATTTCCTTTAAATTTTCTTTATTTATTCCTTCTATGATTCCCTCTACATTATCACCTTCACTTATAAGAACAGTTTCACCATTACTTCTTAAAATTAAGATTTCTTCATCATAGCTTAGAAATTCTATAGTATTAGGATTTTCCTTTGCCAAAGCAGTATTACCTCCAAGAAATAAACATGATATTAAACTTATAAGAAATATTATTCCATTAACTTTTATTTTCCTCATAAAATTCACCACCTATACCAATAAAATCCCCCAAAAATTATTTTTTATACTAAATATAATAATAAAAAAGAGCTATATAGAGTAAAAACTCCATATAGCTCTATTTTTATTATTTTAATCTAGTACCAAATTCATCTTGCTCAATTAAACCTTTTTTCATAAGTCCACCTAAGGCCATTTTAAAGTAATTTTTAGAAGTTTTAAAAGTATTTCTTATTTCATCTGGAGTACTCTTATCATTTAAGCTCATAACTCCACCATTTTCTTTTAAGTAATTTAATATAGTGTCTCCTAATTCATTTCTTTCCTTAAGTTTATGATTTCTTAAAGATAATCCTACTATTCCATCTTCATAAACCTTTATTATCTTACCTTTTATATTATCTCCTGGTTTAATATTTGTAAAATATTCATTTTTAAGAACCACAGCTCTATGTTTATTATCTACTGCTACTCTTAAAGAACCATTAGTTTGGTATCCATAAACTATTCCTGAAACTTCTGTTCCCATTTTAGGTTCTTCTATTTCATCTAAGTATTTATCAACCTCTGTTGTTGCTGCTAATCTTCCTGTTTTATCTACATAAATATATACTAAGTACTTTTTACCCTCTTCCATTTTGTATTTTTGCTCTTTTAATGGAACAAGTATATCTCTTTCTAAACCAAAATCTACAAAAGCACCTATTTTAGTAATAGATTTAACTTCTAATAAAGCAACATCTCCCACAACAGCTAAAGGCTTTTTTAATGTAGCTATAAGTCTATCTCTAGAATCTCTATATATAAAAGCTTCTACCTCATCTCCAACCTTGATTTCTCTTCCATCTAAATTTCCAGTTGGAATTAATATATCATCAGAAGTATTTCTAGTTCCTCTGTCTAAGTAGTATCCAAAATCCGCTTCTCTTACTACTTTCATTTTATTAAATTGTCCTATGTTTATTATCATAAGCTCCTCCTTTATTTAATATAAAGATTTTTCATCTTTACATATTCTCTTCTTGAATTTTTTATACTTTCAATTTCATCCTCAGTAAGTTTTCTAACAACCTTTCCTGGAACTCCCATGACTAATACGCCCTCTGGTATTTCCTTGTTTTGACTTACTAAAGTTCCTGCAGCAATCATAGTATTTTTTCCTATTTTTGCTCCATTTAGTATTATTGCTCCCATACCAATTAAGCATTCATCCTCTATCTTACACCCATGTATTATAGCACCATGTCCTATAGTAACACCACTCCCAATTTCAATAGTGTGCTCCTTATCAACATGTAATACTGCATTATCTTGTACATTGGTTTCATTTCCTATTTTAATTAAATTATCGTCTCCTCTTATTACAGATCCAAACCAAATTCCACAATCTCTTCCTATAGTAACATCACCAATGATATCACTACTGTGAGCTATAAATGTTTTTTCCCATATTTCAGGCTTCTTTCCTCTAATTTCAATTAACATATGATCACCTCTTAGTCATTCTTGTAATTTTATCATATGAAAGTAGAATATGTCTACTTATGCTTTTGTATGCTTAATTTAATCTTTTCTATTTTAAAGATTTCCCTAATAAAAATTAAGATACTTTAGTTTAAATGTACTTAACATTATATACTTAAAAAATCATATATAAAAATAATAAATAAAACACATTTAATCTAAATATTATAAATATTATATACTATACTAATATTTATAAAGAGGTATTAATGGATAAAAAATCTATACCCTTTGATAAGCTTAAGTTTTACTATGGAATTCCCCATTCTCATACATCCTTATCAACAGGAAAAAGTAGTCCTTATGAATCCTTAGAACATGCTCGCTCTAATGGATTAGATTTTTTAATAATTACTGATCATAATAAATATTTAAGCGAAACTATCAAAGAAAAAAATAAAGAAATTTCAAAATGGGAGTATTTAAATAAGTGCATAAATAAATTTAATAAAAAACATTCTGATTTTTTAGCCTTATGTGGTTTTGAAGCTAAATCAACAACCTTAGGTCACTTAAATATCCTATGTCCTAATACATTTTTTACTGGAATAATTCCAGACATTAAATATCTATTACTTTGGCTCATTAATGATCACACAGCCTTACTTAGTATTAATCATCCTAAAAATTCCATAGCTAAAAAAATTGAATTTACTCCTATTTTAGATAAACTTTTATGTTCTATAGAGGTTGGAAATGGAATCCCACCTAGTACTTATACAAGATATGACTCTCAATTTTTCTCCCTTTTAGATAAGGGATTTAAAATAGGAGCTATAAATTCCCAAGATAATCACAAATTAAATCAAGGAGATAGCGAAAATTTAACCTGCGTAATTTCACATAAATTAAATAAAAACTCATTACTTGATGCATTTAAAAATAGACATATATTTTCAACAGAATCAAAAACTTTAAAAATGCTATTTTCTTTAAATTCAACCTTTATGGGGGGAACAATAACTGTAGATTCCTCTTCAAAAATTAGTCTCTATTTACAAGTTGAAGATCATATAAACAAAATATCTAAAGTTCAATTTTTAACTAACCAAGGAAAAATCATTAAAGAAATTAAAGATATAGATTTGCATAATGTTAAATATATTTTTGAAAAAGAAGTTTATTTAAATGAAACTTGGTTTGTAGCTAAAGTTTATTTAAATAACAAAAAAGAGGCCATGTCCTCTCCCATTTTTATTAATTATGAATAAAAAAACAAACTCCATTAATAATGGAGTTTATTTTTTTGAATCCTTATTATGTTTAACTCTATTTGGTTTTGCCTTTGGTTTAATAACAACTTTTTTCTCTTTTTTAAGCTTTGGATATCCATTTCTAAGAATATCTAAGAACCATAAGAATAATATAGTTGCTACTGCAGAAATTGCTAACACAATCCATTGATTCATAGGGATGAACGTAGGAATAAGGAAGATTATTATTGCTGCAGCTAAAATTATCCATTTATTAATTTTAACTTTGTTAAATACAAATCTACTTAATAATGAAAATCCCCCGAAAATCACTACTGCTAAAAGTATTATTTGTAAAATTAATACAAATATTCCCATAGTTTTGCCTCCTTGCATAATACTCCTTATATAATATATTAGTCTAAAAGAAAAACATTTTCAAGTTTTTAATTTTTAAAGTTGTTCTTATAAAATTAACATTTATAATATCATTTTTATTAATGTGTTAAATTAATAAAAATATATTTGTGATTTTCAAAAGTATATATAGTATTTCTATAAAAAATTTGATAAAATAGAATTATCATTTTATTCAAATTTTAAAGAGGTGATACTATGTCTTTAATAAACACATCAACTCATTTAGATGAATTAGATTTACAAATTTTAGATATCCTAATTAAAGATTGCAGAACTCCTTACTTAGAGATAGCAAGAATATGCCACGTTTCAGGTGGTACAATCCATGTTAGAATGAAAAAGATGGAAGACTTAGGAATTATAAAAGGTACTAGAATACTTTTAAATTTACCTAAATTAGGTTATGACGTTACATGCTTCGTTGGTATTCATGTTAACTCAACTTCATCATACACTCATGTTTTTGATGAACTTTCAAAAATTAAAGAAGTAGTTGAAATTCATTTAATAACTGGGGGTTATGCTATTTTTGCTAAGGTTATTTGCAAGAGCATATCAGATCTTCAAGATATTTTAATGAACAAAATTAATCATATTGAAGGAATAAGCGGAACTGATACATTTATATCTCTATCTCAACCAATAGATAGAAATATAACCCTTTAAAAAAGAAATAGCTTAAGCTATTTCTTTTTTTATATTTTTAACTATGAATAAAATACAAATTTCTACTAATAATATTAACATATCTTAGAAAAGGATGTGTTAACAATGAAAACATTAAATATTATTGCTCTTACTTTAGTAATAATAGGTGCTCTAAATTGGGGTCTAATTGGTATTATGAATTTTAATTTAGTAGACTCAATCTTTGGAATAGCTTCTATTTGGAGTAGAACAATCTATGTATTAGTAGGATTAGCAGGATTATACTGCTTATCATTCTACGGTTATTTCAATCGTATAAAAGAATAAAAATAAAGCTAAATCCCTATTAGAAATCTCTAATAGGGATTTAGCTTTTACATTTTTTCAATTATATCAAAAAGTTCTATGGCTGCTTTTTTAGGTCCTTCCTTTTCAAAACCTAAAACTCCTAAACAAGTTTTTATTTGTCCAACCTTCACTTTATTATTAAACATATCTTCAAAATATTTATCTATTATTAAATCCATTTCTTCTTTCTTTTGCACTGGTCCAAAAGGATTAGCAAAATATGATTCCACTAAGCCATTTTCAGTAGTTGTTCCCTTTGCCATTCTAGCACCAGCTTTAAAAATTTTCTTCGCTTCCTCTGGATTATTAAGATATTCAATAGATTTTTCTCCCTCATCTACTCCATCATAATTATTAGCATAAAGGAAAAGATCTACATCATATCCCCTTATTATATCGTCATACTTACATACTGGCATAAGAAGTCTAGCATTTATCTTATCAGGATTCATAAATATACTTCTATCAATTTCTTTAAAAGCATACCCTTGATCTAAGTCATCAAGTCTTACAAAGGCTCCTATTTCAGTTCCATACCCCTTAATTATGCCATCTACATTTTTAAATACACCCATGTCATCAAAAATTATGGTCATATCGCTTATATATTCTTCACTCAAGGCTCTAAAGGCTTCTAAACTTTCAGATTTTCCTGCTCCACTATCACCCATTATTACAATATTAGCTTCTTTTCCATTTTTAAGAACCACGTTGACCATAGCTCCATGAATAGGCATATATCCTCTTTTTATCATTATTATATTGTGAAGAGTTAATATCATTTTTTTCATATATCCAAAGTAATCTATTTCTTCACTATAATTAGCATACCCTAGCATTATATTATTTTTTTCATCATCATAGAAACAAGTTTTTAATTCATCATCATCATCCTTAGCCCCGAAAACATAAATAATATCTGGTTTTACCCCTCTACATTCCTCTACAGTTGCTAAATCAAACAAATTACATAAACTTATTCCATGAGACATAAAATCTCTATGGAAATATACATATGCTAATAATTCTCCTACCTTAGCAGGATAACAAAACCATTCTTCACTATTTATATGAGATCCACTTAATGGATTTTCACTTGTTTCTAAGAATATACCATCCCTAGTATTCTTACTTGGATAAGTTATAAATGGTGCTTCTAAGGATATTGCATCTATAAATGGAATATGCTCTAGTATGGAATATTCTCTTGGACTTGGCCATATTAAATTACTTACCATAATACTTGCATTTCCACCAGCAGAAACCTGCCTAAGTATGTTAGGCATACTTCCTAATAGATTCTTTTGAAGTCTTCTATAAAATCTTAAAATTAAATCATTAAAACTTTTATTAGCATCTACAAATCCAACTGCTGCAATACCATCTTTTACTTTATTATTTTGGATAACAGTGTATCTTTCTAACTTTCTCCAGAATGAATAAACATCATCTATAATATTAGCAAAAGATTTCTTATCCTCAAGTAAACCTTCAAAAGCATCATTAACAACTAGTACCTCATCAGCCCCCATCATAGATAATAGTTTTAATGTACTTATTAAGTATCTAGATATAACCTTTATATCTTCAGTACCTATGGCTTCACTTAAGAATCTAAAATTATGACTCTTCTTATTTTTAGTTTTTTTCAAATAAGTTTCTAAAACTTTTCTAAACCCTTCGCTATTTATTATGGATTCAAAACTATCACAATACTTTGCAGTAAAGTTCATAGTTACTTTTCCATGCTTTAAGCAAAATTCTTTTCTCATTATTAAGCCCCCTTTTACTTTTTACAAGTTTAAATATGAATATCTCCAATTTAATTATATCACTAAAGTTGTATCTTTCCAAAATCTTTCATTATTTATTTTAATTGTAATTATAAAATTTACAAATTAAAGTTTATTCCTTTAATTATCTGTTAATAATCCATTATATGATTAATTATTTTCAAAGGAGTTTTTTAATTGAAAATCACCTCTAAAAAAGTTAGTTTATTTTTAATATTTATACTAGTAACATCAATATTTTTATATTCTACTTCATATTCAATTCCAAATGAAAATTTTACAGTACATTATATAGATGTAGGACAAGGAGATTCTGCTTTAATCCAAAGCAATGGTAAAAATCTTTTAATAGACGCAGGTACTCCCGAATCTACTAATTCTCTAGTAAAATATTTAAAAAACCTTGGAATTAAAAAGCTTGATTTTATAATAGCCACTCATCCCCATGCAGATCATATTGGCGGTATGGAATCTATTATTAAAAAATTTGATGTAGACTATTTTTGTGCACCAAAAGTTACAGAAAATACTGATGTATTTAAAGGCATGGTAACTGCACTAAAAGAAAAGGATATTAATATAAACACCATATCTAAATCAAAATCTCTTCCTATAGATTTAGGTGAGAACACTAAAATAGAAGTCTATTCTCCTTCTAATAAAGAGTATGAAAACATAAATAATTACTCACCTATCCTTAAGATATATTATGGTGAAACCTCCTTTTTGTTTACTGGAGATGCAGAGACTGAAGCAGAAATGGAAGCAGTTAAATCAAATGAAAATTTAAAGTCAGATGTGTTAAAGATAGGACATCATGGAAGTACAACTTCTTCAACAGATTCCTTTTTAAAAGAAGTTTCTCCTAAAATAGCTGTAATTTCTTCAGGACTAGATAATTCATATGGACATCCAGCAAAAGAAACCCTAAAAAAATTATCTTCCTATAAAACTAAGGTTTTTAGAACAGATGAAGATGGAACTATTATTTTAACCTCTGATGGAAAATCTATAAAAAAGCATAAAAACTAAAGGCACCAATTATTGGTGCCTTTAGTTTTTATAGTTTTATTTACTATAATAAACTATTAATTTTCACTTTCTTTACTTTCACTATCTTCTAAATTAACTAATATCTTTTTCCAACTTAATAATATGTAAAATAAATTTACAACATCTTGCTCATTATAGACAAGTATCTTTTCAACTTTTTCTTTTGGCATTCTTTGAAAATAATCTTTATCCTTTAAAACCTTATGGAATGTTTTTGCTAAATTTGATCCTGAAAGAACATCACCTTCTCTTTCAATTCCAAATTTCTTTTCCAAAGCTTTAAGACCTATCCCTTGCTTAAAAGTATGCTCATAAATTTTCTGTATATCCACAGATCTAAAGTAATTATTAAAATCAAAGTTTATCCCATATTTATCAAACAAATAATTTATAACTGTAAAGTCATTATTTCCAGAAAAAGTTACTATGTATTTCTTCTTCTTCTCTGCTGCAACCATTATAAAATATTTCTTTGCTAAGTAAAGAATATCTCTCACTTCTCCCTTATGCTCTATCATGTACTGAGTAGTAATGAATTTTGATTTCTCTTCATCAAAATATCCAGCACCAAAAACTCCTATGCACTTTGGTTTCTTATATACATAGTGTTCTAAATCAAAATATACAGCCTGTTTATATATATCATAATTTTCATTAAAAGATAGGGCATTACTAAGATCTAAATCATTTATATCTATTTCATGCTCTTTTATGATCACTCTATCACTCTTTTCTTATATAAACTTATAACAAAAATATTATATCATTATATCATTATTTCGTTAAGTATTAATAAATATTAATTAAATTTTTAATTAATAGAATTTATCAATTGACAAATTCCAGGTAACTTGATATAATTTAGATGAATTTGATAATGATTTTCATTAGTGAGGTGCTTAAGATGAGTATATATGATTTAAAAATAGGCCAAGCTGGTATTGTAGATAAAATATGCGGACACGATGGTTTAGCTAAAAGACTTCTTGCTTTAGGATGCATAGAAGGAACAGAAGTTAAACTTAAAAGAGTGGCTCCACTTGGTGATCCATTAATAGTAAATTTAAGAGGATTTGATTTAGCAATCAGAAAGAAAGATGCTAAAAATATAATTTTAAAATAATAAATAAAATAGAATAATTTAATTAGGGGGAAAACTAATGACAACAATAGCCTTACTCGGTAATCCTAATGTTGGTAAAACTACTCTTTTTAATGCCTTAACAGGGTCTAACCAACATGTAGGAAACTGGCCAGGTGTTACAGTTGATAAAAAGGAAGGATTTTTCAACTCTAACAAAATAGTGGATTTACCTGGTATATATGCTTTAGATACCTTCTCAAACGAAGAAAAAGTATCTAAAAAATTCTTAGAATCTGGAGATGTTGATTTAATATTAAATATAGTAGATGCTTCTAACCTAGATAGAAATCTATATTTAACTATGCAACTTAAGGACTTTAAGAAGCCAATAGTATTGCTTCTTAACATGAATGACATCGCTGAGAAAAAAGGAATCAAAATTGATCCTAAAAAATTAGAAAAGGCTTTTAATCTTAAAGTAATTCCTATAACAGCATCTAAAAAAGAAGGCTTAGATGAGGTTAAAGAATTCTTAAATAAAGGTAATTTCGAAAAATATTTAGATAAAAATACTTACTCATTTAAGGATGAGGCTCATACTTATAAATTTATTGAAGATAAATTATCAGACTGCTTTAATAGATCAGGTAATTCTTCAACTACTTTAACAGATAAGTTAGATAAAATATTTTTAAACCCATGGCTTGCATACCCATTATTTATAGCACTTATGTACTTTGTATTCCAATTTACATTCTCATGGGTTGGACAACCTATTTCAGACGCTTTAGATGGATTCTTAGGTGATACTTTAATGCCATACTTAAGTGATCTATTATCAGGTACGGCTCCATGGTTCCAATCATTACTTGTTGATGGTATCGTAGCCGGTGTAGGTGGAATTATAGTCTTATTACCAATAATATTAGCTTTATTCTTATGTATAGCAATATTAGAAGACAGTGGATATATGGCTAGAGTTGCTTTCTTAATGGATAAGTTCATGAGAAAAATAGGACTTTCAGGAAAGGCTTTCCTTCCTATGATAACAGGATTTGGATGTACAGTTCCTGCTATTATGTCAGCTAGAACTTTAGAAAGCGAAAAGGATAGAAAACTTACTGCTCTTTTAGCACCATTTATGTCATGTAATGCTAGACTACCTGTATATGTAATATTTGCTGGATTATTCTTCCCAGATAATGCATCTATGGTTGTTGCATCTTTATACATATTAGGTATATTAGTAGCTTTCATATTAGGCTTAGTATTTAAAAATACTTTATTCAAGAAAGATGAAGAACCATTCATTATAGAACTTCCTGAATATAAAGTACCAGAAGTTAGATCTGTATTAGCTCAACTTTGGGATAAATCAAAGAGCTTCTTAAAGAAAGCTGGAACTATTATCTTTGCAATGAGTGTTGTTATTTGGTTCCTTCAAAGCTTTAACTTTACTGGAATGGTTGAGGATATAACTCATAGTTTCTTATATAACATAGGTTCATTTATAGCTCCAATATTTGCTCCATTAGGATTTGGAGATTGGCAAGCTTCAGTTTCATTATTAACTGGTTTAATGGCTAAAGAAACTATAATATCAACAATGGAAGTTATTTATAAAGGTGATTTAACTCATATGTTACCTCAATTCTTTACAGCACTTTCATCTTACTCATTCATGGTATTTGTATTACTTTATACACCATGTATAAGTGTTGTAGGGGTTATGAAAAAAGAATATGGTGGTAAGTTCACAATTTTATCAGTAATATTCCAATTCCTAGTTGCTTGGATAAGTGCCTTCATAATTTATCATATCGGTTTATTAATCTTTTAAAGAAGGTGTTTTAAATGGAAATTCTTATTACAGCTTTAATCGTAATAGCTGTTGTGTTTATATTATATAAAAACTTCAAAAAATCCTCTAAAGGACAATGTAGTGGTTGCAGCGGATGTGCATCTAAAGGAAGTTGTCCTAGTAGAAAAGATAATAAGAAGTAAAAAAATAACCAATTCCAAATGGAATTGGTTATTTTTTATTATAAACTACATTTTTTCAACTACATCTATTCCTATTAAGAATAAAGCATTTTTAATAACTTGAGCAGTAGCTTTTATAAGTTCAAGTCTTGCAGCCTTTAATCCTTCATCTTCTACATTTAAAACTGTATGATTATTGTAGAATTTATTGAAAGCCTTAGCTACTTCTATTGAATATCTAGTTACAACTGAAGGTTCTAACTTATCTATTCCTAAAATTACAGCCTTTTGTAATCCTTCTAGAGTTTTAGCTAATTCAAACTCTTCTTTTGAAGTTAACTTTGTGAAATCTGGCTCAGCTGTTATGTTTTGTTCTTCAGCTTTTCTTAATATACTCTTAGCTCTTGCATATGAGTATTGAACATATGGACCAGTTTCTCCATCAAAGCTTAACATCTCTTTCCAATCAAAAACTATATCTCTTTCTCTTGAGTTCTTTAAGTAAGTAAATAATATAGCTCCTATACCTATTTTCTTAGCTACTTCCTCTTTATTTTCTAATTGTGGGTTCTTTTCTTCTATAGTTTCTCTTGTTTTATCTATAGCTTCGTTTAATAAGTCTTCAAGTAAAACTACATTACCTTTTCTTGTTGAAAGCTTTCTATCTGCGAACTTAACTAATCCAAATGGAATGTGTACGCAGTTTTTAGCCCATTCATTACCTGCTAATTCTAATGTTTTGAATACTTGGTTAAAGTGTAATATTTGGTCCTTACCAACTACATATATACATTTATCAAAGTTATATGTTTTATGTCTATAACTAGCTGCTGCTAAGTCTCTTGTAGCATATATTGATGCTCCATCTGATTTAACAACTATACAAGGTGGCATATTGTACTCATCTAACATTACAACCTTAGCACCATTGCTCTCAGTTAATATATTAGCCTTTTCTAATTCTTCTACTACTGTATCCATCTTATCATTATAGAAGCTTTCTCCAGCCCAAGAATCGAAATCTACTCCTAGCATACCGTATATCTTATTAAATTCTTTTAAAGATAAGTCTTTAAATCTTTCCCATAGAGCTACAGCTTCTTGATCTCCATCTTCAAGCTTCTTAAAGTACATTCTTCCTTCATCTTCAAGTTCTGGATTATTTTCAGCTTCATCATGGAATTTAACATATATTCTTAAAAGCTCATTTATTGGAGCCTCTTCTAAAGCTTCTTCATTTCCCCATCTTTTATAAGCTGAGATTAACTTACCAAACTGAGTTCCCCAGTCTCCTAAGTGATTTATTCTTATTGGATTATATCCTTCAAAGTTTAACATTCTATATAATGAATGTCCTATAGCTGTTGTGAATAAATGTCCAACGTGGAAAGGCTTAGCTATGTTAGGTGATGAATATTCAACTACAACATTTTTTCCCTCTCCTATTTTAGAAGAACCATATTTATCTCCTTCTTCTAAAACTTTGCTTATTATATTTTTTGAGAAAGCTACTTTATCAACAAAGAAGTTTAAGTAAGGTCCTAAACACTCTACTCTTTCAAATCCCTCTTTATTTATCTTTTCAGCTAATTCAGCTGCTATCATATTAGGAGCTTTTCTCATAACCTTTGCTAATTGGAAGCAAGGGAATGCAAAGTCTCCCATTTCTGGCTTAGGTGGTATTTCTATAAGTTTTTCTATGTTTTCTAATTCTAGATCAACATGTTCTTTAATTCTTTCTGCAACTAACTTTTTGTAATCCATAATTGTCCTCCTTATTTTATCTCATTTTAAAACATATATTATAATGACATTATTGCCAAAATATAAATTTATTTACAATATAAAAAACCGCCTCTTTGTAACAAAGAGACGGATATATCCGCGGTACCACTCTAATTGGTTAAAAACCCACTTTATAATTTAACGCATAAGCGACACTTTAATAAAAATACTAGTTATTAAAATGCAATCTCAGAGGCTCTCTTCATCTAAACTATTCTATAAGGCTTACACCATCCCTTACTCGCTTAAGAAATCATAAAGACTACTCTTCTCTTCACAGACTTTTTATATTATATTTTCTTAACTTATTATAGTATTTTACCTTAAACCCTGTCAATATCATCTTTCATTTATTATGAATAATATTTTATTTTGAAATATCCATTGAAAACTTCTTTGAAATTCTATAGTATCAGTATTATAATCAAATTATATTTTAAACAAGTAGAGGGGAAAAGAAATGGATAGAATAGGAGTAATAGACATAGGCTCTAACTCTGTAAGATTAACACTTGCTGAAGTTGAGAAGTCTGGATATTTTAAAATAATTGATGAATTAAAAGAGCATATAAGACTTGGCTCTGATTTCTTCGCTTGCTCTGTTTTAGACGAAGAGAAAATTAAGCTTACAATCTCATCTATAAAAGCTTTTAAATCTATGTGCATATCTTGTGGTGCATCAAAAATTATACTTATAGGTTCAGAAAGCATTAAAAATGTAGATGAAAAAATTAATCTTAAAGAAATAATAAAAAAAGAACTTGGATTAGACCTTAGAATATTATCTAATGAAGAAGAAATTCATTATAACTTTTTAGGAGCTAAAAATTCTCTTTATATAGATAATTCTCTTCTTTTAGATATAAACGGAAATAACACTCACTTATGTTGGTTAAAAAACAACGAAATTTATAAAGAAGTTACTCTACCCTTTGGATATGTAACTTTAACATCCTTATTCCAATTAAACGACATGATTGGATATGAAAATAATACAAACTGTGTTAATTATATTAAGGAACATCTTGAAAAAATAGATTGGCTTAAAGATAATTCATTTAAATCTGTTATAGGTGTTGGAGGTTCTTTCAGAAACCTAGGAAAAATTGATAGACGTAGAAAAAGATATCCTATTGATATAGTTCATAATTATGTTCTTTATGACTATGATATTGATGAGATGTTTCATCTACTAAAAAGTAAAAATCTTCGTCAGAGACAAAAAATTGAAGGACTTTCTCCATCTAGAGCTGATGTCATAGTTGCTTCTACAGACTTAATAAAAGAAGTTTTAAGCTTCACAAATACTAATGAAGTAATAATATGTGGTCGTGGTCTTAGAGAAGGACTTATATATGAATATATAATAGATAGATTCCATACTTATGATGATATTTTAGATGTAAGTTTAAAGGGAATTATGGATACTTTAAACATAAATATTCCTCATGCTCAAAATGTATGTAAACTTGCTTTTTCACTATTTGAAGGGTTAAAACCACTTCATCATTTAGGAGATGAATTTAAGAATATATTAAAAACAGCCTCCTTACTTCATGATTGTGGTATAAGCATAAGATATTATGATCACCACGTACACTCATTTTATATTATTTTAAACTCTCATATAAGTGGATTAACTCATAAGGAAATATTATTAAGTGCCTTATGTGCCGCTTACCATAGAAATAACTCTTTCCAAGCTCCAATTGCTAAATATTCAACTATAATAAATAGATTAGATGTAAAACATGTAGAGTATTTAGGAGTTATTCTTAAGCTTGCTGAAGGCTTAGACAGAGGGTTAACTGGCCATGTAGAAAATGTTGATGTAATAATTAACGAAGATACTGTTAATTTAAAACTTCATTCTGAATATGATTTAGAATTAGAGCTTCGTCAAGCTAGAAGAAGTTCTAAAGCCTTTGAAGAAGTTTATAATAAAAATCTAGTTATTGAAAAAGCCTAAATAAAAAAGTTTATGGGAGAATAGTTTCCCATAAACTTTTTTAAACTTATATCACTAAATTTATTTAAGCTTAAATCACTCTACTTTCCAATAAACTTTATTTCTCTACTATAGATTTAGTTGATTCTAAAGACTTATTTAACTGATTTAAGGTTTCCTTATCTAGTTTTTTTCCTTCTTCACTATTTAAAGTCTCTTCAACTGGTAATATATAATAATCTGATTTTTTATTTTCTCTTGGAATCTTATATACCCAAGTTGGAGTGTAATCCCATTTCTCTATTTTAACCCCTTTTCTACTCTTATCTAAGGTTAAATTTAATATAACACCATCAGCTGTTCTTCTATCTCCCATAGTCTCTAATCTTTGATTAGATATAAAATTACCTAAAGAATAAGCTACTAAAGTCTTCTTTCCATCTTCACCATCTATTTCTTCTATAGGCTGTACAACATGAGGATTGCTTCCTAATATTAAGTCAACTCCATATTCATTTAAGGCTTCAGCAATTTTCACTTGATATTTACTAGGCTCAGTTTTATACTCTACACCCCAGTGCATTCCAAAGACTATAAACTCTGCTCCCTCATTCTTCATCTCTTCTACTAAGGCCTTCATCTCCTCTAGTCCCTTATCTAATTTATTATAAGAAAAAGTATTTAAATTCATATCTTCAGGAATTTTATGACCATTTAACTCTCCCTCTTTGCTCTCATAAGTATAAGAGGTAAATCCTATTTCTATTCCCTTTACCTTTTTAATAATATACTTTTTATTCCCAATAGAAGTCATATCTTTATCTATTTTTTCTCCAGTTTTACTAGCTCCCTCTACTCCCTTATCTAAAGAATGATCCGTTGCTACATTTATAATATCAAATCCCGTATCTTTTAAGGCATCTATCATGGAATCTGGCCCATTATAATTAGGATATCCAGAATACCCTATTTCTTCTCCAGCATAAGTTCCCTCAATTGTTCCATAGGCTATATCACTTTTTTCTATGAAGTTCTTTACATACTTAAAATTATTCATAAAATCATAGGACTTATTTTCTTCATTATATGCAGACCATATTTGTTCATCATGTAATATTATGTCTCCTACAGCACTTATATTAACCTTTCTTCCTAAGCTAAACCTATTAAAAAATCCCTTTTTATCATTCTCCTTAATTACTTCTTTTTCATCAATACTAGCTCCCTTTGTCGTTACAACATTATTGCTTATAATACTATTTATTACTAAAACAGAACAAACAATAAGTAGAGAGGCTAAAATTACTTTAATTTTTTTAGACATTCTTATCATATTCTCACCCCTCTATATATTACCATATTTTTACATTTTATTTCAATTATCTTTCCATAAAAAAAATTAGATTAGATATTAAATTTGAAAACACCTTATAAATCAAGAGTTATTTTCAAATTATAAACCTAATCTAATTAAAGTATTATAAATTTCAAATTATGATTAAATAAATAAACCTATAGAATATACAAAAGCCATAACCAATTGAGATGGTATAGCTAATACATATCTTCCAAGAAGTATTATAACTATAAGTATAGGATAATAATATTGATATACTATTCCAGATAACTTATAGAATAATTGAGGCTTAAGATCCTCTAAAATTCTAAAACAATCAAGACCTGGAAGTGGTAATATATTAAATACAAAGAAGTTTACATTTAATATTATTATATATTGTAACATTAAAAATATAATTTGAGAAAGATCTCCTCTTAAACCAAAAAATCTTAAGTATAAACTTGTAAGTATTACTCCAATTATGGCAACAACTAAGTTTGAAAGCCATGCAGCTATGTTAACTTTAAGAGCATCCTTCTTTGGATTTTTAAATGCATATTTATTTATCTCTACAGATTTACTCCAACCAAATCCAAAGAAAGCCATCATTAAGGCACCAGCTATATCAACATGCTTTAATGGATCTAAGGTTAATTCCCCTTTAAACCTTGGTGATTTATCTCCTAATTTATCTGCCATTTTAGCACGAGTATACTCTTTTACTGAAAAAGCTATTAATATTGCTGGAATACTAAGAAACGCATCTAATAAAAATTGCATAATCAAGACCTCCTTATTTTGTATTTTAAATTATACCATAAATTTCTTGAATTTATTATTCAGTAAACTTAATAATTTATTAATTTTAATTTTTATATCAGAATATTTTTCTACAAATAAGATTATATGTTTCTCTAAACATTTAAAAATAGAGGTTCCTTTCCTCCCTATTTAGGAGTAAGAAACCTCTTAAAGTTCTAAATATTATAATCTTTTTGCAGCTTCATAAGCCAATTCACTTCTCTCACATTCGTCATATTTTAAGGTAACTTGGTAGCAAAGATGACTTCCTTTCATCTTTTCTGAAGCATAACAAAGTCCATTACTTCTTGAATCTAAGAAAGCTTGATCTATTTGCTCTGGATCTCCAACTAGTATTATTTTTGATCCTTCTCCCGCTCTTGTTATAATTGCTTTAACCTGCTTTGGTGTTAAGTTTTGTGCTTCATCTATTATAATCCAATTCTTTATTATACTTCTTCCTCTTAAATAAGCTACAGCCTCTGTTGTTATTATCTTTCTTTCAAAAAGCTCCTCTATTTTATCATTTAGCTCCCTCTCATTTGAATATCTTTCTTTCTCATCTGAATCTATTAAAATCTCTAAATTATCATATATAGGTCTCATAAATGGAGCTATTTTTTCTTGCTCAGTTCCTGGCAAATACCCTATTTCTTCATCCATTGTTACATTAGGTCTACAAACTAAAATCCTTCTATATTGTCCACTTTCCTCTTCTAATATCTTTTGTAATCCCACAGCTAATGAAAATAACGTTTTTGCTGTTCCTGCTGGCCCCTTTATAATTACTAAAGGAGCCTTTTTAGCATCCATGCTCAAACATTCTAGCATAAATTTTTGGCCAACATTTCTAGGACTTATTCCCATAATATTATTGTTATCTTTATAAAGTAAAGGTCTTATAACTTTTCCATCAAATCTTCCTAAGGCAGTTTGTTTATCATTGTCATTACAGTGTATTATTAAAAATTGATTAATCTCTAATTTTGGTTCCACATAGCACTTATTTTCTTCATTATAGGAAGTTAAATCTTTTTTCTCCATAACTTTATTTTTAAAGAATTTACTCAAGCATTCAGAACTTGTGTAAACTTCCATTCTTCCACTATATTGTTCTTCAAATTCTGGAACTACAACCTCATAAAAATCCTCTGATTTTATGCCAACAGTATCAGCCTTTATTCTCTCAAATATATCCTTAGTTATTAAACAAACATCTTCTCCCTTTTCCTTTAAGGCCTTACAAATTTGTATTATTCTATTATCAGGCTTGCTTATATTCCATGCTTCTGGTATTTCAGTATTATAAAAGTTAGTAACCACCTTAAGCTTTCCGCCTTTAGGTAAATCAACTCCTTCGCTTAATGACCCACTTAATCTAAGTTTATCTAATTCTCTTGCAACATGCCTAGCATTAGCTCCTAAATCATTATTCATTTTTTTAATATTGTCTAATTCCTCTAGAACCACCTCTGGAATAATAACATTGTTATCTTCAAATGAATATATAGCTCCTGGTGAATATAGCAATACATTGGTATCTAATATATAAGTTTTCTTCAAAACAATCACTCCTTTAGAATAATACAGCTATAATAATCAAACTTGATTTTCATTTGTTTATATATTAATATTTAAGAATACTCAATATAATTCTTAAATATTGATATTTTATAATCAAAATTTCTATAATCTATAATATATAAATTTTAAATTAGATTTTATTAATAAAAATTTTAGTTTATACTATTATATGGACATTAGAATATGGGAGGCCTTAAATAATGAAATTACTTTTTTTTGATACAGAAACTACAGGAGTCAAACCTGGAAGCATATGTCAGCTTAGTTATATCCTTGTAGACACTTCAACTAAACCTCAAAAAACAATAGGTAAAAATATATTTTTTACAGTTGATGAAATGGAACCAGAAGCTGAAAGAATCCATGGTTTTTCCTTAGAGAAATTATATGAATTAAGTGAAGGGATGTACTTTGAAGATCTTTATGCTGATTTCATAAATGACTTCTTAGAAGCAGATTTTATAATAGGTCATAACGTTCAGTTTGATATTAAATTCTTAAAACATGAATTACTAGGTCTTGGAGAGCTCTTTGAACCTAACAACGTATTTTGTACTATGAAATATTATAAAGATATTTGTAAAATATTAAGACCTACTGGAGATTATAAAAATCCTAAACTTGAAGAAGTAATCAAACACTTAAATATAACTGATTCTGAGATAAGTGAAACTGCTAATAAGTATTTCCAAGGTAGTGGAAACTATCATGATGCTAGATTTGATACAGCAGCAACTTATCTTACTGTTATAAATGGTATAAAAAAAGGATTAATTCCAAGAAATTATTTTACAAAACTTTTAGAAGCAAAATAAAAAGATATATTTTCACAATATATCTTTTTTCTTTACTATGAAATCTCTTTTTCCTTTGCTTTATTAAGAAGATTTATATTAGAAGTTTGTATATTTGTATAATATCTAACTTCTCCACTTTCACTTTCGTATCTACTCTCTACTATTTCTCCACTTACAGAGACTAAGTCTCCTATGTTCACAAATTTCTCTAAGAAATCCACTGTAGATTTACTCCAAGTAATTACACTTAAAAAGGTCGTTGTTTCTTCTCTTCCATTAAAACTATTAACAGCTATTCTAAATCTAACATATTTTTTCTTATTTTTAGATTCCTTAACTTCAATTTTAGTAGCAACTCTTCCAATAAGATCCACTTTATTCATGCTTTTCATCTCCTTGATTATAATTTATCTAAAGTATTGACCAGATTTAAGAGTCTCAAACATGTGTTCTTTAAAATTTTTTTAACAAATTAATTTAATATAACATAAAAATTTATTCTTTATTATAAATGTTAAATATTATTTTTATATTTATAATTGTTTTTATCTTTATAATTTTTTTAATACAAAAGTTATATGAAAACTTAAAGTAAAAACTCATAAATATTTTTATGAAATTTTTTTAATTGTTTCCATAAAAAAGAGCTATTAAAGATAAATCTTTAATAGCTCTAAATTATATTAAACTGTTATATCACTACTTAAGCTAGCTGCATCCTTATTAGCTTCTATTATAGGGTTTACATACTCATCAATAAACTCTACAACTTGGCTTGGAGCTCTACCAACAAATTTAACTGGATCTATTATAGCTATAATTTCTTCTTTAGAAAGATTAAATGAAGGATCATTTATTATTCTTTCTATTAAATCATTATTAAGCCCTTCTCCTTTAACTCTTTGAGCAGCATCCATAGAATGAACTCTTATTCTTTCATGAAGTTCTTGTCTATCTCCGCCTTTTTTAACTGATTCCATCATTATATTTTCAGTTGCCATGAAAGGTAATTCTTGATTTACATGAGCTTCAATAACTTTATCATAAACTACCATATTCTCAGCAATATTTATATAAAGATTTAAAACTCCATCTAAAGCTAAGAAAGCTTCTGCTACTGCAATTCTCTTATTAGCTGAATCATCTAATGTTCTTTCAAACCATTGAGTTGAAGCTGTGATAGCTGGATTTAATGCATCTACTATAACATATCTAGCTAATGCACCCATTCTTTCACTTCTCATAGGATTTCTCTTATATGCCATAGCTGATGATCCTATTTGATTTTTTTCAAATGGTTCTTCTATTTCTTTCATACTTTGAAGTAATCTTAAGTCATTTGAGAATTTATATGCACTTTGTGCAATTTCTGATAATGTATTTAAAATTATAGAATCTAATTTTCTTGGATAAGTTTGACCTGTAACTCCAAAACTCTTTTTAAATCCCATTTTTTCTGCAACGATTTTATCTAAAGCCTTAACCTTTTCTTCATCACCTTCAAAAAGATTCATAAAGCTTGCTTGAGTACCAGTAGTTCCTTTTACCCCTCTTAATTTTAAAGTTGATAATAGAAAATCTATGTTCTCCATATCCATTACTAAATCTTGCATCCATAATGTAGCTCTCTTACCTACAGTAGTAAGCTGCGCTGGTTGGAAATGAGTAAATCCTAGAGTAGGCATATCCTTATATTCTAAAGCAAATCTTTTTAAATTATTTAAAACTGCAACTATTTTTTTCTTTATTAATAATAATGCATCTCTCATTATTATTACATCTGTATTATCTCCAACATAGCAGCTTGTTGCTCCTAAATGTATGATACCTTTTGCTGAAGGACATTGAAGTCCGTATGCATAAACATGACTCATAACATCGTGTCTAACTTCTTTTTCTTTTTTTATTGCTTCTTCATAATTTATATCTGAAATATGACTTTTAAGCTCTTCTATTTGCTCGTCAGTTATATTTAATCCTAATTCTTTTTCACCCTCTGCAAGAGCAACCCATAATTTTCTCCATGTTGAGAATTTCATATCATCTGAGAAAATATATGACATTTCTTTTGACGCATATCTTGAATTCAATGGTGTGCTATATAAATTTTTCACTTTGTACCCTCCTAAAGTAGAAATGATAATTTAAATTTATTATATCATAAGATAAGTTTATTATAAATAAATTTATCTATTTTTTATCTATCATTCGTGTTTTTACCTTTATTATTCATAAATTTCCTACAACTTAGACTTTAATGTACGTATTTTATTTATAGTTTTTGAAAAATCATAAAAAATTATTAGAATAAATTTATAAAAATAAAAGGATTCCACTAGGAATCCTTTTACGAAGATTACTCTTCTAAATTTTCGATTAACTTAGCTATTTCTTCAGCTGCTAAAGCTTCATCATCACCACTAGCGATAACCTTAACATTAGCATCTTTAGAAACTCCTAATGATAAAACTCCGATTAAGCTCTTAACATTAGCTTTTTTTCCATTGTACTCTAAGCTTATGTCTGATTTGAAAGCTGAAGCTTTTTTTACTAGTAAAGTTGCTGGTCTAGCATGTAATCCTGTTGAATTTTTAACTATAACTTCTTTAGTTACCATTATAAACACCTCTTTACTTTTATTTGTTATTTAATAATACTAACTTCTTAATTATACTCATTTTTTTAGAAAATTTCAACAACTTAAGAAAAGATTAATCCCTATTCATAAGTTTATTAACAAATTCTTTTATTCTTTTTAAGCCCTTAATTATTTCTTCTTTAGATGTAGCATAAGATAGTCGTATGAAGTTATCTTCCCCAAAAGCTATACCTGGTATTACAACAACATTTTCCTCTTTTAGTAATAGATTTGCAAATTCCATTGAACCCTTTATATTAGCTTTTTTTAGAACCTTAGACACATCAATCATTACATAAAAAGCACCTTTAGGCTCTATAAAATTAAGATCCTCAATTTCACTTATAAGTTCTATCATAAGTTCTCTTCTTAAACTAAATTCCTTAACCATATTCTTTATAGTTTCTTGATCTCCATTTAAGGCTTCTAAAGCAGCAAATTGAGCTATACTATTTGTATTTGATGTCATATGACTTTGAACATTGTTCATTACCTTAATTAGCTCTTCATTATAACAAGCTGCATATCCAATTCTCCATCCAGTCATTGCATAAGCCTTAGAAAATCCATTTATAACTACTGTTCTCTTGAAGGCATCTTCACTTAAGGAAGCAATACTTATATGCTCTTCTTTTCCATATATAAGTTTTTCATATATTTCATCAGAAATTATTATAAGATCATTTTCTTCAGCAAATTTAGCAATAACTTCTAAATCTTCTTTTGAATATACTGTTCCCGTTGGATTATTTGGTGAATTTATTACTATTGCCTTTGTATTTTCACTTAAAACTGATTTTAATTCGTCATAAGTAACCTTAAAATCATTTTCTTTTTTTGTTTCTATAAAAACAGGAACTCCATCACTTAATTTAACTAGCTCAGGATAACTTACCCAATATGGTACTGGTATTATAACCTCATCTCCTGGATTTAAAATCGCCATAAATACATTAGCTAAAGATTGTTTAGCTCCTGTTGAAATAATTATATTTTTAGTTCCATAGTTAAGTCCATTATCATCATGTAATTTCTTTGCTATAGCCTCTTTTAATTCTACTATTCCAGATGTGGCTGTGTACTTTGTCTTTCCTTCTTCCATAGCTCTAGTGGCAGCTTCTATTATATTCTTAGGTGTATTAAAATCCGGCTCACCTACTCCAAAGCTTACTACATCTATTCCTTCTTTTTTTAATTCGCCGGCTTTAGCTGTTAAGGCTAAAGTTAGTGATGCCCCTATATTTTGTGCTTTTCTAGATAATATCATCTAATCCCCTCTTTACTGCTTTAAATTTATTTATTACGCTTCCAATATATCATTTTTATTATTTAAAGTAAACCAATAAAAAATACTGCTATAAGTTAAAATACTCATAGCAGTATCTATTTATTTACCAAATTTAGTTCCTCTATAAACTTTATCTTGGTTGTATTATAAGCTTTATAGCTGTTCTTTCTTCACCATCAATTTCGATGTCTGTGAATGCAGGAATACAAACTATATCTTTTCCACTTGGAGCCACAAAGCCTCTTGCTATGGCTATAGCCTTTACAGCTTGATTTATAGCTCCAGCTCCTACTGCTTGTATCTCTACAGTATTTCTTTCTTTTATTATGGCTGCTAGTGCGCCTGCTACTGAATTAGGATTTGATTTAGTTGATACCTTTAATACTTCCATTATATAAACCTCCTAGACCTTTTTAGGATACGTTTACATTTATAGTTAACGTTTTCCTTTACCTAATAATATTCTATATAAACTCTCTAATTCCTTCTTAAATAGATAAAATATTTTTAATTTTTATTTTAAATAATAAGAAAACTCTACTGAAATCATTCAGTAGAGTTAATTAAAAAAATACATTTTGTAACCAAAATGTATTTTACATATTCATTTATTTAGCATAGTCAACTGCACGGGTTTCTCTTATTACATTTATCTTGATTTGACCTGGATACTCTAATTGTTCTTCTATCTTCTTAACAATATTTCTCGCCATCTCAATTGCCCCTGCATCGTCAACTTGATCTGGTTTAACCATAATTCTAATTTCTCTTCCAGCTTGAATGGCATATGACTTTTCTACACCTTCATATGAAGTAGCTATTTCTTCTAATTTTTCTAATCTCTTAATATAAGCTTCTAAAGTTTCTCTTCTTGCACCAGGTCTAGCTGCTGATATAGCATCTGCTGCTTGAACAAGTACTGCTTCAAGAGTTTGCATTTCTGTATCACCATGATGGGCTGCTATAGCATTCACCACAGCTGGTGATTCATGATATTTCTTTGCAAGTTCTCCACCTATAACAGCATGAGGACCCTCATATTCTTGGTCAACCCCTTTACCTATATCATGTAAAAGACCTGCTCTTCTAGCTAGATTTACATCTAAACCTAATTCAGATGCCATTAATCCTGCTAAATATGAAACCTCTATTGAATGTTTTAAAACATTTTGACCATAACTTGTTCTGTACTTTAGTCTTCCTAGAAGCTTAATTATTTCTGGATGTAATCCATGAACACCAGTTTCGAAAGTTGCTTGTTCTCCCTCTTCCTTAATGTCATTTTCTACATCTTTAATAGCTCTTTCTACCATTTCTTCAATTCTAGCTGGATGAATTCTTCCATCTACAATTAATTTTTCTAAAGCTATTCTAGCAACTTCTCTTCTTATTGGATCGAAGCTTGAAAGAATAACAGCCTCTGGAGTATCATCTATTATTAAGTCAACTCCTGTTAATGTTTCTAAAGTTCTTATATTTCTACCTTCTCTACCAATGATTCTTCCTTTCATTTCATCATTAGGTAGGGCAACAACATGTACTGTAGTTTCAGAAACATGATCTGCTGCACATCTTTGAATAGCAGTAGTAATTATTTCTCTTGATTTTTTGTCAGCTTCTTCTTTGGCCTTAGTCTCAAGTTCTTTGATCAGCATAGCTGATTCATGTTTTATTTCTCTTCTTACTTCATCTAATAATAATGTTCTTGCGTCTTCACTTGAAAGATTTGAAATTCTCTCAAGTTCAGCTCTTTGTTCACCGTATAAATTTTGTACACGTTCTTCAAGTTCTTGAATCTCTATAGATTTTTTGTTTATGCTATCTTCTCTTTTTTCAAGCATTTCACCTTTTTTATCTAATGACTCTTCCCTTTGGATAAGTCTTCTTTCAAACCTTTGAATCTCATTTCTTCTGTCACGAGTTTCTTTATCAAGATCTGCTCTTAGTTTGTGCACCTCTTCTTTAGCTTCTAATATGGCTTCTTTTTTTGTTGATTCAGCTTCTCTTTTAGCCTCCTCAAGTGTTAAACTAGCTTCTTTTTCTAAGCTTTCCACCCTATTTTTTGAAGCTTTTTGTATAAGAGTGTATTGAATAAACCCTACTACCCCTAATATTATTATTCCTATAAGTATTCCTACTACCATATAAACACCTCCTCGCTTATTCTCTCTATAAAAACACTTCGCGTAGAAAGGTGTCATACTATTCTCACTGTAATTTTTTGAATATGATAAACCAGTATTTGTTATTATTGTATAGTAATTTTAAACTTATGTCAAGGTTACCCCTTGCGTATATTATATGCTAAAAAGCTAAAATTATTCCCTTATAATACTAGTTATATTGTGCTTTTTTTAGTTTTTTATATTCTAAAAAAGCTTTAAAATTTTATTAATGTTAACATATTCATAAAACTTTAAATTCACACATTAAAATTATTAAGAAGTGATAAAATTATAAAAAAAAGATAAGGAAATCCTTATCTTTTTTTTAGCTTTCAACAGACTCTTCTGTATTTTCTTCTACATTTGTTAATTCAACAGCCTTAGCTAAAGGAAGAGAATATTTTTCTCTTATTTGATTTTCTATATCTAAAGCAACTGCTGGATTCTCTTTTAAATATTGTTTAGCATTTTCTCTACCTTGGCCTAATCTTATATCTCCATATGAGAACCAAGCTCCACTCTTTTGTACTATATTTTCTTTTACTCCAACGTCTACTATATTACCTTCTTTTGATATACCTTCATTGTACATTATATCAAACTCAGCTTGCTTAAATGGAGGAGCAACCTTATTCTTAACTATTTTAACTCTTGTTCTATTACCAGTTATTCCGTCACCTTGTTTTATTGAATCTATTCTTCTTATATCCATTCTAACTGAAGCATAGAATTTTAACGCTCTACCACCTGGTGTTGTCTCTGGATTACCAAACATTATACCAACTTTTTCTCTTAATTGGTTTATGAATATTACTACGCAGTTTGATTTGTTAATTGTTCCTGTTAACTTTCTTAAGGCCTGTGACATTAATCTAGCTTGAAGACCAACGTGAGAATCTCCCATTTCACCTTCAATTTCTGCTCTTGGAACTAAAGCGGCAACTGAGTCCACAACTAAAACATCTATAGCTCCTGATCTAACTAAAGCTTCTGTTATTTCTAAAGCTTGTTCTCCTGTATCTGGTTGTGAAACTACTAAATCATCTATATTAACACCTAATCTTTTTGCATAAACTGGATCTAAAGCATGCTCTGCATCTATATACGCTGCTGCTCCACCTAATTTTTGTGCCTCTGCTACTACATGTAAAGCCACTGTTGTTTTACCAGAACTCTCTGGTCCATATATCTCAATAATTCTTCCTTTTGGTACTCCACCAATTCCTAAAGCTATATCAAGATCTAAGCATCCAGTAGAAACAGCATCCATTTGAGGAGATCCTTGCTCTCCAAGTTTCATTACTGATCCCTTTCCAAATTGCTTCTCTATTTGACCCATAGCCATCTCAATAGCTTTTAATTTATCTTTATCTATATTTGCCATACGTAACCTCCTTAAATAACCGAACATAAGTTCTACTATTATTATAATATATACAAAAAAAAAGTCAACATCAACATGAAGTTCTTAAAATAACCTCATGTCTTAATAATTGACTATTTTTTGACTTTTAAAACATTATTTATAAGTATTTATAACATTTTTATTTTTTCTAAAGTAATCTACTCCAGAAATTATTGTTATTGCAACAGCTAAATATAAGAATATATCTGGAACATATATAAAGAAATTTCTTAAAAAGCTGCTGCCTGCAACTAATTCCTTAATTCCTGGTGAATTAATTATATTCACTTGTAATAATAAAAGCACTATAGCAATTATTTGTATTACAGTTTTAATTTTTCCCCACCAGCTAGCAGCTATAACTAACCCCTCTGATGCAGCTATGGTTCTTAAACCTGAAACAGCAAACTCTCTAGCTATTATTACAATAGCTGCCCATGCAGGAACTAATTGTAATTCAACTAAAGATATAAGTGCTGCTGTAACTAGTAGCTTATCTGCCAAGGGGTCCATAAACTTACCAAAGTTAGTTACTTGATTTCTTGATCTTGCAATATATCCATCTAGTTGATCTGTAACAGATGCTATTATGAATATAAGTGTTGCTATTACACTACCATAAGGTAAGTCTTGGTAAGCTATAAATACTAAGAATATGGGCACTAAAATTATTCTAATTAAAGTTAATTTATTTGCAAGATTCATTGCATACAACTCCTACCAAATCATATTCTAAGGCCTTTTCAATTTTAACTTTACAGAACTGGTCCTTTTTAGCTCCATTTCCTTTCACATAAATACATCCATCTATATCTGGAGCCATCTCATAGCTTCTTCCTATATAATATTCTCCATTAAACTTTTCGATAAGAACATTATATTCTCTACCTACTTTGTTTTTATTAATTTCTTCTGATACTTCCTTTTGAAGTAACATTATTTCTTCTTCCCTAGCTTTTTTAACTTCTTCATCTATTTGATCTTCCATTATAGCAGCAGGTGTTCCTTCTTCTCTTGAGTAAGTAAAGACTCCAACTTTATCTAATTTTATTGTCTTTATAAAATCTTTTAGTTCATTGAAATCTTCACAAGATTCTCCTGGGAAACCAACTATTAAAGAAGTTCTTAAAACTATGTTAGGAACATTTTTTCTTAAATCATTAATTTTTCCTATTATCTCTTCTTTTGTTGTTTTTCTACCCATTCTTTTTAAAACATTATTACTAATATGTTGTATAGGTAAGTCAAGATAATTACATACCTTATCATTTACCGAGATCTCTTTGATAAGTTCATCATATATAGCCTCTGGATAACAATAAAGAACTCTTATCCACTCTATTCCTTCAATCTTAGCTAATTCTCTTAAAACTAAGTGAAGTTTTTTTTCACCATATATATCTATACCATAATTAGTTGTGTCTTGAGCTATTAATATTAACTCTTTCACTCCATTTTCAGCTAATTTTTTTGCTTCTTCTACAATACTTTCTAAAGCTCTACTTCTAAACTTACCTCTGATTTTAGGAATAATGCAATAAGTACAGAAATTATCACATCCTTCTGCAATTCTTAGGTATGCAGTAGTTTTATCAGTTGTTATAAGTCTTAATCCTTCATTAATTGATACATCACTGTAATTTGTAGCTTTTACTTTTTCATTATTTCCATTTATAAAGTTCATTATGGCTTCATTTATTTTAGCATAATCATTAACACCTAACATTATATCTATTTCAGGCATTAATTCTAATAATTCATCACCATATCTTTGAGTTAAGCAGCCTGTAGCTATAAGTAACTTACAGTTGTGACTTGTTTTATATTTTGCCATATCTAATATTGTGTTTATGGATTCTTGTTTAGCCTTTTCTATAAATCCGCAAGTATTTACTATTATTATGTCAGCTTCCTTTGGATTATTAGTAAGTTCGTACTCATTCTGAACCATTCCAAGCATGATTTCTGAGTCAACTCTATTTTTATCACAACCTAAACTCACCATTCCTACCTTATATTTCGCCAAATCTACTTCCTCCTACGTTTAAATATATATTTCTTATTTTAAAACTCTTTTTTAAATTAAACAAGTTTTTATTTCATATTTTCTAATTCATCTTTACTAAGAAGTACTTGTCTTGGTTTACTTCCATCTCTTCTAGAAATAACACCACATTCTTCTAGCTCTTCTATTATTCTTGCCGCTCTATTAAATCCTATTCTTAATCTTCTTTGTAAATATGATGCTGAAGCTTGACCACTTTCAACTACGATTTCTATAGCTTCATCTAAAAGTTCATCCCTATCACCATCACCATTTCCCTCTGAAGCAATAGTTGCTGAGTTTATATGTTGTAATATATCTTCTTCATACTGAGCATCCCTTTGTGACTCTTTTATAAAGGATACAACATGTTCAACTTCTTCCTCTGAAATAAAGGCTCCTTGAACTCTTTGAGGCTTAGACTCTCCAACTGGGTAGAATAACATATCTCCCCTACCTAAAAGTTTTTCAGCTCCTGCTGAATCTAGTATTGTTCTAGAGTCAATTTGGCTTGAAACTGCAAAGGATATTCTAGAAGGTATATTAGCCTTAATTACCCCTGTAATTACATCTACAGATGGCCTTTGAGTAGCTATTACTAAATGCATACCTGCGGCTCTAGCCATTTGGGCAAGTCTACAAATATAATCTTCTACATCATGAGGACAAGCCATCATAAGGTCTGCAAGCTCATCTACTATAATAACTATATAAGGAAGCTTTTCTGGAACTTCTCCTTTGTTATATAAAGCATTATATGATTCTATATTTCTTACTCCATTATCTGCAAAAAGTTTATATCTTCTGGTCATTTCATTTACAGCCCAGTTTAATGCCGCAGCAGCCTTCTTAGGATCTGTAACTACTGGGATTAATAAGTGTGGAATTCCATTATAAACATTTAATTCAACAACTTTTGGATCCACCATTAAAAGTTTAACTTCATCTGGAGAATACTTATATAATATACTCACTATTAATGTATTTATACATACACTCTTACCAGAACCAGTTGCCCCTGCAATAAGAACGTGAGGCATCTTACTTAAATCTGTAACAACAGCCTTGCCTGTTATATCTTTTCCTAAAGCACAAGCTACCTTAAACTTATTATCTAAAAATTCTTTAGATTCTACAATTTCTCTAAAGAAAACTGGTGTTTGTTCTTTATTTGGAACCTCTATTCCTATGGCAGATTTTCCTGGAATAGGTGCCTCTATTCTAACTCCTTTAGCCGCTAATCCTAAAGCTATATCATCAGCTAAATTAACTATTTTACTAACCTTTATACCAGCCTTAGGTTGAAGTTCAAATCTAGTAACAGATGGCCCTTTTGTTACTTGAAGTATTTTCGCCTCTACTCCAAAGCTCATAAGAGTTTCTTCAAGTTTAGCAGCATTAGCTAATAATGCCTTTTTATCATCTTTATCTAATTCATTATTATTATTTAAATTTAATAAATCTGCATTTGGAGCAACATAACTAGCTCCTACATTTGAGCCTTTACTAGCTATATTATTTGATATCTCTTTATCTATAGATTCTTCATCTTTAGCCTTTTCTGAATTGAATCCTCTTTGCTCTATTATAGTATTATCTAAACTTAAGTCTCTAGGCATTTTAGACTCTTGTTTAAAATCATTTATCTTAATATTATCCTTTAATTGATTGTCCTTTTCCTTCTTATTATCTTCTATATCATTTAAAGAAGAATTTTTCATAAAGTCTAATATTTTTATCTTATTGTTATCCTCTGAGGTATCATCTTTTTTACTCTCTTTATTTCCTTCAGAAGCACCATCTTTTTTCTTAAAATTAATATAATCATCTTTTTCATACTTTTTATCCACAAATTTAACCTTAGAGGCTTTTTCCTTAAAACCTCCAAAGAAATTTCTTATTGAAACTAGATTATAATCAAATATAAGCATTGAAGATATAAGATATAAGGTTACAAAAATAACAAAAAGTCCTATTTTACCTACTAATTTATATAATGGTAATACAATTAAAAATCCTACTACTCCTCCATGCCATTCACTTTGAGAATGCCATATAGTTTTTATAGATCCCCATATGCTTCCCTGCACATAATAATCGTTTATATTCACAGTCTGAATAAGTAAAACACTAGTTATAAGTGCTATGGTTATTCCTAATCCAATTCTTGAAAATAACACCTCTCTTTTAAATAAGAAAAGCTTTGTACATAAATATATTATGTAAATCGGAATAAAAAAAGCTCCTATTCCAAAAAGTCCTATTAAGAGAGTTCTTGATATAACACTTAAATATCCTGCTTTATCAGTATATAAACTAAACATAACAATTAAAGAAACACATATTGCTATTAAGGCATATATTTCTTCCGTAACTTTAATTTGGCTTTGATTTTTCTTTTTTTGAGTTTTAGTTGCGGTTTTCTTTTTTCCCCCAGCCATACTAAACTAAATCACCTCACCCTATTTTAATTTCAAAATGGTAAAATACTTGTACCAAAAAATATTATATACATAAATGACTATAAATTGTCAAAATATTTTTATATTACATAAATAGAACCATAGATATACTATGGTTCTACATTATAAGCTTCTATTAAGCTATTTAACTTATCTAAGGCTTCCTTAACACCGCCAACTTCGTTTATTAATCCGCACTTAACTGCTTCTTCTCCAACTAATATTGTTCCCATATCATTTAAAAGTTCATCTGTTTGCATCATCATCTTCTTTAATACATCTAATTTGATTTCTGATGTCCTTATTATAAAATCATTTATTCTCTCTTGCATTTTATTAAAATAATTAAATGTTTGAGGAACCCCTATTACAAGTCCATTCATTCTTATTGGATGTATTATCATTGTAGCTGATGGAGAAATAAAGGAATACTTAGATGCAGTCGCTAGAGGAACTCCTATAGAATGACCTCCTCCAATAACTAAGGATACTGTTGGTTTTTTTAGGCTTCTTATCATCTCAGCAATTGCTAACCCTGCTTCAACATCCCCTCCAACAGTATTTAAAACAAATAATATACCTTTTATTCTATCATTTTGTTCTATATCAATTAGTTGAGGAATCATATGCTCATACTTAGTTGTTTTAGTTTGTGGCGGTTGAACACTATGTCCTTCAATTTGCCCTATTATTGTTAAAACCTGTATATTAGAATCTTCTTTCTTATGCTCAGGTAAAACTGCTCCCATTTCTTTTATTTCTTCTATACTTTTATTTTCATTTTCTTTGTTATGTTCCATATATATCCCTCCTGTACTAAAATTATTTTGTACAGAAAGGAAATTTATATACATTATTTCATAAAGACTCTATGAAGTGCTTTTATAGCTTCTCTTACATTTTTACTTTCAACAAGACACCAAATTGTCATATGTGAATCTGCTGTTTGTAAAACTTCTATGTTTTCATTGTCTAAAGCACCTACTATTTTAGCCATAACTCCTGGAATTCCTCTCATTCTTGAACCAACTATAGCTATAGTGCTTAAATCTTCTACTAAACTATATTTTAAATTATTTTTTCTCATAATATCTTCAAATAATTCTTTAACACCTGCATCTATTGTAAATACTTTTTCTTTAGGGAAGATATTGATTAAGTCTAAACTTATTTTATTGTTTGCAAGACTTTCTAAAATAGTCTTATAATTTATATTATCTTTATTGTCATCAGATTTTATAGAAACTTGAATTCTATTTCCTTGATGAGTTATTCCAGTTATGAACTTATTATTATCTACATCCCCTAGACTATCTATCATTGTACCAATGCAAGTACTCATAGTATTCTTTATTACTAAGGTTACATTTCCTTTCATTGCTATTTCTACAGCTCTTGGATGAATTACCTTAGCCCCTTGATCTGCTAATTGGAATACTTCATTGTAGCTTATTTTATTTATAAGCTCAGCATCTCCAACTATTCTTGGGTCAGCAGTCATTATTCCATCAACATCTGTATATATTTCAATTTCTTCAGCCTTTAATGCAACTCCTAAAACCGCTGCCGTAGTATCACTTCCGCCTCTTCCTAAAGTAGTTAAGAACCCATTTCTATCAACTCCTTGAAATCCTGCAACAACAGGCACTTTTCCTTCTTTAAGAACTTCTAATATTAATTTAGGATTTATATCTATAAAATCAGCACTTGAATAATTATCATCTGTAAGTATTCCTGCATTTCCTCCTGTTAAAGGAACTGCTTCTATTTCTGCCTCTCTTAATTCATCACTCATGACAACAGTGCTTATAATTTCTCCACATCCCATAAGTAAATCAGTAGCTAATTTATTTTCTTTTTTAAACTCTTCTGATACTAATCCTAAAAGTGTATCAGTTGCATAAGGTTCTCCTTTTCTTCCCATAGCAGATACAACAACCACTGGTAAATATCCTTTATTTATTGCCCATTTTACCTTTTCTACAACCATAGTTCTTCTTTCTTTTGTTGATACAGAAGTACCACCAAATTTTTGTACTACTATTTTCAAAATCCCCACACTCCTACAGCTTAGTTTTTTTTATCATATCACTATCTACATCTAGTATTATGGTTTTAGCTCCTATTCTTTTTACATTTTCCCACTCGATTTCTAAGTATTCATCTGAGTTAAAAAGATTAAACTTGCCACCACCTAAGTTTACTATTAAATATTTTAGCTTTCCTTCTTCATCTATAATAACATCATTATTTATAAGTCCGCTATACTTTTCACCATCATTTATGTTTATAATTTCATATCTTTCTATTTCGCTTAAATATCTAACATTATTACTCATAAAACATACCTCCACTTATTTATTAAAACAATAAATAATATGTTGATTATAAATAATATATGTCAATTCTTATTAAAAGAGGTAGGCTTTATGAATAAGAAAAAAAATAAAAAGGCAATAATAATTGCCTTTTACTATTGCTGTTTATTTTCTTCTTCAGCTTCTTTTATTGCATCTTTTCTTGAAAGATTTATTCTACCTTGAGAATCTATTTCTGTTACCTTAACTAAGATCTCATCTCCAACAGATACTACATCCTCAACTTTTTCTACTCTCTTATTATCTAACTTAGAAATATGAACTAATCCTTCTTTATTAGGTAATACCTCAACAAAGGCACCAAATTGAGCAATTTTTGTAACTTTACCTAAATAAATTTCTCCAGCTTTAACCTCTTTAGTTAAACCTTCTATTATTTTAACAGCTTCTTTAACACCTTCTGATTCAGCTGATGAAACATAAACTAATCCATCTTCTTTTATATCTATTTTAACACCAGTATCAGCTATAATCTTGTTTATAACTTTTCCACCAGCCCCAATTACATCTCTGATTTTCTCAGGATCTATTTGTAGAGTTGATGTTTTAGGTGCATATTTTGAAACTTCTTCTCTTGGAGCTGGTATGCATTCTTTAATCTTATCTAAAATCATTAATCTTGCTTTTCTTGCTCCATATATAGCATCGTGTATAACTTTTTCTGATAGACCTTTTATTTTAGTATCTACTTGGATTGAAGTTATTCCCTCTTCTGTTCCAGCTACTTTAAAGTCCATATCTCCAAAGAAATCTTCTAAACCTTGGATATCAGTTAAAACTTCTTCCTCAGTTAAATCTTTTGAAGTTATTAATCCCATAGCTATACCTGCTGCTGGTCTCTTTATTGGAACCCCAGCATCTAAAAGTGCTAATGTACTACCACAAACTGAAGCCTGTGAAGTAGATCCATTTGAGCTTAATACTTCTGATACTAATCTTATTGTGTATGGGAACTCAGCTTCTGAAGGTATAAGTGGTTCTAAAGCTCTTTCAGCTAAAGCTCCATGACCAATTTCTCTTCTACCTGGTCCTCTTAATGGTCTAACTTCTCCTACACTGTATGCTGGGAAGTTATAGTGATGCATATATCTCTTAGATTCTTCTTCACCAATACCATCTAATATTTGAATTTCACTTATTGATCCTAAAGTTGCAACAGTCATTACTTGAGTAAGTCCTCTTGTAAATAATCCTGTTCCATGAGTTCTTGGAAGTAATCCAACTTCACAACCAATGTTTCTTACCTCATCAAAAGCTCTTCCATCAGGTCTTTTTCCTTCTTTTAAAAGCATATGTCTTACGACTTCTTTTTGCATATCGTAAACAGCTTCTCCAATATCAGACATGTTATCTGGATATTTTTCTTCGAACTCTCCATTTATTTTAGCTTTAACTTCGTCCATTGCAGCATTTCTTTCATCTCTATCAGTAATGTGCATTGACTCACTAATCATATCAAAGGCAAATTCTCTTACAGCTTCTTCTATTTCTTCTGGTACTTTATGTAGTTCTGGCACTTTTTTCTTTTTACCGAACATACTTACAGCTTCTTCTTGGAATTTTATTATATCTTGACACTTATCAAAACCAAATTTGATAGCATTAATCATTGTATCTTCTGGGATTTCATCTCCACCAGCTTCAATCATCATAACTCTTTCCTTAGTTGCGCAAACAGTTAATTGAAGTGAACTTTCTTCTCTTTCCTTTGAAGTAGGGTTTAATATGAATTCTTCTCCTATTAATCCTACTTGAACTGCAGCCACTGGAGTAGTAAAAGGTATGCTTGATAAACATAATGCCATTGAGGCAGCATTTATAGCTAGTATTTCAGGAAGGTTATCATTTTCTACTGAAACAACTGTACATACTACTTGAACATCATTTCTATATCCTTTTGGGAATAAAGGTCTTAAAGGTCTGTCTATAGCTCTACCATTTAGTATAGCTTTCTCTGAAGGTTTTCCTTCTCTTTTTATAAATCCACCTGGTATTTTACCAACTGAATATAATCTCTCTTCGTATTCAACACTTAGTGGGAAAAAGTCTATTCCCTCTCTTGGTTTTTCTGATGCATTTACATTTGTTAATATTACTGTATCACCATAACTCATTAATATAGCAGCATCTGAAAGCATTCCTAATTTCCCGAACTCAACTTTCATCGGTCTTCCTGCTATGATAGTTTCATGGGTATGATTCATATAAATACCTCCTTTCGGTATATAAAGACTAAATTTTTACAATATTAATATTTTTAAAATAATAGAGCGGTAAAAAACCCGCTCTACTAAATTATCTTCTTAATCCTAATTCTTTGATTATAGCTCTGTATCTTTCGATATCTTGCTCATATAAGTAGTTTAATAAACCTCTTCTTTGTCCAACCATCATTAAAAGACCTCTTCTTGAGTGGTGGTCTTTTTTGTGTGTTCTTAAGTGATCAGTTAAAGAGTTTATTCTTTCTGTTAATAACGCGATTTGAACTTCTGGTGAACCAGTGTCTCCTTCGTGTCTTGCATGTTTAGCTATTATTTCTTGTTTTCTTATTTTATCCATTGTTACACCTCCGAAAAATTATCCCCTAGTTCCAAGAAAAAAGACGGTTACCCTTAAATCTTAGAGTTAGGTTCTATATGATTATATCAAAACTCGCTTTTCTTGTAAATCTTTATTACAAAGAAATTTTTATGTTACTTTCTTCTGCGAATTTTTTATCCTTAATTAGTTGTTCTTTTAATTCTTCTAAAGAATTAAATTTCTTTTCATTTCTTATCTTACTTATAAAGTAAAGTTTTATATGCTTTCCATATATATCTTCATCAAAATTTAGTATGTGAGTCTCTACTGTAGTATTCTTACCATTTACAGTAGGATTATTCCCAACTGAAGTTATACCTTTATAAATTTCTCCATTAACTTCTACATTAGTATAATAAACTCCTATCTTAGGAAGGATTATTTCATCATTATTCTTTAAATTAGCTGTTGGAAAATTAATTGTTCTACCTATTTTCTTTCCACTTACCACTTCACCATTTAATGAGAAATATCTTCCTAACATATTATTAGCATCTTCTAGCTCTCCTTCTGATAAAGCTTTTCTTATTCTTGTTGAACTAACTACTTCTGATTTATATGTAAATGGCTCTATAACGTAAAGTTCTAATCCCTTTAAATCACATAATTCCTTAAGTAACTTAACATCACCTTTATTTTTATGGCCAAATCTATAGTTAAATCCAACAACAATTCCTCGTACATTATAGTTTTTTATAAGATTTTCTATAAACTCTTCTGGTTCTAGCTCCATAAACTTTTTATTAAACTCAACAAAACTACTTAAATCAACTTTTAACTCTTCAAGAATTCTTATTTTTTCATGTAAAGTTACTAAAAGTTTTGGTGCACCTTCCTTGTTTATAAATTTTCTTGGATGATTTTTAAATGTATATACCATACTTAATGAATCGTTCTTCCTAGACAATTCATTACTTTTGTTTATTAAAGCTAAATGACCTTTATGAATTCCATCAAAACTCCCTAAAGCTACATAGGTGCTTTTTTGAACCACTCTCTTAAAATCATTATTTATTAAAATCATTGACTACTCCTCTATCAGTAATTTCTCCAATTTAAATCCTTTTTCATCCCTTTTTCCTAATCCCAAAAAGACTCCATTGTCTTCATATACTCTATATAGTTTATTAAATTCAACTTCTTCACTATACATTCTATTATCAAATACTTTAACACCATTTCTTAAAAGCTTACCAAACTTCTCATTTACTGTGATTTTTTCAAAAGAATCTAAAGCCTTTTCAATGGAAATAATGTGTTTTTCTAAAAGTTCTTCTGTTAAATCTTCTATATTTATTGCTTCTTCTTTAGTAAATGGACCATTTTGTATTCTCTCTAAGGCAGTCATTGTTGCTCCAACATTTAATTTTTCACCAATATCATAGCAAAGGCTTCTTATATATGTTCCCTTAGAACAACAAACATCCATTTGTATATTATCATTTGATTCTATTTTTATATTTTCAATAGAATAAATAGTAATTTTTCTAGCTTCTCTGTGAACTTCTATTCCTTGACGTGCTAATTCATATAATCTTACTCCATTTTGTTTTAAAGCAGAATACATTGGTGGAACTTGATCTATTGTTCCTACAAAGGAATTTATACAATTTAATATTTCATCCTTTGTTATATGTGATGCATCCTCTTCTCTTAAAACTTCTCCTTCTAAATCATATGTGTCAGTAACCATACCAAGTTTTAAACTCACTCTATAAACTTTTTTATTTTCCATTATATAATCTATAATTTTTGTAGCTTTTCCAAGGCATACAGGCAAAACTCCAGAAGCCGCTGGATCTAAAGTTCCTGTATGTCCTACCTTTTTCATTTTTGCAACTCTTCTTACCATGGCCACAACATCAAATGAAGTCATTCCCGTATTTTTATATATGTTAATTACTCCATTCATATATTACACCATCTCTTTTGCAAGTATTTCTAATATTTTATTTTTAGCTTCGTCTATACTTACACCTTTAATGAATGCTCCAGAAGCCTTTGTATGACCACCGCCACCAAAGTTTTCTGCAATTTTTCTAACATCCAATGTATCTTTAGATCTTAAGCTAACCTTTACTCCCTCATCTACCTCTTTAAGAAGTATGCATCCTTCTACACCTTTTATTTGATTTCCTAGGGATACAACATCTGAACTATTTTGAACTTCTTCTCCAATAGAATCTATCATCTCTTTAGTAATTCTCATAAGAACTATTTTATTATTGCAAACTAGCTCCATATCTCCTAAAACTAAAGACATTAGTTTCATTTTAGCAAAAGGCTTATTATCAAATATATTTCTATGAATTTCATCATGTTTTATATAATTAACTAATTCCCCTGCTATTATGTGAGTTCTTTCAGTAGAATTTGAGTATCTAAAAGAACCTGTATCAGTTATTAATGATGTATATAGACATTTAGCTATATTTTCATTAATTTCAACCTTTAACTCCTTAAGTAGCATAAATATTATTTCAGCTGTTGCAGAAGCCTCTGTATCTACATAGTTAATAGCACCATATTTATCGTTTGATAAATGATGATCCATATTAACTAAAGTTCCTTTGAATTCGCTTAAATCTGCAGAAATTCTTTCAACATTTCCACAATCTAATACTATAACACAATCAGTATCTTCTGATGGCTTTATAACTTCTCCAGTTATTTCCTCAGCATAAGGCAGAAAGCTTAGGTTATCTGAGACTAGGTCTTTAGAGATAACATAAGCTTCTTTACCATAAATTCTAATGCCTTGAAGTAGTGCTAAGACACTACCTAAGGCATCACCATCTGGAGATACATGATATGTTATACCAATCTTTTTGCTTTTATTTATAATTGATATTACATCATGAAATCTCATTTTTTATTTCTCCTTGATTTTGTTTAGCAATGATTCAATATACATTGCATTATCTATAGAATTATCTTCTTCAAATAATATTTCAGGAGTACTTCTTAGCTTAACTCTGTTTCCAACTTCTCTTCTTATGAATCCAGCTGAACTTTTTAGAGCCTTTAAGCTTTCCTCTTTTTCTTCATCATTTTTAGCGAATAGGCTAACAAAAACTTTAGCGTATCTTAAATCTTTAGTAACCTCAACTTGAGTTACACTTACCATAGCTGTTAGTCTAGGGTCTTTTATTTGATTTCTTATGATATCACTTACTTCTTTTCTTACTTCTTCATTTATTCTTTTACCTCTGAAGTTAGCCATATAAATCACCTCTTTATAAAATTAAAGTTCTTTTCTTTGAACAGCTTCCATAGTATATGCTTCTATTATATCGCCTTCTTTAATGTCATTGAACTTTTCTACACTAAATCCACACTCGTATCCAGCATTTACTTCTTTTACATCATCTTTAAATCTCTTTAATGATGCTAACTTAGATTCAAATATTACAATACCTTCTCTTATAACTCTTACATCTGCATTTCTAACTAATTTACCAGTTAATACATATCCTCCAGCAATTGTTCCAACGTTAGAAATTTTGTAAGTAGCTCTTATTTCAGCAGTTCCTAATACAACTTCTTTGTATTCTGGATCTAACATACCGATCATAGCTGACTTAATATCTTCTATAGCATCGTATATTACTCTGTAAGTTTTAACTTCAACTCCATCTCTTTCTGAAGCTGCTACGGCATTGTTATCTGGTCTAACATTAAATCCTATTACTATAGCGTTAGATGCAGCAGCTAATGTTATATCTGTTTCTGATATAGCACCAACAGCTCCGTGTATAACTCTTACCTTTACATCATCAGTTGATAATTTTTCTAATGATGCTTTTATAGCTTCAACAGAACCTTGAACGTCTGCTTTAACTATAACTGAAAGTTCTTTAACTGAACCTTCTTTAATTTGGCTATATAAATCTTCTAATGAAACTCTATGTGAAGTTGCGAAACTTTCTTGTCTTATTTTTTCTTTTCTAGCTTCAGCCATGTTTCTAGCTGTTTTTTCATCTTTAACAACTGTGAATCTATCTCCAGCAGCTGGTACTTCTGAAAGACCTAAAACCTCAACTGGGATTGATGGACCAGCTGATTTTATCTTCTTACCTGAGTCATCAAACATAGCTCTTATTCTTCCGTAAGTACTACCAACTATGATTGAATCTCCCATGTGTAGAGTACCATTTTGAACTAATAATGTTGCTACAGCACCTCTACCTTTATCTAATTTAGCCTCTACAACTGTTCCTTTTGCTTTTCTTCCAGCATCTGCTTTTAATTCTTGCATTTCTGAAGTTAAAAGAACCATTTCTAATAGAGTATCTATGTTTTCTCTAGTTTTAGCTGAAACTGGTACTGCTATAATATCTCCACCCCAGTCTTCAACAACTAATCCATGCTCAGTTAATTCTTGTTTAACTCTATCTGGATTAGCACCTTCTCTATCCATTTTGTTTATAGCAACTATCATTGGAACGTTAGCTGCCTTACAGTGATTTATAGCTTCTACTGTTTGTGGCATTATTCCGTCATCAGCTGCAACAACTAAGATAACTACATCTGTTATTTGAGCTCCTCTAGCTCTCATTGCTGTGAAAGCTTCATGTCCTGGTGTATCTAAGAATGTTAAAGTTTCTCCGTTTACTTCAACAGTGTAAGCACCTATATGTTGGGTTATTCCACCAGCTTCTGTACTTGTTACCTTTGATTTTCTTATAGCATCAAGTAATGAAGTTTTACCATGGTCAACGTGACCCATAACTGTTATGATAGGTGGTCTCTTAGCTAGGTTTTCTTCTTCTACATCAGTTTCTTCTTCAAACTCTTCTAAAGTGTTCTCTTCTTCTTTTTCATAAACTGCAACCTCATATTTTTCAGCAACCTTTTCAGCTGTTTCAAAATCTATTTCTTGGTTTATAGCAGCCATTACTCCTGTGAAGATAAGAGTTTTTATAACATCATTAACTGGTTTGTTTAATTTCTCAGCTAATTCTTTAACTGTTATAGTCTTTCCGATTTCGATAACTTCAACGTCTTGTTCTAAGTTATCATCTTCGCTACCTTTTTTTCTTTTCTTTTTCTTCTTAGCAGCATTATTAACTTCTTCAGCTAATTCAGCTTCATATTCAGCAACCAATTCACTGTTTGCTTCACTTCCTGCTAAAAGTTCTTTTATTAACGCAGCATCTTCATCTTCTATAACGCTCATATGGTTTTTAACCTCAACGCCGAACTCATCCATTAATACGTTTATAAGAACTTTACTTGGAACTCTTAACTCTTTTGCCAATTCATAAACTCTTATTTTTGACATATATTCACCCCCGAAAAATTTTTAGATGAACTAATTATTATTAGAATATGACAAAAGTTTTTCTGCCATATTCTCATCAGTTACTCCTAATATATTGATTTCGCATCTACCTATACTATATCCTAACTCTTCTTTTGAAAAATTATCTATGTATGGTATATCATACTGTTCACAGTACTTAACGAATTTATCTTTTGAACGATTTGAAATGCTATTTGAAAAAATAAATAAGTAGATTTTACTTCTTTTCATTTCCTCTTCACATTTATTATAACCTTCCAAAAGTTTACCTGCTCTTTTTGTAAGTCCTAAAAAATTAAGAAATTTATCCATTTGTTATCTCATCCCTCAATCTATCATAGACTTCATCTCCAATGTTAGATTGAAGATTTTTATTTAATCTTTTTGCTTTAAATGCTTTTTCTAAACATTCAACACTTTTACAAATGTAAGCCCCTCTTCCTGACTTTTTACCAGTTAAATCTACAGAAACTTCTCCTTCAGCATTTTTAACTATTCTTATCAGTTCTTTTTTAGGCTTCATTTCCATGCAACCATTGCACATTCTCATTGGAATTTTTTTAGGTTTCATCTTGTCACCTCCAAAGTCTAGAAGTTATTATTCTTCTATTATAGTGTCTTCTTCAACAACAATATCTTCTTCTTGTAATAATTCTTCTGCTTTAGATTTGCTCTTTATGTCTATTTTCCAACCAGTTAATTTAGCTGCTAATCTAACATTTTGTCCTTCTTTACCTATAGCTAATGATAATTGACTATCATCTACTATAACCTTAGCTGATTTAGTTTCTTCATCAGCTTCTACACTTATAACCTTAGCTGGGCTTAAAGCATTTTCTATATACTCAGATGGAGTATTGCTCCATTTTATTATATCAATTTTTTCATTTTTTAGTTCATTAACTATATTTTGAACTCTAACACCCTTAGGTCCAACACAAGCTCCCATAGCATCTACTGATTCATCATTTGAGTAAACAGCTATTTTAGTTCTTGATCCAGCTTCTCTAGCTATACTTTTTATTTCAACTATTCCTTCATATATTTCTGGAACTTCTAATTCAAATAATCTTTTAACTAAACCTGGATGTGTTCTTGAACATAAAACTGAAGCACCTTTAGATGTTTTCTTAACTTCAACTACATATAATTGTAATTTTTCATTGAAGTTATATTTTTCTGTAGGCATTTGTTCATTTGGTCCTAAAACACCTTCTATTTTTCCTAAGTCTACAAATACATTACCTTTGTCTTTTCTTATTACTGTACCAGGTAATATATCAAATTCTTTTTCTGCAAATTCTGAGTAAATTACATTTCTCTCAGATTCTTTTATTCTTTGGATAACCATTTGCTTAGCAAGTTGTGCTGCAACTCTTCCAAAGTTTTTAGGTGTTACTTCTATTTCTACTATGTCATCTAATTGATAAATAGCACTAATAGCCTTTGCATCTTCTAAACTTATTTCTGTTACATCATCATAAACTTCTTCAACAACAACTTTTTGAGCATAAACATGGATTTCTCCTGATTTCTCATCACGTTTTACCTTTACATTTTGTGCAGTTGTTCCTGAATTTGAAAAGTTTTTCTTATAAGCTGCTATTATAGCATCATCTATAGTTTCTAATAAAGCCTCTACTGAAATACCTTTCTCTTTTACTATTTCAGATAATGCCCCTAGAAATTCTTCATTCATTTTTAAACCCTCCTTAAAATTATATCTCCCCTTCAAGGTTCGCTGTCTTAATTTTATCTTTAGGAACTTTTATTTCATTCCCTTCAAATTCAACTATTATTTCATTTTCTTGTACATCTTTAAGAATTCCTTTTACATTTTTTCTTCCACTTAAAGAACTCTTAAATCCAACAAAAACTTCTTTTCCTATAAATCTATTAAAATGCTCATCACTATGTAATCTTCTATTTAATCCTGGTGATGAAACTTCTAAGAAGTACGCATCTTTTATTGGATCTTCTATATCAAGCATATCACTTAATGCTCTACTTACAATTTCACAATCCCTTAGAGAAATTCTCTCCTCTGGCTTTTCTATATATAATCTTAAATAATATTCATTATTTTCTTTTACATATTCAATATGATATAAATCATATCCCTTTTCTTTAACTATAGGAGCACAAAGTGCTTCAAGATCAGCTACAAGTTGTTCTTTTTTCATTATACTTCCCTCCCTTATTAAGTTTTAAATCTTATCTTTATTGTATCCAATAAAGCAAATACCTATTAATTTATATAATAATAGGTATGCAAAAACGCAACTTTATTCTAAGTTGCGTTACAAATAGAAAGAGCGGGCTTTTCTGTCCCACTCCTTTACCTCAAACTATTAGTAAAAAACTTCTACTTATATAGTAACATAGTATATTTTATATTACAAGAAATTTTTAAAATTAGCCAAACAAACTAAGTTGGTTACTTTCTTGCATTCCTTCTAGGCATCCATGATTATCTAAAGTTTCTATTACAGTCTTTGAAACCTTAGATCTAATTCTTAAATCTTCCTTTGAAATAAATTCTCCATTAACCCTACATTCAACTATACTTTTTGCAGCATTATCTCCAACTCCTTGAAGAGCATTTAATGGAGGTCTTATACCATCTTCTTCTATCTTAAACTTAGTTGCTTCTGATTTATATAAATCAACCTTTAAGAAATTCAATCCTCTTTTATACATTTCATAAGAAATTTCTAAAATAGTTAAAAGCCCTTTTTCTTTTACTGATATGTTATTTCCTAAAGAATTTAGCTCTTCCATTTTTGCCTTTATTGCTTCTTCACCCTTACAAATTAAGTCTGCATCGAAATCATCAGCTCTTACTGTAAAGTATGTTGTGTAATATGCTTCTGGATAATAAACTTTATAATATGCTATTCTAACTGCCATCATAACATATGCAACAGCATGGCCTTTAGGGAACATGTATTTTATTCTTTTACAAGATTCAATATACCAATCTGGTACATTTTTCTCTCTCATTAAAGCTTCATCCTCTTCACTAAGCCCTTTTCCTTTTCTTACCTTTTCCATTATAGTAAAGGCTGTCTTAGGAGGAAGATCTTTATACATAAGATAAACCATAATATCGTCTCTTGTTGCTATACAGTCTTTTAGTGTAGTATACCCTTCTTTAATAAAGTATTGAGCATTATTAAGCCAAACATCAGTACCATGTGAAAGTCCAGATATTCTCACAAGGTCTGCAAAACTCTTAGGTTGAGTATCAACTAGCATCTGTCTAACGAATTTAGTACCGAACTCAGGAAGTCCATAACTACCAACTTCACATCCTAATTCTTCTTTAGTTACCCCTAAGGCATCTGGTGATGTAAATAAACTTATAACCTTAGGATCATTTAAAGGTATTGTCTTAGGATCTAAGCCAGTTAAGTCTTGAAGCATTCTAAGAACGGTCGGGTCGTCGTGTCCAAGTATATCAAGCTTAAGAAGTCTACCACTTATTGAATGGTAATCAAAGTGAGTTGTTATAATATCTGTGTTAACATCATCAGCTGGATGTTGTATTGGACAAAAATTATATATTTCATTGTCATTTGGAACAACCATGATTCCACCAGGATGCTGTCCACTAGTTCTTTTTATTCCAGTACATCCAATAGTAAGCCTTTCTATTTCGGCTTGAGATACAACTAATCCTCTTTCTTGAAGGTATTTTTTTACAAAACCATAAGCTGTTTTTTCAGCTACTGTACCTATAGTTCCAGCTTTAAATACATATCCTTTTCCGAAAAGAACCTCTGTGTACTTATGTACAACAGCTTGGTATTCTCCAGAGAAATTAAGGTCTATATCTGGTTCTTTATCCCCTTCAAAGCCTAAGAATGTTTCGAAAGGAATATCATGGCCATCCTTAATGTACTTAGTTCCACACTCTGGACAATTTTTATCTGGTAAATCTGCTCCAGAACTTATAGAACCATCTAAGAAAAATTCTGATTTCTTACAATTTGGACAAACATAATGAGGTGGTAACCCATTAACCTCTGTTATATCTGACATTGTTGCTACGAAAGAGGAACCAACAGATCCTCTTGAACCAACTAGGTATCCATCTTCTAAGGATTTAGCAACCAATTTTTGAGCTATAAGATAAAGCACCGCATATCCATTATTTATTATAGAATTAAGTTCTTTATCTAATCTCTTTTGAACAACTTCTGGAAGATTTTCTCCATATATACTATGAACCTTATTCATAGTCATGTTTCTTATCTCTTCCTCAGCCCCCTCTATTTTAGGTGGGAATGTTTCATCTGGTATAGGTTTTACAGCCTCAACCATATCAGCTATCTTCTGAGTATTTTCTATTACAACTTCCCTGCAAGCTTCTTCTCCTAAATATTCAAACTCTTTCATCATTTCATTAGTAGTTCTAAAATATAAAGGTGGTTGATTATCTGCATCTCCATATCCTTGACCAGCCATTATTATTCTTCTAAATACTTCATCATTAGGATCTAAGAAATGACAATCGCATGTAGCAACTACTGGTTTATCCATTTCCTTTCCTAAATCATATATTTTTCTATTTAACTCTCTAAGTTCATCTTCATCTTTTACATTTCCTTTTCTTATAAGGAATTCATTATTTTGTATTGGCTGAATTTCTAGATAATCATAAAAAGATGCTATTTCTTTTAACTCCCCATCTGTCTTTCCTTCTAAAACTGCCTTATACAATTGTCCAGCTTCACAAGCTGATCCAATTATTAATCCTTCTCTATACTCCGTTATTATACTTTTAGGAAGTCTTGGCCTTCTAGCAAAGTAATCTAAGTGAGCCATAGAAACTAATTTATATAAATTCTTAATTCCAGTTTGATTTTTAGCTAATATTATTATGTGATGTAGAGGAAGTTTCTTTACATCTATATTTGATAAATACTTTTCATTTAGAGTTTTAACATCATGAATATCCATTTCTTCTTTCATCTTTTTGAAAGAAAACTTTAATATCTCCGCAGTAGCCTTTGCATCATCAACAGCTCTATGGTGATTTTCAAGGCTAATTCCTAAATGTTTAGCAACTAGATTTAACTTAACCTTTTTTAAATCTGGATAAAGATATCTAGCTAAAGGAACGGTATCCATTACAGGATTCTTTAATGTCTTTCCCATATCCATTAAGTTCTTTTTTATAAAACCAACATCAAAGGCAGCATTGTGGGCTACTAGTACAGAATCTCCTACAAATTCCATAAATTTAGGAAGTACTTCATCTATAGTAGGCTGTCCATTAACCATATTTTGAGTTATACTTGTAAGCTCTGTAATCTTATATGGAATATTTACCTTTGGATCAACAAAAGTACTAAAGGAATCAACTATTTCTCCATCCTTTAACTTAACAGCACCAATTTCTATAATCTTATCATTTTTACTTGAAAATCCTGTTGTTTCTATATCAAAAACCACATACTCATCATCAAAGGATTCCTCATGTCCATTAATAACTATAGGTGTTCCATTATCAGCTAAATATCCCTCTACTCCATAAATAACTTTTATGTTGTTCTTTTTAGCAGCTATTTGAGCATCTGGAAAGGCCTGAACAACTCCATGGTCTGTTATGGCTACAGCCTTATGTCCAAACTTTGCTGCTCTCTCAACAATTTTACTTGCAGCAGTTACGGCATCCATTGAGCTCATAGTTGTGTGCATATGAAGTTCTACTCTTTTTTCCTCTGCTGTATCCATACGCTCTATTTTGGTAAGCTTATTTATATCCCTAGCCATTATTACAACTTCCTTAGCATAAGGGTCCATAGTAGCTTCTCCTCTTACTTTACAATAAAGACCTTTTTTAACATTTTCTAAAACATGTTCTTTATCCTTATCTCTTAAGAAGCATTTAACGGCTATAGAACTTGTATAGTCTGTTATAAAGAATGTAAGTATTATTCTACCTGTCTTAGTTTCAAAAATATCAGTTTTAAATACATCTCCTGAAATAGTAACAATTCCAGAGCCCATATCTATACTGCTTATATCTATAGTATCTCCTTGAATATTTCTTCCCAGTATAGTATTTTCATTCTTAGGTTCATCTTTATAAGATTTCTTCTCATAACCACCTTTATTGCCACCATTAGATTTATGTTTATTATCACTACTTTCTTTTTTAACAGGCTTTTCTTGAGCAGCTTGAGCTTTCATAGTTTCTATAACTTTTTTAGCTATTTCTTTGTTTTCATTTAACTTTTCATCATTGTAATTCTTATTAGCTAAACTTTCATCATATTTAACTTCTACTAAAGAATTTATTCCAAAGAATGATTTTATATATCCCTTAATATCTCTATCTATATGTTTTTTATTAACAAAAGTACATAAAAACTCAGAACCATTTTTTATAATTATTTTTTCTCCTTCAATTACTATAGGAGAATTAAGTAAAACTTCTTTTAAAACAGGATGTTTCTCTATAATTTTTTCACAAACATGATTCCAATGCTGATCTAATACCTGCTTTAAAGTTATATCAGAAATATCTATGTAATACATAATCTCTATATTTATTTCAAAACCTATAGCTTTTTTTATATATTGCTTAATTATTTTCTTTTGTTCTTCTGATAATTGATCTTTACTTTTTATTATGGTTCTTAAAGTATTACTTTTCTTCAACAATTGAAACTTAGTTATTTCAAACTCTAAATCATTAAGATTATCATCTGATTTTATGGATCTGTTAATCTGTTTAACAAACTCGTTACTCAAAATCTAAGCCTCCTTTGAATTTTATTTTAATTTATCCCTATACAACATAAAGAAGGGATATTAATCCCTCCTTTAAATTATATTGTTTCTATTATCTTTATAAGCTCTTCAACTAAGTCTTCTTCTTTTACTTTTTTAATTATTTCACCTTTTCTAAAGATAAGACCTTCACCTTTACCTCCAGCTATTCCAATATCTGCCTCTCTTGCTTCTCCTGGTCCATTTACAACACAGCCCATTACTGCAACCTTTATGTTTTTCTTGCAAGAACTTAATCTTTCTTCTACTTCTTTAGCTATGTTTATTAAGTCTATTTGAGTTCTTCCACATGTAGGACATGATATAAACTCTATTCCTTCTTTTACATATCCAAAGTTTTTAAGAATTTCTTTACCTACTTTTATCTCTTCAACAGGATCTCCAGTTAAAGAAACTCTTATAGTATCACCTATTCCTTCTGCAAGTAAAGTTCCTATTCCTATAGCAGATTTTATTGTTCCTCTCCAAGGTGTACCAGCCTCAGTAACCCCTAGGTGAAGAGGATAATTTGTTTTTTGTGAAGCTATTCTATAACTTTCTATCATAGTTTCAACATTTGATGATTTCATTGAAATTACTATATCATGAAAATCTAACTCTTCTAATATTTTAACATGTTCTAATGCACTTTCAACTAGGGCATCTGGGGTAGGTTTTCCGTATTTTGCTAAAAGCTCTTTTGATAATGACCCTGAGTTAACCCCTATTCTTATAGGAATATTTTTTTCTTTACAAGCTTTTACTACAGCTTCTACCTTTTCTCTAGATCCAATATTTCCTGGATTTATTCTTATTGCAGAAACTCCATTTTCTATTGCTTTTAAAGCTAATCTATAATCAAAATGAATATCTGCAACTAGTGGTATATTAATTTTTGCCACTATATCTTTTATAGCGCAAGCTGCATCCATATCTAAAACTGCACATCTAACAATATCACATCCAGCTTCTTGAAGCTCTTTTATTTGTTTAACTGTAGATTCTACATCTTTTGTATCTGTATTGGTCATAGATTGAATGGAAACTCTAAAATCTCCTCCAACATATATGTTTCCAACCTTAACCTTTCTAGTTTCTTTTCTATTCACTATTAATTCCTCCAAATTTCTATAGTATCGGGAATATTATATCTTTTATAGTTACTAATACCATAAGTCCCATAAGGAGCATGAATCCAACGGTATTTACAGCTTCAATGTACTTAGCAGGTATTTCTTTTCTAATTATCATTTGAATAAGCTCTATAAATATTCTTCCACCATCTAAAGCTGGGAATGGTAAAAGGTTAAATACTGCTAATTGAACACTTAAGAATGCCATAAACCATAAAAGAGTATTTGCTCCTGCTTTTGCTGCTTGCCCTGACATTTTAATTATTGTAACAGGACCTCCTACATCAGTTTTTAAATTTGCTTCTCCTGTAACAATAGTCTTTAATGCAATAAATGACTGAGATACAAGACTTCTTGTTTCATTAAATCCTTGTTTTATTCCTTGAAGCAAAGTAGGTTTTTCAACTAAAGCATAGCTTATTCCAACTTGATACATTCCACTCTCATTTAAAATCGGCTGTACTGTTTTTGTTAAGACATCATTGCCTCTTTTTATCTCTAATTCAACTGGATTTCCCTTAGCTAAAGCTAATCCCATTCTAAAATCATCAGTTGTATGAATTTTGTTTCCATCTATTTTTAGGAATTCATCTCCCTGTTCAATTCCTATTTCTTGCGCTGGTGAATTAGGTACTACACTTGCTACTTTATTTTCTGCAAAGCCAGAACTCATAGCTAACCCAATAAATATTATAAGGGCTAATACATAATTCATAAATGCCCCTGCTCCCATAACAAGTATTCTTTGAATAGGAGTTTTTGCATTTAAGCTTCTTGAATCATCACTTTCATCCTCTTCACCAAGCATTTTAACAAATCCACCAAAAGGAAGGATTCTTAAGTTATATTCTGTTTCTCCAACTTTTACACCAAAAAGCTTTGGACCCATACCAATAGCAAATTCCTCAACATAAATCCCATTTAATTTAGCCACAATAAAATGTCCAAGCTCATGAACTAAGATTAAAGCACTAAATGCTAATAAAGCAAAAATTATATACACCCTTTTCCCTCCTAGTTATATTTTTCATATATATACTGTCTTACTTCTTTGTCTAAATTTATTACATTATCAAGAGTAACCTCTTTGTTGTAATCAAAAGTATTCATACACTCTTCTATTATCTCTGGTATTTGCAGATATGTTATCTTTTTATTTAAGAATAGTTCAACACATACTTCATTAGCCCCATTTAAAATTGTTGGCATAAGCTTTCCTTTTTCTCCTGCTTCATAAGCTAATTTTAAGCATTTAAATGTATCTAAATCTGGCTTTTCAAAAGTTAACTCTCTAATCTTAAATAAATCTAACTTTTCACTAATATTTCCTTGCCTATTCGGATAATTTAAAGCATATTGAATTGGTAATTTCATATCTGGTACACCTAATTGAGCTATAACTGCTCCATCAGTATATTGAACCATAGAATGTATTATTGATTGTGGATGAACTACAACCTCTATATCTTTATAAGGACAATCAAATAACCAATGAGCTTCTATAATTTCTAATCCCTTGTTCATTAGAGTTGATGAATCTATTGATATTTTTTGACCCATATTCCATTTTGGATGCTTAAGAGCTCTTTCTGGAGTTACTGATTTTAAATCTTCTATAGTAAATCCTCTAAAAGGCCCTCCAGAAGCAGTTAAAAGTATTTTATCAATTTTGTTATGAGCATTTCCTTGTAATGATTGGAATATAGCACTATGCTCTGAGTCTACTGGAAGTATTTTCACTCCATTTTCTTTAGCTTCTCTCATAACAAGTTCACCTGCTACTACTAAAGTTTCTTTATTTGCTAAAGCGATATCTTTTCCTTTTCTTATAGCTTCTACAGTTGGTTTTAATCCAATCATACCAACAACAGAAGTAACAACTATATCAATTTCATCTAAAGTAGCAACTTTAACTAAGCCTTCCATACCATAGATAACTTCACACTTTAATCCTTCGCTTTTTACTAAATCTACAAGTTTTTTGTAAGACTCCTCGTGATTTATTGCAACGTATTTAGGTGAAAACTCTTTTATTATATCCATTGTTAATTCTATATTTCTATTAGCTGTTATACCAACTAATTCAAAATCTTCTTTATGAAATCTTAATACATCTAAAGTTTGAGTTCCTATAGAACCAGTTACCCCTAGTATAGATATTCTCTTCATATTCTTTCCTCCTAAGTTCTTCCTTAAACATAATAGACTAAAATTATCTACTTAGCCTATTATATTATTTTATATCATTATATCTCTAAATACAATAATATACATTTATTATGTTTTCTTTTAACAGAAAGTTATCTACTCATTGATAAATCTTTTTCTCTAAATTATATTTTTCTTTTAAACTATTCCCACCTTTATAAATATCTCTACATAATAAATATACTCAAGTTATTACTTAATATTCTATGAATAATCTTATATTTTTCTTTTTAAGTTAAAAGTATAATAAAATTTTTATGCCTACAAATAAATATAAATAAAATTTTTTATAAAAAAAATGCTTTAGAAAATCTAAAGCATTAAAATTTTAAGACAAGTGTTAAATAGAAGAATACTATTGTTCCAGCAAATAATATACTGTCAAATCTATCCAATATTCCACCATGTCCTGGTATTAAATTACTATAATCTTTTATTCCTGCGTATCTCTTTATTGATGAAGCAACTAAATCACCAAATTGACAGAATACTCCACATAATATACCTATTATAAAATAATGATATACAGGTATTAAAGAGAAACTATTAGATATTATTATACCAAATATTCCACAAGCTAATGTACTTCCTAATATTCCTCCTATAGAACCTTCTATAGTCTTCTTAGGACTAACCTTTGGACATAATTTGTGTTTACCAAAGAATCTACCTGAATAGTATGCAGCAGTATCACAAAGCCATGATGATAGGAATATTAACCAAACTAGGTATTGTCCACCTTCTTTGATGTTTACTAAATGTATGAAGCTAAAGAAAACTCCTACATATATAAATCCTAAAATAGTAACTGCAACATCTATAAATGTATATTCAATATCAAGTATAGGAACACAAAGTAATATAAATGTAGCTATTATTATTAAAAATGATAACATTTCAAAATTATTTGAAGTTAAGTAATATAATATTAATAATATATATCCCCCTATGGAAATAGGCTTTAATTTTGCTACTTTAACAGTTTTATAATATTCATATAATCCTGCAAAAGAAAGAGCAATAGTAAATAGCTTAAGCCAAATTCCACCTAGGAATATAAAAGCAATAAATGGAGCCATTATAAGTGCGCCTAGATATCTGCTATTAGATTTCACCCAAATCACCTCATTATTTATTTAATTCCACCAAATCTTCTATCTCTATTTTGATAATCAAAAATAGCTTTTCTTAAATCTTCACCATTAAAATCTGGCCAGTTTATTTGAGAATACCAAAATTCTGAGTATGCACATTGCCATAATAAGAAGTTGCTAAGTCTTTGTTCTCCACTTGGTCTTATTATAAGATCTGGATCTGGCATTCCTTTAGTATAAAGATAGTCATTAAACATATCTTCGTTTATATCATCTATGCTTATTTTGCCCGCTTTAACATCTTCTATTACAGATTTTATACCTCTAACTATTTCATTTCTTCCACCATAATTTAATGCTAAGCTTAAAACTACTCCAGTGTTATCTTTAGTTTTTTCCATAGCCCAAAGTATAGCTTTTTTAGGTTCTTCTGGGAATCTTGATAAATCACCTATAGTTTGTACCCTTACTCCGTTTTGGTGAAGTTCATCAATTTCATTTTTTATAAATTCAACAACTAACTTCATAAGAGCATTAACTTCATCTTCTGGTCTTTTCCAGTTTTCAGTAGAAAAAGCATATAAAGTTAAATATTTTACTCCTAATTTATCGCATTCTTTTACAATAGTTTTTATAGTCTTAACCCCAGCTCTATGTCCCATAGTTCTTGGAAGCCCTCTTTTTTTTGCCCATCTTCCATTACCATCCATTATTATGGCAATATGCTTTGGCATTTTATCTTCAATTAGAACTATTTCTTCTGAATCTTCATTTCCTTTTTTACTAAAAAAATCTAACATAGAAGGTTCCTCCTTATAATTCAATTATAAAATAAAAAACCTGCTAAAGAGCAGGTTTTTTAAATTAAATTGACATAATCTCTTTTTCTTTAGCTGCCACTATAGTATCTATTTCTTTAACAAACTTATCTGTTACTTTTTGGATGTCATCTTCACCCTTTTTCATTTCATCTTCAGTTATAGTTCCTTCTTTTTTGAAGTTTTTAACTTTATCATTTGCATCTTTTCTTATAGATCTTATAGCAACCTTAGCTTGCTCTCCAACTTTTTTAACGTTCTTAACTAAATTTTTTCTAGTTTCTTCAGTTAATTCTGGAACTAAAAGTCTTATTATAGTACCATCATTGTTAGGATTTATTCCTAAATCTGATTTTAAGATAGCTTTTTCTATTTCTTTAAGCATTGGTTTTTCCCAAGGTGTTATAACTAATAATCTTGGTTCTGGTGATGAAACATTAGCTACTTGATTTAAAGGACACATGCTTCCATAATACTCAACTTGAATTCTATCTAACATAGTTGGGTTAGCTCTTCCAGCTTTCATTGTAGCTAATTCTGAATTTAAAGAATTTATAGTTTTATTCATTTTTTCTTCTGATTTTTTTATAACGTCCTTAATCATTTAAAACTCCTCCTTATTTTTTGCTTACTATTGTTCCTATATTTTCTCCTAAAACAACTCTCTTGATGTTTTCAGGATTATCTAAAGCAAATACTAATATAGGGATGTTGTTGTCCATACAAAGTGATGTTGCAGTTGAATCCATTACTTGTAATCCTTGTTCAAGTACTTCTATATATGATAATTCATCATATTTTTTAGCATCATCGTATTTATGTGGATCTTTATCATAAACTCCATCAACCTTTTTAGCTAATAATATTACATCAGCTTCTATTTCAGCGGCTCTTAATGCTGCTGCTGTATCAGTTGAAAAATAAGGGTTTCCTGTTCCTGCTCCGAATATTACTACTCTACCTTTTTCTAAGTGTCTCATAGCTCTTCTTCTTATATATGGCTCTGCTATTTCCTTCATTTCTATAGCAGTCTGTACTCTAGTGTCTACCCCTAAAGATTCTAATGAATCTTGAAGAGCTAAAGCATTTATTGAAGTAGCTAACATTCCCATATAGTCTGCAGTAGTTCTATCCATGCCTTCTCCACTTCTACCTCTCCATATGTTTCCGCCACCTACAACTGCGCCTACTTCTATTCCCATATCAACAAGCTCTTTTACAGCCTTTGCTATGTTCATTGCTATATTAAAATCTATTCCAAAACCATTTTCGCCTGCTAAAGCCTCACCTGATAACTTAAGCATAACTCTTTTGTATTTACAAGTTCCCATCTTAAACCTCCAAAACGCTGAATTCTCTATTTTTGTTAATTTTTTATATCTATATTCTAAAAAAAGAGAACACAATGTGTTCTCTTATGTTATTATTTTCCGCCCATTTTAGCTACTTCTTCAGCGAAGTTTTCTTCTTTCTTTTCGATTCCTTCTCCTCTTTCGAATCTTACGAACTTAGTTATAGTTATTGGAGAACCTACTTCTTTTGATTTTTCTTCTAATAATTTAGCGATTGATTTGTCGCCATCTTTTACCCAAGCTTGATCTAAAAGACAAACTTCTTTACAGTATTTTTTGATTCTTCCCATTACCATCTTATCAACGATGTGCTCTGGTTTACCTTCGTTAAGAGCTTGAGCTCTGTATATTTCTTTTTCTTTTTCTAAAGATTCTTGATCAACATCAGCTTCTGATAAGAATAGTGGGTTAGCAGCAGCTATTTGCATACAAACATCTTTAGCAACTTCAGCTAATACTGGTGATGAAGCTTCACATGCTAATTCAGCCATAACACCTATTCTTCCGCCACCGTGGATGTAGCTTTGAACTAATCCGCTTTCAACAGAGAATCTTTCGAATCTTCTTACGCTCATGTTTTCACCGATCTTAGCGATTAACTCAGTTAAAACTTCTTGAACAGTTTTGTCTCCGTCTAATTTTTCTGCTAATAATTCTTCTACAGTGTTTACATTTGAGTTAGCAACTAATTCTGCTACTCTTCCTGCAAATCCAACGAATTCTTCGTTTAAAGCAACGAAGTCAGTTTCACAGTTGATTTCAACTATTGAACCTTTTTTCATGTCTTCTGATACGTAAGTTTTAACGATACCTTCAGCTGCTACTCTTCCAGCTTTTTTAGCTGCAGCTGCTAATCCTTTTTCTCTTAAAACTTCAACTGCTTTTTCCATATCTCCATTAGTTTCAGTTAGCGCTTTTTTACAATCCATCATTCCTGCGCCAGTTCTTTCTCTTAACTCTTTAACTGCTTTAGCTGTTATCATTGAAATTCCTCCTGACTATTTAATTAAAAGGTAAACGAAGCAGAGAGCTTCATCTACCTTTTCAGTATTTATCTTAATATTACTCTGCTAATTGCTCGCCTTGTCTTCCTTCGATTATAGCGTCTGCCATTTTACCAGCTATTAATTTAACTGCTCTTATAGCATCGTCATTTCCTGGAATTACGTAGTCAACTTCTTCTGGATCACAGTTAGTATCAACTATAGCTACTACTGGGATTCCTAATATTTTAGCTTCTGCTATTGCATTCTTTTCTTTTCTTGGGTCAACAACGAACATAGCTCCTATGTTTGAAGCGTCTAATTCTTTGATTCCGCCTAAGTTTCTTTGTAATTTTTCTCTTTCAAGTTTTAACTTGATTACTTCTTTCTTAGGTAAAACGTCGAATGTTCCGTCTTGTTCCATTTCATCTAATTTGTTTAATCTGTTTATTCTTGTTTTTATAGTTGTGAAGTTAGTTAACATTCCTCCTAACCATCTGTGGTTAACGAAGTACATGTTTGATCTTTCAGCTTCTTCTTTAACAGCTTCTTGAGCTTGTTTTTTAGTTCCAACGAATATTACGTCTTTACCAGCTTCTGATACTTCTCTTATAAAGTTGTAAGCTTCTTCAGCTTTCTTTACAGTTTTTTGTAAATCGATTATGTATATACCGTTTCTTTCTGTAAAGATGTAAGGAGCCATTTTAGGGTTCCATCTTCTTGTTTGATGTCCGAAATGAACACCAGCTTCTAATAATTGTTTCATTGAAATTACTGACATTATTTTTTCCTCCTAGATTGGTTATTTCCTCCACTATCTTCTTTACTATAAGCACTACTTAAAGTAGCACCGGCTTATAGATTCGATAATGTGTGTATTTGTTACCTTTGATAGTATAACATAGGGTTATAAAAGTATCAACAAGATTTTTCAAAGTTTTTATAAAATAATATTATATAACTTTTAAACCTTTCACCTAATTTGATTTTATCTTAAATTATCTATAAATATACTGAAAAAGACTAATTAATTATAAAAATTTACTTATTTCTATTAAACTTCTTATAAAAGTTATAAATCATAGATTTTTTATATTTATTTAATTATTATTAGCTTGTTATATAAAAAAGAAGAAGATGCAAAAAACACCTTCTTCAAATCTTATTTTATCTTTTTAAGTTCATCCATTAACTTTTCGTTTAATATTTTTATATGAGTACCTTTCATTCCAAGACTTCTTGATTCAATAACTCCTGCACTCTCAAATTTTCTAAGAGCATTTACTATAACTGATCTAGTTATTCCAACTTTATCAGCTATCTTAGAAGCTACTAATAATCCTTCATCTCCATTTAACTCACTAAAAATATGTTCTACAGCTTCTAATTCTGAGTAAGATAAAGTTCCAATAGCTAATTGAACCACTGCTTTTTTACGTGCTTCTTCTTCTATCTCACCTTGTCTAGCTCTTAAAAGCTCCATCCCAACTATTGTAGCACTATATTCTGCTAAAACTAGGTCATCATCATTAAATTCTTCCCCAAATCTAGCTAATAATAAAGTTCCTAATCTATCTCCATTACCAACTATAGGAACAATAGTTGATATTTTTTTAGAGATTAAACATTCTCCTACCCCTTCAAAAACACATATTCCTTTATTAGGTATGTTTGCAATTGTATCTTGAATGTTTATTAATTTATTATTGTAGTCTTCTGGGAATTTTCTATCAACAACAACTTTTTCTTTCATTATGTCACATTCAAATTTTTCAGAAAAAGAATAACCTAATATTCTACCTTTTCTTCCAACTAAATATACATTACACGACATAACATCACTTAATAATTGGCATATATCTCCAAAAGCTATAGCTTCAGTACCTGATTTTTGTAAAATCTTATTTAATCTTCTAGTTTTACTAAGTAGTGTCGACATTATATCCTCCTCGCACCATTTTACAAAAGATGTAAATTTCAGAATTTTTAAAATATTCTTATAATAAACTTATTATTTAAATATTAACATAGTAAATACTTCATTTCAACCAGTAATACCGGTGGAGATAAGGACTAAAAACTACTTTTCTGAGTTATTTTCATCATTATTTTTTTCAATTATTTTTTCATATTTACATTCTTTATCGCTACACTGTAAATATTCACCTTTACTCTTAGAGTATCTCTTAACCATATATGAACCACATTCTGGGCATTTTTCATTTGTCGGCTCATACCAACTTACAAAATTACACTCTGGATAATTACTACATCCATAGAATCTGTTTCCCTTTTTACTTCTCTTAACTAAGATCTTTCCTCCACATAATGGACAGTTTGCATCAACCTCTTCAACTATAGGTTTTGTGTTTTGACACTCTGGATATCCAGGACAAGCTAAGAAATCTCCAAATCTTCCATGCTTAATAACCATAAGTCTTCCACATTTATCACAAGGTACATCACTAACTTTATCTTCTATAATAACCTTAGATATCTCTTTTTCTGCCTTTTCTATATCCTCCTTTAATGGAGTAAAGAATTCATCTACTATATGAGTCCAACTTTCTTTTCCGGCTTCAACATTATCAAGTTTAACTTCCATTTCAGCAGTAAAGTCAGTATCAACTATCTGCTTAAAATAATTTGAAAGTATATCATTTACTATAAAGCCTAATTCTGTAGGTATAAGAATCTTTTTCTCTCTATCTACATATTTTCTACTTATTAATGTAGATATTGTTGGAACGTAAGTACTTGGTCTTCCAATACCTTTTTCCTCTAAAAGCTTAACAAAAGCAGCCTCTGAATATCTAGCAGGTGGTTGAGTAAAATGTTGTTTACCTTCAATTGATTCTTCTTTTAAAACTTCATTTTCCTCTAATTCAGGTAAAAGTACTGATTCTTCCTCTTCTCCTGATATATATTCATAAACTTTCATGAATCCATCAAATTTTATAGTAGATCCACTAGCTCTTAATGTATAATCACCATTTTTAATCTCTAAGCTATTAGTATTTAATATACATGTAGCCATTTGGCTTGCTATGAATCTTTTCCATATTAAAGCATATAACTTATATTGATCATTACTTAAGTTTGCCTTAGCAATCTCTGGTGTTATTTCAACATATGTAGGTCTTATGGCTTCATGAGCATCTTGTATATTTTTCTTTCCTTTATATACTCTTGGTTCCTCTGGAACATACTCTTTTCCATATGTTTCATCTATAAAGTTAAGAGCTTTTTCTTGAGCTTCCTTTGAGATTCTAACAGAATCAGTTCTCATATAAGTTATTAAACCTACAGTTCCAAATTTCTTAACTTCAACCCCTTCATAAAGTTGTTGAGCTACTGACATTGTTTTCTTTGTCATGAAGTTAAGCTTTTTACTTGCCTCTTGTTGAAGAGTACTTGTAGTAAATGGCGCTAAAGGATTTTTATTTTTAGTTCCTTTTTTTATCTTGCTTACTATATATTCATTTTCTTTAAGTTCATCTATTATTTGATCTGCTTGTTCTTTATTTTTTATTTCTATCTTTTTCTTATTTTTAGTTGTTAACTTAACAGGGAAAGACTTCTTTCCTTTTTTAAGTTTAACATCAACAGTCCAATACTCTTCTGGATTGAACTTCTTTATTTCTTCTTCTCTATCACATATAAGTTTTAATGCTGCTGACTGAACCCTTCCAGCACTCAATCCCCATTTTACATTTCTCCATAGAAGTGGACTTATTTCATATCCAACCAATCTGTCTAACACTCTTCTTGCTTGCTGAGCATCTACTAAATTACAATTTATTTTTCTTGGATGCTTTATTGAATTTTTAACTGCATCCTTTGTTATTTCATTAAATTCTATTCTACAATTCTCGTTTTCATCTATCTTAAGCACATTAGCTAAGTGCCAAGATATAGCTTCCCCTTCTCTATCAGGGTCAGTCGCAAGGTATATCTTATCACTTTTTTTAGCTAACTTTCTAAGTTTGCTTAAAAGTTCACCTTTTCCTCTTATTGTTATATATTTAGGATTATATTCATTTTCTATATCAACGCCTAATTGGCTTTTTGGCAAATCTCTTACATGTCCCATGGAAGCTTCGACTACATAATTTTTACCTAAATATTTTTCTATTGTCTTGGCTTTAGCTGGTGACTCAACAATTACTAATTTTTGACCCATCGTAAACTCTGAATTAAATCCAGAGTGTTCACCCCCTCAAACTATCATATTATTTTTGTATAATAATCTCCTGGTATAACTTCTATTTTATTTTCAAATTGCAATTCACATAATAACTCATATATGATAGATGTGTCAATATTTGTTACTCTTATAATATCGTCTATATGTAGAATATTATTCTCTAATATGCTTAAAAGCAACTGATTAATCTCTGAATTTTCCTCTTTTTTGCCATCTTTATTACATTTTCCTTCTTTTTTTATTTTAAAAGGTATTGAATTTAATAAATCACCTATATTAGTAAATATGCCTGCTCCATCTTTTATAAGATTATTGCAACCTTTGCTCTGAGAAGAAAACACATCTCCAGGCACTGCAAAAACATCTTTTCCTTGATTTATAGCATAATTTGCCGTTATTAAAGATCCACTTTTTTCTCCAGCTTGAACTACTATAACTGCTTCAGATAATCCACTTATTATTCTATTTCTCTGAGGAAAATTATATCTAAGAGGTGGTGTATCAGGGAAAAATTCACTAATTATACATCCATTTTTAATTATTTTTTTATACAATTCTCTATTATAGACAGGATAATCTAAATTTATTCCACAACCAAAAACGGCAACATTATAAAAATTTTCTTCAACACACTTTTTATGTGCTTCAGTATCCACCCCAAAAGCTCCACCACTTACTATTCCAACACCTGCTTTTCCTAGCCCTGAAGCTATAAGACTTGCACATCTTTTCCCATATGGATCACATTTTCTCGATCCAACAATGGCAACATTGGTATCTTCAGCTCTTTCTAAATCTCCCTTATAAAAAAGAATATAGGGAGGTTCATCTATATTTTTAAGTCTTTTAGGATAGTCTTTGTCTAAATATGTTACTATTTTATAGTCTTTCTTATTTATATCATTAATTACCCTACTATTCAAATCAATGTTAATATCATTTTTAAATTTACTAGCGCATTTAATTCCAGTTTCCTCTATATCTTTTCTATGTATGTATATATTTTCTTCATTTCCTAATTGATTTAAAAGTTCTATTTTTATATTATTTGAAATCTTTAAACTTCCAAACCATATTTTATAATTTAAATCAACTTCTTTCATTTATATAACCTCTCCCTCTAAATTTTTTCTATAATTAAGTGCCTCATAAATATTGCTTTTTTTGATATCTTCACTGCCATTTATATCTGCTATGGTTCTAGATAATTTTATAATTCTATCTAAAGCCCTACTACTTAAAGAAAATCTTGTGTATATATTATTTAAAACTTCATGACATTCTTTATCTAATCTTATTAAACTTTGAATATGACTATGTTTCATCTGAGAGTTATAAGTTATTTCTAAATCTTTAAACCTAAATTTTTGTCTTTCTCTTGCTTCCTTAATTTTATTTCTTATATCCTCTAAATTTTCTTTTTTATTACTTGAATTAAGTTCATTATAAGAGGCATATCTAACAGAAGTAAAAATATCTATTCTATCTAGCATAGCCTTAGAAAGTCTATTTCTGTATTTAATCCGTTCATATTCACTACAAGTACATATTCTTCCTTCATAACCACTTAAGTAATTTCCACATGGACATGGATTAAAAGCTCCTATAAGCATGACTTCCGCTGGATATGTTACACTTCCTGCATTCCTAGATATGGTTATCTCTCCATTTTCCATAGGCTCTCTTAAACATTCTAAGGTTCTTCTATCAAACTCTAAAAGTTCATCTAAAAACAAAATACCATTGTGAGCTAAGGTAACTTCTCCTACCCTTAAATCTCTTCCTCCACCTATTAAGGACACCCTTGTTGCAGTATGATGTGGATTTCTAAAGGGTCTTTCAATTTTTCCTTTAGTATTATTTAAAAGTCCTGAAACACTATATATCCTTGTTGTCTCTAATATTTCTTTTTTATTTAATTCTGGCAATAAAGATTTAACCCCCTTAGCAAGCATTGTTTTACCTGATCCTGGAGGTCCTTGCAATATAACATTATGATTTCCAGCTGCTGCAATTATCATAGCTCTCTTTGCACTTTCTTGACCACAAATCTCATTAAAAGAATTATCTTCCTTTAACGCACAAATTTCCTCTTCTCTTTTATAAGGTAGCACATCTCTATAAGTTAAAAATCCAACCACCTCTTTTAAATGAGAGAAACCATATAAATTAATATTATCAACACAAGAACATTCTCTTAAGTTATCCATTGGTATAATAAACTTATCATTATTATTTTCAACCCCAGATATAACAGAGCACAAAGCTCCATTAACAGATCTAATATGGCCATCTAAAGATAATTCTCCTAAATAAACAGTATTCTCTAAAATCTCCCTTTGAATTTGACCACTCTCAATTAATATGGCTAAAGCTATAGGAAGATCAAATCCAGTTCCTACCTTTCTTAAATTACCTGGAGCTAAATTTACTGTTATTCTCCCTAAAGGAAATTCATAACCACTATTTAAAATAGCTGCTCTTACTCTCTCCTTAGCCTCTCTAACGGAAGTATCTGCTAAGCCTACCAAGGTAAAACTTGGCAACCCCTTACTTATATCAACCTCTATATTAACAATTACACCTTCTATTCCTATTAAAGTTGAACTTTTCAAACTTATAGACATACAAATCACCTTCTTTAAAAGATATACTTTCAAAAATCATACTAACCACAAAAAAATTTTTTAATCATTAAAATTTTAAAATGTTTAAACTTGTACTTAAGTGTTAAAAATTCAGTAGAGGTGATTTAAATGAAAAAATATAATAAATCTATAGGTTTCTACGGGGAGGATTTAAGCGCAAAATTCTTAGAAAAAGAGGGATATTCAATCTTAGAAAAAAACTTTAATTGTTCCTCTGGAGAAATTGATATTATAGCTATTAAAGATGAAATAATTTCTTTTATAGAAGTAAAAAGCAGGTTTTCTAACTCCTTTGGTAATCCAAAAGAATCAGTAACCTGCTTTAAACAAGGTAGAATAATAAATGCAGCAAAATACTATCTACATATAAAAAAACTCTACAATTACTATATTAGATTTGATGTTATTGAAATTAACTTTCATATTGATAGTTCAAAGTATGAATTAAACTTTTTAAAAGATGCTTTTAGGGTATAACTATAGAATATTCTTTAAAAAACTAATTCTATGAATTTCTGTAGGCCCTACTTCTTTTAAAGCATCTACATGAGTCTTAGTTCCATAACCAACATTTTTTTCAAAATCATATTGTGGATATTTTTTATGATATTCCTTCATAATATTATCTCTATAAACTTTTGCAATTATTGAAGCACAGGCTATACAAGCACTTTTTGTATCACCTTTTATAACATGCTTATTTTCTCCATTAAAGTTCTTTATTAAATATCCATCTGAAAGGACTAAATCTGGCTTTATGCTTAGTCCTTCACAAGCTTTTATGAATACATGATTATTACAGTATCCTATACCTTTTTCATCTATTTCCTTGCTATCACACATTGAAATGGAGTAACTTAAGGCTTTTTCTTTTATGATCTCACTTAACTCTTCTCTTTTATGTTCTGATAATTTTTTTGAGTCATTTATGTAAAGAATTATATCATCTAAATCACTAGAATCTAATATTACCGCTGCTGAAACTATGGGACCTGCTAAAGGACCTCTTCCAACCTCATCAACTCCAGCTACATATTTATAATCACCAAAACTCTTATCAAAAAGATACATATTTTTAACTCTTTCCTCTTCTTTAATAAGATTATTTAGGTTTTTCTCTAATCTATTTCCTAAAGATGATACATTTTTTCTTTTATCCTCTTTTAATAAATCAGCAAGTTCTTTTATTTGAGCTTTGTTGTCTCTATTTACCTCTAACTCTTTTACTAAATCACTTACTACTTTAAAAGAGTATGAATTTAAATTTTCTCTCATATCTTTTATTAAATTATCCATAATAAACCCTACTTCCTATTCTGGTTTTTCTAAAGATATTTTTCCTATTTTTCCGCCTCTAAATTCATCTAAAATTATTCCTGCAATTCTATTGTAATCTATTTGATTACCTGACATTATAGCTCCTCTCTTTCTAGCTATAGCATCTAAGTTATCTAATGGATTTTCATGAAGTTCTGTAAGTTTATATCTAGTCATTAATTCTTCTGGATTTGTTTCTTGAAGTCTTTCAACTAGTTTAAGAGCTAATTCTTCAGTATCCATTATTTCGTCTTTTATAGCTCCAGTAAATGCTAAATTTAATCCAACAATCTCATCCTCAAATTTAGGCCATAAAACTCCTGGTGTATCCATTAATTCTATACCTAACTTAGTTTTTATCCATTGTTTATTCTTAGTAACACCTGGTCTATCTCCAGTTTTAGCTATATTGTTTTTAGCCATTTTATTTATAAATGTTGATTTACCAACGTTAGGTATTCCAACAACCATAGCTCTAGTAGTGATTTTAGCTAAACCTTTAGCTTTTAATCTATCATGTTTCTCTTTTAAAAGTTTTAAAAGAGCAGGTTTTATAGCATTTAATCCTTCACCTTTTAAAGCGTTTACTTCTAAAACAATTGTTTCATCATTAGTTAAGCTATCTTTCCAAGCTTTAGTTACCTTAGGATCAGTTAAGTCACTCTTATTTAAAAGTATTACTCTAGGCTTACCAGCACATAGAGTGTCTATATCTGGATTTTTAGAAGATTTAGGTATTCTAGCATCTCTAATTTCTATAACGGCATCTACAAGCTTTAAATTGTTCTGTATTTCTCTTTTCGTTTTGACCATATGGCCAGGGAACCAGTTTATTGCCATAATAAATCACCCTTCCATTTTTTATTTTAGGTTATATTCAATATATTATCTTAAACAAATTAAATCAATATTGTTTAAAGTAAAATTCTAATATTTTTATACAAACAAAAAATGGGACTATTCACTAGTCCCAGTTTATGTTTAAATTATCTAGTTAACTCTTTAACTTTAGCAGCTTTACCTACTCTGTCTCTTAAGTAGAATAATTTAGCTCTTCTTACTTTACCTCTTCTTACAACATCAATCTTATCGATGATTGGAGCGTTTATTGGGAAAGTTCTTTCAACACCTACACCGTAAGCAACTCTTCTTACTGTGAAAGTTTCTCTTAATCCACCGTTTTGTTTTTTGATAACAGTTCCTTCGAATACTTGGATTCTTTCTCTGTTACCTTCTTTAATTCTAACGTGAACTTTTATAGTGTCACCTATGTTGAATTGAGTTAAATCTTCTCTGATTTGTTCTTTTTCGATTGCTCTTATGATTTCGTTCATTGTGCATTCCTCCTTGATATCTTCTAAAATTTTGACGTTCTTAACACACTCTGTGACAGAGGACCGCCGGTACTAGCACGAAGTTTATTCTATCATACTTGTATTCTTTAATCAATATATTTATTTTGATTTTAACAATTTTATGTCTTCTTTTGAAAGTTTAATTTTTTCAAACATATCTGGTCTTCTTTCTTTAGTTATAAGAAGTGATTCTTTTCTTCTCCACTTTCTTATATTTTCGTGATGACCTGACATAAGAACCTCTGGAATTTTCTCTCCTTCAAATTCAAAAGGTCTTGTGTATTGTGGATATTCTAAAGTCCCATCATAATAACTTTCATCTTGGAAACTATCTTCACTTCCTAAAACACCTGGCACTAATCTAGATATGCTATCAATAACCGGAATACATGCCATTTCTCCACCTGTTAACACAAAATCTCCAAGAGAAATTTCTAAATCAAAATATTTATAAACTCTCTGATCTATACCTTCATAGTGTCCACAAACAAAAATAAGCTCTTCCTCTTTAGAAAGCTCCTTAGCCATTTCTTGATTGAAAGTTTTTCCTCTTGGTCCTAAAAATATAACTTTACCCTTATTTTTTTCTTTAACAGCCTTTATAGCATCTACAACGGGCTGAGGAGTCATAACCATTCCTGCTCCTCCACCATAAGGATAATCATCTACCTTTTTATGCTTATTTAAAGTATAATCTCTTATATTTACCGTCTCTATATGTAGAAAACCATTTTCTCTAGCTCTTCCTATTATGCTATGTTTAAATATATCAAACATCTCTGGAAACAATGTAAGAATATTAATCTTCATATTGCCACTCTCCAGAAGGTCTTATAGTAATTAATTTTTCATCCATATTAATATCTAAAACTATATCCTTTAGTACTGGAACTAATACTTCCTTCTTTCCTTGAACCCAATAAACATCATTACTTGGAGTTTGGATTACATCTTTGATCTTTCCATACTCAAATCCTTCTGTATCAACAACAGTGCATCCAACTAAATCAACTATGAAATATTCATCTTCTTCAAGCTCTATAGCATCTTCACGTTCTATTTCTAAATAAGTTCTCTTTAGTTTTTCAGCTTCCTCTATTGAATTTATTCCTTCTAATTTAAGTATAACTTTGTCTTTAAAGTATTTTACGCCCTCTACTTTAACCTTTTTTCCTTTTAAGATAACATATTCTAAATAGTCAAATCTTCTCATATCTTCAGTTAAAGGCATAACTTTCATTTCACCTCTTAAACCATGAGTGTTTATTATTTGACCAACTACTAATAAATCTTCCATTATTACACCCCTTTTCTGTATATAAAATAAGAGTTAGGTATTCCCCTAACTCTTTTTAAATGATTTCTACTACAACTTTTTTGTTTTCTTTAATTGCAGCAGCTTTCACTACTGTTCTGATAGCTTTGGCAATTCTACCTTGCTTTCCAATAACTTTTCCCATATCTTCAGGTGATACCTTTAGTTCTAATATGATTGATTCCTCTCCTAAGACCTCATTTACATGAACATCCTCAGGTTTATCTACTAGTGACTTAGCAATTATTTCAACTAATTCCTTCATATTATTCCTACTTAAAAATAAGTAGATTCACCCCCTAGGAAAACTATTTTATACCAGCTTGGTTGAATAATTTTTTAACTATATCAGTTGGTTGTGCACCATTTCCTAACCACTTAGCAGCCTTTTCAGCGTCTATTTTAACTTCAGCTTCTGGCTTAGCGATTGGGTTGTAGTATCCTATTTCTTCGATGAATCTTCCGTCTCTTGGACTTCTTGAATCAGCAACAACTACTCTGTAGAAAGGAGCTTTGTGAGCACCCATTCTTCTTAATCTTATTTTAACTGCCATTACATTTTCACCTCCTTCAAAAGTGTGTTCAATTTATTTCATAAAAGGAAGTTTACTTAAAAATCCCTTTTTACTAGCATTTTTTTGGAATGATTTCATTTGCTTCATTTGCTTTTTCATCATTTCATAGCCTTTTAAGACTTTATTTACTTCTTGTACTGTTGTACCAGAACCTTTAGCTATTCTTCTCTTTCTTGAACCATTTCCTATTACTAAAGAAGGTTGTTTTCTTTCTTTAGCTGTCATTGATTGTATGATTGCCTTAACTGTAGCCATTTGTTTTTCTCCTTGAGAAAAATCAATGCCTTCAAGTTCCTTTGTGTTAACACCTGGAATCATCTCTATTAATTTATTTATAGGTCCAAGCTTTTTCATTTGATCCATAGCTGATAAGTAGTCATCAAAGTTAAATTCTTGATTTAACATTTTTTCACTTAACTTACTTGCTTCATCTTGGTCAATAGCTTGCTGAGCTTTTTCTATTAAAGAAAGGACATCTCCCATTCCTAATATTCTTGAAGCCATTCTATCTGGATGGAATACTTCAATATCACTCATCTTTTCACCAACACCAACAAATTTAATTGGCTTACCAGTAATGTCTCTTATGGAAAGAGCAGCACCACCTCTTGTATCACCATCTAACTTTGTTAATATTATTCCTGAAAGATCTAATGAGTTATTAAATGTCTCTGCTACATTAACAGCATCTTGACCTGTCATAGCATCAACTACTAATAATATTTCACTAGGATTTGAAACTTCTTTAACATCTTTTAACTCTTGCATTAAATCTTCATCTATATGAAGTCTACCAGCGGTATCTATTATAACAACGTTATTTCCATTGTCTTTTGCATGCTCTATTGCAGCTTTGGCAATATCTACAGCCTTAACCTTATCTCCCATTGAGAATACTGGTATATCTATTTGTTTTCCTACAACCTGTAATTGCTTTATGGCTGCAGGTCTATATATATCACAAGCCACAAGTAATGGCTTTTTGTTTTTCTTTCTTAAGTGCAATGCAAGTTTTCCAGCCATAGTTGTTTTACCTGCACCTTGAAGACCTACTAACATGAACACTGTTGGTCCATTGTCTGAGTATTTTAATTTACTCTCAGTCTCTCCCATAAGAGTTGTTAATTCGTCATTAACTATTTTAATAACCTGTTGACCTGGAGTTAAACTATTTAATACTTCCTCACCAACACATTTATCTTTAACATTTGATATAAACTTTTTTACCACCTTGAAGTTAACATCTGCCTCTAAAAGCGCAAGCTTTACTTCTCTCATGGCTTCTTTTATATCTTTTTCTGTTAGCTTACCTTTACCCTTTAATTTTTTAAGCGTGTCTTGTAATTTAGACGCTAATCCATCAAAAGCCATGCTTAACCCTCCTAAGCGTTTATAATTTCCTCTAATTTCTCATCTATATATTTTTTTATATTTTCATCTAAATTAGAGTTCTTATTTAATTCTGCCATAAGCTCTTCTTTAATTCTATACCTTTTATCAATTTTTTCTGATAATTTAAGTTTTTCATCATAAGAATGAAGTTGCTTAGAGCATCTTTTGATTAAATCATAAATTGCTTGCCTACTGGTTTTATTAATTTCAGCAATCTCTGCTAGTGACAAATCTTCATTGTAATAAAGGGTCATAACATTAAACTGCTTTTCCGTAAGCAATGTTCCATAGTAATCTATTAACATTGATATTTCAAATCTATTTTCCATATAACCACCTTGCTCACGAATAAGATAATAACAAATAATTTTATAAGTGTCAAGTATTTTTACTTAACACTTATTTTTTTGATATTTATGCTTAAAAACCTGATGATTACTTATATGAATTACTATCTATTCATTTATGATTAATAATTTTTCTAAATATTTTTTTTACTTTTTTCTTATAATAATGCTTCTGCAAATTCCTTAGCATTGAATTTTTGTAAATCCTCTACACCTTCTCCAACACCAATATATTTAACTGGTATATTTAAAGTATTTTTTATTGATATAACAACTCCACCCTTAGCTGTTCCATCTAACTTAGTTAATATTATTCCGTCAATAGGACAAGCCTCCATAAATTGTTTTGCTTGTATAACTGCATTTTGTCCTGTTGTACCATCTAATACTAGAAGAGTTTCTTTTTTTCTATCTCCTAATTCTCTATCTATTATTCTATTTATTTTAGCTAACTCATCCATAAGATTTTTCTTGTTATGAAGTCTTCCTGCCGTATCACATATTAATAAATCTACATCCCTAGCTTTAGCAGCCTGTACGGCATCAAAAACTACTGCCGCCGGATCTGACCCTTCTTGATGCTTAACTATATCTACATTAGCTCTTTGGCTCCATATATCTAATTGATCTATGGCAGCTGCTCTAAAGGTATCTGCAGCGGCTAATAGAACTTTTTTACCATTATTTTTATTTCTAGCAGCTATCTTACCTATTGAAGTAGTCTTACCTACTCCATTAACCCCTATTATAAGCATAACTTTCTTTTCATTATCCTCTTCTTCCTCTTCAGAGTCTCCTTCTAGCATCATTTCTGCAATAACTTCTTTTAAGGCTGGTTTAACCATTTCAACATCATTTATTTTTTCTTTTCTTATTTTAGCTTTTAATCTATCAATTATTTCAACAGTAGTATCCATTCCTATATCTGACATTATAAGTGCTTCTTCAAGCTCCTCATACATATCATCGTCTATAGTTACAGCTAAATTTAAAGCCTCATTTATTTTATCTGTTAAGTTATCTCTTGTTTTTGTTAATCCAGTTTTTAATTTATCAAATAATTTTCCAAACATTTTTTGTCCTCCTCTATTTGTCCAAGTCTACTGAAACAATTTTAGATATACCTTTCTCTTCCATAGTAACTCCATACATAACATCAGCAGCTTCCATAGTACCTTTTCTATGTGTTATTACTATAAACTGAGTATTATCTCTAAACTTACCTAGAAACTCTGCATATCTTCTTACATTGGCATCATCTAAGGCAGCCTCAATTTCATCTAAGATACAAAATGGTGTAGGTTTCATCTTTAATATGGAGAATAATAAGGCTATAGCAGATAAAACCTTCTCTCCTCCAGACATAAGATTAATATTTTGAAGCTTCTTTCCTGGTGGCTGAACATTTATATCTATATTTCCTGTAAGTTCGTCACCATCACCTAAAACAAGCTTTGCACTACCACCTTTAAATAATTCTTTAAAGGTTTCATCAAATAGCTTATTTAAGATATTAAAGTTTTGTCTAAAGACCACTCTCATCTTAGATGTCATTTCCTCTATAACATTTAAAAGTTCTTCCTTAGCTTTTTCTAAATCATCTCTTTCTGTTGTCATAAAATTATACTTCTCAGATATTTCTTTAAATTCTTCAATAGCATTTACATTTACATTTCCTAAACCAGTTATTCTAGCTTTAAGAGTTGATATCCTAACCTTATGAGAATTCATATCTTCAATAGGCTTAAATCTATTTTTCTCTTCTTCAAAACTTGTATTAAACTCTTCTAGAAGTCTTTTGTTTAAAATATTTTTTTCATTTTCTTGTTTTGTATAAGTTATATCATTTTTATGAACTTCTTCTTCCTTTTTAGCTATTTCAACTGAAAGAACTTCTAAGATATTCTCAGCAGAGCTTATAGCCTCTTTTAACTTACCTTTTTTAAGTTCAAAGGATTTAAAGTTCTCTTCAAGAGTAATTATATTTACTTCCTCTTCTTTTATGAACTTCTCACATAAAACTATTTCTTTTTTACTTTCTTCCTTATTAGCTTTTATCTCTTCTAAGTACTTAGTAATATTTATAAGTTTATTTTCTACTTCTTCTATAGAAGAATTTATTCTATTAGCTTCCTTTTCTCTTCCCTCAATAACTTCTTGAAGTTTAGCTTTATTTATTTTCATATTAGTTAGCTTATCTTTATATTTAGAAAGAGTTTTTGAAAGGTCTTCACGTTTCTTATCTAATTCCTTTAACTTTTCTGAATTAGTTACTTCTTTGTTTTCAAATTGATTAATCTTTTCATTAATAATTTCAATTTCTTTAACTATCTTAATCTTTCTTGAATCAATATCCTTAAGCTCTAATTCTAAAGATTTTATAGAATTTTTTATTTTAAAAGTTTCATCATTAACATTTTTAATCTTGTTATTTAAGTCTGCTAATTCTAAATTCTTTTCATATATTTTATCTATAATTTCTTGTTTTTTTATGCTTAACTCTTCTTGATCCCTATTTAACTTTTCCAATTCTTTAGTTAGCATGTGCTCTTCATTTTTTACTCTAACTAATTCATCCTCTAAAGCTTTAACTTCATTTTTTCTAGACATTATACCTGTGTTTTTTTGATAAAGGCTACCACCTGTAAGTGCTCCACCTGCATTTACAACCTCTCCAGATAAGGTAACAATCTTATGTCTATAATTGAGCATTTTAGCAATTTTTATGGCATTATCTATATTATCACATATTATAGTTTTACCTAATACATAATTTATAACATTATTATAAACCTCTTTAAAGTTTACTAAATCTGAAGCTATTCCTAAGAATCCTTCACTTTCAACTATATTTTTGCTAAGTTCTAACTTCTTACCCCTTATTATTGATAATGGTAAGAATGTAGCTCTTCCTAACTTATTTTCTCTAAGATGATTAATAAGAATTTTTGCAACTTCCTCATCTTCAGTTATAATATTAGAAATACTTCCACCTAAGGCTACTTCAATAGAAGTTTCATATCCAGCCTTAGTTTCCACAACCTCTCCTAAAACCTTGCATTTGTTTTTATTTATTTTAACACGTCCAGCATCTACACTAGCCATTATTTTCTTTACTGAAAGGTTGTATCCTTCATATTGATTTTCTAATTTTTTTAGCATTTCTTTATTAGCTTCAATCTTATTTACCTTTGATAAAATTTGATTAAGTTTACTTTGAGTTTCCTTAATTATTTTTAAGCCTTCTCTAAACTCTTCTTCTTTTTCCCTTAATTCTCTTTCTTTATCTTTCTTTTCTTCTTCTATAATTTGAAGCTCTTTTTGAAGATTTAAATTAGTTGCCAAATTAATTTTTAATGAATTATCATAATTTACTTGTTTGCTTTTTGATAAATCAAGTTTTTCATTTATATTACTCAATTCACTTTCTAGCATTGTCATTTTATTTTTAGATAAAGAAACCTTTTTTAAAAGTTCTAATTCCTCATCCTTTATCTTTTTAATTTCTTTTTCCTTAGAAATAAATTTTAAGTTAAGTTCATTAACTTCTTTTTCTAAGGTATTAATTTCTTCTAATTCTTTTTCAAACTTACTTTTATTTGAATTAAAATCCTTCTCTATAGAGTTTTTTTCCTTTATTAAGATATTTAATTTTTTCTTATTTTCTTCTAACTCTTCTTTATTTTTAAGAATTAATTCATCTATATTTTTAATTCTTTCATTTAAAAGATTTACTTTTCCTAAGATTTTATTTATTTCTTCCTTTTTAGCAAAATACTCTTCTTGCTTTTTAGAATGACTACCTTCTAAAGAGTCTAACTCTTCCTTTAAAGCAAACATTTTCTCTCTTTCTGCTTTATACTTTTCTTTTTGCTTATCATTAAAAGCTATTAAATCTTTTATCTTTTCTTTTTGCTTTAATATAACACCATCTATATTATGTAATTCACTCATAATAGATGAAATTTCTTTGTGCTTTAATTCATTTGAAAGCTCTAAATATCTTAAAGCTTTATTTTTTTCCTCTTCTAAAGGACCTAATCTTTCTTCATAAGTAAAAATTATATCATTTATTCTAACTAAGTTTTCTTCCGTATTCTTTAACTTTTTCTCAGCTTCACCCTTTCTAGATTTAAACTTTACAATACCTGCAGCTTCCTCTAGAATAGCTCTTCTATCTTCCGGCTTACCACTTAGAATACTATCTATTTTACCTTGACCAATAAGCGAATACCCTTCTTTTCCTATTCCTGTATCCATAAATAGGTTTACAACATCTTTTAATCTACAAGGAGAATTATTTATTAAATATTCGCTTTCTCCAGAACGGAATAATTTTCTAGTAACTTTTACATCTAAATAATCTAAAGGGAGTTCCCCTGAAGAATTGTCTAAAGTTAAAGAAACCTGTGCATATCCTATAGGCTTTCTATATTCTGTACCAGTAAAGATTACATCTTCCATCTTAGCTCCTCTTAAGGTTTTAGCACTTTGCTCTCCTAAAACCCATCTTACGCTATCTGATACATTACTTTTTCCACTTCCATTAGGCCCAACTATAGCCGTTATTCCTTTTTTAAAATTTAATTCTGTTTTATCAGCAAATGATTTAAATCCCCTTATTTCAAGAGATTTTAAAAACATATATTCACTCCTATCCTTACATAAACATAATTGGTAATAAAGTTGCTAAAAAGCATATTACAACAAAAATAATAGTAATTTTTATAACCCTGTCTCTCGTAGTTTTTCTCACTGTACTTCACTCCTCATGGTATAAGTTTATATTATGCCAATTAAAATATCAATAAAAAAAGCCTCAGAGATCAACTCCAAGGCATATAATAACTATAAATCTATTTTATATACTTTCGATTCTACTTCTATATTTATTTTATCTACTTCCATAGAATTATCTACTTTAACCTTCAAATTACAATTTTGTGCCTTGTCTTTAAGTTCATTGAAGTATCTCTTTTTATCAGCATAAAGCTTAGAAACTGATTTATTGCTAATTCTTATAGTTACCTCTCCACTTTTATCCTTTAAGATATTATATATATTTTCATTTATAATACTACTCTCTACTAATTCCCTAAAAGCAGGATGGAAAGGTCCATCTACAATATCCTTACCTAAAGCTATATTATCTGTAGGCTGCAAGCCAATTCTTATAACCTGTATATTATTTTCTTTATACATCTTATAAAGTTTAGCACTTATATATACAGCCTCTTCTAGAGTATATGGTTTATAAGTTCCCTCTAAGTACATATCCTCCATAGGAGTGTTTTTCACTGTAAGGGCAGGATATATTCTACATATATCAGGTTTCATCTTTATAGACTCTTTTGTTGTTTCTATATCCTTCTCAAAAGTGTCCTCAGGAAGTCCTACCATTATTTGATGGCCTAAAGTAAAGCCATATTCTTTAATTAACTTAGAAGCTTTTAAAACCTCATCATAACCATGACCTCTACCTGATTTATGCAACACTTCTTTATCTAATGACTGAACTCCAAGTTCTATTATATCAACTTTATAACTTTTTAAATGATCTAAAATAAACTCATCAATATAATCTGGTCTAGTAGACAACCTTATATAGTCTATAATTTTTTTATCCTTATATTCTTTTGCAACAGCTAATAGTTCTCTTTGCTTATTTATATCAATAGCAGTAAAAGTTCCTCCAAAGAAAGAAACCTCTAATATTCTATCACCTTCACCAATTGTTTCTATATATTCTTCAATTGTCTTTCTTACAAAATCACTATTAACCTTATTTTCTTGCTTGTACTTTGGCCCTAATATAATCTCTTTATTTTCTCCAGTTATTTTCCCTTGATTACAAAACACGCAATCATGTGGACATCCTTCATGAGGAACAAAAATTGGGATTATATAGTGTCTTTTTCCCATTTAATTTCACCTAACCTTTGCAGTGCTGCTTTAGCTGCATTTTGTTCTGATTCTTTTTTACTAAATCCAACACCTTGACCCATAATCTCATTATTAATTAAAAGGTCTGTAAAGAATTTTCTTCTGTGAGGTGGTCCTTCATGCTTAACTAAATTATAAACAATATTAACTTCCCCATTTTTTTGAAGAACTTCTTGTAATCTAGTTTTAAAGTCTAAGATTATTTCTTCATTTATAGCCTTATCTATAACATCTTTAAAGTTTCTTAAAATAAAGTCATTTGCAACTTCAATTCCTTTATCTAAATAAACTGCAGCAATTACTGCTTCTAATGCATCGGCTTGTATTGAAGTTCTTTCTCTTCCTCCAGTTAGTTCCTCACCTTTACTCATTCTTATATACTTACCAAGTGATAGATTTTTTGAAACTTTATGTAAAGAATTTTCACAAACTACTAAAGCTCTTATTTTTGTTAATTCACCTTCAGATTTATCTTTGTAATTATTAAATAAATATTTTGTAACACAAAGCTGTAAAACTGAATCTCCTAAAAATTCTAATCTTTCATTATATTTTACATCTTTAAATTGATTTGCATATGAACTATGCGTTAATGCTGTTATAAGCACTCCTTTGTTTTCAAACTCAATTCCTATAAGTTTTTCAACTTCTATTAAATTTATATCTTTCACCTTAAAATTCATCTCCTTAAGGTTTATTCTTCAAGTTGTTTGTGAAACAACTTCAAGAATAAACTTAAATTAAAAATCCCGCTTATTGCGGGACTTTATTACTTCTCTGTATGTTCTGTGATGTATTCTACTACATCTCCTACTGTTTTGAAGCCCTCAGCATCTTCATCTGGGATTTCCATCTCTAACTCTTCTTCAAGAGCCATTATTAATTCAACTATATCAAGAGAATCCGCACCTAAGTCATCTATAAATGTTGATTCCATAGTTATTTCATCTTCGTTTACGCTTAATTTATCAGCAATAATCTCTTTTAATTTATCAAACATTCAATTCACCTCCTAAGTTAATCTAATAAAATATTATTATATATAAAATGCATAGTCAATACGCATTACGTAATTTTTAAATATTTTTTTGATTATCAAAGCTTTTTTTAGTGATTTCTTCACTTAATTTCCCAATTAGGTCATTTTCATGGAACTTTCTTGCCTGTCTTATTGCATTTTTAAAAGCTTTTGCATCAGAACTACCATGTGCTTTTACACATATTCCCTTTACACCTAAAAATGGTGCTCCACCATATTCTTTATAATCCATTTTTTTCTTAAGGTTCATTAAAGCTGGCGCTAAGAATGGTACTCCTAATTTAGCTAAAAATGATGATTTAACTTCTGATTTGATCATACTTAATATTGTAGAAGCTACTCCTTCATACATCTTTAAAACAGTATTTCCAACAAATCCATCACAAACTAAGACATCCACATCTCCTGTTGAAACTTCTCTTGGTTCAACATTTCCAATAAAGTTAATATCTTTTTCTTCTTTTAGAAGCTTATAAGTAGCCTTTGTAAGGTCATTACCCTTTTCTTCTTCTTCTCCAATATTAACTAATCCTACTTTAGGGTTATTAACATCCATAACAGATTTAAAGTAAACCTCACCCATCTTAGCAAATTGAACTAAATAAGAAGGTTTAGAATCAACGTTAGCTCCTGCATCGATTATCATAAAAGGACCATTTTTACCTGGCATAACTGGTGCTAAAGCAGGTCTTTCAACCCCTTTTATTCTTCCTACAATAAGTGTACATCCTGTTAAAAATGCACCTGTGCTTCCAGCTGATATAACTGCTTCACACTGATTGTCCTTAACAAGTCTAAGAGCTTTAACAAGACTTGAGTCTTTTTTCTTTTTAACAGCCATAGCAGGATGCTCATTAGTACTTATTACTTCTTTAGCATCTATAAAAGTAACTCTTTCTTTGTCATATTTAAACTTAGAAAAAGCCTCTTTTAAAATATCCTCTGGTCCAGTTATATATATTTCTATATCCTTAAATTCTTCTAATGCCTGAACACAACCTTCAACTACTGCACTTGGGGAATGATCTCCGCCCATTCCATCTACAGCAACTCTCATGAGTTTCACCCCTTTTTTTCCTATATATAAAGAAAAGAAAGTCATAAGACTTTCTTTTATTCTTCAACTGATACTACTTCTTTACCTTTGTAGTGTCCGCAGTTTTTACATACTCTATGAGCCATTTTCATTTCATGACATTGTGGGCATTCTACGATACCTGGTAAGCTTGCCTTGAAAGTTTGAGCTCTTCTTGAATCTCTTTTTGCTCTGAACGTTTTTCTAGCTGGATTTCCCATTGTTACACCTCCTTATTACTTAAACAAGTCCATTAGCTTTGCCATTCTTAAGTCAATTTCTTCATTGTCACATTGGCATGTTTCTTTATTTAAATCAATACCACATTTTTGACAAAGCCCCTTGCAGTCTATGCTGCAAAGTCTTTTTATAGGTAAGGTTGAAATTACGTTTTCTACTACCGCTTCAGCAACATCTAATTCGTCGCCTTCTACATAAGCAATAGAATCATCTTCTTGATTTGAATTATTTGTAAATTTCTCATCCATATCTATTGATACTTCATAAGAGAAATTAGTTAAGCATCTTGAACACTTCATCTGAAGTTCTCCAGTAATGTTACCTACTAACTCTATAAAAGACTCATTAGATATAACTTCACCAGTAAAATGTAGAGGCTTTATAACCTTCATATTTTCGCCTTCAAATTCGAAGCTTTTTAAATCCAGAACAAAATCTAAAGATTTTCTTCTTTCTCTTTTTGAGCATATTTCTGAAAAAATTAATTTCATAATCACCGTAGTTAAATAACTACTTTCACGCTCCTTAACATAAGATATGCATTGTTTATTCCTAAACAACACATATCTTATTATATTAACTAGATATTTAAAAGTCAAGTATTTTATAATTATTTACTTACAATACTTACTGTATCTTGTGCTATCATTAATTCTTCGTTAGTTGGAACTACGAAAAGTTTAATTCTTGAACCCTCTTTGCTTATTTCAGCAACTTTAGCTCTTATATTGTTTCTTTCTTCATCTAACTCAATTCCTAAGAATTCTAAATCTCTACAGATAGCTCCTCTTTCTATGATTGAGTTTTCTCCAACACCAGCAGTAAATACTATTACGTCACATCCATTCATCTCTGCAATGTATGCTCCTATATATTTCTTAACTGAGTTTCTGAATAAATCTAAAGCTATTTGAGCTTCTTTGCTTCCTTTGTCAGCAGCTGCTTCAACATCTCTAAAGTCACTGCTTACTCCTGAAACTCCAAATATTCCTGATTTTTTGTTCATTAAAGTATTTACTTCTTGTGAAGTATATCCTAATTCATCTATTAAGTATGTAACTACAGCTGGGTCTATATTTCCACATCTAGTTCCCATTACTAAACCTTCAAGTGGTGTGAATCCCATAGTAGTATCTACACATTTACCATTTTTTATAGCTGCTATACTTGCACCATTTCCTAAGTGACAAGTGATTATTTTTAAATCTTCTATGTTTTTACCCATAGCTTCTGCTATTTTAGCTGAAACATATTTATGAGAAGTTCCGTGGAAACCATATTTTCTTATGTGTTCTTTTTCATATAATTCATATGGTAATGCATATACGAATGCTTTTTCTGGCATTGTTTGATGGAATGCTGTATCAAATACAACAACCATAGGAACATTTGGCATTAATGCTTTACAAGCATTTATTCCTATTATATTTGCAGGATTATGAAGTGGAGCTAATTTAGCACACTCTTCTAAATCTTTCATAACTTCCTCTGTAACTAATGCAGATTCAGCATATTTTTCTCCACCATGAACAACTCTGTGTCCTATAGCATTTATTTCATCTAATGATTTTATAACACCATGTTTTTCATCTATTAAAGCTCCTAGAACTAATCTAATAGCATCTTGATGATCTTTCATTGGCTCTACGATTTCATATTTATCTTTACCTTCACTCTTTTGAGTTAAGTTTGCGCCTTCTAATCCTATTCTTTCTACTAATCCAGTTGCTAAAGCATTTTCAGTATCCATATCTATTAATTGATATTTTAATGATGAGCTTCCGCAATTTATAACTAATACGTTCATTATAAACTCCTCCTGTTAAACTTATAATATAAAATTAATAAGCTTAATTCATTTTAATTTTATCCATCTATATAAAATTCTAATCAATTACTATTTAGTTGCTTGTGCTTGAACAGCAGTTATTGCAACAACGTTAACTATATCCTCTGAACTACATCCTCTTGAAAGGTCGTTTATTGGTTTAGCGAAACCTTGACAAACTGGTCCAATAGCTTCTGCATTAGCAAATCTTTGAACTAATTTGTATCCTATATTTCCAGCTTGTAAATCTGGGAATACTAAAACATTAGCATTTCCTGCTACTTTACTATTTGGAGCTTTTTGTGAAGCAACTTTTCCAACTATAGCAGCATCTAATTGTAATTCACCATCTATATCTAAATCTGGTCTTAATTCTTTAGCTTTTTCTGTTGCTACTCTTACCTTTGTTACTAAATCATGGTCAGCACTTCCCATTGTTGAGAATGAAAGCATTGCAACCTTTGGATCCATTTTGCAAAGATTTTTAGCAGTATCAGCAGTAGCTATAGCTATAGCAGCTAATTGGTCTGCATTTGGATTTGGATTAACAGCACAGTCTGAGAATAATAACATTCCACCTTCTCCATATTGTGAACCTGGTACCATCATTATGAAGAAACTTGATACTACAGATACTCCTGGAGCAGTTTTTATTATTTGAAGACCTGGTCTTAAAAGGTCACCAGTTGTGTGTACAGCACCTGATACCATTCCGTCTGCATCACCCATTTTTACCATCATTGTTCCGAAGTATAAAGGATCTCTTACGATTTTTCCAGCTTTTTCAACTGTCATTCCTTTAGCTTTTCTTAATTCATAAAATTCGTTTATATAAGTGTCTAATTTATCTGAAGTTTCAGGATCAACTATGTTTACTCCCTCTAAGTTTACGCCTAAAGCTTCAGCTTTTTCTCTTATTACTTGTTCTGAACCTACTAAGTAAACGTCAGCAAGTCCTTCTTCTTTTATTCTTTGTGAAGCGACAAGAGTTCTCTCTTCATCACCTTCTGGAAGTACTATTTTTTTTCTATTATTTTTAGCACTTTCCCATATTTGTTTCATAAGTTCCATGTTCATTTCTCCTTTCAAGTCAAAGCAGATGTTATGTGTTATCACACACAATACTAATAATACTATACTCCTATACTAATATATTTTTCAACAGATAACAAACAAAAAAACGGTATCATAATATTGTTTTTATATTTAAAATTATCTGAATTTTCTAATAAATATATACACTTTATTATTTTTATATATTAGGTTATTATAATTTTATCAAAATAGGAAAAAGTGGTGATTTAAATGAATATAACTGGCATAATAACTGAATATAACCCTTTTCATCTAGGTCATGAACTTCATCTAAAAAGTTCAAAAGAGATTACAAATTGCGATGGAGTTATTTGTGTTATGAGTGGAAACTTTGTGCAAAGAGGTTTGCCTGCTTTAACAGACAAATGGACTAGAACAAAAATGGCCTTAGAAGCTGGAGTTGATTTAGTTGTAGAACTTCCAACCCTTTTTGCAACTTCTTCAGCAGAATTTTTTGCCTTTGGTGCAGTATCTTTGCTTAATTCTTTAAATGTAGTTAATAATATTTGTTTTGGGTCAGAATGTGGAGATATAGATTTAATTAAAAAACTTAGTGAAATTATTATCAATGAACCCCCTCTATTTAAAGAATATTTAAAGGATTATTTAAAGGAAGGACTTCCCTTTCCTAAAGCTAGAAGTGAAGCTTTAATGAAGTACTTAGATGATAATAATTATAAAATTGATTTTTCATACTTAGAAAAAGTTCTAAACTCTTCTAATAATATATTAGCCATTGAATATTGCAAAAGCCTTTATAAGCTTCAAAGTTCTATAAAACCTTTTACTATACAAAGATTAGGAGCAGATTACAATGATGAAGAACTTTCAAAAAATGAAATAGCTTCTGCTTCTGCCATAAGAAAAAGTATTTATACTTCAAATATGGAAGAAAGTCTTGATTTTATGCCTGAGTATAGCTATAACTTATTAAAAAATACTTCTTTTAGTGATTTAGATAAAATGTTTGACTTAGTAAAATACGCTATAGTAAGCAATCCTAATGTATTAAAAGAAATACCAGAGGCTTCTGAAGGCATAGATAATAAGATAATTCAAAACATAGGAAAAGCTAATTCCTTAGATGAATTAATAAATCTATGTAAAAGTAAGCGCTATTCATACACTAGATTAAATAGAATTTTATGTCACGTACTATTAAATGTAAATAAAGATCTTCTTTCTCTTAGAAAATCTTCTCCTAATTATGTAAGAATCTTAGGATTTAATAATAAAGGAAGGGAAATTTTAAAAGAGATTAAGAAAAATTCTGAAATAAATATCGTTAATAAATTATCAAAAGCTAAAGCAGATCCTTTGTTAGAATTTGACATAAAAGCCACTAATATTTATAGCTTTCTAAATCCATCAGTTAAAATTAACAGTGATTATTTAATTAGTCCTATTATTTTTAGATAACAATAATATTATTATATTTACTTAAATATAAATACTATATATGATTTCGTAAAAGGAGGAAACCATGTATAGTATTTTATTTTTACTTATAATAATACTAAGTATAATTTTAATAAAATTATTAAAAATAAAAGGCAATATTATTTTTTCTTTATTTTTAACCTTAACAGTAATTTACTTTATAGTAAACCCTAAACTTTCCATGGAAGCATCCTTAGCTGGTGCAAAGTTATTTTTTTACTCTGTGCTTCCAACCATGTTTCCATTTATGGTTATATGTAACATGATAATTAATTTAGATGGAATAAAACTATATTCAAAAATATTAGGCCCTATTCTATGTAAACCCTTAGGATTAAGTTATCCTTGTAGCTTTGCTTTAGTTGCAAGTTTTCTTTGCGGATATCCACTTGGTGCAAAATATTCTACTGACTTATATAAAAAGGGGCTTATTCTCCACGATGAATTTGTAAGACTTTTAAATATAGCTTCTAATATAGGCCCTTTATTTCTATTAGGTGCTGTAGGAACATCTATGCTTGGTAATTCAACCCTTGGATACTTATTGTTAATACCAAGTTATCTTTCTGCAATTATTATGGGTATAATAACTAAAAATAAAAAAAGAGAGAAAAAACTCTCTCTTTCTAAAGAAGTCATTACTGAAAACAAATCTACTTTTAACATAGGAGAAGTGATTAAAAAGTCTATTGAGGATGCTTCCTTAAATATACTTGTCCTATGCGGATATGTAATTATGTTTTCAGTAATAATAAGTATGTTAAAAACCTTATTTATTTCAACTGGAACATTAACAAACTTAAGTTCTATGTTAAATATACCTCCTGATATATTTAACGGTTTATTTTTAGGAAGCATAGAAGTTACAAATGGATGTAACATAATAGCTTCTAGTAATTTATCACTTTTTAGCAAATTACTCTTACTATCATTTTTAAGTTCCTTTGGTGGACTTTCAATAATAATGCAAACTTCTTCTTTCTTTTATAAAGAAAATGTATCTATAATAAAATACTTCTTATTTAAAGTTTTGCAAGGAATAATTGCCTTTGTACTTATGTTTTTCGTTTATATGATATTTAAAAATAATATTGCAGTTTCACTTATAGAAAACTCATTTTTAATTACACTTTCTCCAATAATATTAATTATAGGAATAACCCTTGGCTTAGCAATTTTATATAAATTACTTATCGCCTCTTAATTCCTTAATATTGCTTCTTATTTCACCAGTTGCTTTATCTAAGTCTTCTGTGAAATCAATAGCAAACTTCTCCATATTATTTTTCATATGATTAAGAAATTCTTCTCTTTTATTAGTTATTTCATTTTCTAATTGAGATAATATTTCATCAGCATATTCTCTTGAGCCTAGTCTAATAGTTTTTGCTTGTCTTTGAGCATTAGCTATTATCTCCTGGGCTCTTAATTCTGCTTCTTTTACTATATTATGATTCTCAATTCTTTTTTTCATCATTTCATAAGTTTCTTGCTTAACACTCTCATTTTCTTTTCTAGCTTCAGCTAAGATTCTTTCTTTCTCTCCTAAAACCCACTGTGCTTTTTTAATCTCATCTGGAAGACAATTAATCACTTGGTCTAAAAGTTCTAAAACTTCTTTTCTATCAACAACAACCTTACCTGTTATAGGGACCTTAGAAGCTCCCTCAACAATATCTCTTAAGTAATCTAAAATTTCAATAACTTGTGACTCCATGTTAATAATTATCCCTCCCCTCTTAAACTAATAATCCTTTCTTCTAAATCCTCTACTATCTCTTTTGGAACAAAGTTTTTTATTTCTCCATTAAAACTTGCAACCTGCTTTATTGCAGACGAGCTTATATAAGAGTAATTAGGGCTTGTAACCATAAATACAGTTTCAACCTCATTTGCTAATTCTCTGTTCATAAGTGCCATTTGGAATTCATATTCAAAATCAGTAACTGATCTTAAACCTTTTATTATTACATCTGCTTTTTCTTTTCTCACAAAATCAATTAAAAGTCCATTAAAACTTTTAACCTCAACATTATTGTATTTTGCAACGCACTTCTCTATAAGATTAACCCTTTCTTCTATAGAAAACATACCTTTTTTATTTATGTTTATAAGAACAGCAACTATGACCTTATCAAATTTACTTGCCGCTCTTTCAATAAGGTCTAGATGTCCTTTAGTAATAGGGTCAAAACTTCCTGGATAAACCCCTACTCTCATTTTAGTCCTCCTCTATTTTATAAAAGCAAACTGTTGTATTTCCATACTTCTTAACTTTTGTAAGCTTTATCTTTTCAGTTCCCTCAAAAATTTCTTCACTTGAATCTATTTTAGTAACTATTAACCCATCTTCTTGAAGTAAGTTCTTTTCTTCAATTATTTCTATAGCTTCTGGAATAAGATTTTTCATGTATGGAGGATCTATAAACATTAAATCAAATACTTTACCTCTTGAAGCTAAACTTCTTAATGCAGAATAAGCATCTGTGTTTAGAGCATGACAAAAATCTCCGAAGCCTAAATTTTCTATATTTTTCTTTAAAACAGGGAATGTTACTGGACTCTTATCAACTAAGTAGCATTCTTTAGCTCCTCTACTTGCTGCTTCTAATCCTAAACTTCCTGTTCCTGCAAAAACATCTATAACTACAGCATCAGGTATATACCATTGAATCATACTAAACATTGATTCTTTTACTCTATCTAGTGTTGGTCTTGTTTCATATGTTGGTGGTGATAATAGTTTTCTTCCTCTTGCTTTTCCTGCTATTATTCTCATTTATAATGTCCTCCTTTGATTTTCCTTAATTATTTTATCATATTACTAGTTTTTGAACAATTTACTAATTGAAACAAATATACCTACTATTTCTTTCAATTCCCCTCATTATTTCTGTACAAAGCTTTTTATTATCTTCATTTATATTATTTACTATTAATTTAGCTTCATGATTAGCACATTTTAATATATTTATATCATCAACTACATTAGCTAGAATAAATCCTTCATCTCCATGCTGTCTCATTCCAAAGACTTCCCCAGCACCTCTTAGTTTTAAATCCTCTTCTGCAATATAAAAACCATCTGAACTCTCTGTCATTATTTCCATCCTTCTTCTAGTAATATCATTTTTAGTATTAGCTATAAGAATACAATAAGACTTATGTTCTCCTCTTCCAACTCTTCCTCTAAGTTGATGAAGTTGTGCTAAACCAAACCTCTCTGCATTTTCTATAATCATCATTGTAGAGTTTGGTACATTAACACCTACTTCTATAACCGTTGTAGATATTATACCTTTTATTTCCCCATTTTTAAAGGTATTTATAATTTTATCCTTATCTTTTCCAGCTATCTTACCGTGTAAAATTTCAATTCTTATATCCTTAAAGATTCCATTTTTAAGTTCTTCATAAATTTTTTCAACAGAGTTTAGATTTAACTTTTCATTTTCCTCTATTAAAGGTGATACTATATAGAATTGTCTTCCTTTCTCTACTTCCTTTAAAGCAAAGTTATAAGCCTTCATTCTTTGATTCATATCTACTAGCATAGTATCTATTGGCTTTCTTCCTGGAGGTAATTCATCTATTATAGAAATATCCAAGTCACTATATAAATATAAGGAAAGAGTTCTTGGAATAGGGGTAGCAGTCATTACTAAAACATCCGCTCTCTTATTTTTATTTATAAGTCTACTTCTCTGTTCTACTCCAAATCTATGTTGCTCATCTGTTACCACAAGACCTAAATTGTTTAATTCAACATCATCCTGTATTAAGGCATGAGTTCCTATTAACATTATTCCTTTTCCTGAGGCTATCTTCTCTTTTATTCTCTTCTTCTCTTTTTCCTTAGTACTTCCAGTTAAAAGCTCTATATCAACTCCAAATTGCTCTAAATATTTTTTGGCTTCAGCATAATGTTGATTAGCTAATATTTCTGTAGGTGCCATAAGAACAGTTTGATATCCATTCATGTACACGTTAAACATAGATATTAATGCTACTAAAGTTTTTCCTGATCCAACATCTCCTTGAACTAATCTATTCATTGCAATATTTCTCTTTTGATCTAGAAGTATTTCTCTAAGGGTTCTTGATTGTGCATTAGTTAAAGTATATGGAAGTGACTCTTTTAAATCCTTAAGAAGAGGACTCATTTTAAAGCTTATTCCGCTATTTTCTTTTTTTATATGAGCCTTCATCATTATTATTTTTAGAGAATATGTAAATAACTCTTGAAACTTAAGTCTATTTATTGCACTTTGTAATTCTCCTCTACCCTCTGGAAAATGTATGCTTCTTATAGCTTTATCTAGGGATATAAGTTTATACTTTTTTACTATTTCCTCTGGTAAATTTTCTTTTATAATCATATTCTTAAGTATTTCATTTATAAGCTTAACTAAAATTTTGTTTGTTAATCCATTTTTCAAAGTATATATAGGTAAAATCTCACTTTTATTAGCTTCTTTACAAGGTATTAATGGATTAATAACCTCTAGAGTATTATTAACCTTTTTAAATTTCCCCATAAGATTATATTCATTACCTAAAATGAAATTCCTTTTTATATAAGGCTGATTAAACCATTTCCCTATAACCTTTAAGTTATTATATGTAAAGTTAATTGTGGTTAAAGTTTTTCCATTTCTAGTTCTTATTGAACTTCCATAACTTTGGACTTTACATTTTAAAATAGCTTTTTCATCACTTATATCTCCATTTAAACTTATATCATCATTTAAAAATTCATAGTCCCTTGGAAAATATAAAAGTAAATCTAAAACAGTAAATATACCAACTTTATTAAGTCTCTCTTTAAGCTTAGGCCCAACACCTTTTACTAATCCTATATCATCGTATATGTTAATCCTAATCCCCTCCTTAAATAATAAAGCTAATTTAATCATCTATAAAAAAATAATATACTTTAATTACATTCTTAAAATTGCAAAATTAAAGGATTATAACCATAAAACTTATAGCTATAACCCTATAATAAAATTTCTATTCATATTAGCTTTAAAAAACTAAAATTTCACTAAAAATTATTAACTCTTAATTATTCTACTGACATTATGAAGTAATATAATGGCTGTTCACCCTTATAACATTGAACATCTAAATCCTCATATTTTCCTTCTAGTTTTTCAATTAAGGCATCAACTTTTTCCTCTTCACAGTCTTTACCATAGAATATAGTGATTAACTCTGAATCTTCATCAACTAAAGAATCTATTAAATCCTCAGCTACTTTATATGGATCTTCTCCAACTTCTTTTATCTTACCTTCAACTAAGCCTAAGATATTCCCTTCTTTGATTTCTTTTCCATCAACTTCAGTATCTCTAACAGCATATGTTACAGAAGTTGTTTTTACCATTTCCATAGCTTCTTTTAACTCTTCAGTATTTTCTTCAACGTCAGCTTCTGGGTTAAACATAGTTATACAAGTTATTCCTTGAGGAATTGTCTTTGTTGGTATAACTCTTATATCCTTATCTGATATTTCAGCTGCTTGATTAGCTGCCATAATTATATTTTTATTGTTAGGTAAAATAAATATATGCTCAGCATTTAATTTTTCAATAGCTTCTAACATATCTTGAGTACTTGGGTTCATAGTTTGACCACCTTCTATAACATAGTCAACACCTAAGTCCTTAAATATGTTTTTCATACCTTCACCCATTGCTACTGATATAAATGCATATTTTTTAAACTCTCCAGCTGCAACACTCTCCTCTGTTTCAGCTGCCTCTTCATACATACCTTCAAGCATTTCTCTATGCTCTTCTCTCATGTTATCAATCTTAATTTTTGAAAGTTCTCCAAATTTAACTGCCTCTTCTAGAACTTTTCCTGGATTATTTGTGTGAATATGAACTTTAATTACATCCTCATATCCAACAACAACTAGAGAATCACCCTTATTTATAACTTTTGATTTAAATTCTTCTGCATGGTTTGAGTCCCCTAAGATTATAAACTCAGTACAGTATCCAAATTTAATATCTTCTTCACTCATAGTTTCACTTCTTTGAGCCTTAGCTACTGAAGATTTAACAGCTTGTGGTGTTCCTGTAGTTACTTTTAATCCATTTTCTAAAGCTTCTTGCATTCCTTGAAGGATTATTAATAATCCCATTCCGCCTGAATCAACAACTTTAGCTTTCTTTAATGCTGGTAACATTTCTGGTGTCTTATCAAGCATAATTTTACTTTCTTTGCATACTTCTCTCATAAGTTCAGTTATATTATCTTCTTTTAAGGCTACAGCCACTTCACCAGCAGTTCTAACAATTGTAAGTATTGTTCCCTCTGTTGGTCTCATAACAGCCTTATACGCTGATTTACTTCCCTCTAAAAGTGCATTAGCAAATTCACTTGCATCAGCCTCTTCTTTTCCTTCAAGCCCTTTTGATATACCTCTAAGAATTTGTGAAAGAATAACACCTGAGTTTCCTCTTGCACCCATAAGAGCACCCTTAGCTAGTTTCTTAGAAACTTCACCAATGTTTTTGTTATCCATTCCTTCGATTTCCTTAACAGCAGCTCTAAATGTCATAGACATGTTTGTTCCTGTATCTCCATCTGGAACTGGGAAAACGTTAAGAGAGTTTACATATTCACTCTGTAACTCTAGCTTATTTGCTGCATTACTCATCATATAATACAAGTGTTCCCCATTTACTTTATTAAATTTCATTCTGTTTTACCTCCTAGACTCTAACCGCTTGAACATTTACTGTTATGCTAGATACTTTAAGCCCAGTATAATTTTCAACATTATATTTAACTTTTTGAATTATATTGTTTGCTATTACAGATATTTTTGTACCATATTCTACCATAACAAATACTTCTATTGTTAACTTATCATTTTTATCATCTATTTTTACGCCTTTTGTTAAATTTTCTATTCTCATTAACTCCCAAAGGCCTTCTGTAGCGCTCTTAGAAACCATTCCAACAACTCCGTAGCATTCCATTGTTGATAACCCAACAATCTTTGCTAAAACGTCATCAGTATAAGACACATTTCCATATTCATTTGAATATCCTATCATGGCGATTCCTCCTCAACTATTAGATATACTGTATTCTATATTAACTGCCTATAAAAGTCACTTAAAAATAAATACATAAACCTATTACATATACTATATTCTATATTAAATACTTTGATTATTCAAGAACTATATACCTTTTGAAACATATTTTTAAAGAATTATTTTAATATTATACTTGCATAACTAATATATATTATGATAGAATATTATCTGTCCTATTGAAGATTTTATCTTCATTTTAAAGGAGGTGTTTTTAATGGCAAGAAGATGCGAGATTTGTAACAAAGGAGTTGTAGCTGGAGTACAATACAGTCACTCTCACAGACAATCAAAGAGAACTTGGGCTCCTAACATAAAAAAGGTTAAAGCAATCGTTAAAGGAACACCAAAAACTGTTCACGTTTGTACAAGATGCTTAAGATCTGGAAAAGTTCAAAGAGCTATATAAGAAATCTTTGGCTAAAATGCAGTTTAATAACTGCATTTTTATTTTGCATAAAAATAAGGGATAAGTTTTACTTATCCCTTAATTTTTTCCATCTTATGTATCAGATTTCTTATTACCTTTAAACATTCTAACTATTTTAGCTAAGAACTTTGGTAATTTAATAGTCATTATTCTCATAAACTCTCTCCTACCTTTAAAATTATTTCTTATTTTATTTTATGCAGAAGAAACTCAAATTGTGTTTAATCTCTTGAATATATAACTAAAACTTCACCTTTTTCAAAGGATATATCAATATATTCATCAATAAACTCATTAGACACACATAATGAATCTCCTATTAAAAGTTTATGATTATAAAGTTCATATTTAGAACCTTTTATAGAAAAATTATTTACTGGAGAACCAAAAGCTTGAAATGATATATAATCACCAAATTCTTTTTTTAGAGTTGTCCCTTTATTCTTTAGGTAAATTTTATTATTATTATCAATAATATATGCCTCAATACCTCTCTCTAAAGCTTCTCTTAAAAGTCCTAAATTAGCCATAACATGATCTAATCTTGTTCCTGTAACCCCTAAGAAGACAATTTCTGTAGCTCCTAATTCAACGGCTTTAAAAAAAGCAATCTCAGTATCAGTATTATCCTTCTCAGGATTAAATTTTTCTACTTTTATTTTATCTAATATATCCTTATATTCTTCTCCTATAGAATCAAAGTCTCCTAGGGCATAGTCTGGAGTAAATCCATTTTCTAAATAGGCTTCAGCTCCCCTATCAGCAGCTATTAATAAGTCACACTCTTTAATTTCACTTTTTAATAACTCACTACTAGGCTTTTCTCCCCCAGCTATTATAAGAACTTTCATTTTATAGTGCCTCTCTTAAAGCTTTAATGTTTTCTTCTATTTTATCTTCTTTAAATACAGCTGATCCAGCAACTAAAACATTAGCTCCAGCTTCTACTATCTCTTTTATATTATTTGCACCTACTCCTCCATCAACTTGGATTAATAAGTCTTCCTTACCACAAGCCTTAGCCATTTCTTTTACTTCTTTTATCTTATTTAAACTATATGGTATAAAGCTTTGTCCCCCAAAGCCTGGATTAACAGACATTATTAATACCATATCTACTGAAGGTATTAAATTCTTAAGCATTGAAACTGGTGTACCTGGATTTAAAGCTATTCCAGCCTTGCATCCTTTACTTTTTATATAATTTATTGTTCTATCAATATGTCTATCAGCTTCATAATGTACAGTTATTAAATCTGCTCCTGCACTTATAAATTCATCTACATATCTTCCTGGCTCTTCTATCATTAAGTGAACATCAAAAACAAGATTGCTTAAGTTCCTTATAGCTTTCATTATTGGAAATCCAAAGCTTATATTTGGAACAAAATGACCATCCATTACATCTATATGTAAGAACTCTGCCCCACCTTTTTCTACTCTCTTAACTTGTTCTCCTAAAATACTAAAATCTGCTGATAATATTGATGGTGCTATTTTAACCATTAATTACCCCTCCTATTTATTATCTCTTCTAAGGTTTTTATATAAAAATCATATCTTAGCTTGTTTATTTTACCCTCTTCAACTGCTTCTTTCACAGCACACTTAGGTTCTTTATAATGATTACATCCATTAAATTTGCAAAGATTATTATAATCATTAAATTCTGGGAAGCAATATTTTAAGCTATCTCTATCTATAAAAGTAACATCTAAAGTTGTAAATCCTGGAGTATCAACTAAGTATCCATTGTCTACATCTATAAGTTCACTATGTCTAGTAGTATGCTTACCTCTTCCTATTTTTTCACTTACACTTCCTGTTTCCATATGTTCTCTATCTATAAAAGAATTTAAAAGTGTAGATTTTCCTGCTCCAGAAGGGCCACAAAGGACTGTTATGTTATGTTCTAATCTTTCCTTTAAAGCATCAAAACCTTTTCCTTCCTTGGCATTTATGAAGAGAACCTCATAACCTATATCATTTATTAATTCTTTTAAGTTTTCTTTTTCTTCCTCTGTACATAAATCTTCTTTATTTAAACATACAACTGCATGTATATCATTATACTCACAAAGAGTTAAAAATCTATTTAATAAATCTAAATTTATGTCAGGATTTTTTATTGCAAATACAACGAAAGCTTGTGTTACGTTTGCAACAGTTGGTCTTATAAGCTCTGAGCTTCTCTCATGTATATCCTCTATTACACCTTTTCCATTCTCTACTTTTATGGTAACTCTATCTCCTACCATAGGCTTTAATGAATTATATCTGAATTTACCTCTAGCTTTACATTCAATAATTCCTTCATCTGTTTTTATATAATAGAATCCACCTATACCTTTTATTATAATTCCTTCCATGTTTCCTCCCTATCTTTAATATTATATATTCTTATAATATACAAATTTTAATATAAAATGCAAGAATCTTAATAATTATATAGACTCTTTTCCGTTCCTTATAATTCTATTTTCTATTTATAAATCAAGTTTTTCTCTTATTTATTTGACTATATAAAATAAAAGGGAGTATTAACTCCCTTTTACCTTATAATTTTTATTTCTAAAATAAATAAAATTACATTTAAACTTATTTATTAATTATTACCAGATTGTTCAGGTTGTTTTGGTTGTTCTGGTTGTGCTTGCTGATTTGGTTGTGTTGGTTGTGTTGGCTGATTTGGTTGTGTTGGTTGTTCTGGTTTTTTTTCTTCTTCCATAGTTACAGAAACTGATCCCCCTTCTTCAACCTCACCAGAATTACTTACTGATTTAACCTTAGCAGTATCACTTGTAATTCCACTTACATTTATTTTATTTTTTGAAGCCCATGCTTTAGCTTGAGCCCCAGTCATTCCAACAAGTTCTCCTGCATTATGCTTAGGTTTTTCAGGCTTCACATAATCACCGTAGTAATTAATTGTTATAGTTACCTTTTCCCCTTGCTTAATTGTAAGAGATCCAGATTGACTTTGACTATAAACCTTACCTGATTCTCCTTCACTTTTAGCTGCCTCACCCTTAACAGGATTTACTCCAACTCCAGCATTAGCTAAGATTGATTTAGCTTCCTCTACACTTTTTCCTGATACATCTGGTATATTTATAGTTTCTGATTTTATTTCTTTTCCTTTACTTATAGTAACATTTACTTTAGAACCTTTATCTACAGACTCATTAGCATTAGGACTTTGAGAAATAACTTCCCCTCTAGGAACGCTATCACTATATTCTTCGTCAACAGTTCCAAGCTCTAAACCTAAACTTTTTAATGTTCTCTTTACGCTATCTAAATTCATTTCTGCAAAGTTTGGAACTTTTATTTGTCCTTCTCCACCACTAACAGTAAGTTTTACTTCGCTACCGGTCTTAACAGTAGAATCTACATTTGGATCAACTTTTAAAACTATTCCTTTTTCTTGATCACTTTCTTCTGTAACTTCTACCACCTTTAATCCTAAGCCTTCTAACTTACTCTTAGCATCTTCTACCTTTTCTCCTACAACATTAGGTATTTTAACATCTTTTCCACCTTCCATAAATTTCTTCATACCAAGGAATCCAAGAGTTATTCCTAATGCTACAACCAAAATAGTTGCAATTATAATTAATATTGGTGATTTCTTTTTCTTTTTATTAATAGCTTTTTGAGGCTTAGTTTGAATATTATTTTCTTCTTCATCTTCATCCTCATCATCTTCATAATATTCATCATCCTCGTCATCTTCATCAGGTTCTGAGTTATTAGTTTCAGTATTTGGAACAACAACTGGAGACATAACTCTTGTAAATTGATCTTCATCTTCTGCAGATTTTGATGATATTGTAACATTTGGATCCTTCTTTATCTTTTCTAAGTCACCTATTATTTCCTTAGCTGTTTGATATCTATTAACAGGATCCTTTTCCATAGCTTTCATTATTAAATCATTTAAACTATTTGGAATATTTTGATTTATATTCTTAGGAGGTATTGCTTTCTCCTGTATATGTTTTACAGCTACAGTAACAGGTGAATCACCATTAAAAGGAACAACTCCAGTAACCATTTCATACAATACTATACCTAAAGAATATAAGTCAGTTCTATAATCAGTATAAGTTCCTTTAGCTTGCTCTGGTGAAAAATAATGTGCAGATCCCATAACACTATTAGTGTGCGCTATAGTGGAGGAATCCATAGATTTAGCTATTCCGAAGTCAGTTACTTTAACAATTCCTTCTTCTGTAACTAATATATTTTGTGGTTTAACATCTCTATGTATAATTCCGCTTTTATGGGCACATTCTAAAGCTTTAGCAACCTTTATCCCTATACTTATGGCAACCTCATAAGGTAAAGCACCTTTTTCCTTAATTATATCTTTTAAAGTTTTACCTTCAACGTATTCCATAACAATATAATTAATATCATCTTGAGTTCCAACATCTAATACATTTACTACATTTGGATTGGATAAGTTAGCAATAGCTGTAGCTTCTTTTTTAAATCTTCTAACAATTTCTTCATTGTTTTTAAATTCATCTTTTAGTATTTTAACAGCTACGAATCTATTTAATTTTCTACATCTAGCTTTATAAACAAAGGACATGCCACCTTCGCCTACGCACTGAAGTAACTCGTACCTATTCCCTAAGATTTTACCTATCATTCTATTTCTCTCCTCCAAAAACTAACACTGTAATATTATCCTTTCCTCCCCTTGCTTTAGCCATTTCAACTAATTCATTGCATGCTTTATCAAAATCATTAGATTTAATTACTTTTTTCCAAATTTCATCCTCATCAACATCATTACTTAATCCATCTGTACAAAGTAAATATGCCTTATATTCATGTCTGTCAACCTTGAAGACATCAACATCAACATTTGAATTAGTTCCAATAGCTCTAGTTATTACATTTTTTCTTGGATGATTTTTAGCTTCCCCCTCTGTAATGCAACCACTATCAACAAGTTCTTGAACTAAGGAATGATCCTTTGTTAATTTTTTTATTCCATTTTCATTAATACCAAAACAAGCACTATCACCAACATTGGCAATATAAACTATGTTTTTAACCTCTAATATAGCTGTTATTGTTGTACCCATACCAGATAAACCAGAACTTTCTTGGCTCATACTATATATTTTAGCATTCGCATGTAAAATTGCATCTTTTAAAAGATTATCTAATGGTATAACACCGAAATTTTCTTTAACAAAACAAATAATGCTTTCCACAGCTCTTTTACTAGCTACTTCTCCAGCATTATGTCCACCCATTCCATCACCAACTACATATATTGAAAATTCATCTTCTCTAGAATAAGATAAAAAATCTTCGTTTAACTCTCTAACATTTCCTTTATCTGTTACAAATCCTAACATAAATATTTCCCCCTACAGCTTTAACCCTTTTGACTTAATATAGCTTCTTCTCAATTGACCACAGGCTGCATTTATATCTGAGCCCATCTCTCTTCTTACTGTAGCTTCTACTCCATATGTTTTAAGAGTATTTAAAAATGTTTCTATATCCTTCTTAGTAGATTTTTTAAACTCATTTTCCTTTATTTCATTTACAGGAATTAAATTAACATGACAAAGCATGCCTTTTAATAATCTTCCTAAGCTCTTGGCATCTTCTTTAGTATCGTTAACTCCACTAACTAAAGAATATTCAAAAGTTATTCTTCTTCCTGTTTTCTCAATATAATAATTACAAGCGTCTAAAATTTCACTAATTGAATACTTATTAGCTATTGGCATTATTGTTTTTCTCTTTTCATCTGAAACAGCATGTAATGAAATTGCTAAAGTTACTTGCATTTCCTTATCAGCCATTTCACGAATTTTTGGCACAAGACCACATGTTGATAATGTTATATGTCTCTGCCCTATATTTAACCCATAATCAGCATTGACAAGCTCTAAGAACTTCATAACATTATCATAATTGTCTAAGGGTTCTCCACTTCCCATTAAAACTATATTAGATATTCTCTCACCTAGAAGTTTCTGTCCAATTAAAACTTCTGATAATATTTCTCCTGCAGTTAAATTTCTTACCATTCCTTCTAAGGTAGATGCACAGAATTTACATCCCATTCTACATCCTATTTGTGTGGAAACACAAATAGAATTACCATATTTATATCTCATAATAACGCATTCTATTATGTTTCCATCACCTAATCCTAAAAGGATTTTTCTAGTACCATCTTCACTAGATGATAAATAATCTATAACTTCAGGGATACCTATATAAAAATTTTCTGAAAGCTTGCCTATTAGAGCTTTTGAAATATTTTTCATCTCTTCAAAATTAAATACTTCCTTTTTATATATCCAATCAAAGATTTGCTTTGCTCTAAAAGCACTCTCTCCATTTTCCTTCATCCACTCTTTTAACTCTTCTAATGTAAAATCTAAGATGTTTTTCATACAGTCTCACCTTCCATGTTTATCCTCTTTGCTATTTACTTTCTTTTTTCTTAAGCTTAGCAATAAAGAAACCATCCATGTACTTATTAGGTAATATGGTAACACTTCCGTTATCATTATATACCACATTATCAGCCTTACCTAAAAATACTTTTTCTACTTCGCAGTCTGAATTTCTTTCTACGAACCAATCTATAACTTCTTCATTTTCTTTTTTATTTAAAGTACAAGTAGAGTAAACTAATTCTCCACCTTCTCTTAAATAATTCCAAGCATTTTTTAATATTTCTTTTTGAACCTTAACAACTTCTGTTAAATCATTATTCTTTTTATTCCATTTTATTTCTGGTTTCTTTCTTATAATTCCAAGACCTGAGCAAGGTACATCTAATAATACTCTATCAGCCCAATTTATATACTTAGAATTTATCTTTGTAGCATCTCCTAATTCAACTTCAACATTAGTTAATCCTAATCTATCTATATTTTCCTTTATTAAGGCTAACTTATGGTCATGAATATCAAAAGCCACTACTTTTCCTTTATTCATCATTAATTCGCCTATATGAGTTGCTTTAGTTCCTGGTGCACTACATAGATCCATAACTTGTTCATCACCCTTTAAATCAAATAAAGGAGCTACTAACATAGCACTTTCATCTTGAACTGTTATTAACCCTTCTTGATAAAGTTTATTTTTCTCTATTGCACTACCTTTTTTGATTATGATAGCTTCTGGTGAAAATGCACCTTCCTCTATATCATATCCTTCTTCTTCAAGTCTTTCATAAACTTCATCATAATCAGCTTTACATGTATTAACTCTAACTGTTACATATGGAATTGTATTTAAGCCTCTAAGTATTCTTAAAGCATACTCTTTTCCATATTGTTTTATGAACATTTCTATCATCCATCTATCAAAAGAAAAGTCATAACATAAAGCTTCGTTATTTCTTAATCCAACTTTAAAGTTTTTATTTTCATTTCTTAAATAATTTCTTAAAACCCCATTTACAAACTTAGCTAAATTAGGTTCAGTTTCTTTAGTTAAGTTTACAGCTTCATTAACTATTGCATATGGAGGAACTCTATCTAAGAATTTCATTTGATATATAGCACTTCTTAATATGTTTACTACACTCTCATCTATCTTACCAATATCAGCAACAAAACTTGAAAGAATTATATCTATCATTTTTTTGTATTTTATTGTTCCATAAACAACTTCTGTTATTAATCCCTTATCTTTTGGATCTATATCATTAGATGCAAATTGCTTATTTATTTCTATATTTGAATATGCTCCATTTAATAAGACATTGTCTAATATTTCAACTATTATTTTTCTTGCATTCATATTTTAACCTCTAATCATTTGAATTTCTGTTACTTATAGCTATAAGTCTTACTAATTGTAAAACAGCCATAAGTGTTGCTGCAACATAAGTTAATGCTGCTGCACTTAATACCTTTCTAGCTCCATCTACTTCTTTATCATATAATATTCCTCTTGCCTCTAAAAGTTTTAATGCTCTTGATGAGGCATTAAATTCTACTGGCAATGTTACTAGTTGAAAAAGTACAACTACTGAGAATAATATTATACCAATAGTTACTAAAGTACTATAACTTAGTAATATTCCAATAAAAAACAAAATCCATGATAAGCTTGATGAAAAGTTTACTACAGGTACTATGGCATTTCTAAAAACTAATGCAGAATAAGATTCTTTATCTTGTATAGCGTGCCCAACTTCATGAGCTGCTACGCCTATGGATGCTACAGAAGTGCTTCCATAAACATCAGATGATAATCTTAAAACCTTAGCTCTTGGATCATAATGGTCACTTAATCTTCCTGGTACTTGTTGAATTTCTACTTCTTGAAGTCCAGCATCATTTAAAAGAATTCTTGCAACTTGTGCACCAGTATATCCATTTATACTTCTAACTGTGCTATATTTGTTAAATGTGCTAGAAACTTTAAATTGTGCCCATGCAGATATTAAAATCGCTGGTATAAGTATTAAATATGTTGGATCAATATAATATGGATAAAACATACCATCACCCTCTTAAATTATTTTAAAACTTTACCTATTTCTACTGAGTTTCCATTTATAAATTGTTCTACAAATAGTTGCTTGCTATTTGGAAACTGTAATTTTTCTATAACAAGTATATCTTTGCCTGTTGAAACCTTAATTCCTGTTTTATCTACAGCTATTATAGTTCCTGGTTCTTTATTGCTATCCCCTTTTTCAACTCTAGTTTGATGAACTTTCATTGTAAGATCATCATATGAAGTTAAAGCTACAGGCCACGGATTTAATCCTCTAACTAAATTATGAATATCCTGTGCTGAAAGAGACCAATCAATTTTAGCTATTTCTTTATTAAGCATTGAAGCATAACATGTTTCTTCTTCATTTTGTTTTTCTGGAGTTATTTCATTATTAAGTATGCCCCTTATAGTTCTAACTAATAACTCTCCTCCTCTTTCCATTAAAATATCATGTAATTCTCCTGCAGTCATATTATCAGTTATTTCTACTTCATCTTTTAAAAGCATATCTCCAGTATCAAGTCCTACATCCATAAGCATAGTTGTATTTCCTGTTACCTTTTCTCCTTTGATTATACTCCAGTTTAAAGGTGCTGCTCCTCTAAATTTAGGAAGTAATGACGCATGTAGATTGATACATCCATACTTAGGAATATCTAAAACCTCTTTAGGTAATATCTGACCAAAAGCTACTACTATTATGAAGTCTGGCTCCATACTTTTTAATTCTTCTATAGTTTCTGGTTCATTTTTTAATCTTAAAGGTTGATAAACTGGTATGTTGTGTTCTAAAGCAACTTCCTTTACAGGTGACATACCTAATTTCTTTCCTCTTCCCTTTGGTCTATCTGGTTGAGTAAAAACAGCTTCTACTCCAAATTCATTTATTAAGCTCTTTAATGATGGAACAGCAAAATCTGGTGTTCCCATAAATACTATCTTCATGTCATATTCCTCCTTAGTCTTAAAGCTCATGATCTATAAAAAGTACTCCCTCTAAATGATCATATTCATGTTGTATAGCTCTTGCTAAAAATTCTTCTGCATCTAATACAAACTCATTTCCATTAACATCTAAAGCCTTTATCTTTATTTTATTAGCTCTCTTTACTGGTTTATGTCTACCTGGTAAGCTTAAACATCCTTCTTCATCAGTTTGCTCTCCACTTTTTTCTAATATTTCTGGATTTATGAATACTCTAGAACCTGCTCCATCCATAGCATCAACAACAAAGATCCTCTTTAGTATTCCAACTTGTGGAGCTGCTAATCCAACTCCATTATTTTCATACATAGTTTCTATCATATCTTCTACTAAGATTTTTATTCTATCATTAATATCATCAACTACTCTACATTTTTTTCTTAATATTTCGTCGTCATTAAATCTTAAGTTTCTTATTGCCAAAATAACTTCCTCCTTACATTAAGCTATTAGGATTTATGTCTAAACCAATCTTAATCTCATTATAAACATCTTTGGATAATTCATAAACCCCTTTTTTTATTTTAGAGCATACCTCTAAATCTAATTTTCCCTTAATTAGAATTTGCCATCTATAAACATTTTTTATTTTACTTATAGAACAAGGACATGCTTCGTATATAAATATATTATCATATTCTTTTAAGATATTACGTAAATACATCTCTAATTTTTTTGCAAAAATCTTTACTTTTATTTCTCCCTTTGCACTTAGGTTTATTAAAAACAAATCATCAAAAGGTGGATATGCCATAAGTTTTCTTACATTTATTTCTCTTTTAAAGAAATCTTCATAATTATTATCCCTTGCACAGGTCAAAGCATAATGTTCTGGAGAATAACTTTGAATTATTACATCTCCCTTTTTATCACCACGTCCTGCTCTACCACTTACCTGAGTTATAAGTTGAAATGTCTTTTCACTAGACTTATAATCTGGTAAATTTAAAGACATATCTGCAGCCATAACTCCAACTAAGGTTACATCTGGGAAATCAAGGCCCTTAGCTATCATCTGAGTTCCTATTAATATATCTGCTTCTTTACTTTTAAATGAGTTATAAATTTCCTCATGAGAATTTTTCTTTCTTGTTGTATCTACATCCATCCTTAAAACCTTTGCTTCTTTGAAATAATGATGTACTGCTTCCTCTAATTTTTCTGTTCCTACCCCAAAATGTTTAACATAATTACTCCCACACTTAGGGCAAAGCTTAGGCATCTTTTCAGTATTTCCACAATAATGGCAAACTAAGTATCCATTATTATGATAAGTCATTGATATGTCACAATTGTTACATTTAAAAACAAATCCACAACTTCTACAAGAAACAAAGGATGAAAATCCTCTTCTATTTAAAAACAAAATTATTTGTTCTTTTTTCTCTAATCTATCTTTTATCTTCAAATATAAATCCCTACTAAACATTGTTTTGTTATTTGATTTTAGCTCTTCCCTCATATCCACAATAGATACATTAGGAAGTTCTCCATTATTAACTCTCTTTTTAAGTTCAATTAATTCATAATTCCCTTTAAGTGCTTTATAAAAACTAACAACACTAGGGGTTGCTGAACCTAAAACAACCTTACAATTTTTTAGGAGACTTAAATACTCACAAACTTCTATAGTATTATATTTAGGATTCATATCTGATTTATAACTACTTTCATGTTCTTCATCTACTACTATTAGTCCTAAATCGTTAAAGGGTAAAAATATAGCGGATCTTGCCCCTATGACAACCTTAACTTGATCATTTTTAACCCTATACCATTCATCATATCTCTCCCCATCTGAAAGCCTACTATGAAAGACCGCTACATCTTTTCCAAATCTTCCTTTAAATCTTTCAATCATTTGAGGAGTTAGGGCTATTTCTGGTACTAATATTAATGAACTCTTTTCAAAAAGGAGCATATAACTAACTAAATTCATATATACTTCTGTTTTTCCACTTCCAGTTACGCCCTTTAATAAAAATATATTTTTATCACTTTCTAAAATTGTATCATATGCTCTTATCTGTTCTTCATTTAAACTTTTAGGCGGATAAGGCTTAAACTCTCTTAAATTTTCCCTTCCAACCCTTACTTCTTCACTAGAAGCACAACCTAATTCTATTAATTTATTTATCATATATGTTGATATATTAAAAATTTTATTCCATTCTGCTTTTGTGAAACCACCACTTTTTTCTTCAATTAACTCTAAAGCTCTTTTTTGTGGCTCACTTAATTCTTCTATATATTTTTTAAATACTATAACCTGTTTTGTTTTCTCCTTATTTCCACTCATTATTTTAGGTGGAATCATAACTCTTATAGCATCTATGTACTTACATAAATATTTCTCTCTTAAAAATTTAATAAGCTTTAAAGAATCTTCACTTAATAAGGGTTCATTATCACAAACATTATATATAGATTTATATCTTATGCTTTTATTTTCAACATTATCTAATATTTTTAAAACAAAACCTTCAATTTTTTTATTTCCATTTCCAAAAGGAATTAAAACTCTATGTCCAACCTTTATATTATGAACTAAATCTTCTTTAATCTTATATGTAAAAGGCTTATCAATTGTAACAGCTTCACTATTTACAATTACTTCAGCAAATTTCTCCAAAATAATCACCCTTGTTCATATAGAATAAAAAGGCGCAATTAGCGCCCTTTTATAATGTCAAATATATTCTTTGCAACTTCTCTTTTAGACATCTTTTCTAAAGATACCTCTTCACCAGATTTGCTTATTATAGTAACTTTATTTTCATCACTTGCAAAACCTGTTTCTGACTTACTTATGTCATTTGCAACAATGTAATCTAGATTTTTCCTATCCAGTTTACCTTTAGCGTTTTCTTTTAAGTTGCTACTTTCTGCTGCAAAGCCTACTAGAGTTTGATTTTCTTTCATATCTCCAAGAGTTTTTAGAATATCTCTATCTCTCTCAAAAATTAAATTTAAATCATCACCTGTTTTTTTAATCTTTTCATTGCTATAATTTTTAGCTTTATAATCTGCTACAGCTGCTGACTTAATAACTATATCAGCATCTTTAAATTCATTTTTTATAGCATTAAACATATCTTCATTTGTCTTTATATCAATAACTTTAATTCCATTAGGTTTTCTTAAAGAAGTAGGTCCTGATATAAGAACAACTTCTGCTCCCCTATCTCTTGCTTCCTCTGCTATTGAGTATCCCATTTTACCTGAAGATCTATTTGTTAAAATTCTCACTGGATCTATTGGCACTATAGTAGGTCCTGCAGTAACAACAACCTTCTTACCAAGTAAATCCTTAGTAGAATGTAACCTTCTCAATGTTTCTTCTGCAATAATTTCGGTATCTTGAAGTTTACCTTTCCCCTCATCACCACATGCTAATCTTCCACTAGCTGGTTCTATAAATTGATAGCCAAGCTCCTTTAGAAGACTTATGTTCCTTTGAACTATAGGATTTTCATACATGTTTGTATTCATTGCAGGGCAAAAAACAACTGGCGCCTTTGTTGCCATTATAGTTGTTGATAACATATCGTCAGCTATGCCATTTGCAACCTTTCCTATAATGTTTGCTGTAGCTGGTACAATAAGCATTAAATCTGCTTTCTTTGCTAGTGATATATGCTGTATTTCCCAAGCCTTTGGTTCAGCAAACATATCTGTTATAACCATGTTTTGGCTTAATGATTGAAAAGATAATGGTGTTACAAACTCAGTAGCGGATTTAGTCATTATTACATGTACTTCTACATCTTTTTTTCTTAGTCTGCTTATAACGTCTAAGGCTTTATAAACAGCCACTCCTCCACTTACTCCTACAACAACACATTTCTTATCTTTCATAGCTCTTATTTCTCCTCAGTGTCTTTGTAATTTACAAATCCTTCATCTATTTCATTTATAGCTATTGTTAATGGCTTATTTGACTCAACATCAACAAAAGTTTCTGCTCCGTCAATTATTTGTCTTGCTCTCTTAGCACTTAATATTACTAAAGAATATCTATCTTCTACCCTTTTTAATAAATCAACGATTGATGGATTAATCATAGAGTTGTTCATGCATTTCGTCCTCCTTTGACTCTAATAAGTTTTCTTTTAATCTATCTACTCTACATTTTTCTGCTAATAATATAGCCTCTATTTTCTTTACTGCATCTTCTACATTATCGTTAACTACTGCATAATTGTATTTTGACACATAATTAATTTCTTTATAAGCTGACTTAAATCTAGTCATTAAACTTTCTGGAGTTTCGCTACCTCTTTTTATTATTCTTTGTTTAAGCTCTTCCATTGAAGGAGGTAATATAAAGATAAATACTCCATCAGTAGCCTTTTCCTTAACTTTTAAAGCACCTTGTATATCTATTTCTAATATTACGTTTTTTCCTTCATCAAGCATTTTTTCAACACTTGATTTAGGAGTTCCATAATAATTTCCATATACCTCAGCATGCTCAAGGAAATCATCCTCTGCTATTCTTTGTTTAAATTCTTCTTTTGTTAAGAAATGATAATTAACTCCATCAACTTCTCCTACTCTAGGTTTTCTAGTAGTAGCAGAAACTGATATGAATATATCATCGTGTTTTTCTAATAAGGCTTTACAAATAGTTCCCTTACCTGCACCTGAAGGACCAGAAATAACTATTAATACACCTCTATTATCCTTATGTATCTTATTCATCATCTTCAACAACTACTTCTTCCTTAGTTGATAATCTGTGAGCCACTGTCTCAGGTTGAACAGCTGAAAGAATTACATGATCTGAATCTGTAATTATTACGGCTCTTGTTCTTCTACCATAAGTTGCATCTATAAGCATACCTCTATCTCTAGCTTCTTGTATGATTCTCTTTATAGGTGCTGATTCAGGACTTACTATTGCTACTAATCTATTAGCTGAAACTATGTTTCCAAAACCAATATTAATTAACTTTATACTCATTTGCTACCTCCTATTATTCTATGTTTTGAACTTGTTCTCTAATCTTTTCAATAATATTTTTTATATCTATAACCTTGTTGGTTATTTCTAAATCTGTTGACTTTGATGCTATTGTATTAGCTTCTCTGTTCATTTCTTGTACTATGAAATCTAACTTTCTACCTATAGGTTCATCTAAAGTTAAAGTTTTTCTTAATTGATTAATATGACTTCTAAGTCTTATTATCTCTTCATCAATCGAAGCTTTGTCAGCAAAAACGGCAACTTCCATAGCTACTCTGTTTTCATCTACTGGAACTTCCCCTAATAAATTCTTAAGTCTATCCTCTAACTTTTGCTTATAAGAAGCAACAATAACCTCCGCCTTTTCTTCTATAAAAGCTACTATTTCTTCTATAGAGCTACACTTAACTAATATATCACTAGCTAATTTCTCACCTTCAACTTTTCTCATAGAAATCATATTTTCTACAGCCATATTTAATAGTGAGTTTATCTCTTCCCATATAGCTTCTAAATCTTCTGATTTTTCTTCTATAGTTATTACATCTGGGTATCTAGCAACTAATGATAAACTTAAGTCGTCTTGCATATTAGGAAATAAGGACTTTAATTGTTCTAAAGAATTTACATAACTCTTAGCTAAATCTTCATTTAAAACAGCAACTCCTTGATTTTTAGCATAATCTTTATAATTTATAAAGATATCAACTTTTCCCCTGCTAAGTTTAGAAGAAATAATATTTCTTATTTTTTCTTCTAAAGAAACCATACTTCTTGGCATTCTTATGTTCATGTCTAAATATCTATGGTTTACACTCTTCATTTCTAGAGAAAATATTCTTTCTTTTCCCTCTTCACTAGTTGCTCTCCCAAAACCAGTCATACTTTTAACCATAAAGAGAGCCTCCTTGAAAATAATCTAAATATAGATTAATATAAAATCCAAGTAATAACAAGTTATTTTTTACATTTTGTTAACATTTATTTTTTAAGACTTATTTCTTCTACATAAAAAAGACTTTACTTAAGTCTCAAATTATTTTTTATTAATAACTCTCAATCTTATAGTAAAGTCTTTTAAAGTACATATTCTAAATAAAATTTATTTTTATCTTAACCTATCATCTGTGTAATTAATGGTAGACAAAGTTTTATTACAAATATAATCGCTAAAACTATCATTACCATTGATAATTCTTTTTTATCTTTTTTATTTTTAGTAAATATATTGTGTAATATATTTAATATTACATATGCTAAAACTCCAATTGTTAATCCATCACCTATGCTATAAGTTAAAGGCATTAAAGCTATTATTAAAAATGCTGGTACTGCATCTGTAATATCACTAAAATCTATTTTTAACACACTAGTTAGCATTAAATATCCAACATATATTAAAGCTGGTGCAGTAGCACATGCTGGTACTGCTACAAATATTGGTGAGAAAAACATTGCTACGAAAAATAAAGCTCCTATTGTTATAGCTGTTAATCCTGTTCTACCACCTTCTTCAACTCCAGTAGCACTTTCAACATAAACTGTTACAGTAGATGTTCCAAGTAAAGCGCCTGCCGTAGTTGCTATAGCATCTGTCATTAATGCTTTACCTGCATTAGGAACTCTTCCCTTCTTATCTAACATATTAGCTCTTGAAGCTACTCCTATTAAAGTTCCTACTGTATCAAAAAAATCAACAAATAAAAATGTGAAAACTATAGTTATAAAATTAAATACATGCTGTGGTGAAGTTAAATATGAAAAATTAACTTTACCTGCTATTGGAGCTATTGATTCAAATTTAAATATTCCATTTGGTAAATAGATTCCCATACTAGCTGCGGCTTCAGTATTTATTAAAGCATATCCCCAAGCTAAAAGAGTTGAAACTACTATACCAACTAGCATTGAACCTTTAACTTTTTTCTTTTCTAAAATTACTATTATACAAAGTCCAACCATTGCTATTAACATTTTAGGACCAACTTGTCCCATAGCAACCATTGTATCTGGATTTCCAATAACAACTCCAGCTCCATTAAATCCTATGAAAGCTATAAAAAGACCTATCCCTGCTGTAACTGCATATTTTAAATTTATTGGAATTGCATCAACAACAGCCTCTCTTACTTTAAATAATGATAAAAGTATAAATATTAGTCCTTCTACAAAAACAGCTGTAAGAGCTACTTCCCAAGAAATCCCCATTCCTATAACTACTGAAAAAGTAAAGAATGCATTTAGTCCCATTCCAGGAGCTAGTCCAAAAGGTAATTTAGCATAAAACCCCATTATTAAACATCCAATAACTGCTGATATACATGTTGCCGTTACTATAGCACCTGCTGGCATTCCTGCTGCGCTTAATATAGATGGATTTACAGCTATTATATAAGCCATTGCTAAGAAACTTGTTGTTCCAGCTAAGAATTCTCTCTTATATTCACTTTTATTCTCAGGTAAAACACGTAAATTTCCTTCTTCCCTTAAAGCATGAATTTTATTTTCCATAAAAAACCTCCATATTCGTCTTAAGTTCATAAATATAAAAAAGCTATTTTAAGTTTAGTAAACTTAAAATAGCTTTTATCCAATTATTGAATAATAACTTTAATCAAGTTTACTATTAACATTCCTCATTGAAAAATACGAACATTTTTATATAAAATGAACTTTTCATCTGCCTACGAATGTTATTGTACACTATTCTAAGTTATTATTCAATAATTATCGAATATTTTTTATTATTATTTTCAAAATATATGTGTTTAATATCTTTCTTTCTCAAAACTATGTTTAATATATCTATAATCTTTATTAAATCCAAGAAGAGTTAAAAGCTTTATTCTAGCCTTTTGACTTGGCATACTTTCTCCAAATATAACCCCGAGCTCTTTAAGATTTTTTCCACCTCCAAGATATCCATAGCTATCACTTACCCTTCCTTCAAAACATCTTGAAGTAAGTACTATAACTATTCCCTTATCTAAAGCATCTTTTATTGCATCAACCATAGTTGGTGGTACATTCCCTCTTCCTAAAGCTTCTATTATGATTCCATCATATTTTTTCTCTATACAGTGATATATAAAATCTCCATCCATACCTGCAGCACATTTTATTATGGCTACTTTTTTATCAATAACCTCTAAGGGTATAAAATCTTCCTGTGGAACTCTTCTATCAAATATTACCCTATTATTATCAACTATTCCTATTGGGCCAAAATTAGGTGTTCTAAAAGCATTTAAAGCCATTGAATTAGCCTTAGTTACCTCTGAAGCACTATTTAATTCCCCATTAAAACAAACTAGAACTCCTCTATTTTTTGCTTCATCTGATGCAGCTGTACATATTGATGCAGCTAAGTTAGCTGGTCCATCATATCCTAACTCTGATCCACTTCTCATAGCTCCAGTAAAAACTATTGGTTTACTTGTCTTAGTTGTTAAATTAACAAAATAAGATGTTTCTTCTAGAGTATCTGTTCCATGAGTTACTACAACTCCATCTATATCTTCTCTCTCTACTAAAGCATTTATAAATTTTGATAGTTCAAGCATTATCTCTGGAGTAATATGTGGACTTGGTAATGAAGAAAAGCTATGTGACTCTATTGTTGCAAAGCTTTCTATTCCTGTTACCATAGCCATTATTTCCTCTCCTGTCAAACTTGGAACTGCAGCCTTTATTCTATCATCAACTTTCATTGATATTGTTCCACCATTAAAAATTACAGCTATTTTCTTCATGAGTACCTCCGAATTTCTTTTTTATTTGACTAAGTATCATTCGCCATACTGCTTATTATAATTAAATTAATAATTCTATTCAATCTTTGCAAAGCTAAACTTATATTAAATACTAATAAGCCCTAATAACTTAATCATTCCCCTAATAATTATAATCTTTTTACAAATTTTATAAAACTAATAAATTAAAGCATATTTTTTAATGTAATCTTCTTTTCGTAAAATATATATATTATAAAAATACTTATATATATTTTTCACATTCTAAAATTCATAGAATTACTTCATTAAAAATTTAAAAGACCATATCAAATTTTATTTTGATATGGTCTTTAAATTTATTAATCACCTTAGAAAATAATACAGATTAAATTTCCTTCCCCTTCATTGATGATTCTTTGAAGAGTTTTTTGAATCTTGCTTTGAATGTCATCTGGCATCTTATAAAGTTTGCTTCTTAAACCTTCTTGAACTAATGTCTCTAAGGACTTACCAAACATATTGCTTTGCCATAATTTTTCCGGATCACTTTCAAATTGCTCAAGTAATGTTTTAAATACCTCTTGAGTTTCTTTTTCAGTTCCCATTATTGGGCAAATTTCTGTTTGAATATCTGCTTTTATTAAATGTAGACTAGGAGCACTAGCCTTAAGTTTAACAACATATTTTGAACCTTGCTTATCAATATCTGGTTTTTCAAACTTCATTTCTGATAATTGAGGAGCAACTAGTCCATAACCTGTTTCCTTAACACTATTTATTGCTTCAGCTACCTTATCATATTCAGATTTTGCTTTATGCAAATCTTTGATTAAAGCTATTAAATCACTTTCATCATTTAATTCTTCATCACACATTTCACTTATTATTTTATAGAAGATGCCATTTTTAGGAGTCATTTTAACTCTTACAGTTCCATCCCCTAAATTCATCTCACTTATATCTGCTACCCCTAAGAAATCTTCTCCATAAGTACTAAGTAGATCCTTAACGTCTCTAATTTTTGATATGTTTTTACACATGTCTTTAACTATGTCTATAAAATTAGATTTTAACCAATGAGAAGGCTCTAATTTTTCAATCCATTTTGGCATGTCTATATTAATTTCCTTAACAGGAAATTCTTTAAGTACTTTTGTAAATAAATCGTTTATGTCATTTTCATTCATATTGGCTACATCCATTATTTGAACTGGAACTCCATATCTGATTTCTAATTCTTGTTTTAAGTCTAAAGTCTCTTCTGCCCTTGGATATAATGAATTAAGTACAATTATAAAAGGTTTGTCTATTGATTTTAACTCAGCTACAACTCTTTCTTCAGCATCTAAGTAATCATCACGATCTATACCAGTTATACTTCCATCTGTAGTAACTACTAATCCTATTGTTGAATGGTCTGTTATTACTTTTCTAGTTCCTATCTCTGCTGCATCTTCAAATGGAATTTCATAGTCAAACCAAGGAGTATGAACTTTTTTAGATTCTCCATCATCAAAATAACCATTAGCCCCTTTAACAATGTATCCAACACAATCAACCATTCTCACACTAAACTTAATGCCATCATCTAAAGCAATTTCTACTGCCTCATTAGGTACAAATTTAGGCTCTGTTGTATGAATAGTTTTTCCTGATCCACTTTGTGGTAATTCATCCTTTGCTCTTTCCTTTTTGTAAGCATTATCAATCTTAGGTATTACCATTAAGTCCATAAATCTTTTTATAAATGTAGATTTACCTGTTCTTACTGGCCCAACAACTCCAACATAAATATCTCCCTGTGTTCTTTCTGCTATATCTTTGTATATATTGAAATCTTCCAAGATACACCCTCCTATAAATATTATTAACACTATATATATATTAGAAACTTTGAAAAAGTATACTGTTTAGCAAAATATATTTTTACTTTAATTGTATATACCTTTTAACTCCTTTATCTAAACTTCAACTTTCTCTTTCTAATATTATGTATTAATATTATTTATTCAAAAAAATCTAAATTAATGCTATTTATTTTAAATAATTTTATTTTTTTATATGTAAGACTTAAACTAATTTTATAACTACATAAAAAACATTTTTAACACTGTCTACTTTTAATTAAAACAAAAAGAGATAGAAAATTTTCTATCTCTTTTAAATCAAATTTTATATTTCTTCTTTTTTCTTATCTCTTTCCATTAAAAGACTTACAGCATTTTCTGCCTTTGCCCCTTCAAAAAGAACTTTATATGCTATATCAGTTATAGGCATTGTTACTCCTTCTTTTTCTTTTAACTCATAGAAGGCTTTACAAGCTTTTATACCTTCAACAACCATTCCTACTTCTTCTATAGCTTCTTCAGCAGTTTTTCCTTGACCTATAAGTATTCCAGCTCTTCTGTTTCTTGAATGCATACTTGTACAAGTAACTATTAAATCTCCCATACCAGTTAATCCAAAGAAAGTTTCAGCTTTTCCACCCATTTTAATTCCTATTCTAGCTATTTCAGCCATTCCTCTAGTCATTAATGCGGCCTTAGAATTGTCTCCATATCCTATACCGTCACAAACACCTGCCGCTAAGGCTATAATGTTTTTAACAGCTCCTCCAATTTCAACACCTATGATATCATCATTAGTATATATTCTAAAGTTTTTATCCATAAATAGGTCTTGAACTTTCTCTGCACATTCCATACATTCTGAACTTGCAACTAAAGTTGTTGGAATTCCCTTTGAAACCTCTTCTGCATGACTTGGCCCAGATAAAACTACGACCTTATTATTTGGCAATTCTTGATTTATAACTTGAGATAGTCTCAAATTAGTACCCTCTTCGATTCCTTTAGCAATATTAATAATTATTACATCATCATTAATTTTACCCTTTAGGTTTTTACAAGCTGTTCTTATAACATGAGAAGGTACTGCAAGAACTACATATTCAGCCCCATTTAAAGCTTCATCTAAGTCTTTATAAGCAGTGACATTAGTAGGAATAGTTAAATCTTTTATATATTTGTCATTCTTTCTGTTTACGTTAATGTCATTTATTACATTTTCATCTCTATCCCACAGAGAAACCGTAACACCTTTATTCCCCAATAATATACCTAAAGAAGTTCCAAAACTTCCTGCTCCTAAAAAAGCCACTTTACTCATAAAATTACTCCTTTCTAGCTCTATATTCTATTTCTATACCAGTTCCATCAAAATCAAAACTTTCTCTTAATTGGTTTTCTAAATATCTACCATATGAGAAATGTAATAAATTAGGGTCATTTACAAAGAACACAAACTTAGGTGGCTTTGTAGCAACCTGAGTAGCATAGTATATCTTTAATCTCTTTAAGGCTACAACTGGTGGCTCTTTCATTAAAACAGCCTTACTTATAACATCATTTAATAATCCAGTTGAAACTCTCTTAGAGTAATTATCATAACAATATTTAGCTGTTGATAATATTTTATGTACTCTTTGTCCTGTTAAAGCTGATATGAATAAATATTTAGCATATGGCATAAATTTAAGTTTTTGTTGTAAATCTTTTTGATAATTACTTAATGTTTTATCATCTTTTTCAATAAGATCCCATTTATTTACAACAACCATAATTGCTTTGTTCATTTCATGAGCATATCCTATTATTTTTTCATCTTGCTCAGTTATTCCTTGCTCAGCATCTATTACAAGTATAGCTACATCAGCTTTCTCTATAGCAGCATAAGTTCTGATTACACTATATCTTTCTATTTCTTCTTTTACTTTGCTTTTTCTTCTTAATCCAGCAGTATCAACTAAGATGAATTTTCCATCTTCTGTTTCTAGGTAACTATCTATAGAATCCCTTGTTGTTCCTGGAACATTACTTACTATAACTCTCTCTTCACCTAATAATCTATTTATAAGTGATGATTTACCTACATTTGGTTTACCTATCATAGCTATTCTAATATATTCATCATCCTCTTCATCTTCTGAAGGATCATTGAAATATTTAACAACTTCATCTAGCATATCTCCAAGTCCTAATCCTTGAGATGCTGATATAGTTATAGGATCTCCAATTCCTAAATTATAGAACTCATAGCTATTTTCTTCTAAAGCTAATCTATCTATTTTATTAACTACTAAAACAACAGGCTTTTTACTTTTTCTAAGCATTTGTGCAACTTCTTGGTCAGCAGCAGTAAGTCCTTCCTTACCATCAACAACGAATACTATTACATCAGCCATTTCTATAGCAATTTGCGCTTGTCTTCTCATTTGTTTAACAATTATATCACTACTCTCAGGCTCTATTCCACCTGTATCTATCATTGTGAATTTTCTGTTTAACCATTCTGATTCTGCATATACTCTGTCTCTAGTAACCCCTGGTGTATCTTGTACTATTGAAATTCTTTTTCCTGCTAATTTATTGAAAAGAGTCGACTTACCTACGTTCGGTCTTCCAACCATAGCAACTATTGGTTTACTCATTCTTATTCCTCCTCACAGTGTTCATTTATTAAGTCTATTAGGTCTTCCCCTGTATAGCTACAAACTATAACTTTAACTCCCAATCTTTCCTCAATATCCTTTGCTGTCAAATCATCTAACATTATTCTTTGAGTTATATCTCCTGGCTCGTAACCTTTTCTAAACATGTTATCTGCCATAATTAAGTACTCACTATCAATGTTATCCTTAAGTTGAGCAATAACATCTTGCCCAGTTAAAAGTCCTGCAACTGTTATTGTGTGCCCAAAGAAATCATTTAATATAACCTTACACTTAATATCTATATTATTATTCTCTTCTCTTATATCGGTACAAACCTTATCTAATTCTTTAAAGGCAGATGTTCCTGTAATAAGAGTAAATTTACCTTTTCCACTTTTAGTTAACTTATTCTTTATATCTACTGCCATGGTTTCTCTTAGAAGTCTTATCATTCCAACTCCATCTTCTATTTGCTCATATCCATTATAGAATTCTTCATTTGGAACTTCCTCATCTGCCATAACATAAAACTCATCTGATAATCTTACAAATGGGCTTCCTATTTCTTTCATATATTTTTCTTGAAGAACTTTTATTCTATCTAATTCTTCTTTAGCTGTTTCTTTATTATATATTTCAAGGTCAGCTAACCCTTCTCTAAACTTTGTTATTCCAATTGGTACAGCAGCAACATTTTCTATTGAAGGACGTAATTTATAAAGATCTTCTACAGTTCTAACTAATTCGTCTCCATTATTTATTCCTGGCATAACAACTATTTGAGCATTTACAGTTATACCAGCTGCCGCTAATTTTTGTAATCTTTCATATACATTCCCTGCAAATCTATTATTAAGAATTTTTTTTCTTAAATCTGGATTTGTTGTATGAACTGATACATTTATAGGACTTATTCTATATTTTATAATTCTATCAATATCTTCATCCTTCATATTTGTTAAAGTAACAAAGTTACCTTGTAAAAATGAAAGTCTTGAATCATCGTCCTTAAAATATAAAGTTTTTCTCATTCCCTTTGGTAATTGATCTATGAAGCAAAATATACATTTATTTGTACAACTTTTAGCTTTGTCTAGGATGGCCTCTTCAAATTCCACTCCTAAATCTTCGCCATATTCCTTTTCTATTTCAAACTCCCAAACCTCTTTGTTTGGTTTTAATATTTCTACCTCAACGTATTCGTCTGCTAATAAAAATCTATAATCAAGTATATCTTCAACTTTAGTACCGTTTATGCTTAATAGTATATCTCCCTTTTCAAAGCCTAATTCCTCACCAATTCCTCCTGGTAAGACTTCAGCAATTCTACTTTTCATATGCTTCACTCCTATTTTAGTACTATCTATGTTATATTACCTTAATTAAATAATGTAGTCAACTGAAATAACTTTATACCTATATATTGTGTTTTGTTTCAATTACTAACTTTTTATTTAACTCTAAATTTAATTATTAACTTTTTCATTAAGCTTTAAACTATGTTATTTAAATATTAAAAAGTAATCCCCTAAAAAAATTTTGAGGATTACTTTTAATAGCTTTCTCTTAATTCTATTATAGTAAAAAAATTTTTAAATATATAACTAATTATATAATAAGTGTTATAAATTTAAAGGTGTTATAAAGTATTAATTAACTAGAATTATATATTTATAGGTATAGTTATTACTATTTTAGTTCCTACTCCTAGTTCACTAGTTACATTTATCTCACCATCAAAAAGTCTAACTATATGTTTAACTATGGCAAGACCTAGTCCAGTTCCACCACTTTCTCTACTTCTAGCTTTATCTACTCTATAAAATCTTTCAAATATCCTTGGAAGATCCTCTGCACTTATTCCAATTCCATTATCCTCAATAACTAAAACAAGATTCATGTCACGATTATAACTTTCAACTCTTACCTTTCCACCTTTTTCAGTATATTTAACAGAATTGCTTACAAGATTAAGTAACATTTGTTTAAACTTATCCTTATCTCCCATAAGAACACAATTGCTATTTGTATCTAAAAAGATTTCCACACCCTTTTTCTTGGCTTGATCATTTAATAGCATATAAACTTTTTCAATTTCTTCATCAACATTAAATTCTTCTAAAACAGTACTTCTTTTTTGTTCTATTTCATAAAGACATAATATATCCTCTAAAAGTCTTGCTAATCTATCTGATTCTTCATCTATTATACTTAAAAATTTATTTCTAGTTTCATCATCATCTACATATCTTAAGGTTTCTGCAAAACCTTTAATTGATGTAAGTGGAGTCTTAAGTTCATGAGATATATTAGCTACAAATTGACTTCTCATGTTTTCAAGCTTTTTAATATCTGTAATATCTTGTATAACCACAACTGTACCTATTATTTCAGGTTCATTTATTATACTTGCTTTTCTTATTTTTAATATTTTTGGATCATCATTATAGTTAACTTCAATTTCAACCCTATCTTTTTCATCAAAAAAGGCCTTTAGTACCTCTTTATCAGTTATATAATCCAAAAGTTTATTTCCAATAATCTCTCCGCTTATGCCAAATATTTTTTTAGCATAAGGATTTATCATTAAAACATTCATATCCCTGTCAAAAGCTATTACTCCACTACCCATACTTTTTAATATGGCTTCTAATCCATTTTGTTTATCTTTAAATCTCTCCATGGTTATTTCTAATTGCTCTGCCATATAATTAAAGCTTTTTCCTAGTCTTTGAATTTCATCATCTTTAGAATTAATTTTTACTCTTTTATGAAAATTACCACTTGCAATAGTAGAGGTTAATTGTTCTAACTCCTTTAGGGGATTTAATATTATATTGGTTATTTTAACAGTTAAAAGTAAGGCAATTACTAAGGATAATATAACACCTACTAATAAATAGTTACTATTTATGCTATCTAGTATTTTTGCATTTTCAACAGCTATTGATGTTCTAACAATAGAGCCATCCTTAAGTTTAAGCGCACTATAAATCATGTTTTGATGAAGATCATTACTGTATCTAACACTGCTTCCTAAACCACTTTCTATAGCTTCTACTATTTCCTGTCTCTTAAGATAACTTTCATTGTCATTAATTAATTTTTTATGGGTATCAAAAATAACATTTCCATCCTTACTGATATATGTTATTCTTATATTCGTCATATCATTACTTGATTCTATTCTTTCTAATTCACTCTTTATATTTCCATTATCATTTTCTAACAATAAAGCTATAACCTTATTATATTCATTTAGAACATTCTTTGATTCCTCTAAATATTTATGATTTGATATTACTAAGTACATAGAAGTCATTATTGCTAGAAAAAATGTTATTATTAGTGTTGTGAAAATAATAATCCTTTTTTTCATTTATTAATCCACCTTAATCAATAAATATTGATGAAAATAATCTTCCTGACTTTTCTTGACTTTCTCTATAACTATGCATCTTCACTTCTTTTTCACAATAAGTACAAATTCTAGTAGAAGTTATATTTTCTTTTTTAACAATACCCTTAAGCTGAATTTCTACACATTTCTCAAGATTTAGCATTCTTCCATTACATACCTCTTCCCCAAATTCTTCACTGAACTTCTCTGCTAAATCTTCACTTACTTCATAACAACATTGTCTTACGTGAGGGCCTATTATTACCTTAATATTTTCACATCCATATTTCTCTTTCATATATTCACAAGTTTTTCTAGCTATTTTATTGTATGTTCCTTTCCATCCACTATGAATAGCTGCAATTACTTCCTTCTCTTTATCATAAGCTATAACTGAAACACAATCTGCTGTAAAAACCCCTATAAGTGTGTTTTTATCCTTAGTAACTAAGGAATCACAGTCTCTATCCCCTTTAAAATTTTCAAAAGTTGCATCAATAAAATCACTACTATGTGTTTGGTTAACATAAACCACTTTATCTACTTTAAATATTTCCTTTAAGTCCTCTAAATTTTTCTTTCCCTCTTCATCTTCTTTTTTATAATTAACATTATTTAATGCAGTTGAAAATCTAACTTTTATATTTCCATCATTAAAAACTATAAATTCTTTGTTTTCTATTATTTCTCTTTTCATAACTTTCACCTCAAAAACACAAATTATAATCTACTTATTTTACCATATTATCATATTTCAACTCTTTGTTAAATTAAATTCAAGTTAAATATTATTTAAGTATATGGATAAATTAAAACAAATAAAAAAGCCATCTTAAAGAACTCTCTTTAAGATAGCTTAAAATTATTTCATTAAACTTTTTATTTCTTCCATAAAGGTATTAATATCTTTAAATTGTCTATATACAGAAGCAAATCTTACGTATGAAACTTCGTCTATATCCTTAAGTCTCTCCATTATCATTTCACCTATGTAATCAGACTTTATTTCTACCATCATTTTATTACTTATGTTTCGTTCAATATCAGCTGCTATTTCTTCTATTTGAGCCCTAGATACAGGTCTCTTTTGACACGCTTTAATTAATCCGCTTATGATTTTTTCTTTATTGAAACTTTCTCTACTTAAATCCTTTTTTATAACAAGTATTGGTATATCTTCTACCTTTTCGTAAGTTGTGTATCTTTTAGAACATCTTAAACATTCTCTTCTTCTTCTAATTGCATTATAATCTTCTGCAGATCTAGAATCCACAACTTTACTTTCTTCATAAGAACAGTAAGGACATCTCATTTTAAAATCCACGCCTTTCTCTAAGTTGTAATAATATTATACCCTCTTTTTTACTTAATTTCTATATATATTTTTGAACATCTAGTATATTTTTCCCTTTTGAATCTATTAGTATAACATCTACTCCAACTTTGTATACATCAGACCATTCTATCTCTATATCCTCTGACTTACTAAAAAAGGATGTTTTTTCTCCAGGTATTATAATAGATAATATTCTATTATCATCACAATCTATCTTAACATCAGCTATTAAGCCTAACTTTTTACCTTCACTTACATCTATCACTTCCATAGCCCTTAAATTATTTAAAGAAAATAAATTTTCTTCCATGTATAAACTCCTCCTAAACATATAATTATTATATTTAATTTATATGTTTAATTTTTATATTTATTAATTAGAAGAGGTAAAAAATACTAAATAACATAAGATTTTTAATTTATCCATAAAAAATAGAGCTCAAAAGAGCTCTATACATACTTCCTCATATGCTTTAATGCTATTTTTTCCAACCTTGAAACTTGTGCTTGAGATATACCAATTTCATCAGCTACCTCCATTTGAGTTCTTCCATTAAAGAATCTTAAATTCAATATAAGTTTTTCTCTATCGTTTAATTTCTTCATAGCTTCCTTTATTGCTATATTTTCAAGCCAACTATCATCTTGATTTTTTGAATCACTTATCTGATCCATTACATATATTGCATCTCCACCATCATGATAAATAGGCTCAAATAAAGAAACTGGATCTTGAATTGCATCTAGAGCAAAAACAACATCTTCCCTTGGAATTTTAAGCTCTTTTGCTATTTGAGATACAGTAGGTTCCTTATTATTTTCATTTACTAGCTTATCTCTTACAAGTAAAGCCTTATAAGCTATATCTCTTAAAGATCTACTTACTCTTATAGTGTTATTATCCCTTAAATATCTTCTTATTTCTCCTATTATCATTGGCACAGCATAAGTTGAAAATTTAACATTTTGTGATAAATCAAAGTTATCTATAGATTTCATAAGTCCTATACAACCAACTTGAAATAAATCATCTACATTTTCGCCTCTATTATTAAACCTTTGGATTACACTAAGCACTAATCTCAGATTCCCCTTAATAAATTTCTCTCTAGCACTTGTATCTCCATTTTGCATTTGTAGCAATAATTCTTTCATTTCTTTTTCTTTTAAAACTGGTAATTTAGCTGTATTGACTCCACATATTTCTACTTTATTTATCATCATAATTGAAATCAACCCCTTCGAAGTAATTCCCTTCCGCATTTTAATTATTACCTGTAGAGGTTAATTTTATACTCTTAAATCATTTTGTTAATTTCTTTCTTTAATCTTTTTATAATTTTCTTCTCTAACCTTGAAATATAAGATTGAGATATTCCTAGCATATCAGCTACTTCCTTTTGAGTTTTTTCTTTATATCCACATAGTCCAAATCTTAATTCAACAATTTCTTTTTCTCTATTTGAAAGATTCTTCATTGCAGTAAATAATAATTCCTTGTCAACTTCATCTTCTATCAAATTGTAAACAATATCATCATCTGTGCCAAGTATATCTGAAAGTAAAAGTTCATTTCCATCCCAATCTATATTTAAGGGCTCATAAAATGATATCTCAGCTTTAACCTTGCTATTTCTCCTTAAATACATAAGAATTTCATTTTCTATACATCTTGATGCATAGGTTGCAAGCTTTATCTTTTTTTCTGGATTAAATGTATTTACTGCCTTTATAAGTCCAATTGTTCCTACAGAAATTAAATCCTCAACGCCTACACCAGTATTCTCAAATTTTCTAGCTATATATACAACTAGTCTTAAATTTCTCTCAATAAGAATACTTCTAATAGCTTCATCATTCTCCCCTAATTTGTTAACTAACTCCTCTTCCTCTTCTTTACTAAGAGGTGCTGGAAGAACATCATTCCCCCCAACATAATAAATTGGTTCTACCATAATATCTAATTTAGTAAATAACTTATTAAGCAAAAGTCTTATATTTAACATAACCTAATCACCCCTATATAATTCCTCTAGACAATAAAGCTTCATATTCTCCCTCTTTACTTAATTTATTATCACAAAAACATAAGATTGCATCTCTTGTCATTGTTTCCCCATTAACATTACAAAGCTTTATATTGTCAATCTTAATCCCTTTCATATATCCTGAATTTCCATCAACTACTTTATACGGTATCCTAAATTGATCTTTTTCCTTAATGTTTACCCCTCTAAACTTTTCTCTTTCTGCTATTATTACAGGCAATGCAGTTGCAGGCTCTACAAGTCCATTTCCTGTATCTAAAAAAGCTTTAATATTAACAACTTCTGAATCAATACATACATCTAAATCATATATAAAGTTATTTATAATAGCTCTATTTTTAAAATAATTCATAACTCCACTAACAAGTATGTAACTTATAATTAGTGAGAATATTATAGATTTAGTTGAATAATCATTTATTATAAAGGATTCTGAAATATTATACTGATTTTCAACTAAAGCAAACATAAAACAAGTACCACAAAAGGCAAAAGTTATCACTAAAAAAGTTATATATCTTTTTATTATTGTCTTTAACTCTCTTCTTTCTGATATTATAGTAATCATTCCAAAAGAAAAAAGTAGTTTTAAAGGCAATGATGTGAGTATATTTAATCCTGGAACAAAAACAAACAAGGTATATATTGCTCCTAAAAAAGCTGCTAATATTATTCTCTTGTAAATTATTGTATCTTTTAAGGTCTGTAAAGTTAAATAAAGTAGAAAAAAGTTAATTAAAAAATTTTCTAATATGACAATGTCAATATATACAGTCATAAATCAACTCACTCCCTATTTATAATTATAAAGCTTCTTATTCTAAAATTTTGTCATTATATATTCCATATGCATATTTTCTATCTTTCTTTTTCCTCATTATTCTACATTTTTCTACTAAATAAAAAATTCTTAATATTATAATTATTTTTTTCATGTCTATTCTTGTAATGAAAATGTATTCATTAAACATAAGTTCATAATTTATTAAACTATAAATAATAAAATTCAATATTTTTTTCCATTTCCTGAGTTTTAAATCCCAAAATATTGAAAAATAACTATAAAAACTTTTTATTTCTACATAAACTCTATTATAAATATATAAAATTTTTTCTAATTAAAGTAAAAATAAAAGCACTTATAGTAATTAATTACCATAAGTGCTTTTCTATTTAAAAATACTATCTTCTACCTCTTCTTAAAAACATAGGTATTTCTAAATCATCATTATATCTATCTTCTTGTTGAGTTTGTGAAGATGCAGCAACTTCTTGCTCAGCTACTTTTTCTTCAACATTTTCTACTATAACTTCTCTTTGAGTTTGAGTAGCTCCACTTGTTACTCCTTGAGCTCCCATTCCCATTCTTTGACGCTCTTTTTCAAATCCAGTAGCTATAACAGTTATTCTTATTTCATCTTTTAATGTTTCATCAATAACAGTACCAAATATTATGTTAGCATCTGGATCTGCAGCTTCTTGAACTATTTCTGCAGCTTCATTTATTTCTAATAATCCTAACTCAGAATCTCCTGTTACATTTAATAAAACTCCAGTAGCACCAACTATTGATGTTTCTAATAGTGGAGATGATATTGCTTCTCTTGCAGCATCTTGTGCTCTTGTTTCTCCTTTACCATATCCAACACCCATGTGTGCTAAGCCTTTATCTAACATAACAGCTCTAACGTCTGCAAAGTCTAAGTTTATTAAACCTGGATTAGTTATAAGATCTGATATACCTTGTACACCTTGTCTTAAAACATCATCAGCTTTCTTAAATGATTCTAATAAAGTTGTTTTCTTATCTACCATTGATAAAAGTCTTTCATTAGGTATTGTAACTAATGTATCAACTTTTTCTTTTAAATTTGCTATACCCATTTCAGCATGAGTCATTCTTCTTCTACCTTCAAATGGGAATGGCTTAGTAACTATACCTACTGTTAATATTCCCATTGATTTAGCTATTTCAGCTACTACTGGCGCAGCTCCAGTACCAGTACCACCGCCCATACCAGCAGTTATAAATACCATATCAGCTCCTGATATAGCCTCTGTTATTTCATCTCTACTTTCCTCAGCAGCTTTTTTTCCTATTTCAGGATTTGCCCCTGCACCTAGTCCTTTTGTAAGTTTATCACCTATTTGAATTTTATTTTGGGCATGAGATAGTGTTAAGGCTTGTTTATCTGTATTTATAGCAATAAATTCAACATCTCTTAATCCTTCTTGAATCATTCTATTAACAGCGTTTCCGCCTCCGCCTCCACATCCAATTACCTTAATATTAGTAAATGATTGTATATCTACATCAAAATCTAACAAACTAATTCCTCCTTTAAAAAAGCTCCTCTAAGAACGCCATTATTTTGGAAAGCCCTCTCTTCTTTACACTTTTATTTTCACTTTTATTTTCTTTATCCACTGTTACTTTTCTTCCTGAAAGTAATTCTTCATCACATATTAATTTTAACCTATCATATACCTCTTTAACAATACTAATTGAATTAATTATTGAAGAATTGTCAAATAAAAATTGCTTTTTAGTGAAAATTCTTACATCCTTATCAGTTGTATACTCTATTCTTTCCTTAATATGTTCATAATAACTAATACCGTCACCAGTTAATATTATCATATCTGTGGTATTTAGAATATCCCTTTCCATCAATTTACTATTAACTAATTCTACTATTTCACTTAATCTTGCATCTATAATATCATGAATTAAATAGGTATCCAATATGTGTTCCTCAAAGGAAATATTATTATAATCCTTTCTAATACTATAATATTTTAAAGAATATTGCAATTTTAATCTTTCTGCTTCCTCTTCTGATATAGATAAACATATAGCTAAATCTTTGCTTATATTTCTTCCTCCTAATGGTATATAATCCATATCCTTTAGTGTATTCCCTTTGTAACTATATATTTGTGTTTCTTCTGCCCCTACATCTATAATTACAACATTTGAAGTTTCTGTTTTTTTACTTAAAAAAACATTTTTAAATCCAAATCCCAATGAAACTGTTCCTAAAACCTCATATCCAGCTTCTAAAATAATTTTATTTAAAGTGCTAATTTTAGATTTAGGAGCGATAATTAAATCTTCATCTATTTCTATTCTTTCTGCTCTAATTCCAATTGGATTCTGAACAAAGCCAAATTCTTCAGTATAGAATGAATTTATTGTACTATCTGCTACACATTCTTCCTCTGAAAGCTTTAATGTTCTTCCTTCTATATAAGCTTCTTCTATATTTTCTTTAAAAACTAATGAATCATCATTGTCAGTATAAGAATATCCCTTATTTTCTACCATTCTACAATCATTATTTTTTAATGATAAGTAAACACCTTGAATATTATGTCCACTTTTTTCTTCTAGTTCTTTTAGACATTCTTTAATAGTTTTTACAACAGACTCTTCATCTATTATTTTACCTTTAGATACACCTTGCAAATCTTTTACTACAAAATCTAATACTTCGAATTCTCCATTTTCATTTTCACCTGATATCGCCGCACAAATATTTCTGTTTCCAATATCTAGACCCACTATGTTTTTAGACATTTTTTCTATGTGTACCTCCCTATCTAAAAATTGTGATAATATATATATTCTCTTAAAAATTCAAATTACCTCTATATTTAATACATCAATAATCGACTTAGAATCTCCCTATCTATAGCAGAATTCATTGCCGTTTCTTGTGTTATTATACCTTCTCTATACAGATTAGCAAGTTCCATGTCCATCGTTCTCATTCCATATTTACTTCCAGTTTGGATAGAAGATTCTATTTGATGAGTTTTTCCTTCTCTTATTAAATTTTTTATAGCTGGTGTAGCAACCATTATTTCTAATGCAGCATTTCTATCTCCATCAACGGTTTCCACTAATTGTTGTGATATAATTATTTGTAAAACAGAAGCTAACTGTATTTTTATTTGTTCCTGCTGATGTGGTGGAAAAACATCTACTATTCTATCTATAGTCTTAGCAGCTCCTATAGTATGAAGAGTTGAAAATACTAAGTGTCCAGTCTCTGCCGCTGTTATAGCTGTTGAAATAGTCTCTAAATCTCTCATTTCTCCAATTAAAATAACATCAGGATCCTCTCTAAGAGCTGCTTTTAAGGCTCTTTCATAACTTAGAGTGTCCTTGCCTATCTCTCTTTGGTTTACAATAGATTTATTATGTTTATGAAGAAACTCTATAGGATCTTCTATTGTTATTATATGAGATTCTCTATTACTATTTATTTCATTTATTAAAGCTGCTAAAGTTGTACTTTTACCACTTCCAGTAGGTCCTGTAACTAATACAAGTCCTCTTTTAAGATTACATATATCCTTTAAAGTCTCAGGATATCCTAAACTATCCAAAGTTGGCATATCTAAAGATATAACTCTTATAGCTAAAGCTGTACTATTTCTTTGTTTATATATATTAACTCTAAATCTACCTTTACCATGTATTGAATATGATGTATCGTATTCTCCAATAGCATCATACTTTTCATATGCATCCTGTAATATCTCTCTAGCATACGCTTCAGTATCTTCAGGGCGTAATATTTCATGTTCTAACCTTACTAATTTTCCATTAACTTTTATTATAGGAGAAATACCTACTGTTAAATGCAAATCAGATGCTCCTTCTTTAACTGTTAACTCTAAAAGTTCTGCTAAACTTTGCATAAATCTCCTCCTAAACTTAATTCTTAATAAATAATTTGTTCACTTCATAAAGAAATGAACAAATTATTTATAGAAGAATCCACCTTTTTTATCGTATAATAAATATTATAAACCATATGATATATCAATTCCATAATTTTATAAAACTTATTTTTTTTTATACAATTTATTAAGTATCATTTAACATTTAAATTCCTTATTTAATTTTTTTAGTGCCTTTTTTTCTATTCTAGATACATATGATCTTGATATACCAAGAATTCCCGCTATTTCCCTCTGTGTTTTTATATCACCATCTAAAAGACCATATCTCATTTGAATTATCTCTTTCTCCCTAGGACTTAAAACATCTGACATCTTTTTATAAAGTTCCTTAACCTGTAATGAATTTTCAACAGCCTCTAATACCGAATCAGAGTCACTACTTAAAATATCTATGAGACAAATTTCATTACCTTCCTTATCTACTCCTATAGGATCTTGAAGGAATACTTCTCCCTTTGTCTTCTTAGTATTCCTAAAAAACATAAGTATTTCATTGTCTATACATTTAGCTGCATATGTTGCAAGTCGTATTCCCTTGTTAGTGTCAAAAGAATCTATAGCCTTTATTAAACCTATTGTTCCTATAGATATTAAATCATCCATTTCTTTTGAGTTTTGGTAATTTGAAGAATATTTCTTAACTATATGTGCTACTAGTCTTAAATTCCGCTCAACTAGTACTCTTTTTGCCTCAACATCTCCATCTTTTAATCTTTCTAAATAGATTTTTTCTTCCTTCTCATTTAAAGGCTTTGGAAAAGTAGAATTTCCTGTTACATAGCCAGTTAAAAATATTTTACTACCAACTAATTCTAATAAGTATTGTAACATGAACATGTCGTTCCCCCTATTAATGCTTATTACTATAATATGAGTTGATAGTTAAAATATTGCTAAATCTATTTATTTTTTGTAAGTTCTAAAACTATATCCCTGAAAATAGGACCTGCAGTATTTCCACCTCCTGGTTTTCTATCTTCATAAACATTTTTTATATTTGGCACCATAACTCCTAAAGTATAGTACTTTTCTCCATGTTTAAAATATCCTAAAAACCATCCATGTAATTCTCCACCTAGAGCTTCAGCAGTTCCAGTTTTAGCTCCTATCTCAACTCCTTCAATTTTAGTTATATTTGCAGTTCCTTCTAAAACCGTTGAGTTCATTATACTTTTTAAGTCCTCTGCTGTCTTCTTAGAGATTACATTTTTTCTTAACTCCTTAAATTCTTTTTTTACCTCTCCTTTTTGATTTTCAAAATCTTTTAATATATAAGGCTCTACGTATTCCCCTTCATTAACAACAGTAGATATTATACCTGCCATTTGAATTAAACTAGTTTGCATAGATTGGCCTATAGAAAGATTTGTTATACTAACATTTTCAGGGACATCTCCCTTAGTCTCCATTCCTGTTTTTTCATCTAATCCTAAAGCTAAAGAAAAAACTCCTTGTTCCTTTGCAAAATCTAATAATCCACTAGTTCCTATTTGAGCTCCTAATTTAGAAAAAACATCATTACATGAAACCTCAAAAGCTTCTTTAATACTTATTGTTCCATGTATTTTTTCCTTTTTACATACTAACCCATCGCATCTTAATTTATCAGAAAGGCTAATACCCTTTTCTTCCATAGCAGCCTCTAAAGTTAAAATTTTAAATATTGACCCTGCCTCATAACCATTAATGCTACCTGAGCCTAAAACAACATTTGGAGCTGATTCATCCTTTTGAGCTAAAGCTAATACTTCACCGCTAGCACTATCAATAAGTACTGCTCCTGCATTTTTAAAAGTTTTATAATCTTCCTTAGCTAAAACATCTCTAACTATTTTTTGAAATTTATTGTCCAAAGTTAACTTAACATTTAGATTATCCTCTGGAATGTCATATTGTCCTTCTCCATATAATCCTTCATGATCCCTTTCAAAAATAATTTTAGGATCTTTATTATTTTCTAACTCCTTATTTATTACCATTTCTAGAGATTTTTCTGATTTATCAACCTCTTTTGTCTCTACTTTTTTATCCTTATTCTCTACTAAAGCAAAACCCTTAGTAGAAGTTACCATATTCTCTATTTTCCAATTATCATCTTTTTTCTTTTCTTGTGCCTTATAAGTATAAATTCCTTTTATATTTTTCAAACTATTTATTTTATCAAAACTTTCCTGTGAAACATCATAATATAATTTCCCTCCACTTTTTACTACATTATCAAAAGAAAAATCCTTATCTTCAGATTGCATAATATAATTAAAGGCCATTATATTCTCTAAGTTTTGATTTAAATTATTTAATCTAAAAGCCATAGAATCTATAACAACTTTGTATTTAGTCTCATATTGAAATATGCTTTCTCCCGCTCTATCTAAAAGTGAATAATTAAGGTCAGAAATATTTTCATATTGTTTGTGATTTCCTTTGAAATTTCCTGTTTCTTTTGTACTATACTTTTTCTGCACATAATAAATCCTCATGTCAAGTAATAGTAAAGCTAATAACAATAAAGAAACTAAGCTTATTAATCTATTTTTAATTTCAATTTTTCTTTTTCTGTTAAACATAAAAACACCCCTCCTGGCTAAATTCTAGCCAAGTTAGGGGTGTTTTATTCAATAAGAAATAATTACTGCTATCTCTTATTTAAGTAAAATCGTAATATACCTTTTTAAGATATTATTCGTATTTTCCTAAAACCTCTTTTATTTTTGCAACAATAATATCTATAGCAACTTTATTATGTCCACCTTCTGGTATTATTATATCAGCAAATTTCTTTGTAGGTTCTGTAAATTGATTATGCATAGGCTTTACTACATTTAAGTACTGATTTATAACAGACTCCATAGTTCTTCCTCTTTCATTTATGTCTCTGACCATTCTTCTTATGATTCTAACATCAGCATCTGTATCAACGTAAATCTTTATATCTAGAAGTTCTCTTATTCTTGGATCTTCTAATATTAATATTCCTTCTACAATAACAATTTCTTTTGGCTCAACCTTAGTTGTATCTTCAATTCTATTATGTATAGAGAAGTCATAACTAGGTTTTTGTATAGAATGTCCATTTAAAAGTGATTCTAAATGTGAAACTAAAAGATTGTTATCAAAAGCATTTGGATGATCGTAGTTAGTTTTAACTCTATCCTCCATTGATAAATGGCTTTGATCCTTATAATATGAATCTTGCTCTATCATTGCTATACAATCTTCACCAAATTGTCTATATATCTCCTTAGCTATTGTACTTTTACCTGAGCCAGTGCCTCCTGTTATTCCTATAAAAATTGGTCTCTTCATTAGCTGTTTGCCTCCTTGCACTTAATTAACATATCATTTACCTTTACAGGCTTATCTATTTTAACCTTGAATATCATTTGAGCTTTGTTAGCAACATCTATTTTTTCGTCTTTTTCATTCTTCATATCATTCATTTGGATTTCATAGTAATCTCCTACTGGAGTTAATACCTCTACTGTATCCCCTTCGAATAATCTGTTTCTTTGTTCTATAGTTGCTACCTTAGTTTCTTCGTTATAATCTCTAACAACTCCTACGATATCATAATCTCTTATATAAGATGATGATTCATAAACTTGCTCTCCTGATTTTCCAAAGTAAAATCCTGTGTGATATCTTCTATGACTAACCTTTAAAAGATTATCCATTAATTTTTGATCAAATTTATATCCTTCTGGATCATCCCAATACTTATCTAAAGCTTCTCTGTAAGCTTTAACAATTGCAGCAACATAGTATGGGCTCTTCATTCTTCCTTCTATTTTAAATGAGTATATACCACTCTTAACAAGCTCTGGTATATATTCTATCATACATAAATCCTTAGAGTTCATTATGTATGTACCTTTATCATCTTCTATAACTTGGAAATACTCTCCAGGTCTCTTTTCTTCCATTAAATAATACTTATATCTACATGCTTGTGAACAAGCTCCTCTATTTGAGTCTCTTCCTGTCATGTAGTTTGATATTAAACATCTTCCTGAGTATGCCATACACATTGAACCATGAACAAATGCTTCTAAATCACAATCTTCTGGTAAATTCTCATGTATTTTTTCAATTTCTTTAAAACTAAGCTCTCTAGCTAAAACAATTCTCTTAACTCCTAAGCTATGCCAAAACTTAGCTGACTTCCAGTTTACATTGTTTGCTTGAGTACTTAAGTGTATTTCTAAATCTGGTGCAACTTCCTTTGCAGTCATTATTATTGATGGATCTGAAACTATTATTGCATCTACATTTAAATCATTAAGTCCTACAATGTATTCTTCTAATCCTTCTAAATCTGCATTGTGAGGAAATACATTCATAGTAACATAAACTTTTCTTCCTCTATCATGAGCATACTTTACACCTTCTGCAATCTGTTCATTTGTAAAGTTATCAGCGAAAGCTCTTAGGTTAAGTTTGCTTCCTCCAATATAAACTGCATCTGCTCCAAAATCAATTGCTGTCTTTAATTTTTCTAAGCTACCTGCTGGTGCTAATATTTCTGGTTTTCTCATGTTTGCTACCTCCTCTTAGTTAACGCAATTCCATCTCCCATAGGAATAACAGTTGTTATTAAATTTTCATCCTTTGAGACCATATCCAAATACTTTCTCATTCTCTTAACAATAGTTATTTTTCTTCTCTTCACTAAGTCATCAGAAGCAACCATTCCTCTAAACAAAACATTATCTGCTATTATAATTCCATCTTTTTTTAAAAGTCTTAAACATTCTGGTAAAAAATGATTATAATGTCCTTTACCTGCATCCATGAATATCATATCAAATTCATCATGAAGACTCTCTAAAACTTCTAAACAATCTCCCTGTAAAATATTGATTTTTTCCTCTAATCCAAATTTTTTAATATTCTCTTTAGCATAATTTATCATATTATCATCTCTCTCGATTGTAGTAATATGACATTCTCCACCACAAGCTTTGTTCATCAGTATTGAAGAATAACCTATAGCTGTGCCTAATTCTAATATTTTCTTTGGTTTATTCATAGATACCATAAACTCAAGGAACTTAGCACCTTCCTTTTGTATTATTGGCACCTTATTTTCTTTTGCAAAATCTTCTAGTTCTTTTAATTCGTCATTTCTCTCTGGAATAAGATCTCTAAGATACTTTTCCATATATTCAAAGGTTACTCCACTCATTTGCTCCTCCAAATTTTAGTATCCAAATTCTTTCTTCTTAGCTAGGAAATCTTCGTAATTATTAGTAAAATAGTGCTTATTATTTGATGGATTCAATAAATAATATATGTAGTCTGTTTTAGCTGGTTTTATGGCAGCCAAAAGCGAAGGTTTTCCAGGATTACATATTGGCCCCACTGGAAGTCCTTTAATCTTATATGTATTATATGGTGAATCCACTTTTAAGTCTTTATAAAGCACAGTATCTTTATGCTCTCCTAAAGCATATAAAACTGTAGCATCGATTTGTAAAGGCATACCTTTTTGTAGTCTGTTATATATAACAGATGCTATTTCTGCACGCTCACTATCATCCCTAGCCTCTTTTTCAACCATTGAAGCTACTATTACATATTTCTCATACTCTTCCTTTGGAATAGTAATGCCTAGTTCACTTTGTATCTCACTAATTACCCCTTCAAACCTGTTAAGCATCATTTCAATTATTTGTTTTGGTGTTGTGCCTTTAGGAATAGCATATGTGTCTGGAAATAAAAATCCTTCTAACTCATATTTTCTTTCATTATTAGGTTTTATATAAGATGGTAATGGATACTCTTTTACTACTTTTAAAAACTCATCTTTTGTGCATACCTTAGATTCTTCCAATTTCTTAGCTATATCCTCTACAGTGTATCCCTCTGGAAATGTTACCTTATAATCTGATACTTTCCCATCAGTTAGTACACTTAAAAAATCATTAAAACTTATGTCACTATTCACAGTATATGTACCTGGTTTTATACTTTCTTCTACGTTATTAAACTTTATATATATCTTAGAAAAAAAGGAACTTCTAAGTACATTTTCATTGTTTAATCGTTCAAAAAGTCCATTTAGTGACTCTCCTTCTTTAACTTTAAAGGTTATATCAGCTTTATTAGATTGTAAAGGGCTTCGCTTTATGGAGTTATATTTAACTACAAATACAGCTAAGTTAATCACAAGTAAAATTATGAATATGGATATCAAAACCATACTTTTAGAGTTTTTTAGCCTTTTCACAGTAGTACCCCCTCATATTTTAAGATAAATGGCCATAAAGCCATTTATCTAATTATAAATCTTTTTCTCATAAAAACAAACTTGTTTTACTAATTTTTGTTTATGTACCCAAAGTTATAAAATAAAATTATAAGAAAATTTATTATTTTTTACTTCTGTTTATAGCTCTCTTTCTCTCAGCACTATCTAAGATTCTCTTTCTCATTCTTACATTCACTGGAGTAACTTCAACTAATTCGTCATTGTTTATGAATTCTAAACATTGCTCTAATGACATTTGTCTTACTGGAGTTAATTTTAAAGCATCATCAGCTCCAGATGATCTTGTATTAGTTAATTGTTTTTTCTTACAAATATTAACGTCTATGTCATCTGCTCTTGAACATTCTCCACAAACCATTCCAGCATAAACTTCTGTACCTGGCTCTATAAATAAAGTTCCTCTTTCTTGAGCATTAAATAATCCATATGTAACTGCTTCTCCTGATTCAAATACTACGATTGATCCTCTACTTCTTCCTGGGATCTCTCCTTTGTATTTTTCAAATCCATCAAATACATGGTTCATTATTCCGTTACCTTTTGTATCTGTCATGAATTCATTTCTAAATCCTATAAGTCCTCTTGCAGGTATTTTGAACTCTAATCTTGAGTATCCATTAACCGCTGAAGTCATATTTACCATTTCAGCTTTTCTAGGTCCTAATTTTTCCATAACAGGTCCCATAAATTCTTCTGGAACGTCTATAGTTAAGTGCTCTATTGGTTCAACCTTAACACCATTTTCATCTATCTTTGTTATAACGTTTGGCTTAGAAACTTGGAATTCATATCCTTCTCTTCTCATTGTTTCTATAAGTATTGAAAGATGTAGCTCTCCTCTTCCACTTACTTCGAAACAATCTGGAGTTATTTCTTTAACTTTTAAACTTACGTTAGTTTCTAACTCTTTTAATAATCTGTCTCTTAAATGTCTTGAAGTTACGAAATCCCCTTCTCTACCAGCAAATGGTGAGTCATTAACCATAAAGTTCATGTTTAATGTAGGCTCGTCTATTTTAACAAATGGTAATCCTTCTGGATTTTGTGCATCTGTTATAGTTTCTCCAATATTTACGTCAGATATACCACTTATTGCAACTATATCTCCTAATTGAGCTTCATCAACCTCTATTCTCTTTAATCCATCATGAGTATAAAGACTTGATATTTTGAATTTAGTTACTGTTCCATCTTGTCTTACAACAGCAGCTTGTTGGTTTTTCTTAGCTATTCCTCTAGTTATTTTACCTATAGCTATTTTACCAACATATTCACTTGAATCTAAAGTTGTAACTAACATTTGTAAACTATCTTCTATAGATCCCTTTGGTGATTCAACTTTTTCGATTATAGTATCGAATAAATCTTTCATGTTATCTTTTGGCTCATCTATGTTAATTGTAGCTACTCCATCTCTAGCTGAAGCATAAACTATTGGGAAATCTAATTGCTCATCATCTGCACCAAGCTCTAAGAATAATTCAAATATTTCATCAATAACTTCTTCTGGTCTAGCATCTGGTTTATCTATTTTGTTTATAACAACTATTGGTTTTAATCCTAACTCAAGAGCTTTTCTTAAAACGAATTTTGTTTGAGGCATAGCCCCTTCATATGAGTCTACTACAAGTAAAACACTTTCTACCATTTTAAGTACACGTTCAACCTCTCCTCCGAAGTCAGCGTGTCCTGGTGTATCTATTATATTTATTTTAACTCCGTTATAATGAACTGCTGTATTTTTTGAAAGTATTGTAATACCTCTTTCTTTTTCTAAGTCATTTGAGTCCATTACTCTCTCTTCTACTTTTTCGTTTGTTCTAAAAACGTTACTTTGTCTTAATAATGCGTCCACTAAAGTTGTTTTACCATGGTCAACGTGAGCGATTATAGCTATATTTCTAATATCATTTCTTGTAAATTCGTTACTCATTATATTTATTCCTCCAATTTTATGTGCATAAAAAATTGGATACTATTTAAGTACCCAATTTTCTTTACCTTATTAGATTCTACTGTTAAGCTTTAAAAAAGTCAACACAACATTTTTTACTTAAACAGTTACATTCTACATTATCATCTAATTTTTTTATATTTCCATTATTATTGGTAATATCATTGGTTTTCTCTTAGTTTTTTCATAAAGGAAACTTCTAAGGCCATCTCTTATGTTAGATTTCATAGTAGCCCAGTCACAGATTCCTTTCTTTTCACAATCTCTTAAAACGTCTTTTACTATCTCTTTAGCTTCATCCATTAAGTCTTCTGATTCTCTTACGTAAACAAAACCTCTTGATATAATATCTGGTCCTGCTACCACTGAAGCAGTTTCTTTTGAAATAGTAACAACTACTGTAAGAATTCCGTCTTGTGAAAGATGTTTTCTATCTCTTAAAACTATGTTTCCTACATCACCAACTCCAAGTCCATCAACAAAAATTTGTCCTGAAGTAACAGATCCATTCTTTTTGATTGAATCTCTAGTGATTTCTATAACATCTCCATTTTCAGCTATCATAAAATTCTTTTCTGATAGTCCAACATCAACAGCTAACTCTGCATGCTGTTTAAGGTGTCTATACTCACCATGAACTGGTATAAAGAATTTAGGCTTAACAAGAGCTTGCATAAGTTTTAATTCCTCTTGACAAGCATGACCTGAAACATGGACATCTGCTAGTTTTCCATACACTACTTCTGCTCCCTTTTTGAAAAGTTGATTAATAACCTTAGAAACTAACTTTTCATTACCAGGTATTGGTGTTGCAGATAGTATTACTGTATCTCCCTCAATGATATTAACTTTTTTATGCTCTGAAGATGCCATTCTAGCTAATGCTGACATTGGCTCTCCTTGGCTTCCTGTAGTTATTATAGTCACTTGCTCATTTGGATATTTGTTTATAGAATCTATGCTAACAAAAGACTCCTTATCTATTGTTAAATATCCTAGTTCTATGGCAACCTGAACTATATTTTCCATACTTCTTCCTGAAACAGCAATCTTTCTTCCTGTCATTTCTGCAGCTTCAACAATTTGCTGTATTCTATGAATATTTGAAGCAAATGTAGCTATTATTATTCTTCCCTTTGCTCCAACAAATATTTTTTTAAGATTTTCTCCTACAGCTCTTTCTGACATTGTATATCCTGGTCTCTCTACATTAGTAGAGTCAGCCATCATTGCAAGAACTCCTTTTCTTCCTAATTCTGCAAATCTAGCAAAGTCCATTACCTCTCCGTCAGTTGGAGTATAGTCTACTTTAAAATCACCAGTATGAAGTACAACTCCTAGTGGTGTATGCACTGCTATAGCAACTGAATCTGCTATACTATGATTAGTTTTTACAAATTCAACAGATGATGATTTTAATTTTATAATATCTCTTGGTTTAACTCTTATAAGCTCTGTGGTGCTTAATAAACCATGTTCTTTTAGTTTAGTTTCAACTATTCCTAAAGTAAGTTTTGTTCCATAAACAGGTACATTTAAATTTTTTAACACATATGGTAAAGCACCAATATGATCTTCATGACCATGAGTTAAAAATATTCCTCTAACTTTTTCTGCATTTTTAACAAGATATGATACGTCTGGAATAACTATATCAATACCAAACATATCTTCGTCTGGGAACTTAAGTCCACAGTCGACTACAATTATATCGTCTTTAAATTCGATAACAGTTAGATTCTTACCTATCTCGTTCAAACCACCTAAAGGTATAATTTTAACCTTTAGCTTTTCACGTTTCATATTTTCCCTCCTCTTTTTTGTAGTAGTACGCTTATGTATAAAAGAGGTTTCCTCATTTGAGAAAATTTCTCTATTCATTTTTACAATCCTTGCATATTCCGAAAAACTTTACTGTATGATCTAATATTTCAAAGCCATATTTAGTTTCAATCTCTTCTTCTAGTTCGTCTAATAAATCCGCTTCAACCTCAAAAACTTTTCCACATTTATTACAAACTAGATGATGGTGTCTATGCTCTTCATCGTCATGAGCAAGTTCATATCTACTGCATCCATCTTCTAAATCTAACTTATAGATTACACCCATCTCTTCTAGAAGAATTATTGTTCTATATACGGTAGCTAATCCAATCTCTGGACAACTTTTCTTAACCTCGTCATAAATTTCCTCAGCAGTTAAGTGTTTACCCTCATTTTGTATTATAGTATCAACTATAGCTCTTCTCTGAGGTGTTAACTTATAACCCTTCTTCTTTAATTCTTCTTTTAAAGCATCAAAATCTACTGAAGCTGTATTTGCCATATTAAAACCTCACTTTACCGTTATTCTTCTTCTGCGAATAAAGTTGCATAAGCTTCTTCTATCATTTCAATTTCAAAATCATTCTCAACTGGAGCTAAAGTCTCTTCTCCATCTTCGTCTTGAACAACTTGCATAGCTATAACTACCTCTTCCTCACCTTCTGGTGATAATAAGAAATATTCTTTTTCTTCGATATCTAATTTAGTTACTACGTTGAATGTTGTTTCTATTCCTTCTTCATCAACTAAAACTATTGGTTGTAAATCGTTATTCATTTTAACTTCTCCTTTTTATTTTGATATTCTGTCTAAGTATCCTTGTAATATATAAGTAGCCGCTATTTTATCGACTATTTTTTTTCTTTTCGCTCTTGATAAATCCGCTTCTAGCATTGCTCTATGAGCAGCAACTGTTGTAAGTCTTTCATCCCAAAACTCTATTTTACCATCAAATGATTTTTCAATTTGTTCACATAAATTTTTAACCATTTCTCCAGATGGTCCTATTGTTCCATTCATATTTTTTGGCATACCTGCAACTATAGTTTCTACTCCATACTCTTTGCATATTTTCATGACTGCCTCTACGTCTTTAGTGTAGCAATCTCTTTTTATAGTTGTTACACCTTGAGCTGTCCATCCAAGTGGATCACTTACTGCAACTCCTATAGTTTTACTTCCGATATCTAAACCTAAAATTCTCATTGAATCTCCTTACATAAACGAAAGAGTACCCTTTCGGGCACTCTTTGTTATTTTATCTCTAGATAAGATTTTATAACTTCTTCAAGTATTTCATCTCTTTCCAGTTTCCTTACTAAAGCTCTTGCCCCGTTGTAATTAGTGATGTAAGTAGGGTCACCTGAAATTAAGTATCCAACTAGCTGATTAACCGGGTTATAGCCTTTTTCCTTTAGTGAGTTGTATACATCAGTTAATATTGATTTAGTTAAATCTTCCTTATTTTTACTAAAATCAAACTGCATTGTGTGGTCAAAATTGTTACTCATAACATGCTGCTTACTAGCAGCTCACCCCCTTACAGTAAATATATTTTAATTTATATATTTACATATATTATTATCTTTTAAATTAGTTTTTATTCACGCTTTACTTTATACTCATTATAAACTATATTTACATAAAAGTACAACTATTTTACAAGTAATTCTACAACTTCTTTTGCTTTTTCTAATGCTTTAGCTATATTTTCTGGATTTTTTCCACCAGCTTGAGCCATGTCAGGTCTTCCACCTCCTCCGCCGCCTACAACTGCTGCAACTTCTTTTATTACCTTTCCACAATGAACTCCATTAGCTAATGAATTTTTAGTTGCCATAGCTACTAAGTTTACTTTTCCACCATTGCCACTTGCTAAAACAACTATTCCATTATTTAATTTATTTCTAACTTTATCAGCTAAATCTCTTAATGAATTTCCATCAACATCTTTTAATTCTGCTGTAACTAATTCAACTCCGTTTATTTCAATTTTGTCTTTTAATATATCATCCTCAGCACCTTGAACTAATTTAGCTTTAAGTTCTGCTATTTCTTTATCTTTTTCTTTTAATTCATGAGCTTGAGCTGCTATTCTCTTAGCAATATCTTTTTCATTACACTTAAGCATTGAAGCAGCTTCCTTAAGCATATTATTTTTAAGTTCCATGAATTTTAATGCGCTTATTCCAGTAACAGCCTCAATTCTTCTTATTCCAGCAGCAACTCCTGATTCTGAAACTATCTTAAATAATCCAATTTCTCCTGAGTTAGCTACGTGAGTTCCTCCACATAATTCTTTTGAGAAATCTCCAACTGAAACAACTCTTACTTTTTCAGCATACTTTTCATCGAAAAGACAAGTTGCTCCACTATTTCTAGCTTCATCTAATGACATTTCCTTTGTATCAACTACAGATACAGTCATTATTTTTTCATTTACTAATAATTCAACTTTTTCTAATTCTTCTTCTGTTAAAGCTGCAAAATGAGTAAAGTCAAATCTTAATCTTTCTTCATCAACATATGAACCTGATTGATTTACATGATCTCCTAAAACTTCTTTTAAAGCTTCATGTAACATGTGTGTAGCTGTGTGGTTTTTACATATGTTAGATCTTCTTGAAGCATCAACTGATAATTTAACTTCTTGACCTTCTTTTAAGCTACCTTCTATAACCTTAATGTAGTGAACAAATTTTCCACCAACATTTTTCTTACAATCTGTAACTATTGCCATTCCAGTTTCTGAAGTTATATTTCCTCTATCTCCAACTTGACCTCCCATTTCAGCATAGAAAGGAGTTTTATCAGTTAATAAGAATCCTTCTTCACCTTCTTTAAGTTCAGCTTTAAATTCTTCATTATTTCCTAGTACTATAACTTTTGAGTTAAGTTCTAAATTAACATATCCATCAAATTCAGTAACTATTGAAGCATCCACTTTGTTTACTGGACTTTCTTCGCTTCCCATGTAGCTACTTTCTCCTCTAGCATTTCTAGCTCTTTCTCTTTGCTCTTTCATTTCCTTATTAAAGTTTTCTATATCTAACTCTAATCCTTTTTCTTCTAATATCTCTTGAGTAAGCTCTAGAGGGAATCCATAAGTATCATATAATTTGAAAGCTTTAGCTCCTGATAAAACTTTCTCATTTTTTTCTTCCATTTCTGAAATATAGCTCATAAGTATATCCATACCTGAGTCTATTGTTTCATTAAATCTTTCTTCTTCTAATTTAATTATTTTCTTAATGTAATCAGCTTTTTCTTTTAATTCTGGATAAGCTTCACCGTAATTTTCAACTACAGCATCAACCATTTCATTTAAGAATATACCTTTAACCCCTAAAAGTCTTCCATGTCTAGCAGCTCTTCTAAGAAGTCTTCTTAAAACATATCCTCTACCTTCATTTGATGGTTGAACACCGTCACATATTAAGAAAGTAACACTTTTTCCATGGTCAGTTATTATTCTTAATGATACATCTTTGTCTTTATCTTCTCCATATTTAGCATTTGTTAATTCACATGCTTTATTTAATATGTTTTTAACTGTATCTATTTCGAAGATATTATCTACACCTTGCATTATTGTAGCTATTCTTTCTAATCCCATACCTGTATCTATGTTCTTTTGAGCTAACTCATTGTAGTTTCCTTCTTCATCTTTATCAAATTGAGTGAAAACTAAGTTCCAGAATTCAACTATTCTATCTGCATCTGAAGCCTCTAAAAATTCTTCTACAGTTTCAACCTTTCCTTCTCCTCTATCAAAGTGAATCTCTGTACAAGGACCACAAGGACCTACCCCTATTTCCCAGAAGTTATCATCTTTTCCTAATCTGAATATTCTGCTTGGATCTACATCAGTTTTACTAGTCCAAATATCATAAGCTTCATCGTCATTTAAATATATAGTTACATATAATTTATCCTTTGGAATTCCTAAAGTTTCTGTTATAAACTCCCAAGCCCATGGAATTATTTCTGATTTGAAGTAATCTCCAAATGAGAAGTTTCCTAACATTTCAAAGAATGTACCATGTCTTGATGTTTTACCAACATTCTCTATATCACCAGTTCTTATACACTTTTGGCAAGTTGTTATTCTTCTTTTTGGTGGTTCTTCTAAACCTGTGAAATAAGGTTTAAGTGGTGCCATACCTGCATTTATTAATAATAAACTCTTATCATTTTTAGGTACTAACGGAAATGACTGTAATCTTAAATGGTCTTTGCTTTCAAAAAAGCTTAAATATTTTTCTCTTAATTCATTTGCTCCCATGAATTTCATAATTTATTCCTCCAAATTTTATGTATTTATCCTTTAGCCTTTAAGTTTAATCATATATTTATAAAATAAGATTAAACCCTCTACTTAGCTCTAGATATTCTTTTATTTTATAATTAGTTTCACACATAAAAAAAGAACATAAAACACCTCACCCCTAATTAAAAGGGACGAAATCCTATGCTCCGCGGTACCACCCTAATTATGTAAAACTACATCACTCTAAAAATTATAGCTCAAAGATAGCTTCAACATCTCTTTTAAGAAGTTCTCACCAACCACTTCCTCTCTGACTAAAAGATAAATGCCTACTCATTCTCGTCAACGCTTTTCATTAAGTTATTATAGGCAAATTATAAAAAAAATTTCTTTACCTGTCAATATAATTGCCAACTGTATTAGTATCTATTTTACTAAATTACTATGTATTCCTATATATTTTATGATTATTTATCTACTAAGTTAAATATTATTTTTATATAAAATACTATTAAAATAATATTATTATGTATATTTATTAATATCTAAAACTTTTTAACTATAAAAAAATATATCATACTTCTTAATAACTATAATTTAATCTAATACTAAAATATCATAAAAACATATAATAATCCCAATCATCAAATAAAACTTTAATTACAACAGCTATAGGAACTATAAAAACCATTCCTAAAAGCCCTCCTATTTGTTCTCCAATTAAAAGTAATATTATGATTAATATTGGATGCATATCTATACTCTCAGCTGTAATTTTAGGTGCTATTAAGTTTCCTTCAATTTGTTGAATTATTAAAAAAGTCAATATAACCCACAAAATTTTATTTGGGCCTTCTACTAATGCTACAACTATTGCAGGTATTGCCCCTAAAACCGCTCCAAAATAGGGTATAATATTGAGTAACGCATTTAAAAACGCTAATAATAGAGGAAACTTTATTCCTAGTATAAGCATACCTATAAATGTCATAACTCCAACTAATAAGCTTAAAAGTAATTGCCCTAAAATATATTTACCTAAGACTTTATCAACATCTCTCCCTAGATTTTTTAATAGAGCTCTCTTCTCCATTGGGCAGCAATATAAAAATTTATTAGATAATAAATCTCCATAGGCTAAAAAATAATATGCTAATACAGGTATAACAGCAAAAGCTAAAATATTTTCTGAAAAGCTAATTAAATTATTTATAATACTAGTTGCAAAACTAACTAATAATATATTTAATTTTTCAGTAACTTGAGCTTCAATAACATCAAAAATCCCTAATTCCATAAACTTCATCTTCATAATCAAATCATTTATAAAGAATTCTATACCATTTATTAAACCATCAAAACTTTCCCCTTCTTTAAACATACTTGGAATTAGAACTGTTAAAAAAAATAATATAAGAAAAATTACACTAAGTACTATAGCCATAGCTAAAAAGTTTTTATTTATTTTTGTTCTTTCACATAAAAATCTATATAGAGGCTTAAGAATATATGCAAAAATCCCTGATACAAGCACTATAAAAATAATGTCTCTAAAAGCTTCAAATTGATATAAAAGGAATATAAATAAAAAAATTATAAATGTTACTATTAAATTTCTTATAAATCTTTTTTTATCTTTTAAAGCTCTAAACATTCCTACTCCTCCTTTTTTAATTTACCTAGCCAAAATATTTTCTTGGAATCATTCTCATATTTATATTTTTATTGCCAAAAAATAAAATGCTTTCTTCTCCTAAAATAGTTTCTTTTAATTGTATAACTCGCTTTCCATTTTTAAATTTATCAACTAATCCACTTACCACTATTAGTCCTCTTATATAAAAGTCATAGTCTATTAAAATATCTTCTAATATTCCTATCATATGGCCATCCTTATTTATAAGATCAAAGTTTTTTATCTCGCTAAATTTTAACCCTCTATGTACATGTACCCCTTCTGTCATAATAGTATCGCTTAAAGAAATAACATTAGTTAAGTCCACATAATCTCTTTTTGAAAATAATTTTTTTGTTATTATAAAGCCCATGACTTTCCCATTAAAATAATCTATAGCAAGATCACAAACTACTCCAACCTTCTTTCCATTAGAATCAAAAACCTTAAGACCAATTAAATCTCTTATTCTATACACTCTAAAAGTCATCCCTTTCTAATTTAAGTAAAGCCATTAGTAATATATTTAGTATTATCTATATCCTTCCAAAAAATACATAGTTTCATAGGTATTTTAAATTTATTTTTGTAAACTTAAATAATAATCCTTAAACTTTCTAGGTAAGTTATTAACTAAATAAAGTAATGATATATTCTTCACTTAATAAATACACTTTGTATAGTGCACTTTATATTGAATATTTAAAATAACCTTTTAAAAAGTTTTAATATAAAAGAAAAAAAGCCCCCTTTCGGGAGCTTTCTATTAAAGTAGGCTTTCGATTATTCCTCCACCTACAACTAAATCATCTTTATAGAAAACAACAGATTGACCTTTAGTTATAGCTCTTTGCTTATCTTCAAAAGAAACTTTAACTCTTCCATTTTCCATAGGACTTATAGTAGCCTTAGCTGGTCTAGCTGAATATCTAATTTTAGCTTCAACTTCCATATGGCCTTCAAGTTTATCTATAGATATGAAATTTATATCTTTACAAACTAAATCAGTTTTAAAGATATCCTCTTCTGGTCCTACTACAACAGTATTAGTTACAGGGTTTATATCAGTAACAAACACTGGTCTTCCAAGAGCTAATCCTAAGCCCTTTCTTTGTCCTATTGTATAATAGACTATTCCTTTATGTTTTCCTAAGACATTTCCATACTTATCGACAAAGTTTCCTGGTCTAACTTTGTTTGGAGCAGCTTCACATATGTATCTTCCATGATTATTATCTGGAATAAAGCATATTTCTTCACTGTCCTTTTTATTATGTACATCTAGACCGATCTCTTTAGCTATTTCTCTAATCTTATCCTTAGTGAATTCTCCACAAGGCATTAAAGTATGCTCTAACTGTTCTTGAGTTAGATTGTATAAAGCATAAGTTTGATCTTTTCTATCATCCTTTGATCTTATAAGTTGGAATCTTCCATCTCTTTCTTCAATTTTAGCATAGTGACCTGTTGCAACATAGTCTGCACCTATACCTTTAGCTTTTTGTAAAAGCTCATCAAATTTAAGATATTTGTTACATGCAATACATGGATTTGGAGTTCTACCTTGTATATATTCGTCTACAAAATAATCTATTACGTTTCTTTTAAAACTATCTCTAAAGTTTAAAACGTAAAAAGGAATATCTAGTTTTTGAGCAACTCTTCTAGCATCATCCACTGCTGACAGTGAACAACATCCACCTTCTCTTTCCTCATATTCCTTATCCTCTTGCCATATTTGCATTGTAACACCAATTACATCGTATCCCTGTTCCTTTAAAAGGTAAGCAGCAACGGAGCTATCAACTCCGCCGCTCATACCTATAACAACCTTTTTCTTTGTCACAAAATCACCACTTTAATATTATTCTTAACCGTGAACATGCTCATGTATGTCATGTGAATGTTCTTTCATATCCCAAGGCTCTAATCCTTGTCTTTGTCTATAGTCGTTTATAGCCTTGTGTATAGCTTCCTCAGCTAATACTGAACAGTGCATTTTTACTGGTGGAAGACCATCTAAAGCTTCTGCAACAGCTTTGTTTGATAATTCCCAAGCTTCTTCTACAGTTTTTCCTTTTATAAGCTCTGTAGCCATACTTGATGAAGCTATAGCAGATCCACATCCATAAGTTTCAAATTTAACATCTTCTACAATGTTATTTTCTATTTTAAGATATATTCTCATTATATCTCCACATTTAGCGTTACCAACTTCTCCGATTCCGTTAGCGTCTTTAATTTCTCCTACATTTCTTGGGTTTTTGAAATGATCCATAACTTTTTCACTATATATCATAATTAATTCTCTCCTTCTACTTCTCTTAAATGATTTTTCCATAATGGTGACATACTTCTTAATCTTGCGATTATTGGTGGTACTTTTTCTAATACGTAATCAACGTCTTCTTCAGTTGTCCCTTCACCTAAACTTAATCTTAATGATCCGTGTGCTATTTCATGAGGTAAACCTATTGCTAATAACACGTGTGATGGATCTAATGATCCTGATGTACAAGCACTTCCACTTGAACCACAAATTCCTTCAAAGTCTAATGAAAGAAGAATTCCTTCACCTTCAATGAATTCAAAGCATACATTTACGTTACCTGGTAATCTCTTGCTACCATCTTTTGGTCCGTTTAATCTTGTAAATGGTACTTCTAATAATCCTTTTATTAACTTATCTCTTAACTTAGAAATTTTAGCTATATGCTCATCTAAGTTTTCTCCAGCTATTTCCATAGCCTTTCCTAATCCAACTATTGCAGGTATGTTCTCAGTTCCAGCTCTTCTAGCTCTCTCTTGACCACCACCGTGGATTAAGTTATCTATTCTTATACCTTTTCTTATATATAAAGCTCCGATTCCTTTTGGTCCATAAACTTTATGTCCAGCTAATGAAAGTAAATCGATGTTCATATCTTTAACATCTATCTTTACATTTCCTACAGCTTGAACTGCATCTGTATGGAATATTACTTTTCTTTCTCTACAAATTTTTCCTATTTCCTTAACTGGCTCTATAGTTCCTATTTCATTGTTTGCAAACATTACAGAAACTAAGATAGTTTTATCAGTAATAGCATTTTTTAATTCTTCTAAATCAACAAAACCTTCTTCATTTACATCTAAGTAAGTTACTTTAAAGCCTTGTTTTTCTAACCATTGGCAAGTATGTAATACAGCATGGTGCTCTATTTTTGTAGTTATTATATGATTTCCTTTATTTTTATGAGCAAAAGCTATTCCTTTTATTGCCCAGTTATCTGCTTCTGATCCGCCACCAGTAAAGTAGATTTCATTTGTATCAGCATTTAATACTTTAGCTACTCTTTCTCTAGCAGTGTCTACAGCCATTCTTGATTCTCTTGAAACTCCGTAAAATGCTGATGGATTTCCAAACTTATTTGTGAAATATGGTAACATTTCCTCTAATACTTCTGGCTTAACATATGTAGTTGCTGAGTAGTCCATATAAACAACTCTATTATTCATTTTCTTCACTCCTACTAACAATTTTTAAAGCTTCATTTTTTTCTTTCATAGCTTTATAATCTTCTACTATATCTTTAAGTGTTACTGAATTAGTAACCTCATCTATGCTTGTTTTTATCTTTTTCCATAAAAGTCTAGTGGCACAACAATCAACATTATTGCAAGTTACACCATCTAAACAATCTGATATTTCTATTGGTCCTTCTAAAACCTCTATAATATCTGAAACTGTTATATCTTCTGGTTGTCTATTTAAAATATATCCTCCTTGAGCACCTCTAATACTCTTTATAAGCTTAGCTTTTCTTAAAGAACTAAATAATTGCTCTAAATAATATTCAGATATATTCTGTCTTTGCGATATTGACTTTATTGACACAGGTGATCCACCATAATGTATAGCTAAATCAACCATGGCTTTTACACCATATCTTCCTTTGGTAGATAATTTCATTTAATCACCTCTAAATCTGACTAATTCGATGTACTTTATGTGATTATAATATCAAAACCGAGTAAATTTGTCAACAATAATATTCACATATTTTTTACTTAAAAAATGGAATTTAAAATTCAAATTCAATTATTTGTTTTTTACATTATTCCAGTAGGCTTTTATACTACTTTCGTATTTATTATCCTTAGGCTTATAATATTCTTTTCCTCTCATATTTTCAGGCATATATTCTTGATTTATATAACTATTAGGATAATTATGTGGATATAAATATCCACCAACACCTAAATTGCTTGCCCCACTATAATGAGCATCTTTTAAATGTTTTGGCACATCCCCTGCATTATTTCTTTCTAAATCTCTTAAAGCATCATCAATAGCCATATACGCACTATTTGACTTAGGTAAGGTAGCTAAATATATTACTAATTCAGATAATATTATTCTTGCTTCTGGCATCCCTATTTTCAAAGCAAGGTCTATTCCGCTATTTACAACTTGCAAAGCATTAGGATGAGCAAGACCTATATCTTCAGCTGCAATTACTCCTATCCTCCTAATTACGCTATCCATATTTCCACCCTTAATAAGTCTAGCCAAATAATGAATCGAGGCATCTGGGTCACTTCCTCTTATACTTTTTTGAAGAGCACTTAATAAATTATAATAATCATCTCCTGATGAATCAGATTTCAAATTAGATTGCCCTAAGTTTTCTACATACTCTTTATTTAAAAGGATATTATTTTTTTCTTGAGATTTAATAGCTAATTCTAACACTGTATAAGCTTTTCTTACATCTCCCTGAGAAATCTCTCCAATATATTTTAAAACGCCTTCTTCAAGAGAAATAACATATCCTTCTTTTTCAAGTTTACTTACTGCTCTTTCTAAAGCTATTATTATATCTTCAGTACTTACTGGTTTAAATTGAAATATGGTACTTCTGCTTAGTATAGCCTTATGTATAGCAAAGTATGGATTTTCTGTAGTACTTGCTATTAATATTACTCTACCATCTTCAATAAATTCTAAAAGTGCTTGCTGCTGTTTTTTATTAAAATGCTGAAGCTCATCTATATACAGTATTATTCCCTTAAAATTTAATAAATTATCTATATCAGAAGTTATACTTTGTATTTCTTTTATTGAAGATGTAGTAGCATTTATTTTATAAAATTTCTTATCAGTGTAATTTGAAATTATATTAGCTAAAGTAGTTTTTCCAACACCAGGTGGACCATAAAAAATGCAATTCATTATGTTCTTGTTTTTTATAAGCTTGTTTAAAGGAGTTCCTTCTCCTACAATGTGTTTCTGTCCAACTATATCCTCTAATTTTTTAGGACGCATAATATCCGCTAAAGGTCTCAAATTTTTCAATTATCAAAATTTCAATAAGATTACTATGTTAACTGAATACTTCTCTTAATTTTGTATTCATTAAAAAGCTCCTTATTTATAAAACATAATATATTAATATGAAATTTGATAATTTTCCTCCCTTCTTATACTTTTATAGTTAATGAATTTCCTAAAGTAAATCTTAATTTAATTCTAAAATTTATTATAATACTAAAATACAGTTTTATTTCTTCCTGTCATTTTTGCCATATATAATTTTTCATCAGCATTTTTTATGGTATCAAAGGGATCTTCTTTTTCTGAAACTTCACAAACTCCGAAGCTAGAAGTTATTTTTAAACTTAAATCACCATAGTCAAAACTCATTTTTTCTATGATTTTTCTAAGCTTCTCAGCAACCTTCACTCCATTTTTTAAATTTGTGTTATTTAAAACAATTATGAATTCTTCTCCTCCATATCTACCAATCCAATCACTATTTTCTCTGATATTATTATTTAATGCCTTTGCAAAATCCCTTAAAATTTTGTCACCTACTAAATGACCATAGGTATCATTTACTTTTTTAAAGGAATCTATATCAGCCATAATTACAGTTGTAGGTATAGATTCTTTTAAGTTTCTATGAGCTTCCTTTGAAAATCTCTGATCTATATACCTTTTATTATAGACTCCAGTTAAATAATCCTTAATAAGATTTTCTCCCATCTTTTTCATTGTTAAGTCTAAATAATTACCTTCTCCACTACCATCTACTATACTGCCATTATTAGTTATATCTTTTAATATTTCAACAACATATTTATTTTCATTAAATTCAATTGGGGAAGCTATAACTAAAAACACATGATTTTTATTATATTCTAACTTTATAAAAGTATCATTTTTTAAGTAAGCTTTTTTTGATATGCAAGTACTGCATATTGATTTTTTTCCCCACACATCATAACAATTGCTTAGGGAACAATCTTTTTCATTAAATTTATTATTGATTTTTAGGTTAAAGTCATCTGAAAATACTATATTATTTATAGGATCTACCACTCTAACTTCATCATAAAAGTTCTTTAATATAGACATTCTTTCTTTTACATCTAGTAAAACTTCCAATATTCTTTCCTCCAGTCCTTAGAACTTTTAATTTCTTTCTACACCTTACTACATATTAAAGGAATATCTAAAACTAATTATTCTTAAATTTGTACCTCTCTATTCTTCGTACATTCTTTATTAACAATTATACAATAAAAAAAGATTCTAATAAAAACTATTAGAACCTTTCTATTAAAAATTTTTTAAAGAAGCTCTACCTCTTCTCCTAAAGTAATTTCTCCTCCATTTAATACCTTTGTAAATATACCATAAGCAGGCATTATACATCTTCCCACTTGATAGTATATTGCGCATTTGTCATGACATTTTTTCCCTATTTGTGTTACTTCTAAAAGAACCTCTCCTATTTTTATTTTTTGCCCTATAGGAAGTTTATTTAGTTCTATTCCATCTACAACTAGGTTTTCTCCAAAGGCTCCAAAATCCACATTTCCGCCATCAGCTCTAAAATCCTCTATCTTTTCAAAAGCTAATAAACTTACTTGTCTATGCCACTTCCCAGCATGAGCATCTCCCTTAATTCCGAAATCTTCTATAAACTCAGCTTTAGGAACTTGCACTTTAGCTGTACCTTTCTTTTCACTTATACAAATAGCTCTTACCTTGCTCATTTTTATCCTCCTATTTCATACATAAATCTTTTATCTTCATCTTTTTCTTTCATTTTAAAGTTATGTTTTTCTGGCTTTTCATAAATACTCTTTTTAATTATCTCCCTAAGCTCTTCATCACTTATTCCATTTCTCATCTTATCTCTTAAGTTTATTCCATACTTCCAATGTAAACACTGTTTCATAAAGCCTTCAGGAGTGACCCTTATTCTATTACAATCCTCACAAAAACAATCACTCATAGCACTTATAAAGCCTATTTTTCCTTTGAATCCTTCTATGCTTATGTATTTAGCTGGACCATTTAGTCTTAAGGTTTTTCCATCACTTAATACCTTTTTTTCTTTCTTTATAATTTCTAAAATCTCACTATTAGTAACGCCCTTAAACTTTTTACCTTCTCCAATAGGCATAAGCTCTATAAATCTAAGATCTATTGGATTTTCACAAGCTAAGTTTATTAAATCTAAAATTTCATCTTTATTGAAATCTTCTAATATTACAGTATTTATCTTTACCTTAACATTATTCTCTAAGCACTTTTCTATTGAATAAAGTACTTTATCTAAGGTTCCTATCCTAGTTATTTCCTTAAATCTATCTTCTTTTAATGTATCTAAACTTATATTTACTCTCTTTAATCCATTTTCACTAAGTTCCTTTACTTTATCTCCTAGTAAAATCCCATTAGTGGTTAAACAAATCTCTTCTATCTCAGGTATTTTATTTATATTTTTTATTAAATCTACTATACCTTCTCTTACAAGAGGCTCACCACCTGTAAGTCTTACTTTTTTTATTCCAATAGAAGCACATTCTTTAACAACTCTTAAAATCTCATCTAAAGTCATAAGCTTATCATTGTGAATAAAATCATTGTGATCTTTCTCCATACAATAAGCACATCTTAAATTACATTTATCAGTTAAAGAAATTCTTAAATAGTCAATTTCTCTTCCATATTTATCTTTCATTTTCTCACCTTCTTCTTTATACAAATTCCATTCCCTCTTTTAGGTGAATAATGATTTTATCTCTTTATCCAAACTTTTTCTAATCTTTAACAATAATTTCTAATTACTTTCCAAAGGAACAATGTGGAAAAGTACAAACTGGGCAATTTAAACAAAGTCCACCATGACCATATTCAGCTATATCTCTTAAAGTTAATCTTTCATCTGCTAAAACTCTTGGAAGGACTAAATCTAAAGCTGTTCTTTTTGAATACATGGCACAGCTTGGTATTCCTATAATAGGAACATCATTATAATAAGCTAAAAGAAGCATAGCTCCAGGAAGTACAGGTGAACCATATGTTATTAATTCTCCTCCACATTCCTTTATAGCTGTAGGAGTAACATCATCTGGATCAACTGACATTCCCCCTGTGCAAAGTATAAGTTCTGCACCTTCCTCTAAAGCTCTTTTTATTTCCTCTATAATTTTTTCCTTATCATCTGGAAGAATAACCTGTCTTTCAAGATCTATATTAAATTCCTTAAGCTTTTCCTTAAGAACAGGACCAAAAGCATCTTTTATTCTTCCACTATAAACTTCATTTCCTGTAGTTATTGCAAAGGTCTTTTTATTTTTTATCTCTTTAACTTCTATAATCTTATCTTTTATAAGATTTTCTGCTTCTATTATTTTATTTTCATCTATAACTAGTGGAATTACTCTAGTAGCCCCTACCTTATTACCTTTTTTAACTGGAAAATTTCCATGAATTGTAGAAACTATTATTTCACCTAGCATATTTAATTCTAATAACTTTTCCTTATCTATTTTTAAAAGTCCGTCTTTATCAGCTAAAAATTCTATTTTTCCTTCTTTTATTTCTCCAAAACTTAATCCTTCTCCACAAACTAAGTCCTTTAATCTTTCAGCAGCCTCATTTTCATGAAGCATTCCCTCTTCTTTTTCCCATACATAAACATGTTCTTTTCCTATTGATAAAAGTTTTTCTATATCTTCTTCTCTTATAACATGGCCCTTTTTAAAGGCTCTTCCTTTAAACTTACCTGGTATTATTTGAGTTACATCATGAGATAATATTGTTCCAACGGCATCTTCAACTCTTATTTGTTTCATAATAATCCTGTTATAAGTTATTTATTTTAAATCCATCTCCATCTAAAACTATATATTTTAATATAAATAACTTTAAACAGTTCACCTCCTCCTAGTATTTTTAGTAATAAAAGGTTTCCTAAATTTCTTTTTTCCTTATTAAATCTTCATATTCATGAACTGTATTTATATTATAAAAATTCTTTATTTCTTTTTTATGTACTTTTTCTATAAAAGGAAATTCTTCAACTACCTTCATAGAAAATTTAAAACAAGTTTTTATTAATTTATTGCTATTATTTATAAGTTCTTTTTCCATAATATCTTTGCAACTTTTTTTATATATGGCACAAAGAGGTTGCAGTCTTTCCTGAAATTTAGGAATTAAAATTTCATAATCTTCCTTTATATTTCCTAAATAATTAACCACATCTTTATTTATAAAAGGCATATCACAGGCAACAACTAAGCAATAATCATTTTTAATATGATTTAAGGCTGAATGAATTCCACTTAAAGGCCCTTGACCAGGATATATATCCTTAAAAACTTTAAGTCCAAACTCCTTATACTCTCCTGGATTATTGGATATTATTATTATTTCCTCATAATCTTCTAAGGCTTTTATTATTCTCTCTATAAAATAGTCCTCTTCATATTTTAAAAAAGCCTTATTTCTATAATTCATTCTACTACTTTTCCCTCCAGCTAAAATAGCAGCACTCTTTTTTATCACCTTAATACACCTCCTATAAACCTATTTTTAAACTAATTATTTATTATAATTTTATTATGTTTACTACCTCGCCTTTGTTTAAGCCTTCATTTCCTTTTTCAATTTCTATTAAGCAATTAGCATTTAGAAGAGAACTTAATATACCATTTCCACTTTTAATTTGAGTTATATAAACCTTCGCTCCCTTTTCATCATATATAACATTTCCCCTTAAAAACCTTCTTTGAGGACTTTTTTTATTAAAAGAATCCATTAAGATTCCCTTTTCTCTTTTAATATTTATATTTTCTTCCTCTCCCTCTAATTTTTTAAGTACAGACTTTCCTAATAATTCAAATGTAGTTAAGGCAGCATTAGGATTTCCTGAAAGGCTTATCAATATTTTTTCTTCCTTTTTGCTACATACAACTGCAGAGCCAGGTTTAATTTTTATTTTCCAAAATAACTTTTCAAAGCCTATGCTTTCAGAAACCTTTTGCATAAGATCTTTTTCTCCCACAGAAGCTCCTCCTGTAGTAAATACTATATCTGATTTTTCAAAGGCTTTTTCTATGGCTTTTCCTATTTTTATGATATTGTCTCCTACATGTTCCATAGACAAAACATTATATCCTAGCTCTTCTATTCTTGCACTTAAACTATATAAATTACTGTCATATATTTTTCCTGGTTTTAAGGTGGAATTTATATCACATACCTCATCCCCGGTACTAATTATTGAAACTCTTGGCTTTTTATAAACAAGTACCTCACTTATACCAGAGCTAGCCATTATACCTAAATCAGCATAATCAAGTCTTTTGCCCTTTTTAATTAAAGTTTCTCCAATCTTTATATCCTCTCCCATAAAAGATATGTTCTCATTAACTTTCATTTCCTTAAATATTTTAACCAAATCTCCATGTCTTTCTGTTTCTTCTTGCTTAAGTACGCAATCAGCTCCCACAGGGATTGGAGCCCCAGTCATAATTCTAACAGCCTCTCCATGTTTTATTTCTATTTCTGGCCACATCCCTGCAAATATCTCATCTACTATTTTAAGCTCTATAGGATTTTCTTTTGAAGTTCCCTTAGAATCTTCTGATCTAAAAGCATATCCATCAAAAACTGACTTATTAAAGGGAGGATTATTAATCTTAGATTTAACATCACCATACAAAACTCTCTTTAAAGAATCCTTTATGCTAACAACCTCACTTTTTAAAGCCTTAGTGTTCTTATTTAATATTTCAAGAGCTTCTTCTAAAGCTATAAATTTTTTCAAAATATCACCATCCCTTTATAAAATAAAATGCTTATTATTTTTGTTATAACAACAAGAATAATAAGCATTAAATTAAATAGTCTTTTTAGACCTTAATATTAAAACTAAAAAACATAATTAACAATATTATTATGTATCTTCTATGTTTTTTACTTTTGCTTATTCTCCTTCCCAAAATACGTGGAGGCAAAATTCTTTCAAACCTTACCCTGTGGATTACCCCAATTAAACTAATTAACAATTTAAGTTCTTATTAAACTTAATGTTAAATAATTTAGTAATCCAGGCTTAAAAATCATAGAACCTTCTCCTTAGATCTTTAAGCTTGGAGATTTATACTAATTTTCTATTACAAGGTTAGCAATTTCTTCATAATTATTTAAGTTAACAACTCTAACTCCTTCTAGAGATAGACTAACATCACTAGCAACTCCTATAAGCTTTTCCTTTGGAGTTATTATTTTCTTACTAATACCTTGTCTATATACTTCAAGCTTTCTATATTTGCTCTTTTTATAACCTTCTATTATTATAAAATCGAAATCTTCAACTTGCTTTATTAACTCTTCTAGAGGAATTTCTTCCTGAACCTCTCTTATAAGAGCCATTCTTTCTCTTGAGGAAATTATTACTGCTTCAGCTCCTGCTTTTCTATGACGCCAAGTATCTTTTCCCTCTTTGTCTATATCAAAGCCATGAACATCATGCTTTATAGTAGCAACAGTATATCCTCTATTTTTAAGCTCTTTTATAAGCCCTTCTATTAAAACTGTTTTTCCTGTATTAGAACAACTAGCAACTACATTCACAATCTTAGCCAAAGCTTTTTCCTCCTAATTATAACTTTAATTTATTATTTTCTAAATTAAAATTTACATACTTATATTAAATAAATTTAATTATAATTTATATTAATATGTGTACTCTAAATTTTCTTTTATATTGAAGAAATCTGCGTAGTCAATTTCAAATAATGGTTTTTTAACCTTTGATACGTGTATCTTCTCTTTTATAAGCTGAGTTAAAACTCCTGCATAAGATAAATCGCCTTGAATTATAGCTCCATAAATTTTTCCATCCTTATGGATTATCTTTTTATAATTCTCTCCTGAAATATCAATTTCTTCTGTATAAGAATCATCTGGAACATTAACAACTCCTAAAGACATTGTTGTAAGTCCTAAGAAATTCATTGTATTTTTACTTCCAAAGAAATCTTCCATGAATATTTCATTACCAACCATATTGTTTGCTGCTATTATACCTTCTTTTACAGCAGTTGGCCATATAGGATTTCTTCCAGTTATATCTCCAGCTCCATAAACATCTCTTGCATTAGTTTCGCCTTTTTCATTTATTATTAATCCAAATCTATCTGTTTCTATATAACTATCTTTTAAGAATGCCACATTTGATCTAACCCCAGTTGCAACTATTATAAGTTCGCAAGGAATTTCTTCTCCTGTATTTATAAGTAATGCCTTTGGATTTTTATTTTGATCAATTAAAACTTTTTCCGCTCTAACTCCAAGTTTTAATTTAACTCCAGCATCTTCAAATCTCTTTTCATATTTAGAAGAAGCATATTTATCAAGTTGAATTGGAAGAACTCTGTCCCCCATTTCAACTAAAGTAACATTTAAATTTTTTCCAACAAGTCCTGCTATGGCGTCTATGCCAACAAGTCCTGCTCCTAAAACAACCACGTTTTTAACCTTTTCTGCCTCTTCTTTAATTTTAATAGCATCCTCTAAGTTTCTTAATCCAACAACATTTTTAGCTTCTCTTAAATTCTCTACTGGAGGAATGAATGCTGATGCTCCTGTTGCTAATAATATCTTATCATATTTTAAGCTTTCTCCATTTGAAAGACCTATTACATGTTCTCTATCATCTATAGATTTAACTTCTAAACCTTTTTTCCACTCTATATTATATTTTTCAAAGAAATCTCTATCTGTAAAATCTAAAGCCTCAATATCTCTATGGCCGCTTATGTAATGATGTAATATACATCTTGAATAAACATTTTCGTCCTTTGAAACTAATATTATTTCTGCATCTTTGTCAAGTTCTCTAAGTGTTTTTGCTCCACTTATTCCAGCAGCTGATGCCCCCACAACAATATATCTCATATTATTCTTCTACCTCCTCTAAAGTTATTGCTCCCATTGGACATTTTGCAACGCATTGAGGAGTTTTTTCTTTTGTACTTTCACACATATCACATTTCATTATGTATTTATTCATTTCATGTTCAGCTTTTAATACTCCATATGGGCAAGCCATTACACACATAAAGCAACTTGCACATCTTGATTTATCATAAGTGACAAAACCAGTTTCCTTATCCTTCTTCATAGCACCACTCATACAAGTGTAAACACACTCTGGTCTATCACAGTGTCTACAGAAAATAGGAGTGTATTTTCCTTCACTTGTTATTGTGATTCTACTTCTTGTATCCTCTGAATCATGAGAAACTATACAAGCAGTTGTGCATGTTAAGCATCCCACGCATTTATCTCTATTGATTTTTATTCTTTTCAAAATAATCCCCTCCTATTTTCTAACCTTTTCTATATTAACTTGAACTGTTTTATATGAAGGCTCCTTAGAATAAGGATCAAATACAGATGGTGTTAATAAATTTGTTTCTATATAGTGTATTGGTGCATATAAAGTTTTTTCTTTAAGATTATCAGTTAATCTTGCTATAAACTTAGATGTATGCCCATTTGATGAATGAATTAAAACTTCATCATTTTCTTTTATATTAAGTCTTTCTGCATCTTTTCTATTTATGTCTACATAAGCCTTTTGTGAAACTATATTAGTTACAGCTTGTATTTCTCTAGTTCTAGTATGAGTATGCCATTGTCCCACAGTTCCTCTACCAGTGTTTAAATTAAATGGGAACTCTTCATTTGTAGCATTTGGATTTTCAGTTACATCTTCAAAAATAAGCTTAGCTTTTCCACTTGGAGTATAGTATTTTCCGTCTTCAAATAATCTTCTTTCATCAGACTCTAATTCTTCTCCTTCTCTACAAGGCCATTGAATTCCCTTAGAATCTCTTAATCTCTCATAAGTTACTCCTGTAATATCACAAGGCATTCCTTTACTACATTCTCTTAGAAGCTTAAAGGCATCCTCTGGAGTTCTCCATTTGTCTAAAAGACTTCCCATTCCTAAGGCTTCCCCAATTCCTAAGAATATTTCATAATCACTTAATTCATCTTCTTCCTTCTCTAAAACAGGAACCAAAGCTGAAAGTCTACGCTCAGTATTTATTAAGAAACCTTCTTTTTTAATAGCTGGAACTGAAGGTAAATATAAATCACATTCTTCTGAACTATCTGTATCTTCATAAATATCTTGAACTACAAAGAAATCTAGGTTTTTCATAGCTTTTTTAAACTCTTCGTTGTTACTAAATGAATGTCTAGGGTTAGTACAAACTACCCATAGTCCTTTGATTTCTCCCTTATTTATTCCTTTTATTATTTGCTCATAATCTAAAGTTGGCTTACTTGGAAGCATATTTTCATCCATGCCTAATATATCAGCAACCACTTTTCTTCTCTCTTTGTTATTGTATTCTCCACCACCATAAAGAGCAGTTGTGTTACTAAACATTCTTGATCCCATAGCATTACATTGTCCTGTTAGAGAATTAGCTCCTGTTCCTTCTCTTCCCATATTTCCTGTAATTAAAGCAAGATTTATAATAGCTTGAGCAGTTCTAACAGCTTCATAGCTTTGGTTAACTCCCATTGTCCACCAGAATGAAACTCTCTTTCCTTCATGGATTATTTTTGCAAGTTCTAGAACTCTCATCTTAGAGATTCCTGTTCTTTCTTCAACATCTTCTAATGTATATTTCTTAACATGTTCTTTGAAATCTTCAAAGCCCTCTGTGTAATTATTTATGTAATCTTGGTCTATCCATCCTTTTTCTATAAGAACATTTGCTAAAGTATAGAAAAGAGCTAAATCTCCCTTAGTTTTTATATCAATCCACATATCTGAATTCATAGCTGTCTCAGACTTTCTTGGATCTATAGTAATTATTTTAGCATCCTTATTTTTTCTAACTCTTCCCCAAGCTATTGGATGAGCTATAACTGGATTTGCTCCAATAAAAAATATAGTATCTGAAAGTTCTAAATCTTTTAAAGTATATGGAGGGGCGTCAAATCCAAAGCTTTGTTTATAAGCTACAACTGCTGATGCCATACAAAGTCTTGTATTACCATCTCCATTTATACCCATGTAGCTTCTTCCTACATGACCTAAAAGAGCCATTTCCTCTGTTGGTAATTGACCTGTACTTATGTAAGCTACGCTTTCTTTACCATACTTTTCTTGAATAGCTGTCATCTTACTAGCAAATAAATCAAAAGCTTCTTTCCATTCTATAGCTTTTCTTTCTCCATCTTTCATTTTAAGTAAAGGCTTCTTTGAACCATTAAACTTAGTACATTGTTTATCTAAATTAAGTCCTTTTATACAAGAAAATCCCTTATTAACTGGATAATGTGGAGTTGGAACTACTCTTTTTATTTTTCCATCCTCTGTGTAAAAATCTAAATTACACGCAAGAGCACAATAGTTACAAGTAGATTGTATTCTTTTCATACTTTTTTCCTCCGTTCACAAACATAACTTTGTTAAAAATTTATCATACTTATTTGAATTATATCATTATATTATCCATAATAATATGATAATTATCACGCTTTTTAGCTACATTTTAAATTATTTAAATTTTTATTTAAACAATAAATAAACTGAATAAATTAAAGTTAATACTCCAATTACTTTTAAATAACTTTCATAAATATCAGCCATATTATCTCCACTAGGGTCTTTCAAAGAAAAAATATGCTGAATCTCAAAAACAAGACTAGTAAACTTTATGCACATAATTCCTACTATTCCTAAAACTATTGTTAAAATAATATTTGAAAAACTTAAATTTCTAAAGTTTATTATACCTGCAATTAAAACACCTGCTAAATATGTAATAAAAATAGCCTTTTCTAAAAGACTTTTTAATTTTTCTTTTCTTATTAAATTATTTTTTGCCTTATTTTTAAGGGTTTCATAATCTTCAAACTCCTTATTTAAGCAATGACCATTTTTACAAAGCAAATTTTCATCCTCATTGACCTCTCCACATCTTTTACATATTTTCATATAAACACCCCCTGTTACTTAATTTTATAACATAAATTCCCATTGTAATTATATTCCTACTTAATTTAACACTCTATTTACTTACTGAAATTTTTTTAATTTCTTTATAAAAAATAAAGTATCTAAAGAATATAAATAAACTTAATATTTATAAATATTCTAAAGATACTTTTTGTTTTCAAACTATATTTTAAGCATAGTAATATTATAAAATCTTAAATTTACATAAGTTTTTTACTAAAAACTCCATCTAAATTTAATTGAGCTACTCTCTTTTGAATTTCATCCTTATCTATTGTATAAAGTCCTAACTCTTTCATTCTATTAAAGTAAACTGAACCTGCAAAGGTATATCTATTTTTCTTTCCTTCTCTAGATTGAGATTCTTCATTAGCAAAGGCTATTATATCTCCTAAAACTGTTGCTCTTGGAAGAATCAAGTAAGGAATTCCTAAAGCATGTCTTACTGCATTGTGTCCTGCTAGAGTACCTGTAACTATAGCCTCTGTGTGTCCAACAAAAAGTCCTGATTTTTCTCCTGCACAGAATAAATTAGTAACTCCTTTAACCTTCATATTATCATCTCTTGGAGCCACTGATAGGTATCTTATAGAGTTACCCTTTCCACCTGCATATGGATCAACATACTTAGCATTTTCAAGACCTTTAATCTTTCTAAGCTTTTCAAGAGGATAATAAGTAGTCATAAGCTTAGCATGTCCAGTATCTAATAAAACAACATTTTCTGCAAACTCCTTAAGAGCATATTGCTGACAAACCTTTGTGTTTAATTTATCATAATTAACATCTTCTTTTGGAATTTTAAGAACGACACAACCTTTTTCCTCAAGCTCTTTTCTTATTTCCTCTGAAAGAGTTTCTTTTGCAAGTTTACATGAACCACTAAATGCTCCTAGTTCATCTCCAACTCTTTCTCCTTGTATATCTTCAACTCCGCATCTTGAGCTTATGCTTATTCTAGGACCAAAGGAAGGACATCTTAAAATACACATAGAGCATCCATTACCGTATCTTAGGCAATTTCCCATAGGACCTGTTGAACCAGTAGTTTCAATGAACACATCTCCATTATAATATTGTCCATCACTTGTATAAACTCCTAAAATTTTATTGTCTTCTTGTTTTATATCAATGATTCTAGAAACCATTTTTGTTTCAATTCCTAGACTTTCTACATATCTTTTAACTTCTCCCTCAACTAAATTAACATCATAAAGCCAAGCATGTTCATGTCCTGGAAATGGTATATCCTTGTGCCTACTAACCTTATCAGTTATATTTATTAAATCTCCGCCTCCCATAGCTATTAATTCCTCAGAGGCTGTATATCTTCCATTATTCCTCATTATTCCGCCAACATTACCAAGTCCTAATAATAAATCTGTCTTTTCAAAAAGAACTACATCTGCTCCCATTTTTTTTGCTTCAATAGCGGCTGCAACTCCTGACCATCCGCCACCAATAACAACAACCTTCATAAAAACTCTCCCTTCTATAAATTAATCTTTATTAAATGAATCTTCTATCTTCAAATATTTTTCTAGGATCACTTTGCACCTTACAAAGTCTTTTTACCTTGTGACCAGCAAACCTAGCTGTACAGCTTCCACATACCCCTTCTCCACAGCACATTTTAGCATTATTACAACAAGATACTTTTGTAGATTCATCTTTCAAATCATTTAAATATTCTATAAGTTTATAAGTTAATATATCCGCTCCAGCACAATGGATTAAATCCCATTGTCCATTTTTAATAACTTCCTTTGCTTCATTTGATATTTCACCTTTGTTAATTAAATTCATAGGAATATACTGAACATCATATCCCTCTAAATATTTTTCTATATAACTTTCTTTAAAAGGTGCCTTATCTAAAAGAATCTTAACCTTATTTCCCTCATTAGCTAATTTTTTAATAACTGGTACAGCAGGAGCTAATCCAATTCCTCTGCAAAGTACAAGGACCTCTCCATTCTTAGTTGAATCTATATTTTTTATTCCAAAGACTCCATTAAAATAAGGCCCTCTTATAGTTATTTCTCCTTTGACCTCAGTATTTAAGAGCCTCTTAGTTTTTATTCCTCTAACCTCAATAAGTACTTTTATTATATTTTTATCTGCATCAGATTCTAAAATAGATATAGGTACATCAAAAAACGGATTATCATTAGTTCTTATGAATATAAACTTGCCTGGTCCAAGTAAATCAATACAAAGTTTATGAGGTGCCCTAAACTCTATAAATAATAATCCTTCTTCAACTTCTACGGCATCTATGACATCACAAGTAAAAGTTTTTCTGCCTTCCTTAGCTTTAAATCCATTACTTGCAAATTCTTCATATATGCAAACCCCTTTCCAATTTACACAATCACAAAAACACTTTCCGTGAAGTTGAGAACAAAGTATGCATTCTCCTTCTTCTGCTAAGTGACAAGGACAAAATTCCGTACCAGCATCTATACAATCAATTACTTCATAATCCATAAAAACCCTCCCATTTGAATTCTTACTATTAAAATATCCCTGAGCGATTAAAAATGTTACAAAATTTCTTTAATAAATAATTAATCCTTAAAATATTTTCTAAAATTATTTTAAATATAGAACTTTAAATTCCTAGTATTAAAAGCTATTAAGCATTTATATATAACAAAAATAATATATTTTTTAAACTTTTAAAAAAAATCAAAGGTGTTATATTAAAATATTAATATAACACCTTTGATTTTAAGAATAATTGGCTTTAACATATTCATAAACTCTTTCAGTGGCTTCCCACCTAGTTGGACAATTTAAAACTACTATGATTATATTTCTTCCATTATGATCTACAGAACTTACTAAACATTTCCCTGCCTGACCAGTATAACCTGTTTTTCCTCCATTGGCATTAGGTAATCTCCAAAGCATTTTATTTATATTGCTATAACTTCTAGTAAAATTATATTTTTCAGCTCCTACTTCCTTAGTTCCTGATATCTCTCTAAAGAAAGGCTCTTCCATAGCTTTTGACATTAAAACCGCTAAATCATAAGCAGAGGAAAAATGCATTTGGCTATCTAATCCGTGAGGAGATTGAAAGTTTGAATCCTTAAGACCTAACATTCTAGCAAAATCATTCATAAGTATAGAAAAGTTCTCTATACTACCTCCAATATGCTCTGCAATAGCTATGGCAGCATCATTTCCTGACTTGTACATAAGTCCAAAAAGAAGTTCTCTCATTGTAACCTTTTCCCCAGCCCTAAATCCAACTTTTGATCCTCTAATACTTGCTGCGGTTTTAGATATTGTAACCTCTTCATCTAAGTCAGAATAATTTATTGCAACTAAAGCAGTTAATATTTTAGTGGTACTTGCCATAGGTACATTTCTAAAAGCATTCTTTTCATATAAAATCTTTTTGTTTTTAGCATCATAGGCAATAGCAAAATGTGCATCAGGAGTAATATCCTTGCACTGCTTTCCATATCCATCTTTTACATCCATAGTCTCTACTGAAACTTCCTCTGGAATACAACTTTCCTTTCCAAGAACAATAACATTAGAACATATAGATATTGTTATTAAAAAAAACATAAGAATTGAAATCTTCTTTTTCATAAAATATCTCTCCTTAAACTAAGCTTTTTTATCTATGAAACCTTCTTTTATTAGCTTTCCACTTTATAAATTTAATAACCTAGTATATTTTTGGATAATTAAAGCTATTATTGTCAATAATGTATAAATGGTAAGGAGGTTTATGAAGTGCTGAAGTTTTTTTTATTATTTTTATTATTAATACTTTTAGTTTTATTGTTTTTTCCAATAAATTTAAAATTCAAATTAGTATTTTCAGAAAAAGATTTTAAGATTAATCTTTATAAATTTGAAATATTATCTTTAAATAAAATATTAGGAGCTCATAAAGAAAAAAAGGAAATTTCAAAAAAAGGAAATAAGGACACTAAAATAAAGAAATCTTCTAAAAAGAAAAGAACCTTTTTAAAGCCTCCATCTAACCTTACCATTGCAAAATTAATAAAATTATTAACTAAAAGTAAATTTAAACCGTCTTTAAAAATTGTATTAGATTTAAATTTTTCAAGTGAAGATGCAGCTTTAACTGCTATCTTATATGGATTTATACATCAAATTTTATCTTTAATATACACAAGATTGGATTGCTTTTTTAAACTAAAAAAGTTTACTGGAAACATAAATCCTAAATTTAATAATGAAAATTACTTATTTTTTGAAGTTCAAGGTATAATAACCATAAATTTTGCTCAAATTATATATATAGGATTTCTTTACTTATTAAACTTCAAGAAGTTATAAATATTATTTTTAATAGAGTTTAAAAATACTTTAGGAGGTTTGTACCATGATAAACTCAAATCACCCAATAGAAAATCTAATGGGTACAACAATGGAAAACATAAGAGACATGATAGATGTTAATACTGTAGTTGGAGATGCAATAGAAACTAGAGATGGAAGTTACATAATTCCAATATCAAAAGTTTCCTTTGGATTTGCTTCAGGAGGCTCAGAACTTCCAAATAAAGAATGTGAAAAAATAGATGATAGATTTGCCTTTGGTGGGGGCTCTGGAGCTGGTGTTAGTGTAAAGCCAGTTGCTTTCTTAGTTCTTAAAGGTGATTCTGTAAGACTATTACCTGTAAACCAAACTAATACTTATGACAGAATAGTTGATAATATTCCTCAAATAATTGAAATATTTAAGGATATGGACAATAAAAAGTGTAAAGACAAAAAAGAAGATTCTAATTTTTGTGATTAAAAGCCTGCTATAGCTTTATTAACTCATTTAAATAGTTTCTTAACTATTCCTGATTTTATTGAAGAGTTAAACATTATAAATACCCTCTAATACAATAAAATCAACCAATCAAACTCCATAATAAAACAACCTAAAACCTAAAAAATAAAATTCTTACTTCGCAGGGAGTAAGAAATAGAAACTTTATAGTTTAATGAGTTAATTTGCTATTTAAATAATAGAAGGTAGAGAATAATTAATATTCTCTACCTTCTTAATTTATATAAACAAATTATTATACTAAATTCCTTAAGTTATACTATTTTACTTTTTATAAATTTAGAATCATCTACTCTTCCACCATGTCAGAAACCTCATCATTTTCTTCAAATAACTCTATAGATGGAAGATCTCCTAAATCATTTAGTGCAAAATGTCTTAAAAATTCATCTGTAGTTCCATAAAGTATAGGTCTTCCTGGAACCTCTAATCTACCAGTTTCCTCAACTAAATTTTTTTCAACAAGTCTTTGTATAGCACTTTCGCTTTTTACTCCTCTTATCTCATCTATCTCAACTCTAGTAATAGGTTGCTTATAACATATTATTGCTAAACTTTCTAAAGAAGCCTGAGATAAGGATTGTCTAACATTCTTTTTTAAAAGTTTTTGAACATATTCACTATTTTTTGTTTTAGTAACTAACTGATAAGTTCCATTTAAACTAATAATTTTTATTCCTCTTGAGCTGTCTCCATTATATATATTCATTAATTCTCTCATTAAATCTTCTACATATTTAAAATCCTCTTCTACTATTCTACATATATCCTTTAAAGCAAGAGGTTCTCCACTAACAAATAAAAGAGATTCTATAATAGACTTAAGCTCGTCTTTTTTAGATATTTCACTAAATTCTATTTGATTTATATCACTCATTTACTATCACCTTTTCCATCATAATCTCACCAAAGTTTTCATATTGGACAACTTTAATTTCACTTCTTTTTATAAGTTCAAGCATTGCCATAAAAGTAACAACTACTTCTAGCTTACATTCACACTGTGGTATAAACTCTGAAAACCTAACAACGCTCTTTTCACTTAGCTTATCCCTTAAGAAGTTAAGTTTATCAGTAATTTTATATTTATCTACACTTATCTTTTTCTCCATGACATTTACATTTTGTTTTTCACCGTAAATTCTCATAAGATTGTTATAAAGCTTATAAAGATCAAGCATAGTTATATTTTTAAAGTAATCATCATCAAGTTTGTTATCCACTTCAACCTCAATAATTTCAGCTTTTTTTGTAAATACTTCTCCAGTAGAAAGTTCTCTTTCTCTTAAATAAGCACTTATTTTCTTAAACTTTTTATACTCTTGAAGTTTTTCCATTAATATTTTCTGAAGATCTTCCTCACAAGTCTCATCTTCAACTTTAACCTTAGGAAGTAATGATTTCGATTTTATTTCTATTAAAGTAGCTGCCATAACTATAAACTCTGAAGTTATTTCTAAATCAAGTTCCTTCATTAAGGCTATATATTCTAAATACTGTTTTGTGATTTCATGAATCTTTATCTCAGTAATACTCATTTCATTTTTTTTGATTAAATGCAAAAGCAAATCAAAAGGTCCATCAAAGTTTTTAAGTTTGATAATTGGCATTTCCATAGTCTATTTTTCTCCTACTATTCAAAACTTCACATAATATCATAACAACTATCATATAAAAAAGCAATTAACACTAAGTTTAAGGCATACAAGAAGTTGATTTTATAAAAATAACCTTCTCTCTAGTTATTCTTTTACTAACTTTGCATCTATATAAGAAAAATTTATATATAAAAACAACTAGCATAAGGAGACTATATGCTAGTTGTTCTTCTTTCAACTTATAGGTATTTATTTTTAATGAATACAATCAAAATGTCTAATTAATACTTTATTTTTCATTACTCTTTTCTTCTGTTTTTTCTTCTACTTTATCTTCCTCTTCACCATTAAAGAAATTCTTAACCTTGAATTTAACACTATCAATAATTCCGCCTTTTTTCATATCTCTATCTGAATATAATTCAACTTTACCTAGAAGTTCACCATCTAGATAATATTCACAATATCCAATAGTATCAAATTCTTTAATTTTTTTCTTACTTTCATCTAAAATAACTTTTTTCTCTATTTTGTCACTCATACCCTTTGGACAAACTAAAGTTAAATCATCCTTAGCTTTTCCTATGATAAACTTATCTCCTGTTTGACTCATAGGAATTTGTTCTACCTCACTATCTTTTGTAGCTACTTGCTTGCTTTCAAACTTAGAAAATCCATAATTCATAAGCATACTAGCATCTCTATTTCTTATTTTAAATGTTGGAGCTCCCATTATTACTGAAAGCATTCTAACTCCGTCTCTAGTTGCTGTAGCTGATATACAGTATTTAGCGTCATTAGTAAATCCAGTTTTAAGACCATCACATCCCTTAAAGAATCTAACTAATTTATTATGGTTAACAAGTTCAATAGGAGATTTTCTTCCCTCTGATATAGTTTCCATATAAGTTCCTGTATATTTTAATATAGTAGGATGTTTTAATAATTCCCTAGACATAATAGAAATATCATATGCAGTAGATAAATGTCCTTCTATAGGAAGTCCTGTGCAGTTTTTAAATGTAGTGTTTTTCATTCCAAGCTCCTGAGCTCTTTTGTTCATCATCTCAACAAATCCACTTTCACTTCCACCTAAATATTCAGCCATAGCTACAGCAGCATCATTACCTGAAGCTATTCCTATACCTTTTATAATCTCCTCAACAGTTCTTACTTCTCCAACATCTAGGAGCATAGTACTACCACCCATTTTCTTAGCAGTCTCACTTACTGTGATTTGATCTGAAAGTTTTATTTCTCCTCTATCTACTTTTTCCATGGCAAGTAACATTGTCATAATCTTTGTTACTGAAGCAGGTGCAAATTTTTCATTAGCATTTTTTTCATAAATTATTTTTCCTGTACTAGCTTCCATAAGAAGAGCTGATCTTGCTTCTACTTCTATTGCCTCTTCAGCTTTTACAGGAACAGAAGAAACAATGCTAAATAAGGATAAAAATATTGCAAAAGCTGCTATTTTTCTTATGTATTTTTTCATAATATCTCCTCCTTTCTTGCTTATTTTCTCCCAAAAGAAATAAATTATAAGCAAAAAAGAAAAAGTTATCCTATACTTTAATTTGTATAGGATAACTTTAACGAGAAAATCTATAATGAGTACCAAAACTTAATTTATTTAAAGTGGTTGGGTTCCTTGTTAGATATGGTTATTCAAAGATTACGATGCATAACTATAAATCTTAGCTATACCTGACAAGAATCCAACCAGCTTTAAAGCATTTTTTAAAACTATTTAACTATATCATATATTAATGGAATATCTTTTACTGAATCTGATATTTCGTAATTAGCTAATATTCCATCTACTGCTTTCTTACCTTTTTCTTCATCATCAGCATGAATATATGCTATGATATCTCCTTCATTAACTTTGTCTCCTCTTTTCTTTTGAAGAACAATACCAACAGCTAAATCTATAATACTTTCTTTAGTAGCTCTTCCTGCTCCAAGTTCCATAGCAACTAATCCTATGTTTTCAGCATGTATTTTGCTTACAACCCCTGATTTATTAGCTTTAACTGGAATTACATATTTAGCATTATGGAAGTTTGATATATCATCAATAACTGATGCATCTCCACCTTGAGCTTTTACAAATTCTTTTAATTTTTCAATCGCTTTTCCTGAAGTTATTGTTTCCATTAACATTTTTCTTGCTTCATCAGTATCTTTAGCAGCACCTGCTAAAACAACCATGTTGCTTCCAAGTGTTAAGCAAAGCTCTAAAAGATCCTTAGGACCATTTCCTCTTAAAGTTTCTATGGCTTCTTTAACTTCTAATGCATTACCTATAGCAAATCCTAAAGGTTGATCCATATCTGAAATTATGGCAACAGTATTTCTTCCAACATGTTTACCTATTCCAACCATTTCAGTTGCAAGTTCTCTAGCTGCCTCTGGAGTTTTCATAAATGCTCCATCTCCAACCTTAACATCTAATACTATGGCATCAGCGCCTGCAGCAATTTTTTTACTCATAATACTTGAAGCTATTAATGATACATTATCAACAGTTCCAGTAACATCTCTTAAAGCATAAAGTTTTTTATCAGCTGGAGCTAAATCTCCTGTTTGTCCACCAACTGCTAATTTTATATTATTAACATTATTTATAAATTGATCCTTAGTCATTTCTACTGAGAATCCATCAAAACTTTCTAATTTATCTATTGTTCCACCAGTATGTCCAAGACCTCTTCCTGACATTTTAGCTACAGGAATTCCTAAAGCTGCAACCATAGGTCCTAAAACTAAAGTAGTAGTATCACCAACCCCACCAGTTGAATGCTTGTCTACTTTTATACCGTGTATTTCACTTAAATCTAATATATCTCCTGAATTAACCATAGCCATAGTTAAATCTGAAGTTTCTCTCTTATTCATTTTTTGGAAATATATAGCCATTAATAAGGCTGCTACTTGATAATCTGGTATTTCACCATTTGTATATTTATCAACAAAAAAGTTTATTTCTTCAGTGCTTAATTCCCCACCATTTCTCTTTTTTAATATTAAATCATACATTCTCATAAGTTTCTTTCCTCCACACTATCAATTTGTGATAACCTTTTCATAAATTCATTTTATCAGAGAGATTCCTTATTTACAAGTACTTTCACCCTATAAAATATTATATTTTTTTTAATATTAATGAATTTTTCTTTTCCTAATTATAAAATTCAAATTATTTTTATGTATTTTTTAATAAATTCTAATATTTTAAAGCTAAAAATTATAAAAAGAAAAGACTTTTATGAAAGCCTTTTCTTTTATATATTATGCTCTTGGATGAGCTTTTCTGTATATATTGTTAATTTTTTCATTGTTTATAATATCATAGTACATATCTATATAAGTCATAACTTGATTTCCTAATAGTTCTTGTACCACCTTAGCATTTGCTCCGTTTTGTAATAAATGCACTGCAAAAGAATGTCTAAAGGTATTTAAATTTATATCCTTACCAATATTTGCAATAACAGCATACTCCTTAACAATTCTCCAAACTCCTTGCCTAGTTATAGGTTCTCCACTCATATTTAAGAAAAGCTTATCTGATCCTTTAGAATTATCTTCTCTTACCACAATATATCTTTTAAGAGATTCCTTAGCTGCTTTTCCTATTGGTATAAGTCTCTCATACCCTCTACTATCTCTACAATTTACAAAAGATGAATCTAAATTAATATCTTCAATTCTTAAAGATATTAACTCTGAAACTTTCATTCCAGTAGCATACATAAGTTCTAATAAAGCCTTATCACGTATTCCCTTTTCAGTTAAAACATTAGTAGAGTTCATTATTTTATTTATCTCTTCAACAGTTAAAACTAAAGGTTTTTTCTTTTCAACTCTTTCTTTTTTCATAGTTAAATTTGGAACCTTCTTTAAAAATTCTTCTGCTACTAAGAAATTATAAAAATTTCTTAAAGAGATGATTGTTCTTTGAATTGATGATGGAGACTTGTGGCTCTCTTTTAGATGTTGTACATAAGATATTAAAGGATATGAATCCTCACTTACCTTAAACCCTTTTTCCTCTACAAAATCTAAATACATAGAGACATCTGTAATGTATGCACTTACGGTATTCTTTCTCTTGCCTATTGATTCTAGATATACTTCGTATTTGCTTACTAAATCTTTCATATTAACTCCTAACCAAAATGTTATTACATAATTATTTATATTACAGAAATCACCTACTAATTACTAATCTTATTAAATTAGGTGATATATATGTTTCAATTAGTATTCCTGATATTATAATTAAGCTTAAAAGCCCTTGAAAGTTTAAATATGCTCTACTAACATCAAGTTTTACTCTATCTCTAGATACTCCCATTTTTAATTTTGTAACTGAATGTCTTATAGCCAAAACGCTGATTAACATTATTATTGGAATAAAAATTAAATTCTGAAGCATTAATCCTGATAAGACTAACATAACACCCTTGCTTCCTAACATGCTAACTATTAAAGAAAATGTAAATCCAATAACATATCCTTTAGCTAAATCCATCATAAGAATTATTGGTGTTCCTACAGCTGTGTAACCTAATAAAACTATTATTGCAACCATTGGTAGAATACTCTTTATACTATCTACAAGAATACTTGTATAAGATACAGAATTTCCACCTAAAAACTCTAAAAAGTTATTAAAATAAGTAGTAATTTCAACCCTATTAAAATCACTCATGTAATAAACAGTATAAGATCCTAAAACTATTCCAACTAAAAAGAATAAAAGTACCCATAAAAAAGTGATTTTATTTTCCTTTAATGACTCCATAAGTCCACTAAAAAACATCCTCATAAATTCTTCTTACCCTCCATTAAAGCTATTTATTAAAAGATATGATTAACATAATAAAAAGATACATACTTTTTTAAATTTATTTTAAAGTCTCTATTAAATATTTATTTTTTAGCTAAACTCCGAGAACTGCTTATTAAGATGTTCTCTTAGTTCTATCTGAAAAAATAAATATTTAGGACTAGATAAGTTTATAATAAAATTATTTAAATTTATTAAAAAAAATAGAACTAAAGTAAACTCAAATACTCTAGTTCCTATTTCTCATTATTTAATATTTTCATAGAAAAATAAACATGCTATAGTTTTTGCATCAATTATTTTTCCTTCTATAATCATTTTTTTGACTTCTTCTAAGGAATTTTCTTTTAAATTTAAAAATTCATCATGATCAAAATTAGTTTCTCCCTTTTTAAGTTCATGAGCTTTATATAAGTAAACTACTTCATCACAAAATCCTGGTGATGGTGCTATTTGTCCTAAATATGTTATCTTATTAGCTAAATACCCTGTCTCTTCTTTAAGTTCTCGTAAGGCTGCTTTTTCTAATATTTCTTCCTTATCAACCTTTCCTGCTGGTAATTCTAAAAACACTCTATTAAAAGGCTTTCTAAACTGTTCTACCATAAGAATATTTCCTTTTTCATTGAAAGCTATAACACAAACCCCATTTGAATGTTTAACAATATCTCTTTCTGCCTCATTGCCATCTGGTAATTTCACCTTTTCCTTAACAAGTTCCATAAAAGAACACTTAAATATGCTCTCCTCACTTAAAGTTTTTTCATATAAATCCATATATCTCACCTCAATTTTGAACCTAAAAAATCTAAAATTATTTTTTAAATTTATATAAATATTATAAAATTTCAAAGGATATTTGTGAAAAATCCTCACTTAAATTATTATCTATTTTTCTTCTTACTCTTCTTTTCTTCTTTTGAATTTTATAAGGACATCCATCAACATGTTTATTATTAGGTAATGTATAAAAATATTTTCCATCTCTTTGCTTTTTAACTTCCCTAAAACCAAGTTTTGCTTTACATCTATCTATTGGACATACTAAATTCTTTTTATATATTTTTTCATACTCAGATTTAGTTATACAATTAGCTAAAATAATCTTTTTTTCATTTCCTTCTACATATACCGCTTTTCTCAAATTACCTCACCTCTCTATAAAAAAGCACTTTTTATCAGCGAAAATATTATCTGATAAAAAGTGCTTTCTCCTTAATTTAGCTAACTTTATTCTTTAGTCTTAATTTATCTGCAACCATAGCTATAAACTCTGAGTTTGTTGGTTTACCCTTATCATTGTGAATAGTATGTCCAAATATTTTGTTTATAGCATCTATTTGTCCTCTTCCCCAAGCAACCTCTATAGCATGTCTTATAGCTCTTTCAACTCTACTTGCAGTAGTATTATATTTCTTTGCTATTGAAGGATATAACTCTTTTGTTATAGCTGATAATAATTCCATATCATTTACAACCATAGTTATAGCTTCTCTTAAATACATATATCCTTTTATATGAGCTGGAACTCCTATTTCATGAATTATACTAGTTATTTCAACCTCTAAATCCATAGGCTCTTTGTTATCATCAGAAGATGAATCCTCACTTTTTGAACCTTCAACTACACTAATTGTAGGTTTACTATTTGTAGGTTCCTCTGATATTGTGCTATTAAACATTTGTCTTATTCTCTCTGTAAATACATCCATGTCAAATGGTTTAACAACATAATAATCTGCCCCTAAAGTTATAGCTCTTTGAGTAATTTTGTCTTGTCCAACAGCAGATAATACTATTACTCTTGGAGTTTTTTCTAATCCTAGAGAATTTATTCTTTCAAGTACACCTAATCCATCTAAATGTGGCATAATTATATCTAATACAACTAAATCTGGTTGTTTTTCTTCTATAAGTTTTAAAGCTTCCAATCCATCTTTTGCAATTCCTGTAACAACAATATCCCTTTGACTTAATAAATAGTCATTTAAAATATTGCAAAACTCTTTGTTATCATCAGCAATTAATACAGATATTTTTGATTCTTTCATGCTTTTCTCTCCTTAACCAACTTTATATATCCATTTTTTTACAATTATTCTACTTTAACTATATTCGACAAAACTTATTTATTTCCTTCTAAAAAAAATAAATACTAAAAAATTCATTTAATTTTCTAGTATTTATTATAACACATATTTACATTAATCACACTTATTTTCTATTATATAATTTTTGCATCTTTTAACATCCACTCTATATAAATTCCATATCCTACTTCAGGTTTATTAACCAAAACATGTGTCACAGCACCAATTATTTTATCATTTTGTATAATTGGACTTCCACTCATTCCTTGGACAACACCACCAGTTTTTTCTAATAATCTTTCATCTGTAATCTTAATTACCATACTCTTTGTACTAATGCTATCTTGCTTTGCAAGTTTTACAATTTCAATATCATAAAGCTTAGGACCTTCTTCATCAATAGTAGTTATAATTTGTGCTGGTCCTGGCTGAATTTCATCTCTCCAACCAACTTTATAAGTTTTATTATTAATATTTTTTAAATTTTCTGTATTCATGCTACCAAATATTCCACATTGTGTATTTCCTGTAACATTTCCTATTGGTTTCTTATCACTTGAAAAAATTCCTCTTAATTCTCCTGGATTACCTTTAACACCTTTTTTTATGCTTATTATTGAAGAATTTAAAAGATCTCCATTTTTTATTGAAAGAATTTTTTCTGTTTCACTATCTGTTATTGGATGACCTATTGCTCCATATTTTCCACTTTCTTTATCATAGAAAGTAAGTGTACCTACACCAGCAGTAGAATCTCTTACCCAAAGACCTATTTTATAATCTCCATCTGCATTTTTTGATAAATTTATATTTTTGGTTATTTCTTCACCATTTCTCTCAATTAATATTTCAACATTTTCTGATTTACTCTCATTGATTTTTTTTGATAAATCTTTTGAATTTTTTATTTTATTTCCATTTACACTTATAAGTCTATCACCAATTTGTATTCCACCATTTTGAGCTGGACTCTCTACTTCTCCTTCTCCTGTTGTTAAATCTGAATAACCTACTGCTAATACACCATCTGTTGAAACCCTTACACCTACTGAATTTCCTCCAGCATAAAGCTCTATATCTTTCTTTTCCTGTTCACTATTTACAAGAGCTACGCCATATCTGTTCTTAAACTTTTCATCATTACTACTCTTAGAATTTAAAGAATAGAAATTGCTACTTGCAAAAACATTATTACTCTCACAATAATCCCTTGCAAATGTTACAGAGGATAAAAGTAATATTAAAGACATCATTATTATTGATATAATCTTTATTCTTTTGTTCATATTTTTCATTAACTATCTCCTCCTTTTCTATTCTTAATTTGCCCCTTTCAAAAAAATAATATCCTGTATTAACTTTGTTATTCTAGCCAAATCAATTTAAAATATACTAAAATTCTCATATTAGTTTTAAAATAAAAAAAAATAGAACTGTTTAACAGTTCTATTTTGTATTAAAAATCACTTTATTATGTATGAAAAGTCTTAATTGTTTCTTTTTTTGTATCAGCTAGCTCTATCATCTCTTTAGCATTTAATAATGTATTGCTTGTCATTTCAACGCCACCTAGCATTTTTCCAACCTCTTCAATTTTTTGATTATAAGTTATAGGTTCAACCTTTGAAAAAGTTTTATTATCTATTACTTTTTTTCTAACCATATAATGATTGTCCGACATACTTGCTATTTGAGGAAGATGTGTGATACAAAAAACTTGATGTTTTGTTGATATTTCATACATCTTTTCTCCAACGGATTGAGCTACTCTTCCACTTATACCTGTGTCTATTTCATCAAATATAACTGTAGGAATCTTATCCTTATCTATAAACACAGCTTTTAAAGCTAACATTATTCTTGAAAGTTCTCCTCCAGAAACTATTCTTTCCATAGGCTTTAATGGTTCACCAGGATTTGTTGATATAAGAAATTGTACTTTGTCCTTACCTTTAAAGTTAAAGGTTTCATCTTCCTCAATAAGAACTTCAAATCTACATTTTCCTAAGCCAACATAGGCCAGTTCTTTATGGATATTTTCTTCTAAAACTTTTGAAAGTTCTATTCTCTTATTATGAATTCTATTAGCTATTTCACTTAAAACATTCTCAACTTTACTTTTTTCATTTAAAAGATCTTCAATTATTTTTTCTGAGTTTTTAATATTATTTATTTGAGATAAAATATTATTTTTATATTCTAAGATTTCAGCTATACTATTTCCATACTTCTTCTTTAATGCAGCAATCTTAAACATACGGCTATTTATTTCTTCTAATTCATTGCCATCATAAACACTTTCATCACATATATCTCTAATTTCTCTAGCCATTTCTTGTGTTTCATAGTACATTTCCATTATTTTAGAGTTTATATTTTTGATTTTTTCTAAATGCTCTTCAACATTTGAAAGCTCCCTATTTACTACTGATAAAGAATCCACTACACTGCTTTCAATACCATTTAATAGATTATATGATATTCCCAGTGAATTTTTTATTTTTTCTGCATTAGATAAAACATTAAATCTTTCTGTTAACTCTTCTTCTTCACCATTTCTAAGCTTGGCTTCCTCAATTTCATTTAACTGATATTCTAAATAATTTAAAAGTTTTTCATCTTTTCCTTCATTGCTTAATTCACTTATTTTTCTTTCTATATCCTTAAGCTCTGAGAATTTTTCTCCATATTCTTTTAAATCTTCACTTAACTTAGAATCTCCAAAATCATCTAAATACATTATATGATTTTCTTTATTTAATAAATTTTGATTATTATGTTGACCATGTATGTCTAGAAGTGTGCTACTTATTTTTTTTAAAGTAGCTACTATTATACTTCTTCCATTAACCTTTATATTACTTCTACCGTTTATAAAAGTTTCTCTAGAAATTATTAAAGTATCATCATACTCTATTTCTAAATCATCTAAAATTTCTTTAAGCCTCTCATTATCATCTATTGAAAATATAGCCTCTACAAAAGTCTTTTCTTCTCCAGTTCTAATTAAGTCCTTGTTAAACTTACTTCCTTGAACATAATTTATCGCATCTATAAGAATAGACTTACCAGCTCCAGTTTCTCCTGATAAAATAGTGAATCCTTCTTTAAAATCTAAAGATGCTTTTTCTATCAAAGCAAAGTTATTTATAGTTAATTGTAAAAGCATACTTCTCCTCCTTAACTATCCTTCTATCATTTCCAGTATCCTAGAAACTAGAGTTTCTGCTTTTTCTAAGCTTCTAACTAATATAAATATTGTGTTGTCTCCTGCTATAGTACCAGCAATTTCACCTAAATGAAGGGTATCTATTGCCTCTGCTGCTGCAGATGCTGAACCTGATATTGTTTTAACAACAACCATCTTATCAACATTTTCTACTGAAGTTACAGTATTGGCTAATATATTGCTTAATCTATCAACCATTTCATTTTTTTCTTCTTCTATGATTGTGTATCTATAGTGTCCTTTATTATCTTGTTTTTTAACAAGTTTTAAATTTTTTATATCTCTAGATACTGTAGCTTGAGTAACATCAAACCCAGCTTTTTTTAATTCTTCCGCTAACTCTTCTTGAGTTTCTATCGCTGTTGATTTTATAATTTCAATTATCTTAGAATGTCTCTTAGATTTCATCTTCAACTCACCTTCATAATATTTATTCTATCTTAAATAATTTTTTCCTTAGTACCTTAAAATAACTTTTATTATCAAATGAAATTATTCTAAAAAATTCTTTTGCTTTTTTTATTAAAACTTCATTGTGTTTTTCTAACTTTAATGCTTTTTGTCCATCTATTGTAACAAAGACATCTGATTCATTAATAAGAGGCTTAACTCTTACCTTGTTATTTCCATCTATTATCATAGGTCTTGAATTAGGTGTATGAGGACATATAGGGACTATTGATACTATTTGTAAATCTGGCATTATAAGTGGGCCTCCAGCTGAAAAAGAATAGGCTGTTGATCCAACTGGAGTAGAAATTATAACTCCATCCCCTTTAAAAGTAGCATAAAGTTCATCATTTATAAAGACCTCATATTGTGCCATTCTAGATAATGTTCCCCTAGCAACAACAATATCATTTAAAGCCCGTTCCTCTGAACAAGTTACCCCTTCTATAGTACAAGAAAGTAACATTCTTTCCTCTACTTTATAATCACCAACCTTTATTCTATATAAAGCTTCATCTAATTCGCTTATCTCAGCTGTAACTAAAAAGCCTAAATTTCCAATGTTAATTCCTAAAATTGGAGTATCTATAACTGTAGAGAATTTTCTAGCCACACCTAAAAGCGTTCCATCTCCACCAAGGACTATTAAAAGATCTAAAGACATTAAATCTTTATAATCTCCCTTATAAAATTGGTCTATAACTTTTATTTCATCAGGATTTAGATATTCTTTAACCTTTAAAATAACCAAATTTAAAATTTCATTTTCTTTATCTTTTTCTTTATTAATTATAATTCCTATATTTCTCATGCCCCAAAACACACCTTTACTTTAACTATGCAGTCTCTCTAAAGTAATTATAAAATTAATATTTCTTATTTAATAATTTAATTTTTATAAATCACTATGAGATTTATCTACAACTTCATCTATAATATTATAATCAAACTCTTCTATATTGTTATCTTTCTTTAAATATATTAAATATTCTATATTTCCTTCAGGTCCTTTTATAGGAGAGAAATCAAGACCTAATATATTTAATTTGTGTGATAAAGCAAAATCAACAATTTTCTTAATTACTTCTTTATGAGTAGAAGCTTCTCTTACAACACCTTTTTTACCAACCTTTTCTCTGCCAGCTTCAAATTGAGGCTTAATAAGAGCCATAACTTCTCCCTTATCATTTAAAAGATTAAGTACAGCTGGCAAAACTGTTGTTAGTGATATAAAAGATACATCTATTGATGCAAAATCACATAATTCTCCTATTTGCTCTGGGGTTACATATCTTACATTAGTTCTCTCCATACAAACAACTCTTGGATCTACTCTAAGTTTCCAAGCAAATTGTCCATAACCAACATCAATTGAAAATACTTTTGAAGCATCATTTTGAAGCATACAGTCAGTAAATCCACCAGTGGATGCTCCAATATCTAAGCATCTCTTTCCTTTAAGGTCTATTCCAAAGGATTTAACTGCCTTATCAAGTTTAAATCCACCTCTACTAACAAAAGGTAGTTTTTCTCCTCTAAATATGATATTTGAGCTTACAGGAACTTTTTCTCCAGCCTTATCAACTCTCTTTTCTCCTATGAATACCATCCCTGCCATTATATATCTTTTAGCTTTTTCTCTTGACTCAGCAATACCTTGTTCAACAAGAAGTACGTCAAGTCTTTCTTTTTTCTCTTTTTTTTCTGCCATAATTTTCTCCTTTAAAGTAATTCAATTAATGTGTTTTTTATTCCCTCTGCATCTAACCCATTAATTTTATATAAAATATCAGGCTTACCATGTTCTATAAACTTATCATTAAATGCTAATGTAACAATTTTTTCTTTATGTCCAATTTCATTTAAATACTCTAGAACGCCTTCTCCAAAGCCACCTTTTTTAATATTATCTTCAATAGTTACAATCTTAAATCCATCCTTTGATAAGGAATTTAATAATTCTTTATCTATAGGTTTTATAAAAGTTGCATTTATAATTAAAATATCTATATTTTTTTCTTCTTTTATTTTTTGTGCAGCAATCATAGCATGTTGAACCATTTTACCAGTAGCAACTATTGCTATTTTCTCTCCCTCTTTAACCTTTTCCCATTTTCCATATTCTATTTTACTTAATGGTTTTAAATTAACATCAATATCTCCACCTCTTGGGTATCTTATAGCTAAAGGTGCATTAAAATTACTTGCCCATTTTAAGATAACTTCCATTTCATCTATACACTTAGGTGCAACAATAGTCATATTAGGCATTGGAGATAAAAATGAAATATCGAATATACCTTGATGAGTTTCTCCATCTTCTCCAACTAAGCCAGCTCTATCTAAACAAAGTGTAACAGGTAGCTTTTGTATGCATACATCATGTAAAACTTGGTCATAAGCTCTTTGTAGGAAAGTGGAATAAACTGCAAAAAATGGTTTTAAACCCTCTGCTGCCATTCCAGCAGCTAAGGTAACAGCATGTTGTTCTGCTATTCCTACATCAAAAAATCTATCAGGAAATTCTTCTCTAAATTCCTTTAACCCTGTTCCATCTGGCATAGCAGCAGTAATTGCAACAACTTTGTCATCATTTTTAGCTAATTTAATCATTTCTTCTCCAAAGGTAGAAGAATAATTTCTACTTGCAAACTTTGAAATTACTCCTTCCCCTAAATCAAAAGGAGATACTCCATGATATTTATTAGGATTTTTTTCTGCTAATTCATAGCCTTTTCCTTTTTTAGTAACTGTATGTATTATAACTGGTCCTTTTATATTTTTAGCTATGCTTAAAACTTCATTTAATTCTCTAATATTATGTCCATCTACTATACCAAAATATTTTAATCCAATATCTTCAAAGTACATACTTGGTACAACAATTTTTTTAATACCATCTTTTAATTTTGAAAGAGAGTTCTTTACTCTTTTCCCAAAAGAAGTTGTATCTAAAGTTGATCCAATATCTGATTTTAATTTATTATAACCTACACCCATTCTAAGCTTATTTAAATAGGTTGCAAGTCCTCCAACATTTTTACATATAGACATTTGATTATCATTTAATATTATTATAAGATTATCTTTTCTATACCCAATATCGTTTAAGGCTTCTAAGGCCATACCTCCAGTTAAGGCTCCATCACCTATAACTGCTATAACCTTATTATCTTTTCCAAGTAGCCTCTGTGCTCTAGCCATACCTGCTGCTGAAGATAGTGATGTACTACTATGTCCAGTGGCAAAAAAATCATATTCACTTTCTGTTCTCTTAGGAAATCCGCACAATCCACCATATTGTCTTAAAGTATTAAATTTATCTTTTCTTCCTGTTAATATCTTATAAGCATAAGATTGATGTCCAACATCCCATATTATTCTATCTTCACTAAAATCAAAATTTTTAAATAAAGCTACTGTTAAATCAATAACTCCTAAGTTTGAAGCAAAATGTCCCCCAGTATTTGAAACACTTTCAATTAAAAATTCTCTTAAATCTTCAGCTAATATTTCTAATTCTTTCTCATCTAAATCCTTTATTTCTTTAGGATCAGTTATTCTCTGTAGAACTTCACTCATTTAAACCAAATCCTTTATTATTAAAATTTTCTCTCTAAAAGTTTCATTGTTAAAACTTTTAGAGGCTCTGTATTTCCTTCTATTGAACTTAATATCTCTATACATTCCTCAGTTATATTCACGCATTTTTTCTTACACTCTTCTAATCCAAAAATGGTTATATAATTATTTTTATTGCTTTCTTGGTCTTTGTGAACATTCTTCCCTAAATCTTTTGCATTTCCCACTACATCTAATATATCATCTTTTATTTGAAATGCTAAGCCTAACTTATATCCAAAATCCTCTAATTTTTTAATATCTCCCTCTGAAGCTTCTGCTAAAACCGCTCCAGACATTATTGAAGCTTTTATAAGTTCTCCAGTTTTCTTTAAATGCATATAATCTAATTCTTTTAAAGAAATTTCTTCCTTATCTTCATTTATTATATCAACAATTTGCCCACCAATCATTCCATCTGATCCTGCTGCATCTGCAATTATTTTAGTTGCCTTTAATGCACTTTTTCCTTCTTCTAAAGAATAATCAACTAAAATTTTCATAGCTTCATTTAAAAGGGCATCTCCAGCTAAAACAGCAATAGCTTCTCCAAAAACCTTATGATTTGTAGGTTTTCCTCTTCTTAAATCATCATTGTCCATACATGGTAAATCATCATGTATTAAAGAATAAGTGTGTATCATTTCTATGGCCATTGCAGGTGTTAATATTTTTTTATAATCACTTTTATAAATATAGTAAGATAAAAGCATTAAGATTGGTCTTATTCTTTTTCCCCCTACATTTATGCTATATGCCATTGAATCATATAAAACTTTATTGTATTCTCTATCTTTATTAAAATAAGCTTTTAAAGATTGATCAACTTCCTCTTTTAAGCTATTAATATTCATTGCTGTATCCTCCAAAGTCTTCCTCTTTTTCATCTTCAACAACCTTTATTTTGCCTTCTAAAGTGCTTAGCTTCTTATATAGTTTATTTGCTATTTTAACGCCATTTTCATAGCTTTTTATAGACTGTTCTAAGGTCAAATCTCCATTTTCCAGTTGCTTTACGATTTCATTTAATTCACTAACCATACTTTCATAATTAGTTTCTTTTCTAGCCATTTTATCTCTCTTTGCTCCTTATTCATTAATAATTTTTATATCTATATTAACGGAACCATCCTTCATTATCACTTTTACCATATCGTTCTTTTTTAATTCACTTACTTCGTTAATTACTTTATCTTCTTTATCCATTATTACTGAATATCCTCTTCCTAAGGTGTTTAATGGATTTAAGGTTTGTAATATGCTATTTAAAGCAATAAGTTCATCTTTTGCCTTATCAATTTTTCTTTTTCCTAAAAAGTTTAACTTTTCTTCTAAGGAATTTACTTCTTTTATTCTTTTTTCAATTATATGTTTAGGATTATTACCTTTTAATCCTTTGTGTAATAAATCTACATCTCTCTTTGCATTTAAAAATTTTCTATCAATGGCTCTATGTAAGAACTCTTTTTTATTTAATAAATCATTTATCATTTCTTGTAATGATGGAGATACTAACTCTCCTGCTGCTGATGGTGTAGGTGCTCTCATATCACTTACAAAATCACTAATAGTAAAATCTACTTCGTGGCCAACAGCTGATACAGTAGGTATTCTACCATTAAATATCTCATATGCTAAGTCTCTATTATTAAAAGCCCAAAGTTCTTCAATAGATCCTCCACCTCTACCTAAGATAATAACATCAACTGATTTCTCATTATTAAAATATCTAATACCCTCAATTATTGAATCTGCTGCATTTTCTCCTTGAACCTTAGCTGGATATAAAATAATATCTAAAGATTTATTTCTTCTTTGTATTACGTTTATTATATCCCTTACTGCTGCTCCAGTCCTTGCTGTAATTATTCCAATTCTCTTGGGGAATTTTGGTAAGGCTCTTTTGTATTTTTCATCAAAAATTCCTTCTTCACTAAGCTCCTTTTTTAATTTATGAAATTCTTCAAAAAATTCTCCAATTCCTGCTTTTTTTATATTTTCACAGTAAAGCTGATAAGTTCCTTCTTTATGATAAACACCTAATCTAGCCTTTATTTCTACCTTCATTCCTTCTTCTAGTCTAAAATCTAAATTAACTGCATTATTTTTAAACATAATGCAGTTAACCTTGCTATTTTCATCTTTCAATGAAAAATAAATATGACCACTTGAATGGAATTTTAAATTAGATATTTCACCTTTGACATTAAGATTCTTTAATATAAAGTCATTTTCAACTAACTTTTTAACGTAGTTATTAACTTCACCAACAGATAATGTCTTTAGTTTCATTCTAATCTAACTCCTTACAAACATTTTTTAAAAGAAGAGTCGTAGTTAAAGAACCTACTCCTCCTGGAACTGGTGTAATTAATGATGCCTTTTCATAAACATCATCAAAATTAACATCTCCCGTTATTTTACCATTAACCTCACTAGTTCCTACATCAATAACAACCGCTCCTTCTCTAACATAAGAAGAATCTATGAAATTAGCCCTTCCAATAGCTACTACTAATATGTCAGCTCTCTTACAAACTTCTTTTAAGTTCTTAGTTCTTGAATGACATACTGTTACTGTAGCATTTTCATTTAAAAACATTTGAAAAAGAGGTTTACCAACTATATTGCTTCTTCCAATAATAACAACTTCTTTACCCTCAATTTCAATGTTATAAGCTTTTAAAAGAGTTATTACACTGTTTGGTGTGCATGGCATAAAGCACTTCTCACCCTTATAGAATCTACCTACACTTACCTCAGAAAGACAATCTAAGTCTTTATCTGCATCTATTAAATTTGTAACTGCCCTCTCATCAATATGCTTTGGTAAAGGTAATAAAAGCATTATTCCATTTACACTGTCATCTTTATTTAACTCTTCTATCTTAAGTTTCAGATTTTCTTCTGAAATACTTTCATCTAATTTTATCTTCTCAAAGTCTATTCCTAAATTATTAGCTAATTTTTCTTGGAAGTTTTGGTAATATACTGAGCCTCCATCATCCCCAACTAGTATAGACGATATTTTTAAAGACTTTCCAGAAGCTTTTAATTCCTCTGTATAACTCTTAATTTGCCCCTTTATGTCTATAGCCACTGTTTTTCCGCTTAAAATTTTATCCATTACCTGCCCCTCCAAATCTTATCATTCTAGTAAAAATAAATTTAGCCCCTATTGCATATTCTTATATACTTTATCTAAAACTCCATTTATAAATGAAACTGATTTATTATCTGAATATTTTTTACATAATTCAATAGCTTCATTTATTGACACCTTTCCTGGTACATCCTCTGCAAATAATATTTCATATGTAGAAATTCTTAAAATTGATAAGTTAACCTTTGAAATTCTGTTTAATTTCCATTTTACAAGTTGACTTTCTATTAAAGAATCTAACTTTTCCTTATTTTCTTCTATTCCTAATAATCCTGATTTTATGTATGCTAGATCTAAATCATCCTTAGAAATGTCCTCGTTCTCCATAAAAGAATTGAAAGTTTCTAATGCAGTTTCTGAAGTTATTTCCATTTGGTAAGCTAATTGTAATAAATATTCTCTTGATTTTACTCTATTCATTATATCCTCCTATGTTTTGAAAATACTCTATTTAGTATTATTGTCTTAATTTATATTATTAATCATATAGTTAATGATTTAACACAATGAAACACCCTCTGAAATCAGAGGGTGACTACTATTTTTTTAATATTTCATTTTTATCTTCTTCTTTTAAGATAATTATGTTTTGCACATATATGTTCACTAGTGCCACCTTAAGTCCAGTTATAGCTTCAACAGTCCTTCTTACGTTTTCCTGCACTTGAGAAACTACATCAGGGATCTTAATTCCGTATTGAACAGTAACACCAATTTCTATAACTGCTTCACCATTCTCCACATTAACCTTAATGCCCTTACCTAAACTTTTCTTTGAAAATTTATGTCCTATTCCAGTGCTATTATTGTGATTTATCTCAAGTATTCCGTCTATCTCAGATGCAGCTATACCAGCTACGACACCGATAACTTCATCAGATATATTAACTATACCTAAGTTAGCTTCATCTCTATTCATTTCATTCATAAAGCTGAACCCTCCTACTAATCTTCACGAAACTTAATTAGTTATAGGTTCATTATAGCAAATAACTAATTACAATACAATTAATTATTTTTTTTCTATATCAACGTCATATACTTTTGATACATTCATAACTATATCTTGGATTTCAACCATTTTCTCTTGAGTTAACTCCTCATTAGTCTTAACTACAACCTTAGCATTATCACCATCTATAAAACATATTACATCTTCATAACCTTTGCTCTTTATACTAAGTTCTATTCTTGTTTCATAATCTCTTGCCATAGTTTTTTCAGTTAATTCTTTTTCAGCTTCTTCTTTTTGTTCTGCTGAAGTGTTCTTATCTTCTACTATAGCTTTTAAGTTATCGATAGTTTTAGAATCTTTTTGTTCTCTTAAATTTCTTGATTCATAAAAATAATTTGAAGATGTTTCAGTTGCATTGTCATCATTTTCTCCAAAAGCTGTAGGAACTTCTCCCATGCTCTCTTTAATTTGATTGTTAACTCTAGTTGCTAGAACGCCAGTACAAACTATTAATGCTAAAAGTGTTAAAATTATCCCTGCTTGTTTTCTGTTCATAATGAACCCCCCATAAATTTTAATTTTATTTTTTCATTGCTAATACATTTACCTTATCAACACTTATGTTATATAAGCTTGATATCGCTTTTGTTATTTCATACTTTATCTTGCTATCTTCTGCACCTTCAGCCACAACCATGACTCCTAAAACCTCTGGCTTTTCTGTTTTTAATATAACTGGTTCACTTCCATTTGAGCTATTTGACATAACTATTTTATCTCCATCAGTTTCTTGTGAATTAACTCTTGTTCCTCCTTCACTATCAGTTTCTTCTGTAGTGCTTTTTTGAGAAGAATTATCTACAGCTGGTACTTTTACTTCACTGCTTTGAAAGTTTATTACTACATCTACTGATCCTACTCCATTTATTTTTCCTAATATCCTCTCTAAATCTTTTTCTTGTTTTTCTTGATAACTTAAAACTTCTGAATCTTTTTGACTATTACTATTCATATCCTCTTTTGATACTTTTTCTAAATTAGTTTTCTCACTTTTAGTTATATTGTTTACACCTGTAAAATATGACACAACTAAATAAAACATTATAACTAATAAAAGTAATATTATTAAATTAGTAATATTCTTCTGTTTAAAAAGATTAGCTATTTTCTCCTTTAACTCATGCACCTTTATACCCCCTCCTAGGCATATGAAACAATTATATTTTCATGAGAAATTTCAAGTTCCTTTTCAACAAACTTTTCAATTTTTTCTAAAAAAGAATCCTTTTTCTCTTCTTTATTAACCTTTTCTTTTCCAACAACAACCTTATCTACTTTTTTTACTTTTTTTTCATCTAAAACTGTAATTTCTGCTTTTTCTATATTAAATTTCACTTCGTCAAAATCTATTTTCCCAATTAAATTAACTTCAAACTCATTCTCATAGAATTCATCTTTTAATGACTTTTCTAAGTTTTTCTCAACACTCTTTAAAATCGCTTCTTCATCATATAATGACTTTTTTTCCTCATCAAACCTTGTAACATCACTTATTTTCTCCTGAAGAACAGTTTCATCTATATCCTTATTCATAGTTAAAAGCCCTATTATTGGTGATAGCATTACAGAAAGTATTATTAATGAAAATGCAAATTTAACATGTTTTTTTATTGAAGAATTAGGTAAAATTATATGAGCAATAGATATGATGACTATAACAACGCAAAGGGTTGAAATCCAATTTTTTAAAAGTTCCATCTTATTTCTATCCTCCTACTATAAAATTACCTGCTGTAGCCATCATAGATGCCATAATAAAGAACATTATGCTGACACTTATTATGCATGACATTATCATAAATAAGGCTTCTCCAACGGTTTCCACACTGCTAGAAATCTTTGAATCAACAACAGGCTCAATAACCGCGGAGGTAAGTTTAAAACATATAGCCATAAGGCCTATTTTTATTATTGGATAAATTACAATTACAACTAGAACTATTACTCCTAAAGAAGTTATTACACTTTTCATAGCTAAGGAATATCCTGCTACTGTGGTTATTGCATCTGAAAATGCCTTTCCCACTATAGGCACAAAATTATCTACAGCAAACTTTACTGTTTTTACAGCCACTGCATCTAAGGTATCTGCCGTCATTCCTCTTAAAGTTAATATTCCAACAAATATTGTTAATATAAATCCTTGAGATATCATAACAACCTGTTTTATAAACTTACACATTCTATCTATTTTAAATTCGCTAGAAAGATTATTAACAAACTGTAATGTAAAGTATGCTAATATTAGTGGGAATAAAAAGTATGTGTAAATTCTAGGGGTTATAGAAACTGCCCCTAGTACTATGGGGTCTATGGTAACAGCTGATGTTACTCCCCCTGAGGTAGCTATAAGCATTACAATAACTGGAACAATAACATTCATAAAATCTATAATTGAAGTTAAGACTTCCTTTCCTAAGTTAAGAGATATAAAGAAACTTTTAGTTAAAAGCATTATAAGTAAGGCATAGCAAGCAAAAAATGCTATCTGTGTTACTCCCTCTTCAATATTAAAAGCATCCTGTAAATTTTTAAGTAAGGCACTTAAAAGAGCAATTACTAGTATTGAAGCGATAAACTTTAAAACTATGTTAAGTTCTCTAAAGATATAACTAAGTATTGAAGCACCTATTTTCTTTAAGGTTATTGGATCTTCTCCACTTTCTAAATAATTCATTATATATTCCTTAGCAGACATATTGCCTAATATATCTTCTTCTGTTTCTAAATTATTTATATAATCATAAAATCTTTCTATTCTCGAGTCATTGTCTATTTTTTCTTTTGAACTCTCTAAGTTATCATTCGCCAAAACTTTTAAGTTAAAGCAAAATACAAAGATAAGAGATAATAATATTATGTTTATCAACTTTTTCATATCTTAGCTCCTACATTATACTTAAAATAGAATTCAAAATATTAGCCATTATTGGTATAGCTAATAATAGAATCATAATTTTTCCTGTAAACTCTACCTTCTTACCTAATACTGTGACCCCTGCATCATTACATATATAACTACAAAAAGTGGAAAGATATGCTATGGCAATAATTTTCATAACTATAGCAATATATGATGAATCCATTCCAGACTCTCTTGCTATATCCTGCATAAATGCTATTATTTCATTAACATAAGGCATTACAAAAAGAAAAATTACTATGCCAGCTCCTAAAAGAAGAAAAACTGCAAAGGTGCTCTTATTATCTTTTAAAACTAGATATAAAAATAAACTTATTAGTACAAAGCTTATTACTTGTATAACTACATCCATATTTCATTTTGCCAGTAATCTTTTTCTCTATTTAAACCTTAGATTACTGTCATAGACACCTCCTTCTCAATGTATTTCATAAATCTATTAAAATAAAAACATAGATTTAACAGAAGAAAATAATCTACTTATAAGTTGAATCATCATGGTAAGTATTATTACTACCCCAACTATATTAGCTAAAGTTGCATACTCCTTTTTACCACTTTGATCAAGAACTTTATCTAGTATAACAAGCACTATACCAACTCCTGCAATCTGAAAAATCAAAGATAAATCCGACATATATGGCCTCCCCCTAAAACTTAACTCTTATTAAATAGTCCAAAAGTAAAATTTCTTTTCTAAAAATCTATTAGACTAAACAAGAAAAATAGCTATCATTGCACCTACTGCAACCCCTAAATACCTATATACCTTAGTGTTTTTATTGCACTCATCTTCAGCAATCTCTAATTCTATATCTAGCTTTTCCTTTGCTAAATTAAATATCTTAATTTGTCCCTCTATATTGGTTTCTCCTAAAGACTTTGAAAGATCTAATAAAATTTCAAAATCCTTATTCCTTAGATTCATTTCTTTCTTATGTTCATTTATACTTTCTTTAAAAGCCATATATACATTTTCCACTTCATTATTTTTTAATTTAAAAGAAATTTCATTAAATAACTCTTTTATTGGGCTTTTAGCTTTTAAAGCTATACTCTCTATACTCTCTGGTAAAGGAGTGTAAGTATAAACAATATCATTTTCAAAATCTATTAAAGCTCTTTTTAACTCTCTAAGTTGGGAAAGTCTATTTCTAAATCCTTCTCCATATAGGTATCCAATTAAAGAACTAAGTAGAACTATAATAAGCAGAAAAAAAACTTTCATTTCCTCCTCCTATTAAAGATAACTTTTCTAGTAGATTTGTTATTTTTATACCTTTTATTCATTCTAATAAATTCAGTAGCACCAATTGAAAATAGGTATCTTATTTTTCATAACCTACTAGAAAATTTAAAGATAATTTTATTATGTTAAACATTATATATACCCTCAATTGTTCCAATTCCTTTTTTTCCACTAAGAACTACAACTTTATTTATTATATTATTTTCAACAATCTCCCTAAAAACAGGTCTCCTATACAATTCTTCAACATTTCTTCCATGCAAGGTAGCTATAATACTAACTCCTGAATTATATGCCATCATTAATCCTTCCATATCTTTATAAGTTCCAATTTCATCACATATAATAACCTCTGGAGAAAGTCCTCTTACAGCCATCATCATCCCTTCACTTTTTATGCAGTTATCATATACATCAGTTCTCATTCCTACATTCATTTGGGGAATTCCATTGTAACAAGCAGCTATTTCGCTTCTTTCATCAATTACAACTGTTCTCTTTCCCTTAAAACCAATTTGAGAAATTCCATTAGATATATTTCTTGTAATATCTCTTAAAAGTGTGGTTTTTCCACATTTAGGTGGAGATATTATTAAAGTATTATTTACCCTGTTATTTTCTACTAAGCTATTCATTAAACTATTTGAACAGCCTACTATTTCTCTACAAACTCTAATATTTAAAGAAGTTATATTTCTAATAGTTTTAATAGAATTATCTTCTATTACACATTGACCTGCTAATCCAACTCTATGTCCTCCTTGGATAGTTATATATCCTTGTCTTATATCTTCCTCAAAGGCATATAAAGAGTAGTTACTTATTTTTTGAATTATGGCTTTAACATCCTCTCTCCTTATTACATAGTTAAAAATTGTTTCTGTATTATCTAAAACTATGTTAAGAGGCTTTCCAACCTTAACTCTAATTTCTTGTAATTTATTTAAATTACTTTTATCTTTTAAACAAGAATTTATCTTATCTGGTAATACATCAAATATTTCTTTCAAAGTACCTCCTCTCCTTTCTATTTAAATCTATTACTTTACATAAGAAATTATTCTAATTATTTTTAAAATAATAAATCTTTTTTGGAGATCTCTTCTTCTCTTCTATTTAAATTTATTACTTTACATAAAAAACTATTCTAAGTATTTTCTAATTTTGAGCAAAAAAAAATAAACTGTACCTTTTATAAGGCACAGTTTATTAAACTTCAAATTCATTTCCACAATAAGGACAAGGTATACTTTCAGATCTGTTTAATATATCTTTTTCTATGTATATAGGCTTATGACATTTATCACAAACTACTTCACAGTATTCATCATCATATTCTTCAAGCTCTTCTAAAGTTAGCTCTTCAAAAAGTTCATCCTGTACTCCACTTAAATCATCATTTAGTAGATTTACATTTTCATCTAAAGTTTCAAAATTAACTTGTAACTCTTCAACCTTATCAACTAAAGATGAAATTACATTAAGTAAGGAATCCTTAAATTCTTTATCTAACTCAGTGTTTTTATCCATAGCTTTAAGTAAGTTGCTAATGTTATTTTTAATATCCTTCACTGAAATCACTTCCTTATATTAAATATGCTAAGCTTTTTAAGCTTAGCATAAATTTATTTTTATCTATATTCACTAGATAAATTTGACTTAAATACATTTAAATCAAGTTTTTATTAAACTCTTTCCATGTACTCGCCAGTTCTAGTATCTATTCTTATAGTGTTTCCTTCTTCAACGAACATAGGAACCATAACTGTTGCACCAGTTTCAACAACTGCAGTTTTCATAGCTGTAGTAGCAGTGTTTCCTTTAACACTTGGCTCACACTCAGTGATTAATAACTCAACAAAGTTTGGAGCTTCTACTGAGAAAGCTTCTCCTTTGTAGAATTTGATTACAGCGTTCATGTTTTCTTTTAAGAATTTTATAGCATCTTCAACTTTTTCATGGTTTAAAGGAATTTGCTCGAAAGTTTCTTGATCCATGAAGTAGTATAATTCTCCATCTGAGTAAAGGTATTGCATTTCTTTTCTTTCGATTATAGCTTCTTGTAATTTATCAGTTGGGTTGAAAGTTCTGTCTGTAACACCACCCATTATAACGTTTCTTAATTTAGTTCTAACGAAAGCAGCACCTTTTCCTGGTTTAACGTGTAAGAAGTCTATAACTGTGTATACTTGTCCATCCAGTTCAAAAGTAGTTCCTTTTCTTAAATCACTTCCTGATATCATTAAGTATCCCTCCAAAATCTATTAATTCATTTTATATTATAACCCTTTAAGATAAATTAATACCCTCTAGAGTTACCTTGTTACTTATTTACTATTTAAAGTGTAAAACAACAATCATATTTTATCAAAAGCTAATAATAAATGCAATTATTTTCATTAAATTTACAAGACTATACAACCTTAAGCTCCAAAAAACACCTTAATTCTTCTGATTTTTCTATTTTGTAATTTTTTATATTAATATTATTATTTTTTAATAAATTAACATAATTACTTAAATCCTCTAAAGAGCCTGTAAATAAAACTTTACCTATCCATCCCTCTTTATATTCTAATTGTAAAACAGTACAATCCTTATTTTCTATATTTTTTAATACTGTATTTAAATCCATTTCTCCTATAGAGTTTGTTAAAACTGGAATTTCATAATTTCTTAATTTAAAAAGCTCTATACCTTGTACTAATAGTATAACTATAAAAATAGTAGCTAAAGTTACATCTAATTTTAATTTTTTCACCTTAATTCTCCTTTTAATCTATAAGTATTATTAGATTCATTTAAGCTTATATCATAAACTCTTCCATTAATTTTATTAATATAATTAATAAGAGAATTTTTATAAATACTATTAACTTCTACTTCAAAACTTTTTCTCTCTAGATTTAAATTTAATATATTTTCATCTTTAATTATTTCCTTTAACTTATTTATATCTTCTAAAAATTCCTTGTCTAAAGATCTCTCTCTATTAACTCCCCTTATTTCACTTAAATAATTTTTTATTTTATTATTTTCAGTCTTAATTTTCCCATAAAAAAATAGATTAAATAATAATAAAAGCAATATGTATATATTTAGCTTTTTCTTTATTTTTCTGTTATACTCCTCTACATATTCAATTGGTAAAAAATTTTTATATTTTTTGATATAAATTCTCCTCACCTCTAATATCATTTAATTTTAAATCTTTAAACCATTCTTTTATTTCTTCCTTTAAATACTCTTTCTGAATTTTAAAAGTAAAGTCTTTTAAGGATACTCCAAAATCCTTTTCTAAACCTTTAAGACTTTCCTCTATTACTTCAATAATATTAGAATCTTTTACACTCTTTAATAAAACTAGTTTACCTTTTATATAAATACTTATTTTTAAATTTTTAAGTTCAAAAGTAGCTTTCTTAAAAGATAATATATTCTTATTTTTAAGTTCAGGAAATGTTAAAGCAAAATCCTTTCTTTCATATAATAAACTTTTAAATCTTTCATCACATCCAATAAAATACACGATTAAAAATAAACTTTTCTTATATTTTAATACCTCATAATGAACTAAGGGTGTGTAATTAAAAAATCTATCTCTTATAAGCTGTTCTATTTTTTCTTCAATATTACATTTTTTATCAACTCTAAGTATCTCTATAAATATCTTTTCATTTAAAAGAATAATTTTTACTCTCTTATCCTTTAACTCCTTAAGTTTTGAAATATCATTTGTATCATTAATTACTAAGGTCTTTATTAACAAACTCATAATTTCCCCTTTTTGACAAGATAATATCATCATTTATAACCTTTATTTCATAGTAAGTATCCCTAGAAAGTCCACTTATTTTATCTTTATTTTTAATATTTAAAATCCTCGCTTTTTTACTATACTCAGCCTTCATATTATTCAAAGAAAATTTTAATTCTTGAAAAGTATCCTTATTCAAAATCTTTTCTTTTAACATGTACTTTAAAAACTGTTCCTCTGAGTTATTTTTATCTATATTATGACATGTTATTTTAAAACTTCTATCAAGTTCCTTTCTCCTTTGAAATGAATTATCCATAAGTATAGTAACTATCATGCTACAAATTAGTGAAACTAACATAACTTCTATAGACACAAAACCTTTACGCCTTTTCATAACAATAGATCCTCTCCTCTTGATTTTTAACCTTTAATTTTATATAAAATAAATTTCCCTTTTCCATCAAATCAAATTTTTCAACATCTTCTATTAGTGCAGGTGAGTAATTTCGTCCATATCCTGTATAATTATAATAAACATATAGTTTATTTTTTATTTTCTCTATTTTATCTTCTGCTACTATACCATCTCTCCAAAATTTCACTAAAATATAGTTTTTATCTTTATTTATCTTTATATCTTCAACCATATTATCCCAAAACCTGTGATTTAAGTACATCTCTGCATCTAACAAGTAGTTTAATTCTTTCTCTTTTGGAATAAATTTCTTATATTCCTTAACATAAAAAATCAAATTCTTTGTTAAACTTAAGGTTATAATTCCTAAAGCACCTAAATAAATACATAGTTCAATTAATAAATATGCTTTTCTTCTTCTTTTTGCGGTTGATTTTCTAAGTTTTGAAAGGATTTTTCTAAAAATTTGTATATTTTCACCTCCTTATTTTCACTTATATATGGTTTTTCATTTTTATAAATTATATTAATAATACTTTCATATTGATCAAAGTGGTTTATATTAATAGTCCATCCCAAATCATTATGATTTTTATTATGTAATATTAAATTTTTTCTAAGAAATTCTTTAATATCACTATTTATTAAATCATTTATCTTTAAAGTACTTATTTTATATGTTCCACTATTAATACTTCTTAAATCTTCAAAGGATATATTGTGTTTTAGCTCCATAGCCAAAGAATTAATAATTTCTGCTACTTTTATTTTTTCTTTAATATAATAGTTGTTTTTAATATAAGTGCTATAACTTTTTCCTATTCCTAAGAAAAGTATTGATATTAATGCTAATGCTAAAACCATATCTACTAGTAAATACCCTTTCTTTATATATATCTTATCTTCCATTTCTATATTTCCTCATAAATCACTTAACATTAATTTTCCATATACCTGGAACTATGGTTATTTCTCTTTGCTTATTATTTTTATCAATTATTGTTATAGTTCCAGATATACTGATCATCCCAGTCTCATTTATAGTAATTAAATTATCTCTATTAAAACTTACTTTAACTTCATTTAACTTTAAAGAGGTAGTTCTAAGAGCATTTTCATAGATTAATTTATTGTCTAAAATATCAAAAATTATTTCTCCATATAAATTATCTTTCTTAGATAACTGTTTTGCTTCCATTAAAAAATCATGAATCTTACTTATTTCTCCTTCAACTTTTAATTCATACCCCCTATCTTTTATAATCATAAATGATGTTGGTATTGCTAAAATAAGAGAAGTTATTGCCAGGTATATTATTACTTCGCTAAGGGTAAATCCTTTTCTTTTCCTATACATATTTCATTCCCTCAAAGGTAGGTACTAAAACTAAAAGCATCATAGCTGAAATAACAAAACCTAATATAATAAACATTGCTGGCTCTATTTTCCCAACAGTTTTATTTAGTGCCCTATCAAAATCTTTTTCTCTTATTTTTAAAAGCTCTTCAATATTTTTACTAAACAATCCACTTTCTTCTCCTGTTATTAAAAATCCCTTTGATACATGAGAAATAACATTTATTTTCCCTATACTACTGCTTAAAGTAGTCCCTTTTATTAATTCTTCATTTATGCTCTTAATATATTTTCTAAGCTTTACATCACTTAAGCTTTCTCCAAATACACTTAAAGAATTATTTAGGGATATTCCACTATTTAATATCATGTTTATTAAAAATAATATTCTAATTTCATAATACATTCTGTATACTTCTATCTTTTCTAAGATTTTTTCAGAGGGTATTACTTTAAATAATAGATAAAGCGAAATTAAGGCACAGGAAAAATAACAAAAAACTATTACTTCAACATTAGGATTTTCTTCTACAAAGTTAATATAATTATTTAATAAAGTCATAATTTTAGAACCTTCAATTTCCCTTAACTCATACATATCTACAAACTGTGGCAAAATATAAGTTACATAACCAAAAATCATAATAATTAAACCTATAAGAAGTGAAACTGGATATCTAAGAGATTTAATAATTTTATTCTTTATTTCCTTTTCAGCTAATATATTTCTAGCACACTTTTCTAGAACCTCTTCTAAGTTTCCACTTTCTTCTCCAATCCTCATCATATCCTTCATTAAATCTGGATATAATTTACCTTCCTCCTTAAAAGCCTTTGATAAAGCTTCTCCATTTAAAACCTTTTTCTCAATTCTCCTTAGGGATTCTTTGTATTTTTTATCTTTTACAGTATTCTTTATTAAGTCTAATGATCGTCCTATAGACATTCCTGATTTTACATATGTGCTTAAATTTAAGCATATGTATGAAGCTTCATCCTTAAACCCAAACATCTAACCCCTCACATTCTTTTAATAAGTAATATTCTTCTAAAGATATTTCTCCCTTTTTAACTAAGGTAAAACATGCCTTTAATAGTTCTTCTCCCCAAGTAATATCCTCTGTACTTTTATATTCTCTTGGAAATATAATTTCACAAATTGCTTTTCTTCCATTATTACCTGTCCAATTACACATTTCACATCCAGTTCCTTTATAGTAAGCTTTTAAACTTAACTCTTCCTCTTTTAATTTCTCAACTAGTTCATTTTTAAGCTCTATTTTCACTTTACACTTTTCACAAATTTTTCTTACTAATCTTTGAGTTATTATTGAACTTACTCCTTCCTTTACTAAATATCCTTCTACTCCCATATCTAATAATCTGTTAAAAACTTCATTACCACTGTTAGCGTGTATTGTTGAATATACTTTATGCCCTGTTATAGAAGCTCTTATGGCAATTTTAGCCGTTTCCTCATCTCTTATTTCTCCAATTAATATAACATCAGGGTCCTGTCTTAATATATGCTTTAATCCATTAGCAAAGGTTAATCCAACCTTATCATTAACATTTGTCTGAGTTATTCCTTCTATAGTAAACTCAACAGGATCTTCTATGGTACTTATATTTATCCCTTCCTTGTCTATTGAATTTAATAATGCATATAGAGTTGTTGATTTTCCACTTCCTGTAGGACCATTTATAACCACCATTCCATGTTTTAACTTTAAAAGTTTATTTATTTTATTCTTTTGATCTTCCATTAAACTCAAATTATCAATATTCATAAACCCATTTTTCTTATATAAAATTCTAACTACTAATTTTTCACCAAAAGTACTTGGAATACTTGATATTCTTAAGTCACAATCATATCCATAATTTTCAAATGACACCTTCCCATCCTGGCATCTTAATTTATCGCTTATATCCATATCAGCTTTTAACTTTATCTTATTAACTAAATTTTCATAAAGATTTTTCTTTATTCTCTTAACTAAAACTAAAGTTCCATCTATTCTAAAGCGAATGTTAGCATATTCTTCTAAGGGTTCAATATGAATATCACTAGTATTTTTTTCTATACCTAAAGATATAAGACTTATTAATTCTTCCTCAATAAATTTATCCTTAGAAAAACTTTTTCCACCATAACAATCTTCAATTAAAATTTCTATTTCATCCTTATTTCCAATTACAAAGTTTATTTCTTTTTCTCTAAATAATAAGGATAAATACTCCCTTTTCTTTGATTCTTCCTTGCTTGTATAAAAAAATATCTTACCTGAACTTTCTTTTAAAGCAATTAAATTCATCTCTAAAGCTGTATTCTTAGATATATTCTCCATTAGCTTCATATCTATATCTTTAATGGTATATTTCATATATCAACCTCCTCATCAGTAATAATTGACAAGGCATTTCTTTTTTAAACAAAAAAATTCTAGATTATTAAAATTTTTTAATAATCTAGAACTTTTAACTATTTTATAATAATATACTGCCCTTTATTGCTATCTATAAGTTTAATACTCTTATCCTTTATATTATATCTATATAGTGCATTTTTTTCTTTACTATCATTAAATCCAAGAAAATATATATTATCTCCAATAACAATTAACTTTGATTTCTCTGATATATTTTTAGGAAAATCATATACTAATCTATCAAGTTTATTATTTGTTATATCAATTGAATACAAGCTTCTTAATCCTTCGCCCTTTGTACCAATAAAATACACTACATTTCCTATTTTACATAAAGATTCTATTTCTCCAACCTCATTTGAAATAACAGATTCTTTTTTACTATCCAAATTATATATATAGCAATTTTTCTTGCCATCAATACTGCTTTGAGTATATAAAACAACTTGATCTTCAACTAAATCAATATAATCTATAAAAGCCTTAACTATTTGCTTTTCTAAAGTATAGCTTCCATCCTTAATATTATAAATATATAGCCCACTTTGTCTTTTTTCTAGGTCAACACCATATAGAATTAATTGATCCTCATTAACAAATTTAACATTTTCCCCTGAAATAGCTAAATTCTCATTAAAATCAAATTCCTTAAAATTTTGTAAGTCTAAAACCTTGTATCCTATTTTATCCCCAGAATTATATCTATATAGAAGCTTAGTTCCCTTTGGACTAATAATTAATTCTTCTATATTTCCCTCTACTGATATCTTATGTTCCTTAACTCCATTAGTTATTATTAAGTTTGTTCCCTTATCAGCAAATTCCCTATAAACAGCTAAACCTAATTCCTCACTATAAACTTCCATATGACCCTTAAGATCTAAATCAAGTTTTTTTAGTGAATCCCCTTCTACTTCGTAATACAAAACATCTTCCCCTGAAATTGTAGACACAATACTACAAGGAAGTTTTAAGTTTGTTCCCTTACTGTCTTCTTCATTAGACCCTTTACCGAAATTACATCCCGCAAGGGTTGTTGATAAAATAACTAATACTAATAAACTTAAAGCAGCAGCTTTCCTCATTTACTTACTTCCCTCTCTAAAATAAATATGTGCCATCACAAATAAATGACGCATTACCTATCATTTTTACTCCATCATCTTCAATATTAACTTTTAATTCTCCACCAGGAACTATTACCTTTACTTCTTTATCTACAAGACCTAATTTATTAGCAGCTATAACTGAAGCACAATTTCCTGTTCCACATGCTAAGGTTGGGCCTGCACCTCTTTCCCAAGTTCTAACTTCCATTGTATTTCTATCAATTACTTTACAGAAGTTAACATTTGTTCCTTGAGGAAATAATTCATACTTTTCTATTTCCCTACCACATTCTATAGGATATTTTTCCTCCTCAAATATAATAGTATGAGGAACACCCATAAGTAAAGATGTTATTTCAAAATTTCCATTTCCTACACTTACTTTTTTTTCTATTATTTCTTCATCACATAATGCTGGAATATTCTTTGGTTTAAAGTCTCCAAATCCCATATTTACATTGATACTTTTTACCTTATCATTCTCAATTTCTAAAAAGATTCTTTTAACTCCATCACCTGTTAAAACATCTAGCACATCTTTCTTTACTATTCCCTTCTCGTAGACATACTTAGCAAAACATCTTATTCCATTTCCGCACATAGCAGCATAAGATCCATCTGAATTTATTATTACCATTTCTATATCACAATTTTCATTCTTTCTAACTATTAAAATCCCATCTGCACCAATTCCAAATCTTCTATGGCACATTTTTTGAGCAATTTCTCCCTCTTTACCTAAATACTCATTGTTTAAATCTTCTATAACTATAAAATCATTTCCATTTCCATGCATTTTTGAAAACTTCATATTATCACCTCAAATTACCTATTATTGATACTTTTTATTATAAGATGTATACTAACTGTAAGTTCAATCAATTTAGAAAGGAAAGAAAATCATGGCTTTAGACGGTATTTATTTATATAACTTAATAAATGAATTAAAAGATTCATTAATAAATTCTAGAATTGACAAAATAAATCAACCTGAAAAGGATGAAATAATAATAAATGTACGTGGAAAGGAAAATAAAAAACTTCTAATTTCCTCTAGTTCCAAATACCCTAGATTACATTTTACTACAATAAGTAAGAATAATCCATTACAACCTCCTGTTTTTTGTATGGTATTAAGAAAATATTTAACAGGTGGAAGAATAATTGACATATATCAACAATCTACAGATAGAATTGTTTCAATTGATATAGCAAATAAAGATGAAATGGGCTTTGATAGTGTATATACTTTAGTAGTAGAAATAATGGCTAGACACAGTAATATTTCTCTTGTAAGAAAGAGAGATAATAAAATTATGGAATCAATAAAACATATAACAGCAAATAAAAATAGTTTTAGAGTTCTATACCCTGGTGTAAGCTATGTATTCCCTCCTGCATCTGAAAAATTAAATCCTTTTGACTTTTCAAAGGAAGATTTAAAGATAGAATTAAACAAAAATAATAATGAATTAGATGAAAAGATCTTTTCAAAGCTATTAACTGGTGTTGGCAAAAATCTTTCTCTTGAAATGTATTCATTATTCAAATCACAATTTGGAGATTCATATGTTTTTGATGATATATTCAATTTTATATGTAATTACTTTAATAACATATTTAAAGATATACAAAATATTATATTCTACAAGAATGAAAAAATTATAGATTTTTATTTTAAGGATTTATCTATTTTAGACCATTGTACTAAAGAAGTTTATGATAATAGTAGTGAACTTTTAGATGCCTTTTTTGCTAATAAGGATAAACAAGATAGATTACATGCAAAAAGTGCAGATATTCAAAAATTAGTTACTACTAATATAGACAGATGTTTAAAAAAGATTAAGGTTCTTGAAAAAACCTTAGAAGAATGTGATAAAAAAGAGGAATTTAAGATTAAAGGTGAACTTTTAACCTCTTATATTTATAGTATTAAAAAAGGAGATAAATCTGTTGACCTTTTAAATTATTATAGTGAGGATGAAGAATACCTAACTATTTTACTTGATGAAAATAAAACACCATCTGAAAACATTCAATTTTACTTTAAAAAATATAATAAATTAAAAAAAGCTGAAGAATCTGCCTTAGAACAACTAGCTATAAATGAAGATGAGCTTAAATACTTAAATTCAGTTTCCTCAAGCATACAGGTTGCAGATAACTATGAAGACATAGATGCTATAAAAAATGAACTTATAGAAACAGGCTATATAAGATTTAGAAGAAATAATAATGGCAAAAAGAAAGAAAAACAATCTAAGCCTTATCACTATGTTTCTTCTGATGGAATAGATATTTATGTTGGTAAAAATAATATCCAAAATGATTATTTAACTTTAAAGTTTGCTGATAAGAATGATACTTGGCTTCATACTAAGGATATACCTGGTTCTCACGTAATTGTTAAAAGTTCAAATATTCCTGACAAAACTTTAGAAGAAGCTGCTAACTTAGCTGTTTTCTATAGTAAAGGAAAAGGTGGCACTAAAATTCCTGTAGACTATACTTTAGTTAAAAATGTAAAGAAACCTTCTGGTTCTAAACCTGGAATGGTAATCTACTCAACTAACAAGACAGTTTACATGGATTCACCAAAAGAAATAACTTTAGAAAAACTTAAGTAATAAAATAAAAGTTACAAATAGATTCTACTAACTTCTGTATTAAACTATAAATTTATACAGTTATCTTTTCATTCTATTTGTAACTTTTTATATATTATATTCTTTTTAAATTACTTCTTTAAATTATTATCTAAATATTGATAGTAGTAGCATAAAAGTCTACCATTGTAAAGCTTTCTGTTTTTAGTAGCTTTTCTACCAAACTCTTTTTGGAAATCTGGACATGCTGTTAGAATGTTAAAATCCCAAGTATCTAATTTCTCTTTAACTTCTCCAAAGTGTTTATTTAATTTTGAAACTATTTCTTTTTCACCTATTCTCTCACCATATGGTGGATTTGTAATCATATATCCATACTTTTTCTTAGTTGAAAAATCAAAAAAGTTTCTTTTTTCTATAGTTATACAATCAGTTAATCCTGCTTTTCTTACGTTATTTTTAGCTGTACTTAATACCCAACTATCTATATCATAACCAGTTATATCTAAAGGAATTTTCTTTATAGATTTCTCTGCTCCTTCTCTAACTTGATCCCAAATTTCCTTATCCATTGAAGGCCAAGTTTCAGAAACGAATTTTCTATGTAATCCTGGAGCTATGTTTTTAGCTATCATAGCAGCTTCTATTAGTATTGTTCCTGATCCACAACATGGGTCTATAAGAGTTTGCTCTCCTCTCCACTTTGAAAGTAAAACCATAGCTGCAGCTAGTGTTTCTTTAAGTGGAGCTTGCCCTGAGTGTTCTCTATATCCTCTCTTGTGTAATCCCTCTCCTGAAGTATCTATTGTTAAGGTAACCACATCTTTTAAAAGTCCAACTTCTATTTTATAAACTGGACCATCTTCTGTGAACCAATCTTGACCGTAACTTCTGCTCATGCTCTTAACTACGGCTTTTTTAACTATTGACTGGCAGTCTGGAACACTGAAAAGTTTTGACTTAACAGATTTACCAACAACATGCATCTTACCATCTACAGGTATATACTTACTCCAATCAATCTCTACAGTTTTATTAAATAACTCTTCAAAGCTTTCAGCTTTAAATTCAGCCACTTTTATTAAAACTCTATCTGCAGTTCTAAGCCAAAGGTTTGTTATGGCAATATCCATTTCATCCCCTTCAAAATGAACTCTTCCATTTTCAGTTTTTAGGTCTTCATATCCTAACTCTTTTAATTCCTTTGCAACAACAGCCTCTAAGCCAAAAGTTGCAGTGGCTATTAAATTATAATCCATAAAAATTTACTCCTTAGTTCTAATTTTCATATATTTCAACTGAATCAGTTCCATCAATCTCTTTGATTTGAACCTTTATTATTTCATCCTTTGATGTAGGAATATTCTTTCCAACATAGTCAGCTCTTATTGGTAATTCCTTGTGTCCTCTATCTACTAAAACAGCTAACTGTATAAATTCTGGTCTTCCTTGATCCATTATTGCATCAATAGCTGCTCTAGCCGTTCTACAAGTATATAAAACATCATCAACTATAATAACCTTTTTTCCTCTTATATCCACATCTATTTTAGGATCATTTAAATTTGGTGTATCACTAACATTAGTTAAATCATCTCTATATAATGTTATGTCAACACTAGCAACAGGAATTTTAGCTCCTTCAAACTTTTCTATAAACTCTGAAAGTCTCTCTGCTAAAGGATATCCTCTTCTCTTAATTCCAACAAGAACTATATCCTCTACCCCTTTATTCTTTTCTATTATCTCATGCGAAAGTCTTGTAAGCGCTCTTCTTATAGCATTTTCATCTAATAAACTTGCCTTAAGATGCATATTCTAACACCCTCCTAATTTCTTTACAATTTTTTCAAAGTACTCTGGCAATTCTGAGTCAAATTCAACATATTCTCCAGTAGTAGGATGAATAAATCCTAATGTTTTAGCATGAAGAACTTGCCCCTCTTGACTTAATTTCTTTTGTTTCTTTAAGCCATAAACAGTATCTCCAAGTAATGGATGCCCTATAAAGGCCATATGAACTCTTATCTGATGTGTTCTTCCTGTTTCTAAAGTACATTTAACAAGGGAACATGAATTAAATACTTTAAGAACTTCATAATGAGTAACTGCTCTCTTTCCATCTTTAACTACAGCATACTTTAATCTATCTCTATGGTGTCTTCCTAAAGGTGCATCAATTGTGCCACCTTCTTTTTTAAATCTTCCCTCAACAATAGCATAGTATTCTCTCTTTATGCTATGATCTTTAAATTGTTCTGCTAGTTTTTGATGAGCATTATCATTTTTTGCAACAACTAATATTCCAGAAGTATCTTTATCTATTCTGTGTACTATTCCAGGTCTTATAACCCCGTTTATTCCTGATAAATCATCACAATGGTGTAATAATGCGTTAACTAAAGTTCCAGTATAATTTCCCGGTGCAGGGTGAACTACCATTCCCTTTGGTTTATTAACTACTATTACATCTTCATCTTCATAAACTATATTTAATGGGATATCCTCAGCTTCAACTTTTAATTCCTCTGGTTCTGGTATTTCTACCTCAACGCAATCTCCAACTGAAAGCTTATATTTTCCCTTTTCTGCTTTTCCATTAATTAAAATTTTTCCATCATCAAAAAGCCCTTGAATAAAGTTTCTTGAAACTCCATCTATTTTAAGAGCTAAAAATTTATCTGCTCTTATTCCTTTTTCTTCTTCAGTTATTTTTATTACTTCTTTACTTAAACTCATAGTTTATTTGCTCCATTCTAAAGTAAATATTTAAAGCTATATCTTAAATATTATATAATAAAATATTAAATTTCAACAATTAATTAAACAAAAAGAAAAATCTCACCTTAATCAAAGTGAGATTTTTTAATAGCTCTTTACTCTTCAGCAAAGAAGCTTTTAATTTCATTTACATCATCAAAATGTGTTTCCACTTCATAGATGTCTTTAAGCTCAGTTTTTTCTTCTTTCTCTTCTTCAAAATCAATCTGTATGCCTTGTGGTTCTTCTGTTTCAGTTTGATCCTCTGGCTTAGTTATGTTAAAATTCTTAATAAAATCTTTCTCTAAATCATCAAAAGTATCTATTTGGAAGTTCATAAAGCTTCTAAACTTAGCTCTAAACTTTGTAAACTCTTGTTTAACTCTGTCATACTCATCATTTATTTGTATAACATCATTGTGAGCCTTATCTAATATTCTTTGAGCTGTGTCATTAGCACTCTTGATTATTACATCGGCTTCCTTTTGAGCATTAGCTTTTGCTTGCTCAGCTGTATTTTGAGCTAATAATAAAGTATTTTGAATTGTATTCTCAATTTTACTATAATGCTCTATCTTATCGTTAGAATTTTCAAGTTTCTCTTTTAAAGCAGTATTTTCTTTAAAAAGAATCTCATATTCTTCGACTATTTGGTCTAAGAATTCATCTACTTCCTCTGGACAATAACCTCTTAAAACCCTTTTGAACTCCTTGTTGTTAATATCCATTGGGGTTAATTTCATATAATCACACTCCTATGTATACTTAAATACTGTCAATTTTAATCTACCACTCTTCGTTGTCCCAAAAATATTACTTATTTTAAACTTTCCAATACCTCTTATGGTAAGTCTTGAATCTTCTGAAACTTCTTTGCTTTTATCTTTTGTTATTCTATAGTCTAGAAGAACACTTCCTGAATTTATAGCATCTAAAGCTTTACTTCTTGATATGTTCCCCAAGGCTGCAACTATACAATCTAACCTTTTAGAAGTTACTATTATATTTTTTTCTTCATAGCTAGGTTTAGGTATTTCATCTAAATCATAAATTACTTCACATTTACAATTAAGATTTCTTATTTTATTTAAATTATTAATTAAAAAGTCAATTATACTATGATGAACAGCAACATAGCATCCATCATCTCTTAAAATTAAATCACCTATTTTATTTCTATTTATGCCTAAGGCCATAATAGATCCTAAATAGTCCTTGTGCTCTAATTTTGAAAATTTAGTATTGCATTGAATCCTTAAAAGACTTATTGGAAACAAATCATATTCGTCCTTATTAAAGGCTATTACTCTTCTTTCTCCATCCTCAAAAAATCCAAAACTTTCAACATTTACATCAAATAAATTCATTTCTTGAAGAGTGCTCCATACATCTGGAGTATAAAACTCATCAGTAAATACTGAAATATTTTTTGTCCTAGCTAAATTAAATCTCTCAAAGAGTTTTAATGCTTCAAACTCTTCTAAATTTAATAAATTTATAAAATCTTTTTTATTCATATTATTTTGAAGCCCAGTTGAACATTCCTTTGTTGCTTAATTCACTCTTTAATTCATTGCTTACTTCAACATTTGAAGGTGATACTATAAATACTCCTTTTTCAACTTCTTGAAGTTCTCCACATAATGCATAACAAGCTCCACCAACGAAGTCTATTAATCTTTGAGCTGTTCTAAGCTCTAATGAAGTTGTGTTTATAACAACAATCTTTCTATTTTTTAATGCAGTACATATTTCAGTTGCATCATCATAAACTAATGGTTTAGTTATCATTAATTTAGCTGTGTTAGCTGTATGAATATTTACAACCTTACCATTTTTCTTAGAAGATAATACTGGAGCAAATGATTCTTCTTCCTCCATTACCTCTTCTTCTTCCATTACTTCATCTTCATCTTCGAATTCATCAAACCCTAAAAAACTTTTCATTTTACTAACTACTTTTGACATACACATATCCTCCTAATTTTATTTATATAATCTTTTGCCAAAAATTCCTTGGCCAATTCTAACCATATTGCTGCCTTCTTCAATAGCAATCTCATAATCACCTGACATTCCCATTGAAAGTATATCCATTTTTATATTCTTAAACTTTTTCTCTTTTAATTCACAAAAAAGCTTATGAGTTTTGCTAAAGTACTTTCTACACTCTTCTTCTGTTCCCTTTGGAATTATAGTCATAATACCTAAAACATTAACATTGTTACAAGCTTCTATAGCTTCTATAAGTTCATCTAACTCTTCTTCCAAGATACCATACTTTTGTTCTTCTCTTCCTATGTTAACTTGAATTAAAGTATTGGCAATTTTATTATGTTTACCATATACCTTTTCTATTTCTTTTAATAATTTAATACTATCTAATGATTGTATAAGATGAACTTTATCAACTATATACTTCACCTTATTAGTTTGAAGATGTCCTATCAAATGCCATTCTACATCTTGGTGAAACTCATCAAATTTTCTTATTATTTCTTGAACCTTATTTTCACCAAATTTTCTAATACCAAATTCATAGGCCTCTTCCATTTCTTCAATAGTTCTTGTTTTAGATACAGCAATAAGTTGAACGTTACTTGGAATTTTTTCTGTAAATTTTGTTAAATTTTCTTTTATATCCACTTTTACTGTCTCCTTTAATTATATATTACATTATATTCTTCTTTATAGGAATAGAAAATCCTTCTTTTTTGTACAAATTTTTTACAAAACATAGTTCTTTTACTTTGTATTAGGTTCCATATACTTAGAATTCATATCACTTATATATGCTGGCATAGTAATGTCGTCACTCTTAGTTATTTGAACCTTTATTCCTCTATTCATAAGAGTTTTAATATAACTTCCGTCTCTCATAATTTGATTCTCCATTTTTTCTGGATCACCTATAACATTAACATAAAAAGGAGCTGGTATTTTAACTCCATTCATTCGTAAAAACTGTCCTCCACAATATATCTCTGTATTATATATTATTCTTTGGTTATTTATAGATATTGCCTCTGCGCCTGCAGCTTTAAGTTCATTTATGACTTTTATCATATCATCATCATGAATAGTTCTTAAAAGTCTCATGAAATCATCAACTACTTCTCCACTAAAAGCTTCTCCACCATCCTCTAAAACTATTTTTAAACCTGGTCCTTTAGCCTCTTCTAATCCAGAAAGCATTAAATTATTATTTAACTCTTCTATCATATCCTTTGAAATTTTATTGCTATCCTCATCATTCTTTGAATAATTATTTATCTTCTTTTGTAGTTCTCTATTATTTTCCTTTAACTTTGATATTTCATTATAAAGATTGTTACGTTTATTATATGCCTCTTGATATTCTTTAGCATTTAACACCTTTGTAGTTTCTATTCCATCAAAACTTATATTCATAGATATTAAAAGTCCAACTATAACGGAAGCTGTAAATATAAAAATAGTAAATTCTCTATTTTTCAAAGCATCACCTCTTTATCGTTCTTTGCTTTTCTCTAACAATATCCTTCTTATAGCTGCAAAGTTATTAAATATTCTACTACCAAATACTATTACAGCTGCAAAATATAGTGGTATCCCAAGTTTATCACCTAGATATGCTAGTAAAGCTGCTAAAGCTGCATTTCCAAAGAATCCTGATATAAAAACATCAGCTTGAAATTCTTTCTTTAAACTAGCCTTTATAGCTCCAAAAACAGAATCTAAGCATGCAACTATGGCTATAGATAAATATGGGGAAAACTTATCTGGTATGCTTCCTGGAAATATAACTCCTATTATTATACCTACTAAAAGCCCAATAAATACTATCATTCAATCACCTTCCTAATCAACCTTTTTTAAATATTCAGAAGATAGGTTTTGAGTAGTCTTAGGTATTATAATTGAATCTTTTTTCTCATATTTATAATCATAATTACCTCCTAATACTCCATAGTCCATTTCCCCTGGGAAATCAATTCCTTTTATTAAGTTATCTTGATTACCAATAACCTTTATTGTTAGCTTCTCCTTTGGAGAAATTCTTTCATTATTTCCTATCCATATAAAGTTACTAGCATTCTTTATTCCTGTCTGAGGAGTTATTCTAATATCATTAACTGCAATAGCTTCTGCACCTGAGAAAGCTAATAAGTTTAATATGTGAATTATCTCCTTTTCACTTATATATTCAGGATCCTTTGAAGTAAGCAATGGAGATTTAGGTGTTATTGATAAAATTATTCCTGGACCCTTAACCTCTTCAGTTCCTAAAATCATTCTTGTTTTATCTAATTGCTCTTTTATTTTATTATTTACATCCCCTTTAGATGCTGCTGCATCCTCCATTTCTTTAAGTCTCTTATTTAAAGAATCATTATTCTTTTGAAGCTCTTCTTTCTCCTTCTTAAGACCGTCTATCTCTGCCATTATGTCATTTTGGTTATAATTTTCTATTATATTTTTCTCTTTATTATTTATAATTTTAAATTGGTAGGTTAATAAAAACCCTAACAAAGCACAAACTATACCTATAATAATTTGTGAAGACAACTTCTTCAAAAAGCACTCCTCCTTACTTTTCTTTATATATTACAGGATTCCCATTAAAGCTTATGTTTATATATCCCTTTTCAAAATTTCCTGCTGGATCATTTAATATATTAACCATCTTAGTTAACTTATCACTTAATTTATCTGAATTTCCTAAAAGTATTTGAACCTCGCCCTTATTTATAACAATATTATTAAGGTTAGATATATCTACAGAGTTTACTTTTATTTTACTTTTATTTAAAGCTTCTCCAATCTCTTTTAAAACCTCAACTTTATCCTTATCTGTACTCATAGGTTCCCCTAAGAATCTGTTTTCTACAGTTAATCCCGTTACTGTAGGCAATTGTAGCCCTTCTTCTGAATTTTTCTTCTCCATTATGACTAAATTTTCATTTAAAACATAAAAATCAGTACCCTCATTAACAATAAATGTAGCATTTCTTTCAACTACATTTATACTTAATTGATCTGGAAGCTTTCTTGATATTTTAACGCTTTTTACATATGGATTACTTAATATTTTTTTCTTAAGAGCAGAAGTATTAAGCAAGAATATATTTTGATTTAAAATATCATTTTCTCCTATTACACTCTCTTTAGTTATAACATTATTATTATTAACATTAACCTTTTTTATATTAAAATAAGGTGTCTTAATTAAAATTAATCCTAATATAACAATAAGTATTATACTAACTAAGATAATTTTTTTTCTTGTCTTTTTTCTTTTCTTTTTTTGTATATATTCATTTATGTTCGTACTCATATTACTCCTTATTTCTTTATTTTGCATTTCAATAACAATAATATCATTTTACTAGATTTTTTTCATTAAGTTTTTAAGAAAATATTACTAATAGTAAAAAATTACTATTAAAATTATGAATACAATTTAATAAAAAATAAAGGCGTATAAAACGCCTTTAATCAATCTTTTTATTTCTTTGTCTTGATATATTAAGAAGAATTCCCATAGCCATTAAGTTAAATACAAGTGCAGTTCCTCCATAACTTATAAATGGAAGTGGAACTCCTGTAACTGGCATTGAACCTGTTACAACGGCAATATTAATTATGGCTTGTAATCCTATAATAGAAGTAATCCCTACTGCTAATAAAGTTCCATATTCATCTTTAGCACTCATTGCTATTTTTATTCCTCTATAAACAAATATTACAAATAATAATATTACTACTGTACACCCTATTAACCCTAACTCTTCTCCTATTATTGCGAATATAAAGTCATTATGTGGCTCTGGCATGTATAGAGTTTTTTGTCTTGATTGTCCTATTCCAAGTCCAGTAACTCCTCCTGCTCCTAAAGCATAAAAGGATTGTATAAGCTGATATCCATCACCAGCTGGATCTTTCCAAGGATTAATAAAGTTTAAAAGTCTTCTCCTTCTATAATCCTCAAATAAAGTAAAGAATGAACCTGCAAATAAAATTATTGGAGTTATTACTCCAAACATAAATCTTTTTCTTGCCCCTGCAACAAAAACCATTATAAATGTAACAAAGCCAGTTACAGCTGCTATACTAAGGTTTTTCTGAGCAAGTATAAGAGCTGCAAATCCTCCCCCTATTACGAAACAAGGAACTATTCCCTTCCAAAACTCCTTAATCTTCTCACCTTTATTGGTAATCATATGAGCTAAGATTATAACTACCGCATATTTTGCAAGTTCTGATGGTTGGAAAGAAAGTGGACCTAACTTTATCCATCTTTGTGCTCCCTTGGTTGCTGGGAATGCATAAACAGCAACCAATAATATAGGAGTTATAATAAGTAGTATTCCTGTTAATTTTTTAAGTTTATGATAATCACATCTTGATATAAATATCATAGCTATGAACCCAACTACTGCAAATAAAGCCTGCTTTTTCAAAAAAGCTGTACTATCATTATAGTTAACCATAGCAAAATATGAACTGGCACTATAAACCATGACCACCCCAATAGCTAATAAAATAACTATTGTATATAAAAGTCCATAATCCAATGGGTTAATATTACTCTTTTTAGTAGTCTTTTTTTTCTTCATTTAAAAACCTCCTATTTTAGGAATTTTCTAAAGTGAAGCAAAAGCAATGAAGCAAAATACTACTGTTATTATAGAAAATACAGAAACTATCTTTGTCTCACTCCAACCTAGTTGCTCAAAATGGTGATGTATAGGAGCCATTTTAAATATTCTCTTACCTGTAAGCTTGAATGAAGCAACTTGTAATATAACTGAAAGTGTTTCTATTACGTAGATAATTCCTATTAACACTAGTATTAAAGGCATTTTTAGTATTAATGCCACCATTGCTACAGCTCCTCCTAAAGCAAGAGAACCTGTATCTCCCATAAATACTCTAGCTGGAAATGCATTAAATCTTAAGAAGGCAAGTAATGCACCTGCTAAAGCAACACAGAATATTGCTAAACTTATGTGTCCTAAATTATAACTAATTATCCCTAAAAATGTAGTTACTAAAACAGTAACTGATGTAGCTAATCCATCTAATCCATCTGTTAAGTTTACCGCATTTGTTACCCCTGCAAAGTAGAACATTACAAAAGGTATATAGAATAATCCGAAGTTAATTTGCCCATTTAAAAATGGTATATTAATGCTAGTTTCTATATATTTATAAGCATACCAAGTTAAAAATCCTGATACGATTAATAATAAAATCATTTTTTGTCCTGATGTTAATCCTTCATTTTTCTTCTTGATTATCTTTAGTAAGTCATCTAAAAATCCTACAAAACCAAATCCTACGAAGGAATATAAAGCTATCATAGCCTCATCTGTTGGATTTCCAACCATAATAAACATTGTTATAATAGTTGCAAAAATAAATATTAATCCACCTATAGTTGGAGTTCCTGCTTTTTTTAAGTGACTCTTTGGTCCCTCTTGTCTTATATTTTGTCCAAATTTAAGTTTATGTAGTAGTGGAATTATAATAGGTCCTAATATTGATGCTACTATAAAACTTATTACTATTGCCATTACTATCTTTGGATCTATCATTGACTTTAAAATTTCCATAAAATTCTGCTACTTAAACTATTAAGCAGCTTCACCTCCTTAGTTCCATTTACTTTTCTAATAATGCTTTAGTTATTTCTTCAAATTTTAAACTTCTAGATGCCTTAACTAATATAATATCTCCATCACATATAATGTTAAGTAAATCTTTTATTAGTTCTTCTTTATTTTCATATACAGTGCATCCTTCTCCATATCCTTCTTTAATATTTTCTGAGAAGTCACCAAAACAAAGTACTTTTTCTATTCCATTTTCCTTTGCATATTTACCTATTTCCTCATGAGCTTCCTCTGATTTATGTCCTAGTTCTCTCATTGTTCCTAAAACTGCTATTCTTCTCTTTCCTTCTATATTTTTCATAACATCTATAGCTGATTTAACAGCTACTGGACTTGAATTATAGCAATCATTTAAAATTGAAAATCCATCTTTTTTTATAAGCTCTAATCTCATTGAAGTAGCTTCAATATTTTTTAATCCCCTTTTCATTTCTTCAAAGGAAACACCTAATTCTTTTGCTATAGCAATTCCTAACATTAGATTGCTTATATTATGTTCTCCTGGCATATCTAAAGAAAACTCTTCTTCTTTTTCTCCATCATAAACTGTAAACTTAGATGAAAGTTCTTCTAAAGCTATATTTTTAGCTCCTATCTTAAAATTCTCTCCAACTCCAGTTTTAACTATTTTATATTCAGCACTAGGTAAAGCTCCTAAAAAGTCATCATTTCCACAAACAACAAGGGTATTGTTTTTATCAAAGAAAGTTGCTATTTCCATCTTAGCTTTTAATATGTTTTCTCTAGTTTTTAATATTTCTATGTGAGAAATACCTATATTAGTTATAATCCCTAAATCAGGTGATGCTATTTCTGCAAGCTCTTTAATTTGTCCAAGACCTCTCATTCCCATTTCTAAAATAGCCACATCATATGTGCTATCTAATTCTAATATCATTAGAGGTAATCCTATTTCGTTATTAAAGTTTCCCTTTGTTTTAAAAACCTTATATTTATCACTTAAAACAGCAGCCACTAAATCCTTAGTAGAAGTCTTTCCCGCTGAACCAGTAATACCAACAACCTTTAATCCTAATTTTTCTCTATAAAACTTAGCTAAATCCATTAAGGCTCTTCCAGTATTTTGAACCTTAATTAAAGCCACATCCTCTTTTAACTCATTTAAGTCACATTTAACTTCATCAACTATAGCAATTTTAGCCCCTTTATTAAAGGCATCTAAAACATAGTTATTTCCATTAAAATTTTCCCCTTTTAAGGCAATGAACATAGTTCCTTCTTCTATTTTTCTTGTATCTGTTGATACAGCCTTTATTTCTTTTACATCAGCTTCTTTTAATAAAGCTCCCTTAGTAGCTTTTACAATCTCTTGTAAATTTAACTCTAGCATTTTTTAACACCTCTACTTGCCTTCTAAAATATCATATACAACTTCTCTTTCATCAAAGTGTATTGTTTCATCCTTTAGTATTTGATATGTTTCATGTCCTTTACCAGCTATAACAATAACATCTCCTTCTAAAGCCATATTCATTGCTTTTCTTATAGCTTCTTTTCTATTAACTTCAATAACAAAGTTATCATAATTAAGTGGTTTTACTATGTCATTAATTATATCCATAGGCTCTTCACTTCTTGGATTATCTGAAGTAATTATTGCAATATCTGATAATTCACATCCTATTTTACCCATTTGAGGACGCTTAACCTTATCTCTATCTCCTCCACAACCAAATACAGAAATCATTCTATTTTTAGTAAAGGCCTTTACTGTACTTAAAATATTTTCTAATCCATCTGGTGTGTGTGCATAATCTATTATTATGCTATAAGGTAAATTTTTCTCCTTTGCTACTAACTCACATCTTCCTGGTATAACCACATCACTTAATCCTTCTTTAATTTTATCCATTGGAATATTTAAGTTATATGCACATATTATACAACCTAATGAGTTATATATATTGTATTCTCCAGGAATGTTTATAGAAAATTCTTCTATACCTTCTAAATTCACCTTAAATTCTGAACCATTTGAGTGACTTTTAATCTCAAAAGCCTTAAAGTCTGACTCTTTTTCAATTGAAAAAGTAGAAACCTTAGTCTTTACTCCTCTTTCTTCTATATCCTTAACTATATTAGCTCCATATGGATCATCTAAGTTTATGATACTATGATTACTTCTTTCAAAAAGCTTAAATTTAGCATTATAATAGTTTTCAAAGGTTTTATGAAAATCTAAATGATCTCTAGTTAAATTAGTGAAAATTCCTTCTTCAAATTGAACTCCATATACTCTATCTAACTCTAGAGAGTGGGATGAAACTTCCATAACGCAATATTCTACTCCAGCATCAACCATATTTTTAAATAGCTCATGAAGCTCGTAAGATTCTGGTGTAGTTCTTACCGCGTCTACTTTTTTATTTCCTATATAGTTTGCTATGGTTCCTATTAAACCAGTCATAAATCCTGCCTTTTCTAAGATAGATTTAATAATAAAAGCAGAAGTGGTTTTACCATTAGTTCCTGTTATTCCTATTATTTTAAGTTTATCCTTTGGATTTCCAAAATAATTTGAAGACATTATTGCTAAGGCTTTTCTAGTGTCTCTAACCTTTATTATTGTTATGTCTTCTTGAACACTTACATCTTCTTGAACTATTAATGTCTTAGCTCCTTTTTTAATAGCATCACCAATAAAGGAATGTCCATCTACTTTAAAGCCTTTTACACAAACAAAGGCATCCCCTTGTTCTATTTTTCTGTTATCATATCTTATATTTTGTACTTTTGACTCTTCATTACCTTTTATAACTTCATAATCTAAGCCCTTTAATAAACTTTTAAGAATCATTTTTCTCACTCCTTAAATACTATGCAATAAACAAGCGTTAAATTCACAAAATACTAGCATGTGAAATTACTCACATGCTAGTTTTTAACTATCATTATTTCTTATCTAATTTAAATTCTATTGATGTACCACTTTTAACTACATCACCTTGAGCTACACTTTGTTCCTTAATAACTCCCTCTCCTGCAAAAGTACCCTTTAAGCCAATTTTGTTTAAAATTTCCTTTGCTTTTTCCATGGAAAGTCCATTAAAATCTGGTACTACAACATCTTTATTATAATTTGAAGTAGTTTTAGTGTAAAGTTTAATTTCATCTCCCTCTTTGATTGTATATCCTGGCTTAGGATTCATATCAACTACAGAATTCCCACCATCTTCTACAGAATATTTTATGTTATCCTTATCTAAAATAGCTTTAGCCTTATCTAAACTCATACCTCTAACTTCTGGCAGAATCTCTTCTTTTGATTTATTTTTATCTATCTTTGAACTATCTAATTCCATATAGTTAAATATATCGCTAAATAAATCATGAGCTAATGGTGCCGCTACTAATCCTCCAAAGTATTCCCCCTTTGGATTATCTACAGATATTAAAACTGAAACTTGTGGATCATTATATGGAGCAAATCCAGCAAAAGAAGCTACATACCCTGCACCATATCCTCCACTAGCCTTAACCTTTTCAGCTGTACCAGTTTTACCTGCAATTCCATACCCCTCTATATAAGCTCTCTTAGGAGATCCAAAATGAACAGTTTTTTCTAGAGCTTCTGAAACTCTCATAGCTGTTTTTTGATCTATTATATTATCAATCTTTTTAGGTACAAAAGTTTTATCAACTACTCTTGCTCCACTTGTATCTTCATGGCTTATTTCCTTCATTATATGAGGTTGTATCCATGTTCCTCCATTAGCAATTGTGTTCATAGCTGCCATCATTTGAACTGAACTAGCACTATCTGTTTGACCAAATGATATGGTTGCAAGTTCTACTGGACCTATTTTATCATTTGGCAATACTATACCTGTTGTTTCTCCAGGTAAATCTATTCCTGTCTGCTTACCAAATCCAAACTTTTCTATATATTCATTTAATTTTTCTTTTCCAAGTTTTTGACCTATGTCCATAAACCCAACGTTACAAGAGTTTTCTAATATCTGGTCAAAAGTTTCAGTTCCATGCCCATCTGGCTTCCAACATTTTATATAAGTTCCAGATACATTTTTTCCACCTGGACAAAAATATGTTTCATTTCCACCTGCTATCCCTTCTTGTACGGCAGCTGAAGATGTTACCATTTTAAATATAGATCCTGGCTCAAATGAATTTGATACGGCATCATTTTTCCACATATTTTCCATCTTTTCAGTTTTATCTTTACCAGGGAAATTTTCATAACCCTTATAAGGTTCATTAGGATTATAATCTGGTTTATTAGCCATAGCTAATATTTCTCCATTTTTAGGATTCATAACTATTATACTAACCCCATCTGCCTTATATTCTTTTTTTCCTTCTTCTGCAACTTTTTCTGCAAAATATTGTATAGTTTCATCAACGGTTAGTGTTACATCTTTACCATCCACAGGCTTTGCAAATTCAGAATTTGAATAAGGTATCCCACTACTATTTCTTGCAACTTCTGATATTCTCATTCCTGGTAAACCTGATAACTCCACATTATATTCACGCTCTATACCACCTTGACCTATACCATCTGCATCAACTCTTCCTAATACTTGAGCTAAGAAATTATTATCTGGGTAATATCTCTTTGTATCCTGTGAAACTATTACTCCTCTTATCTTTAAATTCTTAGCACTATCAGCTTTATCTTTTTCTATCTTTCTAATTAAAGTAACAGAAGTAGCTGGCAATCCTGATGGTAAAGTGCTATTTATCTTATCATATACCTCTTCTTTAGGCATATCTAAAGCAGTACCTAACTCCCCTGCAATTTTATTAAGCTTTTCTTTTTTTGTATCATCTGTATCATCTTTAGTAAATGTATCTTCTCTTAAAGTTTTAAGATCTAAATCCACTCTATAAACATTAGCGCTAACAGCTAATTGAGCTCCATTTCTATCTAGTATTTCTCCTCTTTTAGCACCTATCTTTATTTCATTTTTCCATTGTTCTTCTGCCATTGAACCATATTCTTTATGCTTAAAAATCATTACGTATGATAATCTTAAGGTTAATACTCCTAGTAATCCCCATACTACTATCATGGTCCAATATGTTCTTCCAAATCTAAGCGATTTTGTTATTTTATAATCTTTAAATCCTTTGTTTTTCTTCTTTTTCACCCTTAGCCCTCCGTAGTAAGTTAAATAAACTGAGTTCCCTCTTTGAAATTCACTTTATGAAACTTTAAAGTTCTACTAAATTTATCATATTATCTAATTAAAATTAAATTTATAAAATTGTAGCCCTTATAAAAAATTATGGATGTACTCTTAAAATAATAATAAAAGTACATCCTAATTTATTCCCCTATTGCTTACCTTCAGTAGCTTGGCTTTCGCCTAACTTAATCATATTTTCCTTAGTTGGTAATATCATTTTTAATTTATTTTTAGCAGTTTCCTCTATTTTATCTAAAGAACTTGCCTTTAATATTTGAACCTTCAAAGCTTCATTTTCCGTTATAACAGAATTTATTTCTTTATTTAATGAGTCCAATTGTTGCTGAGTTTTATAAACTTTTACATCTCTACTTATTGTTATCCCACCAACAACTAATATTAGAAGTACTATTTGATATACACTTTTTTTAATTTTTTTATCTTTTTGCTTTTTTCTTCTTTGTTGTTCGATTTTTTTCTTTTTCTTGTCATAGGTTTCTTTACTTGGTATAGTTTGTTCTTTTCTCTGTGGTTTAAGCGCTGAACTACCATTATAATCAAACTCTTTTACAATCATCTACAATCCCTCTCCAATTATTTTTATTCCCCTTACTTAAAAATCTAATAAAGCTATCTAAATATATCATCTTATAATTTTTCTATTATTCTTAACTTAGCACTTCTACTTCTTGGATTAAATTCTAGCTCTTCCTTGCTAGCCTCAATAGGTTTTCTGCTTATAAGCTTAACTTCTGGCTTTCTATTGCAAACACATACAGGAAACTCACTTGGACATGTGCATGGATTAGCTAATTCTTTAAATGTATTTTTAACAATTCTATCTTCTAATGAGTGGAATGTTATTATTGCCATTCTTCCACCTTTATTAAGTTTCTTAACTCCATCTAAAATAGTCTTACTTATAATTTCAAGTTCCTTGTTAACTTCTATTCTTATAGCTTGGAATGTTCTTTTAGCTGGATGTGGTCCTTCTCTTCTAGCCTTTGCTGGAATTGCTGCTTTAATTATCTCAACTAATTCCAAAGTAGTTTCTATATTTTTCTGTTCTCTATTTTTAACTATGAAACTCGCTATTCTTTTAGCAAATTTTTCTTCTCCATATTCTTTGATTATTCTATATAATTCCTCTTCTGAATATGTATTAACTATTTCATATGCTGAGAATTCATTTTCTCTATTCATTCTCATATCTAAAGGAGCATCTTGCATATAACTAAATCCTCTTTCTCCATTATCTAATTGATAAGAAGAAACTCCTAAGTCCATAAGGATACCATCTACTCCATCTATGCCTAAATCTGTTAATACATCATATATAGCATAGAAATTACTATGAACATATGTAACATTTTTATAGTCTTTCAATCTTTCTCCAGCAGCTTTCAAAGCATCTTTATCTTGATCGAATCCTATTAATCTACCATCACTTGATAGTCTTTTTACTATTTCACTTGAATGACCTGCACCACCTAATGTACAGTCTACATATATACCATCTTCTTTTATATTTAAAGCATTTATGCACTCATCTAGCAAAACCGAAACGTGTTTAAATTCCATATAAATACTCCTTAAATTTTTAATTACTTATCATCATTTGATTTTCTCAATCATATTATATACTGTATAATATAGCTTAATAGCTTTAATTTATCATGCTTAATTTTATTAATAAACATTTTTAAACGTATTTATTATAAACATTATGTAAATTATTATGCCTCTTACTAATTTACACTACAATACAATGCTATTGCAACCATTTTCCCATTATATATTATATTTTATTATACATTATTCTATAAAAAATTAAAAATTCCTTTCGATATTCAGGATTTATAAGTTTATATAATTAAAATATTTTTAGAAAAAAATTTGACATTATACTTATTTTGATGTAAAATTTTAAAATATTATGGGAGTAGATAGGGGCTGGTGTCTCTACAGGTCTTCAAAACCTAGTTATGGTGCTAATACCATCATGGGTGGGTTCGATTCCCACATATTCCCGCCATAAAGAAAAAGAGCTATCTGAAGAAAACTTCAAATAGCTCTTTTTTTGTCTAAAAATACTGTTTAAATTTGATGATAAATTTTTTCTTTTATATTATACGTTGAATCTGAAGTTAACTATATCTCCATCTTTCATTACGTATTCTTTACCTTCTAATCTGTAAACACCTTTTTCTTTAGCAGCTGCTTCTGAACCACATTCTACTAAATCATCATAAGAAACAACCTCAGCTCTTATGAATCCTCTTTCTATATCAGAGTGAATTTTACCTGCTGCTTGTGGAGCTTTAGTTCCTTGTTTTATTGTCCAAGCTCTAACTTCTTGTACACCTGCAGTTAAGTAACTCATTAAGCCTAATAATTTGTAACTTGCTTGTATAAGTTTATCAAGACCTGATTCTTCTAATCCATACTCAGATAACATTTCAGCTTTTTCTTCTTCATCTAATCCTGATAATTCCTCTTCAAGTTTAGCGCAAACAACCATGATTCCTGAATTCTCAGTTTCAGCATATGCTCTAACTTTTTGAACATATTCATTATCTAAGTTTCCTTCCATCATATCATCTTCTGATATGTTACAAGCATATAAAACTGGTTTTGAAGTTATTAAGAATAAACTTTTTACAAAAGCTTCTTCATCTTCAGTAGCTTCTAAAGTTCTAGCTGGTTTATTTGCTTCTAAGTGAGCTTTTAATCTTTCCATTACATCATACTCAAACTTAGCAGTTTTATCACCTGATCTTACTAACTTCATAGTCTTTTCCATTCTTCTTTCAAGAACATCTAAGTCTGCAAAGATAAGCTCTAAGTTTATAGTTTCTATATCTCTTATTGGATCTACAGAACCTTCTACGTGAACAACATTCTCATCGTCAAAGCATCTTACAACATGAACGATAGCTGCAACTTCTCTTATGTGTGATAAGAATTTATTTCCTAATCCTTCACCTTTACTAGCACCTTTAACTAATCCTGCTATATCATAAAATTCTATTGCAGTATATACTTTTTTCTTTGTATTATATATTTTTTCTAAAACATCTAATCTCTTATCTGGTACACTTACAACACCTACGTTTGGTTCTATTGTACAGAAAGGATAGTTTGCTGATTCAGCTCCTGCTTTTGTAATAGCATTGAATAATGTACTTTTACCAACGTTTGGTAATCCAACCATTCCTAATTTCATCTATGTACACGTCCCTTTCTTATATTTAATTTCATACTTAATGATTATACTCTAGCTTAATATATATTTCAACAACTGTATTATGTTTCCTAATTATCCACTTAAAAATACAAATTAATCCTAATATATAACACATACTAAATTTGAGGTGATATTTTATGATTAAGAAAGTTTTTTCATTATTATTTTCAATAATGATGATTCTATCTATTACTTTAAACACAAAAGTAAGTGCAAAAGAATTTAATAGCCCTTGTACAAAAGAATTTAACTGGTATTATTCTTTTAATAAAGAGGAAGGTGTTCCTCATGGGCCAAAAGAAACTCCTTATATAAGCAATCATAAAGTTGTATATTGTGGAGACACATCAAAGAAAGAAATTTTTCTTACTTTTGATGAAGGATATGAAAATGGTAATACAGCAAAAATACTTGATATATTAAAAGAAAATCAAGTTCCTGCTGCCTTCTTTGTAACAAGACCATATATAAAAGACTATCCAGACCTTATAAAAAGAATGGATGAAGAGGGCCATCTTGTATGTAATCACACTTCTCATCATCCATCTATGGCTAAAATACTTGATAAAGAAAAATTTACAAAGGAATTTACTGAAGTTGAAGAGGAATACTCTAAAGTTACTGGAAAAGAAATGCCTAAATTCTTTAGACCTCCAATGGGTAAATACAGTGAACAATCCTTAGCTTACACTGAAGAACTTGGTTATACCTCTGTTTTTTGGAGTTTTGCTTATAAAGATTGGTTAGTTGATGAGCAACCTTCTAAAGAAGCTGCTAAGAAAAAAATATTAGATAAAGTTCATAATGGTGAAATAGCTCTGCTTCATGCCGTATCAGATACTAATACTGCTATTTTAGATGAAATTTTAAAAGAGTTAAAATCTAATGGTTATGAATTTAAATCCTTAAATGATTTAACTCCTAAAAAAGAATAATACTAAATCAATTATGGGGCCCATATCAAAATAACTTTTATAAAACTTACAAATTGTATGAAGAGAATCTCTAAATTTAGCTTAATCTATTAATTCTCGAAATATGTTTATAAGTTTTTTATTACATTTTGATATAGACCCCTTATTATTTATCTAATAATTTTTTATTCTATTTTTACTTAATTTTTAAGAAAACCACTTTCTTTTAAAATCTCTTCTTTTAATTTATTGCTTTCATTTCTTATATGTAAAATTTCCTCTTTTACACTCTTAACTAAGTTTTTATCTTTTAAAAATCCTAAGTTTATTTCTACATTAACTATGGAACTATCTATACAAGCACTAAGCATTATAGCACTTACTACAGCATCTGAAATTAAATTTTTATTTCCATACTTAGCAGCAAATTTTACATTATCAAAAAATTTTAAGGCTTTTCTGCTTAATTCTAATGGAACCATCATTGCCCCTAAAGTACATTCATCTATTTTTTCACTTCTTAAGCTTTTCTCTTCACAAGTTTCCTTAGGTAACTTATAGCAATCCATTAATGCAGTAAAAGCTTCCTCATCTTTGTTCATGAAATCTAACATTTCATTATAAGATTTTTTTGCATTTTCAAGATTTTCATCTAATTTCTTTTTATTTTCTTCACTTAATGCTTCGTAAGCTTTTTTACCAACAGTTAAGCTATAAACCATTGATGTTAATGCAACTCCTACTGCTCCAACAATCCCTGCTGCTGCCCCACCACCAGGTGCTGATGAACTTGAACCTAAATCTTCTATAAAATCTTTAATCTTTTCGTTTTTCATTGTCTACCCCTCCGTCATGTCTTATTGCCTATTTTAATTTTAGTATATTATTTAGCTTCTTACCTATACTACTCCATTCATATTCTTCATTTGCCTTAAATTTCTTACCTGAATCTATTAAATCCCTACATTTATTTAAGTCATCTATTATAGCCTCATAATTATTTTCACTAACTATACACTTTTCTTTATTAGCTGCAACATTCTTAATAGGATCATTTTCATCTCCTAATATAACCATAATAAGATTCTTTGTTCCTAAATAATCATATATTTTAGCAGGTATTTGCTTAGAATTTTTGTTTCCTAAAACAAGAAGAACATCTCCATGTATCATGTATCTTAAAGCTTCTTTATAGTCAATTCTTCCATTAACACTAACATTAGAAAACTTTTTTAATTCTTCTTTAATATTTTCATCGTCTATATTTCCAAAAAATATTATGTTTAATCTATTAAATAACTCCTTATCTCTTTTCTCTAATTCCTTTAAAGCTTTTATAAAAGGTTTTAAATCCCTAATTTTACTGAAAATTTCTCCAGCATAAATTAAGTTTATCTTATTATCCTTTAAAAGTTCTGGCTTTTCTGCCCTTTCAATTTCTTCATATATGGCTTTATTGTATCCCCTAGTTACGATAAACATTTTATCTTCTTTTACATTATATTTTTCCATAAAATCTTTTTTATTCTCTTCAGTTACAAAGATATGTCTATCCCCATTTAATACTACTGATTTTTCTTGTCTACCTTCTATGAATTTTCTTATAAAGCCAATATCCTCTCTTGATGGATCCTTAAGCCAAGGATCACTCCAATATAAAACCCAAGGAACCTCTTTAAAGTGCTTTTTTATTCTTAAGGCACAAAGGTGACTAGATGGTGGCTCATGCATAGAAAATATAACATCAAACTTTTCTTTATTCATAAGTTCTATGCCATACTTTGAAGCTTTAAAACTCCAGTTATAATACATATCAGGAAAAATTATTTTATTTTTAATCTTCCTCATAAGTTTAATTTTACCACTAGATTTTGTGTTAGAAGACTTCTCATCTTCCTTTGCCCCTATAGATTTTTTTGGCATAATCTTATTAAATAATTTTCCACCTTCAATAGCATGAACCTTTACTTTACTATCTAAAAGCTTTAATATTTCCTCATCATAGTATATAGAGTTTTTAGGAAAGTCTACAGTTAAAAGATGTACATCATTATTCTCTATATTACATAAATTATTTAAGTACATAAGAGTTTCAATTGATGCTGAATTATTTATCATAGGAGAATAACAAGCTATAAATAAAATTTTCATTATCTTTTACCTCTTTCCTTAATTGATAAAACTAAGAACTTTGGTATGCTACCTAATCTTTTTATTCTCCAAGGCTCTTTAGCCACTCTATAAAGCCACTCCATACCTATATTAATCATAAATTGTGGTGCTCTATTTACATTTCCAGCAAACACATCAAAACTTCCACCAACACCCATAAAGATCTTGCAACAAAGTTTATCCTTATATTTCTCTATAAAGACTTCTTGTCTAGGCGCTCCCATGGCAACAAAAAGTATATCAGCCTTGCTTTCATTAATTTTTTCTATTAAATCATCACAATTATCTAAATCAAAAAAGCCATTATTACTTCCAACTATATTAATTCCATCATAGTTCTCTTTTATTTTTTCCTTGCATTTAATTAGTATCTCTTCCTTAGCTCCTAATAAAAACACTTTTAAATTCTTATCTCTAGCTTCCTCTAAAAGCATATTCATAACTTCAATGCCAGCTATTTTTTCTGTAATATCTATTCCATTAATCTTAGCTGCAAGCAAAGTCCCTACTCCATCTGGAATTATTAAAGCATCCTCTTTAGTAAAACTATTTCTTAAAAATTCATTCTTTATACCATTATATAAAACCTCTGGATTTCCAGATATTATGTTAACTCTTTTTTTATTTTCAATCTCTTTTAAAAGTTCCTCTTTATTATCTGAAAATATTTTATATCCTAATAACTCCTTATACATATTCCGCTCCTAAGGCTATTTAATATTATTATTTTTCATAAATGTTTCTATTTCTTTTACTATTTCATCATCCTTGTTTATAGCCTTTGCTATATCTAAATGCTGCTTTGCCTCTTCTATTTTTCCTGCATTTAAATAACAAACTATTAAGTTAGTACAAACCTCTATATCTCTTGTGCTTTCAAAGGCTTTTCTTAAATATTTAACAGCTTCATCATATATTCCTAAAGATGCATAATTTATTCCCATTTCATTTACTGCTTCAACTATACTATCATCAATTGATAAACATTCATTTAAGTAATAAACTGCCTTTTCAAAATTTCCAAGTCTTCTATAAGCTGTTGCAATATAATATCTTAAAATAGCATTATCTTGGAATTTATCTGCTAAAGGAAGAAGTCTTTTTAAGGCATCCTCTGGTTCTTCTATTAAATCTTCTTTTCCTTCTTCATAATCAGCTGAGTCTTTTATCTCATTATATAAAACCTCAACTATTTCATTTCTTTCTCCACCCTTAGCTAAATATTCATTTATATCAACATAAGCTTTATCATATTGTCCCATGTCATTGTAAGCTATTGCTGAATAAAGATATGGAAGAGCTAAATCACTTCTATTTGCTTTACATTTATCACAAATTTCTAGTTGAGTTTCATTATAAGCTTTGTTTCTTTCTCTTAAAGATTCACATATTAAAAGAAGATTTTCATAAACCTCAGTTTCATCTGATATTTCAGTTAATCCCTTTAAAAGCATAAATGCTTCAACCATATTTTCTTCTTTAACCTTATCAGCTACTATCTTTTTGACACATGGAATAGAATCCTCTATTAGTGGAATTAATTTTTTATACTCCTTATTAAATTTAAAATCCTTGTCTCCACCTAAAGCAAAAAACATTCCTTCAACTAAATAGTTTATTGGTAAAGATTCTAATTTATATCCACTTTTCACATCCTGTGATAAATGTTTTGGATCTATTGGGATATAAACTTCATTTATATTAACCTCTTTTGGATCTTTTCCTAAGCTTTTAACAAATCCATCTCCATCTATTTCTAAAAATAAAAGTTGTGATAATTTTTCTTTTGCAAATGTATTAAAACTCATATATCTATCTCCTTAACTACTTTTACTAACTATTTTAATTCTATCTAAAAATAAAATTTATAAACCTAAATTTTATTATATATCATAAATTTCGAACTTTATTTTATCACAAAATAAAAATTAGTTCATCTTAGTATTTAGTTATAACTTATAACACTTATTTTAGTTATATATTATAACACTTTAATTAACTCTTTTGTGCATTAAGCTCTAAAAATATAAAAAGAGCTATATTTATAACTTATAAATTTTATATAAGTTATATTAACATAGCTCTTTGTTTAACTTAAACTATTTTAATTTAGCATTAATTACTTCCATTATTGCATTTTTAAAGTTTTCAGTTTTTTCTTTTGAATCTTCTAAGCTTGAACCTTTTACTGATAAGTAAATTTTCATCTTAGGCTCTGTACCTGATGGTCTTACAACAAACCAAGAATCATCTTCTAAAACATATTTTAAAACATTTGATTTTGGAAGTTTGATTTCTTTTTCTTCTCCAGTTAAGTTATTTACTTCTTTGCTTAACTTATAATCGAAAGATGTAATAACTTTAACTCCGTTCATTTCTTTTAAAGCATCATTTCTTAAGCCATCTATACACTTAGCTATTTGTTCTTGTCCTTCTTTTCCTGCAAGCTCTATTGATACTAAGCTTTCTTTGAAGTAACCATATTTATTATAAAGCTCTATTAAACCATCATAAAGAGTTTTTCCTTGTTCTTTATAATATAAAGTCATTTCAGCTATTAACATTGAAGCTACAACAGCATCCTTATCTCTAGCGAAAGTTCCAGCTAAGTAACCATAGCTTTCTTCAAAACCAAATAAATATTCATTTGAACCTGATTCTTCAAATTCTCTTATCTTTTCACCTATATATTTAAATCCTGTTAATGTATCTATTAAAGTTACCCCATATTCCTCAGTCATTTTTCTTACTGACTCTGTAGTAACTATAGTTTTTATAACTGCACCATTTTCAGGTAATTTGTTCATTTCCTTTAATGAACTTAATATATAGTTAGTTAGTAACATTCCTGTTTGGTTACCACTTAATACTTGGTACTCTCCATTATTGTCTTTAACAACTACACCTATTCTATCACAGTCTGGATCTGTTCCAAATATTATATCAGGTTGAATTTCTTTAGCCATATCTAAAGCTAATTTAAATACCTTTGGATCTTCTGGATTTGGATATGGAGCTGTTGGGAAATTTCCATCTGGCATTTCTTGTTCTTTAACAACAAACACATTCTCATATCCTAACTCTTTTAATATTCTTCTTACAGGAACATTTCCTGAACCATGAATTGGAGTATAAATTATTTTTAAATCTTTAGCATGCTTCTTAACTAAATCTTCTCTTATAGTTAAAGTTTTTAAATCATCTATATATTTTTTATCTATTTCTTCACCAATATAAACTAAAAGTCCTTCTTCTAAAGCCTTTTCTTCACTCATTGTCTTTATGTTTGCGTAATCTGTAACTTTGTTAACATATCCAATAACAGCTTTTGCAGGAGCATCTGTTAATTGACATCCATCATCTCCATAAACTTTATATCCATTATATTGTTTTGGATTATGTGATGCTGTTATAACAATACCACCCTTACAATTTAATTCTCTTACTGCAAAGGATAACATTGGAGTAGGTCTTAAAGATTCAAAAAGATTAACCTTTATTCCATTTGCACAAAGAGTTAAAGCAGCCGCTTTTGCAAAATCCTTAGACATATTTCTTGAGTCATAAGCTATTGCAACAGATTTTTCCCCCGCATAATTATCATTTAAATAATCTGCAAATCCTTGAGTAGCTTTTCCTACAGTATAGATATTCATTCTATTAGTCCCAGCACCAATAACACCTCTTAATCCACCAGTACCAAAATCTAATTCCTTATAAAATCTATCTTCTATTTCCTTATCTTCTTTTACGTCTCTTAATTCCGCCTTTATTTCCTCAGAAATAATATCAGAATTTAGCCATTCTTCATATTTTTCTCTATACACTGCACTATCTCCCCTTTAAATCTCTATAAGGATTTTATATTTTATTTTCACAGATATTATACTACAATATTTTGAAATTTGAAAACAAAAAAAAGTAAAAATGGGACTGTAAACAAAATAATCCCATTTTTACTCTAATTTATATTAAACTTATATTAACTTTCCTTTTTAGCTCTATTTTCAGCTACTTCTTGATCCACAACCTCTTGAGTTATTATCTTTTGATCATAACTTACAGAAGCTACTATAGAATTTAAATCATCAACTACTGTTATTTCATTTCCAAATTCTACATCTGCAATCTTAAATTGATCTCCAGGCTTAGCTCTTCCCACATTTAAATTTACTCCCTTTGGAATATTAGATGGAGAGCACTTTACCTTTATGCTATCTAAATTCTTTTGTAACACTGCATCTAATTTATTTATGTATTCTTCTCCAACGTAATTTATAGGAACAGCTGTTTCTATTTCTTCATTACCTTCAACCTTTTCTAAATCTATATGTAATACCCTTCTAGTTACAGGATCTCTTTGAACTTCTTTTATAAGAGTATTTAAAGAACCCTCTTGTGAATTTATGCTTAAAAGTCCATGTTCACCAGTTACAGAAAGAGCATGATTAAGTTCTAATTCTCCTATTTCAAATAAGAAATTATTAATTCCTTTTCCGTATATAACTCCAGGAACTAATCCCTTTCTTCTGCACTGTCTACTTGAATGTCTAGTCTTTTTTTCTCTTTGATTTACTTGTAAATTTTCCATCATCATCCCTCCTTTTAAGTATTATCTCCAAAATTCATTTTATTATTCATAAACTTTAATGTCTTATATAAATAAAGAGGACTTTCTCAAAATAAATTTTGATAAAGACCCCTTTAAATTAATTTTATTTCTATTTCTATTTTAGAAGTTCACTAGATACAAAATTTATTTCATATTCTCCAACTAAACCATCTCTATCTAGATCAAAGTCACTATTATTTGATCCAAAGTATTTTGATACCATAGATAAATCCCCTAAATCTATTTCTCCATTCTTGTTAAAATCTGCTTTTAAAGGATTTTTCACTTTAACATTTAGGTTAATTGTGTAGATACTTTCTGTACCATCTTCTGCTATAACTTTGATTTTACTAACTCCTGGTAAAATTTCAGCATTTTTAATTTCAATAGTGGCATTTGAATCTTCTGATGTAGCTGTTATTTCTGGGACAATATTTGTTCCTTCTTCTAAATCTATTTCATAGTCAAATACATCCTTTTTAAAACCTTCCATAGTTTCACCATTAATAGAAATATCGCTTAAACTAGAATTGCTACTAGCTACTCTACGTTCTATTGAAGAAATAGTTAAATTATTCATTTTCCCTTTCAATTTATCATTTCCATTAGAATCAGCACCTATAATAAGTGGTAAATCACTAACTTCTAAAGGTGAACTTGGCTTTACTGTCTTATCTAATTCTCCATTTATATAAATAGATGCTTCACCCTTTGAATGTTCAAAAATAACTTTTATATTTGTCCATTCATTTAAAGGAATTGCTTTATTAGATATAAATTGAGTTATTGACCCTTCAGCATGGAATCTTAATTTTCCTTGAGGAGATACATCTATTAAGAATCCACCTTTTCCTGTGCTATTATTTATTTTTTGAGCTATCTTTTGCCAATAATTAGTGTATTCATCTAAATAAACTTCAGTTTCTATAACTATATTATCATCTAATTTTAATGAATCATTGCTTTCAACACTTATATATCCATCTCCAAAATTAGCAGCTTTTCCATCCTTTGACTCTCCTTGAGTAACTGTACCATTTACTTCTCCATGGAAACTATTTTTAGAACTATCTTCTCCTAAGTTAGAAGAATTTTCAAAGTTATAATAAGAAATTATGCTTTCTTCCACAATTACATATGGATTTATTAAAACTTTGTATTCTTTATGCATAGTTTCATCCTTAGATGTAACTCTTACTACTGCCTCTCCTGGAAGTTCTTCTGGTTTTGTAATTTCAATCTTAGCCTCTGAAGTAAAAGCTTCTGCTTCAATATTTAAATTTTGTAAGTTTTCTCCCTTCTTAAGATCATAAGAATATTCATATTTACTTCCATTAAATTCTTCTAGGGGATTTCCATTAATATTTAGAGATTTAAGATCTGCATTACTAGCAGCATAAACTTTTGTTAACTTAGCATCTCCAAAACTTCCATGGTCTGAGCCTATACTATCTCCACCATCTTTTACAACTAATTTAAGTGTATTCTTACCAGCTATAGGAACTTTAACATGTTTTTGTTTAGTATCTCCTGTCATTAATCCACTATCAAAAACTTTCTCATGATCTAAATAAACCTCAAAGGATATAGATGCTACAGTACCAGCCATTTCTTGATCTACCCCAACAAAGGTTTCAAAATAATCATAGTAGTCTAATCCTTCTAAACTATATACTATCTCTGAATGAGCATGGGTTCCTATTCCTTTATCATAAGAAACCTTCTCTCCATTTTCACCTTTTAAAGTTATTTTATTTCCATCACAACTAGCATCTTTTTGTATTTCTCCATATCCAGTAGATGCACTTTCCCATTCTAATTCACTTAAATAAACACTGGTTTCAACTGCAACCTTTTCTGATGCCTCTCCTAGTCCCTCTGAATTCTTTGCCACTACATAATATAAATAACTATAACTATCATTTAACGGAGCATTTTCATCAATGAACTCTTCTGTTTTTACATCTTCAGCTATTAATTCAAAGTCCCCTTCACCTTTTCTATAAACATCATAACCTTCTGCAAATTTTGTCTTATTCCATTTTAATGAAACAGAGTTATCTCCATTTCTTAAAGCTTTTAACCCATTAACCTTTTCTGGTTTCTCCACAGGCATTCCTTCAACCTTATATTCTCCATTAACTTCTGTTTGGAACTTAACTACATTTTCTGAAACAACCTCTGGAGTTATTTTATTTCCATTAGCATCAGTTATAATAGCTTCTGTTATTCCTGGATATTCTAAATAACAATCATTTCCTGAACCAGATTTTATTTTTAGGAGATTTAATGAATTATTATTCCAGTTAGCTGAAATCTCAAAATTGCCTCTAGCCTTTAATCCATCAAAGCTTCCATCTTCCCATGCTGTTGGTAATGCTGGCAATGGATTTATTGTTCCTAAATGACTTTGTACAAGCATTTCAGCCATTCCAGAAACAGCTCCCATATTCCCATCAATTTGGAAAGGTGGATGAGTATCAAATAAATTTTCTAAAGTACTTGTTGTTAATTGATTTTCTAATAATCTATGGGCTCTATCTCCATCTAATAATCTAGCCCAAAGATTTATTTTATTAGCTTTAGACCATCCTGTTCCTCCATCCCCTCTATGATTCATAGTAACCTTAGCTGCTTCATATAGTTCAGGAGTATCTTTTTGATTTATTTGAGTTCCTGGATAAAGTCCTACAAGATGAGAAATATGTCTATGATTATTATTTGGATCATCTATATCATCTTTCCATTCTTGAACTTGTCCATGTTTACCTATTTGAGGTTTTAATAATCTCTCCCTCTTATTTTCAAGTTCTGCTCTAAACTCTTCATCTACACCTAAAGTTTCACTAGCTTTTATAGTATCTGTGAACAATTGCCAAATAAGTTCTTGGTCAAAAGTTGTTCCTACAGTTCTAGGACCATGTTCTGGAGAATAACTTGGTGAAGAAACTAAATAGGTTTTTCCATCACTATGAGTATATTCAACTAAAAATTGAGTCCAAAATTGTGCAGCCTCTTTCATAATAGGATATATATTTTCTCTTAAATAATCCTTATCCTCAGTAAATTGGTAATGCTCCCAAAGATTTTGGCTTATCCAAGCATTAGAAGTAGGAGACCATCCCCAATCAAATTCCCATCCCATAGCTGTAAAGCCAAAAGGATTATTCATTGTGTTTACTGTCCATCCATTTTTATTTTCCATAGCCCCTTCTATTCCACAATGCATTTCTGCTGTCTTTCTTCCTGGTTCTCTTAAACTTTCTACATATTCAACTAATGGAATGGCAGTTTCAGATAAGTTAGCAACTTCTGCTGGCCAATAATTCATCTGTATGTTTACATTAAAATGATAATCTGAACTCCAAGGTGGATTATTAGAATTATTCCAAACTCCTTGTAAATTAGCTGGTAAACTTCCTTCCCTTGAAGAGGAAATAAGCAAATATCTACCATATTGGAAAAATAAGGTTTCTAAGCTATTAGATTGATTTGTTTTATATTCATTAAGCATTTCATCAGTAGGCTTATCTAATTTAAGTTCTCCTAAATTTAAATTTACTCTATCAAATAAATTTTTATAATCTTCTATGTGTCTACTCTTTAATTCATCATATCCTAAATTTACAGCATTATTAATTCTTTCAGTTACTGCTGAATGTGGGTCTTCTCCTTTATAAGTTGGATATTCATTTACATAATCTGTTCCTGCACTCATTATTATTGTTATTTCATCTGCATTTTCAACACTTATTCTATCTTCTTTATCCTTAATTGATCCTCCAGTATTAATAACCTTAATTTGAGATTCATATTTCATTCCATTATCTTCTATTGCACCACTTAATATCAAAGTATTATTTTCTACAGAAAGATTTTTCCCATTATGGGCACCTTCATTTCTAACATCTACAGTTAACGAAGAAGCTTTATCAGCCTTTAATTTAATAACCATTACATTATCAGGATAACTACAGAAATATTCTCTCTCATAATTAACACCCTTATAGTTATATTTAACTGTAGATAAAGATTCCTCTATATTAAGTTCTCTTCTATAATTAGTTATCTTGCTCTCCTCATGAGACTTAAAATCTAAGAATATGTCTCCAAAATTTTGATAAGCTCCATAAGCTTTTTGATCTCCACATACTCTTTGATATAAATCATTTGAAGGAGTTCCACCCTCAGCTAATATTTTTCTTATTTCTTGTACAGCTTCCCAAGCACCTTCTTTATTTCCCCCATTATAACCTTCCCATGCTCCTGGTCCACCAGACCATAGAGTTTTTTCATTGTATTGTATTCTTTCACTTGCTACACTTCCAAAAATCATTCCACCCATATAACCATTTCCAATTGGAAGAGCCTCATTTTCCCAGCTTGTAGCAGGCTCATCATACCATAAAGCTAATTTATCTAGATCAATATTTTCATTTAAAGTGCTTTTTTCTACTTCATTAAATCTACTAGACTTAGCAAAAGTATAAACTGATTGCCCAACTACCATTAGAGAAACTATTAGAGCTATTTTCTTTAAGAATTTCCTTTTCATAAATTCTCCCCCTACTAAAGTAATCATTATATTTATTAATGCATTTTCGCATTTATTATAAATATATGTAATAAATAGGCTGTATCTTTATGTAAAAATTTTAAAAATGATTAAACACTTAAAATTTTTATACATAATTAGATACAGCACATAAAAATTATTTTAATATATCATTCATTATAGAATTAAGTTCAAATTCATCAATAACTCCATCACCATTTATATCATACTCTTTAATATTTTCCCCATAATGTTTAGATGCTAATGATAAGTCACCAATATCAACTTTGCCATCTTTGTTTAAATCTGTTGTAGGCATTTCTGGCTCAACTAAATTGTCTTCACTAGTATCCACTAAAGCATAATTCAATTGACCATCAGCTCTACCTCCATGTGAATTTTCACCCTTTAATCTAAAGTTTAAAATATGCTCTCCAGAAGTTAATACTTCACTTTCATATATTACTTGATTTGTAACCCTATTTTCTTCATAAGCATCAACTTCTACAAATTCTCCTCCATCTATTGAAATTTCATAAATTCCATGATTAGGATCCTTTGCTCCTATTAAAGAAATTTGCTTTCCTCTAAACTTAATAGAGAAAGTTGAATTCATATTGTTTGTCCATGCTCCATCAGTCTCTTTATTCCATCCTTCTGAAAAATTAAATTGATGTAATCCATCACCAGTATCCTTTGTTTCTATTTTAATTTGCTCATCATCATTAATAGTAACTGTAGCTCTTGAATTAAATCCTAATATTCCACCTATTGGATCACTTAATTTTAAATAGAATTCCTTAGGCTCTTCTTTTTCCTTATCATCAATGATTGTTATATCAAAAGTTTTTTCTGTTTCTCCTTCATTAAATGCTAAAGTACCAGACCATGTTTGATAATCAACTCCATTTAAAGCAGTGCCAGCTAAAGTATCATAGTTAACTTCAAGCTTACCATTACTTCCTCCTTTTCTTATAACCTTAAAAGTAGCAGTTCCTATATTTTCACTTACTTCATATCCTACCTTTTCAAATTCAACCATACCTTTTCCACCATTGTCTAATACATAAGCTCCATCTATATGAGCCGCTGTCCCTCTAGAACTTGAATTCTTTCTTCCAGTACATTTAACCGTAACTTCATGTTCTCCATCACTTAAATCTTCACTTTCAAAGACTATCTCTTTAGATTTTCTATTAGGAGAATATAAGTCAACCTCTACTGGTTTTTCACCATCTATGGAAATTTCCATTATTCCATGTCCTGAATCCTTTGTTCCTGATAAGAAAAACTTAGTTCCATTAAATTTAATATTAACTGTAGCATTAGTTTTACTTGTATAATGGGCATCTCCACCTAAATCATTTTCTCCATGGATAGTCTCATATACCCATCCATCACTAAAATTAAATTGTTCTAATTCATTTCCCTTATTATCATCATTTAACACTTTCAATCCAGCTGGTGGTCCTGATGGAAGTTCTATACTAGTAGGCTGTTTATAAACTCCAACATTATTTATAAGTGGCACTTCTAATGAACCAGTTATATTAATTCTTATTTTTTCTCCTTTAGTTGGGGATATTCTAACAAGTCTTTTATATCCTATTGTTTTTCCTTCATAAACCTTATTCCAATTTTCTCCTTGTAACACTTCTATATTAAAACTGGATACTCTTTGACCTAATGGTATATACTCTTGCAAAGAAATAACATCAAATTCTTTACTTCCACCTAAATCTATTTCAATAGTACCTGTTTTACTACTATTATCTGGTGCCCAATAGGTATCATAATCTCCATCTACAATTTTATTTGCACCATATGTCTCATCCCTATTAGCAAAACCATCTACTATTACCTCTTTATTTAAAGCTAAATCATCATTAAATAACTCTTTAATTGTTTCACCAAATTCCTTTAATCTATTAACATCATTTTCATGTAACTTTCCTTCCTTATTAGGGGGAACATTTAATAATAAAACTGAATTTCTCCCTATGGATTTAAAATAAATATCCATCATTTTTTCTAAGGATTTAACTTCATTATCTTGAGATTCATGGTAAAACCAACCTGGTCTTATTGATACATCTGATTCTCCAACTACCCAATCTGGTCCACCTTCTTCTCCATTATTCAAATAAGTTGGATTTTCCCTTTCTTTCATTTTTTCAATATCTATAGTTGACCAGCAAGGCTCTCCTGCATATCCTTTTTCATTTCCAATCCATCTAATATCTGGACCCTGTGGACTAAATATTAAACATTCTGGTTGTAATTCTTTTATAAGAGCAAACCATTCTTCAAAGTTATATTCTTGCTTAACATTTGATCCCTTTGCTCCATCCATCCAAACTTCAGCTATAGGTCCATAGTTAGTTAATAACTCCCTTAGCTGATTCATGTAAAACTCATTATAATCACCACCATTACCTTCTCCATAATGTTCTGAATTTTGGTCCCATGGTGACAAATAAACTCCAAATTTTATATTATATTTAGCGCAAGCTTCTGAAACCTCTTTAACCACATCTCCCTTTCCATTTTTCCAAGGACTACTAGCTACATCATGCTTTGTATATGCACTATCCCACAAACAAAATCCATCATGATGTTTGGCAGTTAATATAACCCTTCCAAAGCCTGCCTCTGCTAAAGTTTTTACCCATTGATCAGCATCTAAATTAGTGGGGTTAAAAATATCTGGATTTTCTGTTCCATCTCCCCACTCTCTCCCTGTAAAGGTATTCACACCAAAGTGTATAAATGCTGTAAGTTCCTCTTTTTGATAGCTAACTTGTTCTTCTGTTGGAATTGCTCCAAATGCTTCTGTTACATATTTCATATTATTTATAGTATTTGCCTTAGTTAATATAGATCCTTGTCCCATACTAACTAAAAAAGTCATTGCCATTGTAGTTACTAAAAAACTTTTTATAGCCCTAACTTTCATACTTCCTCCTTAACTATATTTATCCTATATATGTTTATTCAAATAACATAATATTTATTACAATAAATATTAAATATTATTTATTTTTTTGATTTTATTTTTAAAAAATAGATTATATTAAAGAGTAATATTATAAAATAAACCTTATAAATTATTGGTGAAATTTAATAATTTATAAGGTTTATTATTTAGTATTAATATAAATGGCTTTTAAAATTTACTTGTTATTTTAAATACTCTAAAGCCATTTTAGCCTGATCTGTAAATATAGCATCTACTCCATAATTTTTAAGTTTATCTATATCCTCTTTTTCATTTACTGTATAAACATTGACTTTTACACCTTCATTATGTGCTTTTTCTACCAGTTCTTCTGAAACAAGGGATTTAGCAGGGTGTATTGCATATGCATTTAAACTTTTAGCAATATCAAGAATATTAGGCATTTCTTTTTCATAAAGTACCCCTAATTTAATATCTCCATCTAACTTTTTAACTTTTTCTAAGGCCTTATGATTAAAACTTGAAATAAGTATTTTTCTTTCTAGATTATATTCCTTTATTAAATCTAATACATCCTTCTCAATGTTTTCATAATCTATTACATCATTTTTAATTTCTATATTTAAAACTATATCCTTATCTTTTATAAGATTAAAAACATCTTCTAATAAGGATATTTTACAATCATCATTATTTTCAAAGCCTTCTTTATTACACTTAAAGTTTCTAAGTTCTTCAAAAGTATAATCCTTAACTTTTCCCTCTCCATTAAAAGTTCTTTTTATATCCTCATCATGTATTATTACTAATTTTCCATCTTTACTTTTATGCACATCAAGCTCTATTCCATATATATCTAATTTTAAAGCCTCTTTAAATGCTAATAAAGTATTTTCTGGATATTTATAACTAAATCCTCTATGTGCAAAAACTTTCATAAGTTAATTCTCTCCTTTATAAATAACTCTGTTATCTATATTTTCTATTGAGTTACATCCTGTTAATACCATAGCTGATTTTAATTCACCTTTTAAAGAATTCACATATTCTTCTACCCCTTTAGCTCCATCAGCAAAGGTAGCTGTTATAAAAGGTCTTCCTATTAAAACGCAATCAGCACCTAAGGCTATCATTTTTAATATATCAACTCCAGTTCTTACTCCACCATCAACTAAAATTTTAACTTTTCCTTTAACTCTAGCTGCTATCTCTTTTAACACTTCACATGTAGCTGGAGTTTGATCTAAAACTCTTCCTCCATGATTAGATACTACTATGGCATCTACTCCTGCTTCTACTGCTAATTCAGCCTCATCTGGCGTCATTATTCCCTTTAATATAAAAGGTAATTTTGTTGAATTTACTAATTCTTTTATTTCCTCTAAGTTTTTAGGCTCAACTGGTTTTCCATTCATAGCTAAAGTTATAAGACCAGCTGCATCTATATCCACACCTACAGCAAAGGCTCCTGCTTTTTCTGCCATTTTTATTTTTTCTATTACAACTTCATTTTTCCAAGGTTTTATAAATATTATTCCTTGTCCATTATATTCTTCTATGACTTCTAAATTAGTAGCTAAACATAAGTCTACTGCTGTATCTCCTACCATAGGATATATACCAGAATCTAAGCATCCCTTAACTACTCCCTCAATATATTCTCTTTCACTAACTTTTCCACCCATGTTTAACATAGTTCCTGTTATAGGAGCTGCAAAAAGTGGTAAATCCATATTCTTACCGAAAATTTCAATATTTGTAGTAGGGTTTTTAGCATCATGAATTGTTCTCATATTAAGTTTTATTTCCTCTAATGCCTTTACATTTCTTATAAAAGAATCTCCTGTTCCTTTTCCTCCCATACCAGGAACTTCTCCTGCACATGCTACTCCATTACAAACTTTACATACTCTACAACTTCCATTATAAAGTTCTCTAGCTTTATCTCTCATATCCTTATTCATCTATACATTCCTCCTAAAAATCATTTTCTGTTTTAACTTTAAATCCATTTTGAAGTAGAAGTTCACAAGTTACCCCATTTCCTTCTTTTTTCTCTCCATTAAAATTTCCTGAATATATAACTCCAAGACCACAAGACGGACTTTTTGCTTTTAAAATTACATATTCTGCATTTATGCTCTTTGCTATATTTAAAGTTTCATAAGCCCCTTTAAGAAATTCTTTTGTAACATCAGTTCCATCCTTACCAAGTACTTTTGCCTTTCCTTCTAGTACATCTTTTCCTGTTCCCCCTACTATTTCACTTGGTATTCTTGGAGTTTTTAGTCCTCCTAATTGTTCTGGACATGCAATCACCGCTCGCCCTTCCTTAAGAAGCTTTAATATATTTTCATTTAAATTATTTTCACCATTGTATTTACAATTAACTCCACACAAACACCCACTAATTAAAATCACAAATTTCTCCTCCCTAAAACTTATTAAAATAAATTTACTCCTAGTTTTATAAAAATTTATCCATTATTTATTAACAAAATTCTATTTTATTATAATCCTTAAAACTTCATAAAAAAAGTATTTATCTTTTAAAGTAAAAAAGAGTTATATCAAAAAGTTAATAATAAATCTCATAAACATTAAAAGGTTATAATATTTATTATATGTTATTTGATATAACTCTTTATTTTTAAAGTTTTATCCTTCTAATTTAAACTTAATCTTATCTCCACTTTTTATTATTTCTCCTGCACTTATGCTCTGTTCCTTAATTTCACCTTCTCCTTCAAATTCTCCCTTTAATCCTAAGGATTTTAAAATTTCTTCTGCCTCTTCCTTATTTAATTTTCTAAAATCAGGAACTACTATTTCCTTTTCATTTCTATCAAATCTACTTCCAGCATACAAGGTTATACTATCGCCCTTTTTAACCTTATAGCCTGGTATAGGTTTAACTGAAGTAACAAAGGTTCCATCTCCCTCAATTACACAATTAATTCCTAATTCATTTAAAGTTTTTTCAGCACTAGTTACCTTATCTCCTCTTAAATCAGGGATTATTACACTTTCATCTTTCGCATCTAATTGCCCTTCATTTAATGAAATATAGTTAAATATATTATTAAATAATTCTCCTGCAAAAGGAGCTGCAACAATTCCTCCAAAATGTTCTCCATTTTTAGGATTATCTATTATTACTATTAAAGATACTTGTGGATTATCATATGGTGCAAATCCAGCAAAGGACGCTATATACCCTGCTCCATAAGTACCTGTTTCAGGGTCTACCTTTTCTGCTGTACCAGTTTTTCCTGCTACTTTTATGCCTTCAATTCCTGCATCCTTTGAAGATCCATTAGAAACAGTAGATTCTAATGCCTCTTTAACTCTCATAGTACTTTTTTCATCTACTATATTTTCTTGTATTTTAGGCACAAAAACTTCATCTATAATTTTTGTCCCATTATCATCCTTATGACTTAATTCTTTCATAATATGAGGCTGAATTAAATCTCCTCCATTTGCAACAGCATTTAAGGCTGTCATAAACTGAATACCATTCATTGTATTAGTTTGTCCAAAGGATATAGTTGCTAAATCCACAGCACTTATATCTTCTACATTTTTAACTATTCCTGTAGCTTCTCCCGGTAAATCTATTCCTGATTGAGTTCCAAATCCAAAAAGTTTAATATATTCATTTAACTTTTCAGCTCCTAATTTTGCCCCCATTTCCATAAAAGCAACATTACATGAATTTTCTAATGTTTGATTAAAATTTTGCACTCCATGTCCACCAGGTTTCCAACATTTTATATTTTTTCCTGCTACATTTAAACTACCATCACAATAATAAACCTCATCTTTTCCTGCTATGTTTTCCTCTATGGCTGCTATAGAAGTTATTATTTTAAATATTGAACCTGGCTCAAAGGCATCTGAAACAATTGTATTTCTCCACATGTTTTGTAGTTTTGCTGATTCATCTTTCCCCTTAAATGCCTCACTACCCTCATAAGGATTATTAGGATTAAATCCAGGTTTATTTACCATTCCTAAAATTTCTCCATTATTAGGATTCATAACTGCAATGCTTACTGAGTCTGCATTATGTTTATTTAAGGCATCTTCAGCTACCTTTTCAACAAAGTATTGTATATTCTCATCTATTGTCAAAGTCATATCTTTTCCATCTACAGGTGGAGTAAAACTTGTTTCAGAATAAGGGTTTGAAGTACTATTTCCAGAGACTTCACTAACTCTTACTCCTGGGATTCCCATAAGTTCTTCATTATAATAAAGTTCTAATCCACTTAATCCTTCTCCATCTGCATTAGTTGTTCCTAAAGTATGAGAAAGAAAATCTCCATTAGGATAATATCTTTTTGTATCCTCTGATACTATTACTCCATTTATATCTAGCTCTTTAACCTTATCAGCTTTTTCCTTTTCTATTCTTCTTATTAAGGTAGCAGAGTTTGCTGGATTTCCTGATGGATATGTAAGTTCTATTCTTGATAAAACCTTTTCTTCATCCATCTCTAAAGCTTCTGCTAATAATTTTGCAATTTCAATATTATCAGTATCTTTCTTATCAATATATTTTCTTAAGGTTATTAAATCTAAATCTACCCTAAATACGTTTGCAGTAACTGCTAACTCCCTATTGTTTCTATCTAAGATACGCCCTCTTCTAGCATCTATTTGTATTTCATTGGTCCATTGTTCTTCTGCCATAGCCTTATAATCTTTTGATCTAAATATACCTATGTAAAGCAATCTACCTGATAAAGCTAAAAATAATATTACTATGGCTAATAAAAAAGCTAATACTCTACCTTCATTAAGTTTAATTTTTTTATTTTTCTTTTTTGCTTTCACCTAACAGCCCCCTCTATACCAAATTTACATAATTCTCAAAGTTTAAATTGATTATATCATAAATATAACCATGCTTTTTTTAATAAATTGTATCTAAAAAAGAGCTCATCTAAAATTCTCTATAAGCTTAGTTTATTTAAATCTACTAATAAAAAATTTAGACGAACTCTTAATATTATTTTTTAAATTATTATTGATTTATTCTTAACTTAAATTTATATAAATTAAAATCTAAGTTAAGTAATACTTAATATTAAAAATTTATTTTAATATTACGACAGTAACTCCTGTTCCACCCTCTCCATACTCACCTAGTCTGTGAGATTTTACATGAGGATGTTTTTTTAGCATTTCGTTTATAGCTTTTCTTAAAACACCAGTACCTTTTCCATGAACTAAAGTTACTTCTCCTCTTCCAGCAACATAAGCATCATCTAAATACTTATCTGCAGTGTAACAAGCTTCTTCTGAATCCATACCTCTTAAGTCTATTGATGGATCCACCTGTCTTAAATTTAATCTTGCTTCTCTCTTTTTAATTTTCTTTTCTTCTTTAGTTTCCTTGGCTACTCTTAAATCCTTAGCTTTAACATTTATTTTCATAATTCCAGCTTGAACTTGAACTTCACCTTTATTATCTGGTTTAGAAAGAACTATAACTTTTTGATTTATTGAAGGTAATAAGACTTCCATTCCAACCTCAATCTTTTTAAGTTCTTCTCCCTTTTGCTCTTCTTTTTTCTTTTGAAGTCTAGCTTCTGCATCACTTATTTTATCTCTAAGCTTTCCTCTTTCAGCCTCAAGCTTTCTTCTTGCATCACTAGAAATCCCCATTCTTTCTAGGTCTCTCATATTTTTAAGAATAGCATCAGCCTCTTCCTTAGCTGAATCTAAAATTTGCTTTGCTTCTCTTCTAGCATCTGCATAAACATTATCTCTTACGCTTTCAATTCTTTCAAATTTCTCTTTATATCTATTCTTATATTTTTCTGCATCATTTCTTAATATAGCAGCTTCCCTAGCATCATTTTCTGCTTTTATACTCTTTTCTTGAAGTGATTGTATTAAATCTTCAAATTGAAGTGATTCAGTAGAAATAACCTTTTTAGCCTCTTCTATCACATTATCTTTAAGTCCTAATCTTCTTGAAATTTCAAAAGCATTTGATTTCCCTGGAACTCCTATTAAAAGTCTATAGGTTGGTCTTAAGGTTTCAACATTAAACTCAACAGAAGCATTCTCAACATTTTCAGTCTTTAATGCATATCCTTTTAATTCACTATAGTGAGTTGTAGACATTATTCTACATCCTCTTGCTCTTAAGTTTTCTAATATTGAAATAGCAAGTGCAGCTCCCTCTGTAGGGTCTGTTCCAGCTCCAAGTTCGTCAAAAAGTACAAAACTTTTATTATTTGCCTTCTCCATGATTTTAACTATATTAGTCATATGAGAAGAAAAAGTTGATAAGCTTTGCTCTATACTTTGCTCATCTCCTATATCTGCAAATATCTCTTCAAAGAAGCTTATGCTTGAATTTTCACTTGCTGGTATTAAAAGTCCACTTAAGCCCATAAGTTCAATAAGCCCTGTAGTCTTTAAGGTTACAGTTTTACCACCAGTATTTGGCCCTGTTATAAGTAATGTTGAAAATTCTCTTCCTAAATAAATATCAGAAGAAACAACTTTATCTTTAGGAATTAGTGGATGCCTTGCATCCATTAAATCTATTACTCCTTCTTCATTTACTATAGGCAGAGTTCCACCTAAATCACTACCGTATTTAGCCTTTGCAAATATAAAATCTAATTCAACTATTATATTAAAGTTAACTTTTATAACATCAATATTTTTATATACTAAGGCTGATAATTCTGCTAATATTCTCTCAATCTCAGCTCTTTCCTTTAGCATAAGCTCTTTTATTTCGTTATTTAAGTTTACTAAAGCCGTTGGTTCTATAAAAAGTGTAGCCCCTGTTGAACTTTGATCATGAACAAGTCCTGGAACTTGAGATTTATATTCAGCTTTTACAGGAATAACATATCTATCTCCTCTAACTGTGTATAAGGAATCTTGAAGATATTGAGCATTACTTCTTACTATGGAATTAACTTTATCTCTTATAGATGAATTCTTTTCTTTTAAACTTCTTCTTATACTATAAAGTTTATCACTTGCAGAATCTGCAATTTCATCTTCACTTACTATGGCCTTTGATATAGCACTTTCTACTCCCCTAAGTACTATAAGGCCTTCTCTCATTCCTTCTAGGATTCTATGTTCTTCTTCCTCTTCTTTTCTAGCTAAAAAGTCAGAAAGTTTTCTTGTTACAGATAACATGTTTCCTATTCTAAGTAAGCCTTCTATACTTAAAACTCCACCTTTTTCAGCTCTTGTTATAGCTTCTTTAACATCATAAAGCCCTTCAAAAGGAGGATTTCCTTTTCTCATTAAAATATCTAAAGCTTCTTTTGTTTCTTCTAAATGTTCTTTTACATCATAAACAGAATCATATGGTTTAAGGTCTAAAACCATCTCTTTAGCTGATTTTGTAATGGCATATCCCTTAACCAATTCCTTAATTTTATTAAATTCTAAAACTCTTAAAACTCTATCGTTCATACTTTAATCCCCTTTACTCAACGCCTCTTTTAAAGTGACCTTTAGTATAATCCTTTAATCTTAAAGCTTCTTCCTTATTTAGAGCTTCAATTACCTGTCTAACCTCTTCATAATTTTCATCTACAAAGTCTAATCTAAAAGAATTTACTCCTAAAGATTTTATTTCATCAATTTCCTGAATTAAGTTAACAGGTACTGTATTGTATATGTGTGATCTACAGAATATATCAGTTCTTATAACAAAATCTTGATTCATTCTATCTCTTAAAGTAAATATACTACTTACACATTGATTATCACAATTTTTTGAAGTACATTTTCCACCAAAGGTACTTCCTATTGGACAGTATTCACTAACCATAACCTCTGGTCTTCCATAAACAAATATTTGAGCTCCCTTAGAATACTTCTTAAGCATTTTATTTAACTCTTTTTTATTTAATTCTAAACTTAAGCAGCTTCCCATCATATGTTCATTATAAAACTTCATACCATAAGAATTAAATATATTAAGTTTATAATCACCTATAATATTTGTTTTATCCTTAAATCTATTTATTATTCCAGTATTAGCTGTAACTAAACCTTTTATTAAGTTAAGATTCTCTTCTATTATATTACTTATTGTTTCAAACTCTTCTTTTATTATTGTAGGTGCTTTTATATAAAGATTAATTCCTTCACCTTTGAATTCTTTTATGGCATTCTTATTAAGTTGCCCTTGATTTTTTCCAAAGATATCTAAAGCAATATCTTTAATTCCGCAATCTATTGAAGCTCTTAATTGTTCCTTAGTATTTACAACAACTAAAACCTCTGGCATTTCACCATTCTTTTCATTAAGCTCTATATTATTTTGTTTTTCTATAACTCTTTTGTATTTTTTAATTTCAGAATTTCTTATCTCTTCTAAAACTTCTCTTCTTAAATTATTTATAGAAGAAACCGCTGCAAAACCATCTTCAAAAGTTACGTATTCTATTTCACTTATTTCATAAGGAATATCTCCTGATTTCTTTAAATTCTTTTCAACTTTTTCCTTATCCATAGGTCTATTTACTGCAACTTGAACCATATCACCAGTTTTTGTAAAGTAATTTCCATTGTACTCCACAGTAAGTTCCATAGGCTCATTAACCTTAAATTTCATATAAGCCTTTAAGTTTATTTTTCTCTCATATGGATTTTCATAAGAGGTCTTTAATTCATTTAAAAGCTTAGTATCTGAAGTTTTATAAAGCTTATCATTAGCTTTATATTTTTTAGGGAATATTTTTACCTTATCCCCCTTTTTAGCTTCAGTAACTTCTCTATTTCCCATAAGTATTTTACTTACAGTAAACCCATCATCATTAGTTCTTATTCCATCTTTTAATGAAAGATCATCTAATAAAAGCACTTCTCCATTTTTTAGAACTTCTCCAAGTAAAACTCCTGTATTTCTTGGAGTTTTAAAGGCCATCATATCTTTCCCAACATTTTTATACATGTATGCTGTAGAAAAACCTTCTCTATTAAATAACTTTTTAAGTTTAAGCTTATTTCCCTCTTGAGATTTTTTAATATTTCTATAAGAATTATCTATAGCTTCTCTATATGATTCTATAACACCTGCAACATACTCAGGTCTCTTCATTCTTCCTTCAACCTTTAATGAGCTAGTTCCTGTTTTTATTAAGTCCTCTACATTTTCAATAGTACAAATATCCTTAGGACTTAAAAGGAATCCTTTAGTCTCTTTCTTATCCTTTTCTCTAATTAATGTATATGGAAGTCTACAACTTTGAGCACATCTTCCCCTATTACCACTTCTTCCTCCTATTAAGCTACTCATTAAACATTGTCCTGAATAGCAAACACATAAGGCTCCATGAACAAATATCTCAGTTTCTATTCCTAAGTCCTTTGAAATATATTTAATTTCATCTAAAGTAAGTTCTCTTGATAAAACAATTCTAAAAAATCCATTTTCTCTAAAGAAAAGTGCTCCTTCTCCATTATGTATGCTCATTTGAGTTGAAGCGTGTAATTCAAAATCTGGATATACCTCTCTTATTCTTTTAGCTAATCCTACATCTTGGATTATTAAAGCATCAACTCCTATTTTATATAAAACGCCTATGTAATCTACTGCTTCTTGAAACTCATTTTCCTTAATTAAAGTATTTACTGTAACATAAACCTTAACTCCATAGGTATGAGCATAGTCCACAGCCTTTTCCATTGTTTCATTATCAAAGTTAGAAGCATAAGCTCTTGCTGAAAACTTGCTTCCTCCTAAATATATAGCATCAGCACCTCTATTTATGGCAGCAATTAAACTTTCCATACTTCCTGCCGGTGCTAGTAACTCTATTCTTTCCATAAAATTCATCTCTCCTAAAATTCAACTAGGTCTTTCCTTAGTTAATTTACTCAATACTTTGTATTATACACAATTACACAATACAATTCTACATTTCATTATTTCTCTTTTCATTTAAAAACTTATAAAACAAAAATTTATATATTAATAATTTATTTAATAAAATTTCCTCTAAAAATTTATAATAGATATTTGTTGTTTTATTCATAGGTAAAATTAATGAAGAATCTTCATTCTACTATAGTATTTATTTTTACTTCTAAGTTAAATTCAAGAATATTTCTATAATAGTCTTAAATATAATAACTAAATAAACCTTAAGGTAATTTGCTTCCCTTAATATTTTTCTAAGTTATGATAAAATTAAATTATACTAATATTTATGCGGAGGTTACAAAATGCTTTATGATTGTCACATACATACAGAATTTTCAGCTGACTCAGAGTTAAAAATTAAGGATATATTAGAGAAGGCTAAAAAAAATAATCTAGGAATAATAACTACAGAGCATTTAGATTATAATTTAAAAACTCATCCTCAATTTGCTGAACTTGATATTGAAGGTTATTTAAATGAATACAGTAAATATAGAGGAGAAAATATGCAACAAGGTGTAGAACTTGGACTTGCAATGAACAATGTAGATGAAAACTTTGCCTTCTATGAAAAATATAAAGATAAATTTGATATGATAATAGGTTCTATTCATTCTATAAATGGTGTTACTCTTTCTAGATTTCTAAAACAAGATACTAGACCTAAAGAAGTTGTTTATGGTGAATATCTTGATAATATGCTTAAATGCATAGAATTTTATGATATTTTTGATACCTTAGGACATATAGATTATCCTTGTAGATACAGTACTTATGATGATAAGGAAATGACTCTTACGGATTTTAAACCTAAATTCCAAGCTATTTTTAAAACACTAATAGCTAAAAATAAAGTTCTTGAACTTAATACTACTCGTTTAAATGATGAAACTTCCTTTAAAAACATGGTAGAAATCTATTCATACTATAGAGAACTTGGAGGTAAGTATATAACCCTTGGCTCAGATTCTCACAAAATAGAGCATGTAGGTAGAAATTTCGAAAAACTTTATAAATTCTTAGAAGAGACAAAATTAACTCCTTGTTACTTCAAGGACAGAAAATTAATTCCATGTTCATATCCCCTATAAAAATAATTTTATTTTTTATTAAACCATAAAAAGACTGTAAGAAAATTTATTTTCACATAAATTTCCTTACAGTCTCTAAATACACTTTTTATTTTTTCTTTAAAAGAACATTATTTGATTTTTGTGAAGTAGCAAGCTTAACTTGAGAATCTAAGTATTTTTGCTCTAAATCTAAAAGTTTATACTTAGCTGTTTGCCAGTTACGTCTTAACTCTTTATTATTCTCCATTAAAAGTTCTTTTTCTCTTTTTAACTTTTTAGCTTCCTCTTCTAAAATCTCCATTTCAGCCTTAACTTCTTCAGCTTCTTCCTTTAAGGCTTTCATTTCAACTTCCATATCCTCTGAAATCTTCTTACCTAAAGCATCTTTTTCTTCTAAAGCTAATTGAAGATTTTCTTCTAACTCTAAAATTTGCTTCTTTAAACCACTATTTTGATCTTTGATCCAAATCTTTTCTTTATTTAAAAGCTCTGAAGTTTCTTTAAGTTGTCCATTTTCTTTATTTAAACCTTCAAGTTTTTCTTCTATTTCCTTGCAATTAATCTTTAGATTTTCTCCTTCTAAAGTTAATTTTTCATTTTCTTCTCTTTGAGTCTTATTTCTTTCCTTTAAGCTATTAATCTCTTTATTTAATAGTTCTAAGTTTTTCTTAGCTTCAGTAACTATACTGCTTAAGCTATTATTTTTTTCCTTAAGATCTCTAAGCTCTTTTTCCACATTATTATTTTTACTTTTTAAATTATTAATCTCATTATTTAAGTTTTTCTCTTTATTTCTTGAGATTTCTATAGTTTTGTTTAACTCAGCATTATTTGATTTAACCTCTTTAAGTTCTTTACTTAATTTTTCAACTTCATGTGAGTTTTTATCCTTAGCTGATTTTAAACTATTGTTTTCACTTTTTAATCTTTCAATTTCTTTCTTTAAATTAGCTATTTCCTCATTAGAATTATTCATTCTATTATTTGTATTCTTAAGCTCTTCTTTTAAATTAGAATTTTCACTATTTAGCTTATTAAATTTATTATTAAGTTCTTCTCTGCTTTTCTCAATCTCTTCTTTTTTATCTTTTAATTCATTTAAATTCTTTTCTAAGGCTTCTTTCTCTGAAGTAATCTTATCTAGCTTTTCCTTTAAAGAAACACTTTCTCCTTCTAGTTCTTTAAGATCTTCTATTTCTTTTTTGGACTTTTCTAATTCAGATTTTACTTTTTCATAATAATCTATAAGTTGATTATATTCATCGTTTCCTTTAAATAATTCATCAGCTATGTTTAATGCAGATAAAGATAAAACTCCAAGTGCACTTAATTTATTATTTTTGTTGCCATCTCTTGTGTTTTTTCTTCTACGTATTCAGCTACTTTTTTTAAATATTCTCCGTCTTCATGGCCTTTTAAATTATATTCAACTCCATTTATTGTTACCGTAACAGTCGCCATACTTCCTTAAACACCTCTTACTTCCATAATAAAAAATATGTTATGTACATTTTAACATATACATAACATATTTAAAACTATTATTGCTCTCTTAATTGAGCTCCTAGCTTATATTCTAAAGCTCTTAATATCTTATCATGAACTTTATTTATATCTTTATCTTTTAAAGTTTTGCTTGGATCTCTGTAAGCTATAGCATATGCAATACTCTTCTTACCTTCTGGTATTTGAGCACCTTTATAAACGTCAAATAATTCAACTTTTTCAACTACTTGACCACCAGCTTTTCTTATTGCATCTTCTATTTCTTGAACTAAAACTGCATCATCAACAAGTAAAGCTATATCTCTTGTTATTGCTGGATACTTAGGTAATGGTTTGTAAGCTTTCTCTGTTTTTGAGAAGTTATACATAGCATCTAAATCTAATTCAGCAACATAGCAAGGAACATCTACTCCGTAGTTTTCATTAACATCTGGGTGAATTTCTCCTAAAACACCTAGTGAAGTTCTACCTAATATTAACTCAGCAGTTTTTCCTGGGTGATAACTTGGATTTTCACTCATTCTCTTGAATGATGCGCTCTTAAGACCTAATGAATCTAATAAGTTTTCAACTATTCCTTTTAAATCGAAGTAATCACATTGTCCATAAATACCAATTGTTAATATATTTCTTTCAGTTGGTAATTCATTTTCATCTGAATTTGGAATATAAGTTTTACCTATTTCAAATAATCTAACTATTTCATTGCTTCTTGAATAGTTTCTAGCTAAAGATTCCATCATTGAAGGAAGTGTTGAAGTTCTCATAACACTGTAATCTTCTCCTAGTGGATTCTTTATTTTAACAACATTTCTAAGGCTACTATCTTCTGGCACACAGATTTTATCAAATACCTTTGGACTTACAAATGAGTAACTTATAGATTGATTTAAGCCTGATGCTAACATTGTATCTATAACTTTTTCATCTAATAATTGTTTCTTGTCCTTAGCTTCTTTTTCTGTACTAGTTGATATTAAAGTAGCTGGAATATTATTATATCCATAGATTCTTGCAACTTCTTCTGCTACATCTTCTCTTATATCAACATCTATTCTAAATGTAGGTACTAATATTTCTAATGTATCTCCATTTATAGTAGTTTTTAAATCTAAGCTATCTAAACATCTCTTCATTTCTTCTGCTTCTAATGAAGTTCCTAAGAATTTGTTTATCCAGCTAACACTTACTTCTAAAGTCTTTTCTTCTTTAACATTATTGTAGACATCTATAGTGCCTTCCATAATCTCTCCACAGCCTAGTTCTTCAACTAAAGCACATGCTCTATCTAAAGCTAAAGCTGCTAAGTTTGGATCTATGTCTTTTTCAAATCTTGATGAACTTTCAGTTCTTAATCCTAAATTCTTAGAATTAACTCTTATGTTAGTTCCATCAAAGTTAGCTGATTCAAATACAATCTCTGTTGTGTCATCTTTAACACCTGAGTTTAATCCACCCATTATACCAGCTAAAGCAACTATTTCTTCTCCATCTTTTATGCAAAGAACATCTGAATTTAATTCTCTTTCTATTTCATCTAAAGTTACGAATTTATCTCCATCTTTAGCTCTTTCAACTACTATGTTAGAAGATTTTAATTCTCTTCTATCAAAGGCATGCATTGGTTGACCAAGCTCTAACATAACAAAGTTAGTAATATCAACTATGTTATTTATAGGTCTAATACCTGCATCTAATAATCTTTCTTGCATCCAAGTTGGTGATGGAGCTACCTTTACATTTTTAACTCCTCTAGCCATATATCTATTACAAAGCTTATCATTAACTGTAACTTTTATTTCATCATTTATGTTTTTATCACATTTAACTTCAAACTTAGTATTTGGCATTCTGTAAGTTTTTCTTGTTGTAGCCGCTGTCTCTCTAGCCATACCTAAAACACTTAAACAATCAGGTCTATTTGAAGTTATTTCAAAATCTAAAACTTGTTTATTAAGACCTAAATATTCTTTTATACAAACACCAATTGGAGCATCCTCTGGTAAAATCATAAGTCCAATAACTTCTTTTCCGTCAGCAATTCCTAATTCTTCTTCTGAACAGAACATTCCGTTTGAAACTTCTCCTCTTAATTTACCTTTTTTGATTTTGCTTCCATCTGCTAATATTGCACCATGTAAAGCTACTGGAACTTTATCATGTTCTTTCATATTATCTGCAGCTGTTACTATTTGAATCATTTCTGATCCTATGTTTACTTGACAAATTTTAAGCTTTTCAGCATCAGGATGTTGTTCTATTTTATCTATTTGACAAGTAACTATATTTTCTATTTCTGCACCAGCAGTTACGACCTCTTCTACTTTTGATCCTGATAAAGTTAAAGCATCGCCTAACTCTTCTGCTGTCATATCTATATCAACGTAATCTTTAAGCCAATTAAATGGTACTTTCATCTTTTTTACCTCCTATTTTAAAACTAGAATTGATTTAAGAATCTCATATCACTTTCGTATAATAATCTTATGTCATCTATTCCATACTTAAGCATAACCATTCTGTCTACACCAAAGCCGAAAGCAAATCCACTATAAACTTCTGGGTCTATTCCACAGTTTCTTAAAACTTGAGGGTGAACCATACCACAACCTAGTATTTCTATCCAACCTTCTCCCTTACATACTTTACATCCTTTTCCGTTACATACAAAGCATGTAGCATCCATTTCAGCTGATGGCTCAGTGAATGGGAAATGATGTGGTCTAAACTTAGTTTTTACTTTATCACCAAACATTTTCTTAGCAAATAATTCTAAAGTTCCCTTAAGATCTGCAAAAGTTATATCCTTATCTATAACAAGACCTTCCATTTGGTAGAATATTGGTGAATGTGTAGCATCAACAGCATCTGATCTAAATACCTTACCAGGTGATATCATTTTTATTGGTGGTTGTTGTTTTTCCATTACTCTAGCTTGAACTGGAGAAGTTTGAGTTCTTAAAACTACATTATCATTTATGTAGAATGTATCTTGCTCACTTCTAGCTGGATGGTTCTTAGGAATATTTAAGGCTTCAAAGTTATAGTAATCTTTCTCAACCTCTGGACCATCTTCTATAGCAAATCCCATTGAAACAAATATTTTTTTCATTTCATCTAAAGTTTGCTCTAATGGATGTTTCTTTCCTATTGTTTGTTTTTTACCAGGCATTGAAATATCTATTACTTCATTTTTAAGCTTTTCTTGTTTTTCAGCTTCTTTAACAGCCTTTGTTACAGCCTCTAATTCAGCTTCTAAAACCTCTCTTACCTCATTAGCTAACTTACCAACTATTGGTCTCTCCTCTTTAGATAGAGATCCCATTCCTCTTAATATAGTTGTAAGTTCTCCCTTTTTACCAAGATATTTAACTCTTATTGTATCAATAGTAGTACTATCTTTAGCTTCTTTAATTTCTACTAAAGCTAATTCTTTAATTTGATTTAACTTATCTTGCATTTTCATTCTCCTTTCCTGATATATAATTAATATATTAGATTTTATTTAAAGCTCTTAGAACCCTAATATCTATTTTTTAGTCATTATTTAATCTTAGATTTAATTTTAATGGTATATTTTCATTATTGACACATTTCTATTAAAATAAAATAAACCCCATCCCTCAAAAACAAGGGACGGGGTATTCATATCCGTGGTACCACCCTAATTAGTACTAAAAAAATTAGTACTCACTTAATTTCAAATAACGACTATGCCGCTAACTACTACTTTATATTTCACAGTTAGAACTCCAGAGTGAACTTCAATATAGGTTTCTAAAAATGCTTTCAGTCCATGGCATTTTTTCCCTGATAAGAAATTGCTATATCTACTCTCTCTATCAATGTTTTTATCTATTCAATTCAAAGTATATTATACATATAATAGTATTTATAATCAAGGTATTTATTATTTTTTCCTATTTAATAGAATTTTACTTATAAAAAAAATCAAGAGATTATATATAAAAAGTTAATAATAAAACTTACAAATATTATTAAAAGAATCTCTAGTAATTCTTAGAATATATTTGTAAGTTTTATTAAAAGTCTCTTTTATAAAGCCTCTTGATTTATTTAAATGATTGTCTTATCTTTTCATATATCATTATAGAAGTAGCTACAGCTACATTTAAAGATTCAGCTTCACCAGGCATAGGAATCTTAACTTTTATGTCTGCAATATCATATACTTCATCACTGACACCATTTCCCTCATTACCAACAGCTATCATAACTTTTCCTTGAAGATTTTCTTCAAAGAAATTATTTTTTCCCTGAAGAGAACTTACCACAAGTTTATACCCTTCTTTCTTTAATGATTTTACAAAATCTAAAGAATCATCCTCAACAATTGGAATATAAAATATTGAACCCATTGTTGATCTTAAAGTCTTATCGTTATATATGTCAACAGTACCTTTAGTCATTACTATTCCTGCTGCACCTGCTGCATGAGCTGATCTTATTATTGTTCCCATATTTCCTGGATCTTGAACCTTATCTACTAAAACAACTAGCTCTCCACTTTTTAATTCCTTGTTTTGCATATTTATAACCCCAACAATTCCCTGTGGATTTTCCGTTGAACAAAGTTGTTTTAAAAGAGCTTCATTCATTTGTATAAGCTTTATATTTTCATTAATTTTTAAGAATAAATCAGGATTTTTCTCCTTAAAACTTTCTGTAAAAATTATTGAATCTATTGATACCTTACTTTTTATAGCTTCCTCTACAAATCTTAAACCTTCAATAAGATACTTATTACTCTTTATTCTATGCTTTTTTTCTTTTAACTTTTTTATCTCTTTAAATAAGTTATTGTTTTTACTTTCGATTTCTAACAAAGCAAATAATCCTTTCTAGAAGATATTAATGTCTAAATATCTTTCCTTCTAATTTTGTTAAATCCTCTGCAGAACCTATAGCAACTACTATGTCATCCTTATTAATAACATCATCTGCATCTGGAGATATATTAACTTCATTGTTTCTCTTAATAGCCATTACGTTTATTCCGTATTTACTTCTTAAGCTTAATTCTTTCATAGACTTTCCATACCACTCTTTTGGACTTTCTATTTCAATTATAGAATAATCTGGTGATAATTCTATATAATCTAAGATGCTTGAAGAAACTAAGTTATGAGCTACTCTAACTCCCATATCCTTCTCAGGTAAGATTACTCTGTCTGCTCCTATTTTATATAAAACTTTAGCATGTAAATCACTATTTCCCTTAGCTATTATATATTTTATTCCCATATCTTTTACAAGTAATGTTGCCATAACACTTGCTTGTATGTTAGCTCCTATTGTAACTACAGCCACATCAAAATTTCTTAATCCTAAAGTTCTTAAAGCATTTTCATCTGTTGCATCCATTTGAACTGCATGAGTTACACTATCTGATATTTCTTGAACTAAATCCTCATTAGAATCAATTGCTAAAACATCATGACCTAAAGCATATAAAGTTTTAGCTACTGATGATCCAAATCTTCCTAATCCTATAATAACGAATTGTTTACTTGACATAAGCCTTACACTCCTAACTTATTTATCCTATTAATATTTTATCTTCTGGGTATTTGTATGCACTTGGTTTCTTTCTATTAGCTAAAGCTAGAACAACAGTCATAGGGCCCACTCTTCCTAAATACATAGTTATTATTATTATTATTTTTCCTATTACTGAAAGATATGGAGTTAATCCAAGAGTTAATCCAACTGTAGCAAAAGCTGATGTAACTTCATATAGAATATATTCTAATGAAAATCCTGGTTCTGTTACTGCTAAAATTAATGTTCCAAGTACCACTATACCAAAACCTATAAATAAAACAGCAAAAGCCTTATACACTAATTCTTTTGAAATTCTCTTCTTAAATACTTCAGTATCCTCTCTTCCTCTTATTATAGAGATTAGAGTAAGTACTACTATACCAAAGGTAGCAGTTTTAATTCCCCCTGCTGTTGACCCTGGTGATCCACCTACAAACATTAATAATATAGTTAAGAATTTTCCAGCTAAAGTCATATCCGCAGTAGAAACAGAATTAAATCCAGCAGTCCTTGTGGTTGCTGAAGCAAAGAATGCATTAGTTAATTTATCTCCAAAACTCATATACTTAAGAGTATTAGGATTATTATATTCAAATATGAACATAAGGATAGCTCCCCCAATTAAAAGGATAGCTGTTATCATTATTACAACTTTAGAGTGTAAAGATAATTTCTTATATCCCTTATAATTATATAATTCTGACCAAACAGTAAATCCTAAACCACCAATTACTATTAAGGCTGCAATTGTTAATATTACGGTTTTATTGTTAGCATATCCAACTAGATTATCTCCAAATAAATCAAACCCTGCATTACAAAAAGCTGATATAGAATGCCAAATACTATAGTATATTCCTTTTAAGAATCCAAACTTGGGTATAAATTGAGTAGATAATAATAGTGCACCTAACATTTCTACTGAAAATGTAAATGCTAAGATATATCTAATCATTCTAACTAACCCCTGTATTCCAAAGGTATTCATAGCTTCTTGTATAAGAAGTCTTTCCCTTAAGGTTATTTTTTTCTTAACCATTAAGGCAAATAAAGTTGTAAAGGACATGAATCCCAATCCACCTATTTGTATTAAGATTATTATGACAGTTTTCCCAAAATAGTTCCAATGTGCCGCTGTATTTAATGTTATAAGTCCCGTAACACATACAGCTGAAGTTGAAGTAAATAAACTATCTAAAAAAGGAGTAAACTCACCACTTTTAGATGATATTGGAAGACTTAATATTATAGCACCTAATAAAATAACCATAGAAAAACCTAAAGCTAAAATCTGAACGGCGCTAAATTTTATCTTTTTTGTCAGTTTAATGTACATAATTAAACCCCCAACTTAAACTAATATTATATTTTTCCTTTAATTTTATTATATCTTATTTTTAATTTATATATGTAAAGTTGTCTTATTTTTAGAATTTAAAAGTAATTTTATTTAATTGTAATTGCAAATAAGTTTAATTTTATTCAGATAAAAGTCTGAATAAAATTAAACTTATAAAATATAAATAAAATATAAAAAAAATGCGAGATAAACTCGCATCTGATATTAAGCGTTTAAGTGCTTTTTAGCTAATTCAACTAAATCAGCAAATGCTTTTGGATCATTTATAGCTATCTCTGAAAGCATTTTTCTGTTTATATCAACACCAGCTAATTTCATTCCGTTCATGAATCTTGAATATGAAAGACCGTTCATTCTTGTAGCTGCGTTTATTCTAGCTATCCATAATCTTCTGTAGTCTCTCTTCTTTAATCTTCTTCCAACGTAAGCATTTCTTAATGCTCTTATTACTGATTCGTTAGCAGTTTTGAATAACTTGCTTTTTCCACCATAGTATCCTTTTGCAAGTTTTAAAACTTTTTTATGATTTTTACGAGCATTTACCGCTCTCTTAACTCTTGCCATTTTCTAGACCTCCTACTCCGTGTTTTATCTTATAGATATGGTAATAATTTCTTCATTGCTTTTTCTTGTGCAGTTGAAACATAACCAGTTTTTCTTAAATTTCTTTTTCTCTTAGCACTTTTCTTTGTTAAGATATGGCTAGTGAAAGCGTGAGCTCTCTTTAACTTTCCAGTTCCTGTTTTTTTGAATCTTTTTGCTGCACCTCTATGAGTTTTCATTTTTGGCATTGTAAGTATCCTCCTCTCAAGTTACGCTTTTTTAGGAGCTAAAATCATTATCATGTTTCTACCTTCTAATTTAGCAGGTTTTTCTACTGAACATACTTCCTCTAATTGAGCTAAGAAACTATCTAATATCTTAACACCAACATGTGAATGCTCAGCTTCTCTTCCTCTAAATCTTACAGTTATCTTGACTTTATCTCCAGCTTCTAAGAATTTTTTAGCATTCTTAGCTTTTATTTCTAAGTCATGCTTTTCTATAGTTGGGCTAACTCTTATCTCCTTAACACTGATAACCTTTTGCTTCTTTTTTGCTTCTTTTTCTTTTTTAGATTGCTCGTAAATAAATTTACCGTAATCCATTATTTTGCAAACTGGTGGTTTAGCATTTGGCGAAATCATAACTAAGTCTAACTCAGCCTCATCTGCCATTCTTTGTGCATCTCTTCCAGATACAACACCAAGTTGCTCTCCTGTGCTAGAAATTAATCTAACCTCTTTTTCTCTTATTTCTTGATTGATTGCAAAATTTTTACTAATCTTGTTCACCTCCGATAGAATTTAGCCAACACAAATATATAAATAAAAAAGGACGGTTTTAAGCCGTCCTCTATTACCAAAATCAAATGTAATAAAATTCATGACCAAACTAGCATTAATAGCTGTAAGGTGAGAAACGGCTGTTTCTTCTTGACATCAGTTATCTTATCATTATTCTTTTTTATTGTCAACACAATTCATCAATTTCTTTTAAATAAAATAATAGTTTTTTATCTTTAAAACTTATAATTTTAAGATTTATTAAGATAAATATTTTTAAGTTTAAAAACTTATTTTTTTAAAATATCATTGTAACTTCTATGGGTTTCTACTCTTTCACCAAAGACACTTTTTATAGTCTGAATAAATTCTTTATTAATGCAATATTCTTCATTATATATTTTTATTTTTTTTGGTGCATTAGTTATTAAACCACTAATAATAATATCTTCTATATTTATTATTCCCTCTTCAGCAATATCTGTAATTTCATTTAAAAAATCCTTAAAGATATCAAGTCCTTTAGAATCTTTAACTTCATAGGATCCATTTCTTTGAACTATTATATTTACTTCTTCTAATTTACAATCTTGTATATCTACAAAATACTTTAATAGTTTTATGAATTCATTATATTCCTTTTCAATCATATAATCTTCTACTACTTTATCTATAATACATTCTATATCCTTTAACAAAGGTTTCATTCTAAAAGTTATAAAACCTTCTATGTTTATATAATCATTTTCTAATATAAATTCTTTTATATTCTCTATAATGTCATTTACCTTATTTAAACAATAAAAATCTTTATCAGAGCAAATCTTTTGCTCGCCTTTTAATATTTTATTTATAGCTAAATCAATTTCTAATATTTCATCATGTTTTAAAAAGAAATAATTTTCATTCATATAATGAAGCATTTCTTTTTCTCTATAGTGTTCTATTATAACATTATAGATAACATTACTTATATATAACATTATGGTCTCTCTTATCTTTTCATCAAAGTCACTATTTCCATAGTATATTTTAACGAAGTGAGTTCCACATGAGATACTTTCTGACACACCAATTATAATTCCTTTGCTCTTTAAAACACTTTTTATACTCTGTATGTCCTCTATTAATTTTTTTTCCTCCTCACAACATAATGTCATTAGAAGCATTTTTCTCACTCCTTTCTTTACTTTTAGTATGTATTAATTCACATGTAATATTCAAAAATATAAATTCATTAATCGACAATTTCTTTAATTTTTTAGTAAAATGAAATTATAAAATTTTGAATGAGGAGATTATTATGAGAACTTGTTTTGTTGATTATAGAATTTCAGAATTAGAAGAAAAAAAACTAAAGGATTTAAATCTTAATATAATTAAGGTACCAAAACATCCTAAACTATATGATGCTATAGATGGTCATCCAGATATACAAATAAATATCCTTAATGAAAATACTCTTTTATTAGCTAAAGATTCCTCTGAAGAATTATTTAATTCTATTCCAAAGGATTTAAATATTATAAAAAGCTCTTATAACTTAGAAGATAAATATCCTGGAAATGTAATTTTAAATGCTGTAAACTTGAAAAATGATTTTATACACAATCTAAACTTTACTGATTCTAAGCTAATTGAATCAGTAAAGGGAAAAAACTTAATAAACATAAAGCAAGGATATTCTAAGTGTTCTATTGCTGTAGTTTCTGAAAAAGCCTTAATAACTTCTGATAAAGGAATTTATAAAGCATTAAAACCTCATGACTTTGATATATTATTAATTCCTAGTGGTGATATTTCTCTTCCTGGTTTAGATTATGGATTTATAGGTGGAACCTGCGGATTAATTTCAAAAAATCAAATGGCTTTCTTTGGCAACTTAGAAAATCATCCCTACGGAAGTGATATTAAAAATTTCCTACTTAAATATGATGTTGAACCAATTTATCTTTCTAATGGAAAATTAATAGATAGAGGTAGTATATTAACTATTTAACAATCACTATATTTTACTCAATATAGTAATAAATGTTGATAAAATAGCATATAAATATTATTTTTTATATTTATCACCTTTATTGTTACAACTTAAATATATATTTTTCAGATAATAAGTGGATAAATTTAATATTTACTGAATTATTATTTAATTTAATTCATACTTTTCCATTCCCATTGATTATACATTTAATAATATAGTAAAATAAAACCAAGTGGTAATTACAACTATGTATTAAGAGGGGGAAAAGTATGTTTTATTTAGGTATTGATGCAGGTGGAACAAAAACATCATTTATGCTTATAAACCATTTAGGAGAGGTTTTATCAACTTATACTAGTGGTACATGTCATATACATCAAGTAGGTTTTGATGGTTTTAGAAAAGGTATTCAAGAAGGTATTGATAAGATTTGTAATGAAATTAATATATGCAGAGATGATCTTAGTTACTCATTTTTAGGTTTACCTGCTTATGGTGAAAATGAAAGTGAAAAATTAAAAATGAACTCTATAATAGCTGAAATATTAGGAGAAAATAAATTTTCTTGTGGAAACGATGTAGAAGTTGCCTTAGCTGGCTCCTTAGCTGGTAAACCTGGAATATGTATAATTCTAGGAACAGGAGCAATTGCCTCTGGTATAACTAATGATTTAAAAACAGCAAGAACTAGTGGATGGGGATATATATGTGGTGATGAAGGTTCTGGATATTGGATTGCCAAAAAAGGTGTTGAAATCTTTGGAAAACAATCTGATCATAGATTAGAAAGAACTGCCCTTTATGATATATTTAAAAATGAATTAAAACTAGAAAATGATTTTGATTTAATATTCCTTATAAAGGATGAATATAAACAAGATAGAACTAAAGTTGCAAATCTTGCAATGTTAGTTTACAAAGCTGCTCTTAAAGGAGATAAATATGCTTTAGATATATATAGACAAGCTGCTAAAGAATGTCTTCTAATGGTAAATGGATTAACTAATCAACTTGAGTTTACAGGAGTATTAAATATCTCTTACTCTGGTAGTGTATTCAACTCAAAAGAATTTATCTTGGACCCATTAAGAAATTATCTTCAAGATAATTATACTGCATTTAATTTAACAGCACCTATACTTCCACCAATTAAAGGCGCTGCATTAAATGCCTTAAAACTTCACAAAGGAGAAATTCCAGAAGGTGTAGTTCATAACTTAGCTAAAGAACCAAAAGAAATTTTAGTATAATAATATATTTTAAAAGGAGCATTATGAAAATAAGTAATAAAGTTTATAAATAGTATAAAGAAAAACTCTTAACACATTTATAAATTTTATCTTAAAGTTTCATAAAGCTCCTTTAATTTATTTATAATCTACATAAAGCTTAAAACCAATGCAGTTTTTATTGATACATTATTTTCTTTAACAAAGTTTTTAGCCTCTTTTCTAGGCACTTTAATAACTTCTATCTCTTCATTTTCTTCTAAATTTTCTGTTGAAATATTTCCATAAACCTTCATTTTAACCACAGCTACAGACTCATCAGACATACCTACTGAAGTATAGCTAGGCTTTATTAAATATTCACTTTCACTAGCTAAAAGTCCAGTTTCTTCAAAAAGCTCTCTTGTAGCAGCCTTTATTGCATCTTCTCCATTGTCTATAAGTCCAGCTGGGAATTCATATATATAATCATTTATAGCAGGTCTAAATTGCTTTAGCAGAACAAACTCATCATTTTCTGTTATTGGAATTATCATAACCCCATCTGCCTTATCATGTTTATTTACAACGCAGCTTAAATCTTCTTCTGTTCTTCTACTTGCTATAAAATATTCCTTAGAATTTCCAACCTTATTCTCAATATCTAATTTATATAAGTTTAAAAACTTGCAATCAGTTAATTTTTTTATATCCTTTATTTTCATCTTAATACTCCTCTCATATTTTAACTTTTAATTAAGCTTTAAATTAATACAAATTAAAATATATCTATATTTTTAACTATTCTACTTTAATTTTACACATAAAAAGGATAAATATAAAGTTTCCTTTATATCTATCCTAAAAATCTAATTAATTTCTCTTTAAACTTAAGATTCATTTTTTAAAGTATTATTTTCCTCATCTTTATTAAAGATTATTTTATCTTCTTTACTAATTTTCATAATTATATTTCCACTTGAAAATCTTATATTAAATTCACTTTTTAGTGGATTAATAAAATTCTCTTCCCAAAACCATATATATTTCCTAATAGTACTTCTTATTGTATTATATAATTCTAACTTTGCCATCTCATTATTTTTTAAAGAAACACTTTCTTTATTTTTTTCTACATTTTGGTCTCCTACTAAAAATTCTATATAAATCAATTCATTTTTACTTTTTATATAAAAGCCGTCACTATTACAATCTATAAAAGTAACTTTATCATCCATTAACCTTATAGTATTTTTTATCAATTCCCTTAACCTCATCTTCTCTAGATCAATTCTACTTTCAAAGGAACTTATTCTTAAACTTAAATATGGAGTTACCTTCCATCCCCTATTTATCTTTGATTTATTTTTATTATTTTCTTTATTATCCCTTAGAATTAAATAAGTTAAACATAAAGATAAAACAATTATAATAGCTAAAAACATCTTTACTCCCCCTACTAAGTTTATTTATATATTATATCTATTTAAAATATAATTAATACATTATGTATCCTAATTTTCAATATATTTACAAAACACATTTTTAATGTTAAATTAATTATTTATACTAATAAATTCTCAAAATATTAATGTACTTTTCTTATGATATAAAACATATTATATTGTAAGTTGTAATTTAATATATTATATGCTTTTTAAGGCACTTTATTGATACTTTATTCCATGATTTGTAAACCTTTACTATTATTTTATAATTTATCTGTAGGGGGTATTTTTATTATGAAAAAAGTTGTGAAACTACAAAAAGAAATTACTAATGACTTGGGAGATAAAGAAAAGTTAGATCTGTTAATAGCTATTGATAATGTAAGGTTAATTCAATATACTTGTCCTTCTAATGAATTTTTTTCAGTATCTCATAAGGATTTAATTGTATATAAAGAGAATAATACTCTTAAGATTTCTGAAAATCCTGTAAATAAAGATGTAATTGCCGTTTTAACTTGGTTTAAATATAAAGACACTCAAATAATCAAGCTTTTCATAAAGGATTCTTCTATAGCTAATGAAGAACTCTACCATATTACATTAAGAAAAGTATTTAAGGAAATTAAATTCTCTAACTTTGGTGAAAAGCTAATAAAATCTTTAATTTAAAAAGACTCTATTTTTAAAATAACATTTATATCTATATATTAATAAATGAACACTATTTTAAAAGAGCATAAAAAAACATCTATAAGAAATCTTATAGATGTTTTTTATGGAGGCGCCACCCGGATTTGAACCGGGGAATAAAGGTTTTGCAGACCTCTGCCTTACCACTTGGCTATAGCGCCATATATGGAGCGGGTACCGGGAATCGAACCCGGGTATCCAGCTTGGAAGGCTGGTGTTCTACCATTGAACTACACCCGCATTTGGAGCGGAAGACGAGACTCGAACTCGCAACTTTCACCTTGGCAAGGTGACACTCTACCATTGAGTCACTCCCGCAATAATGGTGGCTCGAGCAGGAATCGAACCAGCGACACGAGGATTTTCAGTCCTCTGCTCTACCGACTGAGCTATCGAGCCAAATGTCTTGAGCTTCTCAAGACATTTATTATTATATTAACTTAAAATTAATTTGTCAACTTATTTTTTATTTTTTTCTTCTTTTTCTTTCTCTTCTGCTTTTTTCATTTCTTCTGAAACTTCATCAGCAATAGATTTTTCTTTTTCTTCTAATAATTTTCCTATATCTTCTTTTGTAAATTTATATGCTTTATTACAGAAGTGGCATTTTAATTCCTCTTCTTTACCTTCATCATATAATTCTTTTAAATCTTTGTATCCTATGCTTAATAATGCTCTCTCTACTTTTTCTCTTGAGCAATCACATTTATATTTTGGAGTTTCTTCTTCTAATATTTTTAAATCCATTCCATCAAAAATGAATTCTATAACTTCTTCTATTGTTTTTCCTTCTGATAGCATTGTAGTTAATGAAGGAATCTCATCTAGTCTATATGTTAATAAGTCACCTAAAAGTTCATCAGCTCCTGGTAATAATTGAATTATAAATCCACCAGCTTTTTTAATTGAATGATCTCTATCTACTAATACTCCTAGGGCAACTGCTGAAGGTATTTGCTCTGAAGCTGTAAAATAATATGCTAAATCCTCAGCTATTTCTCCACTATATATAGGAACTTGTCCTACATATGGATCTTTTAATCCTAAATCTTTAATTACTGTTAATCCACCATTTTTACCAATAGCTTCACCAACATTTAATTTACCATTTTCTGTGTTTAAAGGTAAATCAACATGTGGATTTCCTATGTATCCTTTAACACTACAGTCTGAGTAAGCAGTTACAGTAACCCCTTTAGCCATTCCTCCACCATTGATTTGTAAAGTTACAACTTCTTTATCTGATTTTAGCATTGCTCCCATCATAGTACCTGCTGTTAACATTCTTCCTAAGGCAGCAGCTGCTGTAGGTGTACAATCATGTATTTTTGAAGCCTCATTAACTAACTCTGTAGTTTCTGTTGCAAATATTCTTATCATGCCATCTTTAGCTATGGCTCTTATTAATTTATCACTCATAATTTAATCCCTCCGTTATTTTTTTACTATATAAACTATTCTTTCAGTATCTGGTGTTACTTCATCTTCTGTATAACCATTATGCTTTTCTACTATTTTAAAACCTATTACATCAAGAATATATTCTATTTCACTTTCCTTATAAGCTCTTTCTTCATGAACCTCTGTGAATCTTTCATACTTTTCTCCATCTTTCACAAAGAAATTTAAATTCATCTCTACTATTTCATCTTCAAAAATATTTTCCCAAGCATAAAATAATTCTTCACTATCATATGTGTAAACATTGTTGCCTAATACTTCTGATATTTTATAGTATGAATTTATATCAAATACAAATAAACCATCCTCTTTTAAATGATTATATACCCCTCTTAAATAATTTTCTACACTTTCATCATCTAAAATATAATTTGTTGAATCTAAAACACATGTTATTAAATCAAACTTTCTATTTAATTCTAACTCACACATGTCTTGGCAAACTATCTTACCTCTAACTCTATGTTCTCTAAGCTTTTTATCTGCTTCTATAAGCATATCCTGTGAAAGATCAACAAAATAATTTTCTTTGAAGGATTTTCCTACATGAACACCAACATTTCCTGTTCCACAGGCTAAATCTAAATACATTTCCTTATTAATATTATACTTATCACATTTTGATAAGGCGTATTCTGCTATGTTCTCATAGTTTACATCTTCATATATAAGTTCATCATACACTTTTGCCATCATCTTATAACTCTTCATAATAATTTAAATCCCCCATATATTATTCTACCTAAAAATTATATACTTTTTTTACTTTTCGTCAACGTGAGGTTTTTTCCTACCTAATATTTCATCATTGCTAGGTAATTTAAGTTCTTTTTTTCTCTTAGTCATTAACCCACCAATTCTTCCTGTTTCCTCAGCAGTTAATCCTCCCCATCCAAATTTATCAACCTTATCACTTAGTCCTAATTCCCCAGCTATTTCATATTTCATCTTTTCTCTTAATTTTTCTGCTGGTGTTAATTCCTTATTAGATTTTATTTTTCCTTTTATAATTTTTTTTAATGGTGTCTTGCTCATATTCTTCCCCTACCTTAAATTTATTTTTAAAACTATTATTCCCCCTATAAGCTTAAATATTCATATTTAGTCAAATATGAAAGTTAACTTACTCAAATCCTTCAAATTAATCATAAAATATACTTGATAAAGTGTTTATCATTGAACTATATTTAATATATAGAAATAGAATATATTAAGATTATATTTAGGAGGGATATTGTGTACAATGTAGCAATAGTTGGGGCAACAGGAAATGTTGGAAGAAAATTCCTTGAAATCCTAGAAGAAAGAAATTTCCCCGTTAAAAAATTATATTTATTCGCATCAAAAAGATCAGCAGGAAAAACTTTAAAATTTAAAGGTGAAGATGTATTAGTTGAAGAATTATGCGAAGCTAATATTGAAAACAAGAAAATAGATTTTGCATTATTCTCAGCAGGCGGAAGTGTAAGCTTAGAATTTGCTCCTATTTTCGCAAAACATGGAGCAGTGGTTATAGATAACAGTAGTGCTTGGAGAATGGATAAAGAAGTTCCTTTAGTAGTGCCAGAAGTAAATCCAGAGGATGTAAAATGGCATAAAGGTATTATTGCTAATCCAAACTGTTCTACAATTCAAGCTATGGTAGCTTTAAAGCCACTATATGATAAATATGGTATAAAAAGAATAGTTTACTCAACTTACCAAGCAGTTTCAGGAGCTGGAATTCAAGGTATATTAGATTTACAAGAAGGAACTACAAAGAAATTCCCATATCCTATATTAGGTAATGTAATTCCTCATATAGATGTATTCTTAGATAATGGATACACAAAAGAAGAAATTAAAATGATTGAAGAAACAAAGAAAATACTTCATGATGATAATTTAAGAATAACTGCTACTACAGTTAGGGTACCAGTTTTAAATGCTCATAGTGAAAGTATAAATGTAGAGCTTAATTCTGAATTTGAACTTGAAAATGTTGTAGATTTATTTAATAGTTCAAAAGGAATAATAGTTCATGATGATGTAGAAAACTTAAAATACCCTACTCCACTTGAACTTAGTGGAAAAGACGAGGTATTCGTTGGAAGAATAAGACGTGATTTCAGCTTAGATAATGGTCTTAACCTTTGGGTTGTGGCTGATAATATAAGAAAAGGGGCAGCTCTTAATGCAATTCAAATTGCTGAAATACTTATAAACGAAAAATAATTTATTTTTTTGGAGGTAATACGTATGTTTAAAGGGTCTTGTGTAGCTTTAATAACACCATTTACTGAAGATGGCGTTAATTATGAAGAGCTAAGAAAATTATTAGAATGGCATATTAAAAATCATACTGACGCTATTTTAGTTTGTGGAACTACAGGAGAAGGTTCTACTATGACTTTAGAAGAAAAGAAAGAAGTTATAAAATTCTCTGTGGAAGTTGTAAATAAAAGAGTTCCTGTAATAGCTGGAACTGGAACAAATAATACTAAGGCTTCAATAGAATTAAGTAAATATGCTGAAGAAGTTGGCGCTGATATGGTATTAATAATAACTCCATATTATAATAAAACTTCTCAAAAAGGATTATATGCTCATTTTAGTGCTATAAATGATGCAATAAATATTCCTATTATGCTTTATAATGTTCCATCAAGAACTGGAATGAATATAACTCCATTAATGCTTGATAAACTTGCAGATTTAAATAATGTAGTTGCTATAAAAGAAGCTAGCGGAGATCTTTCACAAGTAGCTAAAATGGCTGAATTATGTGGTGATAGAATTGCTATCTATTCAGGTAATGATGATCAAATAGTTCCAATTTTATCTCTAGGCGGAGCTGGTGTGGTTTCAGTTTTAGCAAATATTCTTCCTGAAGAAACTCACAATATATGTGAAAAATATTTCTTAGGAGAAGTTATTGAATCACGTAACCTTCAACTTAAATATCTTTCATTAGCAAATTCTTTATTTATAGAAACAAATCCAATCCCAGTTAAAACAGCTATGAATTTAATGAATTTTAACTGTGGACCATTAAGATTACCATTATGTGAAATGGAAGATTCTAATTTAGTAATATTAGAAGAAAACTTAAAAGCTAATGGTTTAATAAAATAATCTATTATATAATAAGCATAATCGCCTTTAGGTGGTTATGCTTATTTAAAACTAATATCGGAGGTACCAATTATGGTTAAAGTTATATTAAATGGTTGTTCAGGAAAAATGGGTAGCGTAATTTCAAACTTAGCTGAAACAAAATTTCCTAATGTTGAAATAGTTGCTGGTATAGATAATAACACTAAGGCTCAAAGACCTTACCCAATCTTTGCAAAACCAGAAGATTGCAATGTTTCCTATGATGTATTATTAGATTTTTCAAGAGCTGATGCTTTAAAAAGCTTAGTAGAATTTTCAAAGAAAACTAAAAAACCACTTATACTATGTTCAACAGGATACACTAATGAAGACTTAAAATTTATAGAGGAATCTTCAAAAGAAATCCCTCTATTTAGATCTGCTAACATGAGCATAGGTATTAATTTAGTAAATAATTTATTAAAGAAAGTAGCTCCAGTTCTTTATGAGAACTTTGATATAGAACTTGTAGAAAGACATCATAATCAAAAAGTTGATGCACCAAGTGGAACTGCTCTTTTATTAGCTCATACTATTCAAGACTCTCTTAAGGAAGAAACAAAATTACTTTACGGAAGAGAAGGAATTGCTAAAAGAGAAAAAAATGAAATCTGTGTAAATACAGTAAGAGGTGGCGGAATAATAGGAGACCATGAAGTTATTTTTGCTGGTGATGGTGAAGTTATAGAAATAAATCACAAAGCTATTTCAAGAGATGTTTTCGCTATAGGTGCTTTAAAAGCATGTGAATACATGGCTGATAAAACTAAAGCTGGAAAATACTCAATGGATGATGTTTTACAACTAAACTTCTAATAAAATTTTTATAAAATACTGAAACACACCTTGTTTTAAAGTATCATTAATTTCTATGTACGAATTTAAAGATCTGAAAGAAGATTTTAAAAGATTATATACTCTTTTAGAACCTTTCAATTTAAATTATTCATAATAAATAAAAATATTTAAAACAAAGTAAAATAATAAAACTTATAAATATATTTTGAGAATTATTTTCTTCTCTTAATACTATTTATAAGTTTTATTTTTAATTTTATATAACTTATTTTATTTTTGCCTTTTTAAATTATCTTTTATTTAAGACATAGTTTACTTTTTTAAAGTTTTTATAAAAGCCTCTAATTTATCTAAAGCTCTTTCAAGTTCATCTTTGCTATAGCAGTAAGATATTCTAATATACCCTTCTCCACCTTTTCCAAAGGCATCTCCTGGTACACAGGCAACTTTGCCTTCTTTAAGTAATCTATGACAAAATTCTTCTGATGTTAATCCAAACTTACTTATATTAGGATAAATATAAAAAGCTCCTTTAGGTTTTTCCACTTCTAATCCCATACTTATTAATCTTTTATAAGTAAAATTCATTCTTTCTTTAAAAGATTCCTTCATATCTTCAACATCATTCATACAAGATTTTAATCCTTCTAAGGCTCCCCATTGAGAAATAGATGTTGCACATGAAGAATTATATTGATGAACCTTTATAATTTGATCATATATTTTCTTAGGACATGCTACATATCCAATTCTAAGACCTGTCATTGAAAACATCTTAGAGAATCCACTTACATATATTATTTTTTCTTTTATATCCTTACATTGAGCTACAGAATAATACTCCTCTTCAAAACAAAGGGATGAATAGATTTCATCAGTTAATACCAATATATCATTTTCTTTTATAATCTCTACTAACTCATCTCTACTTTTTTTACTAAGTAATGCCCCTGTAGGATTACATGGATAAGAAAGAACTAAAAGTTTTCCCCCTTGTTTTATTCCTTCTTTTAAGCTTTCTATGTTAACTGAAAAATCTTCATTTAAATCGTAATTTATAACTTCACATCCTATTATTTTGCTTATGCTTTCATAAGCTGGATATGCAATTGATGGAACTAAAACCTTCTCTCCAGGATTTAAAAGAGCTGTCATAGCTGCATATAGCCCTTCACTTCCACCTACAGTTATAATTATTTCATCCTTACTAAAATCAATGTCAAAATTATTATTTAGTAGACTTGATATTTCTTCTCTTAATTCAACTATACCAGCATTAGCTGTATATGTTGTCTTTCCTTCTTCAATAGCCCTTATCATAGCTTCTTTAACCTTTTCTGGAACAGGAAAATCTGGCTGTCCTAGAGTTAATGATATAGCCTCTGGGAATTTTACTACTTCATTATAGAATTTTCTTATTCCTGATATTTCTACCCCAATAACATTTTTATTCATTAAAATTCTATCCCCTCTCTAGCTGGAACTCCTTTTTTATAATAATGCTTAATTTCTCTCATCTCTGTTATTAAATCAGCTTTTTCCATTATTTTTTCTGGTACATTTCTACCTGTAAGAATTAATTCCATATCTTTAGGTTTCTTTTCAATTAATTCTACAATTTCATCTTCTCCTATAAATCCTCCAGAAATTGAAGCCATTACCTCATCTAAAATTAATATATCACATCCTCTATTTTCAACTAGTCCTTTTACAAAATCAAAGCCTACTCTAACCTCTGATTTTAACTGAGCTAACTCTTCCTCATTTAATTCCCAAGTAAATCCTTTAACCTTTTCAAATCTTAATATCTCTAAGTTATCAAATCTCTTAGCAGATTCTAATTCACCTGTTTTCCATGATTTAAGGAATTGAACCACCTTTACTTCCATTCCATCACCTGCAGCTCTAAAAGCTAATCCCATTGCTGCTGTAGTTTTTCCTTTTCCATTTCCAGTATATACTTGAACATATCCTTCTTTAAGTCTTGCCATATTTTATCACTCCTTTAAATTATATTTTATAATATATTTGATTTTTTAAACAATCTATTTATTAAATAATATAAATTTTACGTTTTTCTCTTTTATTGATAATCATTTTTGTTTATAATAATTTATATTGTATGTTATATTTTAATAAATATATAGACAAAATGCATTATAAATAGAAAGGATGTAATTTAATATGAGTTATAACTTTACAGATCCATATGAAATTGCTAGATTCATAAAGGAAGTAAAAAAATCAACTCCTGTTAAAGTTTATCTTAAAGGTAACTTAGAAGGTGTAGAATTAGGTTCAATAGAATGTTATGGAAATAATGATTTCTATGTATTATTTGGAGAAAGTGATGAAGTTGCTACTTTCTTAACAGAAAATAAAGATAAAATAGTAAGCTTTAGACTTGAAAATGATAGAAGAAACTCAGCTATTCCAATGTTAGACCTTTTAAACATAAACGCTAGAATCGAACCTGGCGCAATAATAAGAGACAGAGTATCAATCGGAGATAACGCTGTTATAATGATGGGTGCTGTCATAAACATAGGAGCTGAAATAGGCGAAAGTTCAATGGTAGATATGAACGCTGTTATAGGTGCTAGAGGAAAACTTGGAAAAAGAGTTCACTTAGGTGCTGGAGCTGTTGTTGCTGGAGTTTTAGAACCACCTAGCAAAACTCCATGTATAATAGAAGACGATGTTTTAATAGGAGCTAATGCTGTTATCCTTGAAGGTGTTAAAATTGGAAAAGGCTCAGTTGTAGCTGCTGGATCAGTTGTAGTTGAAGATGTACCAGCTGGCGTAGTTGTAGCTGGAACTCCTGCTAAAATCATTAAATCTGTTGATGAAAAGACTAAAGATAAAACAGAAATATTAGATGATTTAAGAAAATAATAAAAAATAGCCATGAGGATTTATTCCCATGGCCTTTTTATTAAAACTTTTAAGAAATTTCTTCACCAGATTCATTTTGTTCTGATTCAACAGATACTTTTTCCATTTTAGAAATTGAAACCTCATATGCTATTTTCTTAACAACTTCAGTTTCAGATATTTTCTTTTGATATTCTCTACTTTGAAGTCTTCCCCAAATTCTTATATTATCCCCTACTTCTAATGTTTTACAGAATCTTGAGTTTCTTCCCCATGCTATAGTTGGGATATAATCTGATTTATTATAAGATCTATTTACAGCTAATAATAAGTCAGCAATTTCTCTTCCAAATGGAGTTGTTCTATAAACTGGCTCCTTACAAATAAATCCATCTAAGAAAATCTCATTAGGATTTTTACTTCTTTCTTCACAGTATTCTATATTTCTTGCAAAAACTGTTAAGATAAGTTTGTTATTTCCATCTATAAATTTGTTGTAACTTCTTAATTGTCCTTCAACTACTATTTCAGTTCCAATTTTTAAATCCATAGTGGTTATTAATCTTTCTGATACAGTAATATTTAATAAGTCCTTTGAATCACTTAATCTCATAACCTCTAAGTTAAATGTATAGAAACCCTCTCCATACATCTCGTGACTGAACTCTAATTCTGAAACTACAGTTCCTTCTAAATAAATTTTGTTGTTTAACATTAAATTATCCATTTTAACCTAAACCCCTCTCCCCATTAGTGTTTAATCATATAAGTTTAATATGTTTTTTATATTTATCTGTATATCTAATAACTATTTCCATTATAATACATTTTGTTCAACGATTTCAACTATTATTTTGTTTCGTTTTAATTAACAATTGTTTTCCATTGTCATCTATTTCGTAACTATTTTCATATATTATGTCGCTTATTTTAACAAATTCATATCCTTCTGATTTTAATTTTGGAATTATTTCCTTAAGATTCTCTACAGTATATTTACCATTATTATGATATAAAAGTATTGACCCACCTTTTACATTGTCAATTACCTTTTTATATTCTCTCTCTTTGCTCTCTCCTTTCCAATCAACACTATCAACATCCCATTGTATACTTTTATATTGTAATCCATGAATAACACTTAAACTTTCTTGGCTATATGAACCACTAGGAAATCTAAATAAATTAGTCTTTACTCCAACTTCCTTTTCTATTATTTCTTCTGTTTTTTTAACCTCTTCAATTATTCTCTCTTTTCCTATATTCTTAAAATCAGGATGTACATAACTATGATTTCCTATTTCGTGTCCTCTCTTATGAATTTCTACTAACTTTTCTCTATTACCTTCAGGATATATTACCCACTTACCCATTATAAAAAATGTAGCTTTTACATTATTTTCATCTAGTAAATCTAAAATTTCATATAAATAATCATTTTCTGCCCAATTCACATCAAAGGTCAGAGAAATTTTTTTATCCTCTCTATCCACACAATGAATTGGCTTATTATCTTTTGCAAAAACATTAATAGGCAATGTAAATATGGCAATAATAACAACTAAAGTAATGGTAGTAATAAAGTTTTTACAAATAAAAAAATTATTATTTTTTTTCAAAGTATTCACTCCTTAATATTTAATATTAATCAAATAACTTTATTATCTTAAAACATATATGGTATAATAGGATTATTATTTCAAAACAGTTATGGAGGAAAACATAAATGTATGATAGCACATTAGAATTAGCTGAGAATAAATTACTTCTTTTATATATAATAAAGTCCATAAAATATCCTATATCTAACACACAATTAACAGATATAGTTTTAGAAAATAGTTTTATAAATTATTTTATGTTACAACAATATGTATCTGAATTAATTTCTTCTGAGTTCTTAGAATATAAAACTCAAGATGATGATAAAGAAATCATAGTACTTACGGAAAAGGGAGATAAGGTACTATTCTTCTTTAAAGATAGAATATCTCCAAACAAATTAAAACTTATAGATGAATATGTACGCAAGCATGTTGAAAAAATAAAAAAAGAATTAAGTATATCTGCTGATTATACTGTTGGAGAAGACAGTTCTTTCATAGTAAATCTTAAAGCAATAGAAAATAATACTATTCTAATTGATTTAAATGTAAGCGTTCCTTCCAAAACTGAAGCAAAAGCTATTTGCAACAAATGGGAAAACAATTCTTCCGATATATATAACAAAATAATTCATGCTCTTATAGAAGATTAATAATCCTGCTATTATTATTAGCAAAAATCGTTATAAAATTTATATAATTTAGGGGGAAAACATAATTGTTTAAAAAACATAATTTTCACTTTAATTGGCTCCCACTAATATTGATATCAACAGTTTCAATCATGTTAATTTTTAATATTAGGAGCATTTTAAGTGAAGGTATTAGACCATTTTTATCAGTTTTAACACCATTTTTTTGGGCTTTTGGTATAGCTTATTTAATAAATCCTCTCATGATGCTTATTGAAAAGAAGTTTAAACTTAAGAGAGCTTTTTCCTTAATGATAAGCTATATTTTAGTTATAATATGTGTTTACATATTAATTGCAATTATTGTTCCTACAATATTTGATAGTTTGTCAGAATTATTTAGTAATCTTAGTGAATATGCATCCTCTGCTGAAAGTTGGATTAATAACACCTTAGCAAGTATGAATGTTCCTTTAGATTTAAATCATTTAAATACTTCTGCTACGGAATTTATTTCTAAGACATCAACCTTACTATCTAATATAGTAGGTAGCTTGTTAACTCAAACTATAAAAATAACTTCATCTGTTGTTAAATTTGTATTTGGATTTATTATTTCCATATACATGTTAATGGATAAGGAAACTTTAATTGAAGGTTGTAAAAAAATTATAATTGCAGTTATGCCATCTGAAAAATCTTCAGAACTTTTTATTAGTTTCATGGCAGAAGCTCATAATATCTTTAGTAGATTTATAATAGGTAAAATTATAGATTCACTTATAATAGGAGTGCTTTGTTACATAGGTTTATTATTAATGGGTACTCAGTATGCGGTGCTTATTTCTTTCATAGTTGGATTAACAAATATGATTCCATATTTCGGTCCATTTATAGGAATGATTCCTGCATTTTTATTAACACTTATTGTTCAACCATCTATGGCAATATGGGTTCTTTTATTCATATTCATCCTTCAACAATTTGATGGTTGGTACTTAGGTCCAAAAATATTAGGAGATCAAGTAGGTGTTTCTCCACTATTTATAATATTCGCTGTTACAGTTGGTGGTGGAATATTTGGTGTTTTAGGAATGTTCTTAAGTGTTCCTATAATAGCCTTAATAAAAATATATACAGAAAAATTCATTGAATACAGATTAGAAAATAAAAAACAAAACTTTAGTGAATAATATAAAGGGGATATTTTATAATATCCTCTTTATTTTTTTATATTTATTATTTAACTAATTGTTAATAATTATTTAAATATGATGTTCTAAAATAAATATTATGTTATTATTAAATAATTAAGTTTTAGCTACTCATTAAAACGTTTAAACAAATCATAAAAAGGAGTACTTATGGATAAAAAGAAACACTTTAATTTTAGTAAAAAACAAAAAATAACTATATTTTCTTTATTAGCTATCCTTATATTAATCGCATCTGTAGTAGGCTTTTTTGTTTTTAGATTTTACAACCACTCCTACGAAGGAAATACGGATCCTGCTAAAGTTAATACTGTAGATGAAGATATTAAGTTTAAAGAGGTTCCAGGAATAACAAATATTCTTTTGCTTAGTAGCGATGCTAGACCTGGAGAAGATGTATCTAGATCAGATTCAATAATGATCTTAACAATAGATAATATCAATAAAAAGTTAAAAGTAACTTCTTTAATGAGAGATATGTTAGTAAAAATAGATGGTCATGGAGAAGAAAAATTAAATCATGCCTTTGCTTATGGTGGTCCTACTAAAACAATTGAAACTATTCAAAATAATTTCGGAATAAAATTAAATAATTATGTAATTGTAGATTTTAGTGCTTTTGTTAAGGTTATAGATGCTATAAACGGAATTGAAGTAACAGTTAAAGATTATGAACTTGATGAACTTAATAAATATATTTTAGATGGTGGCGGTTCTGAAGAAGATTTACTTCCTTCACCTGGAACTTATAATCTTAATGGTTATCAAGCCTTATCTTATGCTAGAATTAGAAAAGTTGGTAATGGTGAATATGAAAGAACTGAAAGACAGAGAGCTGTTCTTCAAATCGCTTTAGAAAAAGTTAAAGATATGTCAACAGTTAAACTTGTTTCCCTGCTTAATGAATTATTCCCATATGTAAAAACTAATATTTCCTTAGGAAATGCTATGGATTATGGATTTACAGCTTTAAATGTAGGTAAAAAGTGTAACTTTGAAATAGAACAATTTAGAGTTCCTCTAGATAGTATTTCAAAGGGTGGAATCATTAATAATAAGGGTTGGGTCTTTGTTATTGATAAGGTAGAAACATCAAAGGCTCTTCAAGAGTTCATATTTAATGACAATAAAAATTATGAACCTGATACTAGTAATTTTGACTCTATAATAGAACAATACTTTAATGACTATGATATTAAAGATGATACTACTCACCCAGATTATGAATATGTACCTAGTATAAATACTAATGGAAATTTTGAAAAACCTAAAAATAATTCTGGCAATAGTAGTAATAATAATAAAGTAGAAAAACCTTCTAGCCAAGGAAATAGTGTAAATTCTTCTAATAAACCAAGTAGTGGAAGTACTTCTACTGGTAATAATTCTACAGAAAAACCTAATACTTCAGAAAAACCAAGTATTCCTCAAGAAACTCCAACAGAAAAACCCTCTGAAAATAATGGCTCTAGTGGAAATGGAGAATCCTCTAACATACAATCTAATAATGGAAATACTTCTTCTGAAAATAATAATAATCAAAATAATACTCAAGGAAATTAATAAAGAGCTATATAGAACCTAATAAACTTAGATTCTATATAGCTTCTTCTTTGTTATTATAAATATAATATTACAGAGAAAAAGTGACTTATGCTTCCTCCCATTACAAATAAATGCCAGATAGCATGATTGTATGGCATTCTATCTAAAACAAAAAATATACATCCTAAGGTATAAAACAAGCCACCTATAAGAAGCAAAAAGACGGCCATATGAGGTACTCTTTGCCATACATCCTTAACTACAAAGATAACTGCCCACCCCATAAATATATATAATAAGGTTGATAGATTCTCAAACTTATTTATACAAATAAATTTAAATACTATTCCTAATAGGGTTAGCACCCAAATCATAATAAATATAACCATAGCTTTTTTATTATCCCTTAAACATACTAATACATAAGGTGTATATGTTCCTGCTATTAAAAGATAAATTGATGAATGGTCAATTATCCTTAAAAACCTCTTTACTTTTTTATTTGGAATACTATGATATAATGTTGATCCTAAATAGAGTAAAAATAGAGTTATTCCAAATATAGTGAAACTTATTACCTTATAAACATCTCCACTTAAAGATGAGAAAACTATAAGTAAAACAGCTCCTGCTATAGCTAATACCACTCCAATTCCATGAGTTATTGCATTAGCAATTTCTTCTCCTTTAGTATAAAAGTTTAATTCTTCACTCACAATTACCGTCCCCCTTCCTTTCACATGTTATTATATGCATATTTTCAATTTATATTTGTAATTATATCATTTATACTTTATGATTAAACATGTTTAGAAAAATTATTTTAAAGGTGGTTTTTAGTATGAATCATTCTGCTGACTATTTTATAAAATCATTAAATATGACAGCTCATCCTGAAGGTGGATATTTTAAAGAATCCTTTGTTTCACCTAGCAAACTTGCTCCAAATACTTTACATATAAATGAAGAGCGTTTACTTTGGACTAGCATATATTTCTTATTAAGAACTGGAGAAGTTTCAAATTTTCATAGGTTAAAATCTGATGAAATGTGGTATTTCCATGCTGGAGAATCCTTAACAATTTATATGATAAGCCCTTATGGCGAACTTATAGAAAAACAACTAGGATTAAACATAGAAAAAGGAGAAACTCCTCAAGTTTTAGTTCCTAAGGATTATATATTTGGTTCTGCTATGAATAATGAAGGCTTTTCCCTAGTTGGTTGTATGGTAGCACCTGGCTTTGATTTTAAAGATTTTGAGTTATTTGAAAAAGAAGATTTGCTTGAAAAATATCCAAATTACAGAGAAGTAATAGAAAAATTAACTAGATAAAAAACTTTTATAAAAATAAAAAACTTACAAATTTACTAAAGAATCACCCTATTTCTTTAAGAATTATTTGTAAGTTTTTTTATTAGCTTTTAATTGAATATATTTTATTAATTAAATTTCGCAATATGTTTTTTCAGATATTTCATCATAGTACTGAGCTTGTTTTTCCTTGCTAAATATTACTTCTAACACATCCCCAGATTGAATTTTAACATCTCCATTTGGTATTATTTCCTCTGCACCTCTAAAGATAGTTATTATTAAACTACCCTCAGGCCACTTCACATCTTTTATAAGTTTTCCTTCTAATTCAGAACCAATCTTTACTTCAAAATCAAAAATTTCTTTTTTCTTTACGCCAGTATTAAACTTAATATTCATTCTTTCTAATAATTTCTCTAATAAACTTTCATAAATAGGCTTATTATTAAGCATATCAGAAACTAAGTATGCCACAGTAACTGTTATAGCCACTGGTAATAAATGTTTAAAAGTTCCTGTCATCTCAGTTATAAGCATTAATCCAGTAATAGGAGCCTTAACTATTGATGCAAATTGTGCTGCCATAGCTAGCACTATAAAGTTGACTATTAAGGAATCACTTATTCCTAAATATTTATTTAAAAGTAATCCAAATATTGCTCCTACTAAAGCACCTATAGCTAATAAAGGAAAGAATATTCCGCCTGGCACTCCTGAGGAATAACTAAAGAATGTAAATATAAATTTTATTACTAAAATTACTATTAAAAGTTTTATTGCAATATTATTTCCTATTACACTTTCAATTAAAGAGTCTCCCCCGTCAATTACTTCTGGAATTGTTAAGGCTAAAATTCCAACCATAACAAAAGGTATTATTGTTTTAAATTGAATAGGAATTTTTTTTAAAGTCTTCACATAAAAATCCTGTGTTTTTAAAAGTCCTTTATTAAAAATCCATCCTGTTGCTCCTAATATGGCTCCTAATATTAATAATGTCCAATAGTATTGTATTGGCAATGAATTTGTAGGTGGTATTTTTATGCAAAAATCATTTCCTAAAATAAGATTATCCACCAAAACTCCTGTAAGAGAAGCTGAAAGTGCAGCTAACATAACTGGCAAAGAAAAACTTCTATGTACTTCTTCAAGAGCAAATATAGCTCCTGATAAAGGGGCATTAAATATTACAGCAAGACCTGAACTTGCTCCCCCTGTTATTAATAATCTCTTTTCAAAGTCACTTCTTTTAAATATTTTAGCAAAGCCTTCTCCTATTGAAGCTCCAATTTGAACTGAAGGACCCTCTTTACCTAATGAAAGGCCAGATGCCATACATATTATTCCGCCAATAAACTTATCTCTAAATACTCTTAGCCAGTTTACACTTATTTTTCCACTTAACTCCCCTTCAACCTGTGGAATACCACTTCCACCTATCATAGGATTCTTTTTAACTATGATTCCAACTATAAATCCTAAAAATATAAGAACTAAAAATATAGGAATTATAAGCTTTGGATTTTCTCTTGTATATGAATATACCTTATTAAAGCCTTCCATTCCAAATCCTATTATGGTCTTATAAATCATTATTACAATTCCAACAATTATACCTACTAATATTCCTTGTACTATTATTTTAAACTCTAAATTATTTAATCCACTTATCTCTTTATCCTTATCCATATTAATCACATCCATAATATTTTATGAATAAATTATATACCTTTTGTTAACAATAGTTCAAATTTTAATTTTCTCATTTATCCAGTTAAATACAACTTATCTACTTAAGTCTAATACTTTATACTTCTTAAGTATGTATTCTCATTATTTCTTATGGCCTTTCTCATATCTCCAACCATGTATAAAGAACCACAAATTAATAATAAATCATCATCATTAGTAAGAGAATACGCCTTATTATAGGCCTCTTTATAATCCTTAAACTTAAAAACTTCTTTTACATATTTTTTTACTTTAATATATAAATCTTCAATATCCTCGGCCCTATCACTATGAGGTTCAACTATAACTACCCTATCTACTCCTCTAGTTATTTCTTCCACCATTTCATCTACTTGTTTATCACCTAGAACCCCTAATATTAATGTTATATTTTTAAAATTAAAATATTTATCTATACTATTTCTTAAACTTCTTATTCCATCAATATTGTGAGCTCCATCTATAACAACTAATGGATTTTCATTTAATACTTCCATTCTTCCAATCCATCTTACTTTTTTAAACCCTTCCTTAATAGCTTCATTACTTATGTTTACTCCATTATTTCTCAATTTAATTAAGGTTTTTAATGCCAATAAGAAATTCTTTACTTGATGATCTCCAAGTAAACATAAATCTATTTTTAAAATTTCATCTTCTAGTGAGACTTCTATTTTCTGAACATATTTTTCTTTATCTATAATTATATTTCTTATGTCTTTAGTATAAACAACCTCTAAATTACAACCTAATTCATTACATCTCTCTTTTATTACTTCTAAGGCCTTTTCTTCTTGTGGATAAGATATTACAGGTGCACCATTCTTTATTATTCCACATTTTTCCTTTGCAATTTCCTCTATGGTATTTCCTAAAATATTCATATGATCTAGGCTTATTGAAGTAAGTACAACTACCTCAGGAAGGACCACATTGGTTGCATCTAATCTTCCCCCTAAACCAACTTCTAAGACAGCATAATCAACTTTCTTTTTAGAAAAATAATAAAACATTAAAGCAGTTATTATTTCAAACTGAGTTGGACTTTCATAGCCAAGCTCCATAACTTTATCTATAGCCTTTTTAACATCTCCCATAAGAACTGCTAAATCGTCTTTATTTATATTCTCACCATTAATCTGTATTCTCTCTTCAAATTCCTCTAAATAAGGTGATGTGTACATTCCAACCTTAAAGCCAGCTTCCCTTAAAACAGAACTTATCATAGCAGTAGTTGAGCCCTTACCATTTGTTCCTCCAATATGTATAAACTTAGTGTCCTTATGAGGATTCCCTAAAAACTCCAAAACCTTTTCTATTCTATCTAATCCTAAATTCATTCCAAACCTTGATGCAGTAACAATATACTCCATAGCTTCATCATAATTCATCATTCCTATAGCCCGTTGCCAAAAATCTATAAATATCTATAAATCTTGTTTAATTCCCTGTTCTACGAGTCAGATTTTGAAAACTATAAATAGGATTCTACTTTCCTTTTATATAACTCTCAGAGGGCTTAAATTCGGATACAACGCATCCTACATATACAAGTTATCTTGCTTTTGATATATCTTGTATTACTATATTTGCTTGGTTTTCGCTTCTAAGTACGCACTTAGATTTTCTTTAAACACTAAAACCCTCAAGGTTCTACCCTATGACTATATTACTTTCGCAATATATGGGATTCACAATAGCTATTAATATTTTATCCTAAACACAAACATTTTAACCATACTAAGATTTTATAAATATTATTACCTTTTTATAGATTTATAACAACAGTCACCTCCCTCCTTAAAATATATAAAGAAAGTGTATCACAAAGTGCTTAAATAATAAAACTTATAAATAGTATGAAGAGAATATCTGTGTAAGCTTTAGAATTTAAGCAATCATGGAGAGAACTTTGCGTTAAGAAGATTGAATGTCCGACGCGAAGCTAGTTTTCAATCTTTAGCAAAGTTCTCGGAATGACTGCTATAAATTCTTAGCGAAACACAGTAATTCTCGGAATATATTTATAAGTTTATTTAGCACTTTAGATACACTAAAGTTTTCTTGTTATATTATTGTAAAGCTTCTATTCTTTCTAGAACAGCCTCTAACATTTCTTTATATTTAACACCTTTTGCTCTTTCTTCATTAACAACAGCCTCTGGTGCTTTGCTTACGAATCTTTCATTAGAAAGTTTCTTCTCAACTCTTAAGATTTCTCCCTCAAGTTTAGTTTTCTCTTTATTTAATCTTTCTAACTCTTTTTCTCTATCAACTAAGTCAAGTAATGGTAAGAATAATTCTCCACCTTTAACAACTACTGATACTAAGTTATTATCTAAGTTATCCTTATTATCTAAGAAAGTAACTTCTGATGCAGATGCAAGCTTTTCTAAGTAAGCTCCACCATTTATGAATGCATCTTTAGCCTCCTCTGAAGCGTAAGCCATAACCTTAGCTTTTCTTGAAGGTGGTACATTCATTTCAGCTCTTAAGTTTCTTAATGATCTTATAGCTTCCATTATGAATGTCATGTCCTTCTCAGCTTTTTCGTTATTTAAAGCTTCATCATATGTTGGCCAAGTAGCTATTGTAATTGACTCAGTTTCTGTGCTTAAGTGAGTATATATTTCCTCAGTTATGAAAGGCATTACTGGGTGTAATAATTTTAATCCTGTATTTAATACAGTGTAAAGTACGTTAAATACTACTCCCTTAGCTTTTTCATCATCACCATATAATACTGGTTTAACTAATTCTATATAGTAATCACAGAACTCTGTCCATAAGAAATCATGTACTTTTTGAAGAGCTATTCCTAACTCATATTTTTCCATGTTTTCTGTAACTTCTTTGATTAATGAGTTCATTCTTGATAATATCCACTTATCTGCTAAGCTATATTCTTTGCAGTCTTTGTATTTATACATAAGCTCTCTATCTAAGTTCATCATAACGAATCTTGAAGCATTCCAAATCTTATTAGCAAAGTTTCTTGCAGCTTCAACTCTTTCAGGAATGTATCTTATATCATTTCCTGGAGCATTTCCTGTTACTAACATGAATCTTAATGCATCAGCACCATATTCATCTATAACTTCTAATGGATCAACACCATTTCCTAAAGATTTACTCATTTTTCTTCCTTGAGCATCTCTTATGATACCGTGAATTAATACTGTATCAAATGGAGTTTCTCCCATGTTGTGGATACCTGAGAATATCATTCTAGCAACCCAGAAGAATATTATGTCGTATCCTGTAACTAATGTTGATGTTGGATAGAAGAACTCTAAATCGTCAGTTCTATCAGGCCATCCTAAAGTTGAGAAAGGCCATAAAGCTGAACTAAACCAAGTATCTAGAACGTCTTTATCTTGTTCTATGTTCTCTGATCCACACTTACAGCACTTAGTTGGATCCTCTAATTCAACCATGATTTCTCCACAATCTTTACAGTAGAATACTGGTATTCTGTGTCCCCACCATAATTGTCTTGAAATACACCAATCTTGAATGTTTTCCATCCAGTTGAAGTAAGTCTTTTCAAATCTTTCAGGAACGAATTTAGTTCCTTTGTTTCTAACAACCTCTATAGCAGGATCTGCTAATGATTGCATTTTTACATACCATTGTTTTGATATGATTGGCTCTACAACTGTACCACATCTATCATGAGTACCAACATTGTGAGTATGAGGTTTTATTTTAACTAATAATCCTAACTCTTCTAAGTCAGCAACCATTTGTTTTCTAGCCTCATATCTATCTAAGCCTTTATATTTTCCACCTAAGTGGTTTATTACACCGCTATCATCCATAACTCTTATTTGTGGTAAGTTATGTCTCTTACCAACTTCAAAGTCATTAGGATCATGAGCTGGAGTTATTTTAACTGCTCCTGTTCCAAATTCTACGTCAACATAGTCATCAGCGATTACAGGTATTTCTCTATCAGTTAAAGGTAATTTTAACATTTTACCTACTAAGTGAGCATATCTTTCATCACTTGGGTTAACTGCTACAGCACTATCTCCAAGTAAAGTTTCAGGTCTAGTTGTAGCTATTTCTAAGAATTCATCTGAACCAACTACTGGGTATTTAATGTGCCAGAAGTTTCCTTCTTTTTCTTCATACTCTATCTCAGCATCTGATAAAGCAGTTTGACATTTAGGACACCAGTTAGTTATTCTGTTTCCTTGGTATATTAAACCTTCTTTATATAATTTAACGAATACGTGTCTTACTGCCTTACTTAAGTTTTCATCCATTGTGAAAGCTTCTCTTGTAAAGTCAGCTGAGCATCCCATTTTCTTAAGCTGCTCTCTTATTCTTTCTCTATATTCATCTGTCCATTCCCAAACTTTTTCTAAGAAAGCTTCTCTTCCCATTTCTTTCTTATAAAGACCTTCTTTTAAAAGTTCATTTTCAACTTTAACCTCAGTTGCTATACTAGCATGGTCCTGTCCTGGTAACCATAAAGTGCAATATCCTTGCATTCTCTTAAATCTTATAAGCATATCTTGAAGTGTGTTATCAAGTGCATGACCTAAGTGTAATTTACCAGTTATATTTGGTGGTGGCATTATTATAGTGTAAGGTTTTTTACTCTTATCTATTACAGGAGTAAAATACTTCTTTTCTTGCCAATTGCTATAAAGTCTTTCTTCAAACTCTTTAGGATTATACGTTGTAGAAATATTCTTATTATCCATTAGACTTACCTCCTTAAAACTTAAACACAATTTTATGTATTTATATAAAACATTCCAAAAACTATCTTGAAATGCCTTTTAACAAATTTTTATTTATGGTGTATTTTAAATGAATATTTATTTTAGCTAGCCATTTATATTTATGTTCTATCTAAAAACAAAGACTGATTTAAAACATTCCTTTATTTAAAAGTAATTTTAGGCAATAAAAAAAGCCCTCATCCATAAAAGGACGAAAACTCGCGGTACCACCTTTTTTCCCTCACAAAAAGGGCTCTCTAAAATTAACGACTGAAATTGCCGTCTTTGATTACTTTAATAATTTCACCAAAGAAACTCAAAAGCTACCTTCAAGATATCAAACTTAGAAATCTTACACCCAAGGATTTCCTCTCTTAAAGTTCTTCCTATCTTTACTCCTCTTTATCACTGTTTGTATCATCATTTAAATTATAGATATATCTTATACTATTATTTTAACCTATGTCAAGTAACTCTAATCAAATATGATATAAATTTATAATATTTTTAGTCTTTAAATATGATTCTATAATTTATGATTTAATCAAATTATATAATATTCTCAACCTATGAATATAATCCCAAAATAAGTTAATAATTAAAATAGATATTATTTAGGAGGTCAAAAATGAGTAACTTTTCTAAAGGTAATGAATTATACAATACTAGAAATTATTCTGATGCTATAAATTATTATAAAAAGGCTTTAGATAATGATGAGTGTAAATGCCACAGTTACTATAATGCTGGTGTTTGCTACATAAAACTAAAGCAATATGAAAAAGCTATTGAAATGATAACTAAAGCTTTAGAGCTATACCAAGACTCAAAATATTTTTTTAACTTAGCCTATTGTTATTCAATGATAAATAATAATTCTAAGGCTTTGAGATATTTTAACTTAGCTTGGGCATTAGATAATGCAGATATTGATTGTGAAAAAGCTATAAGTTTAATTTTATCAAAAATCTCAAAATAAAGCATAATACATATAGCCCTACTTAACTCTCAATACCTACTCTAATTTATAATTAAAATTACGCAATCAAAATTTCATTAAAAGAAATATATAAAAAACTAATTTTCCCTAAAACCAAAATAAAACTTACAAATAGTATTAGAAGAAATTTTATTTTCTCCAAAATATATTTGTAAGTTTTATTGTATTTCATATGAATTATTATCTTACCATTCACCAACTATTTTTCCATCTCTGTGTGATTCACTATTTTTTTTGCTATCAAAATAGTTTCCGGCTTTACCAAAGGTAGGATCAACAGTTATCCATTGATTTTTTTCTGGTAAATAAACTTCATTCCAAGAATGTGGTCCCCATTCCTTTCCATTGAATCCTTCTCCAGTTACAATTCTAACTTTAAGCCCAGCTTCTCTAGCCATAGCAACATAAAGACAAGAATAATCAAAGCATATTCCTTTTCTAGTTTCAAAGGCTTCAATAGCTCCAGACTTATACTCAGAAGTTTTCTCACTTATATTTTCAGCCTTATTATCATCATAATTAATATTTTCACTTATCCAAGTATATATTCTTTTAGCTTTTTCTCTACTACTTTTTGCATTTTTAGTAAGTTCCTTAGCTTTTTTATTAATAGCTTCATTTGATTTTATACCTTGTTCTAAAGTTACACCATTATAAAGATTTATAACATTTCTATTACTTTCAACCACTTTTTCACTCTTTGGCTCTTTATTACTTTCAACTGTAGAATCTATGTTTTTACTAATAACATCTTTATATTCATCATGAAAAGCTTCATACTCTTTGTTTAAAGCAGCATAGTACTTATTACTATTTATAACCTCATAAGCCTTTGAAGCTAAAGTCATTCCTTCCATCTTCTCTCCTAAGAAACCATTGCTTCCTAGAATAACTATTACTAAAGCAATTACTGCCATATAAAAAAGAGACTTTGGTATATTTATTATTAAAGCTGCAACTTTACCAAATCCCTTGCCCCTTCTAGACTCTGCTTTCTTTAACCATCTAAGTATGGGATTTATAATAATAAAACTAAATATTTTAAGTATAATTTTTACTATAAAATAAATTACAAGTGTTAGAGCTAATACTATGAATATTATTATAACCTGTGGTGAAATATTAAAGTTAGCTATAATGTTATTGAATTCAACAACTACAATTGAAAACATCCTCTCTATTATATCTATCTTTTTTATAGCTATAAAACTTAAGTATAAAGCAAGAAAAAAGGATATATATCCTCCTAATTCCTCTATACTATTTTTTATTCTAATAATATTAAACTTTCTTTTGTAAGCAACTACTAATGGTAGTATAAAAGAACAAACTATAATTATATCTACTAAGTTAAAATTCATTTTATCTACTCCATATATTCATTATTTGTTAATCTTCTAACTATGCTATTACAGCAGTCATAATCATATCCTTTAGATAAAAGAAATCTAAATAATTTTTGAGATAATTTATATTTATCACTTTCTTTTTTCTTTAGTATATTATATTTCTTTTCTGCTAATTTAAAAGCAGTATCATTTTCATCTTCTGAGTCAATATTAGATAATTTATCTAAAAGTATATCTTCACTAATGCCCTTTCTTATAAGAGCATATTTTATTTTATTTCTTCCCTGACTTCTAAGCCTATCCTTTATATACATCTCCGCATATTTTTCATCATTTAAAAGATTGTATTCCTTTAAAAATTCTATGGCTCTTTTAATTGTATCCTCTTCAAAACCTTTTTCAGTAAGTTTATCTCTTAATTCCTTTTCTGTTTTATAGGTTTTCTCAACTGTTCTTAGTGCAGAATTTTTACATTTTATAAATTCATCTTCTTTTACAATTTCCTTGATCGCTTCAACATCTATTACAGAATCCTTTTGTATTCCTTGTTTATATATAAGTTCAACATCACAAGCAAAGGTAAAAGCTTCATCCACATAAACATTTACTCTATTTACATTTCTCTTTTGAACTTCTATACTCGTTATTTTTCCCATTTTATCTACTCCATTGGTTTTAATATGTGTATAGTAGGCTTATTCAAATATTTATTACAAACCCTATAGATATCTTCTCCAGTTAAAGTTTCTAGTTCTTCCATGCTATTTATAAACTCAGTTATATCTTTTCCAGCTAAGCTTTGAACTAATACATAACTGCATAAACTGCTACAATCTTCTAAAGTAGAAACTACTCCTGTCTTATGAGTCTTTTTCATCATACAAAGCATATCTTCATCAAAGTTTATATCTTTATTTTTTATGTCTAATATAGCTTTGTCTATTACTTCTATTACCTCATCTATGGATTCTTCTCTAACTGAGGTAAAAATATTCATTGTATTTACATTTTCGTCTAAATCCATTTGACTATATACATCATAAGCTAATCCACGTTCTTCTCTAAGCTCTCTAAATAATATTGAGTTTGAACTTTCAGCTAGTTTATAACTTAATATCTTTAATGGAAGTTTATCTTTTTCACAAACCTCTTTAAATGCATAAAGATAAGTAACAGTTCCTTGCTCTATTTGAGATTTGTAAGTTGTTTTTACTATGTCTTTATTTTCTTCTTTTATTATTTTAGCCTTTTTATGAGATTTTCCTTCCCACTTTCCAAATAAGTCTGTTATTATTTTTTGCATTTGTTCATGACTAAAGGCACTTACAGTTACAATAACACAATTATCAGGAGTATAATATTTTTTATAAAAATCATAAACCTGCTTTCTTTTAAAGCCCTTAACATGTTCTTCAGTTCCTGCAATAGAATTTCTAAGTGCTGATTTATCAAAAGCATATTCATGAGTTCTGCTAATACTTAAATCTTCAATATCATCCTTATCACTTTTTATCTCTGATAAAACAACGCCCTTTTCCTTTTTCATCTCTTTTTCATCAAAGGAAGAATTTAAAACCATATCACTTAAAAGTTCTATTCCCTTTTCAAATTCCTCATCTAGACAAGTAATGCTATATACTGTTGAAATATAATCTGTATATGCATTATAATCTCCACCTAAAAATTCTAATTCTCTATTTAATTGTTCATTACTTCTATTCTTTGTTCCTTTAAAAAGCATGTGCTCAACAAAGTGGCTCATGCCTAATTCTTTTTCATCTTCATATAAAGATCCTATATTAACACCAATATTTATAGATGCTAATCTTGTATCTTTTTTTATTGTTATAACTTTTAGCCCATTGGGTAAAATTATGGTATTTTCATCAAATGTCCATCTTTTCATTAAAAACTCCCCTAAAATTATTTATATAAACCTTAGTTTTCATTGTATAATATTAAGTAAGTTAAAACAATATTTTTTAAAGGTTGGTGGTTATATGAATAAAACGGTACTTATTGTAGAAGATGAAATACGTATAAGATTTCTTGTAAGAGATTACTTCAAGAAAGAGGGATTTAATGTGTTAGAAGCTTCTGATGGTGAGGAAGCTCTTAGGATATTTTCTGAAAATATAGTTGATTTAGCAATATTAGATATAATGATGCCAAAATTAGATGGACTTGCTGTTTGTAGAAATATAAGGGAAGTTTCCAATACTCCTATAATATTATTAACAGCTAAAAGCCAAGAAGAAGATAAACTTTTAGGTTATGAGCTTGGAGCTGATGACTATATGACTAAACCCTTTAGTCCTAAGGTTTTATTAGCAAAGGCTAAGGCATTATTAAGAAGAACAGGTACATTAAATGATAAAAACATTTTAGATTTTAATGGATTAACAATAAATAAACTATCTCATGAAGTAAAACTAAATGGAGAAGAACTATTACTATCTCCTAAGGAATATGATTTACTTATTTACCTTTCTTCAAATGAAGGAATAGCTTTATCAAGGGATAGAATTCTAGATAATGTTTGGGGCTATGATTATTTTGGAGATATAAGAACAGTTGATACGAACATAAAAAGACTTAGAGAGAAATTACTAGATAAAGCTAATTATATAGCTACTGTTAGGGGAAGTGGCTATAAGTTTGAGGTGAAATAGTGAAAAAAAGTATTTCAAAAAGATTATTTATAATAACTTTTGGTATAATAATATTCTTAACCTTGTTTACAATGATATTCCAAATTACATTTTTCCAAGAATTTTATTATAAAAGAAAAAGTAATGATTTAAGCAATGCAGTTTTAAAGTTTAGAGCTCTATATTCTTATGACATAAAAAATACAGACTCTTTATATAGGGCTTTAAGCCTTTTTGAACTTGAAAACAACGCTAAAATAGGAATTTATTCCATAGATAGTACACCAAAATATGTTCCTGATCCAGCTAATAAAAACTCAGAGGCTGTAGATTTATTAAACGATATTTTTAATGAGTTATATAGTGACCAAGATTTTGCAAAAACCTTATTAAATTCAAATTCTGGAGTAACTACAGAATTTAAAAGCAGAAAATACTCAACAAAATATATTGTTTATATGGTGCCATTTTCTCTTAATTCCAAGAACGATTCTATTATTATAGCCATAACATCATTCCAAGCAATTGAAGAAGCAAGCGCCTTAATAAAGGATTTTTATAAATACATAATTCTTATAGTCATAGTGATTGGATTAATTTTATCCTATGTATTTTCAAACTTAATTTCTAAACCTCTAGTGAAATTAAATAAATCTGCAAAGAAAATGAGTGCTATGGATTTCTCTGAAAAGTGTGATATAGAACGTGAAGATGAAATAGGTAATCTAGCTAAAACTTTAAACTTTTTATCTAAAAATCTATCTAATGCTCTAGATGATTTAAAAATAAAAAATAAAAAGTTAGAAGAGGATATAGAAAAGGAAAGAGAACTAGAAAAACTTAGAAAAGACTTTATTGCTGGAGCATCTCATGAACTTAAAACTCCTATTGGTATAATATCTGGATATGCTGAAGGAATAAAAGACGGTATAGTGGATCATAAAGATCAAGGAGTTTACTTAGATATAATAATTGATGAAGCAGAAAAAATGAACAAATTAGTTATGGATATGCTTGAACTTTCAAAGCTTGAGGCTGGAAAAATTGATTTACATATAATAGATTTTTCCCTTACTGAACTTACTGAGGAAGTTTTAGTAAAGAATTCTGTTGACATAAACAAAAATAATTTAACTGTAATAAAAAACTACTCTCCTAATGAAGATTTATATGTTCAAGGAGATGACTTTAAAATAGAACAGGTACTAACTAATTTTGTTACCAATGCTATAAAATATTCTGAACCTAACAACCAAATAATAATAGATATAAAACCAGTTGAGGAAGATAAAATATACTTCTCAATTGAAAATACTGGCGCCCATATTCCTGATTCAGACATAAATAAAATTTGGACTCAATTTTATAGAGGAGATACCTCAAGAAATAGGGGCTCTAGAAGTACGGGCCTGGGACTATCCATAGTTAAAAATCTACTTCAAGCTCATGAAAGTGAATTCGGAGTTATGAATACAGAAAATGGAGTTAAATTCTACTTTACCCTAAAAAAATCTAAAGAAATAGATGAAGTAGAAGAAATCTAAATGTCATGTATCAAAGTAACTTTTAATAAAGCTTACAAACAATATGAAGAGAATATCTAGATGAGCTTTAGAATTTAAATTATTATGTAGAAGATATCACGTTAAAAAGCTTAGACTGTTAATTCATTATGAATACAATCTCACAAAGTTCGATTGCATAAGTTCAAGAATCCAAATTGAAAATTTGGACTTTCACTTAAGTTTCTAAGCTTTAGTGATATCTTCGGAGTAATAATTATAAATTCTTAGCGAAATCTAGTAATTCTCGGAATATGTTTGTAAGCTTTATTATATTTTTATACAGAATCTTTTAGTTTTTTTAAAGCATTCCACCATCTACAGTTAATATTTGTCCTGTTAAGTATGAAGAATCCTCTGAAGCTAAAAATTTTGCCACTCTTCCAATCTCTTCAACCTCTCCAAATCTATTCATAGGAATTTCTTCCTCTAGCCCCTCTTTTTCTTCCTTACTAAGCCATGAATTCATCTCTGTATTTATTACACCTGGAGCTATACAATTTACTCTTATTCCCCAAGGAGCTATTTCTTTTGCTAAGGACTTAGTAAATAAATTCATTCCTCCCTTAGTAGTTGAATATAAAACTTCGCAGGAAGCCCCAACATTTCCCCATATAGATGATATATTTATAATTGATGAATTATTTCCTTCTCTTAATAAATCCATAGAATCCCTTGTAAGCTTCATAGCACCTATTAAGTTAACATTCATAATAGAATCTATCTCTTCATCACTAGCATCCATAAATAATCCTATTTTTGAAATTCCAGCATTATTTACTAATACATCAAGTTTTGCAAATTTATTTTTAATGGAACTTATTATATTATTTCTCTCATCCTTATTTGCTACATTTCCACCTAAAACTTCTCCTGAACCACCTAGTTCCTTAATCATATTTAAGGTTTCATTAGCCCCTTCTAAATCACTATTATATCCAACTAAAACAAAAGCTCCAGCCTTTCCAAATTCCCTTGCTATTCCTCTTCCAATCCCCTTTGAAGCTCCTGTTATATATACTATCTTGCCTAATAATTTTTTCTCCATTAATCCTTCATCCTTTTCTTCACAATATTAAAATTCTTAAAAGTTGTATTAAAATAACTTATTAAAACTTATAAATAGTATGAAGAGAATATCTGGATAAGCTTTAGAATTTAAGCTATTACGTAGAAGATTTTACGTTTATAAGCGAAGCTGTTTGACCGAAGGGAGTTCTGAGCTTTAGTAAAATCTTTGGAGTAATAGCTATAAATTCTTAGTGAAATCCAGTAATTCTCGCAATATATTTATAAGTTTTATTAAAGGTTATTTTCATAAATCATTATATAACTAAGTTATAAGACTATCTTAGAACATCTCTTATTATTCTCTCTGCATTCTTATAATATATTTTCTCTATTTCCTCCTCTTTAAAGCCTTCAATCTCCAAAGCATTTAATAATAATCCCATCTTACTTGAATCTTTAATTTCAACTTGATTTTCTATACCATCAAAATCAGATCCTAAGGAAATAACATCTATTCCCCCAATATTTCTTATGTGTTTTATATGTCTAACCATATTTCTTATGGAGGCTACATTTAAATCCTCTTCCCACTCTTCTTTTAAGAAAGCATTGCAAAAATTTATTCCTGTTACTCCACCATTATTAGCTAGCTCTTTAATCATATGGTCAGTTAAATTTCTGCTATGATTTGTCTTTGTTCTACTATTAGAATGAGATGCTATAATTGGACTCTTTGAATATTTTATTACATCATAGAATCCTCCATCAGAAAGATGAGAAACATCTATTAACATTCCTGAATTATTCATTTCTTCCACAACTTCTATCCCCTTTTTAGTAAGACCCTTATCCTTATATTTAAACTCATAATTTGGATATCCTAAGTCATTTATATAATTCCAAGTCAAGGTTATTAAAGAAACTCCCTCTTCTTTAAACTCCCTTAACTTTTCAATATCACCCTTAATGGCATCTCCCTCTTCAATAGTTATAAAGGCCCCTATTTTTCCCTCTTTCTCTGCCTTTTCTAAATCACTTATATTTCTACATAAGACTATATCTCTTGAATTCTCATTTATTTCTCTTTTAAAATTCTGTAGAATTTCTTTGCAATAAGAATAAGTATCAAAATTACGTTCTTTATTTATAAATAAAGCAAAGAATTGTGCTAAAGCCTCTCCTTCTCTTAATTTATTTATATCAACTTTCAAATCATTTTTTAAAAGCTTTTTATTTTCTTGAAGCATACGTGATGCTGTATCACAATGAAAATCTATAAATTTCATAAAAATCTTCATAGGTAAATTCCTATGAAAGTTCACCTCTTTCATCTAATAATATGAATATTTTCACAATATAAACTATATCAAAAATTTTTCTCTTTTTAAATTATTCTCTTGTAATACTATTATTATTAAAAAATTAAAGCCATGTTACAAATTTAAATTGCAACATGACTTTAATTCTTTATTCAGTATTTCTTAAAGAGAATACTAAATTCACCAAAGCAAAATTTTAATACTCCCCTTAAAAACTATTTTTAATTATTAATATAAAGGATATTTAGCACATAAAGCTTTAACTCTTGCTTTTAATGGTTCTAAATCTCCATCTTTTTCTTTAATAGCATCATTTATTATAGAAGCTATTTCTTTCATTTCTTCTTCTTTAAATCCTCTAGTTGTTATAGCAGGAGTTCCTATTCTAACACCACTAGTAACAAATGGGCTTCTTGTTTCATTTGGTACAGTATTTTTATTTAAAGTTATTCCTATACTATCTAAAAGAATTTCTGCATCTTTACCAGTTATATCTTTATTAGTTAAATCAACAAGTATTAAATGGTTATCAGTTCCATTTGAAACTAATTTAAATCCATAAGATTCTAAAGCTTCTGCTAAAACCTGTGCATTTTTAACAACTTGCTCCATATATGTTTTAAAACTTGGTTCTAATGCTTCTTTAAAACAAACAGCCTTTGCAGCTATTATATGCATTAAAGGACCACCTTGTATTCCTGGGAAGATATTCTTATCTAACGCTTTTGCAAATTTTTCTTTACAAAGTATTAATCCTCCTCTTGGTCCTCTTAAAGTTTTATGAGTTGTTGATGTAACAAAGTCAGCATAAGGAACTGGTGATGGATGTAATCCTGTAGCTACAAGCCCTGCAATGTGAGCTATATCAACCATTAAGTATGCTCCTACCTCATCTGCTATCTCTCTTAAAGTTTTAAAATCTATAATTCTTGAATATGCACTAGCTCCTGCAACTATTAATTTAGGTTTATGTTTAAGAGCTAATTCTCTTACAGTTTCATAATTTATTGTTTCTGTCTCTTTATCTACACCATATGACACGAAATTAAATAATCTACCTGAAAAGTTAACTGGTGAACCATGAGTTAAGTGTCCTCCATGGCTTAAATCCATTCCTAATACAGTATCACCTGGCTCTAATATTGAAAAATAAACAGCCATATTAGCTTGTGATCCTGAATGTGGTTGTACATTAGCATGCTCAGCCCCAAATAATTTTTTTACTCTTTCTCTTGCTAAATCTTCAACCTCATCTACTACGTGACATCCACCATAGTATCTTTTTGAAGGATAACCCTCAGCATATTTATTTGTTAAATATGATCCCATAGCTTCCATAACAGCTTTGCTAACAAAATTTTCTGAAGCTATAAGCTCTATACTATTTTCTTGTCTTTCTTTTTCCTTTTGAACAAGATGTGCAATTTGCTCATCTTCTCTTTCTAAGTTGTCAAAATTCATTTTCTTCACCCCAAACGTAAAATGTATATTACTTATTATAAATTTATTAATTATTTTTAGCAACAAAAAATAATTTGTTTATATTTTGATTAAACTAATATGAGTTTGTATAGCTTATTTTAACTTTTCATATGTTATAATTACTATATTGGTTATAAATTTATATAGGGGAGAATAATATGGATTTTGACAAAGTATTACATATTGCAACTTTTGCAGGTAGAATAATACTAGAAAGCGGTGGAGAAACTTACAGAGTTGAGGAAACTATTTGTAGAATCTGTGCAGCTTACGGTATTAGATATGCTGAAAGTTTTGTTACCCCAACTGGAATTATGGTTTCTGTTTACGATGAGAATAATTATACAACTACTTTAGTAAAAAGAGTTACTAATAGAACTGTTGATTTACAGAAAATCCACTTGGTTAATGAACTTTCAAGAAAACTTTATACGGAAAAATATTCTCTTGATGAGGTTTTAGAAAAATTAATAGATATAAATGAAAACTGTCCTAAATACGATTTCAGAACAAATCTAGTATTTTCAGCCATAGCAGCTGCTGGATTCACCACTATATTAGGAGGTAATATAGAAGACTGCGTAGTATCATTTTTTGTTGGAATGTTTGTAAAACTAGCTACCTTTAAGGCTGGTGAATTAGGAATAAACGCCTTTTTTATAAACACTTTAGGTGGAGCAATCGCTGCTCTCTTATCCTTAATAGCCTATAGCTTAGGAGTTGGAAGCAATCTAGATACAATGATAATAGGTAGTATAATGCTATTAGTTCCTGGTTTATCTATTACAAATGCTATTAGAGATACAATAGCTGGTGATTTAATATCAGGCCTTATAAGGGCAGCTGAGGCCTTCTTAGTAGCTATCTCTATAGCTGTTGGAACTGGTATGGTTATGAGCATTTGGATTTACTTTGGAGGTGGTATATAAGTGGTTTTAATTAAAGAAGTTCTAGCTACCTTCATAGCTACTATAGCTTTTGGAGTATTATTTAATATTCACGGAAAGAATTTATTCTTTGCCGGAATAGGTGGAGCCTTAGGGTGGCTAGTTTATAAAATAGGATTATATTTTGGACTAAGTGTCATATTATCAATGTTCTTTTCAGCAATTGCCTTTAGTGCTTATTCTGAAATATATGCAAGAATTTTAAAAACTCCAGTAACCACAATAGTTGTTTGTGCCTTAATCCCCTTAGTTCCTGGAGGGGGCATGTATAATACTATGTACGAAGCTATAAAGGGTGATGCTATGTCAACTTGGAATCAAGCTATAATGACAATTTCCTCTTCAGGAGCATTGGCCTTAGGAGTTTTATTTGTATCTACAATCACTCGTTTAATAAACAATAGAAAAAAACAATATACTCATGGATCATTAAATCCTAAAAACATATTATTATTTAAAAAATTAAAAAACAAAAGCAATATAGATTTTCATACAAAAAAATAGACCACCTTTGTGGTCTATTATTTTACAAAACTATTTAATGTTTTTATTAATTGTTCTAATCCTGCTAATTCCTCTTTATCCTCTTCTCCTATCCCCATACAATTTCTAGCATAGTTTTCTATAAGAAGTACCCCAACTTTGTTTATAGCAGCTCTTATGGCAGATATTTGAGTTAATACATCCCTACAACAAACATCCTTCTCTACCATTCCTTGAATTCCTTTTACTTGCCCCTCTATTTTTCTTAATCTTACAAGTATATCTTTTCTTAAAGCTTCATTATCATTCAAAATTTACACCTCATACCATTATTGTAATCTAATATATAATATTTTTAATTTATATTATTATTTCATATTAATTACTTAATATACCTTAATTCCTAATTGAAAGTCAATAAAAATAGCAATCTATAATTAAGATTTACTTTTTAAATGGTAAACTAATAAAACTCTTACTTTATAAAGTGTAAGCCTTTTTACTCATTTTCCATATAAATTGACTAAAATTAGCGTGAGTAAAAACCCACGCTAATTAAGTTTACTTTAGTATCTCAATTTAGATTGCTCAAAAATTATTCTGCCGTATCTTCTTTCTTTATTGTTTCAATTCCTAATTCTTTTAATTGTTCTTCATCTACTATATTAGGTGCTTCAGTTAAATAACAGAATGCATTTTGGTTTTTAGGGAATGTTATAACGTCCTTGATATTTTCAGTTCCTGCTAAGAACATTATCATTCTATCTAAACCGAAAGCTAATCCGCCGTGTGGTGGTGGTCCAAATTTAAATGCTTCTAATAAGAATCCAAATCTTTCCCAAGCTGATTCTTGAGTAAATCCTAATACTTCAAACATTTTTTCTTGAAGTTTAGTATCATGTATTCTTATAGATCCTCCACCTAACTCTTCTCCATTTAATACTAAGTCATAAGCCTTAGCTCTAACTCTTCCTGGATCAGTATCTAAGTACTTTATATCCTCATCCATTGGCATTGTAAATGGATGGTGAGCTGCAAAGTATCTTCCTTCTTCTTCATCGTACTCAAGAAGATCAAACTCTGTTATCCATGTGAAGTTAAACTCACTCTTATCTTTGACTAAATCAAATTTTCTTGAAAGCTCTAATCTTAATTCTCCTAAAGCTTTTAAAACTACTGAGTTTTTATCAGCAACTATAAGAATTAAATCTCCTGTTTTAGCTCCCATAGTTTCAATTATTTTGTTTAGCTCTTCTTCACTAAAGAATTTAGCTATTGGTGATTTAACACCTTCTTCTTTTAATTGAATCCATGCTAATCCTTTAGCTTTGAAAGTTTTAACGAACTCTCCTAATCTATCAATGTCTTTTCTTCCCATAGAAGCTCCGCCTTCTAAGCATAAACCTCTAACAGAACCGCCATTAGCTACAGCGTCTGTGAATACTTTAAATCCACATTCTTTAACAACATCACTTAAGTTTGTAATTTCCATTCCAAATCTTAAGTCAGGTTTATCTGAACCGTATTTTTCCATAGCATCTTTAAATGTCATTCTCTTTATTGGAGTTTTTACATCTACTCCTAAAACTTCTTTAAATACATGCTTTATTAAACCTTCATTTAAAGCCATAACATCATCTTGCTCAACAAATGACATTTCTAAGTCAACTTGAGTAAACTCTGGTTGTCTATTAGCTCTTAAGTCCTCATCTCTGAAACACTTAACTATTTGGAAGTATCTATCAAAACCTGATACCATTAATAATTGTTTAAATAATTGTGGTGATTGAGGTAATGCATAAAACATTCCTGGATAGTTTCTTGATGGAACAAGATAGTCTCTAGCTCCTTCTGGAGTTGACTTTGTAAGTATTGGTGTCTCCATTTCTAAGAAACCATTTTGATCTAAATAATCTCTTATTGCTTTAGTTGTCTTATGTCTTATTTTGAAGATATTTTGCATATCTGGTCTTCTTAAATCTAAGTATCTATACTTTAATCTAATACTTTCAGCAGCATCTAAATCTTCTTTTATATATATTGGAGGAGTATCTGATTCAGATAAAATCTTTAATTCCTCAGCTTTTAACTCAACCATACCTGTTGGCATGTTTGGATTTACTGATTCCCTCTTAACTATTTCACCTGTTACAGCAATACAATATTCAGGTCTTATTGATTTTGCTTTTTCTAGGATTTCTTCTCCTAAATCATCATTAAATACAACCTGTAAAATTCCTTCTCTATCTCTTAAGTCTATAAATTGAAGACCTCCAAGATTTCTATTTCTTTGAACCCAACCCATTACGGTTACTTTTTGTCCAATATGGCTTTCTCTAGCGTCGCCACACATTATGTTACGCTTTAATCCATTTAAAGCTTCACCCATTTTAATTCTCCTCCTGTCTACTACTTAACTATATTTACTATTTCATTTATATCTAAGCTGATTTCGAATTGTTCTCCATCGCTCATTCTCTTAATTTTAATTTTGTTTTCTTCTATTTCAGAATCACCTATAACAAAAGTATATTTAGCTCCTATTTTATTAGCATACTTCATTTGAGCTTTAACACTCTTTCCTAAGTGATCTATTTCAGCCTTAATGCCAGCTTTTCTAAGGTTAAATGCTAATTTCATAGCTTCAAGCTTAGCATTATCTCCCATTGAGCCAATATAAACTTCACATCTAACAGGTTCAGGAATTTCTATTCCTTCCTCATCTAATATTAAAAGAAGTCTTTCTAAACCTAATCCAAATCCCATAGCTGGAGTTTTAGGACCATCTACTTCTTCTACTAGATAATCATATCTTCCTCCACCACATACTGTTAATCCATCTTTTATAACTTCAAAAACAGTTTTACTATAGTAATCTAATCCTCTTACTATTTGTGGATCTATGTTATACTCTATTCCCATAACATCTAAATAAGCTTTTAACTTGCTAAAGTGATCACTACACTCTTCGCAGATGTAATCTAGTATTGAAGGAGCTTCCTTAACTATTTCCTTACATCTCTTTTCTTTACAGTCTATGATTCTCATAGGATTCTTTTCAAATCTTGTTTTACAAGTTTCACAAAGATTATCATAGTTCTCTTTTAAGTATTGTTTTAAAGCTTCATTGAATTTTGCTCTACATTTTGGACATCCTAAACTGTTTATATTTAAGCTTAATCCTTTTATTCCAAAATCCTCTGTTAATGCTCTCATAACTAAAGATAAGATTTCTGCATCAATAGAAGCTTCTTGTGAACCAAAAACTTCTATTCCATATTGATGGAATTCTCTTAATCTTCCTTTTTGCATTTTTTCATATCTAAAGCATGGAGTAAAATAGAACATTTTTGTTGGCTGAGCATCAGCATATAAACTATTTTCAATAAATGCTCTAACAGCTGGAGCTGTCCCCTCTGGTTTAAGAGTTATGCTTCTTCCACCTTTGTCTTCAAAAGTATACATTTCCTTTTGAACCACGTCAGTAGTTTCTCCAACTCCTCTTTTGAAAAGTTCAGTTGCCTCAAACATAGGAGTTCTGATCTCTCTAATTCCATATTCAGCTGATATTTTTCTTAACTTTTCTTCTATATAATGCCATTTATAAGCGTCATTAGGTAACATATCCTTTGTACCCTTTTGAGCTTGTATCGCCATAAACAACTCCTCCTACATAATATTAAATTTTTTATTTATATAAAGTATCAAGTAATTCTATCTTACCTTCAACCATTTCCTCTATTCTTTTTACATATTCCTTTACATCTTTAACATTTGCAAATCTTTCTATACGATTTTTATCTTCTTCTAAAAATACTACCTTAGAAACTGCATCTGCTCCTAGTGCAATTATAGTCTGCTTATCTTCAATCATTTGAATATTGTAGATACATTCCTTGTTATCTTTTGAATATCCCACATTCTCCATGTTACCAACCATATTTTTTTGTCTATACATATAATATGGATGCATATTTAGTTCTCTACCTAAAACTTTACTCATCTCATACATCTTATTAAGATTTTTTTGCTCTGCAATAGTTATAGTATTATGTAAAACTAAATTTTCATGAAGTCTTGATGCCCTTTTAATAGACATCCCATGAATAGTTAAACTATCTGGATTAAGCTCCTTTATCATAGAGCATGTTTTAGAAACCTCTGAAATATCTTCATTTGGAAGACCTATTATAATATCCATATTTATGTTATCAAAGTCTAGGCTTCTTGCCAAATTGAATTTATCCACTACATCCTCTGTTAAATGCCCTCTACCTATTGATTTCAAGGTTTTATCGTTCATACTTTGAGGATTTATAGATATTCTAGATACTTCATATCTCTTCATAGTTTTTAATTTTTCTTCAGTTATAGAATCAGGTCTTCCACATTCAACAGTGAACTCCTTTATTCCTTTATTATTAACGAAACTATCATATATATGTTTCATTAATACTTCAAACTGTTCATTATTTACTGAGGTTGGAGTACCTCCACCAAAATAAACAGTTTCTATCTTTAAGCCTTTCTTTGATACATAATCACTTATAGCTGAAATTTCTTTGCTTAAAGCTTCTAAATAAGGCTCAACATCTTTCTTGCATCCTGCTATAGGATTTGCTGCAAAGGAACAATAAAGGCATCTTGTAGGGCAAAAAGGCATACCAACATATATACTTATGTTTTTTTCCTCTTTATTTACAAAGCTTTCTTCTCTTTCTGCAACCTCTATGCAAAGCTTAGCTTTTTCTTCCCTAGCCATATAATTATCTTCAAAATATTTTATTATCTCTTCATCAGATTTTCCTTCTCTTATTAGAGATAAGGCTATTTTACTTGGTCTTATTCCAACTAATGTTCCCCAAGGATATTCATCCTTAAGAGTTTCAGATAAAAATTTGAATATTCCCTTTTTAAGTTCTGTTTTAAATCCGTATCCTTCTTTGAACTCATAAGAAAAACTATTGTCTCCCTCTGAAATCTTAACCATATTTTCAGATATAAAGACATTGTAGTCTCTCTCTTCATCTTCATTTACAAACTTTAATTCCTTAAAAGTATAGAATATATTAAACATTTGATAAACGTCATATCTATACTTTAAGTCATTAAGATATATTTTAATATACATAAAAATCTCCTGCTAAAAATGGGTTTCTTTGTCTTTCGTGTTTAATAGTTGAACTTGGCCCATGTCCTGGATATACTGCTATGTCATCACCTAATGGAACCAATTTATCATTTATACTCTTAAGAAGAGTAGCATGATTACCCCCTTCAAAATCACTTCTTCCAATTGATTCTCTAAATAGAGTATCCCCTGTAAAAAGACAATTATCTATTAAGAAGCATAATCCTCCTGGAGTATGTCCTGGTGTCTCTAGGCATTTTATTTCATAATTATCTGAGAACTTAAGAGTATCTCCATCTTTTAAATACCCATCTGCCTTTGGAAGTTTTCCAAAAACATCAACATTTCTTTCTATCATATCTTCATCTTTTTTATCTATATAAAAAGGTATTTTATATTTTTCTGCAAGTTTTTGCACAGCTCCCACATGATCAAAATGTCCATGAGTTAATAATATCATTTTTGGTTTTGCATCTAAAGATTCTATTACACTTTCAATTCTTGATGCTTCTTCACCTGGATCTACTATTATACAATCCTTAGTTTCTTCATCTATAACAACATAACAATTAGCTTGATACATTCCTACTGGAATTGTTTTTATTAACATATCAATCCCTCCTAAAAAATGAAGTTTAATTTATATTTTTAACCGAATTTATAGGAGTCTAACTTATTAAGCTAAACTCCTATAAAAACTTTCAATGTTTAACTTTTCTAAAAGCCTATATTTATTATAATGCTTTATTGGCAAAATAGTAATATTTGTTTAGAAATTCTTTTTGCTATCTAAAATTAAAGTTACAGGCCCGTCATTTTCTATGTCAACTACCATATGAGCACCAAAGACTCCAGTTTCAACTTTTACACCCTCTTCTCTACACATGCTTACAAACTCATCAAAAAGTTTCTTAGCTTCATCCCCTCCAAGAGCATTCATGAAATTTGGTCTTCTTCCCTTTCTACAGTCTCCATAAAGGGTAAATTGTGATATAAGAAGTAGTTCTCCACAAACATCCTTTAAAGATAAATTCATTTTATCTTCTTCATCTTCAAAAACTCTTAAGTTTAAAACTTTATCTTTCATATATTTTAAGTCGTCAATAGTATCCTCTTTACCAATTCCAACTAATACATTAAAGCCTTTATTTATACTTCCAACTATCTCATTATCCACTTTAACAGAGGATTTATTTACTCTTTGAACTACAACTCTCACTGTTATGCCCCCTTTTATTTGTTTACTCTATAAACGTCTAATATTCCTTGTAGTCTTCTTATTTTCTTCATTAATTCTTTTAATTGTTCTATATTATCAATTTTTACTTGAATATTTATATTTGCTACTCCATTTTTACCTGATTTAGCATTTAAAGAAAGTAGGCTAAGATTAGAGTCAGTTATAACTAACATAACATCAGATAATAAACACATTCTATCCTCTGCTTTAACTTCAAGTTCAGCCACATATGCAGTTCCCTTTTCAGTTCCCCAACTAACATCTACAACTTTCTCTCTCTGTTTTTCTACTATAGCCTTAAAATTAGAACAGTCCTTTCTATGAACAGAAACTCCTCTTCCCTTAGTTATATATCCAGCTATATCATCTCCAGGGACAGGATTACAACATCTTGCAAATCTAACCATTATATTGTTTAATCCCTTAACAGTTACTCCATAGCTTTGTTTTTTCTTTGTTTGTCTTTCAGTTTTAGCTATTTGTTCTTCAATATTCTTATTTAATTCCTCTTCAGTAACCTGTTTTACAACATTCTCTTTAAGCTTAGATATTACAGTAGATGAAAGTAACTCTCCTTCTCCTACAGCTACATATATTTCTTCAACATTATTTAAATGATATCTCTTTAATAATTTATCATATAATGGCCCTTTGCAAAGGTCTGAAAATACTAAGGATTGCTTCTTACATTCCTTTTCAAGCATTTCCTTTCCTCTTTCTAAGTTCTCTTCTCTTCTTGCTTTTCTAAGCCATTGTTTTATTTTACTTCTAGCTTGATTACTATTAGCTATATTTAGCCAATCTATATTAGGCCCTCTAGATGATGAAGATGTTAATATCTCTACTATTTCTCCAGTCTTAAGCTTGTAATCTAAAGTTACTATCTTTCCGTTAACTTTGGCTCCTACACACTTATTCCCTATATCTGTATGAATCTTATATGCAAAGTCTATAGGAGTTGCTCCCGCTGGTAAATTTATAACTACCCCCTTAGGAGTAAATACAAATATTTCATCTGAGAATAAGTCAAGTTTGAATCCTTCCATAAACTCAGTTGCATCAACAGCTTCCTTTTGCCACTCAAGTATATCTCTAAGCCATGTTAACTTGTTTTCAAAAGTCATATCTTTTGAATCAGTTCCAGTAACACCACTCTTATATTTCCAGTGAGCCGCTATTCCGTACTCAGCCGTTCTATGCATTTCAAAAGTTCTTATTTGAATTTCAAAAGTCTTTCCTTCACTTCCTATTACTGTTGTATGTAAGGATTGATACATATTAGGTTTTGGCATTGCTATGTAATCTTTAAATCTACCTGGTATTGGCTTATAAATCGTGTGTACTATACCTAGTACTGCATAGCAATCTTTAACTGTATTAACTAAAATCCTTATAGCTGTTAAATCAAAGATTTGTTCTATGCTCTTATGTTTATTTACCATTTTTCTATATATACTGTAGAAATGTTTTGGTCTTCCTTCTATGTCGCTATCTATATTAGCTTTATCTAAATTCTCTTTTAGCTCTTCAATTATACGAGAAATAAATTTTTCTCTCTCCACCCTTTTTTCAGCTATCATATTTACTAAATCATAATATTCCTCTGGGTGAATATATCTTAAACACAAATCTTCTAATTCCCACTTTATTTTAGATATACCTAATCTATGAGCTAAAGGTGCAAATATATCTAAAGTTTCTTGAGCTTTTTTCTTCTGTTTTTCAGGCTTCATATATTTAAGTGTTCTCATATTATGAAGTCTATCTGCTAGTTTTATTATTATAACCCTTATGTCTTTAGCCATTGCTAAAAGCATTTTTCTTACATTATCAGCTTGTTGTTCTTCTTTGCTTTTATATTTTATCTTACCAAGTTTAGTAACGCCATCAACTAAATTAGCTACTTCAACATTAAAAATATTACTTATATCTTCATAAGTATAATCCGTATCCTCTATGACATCATGAAGAAGTCCTGCAACTATAGTATTTGTGTCCATTCCCATATCAGCTAATATCATAGCCACGCTAATAGGATGGATTATGTATGGCTCTCCTGATTCTCTTTTTTGTTCTTTATGTGCTTCAAAAGCTAAATCATATGCTTTTTTAACTAAATCTATATCAACATTGTTCCCATTAGCTTTTATTTTAGAAATTAGTTCTTCTAACATACTGGATTATTCTCCCCTACTTAAAATTTCTTTTAATATATTATATTATTATATAACAAAAAAATAAAATAAACCAATAATAAAATTAATGGCTGGTCAATAAACCAGCCATTTTAAACTCTATTATAATTTTTTACAAAATTAAAGAATTTTAAACATCATAATCAACTAATGATGTTACTTCGTATCCTTTTAATTTATCTCTTCCTTTTAATTCTGTTAACTCAATAGTAAATGCTAATCCAGCAACTTCTCCACCAGCTTGTTCTACTAATTTAGCAACAGCAGCTATTGTACCACCAGTAGCTAAAAGATCGTCAACTATAGCAACTCTCATACCTGGTTTTATAGCATCTTTGTGTATTTCTAAAGCATCTTTTCCATACTCTAAATCATATTCTACTCTTACTGTATCCCCTGGAAGTTTACCTGGCTTTCTTACTGGAATGAATCCAACACCTAAAGCATATGCTACAGGAACTCCAAATATAAATCCTCTAGCTTCTGGTCCAACTACAACGTCAATATTCTTATCTTTGAAGAATTCTGCCATTTGGTCAACTGAATCTCTTAAGCCTTCTCCATCTGCTATTAAAGTAGTTATGTCTTTAAAACTTATTCCCTTCTTAGGAAAATCTTCTATAACTCTTATTTTATCCTTTAAACTCATTACTTTGCCTCCAAAATCAATAAATATATATAAATTTTAATTACTACCTTATTTTTTCATTATAAATATATTTAGTTATTTGCTCCGCTCTGTCCTTATCATTTGTAGTCAATAACTCCACAATTATCTTCGCGTTATCTTTTTTGCTAATGGCACCTTCTCTTGGAGTTATCTCATTAACTATTTTATTAATACTATCTATATTTATATCACTAATATTAAAGAAACTCTTAATAGCATTCAATCCTATACTATTAGTATATCTTAAATATTGAATGCCTTCCTTTAATATTATTCCATTTTCCCCTTTATTTTTAACGTTCTTTGAAACACTACCTATAAGTATTAAATCTAAATACTTATTTATTCTTTTCATGTTATAATATATAGCAATAGCTTGCATTAACTTAAAAGTTAACCCCGAATTAGTCAAATCCTTATATCTATATGAACACTTTTCTTCACTTGGGTTTATATATGTTGAATCATATATGCATTTTGTGCGTTTATTTTCCATTATTATTAGATCTATATTAAATCTATTACAGAGATTCTCCACCTCTTTATTTTTAAGTCCACAACCTACTGTTATTAAAAGTTCTGCACCTAAAAAAGCAATATCTTCTCTTAAAGTATATTCATCTATATCATAATTTTTCTCTTCATGTTCTGAACTTACACAATATTCAACATCAGCATTTAAATACTTTAGTATAAGCATTAAAGATGATATTGCACATATGGAATCTAAATCACATCCACCATATATAACTATCTTTTCTCTATTGTTAATTGCAGATGCTAGTCTTTCTATTGCTTTATTCATATTTTTAATGTTAAAAGGGCTATACCCAGATATGTAATTAGTGCAATATATGTTTTTCCAAGCCTTCTGCATAATTTAACTCCTCCATAAAATTAAGAAAACAAGTATATTATAATTTAAAATTACCTTTTTGACAAATACTTTTCAAATAAATACGTATTCATTAGTCATTTTTATTACTTTTCTCCTATTTTTCTTAAAAAACAATAAAAATTCTAATTAAAATAAAAAAAATGCTAAAAGTTATAAAACTTTTAGCATTTTTATACTATTACTTATTTCTTGCCTTTTTATTTTTTTGTCTGTTAGCTAAAATACACCAAATTGGACTTGCTATAAATATTGAAGAACAAGCTCCTGATGCTATACCAACTATTAATGGGAAAGCAAAATCTCTAACTGTAGGAACAAATATATAAACACAAACTATAGTGATTAAAGTTGTAAGTGTTGTATTTATAGATCTTGACATTGTTTGAGTTATACTCATGTCTGCAATCTCTTCTACAGATTTTCCTCTAAGTTTTTTTCTATTTTCTCTTATTCTATCAAATATAACTATTGTATCATTTATAGAATAACCTACTATTGTAAGTATAGCCGCTATAAATGGAGTATTTATTGTTATTCCAAATACAGCATAAACACTTATAGTTATTAATACATCATGTAATAGAGCTATTATAGCTGCAATACCAAAAGAGAATTCAAATCTTATAACTACGTATATAAGCATACCTATTACGGCTATCACAAGAGCTACTATAGCATTTGTTGTTAAATCTCTTCCTACTGAAGCCCCAATCTCATTTTGTGATACTAAGGCATCATCTTTTAAATCATATTTTTCTTTAAGAGCCTTAAAGATATCATTAACTTGAGAACTATTTAACTCTTTTGCTTTTATTTGAAGTTCAGTACCATTAACTTGATTTGTAACGGCATCCTTTGAATATTCATCTACAATTTTATCAACATCGGTTTTATTAAAATCTGTACCCATGTTTATTACAACCTGAGTACCCCCTCTAAAGTCGATTCCAAAGTTCATACCTTTAGTAAACATAAATCCAAAACCTATAACAATTATAAGAATTGATATAGTAAACCATACTTTCTTCTTCTCTACAATTTTAAGCATTATGTCTACCTCCTTTTATACGACCAAACATTGAAGGCTTATTTAATATTCCCATGTTGAATCCTAAATTCATAAAGAATCTTGTCATTATTATAGCGGTAAACATACTTATTACAATACCTATTAATAATGTTAAAGCAAATCCTTTAACTGGTCCTGATCCAAAGAAGTATAATACTAAACCAGCAATAAGGGTTGTTATATTAGAATCCATTATTGATCTTAAAGCATTGCTAAAACCTATTTTCATAGCTGATGTTATACTTCTACCATTTCCAAGTTCTTCTTTGATTCTTTCAAATATAAGTACGTTAGCATCTACTGCCATACCTACTGTTAATAAGAAAGCTGCTATACCTGGTAAAGTAAGAGTTACTCCTACTAATGCAAATATATAAAGCACTAATAATATATAAACACTTAGTGACATACATGCAATGAATCCTGGAACTCTATAGTATAGTATCATAAATAAGAATATTATAGCTACACCTATTGCTCCTGCTTTCAGAGCATTTGGAAGAGCATTTGCACCTAATTGAGCACCTACAGTCTCAACTGAAACTGCCTTAACTGGAACTGGTAATGCACCAGCATTTATTATTCCAGATACCTTTTCAGCTTCTTCCATTGATCTATTTCCTGAAATAATAGCTTCACCATTAGAAATTATGTCATTTACTACTGGATCTGTTAATGTTTCATTATCCATTTTTATAGCTATTTTTTGGCCTTTATATTTTTTTGTTGCCTCAGCAAACTTTTGCTTACCTTCTTCGTTAAGCTCTAATTTTATAACTGGCTTACCTGTTTGAGGGTCTATATATACACTTGACTTTTCAACATCTTTACCTGTTAAAATAACATCATCCTCAGGCCCTACAAATGTTAACTCCCCTGTTTTTTGAAGAGAATCCACTATAGTTCCTGAATCGTATTGTCCTGGAATATCAATTCTTATTCTATTATTTCCCTCTGTTGTTACTACAGTTTCTGAAACTCCAACCTTATTAACCCTTAAAGATAGAAGTTCCTTTGTTGTGTTTAATTGATCTACTGTTACATCATTACTTTGGATTTCCATAAGAACAGAAACTCCACCTTGTAAATCCAATCCTTTAGTTATAACCTCATTAAACGTTTTAAATTGATAGTCCCCTAATGTAAATCCTTTGAACCCTGCTAGAGCTAAAAAACTTATCACTGCTATGGAGATAAAAAATAATATGAAGCTACCTAATTTTGATTTCATGGTTATCCCCCTCTGTAAAATTTTCTCTGATAAACTAAATTATATTAATATGTTGCCATATAGTCAATATATGGCAACAATTATTAATATTATATTTTTATTCAGCGTCCATAGTCTTTGACTTTAATGCAATAGCACACTCAATTCTTTTCTTTTGCATTTCACATCCAACTTCATAAGGAACATGAATATCACCATTAAAGTTAAAGTTATTAGCTTGACATCCACCACTACAGTAGAATCTAGCCCAACATTCTTTACATTTTGGTTTATTATATATGTGAGCTTGTTTAAATTCTGTTGAAAGATCTTTTCTGATTTCTCCATCATAGATATTTCCTAGTAAGAAATCAGTATTTCCAACGAATTGGTGACATGGATATATTTCTCCATCTGGAGTTACAGCAATATACTCATGACCTGCTCCACATCCTGCTATTCTCTTATAAACACAAGGACCACCATTTAAATCAATGTTAAAGTGATAGAATTTGAATATGTTATCTCCCTCTTCTAATCTTCTCACCATTTCATTGTATAATTTATCATACTCTCCAAAGATAGTTGGTAAATCTTCTCTTCTTAAAGATAATTCATGTTCATCTGGAAGAACAACTGGCTCTATTGAAATCTCAGTAAATCCTTCATTAGCAAGAGCCATTACATCTTGGAAGAAGTCAGTATTATTTCTTGTAAATGTTCCTCTAGCATAATATTGTTTACTTGGATCTCTCTTTTCAACCATTTTCTTTATGTTTGGAAGTATTCTATCATAACTTCCTGAACCATCGACTCTTATTCTAACAGCATCGTTAACTTCTTTTCTTCCATCTATTGAAAGAATTATATTTCCGATGTTTTTATCTATATAATCGATTCTTTCATCATTTAAAAGAGTTGCATTAGTAGTCATAGTAAATCTTACATTTTTGCCTACTTCTTGTCCTCTTTTCTTACCATAATCTATTATTTCTTTTATAATATCAAATACCATTAGTGGTTCCCCACCAAATAAATCAACTTCTATATTCTTTATTCCACCTGAATTTGCTAATACAAAATCAATAGCTTTTTTACCAACTTCAGCGCTCATTGGTTTTCTACATCCTTTGTATTCTCCCTCATCAGCGAAACAATATTTACATCTTAAATTACAGTCATGTACAACATTTAAGCATAGAGCTTTTATGTATGAAGGTGCCTTATCACTTTCTTTAGCAACCTCTTCATATAAATCTCCTGAGTATAAAGCGTCTTCTTCTACTAATTGAAGTAAATCTTCATAAGCCTCTTCAATTTCCTCAACTGGATATTTATCTTTTAACTTTTCAATTAAAGATTCCTTACTACTTAATTTGTTATCATTATCTATCATATTGTAAATAAGGTCATCAACAATATGAACACTTCCTGAGTTTACGTCTACTACGTAATACTCTCCACCTTGCATAAATTTATGAATTAATGCCACAATATTTCCTCCTAACTAAGAACTATGGCAGCAACTTTAAAAGTTACTGCCACTTAAGAATTTTTATAATTAATTTTCACAAGCTAAGTTTGCTACTGTAGCTGATGTTTTACAAGCTGATTGGCATGAGTTAGCACACTCTCTGCAATCTGCTGGTTTACATAAGCTCTTTTTTAAGCTTGACTTGTTTACTGTTTTTATACGCTTCATTTACTCTTCCTCCAATCAAAACTATCTTTAATATTATACCATGTTAAGGTTTAATTTTAAAGTTCTTTTTAAAAAGCTAATTTGATTTACCACCATTATTCTTTCACATTATAATATAAAATTCAATACCTAAAATGAAAAAATAGTTATTTTAATGCATAAAATACATTAAAACAACTATTTCTTTAAATTATACTAATCAATCTTTGAACTTATGCCTTGTTTTGAAAACTCGATCTTTGTTCTATCTTGAGTAGTCTCTATTATAACGCTATCATCTTTTAATTTTACTATTCTACCTATGATTCCGCCTCTAGTTATGATCTTATCATTTACTTTTAGCTCATCTATCATAGCATCATATTTTTTCTTTCTTTTCTTTTCTGGTAAGATAAGTAAGAAATAAAATACACCAAACATTAAAATAAAAGGTAATACCATTGTTGCTATTTGTTGAAAATTCATACTAGCCACTCCCTTCTTATTATGTAAATTTTATATTATTAAGCTCTTCCATTCCACTCTTCTAATTTTTTAGCTTTGAATTCTGCAAAGTATCCGCCATCTATAGCAACTCTTATATCCTCCATAAGCTTATTATAGAAGTATAGATTGTGAAGAACACATAATCTCATAGCTAACATTTCTTTAGCCTTAAATAAGTGTCTTATATATGCTCTTGTGTAATTTTTACATGCAGGACATTGACATCCTTCATCTATTGGTCTAGCATCTAATTCAAACTTAGCATTCATTAAGTTTATTTTACCTTCCTTAGTGAAAACATGACCATGTCTTCCATTTCTAGCAGGTAAAACACAATCAAAGAAGTCTACTCCTCTTTCTACTGCCTCTAATATATTTGATGGAAGACCAACCCCCATTAAATATATTGGTTTATCCTCTGGTAAGTGAGGAACTACAGCATCTATAACTCTATACATTTCTTCATGAGTTTCTCCAACTGCTAATCCTCCAATAGCATATCCATCTAAATCCATTTCTCTTATAGTTTTAGCATGTTCTATTCTTATATCTTCATAAACTCCACCTTGGTTAATACCAAAAAGCATTTGCTCTTTATTAACAGTGTCATCTAATGAATTTAATCTATCCATTTCCTTTTTACATCTTTCAAGCCATCTTGTTGTTCTTGCAACTGACTTTTCTACATATTCTCTAGTTGATGGGTTTGGAATACATTCATCAAAAGCCATAGCTATTGTTGAACCTAAGTTGCTTTGTATTTGCATACTTTCTTCTGGTCCCATGAATATTTTTCTACCATCTATGTGTGAGTTAAAATAAACTCCCTCTTCTTTTATCTTTCTCATTCCTGCTAATGAGAAAACTTGGAATCCACCTGAATCTGTTAAGATTGGTCTATCCCAATTCATAAAGTTATGTAAGCCTCCCATTTGCTTTACAATCTTATCTCCTGGTCTTAAATGTAAATGGTATGTATTAGAAAGCTCTACTTGACATCCTATTTCTTTTAAATCCATTGAAGAAACGGCACCTTTTATAGCTGCTAAAGTTCCTACATTCATAAAAACAGGAGTTTGAATTGTACCGTGAGGAGTTACAAACTCACCTCTTCTAGCTTTTCCGTCTTTTTTTAAAAGAGTATATCTTTTTTTAGTCATGAAAAAAGTCCTTCCTTTGCTTTTTATTTTATAAACATTGAATCTCCAAATGAGAAGAATCTATACTTTTCTTTTACTGCAGTGTTATAAGCATTCATTATGTTATCTTGGCCAGCTAAAGCTGAAACAAGCATTATTAAAGTTGATTCAGGTAAATGGAAGTTTGTAATTAAATTATCAACTATTTTAAACTTATATCCTGGATATATGAATATATCTGTCCATCCACTTTGTTCTCTAACTCTTCCATTTTCATCTCCAATAGTTTCTAAAGTTCTTGAAGATGTTGTTCCTACAGCAATTACTCTCTTTCCAACTTCCTTAGTTTTATTTATAAGATCTGCATTTTCTTTATCTAAATGATAATATTCTGAATGCATAACATGATTATTTACATCATCAACCTTTACTGGTCTAAATGTACCAAGTCCTACATGTAAAGTTAAATATGCTATATTAACACCTTTATCTTTAATTTCTTTTAATAATTCCTCAGTAAAATGTAATCCAGCTGTTGGTGCTGCTGCTGATCCCTTTTCTTTAGAATAAACTGTTTGATATCTTTCTTTATCTTCTAATTTTTCATGTATATAAGGTGGAAGTGGCATTTGTCCTAATTCATCTAGAACTTGTTCAAATATACCATCATACTTAAACTCTATTATTCTATTTCCTTCTTCACCAATTTCTCTAACTATAGCTTTAAGTTTCCCTTCTCCAAAAGTGAAAACTGTACCTACTTTAGCTTTTCTACCTGGCTTAGCTAAACACTCCCACTTATCTCCTTCTATTCTCTTTAAAAGAAGAAATTCTATTTTACCACCAGTTTCTTCTTTTTCTCCTATAAGTCTAGCAGGTAATACTCTAGTATTATTTAAAACTAAAGTATCTCCTTCATTTAAATACTCTAATATATCATGGAATTTTCTATGTTCAATCTCTCCAGTTTTTTTATCTAAAACCATTAATCTTGAAGAATCTCTCTTTTCAAGTGGATATTGAGCTATAAGTTCCTCTGGTAGCTCAAAATAAAAATCACTTACTTTCATTTTAATTACACCTTCTCTATTTTATTTTTCAAATAACGTACACTGTTTAGAATCTATCTTAGATTCATTAAATCTAACTCTTCCTAAGTGTTTATATGCTTTATCTGTTGCCATTCTTCCCCTTGGAGTTCTAACTATAAACCCTTTTTGTAGAAGATATGGCTCATAAACATCTTCTATAGTATCTAATTCCTCTCCAACAAAGTAAGCTAAGGTTTCTATCCCTACTGGTCCTCCATTGAAGTTATCTATTATGGCTTCTAGAATTTTATTGTCAATTCTATCAAACCCTTCTCCATCAACTTCTAAAATCTCTAAGGATTTTTTTGCAGCCTCTTCTGTAATTTCATTATCATATAAAACTTCTGCAAAATCTCTTACTCTCTTTAAAAGTCTATTTGCTATTCTAGGAGTACCCCTTGACCTTTTAGCAATTTCAAAGGCTCCTTCTTCAGTTATATGGCATCCTAAAATTTCAGCACTTCTAATTATTATTTCCTTTAATTGCTCATCAGTATAATATTCCATAGAACATAAAACCCCAAATCTATCTCTTAAAGGTGAACTAAGCATACCAATTCTAGTTGTGGCACCTATTAGAGTAAATTTAGGTAAATCGAGTCTTATGGATTTACTAGCAGCTCCCTTACCAATAATTATGTCTAAAACATAATCCTCCATAGCAGGATATAGTATTTCCTCTACACTTCTATTTAATCTATGTATCTCATCAATAAATAAAACATCATTAGTGTTTAAGGTTGTTAATATTGCCGCTAAGTCTCCTGCTCTTTCAATAGCAGGCCCTGATGTTATTTTAAGATTTCCACCCATTTCATTTGCTATTATATTAGCTAATGTTGTCTTTCCAAGACCTGGTGGCCCATATAAAATTACATGGTCTAAGGCTTCCTCTCTTCTTTGAGCAGCTTTTATGAATATGTTTAATCTTTCTTTAACTTTATCTTGACCTATATATTCATTTATTTTCTCTGGTCTCAAACTGTATTCATTAGTTGAATCTATTCCAATCTCATTAGAGGTAACTAATCTTTCACTCATTTAATTACACCTCCTAACGCATTAAAAGTTTTAAAGACTCCTTTATCATATTTTCTATAGATAATGTCTTATCAACTTTTTCTAAAGCTTTTTGAGCTTCCTTCTCTGTATATCCTAATGCCATTAAGGCACTTAATGTTTCATTTATATTGAAACTATAATCAGAATTATCATTAATTCCTTCTATTAATTGTCCCTCTTCAGAAGTAAGTTCATCTGGTTTTAACTTATCCTTAAGCTCTAGAATAATTCTTTGAGCCGTTTTCTTTCCTATTCCAGGTGCTCTTGTTATATGCTTTTCATCTCCCATCATTATTGCGTACTTTAAATTATTAACAGTACTAATGGATAAAAGTGATAAAGCAGCTTTTGCTCCTACTCCATTTATGGATAATAAAATCTTAAACATTTCTAATTCTTCTCTTGTTGTAAATCCATATAGACCTATGAAATCTTCTCTAACTATCTGCTCTAGATATAGAAGAACTTCATCTCCCACTTTTGGCATATTAGACATTGTATTTCCAGATGTGAAAATTTTATATCCTATATTATTTAATTCTATTACAACATAATCCTTACTTATCCCTTGAAATTGGCCTCTTATATATTCGTACATATTTAATGCTCCTATGTATAATAAGTTCTTTAAATCTATATAATACTTTAACATGAAGAGGGAATATTATCAATGAATTACACAAAATTTACTATTCATTAAAAACACTCTAAACTCTCTATTTTCCTAGGTCATACTTTCATTTAAGTAATAAAAAAAGCCACATCTTACTAAGACATAGCTATTGATTATATATATTTTTTCAAATGATAAATCTACTTACATTTTTAACTTATATAATTTGTTATATTTTCTTCACACTCTTCTCTTGTATCATATTTCTTTTCAAAATTACTTATTTTACTTCTATCAACCTCCGGCAAATCTTCTATCTTCTTTGTGCTAACATCCTCTGGTTTTTCAATAAATGGTCTTCCATCTTCACCAGCCTTAAATATTGCTATGTACCCATCTTTTTCGCCTATATAATATTTACCAGCTTCTAATATTCCCATATCATTTAAGAAAATTATTTCTCCTGAAGTTGATGAAACTAATTCATACCCATCTTTTTCTACAGCAGAAATTAACTCATCCATATTTTCTCCCTTGATTTCATCATTTTTAACCATTTCTCCAATAGTAGTTTTATAATCAACTACAACATGGTCATCTAAAGTTCTTCTTGTAAATATTACATCCATATTCTCAGCTAAAACAAGTTCACCTTTTTTCTCTGTAACCTTCATATTAGTTTGTTGAATTTTTCTACTATTATAAAAATAAGTTATCATATAACTGCTTGCAAATATAAATATGCCTAAAAGAATAAATATTAAGTTTTTGATTTTATCATTATTTTTTATATTATTAAAATTCATATCATCACCTCATTGGTGATTATTAACATATTTTCTCTTTTTATACACACATTTTATGTTTTTTTATTTTCAAACACTTTTAATATTAATATTCTATCTAAATCTCCCTAGCTTTTTTAATAACCTTCCTATAGTAATTAAATCCTTACTATCTTATCTAAAGTCAAAATCAAACAAAAATATTTATGTTTAAACTAAAAAAATCTCTATTTTTATATCTAAGATCAAAATTAGATTAAAGTATATCATAAAATAAAAGGGAGTGATTAAAATTCACTCCCAAAATAATTAATTACTATGCAGCATTATTCTTTTTCTTTCTTAATACAGCTAGTCCACCAATTGTTAATACTGTACCCATAGCAGCCACTGCTCCAGTTCCAAATGGCATACCTGTGTTAGGTAAGTTTTCACCATTATCAGGATTTTCTGGATTCTGTGGTGTTTCTGGGTTACCTGGATTTTCAGGTTTTTCAGGTTTTTCTGAATCAACAGTTGTATCTTCACCAGCTTCTAATAAAGTAGCTAAATCAGTTATAGGATCTATTCCATTTTCTTTCCAATAATTTGCCATTTCATCTCTTATAACTAAGTTTGTATCCACTACATTTTTAGCTGCTGAGAAATCATAAGAATCTCCACCTACAGCCATGAAATCATTAGTAACTACTGTATAATACTTGTCATTTTCTAATTTAGTTCCATCAGCTAATCTAACAGAAGTTATCTTTTCTCCTCTTTCAGCCCCTGGAGTGTACCAAAGTTTAACACCAGCATGTTGTCCCCATCCAAAGTTATCTGGTTCTATTCCATGCTCTAAAACTTTTATTATATCTGAACCTTTCATTTCCATTGTAACTAAAGTATTGTCAAATGGAAGTATTGTGTACATATCTCCAACAGTAACTGTTCCAGCCATTAATGGGGCTCTTACTCCTCCACCATTAGTTATTGCTATATCAGCATCAACTATTCTTCTCATAGTTTCAGCTACAGTAGCCCCCATAGGACTTACTCCAGTATCTCTATCATGTGGTAAATCTACTGATAAATCAGCAACTTTTTCATTCATTATAGGAGCTAAATCAGCTTCAAATTTTGCTAATATATCTTCCATATTCTTATCAACTGGAAGAGTATCTTTTCTCTTAGAAATATCGTCAAGTTTAGTTGTAACTACTAATTCATCTTTATAGTCAAATTTTAAGTTAACATATCCTAAATTTCTACCATTTTTATACGCTTGTATAACTGGTACTCCATTAACTTTTCCTTCAACTTTTTGGTGACTATGAGCTGATATTATAGCATCAACTCCTGGTACTTCAGCAACTTCAACAATCTCACCAGTTATTTCTCCAGTCTCTCTATTTTGTTCACTTCCTAAATGACTTAAAACAACAACGGCATCTACATTTTCTTTATTTTCTAAATAATCTACCCAAGTCTTAGTTGCTTCTACAGGATCTTTAAATTCTAAATGAGCAACGTTATCTGGTTTTGTCTTGTATGCAGTTTCAGGAGTAGCAAGTCCTATAAATCCAACTTTCTTTCCTTCTCTTTCAACAACGCCATAAGGCTTAGCCCATTCAACTGGTTCTCCAGTTTCTTTTTCATATATATTTGATGCTAAGAAATCAAATTCTCCAGCTTTAGCCCAGTCTGGTATATATTCATATCCCCAGTCAAACTCATGGTTACCAACTGCTGAAAATTCTAAGCCCATTTCCTTAAGCATAGCAGTAACTGGCTCACCTTTTAAAAGATTTGACATAGCACTTCCTTGATATATATCTCCACCTGTAACAACTACAGTATTTGGATTTTCTTCTTTTACTCTCTTTATTTCTCCAACTAACTTAGCTGCTCCAACATCACTCTTAGATTCTGCTAAAGATCCATGGAAATCGTTGAAAGTAACTATTGGTATTTCAACTTCCTTAGTTCCTAAAGCTTCTAAAACATCATTCCAAGTTACAGCTTTTACATTTGGAGTTCTTCCATCTTCTGATACAGGTATTTTTATTTTACCTTCATTTATAAGTTTAACAGCTAATTCTCTTTGTTCTGAATCCCAATCATTACCTGTTATCTTCCAGTTATTATCAACGTTTTTAATAATTTTTCCACCTTTTACATTTTGAATATAATCAACTATTAAATCTCTCATATCTGATATTTGATCATTATTTGTATCATATATTTTCTCATGCTCACCTTGGTCCATTATTCCAGCAGCTAATCCAGAATTATATCTATAATCATTTACTGTTAAGTAAACTACATCTGAGTCTTCAACTGGCTTACCATCTTTTTCAAACTTTAAGTTTTCAATTCTTTGACCTTGCTCTTTAGATATATTTATTTCATAACTTACTCCATCGAACATATCATATAAATACATTCTAACATCTTCATTAAAAGATACTGTTAAATCCCCATCTTTATAAGTATTATAATACTCAGCATTTTTTTCCATATACTTTTTAAGTTGCTTTCCATTTGTTTTTATAGTATATAATTTATTATCATATCTATAAATATTTGAAATATCTGCTTTGCTTATATTTCCTTCATATAAGTTTGATGAAGCACTAAATAAAGCTGCTCCAGAAACCATATAAACCTCATCTGGATTTATATTCTTTGATTCTAAATGCTTTCTACTATTATATAATTGAACTTCATTTATAAAGTCAGTTATACCTTGATCTTCAACTAATGATTGTGGAATTTCTTTTATTTCATTTTTATCAGCAAGATTTCCTCCAACCATTTCGCCAACAGGTGCTGTTGCATCAGCAATTGCTGTGTTATGAAAATCAGCAAGTAAATCATTTATTTTTTGATCCTCTGCTACACCCTTTGTGCTTAATAATTTAGACTTTTTATCTACAACTTCTACTTTTTCTCCAATTTTTCTAACAGTTAATTCTATTTTAGAAACCATTTGACCATTACTTGTAGGTTGGCTTATAACTGCATTGTTTATTTTTTCTTCTGGTACATTAGTATGACTATGTCCTGCAACTATGGCAGATACCTCTGGGTTCATTTCAGCTATGGCTCTAGCACTATCTCCATTACCATATTCACTTTCTAATCCCACGTGTGAAACTACTGCATAAACATCAGCGCCACCCTCAGGTCTATTTTCTATTTCATCTATTACAAATCCAACTTCTTCTGCAGGATTTTTAGCCTCATATCCTTTTAAATTTTCTGAATCCCATTTCATTATATGAGGACTTACAACTCCAATTAGAGCAACTTCAACGCCTTCTATTTCCCTAGTTGTATATCCTTCATAAACCCTCTTACCATCTTTATAAAGATTTGCACATAATACATCTAAATTATCATTAGCTTGACTTACAACATCATTAAGGTTGTCCATTCCATAGTTAAATTCATGATTTCCTAAAGAGAAAACATCATACCCTATAGCATTCATTCCCATAACCATAGGATTAGGACCATTTTTAAATAAATGATTGAAATTTCCTTGTATAGTATCTCCATTATCAACCACTATTGTATTATGATTTTCTTTTCTAGCTTCATTAACTAATGTGGATATTTGATTTAATCCACCATCAGATTTTTGATTACGAGCATACTCATAATTCATAAATCTACCATGAAGGTCTGATGTACCTAAAATCTGAATAGTTACATCTCCTTCTTTTTCTAAACTAGCTTCTTCTCCTTTTTTCTCTAGGTTTTCCGGTGCTAAATTTTCAGTAGCCTTTACAGTAGTTAACGGTGTTGCAATTCCAAAGATCATTGAAGTAGCCACTGCTAATGCTGTAAATTTCTTATCCCTTACTTTTTTAAGCATATTTTTCCCCCTCATTTAGTTTACTATTGTTATAAAAGTAAATTTTATACATATGTATTGTACATTATTTGGCGAATATTTTTCAATCTTTTATTGTTAAATATTCGTTAACTTTAATTAACTTTTTTAATTCCTAGTAAATTCTATGCTTAAATAAATTTAAATTTAATAATCAATTAATCTTCTTAAATAATAAAAGCAGTAAAGAAAATTTCTTTACTGCTTTTTTAGTCATTTTAAATTAAGCTGCATCATTATGTTTCTTTTTTAGAATTATGCTACCGCCTATAGTAGCTAAAACTCCCATTGCTGCAAAAACTTCAGCTCCAAAAGGATTTCCTGTGTTAGGTAATTTAATTAAATCATCCTTTTTATTTTCTTCATTATTTGAATTATTATCTGAATTAGATATTTCAGGCTTATCTGTATTAATATCATCTATAGTTGGATCCATTGGCTTATTTGTATCTATAGATGGTTTTTCTTGTTCAACTGGTTTGTTTGAATCTACAGATGGATTTTCTGGTTCTACTGGTTTAACAGCTTCTCCCTTATCTTCTCCAGGTTCAATAAGAGTTGCTAAGTTAGTTATAGGATTTATACCATGATTTTTCCAATAATCACTTATGCCTTCTCTTAAAACTTTGTTAGTGTCTTTAATATTCTTAGCTGCTGAGAAATCATATCCATCTCCACCAGCTGCCATAAAATCATTAGTCGCTAATTTATAATATTTATTTGGATCTAGCTTACTTCCATCTAATAATCTTACAGAAGTTATTCTATTTCCAGGTTCAGCATCTGGATTATACCAGAATTTAAGACCAGCATGTTGGCCCCATCCAAAATCTTTAGGAGCAATTCCATGTTCTAATACTTTAATAATATCTGAACCTTTCATATCCATTGTTACTATAGTATTATCAAAAGGAAGTATAGTGTACATATCTCCTACTGTTATTACCCCTTTCTTTAATGGAGCTCTTACTCCACCACCATTGTTTATAGCTATATCTGCATCTACTATTTTTCTCATAGTTTCTGTAACAGTTGCTCCCATTGGGCTTACCCCTGCATCTCTATTGTGTGGAAGATCTTCACTTAAATCAGCCACCTTAACATCTAAGATAGGTGATAATTCTTTTTCATATTTTCCTAATGTTTCTTCCATTTCTTTATCTACAGGTAAATCTTTAATATTTTTAGAAATTTCCATACGTTGAGCTTCAACAGATAATTTTCCATCTTTATCAAATTTTAAATCTATAAGACCAATAGCACGTCCATTTTTATAAGCTTGTACTATTGGAACTCCGTTAACAGTTCCTTTAACAGGCATATGACTATGAGCTGATACAATTGCATCTAAGCCTGGAACCTTTGTAAGATTAACTACTTCACCTGTTATTTCTCCAGTTTTTCTATCTTGTTGACTTCCAATGTGTGTTAAAGCAATTACTGCATCAACTTTTTCAACTTCTCTTAAATGTTTAACCCATTTTTCTGCTTCAGTGTTAGGATCTCTAAATTCTAAATCTTTTACATTATCAGGATTTGTTTTATATGCTGTTTCAGGTGTTGCAAGGCCTATAAATCCTATTTTCTTTCCACCTTTTTCAACAACTCCATAAGGTTTAGCCCATTTTACAGGTTCTCCTGTAGCTTTTTCATATATATTAGAAGCTAAGAATTCAAATCCACCATCTTTAGCCCATCCTGGAATTAAATCATAACCCCAGTCAAATTCATGATTTCCTACAGATGAGAATTGAACACCTAAAGCTTTATTCATATCACTAACTGGTTTTCCTTTTAAAAGGTTAGATAATGCACTTCCTTGATACATATCTCCACCACTTACTACTATTGTGTTAGGATTTTTTTCTTTTACTTTCTTTAATTCCCCAACAAATTTAGCAGCTCCAGGATTTCCTCCTGATTCTTTTAAAGAACCATGAAAATCATTGAATGTTAAAATAGGAATTTCAATTTCTTTCTTTTCTTCTGGTAAAGCCTCTGCAAATTTTGATACTTCATCCCAAGTAACAGATTTAACATTTGGAGTTCTTCCATTTGATGAAGTTGGTAGCTTTATTTTTCCTTCATTAATAAGTTTAACTGCTAAAGCTCTTTGTTCCAGATTCCAATTGTTACCTATTATTTTCCAGTTTCCATCTACATTTCTATTTATTACCCCATGTTTAACATTAATTATATAATCACTTATTAAATCTCTTATTGCTGATATATCATCATTTACTGTATCATATATTTTTTCATGTTCACCTGGATCCATTATTCCTGCAGCTAATCCTGAATTATATCTATAATCATTTACTGATAAATACACTACATCTGAATCCTCAACTGGTTTACCATCTTTAGAGAATTTTAAGTTTTCTATTCTTTCACCTGGATCTTTAGCTATATTTATTTCATAATTAACGCCTTCAAACATATCATACTTATACATTCTTACATTTTCATCAAAAGATATAGTTAAATCTCCATCTTTATATTTATTAAAGAACTTAGAGTTTTCCTCCATGTATTTCTTTAATTGTTTTCCATTAGTTTTTATAACATATAATTTATTATCAAATTTATATATATTTGAAACATCAGCCTTGCTTATAGGACCTTCTTTAAGATTGGCCTTAGGACTAAATAAAGCTGCTGATGAAACCATGTACACATTATTTGGATCTATTCCTTTAGTTTGTAAAAACTTTTTACTATTATATAATTGTACTTCATTTATAAAATCAGTAACCCCTTGGTCTTCAACTATTGATTGTGGAATCCCTTTTACTTCATCAGGTTTTGCTAAATCTCCACCTTTTAATTCTCCAATCTTAGCTGTTGCATCATTTATAGCAGCTTCATGGAAAGGCTTAAGTTTCTCAGTTAATTCAGGATCTCCTTGTACCCCTTTAAGGCTTATAAGATCTGCATTCTTATCAAGAACTTTTATTCCACTTTCATCTTTTTCAACAGTTAAATTGAATTTAGAAACATATTTTGCTCTACTTGCTGGTTCACTAATTATAGCATTTCCTCTTAATTCTGATTTAACTGTATCATGACTATGTCCAGCAACTACTACACTTACTTCTGGATTTGCTTCAGCTATTCCAGCAGCACTATCTCCATCACCATATTCTCCATTTAAACTTGCATGAGAAGTTACTACATAGACATCAGCGCCTCCATTTGCCTTTATTTCTCCTATTATTTTCTTTACTTCTTCTGTTGGATTCTTAGCTTCATAACCTTTTAGGTTTTGAGAATCCCATTGCATTATATGTGGAGTAACTACTCCTATTATTGCAACCTTTATTCCATCTACATCTTTAATTGTATAAGGATTAAAAACTCTCTCTCCATTTCTGTAAAGGTTTCCACATAAGACATGAAGATTTGGATTTGCTTGACCAATAATATTATGAAGTTTATCCATTCCAAAATTAAATTCATGATTTCCTAATGAAAAAACATCATATCCTATTGTGTTCATAGCAAGTATCATAGGATTTTCTTTATTCATAAATAGGTGATTGTAATTTCCTTGAATAGTATCACCATTATCTAGCACTAGAGTATTAGGATTTTCCTTTTTAGCTTCTTTAACCACAGTAGCTATTTGATTTAATCCACCAACAGATTCCTCTCCCTGTGCATAATCATAATCCATAAACTTACCATGCAAATCAGAAGTGGCAAGTATTTGAATATTGACAGTTTTTTTATCTGTCTTTTCTGTTACATTTGAATTTTTTGTTTCAGAAATTTCAGCAGCTTTAACTGGTATTGGTAGTATAAAGCTAAAGACTATTGCTAATACAACCATTAAAGCAGTAATTTTTTTGTTACTAAACTTCTTTAACATAAATTATCCCCCTTGAATTTTATTTGTTATAAAAGTTAATTTTATACATACTAATTGTAACATATATTAATATTTTTTCAATAATTTGTTATAAAAATTCAAAAAAAGTATATAACTAATAAAATAGGATTTATTATGAAAGAATTTTTAAACTCCATCATAACAAATCCTATTTTCCTTAAAATTAATCTAAATATTATTTCACATTATATTAAATAAAGGTTGTAAGATTTCTTAAATTTATTTAACTAATATAAATATTCATTTCTTAAAAACTCTATTTTTTCCTTAGTTAATCCGTATTCTTTTAAAAAATATGTTTCATAACTACCATAAGTATCTTTTATCTTATTTAAACTAAGTTCTATAAATTTCTTTTTTACTCCTAAAATCCCCTCTATTAATTCCTTTATGGTTTCATTTGATACATGCTTTTCATAAATTTGAAGTATTCTATGATTCTCCCCTTTTCTATATTCATTACTTAACATATAATCTTCTATTACCTTTTCTTCTGGCACACCTAAAAGCAATAATATTAAGGCTGATCCTAAACCTGTTCTATCTTTTCCTGAAGTGCAATGCTGTAATACAGCTAGGTTTTTAGGATTTTCTATTATATTTATAAGTTCCTTAAAAGCTAAATTATTTAATGGCATCTCACTATATCCATCCATAAGTATCTTTTCAGGAAGTTCTTGATTGCTATCCTTTGATAAAATTCCTTTTAAATAGGATTCCATATTTAGATTTTGATTATCTAAATTTCTCATTGCAGATATATTTATATTTTTTGTTCCCTCAACATTTCTATCTGGGCTTAATTTAACTTCTTCTAAGGATCTATAGTCAAAAATATATTTAATTCCTAGGGTTTTAAAATATTCTAAATCTTCTCCTTTTAATTTATTTAAAGCTTCTGAGCGATAGAATAATCCCCACTTAACCTTTCTTCCATCTTTTGTTTCATATCCACCTAAATCTCTAAAATTACAAAATCTTTTAAGTGGTACAAGTCTCTCTGCTAAAATCAACTCTTCATTTTCACATTTTATAAAATAAAAAGTTCTATTCTTAGGCTCTGGATCCTTAAATTCAAATTCATTTTCTTTTTCTATATGTTTAATAAACTTTAACTCTCCATTAAGTTTCTCAGAGTAATATAAAGTTCCAGTAACTTCTTTATTTAATGTTATTTTCAACAATTCTCCAGAGATTCTTATTAAATTTCCATTTAAGCTTCTCATAAAACATCATCTCCTAATATAACCCAAATCCTTTTTTTAATTATACTACTTATTTTTATAAATTGTTAACTTTTATTAAACCTTATATATATTTTCTCTTTATCATAAACTTCTTAAATCTCTTAAGTTTAAAGAAATTTTTTCAAAGAATTAATGTTTTTCCATATTATGTATGATAAGATATTATTATAAGATGTAAACCTTATTATTTATATATTTTTAGATATAATAAGATTTATTTTTCTATAGTAATAAACAATTTAAACTTTTTATTATATTTAAATCTATTTTATTTATGCTTAAGGAGGTCCCATGGAATTATTATTTATATTGCTTTTTTTAATAATGCTTATGACTGCATTTTCAACCTCACTAAGAGAAACTAAGAAATAACTATATTAAAATTTATTTTTTACTTCATTAAAAATAAAATAAAAAAGATGAGCTGATTTAACAGCTCATCTTATATATTATTCTATCTTGAAGCATACATCTCTTTTTCATTATTTATAAATACTTCAGCTATAACTCCATATGTTTTAGCCCACGCATTGATAATATCTTCAGTTGCACCATCACCTAAAACTTCTTTTATTGCTCCTAATAAGTGTTTACCTACTATTGGATAATGTTCTGGTTGAACTTTTGCATTACAGTGTATAACTCCTATTCTATTAACTACAGGTTTTATAGCTTCTAAGTTATCTATATTTTGAGCAACTGCTAATATTGCCATTGCTAAAGCTTTTGGTTGCTCTTCAGATTCTTGTTTATTCATATTGAACAAAGGTTTTACTTCAGGGTTTTGTTCAAACATATTTTTATAGAAAGTTTTTGTTATTTCTAATCCATTGGATTTTAAAACTGGTACTGTACTTTTTATTATATCTATTGTCTTTTGATCTAACATAATCTCCTCCATAATATTTATTTTTAATTAATAATTATTATTGATTAAATTATATAATAATTTAAAATTTTTTCAAGTTAAAAATATTAAATATTTTTTTAGTAAAATGTTAACTTATAACTAATAATATAAAATCATAAATTACAAACCAATATTTAAATCTACTATACTATTTTATTAAACAAAAACTATAACTAATATTATCTATATAAGTAAATTTAATAAAATATACCCTAACCTATAAACCTAATATACCGTAAAACTAAACTTTTATTAACTTTAAATAAAATTTGAAAATACAAAAAACACACTTTCAATGTGTATATAAAATTATTATTTTATATTAACATTAAAAGTGTGTTCTCTTACTTTTGTATGTCATTATCTATTATTTTTTTGATTTTCTAAAATACTTATAACGTCCTATTCATCCCATCCTTCAGGGAATTCAGCATTGTGATACACTTCTTGAACATCGTCGTCATCTTCAAGTAAGTCAAGCATTTTTTGGAACTTCTTAGCATCGTCTTCGTTTATAGCAGTTTCAGTATCTGGTATCATTTTAACTGCTGCTTCTAAGAATTCTAACCCTTCAGCTTCTAAAGCTTCTCTTACTGTACCAAAATCTTCTGGTGAAGTTGTAACTATGAATACTTCTTCCTCTGATGCAAAATCTTCTGCTCCAGCATCTAAAGCCATCATCATTATTTCATCTTCATCTAAATCAGCTTTTTCTATTACTATTTCACCTTTCTTTTGGAACATGAAACCAACACATCCTGATGTACCCATGTTTCCGCCACCTTTAGTGAAAGCACTTCTTACGTTACCAGCTGATCTATTTTTATTATCTGTTAATACTTCAACCATTACAGCTACTCCTGATGGTCCGTATCCTTCATAAACTATTGATTCGTAGTTTACTGAATCTCCTTCTCCAGCAGCTTTCTTTATAGCTCTTTGAATGTTATCATTTGGCATGTTTGCAGCCTTAGCTTTTGCTACAGCATCCTTTAATCTTGAGTTACCATCTAAGTTTGCTCCACCTTCTTTAACTGCAACAGCTATCTCTTTTCCTATCTTAGTGAATATTTTTCCTCTTTTGGCATCCATTTTACCTTTTTTAGCTTGTATATTATGCCACTTTGAATGTCCTGACATCCTTATTCCTCCTAACATATATGTGAACTATAGTTTAAATTTCTTTAAATATCTTGAAATAACACCTAAATATTATATCATAGAGATTTTTTCTCTTCAACTTGGCTATTTTCTGTAGTTAAAGCTTACTCATCAAAACTTTCATAAAGTCTATTTCCTTCTTTAAAATATACTCCTTCTAAATCAGTACTCATTATAGCTTTTCCATTTGTTACTTCTGTAAAGCTTTTTTCTATTTCATCTATCATAGTTTTTTCTGCTAATATATATATCTTAACATTATCAGTGAACTCTGTATCCTCTATGTGCCAATTATTTTGACCGCATATATATTGAATCTTTCCATAAAGATCATAATCTATTTCTGTACAAAGCATTGCTCCTTCTACTTTTTCTACAACACCTGCTGCACTTATAGCTATAGCTGCCCCCTTAGTATAGGCTCTAGTAAGTCCCCCTGTTCCTAATAATATTCCTCCAAAGTATCTTGTTACCACTACGGCACAGTCTGTTATTCCTTGTTTTTTTATTACCTCTAATATTGGAATACCTGCTGTTCCCTGTGGCTCACCATTATCACTATATCTTTGTATTCCCATATTTTGTCCTATAACATAGGCATAACAATTATGTCTTGCATCCTTATGTTTATTATTTATTTCTGCTACAAACTCTTTAGCCTCTTCCTCTGTTGTAACTCTTTTAACATAGCCTATAAAAACTGATTTTTTCTCTTCAAATCTATCATCAGCTGCTTTTTTTACCGTTATATAATTCATAATATCTACCTACCTTTTAATACATCGTATATATTATCTATTCCTTTTTCTATCTTACTATAATCTATTTGGGAAAATCCAATTCTAAAGCTTTTATCTCCATCATTAGGATTTTTAAAGAATATGCTTCCTGGAGTAATTATAGTTTGTCTATCTTTCAGTTCATAAAATAACTTTTTAGAAGTTATGTCTATGTTCTTATTTATGTTTAAGAATAAATTAAGTCCTCCCTTAGGCTCTCTATAAGAAACCATATCTCCTAATTTATTATCTATAAGTTCTTTTATAAAATTATATCTCTTTGAATATTCCTCATTTAATCTTTCTATATGCTCTTTCCAATATCCCTTTGCAATATAATCCTGAAGAGCTCTTTGCATTAAACTTGAGGTAGCTATATCACTATTAAACTTTAAGGCTTGAAATTCCTCTTTAAATTTATCTGGTGCTATTAAATATCCCATTCTTATACCTGGTAGAAATATTTTAGAGAAACTTTTTATATATATAACTCTTTCAGAATCTAAACTCCTATATGGTATATACTCTAAATCATTGGAATAAACTAATTCTGAAAGATAATCATCTTCTAGTATGTAAAAATCATATTTATGTGCTAGCTCTATTATTCTTTTCTTTTTTTCTAAAGAACAACTTATACCTGTAGGGTTCTGAAAATAGCTCATAGTATAAAAACACTTTATTTTATTTCTCTTTAATAAATTTTCAAACTTTTCAATATTAGGACCATCCTTCTCCATTGGAATTTCTAATATATTTGCTCTTCTAAGCTTAAATACTAAAAGTGCTCCTCCATAAGTTGGCCTTTCTATTACAATATTATCATTTATATTTACTAAGGACTTACCTACAATATCAATACCTTGTTGTGCTCCAGAAATTATAAGTATATTATCTAAATTATTTTTTCCATTCCAGAACTCTTCATTTATACTTCTTCTTAATTCTAAATATCCTAAAGGGTCACTATACATTAATGCCTCTACACCATCTCTAACTAATACATTATCTAAAACTTTCTTAAGTTTTTCTACTTGGAAGAAGTTTGCACTAGTAGTTTCTCCAGTAAAGTCTATCCAATTCTTCAAATCTCCAGAGGCTATTTTTCTAAATAAATCATTATAATCATGCTTAAAACTTTTTCCTACATCCTTATTTTTAGCATAAGTTCCACTTCCTTGAGCTTGATATGCATATCCTTCTTGTACAAGCTTTTTATAAGCATTAATAACAGTTACCTTATTAACTTCTAAAAAGTCTGCTAGTTCTCTTATAGTTGGTAACTTTTCTCCTTCTGATATTTTCCCATTTTCAATTAAACTTTTAATATTATCGTATATTATTAAGTATTTACATAAACCCTCTTTAAAAACCACACTAAATTTATTCATCTCTTACACCTTATTTAAACATTATCTTTTATTAAATATACTTTTTCTGTTGTAAGCTTTTGTCCACAGGGTGAGAATTTCTCTCTTCCACTTTTCTTAACTATATTTTTCTTATAAAGATATCCTAATAATTCCTCAAAATCTATTTTAAAGCCTTGGAATTCTTCTGATTTTTTTATTTCTTCTGAGCTTAAATAATCCTTTTGTTTTTTCATAAAATCAACTAAAGCTCTTATTATTCCTCTAATATTTCTCTCTAAGAAGCTTTCAATATAAAAATGTACATATTCTAAAGCCTGTTTATTTGCTGCTTTGAATATTCCATTAACCATTTTCTCAAAGTTTTCATCTAATTTCATAAGCATACCAGTAGAGCTTTTTGTTATTAAATATCCATTAAAGTTTAAATACAGCCTACTAAAACTATCCACTGAATACATAAGAGCCTCAAAGGCAGCGTAGAAATGTTCATTATGAATACATTTTTTATATAAATTCATATCTTGTAAAAGCTCACTTAAATAAACAAGATTCCACTTTTCACTATGAGCATCTGTATAATATTTTATTGAAGTAAATTTATCTGATATTTCTTGGTCCTTACAAAAAATTAATTTTGAAGATATAAATTTTCTATGTATTGTGCTTCCTGTTATTTCTTCTTGACAGAAATTAACTAGAAACTTTTTAGATACTATTTTTAAATGTAAAGATACGCCTAGTTCCTCACCATAAACATCCTTTACCCATTTAAAGTCTCCATTTACAATAACAAATAAATCTATATCTGACCCTTCCCATATATCTCCATTTATTATACTTCCAAATGCCGTCACTCCAATAACATCCTCATTCTTTTGAAGGTCATTTATAACTGATTTAAAAGAATTTTGATATTTCAATATTATTTCACTCAAATTTTTTTCCTCCTTAATAACTCCCATTAATTAAATAATATCTATAAACAATTCCCTTTTTCCACCAAAATTTTTAAAGACTCTTTCAATAAACAAATTCCAACTTCCATCTGTTCTAACATGTCATAAGAAATATCTAAAGCTTTTTTTCCTTCTCCTTTTTTCCCATAGGTATTAGATTGATAAAGGTTAGCTGCTGCCGCTGTATTTTGTATTGCAAAACTTAAAAAATAAATAATGTCCAAAGCTGGCTTAACCACCCTATCATAATACATTTTATATTCGTCACCTATATTTAATGTAGCTACACTTGCTTGAATAGTAGCTGCTTTTAATAAAATATCCTGTAACTGATTATATGCCTTATTAAAATCATCTGTACATACATTATTAGTACTTTGATTATCACTTGCAGCTGCTTGAGCTGCAAAAAGATCTTCCTGTCCATTAGAGTTTCCTGATCTTTCTCTACGACCTCTTATGTTTCCACGATCTAAAGTATCCGTAGTTTCCATGATTCACATCCTAAAAATTAGTATCATTATTATTATACTTATATATATTATAATTTATGATGTGACAATTGTAATAATAAAAGCTAAATTCTTGTTGAATTTAGCTTTTACTCATGAATTTAATACTCTTATTATAACTCGTATTCTCTACATTTATTTTCTACTTCTTCATCCACTTCTGCTTTTATATAAGTTCCCTCTTCTCTATATTCTTCTTCACTTACATTAGCATTTCTATGAAGATAAGCTACAACTTGTTGAGCTGTATAAGGAATTATATATTCCTTGCTTTTTAATGTATAAGGCAATTCTTCACTTATTGCTTCTAATAAATCATCTAAGTTTATTCTTTCCCTAGCAGAAATCTTTACTACCTTATTATATATTGAAGAATATTTTGCTTCTAATTCATTTAGCTTTTCTTCATCAGCCTTATCAATTTTATTAAGAACTAATATTTTTGCTGATTCTAAGGCTTTTAATTCACCTAAAACTTTTTCTACAGCTATAATTTCTTCTTGTGCATTATCTGAAGAAGCATCTACAACGTGGCATAAAAGATCTGAGTATATAACTTCTTCTAAAGTTGATTTAAAAGCTTCAACTAATTCATGAGGAAGTTTGCTTACAAATCCAACAGTATCTGTTAATGTTATATCCCTATTATCAGGAAGTTTTATAGCCCTTGTTGTAGTATCTAAAGTTGCAAAAAGCATATCTGCTTCAAAAACCTTATCCTTAGCTTGAGTAGCTAAAGTTGAAGCTGATTCTGCACATAGAGTATTTCTTAAAGTAGATTTTCCTGCGTTAGTATATCCAACTAAGGAAACCTGTGAAGTTTTATCCTTACTTCTTCTCTCTCTTTGAGTTTCTCTTATCTTCTTTATCTTTTTAAGCTCAGCTTGAAGATCGTATATTCTTTCTCTTATATGTCTTCTATCTATTTCAAGTTTCTTTTCCCCTGGTCCTCTTGTTCCTATTCCACCACCAGTTCTAGACATAACAGTTCCAAGTCCCATAAGTCTAGCTGCTCTATACTTAAGTTGAGCAAGTTCTACTTGAATTTTAGCTTCCCTTGTCTTAGCTCTTCTTGAGAATATTTCTAAAATAAGAGTTGTTCTATCAATTACCTTAACTCCTAAGTTAGCTTCAAGGTTTTTAACTTGTGCTCCTGATAATTCATCATCAAAAATTACTAAGTTAGCCCTTGTTAATTGTCTTATGTTAGCAATTTCTAAAACTTTACCTCTTCCTATATAAAAAGAAGCATCTATTTTGCTTCTATTTTGAAATACTTTTTCTAATGTAGGAATATCACAAGCCTTAGCAAGTTCCTCTAACTCATCTAAGCTTTCTCTTGTATCACATCCTACTAAAATAGCTCTTTCACTATCATCTTCCTCAACATTGCTTGTTTTAATAACTTCTTCAACATGATTAATCTTATCTAAAATATTAATTTGTAAGCACTTATCTATAGTTAAATGAGGTGCTTCTTCACTTATAAGAATTTCATTTTCTACATAGCAAAATCCTAAAGAAGCATCTTTAGCTTTGCCTTCCTCTACAGCTATGGCCATTATTGTATCAAGCTTTAATTTCATAAGGGCAGATATATCTAAAGCAGAAAGTCTAGAAACCCCACTTGGATGAGTATGTATTATTCTAACTCCAGATAATCTTTTTTCGTGTATATCTATTAATGGAATCTCTACACTTGAAGAATCTCCTATAGCTACACTAATTACCTTTCCTTTTCTATTTATTCCTACACTAATTTCTCTTTCTATTTGAGAAGATAATCTAGAAATAATATTTATCATATCCTCTGTACAAACACTATATTTTGGTACATTTATTTTATAAAGTTCTTCTAATTCTTTAAGTACTGAATTCCTTATTCCATCAGTATTTCCATGTATCATATATTACCACCTCGTGATATTTATTATGTTTCTTGACAATTTTCATTTAATTTTATACTATAAATACAATATTGTAAATAATACGGAATAGTTAGGGGAGAAAATAATGGAAGATAAAAACAGAAATATACTACTTTCTGAAGAGCAAATTAAAGAACAAATAGCTATTGTAGGTAAAAAATTAACTGAAGATTATAAGGATAAAAACCTTTATGTTTTATCTTTATTAAGAGGAAGTTTCATATTTGCAGCGGATTTAGTTAGAGCAATAGATACTAAAGCTCAAATAGGATTTATGACTACTTCAAGTTATGGCCATGGTGAAGAAAGTACTGGTATAGTCAAAGTTGTAAATGATATTCCTGATAATATTGAAGGCTTAGATGTCTTAATCGTTGATGATATCATAGATTCAGGTATAACAATGGATTTTGTTATAAACCATGTTAAATCACTAGGAGCTAAATCAGTTAAAACTTGCACTCTTTTAGACAAACCTTCTAGAAGAAAAGTTGATTTAAAACCAGACTATTGTTGTTTTGAAATAGAGGACTTATTCGTTGTTGGTTACGGATTAAACTATGGTGATCATTATAGAAATATCCCTTACATATTTAACTGGGAAAAATAATTAAAAGGAGGAATTTCCTCCTTTTTTAATGGGCTAATTTGTATCTTCTGAATCTTCTTCATTAATACCTTGTAGCATATTTCCACCCCAAATGCTATTTGGAACTTCTCCAACTATGACAGTATCTGAAATTGGAATTTGATTTACCACTTCAACCTCTTTTGATTGAAGTGGTAATATTATTTTAAGATTAGTTTTTACATTAACTAAAATTTTATGCCTTGTTTGATTTATTCCTGCACTTTCAAATAAGGACTCATAAGTAACTACAACTCTTCCTATAGGCTCCATTTTAACAGTTATACTAGGACCCCAATAAGACATTATATTATTTTTTGTTATATATCCAATTGGCATCTTTACACCTATGGATCCAACTTCCTTTATATCCCTCTGTGATTTTATAGCAACCTCTGTGGCTAACTCATTTAATTTTATAGTGTCAGCATTAATCATTTTTATTGCCCCAGATGAATCTTTTTGAACCTTTATTACATCATTATAATTAAATTTTTCTGTATAAACCTCAGCAATATTAGTATTTATAATATCTAAAGTTTTAGCTTGCATTTCTGAATCTGAAACAAGTAAAACTGTAGGTGCAATTATTTTATCAAAAACATATATGAAAATTAAAAAACAGGCAATAATCATTAATAAAGTAATTATTAAATATTTTTTAAAATCTATATTTTTACGTTTATTTTTATTTACATAATACAAAGACTACACCTCTTATAATTTGGTTTACTCTTAATATTATTATGCTATAATATAATATAATATTTCTTTAAATGTATAATAATATAATTATGTAGTTTTTTAGAAATAGAAAGTTTTATTATGATAGGAGGAAAAAATGACTGAAAGAAAAAGAGAGCATAAAGATAGAAAGCAGAAGAAAAATTCACCTAAAAATCAATCGAAAGTAACAAAATTTTTGAAATGGTTCTTTATAGGGATTCTGCTTCTAGGGATAACTGCCGTAACAGTAGTTGGAATTTACGTTCTTTCTATTATACGTTCATCTCCAGAGTTAGATGTTCAGGCAATTCAATCTCTAAATCAGCCATCCATTCTTTACGATGATCAGGGAAACTTTATGGATAATGTTATAACTCGTGAACAACGTTATGTAGTTAAATCTGAAGAGATACCTGATAACTTAAAAAAGGCTTTTGTAGCTATTGAAGACGAAAGATTTTATGAGCATAAAGGAATAGACATTAAAAGAATTTTTGGGGTAATAGCTTCTAATATTAAAGGTAAACTTTCAGGAAGTAATACAGTTCAAGGGGCTTCAACCATAACTCAGCAACTTATAAAAAATGCCGTACTTACTAATGAAGTTAGTTATGAAAGAAAAATTAAAGAAATGTACTTAGCTTTGGAATTAGAAAAGCACCTTTCAAAAGATGAAATCCTTACTACGTATTTAAATACAATTCCTATGGGTGGATACCAATATGGGGTTAGCGCAGCTGCTCAAAGATTTTTTAGTAAGAATGTTTCAGATTTGAATTTAGTTGAGTGCGCTTATTTAGGAGGACTTACTCAAGCACCAACTTCTTATGATGGTCTTTCAGAAGCAAATAAAGAAAATCCAAGTAGATATTTAAATAGAACTAAATCTGTACTATTTAAAATGCATGAACTTGGATATATTTCAAGTGAACAATATAATGACGCAATAAATGAAATTGACACAAATGGTATAAAATTCACACCAAATAATAAATTAAGTAAAACTAACTTTGAGTGGTTCACAAGACCAGCTATAACTCAAGTTAAACAAGACTTAATGAATAAATATAAATATACACAAGAGGAAGTTGACAAACTTATAGCTAATGGTGGATTAAAAATCTATACTTCTATGGATAGAAATCTTCAAAATAATGTTCAAAAAGTTTTAGATGATCCAAATAACTATAAAGCTATAACTAATAATCCTAATGAAAAAAATGAAGATGGTGTTTATAAATTACAAGCATCTGCCACAATAATAGACTATAAAACAGGCCATGTTAAGGCTTTAGTTGGAGGAAGAGGGGAACAACCTGCTATGTCTCACAATAGAGCTTATTATGATTTAAAATCTATAGGTTCTGCAACAAAACCATTAACAGTTTATGGTCCTGCTATTGATTTAGGACTTGGTGGCGCTGGCTCTGTAGTAAATGATTCTCCATTAAGTAATAAAGAATTATCTTCTACAGGATATAAAGATCAACCTAAGAATGAATACAATAGTTATAGAGGTCCTTTAACTTTTAGAGAAGCAATTAAAATCTCTAGTAACTTAGCAGCCATAAAAGTTGCTAACGAAGTAGGTGTTTCAAACTCTATAGCTTATGGAGAAAAATTAGGTCTTGTTTATGGACCTCATTCTAGAGGTATTTCCACAACAGCCTTAGGTCAATTCCAAAATGACCCTAATAATCCTGATGGAGGAAATACTTATACTCTAGCTTCAGCCTTCGGTGTTTTTGGTAATAACGGTGTTAAAACAAATGCTAAATTATATACAAAGGTATTAGATTCTCATGGAAATGTAATTCTTGATACAAGTACTCCAGAAGAAACTAAAATATTTAGTCCTCAAGCGTCTTATATAGTTTATGATATGCTTAAGGATCAAGTAGAAAGTGGCTCTGCAAAACCTGCTAAATTTGGTAATATTCCTGTGGCGGGTAAAACAGGAACTACCACTGGAGATAAAGACTATTTATTTGCAGGATTAACTCCATATTATTCTGCGGCTATTTGGATTGGATATGATAAGCCTAGAGAAATGAGAACTAGTAGTGGTACTGTTACCTCTCCTATTTTCGGAAAAATAATGGGCTTAGCTCATAAAGACTTACAGTACAAAGAGGTTGAACAACCTAGTGGAATAAGCAAGATTGCAGTATGTATGGATTCTGGTCTTAAACCTACTTCCCTTTGTACTCAAGACCCTAGAGGCAGTAGAGTTTATTATGATTGGTTTATTAATGGTTCTGCTCCTACTCAATATTGTAATTATCATACAAATTTACATGTAAATGCTCCTGATACAAATGATAATAATAATTCTGGAGCAAATGAAGGAAATAAACAACAAGAAACTAAACCTGAAGAAGTTAAACCTAACGAAAATAATAATAATAAACCAAATGAACAAAATCCAAATAATAAGCCTGATAATACACCAGCTAATGGTAATAATAACACTAATAATAACGGAGGTGGAAATGTGACTCCTCCTCAAAATCAAACAGAAAACAATACAAATAATGGAGTTATTACTCCACCTCAAGCTGGAAATAACCAAAATCAAAACGGTCAAAACAACAACATTACGCAATAGAAGGAAGTCCTTCTTGCATTTTGACCTTATTCAAAACAAAGCCACTATGAATTTTTTATTTCATAGTGGCTTTATTATTGATAATTAGCCCTCTATAGCTTTGTAATACACTACTCTTCACTAATATACACTATTTACTTTTTATTAACATTTAACTTCTATGTTTTCCATTCAAATATCTCACATATGAATAAAGCAATATTAGTTCTTGCATTTTTTTATTATTCATATTAAAATTAGATATAAAGTGTGACGCAAAAAAATAAAAAACTTATCAACAGGAGGAGGAATTTATGGAAATACTTAATAACTTAGTAGTTAGTTTTAATGATTTTCTTTGGGGCTACATATTAATTATTTTATTAATAGGTGCAGGCCTTCTATTTTCTTTTAAAACTAAATTTGTTCAATTTAGATATATAAAAGAAATGTTCCGTTTATTAGGAGACGGTATAGGAAAGTCAAATAAAGAAAAAGGCGGAGTTTCTTCATTTCAGGCATTTTGTATAAGTACAGCTTCAAGAGTTGGTACTGGTAATATAGCGGGTGTTGCCATAGCCGTAGCTGTTGGTGGACCTGGGGCTGTTTTTTGGATGTGGCTTATAGCCTTAATAGGTTCTGCGTCTAGTTTCGTAGAAAGTACATTAGCTCAAATATATAAAACTAAGGATAAAGATTCTTTTAGAGGTGGTCCTGCCTATTACATGGAAAAAGGACTTGGAAAGAGATGGTTAGGAATTATATTCTCAATTCTTATTACAATCTGTTTTGGATTCGTATTTAATGCAGTTCAAGCTAACACAGTAAGTGTTGCATTCAATAGTGCTTTCGGACTTTCAAGAGGAGCAATTGGTATAATATTAGCAATAGTAACTGCTTTAGTTATCTTCGGTGGTATTCACAGAGTTGCTAAGGTTTCAGAAATAATAGTTCCAATTTTAGCGGTTCTTTATATTCTTATTGCTATTATAGTTTTAATTTTAAATATTACTGAAATTCCATCAGTTTTCAAACTTATATTTGAATCAGCCTTTGGAATAAAACAATTAACTGCCGGTGGACTTGGTGCCGCTGTTATGCAAGGTATTAAAAGAGGTTTATTCTCAAATGAAGCTGGTATGGGTAGTGCGCCAAATGCAGCTGCTACAGCAGATGTTACTCACCCAGTAAAACAAGGTTTAATTCAAACTTTAGGAGTATTTACTGATACATTATTAATTTGTTCTTGCACAGCATTTATAATACTTCTTTCAGGTCAATACGCTGATAGTTCTCTAACAGGTATAGAATTAACTCAAAAAGCTCTTGTATCTCAAATAGGACCTTTCGGAGCTTATTTCATAGCAATTTGTATATTATTATTTGCTTTTAGTTCTATTGTAGGTAACTTCTATTACGGTCAAACAAACATAGAGTTTATACACACTAATAAGGTATTATTAAATATATACAGAATACTTGTTATAGGTATGGTATTATTTGGTTCAATAGCAAAAGTAGATTTAGTTTGGAATTTAGCGGATCTTTTCATGGGATTAATGGCTATACTAAATATAATAACTATATTATTCCTTGGTAAATATTCTTTCCTTGCACTTAAGGACTATACAGCTCAAAAGAAAGCAGGAATTAAAGAGCCAGTATTTAAAGCATCTTCTATTCCTGGATTAGAGAATGTAGAAGAATGGCAATAATAAAAAAAGCTTTGAGATTTTTTTCTCAAAGCTTTTTTATATTAATCTTTCAAATATAACTTTTTTCTCCACACTTAAATCCTTAGGATTTATTGTTATTTTAAAAATTGGAGGACAACCTTCCTCTCTCCATTTCTTCATATAAGCTGGTGTAGCTTTATAATTATAATAATAAACTTCTTCATATTCATCTGAAAATTCTAAAACTTCAAGTCTACTATCCTCACTTAAACTTATTAATTCTTTATGAACATTATTTATTATTGGCCAAAAATATTTCATTGGTATATTATATTTAAACTCATTGTTTACTACTCTACTCTCAAACAATGCTCTTTTTAATATCCTGTTATCTTTATGACACTCATCTATATTTGCTCTAAATATAACTTTTCCTCTTTTGTCTTCATCTAATTTTATGTTTATCATATAATAAACAACTCCTATTCATAACACTATAAAATATAGCATCAAATCTATAAATCAAATCTATTTAATACAGATTCTCCAAACAACTTTTTAATTATGTATTTTATTCCTTCTATTTCACAGGATTTTTTCTTAACCATTATAAGTCTTCCATTATCAATAATATCTTCATCAGAATAAGATGTTAAGGCGATTTCTTCCTTTATAAATTCAACCCACTCCTTAGAATAATACGCTTTTAAACCTCTTAAAAATTTATTTTTTATAAATGGAATTATACTATTTCCTAGAACACAAACAGTTTCACATCCATTGATATTATTTAAAAGTTTTTCAAAGTCATCATTTTCATAGAACTTATTGCTCTTACTTCCTGGAACAATTATAACATCTAAATCTACTTCTTCTACAGATTTTATATTTTCAAATTTGATATCATATATTTTATCTTTTATTATATTACGTTGTGTCCCTATTAACTCTACTGAAATTATTTCTTTATCTAATGATTTATTTATATCATGAAAAATTTCTAAGAAAGATATTACTGTGCTTACTACCATCTTATCATAAATAAATATTCCAAACTTTCTCTCTTTTAAGTCTTTGATTTGACTATTAAAATCATCCTTAGATAATCTATATGAATAACCATCTTTATTTTTATACATAATCTTGAAACCAATTTTTTCAAGTCTTTCTCTGTTCTCATCTAACGAAACCGTATCTAGCATATATAAGCCACCAAATTCATTGAAAAAACATTCTAAGATAAGATGTACCGATTCACTTCCATAACCTTTTCCCCTATGTGAATTTTCTATCCTAACATTTAACCTAGCAGTTTTAGTTATAGAGTCATATCCATGAAAGCTTGCTTCCCCCACTGGATTATCATTATAATCAAAAACCAAGCAATACAGATTTCTTCCATCTGTAGGACTCACCATCTTTTTATAAAAACTATCCCACTTATACCTTGGAAAAGATATTGTTTTGCCTACATCGGTCATACTCTCCATATCTCCCCATAGCTTTTCAGTATACCCTAGTTCTTCTAAATATGGTGTTCTTATATAAACTTTTCTTCCCTCTCTCCTATAACAGTTTCTTTTTTGTATCACATTACCACACCAATCATTTATTAATTCAAGAGTATTTTATCATAAATTACCACAAACTGTGAAATTTTTTATACATTATTTATTAATTGTTATTTTATTGTTTAGTTATACTAAATTTAATAATAGATTAGCCTAAACTCCATAACATTTTTTTCCTTCTAAAGTTGCTAAATCACTATTTTAAGGCAACATTTAAATATTAATATATTTTTTTAATTTTTTGTTGATTTTTATTTTAAAAGTATTTATAATTATTTGTGTTTGTTTAGTAATTTTAAACTTAAAGTTTAGTAAAACTTATAGTAATGAAATTGAGGTGTAAAACTTGGAAATAGGAGATAAAATTAGACGTCTCAGAGTGGCCAAACAGTTGACTCAAGAAGAATTAGCAAATAGATGTGAATTATCTAAGGGATTTATTTCTCAGCTTGAGAATGACCTTACTTCTCCATCTATAGCTACATTAATAGATATATTAGATATATTAGGAACTAATTTAACGGAATTCTTTAGTGAAGATACTAATGAAAAGATAGCCTTCTCTAAGGATGATATGTTTGAAACTGAAAATGAAGAATTAAAATATAACCTTATGTGGTTAGTTCCAAATGCTCAAAAGAATGATATGGAACCTATAATGATAACGCTTGAACCTGGAGGACAATATATTGAAGAAGAGCCTCATGAGGGTGAGGAATTTGGGTATGTCCTATCTGGAGCAATATATCTTCATCTAGGAGACAAAAAAGTAAAAGTAAGAAAAGGCGAGAGTTTCTACTTTAAGCCCAAGGCTAATCATTATATTTCTAATGCAGGAAAAATTTCTGCAAAGGTTATATGGATAAGTACTCCACCATCATTTTAGTATAAACATTTAGAAAGCAGAGGTGTTAGATTTGAAAGATAATAATATTATTGAATTAAAAGGAATAACTAAATCATATGGAAAAGATACAATTTTAGATAATCTTTCCCTAAATATAAAAAAGAATGAATTCCTAACTCTTTTAGGACCTAGTGGATGTGGTAAAACAACCACTTTAAAAATTATAGCTGGCTTTGAAACGGCAGATAGTGGCCAGGTGGTCTTTGAAAATAATATTATTAACGATATACCACCTTACGAAAGACAATTAAATACTGTATTCCAAAAATATGCTCTATTCCCTCATATGAATGTATATGAAAATATAGCTTTTGGATTAAAACTAAAAAAAATGCCTAAAGATGTTATAGATCAAAAAGTTAAGGAAATGCTTAAGTTAGTTGCCCTTGAAGGATATGAAAACAGAGATATTGAAGCCCTTAGTGGTGGTCAACAACAAAGGGTTGCCATAGCTAGAGCTTTAGTAAATGAACCAAAGGTACTTTTATTAGATGAGCCACTTGGTGCATTAGATATGAAACTTAGAAAAGGAATGCAAATAGAGCTTAAGAGAATTCAACAAAAATTAGGAATTACATTTATATTTGTAACTCATGATCAAGAAGAAGCTTTAACAATGTCAGATACAATAGTTGTTATGAATAAAGGTGAAATTCAACAAATGGGAAGCCCAGAAGATATATATAATGAACCTGCTAACTCATTTGTAGCAAAATTCATCGGTGAAAGTAATATAGTTGATGGAACTATGTTAGATGACTTTAAGGTTGAATTTGCTGGAAGAATATTTAACTGTGTTGATAAAGGTTTTGAAAAGAACGAAGCTATTGAAGTTGTAATAAGACCAGAGGATTTTGAAATGGTTAAATATGAAGAAGGTATGTTAAAAGGAACTGTTACTTCAGTTATATTTAAAGGTGTTCACTATGAAATAGAAGTAAAGGATGAAAACCACACTTGGATATTACACAATACAAAACATGCTGAAATAGGATCTAAAATAGGATTATCTCTTGATCCAGAAAGCATACACATAATGAAAAAAGAGAGTGATGTTTAAAGATGAAAAATAGAAATAAAAATTTATCATTTGCAGCTTATCCATACGTTGTATGGAGTGCTATATTCATAGTTATCCCTTTACTTTTAATAGTTTTCTTTAGTTTTACAAGTAAAGTTGATGGAAGATTTGTTTTCTCTTTTGAAAACTTCCAAAGATTATTTGAGCCAATATATTTTACTGTTTTTATACGTTCTATATGGCTTGCCGTTTTATCAACAGTTTCATGTTTAATTTTAGGTTATCCAATAGCTTATATAATTTCTAAATTACCTATAAAAAGAAGAAATATGTTAATACTTTTATTCATATTACCAATGTGGATGAACTTCTTACTTAGAACATATGCGTGGATGGCTATACTTGGTAGAGATGGACTTATTAATACTCTTTTAGGTTATATAGGAATAGGTCCAATTAAAATGCTATATACTGACGGAGCAATCTTACTTGGAATGGTATATAACTTCTTACCATTTATGGTTATACCAATATATACTGTACTTATAAAAATTGATAAAAACTTAGTTAATGCAGCTTATGACTTAGGTGCAAATAAAGCTCAAGCTTTTAGAAAAATTATTTTACCACTTAGTATTCCTGGAATAATCTCTGGAATAACTATGGTATTTATGCCAGCTGTTTCAAACTTCGTAATCCCAAGCCTTCTAGGTGGTGGAAAATACATGTTAGTTGGTAATCTTATAGAACAACAATTTACTACTATCGGTAACTGGAACTTCGGTTCTGCTTTATCAATCTTTATGATGATATTAATATTAATTTCAATGGCCTTTATGTCTAAATATGAAAAGAACGGAAAAGAAGGAGGTAAACAGCTATGGTAAAAAAGTTAGGTGATTTTATTTCTAAATTTTATTTAGCCTTAGTATTTATATTTTTATATGCACCAATAGTAACACTTATGATATTTTCATTTAACAAAACAAAATCTATGGCTGTTTGGGGTGGCTTTACTTTTGATTGGTATAGCTCCCTACTTGAAAATGATAGAATAATAGCAGCTCTTTATTATACAGTTTTAATAGCAGTAATAGCCTCTGTTGTTGCTACAGTTATAGGAACTATAAGTGCTATAGGAATTAATAATATGAAAAAAGGTCCTAGAACCTTATTATTAAACGTAAACTATTTACCAGTATTAAATCCTGATATAGTTACAGGTATTTCATTAATGACTTTATTCGCTATTGGTGGAGTTTTATTTAATTTAAAACCTGGTTTTTGGACTATGCTTTTAGCTCACATAACATTTGATATTCCTTATGTTATATTATCTGTTTTACCTAAGCTAAGACAATTACCTCCAAATCTAACTGATGCGGCCTTAGATTTAGGAGCAAAACCATCTTACGCTTTAAGAAAGGTAGTAATTCCTCAAATAATACCTGGTATAGCTGCAGGATTCTTAATAGCATTTACAATGTCAATAGATGACTTTGTTATAAGTTTCTTCACTACAGGTCCTGGTGTTTCTAACCTTTCTATAGAAATTTATTCTATGGCTAGAAGAGGTATTTCTCCAGAAATAAATGCTCTTTCAACATTAATGTTTATAGTTGTCTTAGCATTACTTCTTATTGCTAATAGAAAACAATCTTTAGTAAAGGGGGAACGTTAATATGAAATTAAAAAAATTTTTAGCATTAACTTGTTCAACACTTCTTTTATCATCTCTTTTTCTTGGTTGTGGACCAAAAAAGGATGAGGAAGCTACTCAAGATAAAAACAATAACGTTCTTTATGTTTATAACTGGGGAGATTACATAGATCCAGAACTACTTACTAAATTTAAAGAAGAAACTGGAATAGATGTTAAATACGATGTTTATGATACTAATGAAATAATGTATCAAAAACTTAATAGTGGTAATGTATCTTATGATATAGTAATTCCTTCTGATTACATGATAGAAAAAATGAAAAACGAAGATATGTTAGCAAAAATAGATTTTTCTAATATACCTAATTATAAATATATAGGAGAACAATTTAAAAAATTAGCTTATGATCCAACTGATGAATACTCAGTACCATACATGTGGGGAACAGTTGGAATAATATATAATACAAAGAGAGTTAGTGATCCTGTAGATAGTTGGAATATTCTTTGGAATCCTAAATATAAGGATCAAGTTATAATGCCAGATAGTGTTAGAGATGCTATGGCTGTTGCAGAAAAAAAATTAGGATATTCATTAAATACAGAAAACCTAGATCAAATAGAAGCTGCTAAAAAGGAGCTTATGACTCAAAAGAAAGATGGCTTAATCTTAGCTTACATGGTTGACCAAGTTAAAGATGCCATGGTTGGTGGAGAGGCTTCCCTTGCTGTTGCTTGGTCTGGAGATGCTGTAACAATGATAGAGAGAAATCCTGATTTAGCTTATGCTATTCCTAAGGAAGGATCAAATAAATGGTTTGATGCAATAGCAATTCCTAAAAATGCAAAGCATAAAGAAAATGCTGAGAAGTTTATAAACTTCCTTTGCGATCCTGAAAATGCTGAGCAAAATGTAGAATATATAGGATACTCTACTCCAAACACAGCTGCATATGACCTTTTACCTGAGGATATAAGAGATGATAAAGTTGCATACCCAGATGAAGAGTCATTAAAAAATTGTGAGGTATTTATAGATTTACCTTCTAAAATACTTAGAAAATATGATGAAGCTTGGTTAGAAATCAAGTGTGTTTATTAAAAAAGGTCTTTATCAAAATATAACAAATAAAACTTACAAACAGTATGAAGAGAATATCTAGATGAGCTTTAGAATTTAAATTATTACTGAGAAGATATTACGTTAAGAAGCTGAAACTGTTCGAAGCGAAGCAAGTTTTGAAGCTTTAGTAATATCTTCGGAGTAATAATTATAAATTCTTAGCGAAATCTAGT